>Ga0265296_1000004_pt1 | contig 805960 bp, 659 predicted proteins | sample MunlanPumphouse1_FD_189073 | JGI IMG/M metagenome (GOLD analysis project Ga0265296, IMG submission 189073) | Groundwater microbial communities from a municipal landfill in Southern Ontario, Canada - Pumphouse #1 | ecosystem: Environmental > Aquatic > Deep subsurface > Groundwater | place... | reverse complement strand
TAGTAGAAAACCAATTGCCTCCGCCTCCAAGCATTACTGTTGATCAGGAGAAATTAACATTCTGCGAAGGAGGTTCAGTAGAACTGATCTCTTCATCAGCTGCTGGTAACCAATGGTACAAAGATGGCAATGAGATCACTGGAGCAACCGATCAAAAATATGTAGCTACAGAATCCGGTATATATACAGTTAGATTTACTGATGCGAATGGATGTTATACGGTTTCTGCAGGTGTTACTGTAGTAGAAAACCAATTGCCTCCGCCTCCAAGCATTACCGTTGATCAGGAGAAATTAACTTTCTGCGAAGGAGGTTCAGTAGAACTGATCTCCTCATCAGCTGCTGGTAACCAATGGTACAAAGATGGCAACGAGATCACTGGAGCAACCGATCAAAAATATGTAGCCACAGAATCAGGTATATATACAGTTCGATTTACTGATGCGAATGGATGTTATACGGTTTCTGCAGGTGTTACTGTATTAGAAAACCAATTGCCTCCGCCTCCAAGCATTACCGTTGATGAGGAGAAATTAACTTTCTGCGAAGGAGGTTCAGTTGAACTGATCTCCTCATCAGCTGCTGGTAACCAATGGTACAAAGATGGCAACGAGATTGCCGGAGCAACCGATCAAAAATATGTAGCCACAGAATCAGGTATATATACAGTTCGATTTACTGATGCGAATGGATGTTATACGGTTTCTGCAGGTGTTACTGTATTAGAAAACCAATTGCCTCCGCCTCCAACCATTACCGTTGATCAGGAGAAATTAACTTTCTGCGAAGGAGGTTCAGTAGAACTGGTATCTTCTGCTAGTACTGGTAACCAGTGGTACAAAGATGGCAACGAGATTGCCGGAGCAACTGAAGAAAAATATGTAGCCACAGAATCCGGTATATATACAGTTCGATTTACTGATGCGAATGGATGTTATACGGTTTCTGCAGGTGTTACTGTAGTAGAAAACCAATTGCCTCCGCCTCCAAGCATTACAGTTGATCAGGAGAAATTAACTTTCTGCGAAGGAGGTTCAGTAGAACTGGTATCTTCATCAGCTGCTGGTAACCAATGGTACAAAGATGGCAACGAGATTGCCGGAGCAACTGAAGAAAAATATGTAGCTACAGAATCAGGTATATATACAGTTCGATTTACTGATGCGAATGGATGTTATATGGTTTCTGCAGGTGTTACTGTAGTAGAAAACCAATTGCCTCCGCCTCCAAGCATTACCGTTGATCAGGAGAAATTAACTTTCTGCGAAGGAGGTTCAGTAGAACTGGTATCTTCTGCTAGTACTGGTAACCAGTGGTACAAAGATGGCAACGAGATCACTGGAGCAACCGATCAAAAATATGTAGCTACAGAATCCGGTATATATACAGTTCGGTTTACCGATGTAAATGGATGTTATACGGTTTCTGCAGGTGTTATTGTAGTAGAAAATCCACTGCCTCAAAATCCAACAATTATTGTAAATGCTGAAGATTTAACATTCTGCGAAGGCAGTTTTGTGACTTTAACTTCATCATCAGAAAATGGAAATCAGTGGTTTAGAAACGGTAGTTTAATCGTTGGGGAAACAAATAAAACCCTTGTGGTAAGTGCACCTGGAAATTACGTTGTGAAAGTAACAAATGCATTAGGTTGTAGTAGTGAAATATCAGAATCAGTCACTGTAATTGTAAATAAAATACCTAAAGGATATAATGATCAGATTAACTCTCTTAGCTGCTCTCGATCAAGTTTTATTTATAATCTTCAGGATAACGTAAATAATATAGCTGAAGGAGGGAATGCAATACCAGCGCACTTTAGCTGGACTGTAAACTCAGTCAATGTAATTGGAGCAACTAGTGGCTTTGGAGACCATATTTCTGCAACATTGATAAATACATCGGCAGTAGTGCAAAACGTAGTATATACCGTGGTGCCAGTTGCAGAAAATGGTGGTTGCCAAGGAACTCCTTTTACAATCACAGTTCAAGTACCGGCATGCATAGATCTTTCGATCATTAAAACTGCTGATAAAAATGTTGTTTCGGAAGTAGGAGATAAAATAACTTATACCATTACAGTACACAATATTGGAAATGCAAATCATACACAAGTAGAGGTTAATGATGAAATGTTCGGTGGAATTTTAAATCAGCCAACTGGTGATAATGGTAATGGGATTTTAGAAAAGGGTGAATCTTGGGTATATAAAAGAACATATACAATTACGCAAAATGACCTTGATAATAAAGGGATTCCGGTAATAGGAAGCGGAAAGATTAGCAACATAGCAAAAGTGAAATCATTAGAATTGCCTTCACCAATAGAAGATAGAGCAGATGTTGATATACAAAATAATCCTTCTGTAAACCTTGTTAAAACGGGGAAAATGGATAGAGATTTTAAGACAGTTACTTATACATTTAAAATAAAAAATACGGGAAATGTAACGCTTAATGATCTTGTTCTGACAGATCTGAAATTCACAGAGCCGATTAGGTTAAAACAAACCACACTAGCTCCAGGAGAATCAATTACAGAATCTTTAAAATATACTTTCACAGAAGAAGAAAAGATTGCAGGATCTACAACAAATACTGCTACGGTAACTGGTTATACAATACCAAGAAAAGAAGTAACTGATGTGTCAGGTACGACTGAACTTAACGATGATCCTACTGTTGTTAATCTGATTAGGTATCCAGTAGCCGTTGATGATTATGGAACAACTAAGGCAGATGAAGAAGTCGTGCTTTCTATAGTTAAAAACGATAGACCCGCATTATTCCCCTTAAATACAGAATCTGTAGAGGTGCTATCTCAAACATCAAATGGAAGAATTGTGGTTGATAAAGATGGGAAAGTTACTTATAAACCAAATAAAGGTTTCTTTGGATCAGATCGTTTTACCTATAAAATTCAAGATATGAATGGGCTACCATCAAATTCAGCAGAAGTAAAGCTTTATATAGCACCGCCAGCTCTAGAAATTCCAAATACTTTTACACCAAATGGAGATGGTAAGAATGACAGCTTTTTAATTGCTGGATTAGAAAACTATGAAGGAGTAAGTCTTTTTGTTTATAACCGCTGGGGTGATGAGGTTTATAGAAACAATAATTATAAAAATGAATGGGATGGTAATGGTCTGAATGACGGGACTTATTTCTATGTGTTGAAATTGAGAAAAGGTAAGGTTGAAGATACTCGCCGAAGCTGGGTATTGATTAAACGATAATTGAATATGGAGATGATGGTAAAGATGGTAAAGAGTGTGAAATGTATAATCGTTTTCCTATTGCTGTATCTTTTAATTCCAGATCAATCTATTGCACAACAAAATATTCAGTTTACTCAATATGTTTTTAACAGCTTAAGTGTAAACCCTGCATATGCAGGATATAAAGAAGAATGGTTTGTGCAGATGGCCCTGCGCTCTCAATGGTTGGGAGCAGAGGGGGCACCAAAGACAGGTGTAGTTTCTATTGATGGCATAGTAGACCCTAGAGATAGAAAAATGGGAATCGGTTTCCAGGTTACTTCTGATAAGATAGGGCCGCAGTTTACCACATCAGTTACTGGAAATTATGCTTATCGATTACAGCTTAATGGTGACGATACCCGTCGGTTAAGTTTTGGAATAGGTGTTGGAGTTGTACAGTACAACCTGAATGGGAATATGCTGAATACTTCGGAAGGTGGAGATCAGGCTCTTGTATTAGATGATGAAAGTCAGTTAAGACCTGATTTGCGGTTGGGAGTATATTATAATTCTGACTATTGGTACATTGGGCTGTCTATTCTGGATGCTTTTTCCGGTAGTGGAGTTACTAATACGACCAGGTCGCCGGCCTTTAATATTTCCAGAAGCAGACATGCATACTTCATTGCAGGTAGTTTGATTAATATTTCTCCACAAATGAGAGTCAGACCTAGCTTAATGATTAAAGAGGATTTTAGAGGGCCAACAAGTTTGGACATGAATGTGATGACCATTTTTAATGATAAACTATGGCTAGGTGGATCTTTTAGAACTGGTTTCGGACTATGGAAAAAAGGAATCAATGATCTTGATCTGGGTAAGCAAAATTCTTTATCTGGAATTGTACAGGTTTTTGTGAGTGATCGTTTTCGGATTGGTTACTCTTATGATTATGTGACCAGTAAGTTAGGAAGTAATCAAAATGGATCTCATGAGTTAACCATGGGCTTTACTTTTGGACGTGTGCCCAGATCGTTTATTTGTCCTCGGGTATTCTAATTTTAATTTATTTCTTCATTTGGCTTATGGAAAGCCCAACAAATTAACATCACACTATAAATAAGCATCAAGTTCTCTTTATTGAGATCTCAGAAGCTGAATCAATGGTATAATGTTTAATCTAAATTTTAAAGCAATGTTGGGTTCAAAAATCGATTTATTTGGCAATGAATGGCTTGATGTAGTATTTGATCAGAAAAATAAAACTTACGGGGCTTATGCCTTGCGAAGAGATAGCTCATTAAATACCGCTAAGGCTTTGTTTATAGCAGGCACACTATTTATCCTGCTGTTCTTATCACCAAAAATTATTCATCTGATTAAAGGGAATAATACGGATGAGTTTGTTTCTGATCGTAAAACTGAGGTTACTATACAACCTCCACCAGCGGTAAATCCGGAAATGCCACCACCAGCTGCAGTGGAACCGCCGCCTGCAAGGGAAAATCAGATTAAATTTCCACCACCAATAGTTGTAGAAGACGATAAGGTAATTGATGTAGAGCCTGTGCAAATTAAAGATTTGGCAATAGCTAATCCTGGACAAAAAACTTTAGCAGGTGAGGAGGATGGTACATTGGTAGTGATCAGTACGCCAGGTGAAGGGCCCAAAAATGCTAATGTTGTTGAAGATAACACAGTGTATGGCGTATTTGAACCATTGGAAACACAACCTACCTATCCTGGTGGTATGGATAAATTTTATAATTATCTATCGAAAGCGATAAGATATCCGGCGATGGCACAAGAACAAGGGGTGCAAGGGAAAGTATTCTTGTCTTTCATCATCGAAAAAAATGGTACGCTTACTGATATCAAAATAGAAAGAAAGCTGGGATATGGTACAGATGAGGAAGCTGTTAGGGTACTAAAAGCTAGTCCGAGATGGATTCCAGGTATACAAAATGGGAAGCCAGTTCGTGTAAAGTATAATATTCCAATCAGCTTTGCATTAAGTCAGTAAAGTAAAGCGTATAAAAAAGGCCTTTTAAATGCATTTTATATGACCCAAGGTCATACAGAGTCATACAAGACTCATACAAGAGTCATAGGAGACTCATAGAAGTCATAGGGTTGTATTAAATAAGGTGTTGATTTTCAGCTTAATGTAATTGTTTTTTAATAAATAAAGAGGTTTTGTCGAATTTGATTCAACCTCTTTATTTATAGTCGACTATGGTTATCCGAAAAACATGTAACATAAACCAATTGCAGTACATACACCGACTAAATCGGCCAATAACATGGCTCCAATAGCATAACGTGTATTTTTAATATTTACAGCACCAAAGTATACGGCAATTACATAAAAAGTTGTATCAGATGAGCCCTGTAAAATGCTGGATAACCTACCGGCAAATGAATCAGCTCCATGAGTTGTAATCGTGTCAACCATCATTCCTCTTGCTCCACCGCCACTTAAAGGTCTGATTAATGCAGTTGGAATACCATCAATAAATCTTGAATCTGCTCCAAGATATGCGCAGACACTTTTTAAAGCATCAAGTATAATATCAAATGTACCACTCGTACGCAATAAACTAATGGCGATTAACATACCTACCAGGTAGGGGATAATTCTTATAGCTGTATCGAAGCCACCTTTAGCACCATCAATAAATGCATCGAATACATCAATCTTTTTGTAAACTCCACCTAAAACAATCAGCAAGAATATCAGGAGTAATAAACCATTACTCAATATGCCCGAGAATGATTGTAGTTCATGTGTGTTTAAAGTAACAAGATATAGAACCAAAGCAGCAATAACTGCCGAAATGCCTAATACCCAGCTTAAAATTGCAGGTTGAAAAATATTGATTTTCTGCTTAAATGAAACAATAAACATGGCTGCCATGGTAGCTACAAATGTCGTAATCATACAAGGGATAAAAATCTCTGTAGGATTAGTTGAATTTAAAGAAGCTCTAATAGCAATGATACTAACCGGAATAAGCGTTAGTCCTGAAGCATGTAAGCATAGGAACATGACCTGTGCATTGGATGCCGTATCCTTACTTGGATTAAGTTCTTGCAGACTCTCCATTGCTTTTAAACCAAAAGGAGTGGCCGCATTGTCAAGTCCCAGCAAGTTTGCAGAGAAATTCATCACCATGTGGCCTGTAGCTGGATGTCCTTTAGGTACATCAGGAAATAATTTAGAAAAGAATGGGCCAATGATGCGTGATAATAGTCTGATGCCACCAGCGCGCTCGGCAATACTCATAAAACCCATAAATAAAGCCATAATACCAATCAGCTTTAAACATATGTTCACAGCAGTCCAGCAGGTTTCAATTACTCCATCAAGTTTTAAAGGATTTGTAGGATCATCAGCTTTACCAATGATCATCCAGTTGAAAATTTCACTTTGTTCAAAAAAGAAACACTTTATACCCGCTACGACAATAGCAACGATAATAAAGGCAGACCAGATTCTACTTAATGCCATTAAACATGATTTAGTTAAGGCCCTAAATTTAAAGTTTTGATTCTAATATCTCTGCTTTAAATTAAGGTTTTTCATCAGTCAGTTCAAAACCCCATGTCTTTCCTTTTTCTGTAGCAGGAATACCGTTTACCATCCATACAGGCGCTTTTGCACCTTTTAAATAGTAATCAAAAAACTGTTGCTCTCTGATTTGTATATCTTTTCTGTTTTGTCTTTGCATTAAATTATGAGCTTCATTGTTATAATTTAACAGCCATACTGGTTTACCTAATCTCCTTAAACCTGTAAACATTTCAATTCCCTGGTACCACGGCACAGCACCATCAGCGTCATTTGCCATAATTACTACAGGGGTATTCACACTTGGTAATTTGAATAATGGTGAGTTTTCTATATACAATTCTGGTTTTTCCCATAATGTTGCACCAATTCTACTTTGTGTTTTTTCATACTGAAATTGTCTGTTCATACCACTTTCCCAACGCATACCTCCATAAGCAGAAGTCATGTTTACTACCGGAGCACCCGACCAGGCAGCGGCATACATATTGGTTCTGGTAATGAGATGAGCAACCTGGTAACCACCCCAGCTTTGACCTTGTATGCCTATTTTAGTGCCATCTACCCATGCGTTTTTCTTTAATGATTCAACCCCGGAATTGATGTATTCCTCTGCTGATCTTCCAGGGTAACCATCTTCATAACTAATATTCGGTGCAAAAACCAAATATCCATTGCTAACAAAGTAAGGAATGTTTAACCTGGATGGGGTAGGCGCTGGCGGCTGGTAACTGTATAAACCGTCGGAAAGCTTCTCATAAAAATAAGCAATCATAGGGTATTTCTTATTTGGATCAAAGTCTTCAGGTTTGTATAATATTCCTTCAGCATTAAAACCTTTAGGCGTAGTCCATTTTACAAGTTCAGCTGTACCCCAATTATAATCTTTTTGCTGTGGATTGGTATGACTAAGTTGAATCTGTGTTTTCATATCTACTGATACGAATGCATTTGGCGAGTTTACATAGTTTGCTTTATCAAAAATGTAACGTTCAGCATCTTTAGCTTTCACAAGATTTGAATATGACATCTTTTCCATGATTACCAGCTCAGGATTACTATTGTTGTTGATGTTCTTTTTGTACCAACCTGATTCTTTAGTCGTATTATTGAATGCTTTTAACCAAATGATTTGTTTTTTGTCCAGGAATTTACTTTCAGGGTCAGTTTTTTCGTATCTGAAAGTAATTTTGTTTTGTCGGCCAAACCCATTAGTGATATTTTCGGCAGGATTTTTTCCATCTGGTGTAAATTCCCATATATCATAACGATCATAAATCAATACTGCTTTATCATCTGCTGTCCAGGCAGCAATACCATAGGCTGAAGGCGCATCTGGCATATCATGATCTTCTTCAACGAATTTAACATCTGTACCATTGTTTAAGCGAGTGATTTTAGTTGTTTCAATGTTATAAGTGAACCATGCAGAGGCATTTTTGTCAAAATATATAATGTATTTTCCTGCTGGAGATGCCATTGCATAGCCTGATAATTTGTCTATGATCTTTTTTCTAACCCCGGTTTTTGTATTTACCAGATAATAATCTCTGATAGGGTTAACAGTCCACTGCATTTGAATTCTATTGCCATAATCAGTGTAGGCTAGAACAAAGTCTGCATTACCTTCATTTACGACCACCGCATCGGGTAGTTTTTCATCTGTTAACGGTATAATTTTAGGGTTACTGCTAAAGATTTCTATTGCGGATAAGTAAGATTTTTTAAGGTCTTTTTCCAAATTTTTGAGCTGCATGGGTTGTAAATAATCATCCTTATATCCCCATATATCAAGTTTAGCATTTTCAAAATCAACCAGCGTAGTATCCTTTGGTATTTTTATTGGAGCAATACCAAAGTATAGCGTATGTCCATCTTTACTAAAACTCAGTTTCCCATCACCACTAACAGCCCATTTGGTTGGGATACCTGTAATGCCATTGTCTATTAGTATTTGAGCAGTGTCTAGTGTAGGGGAGTGGTAATAAATACTGAAATCTTTAATTTCTTTTTTCTCAGGACTGCGTTCTCCTAAAAATGCCAGATATTCTCCGTCATCATTAAAAGTAAAGCCATTGAAGTTTCCTTTTCCTGCCACCAATGTTTTTAAGCCTCCTTTTTCAGTATTGTAAAGAAAAACCCCCATTGGTGCTGATTTGTCTTTTTTTGAACCGGAGCTATTAAAAACTAATTGTTTTCCATTCTTATTGAAACTGTAATCAGTAACATATTTGAACATTCGTTCAGATCCTGTGATTAGATTTTTAACAATAAGATCCGTTCCCTCAGCTTTCCCTTTTGTATCTGCTATTTTATTTTTTTTAGCGGTATCAATCGGTTTTTCCAATAGATAAGCAATGAAAATGGAACTTTCTTCTGGTATCTTAAAAGATTTCACCCTTGGTATTTTAACAACTTCCAGGGTATTTAGGTTCGCGATTCCCAAAGTATCTTTAGTTAATTCTTCAGGCTTTTTCTTTTTTATTTTTGCATCTCTGATATCAGTATATAAGGGTTTAATTGCAAAAGCAGCATATTTTGAATCAGCGCTAAAGCTAAGAGTTGTTCCTCTAGCTATATTCAGTTTTGAATTAGCCATCAGGTTATTTAGGTGTAAAACAGCATCGCCGGCCTGCTTGTTAATGCTATATCCTGCCCATAGTCCATTGTTAGACAATTGTTTTGTGCCACTGGCTTCCCAATTGTCGTAAACAGTATGATTTAATGGTTTCTTTTGTGCAAAAGATAGACTGGTAAGAAATACCAATACTAGGGGAATCAGTTTTTTTAACATGGTTAATTATTGAATTAATAAGCTTTTGGCTTTAAACTTTAAAAATTGGAATTTTTAAACATATATCGGTATTGTATGCCAAATTTTACAATAAACACAGAAGCCGCTTTCTATTTAAAGAAAGCGGCTTCTGTAGATATTTAAAAAATGATTATTTATTTTTTTTCTGTTGTGCAGCAGCTTGTTGTTGCTGACGCATATAATCGTCTAATCTGGTTTGGAATTTAGACTTCTTTTTCTGCTCTGCAGGTTTTGTTTTATTTTCCTGTAGTGTTCTGTGAATCTTTTCATCATCAACCATCATTTTGATTAAGAACTGCTGAGCAAATGTCAACATATTTGCAAGGAAATAATAATAGTTCAAACCTGAAGGATAGCTATTCAGTACCCCTAAGAAAATAATCGGCATGATGTATCCAATATATTTCATTTGTCCTGTTGCTCCAGAGATCTGATTATTGAAGTAAGTATAGATTAACGTAGATACCGTCATCAATACACACATCAAACTTAAGTGATCACCAATAAATGGAATAGTAAATCCAAACTTGATAAAATCGTCATAAGTAGAAAGATCTTTCATCCATAGGAATGATTCACCTCTTAATTCAAATAAGTTAGGGAAGAAGAAGAAGAAAGCCATAACAAAAGGCAACTGCAGTAGCATTGGTAAACAACCTCCAAGTGGATTTACACCGACCTGCTTGTAAAGCTTTAAGTATTCTTGTTGTAATAATGTAGGATTGTCTTCACCAACTTTAGCTTTCACCTCATCCATTTCTGGTTTCAAAATTCTCATTTTGGCCATCGAAATGTATGATTTGTAGGTTAATGGCGACATAGCCACTTTTAACAAGATAGTTAGGATTAAAATAATCAAACCATAATTCCATCCAAAGCCTTCAAGGAAGTTAAATACCGGTAATACAATAAATCTATTGATATATTTTAATGGCCAATATCCCATATCTACTTGCTTTTCAATCTCATGTCCCTGAGCTTTTAAAGTAGAGAACTTATTGGTTCCAAAATAGATATTCATCGCGTAGCTTTGAGCTGCTAGCTGGTTAAAGGGCATTTGCATAGTTGCACCGTACCATTTAATTTTTCCAGGCTCAATGCTAACTTTAACAGCAAGACTACCTTTTTCGAAAGGAACTGCAGGAATCATTACTGCAGAGAAGAAGTGTTGTTTAAAAGAGAACCATTCGATTTTACCCTCTTTTAATTCCTCTTCTTCATCTTTCATTACATCCAGGTGATCAGGATTTTTGTCAACGTACTTGTAATAAGGAGCTGAGTGTTCCTGTTCTTTTTTACCTGATTTTTCTTGCTCTAGCAAGGTTGTTTCCCAGTTTAAAGCAATATTGTTTCCTTGAATAACCTGGTTTAGACCATTCAGATTAATATTAAAACCAACCTGATTGCTCTTAGGCTTTAAATCGTATATAAATTCGATATATTTATCAGCTGAGTAATTAGCACGCATGCTGATATTTTCAGCATTTTGAGTAGCTGTAAAATACAAATCATTTGTATTTACAATTTTGCCATCAATATTTAGGTTTAAACCAAACTTATTTTGGTCGCCATCAAACAAGATAACTGGTTTGCCTTCATAAGTCGTTTGACCTTTAACCTGAACTGATAATATTTTACCTCCTTTATTGCTGAAAGTAACTTTTAAGTTTTCATTTTCAAGAACACTAGTTTGTGTTGTTCCTGTAATATTATTACCGAAAGGACCTTTTAACGCCGCAGAATCTGGCGCAGGTAAGGCTGTTGTTGCAGTAGCAGTCGGTGCAGGAGTAGTAACAACTCCGGCTTTTTTTAGTGAATCAGCAGTGTTTTTTGCCTCTATTGATTTCATTTCAGCCTCGGTAGGCTTAAAGAAATAGAAAGAACCTGCTAAAACGATCATGATCAGGAACAACCCTGTAAACGTATTTCTATCCATTATTGTTAATTAAACGCGTATTATTTTGTTTTCTTCTTCGCAAACTCCATCGCAGCGGCGACAAATTTAACAAAAAGTGGGTGAGGATTAGCAACTGTTGATTTTAATTCAGGGTGAAATTGTCCACCAACAAAGAAAGGATGATTTTTAAGCTCAACAATTTCAACAAGATTTGTCTCTGGATTAGTACCTGATGCTGTCATCCCTGCCTCTTCATATTGTTTCAGATATGCATTGTTAAATTCATAACGATGTCTGTGACGCTCGGTAATATGAGTTTTACCATAAGCGGCAAAAGCTTTTGTACCTTTTTTCAAATCACAAGGATAAGATCCTAAACGCATAGTACCACCTTTTGCGGTAATGCCTTTTTGGTCTTCCATCATATTGATTACAGGATGTACAGTTTCTTCATCAATTTCAGTAGTATTTGCACCATTCAGACCTAACACATTACGTCCAAATTCAATAACAGCACATTGCATGCCCAGGCAGATTCCAAAAAACGGAACATTGTTCTCTCTTACATATTGAATGGTATCAATTTTTCCTTCAATGCCACGGCTTCCAAAACCTGGAGCAACTAGGACACCATCAAGATGTGCAAGTTTTTCTTTAGCATTATCAGGGTAAATACTTTCAGAATGGATATATTCTACTTTTACCTTGCATTCGTTTTTAGAACCAGCATGAACAAAAGATTCAATAATAGATTTATAAGCATCAGGAAGTTCAACATACTTACCAACCAAGCCAATTTTTACTTCAGATGTTGGGTTTTTTAAACGACCAAGGAATTCCTTCCATTTTTCCATATCTGGTTCATTGCGTTGCGCAAGTTTAAGTTTGCTCAACACAGTTTTGTCCAGTTGCTCTTTCATCATCAGCAATGGTACATCATAAATGGTAGAAGCATCAAGAGATTCGATTACTGCATTTACGTTGACATTACAGAAAAGTGCGATTTTCTTTTTAATTTCTAAAGAGATATGATGTTCAGAACGGCAAACCAAGATGTCTGGTTGAATACCATATTCTAATAATGCTTTAACAGAGTGTTGAGTTGGTTTTGTTTTTAACTCACCAGCAGCAGCAAGATAAGGAATTAGTGTTAAATGAATTACGATAGCGTTGTGTGCACCTTCTTCCCATTTAAACTGACGTACAGCTTCAATAAATGGTAAAGATTCAATATCTCCTACAGTACCACCAAGCTCAGTAATTACAATATCGTATTTACCTGTTTCGCCCAGTAAACGCATATTCCTTTTAATTTCGTCTGTAATGTGCGGAACTACCTGAACAGTTTTACCAAGATATTCTCCTTGTCTTTCTTTGTTAATCACATTTTGATAAATGCGACCAGTAGTAACGTTGTTAGCTTGCGAGGTTGAAACGTTTAAAAAGCGTTCATAATGACCAAGGTCGAGATCCGTTTCCGCACCATCTTCGGTAACATAGCATTCTCCATGTTCGTATGGGTTTAATGTTCCCGGATCAATATTGATATAAGGGTCGAACTTTTGGATGGTAACACTATAGCCGCGTGCTTGTAATAATTTGGCTAATGAAGCGGAGATGATGCCCTTACCTAATGAGGAAGTAACACCGCCCGTAACAAAAATATACTTAGTCATGTTTGTGATTTTCTGAAACAATGCAGCAATTTTACTACAACATTGTTGTTTTTGTACGGGATACAAAGTTAGCAATTAAAACCAAAGGAGGGAGAGCCTTTTTGTAAAAATTATCTATTATTTAAAAGTAATGGTAATCTGTTCTCGCATAAAAAGTTACAGTGTAAAGCCGTAAAGTTTTCTTTTTGCTTCTTCAGCTTTCTGCTTTTTATCCTGATCGTAGCGGGTAAATAATTCAATCAGTTTGTCTAAATCTTTAGCTGTTTCTATATTTTTTCCATTAACTGCAGGTACAATTTTTGAAGCATGATTTTCGAACCCACTAACTTTTGTTGCAAACCAGGTTGTGTTATATCTGGGAATTGCCAGACCAAGAATTGTTCCTGGTAAACCACTAAAACCTTCAGGTCCTCCACGAAGTAATATCTCATCTGTGTAAAAAGCTACAACATATACAGTATCGTAAATGACTCCAACAGCTTTGCGACATTCATAACCTGCAATGTTTCTTACATCATGCATGATTTTCCATTCTAACCTTGGTATTGTATCAGTTAGTAAGTAATTATCATCCATGATGTTGCGTTTTATTACTCGTTTATTATTGCTATAGTCCGTATAAATTTCATTACTCAGTTTACTGTTTGAAAATGTAAAAAAGGCAGGGTTATTATCTTCAACTTCTTTTTTTTCTTGTTTATAAAGGGATTTGTTTTGCGTAAAATAAAATTCCCAGTTGCTAATCGCATATTTCTTCATACGCTCCATTGCTTCTGAAGGGATATTTGAATTTTCCAAAGCACGGATAAGATTTACTTTCTTCTCAAAAGTGATTTTTCCATAGGGAATAAAAGTCTCCTGAGCTTTAATATTAAAGCACATCGTAGATAGAAATAATGATATTAAAGATGCTAATTTCATCAGATGTGTTTAATTTGTCATTGTTTTTTTAATAAAATTACCACTAAAATTCCAGTTTAAGCCTATTAATACATAACGTGGGATATAGCTAAAAGTGTCTTCACTTTTATAGTTTCCTCCTACATACCTATTGTAGCCGATTTTTTGATTCAATATGTCGGTAACGGAAACTTTAAGTTCCAGTGTTTCATTTTTAAGAAGTCTGGTCGCCAAATAGCTATTCCATATTGCCGTATTCAGATCTTGTCCAAATGAAGAATTTGCGGGTCTGAAAGATAGTGAAAAAGAGGTGTTGAATTCTGATTTAAAAGGGAGTTGAACTGTACCGGAAATTTCGTGATTATGAGTAATACTTCTCCCGTCATTGATTTCTCCAATAGATGATTTTCCTGTCATTAGTGTCGCTGAAGGAATATAATTAAATTCAATTTTCTTCGTATAATAATTAAATGATCCTCTTAAGTTATACTGCATATTTGCAGCTTTATTTTGTGTAGCATTAATTAAAGCAATTGTTTTAGATCTATTGAAACCTAAATCAATACCCATACGTATATGAAGTTTTGAAATGCCTTTAGAATAGCTAACATTTCCACTCAAAGAGTTATTCCCATTACTATTGATAAAGCTGGTAATTCTTTTATTGAACTCATCAACCAGTTCGGTGCTTACTATCGCATTATTTGTAAAACCATAATTGAAGTTTGCAGAGATATACTGGTCAGATTTAAATTGGAAACTGTTATAGGAGATACCAAAATTATTAGAGAAGGATGGCCTTAGGGATGAATTTCCAATTACTTGATAGAGAGGAGTATTGATTTGTCGTACCGGTTGTAATTGGTCGATGCTGGGTTGTTGCATATAACCATTGTAATTTACTGATAATGTAGTAGAGTTGTTTACTTTATAGAAAATATTTGTACGCGGGGAGAGGTTAAGATAGTTTCTGTTAAAATCTGTATGTTGATCAAGATCATTCAATTCGAAGGTAGTTTGTGTGGCTTCAAGTCCGCTGGATATTGAAAAATGTTCATTATTATATTGCAATATCATCTTACCTACATTAGAGAAATTGATGAATTTAAAATTGTTACTTAAAGAATCTATTTTTTGAGCATCCTGTTTGATGTTATCAAATACAAGCCTGTTACTGCCGGATGAAATGGTTTTAAAGCTATATCCAACCTCTAATGTCCAATTTTTAGATATTGGATTTGTATAATTAATTCTGGTTGCAATAGAGTTTTGTGTTCCGGAATTTTTCTTTCTAAGGTCAGTATCTTCGTATCGGTCAATTAATCCATTACTGTTAAAATATGAGGTTTTGTTTAAGCTGTTTTCTATGCTATTACTACTCTGACTTTCTGGTTGAAGATCTATAGATAAGGTACGTCCTCTTTTTTTAAATCTTTTGGACCAGTTGATGTTTCCATTGTAGGTTTCGTTATGACCCTTCCCAATGTTTTCCTGATAATTCTGGCTGATAAAGAATCCGTTGTCGCCTTTTGTATCACTTACGCTGATAGAATTGTTTCTGTTACGGCTCTTACTCAAGCCGAATGAAAGCTTTAAAGTAGAGCCAGGACTTGTATTATAAGTATATGTGCCCTTTAATGATTCTCCGGATACATTTACTGTATTGTCTGTTTTTCCTGCATTTGTATATGTTTTTTCATTAGGTAGCAGCTCTTCAGAATTAGCGGTTGTTGTATTAACGTTTTGATTGTTAAAACTTTTGAAATTGAGTTTGACCCCCATTTTGTTATCCTTAAACTTATCTGCATAATAAGCTCCTAAGCTTAAATTATTAGGTAAACCACCTGATGCGGCAATATAATCTTCATCATCTGCATCGGAGACGTACATAATAGAACTTCCATCATCTCCAACTTCAATCAGGTCATATTCTTCACCTTTTAATTTTCGCATGGAAGTGTTGATTTTTGACTCATTATTCAAATTGGAATAAGTACCAAATGCAGCTGCTTTGAGCTTATTTTTAAATATACCAATCATACCACCATAATCCCCAAGATCAATAGCATTGGTGTTAAAATCGAGAGTGGAAAGGTATCCGTTTTTTGCATTCTCTTTTAATTTGATATTAATGGTCTTATTTTTAATGCCATCATCAATACCTGTTAGTTCAGCACTTTTACTTTTTTTATCAAACACCTGGATTTCTTCAACAGCATTTGCTTTAAGATATCTTGTGGCCAGTAGGGGGTCGTCACCAAAGAACTCATCACCATCAACAAGAACTGTTTTTACGATTTTTCCTTCGGCTTTTATAGTTCCATTTTTATCTACTTCAATTCCGGGTAACCTTTTTAATAATTCCTGAACATTAGCATTACTCCGTACAGCAAAACTATCAGCTTGAAAAAAGACAGTATCACCTTTCATACGTACAGCACTCTTAGCTTGTATAATAATTTCGTGTAGGAGTTTAGATTTTAGGTCCATTTTAATGTTTCCCAGATCAATCTTTGAAGTATCATTTAACCTGAGGTTTTGAATATAATCACCCATTTTAGGATAGGAAATTAAGAGTTTGTAATCTCCTTTCTTGAGATTTGTCAGATTAAAAAAACCTTGCTGATCTGCTCTGGTTGATTTTACAAGTATTGAATCTGAATTTCTAATCAATAGTATGTTACTGTTTGTCAGTTTTCTTTTTTCAACAGAATCAGTCACAACACCCTTTATCTGTGCTTTTTGCGCGAAGGCTGCAAAAACAGGAAGTAAAAGGAGAATAATAACAATGAAACTATTTTTGAGCATATATTACCAGGTAAGGAGCTAGCGCGATTCTTAAAGCTAAGAACTATTTTTTTCTTCGTATCAACTTTTGGAAATAATATTACTTTTTAAACGTTAATTATGGAAAAGGCATATAATAAAAAAGGCCCGAAAATTTTCGGGCTTTTTGTAAAAGTATATTTGGTTAGAATATGCTGGTGTTCGTATTGTCAAATAGTCATTGGCTTATTTGATTATATAAACATAATATAAAATTTATAAGTATCATAATTTTATTTTTATTTTTTTTTGATGAGGTATACAAAATATTGCTCTTTTAGCTTAACACATACGTCTAGCTATCAATAGAGGCATTTTTTAACAATATAATTAAAGTATATTATTTACAGCAATTGTAATAAGGCTTTACTTTTTTTTCCTTTTCAGACCAGGCGATATATACATTGTTCTCTTTATCTGTACGATATTTGAATCCATTTAAGGATGACTGTTTGAGCTCATTATAAAAATTTTTATCAGGAGTGTACTGATCCGGGTTTTCATTTTCAGTAACGGCAGGTTCTAAAAAGTTCTCATCGTCTAAAAATAGCTTGTACTCACTAAGTATAAAATCCATCTGACTACGTTCCTTTTTTAAATCAACACTAGCTTTGTAGTTGTCAATCAGATCGGTAGCCTTAAATTCTTTATTGTAGATGATATTACCCGTATAAGCTGTAATGCTAAACTTTATGGTCATGTCTTTCAAAACAGTACCATTAAGTACTACTTTGAATGTGTCAATCTGAATAGAATCACTAAAGGGTTTTAAAACTATGTGATTTTCAACATTGTTTTTTAATTCCTGATTGCCGGAGTTACAGGCATAAAGAAAACAAAGTGGCAGCACGAGAAGTATAAGGTAGGTTTTCATATCACACCTAATATAAGAAATTATCAGCTTATGATCTTATTTAGATCTTCAGGAGTATCTATAGCTATAGTTTCCAGATTGGTAATACGTGTTTGGATTGTATATCCATTTTCTATCCATCGTAATTGTTCCAGGCTTTCAGCGATTTCTAATGATGAAGGTTGAAGTTTAGTTATCTCGTGTAAAACCTCGGTGGTATAACCATAAATTCCAATGTGTTTATAGAATTGATGCTTATTTAACCACTGTTCTTGATCAGCATTTCTAATAAAAGGGATAGTATGTCTGCTAAAGTATATAGCTTCTTGTTTACTATTGGTTACTACTTTTGGGATATTGTTATTAAACAGTTCTTCCTCTGTATGAATTTCTTTTATTAATGTTGCCAGTTGTACATCAGGTTGGTTAAAACAGGAAACAAGCAAATCAATTTGTTTTGGATTGATAAAAGGTTCGTCACCTTGTATATTAATAACTATATCAAATTCAGGGAACTGATTTGAAACCTCTGCACAGCGATCAGTGCCACTTTGATGTGTAAAACCTGTCATTACAAATTCACCACCAAAAGCACGTACCGCCTCAGCAATGCGATCATCATCTGTAGCAACAACTACTTTTTGGAGTGTGTCAGTTTTTAAAGCTTGTTCATAAACCCGCTGAATCATGCTTTTACCCTGAATATCTATTAACGGCTTTCCCGGAAAACGGGTAGAAGCATATCGTGCTGGTATAATCCCAAGTACTTTCATTCTAAAATAATCCGTTAATCTCTGCTTCTATAGATTGAATAATGGTTCCCAGGTCTTCGGGGTTATTAGTGAAATCAAGTTTGTCTTTATCCAATATAAGAAGCTTGCCAAGGTCATAACTTTTAATCCAAGTTTCATATTTCTCGTTTAGTTTCGATAAATAATCAATGCGGATACTTGTTTCATATTCGCGGCCACGACGTTGGATGTTATTTACCAATGTAGGAACAGATGCGCGCAGGTATACCAATAAGTCTGGCGGCTTAATAAAAGAAGTTACGTTTTCAAAAATAGCTTTATAGTTTTGATGATCACGTGTCGTCATCAATCCCATCTCGTGTAGATTGTCTGCAAAAATATGTGCATCCTCATATATTGTCCTATCCTGAATAACATTTCTGTTAAAATTCTGAATATCTACAATCTGTTGAAAACGACTATTAAGAAAATAAATCTGAAGATTAAAACTCCAGCGTTTCATATCGCTATAGAAATCTTCAAGATAAGGGTTATTATCTACAGCCTCATACAGGGCTTCCCAACCATAATTTTTGGCAAGTAAACCTGTTAAAGTTGTTTTACCTGCGCCAATATTCCCAACGATTGCTATATGCATATATTATTTTTGAAAAAAAGAAAGGTAATGAATTTACGCTAAATGTTAAAATGATTTGAAACCAATGATTTCTCTAACCTCGCGTATGGTTCTTTGTGCACTTTCTCTTGCTTTCAATGCACCATGTTTTGCAACCTGACGCAAATAAGAGCTGTCTTTAGAAAGTTCCTCGATGCGTTCTCTAATTGGTGTGTTAAACACAATCATGTCTTCTGCAAGTTGTTTCTTGAAGTCTCCGTAACGGATATTCATTTTATTATATAATTCATCAAAATGAGCTATTGTGTCTGGTGTTGAAACAATTTTCATCAGATCAAATAGATTCTGAATAGCTTCTGGTTTAGCTTGATTCTCTTCTGTAGGGCCGCCATCGGTAACTGCGCGTGATACTTTTTTACGAATTACTTCAGGGCTGTCTGACAAATAAATACAGTTGCCTTCTCCACTTGATTTACTCATTTTACCGTTCCCATCAAGGCCGGGTACTTTAACCAGGTTTTGAGCATAGTTAAAAGCAAAAGACTCAGGGAAATATTCAGTTTGATAGAGTCTGTTAAAACGGTTACCAAAAGTACGTGTAAACTCAAGATGTTGTTCCTGATCTTTACCTACAGGTACTTTTGTGGCTTTATGGATCAGGATGTCGGCCGCCATAAGTGTAGGGTAGGTTAATAAACCAGCATTCACGTTATCGGGCTGAGATCTTACTTTATCTTTAAATGAAGTGCTTCTTTCCAATTCGCCCATATAAGCATTCATATTCAAATACAAATACAGTTCTGCTACTTCAGGGACATCGGATTGGATATAGATAGTAGTTTCTTCAGGATTTATTCCACAGGCTAGATATTCAACAAGTACATGTCTTACATAACCATGAAGATCTTGTGGGGTAGGGTGAGTGGTCAAAGAGTGAAGGTCGGCAATAAAGAAAAAGCAGTTATAATCGTACTGCATTTTAACGAAATTGGTTACTGCTCCAAAATAATTTCCCAAGTGTAATTTCCCTGTTGGACGAATACCACTAACTACCGTTTCTTTCATCTTATATTTATATATTTTAAAAGTTGATGAAGCCTTCCTTTTGTTTTAGAATTTTGACTTTCAGACTGAGGAAGAATTCAAGATGCCGAAATTAATAAAAAACCCTAAGTCTGCCTGCTTATAATTTCTTTTTTTATCCAGATGGTAATTCTAAGTAGAATTCTTCTTAGTTTGCATTTGCCAATTCTGTTAATTTAAAATTTAATGATCAGTATTCTTAAACAAGCACATCGCATCTATTCAGTATTTATCATCCTTGTATTTTCGCTGTTTTTTTATCCTTTTTACTATCTGGCGGCACAGAATCCGAAAAATTATGATCTGTTAAATCGATTAAGGAAATTGAAGAGTAATCTCTGTGCCTTTTTTATTGGTATTGTTCCCCACTTTAATTTTGAAGAACCTTTGTCTGATAAGCAGACCTATATTTATTGTGCAAATCATACTTCAAACCATGATATTATGTTGATTTGCATGTTTGCTAAGGGACGGTTTCATTTTATGGGAAAGGAGGAATTGTTGAAAAATCCTGTTTTAGGAATATTTTTTAGAACGATTGATATTCCTGTAAACAGGCATAGTAAAATTTCATCTTTCAGGGCGTTTAAGCGTGCAGGTGATAATCTTGAAAATGGGATGAGCCTGATTATTTTTCCGGAAGGTGGAATAGCAGACAATCATTATCCACCAAAACTGATGCCTTTTAAAAACGGACCTTTTAGATTGGCAATAGAGAAAGGAATTCCTATCGTGGCAGTAAGCTTTGTAAATATTTGGAAACGCATGTGGGATGATGGGAAAAAACATGGCTCAAGCCCAGGTAGGGCAGATGTTTATATTCATAAACCGGTTTTGACGAGTAATTTGACAATAAATGATTCAGATGAATTAAAAGACCGTATTTTTGAGCTGATAAATAGTAAACTTATTGATAGATGATTATAGATAAGCAAACGATACATAAAGTTGCAGATTTAGCAAGGATAGCTATAAAAGAAGAGGAAATTGATGCGCTGATACCAGATATGAACAAGATTCTTACTTTCATGGAAAAGCTAAATGAATTAGATACTAAAGGGGTTGAACCGTTAGTTTACATGAATACAGAAGAAAATGTGTGGCGTGAAGATATAGCTAAGCAGGAATTGAGTGTGACAGATGGATTGAAGAATTCTGCACGTCATAATGAAGCGTTTTTTCTTGTTCCAAAGATTATAGAAAAATAGTATTGATTGTAACATTAGCACCTCTGGTGAAATCTAATGTCAAAAAGATAAGTAATGGATAGAACCTCGACTATGTCATCAGCAAATAAAGCATTAATACATATTAAAGAAATTGGTCGTAAATATGTAATAGGTTCTGAGGTAATCCATGCATTGAAATCAGTTACTTTGGATATTCATAAGGGAGAATTTGTAGCGCTTATGGGACCTTCTGGTTCTGGTAAGTCTACTTTGATGAATATTTTAGGATGTTTAGATACACCTAGTAAGGGTGACTATATCTTGAATGGAACCAATGTGAGTTATATGTCAGATAATGAACTTGCTGAAGTAAGAAATAAAGAGATCGGTTTTGTTTTTCAGACTTTTAATTTGTTGCCTCGTTCTACTTCGTTAGATAATGTTGCTTTACCTTTAATTTATGCAGGAGCAAATAAGAAGGAACGGGAGGAACGTGCTCATAAAGCTTTAGAGAATGTTGGATTGGGAAATAGGGTTACACATAAGCCTAATGAATTATCTGGTGGTCAGCGGCAGCGTGTTGCAGTTGCAAGAGCATTGATCAATAACCCTTCCATTATACTTGCTGATGAGCCTACAGGAAATCTGGATACCAAAACCTCTATTGAGATCATGGGCCTACTTGAAGAGATTCATAGTAAAGGAAATACAATTATCCTGGTGACTCACGAAGAAGATATTGCACAGCATGCTCATCGTATTGTCAGGATGCGTGATGGTCTGATTGAAAATGATTATCAAAATACAGATATTAAAACCGTATCGCCCAGACTTGTTAAATTAGAAGAGAAGGGTGATGATTTTGAGACTATTAGCTAACAAGCTATGAAAATATATACCAAAACGGGCGATAAAGGCCTTACCTCTTTAATTGGAGGAACCCGTGTTCCTAAATTTCACCTTAGAATAGAATGTTATGGGACTGTTGATGAACTAAATTCATATATCGGACTTATTATGTGTCAGGATATAAATCCACATCATCAGAAGGTGTTAAAGGAAATTCAGGATCGTCTTTTTACAGTTGGTGCGTCATTGGCTGCTGATCCTGAAAAATCCAGAATGAAGATTCCAGACTTGCACGACAATGATATTTACCTATTGGAGAAAGAAATGGACGATATGAATGAGATTTTGCCAGAGCTAAAGCATTTCGTACTTCCAGGAGGAAATACGGTAGTATCGTATTGTCACATAGCTAGATGTATATGTAGAAGGGCGGAGCGTTTAACAGTTCACCTGGCGTCGGAGAGCTTTGTTGACGAAAAAATGACTATTTATTTGAACCGATTAAGCGATTATTTGTTTGTTTTGGCACGAAAACTGAATTCAGATGCTAATACGGAAGAAAATATCTGGATTCCGAGATTGTAAAAAGTATGAAATAGATTTGTTTTACTCATAGATTTTATTATATTTTTGCAAAAAAAATAAATTTGAATAATTAATTGGATAAGTAATATGTATTGGACTTTAGAACTCGCATCGCATCTGGAAGACGCTCCATGGCCTGCAACAAAAGATGAATTGATTGATTATGGTATAAGATCAGGTGCCCCTGTTGAGGTGATCGAAAATTTACAGGCATTAGAAGACGATGGTGAACCTTATGAAACCATTGAAGAAATTTGGCCAGATTACCCAACAAAGGACGATTTCTTCTTTAACGAAGACGAATATTAATCAATAACGAATAGGAAAGGCCCCATAAGGGCCTTTTTTATTTTTGGAACGATGATTGTTTATGAAATGTCATGGATTGTTAAACGCAATCAGGTTCATTTACTTATCACTAAAACTAGAAGTTATGGGAAATCTGCTTTACCTCGTTGCCGTAGTATTAATTATATTATGGATTATTGGCTTTTTCTTTCAGGGGTTCGGTCCCAATGTTGGTGGGCTAATCCATGTTCTGTTGGTTATTGCTATTATTGCGATTCTTTTGAAAGTAATTAATAGAGCTGCTTAATATTTAAATAAAGGGACTGGTTTAAGCTATTCACAATTAGCCAGTCTCTTTGTTTTTTTTATAAATATTGAAGCAATATCTAAATCTTCGGGATAAGTGATTTTTATGTTTTCTCTTTCTCCTGCTATTAAATTAATCTGATATCCGGCATACTCAGCTACAGAAGCATCATCCGTAAATTCATTTCTATATGGTGTTTGATATGCTTTTTTAATCAGTTCTACTTCGAAAGTCTGAGGGGTTTGTATCAAGGCTAATTTTTCTCTGTTTAAAGCTTCACTTTTACCGTCTTCCTGCACGCTTCTAACAGAGTCTGTAGGTGTAATTCCAATAATGCAATTGCTTTTCTCCTGAGCCACTTTGTAGGACTGTGTGATCAATCTGGCAGATGCTAATGGCCTTACTGCATCATGAACAGCCACAATTCCTTTTCCTTTAATTGCTTTTAGTCCATTTTTTACAGAATGATATCTTTGTGTGCCACCTTTGATGACTTGATGAGGGATCTGAAAGTTGTATTTTAAACATAACTCTTCCCAATATTTGTGCTGGTCGATGTTGAGTACCAGTAAAATCTGCGGTTTAAATATACATTCATTAAATGCGGCTATGGTATGCATAAGTACTGGCTTACCGTCTAATAATAAGAATTGTTTGGGTATAGCGCTTTGCATTCTGTTACCAGATCCTCCGGCTACTATAATCGCATAATGGTTCATACTGTATTGTTTTTTAAACAAAAATAGGAGATTTAAAACTTATAGTTTTCAAATCTCCTATTAATATATTTTAAGAATATATCTCTTGTTAGATGATTAACATTGCATCACCGTAGCTATAGAAACGATATTTTTCTTTCAAAGCTACATCATAAGCATTTCTTACATAATCGTAACCACCAAATGCACTTACCATCATTAGCAATGTCGATTCTGGAGTGTGGAAGTTGGTAATCATTGAGTTTGCAATACTAAAATCGTAAGGAGGGAAAATGAACTTACTCGTCCAGTCATTTGCTGGTTTAAGTAATCCTCCTGACGAAACTGCTGATTCTATAGCACGCATTGATGTTGTACCAACAGCACAAACTCTTTTTTTACGTTCAATAGCCTGATTTACAATTTTCGCATCTTTTTCTTCAATAATGAATTGCTCAGAGTCCATTTTATGTTTGGTAAGATCTTCAACTTCAACAGATCTGAAAGTACCTAAGCCAACATGTAATGTTACTTCTGCAAAATTGATGCCTTTTAATTCTAAACGTTTCATCAGTTCTCTGCTAAAGTGCAAACCGGCAGTAGGAGCAGCAACAGCACCTTCATGTTTTGCAAAAATAGTTTGGTAACGCTCTTTATCTTGAGCTGTAGCTTTACGTTTGATATATTTTGGTAAAGGTGTTTCACCTAAAATTTCAATGTTTTTTCTAAACTCTTCGTCTGTTCCATCAAATAAGAAACGGATAGTACGGCCACGGGATGTAGTATTGTCAACTACTTCCGCAACTAGAAGATCATCATCGCCGAAATATAATTTATTACCAACACGGATTTTACGTGCGGGATCCACTAAAACATCCCATAAGCGAAGTTCTTTGTTAAGCTCCCTTAATAGAAATACTTCAATAGTAGCACCTGTTTTTTCTTTATTGCCGTATAAACGGGCTGGAAAAACTTTAGTGTTGTTCAAGATCATTACATCCTGATCATCGAAATATTCTAAAACATCTTTGAATATTTTATGTTCAATTTTACCACTATCCTTGTGTAAAACCATTAAACGGGCTTCATCTCTTTGTTCAGCAGGGTTATTGGCAAGCAATGATTCAGGTAAATTAAACTTAAATTGAGATAACTTCATATGTTTTAATGTAATATTTAAGGCCGCAAATTTACAAATTATTATCCTTAATAATGTAAAATTATTTTATAGGTGCTAATTGAATGGAATATTATTTTGTATTGACTTTTTTTTAAATGATAATTCATAATTGCTGTAACCTTTTTAGCTAGTTTTGATCTAAAGATTAATTATGATTATTTTCAGACTAATAGGAGAGAGTTTTCGGTTCGCAGCAGATGCATTGCGACAAAATAAACTGAGGACTATGCTTTCCTTATTGGGAATCACGATTGGGATTTTTGCAATTATTTTTGTTTTTACAGCAACTGATACTTTTAGAAGTAAACTTCAGGATAGTATTGACAAATTAGGTTCTAAAACAATTTTTGTACAAAAATGGCCATGGGGTGGTTTTGGTAGTTATCCATGGTGGAAATATGTAAATAGACCTGAACCTTCCTTGAGAGATTATACTGCACTAAAGGAACGTTTGGAATACACAGAAGGAGTGTCATATGAGATTTATGCAGATAGTAGAACCGTAAAATATCGTAGTAATTCAGTCGAAGGAGCGGGACTAAAAGCAGCTTCTCAAGATTTTAATAAAACATGGTTGATAGATTTCCAGGAAGGACGTTATTTTACTGAAAATGAAGGTCATTCAGGCTCTCCTGTTATTATTCTAGGTGCTGATATTGCAGATGGATTATTTAATGGTGAACCTGCTGTAGGAAATAAAATTGTGGTAATGGGTCGCAGGCTGACAGTTGTTGGGGTTTTTAAGAAAGAGGGGGATGATATGCTCGGCATGTCTCAAGATAAAAATGTCTTGATTCCCTTAAATTTTGCAAAAGGATTGTTTGATGTAGAAAATGGCCGTTATGATCCAACCATTACTGTTAGGGGTAAAGAAAATATAGATCTCGAAGAAATAGAGAGCGAAATACGAGGGGCAATGCGTGCTGCACATAAAATTAAACCTGGGGCTGAAGATGATTTTGCATTAAATAAAAGTACTATTGCTTCTAATCAACTCGACCAGATGTTTAGTGTCGTAAATATTGCTGGATGGGTAATTGGTGGCTTTTCTATCCTGGTTGGTGGCTTTGGAATAGCAAATATCATGTTTGTATCTGTTAAAGAGCGAACTAACATCATAGGCATTCAGAAATCTTTAGGTGCCAAAAACTACTTTATTCTTCTGCAGTTTCTATTTGAGGCTGTTGCTTTATGTTTACTTGGAGGTGGATTAGGAATTTTACTGGTATATATTGGCACTTTGATTACTGGTGCCTTTGGTTTTACTATGATCCTGTTCTTAAATAACATATTGCTTGGGGTAGGGGTTTCGTTTGCAATTGGAACGATATCGGGCTTTTGGCCGGCGTATGCTGCATCGAAACTAGACCCTGTCGAAGCGATCCGCTCGTAAATGGCAGGTCTTCCTTTTAAAAAATAAACATGACTACTCGAAAGCTGGAACATTTTACACTGAAGAACGTAAAAATTCCTATGCTTTCTCGCAGCATACTTATTTTTTAAACATGTCAGTACAGCATAAGGTCGCTACTTTTATTTAATAGCATGTGTATTATTATGTTTGTTGTTCTTCAAGGGGTTATTTTGAAGGGGATAATCTGAAGTTGATTTTAGTGACTAAAGAACAGAATTATTTGAAAAGGTTGCCGTCTGGTATTTCGGAGTTTTCTCTTTCAAATTTTAAAAGCCATTTTTTCTTGTCAATTCCAGCAGCATAACCTGTCATGCTTCCATTGCTTCCAATTACACGATGGCATGGAATAACAATAGCTAGTCTGTTACGGCCATTGGTTGTGGCGATAGCACGAATAGCTTTTGGGTTGTTCATCTTATCTGCTTGCTCTTTATAGGAGCAGGTTGTGCCATAAGGGATTTCTTGAAGTGTTTTCCATACAGACTGAACAAAATCATTTCCAGGAGTGTGAATAGGTACTTCAAAGATCTTTCTCTTGCCATCAAAATATTCCTGAAGCTCAACTTCCAGTTGATCTAAATGTTGATTGCGACCTTCAACAGGAATTGCATTTAGTAAATTTTGCAATTCACTAATCTCTTTGTCCAATTTGATACGATTGGTAAACTCAAGAATACATATACCTTCAGTTGTGGCTCCAGCTAGCATTGGGCCTAAAGGAGTTGAGAATTTTGTCATGGTAATTTCTCTCTTGGTATTGCTGTTGGTTTCCATGAGTTTTCGTTTTATATTCAAAAATACAAATATGTATGATAAATGGTATTTTGTTTTTGTAGCAGGTAGGATGGACTAATAAAAAAGGAGCCTGACATTTTAATTTAATGTCAGGCTCCTTTTGAAAATTAATATTCCTTAAATAATGCTTAGCTTAATTTAGCCAATGCATCTTTAATTCTTGAAACAGCTTTTCTCAATTGATCTTCAGAAGCTGCGTAAGATAAACGAATACAATCTGCATTGCCAAAAGCTTCACCAGTTACGGTTGATACATGTGCTTCATTTAACAGGTACAAAGAAAGATCTTCAGCTGAGTTGATTACAGTATCGCCGTTCTTTTTACCGAAGTAAGATTTTATTTCAGGGAAGAAATAGAATGCACCATCCGGTAGGTTTACATTTACACCAGGGATTTCTGATAATAAAGCATAAACAATATCTCTACGTTTTTTGAACTCGGCAACCATTTCGTTTACAGAATCTAAACCACCCTGGTAGGCAACTAATGATGCACGTTGTGCAATAGAGCAAGTTCCTGATGTAATTTGGCCTTGTAGTTTATCGCAAGCATTTGCAATTTCTTTATTAGCAGCCATATAGCCAGATCTCCATCCGGTCATTGCATATGACTTAGAGAATCCATTGATTAGGATTACTCTGTCTTTTATAGAATCAAATTCAGCTATTGAAGCATGTTTTCCAACAAAGTTGATGTGCTCATAAATTTCATCAGAAATGATGTAGATATTAGGGTGTTTTTCAAAAACAGCAACTAAATCAGCAAGTTCCTCTTTGCTATACACAGAACCTGTAGGGTTACATGGTGAAGAGAACATAAATAATTTAGTTTTAGGGGTAATTGCTGCTTCTAGTTCTGCACCAGTTATTTTAAAGTTATTTTCAACTGTTGCATTGATGAACACAGTTTCACCTTCACCAAGCTTAATCATTTCCGAGTAAGATACCCAGTAAGGAGTTGGAACGATAACCTCATCACCTGGATCAACTAGGCACATTACAGCGTTGGCCAATGATTGCTTAGCACCTGTAGAAACGACAATCTGGTCGAAGCTGTAGGTCAATCCATTTTCTCTCAATAACTTTTCTGCAATTGCCTTACGCAGTTCAGGATAGCCTGAAACTGGGCTATAATAAGAAAAGTTGTCGTCAATAGCTTTCTTAGCGCCTTCCTTAACAAAATCAGGAGTAAAAAAGTCTGGTTCCCCAAAGCTGAGGTTAATAACGTCTATCCCTTTTGCAGATAGCTCTCTTCCTAACTTCGCCATTTTAATGGTTTGTGACTCAGATAGGTTGTTGATTCTTTTGGATAAAAATGTCATAATGATTAATGCGCAAGCAATATTGTTTTGTGAAGTAGCAAATATAGAAACCTAACCGAATTATAAACTATAAAAAAATACTTTTTATCATAATTTGACAAGTAAACAGTATTTTTGACGGCTAAACACAGCGATTTGCAACCTCAAAAGAAAGCTATACTCATTTCAATGTGCATCAGCATATTAATTATGCTGGCCAAATTTGTAGCCTATTTCTTAACTAATTCTAATGCTATTTTAACAGATGCTGCAGAGAGTATAGTGAATGTACTGGCCAGTAGCTTTGCTTTTTACAGCATTTATTTGGCTACATTACCGAAAGATACAAATCATCCTTATGGACATGGCAAGGTGGAGTTCTTTTCTGCTTTTATTGAAGGGGTACTGATTGCTCTTGCTGGAATTATTATTGTTTTTAAATCTGGATACGACCTTATTTACCCAAAACAAATAGGCCAGCTTTTTGAAGGTGCAGCTATTATTGGTGTTACAGGTTTGGTTAATCTGGTATTAGGTTATTATTTAATCAGTACAGGAAAAAAACATAAATCAATTACGCTTGAGGCAGACGGGAAACATTTGCTTACAGATGCTATTACTAGTGCCGGACTGGTTTTAGGAGTTATATTGATAAAAATTACAGAAATATTTGTTCTTGATAGCATTATTTCAATCTTGTTGGGAATATACATCATATATAATGGGTATAAATTAACCAGAAGATCGGTGGGGGGACTGATGGATGAAAGCAATGTAGAACTAGTAAAAAGTATTATAGATATTCTTCAGTCAAACAGGAAAGACCCCTGGATAGATGTACATAACTTAAGGGCACAGCAATACGGTGCTGATCTGCACATTGATTGCCACATTACCCTGCCTTACTATTTTGATTTGAACCGCGTACATCAGGAGATTTCTGACATAGATAAGATGATAAATGGTAATGCTGATCGTAAAACAGAATTATTTATTCATGCTGACCCATGTTTACCGGCCTGTTGTAATTATTGTAAAATGAAAGGATGCCCTGTACGGGAAGAACCATTCAGGGGAGAAATAAAATGGACAATCGACAATGCGACTAAAAATCAAAAACACTTTGATCAATAGTTGATCGTACTTTTCTATTGTTTTTTCACTCTTTTCTTGGGTGTCCCTGCAATATCAGGAGCTGATTGTAATCCCAATATGGTTTCAATAGTTGTCCTGTTTTTATTATAGTCTGCCAGAATTACCTGAGCCTGCTGTAATTCCTTCTCTAATTTTTCTATTTCATTTTTGATTGAACTGATTTTATTATTTAATAAATTTTCAATCGATTTTTTATCGTTTACTGATTTTACCATGGTTATATTTTTAATAAATAAAACCGAAAATAAATCAGATTGTTTGAGTATCAGACTATATAAAATTTTGAAGTTATATTATAGTGGATATATGGAATTGATTATTACCTTTGTAGTGAGAGCGTTAATTTAAGGGGTGTAAGTCTGATGATTTATGCCCCTTTCTTATTCTTTTTTTAACCTCTTATATTTTCTGATATACTATAACCTATAATGAGCTATTTTAATGTAAGGGTATACGGTTTGTTGATCAACAGTAAAAATGAGGTGTTGGTTAGTGACGAACAGTCAGGGGGACGTATGTTTAGTAAATTTCCTGGTGGTGGACTTGAACTTGGTGAAGGCCTTATTGAAGCATTAAAAAGGGAGTTTATTGAAGAGTGTCATGCAGAAATTGAGGTGCTGGGACATCTTTATACTACCGACTTTTACGAGCAATCCTCTTTTAACGATAGTCAGATACTAAGTATATATTATATGGTAAGAGAGGTCCATCCATTAGTACTTAATTTTAAGACAAAGCCTTTCGATTTTGATAAGGGGGAACTACAATCTTTTAGGTGGATCGCATTGGATGAACTTAAAACAGATGATGTAACCTTCAAAACAGATAAAAATGCAATAGAACTTTTATTGAAACAGTACGATTTATAAGTTTAGAAGATATTTAAACTTGTATAATTTTGTTGGGGGTAAGTACGAAAACTAAGTCTCCTTTTTGTGGTTTCATAATTTTTAATCCTGTAAAAATACTAAAAGCAGGTAGTATGGCTTGTTGTTTACCGAAATAAAAGCAAGGAAACTTTAATTGTTGCTTTGCTTTACCATATAATATAATACCTGGGTGTATATGGCCTGAGATATTATAAAATTCATCAATTTCTTCGGGTATATCATGAATAAACCGGAAAGGTGCACAACATAATTCTTTAGCATGGTAATCGATATTTAAAGCTAGGTAATCCTCGTGCCTTAAAGTATCATGATTTCCCTTTATCAATATAACATTTAAGTTAGAGTAGCTTCTTCTCCATTCCATAAAAGCATTAACATCGCTGTTTATTTTATTATGAAACATATCACCTGTAATAAGTAAATTTTCCGGATGAAACTCTTTTATTAATGAAGTTAGACGCTGTAAGTCTGTCAATCCAACAGTATCTGGTACTTGAATCCCAGACTTCCTGAAGTAAGCAGTTTTTCCTATATGAAGGTCGCTTATAATTAGCATGTGTTTAGCAGGCCAATAAATTGCTCTTTCCTTATTAAGGATAAACTGTTCACCTCTACATTTAATATTCATTTTCTTTGTTTGTTTTTACGTTGGGTTGGGGATAATCTTTTTTCAGATTCAGCAGTCATCCTTTCAATACGTTGACTCAATTCTTCTGAACTCATATTTTCCCTTAAGCTGTCTACTTTAATTGGAAAACATAAAGGTGTATAACGATAGGTTTTAACAATAATTATTTTACTAATTTGTATACGGTTTAATGCAGCAGCCAGTCGTGGTTCTTCAATCTGTTGGTAAAATGCTTCATCATAAGCCTGTCTTAAAAGTAAATTATGTTTATCATAGTCACTAAAAACATTGAAAAATAAAGCAGCTGAAGACTGTAAGTGTTTATTTGCGACATATTTCCCGGGATAACCCTGAAAAACAAGACCTGAGATGCAAGCGATGTCTCTGAATTTACGACGTGCCATTTCAGTAGAATTAATGCTAGCTACAATATCATTACTTAGATTCAAGGGAGTAAATAATGATTTAATGCTATCCTCATTCAAAGGAATAGGTTGTTCACTCAGCAACTCAAAGCCATAATCATTCATGGCAATAGAGAAAGTGATCGGTTTTATCATACTTAATCTGTAAGCAATCAATGCCGCCATAATTTCGTGGACCTGTCTACCTTCAAATGGATAGGCAAAGAGGTGATAACCATCTTTAGTGTTAATTAATTCAACCAGAAATTCATCACTTTTAGGGACATGGGAAACTTTTGCCTGTTGTTCAAATAAAGGTAAAATGAAATCCAATTCTATTTCTCCGTGTGTTTTATGAAGTGTCTCATTATATTTTTTTCTTAGTAAGGCACCCAGGTTTGCAGTTAGTGACATTCGTCCACCTAGCCAACTTGGACTAATAGCTTGTTTTAATTTACTTTTACGAACCAGAACCATCATTTCTTTAACCATAATAAATTCAAGCACTTTACCTGCAAGTGTAAAACTACTTCCAGGTTTTAATCTTGAAATAAAAGATTCCTCAATCATCCCAATAAAACCACCCGTTAGGTATTTTACTTTTAGCATTGCATCGCTAACTATTGTGCCGATATGTAAGCGATGGCGCATGGCAATTTGACGATTTTTAACTTTCCAAAGTCCATCAATATCTTTGCTGACTTTACTGAATTCATTGTAAGCTGTTAAGCTGGTACCACCTGTAGTAATAAACTGCATCACCCATTTCCATTCCTGAGGTAATAACTCTTTAAAAGAATGGGTTTGTTTTACTTCAAAGAATATTTTCTCATCATCAAAACCGTCACCTACGGCTATGGTTACTAAGTATTGAATTAAGGTATCAAATGCCATAACAATGGGTTCTCTACTCTCTATGTCCTGTGTCTTTACAGCCTCTTTAATCGCAGCCGCCTCAACCAGCTCAAGTGCGTGTGTGGGTAAAAAATATATCTTAGAAGTTTCATGAGGAGAATGGCCACTTCTGCCTGCACGTTGTAAAAAACGAGCCACACCTTTTGGCGATCCAATTTGTACAACCGTATCAACCGGTTTAAAATCTACCCCTAAGTCTAAAGAGGAGGTACATACAACAGCTTTAAGTAGTCCTGTATGAATAGCGTCCTCTATCCAGTTTCTTAGCTCATGATCGATAGAACCATGATGAATAGCTAGTTGGCCTGCAAGAGTTTCATCTTGTGCAAGCAGAGTTTGGTACCATAATTCAGCTTGTCCCCGAGTATTGGTGAAAATAAGTGTTGTTTTACTTTTGTAAATAATGGGTAAAAGTTTGTGTGCCAGTTTATGTCCTAGGTGGCCAGCCCAGGGCAACATATCAATATGATCAGGTAAGATAGAGTGGATTTCATTTTTTTTCTCCATATCTGCTTTAATAATGGTTTTTAGTACATTATTATATGGAACCAAAACTTCCATTGCTTGCTCCATATTGCCAATAGTTGCAGAAATACCCCATATTCTTAATAAGCGCTCTGGGTGCATTTCGGTGAGCAGACCTTTAATTCTGGAGATAGCAAGTTCCGTCATTACGCCACGTTTACTTCCTAGAAGTTCATGCCATTCATCAGCAACGATGCATTGCAGTTGATCAAAATAGCTGAAAGCATTTTTCTGAGCCAGTAATAAATGAATGCTTTCTGGAGTAATGATCAAAACCTCTGGCATTTGTTTTTTCTGCTTAAGTTTTTCACTTTGGGATGTATCTCCATTTCGAACACCAATAACCCAATCTAGTTTCAGTTCTGTACAGACTTCATTCATAGCTCGAGCAAGGTCTTTAGCTAATGATCTTAAAGGGGTGATCCAAATCAGTTTTAGACCTTGATTGCTCTTTTTTTTTATGATTTTTCCTTTTGCGATTGTTGTTTTGGTTTCATGTTTTTTATTCAGTTCATCAATTACAACGGCTAAAAAAATGGAAAAGGTTTTACCAAAACCGGTTGGGGCATTGACAAGACCACAATACCCTTCAGCATAATACTGCCAGGCATCTGTTTGAAATTCAAATGGTTTCTTCTTGTTCAGTTTTAGCCATTTAATTACTTGTCTGTATCCTTTACTTTTCTCTAGTTGCATGAATTAAAATCGATTTGTATTGTTGGATAGGGTTGAAGCCAATAATTGTTTCAAATCTTCTAAAGTGTTTATTTCTTCTGCTTTTTTGTCTTTTCGCCATCTGGCAATTCGAGGAAATCTTAAAGCTAAACCGGCCTTATGACGTTTGCTTTCGGCAATACCTTCAAAAGCAATTTCAAATACCAATTCAGGTTTAACCGTTCTTACCGGACCGAATTTTTCAATGGCATTTTTCAGGACAAATGCATTAACTTCTTTTATTTCTTTATCTGTTAAACCAGAATAAGCTTTTGCTACTGTGATCAGTTGATCACCATCTCTTACAGCAAAGGTATAGTCCGTGTAGAAATTAGCCCTTCTCCCACTTCCTTTTTGTGCATAAATCATGACTGTATCAATAGTATATGGATTGACTTTCCATTTCCACCAGTCACCACGTTTTCTTCCAACATGATATAAGGAATCTAGTTTTTTTAACATAATTCCTTCACTGTTGATGTCGCGTGAACCCTGTCGGATCTTTGCCAGATCTTCCCAATCATTAAATATAACTACAGGAGATAGCATTACTATCTTAGGTGTTTTCAATTGTGCAATCACAACTTCCAGTAGTTCTCTTCGTTTAATTAATGGCTCATCACGAAGATCTCTTCCATTATATTCCAGTAAGTCATAAGTAAAAAAACCAATGGGGGTATCATTTAACTGAGATTTGTTTATTGTTTTTCTATTGAGCCGCTGTTGAAGCATGCTAAAAGGTAGTACATTTCCATCTTTTACTGATAGTATTTCTCCATCAAGGACAGTACCATCATCTAATTCCTGTGCAAGGAAATGAAGTTCAGGAAATTGTTCAGTTACCAGTTCTTCCCCTCTTGACCATATAAAAAGTTCTCCTTCACGTTTTACTATTTGTCCCCTTATACCATCCCATTTCCATTCTGCTTGCCATTCTATAGGATCACCAAGTGATGTGGGAGTTATTTCAAGCGCATAAGCAAGGCAAAATGGATAAGGCCAGGAGCTATTTGTATTAACATGACTACCCTTTAGTAATTCATCATAAGTAATTTCTGATGGGTGCCATTTACCCATAATAATATGCATAATTTTACTGCTTTCAATACCGCTTTGTTTTGCAAGAGCATTTACAAGTATTTTATGAGATACACCTATTCTAAAATTGCCAGAAATCAATTTATTGAAAATGAAACGTTCTGGGCTTTCCAGGCTGTTCCAGGATTTGAGAATAAACTGTTTTTTAAAAGTTTCATCTTTACCGTTTAATGCAGATAATTCATTAATCCATTCATGAAGTTTAAAGTTACTAGTTGCTGTTGGAGGAGGTAGGATTAGCGCAATTGTTTCACTCAGGTCGCCTACATTATGATAACTCTCAGAAAATAGCCATTCAGGCATGCCACTCAATTCGATAGCCCATTGTTTTATTAATGCTGTGCTTATAGGCCGTTTTGGACGCTTTCCAGTGAACATAGCAATTACAAAAGGCTTATCTAAATCATCAGCTTCAGCAAAATAATTAACAAGAGCCTGTATTTTATCATTGGTTTTGTTACTCATTTCAATCTGCTGTATAAGTTCAGTGAATCGTTTCATTTAATCTGTATTTTGTCTTCATTCTCTTCATTTACATCTCCATATAGGGTTTTTACCTCTTCAGCTGCTATGCCTATTTCATTTAAGTATTTACTAAAAGTAGCAGTGTAACCATGTGTTACGAATACTTTATCGGCCTCAGTTGCTTTAATTGCCGACAGTAGTCCTGGCCAATCAGCATGATCACTTAGTGCAAATCCTGCATCTGCACTACGCCATCTTCTACTTGCTCTAACTTGCATCCAGCCTGAACAGACTCCTGTAGCAGCATTGGTTAGATTTTTTATCCATCTTCCCTCTGCCATGGCAGGAGGAACGATTACTATACCCTGTTGTAATGATTCTTTAGTTGTTTCAGGAAAAATTCGAATGGTATTAGGTAAGGTTACGCCAGACTTAATAAAAGCTTCATTCAAATTTGCTATAGAATTGTGTACATAGATATTGCCATAACCATCAAGCCCCTTTATTAATCGTTGTGCTTTACCTAAGCTGTAAGCAATGAGTACGGTTGTTTTATTTTGATATCGGTTTGTGGAAATCCAATCTTTAATCTGAGAAAAAATGTGACGTTGATTTTGCCATTTATATATGGGTAATCCAAATGTGCTTTCTGATACAAAGGTGTGGCATTTTACTGGTTCAAAAGGGGTACTTATTCCGTCATCCTCTACTTTGTAATCGCCAGAAACTACACAAATCTCGCCTTTGTATTCTAGTCTGATCTGCGCCGAACCAATTACATGACCAGCAGGAAAAAGGCTCAGTTTAACACCATTAATATCAATCTCTTTATAATAGGGAAGTGTTTCAATATTTACATCTCCCAAACGTTGAATAAGAACAGGTTTAGTTAGCTCATGACATAGGTATGCTTTGTTGCCCCATTTTACATGATCAGAATGTCCATGTGTTGTTACAGCAAGATCTACAGGTTGCCATGGGTCAATATAGAAATTGCCTTTTCTACAATATATGCCTTTGCTGGTAAAGTCTATTAATGCCATATAGGAATTAACACCAATTGTGTGAGTATAGTTTTAGTCCTGTACCAATCTGCATTTTTAAATTAAATTGTAATAAGTGTGGATCTTTCATGGAAACATGTGTAGTTTATATGGAAAAAAATAATTTTAATAACAACAAAAATTGTATGAATTGTAAAAATGTTGTGGCTGATTTTTTAGCTTATTTAAATAGCTATCTGGATTTTAGCCCAAAGACTTCTGTCTTAAATTTGCCAATGCTTCAGGTTTTAAAACTATTTAGAAATGAGGTGATTGTGAGTAGTTATGGGATTTATAGAAATCAGATAATTGATTTCTGTAAGTCATATCGAGAACCTTTAACATTATTTGTAGAAGATGATAAGCAATACTTTGCTGCTAAGCATATTGCAAATAGCCTTGGTTTGCAACCTTCTTATCTAAGCTGGCTTAGAGGGGGTTTTCGTATGAAGAAATCTGGGTTAACAAAATATCTACAGACAGTTTTTATTACGTTACACTTCATTTAACTTAAGATTAAAATAAATTATATGCCACTCGAATTAGATAAATTAGATATTAATATACTAACGCAGTTACAGAATAATGCTCGCATTAGTGACAAGCAAATCTCTCGCATTATTCACTTATCTCCTAACGCAGTAACAACTAGAATTAGCCATCTTGAAAATGATGGTTACATCCTTCAGTATACAGCTATATTAAACAAAGCTAAGATCAATAAAAATCTCGAATGCTTTACAGGGGTAAATCTCACAAATAATAACTATCACAATGTAACTACCTTTTTGAAAAATATAAAAAGAATACCTGAAGTATATAATTTTTATCGCATAAACAGCGTGTTCGATTTTTTAATACATATTGTTGCAGTAGATTTAAATGATTATCATAACCTCTTGATCAATAAGCTTTCTAGTTTACATTGCGTTAGGGATACAACAACATTTGTTGTACTGAACGAAATGGAAGGTGGTCATTCGCTTGACCTAAGTCATTTATTTGAGCGGTTTATTTGATACCGTTAAAACTATATAAGGTATAGGGAAATAACCATTGGAATGAAAACATAATTATTCCATGGTTATTTATGAAGCTGCAGATCATTAAAGTTGACTTCAACTTGATAAGGTTTTTTTTGTTCAATGTAAGTACGAATAAACCAGAGGATTTCATTTTGATTATTATGCATGGGTGTACCAGCAACTTCATGTCCCATATTATTTACAAACTGGAAATAGTATGGGTATTGTTGTTTTTTAAAATAGCTAGCTAAGTATCTAGAACCGAACATTCCTCTATTAAATAATTTTATTTTGTTATAAATAACCACTTTGTCATTAGTTCCGTGGAACATCATAGTCGGCGCGGGTGGAGTTTTATATTTTGGTTTACCGCTATAACTTAAAATTGATCCTGCAAATGCAATTACACCTTTATATTGGAAGTTATTAGGAAGCGGTTTAGCAATAGAGGTGTTGTTTCTTTTCTCCCAATCAGCTTGCAATATAGTTACTGCTCCAGCACTTGAACCTGATAGCATTACCATGGATGTATCGATTCCCAGTTCTTTTGCATTTGCAATGAGGTATGCCGTAGCATCATAAAGATCTGTTACAGCATAAGATATCGCATTTTTAAGGACGCTTGTGTTAAAAACTGTGGGCCATTTTTCTCCCTTTAAGCCTAGCCTATAATCTATAGAAATGACTTTATAATTGTTTTCAACAAGTTTTTTAAAGTAAGGAAGATAAAAGCTATCATCTCGATTGCCTTTGACAAATCCTCCACCAAACAAAAATATTATCGATGGTTTTTTTACATGAAGTTCTTGATTGCTGTATACATCTAACTTTAAAATCTGAGTATCTTTTGTGCTGTAAATAAATGTTTGTTTAATCTGAGAAAAGACATAAACATTCGATAAAGTGATAAGTCCTGTTAAAAATAGCGTTTTGTAATTCACGGTGATAGATTTTATTTATAAACCAAAATATTGAATCTAATTATCCAGCTGTTTTAGCCAGTTTGCAATATAACTAAGCACTTCCTTACCTTCAGGTTCGTTGTGCATTTCATGATATAAGTTATCCCATTCCTTGAATGTAATCAACTGTGATGGGGCGGATTCTGCAAACTGTCTGGAGCCTTCTACGGCTGTAAATTCATCAGCATTACCATGAATTAGCAGGGTTTTTACATGTAAATCTTTAGCATGTTTCAGACACCAACTGCCATTTTGAATCATGTCATTGGCCAGCTTAAAACTTAATTTTCCGTGGCGTAAAGGATCCTTTCTGAATTTTTCTACCACTGTTTTATCATGAGATATTTTATTGATATCAAGCCCTTGAGGAATTCGGATGTTTGGTGCAATTGAAGTGATAACTTTTAGTATTCCTTTAAGTGCCGGACCTGGACGAGTGCCGATAATAAGTGCAGGTGCTGAAATAACTGCAGCCATTAATTCTGGCTGACGTTTGAGCAGAAAGCCTGTCAATACACCACCACCCATACTGTGTCCGAACATAATCACCTGTTTATTGAACTCTTTTTTTACATGAAGTAGAAACTCCTGCAGGTAATCGAACATAAATTCAAAACCTTTGGAAGCCCCTCTTGGTCCATCGCTTTTACCATGACCATAATGATCAATACCAGTAATAGCAAAACCTTGCTTCATAAAAAATGCTGCAACATGATCGTAACGCTCTATATGTTCTCCAATTCCATGAACAATGATCATTACCTTGTCAAATCTTTCTGGTATCCAATTGATACCTCGAAATTTTTTTTGCTCGTAAGACCAATAGAATTCTTTCATAACATGTAAGGTACCGGAAATCTTTCTATTTTTACAATTCACGATTTTATTTATGCCAAACACTTATAGGATTATACTGATTCTCTTTTTTTTATTTACTCAGACAGGAATTTTATCTGCCCAAAATAAACAAACACTCAATGGAACTGTGAGCGATGCAAAAACGGGTGAAACTTTGATTGGTGCAAGTGTTAAATTAACTGGTGATAACATAGCTTCAACTATGACTAATTCCTATGGATTTTATTCTTTAAATATTCCTAAGGGGAATTATGAAATTTCTATAAGTTTTATAGGCTATAACACTATCAGAAAGAATATTAGTGTAAGTAAAGATCAACGTTTTAATTTCATACTAGAGGAAGACAATCAGCTTAATGAAGTGGTTATTTCGGGGCTGAAAAGAAATGAAAATGTAAGTAGCCCACAGATGGGGTTACAGAAGATAAATGTAAAAGAAATTAATAGTGTGCCTGTTTTGCTTGGAGAGCGTGATGTACTTAAAACTTTGCAACTATTGCCGGGAATAAAACCTGCAGGAGAGGGTAACAGTGGCTTTTATGTAAGGGGGGGATCAACTGATCAGAATCTTATTCTATTAGATGAAGCTCTTGTATATAATGCTTCACATTTACTAGGATTTTTCTCAACCTTTAATTCAGATGCTATAAAAGATGTTAGTGTTTATAAAGGAGGAATGCCGGCTCAATATGGAGGTAGATTAGCTTCAGTATTAGATATTAAAATGAATGATGGAAACAGAAAAGAGTATACTGCAGAGGGAGGAATTGGACTAATTTCGTCTCGTCTTAAAGTTGAAGGACCGATAGTAAAAGATAAAGGGTCATTTATGGTTAGTGCCAGAAGAACATACATGGATGCTTTTCTAAAATTATCATCAGATAGTGCTATAAATAGTAATACACTATACTTTTATGACCTTAATGCGAAAGCAAACTATCAACTTGACGATAAAAATACACTTTATCTTTCTGGATATTTTGGACGTGATAAGCTTGGACTTTCTGATACTTTTGGTTTTAATTGGGGGAATGCAACAGTAACACTTCGTTGGAACCATCTTTATAGTAATAGACTTTTCTCAAATACTTCCTTGATATACAGTAATTATAATTATATAATCCAAAATTTTATGGAGGAGAATAACTTTGAAGTAAATTCTTCTATAAAAGACTTTAACCTGAAGCAAGACTTCGAATATAGCCTTAGTAATAGTCATAATTTGAAATTCGGTGTTAATGCTATTCATCATACCATAGCACCCGGAAAGCTTACAGCAACGGAAAGTTCAAGTGTGAATGAAACAAATTATGAAGATCGTAAAGGTCTTGAGTTAGCAGCATATATTTCTGATGAATGGACTGTTAATGATCGTATGAGTCTGGTTTATGGACTACGTTTAAGTAGCTTTTCATTGATGGGGCCGGGAAATATTAAATCATATGATACAGATGGAAATATCATTAGCAGTACGCCTTATAAATCAGGTGAATTTGTAAAAACTTATTTTAATCTTGAACCAAGATTATCTGCAAGTTATCAGCTCAATAATTCGAGTTCATTAAAAGCTGCTTATACCCGGAATGTTCAAAATGTGCACCTAATGTCTAATTCTACTTCTACATCTCCTACAGATTTATACATAATGAACAGTAATAATGTAAAACCTGAAATAGCAGATCAGATTGCAGCAGGGTATTTTAGAAACTTTAATGATGATAATTATGAGTTTTCTGCCGAAGTATATTATAAATGGATGCAAAACCAGATAGAATATCGAAGTGGGACGGATTTAAGGGGTAATGGAAATGTAGAGGCTGATTTGTTATATGGAGATGGAAGAGCATACGGCCTTGAACTATTCTTTAAAAAGAGATTTGGTAAGTTTAATGGATGGATAGGCTATACCTGGTCGCGTACAGAACGACAGTTTGATGCTATTAATAACCGGAAGTGGTTTTATGCAAAACAAGACAGGACACATGATATATCGCTGGTGGGGATTTATAAAGCCAGTACACGCTGGACTTTCTCGTCTGTATTTGTTTACAATACAGGGAATGCTGTTACCTATCCTAGTGGTAAATACCAAATTAATGATCGCACAGTTTTCTATTATACAGAAAAGAACGGCCATCGTACTCCTGCTTACCATCGTTTAGATTTTTCAGCAACACTTGAAGGGAAACCAGGTAAAAAAGTTCAATCGAGCTGGTCATTTGGTTTATACAATTTATATAACCGTAAAAATGCTTTCTCTATTGATTTTAAGGACGATCCAGACGATTCAAATAAGACACAAGCAGTGCAAACTACTCTTTTTGGAATTATACCATCGGTAACCTGGAATTTTAAATTTTAGTTATCATACAAGATTTTAAAGTAATATGAATATTATCAGAAACAGTATATCCATTCTTTTATTTACAACAACGATAATGGTTGGTTGTGAGAAAGTAGTTGATTTAAAATTAGATAATGCCACACCGATTGTTGTTATTGATGCGAGTATAAACGATCTGAATGAGAATCAGATCGTAAAGATCTCGAAAACATACAATTTTACAGAGCCGAACAGATTTAATGGTGTGGGAGGTGCTATAGTAGTATTAACAACCCCCGAAGGCGCTTCAATAAATTATACGGAAACCTCTCCTGGAATATATCAAACAATTAAAATGAAAGGTACTCCTGGTAAAAGATACAGGTTAGATGTTAGTTTGGATGGAGAAACTTATACAGCATATTCAACAATGCCAAATAAGGTAACGCTTGATTCACTTACATTTAAGAAGTTTAATTTTTTTGGTGAGGAAAATGATTATCTAGCTGTAAATTATAATGATCCACCTGGCGTAAATAACCAGTATCGTTATATTTTAAAGGTAAAAGGTATAATAGAGGAGGATAAAGTAAATGAAGATAGATTTAACGATGGCAACAAAGTGGCTGATGTTATATTTTATGATGTTAATGATTTGGTAGCCGGAGATAAACTCGATGTCGAATTTCAATGTATAGATAGGAATGTTTATAGATATTTTTATAGTCTTGGGCAAAGTAATGGGAGTGGTGGACCTCCCGTATCTCCCTCTAATCCTGTTTCAAATTTTAGCAATAATGCATTAGGAGTCTTCAATGCACATACATCCAGTAAACTTTCTGTAGTGATTAAATAATTTATTAATTTGATTTACCGCGTAAGTGTATTATATTTATAATTGCATCTATATATTGATCTCATGGCTACATATACTGATCGTGAACTGACTTCTGTTGAAGAAGAGCGGATTCTTGCATTACGTAAGTATGGTATATTGGATACTCCTCCTGATAATACTTGTGATAAATTAACTAAACTAGCTGCTAAGCTAATGAAAGTACCAGTAGCTATAATAAGCCTTGTTGATAAAGATAGGGTTTGGTTTAAATCCTCTTATGGTCTTGATACGCAGCAAATGGAACGTGAGAATGGTTTATGTGATACTGTTGTATTCGATGGGGATTTTTACCAGGTAGAAGATGCTAAACAAGATCCTAGAACGACTGGACATAAATTAGTCGTTGGAGATTTTGGTTTAAGATTTTATGCAGCATATCCTCTTAAAACTAAAGAAGGCTTTAATTTGGGAGCATTTTGTATCATAGATAAAAAACCAAGAACTTTAACTGAAGAAGAGCAGGAAGTTTTAAGGGATTTAAGGGATATCGCGATGGAACAGATTGAGTTAAAGCTTATTTCTAAGTTGTCTATTGCAAGACATAACCATATTCTAAATACTACAGCACATGATCTTAAAAACCCACTTACAACTATACCAGTTCGTGCAGATCTGATTAAGATAAAGAAGCATGATCCTGATACAGTTGATACTATGTGTGACCAGATTAAAATAGCCAGTTTAAATATGGTTCGCATTATAGATGAGTTATTGCAATCAGGGAGTATGGAGGCTGGTGAGGTGAAGCTACTGCTTGTAAAATTGAACATCTCTTATCTGGTAAGCAATGTTGTAGCGATGAACTTGCCACTAGCAGACAGAAAGGGGCAAACCATTCATTTTGCTCCTCAGTTAGATGTTTATATTAAGGGTGATGAAGGTAGATTAAATGAAGTTGTAGATAACCTGATAAACAATGCCATTAAGTATGCCCCACTTAATACCAATATATATGTAAAAGTAAGTTTAGTAAAAGATTATGTGCAAATTGTAATTGAAGATGAAGGCCCTGGTTTAACAATAGAAGATAAAAAGCTGCTGTTCCAACGTTTTACGCGCTTAAGTGCACAGCCAACAGCTAATGAGAGTTCAACAGGTCTTGGACTTTCCATCGTAAAAGTACTGGTAGAAGCTCATGGAGGTAATATATTTGCTGAAAGTGATGGAAAAAATAAGGGGTCTAGATTTACTGTTCAGCTTCCTGTTTAAAAACAATTAACTTCCCAGCTCCGACTCCAATTTTCCAATGCTCCAAGTTCTATAATTCCTTCTTTCTTTTTAAGGTCTTGTTCATGATCAATACCATCTGCAACTCCACACCAGGGCTCAAGGCAAACAAAATTTGCATCTTTGGCTGCCCATATACCAAAAAATGGAAAGTCATTAAATTTGAAATTTAGACCATACTTGTCCTTTTTTGTGCCTAAAGTAATGCAGTTACTCTTTAATGATTTAAAGACCAGTGCATCATCATAAAAAAGCTCATGTGCTAAAGGAAGTCTTCCTTTAATTATTTCAATATTTAAAGTTTCATTGGTAATTAGATCATTTTTTATCTTATGGGATGCTAACGAATGATCTTTGTTAAACTCCAAAAAATAATCGGTATATAGTAAATCCTCTTTTAGCGGTACTGAGAATGCTGGATGGGCGCCAATAGAAAACCATAAAGAATTATCCTGAGATGGGTTACGTACTTCATAGGTGCAGGATAATTGAGAACCTTGCAAGCGGTATCTCAGTTGAAGAATAAACTGAAATGGATAATTCTTTAATGTTTCTTCATTTTGGTTAAGTTTAAAAACAAGCTCTGTATCATTGATACTTATCGCTTCGAAATCTTGATCTCTTGCAAAACCATGTCTAGGTAACTGATATGTATTGTTCTCAAAATGATATGTATTATCCTTTAATCCTCCTACAATTGGGAATAATACCGGACTAAACTTAGCCCAGTAGGTAGCATTACCATTCCACAAATAGTTGATATTGTTTTGTTTGTTTACCAGGGATCGTAATTCTGCTCCCTTATTTTCAAATGAAACCTTTAAATGCTCGTTTTCGAGAAAAATCATGTATGTAAAAATAAGTAAAACATGTTATTTACTTTTTCCTCCAGCTGGACAATACTGTTGTAAAAATCGAGTATAGGTGAGAGATAAATGTTCTGACGTTCCTTCTCCTTCATTAATACTATGAGTTCTGTTGGGGTATGACATCATTTGAAATACCTTTCTGTTTTTAATTAACTCATTAATAAGCATTTCTGCATTCTGGTAATGTACATTGTCATCTGCAGTACCATGAATATAAAGCAAATTACCATTTAGGTTTTTAGCATAGGTAACAGGAGAACCTTTGATGTAGGCTTCTTTTGTCACTAATGGAGAACCCATATAACGTTCTTGATAAATGTTATCGTAAGTAAGTTGATTACCCACTGCTGCAATAGCAATGCCTGTTTTATAAATCTCAGGATACTGGAACATTAGGTTTAAGGTTGAAGAACCACCACCACTCCATCCCCAGACTGCAACTCTGTCTTTATCAATGAATGGCCATTCTATAATCTTTTTAGCAGCCATTGCCTGATCACGAATATTCAGTACACCGATGTTCTTATAAATGCTTTTACGCCATTCTCTTCCTTTTGGGGCAGGTGCACCTCTGTTTTCGATAGAGATATATACATAACCATCTTTCGGCATATCACCAGCATATAGCCAGTTTCGGCCAGCGCCATAAGTATCTGTAACAGTTTGTGCAGCTGGTTCTCCATAAACATAGAACACTACAGGATACTTTTTGGTTTGATCAAAATTATCAGGTTTTTTCATCCAGCCATCCAATTCAATTCCATCTTCAGTTTTGATTTTAAAGAATTCTACCTTGTTTTTAGGTGGCTTTATTCGCCCTAGCTGATTAGTGATACTGCCAGCCATGGTAAGCGGGTTTAAAGTTGTTAAACGCATCCATTCTGTAATGGGAGGGACTAAAGCACTAGTGTAAGTGTGGCGTGCAAATACTGCATTTGGCGAAATTTCGTAAGTATGAGTACCTGGTAATATTGAGGGAGTAACCATTTCCGGTTTACCACCTCCACTTAACTTAATTTTGAAAAGGTATTTCTGTGTGGCATTTAAAGGCGATGCCATATAGTAAAGCAGGTTGTTTTTTTCATCAATTATGGAATTTTCAATCACATCAAAATTTCCTTTGGTAATCAGTGTTTGTTTCTTGCCATCTTTACTGATTCGGTAAGCATGCCTCCATCCATCTTTTTCACTTAACCATATAAACTCCTTACCCTCATTGATCCATTGCCAATCCTTTGCGGCATCAATCCATGCTTTATCAGTTTCAGAATAAATATTGTCAACAGCGGCAGTTGTGGCATTGGCAACATAAAGTTTGCTTACATTTTGCTCTCTGTTCAATTGCTGTAAAATTACTTCATTGCTCTTAGGAATCCAGTCCATGCGCGGTATGTAGTTTTGCACCTGATCTCCTGGTATATTTAGCCATTTAGTTTGAGCACTGGCAATATTTACTATTCCAACTTTGCATGATGAAGGGTCTTGGCCTACTTTAGGATATTCAACAGGAATGGTAAAAGCATAAATAGAATCAGTATTATTAATCATAAGAAAGTTTTTGATTTTTCTGGCGTCAATTTGCCAGTATGCAATAGATTGACCATCAGGACTCCATCTGAAACCGTCTCTGCAGTCAAATTCTTCTTCATAAACCCAGTCAAATGTTCCATTGATGATTCTGTCAGTGCCATCAGTAGTTAATGACTTGCTGCTCTTAGTTTGCAGGTCATCTACATAAAGATTATGTTGACTTACATAAGCCACCTTATTACCATCTGGTGAAAATTTAGCAAACATTAAAGAAGATGCTGGTTTACCTTTTCCTACTTGAGTAAAAGTATTGGCTTTTAAATCAGCCACAAAGTAATCCCCACGTGTTTCGTAACGCCAAACTTTTTTGCTATTGGTATAAAAGAGCACTTTGGTACCGTCTTCAGAGATTTGGAAATCTGTGATTCGACCTGGATTAGTACCATTATTATAAAGTAATTCACGACTCACAATTGTTTTACGATCATTTTCCAGGATTGAAATAGATGCCAGTTCACCATTGATCATCTGGTAGTAACCATTTCCATCTTTTGTCCACTTAAGTTCAGGTTTATTCTGAGCAAAAGCATTTCCATAAAAGCCAATTAGTACAATTAGTACCAGCTTAAAAGTGATGTTTCTGAAATTCATTTTATTAAAATTCTATAAATTGACGATATACGGTTTGTAGGTATGCTTTAGCATAATTTAATGTTATTGATGTCTGATCTACATTTTTATCATTACTGTTATATAGCACCATTTTGCCTACATTATCAAATGTAACACATTGTTTATTGTCTATAAAGCCCATTCCATTATCCCAGCTAAAAAAAGCAAAAGGTTTGCTATATGGATTAAGTAAGTTTTTACTCCATGTAAATTGCTTAGTAGGGATATCCATTTGGCTCAGTAGAGTCGCTGCGATATCAGTTTGGCTACCCACATTATCAAACTGACGGCCTTTAAATTCATCTTTAATCACATCTCCAAAAAATAAAAGTGGAATATGGTAACGTTGGGGAGATGATATTTCATTATTGTTTTTGGGTAATGAGTGCCCATGGTCTGCTACAAATACAAAAAGAGTGTTTTTATACCATGGTTGTTTCTTTGCATTTGTTAGAAAGGCATTGATACAAGAATCTGTATAATAAGCCGTACTCTTAAATTTAGCTGCATTATCTGCTTTCCCAAATTTCGATGTTCCGGGTAAAAAATAAGGTTCATGATTGGTGAGGGTTAAAATTGTAGAAAAGAAAGGTTGTTTCTCTTTGTTTAAGTCATTAAGTTGTCTGTCAAATACCACCTCATCATATTTTCCCCAGATGGTTTTCATATTGTTACCTTCAAAGTTGTTCTTGTCTACGAGTTTTTGATAATTATGGCTTAAAATAAAGGCCTTATAATTATCAAACTCTGATTCTCCACCATAAAAGAATGAGGTTTTATATCCATTATTTAATAATGATTGTGAAATAGCAGGGAGCTTTTGCATTTTTTCAGGCCATTTTACGATACTGCCGCTTGCCAATGTAGGGAAACCAGCAAGTGTTCCTATAAGCCCCTTGTCAGTTCTGTTTCCAGCCGAATAAATCTGACTGAAGAAGACACCTTTGTTAATGAGTGTATCAAAGTGTGGCGTAATGCCATCTTCATTTCCAAGTGTTTTTGTTAAATCAGCTGTAAAACTTTCAATAATAACAAGAACTACATTAGGCCGCTTTGTATTCAAAATATGAATAGTGCTGTCCTTAGTTGGTGTATATAAGTCTTTGATTTTGTTTTCAGCCTCTTTGCTGTCCAGATATAAATAGGGGTTATTTTTTGTCATTTTAGAAGCCAGAACACTTGAAATTAGATTCCATTCTGTATTTACTGAGGCGTTATTCAGTAATTGTTCTTTTGAAAAATAACCCATGCTCTGAGTAATTGGAGAGCCCCGTAGTCCACCACGAATAAGTAAAAAGTTTCCAAATAATAAAGCCACACAAAGAATAGCCCTTAACCAGATGGGGCTTTGAGTAAAGCTCAGTTTTCTGGAAACCATATAACGTTGTAGAAAAAAGCCGATAACAAATAGCAGGATTAATAATGAAATAGATAAGCCTATGGGAGAAGAGGCGCTGGATGCCATTGCCTCCGTTGGAGAATTAAATGCAAAACTCATTGCCTTTGCATTTACTTTACTGCCCCATTCCCGATAAATATTGAAATTGACAACAGATAAAACGCTGCAAGCAAATACAAGGACAAGGTTGTAAATTGATATCCACTTTAGTTCTACTACTTTTCTGCCATTTAATAACCAGAATATATAGCTTAAAAGTGGAATGACGGCGATATAGGCCGTCATGGATAAATCTAAAGGTATAGCATGATAAAAGGTAGCTGCAGTTTCTTTAAATGGTACAGTAGTTAGCTTATCATGATAAATGAGTATAAATATAAGGCGGTCAACAAAAAAGAATAACAGCCAAAAAAGGAAGAACCGAAGAAAAAAAAGCAGACTTTTTAACATTTTTATTTAAAGGGTTAGTTTCCGCCTCTCATTGCTTTTAATTCTTCCATAGTTTTTAATTCATATCCTTTAGGAACCTCTAGAGAAAACGGACCAACTTTTCCGTCAGTCACCTTTTTTAAGGTCATTAGTGTTTTAACACCATCCTGAATATTAACAAATTTTACGGCAGTAGCTTTCAGATCTGTAAAACCACGAGGGTTTGCTCCTAGAGGTAACTTAATTTCTTTTGTGGCCCATAACTCATACTCAGTACCATTATTGTCTTTGTATGTATACTTCTCAGTATTATAATCACCAATCTTTTGCTGCTCTCCTGTAGCCTTAAAATCACTATATTTTATGGAGCCATGTTGTTTTTCAACATCTTCCTTTGACATCTTAGCTGCATATTGTTTTTGGATCATTGGTATATCTACAAGAACTAATGCACTGTTAACTGAAGCATCACTGATTACCTTTAACATAGCCATACCCATATCAATTTGCACTTTAGCTAGGTTTCCGCTAAATTCTACTTTACTTTCAGACGGAAGTACAGAGGGGTCTATGGCTTTTTTCTGATCATCAGATAGTTGGTATTCAACACTATAGATGATTGTTCCGGATTCGAAAGCTTTTTGGGCTTTAGCAATAATTGCAGTTCCAATTAAAACAATAGCAAGAACTCCTGTTTTGATAGATTTAAACATTTTTATTAAATAATTTAGTTTACCAGTTAATTTTTTCTTTGCTGATAAAGGCAGCAATCCCTTTTTTGAAATCGTCAGTTTCCCTGACCTTAGCATTGATTTGTACAGCTTCTGAGAGGCATTTATCCAGGTCAGCATTGGTAACCTGCCCGATCAGTTGCTTCGTAAGCATTAACGAATTTGTCGAAGCTTCATTACACAAACTTAATGCAAAATTACTTACATTAAGAGTGATTTCTTCTCTCTTTGTTACAAATGTGATCAATCCATAGTTTAAAGCTTCCTGAGCATTGAACAGGGCACCAGAAAGCAATATTCGTTTGGCAATTGTCTCACTTGTTTTACGTAACAGAAAACAAGAAACAATTGCAGGGACAAAACCAAGCTTGACTTCTGTATAGCCAAAGTTAGCTTCTGGTACAGAAAATATGATGTCACATACCGTAGCCAATCCACATCCCCCTGCAATGGCATGCCCCTCCACCTGCGCAATTACAATCTTCGGTAAATAGTATATTGTTGTAAACAGATTTTTTAGATTTTCGGAATCCGCAAGATTTTCTTCGTAGGTGTTTTGTTGTAATTGCTGTAGATAGGCAAGATCTGCACCTGCACTAAAGGTACTGCCTTCGGCTCTTAAAATAATAACCTTTACGTTGTTATCCTTTTCAGCTTTTTTAAATGCAGCGGTCAGCTGGGAAACAAGTTCGGGATTTAATGCATTCCGCTTTTCAGGCCTGTTAATAGAAAGCGTAGCTATACGCTGACTAACGGAGTACAAAACCAGTGGTTCAGTCATACAAATTCAGTTATTTAATCAAAGATATGATTGTCTTTTAAAACATTGGTAATATTTGAGTTTCTGAATGTAATCTGTGTTATCCTATGTTGATCTAATGCAGGTTTAATAGCGTAATTAAAAGGTTTGCTTGTAGGTTCCAGATCTGTAAATAAGACAGCACGCTGAGCAGCTATAATAGCAATTGCATAGTTTTTTTGCAGCTTGAAATGTATGACTTTTTTTTGATGCAGAGCAAGAAGCTTATCATAGGTAATAAAGCATTGTAGCGCAAGAAATAGAACAACTGAATACAAAAGTAATTGTTTTTTAAAGTCTGCCAATGCAATTGTAAATAACAATATAGAGAAACATAATAAACCAAGTTCAATTCTGTCTAGCCATATTGAAGTTATTCCTGAAAATGGTAAACTCGCAATCTGATCTAATCCATTGTTGGTGAAGTTGATGAGCCATTCAAAGAACGGTCCTAAAGAATTCAATCTAAAAATAAGTATGATGATGCCGATGTACATAATTAAAGCAGTAGGGATGGTTATAAATAGATTGCTGAACAGAAAATAGATGGGAAATTGATGAAAGTAATATACGCTAAAAGGGTAGGTTGCTAACTGAGCTGCTAAAGACATCGCTACTAAGTTCCATAATTTAGATATCCAGAATTGTTTTACAGGCAGCCATTTTTCAATTTTGGGTTGTAAATAGATTAATCCCAACACGGCTATGAACGACAGCTGGAAGCCGACATCCCAAATGAGGAATGGATTATATAGCAATATACAAAAGGCGGAAAAAGCAATGATATTGTAGCTATTTGTATTCTTAGCTAACAATTTTGCTATAATAAATGCAGATATCATTATGGATGCCCGTAAAACAGAAGGGGAGAAGCCTGTTAGTAAAGCGTAAAACCAGATGCTAATCAAGATGAATAAGGCTTTTATGATCTTCCAGCTTTGTTCTCTGTCTAAAAACCATAGTAAATAGTTTAATACGATATAAACCAGTCCTACATGCATACCGGATACAGATAAGGCATGTATGGTGCCTGTCTTTGAGTAAATGTCCAAAATTTCTAAGCTTAAATCGGCTCTATATCCCAATATTAAGGTTGCGGCTACTGCAAACGCATCATCATTTTTAATCAGGCTACGGTAAATTCGGACTTGTCTTTCTCTTAGTTGAAGGGCAAACTTAATAAAGCTATTGCCTGCATTGCTCTTGAGTTTAATCAATTCTTCTTGTTTGATTAAGAACTGGTGATAAATATTTTGACTTGCCAGCCAGTTTTTATAGTCAAATTCAGATGGGTTTAACGGAGGCTTTATTTCTATTGGTTTTGCTGGAATTATGAGCTCATCACCATACTTTAAATTGAATGCTGTATCTGTTTTTTTTAAGATAGTTACTTTGATTTTGCCTGAAGATGATTGTATATCGTGTTTTTTTTCTGTTTTATCTGATTTATAGTTGTCTATGTTGATTGATTTGCTCGTTTCAGCAGTAAACAGAATTATATTTTGTTTGTTTTTAGGTTCGTCAATAATTCTTATTTTAAAATAATTTGATTTTTTAAATATATAATAATCAGCATCATTATGTTCGTTATATAATGTAGAAGATAACCCTCCTGTAAAGAAGAATAATAAATGAAGTATGAGACCATTTAGGCTCTTGTCTCTAGATTTTCCAGGTTTTTTGTAAACGTTTTTTCTGAAAAGGAGATAAAGGAAAAGAACTGAATTTATAAGAATGAGCTGATTTAAAACCCAGTCATTTGTACAGCCATAATAACTTATAGTGCCAAGTATGAATGGAATCAATATTCTTACGAATGCAATTTCATGTTTATATATATATTGAAGGTACTTCACTATAATTGATAGCGGATCTGTAATTTAACTTCCAATTTTTTATTTCCTTCTATTTGATCTAAGCCAGAACCTATTGTGACTGATGAGGGATATAAAAATAAGGCTAACTTGGTCCAGAGATCTATGTTTTTTAAGATCCTATATCTTGTATTTACAAAAGTTCGAATTCCTTTTCCAGCATATGCGGCAGATCCAGCACCATGTAGAACATCATTTTCGTAAGCGTAAATCCGACTATTATAGGATGGTGTATTGAAAAATGCAAAGCGAAAGTTAGCTGATATTTTGGAAGATAAGGGGGTGTAATCAAGATCGTGGTAAATCATATAACCAGTTTCTTTTGTGTTAATATCCTTTTGATAGTAAATGATTTCTGATCGTTGTTGAAAGTTGAACTTTTGGTTTATTTTCAAATTCCATTCTAGCCGGTAGTTGTGTTTTGTTACATTTACCAATTCCTGATGAGTGCTGCCTGCATCAGGATTTTGTTGTTTTTGTTCGGTTTTAAATCTTATTGCAGCTTTGAATGTTTTTCCTCGGGTATAGCTTAGTCGGCTAAGTATCTCATAACCTTTAGAAGCTGAGTTTACTCGATATTTTAACCATGGAAACATAAAGTAATCTCCATATATTGACCAGGTAAGGTCTCTTGAAAAGGAATAGTTAAGTCCTGCATACCAACCTCGTTCATTGTTGGTCTCAGAGCCTTCTCCTATAGCCTTACTGAAAAAGTTATGATAATCCTTGCTATAGCTTCTGTAGAGCATAACAGAGGATAATTTACTTGATAAACTAGCCATGGCACCATTTATTATAGCGTAACCTGTTCCTATACTATGGGCAAGTTCTCCGTATAAATAAACATTTTGAAAAGTATAGTTGTAATGAATGCCCGTGTTTTTAAGCTTCTTACCAACAAAGCTGTACTTGTTGTATTGCTGTGAGCCGGTGATAAATTCATGCTGGTAATCGGATTGATACCCAATGATGCCAATGCTGAGATTGTCATTACTGTATTGAATAGCGCCACCATAGACCCTTTGCTCAAGTGATTTTTGGTTTTTAAGCTCTGTTTGCGTTCGATGAAGGCCACTGATGTTAATGTTGGATAGCGTAAACTTTCCCTCTGGACCCGCTTTTAAACTTGCATCTAGCTTTCTGATCGAAATAAACGGACTAATATAGATATTCTTTCCAACCTCAATAGAGCTTGCTATACCACGGAAGAAAGCGGACTCATTAGCAGAAGTGTACGCTTTTAGACCAACGTCTCTAGCTGCAACACTTGTTACATCTGGCCCTTTTCCATAAGAAAAACCAGACCATAAGGTTAACCCTTGTCCAAATTGCATACTGTAATCGCCAATTATGATTTTTTTAAATCTACCCAATTTTACAAATGAGATATTAGCTGATAGATGGTCTGTAATACTTTTTCTGTTAAAAATATATTCACCTGCATCTTTTTCCATAACCAAGGATGATGAAATGAGGTTCTGGAAATTGTATCTGTATTTTAGTAATAGCTTTTCAGGAGAACCAAGGTATCGGCTACCAGATAAATTCTTAAAACCTTTTTGTTGTTGAAGAAGACGGGTATACCTGATAGTTATATCATGATTGCTATTGTATATTAGTTTTTTCGGATTTAGGTTATCGTAATGCTGAAAGTCTGATAAGGTTACAAATGGCAAAATCCTGTTAATCGTCTCGGTATCAAATGATGGAATTGCTTGTAGTTCTAAAACGTCTATAAGTTTGTTTTTGGAAAGATACCTAAAGAAATTTCCGATCTGTATAGGGGAAAGGAGTCCTAGACTTTTAAGCTCTTCAGAATGTGTTTTATTTAGGTTTATAGGACGATTTTGAAAAGCTGATAATTGTTCAGTTAATTCTGAAATATCAGCATCTTCACTGACGTTTTCAGCAATATGCTCTAGGATATCCCTGGTTTTTTCATCTTCCTGTGCTGACGTTGACAGGCTTAGGGGGAGCCAGAAAAGTAAACATAATATTCTCATTGTGATTTGTATAAACTGGACAAATCACTGCAGATATTACTGAATAAAAAAATATTACTGATTAATTTAGATCTCTTCGTTGAGCTTTAACAAAAAGTCCTTTAGTTTTTCAAGGGAAGCAATGATCTTTTGGTTTTCCTTCACTTCTCCACTGTTGTTCTTTAGATGTTCTTTAGCTCCTTTTAGAGTAAAACCTTTATCATCTACAAGATGGAATATGATTTTTAAGTTCTCAATATCTTCAGGCGTAAATAACCTGTTGCCTTTTTTATTTTTTTTGGGCTGCAATACATCGAACTCCTTCTCATAAAAACGGATTTGAGATGCGTTTACACCGAACATCTCCGTCACTTCTCCCATGGTGTAATACATTTTATTGATCTCCCTTTCTTTATAAGGCATAATTTTGTGTTGATTATTAGTTGATTACGGGTTTTATTTAAAGTATTCAAACTTAGGAAAACTTATGCAAGTATCAATGACAGAATAAAAAAATATTTCATTGGAACTTAAACTTATGGTGGCTACCATTTTAAGAGGAGATTAGCTTTAAATAATCTAATAATATGCTAATTTTGCTCAAAATAAATCAATAGAGGATGACAGCTAAGGAAATCAGACAGGCGTACTTAAAATTTTTCGAATCGAAACAGCACCATATTGTTGCATCTGCACCAATTGTAGTTAAAAATGATCCAACACTGATGTTTACCAATGCAGGTATGAACCAGTTTAAAGATTTGTTTTTAGGCGAAGCACCTATTAAGTACCCAAGAGTTACGGATACACAGCGCTGTCTTCGTGTTTCTGGTAAACATAACGATTTAGAGGAAGTAGGTATCGATACCTATCACCATACCATGTTTGAAATGTTGGGTAACTGGAGTTTCGGAGATTATTTTAAGAAAGAAGCGATTGCCTGGAGTTGGGAGTTGCTTACTGAAGTTTATAAAATCCCTAAGGATAAATTATATGTGTCCATCTTTATGGGCGATGAGAAAGAAGGTTTACCGAGAGATACGGAAGCTTTTGAGCTTTGGAAACAATATGTACCTGAAGAACGGATCATTCTAGGTAATAAGAAAGATAACTTCTGGGAAATGGGAGATACAGGACCATGTGGACCTTGTTCTGAAATTCATGTGGATTGCAGACCTGATGATGAGCGTAAAGCTGTAGAGGGCAAAACCCTTGTTAATGCCGATCATCCACAGGTAATAGAAATTTGGAATAATGTATTTATGCAATTTAACCGCTTAAAAGATGGCTCATTACAACCTTTACCTGCTCAACATGTAGATACGGGAATGGGATTTGAACGTCTTGTGCGTGTATTACAAGGTAAATCATCCAATTATGATACGGATGTTTTTCAGCCACTGATTCTATTTATAGCTGCTAAGGCAAATGTTCAGTATGGTGCAGACGAAAAAACAGATATTGCTATGCGTGTAATGGCAGATCATATCCGTGCTATTTCTTTTGTGATTGCAGATGGACAGCTGCCATCAAATAATAAAGCGGGCTATGTGATCCGTCGTATTTTACGTCGCGCAGTACGTTACGCTTATACTTTCCTGAATTTAAAAGAACCTTTTTTAAATGAACTTGTACCAGTTTTAGCTGGACAGTTTAAAGGTGTTTTTGATGAATTGGAATTGCAGAAAGATTTTGTACAGAAGGTAGTAATGGAAGAAGAAATATCTTTCTTAAGAACTTTAGCTACAGGCATACAACGCTTTGATAATTATACTAAAAAGCAAGGAGAATTATTGATGGCTGAAAATGCCATTGAATTGGAAAAGCCTTTTGATGATCAATGGGTATATAGCATATTGAAAGACCAGATGGTGATCTCTGGAGAGTTTGCTTTTGAATTGCAGGATACTTACGGGTTTCCAATTGACCTTACAGAATTAATGGCCAGAGAGCAACGCTGGACGGTTGATATGGAAGGGTATAATAAAGAGTTGCTTAAACAAAAGGAACGCTCGCGAGCAGCTACAGCAGTAGATACAGGCGATTGGATAATTGTTAAGCCTGACCTTGAAGTTGAGTTTGTAGGATACGATGATTTTGAAGCGGAAACCGAAATCATCAAATACAGAAAGGTTATTGCAAAGGGTAAAGAACAATATCAAATTGTATTAAGTAAAACTCCGTTTTATGCAGAGAGTGGCGGACAGGTTGGTGATACAGGTCGTTTGGAAGATCATAGTCGTCTCTTTTTTGTTGAGATAACTGATACAAAGAACGAGAACGGTGTAATTGTACATTATGCTGATACATTGCCAGAAGATGTAGAAAGTCAATTCTGGGCTGTTATAGATGCCAATAAGCGCTTGCTTTCTCAGGATAACCATAGTGCTACTCACTTATTACATTCTGCATTAAAAAAAGTATTAGGGAATCATGTAAACCAAAAGGGATCATTAGTAAATCCAGATTATTTACGTTTTGATTTCTCTCACTTTGCGAAAGTTACTGAAGAAGAACTTGCAGAAATAGAACATTTGGTTAATCAGAAAGTCAGAGAAAATATCCCGCTTAAAGAACAGCGATACGTGCCTTATGATCAGGCAATTTCTAGTGGTGTTACTGCATTGTTCGGGGAGAAGTATGGTGATCTGGTTCGTATCATTACATTTGATGATCATTATTCTAAAGAGCTTTGTGGTGGTACACATGTTAAAGCGACAGGTCAGATCGGATATTTCAAAATCACTTCTGAAAGTGCTGTAGCAGCAGGGGTAAGACGTATCGAGGCAATTACGGCTGATAAAGCAGAGGCCTTCGTATTGGATCAGAACAGAGAGCTAAATGAATTAAGAAGTCTTTTAAAAGGAAATAAAGATTTGAAATCAGCTGTTGCAGCATTGATTGAAGAGAATAGTAGGCTTAAAAAGGATGCAGAAAAAGCTGTTTTGGAACATTCTGCTAATCTTAAACATGAAATAGTACATCATCTTAAAACCATTAATGGCGTTAATCTGATTGCTACTCATGTAGATTTACCAAATGCTGATGCAGTAAAAAATCTGGCTTTTGCTTTAAAGGATCTTGTTGATGATCTGTTTCTTGTATTGACTACTTTGATTGATGATAAACCTGGTATAACTGTAATGGTATCGGAAAATCTCATTAAAGAGAAGGGATTAAATGCTTCGAATATAGTAAGGGAACTGGCAAAAGATATCCAAGGTGGTGGAGGTGGACAGCCTTTCTATGCTACCGCTGGTGGCAAAAATAAAGAAGGCTTAAATGCTGTACTGGCTAAAGCAGAGACGCTATTAAAATAGGAATGTAGTTAATACATATTGCTTAACAGAAAAGGGTCATTATTTTTTATAATGGCCCTTTTCTGTAATAATGCTTAAAATGTCCTGAAGATGTTTTATTTTGAATTTTCTAAATAAACTTTAAGGATATTTTTTAAATAAACCTCAGGCTTTGGCATATTGATTACCGTTCCTGGTTCTTTATCTTGTGATTGTTTGATATAATTCGCTTTAATTTTTCCCCAATCTTTAGAGTACAACTGTATAAACATGTCTACGAATTGTTTATCGGTATAATCTTTTGGAAGTTTACTAAGCACAACTTCAATTTTTTCTTCTTTTCTATGTAATACTGCCATGAGGAGTTTAATAATGTATTTGCAAAGCTACAAACAATTTTTCATGAGTTCATCAACCATCATTGAAACTCCTATTGTTGCAGGTCGTTCAATTTTTTTGGTTTTATCTCCGCCAGCTATATAAGGTATATTTAGGTCAATAATATATTTAATAGCTTGTTGTGGTACATATGTTGTTAGGCCAGCAGCAGGATATACTTGCAAGCTAGTTCCAATTACAACAAAAATATCTGCTTGTTGACAAAGTTTTATGGCAGGTTGCATATTCGGAACAGCCTCTCCAAACCATACTACATGGGGTCTTAATGGCTTTCCATATTCACATAAATCATTGAAATTAAGTTCCCAACCATCTATAGGATAAGTTAATCCTGAGTCGATATCTGACTGGGAGCGAGTAATTACACCATGCAAATGCATTACATTTTTGGATCCCGCTCGTTCATGCAGGTCATCAATGTTTTGCGTAATGATCTGCACAGTATATTTATCTTCTAGTCTGACCAAAGCCTTATGTGCCTCATTTGGTTTTGCTTCTAATACAGACTTACGTCGTTCATTATAAAAATGCTGAACCAATTGGGGATTACGTTCCCATGCTTCTGGAGTTGCCACATCTTCAATCTTGTGATTCTCCCACAGACCGTCAGCATCTCTAAAAGTTTTTAAACCGCTCTCTGCACTAATACCAGCCCCTGTTAATATGACTATCTTCATATTTTGTAATTAAATTCTGGCTACGAATAAAAGAAAAAATATGTATATTTAATCATTGAAAATACTTTAACCTCTTACTATCGCTTTCTAATATGAAATACTCTCTCTCCTCATTATTGTTATTAACAATATTAAGTTCTTGTATTTCTACGTCACCTGATACTGAAAATTATCTTGTAACCGAGAAAAAAATGTCTTATGAAGAGTGGCTGGTATTGGCAAAGCATGATATAAGGCTCTTTCCAATGTACGGTCATGCTGTAAAAACCTCAAAACAATTGGAAGCCGATGCGGAGTTTGTAGAAAGAGCAATTGCTGATGCAGGAAGTTCAGATTCAGCTTCAAATTATTATTTTAAGAAAGCATGCACATATATGAAGCAAAGAGATTTGCAGACCGTAATGTACAGGCTAAATCAGGCATGGTTGCTAAATGTTAAGAACCCTGATGTCTATCGAGGGTTTGGATGGGTATACCTTCAATTAGAGCAGTATGATACGGCAATAAAACTTTTTGATAAGGGGCTTGTCATAGATCCTGATAATGAGTATTTGTTATCAATGAAAACACTTGTAATCAGAAAGCTTAAAAAAGGCTGTTAAATCCACTCTACTTTATGGAATTCCATAAATTCAGTCATCATCTTTAAAACTAAAGATTATGGCCGAATTAAACGTTTCCCGAGACAGAAGATCAGTACCGAAAGTTGATTTAACTGCTATGGTTGATCTTGCATTTTTACTGATTACATTTTTTATGCTTACAACTTCTCTATCTAAGCCGGTTGCAATGGATGTTTCAAAGCCCGATGAGGCTATCGATGACTTTCAGGAGCCTGTGCCAGCGTCACGTTCTATGACTATTCTATTAGGAAAGGATGATAAAATAGCCTGGTATATGGGGGAGTCAGGGAAAAGACGGCCTTTAGTGGAGGGAATTGAGCATGTACGTCATTCTATACTTGCAAATAAATTGAAAGTCCGGGCTGCAAATCCTGATCATCCTAAAAAAGGATTGTTTATAATCATCAAACCGACCGCAGGGTCCAGATACAGAAACTTTGTAGATATTATGGACGAATTAAGATTAGCAGGTATTACTGTTGCACCTGCAATTGATGATGACCATATTACGAGCGAAGAACAGAGGTTTATGAAAGAGCAACTACTGCTTTAAGATTGTCTGATTTCTATTAATTAATAATAGTTTGTATAGCAGAAAAGCCGCAAATCGCGGCTTTTGTTATTGAATATTATGGGTTTGTGGACCAAAGACTAACGTCTTTAACTAGTGCACGTGTAGGTAGTTTTAAATGAGCCACTAACAGATCTGCAAAATCTTCAGGTTGTAATGTTGAATTCGGATTGCCATCTGTAAGTTTATTCTCTATCGCTAAATCAGTTGCAATTGTACTTGGGGTAAGTGTAAACACACGGATATTAGATTTTCTTGCTTCCTGCATTAATGATTCTGATAAACCAATCAGACCAAATTTTGAAGCACTATAAGCGCTTGTCAATGGAGCACCTTTTAAGCCCGCGCTTGAAGAAATATTTACGATATCACCACTTTTACGTTCTAACATTTGTGGTAATATTTGTTTAATGAAGTAGTATGGTCCAAACAAATTTGTTTTGATCATATTTTCCCATTCACTAACCTCAAGATCAAGGAATTTACCAAATTTAGCGATACCAGCATTATTTACCAGGATATCAATCTTACCTATTTCTCCTGTAATCTTAGTACATGCAGTATTTACTTCCTCAATGTTTGAAACATCTGCAGTTGCATATACAACTTTAATAGCTGGGTTGATTTGTTTTGCCTGATTGCTAACCTTTTCAAGATCGCTTGCAGTTCTCGCTAATAATGCCAGATTGACTCCTTCCGCGGCTAATGCTAATGCAATTGCTTTGCCTAGGCCTTTACCTGCACCGGTAATTAATGCTGTTTTATGATTTAAAGTTTCCATTTTTAATAAATTAGTATCATCAGGCTAATAACCTAGATCTTAATAATTGCAAATTTACGGAACGCTATGCAATAAGAGGGTCAAAAAAAAACATCCACCTGTTTAGGTGGATGTTTTTACAATTTATAAATATTTTGATTAGCTAATCTTAACATTAATTGCGTTCAAGCCTTTTTTACCTTGCTCGATGTCATAGCTCACTGAATCATTCTCACGAATGCTGTCAATTAAGCCTGAAGAATGAACAAAAATTTCGGCATCACCATTTGATGGTATAATAAATCCAAAACCTTTAGTTTCATTGAAAAATTTTACTGTTCCTTGTTGCATTATATTATTGTTTAAATATGAAACAAAGGTATTGTAAATTATTGGATATCAAAATATTATTTGTATTTTTTATTGTTTTGTGTATTATTTAAAATGAAGAGGTAAAGCTATTTAATCACCCAATAGCCCACAGCAAGCCAAACAAGGCCCTTAATGAGGAAAAATAAGAATCCCCATACGCCAATTTTTTTTAACCATTTAAGTAAAGCAACCTTTTTATCTGAAGTTGAATTGGTGTTCATTTTTCAATATTACTTTGATTTAAATACAAAAGTATAGACAATATGTTGATATAACAACGGCCTATAAGGATCTTTAGTCTTTACTTAGCTTTTTAATTGGTTTAAGAATTACTTTTCTAAATTCTACTTCTGAACCTTCTGCTTGTAGTGCTATTTGGCCGCTCTTAACGGTACAGTGTGTTCCATGATTTGCAAGTTTACCATTGACCCAAACTTTCACCTGGTCATCAAAGCATTCAACAATCATTTTATTCCATTCGCCTACAGGATTTTCTAAAGTGTAACTTGTCAGTTTCTTTATGCGGCGTAACTTGTCGCCATTAATACCCCATTTCGTTTTATCACCCCGTCTTTTCTCCATATCAGGAACAGTAATATCTTCTTCAATGCACCAGAAATCACCAGCGTTCTGGTTCATCATCTGTACTTCTATTGATTTTGGGAACATCCCGTAAAGAGCTCTCGGAGTAGATGCATGTACCAATACGCCACAATTTCCTGGCTTTGCTGAAAAGCGGTATTGTACTTCAATCCTGTAATTTTGATAAACAGCATCTGTAATGAGGTGGCCACGGGGATCGCCCATACTTACCAGTAAGCCCTCACGAACAATAAAGGATGGTTTAATATTCGGGTCTTTATCTTTAGCAGGAACATCGCTATGCCATCCTGTTAAATCTTTACCATTAAATAAACTCTTTGTTTGTGCGAGAGAAATCGAACAAAATAAGCACATCAGTGCAATTAAAAATGTTTTGGTCTGTTTTGGTTTCATAGGCTAAATATAGCATAACCTTATTAAAGGTTGATTGATAAAAAAATGAGATATACACAATATTAGTGTTAATTAAGCGTCTATATAACTGAGAGCGTTAATTTAGATGAGCGGGGAAGGATCGGTATGATCAATCCCCGCTTTTTTTTGACGAATTTATCAACGTTGATACTATCTTTGCCCGTCGAAATTAAAAAGAATGTATTTAAAACGTATAACTTTGTCTATTGGCCAGTATTCCTTTTTAAGGATTTCAATGCTCTCTGTTTTTTCAATGGCCTCAATTAACTTAGCTATGGCACAGCAGCCTTCCCTAAAAATAAAAGGGGATACCATTAACAACCTGAACGAAGTAGTTGTTAAAGAAAATAGATTGCAATTGCCTTTTTCCAAGCAAAATAGAAATATCTGGATAATTGATAATGAAAAGATAAAAACACTTCCTGCCAGGTCAATTGCTGAATTGTTAAGCTATGTTTCTGGAGTAGATGTAAGACAGCGCGGACCAGGTGGCTTACAGGCTGATATCAGCATTGATGGTGGTACTTTTGATCAGTCGCTATTATTAATTAATGGAATAAAGGTTTCTGATCCACAAACGGGTCATAATATGATGAATCTACCTATTAATATGGATGATATTGATCACATTGAAGTATTACGGGGATCAGCATCACGAGTTTATGGTATTAATGCTTTGACAGGTGCAATCAATATTGTAACCAGAACCCCTAAACAAAATGGTGTTTCAGCTAATATATTTGGCGGAAGTAGTTTTAAAGACAATGCTTCTGGTAGTAAATATTATAACTATGGGATTAAGGCAGGAGGAAATCTTGTTTTAGAAGGATCAAGTCATCTATTTTCTGTCGGACAAGAAGCTGGGAATGGCTATCGCTATAATACAGCTTTTAACAATCAGAAAGTCTATTATCAAGGTAAATATGCGGTCGGAAAAACAGATGTAATTGATGTAATGGCAGGTTATATTCATAATAATTTTGGTGCAAATGGTTATTATTCATCTCCAGGTGATATAGAATCTGAGGAAACAGTTAAAACAGCAATAGCTGCTATCTCATATACTACTAAAATAACCGAAAACTGGACTATGATTCCTAGGGTTAGTTATCGAAATAATGTAGATGACTACCTATATATAAAACAAACGCCTGATAAGTTTCATAACCATCATATCACAAATGTATTTGACGCAGAGTTGAATAATACGATACAGACAAGCATAGGGACTTTTGGTGTGGGACTTGAAGCAAGAACAGAGCGTATTGAGAGCACTAATCTTGGTAAACGTAATCGTAACAATGCAGGATTGTTTGGGGAGTATAAATTTGAACCAGTAGAACGTTTATTAGTAAATGCAGGTGTGTATACAAATTATAACTCTGATTATGGCTGGCAGGCTTTTCCTGGGGTAGATCTAGGTTATAATTTTTATGACAACTGGCGTGTATTTGCAAATGTAGGTACGGGACAACGATTGCCAACATATACAGATTTATATTATAAGGGGCCAACAAATATTGGTAATGATCAGTTAAAGACCGAAAAATCTAAGTATGCAGAAGGGGGGATTAAATTTAACAATGCTCGTTTAGCTCTAAATGCAAGCTACTTTGTCCGTAGAATAGATAATTTTATAGATTGGGTAAAGACCCTGCAGACAGATCCTTGGCAGCCCCATAACTTTAGCCAGGTAAATACTAAAGGTTTTACTATGAGTGCAGATTATGTATTGTTGTCTGTTTCAGAAAGTACGTTAAGTAATGTCAGATTAGGTGTTTCTTATACTCATCTGGATCCAGGATTTAAAAAGACAATGGCAACTGCAGTTTTTTCACGTTATGCACTGGAGAGCTTAAGAAACCAGTTAAGTAGTACACTAAGTGCGGATTTAATTAAACAGCTTTCTTTAACGCTTACTACACGTTATTGTGAGAGAATTAGCTATAAAGATTACATGGTAATGGATGCTAGATTAGCATTTAAACATAAGAAATACAGCATTTACGCTGATGGTGCAAATCTATTTAATGTACAATATACTGAAGCAGGAGCAGTACCAATGCCAGGTTCATGGTTTACATTAGGTGTGAAAACGATTTTTTAACCCTGTAAGCAAAAAGAGGTTCAGATTATTCTGAACCTCTTTTTGCTTACAGGCAATTTGTTATTTAAGCATATTAAAGAAATTGAACTCTACCCGAGCCATATACATATTCTTATTAAACCTGTTTTCCAGGTTTCCTGCAATCTCAAATCGATAACCCAGATCAATTCTTGTGCGGCTATTAATGATTACTTGCACAGCTGGAGCAAAATCGACATAAGATTTGCCATTTTCAGGATTGGTTTTTCCCAATATCTCGAAGTATAAATTCAGGTTAGGTTGATTATAATTTTTATAGACAAAAGGTAAAAGAAGATAACCTGATGATAGGCTATAACCAAGCATATGATCGGGCTGGGGCATACCAGCAACTACTTTATCTCCTACATTGTCGAATGCTTTGCTATAACTCAACGTAGTAGATAAAGCCAATTTATGTAACAATTGTGTAAAGACTAATCCAGCTTGAATTCCAGTATTATCTCCTTCAAGATTGATGTCTTCAGAATAAGTAGGCCTGTTGCTGGTACCTGCTCTTGCAAAGGCTGCGGCTCTGAAATGGCTCTGGGCCTCATCGATCGATAGAAACCTATACTTGGCATATATACCAGCCCCTTCAGCTCTATACTTGCCATCCATATCGGAGAAATAGCCCTGGCCATGTACCATGAAGTTTTTATTAAAGCCAACCATTAATTCAGGAATCAGTCGACTCGAGAAATTAGGCCTGAAAACACCTTCATTGGTAAGTCTAAAGCCAATGGATTTTGCAGCCATATTGCTTGCAGGTTCAGAAAATACATATAATTCCTGGGCTTGTACAGTTAAAGTGCCCATAGCAATTACTATGGGAGCCAATAATGATTTTAGAAATCTCATATAAATACTTAGATACTTAAATGATAAATACGTGTCTTTTTACCATTTACAGTGCCAATGCCACTTTTATATGAATCTACTCTAACTTGTGCTGCTCTCTTTTTAAAAGCTGAGCCAGATATGAAGTCTTTATCTACTACAGTAGCTTTAACAGGTCCGTTTAAGGTTTTGTCTTTGGTGTTTAAGAACTGATAAACATTTGTTCCCGCTATAGCTAAACCTTTATCGTCAACTTTAGTATTATTGAAATTAAATACTGCGTCAAGGTTTCCTACAGAGAAACCGGCATCTTGAACCTTCTTTTTAATCTGGTCAATATTTACAGATTTATCTTGTTTAAAAGTCAATACAAAGATATTACGGTTTAGATCTGGCTCAATATTGCCAATAAAATCCAGTGTTCTTAATGATTTTTCAGTAGCTTGAGAGCACATGGAGCAAGTTAATCCGGTAACCTGAAGTTCTGCTGAAGAAATTTGTTGTGCAGAAACTTTGCCTGCAAATAATATAATAGATAGTATGATTAGACTCTTGATCGTTTTCATGGGGTATAATTTAAATTTATTACTGAAGATTGCCGAATCCTTAAGGAAGGGCATAAATAAAGATGACGCATAAATAACACGTCATATTATTACAGAAATGATCTGCAACAATTCAATAAATTATTCCTGGTTTAAATTCTGAAAACGCAATTGTACAAATGAAGAGATAGTTTCGTAGAGAGTGGAGGGGCCTTATTTACAGCATGACTTGATAAGTTGGATGATGCATAACCAGATGCTGGTGTATATAATTGGCCCAGAAACAATTCAGTGCTAAAAAGTTGAGCTAGTTTTAATTTTACTTCAGCTTTATGACTGTCTTTAACTTTTGCATCTATAGAAGTATTCTTACAACAATCACTTTCTTTTCCTTTTTTCTCTGCTTTTTTACAAGAATTACATTTAACAGTTTCAGTAAAGCTGACTTTAGAAAGTGTTCCACCACAAAAGTGCATATTCAATGCAATCCCGATGATACTCATCAGGTAAAATGCACATAGGCCAATTGTAAGTTTCTTCCGCAGTTTCATACTTTTTCAAACGTATAGATATTATTTAACATAGCAAAATGAATGAGAGCTGAGTCACCACATTTAGTGATTTTGTTACATAAGGAAGATATTATTCATCCAATTGAACAATCTGGTCTGAGTCATAAGTGTAGATGCCATCCAATTGTTTTAGAGATTGCTTTAACATTGCAGCAGCAACTGTTTCTATTTTAATACTACGGTATTTTTTTAACCCTCCAATAAGTAGTGGATTTAAAACATGCATCAGACCAATCATAAAGCGCTCCGTACTACGATATTCTTTACGTTCACCATCCAATAGTGATGGTCTGTAAATATGTACAGTCTTAAAAGGTATGCTTTTTAAATCACGCTCGACCTCACCTTTTAGTTTTGTGTAAAAAACAGAAGAATTTGAATTTGCTCCTAAAGAAGATACCAGATGATATTGAGAAACACCATTCTGATGTGCAATAAATGCAATATCCAAAGGGTATTGGTAATCAATTTTACGGTACTGTTCCTGATCTGGCGTTTTATTTTTTGTTGTACCTAATGCACAGAATACAACATCACCTTTTATATAATCCTGATGATTTTCAAGTCGATCAAAATCAACAACCAGTTGTTCAAATTTGGGATGTTGTAATGGGATTTCTGTACGAACAATAGCCGTTACTTTACTATAAGATGGGTGGTTTAGTAACTGATGTAATAAGTTGTTTCCAATAAGCCCCGTAGCTCCTGTAATTATTGCTTCCATTTATTTATAAATATAGTGTTTAACAATTTACGACTACTCTAAGTTTTGTTTGTTTAAGGTTAAGTTTCTTGGAAATATTTCATATTATTGGTGAGTATATTTATAATATTTATCAAGAAGTATAGTTGTGTTGTTAAGGAAATATAATTGTTGTTTTAAATGATTGTTCTTTAGAGGCTACTTAGTAATGGAATAATTAATTTGGCTATTATTTTGAACAGCAGTTTTAAAGAAAATACAAATACATAAAAATATGTTCCAGTATAATTTAAAAAGCACTACAGACGAACAGTTAATTGAGTTGATTCGCGATTATGATAGTCGTGAAGCATTTGATGAACTTTATAACAGGCATTGGAAATACTTATTTACAGCATCTTTTAATCTACTTAGAGATAGGGATGAAAGTATGGATATTTGTCAGATTGTATTTTTATGGCTTTGGGAACATCGGAATACAATAAACATTAAAACAAATATAAGAGGATACTTATATAGCTCAGTGAAATACAAGATTGCCAACTTCATCAGAAGTGGAAAAATACGTGAAAGTTTCTTTGATGAATTAAAACGCGTTGATACAGATACATTCCAGGAAAATGAATTGGAGGTTAAAGAACTTCAGATTATGATTTTCGACCTGGTAAATGATCTTCCGAAAAAATGTAAAGAAGTATTTCAATTAAGCAGGAATGAAAACCTCACTCATAAACAAATTGCTGATAAGCTTGGGATCTCTGAAAAAACTGTAGATGACCATATTTTAAGAGCTTTAAAGAAGCTTAAAACGCCACTAAATAGATTGGCATCTATTTTTATTTCACTGTAAATAAGTGGCTTATGTTTTATTTTAATTTTATTCATAAATGAAACAGGTGTTGAGGCTCTATTAAGTGCCATACATATATAAGGCATATTAAGAATGATAGATAAACAAACGTTCGTAGAATTGGCAGATAAGGTAGCAGGTGGTATTGCTAATGAACAAGAGCTATCTTTATATAGTAACTACATTAACCAATTTAAAGGAAACTTAGAATGGAATGCGGACTTCATGGGCAATGAGGCTGAAACAAAAATCGAATTGCTTACTAAGATACATACAGCGTTAACTGTTAAAGCAATTCCTTTTTATCAAAAGGCCACCTTTAAGTACCTTATCGCAGCTTGCATTGCTTTGGTTGTTACAGCGATTGGTGCAGTGTTTTATAATAGTAATCTAAACTCTTTAAAAAGTAAAAGTAAGATCGCATTTGAAAATGATGTTGCTCCAGGAGGTAATAATGCGGTATTGACACTCGCTGATGGCTCTCAGGTTTTACTTAATGATACTGACAATGGAAAAATTATAGAAGAAAAAGGTATCAGTATAACTAAAGCAAAAGATGGACAATTGATTTACAGGGTTATTGATCGTGAAGCCAAAGATATATCTAATAAAGAGATCGTAGCTTACAATACTATCACTACCCCCAGAGGTGGTCAATACCAGGTGATACTTCCTGATGGAACTCAGGTTTGGCTAAACGCCTCATCGTCTTTAAAATTTCCTACCTATTTTTCGGCCAATCAACGAAATGTGATATTGACCGGAGAAGCATATTTCGAGGTATCAAAAGATAAGACAAAATCATTTATAGTAAATGTTGATGGAATGAGCGTAGAGGTTTTAGGAACTCATTTTGATGTAATGGCTTATAAAGATGAAGAAAGTATCAATACCACTTTATTGGAAGGCTCTGTTAAAGTGACTAAAAATAATGAAAGTAGAATTTTAAAACCAGGTCAACAGGCAAAGGTAAAAGATGGCATACAAGTGGTGCAGGCTGCTGCTGATGCTTTGGCATGGAAAAATGGTTTGACTTCATTTATAGACGCAGATATCAGAACTATCATGAGACAAGTAGCCAGGTGGTATGATGTTGAAGTAAAATACGAAGGGGAAATTCCGAGAAGACTTTTTACGGGAGAGATATCAAGAAAAGCCAATCTTTCTGAACTTATAAAAATTATAAAGCTAAGTAATATACAGTTAAAATTAGAGGGGAATGTAATTACAGTAATGCCCTAATAGGAATGCTAAACACATAAACATAATAATTAATAAAAGAGTCTAACCAACTTTATCTAAAAACCAAACGATCAACATATGAAAGAATAACTACAAACCCTTATTCGAGTTAATACAAAAAAAACCGGTATTGCGCTAACAGTACCGGCTGCACTGTCTTTTACAACAGTTGTAGGGATTAACTTATTTCACAAATCTAACGACAGATCATCAAACACTTAAAACCCTAACAAAACAAAAGTATGGATTTTTATTCTCTTTGTGGGCCCCCCAATGAAAAAAACAGGGGCCTTATCAAACTCTTTCTGGTTATGAAACTAACATTATTTATAGTAATTGTTATTGGCTGTATGCAGGTAAATGCATCTGGATATGCTCAGAAGATTACGCTCTCAGTTAAGAATACCCCTTTAGAAAGAGTTTTTCAGGAAGTGAAAAAACAAAGTGGATATCTATTTTGGTATGAAAACTCACTATTAAATAACACCAAAAAGGTAGATCTTGATTTAAAAAACGTATCACTTAAGTATGCCCTGGATGAATGCTTTAAAGATCAACCACTGTCTTATCAGATAGTAGGTAATACCATAGTTATAAAAAATAGGGAAATTACCGTCAACAGGAATCTGGAAAGAGAAATCAGAGGAGTGGTTTCCGATTCTGTAGGTCCTATACCCGGAGTGTCGGTTAAGTTAAAAGACAAATCAACAGTAGGTACTTCAACAGACAACTATGGAAGGTTTAGTTTAAAAATTCCTGACGACAATGCAATTTTGGTTTTCAGTATGGTGGGATATGATAAACAGGAAGTTCCGGTGAAGAGTCTCTCAGTGTTAAATGTAAGATTAGTACCTACAAAAAATACATTAGAAGATGTTGTTGTTGTTGCCTTTGGTACGCAAAAGAAAACAGATATGGTCGGTTCTGTTACTTCTATTAAGCCAGCGGATTTAAAGGTGCCTTCCAGTAATCTTACAACTGCACTTGCTGGTCGCGCCGCAGGGGTCATTGCTTACCAGAGAAGCGGGGAGCCGGGAGAGGACAATGCAGATTTCTTTATTCGTGGCGTAACTTCTTTCGGAACCGGAAAAGTGAATCCTTTAATATTAATAGATGGAGTTGAACTTGGAGTAACAGAGCTTGCTCGTTTGCGTCCAGACGATATTGAAAGCTTCTCTATAATGAAAGATGCTACTTCAACAGCATTATATGGGGCAAGAGGTGCAAATGGGGTTATTTACGTTACCACAAAACAAGGTAAGGAAGGTGTCGCCAGGATATCTTTTAGAGCTGAAGGCAGTATGTCACAGGCAACATCAAAAGTGGAATTTGCTGATCCGGTTACATTTATGAAGTTATATAATGAAGCACAGTATGCAAGACATCCATTTGAAAACCCTTTTTATACTCAGGAAAAGATTGACGGTACAGCTGAAGGTATAAGCCCTATTATTTACCCTGCAGTAGATTGGCAGAAAATGCTTTTTAAAGATCGTGCTTTTAATCAACGTTATAATTTGAATGTAAGTGGCGGTGGTAAAGTGGCCCGTTACTATGTGGCAGGCTCACTTGCGCAGGACAATGGCGTAATAAAGATGGATAAAATCAATAATTTCAATAATGGAATTGATTTAAAAAGTTATACACTACGTGCAAACGTAAATATTGACCTTAGTAATACTACGGAACTTATCGTAAGATTGAACGGTAACTTTGATGATTATACTGGACCTATTGATGGGGGTGGTGAATTATTTAATAAAGTGATTCGGAGTAATCCTGTTAACTTTTTACCATATTATCCAGCACAAGGAAAGCATAGTTCTGTCCAGCATATTATGTTTGGAGGAGATTCAAAGAAAGGTTTCTTAAATCCCTATGCCGATATGGTGAAAGGTTATAAAGATTATAATCGTTCCCTAATGCTGGCACAGCTAGAGTTGAAGCAAAATTTGTCTTTTTTAACAGAAGGTTTAACCTTCAGAACAATGATGAATACGAATAGGATCTCGCGTTATGATATTGCAAGGTCTTATAACCCTTTTTTTTATGAGATCCGAGATTACGATAAAAGGACGCTCGATTATAATGTAGAGATGTTCAATGAAGATACAGGTCGTGAGTTTCTGGATTTCACATTGCTGGATGATCTTAGGCAACAAAGTACTGTATTTTACATGGAGTCTGCAATTAATTACAATCGGACTTTCTCTAATAAACATTCTTTAAGTGGGTTATTAGTTTATATCATGCGCTCAGGTACTAATGCCAGAGCAGGAAATTTACAACTTTCTTTACCCTCAAGAAATTTAGGTCTTTCTGGAAGGACAACTTATGGTTATGATAACAGATACTTCGCTGAGTTTAATTTTGGTTATAATGGTTCTGAAAGGTTTCATGAAAGTAAGCGTTTTGGTTTCTTCCCATCTGCAGGTCTGGCCTGGACAATTTCCAATGAAAAGTTTTGGCAACCGTTTAAAGACAAGGTGAATAACTTCAGGTTGAGAGCAACTTATGGATTGGTAGGTAATGATGCAATCGGATTGGATTCCGATAGGTTCTTTTATCTTTCTAATGTAGATATGACTAATTCCTACAGAGGTTTTACCTTCGGAAGAGAGGGGAGTAGCTTTAAAAATGGGATTAATGTAGATCGTTATTCGAATCCAGATATTACATGGGAAACCGCCTATAAAACTAATTTGGCATTAGAGCTTGGCTTATTTAATAAAGTAAATATCCAGGCTGATTTTTTTAGTGAAAAAAGAAGGAATATATTGATGAAAAGAGCAAGTATTCCTTCTACAATGGGGTTAACCGCAGACCTAAGTGCTAACGTTGGAGAGGCTAATGCTAAAGGAATGGATATTTCTATAGACTATTCTCATAATTTTAAGAATGGTATGTGGTTGCAGTCGCGGGGTAACTTTACCTATGCCACTAATAAACGTACAGTTTTTGAAGAACCCATTTATCAAAAAGAATGGTGGAAATCAATGGTGGGATATCCTATCAATCAACAATGGGGATATATTGCCGAACGTTTATTTGTAGATGATAACGAAGTAAATAATTCACCTGCGCAAAATTTCGGTAGCCCAAATGTTGCTGGTGATATTAAATATAAGGATGTTAACAATGATGGACAGATTACTGAATTGGATATGGTGCCCATTGGTTTACCTACAGTACCTGAAATTGTCTATGGTGTTGGCTTTTCATTAGGTTTTAAAAACTTCGATATTTCCACTTTTTTTCAAGGATCTGCTATCAGTTCTTTTTGGATAGATCCGACAAGGGTGGAGCCTTTTTCGGGAGGAAAGCAGATCATGAAAGCATTTGCCGACAACCATTTTTCTCCTGAGCAACCAAATTCTTACGCATTATGGCCAAGACTAAGTACAGAGACTCATTCAAATAACTTAAAACCCAGTACCTGGTGGATCAATAATGGTAGTTTTCTTCGTCTTAAACAAGCTGAGATAGGGTATTCTATTCCGGCAAAAACCGCACAAAGGTTAAAAATGCAGAATATGCGGTTTTATGTAAGTGGAACAAATCTACTTCTACTTAGCCATTTTAAACTATGGGACATTGAGATGGGGGGGAATGGTTTAGGTTACCCACTGCAGAAAGTATTTAACCTTGGCTTAAACGTGACATTTTAAAAACTGAAAGATGAAATTTACTAGAATATTAGTTGTAATTGCTGCCATCACTACATTGGGCTCTTGTAAAAAATATATTGATGTAGTACCTGATAACGTTGCTACATTGGATTACGCCTTTAGAATGCGGTCAACAGCAGAGCGGTATTTATATACCTGCTACTCTTTTCTTCCTAAAATGGGAAATATGTACCATAGTCCTGGCATGTTTGGAGGTGATGATCTTTGGGTGGCCACAGATAAAACAAGTTATTGGGCTAACTGGACCATCGGAATCGGTATGCAAAACATTAATACACCGATTCTTGATCATTGGAGAGGTACGCTGGAGGCAGATGGTAATGGGAATTTTATCAACAAACCAAGTGCGCCAACACAATCTTTATGGACAGGTATAAGTCAGTGTAACATATTTCTTGAATATATCCATAAAGTGCCCGACATGGAGGAGTATGAACGTAGTCAGTGGATTGCAGAAATAAAATTCCTGAAAGCTTTTTATCATTTTTCTCTATTACGGATGTACGGGCCAATTCCAATTCAGGATAAAAACATTCCCGTATCAGCTTCTGTAGAAGAAGTAAGAATCTCAAGAAAACCAGCAGATGAAGTATTTAATTATATCATTGCTCAACTTGATGCGGCTGCTCCTGATTTGCCTTTGCAGGTCAGGGATGAAGGTTCTGAATTAGGTAGGATCACCAGACCTATAGCCCTTGGCTTAAAGGCAAAGGTGTTGATTTATATGGCCAGTCCATTGTTCAATGGAAATCCTGATTATTCAGGATATAGTAATAAGGACGGTACAAAACTGTTTAGCGCAAATATAGATAAAGAAAAGTGGCGTCGTGCAGCAATAGCTTGTAAAGAAGCCATTGATATGTGTGCTTCCCTTGGTTATAAAATGTACGATTTTTTAGGTAGTAACCAAACCGCAGCTATTTCTCAGGATACTAAGTTGGCGATGAATGCACGTATCATTACAGATAAATGGAATACAGAAATTATATGGGCACATACCGGTGCATCTACTAAAGATTTACAAGCTTGGGCTACACCGAGAGGATTTAATAATGCGCAAGCATCATTTACTGGTTCTACAGGTAGTATAGGAGTTCCACTAAAAATAGCTGCACTCTATTATAGTCGTAATGGGGTTCCTATAGAAGAGGATATTACCTGGAATTATAATAACCGTTTTAATTTAAGAAAGAGTATTGCTGCGGATAAATATAAAATTAAAGAAGGATATACTACGGCAGAGTTCAATTTCGATCGTGAATCTAGATTTTACGGATCATTAGGATTTGATGGAGGGATTTGGTATGGATTGGGTGAATTTGACGATAATAAGGCCCTTTGGTTAGAAACTAAAAAGGGACAGTTTGGTGGAAAAGTAGGTCAAAGTTGGCATTCTGTAACAGGGTATTATGCTAAAAAATATGCATACTACACAAATTCTATAACCAGCTCGACCACTTATACTACTACCAATTGGCCATGGGTTATGTTACGGTTGTCAGATTTATATTTATTATATGCAGAAGCTTTGAATGAAATTGAAGGGCCAGGTGCTGAAGTTTATCAGTACCTAGACCTTATCCGAGCAAAAGCGGGATTAAAAGGTGTACAAGAGTCCTGGACTAACTTTTCTAGAACGCCAGGTAAGATTTCTAATCCAGATGGTATGCGAGAAATCATCCACAGAGAACGGTCTATTGAATTAGCTTTTGAAGCAGAACGTTTCTGGGATCTCCGTAGATGGAAAGAAGCACCTGACGTTCTGAACAGGCCAATAACAGGTTGGGATGTTGATCAGGAAACTGCAGATGCTTATTACAGGGAAAAAGTTATTTATAACCAAGTTTTTAACCTTAAAGATTATTTCTGGCCAGTAAGTGAGCGGGATCTTATTGTAAATAAAAATCTGGTTCAAAGTCCAGGATGGTAAAAACCTAAATAAAGTTAATTATGAAATTATTATTGAAAATATTCCTTGTCTTTTGCCTCTTTATTTATGGATGCAAGGAAAAAGAAATCGAACCACTTGTTAAAAATGGCAATAAGCCAGGTGTCATAACGAATGTTAAGGTAGAAAATGGACATGGTGAGGTTAAAGTAACCTATACTTTACCAGATGATTCGGACTTACTATATGTACTTGCCGAGTTTTCAACTAACGGTGGAGAAAAACGAATGGTAAAGTCGAGTATTTATTCAAATAACATCTTGTTGGAAGGATTTGCGGATACGGATGAACATGAGATCATTTTATATGCTGTTAACCGTTCAGAGAATAGGTCTGAACCAGTAACTGTAAAGGTTAAGGCTTTAATTGCACCAGTTCATACCACCTTTGCGACACTGAAAGTAGCGGAGACTTTTGGTGGGGTTAGTCTTCAGCTTCTTAATGAATTACAAAAAGAATTTGTTGTGCACACACAGTACAAAAATGAAAGTGGAGAGTGGATAACATACGATAGACTTTACACCAATGCAAAAGAGAAAGAATATGCAGTTAGAGGATTACCGGCTAAGCCAACTGAATTTGCATTTTTTCTTGTAGACAAATGGAAAAATCAATCAGAAAGATTGAGTGTAAAAATGACACCGCTTTTCGAAGAAACCTTAAATAAAGGTTTATGGAAGCACCATCCACTACTTTCAGATACTTATGTCCCAGAATTTGATACATGGGCAATCAATAACCTGTGGGATGGAGGGACTGCCAAAATTTTCTATCAAAAGCCAGGAGCAAATGTTGTGTTACCTAATTGGTTTACAATAGACTTGGGAAAAAGATATAAGTTTAGCCGTATTAAAGTGAATCAGCTATCTCACGCTAATGCCTGGATGTTTGCAAGTGGTGCGCCTAAGATATTTGAAATTTATGGTAGTAATGCACCAGCCACAGATGGAAGTTGGGACAGTTGGACTTTGCTTTCAGGTTTTGAATCTATAAAACCATCTGGTGCTGCTTTAGGAACCCTTAGTAACGAAGATATAGCTGTAGCCAAAGAGGGGGAGAACTTTGTCTTTCCATTGGCTACTTCACCATACCGATATATTCGTTTTAAAACGCTTAAAACTTGGGCTGGTAATACTAATGTGATGATTTCTGAATTGACGATGTGGGGACAAGAACAATAATAATAGATATTAATATTTACTAAAATGAACATAAAAATTAAGACGATTTCACTATTGTTTCTGGTTGTTTTTTCTACTATATATTTTTCGGCATGTAAAAAGATGGATGATAGCTATAGACAATTTATTGAGAAAGGTGAGACAGTATATATTGCTAAAGCGGATTCTATCAAAATTCATGGAGGAAATAATCGGGTGGAAGTTACCTGGTTATTATTGTCAGATCCAAAAGTGTCGAGATATAAAATGTTTTGGAACAATGGTAGGGACTCAATAGAAAATTCAGTAACAAAGACTGCAGAGGTAGATCTTGTAAAAGTTATGTTGACAAATATGGCAGAGGGAACGTATTTTTTTGACATTTACTTGTTTGATAAAATGGGTAACTCCTCTGTAAAATCGACCAAATCAGGAAGAGTTTATGGAGAAAGATTTCAGTCCTCAATGCTAACCAGGGCATATCGCTCAATTAAAAGAACTGGAAATGATGTGGATGTGGAATGGATGCCTGCAGATACAGCCGTAAAACAAGTAGATCTTCAATATTTGGATACCAGAGGAGAGCTAAAAAAAATTGTAGTAGTAGATAAGAAGCAATCTTCAATACGCTTAGTTGATATGCCAGTTAATGGATCATTTATGTACAGAACGGTGTTTGAACCTGAGTTGAAAGCTTTAGATCTATTTTACACTCCATATGTAACTATTCAACTTACTTTATAAATTATCAATATTTAAATATGATTAATTTTTTTATTAGCAGTCTATTGTTTGTGTTCATGGCTTTAGGCTGTAAAGCGGAATACGTTCCGAAACCTAAAGCTGAAATTGACGTTGAAAAGCAACTAAATGATACTTTAAGTGGATTGTCAATACAAGTTGATGCTAATTTTGCTTACTATAAAAACCGGAGTAATGAAAGTATTGCAGATGAGATAGTGTTAGCGGGTTATAAAACAGTTCGTTATCTCGTGCTAAATGAATCAAATGTAAATGCAGGTTTGATCCAAGCTTTCCATAAAAGGGGAATGAAAGTATGGTTACAAGCTTCAGGTAGTGTGACTTATGAAACCAATGGTTATCCTACAGATTGGCCTTCCTGGAAGATGGAATTGAATAATTCTGTAAATGGCAAAAATGGCTATATCTTTTTGTCGCCATTTAATAAATCGTTTGTGAAATGGAAAAAAGAGAGTCTTGCCCGTTTGATGGTTACTTATCCTTTTGATGGAGTAGAGCTTACAGAACCTTATTTTCCTGAATGGGATGCTATTAAAAAAGGTACCTATGGAGATGTGGGGCCTAATGCTCAGTTAGCATTTAAAAGTGAGTATGGGTTGGATATGCCTGAATTTAATAATCCTGAAGCAGCTAATTACTATAAAAAGAATCCAGAAATTTATAAAAAATGGATGGATTGCAGAGTAAATGCAGTAAATGAATATCTAAATGAAGTAGTGAATGGTACTGGAGGTATACGTGAGGTAAGACCAGATGCATTAGTAGCTACTTGGAGTCTAGGTATTGATGCAGGCAAAAATTCTGTTAGCTTGCTTCGCGAATATCAAGGTTTGGATGGGGCTGCAATGGTGAAATTGGTTAAACCGGATATACATTTTATCCAAACACACTGGCCAGACTGGGTAAAGTCTTCAACACAATTGCCGCCAGATTACATGAAACATTACAAAAGCTTTGTAGACGAAATAAAGGAGATCGCTCCTGATGTAAAGATCGGCCTGCAAGGAGATATTGGTTCTGGTAAAGAAATGATTAAATCTGGGAATTGGGTAGCTGATTGTGAAAAAGCTGCCTTTAAGCATGGGTTCAGTGCCACTACTTTTTATGAATATCATATTGGTGGATATATGTATACAGAACCACCAGTCTTGAAGAAAGCAATAAGAAAAGGGACTGATAATATCATTCTTTCTTTCAGTAAAAGAATAGATGCCAACTCAGCAGCAGGAAAAAGTAATTACCAGTTTCGTAAGGATGGAAAATTAATCTCATTGAATATTGAAAATATCAGAGTTGATGGGAATATGGTGATCCTTGAGGCTATTAAACTGCCAGTTGGAAAGTTTGAAATAATGGTTCGCAACCTTAAAGACACTCCTGAATTATGGCTTTTTAAAGGTTATCCTGCATTAGAATTAGCCAACCAAACCAAAATGATAATAGAGTAAATAAAAAATATGAAATCTTTTAACTATAGATACTTCATTTGTGCTGTATTAACTTTTTTTAGTTTAACCAGTTCAGCACAAAATTCAACCGAAAAAGTCCAAGTAAATAAATCCATTAAGGTGATGAGTTATAATATTCGTATTGCTAGTCCACCTTCTAAAGGCTGGGGTTTTACGGATTTGCAGGCAGTTGCGAATGCAATCAATAGAATGAAGCCCGATTTAGTCGCATTACAGGAGGTAGATGTTTATACAGAACGTTCAGGGAAGCATTCAAACCAGGGAAAAGAACTAGCTGAAAAGACAGGTATGTATTACCATTTCGCTAAAGCAGTAGATCGTAGTGGAGGAGATTATGGCGTAGCAGTATTGTCTCGTTTTCCCATTATAAAGGGGGAAAGCTTCCGATTGCCTCTCACCAAGGATTCTAAAGGTGAAATCCGTGCCGCAGCTCTGATACGTGTTAAAATATTTGGAGAAGAAACTGTTTTTATGTCTGCACATCTGGATCATCTGTCAGATATTGATCGAAAATTACAGGTAGAAGAGCTAAACAAAATCATTAAAAACAATTCAAAGTACCCATTGATTTTTGGCGCAGATTTAAATATGAGACGTAATAATCCGGTAATTAATATACTTGAAAAAGAGGTGGTTTTTAATTGTGTGGATTGCGAATCAACTTTCCCGGCAGATAAGCCTACGGAGACTATTGATTATTTGATGTTGAATAAGAAAGCATTTAAAAAGTTTAAAGTTTCAAATTATCGTGTGGGGGATGAAACTTATGCTTCTGATCATTTACCCTTAATGATGGATATAACAAAGAAGTAATTCAATATAATAATTGATAAAGTTGCAGTATAATTTCCTATTTACTTGTTAATTAGTGCTTAAATAAAAAAAAATATTTAATTTAACGAGGTTATTATTAATAAAATTATCAAACTTTAAGCAAACACACAAAAACTAATAATATGAAATCTTTTAATCGTAGATCCTTTATTAAAACTACAGCGCTGGCAGGGGCAGGTATTGGATTCTTTAATTCAGCCAAGGCTTTCGATGTTTCCACATTTTCTGCACCTGATAAGCGAATCGGAGTTATCGGCCTTGATACTTCTCATAGCGAAGTATTCACAAAACTTATCAATAATGGTGGACCTGAAATGGCAGGCTATAAAGTTGTAGCAGCCTATGCACAAGGTTCAAAAGATATTCCTCAGGCATTAAAAGCAAAGCCTGGGATTACAGCGGCCGTAAAGGGGATGGGAGTGGAGTTAGTAGATTCTATAGAAGAACTGATTAGAAAGGTTGATGTTGTATTGCTTGAAACTGTTGACGGCAGGCCGCATTATGAACAAGCATTACCAGTAATGCAGGCCGGCAAAAGAATGTTTATTGATAAACCCATTGCAGCCACATTTGAAGATGCAAAAAAAATATATGCTGCATCTAAAAAATACAATGCACCTATTTTTAGCTCTTCTGCATTGCGTTATGATACAAATGTAATGAAAGTAAAAGCGGGCTCTATTGGCAAGGTCTTGGGCGCCGATGTTTATACACCTGGTGAGATAGAACCTAATCATATGGATATGGCATGGTACGCTATTCATGGAATAGAAATGTTATTTACTGTTATGGGCCCCGGTTGTAAAACAGTTACCAGAATTCATAAAGATGGAGCAGATTTTATAACAGGTGTTTGGAATGATGGGCGTATTGGTAGTGTTAGGGCAATCAGACAAGGAGCAGCAAATATAGCTGGGACTGCCTTTGGTGAAAAAGGAATTGCTCCCTTAGGTCCATTTAATTCTTACGCTCCCTTAATTGCTGAGATCATATCGTTCTTTGAAACAGGAAAGCCACCGGTTTCAGAGGCCGAGACTATGGAGATATTTACTTTCATACGTGCTGCAGACATGAGCCGTAAACGTAATGGAGCTTCGATTGCTATGGCAAGTGTTTAGAAGCTTGTAAAATTTACACACAAACGCACACACACAAATTCAACTAAGTACAAATGAAACTGAAATATTTATTAATATTTGCTGTTGTTATTTTTATAGCCTCTTGTGCTATAAAGCGGCAGTCAACAAATGTTGAGCAGGTCACTCAAATTTCCGCTAAAAAAAATGAAGGTCGATTGCTTGATACAATTATAAAAGCATCTCCATCAGAGGATAAGAAGATTAAGGCACTGGTAATGCCCGATAGTAGTCGCTACACCAGGATAGTACTAGCTGAGGGACTTGATGAACCAATGGAAATGGCAATCTTACCAAATTTGAATATCCTTTTTATTGAAAGAAAAGGTGGAGTCAAGTTGTATAATAATGAATCTAAAGAAGTAAAAACAATTGCCAATATTGGTGTTTTTAGTGGTATTGAAGATGGATTGTTAGGCGTTGTAATCGATCCTAAATTTGCTGATAATCATTGGGTATATTTTTATTATGCTGTTGCAGGTGAAGAGGCAATCAGCCGCTTATCTAGATTTGAATTAAAAGGTGAGAATCTTAACCTTAAATCAGAACAGGTTTTATTAGAAATCCCTACTCAACGTAAATACTGTTGCCATTCTGCAGGATATCTTGCCTTTGATGCTAAGGGTATTCTTTATCTATCTACAGGTGATAATACCAATGCAGAAGAAACTGAAGGTCATACTCCGGTTGATGAACGACCAGGACGGGAACTATCCGATGATCAGGCTACATCAGCAAATACTAACGATCTGAGAGGAAAGATTCTGAGAATTAAACCAGAACAAGATGGTAGTTATTCAATTCCTGATGGCAACCTTTTTCCGAAAGACGGTTCCAAGGGGCTTCCTGAAATTTATACCATGGGCTCTCGTAATCCTTATCGGTTTAGTATAGACCATAAAAATGGTTATGTATATTGGGGTGATGTAGGTCCGGATACCAAGGTTATTGGAGAAGGCGGTGAATATATGAGCTTTGATGAGATTAATCAGGCCAAAGGGCCGGGTTATTTCGGCTGGCCATATTTCCTTGGAAATAATCAGGCATTCCCGAAGTATGATTTTGCAACAAAAAAGGCGGGTGAAAAAAAGGACCCTGCCAAGCCGATTAACAATTCCCCTAACAATACAGGGGAGAAAGAGCTTCCTGCAGCACAACCTGCTATGATTTGGTATGGTAAAATTCCTTCAAAGAACTTCCCTCTGGTAGGTAGTGGAGGCGCTACAGCTGCTGCGGGGCCTGTTTATTATAGCGACTTGTTTCCCAATGCTCCATATAAATTATCTGAATATTACAATGGTAAGCTATTCATTTACGAGTGGATAAGAGGTTGGATAATGGCTGTTTCTTTTGATGAAAATGGTAATTACAAAAGTATGGAGCCTTTTTTAAAGCATCTTAAATTTTCTGCCCCTACAGATATGCAGTTTGCGCCAGATGGTGCAATATATATGTTGGAATATGGAACAAACTGGTTTTCTAAAAATACTAATGCAAGGCTAATTCGTGTAGAGTACCAGGAAGGAAACAGAAGACCCGTAGCTGAGATAGAAGTTGATAAAGCCTACGGTGCTGCACCTCATACTGTATTATTATCTGGAAGTAAATCTAAGGATTATGATAAGGATGACCTGTTGAGCTATAGCTGGAAAATTGATGGAAAAACAGTTGAGGGAGCTACTGCTAAATATACTTTTGAGAAGACAGGAATTTTTAATGTAGAATTGATGGTTAAGGATGATAAGGGAAGCGTGGGGACCGCAAAAACTAAAGTTCATGTTGGAAATACACCACCAGAAGTGACTATTCAAACATCTATTAACCGTAGTTTTTATTGGGATAACCAGATTCTTGATTATAACATAAAGGTTAATGATAAGGAAGACAAGATAATAGATCCACGTAAGGTAAAAGTTTCATTTGGATATATTCCACAGGGAAAAGATGTAGCAGTAATTTTGGCCGGAAATCAGGATCCAAGTGCATATCGCTACCTAAAAGGTGCGCAAATGCTGGCGAACCTTGATTGTAAAGCCTGTCATTCCATGGATAAAGAATCAGTTGGTCCTACTTACCTGGCTATTTCTGCTCGTTATATTGGTAAAAAGGATGCAGTTAAATTTTTGTCTGGAAAAATTATTGAAGGAGGAAGTGGTAGTTGGGGTGAAAGAGCTATGTCTGCTCATCCTGCCCTGGCAAAGGAGGATGCCAAAGAGATGGTTAATTATATCCTTTCTCTATCTGCAAAACCTAAGAAATTACCATTAAAAAATGCAATTCCTTTAAAAGATCATATAGGAAAAGGTATTGAAGGAAGCTATCTTTTAAATGCCAGCTATCGCGATCTTGGAGCAAACGGAATAGAACCTTTAGATGGCAGAGCGAATATCTCATTGCGTAATCCCATGGTTCAGGCAGATGATTTTGATAGTGGAAATGTTCGGATAGTAACACGGACAACTGAATTTATGGCTTTTATTAGCAATTTGACAGATAAAAAATATATCAGTTTTAATGGGGTTGACTTGTCTGGTATTAAGCGTATTAAATATAGGATACAGCAAAGCGGTACCGGTGGAAATATAGAACTTAGGTTAGGAAGCAAAGACGGACCTTTGGTGAGTACGCTGGCTGTGCCTGCTGCTGGTTCTCCAGAACAAAAAAACGTTTGGAAAGAATTTTTAGCTCCGATTACAGCTACTAAGGGGATGCATAATTTATATTTTGTTTTTACCGCTCCGGGATTAAAAGGGAATATGTTTAACCTGGACTGGATTTATTTTTCAAACAAATAATCCGAGAATAAGATCAATCAAACCAAACCAAATTTATGCAAAAATCAATCAGATTGCGGTTATCTTCTCTTATGTTTCTGGAGTATTTTATCTGGGGAGCATGGTATGTAACCATGGGGACTTACCTGTTCACAAATTTCAAAGCAGATGCTATACAGGTTGGGTCCTCGTATGCTAATTTATCTATTGCCGCAATTATATCCCCATTTTTTGTAGGGTTAATTGCTGATAGATTTTTTGCTGCACAAAAAGTGTTAGGAGTATTACACTTAATGGGTGCAATCACTCTTTATTACATTAGCACTTTAGGGGATTTCGGTAGCTTTTGGTGGCTCATTCTGTTGTATACACTTTTGTATATGCCAACTATGGCACTCTCGAATTCTATTTCGTTTGGTCAACTTAAAGATCCTGGAAAGGAGTTTCCTGCTATTCGTGTTTTTGGTACCGTTGGGTGGATTGTTGCCGGCCTAATGATCAGCTTTTTTGGATTAGAAAACTCTGTGTTTACTTTTCGTATAGCAGCTTTTTCTTCGCTTTTATTGGGGATTTTTAGCTTTTTTCTACCCAATACACCTCCAAAAACCAACAAGGAAAATAGTTTAACAGCTATACTAGGTTTAGATGCTCTTGTTTTATTCAAAAACAGATCTTTTTTGGTGTTTTTTATCTCTTCCATTGCAATCTGTATCCCATTGTCGTTTTATTACAGCTTTACCAATTCATTTTTAAATGATATTGGCGTAAGTAATACGGCTGGGAAAATGACATTAGGACAAGCTTCTGAATTCTTTTTCATGTTGGCTATCCCATTTCTGTTCCGCAGATTGGGGGTTAAAAAGATGTTGCTTATAGGTATTTTTGCGTGGGTAATACGGTACTTGCTTTTTGCCTATGGAAATATTGGACCGAATATGTGGATGCTCTATGCCGGAATTATTTTACACGGTATTTGTTATGACTTTTTCTTTGTAACCGGACAAATTTATACAGATGCTAAAGCAGGTTCAGCAGTAAAGAACGCTGCACAAGGACTAATTACTTTTGCTACTTATGGGGTAGGTATGATGATTGGTTCTTATGTGTCAGGTTTTATTACTGAAAGTTATTCAACCACCATTGATGATGAAACTAGTTATCAATGGCAACAAGTTTGGCTTGTACCTGCCTGCATTGCAGGATTTGTTTTGCTTACTTTTGCTGTCCTTTTTAAGGATAAACTTAAATCAACTGATTCAACCAATTAAATTATAAAATATATGACTGAAGTGATTAAACCCGTACGTGTTTTAGTAGTAGGATGTGGAAATATGGGAGCAGCTCATGCTACCGCCTATCATAACATGGATGGATTTGAAATATGTGGTATAGTATCAACAGGCAACAGTAAAGTACTGTTGAATGAAAAACTAGGTGGCAGTTATCCATTATTTAGTGATTATAATGATGCGCTGGCAGAAACTAAACCTGATGCAGTTTGCATTTCTAGTTATCCTGATACACATGAGCCTTTCGCTATTAAAGCAATGGAAAATGGCGCTCATGTTTTTATTGAAAAACCACTTGCAGATTCCGTTGAAGGCTCACAACGTGTTGCTGATGCCGCAAAAAAATACAATAAGAAATTACTTGTTGGTTATATTTTACGTTACCATCCATCTTGGGAGAAATTTATAGAACTTTCAACTGAAATGGGTAAGCCTCTGGTGATGAGGATGAATTTAAATCAGCAAAGTCAAGGCGCAAAATGGACGGTACACCGTAACCTGATGAAGAGCTTGAGCCCAATTGTAGATTGTGGTGTGCATTATATCGATGTAATGTGTCAGATGACACGTTCTAAGCCTGTGCAAGTTAGTGCTATAGGAGCGAGGCTGACGAATGATATTCCTGCTGATAATTATAACTATGGACAACTTCAAATTCGTTTTGAGGATGGTTCTGTAGGTTGGTACGAGGCAGGCTGGGGGCCAATGATGAGCGAAACCGCTTTTTTTGTTAAGGATGTAATCGGACCTAAAGGATCTGTTTCAATTGTAGCTAAAGAAGCTGGAGCTTCAGGACAATCTGATAATGTTGATGCTCATACTAAAACCGAGTCAATAAAAGTTCATTATGCTGACCTGAATGCTGATGATAAGTTTAGCAGAGCAGACAGCTGGGTAGATTTAAAAGATGAACCTGACCATCAGGAATTATGTAATCGTGAGCAAAGCTATTTCTTAAAGGCAATTCTGGAAGATATCGATTTAACAGATCCTACAGATGATGCGATAAATAGTTTGAAAATAGCGTTTGCCTGTGATGAATCTGTTAAAACAGGACAAATAGTACAACTTTAACCGTATTAGTATGAAGTATTTTAAGTTTCTTGTTGTACCAATCGCAATCGTTGCAATTGGTATGATCAGGCCTGCTTTTGCCCAAAAAAAGCCACAGCAAATGCTGACAAAAGAAATAAAACTTTCCAAGTCAGCTTTGAAAGATAAAATTAAAGGTGGCTGGGCCGGTCAAACTATTGGCGTAACCCTCGGCTGGCCATCTGAGTTTGTTTATCAGGGAACTTATATACAGGATTATGAAGCTATTAAATGGCATGATGATTATGTGAACGAGGCGATGACTGTATTTCCAGGGCTTTATGATGATGTATATGTTGATCTGACTTTTGTTGAGGTATTTGATCGTTTAGGACTAGATGCTCCGGCCGACTCGTTTGCAAAAGCACTTGCTGCTTCTGAATATCAATTATGGCATGCTAATCAGGCTGGCCGTTATAATATTCAGCAAGGATTACCAGCAGGTAAGTCAGGGCATTGGTTACATAACCCGCATGCAGATGATATCGATTTTCAGATTGAATCTGATTTTATTGGATTAATGAGCCCAGGAATGCCTAACGTAGCTTCTGCAATTAGTGATAAAATTGGTCATATCATGAATTCAGGAGATGGGTATTATGGTGGTGTATATATGTCAAACATGTATGCCCTTGCCTTTGTTAATGATGATATCTCTTACATTGTTAATACAGCATTAAAGTCTATTCCTCAAAAAAGTAAGTTCTATCAATGTATTGCTGATGTAATAAAATGGCATAAATTATATCCGAACGATTGGAAACAAACTTGGTTTGAAGTACAGAGAAAATGGGCTGAGGATATAGGTTGTTCAAGTATGGTTTTCCATCCTTTAAATATTGATGCAAAAGTAAACGCTGCATATGTGGTAATTGGATTACTATATGGTAATGGAGATTTTACCAAAACACTTGAAATCGCAACACGTACAGGGCAGGATTCTGATTGTAATCCATCCAGTGCCGGGGGAATACTTGGTGTTGTTTTAGGTTATGATAAAATACCCCAGAAATGGATAGTTCCACTTAAAAAAGCCGAACATAGAAACTTCAGTTTTACTAACATTTCACTAAATAAGGTATACGAAATGGGGTATAATCATGCTTTGATGAATATTCAAAAGAATGGTGGAAAAGTGAGTAATGATCAGGTGATTATTCTCAGTTCGGTACCTGTGGCAGTTAGATTTGAAGAAAATTTTTCTGGACACTTCCCAATAGCGAGAGAACCATTAGCTAAAGCATTTCAGGATAAACTAGAGTTTGATATGAGGGGAATCGGTTTTGTGATAAGGGGTTACGCTCGTAAAAAGAAAGCTAATGCAGCTCATCATGTGTTGCAGGGAGTTTTGTATGTAGACGGCAAAGAAGTAGAACGAGCAAACTTTCCAATAGGAGCAAATCATGCTCGTACTGATCTTTTTTGGCGTTATCAGTTACCAAAAGGAAATCATAACGTGAAAATAGAAATTGCTAATCCACATCCTGATTACGAGTTTGTGACTGTGGATTATTTAGTGTATGATACCATGCCGGCTAAACTACCTGGGAAGTTATAGGGAAGACTGGAAAAATAAGCATATTGAGTTCTGCATTCAATATGCTTTATTTTTTGAATGTAAATATGAGGTATAATTATGACTACATTACCTCTATTATAAAGTATAAATAGTTATGTTTGTATGGTAAATACATCAATAATTAAGAAAAATACTGCCCATAAATGAGTACGAAAACTGCAGTTTCTCCAACAGAATTCGAATTGGTATCTGGTTTAGAGATCCACGTACAATTAAATACACAATCAAAAATATTCTCATCTGATAGTGCGGCTTTTGGTGCAAAGCCAAACGAACATATATCCACTGTTTCTGTTGCCTTACCTGGAGCCTTACCAAAGTTAAACAAAGAGGTAATTGCGAAAGCAGTAAGAATGGGCTTAGCATTAAATTGCACAATTAATCAGCTTAATTATTTCGATAGAAAGAATTATTTCTATGCTGATTTACCAAAGGGCTATCAGATTACACAAGATAACAAACCTATCTGTCAGAATGGATTTATCAATCTAACCTTAAGTAATGGTGAAGAAAAACGCATTGGTATAAACAGGATTCACCTTGAAGAGGATGCTGGTAAAAGTTTACATGATCAGGACGAGAAGTTTTCTTATGTAGATCTGAACAGAGCTGGTGTTCCACTTATTGAGATTGTTACAGAACCTGATATCAGAAGTGCCGAAGAAGCATCATTATTATTAACAGAGATCAGGAAACTGGTTCGCCATCTGGATGTGAGTGATGGAAATATGGAAGAAGGTAGCTTACGTTGTGACGCCAATATTTCGATTCGTAGATTCGGTGTACTTGAATTTGGTACACGCTGTGAAGTGAAAAACCTGAATAGTATCAGAAATGTTCGCAGGGCTATTGATTTTGAATATGGTCGTCAGAAAGAAGTGGTTTTGGCAGGCGGAAGCATTGTACAGAGTACGCTGACTTTTGATGCCGATCATGGTACTACAGCTCCAATGCGAAGTAAGGAAGAAGCAAATGACTATCGCTATTTTCCTGATCCTGATTTAGCACCAGTGCATATTTCAGATGAGTGGCTTGCACAAATGAAATTTGAAATGCCTGCATTACCTCAGGAAATAGCTAAACAACTGGTTGCAGATTATGGTGTAAATACTTCTGAGGCAACGTTGTTATCTGAAGACCATGATCTGTTAGGATATTTTAATAATGCACTTCCTTATGCAAACAATAAAAAGAGCCTTGTAAACTGGCTTACCGGGTCAATCAGAGCATTGTTGAATGAACAGGAGATAGGTATAGCTGAATTTAAAGTGATACCTGAACAGTTAGCTGATGTGATCAATATGGTTGATGATAAAAAAATTAGCCAGCAGATTGCACTGCAACAATTGTTACCTGAGCTATTTAAAGCACCGGCAGATAATGTTTTGGATTTAGCGAAACAACTGAACTTGTTGATTGAAGAAAATGACGATGAACTATCAGGCTTTGTAAGTGATGTCCTTAAAAAATATCAACCTCAGGTAGAAGCCTATAAAAAAGGGAAAAAAGGGGTGTTAGGACTGTTTGTAGGTGAAGTGATGAAATTGGCAAAAGGTAAAGCTGATCCTCAGAAAATAAATGAATTGTTACAGGAAAGGTTAAAATAACGAAGATATGATAAAGAGAATAGGATATATATTGCTATTGTGTGTAGCTTTTGCAGCATGTAAAGAGAAGAATAATTTTGTAATAGAAGGACAATTTAAAAATGCTGCTGCCGGTAGTAAAGTGTATCTGTTTGGTATCCAAAAAGACCAGGTATTACCATTAGATTCTACCGTTTTCTCTGAAAAGGGTGAATTTAAGTTTCAGCACAGCACTCCTGGAGTAGATTTTTTTAGAATTGCCTCTGGTAATAATGAATATATGATTATCGCACAAAATGGTGATCAAATTAAAATAAATGCTGATTTAACTGATAAAACTTTAGCATACAATATTTCAGGAGCAACTGAAGCAGATAAACTGGGAGAATTGAATAAGGTTAAAAATCAATATATCTCGAAAATTTCTGATATACAAAGTCAGTTCGATGAAGCTGTTAATGCAAACCCTGATCAGAGAGATGTGATTATGGAGAAGATGAAGCCGTCTTATACTCAGGAGATTGATGGTTTGAATAAAGCTGTCCTGAAATTTGTTCAAGAAAACACAACTTCATTGGCAGGTTTTTATGCTGCTAATCTTCTGAATCCTTCTGAATTTGAAAAGGAATTGGTAGAATACTCAGATAAAATAAAAAGTAATTTCAATGAAAATAAGGCTGTTACTGAATTTTTGGTGAAAATGGCTAAACTTAAGTCTGTTCAAATCGGACAGCCAGCTCCTGAATTTACAATTAACAGTATAGATGGGAAACCTATTAAACTATCTGATTTTAAAGGTAAATATGTTATGCTTGATTTCTGGGCATCATGGTGTATGCCTTGCAGACAAGAAAATCCAAATGTGGTAAAAGCATACCATACTTATAAAGATAAAAACTTCACGATCCTTGGGATCTCTCTTGATAAAGATGCTGTGGCTTGGAAAAATGCAGTTGTAGCAGATAAATTGGAATGGGCACAGGCTGGAGATTTAAAGGATTTTGATAGCCCGACTGCTGTTTTATATTCTATTGAAGCTATTCCAAGCTCTTTTGTTATAGATCCATCAGGTAAGATTATTGCGAAGAATCTTCGTGGTGAGGAGTTAGATGCATTTTTAAACAAGACTTTACGCTAATCCTAAATTCATGTTAATACATTGTAGTTATTAACAATTTGTTAACTTGGGTTTAACGCTATGTTATAATTGATTGCCTAATTTCGTAACAAATAATTAAAACTATGAGCACCGTAAAACAGAAGATACTTATTGTAGATGATGAACCTGATATTTTAGAGCTGATTGAGTATAATCTTAAAAAGGAAGGCTATCAGGTTTACCTGGCAAGTAATGGACTTGAAGGTATTAATATAGCGAAAAAGGTGCATCCGGATTTAATCATTCTGGATATCATGATGCCTAAAATGGATGGAATAGAAGCCTGTAGATTAATGCGTGCTATTCCTGAGTTTAAGAATACATTTATGGTTTTTCTTACTGCCCGTAGTGAAGAGTATTCTGAAATAGCTGGCTTTAATGTTGGAGCCGATGATTATATCGCTAAACCAATTAAGCCACGTGCATTAGTAAGCCGTATTAATGCAATATTAAGAAGAAATTCAAGTGCAGATGAAGTTTCAGATAATAAGGTAGAAATTGGTGATTTAGTTATTGATAGGGAGGCTTATCTGGTTTATCAAGGTGGACAAAAGGTTGTCTTAGCTAAAAAAGAATTTGAATTGTTGTATTTACTTGCCTCTAAACCAGGTAAAGTATACACAAGAGAGTCAATTCTCAAGAATATCTGGGAAGACTCCGTAGTGGTTACAAACCGGACAATTGATGTACATATTCGCAAACTTCGTGAAAAATTAGGCGAAACTTATGTGGCTACTGTTAAAGGAGTGGGCTATAAATTCGAACTTTCTTAGTACTTTTGCAGCTAAGAAATTTTTATCATATTGAAATATCCGTCCTTTAAAGATCTTATACTATTCGAAAACGATGATTATATCGTAGTTAATAAACCACCATTTGTAGCATCATTGGATGAACGCGGTGGTTCAGGTGAAGTAAATATCCTTCGTTTAGCCAGGCAGTATTCTCCAGATGCGCAAGTATGTCATCGTTTGGATAAAGAAACTTCGGGTGCAATTATTATTGCTAAAACACCCGAAGCATATCGTTCAGTGTCCATGCAGTTTGAAAGACGTAAAGTTGATAAAACTTACCATGCTGTGGTTGATGGACAGTTTACATTTAAGGATTTGTTTATTGACCTTCCTATTTTAAATGATGGGAATAAAAGTGTTACGATAGACCGCAAAGAGGGGAAACGTGCTGAAACTATTTTTAATACCATAAAACATTACAGACATTATACTTTGGTGGAGTGTAAGCCTATTACGGGACGCATGCACCAGATTAGAATCCACCTTGCTACTCAGCGTGCAGCAATCGCTGGCGATGATATGTACAGAGGTAAACCAGTATTTCTATCCAGCTTGAAAAAGGGCTATCGCTTATCTAAGGATGAAGAAGAACAACCTATTTTGAAGCGATTTGCATTACATGCCAGACAAGTTGTTTTTAAAGGTATAGATGGCAAAGAAATTGTAATTGAAGCACCATATCCTAAGGATTTTGCAACACTAATCAAACTACTGGATAAGTTTGATGCTTAAAACAAAAAACGTCTCATAATTTATTTATGAGACGTTTTTTGTTTTAAGTTCTATTCTATTATTCTACAGCTCTCTTCAAGCCGAATTTTTCTATTTTACTATATAAATGGCTTCGTTGAATTTCAATGTCATCAGCGGTCTTAGAGACATTCCAGTTGTTTTTTTCCAGCTTAAATTTAATAAATTCTTTTTCAGCATGATCCTTATAATCCTGGAAATTATTGAATTTCTCATAATCAATTGCATTACCAGAATTACTTCCAGCATGTCCATTATTTGAAATTGCTGCTCCTATATTAGTGCCACCTCCTGGATTAGCAAAAGATATTACGTCATTCTCCGTAATCGTTTTATCACTTAAAATAATCAAACGTTCAATCATATTATGTAATTCCCTTACATTTCCTGTCCAAGGTAAACCCTGTAATGCACACATTGCAGCATCACTAATCTTTTTAACAGGCATACCATAATCACGGCAAATTTCTTCAAGGAAGTTTAAAGCGATTTCGGGGATATCCTCAGTACGTTCTGTTAAATGTGGAACATGGATATTAATTACATTTAAGCGGTGGTATAAGTCCATACGGAAATTACCAGCTTCAATTTCTTTTAACAAGTCCTTATTCGTAGCCGCTAATACTCTAACATTTACTTCTTGCTCTTTTTCGCCACCTACACGCGTAATTTTATGCTCTTGTAAAGCACGTAATACTTTTGCCTGAGCAGATAAACTCATGTCACCAATCTCATCCAAAAATAATGTGCCGCCATTAGCTAGTTCAAACTTTCCGATACGTTGTTTTACAGCAGAAGTAAAGGAACCTTTCTCATGTCCAAATAATTCACTTTCAATTAATTCAGAAGGAATTGCAGCACAGTTTACCTCAATAAGCGGACTTTCAGCACGCTGAGATTTTTCATGTAACCAACGTGCAACCAATTCCTTACCACTACCATTTGCACCAGTAATCAATACCCTTGCTTCAGTAGGAGCTACACGCTCAATAGTTTCTTTTATCTTATTAATGTTTTCAGAACTGCCAAGAATATCTCTTGTTTTGCTTGCCTTCCTCTTTAAAACTTTAGTTTCTGTAACCAAGGTTCCCCGATCAAGTGCATTTCTTACAGTAATCAGTAAACGGTTTAAATCTGGTGGTTTAGAGATGAAGTCAAACGCACCTTTTTTACTGGCTTCAATAGCAGTTTCTACGGTGCCATGACCCGATATCATGATAAAGGGAAGATCAGGACTATAAGCCAGAGCCTGTTCTAATACCTCCATGCCATCCATACGATTCATTTTGATATCGCATAGTACAAGGTCAAATTTTTTCTTCTTAATTAGCTCTAATCCTTCGATGCCATTATCAATATCTTCAACTTCGTAATTTTCGTATTCTAAAATTTCACGGAGTGTGTTTCTTATTGCTCTTTCATCGTCAATTATCAATAATTTTGCCATAGGTATGCTAATCATTATTTGTGTGGTTACTAAGATAATTTATATTATCAATAACCCATTATAAAATTATAAAATGCAAGCCTGTAAGCCGGGTTCTGTTCTCAAAAAGATGAGATTCTACCATTAATCTAATATAAATGTTACCATTTATCTCTAACGACCTACCCACTAACATCGAACGAGCAGCCCTACATACGTTAGCCTATTTGGTCTTTCAACTCCCGGGGTTTACCAACTTTCCGATTACGCGGAAAGATCGTGAGCTCTTACCTCACGTTTTCAACCTTACCTGTGCCCGAAAGCCATCGGCGGTGTATTTTCTGTGGCACTTTCCATAATTCAGGCATTCATTCCTGAACCTCTTCCCGTTAGGAAGCGAGATGCTCTGTGTTGCCCGGACTTTCCTCTTTCAAGATAATTAAATCAGGCCAGCGGTAGAACGGCTTGCATTTGGTGCCAAATATACTAAAAACGATTTAACTAAAAAGTATTGATTTTTTACCAATCCCAATGGAAATTAGTTAATGTTGACATACAAACAAAGTATGATTTAGATATATTTGTCGCACATAAATTATAATCAACCAAACCACAGTCATGAGTAATTCAATCAATGAAACAATCGCACACAATGTCTATTTCGAAGGTAAAGTTCAAAGCCTTGGATTAGAAACCGCAAATGGAAAAGCTACCCTAGGTGTTATGAAGAAAGGCGCTTATACATTTTCTACTTCATCACCAGAGAAAATGGTAATTGTTTCTGGTACTATGGAAGTAAAGTTAGTCGGTGCCGACTTAAAAGAATATAATGAGGGAGAGGAGTTTGATGTGGTTGCAAATACTTCTTTTGATGTGATATGCAACAGTGATGTTGCCTATCTATGCTATTACGGATAGTTGAATCCAAAATGTATTTATAAATAGGTTGATCTCAAATATTTGCTTTTAATTTTGAGATTGACCCATTTTAGTGCTAGATTCAAATAGGGGATTTTAAGGGTATGCATAAATATTATGGACTTTCTGATGTAGAGTTATCCGATTTACTTAAGTCGGGTGATCATCTGGCGTATTCAGAAATTTATACCCGTTATAAAGGTCCATTATATATTCATGCTTATAATAAGTTGAGAAATAGGGAAGAGGCAAAAGATCTAGTGCAGGAATTGTTTACAGTATTGTGGAATAAAAGAGAAACATTGCTGCTAACAGATAACCTTGCATCCTACCTTTATGGAGCGGTAAGAAATAGGGTATTTCGAATCATTGGACGTAAAGGAATAGAGTCTTCTTATATAACATCTATTCAGGATTCCATAAATAAAAGCAATTGCATTACTGATCATCGGGTGAGAGAAAGCTTGCTGCAAAAGATGATAGATCGTGAAATAGCTTCTTTACCAGCCAAAATGCAGGAGGTATTCTTGATGAGTAGAAAGGATAATCTTAGTCACAAGGAAATTGCAGAAAAGCTGGGTATTACAGAGCCAACGGTTAAGAAACAAGTGAATAATGCATTGAAAACCCTAAGGGTCAAATTGGGCTTATTTGCCTATCTGATTTTTCTTTTAAAATAAATCAACATTTTTCTACGCCCTAAGGCTTTCTTATGTATCATACTTATAATAACGGTTAAAAACGTTATAATTTGCATGAATAAACAAGAGATACTCGAACTGATTAATAAGTATAATGAAGGTAAATGTAATGCTGATGAAATTAGCTTATTAGAAAGCTGGTATCTGACTCAGAACAGTCTGCATCATAAAGAACTCGATGAACAAAAAATTGAGCAGGATCTTGATCAGGTATTTAAACAATTACCTAAAGCTAAAGTAAGGAAACTCTGGTGGCCAAAAGCGGCTGTAGCTGCGGCTATTGTGATTTTGTGCGCAGGTATAATTGTATATAGCAATTACTTTAAAAGATCTGATCTAGCTTTAGATCAGATAAATGTATATAAGAATGATGTCTTTCCAGGTGGAAATAAAGCGGTGTTAACTTTAGCTAATGGACAACGCATAAATCTTGATAGTACAAAGCATGGAATCGTGATTAATACCACACTTACTTATAATGATGGTACATCCATTACATCTTCTGGTAAAACTGGTAATGATGCTAAACAACTGAGTATGCAAACTCCTCGTGGAGGTCAGTACCGGATTGTATTACCAGACGGCACAAAGGTTTGGTTAAATGCGGGCTCTTTCATTAAATTTCCTTCAACTTTTTCAAAAGCTAGAATTCGTGAAATTGAGTTAAGAGGAGAAGCTTATTTTGAGGTAGCCAAAGTATTTCTGGATAAAGCTATTGCTGGTAAAACAGGACAAAGAATGCCATTTATTGTAAAAACAACCTTACAAGATATTCAAGTACTCGGGACACATATAAATGTGAATGCTTATTCAGATGAACCTGTGACAGCAACAACCCTTATTGAAGGGGCTGTTAGTGTATCTTCAAATGACCGGTTTGCAAAAGCGAAAACAATTAAGCCTATGATGTTAAAACCAGGTGAGCAGGCTGGAACAGATAGTAAAGGACAATTGAACATTAAGAGAGTTGATACTGAGCAGGTATTGGCATGGAAGAATGATTATTTTATGTTTAAAGATGAACCTATAAAAAGCATCATGAGAAAACTTTCTCGATGGTATGATATTGATGTAAGTTATGAGGGAGATCTTTCTGATCTAACATTTCTTGGAGTGGTATCTAAGTCAAAGAATATCTCTACCGTCTTAAAAGTTATGGAATCAACTGGAAGTGTTCACTTTAAAATAGAAGGAAGGAGGATCATAGTAACCAGATAAATTTACTTAAATACGAAAGGGAAACCTGAAGAAGCCGGAGGCGATGCGACCCGCCGCCGGCAAATGCTGAGTTTACCCATTAAAAGTGCTTATACAATCAATCTAAAACCCAACAAGCAAATATATGATTATTTACAACCTGGATCTGTTGAGATTTAGGGTACCTATACACGTACCCAAACAATTTTTGCGAATTATGAAGCTAACCATCATCATAATGACCACTTTTTTACTTCAGGTAAGCGCCGGAACTTATGCGCAAAAGATTACTCTGAATGAAAAAAATGCATCACTAGAACACATTATAACCACAATAAGATCACAAAGTGGTTATGATTTTATCGGGAGTGCAAAGCTGATAAAATCAGCAAAACCAATAAGTATCAATGTAAAACAGATTAGTCTGGATGAGGCTTTGAAAATTTGCTTCCAAAATCAAGATTTAACCTATTCTATTGAAGAAAAGACTGTTGTGGTCAGACTTAAAGAGAAGTCTGTACTTGATCGTGTTGTAGATTATTTTTCTTTAATTAAAATTACGGGTACGGTAACGGACTCTAAAGGCAGTCCACTACCTGGCGTTCTGGTCTCTATTAAAGGAAACACTTACAAATCAGCAACAAATGCCCAAGGAAAATATGTAATACCTGCTGCTGAGGAACAAGCTACTCTTGTCTTTTCCATGTTAGGATTTGCTACGCAAGAAGTAAATGTTGCAGGAAGAAAAGTAATAAATATAGAACTCATAGAATCAGACACTAAACTTGATGAAGTTGTAGTAGTAGGTTATGGATCTGTTCAGAAGAAAGATTTAACTGGTTCGGTAGGACTGGCTAAAGTTTCTGATATGACTAAGGCACCTGTGGCATCTTTTGATCAGGCGTTGGCCGGTCGTATCGCGGGAGTAAATGTTTCTTCGAGCGATGGACAACCTGGTAATGAAAACAATATTGTGATCAGAGGCGGTAACTCGCTTACCCAGAGTTCTGCTCCACTATATGTAATAGACGGTTTTCCGATGGAAGATTTTTCAAGTGCTGCAGTAAGTCCGGAAGATATTGCTTCTATCAGTGTCTTAAAAGATGCATCGGCAACAGCTATTTATGGTTCCAGAGGTGCCAATGGAGTTATTGTAATAGAAACCAAAAAGGGGCTGAGCGGAAAACCTTCTATTAATTACAAGGGATCTGTAGGTTTTCAAGAGGCAACCAATAAAATGGATATGATGAAGCCTTATGACTTCGTAAAATATCAGCAGGAGATATATCCTACACTGGCCGAAAGATATTATTTGGGTGACGTGAATATGACTCTGGATGATTATAAAACCAAAAAGGGATACGATTGGCAGAATAGCTTATTCAGAACTGCTCCTATACATATCCATAACTTATCTGTACGTGGTGGTAATTCAAGTACTAAATATTCTATTTCGGGTATGGTGTATGATCAGCAGGGTGTCATTATCAATTCGGCATACAAACGCTATCAGGGAAGGATGTCCATAGACCAAACGATTAGTAAAAAACTAAAGGCTGGTGCTACGGTGGCTTTGGGGAAAATGATAAAATCAGGTTCGCCGATTGCATCGGGAGAAACCAGTTCAGCAACAAGCTATGTAATGTACAAAACATGGGGATTCCGTCCGGTAACATCTTCGGATGCAATTGACCTGGAGTCTGCCTTGGTAGATCCGGAAAGTACTGGACTTAATCTGATGATTAATCCAATTATTAATGCTAAAGAAGAATTGATTAATAACGATTATGTGGATATTAATGCAAACTCCTATTTATCGTACGATATTGCAAAAGGACTTACATTAAAGGTTACAGCTGGTATAAATAGCCGTAAAAATGAATATACTTATTTTTATAACTCAAGAACATCACGTGGCACACCTTTAAATCCGAGTAATTTTAGAGGTGTTTATGGTGGAGTAGTAAACAGATCGTTCAGCACTTTATTAAATGAAAATACACTTACGTACAACAAAAGGTTTAATAAAGACCATGTTTTAAACGCTGTGGGTGGATTCTCTCTACAGGGAAGTAACAACAAATCTTATGGATTTGAAGCAGATCATATACTCGTAGAAGAGTTGACATTAAATGCTTTAGCTTCTGGAACGCCATATCAGAATACTTCTTTAGAAGGGCTTAGCAGACTTTCCTCTTTTTTTGGAAGAGTCAATTATAATTTCAAATCGAAATACCTTTTTACATTAACGATGAGAGCAGACGGCTCTTCTAAATTTCCTTCAGGAAAAAAATGGGGTTATTTCCCTTCTGGAGCAATTGCCTGGAAAATGAAAGAAGAGTCATTTTTAAAGGATGTCTCAGTGATCTCTGATGCCAAGTTGAGAGGAAGTTTTGGTATCACAGGAAATAACAGGATTGGTGATTTTGACCATTTGCCAAGATTAATTCTGGCAGATTATAATGCGGGTTATTCACATGGAAATGCTGTTCCAACCAAGGGGGCTATTTACACATCTTTGGGTAATTCTTTATTGAGATGGGAAAGTACCCAACAAACAGATATTGGATTAGATTTAGGCTTTTTCAAAGAACGTATTGTATTGAATGCAGACGTTTATCGTAAAGTAACCTCCGATTTATTATTGTCTGCAAATCTTCCAAGAACTACAGGGTTTATCTCTGCATTCAAGAATATAGGTGAAGTGATGAATAAAGGTTTGGAGATAAGCATTAATACGATTAACATTAAAGGCAGAGATTTCTCCTGGGAAAGTAGCTTTAACATTTCTTTTAATAGAAATAAAATCCTGAAACTGTCCGAAGGAGAAGATAATCTTCAAAGTAAAGTAAACTGGGAAAATAATTACAGCGCTCCAATGTATATTGGAAGAGTAGGGCAACCAGCAGCATTATTTTATGGATATGTGTTTGATGGAAATTATCAATATTCAGATTTTGATGAGGTATCACCTGGTAAGTACATGCTGAAAGGGAATGTAACTACCAATGGTGATTCTAGAACTGCTATACAACCTGGTGATATTAAATACAAAGATATGAATGGTGATTTTGTAGTTAATTCATCCGATCTGGCAATTATTGGAAGACCATTGCCAATACATACGGGTGGTTTTTCTAATAACTTTAACTATAAAAGCTTTAGTCTGGGTGTGTTTTTTCAGTGGTCCTACGGTAATGATATTCAGAATGCAAACAGGTTGATATTTGAAGGAAATTCTTTATTCAGACCGCTATTAAATCAGTTCAGCAGTTACAATAACAGGTGGACTCCAGAGAATCAGAATAACGAGCTTTTCAGATCGGATGGACATGGGCCTATTGGTGCATATTCTTCCAGAACTATAGAAGATGGTTCATTCCTGCGATTGAAAACAGTATCACTCGAGTATAAAGTGCCCACTTCAGTAGCTAAAAAATTATACATGAATAATTTAGCTTTTACTGTTTCTTCACAAAACCTATTTACCTGGACAAAATACACTGGAATGGATCCTGAAGTGTCTACCAGACATTCGGCTTTAACTCCTGGTTTCGACTTCTCAGCATATCCAAGAGAGAGGACCATAGTATTTGGAATTAATGCAAATTTTTAATTCAAATTTGATTTTAAGAACATGAAAAGTAATTATATCATTATATGTCTGCTGATTTTACTCAGTTTAAGTTCATGCAAAAAGTTTTTGGAACCTGCGCCTAGAGATATGCTGTCGCCCGTAAATTACTATGATACGGAACAGCAAATGAATAATGCCATTGCTGGTGTTTATGACATTCTTGGACGAGGACAATTATATGCCTATTCGCTTCAATCCCGTCTAGCAACAGAAGCTGATGAGGGTTTTTTCGCTAGTACATCCAGAACAACAGGTCCTCAGTTTTACGATTTGTCATCTAGTGATAGCGAAGTGCTCGACTTTTGGACAGCACTTTATTCTGGAATTAGCAGGGCAAATGCTGTTCTGGAGAATATTAATAAACCTGATATGGATGAAACCAGGAGAAATGCGATTCATGGTGAGGCTTTATTTTTACGAGCTTATTACCATTTTCTGTTGGTGACAAACTGGGGAGATGTGCCATTGATCTTAAGTACGGCCAAATCAGTTGAAGGCAATTCTGTTGCGCGGACTCCAGCAGCTCAGGTATATGAGCAAATTACAAAGGACATGATCGATGCAGAAGCACTGGTTCCTTCCATAACAGAGGTGAAAATTGGCGGAAGAGTTAATAAATCAGCGATAAGAGGTATTCTGTCAAGAGTATATCTTTATTGGGCTGGCTTTCCACTTAAAAACACTGCCAAATATGAAGATGCAAGAAACTGGGCTAAAAAGGTTATGGATGATACAGAAGCAGCACATGATCTGAATCCATCATATAGCCAGGTATTTATCAATTATGCATCTGATAAATATGACATAAAAGAAAGCCTTTTTGAAGTAGAGTTTGCGACAACTGGAATTTATGAACATGGACAGGTAGGTTCATGGATAGGTATACGTTCAAGCAATGCTGACATAGGAACAGCCTATGGTTTTATTGGTGCTAGTAAGAAACTCTATCAGTTATATAAGGCCGGTGATTTGCGAAGAGACAGATCTGTTGCACCTTTTTATTATAATGCTGATGGTACAAAAGCTTACTGGACAGGTACAACATTTTATGGTAGAAGTGTTGGGAAATGGCGTAGGGAAGAAGAAACTGCCAGACCAAAGCTAAGTCAGAATACACCTATAAATTTTGCTTTATTAAGATACTCTGATGTGCTGTTGATGTTTGCAGAAGCAGAAAGCGAACTAAATAATGGTCCAACACAGGCATGTATAGATGCAGTTAATAAAGTAAGACGCAGAGCCTGGGCTAGTGGAATTAATACAATTACCATTACCAATCAGGGAACAGGTTATACTTCTGCTCCTACAGTGACCATCAGTGGCGGAAATGGTTCTGGCGCTGTAGCTACTGCGGTAATTACCACAGGTAAAGTTACTGGGATTAACCTTAGTCCTGACCCACTTACCGGAGTTAAATTAGGTAGTAATTATACGAGTCCACCTACCATTAGTATCACAGGAGGAGGAGGAGGTACAGGAGCAACTGCTGTCGCTACAATTCATCAGGTGTCTGATGCAGAAATATCTATGATGGACAAAGATGCCTTTATGGATTTAATCATTGAAGAACGTTCCAGAGAGCTTTGTTTTGAAGCTATGAGGAAGTATGATCTGATCAGATGGAATATATTAGGCTTTACGCTGAATCAAATGTCTAATGACATTAAATCTAATGCGCCGGATAATTATAAATATGCTGCCTTAAGTTCTTCCAATTTTCAACCAAAAAATCTTGTTCTTCCTATACCTATCAGTGAGATAGCATTGAATAAGGGATTGGTTCAAACTACAGGATGGTAATTTTTTAACCTTAGAATTTTTCACATGAAAATCAGAATATATTTATTAGTGCTGCCATTGATGTCTTGTTTTTTCTCTTGTAGTAAAAGCATAGAAATTTCCAATCCGGAATTTAATGTAACGGTAGCCAAACAAACCTATAAGGTAAATGAAGTAGTTGAGTTCAATTTTTCAGGGAGTGCTGACTATGTCACCTTTTATGATGGGAGTGAAGGACACAATTACGAATTCAGAGAAAGAACTTCAATTGAAGGTGCTGTGCCACAGCTTAAGTTTGATAGTGAAGGAAAGTTTGGGACACAGGTAAATACACTTGCTCTATTGGTGTCGCGGAATTTTAACGGACAATTAAATAAGGAGAGTATTTATAATGCATCCTGGGATGATATTACCAATCGCGCAACGCTATCAGCAGGTACAGTTGTATCATCGGGAACCATAGATCTAAGCGATTTTATCCAACGGGGGCCAATACATATTGCCTTTAAATATATAGGGAAGAATATGGCTACCCCTCAAAAGACATGGTACATCACTAATTTTTCATTAAACACATTAACCCCAGATGGCAAAGTATTACCGATAGTACCTGATTTAGCTAGTGGAGGTTGGTTAGAGCATAGTGTAGCTGGAGATGCCAGGAAATGGAGAATAACTGCGCCAAATCTCTACATAGGTGCAAATGCAAATGAACCTGATAATGAAGACTGGGTCATTACCAAAGCTTTGCAGTTGACATCAGTGAATCCTGATGCGGGTTTAGCGATTAAAGATTTAAGTGGTCCTGTAACCCAATACGCCCATACCTATAAAGAAGCTGGAGTGTATAAAGTTGTTTTTGTTGCTGTTAATGGCAATGTATACGATAGGAAACAAGTAGTAAGAGAAGTGATGATCACCATTGAATAATCTACAGATATGATAAGAATAAATATTTATAACATACTTGCTTTTATGCTATTTATGGGCTCAGGAATTTTACCTGCTGCTGCACAAAAAATAGGTACTGAAGTTAAGTTAGGTGAGAATCAGATTGCAGACCCTGGTTTTGAGAATGCAGATCCTAAATGGATGATTCCGGCTAAATTTGCAACCATTGTAGAGGGGCAGGCTTATGAGGGTAAAAAAAGCATACATTTTAAACACATGGACCCCAAAGTTTATGCACCAAGAATTACTCAGAAAATAAGCGTTAGTCCTGGGGAGACCATTTATTTTAGTGTTTGGGTGAAAGCTAAGAATGTTGATGCAGCAAATGCAGAAAAAAATACCTATGGGGCGCGTGTATACTTACAAAGTTATGATGCTGCAGGTAAAATGATCAATGGCATATATCCAGCATCCAGTGGTCCTGGTACTTATAACTGGAAACAAATAGGGGGGGTATATACAGTTCCAATGGATGCGGAAACAGTTTCTATTGGGATAGGCTTTTTACCAGGAATAACTGGTGAGGTATGGTTCGATAATGTTTCATTACAGTTAGAGGCACCTGAGTTATTTGAGTCTTTTATGGTAAGCCCAAACTACAGAGGAATGGTTTTATCAGGTGATGAAAATGCCTGGACAACAAATTTAAGGATTAATCCATCAGCCCCTGGTCTTAAGGGAAAAGTGCGTGCAGTGTATACCTTAAAGGATAAAAAGAAGATCCTGAGCAAAAGTGATCATACATTCAGTTTAACCAAGAAAGACACAATCTTATCTTTCTCTCCACCAAAAGGTATTCCTGTAGGTAATTATACCTGGAACATGCAGTATTTTAATGAAAAAGGTAAATTGGTACTTGATCAGGAACATCCTGTTGAAATTGTAAAATCTATGCCTGAAGTATACATAGACAAAGAAGGTTTTACGGTGAAAAATGGAAAACGTATTTTTCCATTTGGAGTTTATATCGGGCATCATGACGACCAACATTTAAAGCGTATAAAAGAAGCTGGATTTAATACGGTACTATCTTATGGATACGGTTTTAATAAAGGTGCAGAAGCCTATCTCGATCACGCTCATGAATACAACTTAAATGTAGTATACTCCTTAAAGGATATGTACGAAGGGAGATCAATGAAGATTGACCAACCTCGAAAAACGGCTGTTGAGTACATTAATAAGCTAAAAAATAAGCCAGCCTTATTGTCCTGGTATACTGTCGATGAGTTACTACCCGAATGGCTTCCTAAAATTAAGGACATGTACAATGATATCGTTGAAAATGATAAGAACCACCCTGCTTTTCAAGTGCATTACTATGATGGGGCAAGGATGTTGGAGAAGTATTATTATACTACCGATATCATGGCAACTGATCCTTATCCTGTTGGCAGGCCAGATTTAAACCTGACTACCATTCGTACAAATGCAACGATAAATGGTATGCATGGATCTAAAGGAGTATGGTCTGTTCCACAGATTATGGATTGGGCAGTATATCAAAAAGACAGAAAACCAAAACCTCCAACGCTCGATGAGATGAGAAATCAAGCCTATCAGGCAATTATATCGGGTGCAAAAGGAATGATATTCTATAGTTATTATGACCTTTTTCATGAAAAATGGCCTCGTAACGAATCTTTTAGTGTTGAATATTTTAATGAGCGCTGGAAAGGGGTGAGTTCAATGTCTAAAGAGATTAGTGCTTTGATACCAATGTTATTGGCAGGGAAAGAAAAACCTTTAACTGTATCAGCTAATGATGGAGCCGTAATAAGTGCAAAAGAACATAATGGAGAGCTTGTTATCTTATTAGCTAACCCGTATTATACGGTTAAAAGTATTAGCATTAATATACCTGCAGGTTGGCAAATTGCTTCGAAAGATCAGCGACAAATAGCTGCGGTCCAAACTGGTAATCAGTTAAAATTTACTTTACCTTCTATAGGGAGTGGCATATATAAATTAACTAAGAAATTATAAAACTTTTAAACTTAATTGTATGAATGGATTTTTAAAACTACTGATGTTGAATGTGCTTTTAGTCTCACAATCATGTAAACAAGAGTTTAAGGAAGGCTTCGAAAATAAAGTAGCATCCTCTAAAAGTGAGATCGGAATGATGTCCGTTGCAGATCTAACGATCGAAACAGGAATGACGCTTGCACAAATGAACAGTGTAATTGCTGCAGCTAATGCGGGAGATACTGTATGGGTTGAAGCTGGGACATATTATATTCCCAGTGGAAAAATTGTAATGAAATCTGGTGTAACATTACAAAGAAAGACTGCGGTTAATCCTATTTTTGATGCCACTAGTGTTGCAAATGGTATGCTCACAATGCCCTATTATACAGGGCAAATTGATAACTGCCTGATCAGAGGTATTACTTTTTATAATATTCGATTTAGTGTAAATAGTGCCCAAAATCTCAGGTTTATGTATTGTGACTTCGATTACGGTAAAAGACCTGCTGGGACGGATAAGAATTTCTATCAGGATGCTTATATCCAGTTGACAGGAACGGATAGCGCTGTGGTAGATAATTGTAATTTTTACAGACGTTCGGGGAATAGTGGCAGAGCCATCTGGAACACCTCTGCAACAAATTCAAAAATCATTAATAATGATATTGGTGACGGCGGGGCATTAGGTTATTTTGTAACTGGAATTAATGAGTCGGCTACTAATAATACCATTATCCAGGCAAATAATATTAAGCGTAATCCAGCTTTAAATACTGATGATGCACAAACAGACCATGGTATTTATGCTCATAGTTTTGATCAGGTTTTAATTAAATACAATACCATTTCAGGATGGCCAGCTAATGCGTCTGGTGGTTCTGTAAAGGCACGTAATGGACAGAATATAAGCATATTTGGCAACAACATGACCGGATCTGGGGTCTTATTATATGAATATAGTGGGAGTACTTCACCATTTCTTAAATATGTTGATGTTTCTTATAATACAATTGATATTACCACTAATGTAAACGACATCTATCATGGAATTGGTTATTGGAGGAATAATGCAACCGATATGGAATATTCGATACGAATTACACACAATACGATGCCAAATGGTACCATTCATTTTATTGGTGCAAACCTTGATGTCAGTAATTTTAATGCATCAAGTGGAGGAGTATTTAACAACGATATGGGAATACTTAACATTAAAACCGGAATCAATAACAGCGGTAATTTTTAATCATACATGAAGAAAGAAATAATAATTTTTGTACTGTGTATAGCCTTTTTTAAAGGCTATACACAAGAGTACTGTCCGATAATTCCATTACCCGAAAAGATTGAAAAAAGTAAAGAGAACTTCGCATTAAATAGAAACACAGTAATTGTATTTGAGGACGAACAAATAAAACGCATAGGTGATTATTTACAGTCAGAACTACTTCGTTCAGTACAGATTACACTTTCTACAAGTAACAAAAAGGCTGCAAGTGAAATAGTCCTTTCATATAGTAAAGCTGTACCTAATGTCATAGGCGCATATAAGTTAGCGTTTACAAAAAATAAAGTAACGATTAGCGGTCGCGATAATGAAGGCCTTTTTAATGGAGTTATTTCATTTTTACAGCTGGCCAGTTCAGCAAAAAAAGCAAATAACATCATAAATATTGTTGGTTGGCAAATTACTGATCAGCCACAATATAATTGGCGTGGCTTAATGCTAGATGAGTCGAGACATTTCTTTGGAAAGAAAAAGGTTAAGCAAACACTCGATTGGATGGCCTTTTATAAACTGAATAGATTTCACTGGCATTTAACTGATCAGCATGGTTGGAGGGTAGAGATCAAACAGTATCCAAAGCTGACTACAGTAGGAGGAATTGGAAATTATAGCAACGAAAATGCAGCAGCAAATTACTATACCCAGGAAGAGATTAAAGAGATTGTCAGTTATGCTGCGGAAAGATTTATCCAGGTTATTCCAGAAATAGATATGCCCGGACATGCTTCTGCTGCAAATAGAGCATATCCTGAGTTTAGTGGGGGTGGAAGTAAACAGTTCCCCGAATTCACCTTTAATCCTGGTAAGGAATTGACTTATCAATATCTGACCAATATCCTTAGGGAAACAGATGTAATGTTCCCTTCGCAAATGATACATATCGGAGGAGATGAAGTACATTATGGTAATGAAAAATGGAATACAGATGGAGATATAAAGCAATTGATGGAAAAAGAAAAGCTAAGTGATTTAAAAGCTGTAGAAAACTACTTCTTTAAACGTATGGCAGATTCATTGCTGTTAATAGGTAATAAAGTCCTGGCATGGGATGAAGTTGCTGAATCTAATCTCCCTAAAAATGAAACAATTGTTTTCTGGTGGAGACATAATAAACCAGAGCAATTACAAAAATCGCTGGATAAAGGCTTTTCAGTAGTTTTAAGTCCTCGCTCTCCAATGTATTTTGATTATAAGCAAGATAGCTTGCAGGTTCATGGCCCGAACTGGAAGAAATTCAGTTTAAACTCAACTGAAAATGTATATCATTTTAACCCAGAAAAAATACCAGTGGTTTTTCCAAAGAACAACCTTGTTTTGGGTATTCAGGCAAATGTATGGACGGAGAGGATCGTTACTGAGCAACGACTAGATTATATGATGTATCCAAGGATTGCTGCTTTGGCCGAGGCAGCATGGACTAAAAATAGCAATAGAAATTATGCTCAGTTTATATTGAGATTGAAAGATCAATTCCCTTTGTACAAAAAAAGTGGATTGTATTATTTTGATTTAACAAAGCCTGATTTAACAGGTGAGCCTAAGGAATAAGTCTCTCTAAATAACACTTACTTACAGCTAGTGGATAAAAGCTTGTATCATAAATGTTATGATCAGGCTTTATTATTTCCTTACCTGTTTTTTGCTTTTAAAAGCTATTTTTTATTTAACATTGAAAACTATAAGACATGAATTGAAAATAGACATAACTAATCAGATGAAACTAAAACTAAAATATCTGCTCTGCCTTTTGGTAATAGCGTTAAGTTATCACCCTTCGATGGCCTTAAATCACATAAAAACCCCTAAACGTTTAAAAATAGGTTATTCCATCGGTGTAGCTTCAATAACTCCTCAAAAGATGCAGGATACTAAGTCGGCCGGAGTTGATTACTTAGAGGTTTCTTTGAGCTCATTTTTGGATAAAAACAGAAAATTTAAGTTCACAGATGAGGAGATGATGGAAAAAGTAATAGTCGCAAAAAAGGCTGCTGATGATGCAGGAGTGAAAATCTGGTCTATACATATGCCTTTTAGTAAGGATATCGATTTGTCGTTAACTGATGAATCTGAACGACGTAATGTGGTAGCACTACACACTAAAATACTTAATTACTGTAAAATATTAAAACCAGAAGTGATCTTGTTTCACCCAAGTTATTTTCTTGGATTAAATGAGCGCGAACAACGTAAAAAACAATTGATTAAGTCGGCGGTTGAGTTGAATAAGCAAGTCAAAGCAATCAAGGCAATTATGGTGATTGAAAACATGCTTGGTTATGAGCTAAATGTAGGTGCAGATCGGGAACGTCCATTATGTCGTACCGTAGAAGAAGTGTCTGAAATTATGAGTCGCTTGCCAGCCAATATATATGCTGCAGTGGATATGAACCACATTAAATATCCTGAAAGATTAATCAGAGCTTTAGGTAAGCGCTTGAAATCTGTGCACATTGCTGATGGTACCGGAAAGAAAGAGAATCATTTCTTCCCTTGTTCAGGCGAAGGAGAGAACAATTGGGTAGAGATACTCTCTGCCTTAAACGAAGTTGGATATGATGGCCCATTTATGTACGAAAGTGCTTATAAAGATGTTAAAGACTTTCTACCATGTTATAATACTTTATATCAGAACTTATTGAATTCTAAAGCCAGCGACTCAAAATTATAATACAGGAATCTACTTAGCTGAAAAAGCACCGGATTCTATTTGCAGTTTTTTAAATCATTTGCCACTTGTTCTGGAGTATACATCCCTTGGTTATTACCAAAGGAGTTGGTAATATAAACCATGACTTGTGCAATATCAATATCATATAACTCAGGGAACGAGGGCATTGTGCCCTCGTATTTTTGACCATGTATAATGATGGTATCTTTTATCCCATTTTTTATAAAACACGCAATTCTCTGCTTGTTTTGTTTTAAGGAAATGCTGTCGGTCAGTGCTGGAGCAAGCGTACCAAGGCCTTCGCCTTTTGAACCGTGACAATTTTGACAGTGCTTGATATAGATATCCCTACCGTTAACATGATACATATCTTGCTTTACCTGCCCTGCATTCTGGCAGCCATAAACAATGGAAAATAAGGCAATGGTTAACAATGAACCGATAAGGAGTCTGCGCATTTTTATTTTTTATCTTCAGCTAGTAATAATGGAATATCTTTCATCAATTGAGCAACCTGATTGCTATCAGTGCCATCATAAGCACCACGAATACGTTTTTGCTTATCAATCAGTACCAGCCATCCCTGGTGGATGTAACCATCTTTTGCAGTCGAATCTTCAATAACAGCTACCAGATAATCATTTTCAGCAATTTTATAAATGCTGTCTTTGCTTCCATAAGCAAATTGCCATTTGCCATTATCAACACCTAACTTTTCTGCATATTTTTTCAGAACTGAAGGTTTATCGTATTTGAAATCAATGGTATGTGAAAGATACATTACCTCTGGATTGTCTTTGTATTTTTCAAAAATATCTTTCATGTTACGGTGCATCGTCGGACAGATTGTTGAGCATGATGTAAAAAAGAAATCAGCAATGTAGATCTTATCCTTAAATGTGTCCTGAGTAACAGCAACGCTATCCTGATTTAAAAAACTAAATGAAGGAATTGTCTTGTAAACAGTGTCAACTTGAGTTGTACCATCTGGATTAGTAACCGTTTCGGCTGCTCTTGGTCCCAGGATAGGTAGTTTTTTCTCGTTCTGGCAAGAAGACATGAATATTAGAGTAGCAGTTAATAGAGATAATGAAAAATTTAGCTTCATAAGAATAATGATAATTGAAGAAAAGCAAATGTAATTAAAATGAAATTAACCCTATCGTTTTGATAAGGTATACTATTGCCATAAAAGAGTCATGAAATAATAAATGAACCTTCACAAGTTATAATAGGCGGTTTTTAAGTCTTGTTTAAAACATCGGCATCAGGTTTGAAACGGCTGCCATAAAATTAAATTGATCATGGATAATCAAATGATATTTGTACGTATTGCTACAACAGCCGACTTTAAATACGCAGATGAAATAGTGAAAGAAACAGCCACATCGGCCATTTCACGTGGTTCGGGTATTGCTAAACGGACTGTTGAGTCATTGCATCATAGAATGGAAGAAGGAAAGGCCGTAATTGCAGTCACAGGAGCAGGCGACTGGGTTGGCTTTTCTTATTTTGAAGTTTGGGACCACGGAACTTTTGTTTCCAACTCTGGTTTGATCGTTGCACCGCAATTCAGGAATGCCGGGGTAGCCAAGGCCATCAAAGAACGCATCTTTAAAATGTCGCGCAGAATGTATCCTGAAGCTAAAATATTCAGTATTACCTCTGGATCAACAATTATGAAAATGAACAGCCGCCTTGGCTTTGATCCCGTCAGCTTTGCCGAAATTACACAAGATGAGTGTTTTTGGGAAGGTTGTAAAAGTTGTGTAAACTATAATATTCTCGAAAGTAAGCGCAGGTGCAATTGTTTGTGTACCGCCATGCTTTTTGATCCACAGCTTAAAGATATAGAGATGCAGACCGTAAAAACTGAAGAGGAAAAGCAAGTCATGGTATTGGATTGTGTTGCCTACCCCAGAGCAAGCCTTGTGCCTTTTGCCGAAGGGACCAATGCCATATGTGCAGCATTAATGGATATTAAATGGTTTACAGATTTTGTGTTTCCGATAGAAGGACAACTCCCGAACCCTGTAGAAATGAAAGTGACGGGTGTAAATACCAATTTTCAACAGCTTAATTCCGCCAGTCAGTGTAATTTTACCGTAGAAATAGTATATGACCATAACTACACAGTAAAAGAGATTTTGAATGTCATTAAAAATCATACCTGGTGTAAATTTAAGGTTAGAGATGAAGGTTTTAAGTTTATTGTAGTTGATGAGGTAGCTTACCAGCGTTCAGTTGTGTCGAATAATTACTAATATTGTTGAAATTATCAGCTATGCAGTATACAGTCTTAATTATAGATGACGAAAAGAAGATCTGCAGCCTTCTGGCGCGTATCATAGAACTTGAAGGTTTTAAAGTTTTTCAGGCTGCTACAGGAAAGGAAGGTCTGAAAATTTTAGCCAATAATGATATTTATGTTGTGATCAGTGACGTAAAACTTCCAGATATCAATGGGGTGGAACTCGTTAAGGAAATCAAGAAAATAAAACCGTATGCCGAGGTGATCAACCTGACTGCTTTTGGTACCATTGCCGATGGGGTGATGTCTATGCGAAACGGGGCGTTCGACTACATTACTAAGGGGGATGATAATGATAAGATCATTCCCCTGGTTTATAAAGCCCTCGATAAAGCAAAATTGCAGTACCGTGTGAATGAGCTGGAAAATAAGGTGATCAGGAAATACAGCTTTGATGGAATTCTCGGGAAATCGAAAGCCATTCATGAAACCATAAACCTTGCACAAAAAGTTGCCGCAACAGATACCACGGTATTGTTACTTGGAGAAACGGGGACAGGAAAGGAAGTGTTTGCGCAGGCTATCCACTATGAAAGCTTGCGTAAAATGAAGCCTTTTGTCGCTGTAAACTGTAGTGGCTTTAATCATGAGTTATTGGAAAGTGAGCTGTTCGGACATAAAATAGGTGCCTTTACGGGAGCTATTAAAGATAAAAAAGGGTTACTGGAAGAAGCAAATGAGGGAACAATATTTCTGGATGAAATAGGAGAGATGAATCTCGACTTACAAGCAAAGTTATTACGGGTACTTGAAAATCAAACCTTCATTAAAGTTGGTGATACACAAACCAGTAAGGTGAATGTAAGAATTATAGCTGCCACAAACAGAGATTTGAAGCAGGAAGCCGAGGCCGGTAAGTTTAGGCTGGATTTGTATTACCGCCTTTCCGTATTTTCTATAGAACTCCCTTCGTTATCACAACGTAAATCAGATATATTACTGCTCGCCAGGCATTATTTAGATGAGTTCGCCAATAAGGTGAATAAGCCTGCTTTTAAAATGGACGATCATTTTGAAGAATTGCTAATGAAACATTCCTGGAAAGGGAATATCCGGGAGCTAAAAAATGTAATGGAGCGTGTAGTGATCCTAGCCGATGGACAATTATTAAATGCGAACCTGTTGCCATATGAGTTTCATACTGAAACAATCGGAAATGAAGGGGATATGATGAAGCTTGAAAATGTTGAAAAGCAACATATCGATAAAATCCTCAAATATACCGGTGGCAATAAAACCGAAACTGCCAGGTTACTGGGAATTGGTTTAACAACTTTGTATAGGAAACTTGAATGACAACCCTACTTTTATCGGTCGCTGAACGAAAAATTACCTTCTCTGAAAGCGCATAGGAAAATTTTTCCTTCTTCAGGAAAAAGGTTCCAGCAATTGAAGAGAATTGTTATTTTTCAATCTGATAGACAAACTTCAGGTTTGATGCCTCACCTGGTTTAGCAGAATCCTGTTCTGCCACTTTCTTCGCGCCAATTTTGCTGAGTGCCATTTGCGAACGAAGGTTTGTAGAGCCAACATGGAAATACACTTTGTCAACCTGTTGAAAAATATAATCCATCATGAGTTTTTTCACAATAGGATTCATACCTGTACCCCAGTATTTGGTAGCATAAAAAGTGTAGCCAATAAAAATGCTGTTCTCTGCATTATTGTAATCATAAAAACGAGTACTCCCTGCAATTTCGCCAGTACTATTATCAATAATTTTAAAAGCTCCCTTGCTGTTGATGGCTTCATTAAAAAAAGCCTTAAAAACTTCTCGTTTCCATCTATCCCTGTTGGGATGTTGTATCCATATTTCAGGATCTGAAGCTACATTAAAAAGCCCTTCAAAATCATCGTTTGTTAAAGGGATTAGTTTTATCCGTCCGTTTTCTAGTGTTGGTTGTATCGAGATGGTCATTGTAAATATTTCATTGGTTAAATATACCAAAACGACAAATAACCCTTCCAAAATGGAAGGGTTATTTGTTTCTTAAAACAAGTAGTCTTTGTGTTTTATTGTTTTGTTGACTGTAATTCAGTGGTTTACGCCTGGGTAGACAATGGTGGTATGCCAATTGGCAATAAGCATTTAAAATAAACAAGACAATTATGTTAACAATCGTACTTCTTCTTGCCCTGCTACTGATGTGCTGGGTATTCTACAAATCTATTGACTGGTTCGAAAAAATCTAAAAATTATGATCGCATTACTCATTGTCGCAATCGCAGTATTTATCTATATGGTATACGTGCTGATTAAACCCGAAAAATTTTAATTAACTATTATTATGAACACTGAATTACTTGGCATTATTACCACTTACGGTCTGACTTTACTGGTTGGAATACCACTGGGTATCTATCTGGCAAAGATGTTCGCAGGTGAGAAAGTCTGGACAGACTTTCTAAAACCCCTTGAAAAAGGTATCTACAAATTATCCGGAATTAATCCGGAAGAATCAATGAACTGGAAGCAGCATATGAAAGCGCTGTTAACCATCAATATGGTATGGTTGGTATACGGTTTTTTTGCATTAATTTATCAGGATAAACTTCCTTTAAATCCAGATGGTAACCTGGGACAGTCGCCCGATCTGGCCTTCAATAGTATCATTAGTTTCGTGGTAAACTGTAATCTACAGCATTATTCAGGTGAAAGTGGTGCAACTTACTTTACACAGCATTTCGTATTCATGTTTTTACAGTTTGTAAGTGCTGCTACTGGGATCGCTGCGGCGGTAGTCTTATTTAAAGCTTTCCGGGATAAAACAACTACGAGTCTTGGTAATTTCTGGGTATTCTTTACACGTTCCATTACACGTTTACTATTACCACTTGCTGTAGTGGTAGCGATTATTCTAGCTTTCAACGGAACTACAACCAGTTACGAAGGTAAAGATCAAATCATTTCCCTTCAGGGAGATACAGTCAGTGTTTCCAGAGGGCCTGCCGCTGGTTTCGTAGCCATCAAACACCTCGGTACAAATGGTGGTGGTTGGTTTGGGGTAAATGGGTCACATCCAATAGAAAATCCAAACTACTTAACCAATATGGTAGAAGTGATATCTCAGGTGATCATCCCTATAGCCATGATCTTTGCCTTTGGATACTTTATCCGCAGAAAGAAAATGGCATGGGTAATCTTTGGAATTATGACCCTGGGGATGATGCTTTTACTTGTGCCTACGGTCATTAGCGAAACCGGAGGAAGTCCGGCAATTGCTAAAATGGGCATTTCTCAGGAGACAGGAGCAATGGAAGGTAAAGAGGTTCGATTTGGACCGACGGCTACAGCTTACTGGAGTACTGTAACCACCATTATCTCAACAGGATCAGTTAACTCCATGCACGACAGTTCAATGCCATTAACAGGTATGTTGCAGTTGATTGCTATGATGATGAACTGCTTTTACGGAGGCTGTGGGGTTGGGATTTTGAACTACTTTATCTTTATCATCATTGCGGTATTTATTTCCGGGTTGATGGTGGGGCGAACACCTGAGTTTCTTGGGCATAAAGTAGAGGCCAGGGAAGTTAAAATTGCTTCTATCATTGCACTGCTACATCCGTTTATTATCCTGGTTGGAACTGCGCTGGCCGCATATACCGTTACCTATTTTCCCGATGCAGACTGGGCTGTTAAGCCCGCTAACTGGCTAAATAATCCCGGTTTCCATGGCTTCTCTGAAATGCTTTACGAGAACACTTCAGCAGCTGCAAACAACGGTTCTGGTTTTGAAGGACTTGGTGATAACAATATCTTCTGGAATGTATTGACTGGCTTTGTACTGATCCTTGGACGTTTCCTTCCAATTATTGGCCCTGTGGCAATTGCAGGATTATTGGCTTCAAAAAAATACATCCCGGAATCTGCAGGAACCTTAAAAACAGATACGTTAACATTTGGTATAATGACTTTCGTAGTCATCGTGATCATTGCAGCACTTGCCTTTTTCCCTGCTTTGACTTTAGGTCCCGTAGCGGAATATTTTACCCTAATTAAATAATAGAATTATAATGAAAACAAAATCTAATATATTATTTGAACCTGCTTTAGTAAATACAGCATTAAAGCAATCCTTTATCAAACTTGATCCACGCTTGATGATCAGAAACCCGGTCATGTTTACCGTAGAGATAGGAACATTTGTGATGCTGTTTGTTACACTTTATTCTATCGGGAATAGTAGTCAGGGCTCTTTCGGATATAACTTTGTAGTGTTTATTGTTCTGTTGCTAACTGTTCTTTTTGCGAATTTTGCAGAAGCTATAGCGGAAGCAAGAGGAAAGGCTCAGGCCGACAGTTTACGCAAAACAAGGGAAGAAACACCTGCAAAAGTGGTATTGAGCAATGGGAAGATTGAAATGCGCTCTTCCAATCAATTGCAAAAAGGAGACGTTTTCATTTGTGAAACCGGAGATACTATTCCTACAGATGGGGAGATCATTGAAGGGATTGCAACGATTGATGAATCGGCCATCACAGGAGAGTCAGCTCCCGTAATCCGCGAATCAGGTGGAGATAAATCTTCTGTAACGGGGGGCACAAAAGTACTTTCAGATCAAATTAAAGTACAGGTAACCACTAAGCCGGGAGAAAGCTTCCTTGATAAAATGATTGCGCTTGTAGAAGGTGCTTCGCGTCAGAAAACCCCTAATGAGATTGCATTGACTATTCTGTTAGCTGGTTTTACACTGGTCTTCATTATTGTATGTATCACCTTAAAACCTTTTGCAGATTATGCGAATACGCCAATTACAATTGCAGCATTCATCTCTCTGTTTGTCTGTCTGATACCAACAACCATTGGTGGTTTGCTTTCCGCTATTGGTATTGCCGGAATGGACAGGGCGCTAAGAGCCAATGTAATTACCAAATCGGGTAAAGCAGTGGAAACTGCCGGAGATATCGATGTGTTGTTACTAGATAAAACAGGTACGATCACAATTGGGAACCGTAAGGCTTCCAACTTTTATCCTACTGCCGGAATTGTGATTAAAAGCTTTACTGACGCCTGTGTATTAAGTTCATTGGCAGATGAAACACCAGAAGGAAAATCGATTATTGAGCTGGCTGCTTCACAGGATGATAAATTGATTACTACAGCACCTGCAGGATCTAAATTCATCAAGTTTACGGCCGAAACCAGGTCGAGTGGTTTAGATACAGCAGACGGTAGAAGGATTAGAAAAGGTGCATTTGATTCGATTCGTAATATGGTGCTGACTGCAGGGAATCCATTTCCCATGGATATCGAAGAGCAGGTGAAAAGAATTGCCAGCAATGGTGGTACACCGCTGGTAGTTGCTGAAAATGAAAAAGCATTGGGTGTAATCGAGTTACAGGATATCATTAAACCAGGCATCAGTGAGCGTTTCGAGCGTCTTCGTAAAATGGGTGTAAAAACAGTAATGGTCACAGGAGATAATCCTTTGACAGCTAAATTTATTGCTCAGAAAGCTGGTGTGGATGATTTTATTGCTGAGGCTAAGCCTGAGGATAAAATGAACTATATCAAAGAAGAGCAAGCTCAGGGTAAGCTGGTGGCGATGATGGGGGATGGCACAAACGATGCCCCTGCGCTGGCACAGGCAGATGTTGGTGTAGCGATGAATAGCGGTACACAAGCGGCTAAAGAGGCAGGGAATATGGTAGATCTGGACAATGATCCAACGAAACTTATTGAGATTGTAGAGATAGGGAAACAGTTGCTCATTACCAGGGGCACACTAACGACTTTTTCTATTGCCAATGACGTGGCGAAATATTTTGCCATCGTTCCGGCCTTATTTATTGTAGCCATCCCGGCACTACGTAGCTTAAATATCATGAACCTCCACAGTCCGGAAACAGCAATACTTTCCGCAGTAATTTTCAATGCGTTGGTGATTCCATTGTTGATTCCGGTTGCTTTACGCGGCGTCTCCTATAAGCCAATTGGTGCGAGTGCTTTACTGCGCAGAAACCTGCTGATTTATGGACTGGGAGGGGTAATTGCTCCATTTGTCGGTATAAAACTAATAGATATGGTGATTGCATTGATGGTTTAATTACTCGCTCTATATAAAATATCATTGAAATAAATACATAAATAAAGAATATTGTCATGAAAAAATACATCATACAATCGTTGAGACTAACAGGAGTACTTATGGTACTGTTGTGTATCATTTATCCATTAACTATCGCCTTTGTTGGAAAATTCAGTCCAGGCGAAGGAAGTGGCGAAAAAGTAATAAAAAATGGTAAAGTAGTGGGCTATGCATTGATTGGCCAGTCTTTTACTAAACCAGAATATTTCTGGGGCAGACCATCAGCTGTTGGGTACAATGCGGCAGGTTCAGGAGGTTCCAATAAAGGTCCGACCAATGCTGATTACCTGAAAGATGTGGAAGGAAGGATAGATACCTTGTTGAAATATCATCCTTATCTGAAAAAATCAGACATCCCTGCCGATATGGTCACTGCTTCAGCTAGTGGGTTGGATCCTGATATTTCAGAGCAGGCAGCTATTATGCAGATCAAGAGAGTTGCGGCAAACCGAGGACTTACAGATAGAGCTGTAGCGGAATTGGTGGTAAAGAATACTGAAGGACCATTGTTTGGCTTGTTTGGCCCCTCTAAAGTCAACGTCTTGAAACTTAATGTTGCATTGGACGAATTAAAGAAATAATAATTTAAAACAAATGAAAAAACTCATAACATTAGCCGTAGCCCTTTCAACAGGATCAGTTTTATACGCACAGGAAGAACCTAAGATAAAAGTAACCGGCTATCTGGAAACTTACTATGGATACGATTTTAACAAACCTGCTGATAACAACAGACCAGGATTCATTTACTCACACAACCGCCATAATGAGGTGAACCTTAACCTTGGTTTTATTAAAGGCAGTTATGACAATGGTACAATTCGTGCAAACGTAGCCTTAATGGCGGGTACTTATACAAATGCAAACCTTGCTGCCGAACCGGGTGTATTGAAGAATATTTATGAAGCGAATGCTGGCCTGAAGCTGTCTAAAACAATTAACCTTTGGGTTGATGCCGGTATATTTTCTTCACATATTGGCTTTGAAAGTGCAGTATCTAAAGATTGTTGGGTACTGACCAGAAATATCTCTTCAGAAAACACGCCCTATTATGAATCGGGTGCGAAATTGAGCTATTCAACTAATGATGGTAAGTTCTCAGCAGTGCTATTGTACCTGAACGGTTGGCAGCGAATTAATCGCTTAAATGGAAACAGTAAACCTGCGGGTGGCTTACAACTCACCTGGAAACCTACAGATAAGATTACTGTAAATTATAGCAATTATCTTGGAACAGAAGGTGCTGACGATGTGAGGGTAAAACGTTTTTACCATAATGTTTATGGAATATTTCAACTGACAGATGATTTTGGTTTAACAGTTGGTATTGACTATGGAACCCAGCAAAAAGCTAAAGGTAGTGATGATCGTAATGAAGTATTTGCGCCGGTAGCTATTGCACAGTACCGTATTGCCGACAAATGGAAAGTGGCAGGAAGGGTTGAGCATTATCAGGATAAAAATGGTGCATTTATCGCGACCGGAACTCCGAATGGATTTAAAACAACAGGATATTCTGTAAACATGGATTATGCTCCTATTAACAATGCTGTAGTACGTTTAGAAGGAAAGGTTTATGATAGCAAAGACAAAGTATTTATGCGTAATGCGAATCCGACAAATACAAATGCAGCTGTTACAGCCAGCATAGCAGTTTCTTTTTAGTTTAGTTTATACAGGGCCGGTTTTGGTGTGGCTGGTCCTGTATTATTTAAACAAAAAAGATTTGTTCTGATGTAAAAACAATTAGATGAATACAAGATATTTTACTAAACTGATGCCGGTTATAAGTGTTTGTCTAATACTGTTACTGGGAATTTGGTGTTTAATTAAAGAGGGCTATATCATCGTAAAATGGTAACATGTGATGGAAGAAGAAAATAAAGAGAGTTCTGTCCGCAAGTTTCTGGAGCTGGTAAAAAAATCCAGAAGAGGAAAATTTAAGGTCTACATCGGTATGAGTGCAGGTGTAGGTAAAACCTATAAAATGCTTCAAGAGGCACATGCATTGCTAAAGAATGGGGTGGACATACAAATCGGGTATATTGAAACGCACAATCGGGAAGAAACACATGCGCTGTTGGCTGGTATTCCTATAATCTCTCGTAGGAAACTCTTTTATAAAGGAAAAGAACTGGAAGAGATGGATGTTAATGCAATTGTTAATATTCATCCCGAAGTGGTGATTGTCGATGAACTCGCGCATACGAATGTAGAGGGGAGTAAAAACATTAAAAGATGGCAAGATGTGGTTGATATACTCGAAGCCGGTATCAGCGTCATTTCCGCAGTAAATATTCAGCATCTGGAAAGCATGAATGAGGAAATCGAAAAGATTACCGGAATCCCCATTACTGAACGAATACCCGATAAGATTCTGGAATTGGCCGACGAAATTGTAAATATAGATTTGACGGCAGATGAATTGATAGACCGCTTAAAGTCTGGAAAAATTTACGATAAGACTAAAATTGAACGCGCTTTAAATAATTTTTTTCAATCGGATAGAATACTGCAATTACGTGAAATGGCACTTAAGGAAGTGGCACATCATTTGGAAAGAAAGATCAGTATAGAGATTCCAAAGCAAATTAAGTTGAGGCCAGAACGTTTTATGGCTTGTATATCAACAAATAATGCAACAGCAAAAATAGTTATCCGAAAAACAGCAAGACTGGCCTCTTATTATCATTCTCCCTGGATTGTTTTGTATGTACAGAATACTAGTGAAAGTGGAGACCGCATAAAGCTTGATTTACAGAGACACCTAATTAATAACTTAAAGCTGGCCACTGAATTAGGAGCAGAGGTGATTAAGGTTAAAAGTGATCATATTACAAGATCAATATTAAAAATGGCTGAAGAGAAAGAGATCACTACGATATGCATAGGTAAGCCTCATTTAAATTTATTTCAAATTATCATGAGAACTGCGATTTTTAACCAACTTTTGAAAAGTATTTCAGCGACAGAAACTGATTTAGTGATTTTGAGTTAATTGTTAATGGCAGCATGCCAGGGCAGTTACTACAATTTGACGGCAAATATAAATGCAATAAAGAAACATAAAGATGAAAATAAAAACCAAACTTCGCCTCGGATTCGGATTCTTATTCGTAGTGATACTCTTTTTTGGAGGCATTTCTTTATATTATATGAATGAAATCTCCCTAAGATCGAAGGTTATTTTGAAGGATAATTATGAAACGCTCAACTATACGAGTAAGATGCGTTCTATATTGGATGAAAATACTTTGCCGTTATCAGAGCAGGCCATGGCTCAGTTTGATAAAGAGCTTTGGTTAGAAGGTAAGAATGTGACGGAGGCTGGAGAGGGAAAAGCTGTTAATAAATTAAAGGCTGCTTATAAGCAGGTTGTTAATCCTTCGTCATCTGTAAATGAAAAACATAAAGCAGTAAGTCAGGTGCGTTGGCAATTGAAGTTGATTGATGACCTGAACATGAACGCTATAGTTAGAAAAAATGCTGCTGCACAGTCTGCCATTGAAAAATCAGCTATGTATGTGATTTTTGCAGCCTCCATTTGTTTCCTGATACTATTCTCGTTTATAGTCAACTTTCCTGGATTTGTTGCCAATCCTTTACGTGAATTTTCTGAGGCTATCCATGAAATCAGTCGTAAGAATTATAAGCAAAAACTGGATTTCAAAGGTTCTGATGAGTTTTCAGAACTCGCTGATTCCTTTAATATAATGACGGCTGAATTGAATAAATGGGAAAATAGTAACCTGGCTAAAATTCAGTCTGAAAAATTAAGAATAGAAACCATTATTGAACAGATGCAGGATGCAATTATTGGGGTCAATGAGAAACAGGAAATTCTTTTCTTTAATAAAGTTGCCGGGCAGCTGCTTAATCTGGATCAACAGCAGGTAATTGGTGTAAATGCAATGGAATTGAGGAAGAGGAATGATCTGTTGAACAGAATTTTACAGGAGTCTGTTGATGATAAACCTATGAAGATTTATGCAGACCATAAGGAATCTTATTTTCAGTTGGATAGAAGAGAAATCAGCGTACCTAATTATGAGGATAACACTGATAATGCAACTGTGCAGACTGATAAAGCCGCTGGACAAGTTTATGTACTTAAAAATATCACCAAGTTTAAAGAATTGGATGAGGCTAAAACAAATTTTATTGCCACTGTATCACATGAGTTAAAAACGCCAATATCATCCATTAAAATGAGTTTGAAATTATTGGATGATGATCGGGTAGGAAAAATGAACATCGAACAAAAAGAACTGGTTCAACATATTAAAGAAGATTGTGGCCGTTTGTTAAAAATAACTTCTGAACTGTTAGATCTGGCACAGGTAGAAACAGGTAATCTACAGTTGAATTTTGTAAAAACCGACCCTAAAAAGATAGCGATATATGCTATGGATGCAGTCCGCTTTCAAGCAGAACAAAAGGCTATAGAGCTGGAACTGATCTCTAGAAATAATCTTCCTAAAATAAGTGTGGATATTGAAAAAACGGCTTGGGTATTGGTTAACTTTTTGTCGAATGCTTTACGGTATAGTGCAGAAAAATCGAAAATAGTTGTGCAGGTTATCGAAAATAACAATGTGGTAGAATTTTCTGTTCGTGATTTTGGAAAGGGTATTGAAGAACAATATCTGAAGCGTTTGTTTGATAAGTACTTTCAGGTACCTACAGACGGGAGTAGTAAGTCGGGTTCAGGATTGGGGCTTGCCATCTCGAAAGATTTTATTGAAGCAGAAAATGGTAACATCTGGGTCGAAAGTTCAATAGGGGAAGGGAGTAAGTTTTACTTTTCGTTGCCTGTTGCTGATTAAGGTTTTTACTTCCGTTTATCATAAAAAACATAAAATTTTCAAAAAAAATAGACCCATTTATCTGCGTTTAAACCGCTTTTTTGACCCTTTTTTTGACAAGGGTCCCAGACCCCTGGGGACTGGACAAAAGATTTCTTGAATTGTATATTAGCAAAACAGATTTAATTGTTAAGTCTGTTTTTTTTGTTGGCACTAGTACGTGAATCTTTTTTTTAAAAGTTTCGAGTATAACTGACTGGTATCCAGTGTTTAGTTTTATCGAGGGTTATGATTGTTATGAGTATTGTATGAGTCTCCTATGAGTCTTGTATGACTCTGTATGACCCAGGGTCATATAAAATGCGTTTAAAAGGCCTTTTTTAGCCTTTTGAATAAATAAAGGTAAGTAGTCAGTAACTGAAAGCTAAAAAATGATGAGTATAAAAGAGCAATGAATATAATAATTAACTAAAAAAGAAAACGAGATGGCAAAAATTAGAAAGGGCATATTAGGCCCTGTATCAGGAAAGATTGGTCCAATTGTGGGTGCTACTTGGAAAGGCATTCCTTATATAAGAACCAGACCTAAAAAGAAAAAGAAAAAAAACAAATTAAAAAGAAGTCCCGCACAAATAGCAGCACAAGAAAAATTGAAGTTTATGAACTTAATTTTAGTGCCTTTTCATGAATTTATTACTGTTGGATTTGCGAATGAAGCTGTGGAGAAAACTGAAATTAGTGCTGCATTTTCGGCGAACTACAACACCATGATTTCTGGGGTGTATCCTGATCTGGAGGCAGATTATAGTAAGCTGATTTTAAGTGTAGGTAAACTGCCTATGATTAATGATGTCCAAATGATCCTTGAAGATTCTGAAATGCTTAAATTGACATGGAAATCAGATGTGGTAAAAAAGACAGCCTTTAATGATCAGTTGATGTTTGTCGCTTATTCTCCTGAATTGAATATGTCATTTGGCTTTACAGGTGGCGTTAACAGAGCCTGCAAGGAATGTGATATTAAGATACAAGAACCGTTTATAGGTAAAACACTTGAAGTTTATGTAGGTATGACTTCCTTAAACAGGAAAGCCATAGCCAATAGCATGTACCTGGGTAGGATTAACTAAGGGGTGTTTCAGTATTATCAAAAGAAAGTTTTTTATAGTACCTTTACGCCAGATAAAGTTCTTTACTTTCTTCATCAACCGGTAATGGTTTTACTTAATTGTAGATTAATAGGGAATCGTGTGTAAATCACGAACTGTCGCGCAACTGTAAGTAACATAAAAGTTTTTACCCATAGTATATCCACTGTTTCGTAATCGAAATGGGAAGGATGGTAAAAATGTTACAAGTCAGGAGACCTGCCTTTATCGAATTGACTTTGCTTTCGCGATATGAAGCATGTGTAGGTTTGATGTATGATTTGGTGATACGGTGTGAGCAACATGTCGTTATCCTGGTGTTATACATTGTATTTTCATATTCTTTATTTTTCGGCAGCATTGCGAAGTTCAGCGAAAGAGCTTTTAACTGATTTTTTCATCAATTAAAAAGCAAAGAAATGCTAACAAACAATCTGGGCTACCCGCGTATTGGTAGTAAAAGAGAACTCAAAAAAGCCTGCGAGCAGTATTGGTCAGGCAGTTCAACTATTCAGGAGCTAGTTCAAACTGGTCGTGAAATTCGTAAGCAAAACTGGGAAATGCAGAAGGAAGCGGGTATAAACCTGATTCCATCAAATGACTTTTCATTTTATGACCAGGTATTAGATTTATCACTTACAGTGGGTGCTATACCCAAACGTTATCATGAAGTCATCCTAAACAAAGGGAATACAGAGCTTGATCTTTATTTTGCTATGGCCAGAGGTTATCAAAAGGATGGCTTGGATATTACAGCAATGGAAATGACCAAATGGTTTGATACCAATTATCATTATATTGTTCCTGAATTTTTAAAAGATCAGCAGTTTAAATTGTTTTCGACCAAACTGCTGGATGAATACCAGGAAAGTGTGAGGCTGGGTATTAAAACCAAGCCTGTAATTATAGGACCAGTTTCTTACCTGTTATTGGGTAAAGAAAAAGAAAGTGGATTTGATAGAATAGATCTGATCAAAAATCTTTTACCTGTTTACTTGGAATTGCTTAAGAAGCTGGAAGAGCAACATGTAGAATGGGTACAGTTTGATGAGCCATTTTTATCATTAGATCTTAAAGAGAAAGATAGAAAAGCTTTCAAATATGTGTATGCAGAAATTAAAAAGCGCTTTCCAAGATTAAAAATTTTATTGGCCACTTATTTTGGTGCTTTACAAGACAATAAGGAACTAACACTTTCATTGCCTGTTCATACTTTGCATATAGATTTTGTACGTAATCCTGAGCAACTGAAGGAGATATTAGCTGATATCCCTGCATATATGGGACTGTCTTTGGGTCTTGTAGATGGACGGAATATCTGGAAAAATGATTTTGATGCTTCTTTAACTTTGATCAGAGCTGCGGCTGAAAAAATCGGCCATGATAGACTAATGATTAGTCCGTCTTGCTCACTGATTCATTCGCCTTGTGATTTGGAACTGGAGACCAATGAAGCTGTATTAAGTGCTGAGATTAAGCAATGGTTGTCTTTCGCCCGACAAAAGATTGATGAAGTCGTTGTTTTAAATGAACTTGCATTGAACATTGAGACAGCCATTCCTAAACTAAATGTAAACAGGATAGCTAATGAAAGTAGAAGGTCATCTGATCTGATTCATAATAATGCTGTAAAGCAACGTGTAGCTGGTATTACTGCCCAGGATGATCAGCGGAAAAATACCTTTGCTGTTCGTCAGCAATTACAAAAACAGGCCCTAAATCTGCCTTTATTTCCTACAACTACTATTGGTTCTTTCCCACAAACGCAGGAAGTACGTAGCTGGAGGGCAAAATACAAAAAAGGTGATTTAAGTGCTGAGGAATACAATGAGCTAATTAAAAAAGAAACAGAGGACACAATTCGTTTTCAGGAAGATGCAGGTATAGATGTCTTGGTCCATGGAGAGTTTGAACGTAATGATATGGTTGAATACTTTGGTGAACAGCTTGCTGGTTTTACTTTTACTAAGAATGGATGGGTACAAAGTTATGGTAGTCGTTGTGTAAAACCTCCTGTGATTTATGGAGATGTTTATCGTCCTTTGCCTATGACGGTTAAATGGTCTGCTTTTGCCCAGTCATTAACCAACAAATGGGTTAAAGGAATGCTTACAGGCCCGGTAACCATATTGCAGTGGTCTTTTGTACGAAATGATCAGTCTAGATCTGAAACCTGTACACAGATCGCATTGGCAATAAGGGATGAGGTGGTAGACCTGGAGAATGCGGGTATTAAGATCATTCAGATTGATGAACCTGCAATTAGAGAAGGTTTACCCTTACGTAAATCTGATTGGCAAGATTATTTACAATGGGCCGTTCGTGCTTTCAGGATTTCTGCAAGTGGGGTAAAAGACGATACGCAGATTCATACACATATGTGTTATTCTGAGTTTAATGATATCATTCAAAATATTTCAGATATGGATGCAGATGTCATTACCATTGAATGTTCAAGGTCGCAAATGGAACTACTGGATGCATTTGCCAATTTTAAATATCCTAATGAAATTGGGCCAGGAGTGTACGATATCCATTCACCACGTGTCCCAGCTAAAGAAGAAATGGTTTTTCTGCTTCAAAAAGCACAAAAAGTTATTCCTTCAGCTCAACTTTGGGTGAATCCTGATTGCGGTTTAAAGACCCGTCACTGGGACGAAACAAAAAAAGCATTAACAGAAATGGTTTCTGCTGCAAAAGTACTGCGAGAATATGTGGAAGAAGCTGTAACTTTGTAAAAAATAAAGGCAGGGTTATGCCTGCCTTTATTTTACAGAATTACGTACGCACAAATGAGAATAAGGAAAAATGCGGTGATAACCGCGATTGGAGGTTATGTACCGGATACAGTTTTAAGTAACCATGACCTCGAAAAACTGGTGGATACCAATAACGAATGGATCATCGCAAGAACAGGGATAAAGGAGAGAAGGATTGTGAATGACCCTGATATTGCTACTTCCGATATGGCAACCTATGCGCTGCAAAGATTGATGCAGGACGGTGATGTGAATCCGGATGAAATTGATTGTGTAATTGTATCAACTTCAACTCCTGATTATGTGATGGTAAGTACTGGAAGTATGGTGTGCGAAAAAGCAGGATTAAAAAATGCCTGGGGAATTGATACTAATGCCGCTTGTAGTGGTTTTTTATATGCTTTAACATTGGGCGCGAGTATGATCGAAAGTGGCCGTTGTAAGAAGGTGGTTGTAATAGGTGCAGATAAAAATAGTGCCATTGTTAACTATACTGATCGTAATACTTGTATACTTTTTGGTGATGGTGCAGGTGCGGTTTTGCTGGAACAAACGGAAGAACCTGTTGGCTTAATGGATAGTTTCTTTAGAACAGACGGTTCTGGAAAAGAGAATCTTATTGTTACTGCAGGAGGTTCCAAGCACCCTGCAACACAAGAAACACTTGATAGCAAACTCCATTATGTACGTCAGGATGGAAGAGTGGTATTTAAAGCTGCAATTCAGGGAATGACAGATACTTGTAATGAGGTTTTGAAATCAAATGAATTATTAAGCTCGCAAATCGATTATCTTATTCCTCATCAGGCAAATTTAAGAATCATACAATCTGTAGGTGATTACCTGGGTTTATCTTCAGAGCAGGTAAAAGTAAACATCGATCGTTATGGTAACACTACTGCCGCCACTATTCCTTTGTGTTTATGGGACTTTAAAGATGATTTCAAATACGGCGATAAAATGATATTGACTGCTTTTGGTGCAGGATTTTCATGGGGAGCAACGTACCTTAAATGGGGAAAGCTTCGCCAGCCTAAAAAAGACTAAATGACTATAGAAGATAAGATTCAGAATTCGGAAACACGCATTTTTAAGGCCGTATTTCCGAATACTACAAACCACTATGATACCTTATTTGGTGGTACTGCAATGCATATGATGGACGAGGTAGCATTTATCACCGCAACTCGTTTTAGCAGACAAAGAATGGTTACGGTAAGTAGTGACCGTATAGATTTTAATAAACCGATTCCTGCCGGTACAATTGTCGAATTGATCGGAAGGGTAAGCCATATTGGCAATACCAGCTTAAAGGTTAAAGTTGAAATCTATATCGAACAGATGTATTGTGATGAAAGAGAAAAGGCCGTAACAGGAGAATTTTCTTTTGTAGCAATTGATGAGCACAAAAAGCCAACTTCAATTTTGAAGTAAATCTTCCTGAAGATAGATATATTTTCTTTTTTTATGGAGTATTGACCTTGATGATAGTTACATTTGCAGCAAAATGTCACTGAAGCCAGTTTCCATATTACTTTTGTTTAGTTTGCTAATAACTAACTTTTCAAATCTGTTTCTATTTGCAGGATTTGAATTGAATAGGAATTATATTGCAACGGAACTTTGTATGAATAAAAGCAAGCCTGAATTGCATTGTAATGGTCAGTGTTTCCTGATGAAAAAATTGAAACAAGCTCAGGAGAAAGAGGAGAAAAAAGATCGTCAATCTCAAATGAGCCACTTTCAGGAAGCATTGGTTAATTCGCCCATCGTCTTTAAACGCTATGCCGTAGTGGAGACAAAACTTCATATCCCTATTTCGATGGGAATGCCAAGAAACATTAAGAATTCTATTTTTCAACCGCCCAGAGTGTAAAATTAACCTTTCTCCTATGAGAAGGTAAATTTTAAATTATACTCCATAGCATGATGGCTTGAAAAGGGAATACTTTCTTTGCAGGATTTTTATTTTTCTTGAAGAGAGAGGCATATTTCATAGCTAATATTTTTAGTCAATATTTTATTATAAAACAATGAAAAAAATAACCGTTATATTATTTATGGCAATTGTAACAGTTGCCTGTAATCAACAACAAAAACAAGAAACAGACTATAAAGTGGTACGTGATGAAGTGATGAAATTTCATGATGTGGTCATGGCAGATCATGGCGTAATTGTAAGTAACCAGATGAAGCTGGATACCTTGGTTAAGGATTTAAAAGGGCTGAAGTTGAAATTTCCAGAGGTAGATACTGTGAAGGAGAAAGAGACAATTAATGCTTTGATCAAGGATTTGACAATTGCCGAAGATAGCATGAATGATTGGATGCATAAGTTTGAGCCAGATGTGACAGGTAAATCTAATGAGGTGGCCGTGCAGTATTTTAAAGACGAGAAAGCTAAAATTGCAACTGTTGATAGTTTGTATAAAAAAGAGATCGGTTTATCAAACGCATACCTTGAAAAATTTAAGAAGTAATGGGGAGAGGAAGTCTATATTTGGTTTTACTGCTTTCTTTACTTTTTAGTTGTAAAGCTGAGCAGAAACGGTTGCCATTTTTGCAATTGGAAACGACAGAAAAGGTTGTGGATGGAAAGACAATGATTGATTCGTCATTCAGGACTATACCGGCCTTTAAGCTGTTGAATCAGGATAGTGCAGTAGTAACAGAAAAGGACTTTAATGGTACGATTTACGTGGCAGATTTTTTCTTTACTTCTTGTCCAACGATATGTCCTGTTATGCACCGAAACTTGTTAAAGGTATATCAGAAATTTAAAGGCAACCCTGAGGTTAAACTAGCTTCTCACACCATAGATGTTAAATATGATGTTCCTTCTAAAATGAAAACATATGCTGCGAAATTGGGTGTAGAGGGAACACAATGGGAATATTTATGGGGAAGTAGAGATGAAATATATGCACTTGCTGAACGTAACTATCTGGTTTCTGCAAAGGAAGACAAAAATGCACCCGGTGGATTTATTCATCAGGGATATTTGGTGCTCGTGGATAAAGAGAAACGCATCAGAGGAGCATATGATGGAACTGTGGATAAAGAAGTGGAACAATTAATGAACGATATGGATGTTTTGTTGAAAGAATATAAGGAATAGTCGTTATTTTTTTACTAGTTTCTGTTGCAGATGATCAATTTATCATCATGATTGCCAATTTTAAAGAGTAATTGCTTTTTTTGATCCGATTTTAGGATTGTAGCTTTGAAATTTGAGATTGGCTTTTTTTATCATCAGTTTATTTGACAGATTTGAAGTGTGGTGTTGAATTTTTTAGAAAAAAATCACTTGAAATTAATAATTAAATATTAAGTTGCCATTTATATATGAATATCTAATTAAATCTAGTAATTTAGTAGAATAATTATATTGATAGCTTAATAAAAAAGCAATGTCTAAAGTGCTAATTAACGAAACGCAATTGATTACCAGGTTGAATGACGGGGATGAAGTAGCGTTTATGGAGCTTTTTGAAGCCTATTCTCCTGTTTTGTTAACCTTTATGTCAAAGTTAAACATTGATTCAGAAGACATCAGGGACATTGTGCAGCAGACATTTCTTAAGATTTGGGAAAACAGAGAAAAGCTCGATCCGAATGTGCCTTTAAAAAACTACATCATTACCGTCGCAAAAAATGATCTTTACAACAAGATACAGCGAAATATAGTAGCTAAAAAACATAATTCGTTTTTGGGAGATCATTATCAGCAAACATCTGAACACCCATCATCCGATCTGAATAAGGTGTTGAACGAAATTTTGGATACTTTGCCCGAGAAAAGGGCGAAAGTATTTAAAATGAGTAGAATTCAGGGCTATTCTAATACAGAAATAGCACAGGAGCTGGGGATTTCTAAGAGCACAGTAGAAAATCACATCAATAATTCATCATCCATAGTCAAGAAACTATTGAAAAATTTTGGGTTCATGATGATAAGCATATTTTTTTTTATTTTACCTTAGGTGCAAAGTTTCTTTCAACTGTATAGTGTATAATAAGATTGAAAAGTGGACAAAAAATTATTAAACAGGTATTTCGAAAAACGATGTTCTGCGACAGAAATGAAAGCTGTTGAGGAATGGATATTGAATCCGGAAAATCGAAGCCAGTTTGAGCATTTTTTGGTAAGCCAATGGGATAATCATGTCGATCAGCATCTTGATGTTCCTGTAGTAGCGAGGAGGAAGTCAGTACCAGTCAAATGGTGGGCTTCAGCAGCGGCGGCAATTGCGATAGTTTCGGGTGTTTATTTTTACAGTACACCACCTTTAAAAACTAAACCGCTGGCAGTTGTAATTTCGCTTCCGCAGGTTGAGCAAGTCGGTCGTAAGGCATATTTTCCCAGGGATACTTTTCAAACCAGTATTAAACCTAAAACTATTACTCATCATGAAAGAAAAACCGTCAGAAACAAATCAATTCAAATTGTAGCCGAGACAGATACCATAAGTCAGGGGAAAAAACCTCTTTTCGTTAAATCGACTAAGCTCGAGAATTTTATGGTTAACAAGGTAGCTTTGCATAAGCTATTCAATGATATCGACTCGAATAAGGCGGTATTGTTGAACCTTAATGTCCATGACATAACGTTTGAAAGACTGGCTGTATTACTTCGAGAGGAGTGTGGCATTGTGTTGGTACCTTGTAATGGGAACGGCACGTCGAAAACTTACACTGCTCGTTTCGAAGAAATTTCCCTCCCTGATTTACTGAATGACATGTCTGAAAAGATGATGTTCTCGTATTCTGTCAAAGACAATAAAGTTAAGATCTGCTTTAATTAAAGCACTTCACTTTCTGTTTGACCTTACTGTTATTAGCCTATAGCTAGCAGCTATCCTGGATGTTTTAAAAAAAAACAAATTCAGGGATGGACATCGCATGCTAAAAAAAAGGACAAAAAGGTCTGAAAATGCAACCTAAACCATTAACATATGAATAAAAAGTTTACAATAAAAATTAAAAATGGGGTCCTGATGTTCGCGCTGTTCGCGCTGTTTGGGCTGCTGGGGGTGCCTGAACGGCTTTATAGCCAGATATCTGCAACCCAGGTTCAAGCGGTTTCCAAGGTTATTGGGAAAGTTGTTGACGAGCATAAACAACCTATTCCGGGTGTTAAGGTGAGTATTAAAGACAACCCCAAGATTGCAACCACAACCAACAATACAGGAGAGTTTATCCTATCTCCTGGCAAACCCGGCGCTACGCTTGTGATTTCGAGTATCGGTTTTAAACGACAAGAGATCATCCTGAAGTCGGATTTAAAACTACCACTGCTGGTTATATTGAAAGAGTCTACCGATGAACTGAATGAAGTGGTTGTCACGGGGTATTCGACAAGATCAAAAGAAAGCTTCACAGGAAGTGCATCCACGTTTACAGGAGAGGATTTGAAAAGAGTTGGAAATAAAAACATTCTGCAAAGTTTACAGAATCTTGATCCTTCGTTTGTGCTAACGGAGAATCTATCTCTAGGTTCGAATCCCAACATGCTACCTGACATACAATTGCGCGGTCAGGCTGGGCTCGATGACATACGCGGTGAGTATTCAGGTAGCCCGAATTTACCATTGTTTATTTTAGACGGGTTTGAATCAAGTCTGCAGAAAATATACGATCTGGATATGAACCGGGTAGCATCGATTACTATACTTCGTGATGCTTCGGCAAAAGCCATTTATGGGTCTAAAGCTGCAAACGGAGTGTTGGTTATTGAAACTCTCGCTCCTAAAGAAGGAAAGCTGCGCATCACGTATAACAGTAACTTCAACGTAGAAATGCCAGACCTTACTTCCTATAACCTGACTAATGCCTCGGAAAAATTGCAGGCAGAGCGAAACGCTGGAAGATATACGTCTGCAACACCACTCTTACAGCAGTTTTTAACGGAGCAGGCTAACTTGATCGAATCAGATATTGCTCGTGGCGTAGATACCTATTGGCTTTCGAAGCCACTACGTGTGGGTTTAGGAACGAAGCACGGTTTGTATCTGGAAGGTGGTGATGCGAACATGCGTTATGGGGTTGACTTGAATTACAATAATCTGGTGGGCGTAATGAAGGAATCTAAACGCGACAATATGGGCGGGTCTATCAATCTCTCTTACAGGAGTGGGAAAGTGAGTTTCAGAAATATCCTAAACGTGAATTTCAACAAGTTAGTTAACTCTCCCTACGGAACATTCGGGGAATACACAAAGTTGAATCCTTACTGGGCACCGATTGATGAATTTGGCCGGATCAATAAAATTCTGGGACAGTTTCAGCCATCTGCTACAGCTCCAATCAAATATTACTATAATCCTCTTTACAATGCCACGTTGAATACCAAAGACTTTTCAACTTACACAGAAGTTACAGAAAATTTTTATACGGAATGGCAGCCTACTAAAGCACTGAGGATAACAGGTCGTGTTGGTTTTACGCAAAACCGTAACGGATCTGAGTTGTTTTTTCCGGGAGACCATACCAAATTCATCGCGATGACCGGTGATGATTTTTACAGACGTGGTACGTACAATATAACAGATGGGAAAAGTACGACATTAAATTCAGACGTTTTTGCCAATTGGAACAAGACATGGGGCAAGCACCTGTTGCTGGTCAATGGTGGTGGAAATCTGGGTTCTACTCAGGCACAAACTCATGGAATGGCAGCTGAGGGTTTCTTGAACAATCGGGTAGATTTTATCACTTTTGCGGCGCAATACGCACAAAATGGCGTGCCCAACGGTTCAGAAAATATTCAAAGAGAGATTGGTATTTTGGGTTCTGCAAACTATTCTTACGATAACCGTTATTTGTTAGACCTGAGTATCCGAAGAAATGCCTCATCTGTATTTGGTGCGAACAACCGATGGGGAACATTCTGGTCGGTTGGTTTGGGTTGGAACCTTCATCATGAAAGCCTCATTAAAAACCTCAATATATTTGATATGTTGAAAATCAGGGGATCGGTTGGTTCTACGGGAAGCCAAAGTTTCAATCCTTATCAGGCGATGGCGACTTATACTTTTTTTACCAATAGCACTTATGATAATATTTCAGGTACCTATCTTGCTGCTTTGGCAAACGATAACCTTCGCTGGCAACAAAAAATAGACAACAACATTGGTTTGGATATCAATATGCTGAAACGCCTTAACATTCGTCTGGACTACTATATAGCCAATACTAAAAATCTGCTAACGGATCTAAGTTTGCCACCATCAACAGGTTTTAGTACTTACAAAGATAATTTAGGCTCATTGCAAAATAAAGGCTACGAAGGTACGATCAGCTATCAGTTGTACCGAGATGCGAAAAGCCAGTCTTACGTATCAATATTTGGCTCATTTGCGCACAATAGCAATAAGGTTACCAAGATATCTGATGGATTAAAGCAACTTAACAGAGAACAACAAGAGCGTACCGACAACCTCAGTGCTCCGATTATACGCTTCGAAGAAGGGCAATCTATGTCATCTATCTGGGCTGTTCCATCATTGGGTATTGACCCGGCAACGGGGCGTGAAATTTTTCGTGCAAAAGATGGCAGTACAACCTATGAATGGAATCCTAATGATCAGATTGTTGCTGGTATAACAGATCCTGCATTAAGGGGGAATTTTGGTGTCAACCTGGAATACAAAGGCTGGGGACTGAGTGGCACATTCCGTTACACCATAGGAGAGGATTATTACAATTCAACGTTAGTCAGCCGCATAGAAAACGTGAACATCGAGAATAATGTGGATTACAGAGTTTTTAACAATACCTGGTTAAATGTGGGCGACAAAGTTCCTTTTAAGAAGATTACAGTGAATCCAATTGTGACCCGGGCTACAACAAGATTTATTGAAAACAAAAGTGACCTTACACTTTCTTCCGTAAATGTATATTACGACTTCAAATGGAAAAATTTAAAACGGATAGGACTTCAGAACCTGAAGTGTTCGTTGCTCATGAATGAAGCATTTGTCCTTTCAACTGTTAGAATTGAAAGAGGTACTGACTATCCGTTTGCTAGAACATTCTCCTTCTCATTACAAACTACATTTTAATCCAAGGACATGAATACTACAAGATCAATAACATATTTAATTCTGCTATGTTTTGCCGCAGGGATGATATCATCCTGCAATAAATGGCTGGATGTAGAACCTAATTCTCAAATTAAATCTTCAGAGCTGTTTAAAACAGAATCAGGATTCAAAGAAGCTTTAGCTGGTGTTTATACGCTGATGACGGCGGAAAGCTTATATGGCAAGGAACTGCAGTATGGGATGAATAGCGTTCTGTCGCACGAATGGACTTCTTTTCCACTGGTTTATAACGAAGAAGCAGAATATGATTATCAGGCTGTGAATGTTCAGAACAGGATTAATAGTGTATGGAATGGCTTATACCAGGGGATCAGTAACTCGAATTACCTACTTAATGAGATTGATGCTAAGAGATCAATGTTTACGGGTGATAATTTTGCAATTATAAAAGGAGAAGCGCTGGCGTTACGTGCATTTCTGCATTTCGATTTGGTAAGGCTCTTCGGTGCATCGTATCTCGTAGATATGAATAAACCTGCAATACCTTATGTCACTCAATACAGTGCGAAACAGACACCACAATCCACCGTTAAAGAAACTTATGAACTCATCCTCCGCGATCTTGAAGCAGCAAAAGAATTGCTGAAGGTTGATCCGATTTTTACGGGACGGGTTATTACTGAGGCCGATGATACCGGCTACCTGCTCAACCGACAATTGCATTTGAATTATTATGCGGTTGAAGCTCTTATGGCCAGACTCTATTATTACACCGGTGCCTATGAAAAAGCAAGGGTAGCAGCAAATGCGGTGATCACATCCGGAAAATTCACTTACTCTTCTCAGTCCGATCTGTCTGCTGGAAATGACCTCACTGGTGCTCATGAACATATATTTGGACTGAACATTAACAACCTTTACAACTATTCCGATCTTTATCTATCAAAGGATCGCCTTATAAGCAACACATTTTTTTTGAGTGCAGCTGCCAGGAATGCCTATTATCCTGAAGGTTCAGTGGATTACCGATATATCTATCTGTTCGAAGTTGGCGAAGGGGATAAAGCAAGTAACTACTATCTTAAGAAATACAATGCGCCGATAGCATCAAATCTTTATTACAGAAATAAAAGTGTTGTCATTAAAATTTCTGAGATGCAATTTATTATTGCGGGATCTAACCTGGCAGAAGGAAAGGGGATTATTGAGCCATTGAACAAAGTGAGATCGGGCAGAGGTCTGACCCCTTTGACGGTTGAGCCTATAGAACCTACGGTAACTCTCTTAGAAGAGTTTAGGAAAGAGTTTTTTGGGGAAGGTCAGCTTTTTTATCAATACAAGAGATTGAACAGAACGATCATCACAGGTACTGATAAAAATCTGGTTGCTTTGAAAGCTTACATATTACCGCTCCCAGTTGCGGAATACGAATCTGGTAACCGAAACAGTAATCGTTAAACTATATAAGATGAGATATATTTATATTATCCTGCTTTTGTTATTAACAATATCAGGTTGCAAAAAAAATGAATTAAAATATTTTGAAGAAGAAGTACCGCTCCTGAACATTTGGTTTGGTACAAACAACGTGCTGGATAGTATTACGCATAACTTTGCTTATAGTCCAACAGATAGGGATTCTTTGGTGTTTAATTATCGGATAGCGGGTTATCCGGTTGATTATGAACGTGTATTTGAGCTAACCACTACAGATTATGATGCGAAACTGCTGACTTTTACCTTTAATAAATATAAGATCCCTGCAGGAAAGTCATTAGGGAAAATGGTTTTTTATGTAGATAAGCCTACGGACAAGAACCTGTTTGCAAACCGTGATTTAAATGTATCATTTAAAGTTAAACAGTCATCAGTTTTCCAACCTGCTTTAAAAGAATTAAACAATCTTAAAATCAAATTCAAAAATGCCGTTACCAAGCCAGACAACTGGGATAATGCTGTTTTGCCGAATTTACCACTGAAGAATTTCTTTGGTTCGTATAGTACGGAGAAATATAAGTTCGTTATCCAGGTGACCGGGTTATCTAATTTAGTGGTGGAAAGGAATATTAAGGTCAATCCTGAGCTGCCTCCTAATACGATTACGGAAATCCATGCCAAAGCATTACAAGTTCAATGTAAAATAGCACTTGATCAGTATAAAATAAATAATAACGGTAAAGATTTGTTGGATGAGAATCTAATTCCTATTGTTTTTCCATAATAAGAATCGTGTAAAAATTTAAAGATTGAACTCATGAAAAAAAATAACAATATAGCATGGTTACTTTTATCCCTTATGGTGTTATGTATTTCCTGCTACAAGGATAAGGGGAATTACGAATATAAACCATTGGAAAAGTTATTAATTGATACTGCAAAAAGAAATATACGTAGCGATTATGCAATTTATCGATATGATGAACTTGTCATTAACCCCAGAATATTTTTTGATCAGCAAGAGGTAACTTCGCCAGATCAGGTTGCTGGTAAACTGGCGTTTACCTGGTCAATTTATCAGGCAACATCTGGGAAACTTTACACCAGGGACACTATATCCAATGAAATAACACTAAGTAAATCAATTTCAAAGCCTGCCGGAAGGTGGATTGTCATCTTAAGTGTAAAGAACCTCGTTACGCAGGTTGAAGAGTACATGAAGTTTAATGTGCAGGTTGATGAACAGCTTTCAGACGGCTGGATGTTACTTTACGAGAAGAACGGAAATACAGATGTCGGGCTGATTGTGGATGACTGGACGAAAAAAAATGTTGTTAAGACAAGGACCTTCAGTGACATGTTCCAGATGTCAAATGGCTACCCTTTATTAGGAGAGCCACGTGGCTTGATGCATTCCGCATCAACATTGACTACTGCTGAAGTAATGATCGCATCTGCCCGCGATTTAGTAGCAGTTGAAAAATCTTCATTTCAAGTGTTTTATCCATTTGAAAAACTGTTCTGGAGCTTTGTACCTGGTGGAGAAATTAAATGTATATCAGCGAATAATACTAACGGAGGAAGAAAGGAAGTGATTATTTACAATAATAGGATACATGGGGTAAACCATAGCACTTCTGGTGTCAGCAGGATTAATTTTTTCGGAACAGCTTATAATGGCAGTTATGGTGATTTGGCAGAATGGTCTGCAACTGCATTCGGTATCGGTTTTGAGGCTGTGGTGTATGATAAAACAAATAAAAGGTTTCTGAATATTCCTACCAATGGTACGGTCGTTCAGGGATTTTCCGCCCAGGCTTCGACTGCAGCATTCGATGTCAATAATGTTGGCCTTGATCCTGAAGCTTTTGATTGGGGCCGCGGAAGTGGTACACCTACTGTGGGTTATGAATACAGTGTGATGAAAAACAATACCGATCGTTTTTTATTAGTTAGCAATTTTAATAGCTCTACTGCGGTTATTGGGACTGGAAAATATCAAATCACAGGGATTCCTTTAACTACCCCTATACGTACGCTTAATTCTGCTTTCGTTGGTAATTATACACTGATGGGTACAGAGAAAACCGTTTACCTTCATCGTTATCAACAGGGGCCAAACGCTATTGCAGAATGGGAGGCTCCCGCAAATGAAGAAGTAACCTGTGTGCGCCTGCAGAAGTTTTTCTATAATCCTGGGTTATCTGCTCAATTGTTGCCTCAGCCTAACACAGTCGTATACATTGGTACCTGGAACCCAGGCACAAAAGAAGGTAAAGTATATGCTTATATAATTGACCAGACTAATGGAACGATCAATAAGTCTACCGAGCGTGTTTACACTGGCTTTGGGAAAATCAAGGACATGGGATATAAATGGAGCCTGTAACCTGTAACTATTAAAAACGAACAAAACTTAGATCAATATAATGAAACAAAAAATCGCATTTACAATGGTCCTGCTTGCTGGATTTATTTCGACACAAGCACAGGACTACAACATCAAAGGAAAGCTCGAAGGACAGGGCAACGAAAGAATCATTTTGAGGGGCCTAAACGGAGAGATAACTGTAGAAGCAAAAAATAATAGCTTTGAATTGACAGGGATAGCAGGAGAGGAACCTTTTGTTACCACGATCAATACCAGCCTGGATCGCAACCTTTATCTGGGTGGAGGTAAAACAGGAATGTATCAACCATCATTACCATTGGAAATTGTGCTTTCTAAAGGTGCAAATTTGGTGATTACCGGTAATGCGATTGATATAAACATGGCTTCAGTAACTGGGGATGCACTAAATGAAAGCTTCACTCAATTCAGAAAATCTGAACTGCATTTGGTTAAAGAAATGGATGCACTTCGTCGTCAACTTGTAGAAACAAGAATTATGGGTGTTAAAGAAGGAATGAATGAGATTGGGAAAAAGATGCTTGAAAACAGACAAGCTATGGCTGCATCCAGAAAAAAATTCATTAAGACACATCCAGATGCTTTTGCTAGTATTTACTTCTTATCATTAACTGCAAAAGAGTATAAGACTGCGGAACTCGAAGATACTTATAATGGTCTTTCTGAAACCTATAAAAATACTCGTTATGCAAAGGGTATTCTGGCTAAAATTGAAGCTTTAAAAGTGGCGGATGCAGGCGGACCTGCACCTGATTTTACCAAACCTGATGTAAATGGTAGGCTAGTTAGTTTATCTCAATTTAGAGGGAAGTATGTGTTGCTGGATTTCTGGGGTAGCTGGTGTGGGCCTTGTAGAGCTGCCAACCCTCATTTGAAAGAACTTTATTCCGCTTATGCCACTAAAGGATTTGAAATACTAGGAGTAGCAAGTGAAAAAGTAAGCGGACAGGCCCAAGCTGAAAAAGTATGGAAGGAAGCTATAGAAAAAGATGGACTAACCTGGACCAATGTTTTAAATAATGAATTATCTATGAAGCAGGATGTTGTCCAGTTATATAATATTGAAGGTTATCCTACACAAATTTTACTGGATAAAGAAGGTAAAGTTATTGGTCGCTGGCTTGGTGCTGCGGGTAAACAACTGGATGATAAATTAAAGGCCATTTTTAACAAATAATATGTTAGCTAAACTAAAAAATATAACGGCATATGTACTGCTTGCAGGATTGATGTTGTACTGGAGTATGCCTGTATCTGCCCAGATTAAAAAAGGAATAACCGTTACAGGAAAAGTAAAATTTCAGAATCCTGATATTTTTAAAAAGTATAACATGGTATGGTTGTACAAGGGGATAGGAAAAGGAAGAAAGGCTGTCGACTCAGTTAAAGTAAACGTCGATGGCAGCTTCAGCTTATCAGTTAAAGCATCAGCATCAGGTTTATATTCCTTAGATATTTTAAAGTGGCAAACTGCTATTTTCTGGTCTGATGCAGATGTGAATCTTTTTGCTAGGGGTTATGACACCGCAAGAACAAAAAGTAAAAATTCTGGTTTCGTACGTTTAGAGAGCAAATCATCAGGTACAAATTTGATCACTACTGCTTTGTATCAGAAGTATCTTGCAGATCAGGAAATGGATTTGCTAAGCAAAGAGATGCTTACCGCCAGAAATTACATGAAAAAAGACACTTCGTGGTTCACTTACTTGAGAACCAATGGGTTGATCAGGCAAAAGGCAGATTTTGAGACATTAAGGCTTAAACAGTTGATTACTGCAAATCCAGGCAATCCGGCTGCCGTTTATTTGCTCAGTATGCTTTCCACAGATAAAGAGTCTGATTTTTTTTCAACGGAGCTTTCAAAGCTGATAGACAAACATCCACAGCTGGAAGAAGCTAAACAACTCAAAAAAGAGTTCATGGAACAAAATGCGATTAAAAATGCCTTGAAAAAAGGCAGTGTGATTCCCCATATCGCCTACAATGACCCTTTTGGGAAGGCAATAGATATCAATTCTTTTAAAGGAAAGTATGTGTTAGTAGATTTTTGGGCAAGCTGGTGTGGACCTTGCCGAAAAGCCATTCCGGAAATTAAAGAATTGTACAGTAAGTACAAAGACAGTGGTCTCGAAGTATTGAGCGTTTCTGTGGATACTGATCATGCAGCCTGGAGAAAAGCCATGTCTGAAGAAAATATGCCTTGGCCACAGGTATTGAGTCCTGATAAAAACAAAACGATGGCCAGTTTTATGATCGTTGGTATCCCGACACTTTACCTGATAGACAGGGAGGGGAAAATTGTTGAAAAGTACACAGGTTTTAGTGCTAAGCTGAAAACGCAACTTGAAGACGTTTTTAGTCAGAAAATATAAATTCTAAAATAAAAATGGCACCGTTTATAAACAGGTGTCATTTTTTTATAATTAAAATAATGAACTTAATTCATCCCGGCAGAATTGCGGCCTTATCTTTTATATACTTATGTTGTTTCGTATTTGAAGGTTACGCACAACAATCTTTTGATGCGAAACGTGTAGAGGCAACCACATCCGCAGTCATCAAAAAAGTTTATCCCGCATGTGTGCGCATATGGGGATATGATACCGTTAAGAAAGCGCAGAACAGTGCTCAGTTTAGTGGCGTTGTAGTGACTGCTGAAGGGCACATTCTTACGGCTGCCCATGCGATAAGACCGGGCAAAACTTACCTGGTCAATTTTCCTGATGGCAAGACTGTACTTGCAGAAGGAATGGGAAGGATTGCTTCTGAAAGTCAGGGCAGACCCGATGCTGCTATGGTAAAAATAAAGTCAAAAGGAATATGGCCATACGCGGAAATGGGCTGGTCTTCCTCAATAAAATTAAATAGTATGTGCGTGAGTATCGCTTATCCCACAAGCCTCAGCCAAAAACTACCATCGGTAAGGTTTGGCCGAATTAGCCGAGTAACTGATTTCTGGGGATTTATGGTATCGAGCTGTGCAATGGAACCCGGAGATTCAGGAGGACCTTTGTTTGATGATCACGGACGTGTTATCGGCATCCATAGCCGGATTGGTGTGGATGAAAAAATCAATTACGAAATTCCGGTTGATACTTACCGTAAATACTGGTCGGTACTTAATGTAGCGGAAGATTATAAATCCTTGCCTTTGCAGGTGGATTCCTCTGGGGTAGATCTGCAGGAAGCGCAAATTAAGCCTGTTCAAGAATTAGAAAATATGGAGAAACACTTCAGTAAGCCTGCATTTTATTTTGCTGGTAGCTGCCTACTGGTCAGGTCTGAGATAAAAGGAAAGTCGCAGCAGGTGTATGCGACCTTGTTATCAGTGGATGCTAAAGTCTCCAATTCAAAATTCAAGGCAGGGAGTTTCTTACTCAGTAAAAGCTCATTGACTGGTGATCATATTGTTGTTGAGACCGTTAATGGGAAAAAAAATACGGCGGTAGTTGTATCCAGAGATAAAGAAAACGATTTAGTTCTTTTGCATGTGGCTGCTAAACTAGGCACTGGAGTAAGATTAAGTGCTTTGCCTGATACAGCCCTTAAATGCAATGCGATTGGGAAGTTCCTGTTATCGGCTATGCCGGGACAAAGTAATAAGCTGAGTGTTTTGGGTAGTAGCTATTTTTCGCTAGATAAGAAGTTTAGCTCGGGATATTTTGGTGCTTCTGCCACCTTTATAAATAAACAGATTGTCCTGACAAGGATCGCGCCAGCCAGCCCCGCTGCAATAGCAGGATTGCTGCTTGATGACCAGATAACCGTAATTAACGGAGTTCCAATATCACTTCCTCCAGAATACGGCCGGGAGATAATGAAATACGAACCTGGTGACACCATCATCGTTCAGGGCATAAGGGCGGGTGTTCCTTACAACATATCGGTACATCTTACCTCAATGCCCGCAGTTGGAAGTCACCCTGCCGATCATTTCGCTGGTGGAAAGAGCAGGAGAAGAGATGGTTTTAAAACCGTTTTTACACATGATGCTATTATAAAACCAGAAGAATGCGGAAGTCCTGTTTTTGATTTAAATGGAAAATTCTATGGTGTAAATATCGCAAGGTTTAGCAGGACATCGTGTTTGGTAATGCCGGCTGATGTAATCAGTAAATTCGTGCTTAAAAGTCTAAAATAACTTGCAATTGATGTTAGTTATATCGGTATTAAATCTTATTTTTGCGCCTAATTATGCTTAGGAGCTTTACCGCCATCTTTCTATTGCTTGCATTAACATCCAGTCAGTTTAGCCGGTTGTTTATTTATGCGGGTTTTGAGCTTAATCAGAATTACATCTCCAGTACACTATGTGAAAACAGGAATAAACCTGAATTACATTGCGATGGTAAGTGTTATCTGATGAAAAAACTTAAACAAGCGGAAGAAAAGGAAAAGAAGCAGGCACAGGAAGCACAGAAGAAAAATTTTCAGGATCATTATCTGATTAGACCGAATGTTTCTTTAACGTTACCAGCTTATTTCATCAGAAAGATTGCTGCTGTCGAAATCTCCTTTAAACTTCCCACGAACACTTTCGAGCTGTTTCAACCGCCGAAAACTTACTTTTCATAGTCAAACAGTTTAAATTTTCTTTGTTAAAATAATATGTCCATCTTTTAGATGGTACTGGAATTTTTATGCTGCTTGAATCTTAAAAAATCCTTACGATTTAGCAAGTTGTATTACAATTAAACCACTGTCAATCTTCTTCTTTTAGTAAAGATGCTGACCTGAAGTAAAGGGGAAGCGAAATGAACTCAGGATGAAACAGGGGGCTAATGATGCAGCCTGTGTAATACCTTATTTTAAAAAAAATGAAAAGAATACTATCAATTATAAGTCTCTCTATATTGTTGACTGCCTGCTCTAAAAATGATGATCCAAAACCAGACTTTAACGAAAGTGAAAAAGCTGGTTTATCTATACAGTTTGACAATATAGTAGGTAACAAAAAGCTGATTTTAAACAATGGAAATTATACCAATGCATTAGGTCAACAGTTTAATGTTTCCATGTTACAGTACTTTATCAGCAATATCAAATTGAAAACTACAGAGGGACAAGAATATATTGTTCCACAAGATGACAGTTATTTCCTGATCAATCAAGCTGATGCAGCAAGTCAGTTTGCAAAGGTTCAGGTTCCTGTGGCAGATTACCAATCCTTAACTTTTACTATTGGTGTGGATAGCTTACGCAGCACTATGGATGTAAGCAAAAGAACAGGTGTTTTAGATCCGGCTGGAGATCACAGTACGAGTGGAATGTATTGGTCGTGGAACAGCGGTTATATATTTCTAAAGCTGGAAGGTTCCGCTCCTGATGCAGGATCTGCTGATCAAAAAATCAGGTATCATATCGGTGGATTCGGTGGGTACTCAGCACCGGGAATCAATAACATTAAGTCAGTAACTATTGATTTAAGAACAGCAGGTATTGCTAAAGTACGCAAAGACAGGAATAGCAATATCCACTTGTTTGCAGATATTATGAAAGTCTTTAATGGCCCTGCCAACGTTAGTTTTGTTACAAACCCAACTGTAATGTCCGGTTCGTACAGCACAGTGGTGGCAAATAATTATGTAAATATGTTTAGTCACGATCATACTGAAAATTAATAGGATAACCATGAGAGCAAACCACTTATATGTATGGTGTGTCATCATACTTTTTATAGTTGGCTGTAGTAAAAATGAGGTTATAAAAGAAGAGATAGAAAGTTTCCTGGGTTTTAAAAAACCCGGGAACTTTCCTGAACCTGAATATAATTTCGTCAATAATCCGGTCACCAAAAGTGGGTTCGAATTGGGAAGAGCCTTATTTTATGAACCCAGGTTTTCAAGGGACAATTCAATTTCATGCGGTTCTTGCCACATACAATCTGCCGCTTTTACACATCATGGTCATGATGTAAGTCATGGTATTGAAGACAGATTGGGTAAACGTAATTCTCCGCCAATTATGAACCTGGCATGGAGGAAGACTTTCATGTGGGATGGTGGAGTATTTGATCTGGATCTGCAGCCGATTGCACCAATAACGGCACATGAGGAAATGGATGAAACCCTTGAACGTGTATTAGCTAAGCTTAGGGCAATGCCGAAATACACCAGTTTATTTAATGCAGCTTTTGGAACTGAAGAAATCAATACTGCAAGAACAATGAAAGCTATGTCTCAGTTTATGCTGATGTGTATCTCTAGCAATTCCAAATATGATAAGGTGATGCGTGGGGAAGATAATCAGGAATTCACTACAGAAGAAGAACAGGGGTTCAATTTGTTTAAGCAACATTGTGCAAGTTGTCACAAAGCACCTTTGTTTACTGATGAATCTTTTAGGAATAATGGAATAGGTATTGGCTCTGTAGATGATCTGGGACGCTATGAGATTACAATGAATGATGCTGACAAGTATAAATTTAAAGTACCTAGTCTTAGGAATCTGAAATATAGCGCACCATATACGCACGACGGGAGGTACTTAACACTCAAAGGTGTGTTAGATCATTATTCATCAGAAGTAATGCAAACGCCAAATCTGGATCCCTTACTACAGCAAAATGGAAAACTGGGAATTCCACTTTCAGAAGCTGATAAAACTTATTTGTTGGCTTTTCTGAATACATTAAATGACGAGACTTTCATTAAGGAGAAGTCCCTTTCTGAACAATAAAAAATAGAAATGATGAATAAAATAATAATTGCCACATTGATATTGCTTATGACAAGTTTAACAGTAGTTAAAGCATGTGATATTTGCGGATGTGGTGTTGGAAGCTACTATCTTGGTATTTTACCTGAGTACAATAAGCGTTTTTTAGGGATGCGCTATCAATACAAGAATCTGAATACGCATTTGGGACCCTATGGAGAACGGACACCGATTACTGCTGATGAAACTTATCAAAGCGCAGAACTTTGGGGCGGATGGAACATCGGGACTAAGTTCAGAGTGCTAGCTTTTGTACCTTATAATTTTAATGAGCGTAAAGCTCAAACTGGCAATGGAAGTAAAAACGGATTGGGAGATATTGCATTGATGGGATATTATAAAGTGTTTGATCATAAAGGAACAGTGGGCGAACGTTTATTGGTACAATCACTATGGATTGGTGGAGGAATAAAAGTTCCTACAGGTAAATATGAGCCCGCTGAGAGAACTGCTGTTCAGGAATCACCAAATAACTTTCAACTGGGTACTGCAAGTACAGATTTTACCCTTAATGCTGCGTATGATATCAGGTATAATGATGTAGGATTGAATGCCAATGTAAACTACAAGATCAATACGGAAAATAAGTATGAATATCGTTACGGCAATAAGTTTACAGCTAATTTGCTGGCTTATTACAAAATAAGAATTGCAAAAGCGATTACAGTTGCTCCGAATGCAGGCGTTTTATATGAGACGGCTCAGAAAGATATAGAATCTGGTAAGTATGATGTTGATGTATCGGGAGGCTATTCACTATCTGCTGTAGCTGGTATTGAGGTAGGAATGAAAGGATTATCTTTTGGTGCAAACTATCAGAATGTTAGATCTCAAGATCTGGCAGGGGGAAGGGCTTATGCCGGAAATAGGTTAATGGTACATATGTCTCTACCATTTTAATTCTACCTACTCTTGAAGCATTTAAAGGGGTTGTATTGATTAATTCAACCCCTTTAAATTTATATTTTAAATGTTGAAAGTTTATTTTCAGCCAGTTGCAGTTGTTGTTGCATTTCACTGATAGCGATATTACTTTGCTTTTTTAGCTCAGGAATCAGTTCTTGATAATAAGCAATGCCTTGCAGCAATTGCTCTTTAAATTTACTGAAATACTTTGCTTTTTTAACGCTCAGTTCATCTAATTGCAAGGAGATATCTTTCTTTAGGTAATCTACATATAGGTTCAACTCATTGATAAACAGATTAGGGCGATTAACAGATTCCAACAGGTTTGTTTTGCCATAAATGTGCTGTATCATTTCTTTTAAGGAATATTTTCCTGAGAAATAGGCAAGATTAGGACCTGGACAAATGCTCACGGCTTTACTTTCTTTTGGCTTCAGGATATCATGTTTTAAATAAGTTGAGGAGCATAAACCCTCGCAAAGACATATTTTTTCAGTGATGGCATCAAACTGTTGTTTGCGATTTTCTGGTGTCAGTTCCTGCTTTTCAAGTTCTTTAAGTTTCAGATTCTGGTATTCCCGGGATGCTGTACATATTGGCAAAGCCGTAAATTCTGTATTTGTAGATAGAAATTTCTTTGTACAGGGGCTACCTGGTCTGCCTTTGGCAATACGCTCCAATCTGAGTTGTTCCATGCTGCTTTTCTTAAAGTTGTTAAAAAGTACGCCCAATGGTGATGAGTTACTTACATAATAGTCAGACTGATCGGCATTAACCAGGTCAGTAAGTGTATCTTCATCTACATTGGTGGCTTCTGGAACCAATAAAAATGGACTTCCCCAACCAGCAGCATCCAATTGGTAATAATTGATCAGAAACTGATGCTCTTCAGCGGTGCCAATTCCACCCTGAGCTGTAATTCGCTGTTGAGGAGGGGAAATAAGGGAGATGTCTTTTATGGCTAAGGCTGCCTTATAAATATCAAATAATTCAATAGCCAATGAAGAACGTTTTTCTTTAAATTCTTCTAAAATTGGTCCCAATAGAAAGCCTTCTGTAGCGAAAGCGTGCCCGCCACAGTTTAATCCCGATTCGACTCTGAATTCAGATACCCATAAGCCCTTTTTTGCTAGCATCTTTGCTTGTATCATTGCTGAACGGAAATCACTAACCTTCAGGATAATGGTTTTGTTATAAACACCAGAACTGTCGGGGTAAAAGTCTGCACATTTCTCCATATAGGCATACAAACGAGGATTTAATCCGGCCGAGATGATAACAGATGCATTAAGATCGCTGTTCGCAAAACCCCGCATGGCTGCAAGCGCATCGGCATAATCATCGCCCAGGTATTCATCTTTTACGCTATAATTGGCTTTGTCAACTTTCGACATAATATTTACATCAATATTTCCAGGTTTTAGCTTTTTCTTTAATGCCTCAAATGCTAATGCTTTCTCTTTATCATCAGTGATTCCCTGTACTTCCTTGTATTTTGTTTTAAGGAAAGATTTATCTGGAAGTAGCTCGAAATAAGTATCTAAGGCAGTTCCGGTATCGGCTGGCCCATTTAATAAATTTTTAAACTGTTCCTTAATTAGCTTATTTAATAAATTCAAATAAGAAGTAATTCTTACTGCACGACTATCTGGTTCTTTTTTATCAATAAGTACATAATTTTCGTTGTTTTTTTCAGAGTGAAATTTCCTCATTCGCTCAGTCAGCTCATCATCCACAATAGAAACAACAGAAGAAATCCCATATTTAGCCACTTTTAAAGGAGTATCTATAGAATATCCCAGGCCTAGTACTGGTATATGAAAGGTATGATTCATGATTTATTAATAAGATTTAGAACGCAAAAGAGCATACTATTCCTAGTTTAAAATATGATGGGAATCACTTTTAAAATTGACTTTGACGATAAATTGATGATTATAAAATGTATATATTTGTGAAAACGCAGATATGGAGCAAGTCAGGTTATTAGAAGCAATTATTGAAACTGCTATTGATGGGATTATTACCATTGACAGGAGGGGGCATATTGAAAGTCTAAACCCAGCTGCGCTTAAACTATTTGGTTATACTCTTGAAGAGGTAAAGGGGCGAAACATAAAAATGCTGATGCCTGAGCCGGATAAAAGCGGACATGATGGTTATCTGAACAGATATCAAACTACGGGTGAAAAACGGATCATTGGTAAAGGACGGGAAGTACGAGGTCTTAGAAAAGATGGCTCTACTTTTCCATTCAGACTTGCTGTTAGTGAGGTACAATATGATGATCGTATCATTTATACAGGTTTTATACATGACCTTTCGAAAGAGAAGGAAGCCGAAGAACGTTTGCGTGAATATGCTGCTGAACTTGAAGAACTGGTAGAAGAACGAACCAAATCATTAAGAAAATCAGTAAAAGCATTAAGTGAAGCAAAAGAAGAGGTAAGTTTGTCGCTGGTGAAGGAAAAAGAACTTAATCAGATGAAAAGTCGCTTCGTTTCCATGGCCTCACATGAGTTCAGAACACCACTTAGCTCAGTTCAGCTTTCTTCTTCACTGATCGAGAAATACGCGCAACCTTTTAATAATAAAAATATTACCAAGCATGTTGGCAAGATCAAAAATGCAGTCGGTAATTTAACTACAATATTAAACGATTTTCTATCGCTCGAACGTTTGGAAGCAGGTATTGTGGAGCCGGTTTATATTCCTTTTGATTTGGTGAAACTATCAGAAGAGGTGACAGAAGAAATGCAGATGATTGCCAAACAACAGCAACATATTATTTATCAGCATACCGGTTTAGAAAGCATGGTTAGCCTGGACCAGAACCTGATCCGTAATTGTATGATTAACCTGATCTCTAATTCTATTAAATATTCAGGTGAGAATACTTTTATAGAGTTTAATACAGAGATCAATGATAATGAATGTACCATTACCATAAAAGATAATGGGATTGGAATCCCAGAGGCTGATCAGAAGCATTTGTTTCAGCCGTTTTTCCGTGCTAACAACACTGGAAATATTCCTGGTACAGGATTAGGATTAAATATTGTACTGCGTTATGCAAGCCTGATGAATGGAGTCTTGCATTTTCAAAGTGAGATCAATAAGGAAACTACTTTCAAACTTTCTTTTAATAAATAAATGGAGAAAACGACTATACTTATTATTGAAGATAATGATGACATTAGAGAAAGTACTGCTGAAATACTTGAATTGGCGAACTATACCGTTTTACAAGCCGATAATGGAAAGATAGGTTATGAAATAGCGACAAAGCATTCCCCGGATCTGATTTTATGCGATATTATGATGCCTGAGATGGATGGTTATAGTGTGTTGTATATGTTGAGCAAAAATCCCAAAACGGCTGTTATTCCTTTTATTTTTCTGACTGCTAAAGCAGAACGCATTGATATGAGAAAGGGTATGGAAATGGGAGCTGATGATTATTTGACTAAACCGTTTGATGATGTAGAATTACTGAACGCAATTGAAATAAGGTTAAGCAAGAAAGATAAACAAGAAAGCTTTTATAGTCAGTCTATAGAGAAATTATCAAGTTTAATAGTAACTTCAGGTATGCCTGCACTTCAGAAAATGATTGAAGAGCGTAAAGTACGGAACGTAAAAAAGAGGCAGGTTATTTATTATGAAGGTGATGATGTTAACGGTATATATCTGATCCTTACTGGTAAGATTAAAACGATAAAGCTGAGTACTGATGGGAGGGAATTACTTACAGGTATGTATGGTTCAGATAATTATTTTGGAATCGCAGCTTTTTTAAGTCAGGAACCTTATGCAGAAACTGCGGAAGCGGTAGAAGATTCTACAGTATGTTTATTACCGAAGGAAATGGTTGAAGAGTTACTGAATAAACACCCTGATGTAGCCAGACAATTTATTCAGATTTTATCTAATGATTTGTTGGAAAAGGAAGAACAGTTATTACAATTAGCTTATCATTCTGTAAGAAAGCGTTTGGCAGAAGCACTGATCAGATTATTAAGGCAGGAGGAGAGAAGTGATGAATTAAACCTGAAAGTTTCAAGGGATAACCTGGCCGCAATGGCTGGTATTGCTACTGAAACGGTAAGTCGCATATTAAGCGATTTTAAAGAGGAAGAAATAATAGAGCGAAAAGGGAGTAAAATTATTATCCTGGACGAGTTCCGTCTTCAAAATATGAAAAACTGACGAATATCACTTTTTCAACTGATTGAACTCATTTCTTATGAATTAAGGTACTGGTAAATTTGATTATTAATAATCAGTTTACATGAAAGTTGTTGCCTACAGTATAAAGTCATTCGAGAAAGAACCCCTGGCCATTGCCAATCATAAAAAGCATGAAATCACACTGATTTCTAACATGCTAAATGCCGATACTGTAAGCTATGCGACAGGTAAGGAAGCAGTAATTGTATTTGAAGATGATGATGTCTCAGCAGATGTGATCAACGAATTAGCTGATATGGGAGTGAAGTTTATTGCTACACGCTCAGTGTCTACCAAGCACATAGATCGTGATGCTGCTACTACCAGGTCTATACGCGTTGCAAGCGTGCCACAAATTGCCTTAAACAACCTTAATGACAGTCAATTACCTATGGCCCTGGCTGAGGAAACCATATTAAATCTTGACAAATGGCAGCAGAAGAAGTGTCTGGGATTAGCCTGTGTTTGTTCCAGATCATGTGACCAGATAAACCACTCAACTCTCCACAACCACACCACTCATGAACACAAGCACACTGACTAAAAGGTACCAAGTTGCAGCTCCTCGTTATACCAGTTATCCAACGGTCCCATATTGGGATGAAACCGGTTTTAATGTTGAAAAATGGAGCCAGGCTATTGTAAAAGCATTTGATATTAGCAATCACCAGGATGGGATTAGCTTGTATATACACCTTCCTTTTTGTGAGGACTTATGTACGTATTGTGGCTGTAATACCCGTATTACTAAAAATCATGGTGTAGAAAAACCTTACATTGATGCTTTGTTAAAAGAATGGCAACTTTATATTAAGTTGTTTAAGAACAAACCAGTAATCAGGGAATTACATCTTGGTGGTGGAACACCGACTTTTTTTAGTGCCGATAATTTACAGTTTTTAATTAATGGTTTGCTGAACGATACAATCTTACATAAAGATGCTGAATTTAGTTTTGAAGCGCATCCAGGAAACACAACGAAAATGCACTTAAAAACGCTCGGTGAATTAGGCTTTAAACGCTTAAGCTTGGGAATTCAGGATTTTGATCCTGTAGTGCAAACCGTAATCAATAGATTTCAATCAGTTGGACAGGTAGAAAGTACAACAAAACTTGCGCGTCAGAATGGATATACCTCCATTAACTATGATTTGATTTATGGCTTGCCTCATCAGACTTTTACAGGTCTTTCAAATACGATAGAGGAAGTGATCAGATTAAAGCCAGACAGGATTGCATTTTACAGCTATGCACATGTACCATGGGTTAAACCAGGACAACGTCGTTACACGGAAGAAGATTTACCTACATCTGAAGCTAAACAGGAATTATACAAACTAGGTAGAAGAATGCTAAAGGAAAATGGTTATATAGAAATAGGTATGGATCATTTTACCTTGGAAACGGATAGCCTTTATAAAGCAGAAAAGGAGGGTACTTTACACCGAAACTTTATGGGATATACGCATCAATATAGCCGTGTATTGGTTGGCTTAGGAGTTTCCTCTATAAGCGATACCTGGAATGCGTTTGCACAAAATGTTAAGACAGTAGAAAATTACATGGAAATTGTGAATAGAGGTGAGTTTCCAGTATTTAAAGGTCATATTCTTACAGAAACAGATCTCCTGATCCGCAAGCATATTTTAAATATCATGTGCAAAGGATATACCGCATGGACTAGCAAGGAATTGGAAGATGAAGATTTTGCTAAAGGGATAGCTAAAATGCGCTGGTTAGCAAATGATGGTTTAATTATGCTCTCTCCGAACCAGTTACAGGTTACCGCTATTGGTAAAAAATATTTAAGAAATATTTGTATGAGTTTAGATGCAAGGTTGTGGGAGAAACAGCCTGAAAAACAGCTATTCAGCTTAGCAGACTAATTGTACTTATATTCCCCCGCAATTAATGCTCATTAATGCAATTACAGGCTGGTCTTTTGATCGGCCTGTTTGATTTTATACTCCATCAATTGTCCAATAGAGGTGGCTCTGATAATTGCTTTTTCGGCAAGTGGGCCTTCGAAATTATTGTTTATAGTTGTTTTCCATATTTCCATCCAGCGTTCAAAATGAGCTGGAAGAAGGGGGACAGAACGATTCAAATCCAGGTGTTTTAACATTGGGTTACCCTGGTAAGTAATCACATCAAAAAGGATAGTTTCCCAAAAAGAAACCATAGTTGGGATATGACTTTCTAAATCGAACTTAGCAGCTGTAAATACAGGGCCTATAAGTGAATCAGCTAATGCTGTTTTATAAAATGTATTTACAAGGAATTGTATATCCTCTCTATGTGCTATATCTTTCATGATTTCTAATTACAGTTGCTAATTCCTGTTGCTGCCGGACTTAAGTATGGGATGTCTAGCGTTAACCCCCTTAGAATGAACCATACTCCAATACAAAGCATCAAGTAGGGGACAATGCGATTAATTTTCTGTCTGAATAGATTTCCTGTGAATCCAACCCCAAGTGTAGCAATGAACATCAAAGGTAATGTTCCTAGTCCAAACCAAAACATATATGCCACAGAACTTTGTATACTTTCGGTATTTAAAGCCCCGGCAAGGGCAAGATAAACAAAACCGCAGGGAAGGAAACCATTGATAAAACCTATAATAAGATGGTTGGCTTTGTGTTTTAAAGCATAGTTAAACATCTTGTTGAAGGGACCGAGTAAAAAGGATGGGCTATCGTTTAAGAATCGAAATTTGAATATTCTGGAACAAGCAGCTATAACAATAAGTAATCCGCTTAGAATGCTTACAATTTGTTGAAAGCCGGCTAACCAGATCTGTTTACCGATAAGGCCGATAACTATCCCTAAAATGCAATAGGCAATAGTTCGTCCAAATTGATAAATAAGCTTATCGGCCACGATAAAAAACCAGCCCTTTTTTAATGATGGAACGGCAAAAGCAAGGGGACCGCACATACCTATGCAATGTACGCTCCCCATCAATCCAATCATAAAGGCCAGTTTTTCGTTGCTCATGGTATCATTACCTCCTGTTCGTTTAGGTAGGCTTTCCCATCGGTTGTCCATGCAATGATCAATCGCCATTGCCCTTTTTCTATTCCGATAAGGGGTATTTTTACAGTATGAAGGTTGTCCGTACTGATGGATATTTTTTTGTCTAGTCGTTTATCAGAATTTCTGATCAGTTTTAACTCACCTTTAGCCTTATCTTTAAAGGTAAGCAGGATAAAGGTTTCTGTAATACTGATCTCTGGTGCTGCATCATCAGTTTTTACATGTTCTTTGCGTTTGTAATCTTCATCATAAGCTAAGCCTTTTTCATAGTAGTCTGTGTCTACAAGAGCATCAGATTTACTGTTGATCATCTTTATGGCAAGCACAATAATGAAACTCATAAAGCAAAGCATGCCGATTATTAATTTTGTTCCCCAGTTCATTTCTTTAATCATTAGGTGGACCTATAAAAGTTGTTTCAAATCGATCAGCAATTTTATCATTAGCAATTAGCTTAAACTTAATGACCGATTTGTAAGTTTTAATGTCTTTTTGTGGAAGGATTACAAAGAATGTGAGTTTTGCTACTCCTCCATAAGCGATACTATCCAGTTTTTGTATGTATTGTATTTTTGCTCCGGGCTGGTCGGGTACGATTTCAAACTTAATACTACTGTTGGTTTTGTTTATGAGCTCAGCATTATATAAGTTGCTAACTGCTTTTTCTTTGTCTCTTAATTGGAAAAGTGTTCCACCAGCTCTAAGGATGGTGGTTTTAACGTCGCTTCTGGTAATCAGCAAATAGGAAAGTACAGCTATCAATAAAAATAAAACACCTGAGTAGGCATAAATGCGTTTGTTCAGATAAAATGCTTTTTTATTTTTTATTTCGTCTTCGGACTTAAAGCCAATTAGTCGGGTAGGACGGTTAATTTTTTCCATGACCATATCACAAGCATCGATACAGGCAGTACAGTTAACACATTCCATTTGTGTACCATTACGGATGTCGATGCCGGTAGGACATACATCAACGCAAAGTTTGCAATCTATGCAATCTCCAGATAGGTTTTCTGCCGCTTTAATGCGCTTAGCTCTTGGTTCACCACGCTCATAATCATAAGCAACAATGATACTTTGATTGTCAAGTAAAACACCTTGCAAGCGTCCGTAAGGACAGGCTACTGTACATACCAGTTCTCTCATTTTAGAAAAAACGAGGTAAAACACAAATGTGAATACGGAGATAGAAATAAATCCTGAGAGGTGTTGGGAAACTGGCTCTGTGATAATTTTAATGAGTTGAGTTGAGCCAATTAAATATGCTAAAAAGGTATTTGCAATTAAAAAAGATATGCAAAGATATATACCATGTTTTAAGGTCTTTTTAAAGATTTTAGTACCCGTAAGTGGGCCTTCGTCAAGTTTTTTACGTTTAAAATGATCTCCTTCAATCCAGATTTCAATTTTACGGAAAACCATTTCCAGAAATATGGTTTGGGGACAGGCCCAACCACAGAAGACACGGCCAAATACTACTGTGAATAAAACAATGAAGACAATAAAAGTAAGCAGGGCGAGTACAAATAAATAAAAGTCCTGTGGCCAGAATATAATACCAAAGAAGACGAATTTCCTTTCCAGTACATTTAACAGAATCAGTTGCTCACCATTTAGTTTAATAAATGGTGAGGCAAACAATAGTACGAGAAAGAAATAACTAATTACCGAACGGTATTTGTATAACTTTCCTTTTACAACTCTGGGATATATCCATTTACGATTTTTCCCATCATCAGTTAATGTTGAGATCTGATTTCTGAAATGATTTGGACTCTGCGACATATTATTCTTTATCACCTTGCGGAGCTTTAGCTCCTGGAGGATTACTTCCTTTTATAGATAAAATGTAGCTGGTAATATCAGCAATTTGCTTTCCGTTCATAGACTTCTCCCATGCGATCATTCCTTTTTCAGGAACTCCATATTTTATGGTTCTGAAGATATCTTTTACAGTTCCGCCATGAAGCCAGTATTCATCTGTAAGATTTGGTCCAACCGTACCTTCACCATGTTCACCGTGGCATGGTGAACATACATTTTTAAACAAAGCGGCGCCAGCTTGTAAAACAGCTTCATCCGATGAAGCCTCTACATTGTTTTCATTTATTTTATTTGCTCCACCAGCACCTGGTTTCTGCAACATCACCAAGCGTTCTTCTTCAGCCTGGAGCAGCTCTGCAGCATATTCCTGCTCCTGAGATTGACCCCATCCGATAACATGGTAATTCACCATATAGCCTATTGCGAAAATGATAGTGCCATAAAAGAGTACCATAAACCAGGCGGGAGTTGGATTATCTAGTTCAGCAATCCCATCAAATTCATGCTCCATTACCAGGTCTTTCTCTTCCGAAAGTGGTCTTAGGCCTAATATCCAGTTCCACAGTGTCTTTTTTTCTGGTTTTTCGGCTTCAAGCTGATCTTGTTCAATCTGGTACTTCTCTTTTTCCTCAGCAGAAGCAAAATACGTTGGATGTAAGCTTTGCTGAACAAAGATTTTGATTACTCTCAAAACCAGTATTGCGGCTATTAATATGCTTACTGAAACAAACAGTAAGGCCCAAAGTAATATATCGTTCATTTTACATCATCTTTTAAAGGGAGTTCACTCATATATTTTACCTCATCTTTTTTCATTGTAAATAGCAGGACAGCTACCATAATGAAGAAAAGCATGAATATTCCCAGTGAGGTAAGCAGGTAGCCGTTGTTACCTGTGGCTTGATCTAAAAATTGTTTAAACATGGTATTATTTTTTAGGGTTACTTCGCTTTAATGTCGGTTCCAAGTCTCTGTAAATAAGCAATCAATGCTATGATTTCCTTATCGCTCTTTACCTTAATGTTGTTCTGTTGCAGGTCTGCAGCAATAGCTTTGGCCTGAATATCCAGATCCTGATTGGCTTTGTGCTCATAACCAACTTCATATGGTACTCCTAATGTGCGCATAGCATTGATTTTAGCACGAGTAGTAGTCGTGTCCAGTGTTTGAGTAGCCAACCAATCGTATGGAGGCATGATACTACCTGGCGACATAGTTTGCGGGTCTACCATGTGATTGTAATGCCAAACGTTGCCATATTTGCCACCTTCACGTTGTAAATCAGGACCAGTACGTTTTGAACCCCAAAGGTGTGGATGGTCATATACAAACTCACCAGCTTTACTGTATTCGCCATATCTTTCCGTTTCAGAGCGGAATGGACGTATCATTTGTGAGTGACAGCTTACGCAACCTTCTTTAATATATAGATCACGCCCCTGTAATTCGAGTGGACTGTATGGTTTTACACTACTGATGGTAGGAATATTAGATTTAATAGTGAAAGTTGGCATCATCTCGATCATTCCACCAATAAGAATTACAATCAATGAAAGTACCAGAAATATCATTGGTTTACGTTCCAATACACGGTGTAGTTTTTTGTCAGAACCTTCAGCAACAAATTCTTTAGGTAAAGGCATTGCTTCAGCAGCCTCATTAGCCAATAATTTTCCTGTACGTACCGTTTTGATCAGGTTGTAAGTCATCACAATTACTCCAGCAAGGTATAATGCTCCACCAATTGCTCTTAAGACATACATTGGTAAGATCTGGATTACAGTTTCAAGGAAGTTAGGATACCTTAACATACCCTCTTCAGTAAACTCTTTCCACATCAATCCTTGTGTAAATCCGGCAAAGTATAGTGGTACAGCATAAAAGATGATACCTAAAGTGCCAATCCAGAAGTGGAATGAAGCTAATTTTTTAGAGTATAGAGAGGTTCTGTAGATTCTTGGTATGAGCCAGTATAGGATTCCGAAGGTTAAGAATCCGTTCCAACCTAAAGCTCCAACGTGAACGTGTGCTACAATCCAGTCTGTATAGTGAGCAATGGCATTAATTTGTTTTAACGCCAGCATCGGGCCTTCAAAAGTAGCCATACCGTAAGCAGTTAAACCAACTACCATAAATTTAAGTGTAGCATCTTCACGAACCTTATCCCATGCACCACGAAGTGTAAGCAATCCGTTGATCATACCCCCCCAGCTTGGTGCAATAAGCATAATAGAGAAAGCTACACCTAGCGATTGTGCCCAGCCCGGAAGCGAGGTATACAGTAAATGGTGAGGACCAGCCCAGATATAGATAAAGATAAGCGACCAGAAGTGAAGAATACTTAATTTATAAGAGTAAACCGGGCGCTGAGCCATTTTCGGAAGAAAATAATACATCATACCCAGGTATGGGGTGGTTAAGAAGAAGGCTACGGCATTGTGGCCATACCACCATTGTACCAGAGCATCTTGTACACCAGCATATAAATAATAGCTTTTAAAAGCAGATATAGGTAATTGAAATGAATTAACAATGTGAAGAACAGCAACAGTTACAAAGGTTGCAATGTAAAACCAGATGGCCACATACATGTGCTTTTCTCTGCGTTTGATGATTGTACCAAACATATTAATTCCAAACACTACCCATATTAAAGTAATAGCAATATCAATTGGCCATTCCAGCTCTGCATATTCATGAGATGAACTGAGCCCCAAAGGAAGTGTAATTACAGCAGCTACAATAATAAGTTGCCATCCCCAGAAATGTATTTTACTAAGTGTGTCACTATACATCCTCGCTTTTAGCAGGCGTTGTAGAGAATAATAAACGCCCATGAATATGGCGTTACCCACAAATGCGAAAATAACCGCATTGGTGTGTAGAGGTCTGATCCGACCAAATGTAGTGTACTGAGAGCCCATATTTAATGCAGGTTTGAAGAGTTGCATTGCAATGAGCAAACCAACCGTCATGCCTATAATGCCCCATACAATGGTCGCTATGGCAAAGTTTCTGACGATCTTGTTGTCGTAGTAAAATTTATCTGTCATGTGTAATTAATGAAAGGTTTGTGGGTGTAAAATTACCCGGGTATAGTTTATTTGGGAATGATAGGTGTCTGACTTAAATGTGATCTTCATCACATTTTTCAGACTTATCGTGCACTTTAATTTCATCATCAAAAAGTATACGTACCGATGGGGTATAAGTATCATCATGCTGTCCGTTTTTAGTGGCCCAGAAAAAGGCTGCGAGAAAGATAAGTGCTAGCAAGATGCTGCATCCTATCAAAAAGTAGATCATGTTCATAGTAAGTTGTTTTTACGTGCATAAAGTCTTGCTGCTATGCTGGTAAATAATATTATTGTAACTGTACTGATGGGCATTAAAATAGCAGCAATGAGAGGAGATAATAATCCTTGAACTGCAAAGCTTAAACCTACTATGTTGTACAGTAGTGATATAACAAAGCTGATATGGATTACTTTTACACCATCTTTTGCCTGTTGGATAAATTGTGGTATTTTTTGAAAAGCTGCGCCATCCAGAATGGCATCACAGTCTGGCGAGAAATTATTGATGTTGTCTGTAACTGCAATACCGAGATTGCTTTGTCTTAATGCACCGGCATCATTTAAACCATCACCAAACATGACAACTTTTTTGCCATTGCTTTGAAGGACCTTTATATAGTCTAGCTTATTCTGTGGGCTTTGTCCAAATTGCATCTGTTGCGCACGGGGAAAGAAAGGGATAAGCATTGGTTTATCATGGTCCTGATCGCCTGATAACAAATGAAGATCGGCATATTTGCTTAGTTTGAAAATGACATCTCTAAATCCATCGCGCCATTGTTGCCTGAAAGTGAAGTAGCCCAGATAATTGTCGTTAATCATTACATGTACACTACTTTCTTTTGGTGAGGTGATTAGCGGCAGGCCAATAAAAGCGGAACTTCCCAATTTCACTTTATTACCATTAATTCTGCCACTAATTCCTCTTCCAATTTTTTCAACATAATCATCAACTAAATAAACCCTGTTTATATTTAAAAGCTTTACAAGTTCCCTGCTTAAAGGGTGGCCTGAGTTTCGGGCCAGGTCGCTAAGTAGTTGTTTCTGTTCTGTAGTGATGCTGCCATGGAAACTGAACCCTGCAGCCTCTGGGTTACTGATGGTTCCCGTTTTGTCGAAAACAAAAGTGTCTATTCTTGCAAGTTCCTCTACCACAGCAGTACTTTTTAAGTAGAATTTATTCTTGTCCAAAATGCTCAATACTGCTGCCAGTGTAAATGGAGTACTTAAGGCAAGAGCGCAAGGGCAGGCTATAATCAGTACTGCTGTAAATGAGGCTATAGCTTTAGTCGTATTGTTATCATAAAACATCCAGAATGCAGCAGAACCTAATGCTATAGATAGCAGAACTATACTGAAATACTTACTTGCTGTATCACTAAATGTTTTAATTCTGTTTTTATCTGTAAAAAAAGCTTCGTTGTTCCACAATTTAGTCAGGTAACTTTGAGAAACAGGTTTTATAACTTCCAGCTCTACAGCCCCCAAAAGTTGACGTCCTCCTGCATACACTACTTCTCCTAGTGTTTTTTTTATGGGCATAGATTCACCTGTAACAAAACTGAAGTCCACTTCAGCTTCTCCTTTTAGTAATATGGCATCTGCAGGAATGATCTCGTTACTTCTGATCAGCATCCTGTCGCCAGTGCTAAGTTCATTAAGCGGAACAGGCTTTTCCTGACCATCTTTAATCAGGGTTACCGCAACTGGAAAGTAAGATCTGTAATCACGCTCGAAAGAGAGGTGATGATAAGTGCGTTTCTGCATCCATTTACCAATCAGCAGAAAAAAGACAAGACCGCAAAGGGTATCTACAAACCCAGCACCTGTATTTCCAACAATTTCATATACAGATCTTATAAACATTACTGCAATACCCAGGGCAAGAGGAAAATCTAGATTTAATATTCCATTTTTCAGATTGTTGTAAGCAGAGCTGAAATAGTCTCTTCCACAATAGAAGGTAACAGGTATAGCAAAGGCCAGGTTTAGCCAACCAAAAAAGGATTTAAACTCTTTTTCAAGATCAGACAGTCCAAAGTATTCTGGAAAGCTAAGTAGCATAACATTACCAAAACAAAAGCCGGCTAATGCTATTTTAGAGACTAGTTTCCTTTCAGAGAAGTCAGAGTTTTGCTTTTTTACAACATCTTGTAGACTGATGAGTGGTTCATAACCAATAGAAACCATCGTTTCAATTATAGCTCTTAACGAACTCTGACCGCTTTTAAAGGTGATACACACCTGTTTCTTTAAAAAATCAATTCTGGATTGTACAATTGAGGGATTAATTTTATGCAGGTTTTCTAGAAGCCATATGCATGAACTACAGTGAATTGCAGGGACATATAGGGTAATAGATGTAATTTTATCATCCTGATAATCCACTAACTTGCTGATTATTGAAGGCTCATCAAGATATTCATAATGTTTGGACTGAACCTTTTGACTTTGTCCTGGAACATCATTGTAGGCATAGTAATTATTTAGGTTATGGCTGGAAAGAATTTTATAAACACCTTTACAACCTAAACAGCAAAACTGTTTATCATCATGTAAGTAAAGGTTAACTGGTAATTCATCTCCGCAATGGTAGCAATGAGTTTCGGTTTTAAGCGTTTTTTGATGTACCATATATTAAAATAGTTTTCATCAAAGTTCCGTGTATTTGTTACCATTTAGTATGATTAAGGTCAGTGTATAATGTGATGTCTGTCATTATTTAGCATATGTTATACCTAAAAAGTTATGTTTTTGACATCTTTTAAAGTATTTTAAAAAAAAGAAAATTAAAACCCTCATATTTATACAGCAAACAGAACATGTTGATCATGGGAGTTTAATTCAGTAAAAAATATTTAAGATGCAGTACAGGGAAATTCTAAATCAACTCCATACCTATGTTGCAAACTTGTTTGAGGCCAATAAGGACGAACGGTTTGTTTATCATAATATAGGACATACAGAGCAGGTGGTAGAGAATACTGTAAAAATTGCCAATCACTATCAGCTTTCAGATCAGGATTTCTTTATTGTTGTTGCCGCAAGTTGGTTTCACGATATGGGGTATTTGTTTGATTGCAGCCAGCATGAAGTCCGTGGAGAACGCATGGCTGTCACCTTTTTGGAAGAGAAAGGAGTCGATAAAGATGTTATTAATCAGGTTAGTGGTTGTATTATGGCAACCAAAATGCCACAGAATCCATCAGGTCTATTGCAGCAAATTGTTTGTGATGCGGATTTATTTCATTTAGGAAGTAGCAGCTTTAAAGGAAAAAATAAGCTGATGCGCCAGGAGGCTCAGGCATTTTGCAATAAGGAAATAGATAAAATGGAGTGGAGAATTAAGACAATAGCTCTTTTTAAAGCTCATCATTACCATACTGATTACTGCAAGGAATTATTAAATTTTAAAAAAGCACAGAACTTAGCCGAAATGGAAGATAAGTTAAATACTCAGTCTGAAACAGGTATAAAAGCAGTTTCTAAAACCGAAAAGAAAAAAGATACTGAAAAGCCTGGACGAGGTATAGAAACTATGTTCAGAATTTCTTCTGCCAACCACCAGCGTTTAAGTGATATGGCAGATAATAAGGCCCATATCATGATTTCTACTAACTCAATTATACTATCAGTAATTTTGAGTTTACTTCTTAGAAAGTTAGAAGATAACCCGCACCTTATAATTCCTACATTACTATTGCTGATTATTTGTGTGGTTACCATGGTATTTTCTATTCTCGCTACGCGACCATCTATTCCAGAAGGTGTCTTTACACAAAGGGATATTGATGATAAAAAGGTGAATCTGTTATTTTTTGGAAATTTCTACCGTACAAGTCTGACGGACTATGAGTACGGAATGCGTAAGATGATGGAGGATAAGGAGTTTCTTTATGGCAGCTTAATAAAAGATGTGTATGCTCAAGGGGTAGTACTAGGGCGTAAATACAGATTGTTAAGAGTTGCCTATAATGTATTTATGTTTGGAATAATTGCTGCGGTATTGGCTTTTATTATTGCTGCGGCTTGGGTAACCCTTTAAGAGAATTTATGAGGCGATTTTACATGAACTTTTTATACTTTTTTCTAATCCTATTAGTTTCTGGCGGCTATGCCTGTAAAAACTTGGTTAAAAAAAATACCAGTCCACAAGGCTATAATTTTCGTGAACCAGAGAAATTCAATATGCCATCCAGTTTATTGGAAATTTCAGGTATTGCGCTTCATAATGGGGTAAGTGATACCATTTACAGTGTCCAGGATGAAGATGGCAAGCTTTTTAGGCAAGGCTGGGATGTTAAAAAGCAATACCATATGAAGTTTGCTTCTAAGGGTGATTACGAAGATCTGGCCATTTTTAATGAAATGGTATTTATATTAAAAAGTAATGGCACTATTTATTCATTTCCTTTTGCTGAAGCTGTAAAAGATGAATCAGATTTAGTTAAAGAAACAAAGAACCTTGTACCAAAGGCAGAGTATGAGGGTATGTATGCTGATCCGCTGACCAATAAAATATATATATTATGTAAAAGTTGTAAGGTAGATAAGAAAATGAAACAGTTGACTGGCTACATATTAGATTATGATGCAGGTACAGATAGCTTAAAAGCAGCAGGTGGCTTTAAAATAGATCTTTCTGGACTAAAGTCATTCAATCCTAAACTAAAAACCAGTTTAAAGCCTGCGGCTTTGGCTAAAAATCCGAAAACAGGGGAATGGTATGTACTTTCGTCAACAGACAAATTATTGCTGGTAACTGATGCGAATTGGAAAATTAAAGAAACCCATAAATTAAATTCGTCAACATTTAATCAACCTGAGGGGATGGCTTTTGATGAGCAATTGAACCTGTATATATCTAATGAAGGAGATGAGGTTACTGATGGCAATATTTTAAAATTCAGGTATTTACCAGCTGTCAAAAAATAGTTACGCTGTTATTACTGTTTATCCTGAAACAGGTAGTAAATTTGCGGTGCTGCCGTAATTTTTAACCAAACATATAATGCAAGCAATAACGCTAGATCTTAATAAGAGTATAAACAAATCGGATAAACATCCTCTTGGTGCTGATATCAGACTCTCTTTACGGCCTTTTATTGAATATGTAGAAAAGAAAGCAGAGGTAGAGCGATCTGCAAAAGTGAACTTTTATAATTATATACTTGCACAGTTTAAGGCATTTCCTGAGCTTAAAGAGCCGATACCAACAGGCAGTGCTATAAAGTATAGAGGATTTTTTGAACTAATATATACTGCTTTATCTCCTATTATAAATGATGAAAAACAACAGTATTGGGCTATAAGTACACCTATATCTCCTTGTTTTCATTTTGGGACAGACGCTTTCTATAGCGTTTTGATGGATGCTAAAAAATGTAACTTAAAAGCAGACCTCAGTCTTCCCTCTAAAAAGGAGATGGAGAAAAACCTGATTTCGGCATTTTATAATCTTATAATGGAAAGGTTTTATAACTTTTCATTAACTGGTAACCAGATGGTTATCCATTCGGTGATAGATCCTGAAACACATTTACTTAAGTATTATCGCCTGAATATTGATACTCGGTTTATTGAGGTGAAATCCAACGTTCAATTGCCGGAATACAATATAAAGGATGTAAGGGATTATATTAATGATGAACAGAATACTTTAAAAGTATTAACAAAGCTAATGCCTGCTGAAAATTTCTCTATTGAGGGCTTTTCTATTGTTACTCTGATAGATGTGACGGACGAGTATGCGCTTGAAACGGTTAAAAACTTAATTATAAACCAAAGCGAATCTCAGCAAGGTTTACATACTAAAGATATCGCCACAGCGCTAAAAACACTTGTAGGGACAGATCATATTGATTTTGGAATGATTCCTTATATCAAGTTGAATAATAAGGTAAAGGTAAATCAGTTGCAAGGGTTTAACAGTGTATTACTTCAGGTGGCAACTGAGGATGGGTTTGATGATATAACTAATCATACGCTTGTAGACAGTTATTTGAGTCAGCCTCGTACTTTAATTTTTCCGGATATTAAGGAAGATGATCAAACCAAATATCCTACCTTAAAGCTACTAGGGCAAACTGGAATTAAATCGTACGCCATATTTCCATTGTACTATAATGGAGGTTTGGTGGGGTGTCTTGAAATGTATACTAAAGATTCAAAGCAGTTTAGTCCAAATGTTTTAAGTAAAATTGAAGCTGCATTCCCATTGCTTGCTCAGTTATATCACAATGTGATTGTGGGTTTTAACAACGATATACAGGATGTAATTATGGATAAGTTTACAGCATTGCAGCCTTCAGTACAATGGCGTTTTCATGAAGCAGCTTATAATTATGTGCATTCAGGAGCAAGAGATAGAAACTATCCTATAGAGCCTATTTTCTTTAAAGACGTGATTCCATTATATGCTGCTATAGATATTCGTAATTCGAGTATTCAGCGTAATGCCGCGATCAGAAGAGATTTGTATGCGCATTTTGAAATTCTCGAAGATACTTTGAACCGCATAAGAGTTAAGGCTGTTTTATGTCCGGAAACTGAAATTCCAAGTGGAGGATCGATATGGAGTAATAAACATCTGGAAGAATTGTCAGATCGTGAAATTTTTAAAACGGAAGACTACTTACAGCGACAAATTCCTCATGCTCTTCAGCATTTAAAGGAAAGCTATCCTGAAGTAAGTGATATCGTTGACAATTATTTTAAACTTACCGGAGATAAGGGCAAGATTCTGGAGAATAGAGAACGTTATGAAAAGAGCATGCAAATGATCAATGTGGCGGTAACCAGACATCTGGATGAGTTTAATGCTGAATTACAAAGTATTTATCCATGTTATTTCGAGAAGTTTAGAACTGATGGGGTAGAGTTCGACCTTTATCTGGGGCAATCAATTGCACCAGGCATTCCATTTCCTGCAAACATTGTTCATGACTTCAGGTTGAGGCAATTAAGTGTACTTGCCGAAATTGCCAGGACAACCAATAATTTAGGACCTTATTTTTCTATTCCACTGGAAACCACACAGCTTATTTTTGTATATGAAAAGTTGATTGATATTAGCTTTAGAATTGATGAGCAGAGGTTTGATGTTGAAGGTAGCTACAATATTCGTTACCAGATGGTGAAAAAGCGTATAGATAAGGCATTAATTAAAGATACTAACGAGCGACTTACGCAGCCAGGTAAAATAGCTATTGTATATTTTGATAGCAATGAAGCTAAGGCATACCAACGGTATATTAAGAAATTACAAGGACAGCGTTTATTAAACGACGATCTGGAATTTTTGGAGCTAGAAGAGTTGCAAGGAGTTGAAGGATTAAAAGCGCTTAGAGTTGGCGTTAAATATTAAATGATAATCATGAGTTTTAAAAGACCTTTATTTGCGCTGCTATTTTCAGCTTCTTTAATTTTAACTGGAATTTCTAATGCAAGTGGGCAAGATCTTAATGTTAAAGACTCTATTACTGTAGCAGTTGCACCCGAGTATAATGCAGTTAGTTCCTTTCATAGGTTCTGGCTTGGCGAGAGTCATCGTGAAATATGGGCAACTCCGGTAAAAATGAGAATCATTAATCTTCAAAAGGAAAAAGGCGGATTAACTATCGTGAAGCTAGGAGGCGGAATGCAAACACGTTCACTTAGATTGGTTGATCCTAAGGGGAAGGAATGGGTTTTAAGAACAGTGCAGAAATATCCGGAAAGAGGATTGGCGGAAAACCTTAGGGCAACTATTGCGAAGGATATTGCACAAGATCAAGTGTCAACTAATCATCCTTTTGCATCATTGGTAGTGCCAGACTTTGCAGAAACGCTTGATTTAGCTCATGCTAAACCTGAAATCGTTTATGTTGGCGATGATCCGGGATTAAAGGAATACAGAAAAGAGTTTGCAAACGCCGTTTATCTGATAGAGGAAAGAAGTCCATTCGAAGAAAAAACCGATAATACTGAAAAAGTACAGAAAAAAATTCAGAAGAATAACGATACGAAAGCTGATCAAAAGCTAACATTAAGAGCTAGGCTACTTGATTTCTTACTAGGTGATTGGGACCGTCATGAGGACAATTGGAGGTGGATAGCGAAAGAAGATGGAAAAGAAACTAATTATTTGCCAGTTCCGCGCGACAGAGATAAAGTTTTTTATAAAACTTCAGGTGTGTTCCCCTGGGTTTTAAACCATCAATGGCTTAAAACGCATTTACAGCCTTATAGTGAAAATATCAGGGATGTTAATCATTGGAATTTTAATGAAAGGTACTTTGATAGATACTTTTTAAATGAACTGACTGAGCAGGATTGGCAGACTGAGGCAAAGTATGTGCAAACCAAACTTACTGATGAGGTCATTGAAAAGGCATTTCGCAAAATGCCGGATACGGTATATAAACTTTCAGGCCCGGAGCTAATCAGGTATTTTACTTCAAGAAGAGATAAGCTGGAGACACTTGCATTACAGTATTATAAATTCTTATCTATAAATGTAGACATTCCTGCTTCAGGTAAAGAAGAAGTTTTTGCGGTTAAAAACTTAGAAAATGGCGATGTGGAAGTTGTTATTCATAACATCAACAAGGAAGGAAAGAAGGGGAGACTGGTTTATAAAAGGATATTTGATAAGGGTGTCACTAAAGAGATTAGGCTTTTTGCTATAGGTGGCAAAGATTCATTTAAAGTCGAAGGTACAGCCTCTTCTCCGATTCGGGTACGTTTAATTGGTTCATCGGAAGCCAATCAATATCAAATAGCGCGGGGCGTAAAAAATAGGCCCTTTATATATGATCAGCCAGATACAAATAATCATTTTCCTGAAAGACTACAAGCGAAACTTCGCCTGTCTAATGATTCACTGATCAATCAGTTTGATAAAAATAGCTTTTTATATGATAGATCAGGAGTTTTATTTAACGGAGGATATAATATTGATCAAGGGATACAAATTGGTTTAGGTTATGTGATTGAAAAACAAGGGTTCAGGAAAAGCCCCTACGCACGTAAGCATGAATTTTGGGCCAATTATAATAGTGGTAGAAAATCATTTATATTGGATTATAGGTCGGATTTTAAGAAAGCTATAGGGAATAATGACCTCAGTGTACATGCTAATTTGCTTGGACCAAACAACCTTAGTAATTTTTTTGGTTTAGGAAATAATACTGAAAACATTGACCATGATTATGATGAAGATGAGATGGAACGTGAAGATGGTATTTCATATTATAGAAATCGTTACAATTATCTCAATGTTGATGTTAAACTGAGTCGTAATATAAGTAAATACTTACGTGCAAACGCTGGAGTATTGTTCTCTTACTATACCAGTACAGCTTCTGGCAATGAAGAGCGGTTCTTTAATGACTACAATGCTGCCAATCCGGATCAGCAAATTTTCTCTGATAAGTTTTATGGTGGTTTTGTAGCCGGACTAACTTATGATACCAGGGATAATATTGCGATACCGAAGAAAGGTATTTACTGGAACACAGCTTTGGCAGCACAACAGAAAATAGGTAATTCAGGAGATCGTTATGGTTCCCTATCGACTGAGTTTCGTTTTTACATCAACCCTGGTAAATCGGGTCTTGTTATTGCTAATAGATTAGGAGGGGGAACTACGATTGGAGAGCCTACTTTCTTTCAACGTATGCAGTTAGGTGGTGTAAATAGCTTACGTGGATTTAATAGCAAACGTTTTACGGGTAACAGTATGGTTTATAACAATCTTGATCTGCGACTTAAACTTTTCAATTTTACTTCCTATCTGGTGCCTGGTACTGTTGGTATGATTGGTTTTACGGATGTAGGACGTGTTTGGGAAAAGGGTGAGCATTCTGGCAGATGGCATCAGGGCTATGGTGGTGGTTTGTATGTAATGCCTGGTGAAGTTATTCTTCTTCAGGCAAGTGTTGGTGCGTCTAAAGAAGCCAGTATGTTGTATTTATCTATAGGATTCAACTTTTAGTAAATATTTATAAATAATCAGGTTGTTTATAAGTTTAAAGTACTTAAATCAAAAATTGATGAGTGCTTTATTGTCAGATTAATAAATAAGCCCTAAATTGTTGCGCTTATTGAAAATGACTTTTAACGATAGACATTTTTAATTTTAAAACAACCACACACAACCACACAAAGAAATGAACAGAAGAGAAGCACTTAAAAATACTGCGGTATGGCTCGGAACAGCAATTTCGGCTACTACATTCGGTGTTTTGTTTGAAAGTTTTACACTTCCTGAAAATGAAAAAAACACCATCTCATTTTCGGTGAAAGAGGAAGAAATATTAGCAGAGCTTGCCGATATTATTATTCCGCCTACTAAGGATGTTGGAGGAGCTAAAGCAGCAGGATTGGGAACTTTTATTCCAATGATGATTAAAGATTGCTATCCAGCCAATATGCAAAAAGGCTTTGCGGAAGGATTGAAAAGTGTAGAAGCAAAATCATTAAAGGATTTTAATAAGGAGTTTTTATCTCTAACCGTAAAAGAACGTGAACAATTGGTAGGTTCTATCAGAACTGAGACCATCGAACAGCAAAAAGCAGATAGAGCATCTAAAAAGAAAGGTGCTGTCTATTTCTTTGTACTGTTGAGAGATCTGACCGTTTTAGGGTATTTTGCCTCTGAAATAGGTTGTACACAAGCGCGTGAATACATTGCTATTCCTGGTCGCTATGATGGATCAGCTGATTTGAAACCAGGACAGAAATCCTGGGCTAGTTAACGTTTAATTTTAAGGAGTAGAATAAATCATGAATATAAATACCGATTTAAAAAAGGGAAATACATACGATGCTATTGTAATTGGATCTGGGATTAGTGGTGGCTGGGCTGCAAAAGAATTAACAGAAAAAGGTTTAAGGGTATTGATGTTGGAGCGTGGAATGAATATTGAACACGTGAAAGACTATGATACGGCAATGAAAGACCCATGGGAGTTTAAACATGCTGGCCGACTGACTGAAGAGCAAAAAAGAACGCATCCTGTTCAGAAAAGAGATTATCCATATTCAGAATATAATGAGAAGTGGTGGGTAAATGATTTAGAATGTCCATATACAGAAGATAAGCGTTTCGACTGGTACCGTGGTTTCCATGTTGGTGGTAAATCATTAATGTGGGGTCGTCAAAGTTATCGTTTTAGTGATCATAACTTTGAAGATAACGCTAAAGATGGACATGGTAATGACTGGCCAATCCGTTACAAGGATCTTGCTCCATGGTATGATTATACAGAACGTTTTGCCGGAATTAGTGGACAAAATGAAAACTGGCCATTATTACCTGATGGACAGTTTCTTCCCCCAATGGATCTTAATATCGTAGAGAAATCTGTTAAGAAACGTATAGAGGAGCATTATAAAGGAACAAGAATTCTGACAATTGGCCGTGTAGCCAATTTAACTGTTCCACATAAAGGTCGTGGCAATTGCCAATACAGAAACTTATGTAGTCGTGGTTGTCCGTTCGGTGCTTATTTCAGTACGCAATCATCAACTTTACCAGCTGCAGAGGCAACGGGAAGACTAACATTAAGGCCTTATTCTATCGTAAACCATATTATTTATGATAAGAATACTAAAAAGGCTAAAGGAGTAATGGTTATTGATTCGGAGACGAATAAAACAATGGAGTTTTACGCAAAGATTGTTTTTGTGAATGGCTCAACATTAGGATCAACCTTTATTTTATTGAACTCTACTTCGGAAGCACATCCAAATGGATTGGGTAATGGCAGTGGACAATTAGGGCATAACCTTATGGATCATCACTTCCGTTGCGGAGCCTCTGGAGAAGCACCTGGCTTTGATGATAAATATACTTTTGGCCGTAGGGCAAATGGAATTTATGTACCTAGGTACCAGAACGTAGGTAGTGATAAACGTGATTATTTACGTGGATTTGGTTATCAGGGTAGTGCTAGTCGCAAAAACTGGCAAAGTGATATTGCTGAACTTGCTTTTGGTAATGATTTTAAAGAGAAAATGAGTACACCAGGTGAATGGACCATGGGACTTGGTGGTTTTGGTGAGATGCTTCCTTATTATGAAAACAAGGTGTATATCGATAAGACTAAGAAAGATAAATGGGGACAACCAGTATTGGCTATCGACTGTGAGTACAAAGAGAATGAACAGAAGATGCGTAAGGATATGATGAATGATGCTGCTGAAATGCTTGAAGCTGCTGGCATGAAGAACATCAAGACTTATGATAGAGGGTGTTATCCAGGAATGGCGATCCATGAGATGGGAACTGCCAGAATGGGTAATGATCCAAAAACATCTGTTCTGAACAAGTGGAACCAAATGCATGAAGTAAATAATGTATTTGTTACGGATGGTTCTTGTATGCCATCAATTGCTTGTCAAAATCCTTCCTTAACCTTCATGGCTTTAACTGCACGTGCATGTGATTACGCAGTAAAAGAACTGAAGAAAAAGAATATCTAATTGTATAAAAAAAGCGATGAGCATGCTCATCGCTTTTTTTATACCTTATTCAGCTTCATGATCTACAAGAAGTTTGATTTCATGATCAGAAATGGTAATCAATCGTTCTTTATACAAACCACCAATAGCTTTTTTAAAAGCACTTTTGCTGATTTTAAAACGGTAATAAATATCATCTGGTGAACTTTTATCACCCAATGAGATTACACCACCGCTTTCTTTCAGGTCTGCCAGCAAAACATCTTTCGTTTCCAGTATATGACCATAACCCATAGGTTGTAAGCTCAAGTCAATTTTACCTTCAACGCGGATTTTTTTGATCCATCCTTTACGTATTTCACCTGGATTCAATTCATCAAAAAGCTCATTGGTATATAATAGACCAATATATTTATTATCTATAATGGCATTATAGCCTAAATCAGATCTGTCTACAATTAATAAACTAACTTCATCAGCTTCTTCCAGGTCAATTTCTTCTTCTTCTACATAATTTACAAGCTTTGAAGAAGCTACCATACGGTCATTGCTTTCATCCAGAAAAACATATACTACATGTTTATCACCTTTAAACATTGGACGTTTCTGTTCACGTTTAGGAACGTATATATCTTTGCCCAAGCCAATGTCCATAAATGCACCACCATCTTCAGCTTCATCAACAACAGTAAGGAATGCAAAGTCGCCAACACAAGCATAAGGTTTTTTTGTTGTAGCTTGTAATCTGCCATCTTTTTGCATAAAAACAAAAACATTCAGGTTGTCGCCAATTTCGACATTCTGCGGAACATCAACGTAGGGTAGAAGCACTTCTTTTTCACCTTCGGTTAAAATCAGCCCTTCTTCTGTTTTTTTTATAATTCTAAGGTCGTTGTATTGTCCTATTGCTATCATTTTACAAAGGTAGTATTCTCCAGTCGTTTTTTATGTGCTTCAACAATTTGAGTATAATGTTTACCAACAGTTTTTCTGGTTTCTAGTCCCCCGTATTCCAGTCCGAATAAAATTTCCAGTTTACGGGCAATTTTATAAGGGATATCAAGTTTATCGTCAATCAGGATATCCCTGTAATTGTAAAAAGTGCTCATTCCTTTACCAATAATACCGGGAATAGCCTTAAGAACAATGTGATATTCATGTTTCTTTAGATTCTCAATACATTCTTCGATTCTGTATTTCTTTGGTAATAGTTCTTTATTTTGGATATTTGCTTTCATATTACCACAAGTCTATACAGAAGCATATATATGTTGGTAAAAATATCTCACTTATTTTAAAATTACAGAGTAGAGTTCAGTATTTGCTTTGTTTTTTAGTAATTGTATGGCGATTTTACTCCTTTTACCCAATGAGCAACAAAAAACTATTCTTTTATACAGAGAAACTTCATCAAGTCGATTGTTTAACTCATAAAGAGGGATATTGATTCCACCAATATTGTTTTCTTCGAACTCATAAGTTTCTCTAACATCTATAAGCGTAAATTCTTTTTTTTGAGATTTCCATTGTTGCAGCTCCATTAGACTAATTTCCTTTGTATTTGTAGGGAGATCAGTTTCTTTAATTTTTGAAGGCTGTTTAATTGTAGGACCCGCGAACTTGAAGCACTGCATTTCATTGTTCAACGCATTAAAAACGAGCAGTTTTCCGGAAAGTATTTCTCCAAAACCACATATTATTTTAATTGCTTCATTGGCCATTAAACTACCAATAATACCAGGTAGAGTGCCTATTACACCACTTTCTCCACAATTACCAGTGTCTTCAGGACGAGGCGGCTCTGGGTAAATATTCCTGTAATCAGGCCCGCCATTAAAGTTGAATACTGATATCTGCCCTTCAAACTGAAGTATTGAACCAAATATCAATGGTTTATTTAGCTCAACACAAGTGTCATTAACAAGGTAACGGGTTGGAAAATTATCAGAACCATCAATAATCAGATCATATTGTTTGATTAATGTAGCTGAATTTTCACTTGTAAATTTGAAAGCATATGAATCAATATGTAGCTCAGGATTAAACAAACGAAGTCTTTCAGCAGCAATATCTGCTTTATGCTTGCCGATATCAGAGATATGATATAAGATTTGACGCTGGAGGTTAGTCTCGTCTATCAGGTCATGATCTATAATCCCGATATGACCAACACCAGCTCCGGCGAGGTACAAAAGTATAGGACAACCCAATCCTCCAGCTCCAATAATCAATACATTTGCATTCTGAAGCTTTTGTTGTCCTTTTAAACCTATTTCATCAAGTGTAATTTGTCTGCTGTATCTTTTATAACTCTTAGTTGTATTCATGGTCATTACACGCTATTGTTAAACAAGAATATTGTCCCAATCTTTCCATACCGCTTCATAACCCTGTTTCGATATCATGTTAGCAATTTCTGAAGCACTGCGTTCATCTGAAATTTCAAACTGTTCTAATGACTGCGGTTCAACAGTATAGCCACCAGGATTTGTTTTAGATGCTGCACTCATTGATGTGATGCCGAGTTTAACAATGTTGTTTCTAAACACTTCAGACTCTCTTGTAGAGATTGAGAGTTCTACTTCTTCATTAAACAGCCGATAAGCACAGATTAATTGAACCAATTCCCGGTCACTCATGACCACTTTAGGTTCCAATCCACCACTAAAGGGCCTTAATCTGGGAAATGAGATACTGTATTTACTTTGCCAATATGTTTTTTCAAGGTAATCGAGATGTAGGGCTGTATAAAAAGAGTCAGTACGCCAATCTTCCAGGCCAATTAATACGCCAAGTCCCATTTTATGGATCCCGGATTGGCCTAGTCTGTCGGGTGTTTCAAGTCTATATTGAAAGTTTGATTTCTTTCCTTTTGGGTGATGTTTTTTATAATCTTCCTGGTGGTAAGTTTCCTGGTATACCAATACTGTATTTAAGCCATAAGGCCTTAACTGTTCATAATCTTCAAGATCAAGAGGCTGGACTTCCATAGATATTTGCGAAAAATGAGGCCTGATCAGTTCCAATACCTTTTTAAAATAATCGGTATGAACGGTTTGGTTGGCCTCTCCGGTAACCAGCAACACATGATCGAATCCCATATTTTTAATTGCAGCTACTTCCTGCATGATTTCTATGGGAGACAATGTTTTCCGCTTTACCTTATTGTCGTAGCTAAAACCACAATATGTGCAAATGTTATTGCATTCATTAGATAGGTAGAGCGGCACATACATTTGAACAATGCGGCCAAAACGCTTTAGGGTTAGCTGTTGACTAATCTGTGCCATTTGTTCCAGATATGGGGCAGCGGCAGGTGAAATTAGGGCTTTAAAATCTTCCAGTGTTCTTTTATGAGTATTCAAGGCTTGCTCAACATCTGATGCCGTTTTACTATAGATGCTATTACTGGTTTCATTCCAGTCGCATTTTTCAAAGATCTCGTTAAAAGTACCCATTGTTGTTAATCTAAAAATGAGGTGAGCGGACTACTTGCTACGGCATGTATGCCTATTTTACCCAACCCGGCTTCGTAGGCCATTCTTCCAGCTTCAACAGCCATTTTAAAAGCCTGCGCCATCTTCGTTGGGTTACCTGAAGCAGCAATAGCCGTATTCACCAAAACTGCATCAGCACCAATTTCCATTGCTTTCGCTGCATCAGAGGGCGCACCTATACCTGCATCTATAATTACAGGTACTGTACTTTGACTGATGATAATTTCAAGAAAATCAATTGTTCTTAAACCTTTATTACTACCAATTGGAGATCCAAGAGGCATTACAGCAGCTGTACCCACGTTTTCCAAACGTTTGCATAAAACAGGATCAGCATGGATATATGGCAATACGATAAATCCGAGTTTAGCCAATTCTTCAGTTGCCTTTAGTGTTTCAATAGGGTCAGGCATCAGATATTTTGGGTCAGGATGAATTTCCAGCTTTATCCAGTTTGTTTGCAAAGCTTCTCTTGCCATCTGCGCTGCAAAAATGGCTTCCTTTGCATTTCGAACTCCAGATGTATTGGGAAGTAGATTAATATGAGAATGGTTTAGATGCGCTAGTATATTATCCTCGTTCTTATGCATATCCACTCTTTTAAGCGCTACAGTAACCAGTTCAGAACATGAAGCTAATAATGCTGTTTCCATTTCAGAAGCTGAACTGAATTTACCTGTACCTGTAAAGAGTCGCGAATTGAAAGTTTTATCTGCTATTTTTAACATCTTTTTTAATTAATTGGGTGGATTATTTCAGTGTTACCGATTGGTTAGAATTTCGCAATAGAAAATGAACCAGATTCTGAATAACGGGAGTGTGTTCTGGGTGGATTGTCAATGCTCCTGAAACTGCAATGCCGTGAACTCCTGCAGCAATCAAGGCTGAAATGTCTGTTGTTTCAATTCCACCAATAGCAATGACAGGAGTAGTGATTCCGATGTCTTTTGCTTGTTTAATTAAGGAAATATAACCTTCCAAGCCAATTATCGGACTTAAATTCTTTTTGGTCCTGGTGAATCTATATGGGCCTAAACCAATATAATCCGCACCTTCATCAACCCTTAATTTTATATGGTCAAGAGTATTGGCTGTGCCACCAATAATTATTTTTGGTCCTAAAATAGCTCTTGCTTCTGCAATAGGCATATCATCTAAACCTAAATGAACACCATGGGCACCTGCTTTTAAAGCAACCAAAGGATAATCATTTACAATAAGCTTAGCACTGTGCTTTTTACATAATGCTACTGCTTCAATGGCTAACGATAGAACCTCGTCTTCAGTTTGGTTTTTAACTCTCAATTGAATCCATTTACCACCAGCAATTAATACCCTTTCAATGGCCTCTAATTGTGAATTTAATGGTGGTGATATATAGTGTAGTCTCTCAATCATTTTCTTTTTGTATTATATTATGATAACCAAGGAGGCTCTCATTGCTGTTTAAAAAATGCTCTGTGTTCACTTTTGCTAATGTGCATGCTTCCAAAAGTCCATTTCCTTTTGCTATCATTGCTGTAATTGCTGCTGATAACACACAGCCTGAACCATGTTTTTGATGGATGGTCTTTATGTCTGGCTTTAATTCATGCACATGATCATCAACATATAAATAGTCTGTACCTATATTTTTAGTATTATGTCCACCTTTAAGTAAAACGGGGCAATAGCTAGACCAGATCTTTGCTGCAGTAAATACTTCATTCTTTCCACCTAGGTGCAGCATTTCATGGTAATTGGGTGTAATCAAATCAATTTTCTTTAATACAGGAAGTAGTTGTTTTAAACCATTGTCCCAATCATGAAAAGTATAACCGGCACTTGCTTTCATTACCGGATCCATTACTATTTTTATCTCTGATTGCTCCTTTTTTAAATGATCAATCACATCTATTAGAACAGAGATGTTTTTTATGAGACCAATCTTTACAGCAGCTATTTTAAAACGAGATAGAAGTGGAGCAATTTGTTCTATAATCTGTGCAGTATCCAGCCAATTGTTTTTTAAAAAATCAATATCAGTCTGAACAGTTAATGCAGTGCAAATTCCAAAGCCGTATACTTTTTGTTGCTCAAAACATTTAACATCTGCCAGCAGTCCTGCACCAGCACTTGGATCGAATCCAGCAATGCTCATGACATAGGGACGTATTGCTTTTTTAAGTTCCATTTTTATTGAAATTATACTTTAGTTGAAGTGTTCTTTGTATTTGATTAAAAGTGATTTGAAATTATTAATTGCAGTTTTTTTGTTATTCCAGATAGTACCTAAAACTGCTGTGCCATCAAATCCCAGTTGTTTTATCTCCCGGAGATTTTGATGAGTTATGCCCCCCAATCCGATAATTTTAGTTTTTCTATTCTGATCAGGAAGTATCAAATTAACTTTAGATAGACCAGTATATCCCAGTTTGGATATACTGTTAAATACTGGCCCATAAAAAGTATAATCAAAGCCGTTCAGCTTTTCAAAGTCATTTAATTGATGAATTGAAGTACTTAAGGTATAACCTTTCAGTTGATCAAATTCTTCATTAGAGGTCGCCTTTCTAAGTTGCTCAGGATAATGTAGTCGTTTTATTAATGGAAAAACCTGATGCAAATAGTGGAACTGATGTAAAGCGATTCTGTCATGGTACTTCTCCTTTATTTCAGAAATCAGCTTTTTATGTTCTGAAAGGCCAATACCTGGTTTTCTTAAATGAAAAACACTTAAGCCAGCATCGAATAGCAGATTGATCATTCTACTTTCAGTAGTAAAACAGATTGGTTCAGAAATAACAATTAAAGCCATTTAACAGGAACTTTGAAAAGTGTATAGTTTTTTAGTTTACAGGTAGATTTCACTGCCTTTTTCAGTGAATTCTTTCGATTTGTCGGCCATTCCTTTTTTAATCGCCTCTTGTTCATCAATACCCTGATTTGCCGCATAGGTTCTCACATCTTGTGTGATTTTCATAGAGCAAAAATTCGGGCCGCACATAGAGCAGAAGTGGGCAATTTTGGCACCATCAGCAGGTAGCGTTTCATCATGAAACTCTTTGGCTGTATCCGGGTCAAGAGAAAGGTTAAACTGATCTTCCCATCTAAACTCGAATCTTGCTTTACTCAATGCATTATCTCTGTATTGAGCACCAGGATGTCCTTTAGCCAGATCAGCAGCGTGTGCGGCAATCTTATACGTAATTACACCATCCTTAACATCTTTTTTATTTGGTAAGCCCAAATGCTCTTTAGGAGTTACATAGCACAACATTGCAGTCCCAAACCAACCGATCATCGCAGCACCAATGGCTGATGTAATATGGTCGTATCCCGGAGCAATATCAGTAGTTAGTGGGCCTAAAGTATAAAAAGGAGCTTCAGAACAATGTTCAAGTTGCTTTTCCATATTCTCCTTAATCAGGTGCATCGGTACGTGTCCAGGTCCTTCAATAATAGTCTGGACATCATGTTTCCATGCTATTTTAGTCAGTTCCCCCAATGTTTCCAGCTCACTGAATTGTGCTTCATCATTTGCATCAGCAATACATCCCGGTCTTAACCCGTCGCCCAAAGAAAATGCCACATCATAAGTTTTCATGATCTCACAGATTTCTTCGAAATGCGTATAAATAAAATTCTCTTTATGATGTGCCAGGCACCATTTTGCCATGATAGAACCGCCACGAGATACAATGCCAGTTATTCTTTTTGCTGTTAAAGGTACATAGCGCAACAGTACACCTGCATGGATAGTAAAGTAATCTACACCTTGTTCTGCCTGTTCAATTAAAGTATCTCTAAATAATTCCCATGTTAAGTCTTCCGCTTTACCATTTACTTTTTCGAGTGCCTGATAAATTGGAACAGTACCAATTGGTACAGGAGAGTTACGGATAATCCATTCTCTGGTTTCATGAATGTTTTTACCTGTAGAAAGATCCATAATAGTATCTGCTCCCCATCTACACGCCCATACTGCCTTTTCAACCTCTTCTTCAATAGATGAAGTAACTGCTGAATTGCCAATGTTAGCATTGATCTTTACCAGGAAGTTACGTCCGATGATCATTGGTTCTAGTTCGGGGTGGTTAATATTACATGGAATAACTGCACGTCCTGCTGCTACTTCCGAGCGTACAAACTCTGGTGTAATGTATCCATTTGGTGTATTAGCGCCAAAACTATGTCCTTTATGCTGATGGTTCATTACCTCGTGCTGATCACCTAATTGTTCGTTCAGTAAGTCTATGCGCTGATTTTCTCTGATGGCAATGTATTCCATTTCGGCAGTAATAATGCCTTTTTTAGCATAATGCATTTGCGATACATTCATGCCATCCTTAGCTTTATAAGGCTTATTAAGGTGAGAAAATCTTAAAACATCCAGTTTGTTGTCGGCCAGGCGTTGTTGTCCATAATCAGAGGAAATATGATCCAGTTGTTCAACATCCGCTCTGTTGGTTATCCATTTTTCTCTTAATCTTGGAAGCCCTTCTTTTACATCAATATGGGCATTAGGATCTGTATATGGACCACTGGTATCATATACAGTAACTGGAGGATTAGGTTCTGTTAAACCGAAACCATTATGAATTTTGGTATCGTTCAAAGTGATTTCGCGCATGGCTACACTGATATCGTGTAACTGGCCTTTAACAAATACTTTACGAGAGGCCGGGAATGGACTTCTGCTGATTACTTCTTGGTTTGGAGTCTTTTCAGTTTTCATGTTGTTATACTAAAGGATTTGATTTAAATGATTGAATGGGTTATTTTATCCGCCTTGAGTAGCTTTAATTAACATAACCTGGTCACCATCTTTTAAAAGATGTTCTTGCCAGTCGGATTTTGTAATGATGGTTTGATTAACTGCAACAGCAATGCCTTTAGCTTCGCTATGTAGCATGACAGCAAGCATTTCTGCTATAGTACAGGACTGATTAAATTGATGATTTTTGTTATTTATAGTTATCTCCATAATCTGTAAAAATTTGGAAAACTATAGGAGAAAGCCCATAACGGCTCGAAAAGACAGCAATAGATTTGCTTCTACTTTTCCCTTCGGCAGTACTAACTGCATCAGGTTCAAAGGGTATATCTCAGCGCAAGGCACCCCTAAAGTTTTTTGTAAAGCTATGTTATTATATTCTTAAAGCCAAACTTTTAAAATAATGATGATAATATCTGAGGATTTACCTGATGCTGACACTTCAGTAGAATTCGTCGAAAATGAATTACTAGATTTGCAGTGCAACTATAATGCAATGATTTCTAATACAAAACATCGTTTCTTTCTAAGTCTTTTTTTCTTCATGTCAGGGTTAAGTTTTTCAACCTGGGCATCCAGAATTCCTACTATTAAATCCACTTTTGGTTTCAATGAAGCTGAGTTGGGTAGCCTTTTACTGGCCTTACCTATCGGTTCTTTATTGGGGCTGCCACTTTCCGGCTGGCTGGTTTCAAAATACAATAGCAGGGTTCCGCTAACTGTCGGATATGGCCTCAATGCTTTTTCTCTGGCACTGATTGGTTTTTCTTATAATACCTTTAGCTTGGTTGTTGCTGTTGTCTTATTTGCCTTTACAACAAGGATTTTTAATATTTCTGTAAATACTCAGGCTATAACCTTGCAAAAACGGTTTGATAAGAAAATAATGGGCTCCTTTCATGGTTATTGGAGCATGGGTGGAATAGCAGGTATACTCTTATCAACGCTGTTATTAGAATTAAGCATTTCTATACAACATCATTTTATTGCTGTTGCTATTGCAATGTTATTGATTACGCTATATTCCTATCAGTTTTTACTACATGGAGATAGGGCTAAAACGGGTAATAAGCTGATATTAAGTAAGCCAGATCCTTATATCTTTTATCTTGGTTCAGTTGTATTTCTGTGTGCAATATGTGAAGGTGGAATGTTCGATTGGAGTGGTATCTATTTTCAAGAGATCATTAGAGTAGAGATCTTTACTTACGGTTATCTCATTTTTATGACGTTTATGGCTACGTCAAGATTTCTATCTGATGTTATCATTTCCAGATTTGGGATGCCAAAAACATATATTATGAGTGCGGTGTTTATTATTTCTGGTATTGGGCTTGCCACTATTTTTCCGTATTTCTGGCCCGCTATGATAGGTTTTTCATTAGTCGGCTTTGGTACTGCGGCGATTATTCCGATGTCTTACGCACTGGCAGGCGCTTCAAAAAAGTATTCTGCAGGAATGGCAATTTCTATTATTGCCACTTATTCTATTACAGGGATGTTGCTTGGCCCGCCTTTAATAGGCTATTTGGCGCATGCATTCAATTTAAGGGTATCTTTTATCATTTTTGCACTATGTGGTGCTTTATTAATACCGATTACGAAAATGTTCTTTAAATATCAAAAGCTTTCAAATGAAATAGCTTAGCCATTTTATTTGAAAGCTTCTGTGCTTTTAAATATGTTTTATTGTCCGTTTATCAGATATTTCTAAACATTTTGGATTTTCTCATTTGCTTGGTCTGCCACATCTTTAGCACCTGATTTTGTTTCGTTTTTGAAATCTTCAAATTCCTTACTGATTTCTTGTGCTTTGTTTTTTACATTGTTCTTTGCTGAATTAAAGCCTTCTTTAACAGAATCAGCTGCGTTCATTGCTTTATCGGAAATTCTCTCTCTGATTTTTCTGCCACTATCCGGGGCGAACAACACACCCAATACTCCGCCAATTGCAAGCCCTGCTAATAAAGCCATAATTGCTCCAGATTTATCACTGGATTTGTGCGCTTGCATGTTTGAAAAGTGGTCGGAAATTAATTTTCTATAATTCATAGCTGTTTATTTTAATGGATGAAAACACTTTCATTACTAACTAAACAGATATAGGGTAGTAGTGTTTTGAAAAAAATGAGAAAATCATTTATCTTTTTAACGCTGGATAATTTTGTGATTCTAAATTGCAGGGTAGTTCAATAAAAGTTAACTATAAACTTTTACCTTTTAAAGACTAAACAGGGCTAATTTATTCTCTATTTTTGTATCGTGTATTTTTTACACTAACTATGACAAGAAATAGATGAAAAAAAGTTTACTGGCATTAACCCTAGGTGGTCTTGGGATTGGCATAACAGAGTTTGTGATGATGGGCTTGTTGCCTGATATTGCAAAAGATTTAGCGATAACAATTCCTCAGGCTGGACACTTGATTTCTGCATATGCCTTAGGTGTAGTTATTGGTGCGCCAGTATTGGTAGCCATTGCAGGTAGCTATCCTCCAAAAAAGATATTGATGGCATTGATGTTAATGTTCGTAGCTTTTAATGCTTTTTCTGCTTTCTCACCTGATTATACAACCATGTTTATTGCTCGTTTACTTGCAGGATTGCCTCACGGAGCATTTTTTGGAGTAGGATCAGTAGTGGCCAGTAAGCTTGCCGAAAAAGGAAAAGAAGCGCAGGCGGTATCTTTGATGTTTGCAGGTTTAACAATAGCTAATGTAATTGGAGTGCCCCTGGGTACTTTTATTGGTCATAACTATTCCTGGAGATATACATTTATAATTATTGTTATCGTAGGCCTTATTACTTTATTAAGTTTAAAATTGTGGATGCCTGTATTACCGGCAACAAAAGATAGAGATCTTAAAAAAGAATTGAGTTTCTTTAAACTTCCAGAAGCCTGGTTGATCATACTAATGATTGCTATAGGAACAGGTGGCTTATTCTCCTGGTACAGTTATATCGCACCCTTGCTGACAGATGTAGGTGGTTTTTCTCCAGATTCTATTACTTATGTATTAGTGCTTGCCGGATTGGGAATGATGGTAGGTAATTTTATTGGAGGTAAGCTGGCAGATAAATTTTCTCCTGCAAAGGCTTCTGTATCTTTACTTATAGCGATGGCTATAACTTTGTCAATTGTTCATTTTATCTCTGTCAATCAAACGCTTGCATTAATAATGACTTTTATTACCGGCGCTGTAGCATTCGCTCTTGCTGCACCTATTCAAATGCTGATGATTAAAACTGCAAAAGGATCAGAAATGCTTGCTGCATCTGCTAGTCAGGCTAGCTTTAACATTGGCAATGCATTGGGTGCTTTCTTGGGTGGTTTGCCCTTAGCTGCAGGATATGGTTATACATCACCTGTTGCAGTAGGTGTTCTTATGGCCTTAACTGGTGCTGCATTTGCCTGGATGTTGATTTCTAGAAATAAAAGATTCGCTGTTGCTCCAATAAAACTGAGCTAAGAAATTCGTAATTTTAATGGTGTAAATTCTACGCATTAAAATTATGGAAACAGATTATCTATCAAGTGTAAAAAAGCAATTCGAATATTATAAATTTTTGGGTGATAAGACTATCAATCAGGTTCCTGAAGAAAAACTATTCTGGCAGTATAATGAAGAAAGCAATAGTATTGCTACTATTGTTAAACACTTGTCTGGTAATATGAAATCGCGTTGGACAGATTTTCTTACAACTGATGGAGAGAAAGAGACTAGAAACAGGGAGGCTGAGTTTGATAATGACCTTTATACCAAAGAAGAGGTTCTAAAAGCATGGAATGATGGCTGGAAATGTCTGCTTGATACCATATATTCCCTGAAAAATCAAGATCTTGAAAAAGAGGTTTTTATACGAAATATGGGACATACTGTTATGGAAGCTATTAACCGGCAATTGGCTCATTATCCTTATCATGTCGGACAAATGGTTTTTATTGGCAAAATGATATGTGGCAAAGATTGGGTATCGTTGTCAATTCCAAGAGGACAGTCAGACGTTTACAATGCAGAGAAGTTTGCAAAACCTAAGCATACCGAGCATTTTACTGCAGAATTTATCAAGAAAAAGTAGTGATACTGTCTGTTCAATTTAAAACTAAAGTAATTTATAGCTTATGAAAGTGATAACAAAGAAAGGATTATTAGTTTTGGCTATATTATCGCCAATATTATCCGTGGCACAATTAAAGCAAATACAAAAAGGAACAATGATTTATCCCAAGACGAAGACCGTAGCTATAAAAGATAATTATTTTGGAACAGAAGTAGCAGATCCATATCGCTGGCTGGAGGATGACCGGTCTGAAGAAACTAAGGCCTGGGTTATCGCCCAAAATGCGGTGACACAAAAGTATATGTCACAAATTCCTTATCGGAATGAGATTAAAGAACGATTAACTCATTTAATGGATTATGAAAAGTATTCTCAGCCTTTTAAAGAAGGTGTTTATACTTATTTTTATAAAAATACAGGTTTACAAAATCAAAGCCTGTTGTATCGTCAGAAGGAGGGTGAGGAAGCAGAGATATTTTTAGATCCTAATACTTTTTCTAAAGATGCGACTACTTCGCTTGCTGGGATAGATTTCTCTAAAGATGGTAGTTTATGTGCTTACCAATTGTCTGCAGGAGGTTCTGACTGGACCAGCGTTGTTGTAATGAAAACAGATGATATGTCTGTGGTAGGAGATACATTAACAGATGTGAAGTTTTCTGGAATTGCTTGGCAAGGTAATGAAGGGTTCTATTATTCTAGTTATGATAAACCTGTGGCGGGAAGCCCATTGTCTGGATTAACCCAATATCATAAATTATATTTTCATAAGCTAGGGACATCACAAAAAGAAGATGTATTGATATTCGGTGGCGAAAAAATACCACGTAGATATGTTGGTGCAGGATTAACGGAAGATGAGCGTTACCTGATTATTTCTGCAGCAAATACGACTTCGGGAAATGAGTTGTATATCAAGGATCTTAGACAGCCTGATTCAGAGATAATTTCTGTAGTGGATAATTTTGATCAGAATCATTCAATCATAGACAATATTGGAAGCAAATTATATATCTATACTAATTTAAATGCGCCAAACGGACGTATTGTTACAGTTGATGCTGTTGATCCTAAACCCACAAACTGGAAAGAGCTGATCAAAGAAACCAGCAATGTATTATCTCCTTCAACAGGTGGCGGAAAGCTATTTGCAAACTATATTGTAGATGCAGTGAGCAAGGTTATGCAATATGATATGGAAGGTAAACTGGAACATGAAATTGAACTTCCTGGCTTGGGTACAGCGGTGGGATTTAGCGGTAAAAAAATAGAGAAGGAGATCTTTTATACTTTTACCTCCTATGTTTATCCTACGACAATTTTTAAGTATGATGTAAGCAATGGAAGTTCATTGTTGTACAAAAAATCGGGAGTGGATTTTGACCCTTTGATGTATGAATCAAAACAATTGTTTTATAAATCTAAAGACGGGACCAAGGTTCCTGTGATCATTACTTATAAAAGAGGGATTCTGTTAAATGGCAAGAATCCAACAGTATTATATGGATATGGAGGTTTCAATATTAGTCTTACACCTGCATTTAGCACCTCAGTAGTTTCTTTGTTAGAGCAGGGTGGTATTTATGCTGTGGCCAATTTGAGAGGTGGAGGTGAGTATGGAGAGAATTGGCATGTAATGGGTACGAAGCTGCAAAAGCAAAATGTATTTGATGATTTTATTGCTGCTGCGGAGTTTTTGATTACAGAGAAATATACTTCCAGTGAGTACCTGGCTATTATGGGTGGTTCCAATGGAGGATTGTTAGTTGGTGCTGTAATGACACAGAGACCAGAATTATTTAAGGTAGCTTTCCCTGCAGTGGGTGTTTTAGATATGTTAAGATATCACAAGTTCACTTCAGGTGCAGGCTGGGCTTATGATTATGGTACCTCCGAAGATTCAAAAGAAATGTTCGAATACCTATATAAATACTCACCGGTACACGCATTAAAATTAGGTCTTAAATATCCGGCAACATTGGTCACTACTGCCGATCATGATGATAGGGTTGTGCCAGCACATTCCTTTAAATTTGCCGCAACATTGCAAAAAGATCAAGGAGGTAAGGCTCCTGTTTTAATTAGTATACAGACCAATGCAGGGCATGGTGCTGGAAAACCAACTGATAAAGCTATCGAAGAAATTGCAGATAAATGGGCCTTTATGTTCTATAATATGGGGATAGAATACAAAACAGTACAATAATTTATATTTATATTGGCTTTGCTAAAATAACATACAATGAAACGAACAATCATTCTATTTACATTTACTATTATGAGCTTAATTGCTGCAGCACAAACAAAAGAAGAGACTAAAATTGAAAAATTAACCGAAAAGCTACGTATATCTATGATCAGTGGTAATAAAACTGATCTGGAAAACCTGGTGTGGGATAATTTAACTTATGGTCATTCAAATGGAAAAATCGAAGATAAGGCAGCTTTTGTTCATGCATTGTCGACTAAAAAATCTGATTTTAAAACCATAGAATTATCTGAAATTGCGGTTACAGTAGCCGGAAAGACAGCTATTGTCCGTCATATTTTAAGAGCAGATACAAATGACGGGGGAATTCCTGGTAAAGTTAACCTCGGTATAGTATTGGTTTGGGAAAAAAGAGGAGATGAATGGAAATTACTTGCCAGACGCTCCTTTAAAATCAATTATTAATGATACTATTTTATTCTGCTGAAGAATCTGGGAACATCTCTTTCATCACTTGAGTAAAATTCTAGTTTCTTATCTTTTCCGTATAAATACAGTGAAGGATATTGTTTAGGATGGAAGAGGGGAATGAAAATATGATCACGATCCTGTAATACGGTAACATTCTTCATTGTTTTTAAAGGCTTGGCAAAGGTATCCATAAAGTAATTTACTGAACGGATCTGATCTTGAGTAACCAGGTAGAGGTTAACGTTAATCAATTCGTTGCTTCTTTTAGAAATATTTGTTGCGACTTTTTGGCAATGGTCACAGGTCGCATCAAATAGAATGATCATGGATTTAGTCCCTTTTGGAATAAGATCTGTAGAAAAGTTTCCGCCATCAGTTTTGTAGAATAATGCTTTTGGCATATCAGTTCCAGGAATTGGTTGTTGAGCATTGACTGTTAAAGCGCAAACTGCAATTATTAATGAAAGGAATATTTTTCTCATAGTGATTTGAATAGTTTACTAATATCTGATTCTATTCAAATATTTCTGTCATTTTAATCCAAAATTCTATTTAAACAAATGTTCCATATTTTTGTTGTAGAGTTAATCTCAGTATTAATTAAAGATATAAACTTTATGAAGCAAAAATTATTATTAGCGTTATGCCTGCTTTTTTCAAGTCTGACTTATGCACAGGATATCCCAGTAAGCAGTGTGCCAGCTGCGGTAATGAACTCATTTAAAAAGGCTTTTCCAAATGCGGTTAAGGTTGAGTGGGAAATGAAAGGAGAATTATACAATGCTGAATTTGATGTTAACAGACGTGATCATGAGGTTTGGCTAAATGCTGCTGGTGCAATTGTGAAACACAAACAGGAGGTCAAATCAAGAGAACTTCCAGCTGCTGTTTCTGCAAGTTTGAAAAAGAATTATAAAGGTTTTTGGATTGATGACGTAGATAAATACGAGGTTGGTAAACAGTTTTTTTATAAAATAGAATTGAAAAACCTTACTCAGGAAAAGAATATTGTTGTGGATACAAAGGGTCTTATCGTAAACAAAATTCTATAATATCTTTAGCTATTTTTACTTGCACAGCTCTGGAGGAAATATGATGCGAAAAATGCTTCCTTTATTTACTTCAGAGCTTACACTGATTGCAATTTGCTGTGATACACAAATACTTTTTACAATAGAAAGTCCAAGTCCATGACCTACATTCTCTGTTAGGTTGGTCTTTCTGAAGCGATCGAAAATATAAGGAAGGTCCTCGATACTAATCCCGATTCCTGTATCTTCGAAATTAATTGCATAGGCACCATTAGATTCTATATTATCTGAAATAATTAAACTTCCATTTACTACGTTATATTTTATCGCATTGTTAATCAAGTTGTAAAATAATTGGAATAGCAGGTCCCTGTTTACTTTTTTAATAGATATATGAGTTTTGAGGTTTAGCCTAACGCTAAGTCCTTTTTCCTCAAATCTATGGGTTATCTCTTCAATAGCTTCTCTTATTAGTTCTGCAGGATTTACGATGTCAGATTTTGCAAATTGTTCATTTTCTATCCTTGAAATCAATAACAGCGAGTTTGAAATTTTCTTCAATCTATTTAAGGTTTTCATCATCTCGACGATTTTTAAAGCTTCAGGCTCATTCAAATGCTCATCGCCAAGCATATTCTCCATTTTATTTTGGAGAATACTTATGGGAGTCATCAGTTCATGAGAAGCATTGGCTGTAAATTCACGTTCTTTTTCAAAAGCCTCATTGATCTGGTCTAATAATGTGACTAAAGACGCATCAAGGAATTTGAAATCCTGAGTTGAGGTATTAATGAGAGGAGCATGATTCTTGAAAGGAAACTTACGGTCTACCAGCTTAGATTTAATGATTTTTCCGAGAGGACGAATTAACATCCTTGTAAAGAAAAGATCGAATATCAAACTGATGGCTATAAGACTCAGTAATACATATAGGGCAATACGTTGTAAAGGCTTATTATACTGATTTATACTGGATACAGTCTTTCCTATTTCAAGAAGATAGGATTTATTTTGGAAATTAAATGTGTGCATTAATATCCTGTAATTCAGTGTGTCTTGTTCAATTATACGCTGTTCAGTCTTTATCGTGTCAATTGGCAACCCTTTGTTGGCTGGCTCCAAAGCTATGTATTCTTCTTTTAGCATGGTATAACTACCATAACTGTCATCTCCTTGCAGGTAATGATTTATCCCATTCTTTTTGACTACGTTAATAACCTTATTTTGTTGTCGGCGTAAGGAATAATTAGTGTATTCTGAAACGATACCATCAACCAGAAAAGGCAGGGTAATGATAAACATGAGTACGATAGCTACTTTAGAGCCCGTAATAAAAAGGACTAATTTAGTTGATAATTTCACGTTATTTTTTAATTCTATAACCCACTCCCCGAACAGTTTCAAGGAATTCTGTTGGCGCCCATGCATTTAACTTTTTTCTAATATTTTTGATGTGGGCATCAATATAATTAGAGTCGTAATCGTCGTCAGCAAAGGTACCCCAAATGTGTTCACTAAGCTGCATACGTGTAAGTACACGGTTGCTGTGAAGAAAGAGATAGCTAAGTAAATCAAACTCTTTTCTTGATAGTTCAATTTGTTGTTCATTGAGCAATATCAAACGTTTTTGAAGGTCAAGTTTAAAATCTCCTAATGGTAAGAGTTCTTCCTTTACATTAAATTTTCGGCGTGCAATAGCCTGCATTCTAGATTGTAACTCAAGTAATGAAAAGGGTTTGGGAAGGTAATCATCAGCCCCAAGGTCCAGTCCCGCAATACGATCTTCAAGGTTACCTCTGGCAGTAAGAATGATATATGCCGCATCTGGATTGTGTTTCTTTGCTTGTGGGAGAAGATTTAAGCCATCACCATCAGGTAAGCCAAGGTCCAGCAAGATAAAATCATAAGTGTTGATCTGCATCTTTTCAAGGCCCGCTTTAAAACCATGTGCAAGATCACATATATAGAAAGCCTTTTTTAGAAAGTCTTCTATTTCATAAGCCAGTGTTTTTTCATCTTCAACGATTAAAACTTTCATTTCTGACTAAGGTTTAGTGTCTTCGTTTATTATCCCTCTCAGGTTTTTCTTTTTTCTCTTGTTTTACTTCACCAGGTTTCTGTTGTCTACGAGACTGTGGAACTTCTTTTACTTCGGGTTTTTTACCACCTTTATCTCCCTTGCCACGTTCTTGTCTACCACCTCTTTTATCCTGGTAATAATCAGCTTTTGAGATTATACCAGTAGTTGTTGTGGTAGCAAATGCACCAAAAGGAAGACCTGCGAAAAGCAGAACTACAGTAATGTATCGAAATAGACGAATAATACTCATGGTGTAAATATATAAAGATGAATACAAAGGTGTGTGTTGAATATGAATTTAAGATGAAAAATAAAAAGAATAAATAATCTTAAAATTTCATGTTCATTTCATGTTCAGTGCTGAGATTTGATTTAACAACACACAAATGAAATTTAAAATTACAAGGCTATGAAAAGGTTATTATTATTAGGAATGCTTGGTGTAATAGGATGGTTGCCGTTCCAGGCTAAAGCGCAATTAAGTATAAATGTAAATATTGGTTCACAGCCTTTATGGGGGCCGGTTGGCTATGATTATGTAGATTATTATTATCTACCAGATGTGGAAGCTTATTATCATGTGCCTAACAGACAATTTATATACTTGCAAAATTCCAGATGGATATTTTCGGCTTCTCTGCCATCAAGATATAGAGGTTATGATTTATATAGCGGTTATAAAGTAGTTGTTAATTCAAGAGATCCTTACAGACACTTTGATAGAGATAGGGTTACTTATGCGAGGTATAAAAGCTATAGAGGGCAAAAAGTAATCAGGTATAGCAATGATTCGAGGTACTATGTTGTGAAAGGTCATCCTCATGGAATGTCTCATGGACATGCTAAAAAATACTATTCAAGAGATCATGACAGAGGGCACGATAGATGGGATAGAAATGATCGTAATGATCATCACCGCGACAGAGAGCACAAAGGCCGCGACAGAGATAGAGGGGATAGAGGTCATGGTAGAGGCAGACATTAATAAACACACACACCAAAACCAATAGAGCCTGATCAGTTGATCAGGCTCTTATTTTATATGGATATTTTTATAATTTTTAGTTAGTAAATATTTTACCACCAAAAGGTCTGTCAGTATCTCCTATTAAACCTGCAGCAATTACAGTATATGATTTGCCCGCTTTAAATTCAAAACTTTCCAAATCTTTTGGCTCCATTACAGGCTCTGTACGATTATCTTTTAGTTGAAGGACATAAGATTTAGGATCTATCTCAATAAAAGCACTTGCGGCTTTATAAGATTTAGCAGAAATGATCACATCTCCATCTTTATTCACGAGATTAAGTGAAGGTGCATTTGGAGAAAGGTTAATAAATCTAACGAAGGCTTTAGACGAATTCATGTTCCCCAATGTATCTTTTACAATAAGGTAGTCTATATTAGGAGCTTTATCGATTAAGAAAAGTGAGGTTACACCATTGGTTTCCAATGATATATTTTTTGAAATAACAGGCTCGTTACCAGCAGTTGTAAACTTAATATTATGGTCACCTGGGCTAAGGGGCATATATCCTGAGTTTCCTAAAAAGGCAACAGCTTGTTGGTTTATTTTACTCTGATCTACAAAAATATTGAATGTTGCCAATGTAGGTGAAGTATTTGTAATGTTTAAAAATGTATACTCTTGTGCTGGAGCATTTTCTTTTGAGCAAGACTGGATAGTTAATGCTCCAATTGATAAAAGAGCTAATACACTTAGATTTTTGAATTTTTTAGTCACTGACATTTTAAGTTTGTTCATGTTTATACGATTAGGGTTTGTGAAATTAACTTTAATGTAGACGTATAATGTCATGCTAACGCTACAATTTAATTTAAAAAAACTCGCTACATTTAGGACATTATATTGAAAATCGGGTATTTACCCTCATAAAAATACACACAATGAAAGTAATTATAGGTTCAGATCATGCGGGTTTTAATTATAAAACCATGTTGGTTGCAGCATTACTACAAAACGGATATGAAGTCATTGACCTGGGAACAAACAATGAACAACCTACCGATTATCCTGATCATGCAGCTGATGTAGCTAGGGCAATTTTAGATGGAAAAGGTGAGAAAGGTATTCTTATTTGTGGTAGTGCGGTAGGTGTAAGTATTGCAGCTAATAAATTTAAAGGGATAAGAGCGGGCGTTTGCCATGATACTTATTCAGCACATCAGTCAGTAGAACATGATGATGTGAATGTACTTTGCATGGGCGAACGTGTTATTGGTATTGAGCTTGCAAAAGATATTTCCTATGCATTTTTAAATGCTGTTTTTTCTGGTGAAGAGCGCCATGTAAAACGATTGAAAAAAATAAAAGCATTGGAAGATAAAGAGTTATAGGTTAGCATGAAGTTATATATTTATATTGTTTTAGCTCTTGTTGTTTTTACCTTTTACCAGTGTCAGACACATAGAAAAACAGTTGAAGTTAATAAAGAACTGATACCGGATACGAGTAACTCGCAGGTTATTTCTGCTGAAGCTTCCATTAAACTTATGAAAGTAGAAGATGGCTTTGAGGTAAAACTTGTTGCTGCAGAACCTTTAATTTCGGCACCAGTGGCTTCGGTATTTGATCCGAAAGGCAGGTTGTGGGTCGTGGAAATGGTTGGGTACATGCCAGATGTTCAAGGTAAAGGGGAAGATATACCCAACGGAAAAATTGTGATTCTTGAAGATAAGAATGGTGATGGAAAGATGGATACGAGGAAGATTTTTTTGGATTCCCTGATATTACCAAGAGCTATTTGCTTGATAGATGGGGGAATTTTAGTGGCCGAATCACCAAATTTATGGTATTATGAGATTAAAAATGATCAACCGGGCAAACGTGTCTTAGTGGACAAAGATTATGCGGCAGAGGGTAATGTAGAGCATCAACCAAATGGACTTTTGAGAGCGCTGGATAATTGGATTTATAATGCTAAATCCACTAAAAGGTATCGGAAAAAAGGAGACCAGTGGTTAATTGAGAATACTCATTTTAGAGGACAATGGGGGATTAGTCAGGATAATTATGGCCGCTTGTATTATAATGACAATTCTACCAACCTGGTTAGTGATTATTTTATGCCTGGTTTTGCAGCGGGTAATCCGAATCTTAAACATGTATTTGGATTTGAAGAGAGAACAGTTAGAGATAACAGGGTTTATCCAGCCAGGATTACAACTGGTGTAAACAGAGCATATGTGGCCGGTGTTTTGGATGATAGCTTACGTTTAAAGAGTTTTACAGCGGCATGTGGTCCTGTTATATATCGTGGTAACTTATTTGGTCCAGAATATGATTTTAATGCATTTGTTGCAGAACCGGCTGCTAACTTAATTAAGCGGAATATTCTTAATGAGAAAGGGTTGGTGGTAAGTGGAGAACAAGCTTATAAAGGAAAGGAATTTTTAACAAGTATTGATGAACGCTTCAGACCAGTGAGTTTATATAATGGTTTGGATGGTGCTTTATATATTGTAGATATGTATAGGGGAATTATACAGCATAAAACATATCTCACGCCCTATCTGAAAGACGAAATTCTTAAAAGAAATCTAACTGAACCATTGGGTTGCGGAAGAATTTACAAAGTTGTCCCTAAAGGTAAAAGGTTGCCTAAGCTGAAGCTTAGTAATAATCCGAAGGAGCTTGTTGCCCTGCTGGGACATAAAAATGGAGCTGTCCGCGATATGGCACAGCAGGTATTGATTGATGGTAAACATACAGATGCTATTCCTTATTTAAAAAAAGCAATTACTGATAAAACTCATCATTTGCTGGTTATTCATGCAATGTGGGTGTTGGAGGGACTTTCGGCATTGCAGTCTGATGAGGTGCTTGGCTTATTGAAATCTGATAATTACAATATTAAAGTTCAGGCTTTAAGTGTAATTCCATCAATAATTGGCGTAAACTCAAGCGGGCCTTATATTGCTGCATTACAACAAATGCTCAAAGGGAATGATGAACTGCTAGCTCCGTATATTGCTTTCCTGGCTGGTTCTATTAAACCATATAATGAAAAGTTGACTGATGAATTATTGGTTGCTTTAGTTAAAAAATACCCTAAAAACCGTTATGTTTCTACAGCGGTGATTAGTAACCTTACTCATAAAGAAGAAGCATTTGCTGCTTCGATAGTCAACATATTGCCTGATACAAACCTGGTTATTAATAAACAATTGCAAAATATAATTATTCGATTAAGAAATGATAAGAAGAGCAAGGATCCTGAGTTGTTAAGTAAAGAATTTCCAAAAGGCGCTGCTTTATTTGCTTCAAGCTGTCAGACTTGCCATGCTGCAGACGGAAACGGAATCAGCTCATTGGCCCCGCCTTTAAACAAGTCGGAATGGGTAACAGGTAAGAAGGATAAGTTGATTGCTATTGTATTATATGGTTTAACAGGGCCTGTTAAAGTTAATGGACATTTATATGAAGCTCCGGAAGTTTCTGCTGATATGCCGGGCATAGCACATAGTGATGAAATATCTGATGAAGATGTAGCACAAGTATTAAGTTTTATTCGTGGCTCATGGCAAAATAATGCTGGTAAGGTAGATGTAGAGGAGGTTAATAAAGTCAGAACTCTTTATAAAGGTAGAGACAAACCTTTTACTATAACAGAGATTGAATCGAAATAGATTTAGATGTGGATAAAACTGTGGATAAGCGGTTGATAACATGTTGAAAAACAAGGTTAAATATATTTGGATCAGATAGTTATTCTGCATATATTAGATCTATCAATTACGGAGTACTTTGACAGTCTGAAAAAATATCCAAAAAGAGATACTTGGCCTCCGGGCAAAAGCCTCTGGAAATTTTGATGGAGCAAGGAAGAGTTAGAATCAATGGAGACAGCGATGAAAACTTGAACAATGAAGGGCTGAAACATGCCGGAATTTAATTGCATCTGAAACGGACATTATACCAAAATGAAACATTCTACGGAATAAATCAGGAGGGTAATTTAAACGGGTATCAACTTCTTAGGAAATTGAGTATACTACGAATTGTAAAGTAAAAAACGAATTGATGCTTGTCTGATAGCTACGGCTAAAGGATGGGTGAAAACGGAGAACTTGAATCGAAAGAAGAAAGTCTCCGTTTTCTTTTTATATGTAATTTACTCGTCTCATGCGTTAGAATTTTATTATTTTTATGTGTCATGAGTAAAGCTGTAAAACATCCTTCATTTGAACAAAAGATCTTCGTCCTTGATACTTCTGTAATCCTTTATGATCATAATGCATTTAAAAATTTTCAAGAACACGATGTAGCAATTCCAATTCAGGTACTTGAAGAGTTGGATAACATGAAGAATGGAAATGAAACCCGAAATGCAGAAGCGAGGAGTTTCATCAGGTTGATGGACAATACTTCTGGCGACAGGATTATCAATGAATGGATACCTTTTAATGGTAGTAAAAGCGGGCGCTTTAAAGTGGTTATGGATAATAAACCAGATAAGCTGGACGCTGAAGAGATTTTTGGTAAGGGAAAGTTTGATCATCGTATACTTAATGCTGCATTAAGTCTTAAACAGGAATTTCCAGAGAAGAGGGTGATTTTGGTGTCTAAAGATATCTGTTTGCGACTGAAAGCGAAATCGCTTGAACTATATGCTGAAGATTACGAAACTGGTAAGATTAAAAATGTTGATGAGCTTTATACTGGAAAAGCTACAATTTCAAATGTTTCTGATGAGGTATTTAAAACGCTTAAAGCAGATGGAAGTATAGATGCAAACGGACTTGTTTTAACAGATGATTCAGCTAATCACTTTTGTATATTAAAAGGTAAACGTAAGAGTGCTGTAACCTATTATAGTGCAAAAGAAAGTCGGATTTTTACGATAGCGCCACGAACCATATTTAATATTTCTCCACGTAACGAGGAGCAGTCCTTTGCTATAAACGCATTGCTTAATCCTGATATCAAACTGGTAACCATACAAGGTAAAGCTGGAACAGGGAAAACTTTGTTGGCTATAGCAAGTGCTTTGGAACAACGTAAAGATTACAGACAAATTTATGTTACTAGGCCGATTGTTGCTTTAAGTAATAAAGATATCGGTTTTTTACCAGGTGATATAAAGTCGAAGATTGATCCTTATATGGCACCCATATGGGATAACCTGAGGTTTATAAAGGAGCAATACAATAATGATCCTAAAATGCAGGGGCGTATAGATGATTTTGTAAAGACTGAGAAGATTGTGATTACGCCTTTGGCTTATATCAGAGGGAGGACATTAAGCAAGATTTTTTTCATAGTCGATGAAGCTCAGAATTTAACTCCTCATGAGATCAAAACAATTATATCGAGGGCAGGAGAAGATACAAAAATTGTTTTTACAGGAGACATTTATCAGATTGATACTCCTTACCTGGATGCTGAGAGTAATGGACTTTCCTATTTAATTGATAAGGCTAAAGATAATGAGTTGTATGCCCATATAACACTAGGGAAAGGGGAAAGAAGTGAGTTGGCGAATCTGGCTAATGATCTTTTGTAGGCGGATAGGGATTTATGTAAACAGTTTCTTGATTAAAAAAATCCATAAATTGCGTTTGCAAATTATATTTCATGAATAAACTAACTTTAATGATTGCGATGCTGATGATGTTATCTTGTCAGCAGAGTAATAAAAAACACACTGTGACAGATTCTTTAAAAACTGAAGATCCGCATTCTTTTGCACAGCCATCTGTGGCCTATGTTGAGCATCTTGACCTTGATTTAAAAGTAGATTTTGAGCAACAACAATTAACAGGAAAGGCAAGTTGGACTATTAATAACAAGGCAAAAGCAAAGGAGATTATTTTTGATGATAGTAAATTAAGTATATCTAAGATCACATTAGGGAAAGATGAAAAGGAAACATCTTATACATATGGACCTGTTGTGGAATACCTGGGAAGAGCTTTAAAAGTTGCGATTACAGCAGATACTAAATTGATAAATATCTATTATACCACTGATAAAGAAGCAAGTGCTTTGCAATGGTTAAACCCACAACAAACAGCAGGTAAAATAAGGCCATATCTTTTTACACAGTCGCAAAGTATTGCTGCCAGAAGTTGGGTGCCCTGCCAGGATAGTCCAGGCATACGCTTTACTTATAATGCTAAAGTAAGTGTGCCTAAAGATTTACTGGCCTTAATGAGTGCTGAAAACCCACAAACAAAAAATAACGAGGGACTTTATCACTTTAAGCAAACACATGCCATTCCTTCATATTTATTGGCTTTGGCAGTGGGCGATATAACCTTCAAGTCTATTGATGAACGTACAGGTGTATATGCAGAGCCTTCTGTACTTAACAAGGCGGTATATGAGTTTGCTGATATGGGTAAGATGGTACATGCAGCAGAAAAGCTGTATGGTCCATATCGTTGGGGTAGGTATGATTTATTGGTATTGCCGCCTAGTTTTCCTTTTGGAGGGATGGAGAACCCTAATCTGACCTTCATTACGCCGACCATTTTGGCAGGAGACAGGTCATTAGTTAGTATTATCTGTCATGAGTTAGCACATAGCTGGAGTGGAAATCTGGTGACAAACTCAAACTGGAATGATTTCTGGTTAAATGAAGGGTTTACCAATTACTTTGAACGTAGAATTGATGAGGAAATTTTTGGCAAGCAGGAAGCTGAAATGCAGGAGGTATTTGCCAGACAAGCATTAAATGCTGCTATTGTTGATATGGGGGCAGAAAGCAGAGATACCTGGTTACAAACCGATTATACTGGTCGGAATCCTGACGAAGGCACGAATGATATTGCATACGAAAAAGGATTCTTCTTCTTAAAGACAATAGAGAGGGCAGTAGGAAGAGAAAAATTTGATGCATTTTTAAGGGGGTATTTTGATGCAAATGCTTTTAAATCATTAAATACTACCCAGTTTTTAGATTATCTGAATAAGAATTTAATTAAAGGTGATAAATCTCTTGAAGTAAAGATTGACATAGATAAATGGGTTTATGGACCTGGAGTTCCAGACAATGTGGTTGCTGTAGGATCGGAAAGGTTTAAGGCTATTGATGCTTTAGTGGCAAAATGGCGTAAAACAGGTGTGGTAAAAGGTTTGAGCAAGGAAATCGTATCCAGTAATGAGAAACGTTATTTTATAAGTCAGCTGCCTGCTGATCTAAAAGCGGTAGATATGGCTGCCCTGGATGCAGAGTTTAATTTTACTGGATCACATAATACTGATGTGCAATTGGCCTGGTATACCTTAGCTATACGTCATCATTATAATCATGCGAACAATAATATAAAAGCATATTTATTAGAAAATGGGCGCATGTGGCACATTATTCCTTTGTATAAAGAGTTGATGATTACACCAGAAGGTGCAAAGATAGCCAGAGCAATTTATAAAGAAGCAAGGCCAAACTACCATCCTATGACCTATCAGGCAATTGATAAGTTATTGAAATAGGAGAATAGTTAACTTTTTTATACAGGTGTATAATTTAGGTGTCCTGATTGGTGTAAAAGTGCTTTGTTTATGCTGAAGGAACGAATTAATAGGCCTTTTTAATTATTGGCACAGTCTTTGTAATTAACATTTCGGTTTAGTTTGGTTTAGGTTGATCTGTGGTGGATCGACCTTATTAACGGGAATAGTCTCTCCGACTTATTCCCGTTTCTCTTTTAATGACTTAGCACTTTTCTTCTAAAAGCGATCTTAAAATTTTCATGTAATTACGCCTATTTTTTATCGCGATTTGTGTTTTTTTTGTTACTGAATTATTACAGAGGATTATGTGGTTTAGTGTATACCTGCTACTGCTCTGTTACTGTTCTGTTACTGTCGGGTACTGCTTTTGCAGTAACAAATCAGTGTTAAAGCAGTTCTAAGGCAGTTTTTGTGCGATATCTGTTACATTTCAATGTCAAATGTGACTAATCATAGCACCTAAAAAACTTCGTTATGGAAAAAAATAGGATTTTTTTGTTTTACAATTTTATTTCTATCTTTCATAAGATAATTTAAAATCATGATCAAAATACGCTTTCTGTTTTTGTTCCTCGTTATTAGTTCAGCTGCATTTGGACAAAGACAAAATCTCTATTTTTTAAAGAACAATGGTCAGTATGTTAAGTTACGCGATAGTGCTGATTATCTTAGGATAGTTAAAGAGCCTGAACCAGGGTCAGAATTGTATGTGATAAATGAACATTATCTTGACGGTGCTAATAAAACTATCGGGTATTCAAGTAAAATAGATCCACCTGTTTATGAAGGACAGTATATTTCTTACTTCAAAAATGGTAAAAAACGCTTAATTGGTACTTACAAGAAAGGAAAGCTAGTTGATACTGCATTTAGTTTTTATCCTAATGGAGTTTTGTATATGACAACTGTGTATACTTCCGCTGTGAATGGAGGTAAGGAGCAGAAATATATTAAAAGTGTCCAGGATTCGACAGGTAAAGCACTTGTAGTTGATGGAAATGGTGAGTGTGGAATTTATGATGCTGACTTTAATGTGGGTGTGGAAAGAGGTGGTATAAAAAATGGGCAATATGATGGAGAATGGATTGGTGGTAATTCTATAGGTAAACCAACATATAAGGAAAACTATGCTAATGGTGAGTTGGTTTCTGGTGAAAGTTTTGATAAGGATGGCACTGTTTATCAATACACAAAAATATATGTTTCACCACAGTTTAAGGGCGGGATGGATAAATTCTATAACTATCTGAAAAAGACAATTCGTTATCCACAAGAATGTTTGCGAAGCCGCACACAAGGTAAGGTGATGTTGAAATTTATAGTTAAGAAAGACGGTACTATACAAAATATTAAAGTGATGAATTTGGTGCATCCAGAATTAGCAAAAGAGGCAGTTAGGGTAATTCAGGAATCGCCATTATGGGAGCCTGGAGTGGTGAGAGGCAAGCCATCTAATATTGCATTTAATGTACCTGTCTCATTCTCATTAAGATAATGTTCTGTTTATAGTCTGTTCTATTAATCTTTATATACAAGCTTAGCTATATCATTCTCGCATATAACCTTTTCAGGTCTGGCAGGAAGACTGCAATCTGAAATGATACTCCATTTTTCATTAAAAGTTTTTTGATCAGCTGTGTATTTATTAACCTTTTGAATAAATGCAACAGTATCAATTTTTGAGGAATAAGCTATATATCCTGTTGGACCACCACAGGCTTTAGTGCCAATTGGCCTGAATTTCCAATCTTCTGAAATTTCACATTTGACTTCAGACAAGCCTTTTATTTCTGTCATCAGTGATTCTAGTTTAAGTTTATCTGCTTCCATTGAACTTTCATCTTTTTTTTTACAGGCATATGCTCCTGCAATTATCAATATAGCAATCAATAATTTATAGTTTTTAAGGTTCATAAGTGTGTTTTTTGTTGTAGATTAATCATCATACTATTGTTACAACTTATAAATGATGACATTAGTTTTCTTTTCTTAAATATAAAACGGATTGGAGTTGCAGAATGCTACAAGATCATTATTATATTCGCATAAAAACCATAATAGTGTATTTCATATATGATCTTCTTTTTACGTTATTCCATTTATTGATAGTTGGATTCAACTTGTTAGGCTGGATATGGCAATCTACCAGGAAATTGCATTTTATTGTAGTAGTTCTTACTGCTGGTTCCTGGTTGATATTAGGTATATGGTATGGTTTAGGTTATTGCCCTTTAACTGATTGGCATTGGCAAATAAAAGAGCATTTAGGCGAAATAAACCTACCTAACTCATTTATAAAGTACTATGCAGATAAGCTAACAGGAAAAGATATCTCGGATTCATTTATTGATATGATTACTGGAATAAGTTTTGCAATTGCAGCTGTACTTTCTGTTTATTTGAACTTTTTCTATAAAAGATCCGGTAATCGTGTGTTAAAATAGAACCCTTATACAGATTGTAATACAAAAAAGAAATTATGATAAGAGAAGCTTTACCAGGAGATGCACAAGCAATAGCCAGACTTATTATTCTGGCAATGGATGATCTATCCGTGAAATTTACAGGATCTTCTGATCCTAATGAAGCTATTGCACTTTTTGAAAGATTTGCGGCACAGCCAGGCAATCAATATAGTTTTGAGAATACATTGGTTTATGAGGATGAGCAAGGGGTGTGTGGGATGATTAATGCTTATGATGGTGCTGGACTTCATAATTTAAGAGCACCTTTTTTAGATGATCTTTATAAAACTTACGGCATTAAACATAATCCTGATGACGAAACAGAGCCTGGAGAGTATTATCTTGATTGTGTTAGTGTGGCTTCTGACCGACAAGGGCAGGGAATTGGCAAGAAGTTAATTCAAGCAATGATTGATTATGCCAAACAGCGTAAATATTATATAACTGGTCTGCTGGTGAATAAAGACAACCCTAAAGCGGAGAAACTGTATTCAGCGCTAGGCTTTAAGGTTGTTAAAGAAAAAGATTTTATGGGTGGAAAGTATTTTCATATGCAGCATCAGGCAGCATGTGAATAGCTGCGTTCTTTTTTTGTCATTCTATAAATGGCGAACATGATCAGCGCAGAAAGTATAGAAAGGACTAAGTAGCTTTCACTAAGGTGATGTTCGTCTTTTGCTGGTAGTATAGAAATTACACTGTAACTTAAGAAGGAAACAATTACATAAGTTATACCGCCAGTTAGTCCACTTGCAATTCCTGCATTTTTAGGGAATAGTCCCAGGCAGAATGTAAAGTAATTATTGAAAATATATCCTGCAGTTACGTGAATTAGGAAAGCGAATATCACCATCGAATAAAGATTCGAGATAAATTGTATGCTCATGATCATTGTGATTACAAATACAATTTGTAGAATTAAGTTCGTTACCATTTTTTTTAAGAATGGACTGTTTATAGTGGCCTTACCAATAAAACCGCCAACCATCCAGGCAAAGCCTAAAACCAATGAGCTGTAGCCAGCAATTACAGGACTTAAATGCAAGTGATGTTCAATTATAAACGGACCAGTCATGTTGTATATCATTACCATGGTATAGGCAAGACCCAGCATCACAATTCCCAAACTAAAGCTTGCCGTTTTAATCATATTAACATATACACAAGTAATCTTTTTTAAGGAGAATTCAGAGAAATGCTTTAGGGTTTCGCCACTATATATGTACTCAAGAATAGCTAAAATTACAGCTAAAATAGCAAGGAAATAGAAATTGGATTCCCATCCGAATACCGTTTGCAGATAGCCACCTAAAAATGGGGCTACGATTGGTCCTGTAGACCAAATAATAGAGAAAAGGCTTAGATAGTGTTTTAGCTTATCTCCTTTAAACAGGTCTACAAAATAAGCTCGCTTGGCAACAATAATTGTTCCTACCGTAAAGCCATGGATAATACGCATAAGGTAAATGAGGTATATATTATGCGTGTTTGCAATTACAATACTGGCTCCGGCAAAAATAATTAAAGAAATAAGGCTGAGTCTATATCTGCCGAAGCTGTCGAGTACACTGCCAATAAATAGCTGAGAAACGCCATAGCTGATCAAGAAAAGGCTTAATGTAAGTTGTACCTGTAAGCTGCTAACCTGCATATTTGAAGCCATGCTTGGTAATGAGGGTATGTATATATCTGTTGCAAAACCAGAAAGAGGGAGCAATGCAAAAGCAAGTACGGTAGAGATACCTTGATTTTGCTGTTTAAGTTCTTTTATGTTATTCACTATTGGTGTGTTTTTTTAAGGACTCAAAGTTAGGTTTTCATATATCGTGACAGGAGTTTTTTAAACATGATAGTGTAATAATTACATCTTCATAATTTCATATTTATTATAAGAATTGTAATACAAATATTTATTTGTAAATAATTAAAGTTTTAGATTCGTTTGTTTGGTTAAAATATCTGTTTTATTGGTACTTATAAGGGTTGTTTGGATGTTTTTTCGTATCTTTGTAAATTAAAGTATAGTGATATGAATGATTATAGTGATTTGATGTTGGTTGATAAAAACTCAGGAAAATTAAAGGATCTTGAAGATGCATTGGGTAGGGTTGAAGTAACCTTTGCTCATTGGTTAAATAAACGTGAAAATATACATACTGGTGAAAAGCCTGATAGACTAGGTAATTATTACAGGTATTTTTATATTGATAAGGGTATTCAGTTTTATGTAAAAGATGGTCTTCCTCAGGAGATTAAAAATGCGTGCTGGTCAGCATATAAGAATATATTTGGGCAATAGTATCTCTGTTGTTAATAGAAACGTTTCTAAATTGAAATGATATTCTGGACTATACCCGCATTGTTATATGTTTGCGGCAAACTAACAGAATATGTCAAAAACTAAACTTACAATTAACAATAACGGTTCAGTTAAAATCGAAGGTGATTTTGAGATCGTAGATAGAAACGGTGACGTTTATGAATTACAGGGCAGGACGGTACTTTCTATTTGTCGTTGTGGCTTATCAAAAAACAAACCTTTTTGCGATGGGGCTCATAATGGGCATTTTGAGCATGAAGCTATAGCTTTTGCACTTCCTCCAAAAAAAGCATAATAAAACAGGCTGTATCATAGATCATGATGCAGCCTGTTTTGCTTATTTCTATTTTATAAAAGCATCAATCACAATTTTAAAAGGTTTTGCTAGCTTTGACCAAAAATAAATTTTAATTAAACAAGCATGAAGCCAGGAGATTTCGAAGTGAATTATGATGGAAGCAGTGTTACGGCCTCTATAAAAGTCAAACCATCACTTGCTTTAAAGATATCTTTATATGTATTAAATATCTTACTTATAGCTGTTATTGTATTGTTTACAATTGGGGGTGTTGGCGTTATCGTTTTGTTCATTCTTGTTTTTGAAATTTTGTTTTTAAGATATTCAATATGGCATATTCATGGATCTGAAACGATTGTTCTGAAAAAAGATGCCTTAAGTTATCAGCGTTTGTACGGTATGATTAAATTGCCAATTAGGACAATCAGTATTAATAAAACTTTAAAAGTAATTCCTTTTCATGAAGACTTTAAAGTTGGAAATACAGCTATGAAGCTGATTTTTGAATCATATGATGAGGATAATGAACCTGTAAATCTTTATCAGACTGCATTGGCCATTTCTAATGCTAATTATATTGTCTTTATGAAAGCTTTTAATCACCTCTATACAAAATAGCCTTTAAGTCCTTTTTTATTCCGATCCCATTTGAAAAAGTATATTACCATCCTGCTTATATTTATAAGCTTTTCAGCCTATTCTCAAAATGTTAGTATTTGTTCATGGAATATTCAGCACTTCGGTAAAACTAAAACTGACGCAGAGATAAGTTATATTGCCAATATCATTAAAGAATTTGATGTTGTAGCTATTCAGGAAGTTGTTGCGGGGTATGGTGGTAGTCAGGCAGTAGCTCGTCTGGCTGACGAATTGAATCGTAAGGGGAGTGGATGGGATTATGTTATAAGTAGTCCTACTTCAAGTGTGGGGAGTTCAAAAGAACGATATGCTTTTTTATGGAATACGGCAAGGGTTAAGCGCAAGGGAGTATCCTGGTTGGATGAGAATTATGCAGATGAGATAGATAGGGAGCCGTATTTAAGTCAGTTTATGGTCGGGAACAAATCTTTTACCTTGCTGAGTTTTCACGCTGTTCCTAAAACGAAGCAACCGGAGCGAGAAATTAAATATTTTAAATTCTTTCCTGAGATATATGCTGATCATAATCTAATATTTTGCGGAGATTTTAACTTGCCGCAATCACATACTGTGTTTATTCCCTTAAAGAAAATGGGATATGTATCTGCTTTGGCTGCACAAAAGACATCATTAAAGATGGAATGTGTTGAAGGTAGTTGTCTGGCATCTGAATACGATAATATCTTTTTTAAATCATCATTTCAAGTTTTAAAAGCAGGAATTGTTCATTTTTATCGCGATTTTAATAGTGTTAAAGAGGCCAGGAGAATTTCCGATCATGTGCCTGTTTATCTTAAATTGTCACTTGGAGTAATAGCTAAATAGCATTAATTCAGTGATTTTCCGAAAGGGGAGAATGCAAGGTTCATAAGCTTAAAGTGCTGTCTGCCCCAAGGTATTCCAATAATTGTAATACAGAGTAAGATACCAAAGAAGAGGTGTGTAAGTACTATCCAGATACCACCGAAAATTAACCAAATGATATTCATTATAGTTGATAAACATCCAGTGTTGGATGCTGTGTCTGTTATTTTTACACCGAAAGGTGCGATGCCTAATATGGCGAACTTAAAGCATTGAATACCAAATGGTATACCTATTATAGTAAAACATAATACCAAGCCTCCAATAATATATTGAAAGAATATAAATACTCCTCCACAAATGAACCAAATGATATTGCCTAGTAAATTCATGTTTGTGTTTTATTTATAGATTAAAAAGAAGTGTGTTAGTTACAATTTGGTTTGATTTAATGGGGATGGTATAGACAGGGGGGGAAGTAAAAAGAGCATCAGATTATTCCTTTTGGCATGGCTATTGTAACCTGTATGTTACATCAAAATCAATTTAACATGAAAAACATAGTGAAAATTTTAAGCTTATTCCTAGTCGTAACAACGGTTATGATGTCTTGTAAAAAGGATAAAGATCCTGCAACTGCCGATTTCTTTGTGGGTACCTATAAAGGTTCGGTTTCTTATAATAAAGACGGCACTTCTATTACCAGTCAGGATGGAAAGGTTACTGTAACAAAGGTTGATGATACCTATAGTTTCTTTTTTGGCAGTGGTATTCCTGATATTAAGGGAGTGAAGTTTGAGAAGCAAGATGACAATACTTATGTAAGTATTGGAAATGGTTTAACAGGTATTAAAATCAATGCCAGTTCTTTGGTAATGCTGGTTTCAAATGACGGCGCTACCTGGACAGCTAATTGTGAAAGGTAATTTCATATTTTGAATAAAGGAAAACGGCTTGCTTTTTTTAAGGCAGGCCGTTTTCCTTTTTACTTAATACATTATTTGACTTTTATTGTTTTTTCTGTATGTATTTGCTTTAAAAAATATTCATCATGTGTAACTACTAATAATGTTCCCTGATATTGATTTACAGCGTCAGTTAAGATTTCTATGTTTTGAATATCGAGATTGTTTGTCGGCTCATCAAGAATAATCATGTCTGGAGATTTGTTGGTCAGCGTTAGTGAACAAAGCATTAATCGCATTTTTTCTCCTCCACTAAGGGTTTTGCAAGGTTTATCCCAGTGTGTTTTTGTAAATAGAAATCTGTTCAAGCGGGTTTTCACTTCGTGTTCCTGCAGTTCCCCAGAGTTGTACTGTTGGGCCTGCTCATATACACTTATTGTATTGTCAATAAGGGAATAATCCTGATCAATATAAATAGCTTTATAACCAGCTCTTTTAAGAACTCCCTCAGTTGGTTCATGGATGCTTAAAATCATCTTGATCAAAGTTGTCTTTCCTGAGCCATTTAGACCTTTAATAACTACACGTTCTCCGCTGTTAATTTGAAAGTTTAAGGATGATTCCCATAAAAGCTGATTGTTATATCCAAAATTAATGGCTTTTGCATCAATCAAGTTCTTTCCTTTGTAAAGAGAGGAGGTTCCAAAAATCATTTTCATTTTATCTACCTCAGCTACCGTTTTTCGCAATTGAGTTAGTTCCTCTGAAAGTGAACCAATCTTTTCTGTATGTACGCTTTTTATTTTTGAAGCACTTTTTTCAGCACCGTTTTTAAGCGTATTCATCATGATTGTTGGTAATCCCGCTTTTTCTTGTTTCTTCTTTCCGCGTGCATCAAGTTTTTGTTTTCGTTCTGCAGCTTCTTTTTCTATCTCCTTTGCTTTTCTCAATGCTTTTTCCCTGTGTTTTAATTCATGGTTTAGTGCGTCGTATTCTATTGCTTTTTGCGTGGCATAAAAATCATAGTTCCCACCATATATTTTAATGCTTTGCTTATTGAGCTCCTGTACTGTGTTGAGTAGATTTAATAAAGTTCTGTCATGGCTTACAGTTATCAGCGTGTTTTTAGTGCTTTGAATGTAATCGTATAGCTTGTTTCTACTCCAGGTGTCCAGATGATTACTGGGTTCATCTAGTAAAACGATTTCAGGACGATGTAATAATATCCCGGCAAGGAAAACTTTTGTTTTTTGTCCGCCACTAAGGTTTCCCATTTTTTGACCTAAATCCACGCTGTCAATTCCCCAATGAGAAAATGCTTCTTTACATCGCTCCTCTATTGTCCAGTCGTCCTCAAGTATTGTTAAGTGCTGATCTGTTGCATTGCCTTTTAAGATTTCATTTAATGAGTTTATTTTTTTATCTATTTGAAGTGCCTGAGCAATACTATAGTGGTTGAACTGTCCAAAAATCTGAGGTAAGTAATAGGGGGAAGAGTTTGTTTTTACATTCCCGTATGAGGGTGTTAATGTGCCTGATAAAATTTTAAGGAGTGTAGATTTACCGACTCCATTATTACCAATTAGTGCAATTTTATCATGTTTGTTTACAATGAGATTTATATCTGTAAACAGTATATCTTTATTTGGATGTATATAAGTGATGTCTTGAAGAATGATCATAATTTCTTTCTTTTTAGAGGGTGAATAACTATACAGACCAGTTTTACTAGTTGTGTTTATTTTTCCGAAAGAAATTAAATCCTACATGAATGTTTTTTTGTTGTTCTGCAAAAATAAGATTTTTTGTTTACTGATTATAGTTTATTTATTATAGTTTTAAAAAATGCCCTTTAAAAAGCTTCAGTTAAGCCTAGGAACAGTCCTTTAGCTCCATATTTTCCTATTGCATAATCCAGGCAAAGATTGGTTCTGGTTGCTTTGTTGAACAAGATCCTTAAACCCGCACCTCCTGCAGGTTGCCATTGTTCAAATAAACGGGTGCCTAGTTTATCATTGGCGGTTTGAATATTAAAAAAGGTCACCCCGCTAATGAATTTGTTTCTGGTAATAGGGAAGCGGTATTCTAATTCTGAATAGAAATACTGTGGGCCTTTAAAGTAAGTGATGGTATAGCCTCTGCCGCTACGGAAGTAGGTATCCCTTCCGGTTCCAGGTAGCTCGAGATAAGGCAAGGCACCACTTACCAGGTATGAGCCCCAATTCCAGAAAGCAATGACATGTTCTGGGTTTCTGTCTGATAAACTCCAGTATTTTCTAAAATCTGTTGTGATTTGCACTGCGTTCTTTGTGCTTCCCATCCAGGTTTGGTTTATCCGGATTCCGGCATCAGCATAAATGCCTTTGTAGGCTCGGTTCTGATTGTCTCGAGTAGTATATTGAATATTGAAAAGTAAACCATTAGATTGATAATGATCTCTGTTGAAGCCATAGCGGTCACTATAAATGTTATAAGGTGTTAATTCATTTGTGTTTCCGCGATCTTCAATTTTTCTTCTGATTTCAAAAGATACTCCAGCGCCTAAAAATAAGCCAGGTTGTACTTGTTTGTATATTTTTTCTCTGAAATTGTAGTACTCCGCATGAAGTACATAGCCTTTTCTGTCTGGGTTTGTTAATACGAGATCAGCTTCGCTTCCTTGTGCTGCATTGCCAATTCCTAATCCAAAGTCAGGCACAACGGTTTTTGCTGCAACTAGACTACCTTGAAGGTTCCATTTGTTGCCGGGCGTATAAACATTATGATTTAAATAAACATAAATGATTCCTTTGGTAGTTATAGAAGCTGAAGTTGCGGCTATCGACATTAATGTATTTGGTTTTTTTCCAAGTATCTTGCCTGCTACAGCTTTAATGCCGATTTGTGCGCCAATACTTGGGTTGTAGGCTACATTAGGTATAATCGTTACCGGCGATTTTTTGCTGGATGTGTTGTTTTTCTTTTTAGGATGGAAGATACTGGAAAATAAATCGCCAACATCATATTGGGTATTTGTTGTGTCCTTTTTTATGGAGGTTGTTTTTAAAGTATCGACTACAGGCTGAACCTGAGCGTATGCGTATTGCTCCGCTGCAAAGAGCAAAAGTATTGAAATTAAAACTACTCTTAATGAGTTAGGAACGGGCTTTTTTTGATGAAATTTCAATATTTTCTGTTCTTATTTTCAAAGATAATAACCTTTAGTTTTAATTAACTATTTAGTAGTATATATTGTTTTAATGTTTCTCCTATTCTAACGTGTCGCAACGATAAATATTCTGGGGAATGGGAGTAGTACATCGCCATTATCATATATTGGGTATGCTTTTGCAATTTCAGTAGTGTATTTTTCCAGGAATTCTGATTGTTCATTCTGATTAAGTTGGGTTAAAAATGGTCGTAATCCCGTGCCTTTAAGCCATTCTACTATCGCTTCATGACCTCCGTGTAAGGGGTGGAAATATGTTGTTCGCCATATGTTTAAAGTAGATGTTTTGTCTTTAAGTAGTTGGTAATACCAATCGGCACTTTCTCTTTTGGTACGCTTTGATCCATCTTTAAGTTTATTGGCCCAGGGGCCTTCGGATGCAACTTTACGCATTAATACATGAGTAGATTCATTTAAATTGTCAGGCATTTGAACCGCAAGAGTACCACTTTTGTTTAGTTTCTGGATCAATGATGGGAAAAGTATGTCGTGATCAGGGACCCATTGTAATGATGCATTAGCTAATATAACATCATAAAGGCTTTTATCTTTCCATTTTGAGATATCTGAGATTTCGAAATGAATGTCAGGCATTCGTTTTCGGGCTGCTTTTATCATGTCGGTAGAGCTGTCTATGCCTGAAATGGACTTGGCTTTTGGAAAGTAAGTAGCTAATAATTCTGTTGAATTCCCCGGACCACATCCGATATCAATAGCTTTGTTCACTTCAATTGTGGGGATTTGAGCGATCAAGTCCATGATTGGTCGATTTCTTTCTTTCTCGAATTTAATGTATTGGTTGGCAGACCAGGTATCTTGTTCCATGTTTTTTGAATATAAAGTTATGAATTTATAGTTTTGTTTTTTGCTATATTAGCTGATAACCAGACTACGCAACCTCTACCATCAATGACTAAAAAGATTGTTATTTGTGATGATCATATTCTTTTTTCTAGCGGATTAACCGAATTACTTAAGAAAAATACTGATAAGTATGATATCGTAAGTTTTAAGGATTCGGTATCCTGCAAACAATATTTACAACAGCATTATGCTGATGTTTTTATATGTGATCTTAATATTGATAATATTGATGGGTTTGTCTTGATTAGTGAACTCCGGAAGGAGCTGAAAGGGACAAAGGTTATTATTTTGACTGCTTATTATGAGGATTTTCTGATACAGAAGTCTGAAAAGGCTGGTATTCATGCGTTCTTGAAAAAAGAGACAGAAGCTAATGAATTGATTTCAGTTATAGAGATGGATATAAATGCTCCATTTTATACAAATAAAGGGGTTAAAAGTCATAATAATTCATTTCAGGAGATTGATGCGAGTGTTGCAGGTAAATTTAGGCTATCAGGTCAGGAAAAGCATATTATTAGGTTAATTATAGAAGGTAAAACCAGTAAAGAGATAGCTGAAACGTTATTTATCAGTAAGACTACTGTAGATACACATCGAAGAAATATAAATAGGAAACTAGAAATTGGTAATAGTGCTTCATTGATAAAGTTTGCAAATGAAAATAATCTATTTTCTTAGTTTTTTTTTATTCAATGTTGTTTCCGTTGTTTCTGGACAGGAAAAAATAGAGGTTAACACCAGGTACGCAGTTGATACAAGTTCTAGCTGGAGTGTAGCGACTATCGATGGAAAAGGTTTTAGAACTTATGAAGTCGGCGAACGGATCGATATTGGTTATAATGATAATACTACGGTTTGGTGTGTTGTTAAAATAAAAAACCCTAATAAGTCTAAGGATGCTGAAGCTTGGTTAAGCTTTGATAATAATCATATAGATAGTCTTGTTGTCTACGAAGAGAAGAGGTTAGTGGGTGTTCTTGGAGATCGTACGACCTATAGTAGCCCATTTTTAACTGCACTTGCCTTTCGGGTTAATCTAAAGGCTGGTCAGGAGAAGGAGTATTATGTGAGTGTGAAAAAGGAGATTTCGGCATTAAGCTTTTCCTTTAAATTGGTTGATCGCAATAGTCTAGCTCGTAAATCAGATGTAAAGATTGCGGTGATTTCCTTCTTTATGGGGATAGTTTTCTTGCTTATTCTTTTTAATACGCTTCTGTTGTTTATCACAAGAAAAAGATTATTTCTGTTCTATATTCTGTATTCAGTGTTAAGTATGTTGTATGTTTTAGTGTCGACTAATTATGCAAAACATTTGTTGTTTCCAGATTTCTTGTTTTTTAGTGAATTGAGGATATATGTAGCATTCTTTTGGGTAATTGCATTAAGTGCTTTCTTGTCGCATTATCTTAGTTTAAAGAAGTTAGAGCCAATAAAATACAATATTATTCTAGCACTTAATGTATTCAATTTTTGCCTCATTGTGATTACCATTGTGTTGTTGATTCTGGGTAAGTTAGATCTTATCAAAGAATTTATGCTATTTGGCTATTTTAATTTTCTTGTGGCCTTAATGCTTATGGCTTGGAGTGCTGTGTTGCATTTAAAGATAAATAAACCTGCGGCAATCTATGTTATACTGGCTTTTCTGCCACAGAACTTATGGGGATTGTGCTTTATATTGAATTTCTTTAGAATTATTTCAAGTGATATTCATGTTGATTGGTTGATGTATAGTTGTTTATATGAGGTTTTGCTTTTTGGGTATGTATTGACTAAAAACTACATAGATACCTTTCAGAAAAACAACAGACTTATCAAGGAGATTACATTAGAAAAAGAGAAATCATTACAAGCAATAACGCAGGTTCAAATTAGAGAACGTAGGTCGATCGCTAATATTATACATGATAATTTTGGAAGCAAGTTAGCTTATGTATTGCAATTGATTCAGCTTAAGAATATAGTGCTGGCAGAGGAGAATATTAAAATTCTGACTAGTGATATAAGGGAAATATCACATCAGATTTTACCTAAATCTTTAGACGAAGGTGCATTGGTGTCTAGTTTGAAAAGTCAGGTGTCGAGTTTAAATGTTGGGCTACGGGATGCGGCTATTGATTTGTTTTCTTATGATTTTCCTGAACGGTTAGTTGAAGTATGGATTTATGATTTATATCTGATTTCTCTGGAAATTATAAATAATTCCTTAAAACATGGTGACGCACATTCGATTATTATAGAGTTATATGGATATCCGGATGCTTATGTTTTTCAGTATAGTGATGATGGTAAAGGGTTTGATTTGAGTTGTGTAGCTAAGGGGTTTGGTCTTGAAAATATTGAGAAAAGGGTGAAGTATTATAAGGGGGATTTTGAGATAAATAGTACGCAAGGTGAGGGTACTGTTATACAGATTATTATTCCGGTTCAATAAAAGAATTTATGATGTATTTTTAGGGGTAATGGCCTGTGAATCATTTGTATTAGTGTTTTTTTTGTTTTATTTAGTTTTTAAAATTTGTAAACTTTTTGTAATTTGTAAAAACTTAAGTATTTGTTTTTTAGGTTTTTATGTGATTTTTCTTGAAACTTTGTTGATTTAATATTTGTCGTCGGTGTGCAGAAAATGTATATTTGTGATCTACATTTATTAAAAAGAAAACTCAATATATTATGAAAGTCGAATCCCTGGATCCAGTTCAAATTACCTATACCTCTGATGAAGCTTATAATAAATCTCTTGACTATTTTAAAGGTGATGATCTTGCTGCCCGTGTTTGGGTAAACAAGTACGCCTTGAAAGATTCTGAAGGGGTTATTTATGAAGGTACACCAGATGATATGCATCATAGAATTGCAGCTGAGCTAGCTCGTATAGAACAGCGTTATGCAAACCCTTTATCAGAAACGGAAATATTTGAATTGATCAAGGATTTTAAATATATCATTCCTCAGGGAAGTCCGATGACTGGAATTGGTAATCCATATCAAATCGCTTCACTTTCCAATTGTTTCGTGATTGGTAATGATGGAGATTCTGATTCTTATGGGGGGATTATGAAGATTGATCAGGAACAGGTACAGTTGATGAAAAGACGTGGTGGTGTAGGACATGATTTGTCGCACATACGCCCCAAAGCATCGCCTGTAAAGAACTCCGCACTTACTTCTACTGGTATTGTTCCGTTTATGGAGCGTTATTCAAATTCAACACGAGAAGTAGCTCAAGATGGAAGAAGAGGAGCGTTAATGCTTTCTGTAGCGATCAAACATCCGGATGCAGAAGATTTTATTGATGCAAAAATGGAGCAGGGGAAGGTTACAGGAGCTAATGTTTCAGTACGTATTGATGATGCGTTTATGAAAGCAGTTGCCTCTGGTGAATCTTATTTGCAGCAATATCCTATCCATAGCAAAAGTCCTCTTTATCAGAAAACTATAGATCCCACACAACTGTGGAAGAAAATTGTACACAATGCATGGCGTTCTGCAGAGCCCGGGATTTTGTTTTGGGATACGATTATCAGAGAATCTGTACCTGATTGTTATGCTGATTTAGGTTATCAGACGGTTTCTACCAATCCATGTGGAGAAATTCCATTATGTCCTTATGATTCATGCCGATTGCTGGCCATTAATTTGTTCTCGTATGTAGATCAGCCTTTCAGTTCCAAAGCCAAGTTCAATTGGGATTTGTTTAAACAACATATTCATGCAGCTCAGCGCATTATGGACGATATTATAGATCTGGAACTTGAAAAGATTGATGCAATTCTTGAAAAAATAGCTGAAGATCCAGAAGGTGATGAAATTAAACGTACAGAAATGAATCTGTGGTTAAATATTCAGACTAAGGCTAAAGAGGGAAGAAGAACAGGAATTGGTATTACTGCCGAAGGTGATATGCTTGCGGCTATGGGTTTGCGATATGGTAGTGATGAAGGAACTGCGTTTGCGGTAGAAATTCATAAGACTATTGCATTAGAAGCATATCGTTCATCAGTGATTACTGCAAAAGAAAGAGGTGCATTCGCCATATTTGATGCGTCGCGTGAAAAGAATAATCCTTTCATCAATAGACTTAAAACGGCAGATCCAGGTTTGTATAATGATATGATGGAATATGGAAGACGTAATATCGCTTTGCTGACTATTGCACCTACGGGAACAACCAGTCTGATGTCGCAAACCAGTTCTGGAATTGAGCCTGTATTTATGCCGGTTTATAAAAGACGTAGAAAAGTAAATCCAAACGACAAAGATGCAAGGGTTGATTTTGTTGATGAGGTAGGAGATTCATGGGAAGAGTATGTTGTTTTTCACCCTCGTTTTAAGCAATGGATGGAAGTGAACGGACATGATCTTACTAAAAACTATGCGCAAAAGGATCTGGATAAGCTGGTAGAACTGTCTCCGTATTATAAATCTACTTCGAATGATGTTGATTATCTTAAAAAGGTTAAGATGCAGGGCGAGATTCAGAAGTGGATTGATCATTCTATCAGTGTAACCATAAATATGCCATCTGGTGTGACTGAAGAGCTTGTTGGAGCTGTTTATATGGAAGCCTGGAAATCTGGATGTAAAGGAGTTACTGTTTATAGAGATGGCTCACGTTCAGGTGTATTGATCTCTAATGATACACCAGAAGCTGAAGCGGAAGAGACAGTTGGTCACTCCGTTTTTTCAACGACAAGACCTGCAGTTCTTGAAGCGGATGTAGTACGTTTTCAGAATAGCAAAGACAAGTGGATTGCCTTTATTGGTTTAATAGATGGAAAGCCTTACGAGATCTTTACTGGTTTTGCTGATGATGAGGATGGTATCTTATTGCCAAGATGGGTGAATGATGGGGTGATTATTAAGAGTCGTGAAGCAGATGGTAGTTCGAGATACGATTTCCAATATAAAAACAAACGTGGTCATAAAACTACTATAGAAGGACTATCATATAAGTTTAATCCAGAATACTGGAATTATGCTAAATTGATTTCGAGTACATTAAGACATAGTATGCCTATTGAAAAGGTTGTAGATCTAATCAATAGTTTACAACTGGATGAAGCCATAAATACCTGGAAAAATGGAGTTGCACGTGCATTAAAACGTTACGTTCCAGACGGAACAGAAGCGAGAAAACAACAGTGTCAGAACTGTAACTCTACCAATCTGCATTATCAGGAAGGTTGCCTTACTTGTAAAGATTGTGGTTCATCTAAATGCGGATAAAATATTAAAAGTAAATGAAAACAGATTATTCCCATAAAGCGACTAACGAAGAGATTGCAGCAAGGTTTGATAAGGATGTTGAACGTTTTTCTAACCTGGAAACGGGGCAATTGTCGACTATTGATGCGCCAATTTCTATGGAGCTATGTACAGAAGCGGCAAAATACGTTAATCCACAGGCAAAAGAATTGTTAGATATAGGGTGTGGTGCAGGTAATTATACCTTGACCATGCTTAGTAAGATTTCAGATCTTAATTGTACGCTTAATGATCTGAGTATGCCGATGTTGGAGCGGGCAAAAGAACGAATCTCTGCGCAGACCAATGGTCAAATAACCATTCTACATAATGATATGCGTAATCTGGATTTGCCAGATAGTCATTTCGATATTGTTTTGGCTGCGGCAACATTTCATCACTTACGTGATGATGCCGATTGGGAACTTGTTTTTACTAAAATTTATAAAGCTTTAAAACCTGGAGGCTGTTTATGGATCTCTGATTTAATTAAACATGATTCAGGGCCAATTACTCGTCTTTTTGAGTATAAGTATCGAGTGTATCTTGAATCATTAGGTGGAGATGAATATGCGCAAAAAGTTTTTGATTATGTGGAGTATGAGGATACTCCACGTTCATTGAATTACCAACTTGCTTTATTGCATAAAGTGGGATTTTCAGCTACGGAAATACTGCATAAGAATTCTAATTTCGCGGCTTTTGGTGGGATAAAATAATCCCATCAAAGCCAGGGATTGGCGCTAAATCATTTCTCGCTCAAATATCTCTTGAACCATGTTGATCTGCTGTGTATAGATAGATTTCTTTCGTGTTCCAAAATACAGGGTGTTCTCAATAACCTTATTGCCTTCCCAGATAATTTTGATATCACCAGTATCTAATTCTTTTTTGGACAGGAAGTCGGGAATTACAGCAACCCCCTTTCCGCCACTCAGACATCTGATAATTGAACTGATGTTGGGGACGATAAAGTTTGGTTTGAAATCTGGGCGTTTCCCAAAGTTTAGATGCCAAAATCTACGTAAATGCTCCATGTCGCCTGCAGTTCCATACCAGGTTTGGTCTTTAAGCCAGGTTTGAATTTCGGGAAGACTGTTTTTGTTAATGAGTTTTTTTATTTCGTCAGTAGGAGTGTGCTTACCTGCTACCAAGACTATTTTTTCCGTGAAAAACGGCTTGTATTCTAATCCTTTATAATCGCCTTTTTGTGGAGTAATGATCAGGTCAAGGATTCCATTATCGAGGTCGCCCAACATTTGAGGGTATTCTCCAAACTTAATGATCACATTAAAGGGAAGGGTTGGGAGGTAAGACTCTAAGGTAAATTGGAAAGTTTCAAAACACATACCTATACTAATGGTAGGGACATCCTTTTCAGTGCTTTTATGAAAATGTCTTTCTGCTTCTTCTAATTTGCAAATTGCTTCCTGAACATAATTGTACAAGATTTTTCCGCGTTCGGTCGAAACCATTTTTCTTGATGTACGATCAAATAGTTTATATCCTACATAAGCTTCCAGTGAGCTTAAGTGCAGGCTTACTCCGGGTTGTGATATAAATAAGGATTCTGCAGCCCCTGTTAGCGAGCCTGTTTCATAAATTGCCTTAAAGGTTCTAAACCATTCTAAATTTGTCATGATCTATCTATTATAATTATGATACAAATGTATGATTTATATTATTTTAATATGCATAAGACAGAGGGTAAATTTGTGGTAGAAATTAATAGAAGATAAAAGAGTATATGATATGAAAAACATATTTGTAATAAACGGAGGACAGGTATTTGGTCATTCTGGTGGTTTATTTAATAAAACACTTTCAGAGTTTACATTGGATTTCTTTAAAAAGGAGCTTGATTTCAACTTACGATACACAGATATTAATCGACCTTATGATCCTAAACAAGAAGTAGAGAATTACAAATGGGCAGATGTTGTGATTTATCATACTCCAATATGGTGGTTTCAGGTCCCTCATGAATTTAAAAAATATATAGATGTTGTTTTTACTGAAGGACACCAAACTGGAATTTATAAAAATGATGGGCGTTCATCTGTTGATCCGGCAATCAATTATGGTACTGGAGGAATGTTGCATGGTAAACAATATATGTTGACGACTTCATGGAATGCGCCTAAAGAAGCATTTACAATGCCTGGCGAGTTTTTTAATGAAACAAGTGTAGATGATGGACCATTATTTGGGTTTCATCGGATGAATGCGTTTACGGGTATGATGCCTTTAGAGAGTATTCATTTTCATGACGTAGAAAAAAATGCGGATATACAGGTCGATTTGAAAAGATATCAAGCACATTTGAGTAAAGTGTTTGTTGGGGAAGAGGTAGGAAGTTAGATCCTTTGAATGATGTAATCATTTTTTTCTATTATAATAATCAATATGCTATTGCTATTTTATTTGGTTTTTATTTTAAAATACTAAAAATATTAGTATAACTTTGCCCTATAATAAATTCATTATCATGGGGGAGGGAAAGCATATTATTCACATGGATCAGGATGCTTTTTTTGTATCGTGTGAGGTACGAAAAAACAAAGACCTTGAAGGTAAACCTGTGATTATTGGTGGAACATCGGATCGTGGTGTTGTAGCGTCATGTAGTTATGAAGCTAGGAAGTTTGGTGTTCATTCAGCTATGCCCTCGCGCATGGCGAAGATGCTATGTCCCCATGCTATATTTATCAAAGGTAACATGGAGGAATATTCAAAAGCATCACATGAAATTACCGATATCATAAAAGAAAAGGTACCACTTTTTGAAAAGGCGAGTATTGATGAGCATTATATAGATATGACAGGTATGGACCGCTTTCATGGGGTAATGAAATATGCACATGAATTGCGTGAAACCATTATGAAAGAATTAACACTACCTATTTCATTTGGCCTTTCCGTAAACAAGACTGTTGCGAAGATGGTAACCAATGAGTGTAAGCCTGGCGGAGAAAAGCAAATAGAGCAGATTGAAGTACAACCATTTCTAAACCCTTTATCTATCCGTAAAATTCCCGGCCTTGGAGAGAAGACTTTCATAAAGTTGAGTGATATGGGAATTAAAAAAATATTCACTTTATCACAGATTCACCCAGATCAGATGAACTTCCTATTAGGTAAATCGGGATTGTCTTTGCTCCAAAAAGCAAAAGGGATAGATAATAGTCCGGTTATTCCCTATGCTGAACAAAAATCTATTGGTACTCAGTGTACTTTTCATGCCGACTCTATTGATGTTGACATGATTAATAACTTGTTGATCGCTCAGGTTATGGATGTCGCTTATCAACTTCGGGAGAAGAAAAAACTGACTGCATGTGTAACTGTTACCATTCGTTATGCCAACTTCGAAACTGAAACAAAGCAAGCTGCCATTGCTTATACCTCGCTGGATAGTGTACTAATTGCTACTGCAAAAGATCTTTTTAAAAAGATGTATAACCGCAGGATGTTGCTCAGACTGGTGGGTGTACGTTTATCTAGTCTGGTAACTGGATTTGAACAGATTGATATGTACAGCGAGTCGCAGGAGCAATATAGTCTGGTACAGGCTCTGGATAAAATTCGGAATCGTTTCGGACAAGATGCAATAACCAGGGCCTCGGTATTAGATATTAAACTATAATCATGTATTTGAACGTCCATTCCCAATATAGCCTACGCTATGGCACTATGTCTATCGAAAACTTGATAGAAGAGGCCTCTGCACGTGGTATTACGCAGATGGTGATAACAGATATCAATAATTCTACCGGAGTGATGGAGTTCATGAGGGAGTGTCGTAAGAACAAAATCAAACCCATTGGAGGTATGGAGTTCAGAAGGGATAAAAGGCTGCTTTATATTGGCATCGCAAAAAATAAAGAGGGAATGAAAGAACTTAATGATTTCCTTAGCGAGCATAACCTAAAGCAAAAGGAATTGCCCGATGAGCCATGTGTATTTGAGCATGCTTATGTGGTATATCCTTATGGATATAAAGCCAAATTGAAAAGCAATGAATACATTGGTATCCGTTTCGATGAACTGTATCAGCTTTATAATAAAGATTTAACAGATTATCAGGATAAGTTGTTGGTTTTACAACCTGTTTTTGTAGCCAATAAAATCGGTTATCGTTTGCATGAATACTTAAGGGGGATTGATCTGAATACCTTACTCACAATGGTCGAGAAAGATGATAAATGCAGGGAAACGGATATGTTTCTAATGCCGGGAGAGCTGGAAGCGAAGTTTGCCAGATATGCTTTTATTCTTGATAATACCCGTAAACTGATGGATAGTTGTACCATGGATTATCCGGAAGGGAAATTAAAACTCAACAAAAAGACCTTTACCGGAAATAAAAAAGATGATATGGCACTTCTCGAAAAACTGGCCATGGAAGGAATGCTTTATCGATATGGTAGTAAAAACAGAGAGGCTTTAAAACGAATAAAGAATGAGCTGAAAGTAATCGTGGAGATGAATTTTTGTGCATATTTTCTGATTACAAATGATATTATTCAGTATTCTATGCGTAGGGGCTATTATCATGTAGGTAGAGGCTCTGGGGCCAATAGTATTATAGCTTACTGCTTGCAAATTACAGATGTTGATCCTATAGAACTGGATTTGTATTTCGAGAGATTTCTAAACGCAGAACGTTCCTCACCACCCGATTTTGATATTGACTATAGCTGGGACGAACGAGAAGATGTTCAGGATTATGTTTTTAAACGCTACGGAAAAGAACATACAGCATTGTTGGGAACGATGTCTACCTTTAAAGACCGTTCGGTAATTCGAGAAATCGGTAAAGTTATGGGCTTACCTAAATCAGAAATTGATGGCTTTACCGACCCTGCCCGTGCTGTGGTAAATCGCGATAATGATACTTTTAAAAAGATACTGGCTATACAGAATCTGATGGCCAAAATGCCTAACCAAAGAAGTATTCACGCTGGTGGAGTATTGATATCTGAAGAACCAATCACCTATTATACCGCTTTAGATCTGCCACCTAAAGGAATGCCCACTGTGCAGTGGGATATGTACGAAGCGGAAGCAATTGGTTATGACAAATATGATATTCTTTCTCAACGAGGAATTGGGCATATTAAAGAAGCCGTTAAACTGGTGCAACAGAATCAGCAAAAAAGATTGGATATTCATCAGGTTCAAATGTTTATGAAAGACCCTAATCTCAATAACAGGTTGAAAACAGGCAATACCATCGGATGCTTTTATATTGAATCGCCAGCTATGAGACAATTACTCGCTAAGCTGACCTGCGACAACTATTTAACATTGGTTGCCGCCAGTTCCATTATTCGCCCGGGAGTTGCACAATCTGGAATGATGAAAACCTATATCTATAACTTTCATCATCCAACGAATGTTCAGTACTTACATCCGGTGATGGAAGAGCAGTTAAAAGAAACTTTTGGTGTGATGGTATACCAGGAGGATGTGATTAAGATCTGTATCTATTATGGAGGGATGGATGGAACTGATGCAGATATTTTAAGACGGGGAATGAGTGGTAAATACCGTTCCAGGATTGAGTTTGATCGGCTGGTCGAGAAATTTCATGATGGGGCTAAATTATTAGGACGGCCAGAAGAGATAACTAAGGAGGTCTGGAGGCAGGTATCTAGTTTTGCAGGTTATAGTTTTTCGAAAGCACATTCTGCAAGTTTTGCAGTAGAAAGCTATCAGAGCCTATATCTGAAAACCTATTATCCTATTGAGTTCATGGTTGGAGTACTTAACAATTATGGAGGTTTTTATACCCGTTGGCTGTATGTGCATGAACTAAAAAAGGCAGGAGCAAAAGTGCATTTACCATGTGTAAACAGGAGTGATGCGGTGGTGTCTATTAGTGGCATTGATGCTTATTTGGGCTTTGTTGGGGTGCAAGGGCTTGAAGGAAAATTTGTAGAGCTGATCCCGGATGAACGTAAACAAAATGGAAAATATCTCGATATGGAAGATTTTGTAAAACGTACGGAAATTGGCCTGGAACAAGCCATAATTTTGATTCGCTGTGGAGCCATGCGTTTTACTGGAAAAAGCAAAAAGACATTGTTGTGGGAAGTTCATACTTTACTTGGTCATAAAGTAAAACCTAGTAGTCATGCCGAGTTATTTCATGTGCAAGCCAAACACTATGTCTTACCAGATTTAGTTAATACTAAACTAGAAGATGCTTATCATGAGCTGGAGTTACTCGGATTTCCACTCAGCTTATCAATGTTTGATTTACTTAAAACAGAATATAGGGGAGAGCTTCAGGCTAATGAATTGATGAAAAATCTGGGACGAACAGTAAAAATGGTAGGTTTATATGTTTGCGAGAAAACGGTACATACCAAAAATAATAAGAAGATGTGGTTTGGTACATTCCTGGATGCCGAGGGTAATTTCTTTGATACTACACATTTTCCAAATAATACACCGATATATCCTTTTAGAGGTTCAGGCTGTTACTTGATTTTAGGGAAGGTTGTGGAGGATTTTGGCTATCCAAGCATTGAAGTCCAAAAGTTTGCCAAGCTGGAGATTATGAATAATCCGGTAATGGATTAATTCTCTAAACGTTTTATCAATCGTAAAACATTTTAAACCTCAGCTTGTTTACCCTTTACATTAATCTAAATAACAAACAAGATGGGATTTTTTAAAAATGCAATAATTGGAGTGGCGATATATCAGGCATGGAGGTATTTAACCAAGAAAGATGAGATGGGTAGGACTAAGATTGATGAAATCAAAGAAAAAGCGCCTGAATGGATAGAGAAAGCAAAGTCATTACGGGATGATGTAACTTCAAAAAGGACATTTTAGTAATATTAAATTACAATAGGGTGTAGCGTTTAAGATTTGGTTTACGTTTTAAGCAGTAAACCAAATTTTACTCATTCATTACTATGAAGCATCTTTATTTACTCTTTGCCGTTCTCTTTTTTTCTGCGTGTTCAAAAGAAGAAGTACATGGCCCTTTTAAACTTAAAAACGGACAGGAAGTTGAGCTTGTGGTTGATCATCGCTATGGATCAATCAATGATAAATTATTGATTTTACCACAAAATGAAGCAACAGGAATGTCGCTACATGGATTTCCTGAAAGAAAGCCCGGCTATACCTATCGTGTTAAGGCTAAATTTAATATTGATTTAAACCCACCACAAGATGCATCAGACAGGTGGTTTAACTTTGCAAAAGTAATTAGCGAAGAAAAGTATATGGGAGATGAATCATTCGATATCTCGCTGATTAAATCGTATATACCAGGTGGACCATTCATTGATATGGGTAAAATAGATGATCAATACATATATATTAAGGATAAGTTAGAGCTAACTTATGCTAATCAGACAGTGAAAGATCAGTTAGAGGAAATCTGGCAACATTCATTGGAAATGCGCCAGAAATGGGAAGAAACCAAACAGACACCTGATCCTAAATGGAGGTTTATAAAAGCGACAGTAAAACATGATCCCGCTAAATTTGGAAAGGCTTATTTGGTACAGCATATTGAATTTACATTAAAAAATTAAAGAGCATAGCAGGGGCAAGCTGACTGAAATGCCCCTGCTAAGCTTTTCTCTTTGTTTTGTTTCCCTCATAACCACTTCTCGAGCCGTAATCAGATCTTAAAATGCTGATTGCTACCGGCTAGTTTTACATGTACTCAATTACTATAAATTTTGTTTTATTGGATATTTTTTGTCTATTTATAAATTGTTAACGTACCCGTTTTTATTTAAGTAATTTTTTAAATCATAAGTAAACAATTATTCTAGCCAAATAACACCACAGATGAAACCATTTAGAACAAATGTATTAGTACTTAAGCAGAAATCATTATGGTTCTGCTTACTCTTAATCCTACCTTTCTCTTTAATAACCGAAGTAAAAGCTCAGACCGCAGATAAGGGGAAAGCTATAAAGGTTAGGTATAATGCAGAAACAGCAAAGATTAATTCCTCAACCAGCGAAATCATATCAGAAAAGAGATTGAGCAATGGAAAGGGCATGAGCCTAAAAGCAGGAGTTACAGCGGCGATTGAAGGCGAACGTCCCGAAGCTGACCTTACTTTTAACGTAAAACTACCTATTGCTGGACGCTATGTAATGCGCACTTATGCCGTAACAGATGAGGAAGGTGCAAAACTGATGAAAAAGGCGAAAACTAAATATGAATCTATGTATATCAGGATTCAGATTGATGATGTACGCCCAACTAAAAGAGTTGTTTATGTACCTTGGGACAGGCCTTTACAAACTTCAGGTAAGTTTGAATTTAACGGTCAGGATCAACAAGTTAAAATTTGGTTGCCAAAAGGTGTGCGATTTGAATATTTCGAACTTACCCCATATACTCCACCAGCTGTTCCTGCTAAAGCAGAAGCCTATCGCCCTAAAGTAGTTCCTTTGTCCGGGCACCCTCGTTTGTGGGTAAATCAAGAGTCTTTGCAGGTTGTAAAGGGTGGCCTTACTAAAGGCGAAAATACTCCTGCCTGGGAAAAAGTAAAGAAGGCTGCACTTACTCCATTTGATTTCAAATTTGATCCAAATGCAGAAATGAGTTTTAATGCAGGACTTGAAACTGCAGCAGAAAGTAAAGCCTTTTATTACCTGATGACTGGTGATAAAAAAGCGGGGCGTGAAGCAGTAACTTTGATGAAAGACTATCTTTCACATGTAGAATTTGGAAATTTACTGGACATTACGCGTGAAATAGGACGTGCCATTACAGCAGCTTCAGAAGTTTATGATTGGTGTTACGACTTACTTAGTCCGGAAGAAAAGCAAATTTATTGTAAGAATCTAATGAGGCTGGCAGACGATATGGAGATTGGCTGGCCACCCTTTCTACAAAAAGTAGTAAATGGTCATGGTAATGAGGCCCAAGTATGTCGTGATTTACTATCAATGAGCATTGCTATTTATGATGAAAATCCACTTCCTTATCGTTATACCTCTTATGCTATTTTAGAGGAATTAGTACCGATGAGAAAGTTTGAATACCAGTCGCCCCGACACAATCAGGGAGTGAACTACGGTTCATATCGTTTTGGTTGGGACATGCATGCTGCATGGTTATTTTACAGAATGACTGGAAAACCTGTTTTTGATGACAACATTAAAGATGTACGCAATTACTGGCAATATATGCGTACACCTGATGGACAGATGCTTCGTGATGGAGATGGCTTTAACTCAGGCTCTGCAGGTAAGCCTTATTATTGGTCTGCAGCTCAAACCATGTTATTGTGTTATGCTTATGCCGCTGATCCATTACTCAAAGCTGAATTTCAGCGCCAGGGTTCATTGCCAAATAACCCAGTCCTATTTCTCCTATTGAATGATCCAAATCTGAAAGCTGAACCGAGCCGTGAATCACTTCCTTTAACAAAAGACTTTGGGAAAGTACTCGGATCAATGGTCGCTCGTACAGGTTGGAATATAGGTCAAAATAGTAGTGATGTAGTTGCGGAAATTAAAGGAGGTGGTTATATATTTGGAAATCACCAACACAGTGATGCGGGATCCGTGCAACTCTATTATCGTGGTTTCCAGTTTGGAGATTTGGGTTTGTATAAATTTTACGGTACCCCATATGACCTGAATTTCAATAAAAGGTCTGTAGCCCATAGTATGATGCTCGCGGTAGATCCTTCAGAGAAATTCCTTACTTCTGAGTCCAATGACGGGGGAACACGTTTTGTTCAGCGTCATCCTGTAACACCTGAAGAGGTTCAAACTAATCCGTTGTTTTACAATGGAAAGGTATTATCAACCAGTTTTGGGCCATCTAAGCTTAAACCATTTTTCAGTTATTTCTCAGTAGACCTAAAGGGAGCTTATTCTGCTAAAATAAGTGCTTATAACAGGAGTATGATGTTTTTAAATCTGGATAGGGAAGATGTGCCTGCTGCAATAATTTTAACAGATGATATGTCTACTGTTAAACCTGAGTTTAAGAAGTATTGGCAAATTAATGCTCACAACAAGCCATTGCTTAGTGAAAATGGTGTCGTATTGCAAAATCAGTTAGGTGATTTAGTTGGCAAAGCACATGTAGATATTCTAGTTCCAGCTGCTGATGCGAGAAAGCTGGAAGTGTTTAGTGGTGCTGATGCAAACAGTTCATTTAAATTCAAATATGAAGCACCTGTAAGTTCTCTTGCTGAAGGAAAAGGACATCGTATAATGTTCACTCCAAATAAAGAAAGCAACAATGATCATTTTTTAAGTGTGGTTCAGTTAACTTCTGGTGATACTAAGCCGCTGCCGGTTACACATTTAGTTACACCTGTAAGTGATGTTATTGTTTTGGCAGATAGAGTGCTAAGCTTGAACAAAGGATTGGATTTTATTAATCAGCAATTTTCATTTAAGGTGCCTGCTAAAGGTTCTTATCAGATTGTTCTTGCGGGAATGAAAGCTGGCGACTGGAATGTAATCAGTGCAGATGGAAAAGTGAAATTCAATACCAATGTAAAAGAGGGAGAGAATACTATCTTTTTCATCGGTGGTAGCTCTATATATAAAATAACGCCAGGTAAGGTGTCTAATTTAAAAATGCTAAGCACAAATGAAAATAACATGCCAGGAAAAAAATAATCCGATTGTTGGATAAACGATATTTTAAACAAAAAAACGGGCTGTATACAGCCCGTTTTTTTGTTTTCACGTTTGAATTTTCTAAGGATTGAAAATTAGCATTAGAAAAATAACAAACATAACTAAGTGCATAATACCGGATATTGGCGTAGTACGCTTACCAAAAAACGTAAGGAAACTAAGACTTACAGTTATAAGAAACAAAATAGTTTCGGTAGAAGAGATGCCAAAAATAACAGTTTTTCCTGTGATCAATCCAATGATCAAAACTGCCGGCACGGTTAATCCTACCGTAGAAACAAATGCACCATGACAAAGGTTGATTGCTCTTTGTGTTTCATTGTTTAATGCCGCTTTTACAGCTGTAATAGATTCAGGAGTAAACACAATAATAGCAATCAATACTCCGCCAAGCATGGGAGGAAGATTAGCTGCTTTTATTCCAAAATCTACAACCGTAGCCATCTGATGTGACAATAAGACAATAGGCAATATCATAGCAATCAATACAATAGAGCGAATGATGATCTCTTTATTGGTTCCAGTTGATTTGATCTCTTGTACATTTTCTGATGATCCGACATTACGTTGAGCAAAAGGAATTTCCATCATTCCTTTTGCTGGCTGTACATATAGATGTCTGTAACCTTTCATTTGCAATGCCAGAAAAAGTCCGTATAAAATCACAATTAAAGTAGATAATATGATGGCTTGTGTATTTGTGAAAATTCCATTGCCAGCACCAATAATTACATTTGGTAGAAGTAAAGACATGCCTCCTAATAATATAATCATAGAAATATAGGTAAGCGTACCCTGAGCATTATATTCTTGCTCTCCATATTTTAAACCACCTAATAAAATACAAAGGCCAACTACCAGGTTCATGATAATCATCATTACAGAGAAAATTGAATCCTTTCCAATGGTTGGAAACTCTCCCGGACCAAGCATTACTGCAGAGATTAATATAACTTCAATGGATACAATAGATAGTGTTAGGATCAATGTTCCATAAGGTTCTCCTAATTTATGGGCAAGTGCATCCGCTTCTTTTACAACACCAAATGAAGCAGCAATGATGGTAGCCAAAAGTATAATGAAACCAAATATAGCTGCATTTTGCGTCATACCTTCATCTAATAGAGAAGAACCTACGGCATAAAAAAGGCCAACAATAAGCCATACTAATGCCAATCGGATTTTTGTTGAAGTTGGAATAATGGTGTTAATCATGCAGCAAATTTATGTTTAATAATGCTTTCTAAATTTATCCTATGATAATTAATGCTGGGACTATGATTATTTTTCTTTGCGGATTCTACTTAAACTTACCGGGGTAATGCCTAAATAAGAAGCTATAAATTTCAATTGCACACGTTGCAAAAGACTAGGTTTATTATTTAATAACTCATCGTAGCGTTGTTTTGCAGATAGTAACTCTCTTGAAATGATTCTTTCTTCAATCTTTAAAAGCTCTCTTTCAGCAAGTCTTCTTCCCCAGTTAGCAATATGGATGTCTTTCTTATAAAGCTCGCGCAGGTATTCAACTTTCAATTCATACAGTTCACAGTTTTCCAGAAGCTCAATGTTTTCGTATGATTTCTGGTTCTCAACATAACTTTTCATCGAGAGTATAGTTTCACCTTCTTCACCAAACCAGAATGTGATATCATCATCTCCTTGAGGTGCAAAGGCTCTTACCATACCTTTTTTAATAAAATATAAGTGTCTTTCTACTTTGTCAGCTTTTAACAGGATATGCCCTTTTTCAAATTGAACTTCCTTTATGTACTTACAGATTTCAGCACATGTTTCTGGAGGAAGTGGGTAGATTTCGTTTAAAATTTGATCGATTTTCATACTATATATATCTGTTGAAATTGATGATCAATTCCGCATTAAATTTAACATTTAAAACCTTGGCTTATTCATGCTATATCAGTCATTTTTTATGGATAGTTGATACAGAGTAAACCATATTAATGTATTTTGTTGTTTACAATTCAACTTATGGGGTATGTTTTGTGTAATATTAGGTACACACAAATATAACCGATATGAAACAACTACTTATTATCGCATTGGCTTGCTATGGCCTTCGTTCTTCTGCCCAGGTGCAGGAATCAAGAAACTTCTTATATCTCTATTCTGACTCTGTGATCTATGCCAAAGATATTAAACTTCGGCCGGACTTTGCTGGGAACATGCGAATTAGAGTCGATTCAAGAAGCTTCCCCACAGCGCAAGTCAAGTTTTTTAGCAGCAAGGAAGGCTTTTTTGCCAATACACGAAAATTAGGAATTATGAAATATGGAGACTTCTCAGAGCGTATTGTGGAAGGACGTATTAATGTTTTTCAAGAAAGAAAGCTATCCTATTCCCATTTTATTTATGATGCAAATTCCAATCCACATTTTATCCATAATCCTGAGCCCTCGATAAACATCAATATGTATTATAACAAAGGGTATGGTGATTTAAAGAAGTTGAATTATAAAAATCTAAAGAACGATATAGCCGATAATCCGGAGAGTATAGAAATGCTTTATGCTTATCGGAAGAGTATGAATACAAGCAATGTGTTATATACAGCTGCAAGCATATCTATTATTGCAGGGATTATTAGTGTTATTTCTAATGGTAAAAACAGTTATTCAAAAACTAACTTTACAACAGGTCTTAGCTTAGCTGTGGTAGGTTTAGGCTTTGCTACTGGAGGTTATTTGAATTCAGTTTCTGCGGGCAGAAAGCTGGAAGATGCAATTGATATTTACAATAGATAATTCTATTTTGTAAGGTCTTTTATTTTTTTAAACAGATGTTCGGGATTGAATGGTTTAGATAAATAATCATTCATTCCCGCATCTAATATTTTTTGTGCAACATTGTTATTAACACTTGCTGTAAGTGCTATAATAGGAATATTCGCTTTGAGCTTATTTTCCATTTTACGTATCGTTACTGCTGCTTCATATCCATCCATAACCGGCATATAAAGATCCATCAATATGACATCAAAGGTTTCATCTTCTATTTTTTGTATGGCAATTTCTCCATTTTCTGCTATTACAGGAATAATGTTCCATTGTTCCAGTGTCTTTTTTATGACCAGGATATTTACTTGATTATCTTCGGTAACTAAGACCTTTAGATGAGCTAAATCGCACTTGTGGTTTATTAAAGTAGGGGATGCACTGCCATTAAAATTTTGATACTTAAAATCAATATCAAATAAGATTTTTGTACCAATATTCGGTGTACTGATCAAATGGATCTCACTTTTGAACATTGTTAATACTTTTTTAACAATAGCTAGTCCCAATCCTGTGCCACCATAACGTCTGCTTGTACTTGTTGCGGCCTGTATAAAAGGTTCAAATATATTTATCTGTCTATTTAAATCAATACCTATACCGGTATCTTCAATGATGAAACGAACAATCATCTGCTCGGCAGTTAAGTCCTGAATCCGTACTTGTAAGCTTACTAATCCCTTTTCTGTAAACTTGATGGCGTTATTCATCAGATTTAATAAAACCTGTGTTAGTCGTGTAGGGTCGCTATTTACGTGTTTGCCATTTAATTCATCATCAATATGAAGGTCTAAGTCCAGCATTTTCTCTTCAGCTTTTAACTTCAGACTTGAGAAGTTGTTTTTAATTAATGCTGCCAGATCAAAGTTAATACGTTCTAATTGTACTTTGTCCGAATCGAATTTATTAAAATCAAGGATGTCATTAATTAATAAGAGTAGGTTTTCTGCAGAGAACTTAAGTACTGCTAGATTTTCTTCCTGATCCTGACGAGGGTTTTGAAGCAGTAAAGCATTTGATATACCAATTACACCATTTAGTGGTGTACGCAATTCATGTGACATGGTCGACAGAAATTCCATTCTCGAATTTGAAAGATTTTTAACGTCAGTTAGCGTTAATGTGAGCTTCTCATTGAGCTCATTAAGTTTGTTCTTTGTATCCGTCAGACTAATTATATTTCTGTTAAATACCTTAAAAAAGTAGTACTGTAGAAAGATGATGAGCGAAAAATTATAAGTAATTACAAATAGGTAGGTGAATTGGCTAACTTCATGAGGGCCAGTACCCAGATAAAAGTAATTTTTATTGTCTATCGCAGTGTATAGTAAAACAGGAACAACATTTATAGCAGAATAAAACCAGCCCCATTTTAAACCATGCATATAGAAGCTAAGTGCACAAACTATCCAGATGAACTGGAGTGTTTCGATGTTAATGTCCTGAACATAAATAGAGAGATTGGACCATACAGCGAGGGTATGAAACCAAAGAATGATATGCGAAACAGTTTTCCAGGCATGAGTATAATAAGCGAGAGCTATTAAAGCAACAGTAGCTGTAAAGACAATACACACCCTAATGAGGTGTAATGATTCACCGCCAAGTGAATAAGCAATAATCAATATACCAGTGAACAAAAGATATAAAACCAATATATATGCCAGCATTTTAATTCGTGCCTGGTTAATTGGATCTTTTTCTTTGATCACTAATTTGTTGAAAATGCCACCAATTGGCTCAAAAAAGTAAGTCATGATTAGTCAATAAAAGCGTTAAATAGGAATTTTGGTCTAAAATACAATTATTTAACGTTTTTTATATGTAACATTTTTACCTCGAACGATCGCCGCTTTTGACCTCGCTTAGCAGAGAAATAATTCTTTCCTTGTCTTTTAGCTGATCTTTTAACGCAGCATTAAGCTCCTTACAATTTTTTAAAGCATCACCATATTCTATAGGCGGTTCAGCAAGAATGTTTTTTTGAACAGTAGCCGATGTGTCCTCTGTTTTGAAGAAATTACATGGTGAAACATTAAGTACTTCTGCCATAAGCAAGAGGTCTTTATATTTAACAGATTTATTCATTAAACCAAGTCTTAGACCATCTACAGTTTTACCAACTTTTTCAGCAAGCCAGGTCAGCGATCTTCCTTGGCCTTTTAATATTCCCTCTACAATTGCTTTTAAAGACATACTTTTTTTATTGCAAAATAAGGAATTTATGATAATAACTATGTCGAAAGGTTTATATTATTATGTCTTTTCGCATAAAAATTATGTGTTCTAATTAAAAAAAGAGGTTTTAGAAACTATAAAAATATTAGCTGTATTAGGATGAGGTATTTGGAGCTTTAACTTTATGACATTTTTGTTGTAAAGAATTAATATTTTTTTTATACTTTTACCTCGAGAGCGTTAATTTGCGGGGGCACAAGTCATTCTGACCGGCCTCCGCTTTTTTTTTGAAAACAACTGAGGTTTAGAGTTTTACCTGCCTGATAATGTTTTTGATATTTAGCTCTATAATGTCTGTCATGCTATTGCATTCAAGGTATTGATCATCTTCAAAATACTCGCCCATTTCCTTTTTTAATCTGCTTATATTCTCTTCAGTTGTTAATACTTCAGTGTTAGATACATCTCTTAAGTCTGTAAGTCTGTGACGCTCACTCCGTACCCTATGTAAAAGAGAAGATTTTTCTTCTTGTTGGTATTGCAGATAAGTTTTATCTGTCAATTGATCCATACCCATTTTTACATAGGCATAGTTTTCTTTGAAAAATTGAGGTAAATACACTTTTATATTTCCTTCATAAAACTGCTGGTCAAAGTCAATAGCTCTGATCCTAAATTGAATATCATCAAAATCAGGAGTGATTTGAACTACAAAATTATATGCTCTCATATCGCCAAGTAACATTACGAGGCAGCGTTCATTAAACTTTACAAACTCTTTTGCAATACGGGTGGGATTGTATTCAGGGTTATGCAAATAGTTTTTTGCGAAAACATCACCAGGTATTCCGGCAATATGTTCTTCAATCAGCGTCTCTCTATCTACCAGATAATTAACCTGATTGGGAGATAGGATTTCTTCCAGTTCTAAACCATAAATTCGGGAAGCATCGGCCTTTTTTACATAAAAATAATCATATACATCATTTAAGCGATTTACAATTCTAATGCGGAAAGGGTGGGTGTTACCAAAAGTACAATATTCAATTTTATCAATGTACTTATGCTGAACAATCCGAAGATTTCCAGAAGCCTTTAAATTGGCATAGATTACTTTTAACCCATTGTACAGTTCCTCAATCCTATCAGCCGAATAAATAGGACCTCTCCATAAAGAGTCTTTACCATATTTATCCATTATCGGGTAAGATTCATCAAATATCAACAGATCATCATAACCGATAGGAAGCTTTGATTCCCTTTGATACTTTTTAAGATATTTTTGCAAAGCAGGAGAAACCGGAAAAATCGGTTTCTTTCTGGATATTTTTACATCACTGGGCTCCATTATAAAATAGTTTCAGCATAAATATATCCATTAATTTCATTTGAAATTCAAAAGCATGTGGATTTAAAGTCATATCACTTTAGTTGGCTAAGTTTTGTTGTTTATACATTGTAGTTTTGGTTTAGATGAAAACATCAAATAGATATAATGAAAAAATTGCTTAACTCTATTCCTTTTTCTGTACTCGATTTGGCTACTGTAATAGAAGGAAAAACACCTGCTGATACCTTTAAAAATAGTCTTGATTTAGCCCAACATGTTGAAAATTGGGGCTTTAACAGATATTGGCTTGCGGAGCATCACAATATGATTAGTGTGGCCAGTTCGGCGACATCTGTTGTCATCGGGCATATTGCTGGTGGAACGAAAAAAATCAGGGTTGGCTCAGGGGGCATCATGTTACCAAATCATTCCCCACTAATTATAGCAGAGCAATTTGGGACATTAGCTTCATTATATCCTGGTCGGATTGATTTAGGATTAGGAAGAGCACCAGGCACAGATCAAGTTACTGCTGCAGCGATAAGAGGTGATCTTCGCTTTCAAGCTGCTCAAGATTTTCCAAAGGAAGTTTTAAAATTACAAACCTATTTATCAGCAGAAAATAGTACCAGTCATGTAAGAGCAATTCCAGGAGAGGGGCTTGATATTCCAATTTGGATATTGGGTTCCAGTACAGACAGTGCACGATTAGCTGCAGCTTTTGGCTTACCTTATGCATTTGCCAGTCATTTTGCCCCAGCACAATTTATGAATGCGATTAATATCTACAGGCAGAACTTTAAACCTTCAGAACATTTGAGCGAACCTTATGTCCTGGCCTGTGTAAACGTTGTAGGTGCTGATACTGATCAGGAAGCAAATTACCTGGTAACGTCTCTTTATCAATTGTTTATGGGGATTGTTACCGGAAAGCGTAGATTGCTGCAACCACCTGTAGATAATATGAATGACATTTGGGATGTATACGAAGAAGAACAAGCTAACCAAATGTTGGCCTGTACTTTTGTGGGAAGCAAGGAGACACTGAGAACAGATTTACAACAGTTTCTGGATCAGACTGGAGTAGATGAAATTATGGCTACTTCGCATATTTTTGATCATACAGCAAGATTAAGGTCGTATGAAATAATGGCTGAAGTATTTAAAGTCTAATCTCCAGATTCGTGTAATCCAATGCCAATATTTGAAAATATTTTTTTAATATTGGCATTATCTTTATAAAATAAATTTAAAACTAATTGTTTTAGATTTATATGGGATTAACCAAGTATGACCTGGATTACATAGTTTATGGTGCTGTATAGAGAATCTTCTGATACTGAATTAATAGGCTTATTAAAGTCTGGAGACAGAATTGCATTTACAGAAATTTTTAATCGCTACCAATCTCTGCTTTATATATTCGCTTATAAAAAGATCGGAGAGCGAGAAGAAGCAAAGGATCTTATTCATGAATTATTTCTGACACTCTGGGAGAAACGGGAAGATATACATATTGCCGGGACATTACCTGCCTATCTTTTTACCATTATTAAAAACAAGATATTTGATTTATATAAACATAAAAAAGTATCTCAGCGTTATTTGGATATTTTTCAAAATTATCTTGATACCAATCAGAATGCAACTGATTATTTAATAAGACATAATGATCTTAGTGCTCTTATTGAAAAAGAAATTGCTGCCCTTCCTACAAGAATGCGTGAAGTTTTTGAACTTAGCCGTAAAACTAATTTGTCGCGCAAGGAGATTGCCAGCGAGTTAAACTTATCAGAACAAACTGTTAAGAGCCATATGCATCATGCACTTCGGATATTAAAAACGAAGCTTGGTGCTTTAATTGTTTTCATACTGATCAGCTCTTCTTAATTATTTTAATTTTTATTTAACCCCTCTGGTTTCGGAAATCGTTATGTACTTAAATAGCACGGAACAATGGACGAACAGAGCGCAAAAAGTTTAATATATAAATATCAGGCAGGAACATGTACCCCTGAAGAAAAGGCCATTGTAGAGAACTGGCTCATTGCGGGGGAAGTAACAAAGTTCAATTTGTCGGATGATGAACTTGATGAGGATCTGTTGGATTTACAACAAAGATTGCACACCGATATCGCTCCTAAACGTAAAACGTTATGGCCACGCATAGCAGTAGCTGCTTCTATTTTGGTTTGTTTAGGAATTGCTATTTATTCTTATACTGATTTAAACAAAGAATCAGCTGTAGCTACGGCCTATAAAGACATCGCGCCGGGTAGTAATAAAGCCATTTTAACGCTTGCCAACGGTGCTAAAATCTCAATTACTGATGCAAAGAATGGGGAGATCATAAAAGAATCAGGCATCGTAATTTCCAAGACTGCTGATGGAAAGCTGGTTTATAAAATGATGGATAGAAATAAAAGATCAAGAACCAAAAATCCGGCTTATCATACCATCGAAACACCAAGAGGGGGGCAACATCAGGTTATACTTCCTGATGGTACCAGGGTTTGGTTAAATGCAGAGTCATCGATAAGATTTCCAGAGTCTTTTGTTAATGTTAAAACCCGAAATGTTGAGCTTAAAGGGGAGGCTTATTTTGAAGTGGAAAAAGACCCTAAACATCCCTTTATTGTTAAAACAAGCATACAGGAAATAGAAGTTTTGGGAACACACTTCAATATAAATAGCTATTTGGATGAGCAAAAGTCAGTTACCACATTATTGGAAGGCTCTGTTAAAGTTCAGGCTTTAATGCATCATAATTTCAGTGTGATTAAACCTGGTCAGCAGGCTATTTCAAAAGGGGCTAAAGATCTTAGTATAGCTGTAGCAGATATTGACCAGGTAATGGATTGGAAGAATGGAGATTTCATGTTTAAAAAGGAAAGTTTAAATGGCATTATGAGGAAAGTATGCCGTTGGTATGATGTAAATGTAGAGTATGGTGAGCAAGTAGACATCAACCAGACCTATAGTGGGTTGGTATCAAGATCAAAGAACATTTCGGAAGTATTGAAAATTATGCAAGCTGCAGGTCAGTTGAAATTTGATGTTATTGGAAAAAAGGTAATCGTAGAAAATAACTAACAGATATAATTAACCAAAACAGAGCCTGGAAAACCTAAAAGGCTTTACTTAAAACCAAACAAAATGAATAAGAACTACAGAAACAGTACTTAGGCGATCTGCCTGACAAGATTAAAAAATACCGGGAGTGGTGGAACACGCCCGGTAATAGTTTACTGCTTTGTCCATTAAACCCAAATTAGATTTGGGTATTGTTAAACAATTTATTAATGAATGATGTGTAGTGTTTCCCCTTGTAAAGTAAGCACTTCACAGAATAAACAGATTCAAATGTATGAAATTTTACATTAAAAGCCTATGCAGGCCACCTGCCTGTATAACCAACTTTTTGTCGACGATGAATCCACTAACACGGCTCGATTCGACAGTTAAAAGACAGATTATTATGAGGGTTAACCTGATTATAGTATTATTAACTACTTCAATTTTACACCTGAGTGCCAGCAGTTTCAGTCAGAATGTAACTTTAAAGTATAACAATGCTGCATTAGTAAGCGTGTTTAAAGAGATCAGACTACAGACGGGGTATGATTTCTTTTATAACGACAAGTTAATGAGCAATGCGAAGCCAGTTAATCTGAGCCTTAAAAATGTGAGCCTGGAAAAGGCACTGCAGATTTGTTTTAAGGGACAACCCTTAAGCTTTAGCATTGAAAATAAAACAGTAATTGTTAAGGAAAAAGAGATGGGCATCATTGATAAGGTGCTCGACTACTTTTCTGTGGCTGATGTCCGAGGTCGTGTATTGGATGAAAAGGGACTTCCTCTGATTGGTGTTAGTGTCAGGGTTAAGGGATCAACCTTAGCAGTCAGTACCAATAGTAATGGTGAGTTTAGCATTAAACTTCCTAAAGGTGATGAAACGCTGGTGTTTAGTTATATTGGGTTTCAAACTAAAGAAGTTGATGCGAATAACAACCCTGTTATTAATGTAACGCTGATTGAAGCCAATAAAGGGCTCGATGAAGTGATTGTAGTAGGCTACGGTACACAAAAAAAGAGAAATGTAATTGGTTCTGTGGCTCAGATTAATAGTGCTGATCTGAAGCAAATGCCTACTATGAACGTTACGAATATGTTGGCTGGACGCTTACCAGGCATTACCAGTTGGCAACAATCTGGTCAACCGGGAGCTGATGATGCATCGCTCAGAATTAGGGGGACATCCTCATATGAAGGGGCACAGGGGCCTATTGCCATTGTAGATGGTGTTCAAAGACCATTTGCTCAATTGGATCCTAATGAAATTGAAAGTATATCTATTCTAAAAGATGCTGCAGCTCTTTCTGTATATGGTTTACAAGCCGCAAATGGAATTATTCTTGTAACTACAAAAAGAGGAAAGGCACAAAAACCTAACATTAGTTATGATGGAGCGGTAATTGTAAACTCCAATACTCGCTTCCCTAAATTTTTAGATGGTCCAGACTATATGGAATGGTTTTCAAGAGCGGAAGAAATGGATAATGAGTACAGGATAAGTATTGATTCAGATCCCATTCCATTAACTTATAACCAATCACAAATCAATGCGGTAAGGAATGGTACGAATACAAATCCATTATTAGGGAATTCGGATTGGATAGGCGAATTTTTAGGTAAATCAGCTACTTCACAAAGTCATGGAGTGACTGTTAGGGGTGGAACTGATAAGGTTAAATATTTCTCTAATCTAGGGTATCTGGATCAGGAAGGAGTAGTAGCCAATACAAATTATAAAAGGTTTAACCTGCGTACCAATCTTGATGTTCAATTAAATGATATTCTTTCTGTTGCATTCGACATCAATGCCAGGATGCAAAAGACAAATACACCTGGTATATCACCAGATAATGGGGCGTATATGAACCCATTTTATCAGGCGGTAAGGATGTTGCCTAATATGCCTATGTATGCAGAAAATGGACTTCCTACAGCTTATTTAAGTAATGCAGGTTATGTTAATCCAATTGCATCGGTTATGCAGTCAGGATACCAACGTGGTGAAACAAATGTATTTCAAACCAGTTTAAGTTTTAATGTTAAGGTTCCATGGGTTGATGGATTGACTGGAAAGGTACAAACATCATTCGATAAGAATGCAACTGAAAATAAGGGATGGTTAACTCCGTATAAAATGATGGGACGAACCAGATCAAGACCTACAGGTAACTTTGTGCCGGTTGAAAGTCCTCCTGGAATTACTGTTAATACATTGAGACAAAGTTATAGTCAAAATAACAGATTGACCTTTCAGCCAAGTTTAAATTATTCAAAAACATTTGGTGATCATACGGTAACAGGACTAGCCTTATATGAGTGGTCCAGGTATAGAAATAATGTGTTCTCCGCAGGAGCTAGAAACTTTGCACTTACAGAACTACATGACATAGATTTTGGTAGTGATGCTCCGCTGGATGTTATTAAGCCTACAGGATCAAGTGGTTCCACAGCAAGAAATGGCTATGTGACAAGGGTGAATTATGCCTACAAGAATAAATACCTATTTGAAGCTGCATTTAGGGCCGATGCGTCTATAACCTTCCCCGAAGAGGGTCGATGGGGATATTTTCCTGGAGTAGCTTTAGGATGGATTGCCAGTGATGAAGGGTTTTTTAGTAAAATAAAGGAAACTGTAAACTTCTTTAAAGTTAAAGCATCTATGGGTGTATTGGGTAAAGAGGCTTCAACTGCATTTGCTTATTTGCCTAGCTTTAGCTTAACTAAAGATCCTGTAGTTGTCATTGGAGGCATTCCAGTTAATGCTTTATCCACCGGTTCGCCACCTAATAGAAATTTGACCTGGGAGCGTCATCGCTTAACAAACGTAGGTTTTGAGGCTGAATTGTGGAATGGTAAATTGGGAGTAGATTTTGATTATTTCTATAAAGTAGTCACTGATATTTTAACACCAAGAGCTGCTTTATATCCAGCTTCAATTGGAGCTTATCATCCATCTACATTCAATGATGGTATAACAGACAACAGAGGTTTTGATTTGCAATTAAGACATCGTAATACAATAGGAAAATTCAGTTATTCCGTTACAGGTAACTTTAACTGGGCTAGAAATAAAATCATTTTAATTAATGAAAACCAGAACTTACCAGCCTGGCAAAAGAGAACAGGTCAGCCAATCGGACAGAAGTTAGGATTTGTTGTAGATGGGTTTTATCAGAATTGGGATGAAGCTCGTAATGGTTCATCTCCAAGTAGTGGGATCATCGCTCCCGGATTTTTTAAGTATAAAGATTTGAATGGTGATGGTAGAATTACAAGGGATGCTGATATGACTTTTGTAGGAAAAAGCAATATGCCAGAAATTATGTATGGCTTAAACTTTGAAGCTGCTTATGCTGGTTTCGATATTTCGTTCTTATTTCAAGGAGCAGCAGAGTCAAGTGTTGCTTTAGCCGGCGTTTATGAAGGGTCTTCAGGCACATCTGGTATTGAAGACAACAGTCCCTTTACCAAAACTTTCTATGGATATGGAAACTCACCATACTATCTGGTAGAGCAGGCTTGGAGGCCAGATAATCCTAATGCAAAGTATCCTCGTTTAACATCTGGTGGAGTATCACTTTCACCACATAATGCCAATGCAAATTCTGGCTTTATCATTAGTAACGATTATTTAAGGTTAAAGGCCATTCAGTTAGGTTACACACTTCCAAAAAGATTGTTTAAGTCGAAAATTGAAAAAATGAGGTTTTATGTTTCAGGGTTTAACCTGTTTACCTGGGATAAACTGAAATATCTGGATCCTGAAATGCCAAACGTAAACAATGGATTCTATCCACAACAAAAAATGATTTCGGGTGGTGTTAACTTAATATTCTAATAGTTTTATGAGAACATATATAAAAGCACTAAAAAAATCAGCTCTTATAGCAGGCGCAATTCTGACTATGAGTGGTTGTAAGATTGATACAGATCCACTTGATCGATATACTGATGTTGCTGTTTATCAAAATCCAGCTAATGTCAGACTATACATAATTGGTATGTATAATGAGTTTAACACCTTTAAGTTCGGTACTTTTCCTATTGGCTATGATAATGCAACTGATGCATTAACCGATGTTATGAAATATACATCTGCACTTTCAGGAAACGGGACTGTGAATATCCTTGCTTCTGATGCATCTAGAGTAAATGCTTCCGGACCAATGTTGAATTATTGGAATGCTGGATATTCAAGAATTCGTAGACTTAATGAGTTTTTGGAGGGTTTAGAAACAAAGGCTCAAGGTTTGGATGAAACCGCAAAACTTAAGTTTCAAGCTGAGGCCAGATTTATAAGAGGTTACGTTTATTTTTGGCTGGTAAAATTGCATGGCAGTGTTGTATTGCATGATAAACTCGTTGGTCCGGAAGGAAAAGACAAACAACGATCAAGTGAAGACGATTGCTGGAATTTTATAGCAGCGGACTTTTCTTTTGCTGCCCAGTATCTGGATAAAACCTGGGATGCTGCAAATAAAGGAAGAGCAACAAAAGGTGCTGCTTATGCAATGTTAGCTAGAACCTGGTTATATGCTGCATCAATTGCTGAATATGATAAAAAACAATTTAATGCTGATGAATTGACTGGCGTACCTGCTTCAAAAGCTGCTGCATACTATACCAATGCTTCGAACGCTGCTGATGAAGTGAAAAAGTTGGCTGCAGAAGGCTTGTATGAATTAGAAGCCAATTTCGCTTCTATTTTTACGAACAAGAATACCAAAGAAGCTATTTTTAAATTAGATTTCATTCGCCCTCAGATTACGCATCAGTACGATCTTGGTTTTGCGCCACCCAGAGATGAACCAGATAAGGTTTTAGTTTATGGGGTACCTACAGCTGAACTGGTAGATGAGTTTGAAATGAGTGATGGCTCTACCTTCTCATGGTCTAACCCAGTAATGGCAGCAAATCCTTATGCTAATCGTGAGCAAAGGTTTAATGCCACTATCCTGTATAATGGCTCATCATGGAAAGGTCGTACTATCAATACAACAGCGAGTGATAATATTGAAGGTATTGCTGAATATGGAGGGACAGATCCTAAAAGAACTGTAAGTGGATACTATGCTAAAAAGTTTCTTGATCCTTTAAATACCAATATTTCACTTAATAGAAGCGATCAAAGTTGGATAGAGTTGCGTTTTGCAGAAGTATTGTTAATTGATGCAGAAGCAAAAACTAAGATTAATAATATTACAGGTGCTAAAGAATCATTAAATACCCTTAGGAATAAAAGGGGATTGCCTAATACACCTTCACAGACTCTATCAGAAATGATGATTGCTATAGAGCATGAGCGCATTGTAGAGTTAGCTTTTGAAGGACATCGTTATTGGGATTTAAGAAGATGGAGAAAGGCACACCTTGTCCTGAATAATGTTCGTTTTACGGGTCATAAAGGTGAACCGAATGGGGGCTCTATAAATTATACAACAATACCTGTAGATAATACCAATCGTCAGTTTACTCCTGCACTTTATTATATCCCTATTATTCAGGACGAAATTCTGAGGAATGATGCAATTACCCAGATCAAAGGATGGTAATATTTAGTTATAACATTAAACTTTTAATGATGAAGAGATTATCATTGGTTTTTATAGTTACTACACTGGTCGGTCTGGTGTTTAACTCCTGCAAGAAAGCAGAAAAAGTAGTTCCAAATACAAAAAATGAACTAGCTGATATATACGGTACAATTGAAGGAATGGGTAGCCAGCGACTTTTTGAACCCCGCTTTAGTGCGGGTATGGATACCATTTATTTTGATATTCCATACTTTTACCCAGTTAATTCTGATTATGCTGTAGATCTTTCAAAAATTATTATGAGATCTACCGTACCTTCCGATGCTATTGTTACTCCAGCATTGGGCACGGTTAGGGATGTATCCAAACCCTTTACTTTAAGTATCACATCCGGCTCTGGCGAAGTCAGATCTTATGTTGTGGTATCGAAAAAAGTAGGGGATGTGTCAATTACAAAAGCCACGGTTAAATATCAGGCAGGGACCTCTACGCAGGAAGTCGAAGCCATGGTTAAAGAGAATGAAGTGATTTTTTATATTTTGCCAGGTGCTGATTTGACAGCAGCAATTTTTGACCTTGAAATCAACAGCCATTCTACCAGTTCATTGGCAAGTGGATCAACAGTTAATTTATCTCAAGAATTGCCTTTAACTATTACAGGCATAGATGGATTGAAGAAAACTTATAAGATAAAAGTTGCAGAACCAGTTAAACTGGATTATGGTGTAGGTATAAATAGGAGAATGTGGACTAAAACTGCAGCTGAATTAGGTTTTACTACCAATAATGAAACTTCTATTGCAGTAACGGGAGATTATGTGGTTACTGTTGTTCGTACAAACCCAGCTGTTTACAGAGTATTCAATAGAAATACTGGTGCATTTGTTAAGAATATGACATTACCATTTAGTGCCCTGGCTATGCAGGTGGTGAATGATGCTGAAGGTAATCTTATAGGCTCAACCTTTGCCGGTAAAAATGGTAAATTCCTGGTTTACAAATGGAGTGATATTGATGCCACACCGGTTAAATTAATCGATTGGACCAATAACAATCCAGCAGCTATAACAGGTGATGGTGGTGTAGGCAGAAGATTGAATATTTACGGTGATGTGAATACAAATGCAGTACTGATGACTACAGGTGGGCAGTCGACGATTATTTACAAATGGAGAATTGCAAATGGTGCATTGGTTAGTAATACACCTGAAGTAATCAATTACAAATCAGTTGTTGGAGGTGCTGCAAGTTTTATGGGATATAATGCAGATGCGCAGCCTACTTCTACAAATGCCAATACGGATTACTTTATCAATTACCAGTTCGAGATTGGTTTGGTTAATGGAACTTCACATGAAAGAACCATAGGCTTTGCTAATGAAACAGCTAATTTTGGTATTTTCCATTTCGCAACAGATTACGTGGTGTTTAACAATGCGAAGTTCCTGGCCATACAGAAATTTGTAAAAACTTTCAGTTATAACAATGCAGTATTAGGACTTTATGATGTTACGGAAAATTCTAAAATCAATTTATCCGCTGCTGATCCAAGGTACAAAACTTTTAATATTTATAATTCTGAGGAATTCCTTGGCGCGACAGCTAATTCGAGTGGGACAGGTGATGTCTGTATTGCATTAACACCAGATAAAGAACGAATGCAGGTATTTATGTTACTAACCAACGGTGGTATACTCGCTCATGAGTTTACAAAATATACCCCTTAAACCATTATTTGAAATTAATTGGAAATCTTATGAAGAAGATGATAAAAATAACCATGATATCAGCATTACTTTTTGCAGGCTTTATAGCTTGCAAAAAGTCGACTGTAGCAAAGGGTGATTTACCTGATGATAAAACTACTATGTTGCCTGATACCATGCGTAGAAACGAAGCTATTGCATGGGTTGATGCCCGTTCAAATGTTTTTGGTACTTATGGCAGGTTTAGTGATACTGCTAAAATCAGACGTGTGCTTGATACCCTTAAACAAGTGGGGGTAACAGGTCTGGTACTTGATGTTAAAGGCTCAAATGGTTACACCATGTATCCAAGCAATTACTCTATACAAGTAACTACGCTCGACGGAAAGAGTTTTACACCTGGTGTAGATTATGTAGGGTTTATGATTGAAGAAGCTAAGAAGCGTAACTTCAAGATTTATGCTTCTATAATCACTTTCGTAGAGGGCTCAGCAGGTAAAGGAAAGGTATATGAAGACCCATTGTGGAGAGATCAATACCAGTCTATCGTTTGTGATGAAACAGGCAGACGTGTACCGGTAGTCTCAACCGGCAGAAATGGCTTTGTTAACCCCTCTATTCCCGCAGTTCAGGAACATGCGCTTAACATCGTTAAAGAGATCGTGGGTAAATATAACATCGACGGTATGATATTGGATTATGCAAGATATACCGACATAGATGCAGATTTCTCTGATTTCAGTAAAAATGATTTCATCAAGTTCCTGGAAGAGAAATACGATGATTCGCAGGCAAAACGCATGGAGTTTCCAACGGATATTGTTAAAAGCTGGAAAATTGTGAGTGGAGTAGTTACGCCGAATGTTACCGGTAAATATTATAAGCGCTGGTTGCTTTATCGTGCTACAGTAATTCATAACTTTTTTGTAAAAGCCAGAGCTGCTGTTAAAAGTGTTAAACCGAATATGAAATTTGGTGTATATGTTGGTGCATGGTACAGTAGTTATTATTCGGTAGGAGTGAACTGGGCAAGTCAGGATTATGATCCGTTTAATGACGAAGAGTTACGTTTTGACTGGTCGTACCCTGATTATAACAAAACAGGTTATGCAGAGCAGCTTGATCTGTTGATGACAGGTAACTATTTTACGCAGTTGATGCTGGCAGATAATGCCGCTACAGCAGCTTTAAAATATCATTGGTGGAGTGTTGAAGGTTCTTTAAGAGGAGGTAAATACATTACTCGTAATAAAATGCCATTATACGGTAGTATAGATATGGGGAATGTGGATTGGCCAAATCAGCAAGCCATTAGTAAAACCATTAAGTATATAAGAGAAAATGCATCTGGTGGTGTAATGTTATTTGATGTGGTACATGTTTATGCGCCACAATACAACCGACTTAAACAGCCTTTATGGGAGGCTCTAAGAGAGGGTTTGAAAAAATAGTGTTTAAGTTTGGATAGGAGCGGTCACCACCGCTCCTTCTTTTTTGTGTAATTTTTCAGGTGTATTATAAACACAATCTGTAAATTATTGTCAAAACTTAGTACTTTGCGGCTAAACAGTTTTAGTCATGAGGAGCCTTTGTTTTAGATACCTGTTTTTATTTACTTTTATTTATACAGTATCCTCGCCGATACAGTTAAATGCTCAATCTAAATTACAGCAGCTGGATGATCAAATATTGATCAATTTGTCTGAAAGCAGGACTCCCGAAAAGACAGGCTTCTTTCTATTCATATCAAACCATAATGACTGGGTTAATATCGGTGTGCCTGTTGGCTTGCTTGCAGGTGGAGTAATAGGAAACGATAAACAAATGCGACAAAATGCACTTTATGTGGCCAGTAGTTCCGCTGTTAATGCCTTGGCCACCTTGCTGATTAAGAAAATAGTAAAGCGCCCAAGGCCATTCCTGGGTAATGTTAAAATCCGGGCTGTTTATCAGCCTGCTCACTATTCTTTTCCTTCCGGACACACTTCCACTGCTTTTACTACAGCTACTGCACTTTCGCAGGCTTATCCTAAATGGTATGTGGTTGTCCCCTCGTATTTATGGGCAGGTTCTGTTGGTTATTCAAGGTTATATCTTGGTGTGCATTACCCTACTGATGTTGCTGCAGGTGCATTATTAGGTACTGGTGCAGCTTTTTCGCTACGTTCAATGCGTGCCGATTAACATCATGAATAAACATTTTAGCCAATTTTTAACCATCCAGTGATGCTCATTCTGGGTTTATTGGTTAGTAATACCTCATGTGGTAGTTCGCTGCTTTTAAAGAACACACTCTTTCCGCTTGAGGGAGATATATTTTGCAGACGATCTGAATGATGGATGCACAACTCTCCGCCATCACTGGCTTTCCAATCCTGATTTAAATACATAATCATAGAATATTGTCTTACATCATTATTCCTGAACTGATCTATGTGTTTTTTATAAAATGTCCCTATATCATATAGTGTATAATGAAACTCATAACCTGTAATTCCGGTATAACATGTTCGGTTTAAGTATAGAATAAAGGCATCAATAAGATCTAAGAAATCATTTTCATGGATGTTGTTGTGGCTACGGTCTAACCAGTGTATTTTATCACTTCTTAAACTTTTATCATGGGCAACTAAAACATCATTTCCAGTTCCTGCAGAAATCATCTGATGAGCAGTATTTAGTTGGATGAGGTTATTGATAAGGTGTGCCGAAAGTGCTGGATTTATAAAGTTTTTAGCGATACCAACTTTATCGTTTACGAAGCTGTTTATCAGCTGATCAAATATTTTTTCCAAAGGAATAATTAAGATGGAAAGGTAGACTAATTATATTGATTAATTGGTTATTGTGAAATTTAATCCGATTATTATTGCTAATTTTGTTAGTAATGAAAAGATCTGGAACAGCTGATTTGCCTTTACATTATGGCTACGTACCTAAATGGCTCGCAGAACGGATGTCTCGTTTGGGTTTGGCTATAACAGAAGCTATTATTGCAGAATATGGAACAGCCGAGGTATTACGCAAATTAAGTGATCCATTCTGGTTTCAAAGTTTTGGTGCCGTAATGGGAATGGATTGGCATTCTTCAGGGATCACTACATCCGTAATGGGTGCATTAAAGGCTGCCATTAATCCGCACTACAAAGAGCTGGGTATTTATATTTGTGGTGGCAAAGGAAAGAAATCACGTAATACACCTGACGAACTACTTAAGTATAGTGAGCATACTGGTCTGAATGGGAATGAACTGGTGCGTTGTAGTAAGTTAAGTGCAAAGGTAGATAATACCGCTTTACAAGATGGCTTTCAACTGTACACACATAGTTTTGTGGTTAACACTGACGGACTTTGGACGGTAGTTCAGCAAGGAATGCGTAATGGCAGTTCTACTGCACGACGTTATCACTGGCATTCAGATGGGCTCACTTCATTTGTGGAAGAACCGCATACCGGAATCTGTGGTAAAAACCAGGGACAAATTTTAAATCTGGTTGCAAAGGCAGCACAACCTTCAAGAGCAGCAATGTTAAGCATGACTACCGAAAGTCCGGATAGAATGATTGCTGAAGCAAGACGATTGATTATGCCCAGTCATCATGAGGTAAAAGCAAAAGATGTGGATCTGAAACGTTTGGGGGCCATGCTTTGGCTAACACAGGAGAAGCAGCCTGCTGATTTTGAAGAATTACTTTTGTTAGAGGGGATGGGGCCTAGAACATTACAATCTATGGCTCTGGTTAGCGAGGTGATTTATGGTACCCCATCCAGGTTTTCGGATCCGGCACGCTTTTCATTTGCGCATGGTGGCAAGGATGGACATCCTTTTCCAGTACCTATCAAAATATATGATGAAACCATTGCTGTATTGAGTAAAGCTGTACAACAGGCTAAAGTTGGACAGAGCGATAAGTTACATGCTATACAACAGCTGAGCAATTTATCCCGTAAAGCAGAACAGGACTTTATAGCCAATGATAATTTTGATGCTTTGATAGAAAAGGAGCGTAAGGACTCATGGAAATATGGTGGTAAAACTGTTTTTGGTGATGCAAAGCCCCCTGGTGAAGGACAACTTCAGTTGTTTTAGAAAAAAGCCTTTTAAAGACTCATTTTATCGGTAATTCCTTAACTTCGCCGTTTAAGCATAAATGGAATTTTAATATGGTTTGGGAAAAGTTATTATCCTCCAAGCGTTGGGGAAATGAAGACAGATTTGTTGGTAATCAAAAGGAATCAAGATCTGAATTTCAGCGAGATTACGATAGAATCATCTTTTCATCACCATTTAGAAGGCTGCAAAATAAAACTCAGGTGTTTCCATTGCCAGGTAGTGTTTTTGTTCATAACCGTTTAACACATAGTTTAGAGGTTGCCAGTGTAGGCAGATCCCTGGGTACTATTTTTTATAATAAAATAAAAGATAATGATGCTACAATTGATGACACTTGTCCTTTACTTTGCGAAATCGGTAATATCATAGCATCTGCATGTTTGGCACATGACCTGGGAAATCCAGCTTTTGGCCATTCAGGGGAGTCTGCTATTTCCCATTATTTCAGTTCTGGTGACGGTAAAGTTTACCGTGATAAAGTTACTGATGCTCAATGGGAAGATCTGATTCATTTTGAAGGGAATGCCAATGCCTTACGTATTTTAACACATCCTTTTGCAGGTAAGGGTACAGGCGGCTTCGCCTTAACTTATGCTACCCTCGCCGCTATTGCAAAATATCCATGTGAATCTTTAGCTGGACATAATAAGAAGAATATTTTTACTAAAAAATACGGTTTCTTTCAATCAGAGCAATCGGGATTTGAAAAGATTGCTGTAGAAATGGACCTTATAAAGGTTCAGGAATCACCATTAATTTATAAAAGACACCCACTCGTGTATCTGGTAGAGGCTGCAGATGATATTTGTTATAATATTATCGATCTGGAGGATGCACATCGTTTAAAAATACTTTCTTATAAAGAAGTAGAAACTTTATTACTGCCTTTATGCAATGATAAAAGGATGCCGGCACGATTGGCTGAGATTGATGATGCGGATGCAAAAATTACACTGATGCGTGCAAAATCTATCAGTACCCTAATCGGTTTATGTTCTGATGTGTTCTTTAAAGAGCAGCAAACTATCCTGGAAGGCAATTTTAACCAGAGTTTGATGGATGCCATTGAAGAGCCTTTTCTGTCTGTTATGAAAAATATTGAAAGTGTATCTATTAAAAAGATTTATAACTATTCATCCGTAGTACAGATTGAAGTGGCTGGTTATAAAGTGATGGGCGGTTTACTTGAAGAATTTATACCTGCATACTTGTTAAACGAATCAAAATATCATAAAAAACTAGTAGAACTGATACCTAAGCAGTTTTTAACACAAAATGAAGACGTGTATTCAAAAATACAGAGTATATTGGATTTTGTCTCAGGCATGACTGATATTTATGCCGTAGAATTATTTAGAAAAATCAAGGGAATATCCTTTCCTTCTATGAGCTAAAGCTTTTTTTTGCCATTTTAATAACATGTTTAGTTTATATTAAATCCTAAATTCAATTAACTTTTTAGCTTTGTTTTAAATACAGGAACAATAATGAAAGTAGAGAATTTAGAACCCAGGGCACTTTGGGATAGTTTTGTTGCATTAAATGCCGTGCCCCGTGCTTCGAAAAAGGAAGAACGTATAATAGATTTTATGGTTGCTTATGGTAAACAGCTCGGTCTGGAAACCATAAAAGATCATGTCGGGAATGTGGTGATTAAAAAGCCTGCTACTGAAGGCATGGAGAACAGGCAGACTGTAGTGTTGCAGTCGCATGTGGATATGGTGCATCAGAAAAACAGTGATACTGACTTCGATTTTGATCATCAGGGTATTGAAATGTATGTTGACGGAGACTGGGTAAGAGCAAAAGGAACTACTTTGGGCGCTGATAATGGCATTGGTGTAGCGACCATAATGGCTATTCTGGCAGCTGATGATCTTGTGCATCCTGCATTGGAAGCCTTGTTTACAATTGATGAGGAAACGGGAATGACAGGGGCTAAACAGCTTGATCCTTCCAATTTATCGGGTACTATCTTATTAAATCTGGATACTGAAGAAGACAATGAATTAACGATTGGCTGTGCAGGAGGTATCGATACAACTACCGTTTATAAATATAAGCAACATAACGTGGCCAAGGATAGCGTAGCATTTGAGGTTAGTATTAAAGGCTTAAAGGGCGGACATTCAGGTATGGATATTCACAAAGGAAGAGCCAATGCAAATAAATTAATGAACCGTTTGCTTTATAATGGATATAAGGTATTGGACCTGCAATTGAGTTCATTTGAAGGAGGAAGTTTAAGAAATGCAATACCACGAGAAGCAAGTGCAATTGTGGCGATTGCTAAAGATCAAAAGGAAGCTCTTATCTCCTTCATCAATGATTTTTCGGAACTATTGAAAGCTGAATTCCAGACGATCGAACCTGGATTAAGTATCAGTGCAAAAGAAACAGATCTTCCGTTGCAAGTTTTGGACAAAGATGAATGTCATAAGATAATCAATGTTTTATATGCTGTACCCAATGGTGTCTTTAGAATGAGTCCGGATATTCCTGATCTTGTTGAAGCATCTACTAACCTGGCGAAAGTGATCATTAAGGATGGAGAATTTATTACTTTATCCCTGCAACGTAGTAGTGTGGAAAGTACTAAGGGGGATGTTGCTATAGCCGTAGGTGCTGCTTTTGAAATTATTGGAGCTACAGTAACAACAAGTGGTGATTATCCGGGATGGAAGCCAGATGCTGATTCAGAAATTCTTTCGCTGATGAGCAAGCTTTATAAAACAAGGTTCAAAGAAGAACCAAATGTAAATGCTTGCCATGCCGGACTCGAATGTGGTATACTTGGTGCTCATTTGCCCGGCATAGATATGATTTCATTTGGTCCAACTATTCATGGTGCGCATTCTCCGGATGAGTGTGTGCAGATTTCATCGGTAAATAAATTCTGGCATTACCTGTTAAATGTATTAGAGGAGATACCTGCGAGGTAAATAGCAATTAATTTCTTTTATTTGTAATATCTAAACTAACGCTTTAACCAACATTCAATGAACGAGGAATTTTATCTTCATATTTTTGAGAAGCAGGGCAGTATTGAACCTGTTCCATCTAATCATGAAATTGCTGATTGGGCAATTAGTCTGATGAACTTATTGTATCCAGAACGCTTAACTACCCCTGATTATTCGATCAACGAGATTAAGCGTATGTTTTTGAAACAGGAAAAGGAACTGACCAGGTTGCTTAATGCTACAAAAGCATGTGAAAGTTTTAATAATGATCATATTGTTCAAAGCTTCTTTGATGGTGTTCCTGAACTGTACAGGAAAATGAATACTGATATTCAGGCTATTTTAGAGGGTGACCCTGCGGCGAAAAGCGAGTTTGAGATCATCAGAAGTTATCCTGGTTTCCTTGCTATTGCTTTATACCGTATTGCTCATGCTTTATTGAAAAATGAAGTGCCTATCATTCCAAGGATATTAACAGAGTATGCCCATTCAATTACAGGGATAGATATACATCCAGGAGCTTTGATTGGAGAATATTTGTATATAGATCATGGAACAGGATTAGTTATTGGTGAGACTACAATCATAGGAAACCATGTTAAATTATATCAGGGTGTAACCTTAGGAGCATTAAGTGTAGAAAAATACATGAGAGATATTAAGCGTCATCCAACTATTGAAGACCATGTTATTATATATTCCGGGGCGACAATACTTGGAGGTGAAACCATTATTGGTGCCAATTCCATTATTGGTGGAAATGTATGGCTTACTAAAAGTGTTCCAACCGGCTCAACAGTTTATCATCAATCTTCCGTTAAAGTTATAGAAACAAAAGACAACAAGTAAAATGGGCAATATTGTAGAATTTATAGGAAATACACCATTAGTAGAGATCAGCAAGTTAAATCCAAATCCCAATGTAAAGTTGTTTGCAAAGCTGGAAGGTAATAATCCCGGTGGTAGTGTAAAAGACAGAGCCGCTTTAAATATGATTCGCAGTGCAATAGAACGTGGAGAGATTAAGAAGGGAACGCGTTTAATCGAAGCTACAAGCGGGAATACAGGTATTGCGCTGGCTATGATTGCCAGTATTTACAATCTTGAGATTGAATTGGTCATGCCGGCTAGTTCAACACGGGAACGTACTTTAACGATGGAGGCTTTCGGTGCTAAAGTAACTTTATTGGAATCTATAGAGGTTTGTCGCGATTATGCTGAAGAACAGCGTGATAAGAATGGATATTTTTTATTAGATCAGTTTGCTAATCCTGATAATTACCTGGCTCATTATAAGACTACAGGTCCTGAAATATGGCGTGATACAGAACAAAAGGTAACTCATTTTGTGAGCTCCATGGGTACTACAGGTAGTATTATGGGAACTTCCATGTTTTTAAAAGAACAGAACCCTGACATACAGATTGTGGGTTGTCAGCCTACAGAAGATTCTTCTATTCCGGGTATCCGTAGATGGCCTGCAGCTTATTTGCCTAAGATATTTGATCCAAGCAGGGTAGACCGCGTAATGGATGTTTCCCAGCAAGAAGCAACGCAAAAAGCTCGTGAACTGGCTAAAGTTGAAGGGATATTTGCAGGAATGAGTAGTGGCGGTGCTTTGGCTTGTGCTTTAAAGCTTGCAGAAGAATTGGAATCTGGCCTTATCGTTTTCATTGCCTGCGATAGAGGAGACAGGTATTTAAGCAGCGACTTGTTTGGGTAGCTTTAATGTATTATTTTTGAGTACACAATGAAGCTGAACAGATTTTTTTTATCCATACTTTTTGTTTCCATTACGGCTACTGCCTTTGCTCAAACCAGTTCTGAACTGAAGAGGAACAAAGAGGCAATACAGCGTGAGATAGATTTGCTACAACGAAATCTGAATGAGACTTCGAGTAGTAAAAAGTTGACATTGGGTCAAATCAGAGCTATCAATAGCAAGATCAGACTCATGCAGAATAAGATTTCGATCATTAATTCGGAAGTGAAAAATCTGGACAATCAGATTCACGAGAATACAAATGAGGTGCATTCTTTGAAAAGTCAGCTCGGGCGACTAAAAAACGAGTACGCTGGAATGGTTCGTTTTGCTCAAAGAAACAAGAATTCCTACGACAAGATGATGTTTATATTCTCTTCTGATAATTTTAATCAAGCTTATAAACGGATTAAGTATTTTCAGCAATTTGGTCAGTACCGTAAAAAGCAGGCCGATTATATTCAGGGTACCAAAAGGAAGATTGAATATAACATTGTAGTGCTCGATAAGAACCTGAAAGAAAAAAGCCATTTACTGACAGAGCAAGAGCAAGAGAAAGTTAAGCTAGGTAAGAATAAAGTTGAGCAGAGTCAAATGCTTAATCAGATTAGTAAGCAGGAAAAGCAATTCCGTCAGGATATTGCAGCAAGAAAACGTAAGCAAGCCGAGATTGACAGGGCAATACGTTCAGCTATTCAACGCGAAATTGAACTGGCTCGTAAACAGGCTGAGGAAGAACAACGTCTGGCCGCTCAAAAGGCTCTGGCAGAAGGCAGACCGGTTCCAGTAGTAAAAGAAAAAAGCACTAACAATTATTTAACAGCTTCACCAGAATTGGCCAAGCTATCAGCTGGCTTTGAGAATAATCGTGGTCGACTGCCATGGCCTGTAGGTCGCTATTCTATTGTAGAACGTTTTGGTAATCATACCGAGGGCCAAGCTTCTTATACCAATGATGGTATCAATATATTAACGGAGCAAGGAGCTGCAGTTAAAGCCGTTTTTGAGGGCGATGTACTTTTTGTTAGAGAGTTGTATGGGACTTATATTGTCGCATTGCGCCATGGTGATTATTTTACAATTTATCAGAATTTAAAGACAGTGAATGTTGCCAGAGGTGCTAAAGTAGAAACAAATCAGACTTTAGGTATCGTAGCTTCTAAAGAAGATGGTCCGATATTGCACTTTGAAATTATGCGGGGACAAACCAAGCTGAATCCAGAAGCCTGGATTGCGAAATAGAAAACAAAAGCCTTACCTTCGCGACAAAAAAAGCAAATGCTTGAAATTGTATACCAGGACGATTATTTAATTGCAATTAATAAACCCCATGGCTTGTTGGTTCACCGCTCTCGGATAGCCAATGATGCTACAGAATTTGCTTTGCAAATGTTAAGGGATCAGGTAGATCGTTTTGTAAGTCCGGTGCACCGGTTAGACAGGAAGACCGGTGGCTTGCTTTTGTTTGCATTTGAAAAGGAAGTAGAGATTGCCATGCATCAGCAATTTCAAAATGGAGAAGTGAAAAAAAAGTATCTTGCAGTGCTTCGTGGACATGCTCCTGATCAGCTGGATATTGATTATCCTTTGCTCAAAGAGAACGGCGCTATGCAAGAAGCATTTACCTCATTTGTGACTTTAAAAAGAGCAGAGCTTGATATTCCATTTGGCAAGCATCAAACATCCAGATATTCGCTGGTAGAAGCTGAACCTACAACCGGACGTATGCACCAGTTGCGCAGGCACTTTGCTCATATCTTTTATCCGATCATTGGCGACCGCAAGCATGGTTGCAACAAACAGAATAAATTCTTTAAAGAGCAGTGGGAAATGACTACAATGCTGCTTCATGCTTCAGAATTGGCCTTTATACATCCTGTGACTAAACAAGAAATAAAACTGAAATGTTCTGTACAATCAGAGTTTTCAAGGGTAAATGAACTGATGAAATGGTGATAACTTATAACAATCTTTCAAGTTATCCACAGTAAACCCTGTTAGTTGTTTTTCTATTCTTTTGCTGCTGAATGAGTTATAGAAAAGGTTAGATTTTCTCTTTAAATGTTAGTAAAAATTGCCATCTTCGCAATCCCAAACGGCGGGGTCAATTCGTCGTTTTTTTATTAAGAAACCTTAAAAGATTAAAGAATAATATGCATATGACTTGTACACAAGTATGGAATAACTGTCTCCAAATTATAAAGGATAATATCCCGGCCCAAAGCTTCAAAACTTGGTTCGAACCGATATCAGCCCTAAAGTTGGAGGATAGAGTTTTAACTGTGCAGGTACCTAGTTTGTTTTTCTATGAGTGGCTGGAAGAGCATTATGTTGGCTTGTTGCGTAAAACAGTAAAGCAACAGCTTGGAGATGAAGGCAGACTAGAATATAATATTGTTGTAGATAAGTCGACCAATGGTGCATTGCCATACACGACTAACATGCCCTCAAATGGTAATGGATCAACCAACAGAAAGCAATCTATGCCAGTTCCGGTAAATATCAACAGGGATATTAAAAACCCTTTTGTAATCCCAGGATTGAAAAAGATGAATGTAGACCCTCAGTTGAACCCAACTTACACATTTGAGGCTTATGTAGAGGGCGACTGTAATCGTTTGGCACGTTCTGCCGGACACGCTGTAGCGGCTAAGCCAGGAGCAACATCGTTTAATCCTTTAATGATTTATGGTGCTTCAGGTTTAGGTAAAACTCACTTGGCTCAGGCAATTGGTAACGAGATCAGAAGAAGTTTGCCAGATAAATTGGTGATCTATGTTTCTTGCGAGAAGTTTTGCCAGCAGTTTGTAGAGTCTTTGAAAAACAATACCATCAATGATTTTGTAAACTTTTACCAGGCAATGGATGTGATCATTATGGATGATGTTCACAATTTTGCAGGGAAAGAAAAGACACAGGATATTTTCTTCCACATCTTTAACCATTTACATCAATCGGGTAAGCAGATTATCATTACTTCGGATAAGGCGCCTAAAGACCTGTCTGGATTAGAGGAGCGTTTGTTAAGTCGTTTTAAATGGGGACTATCTGCAGATCTTCAAATTCCTGAACTGGAAACAAGGATTGCAATCCTTAGAAAGAAAATGTATGCAGATGGTATCGATTTACCTGATGAGGTAGTTGAATACGTAGCACACAACATAGATAATAATGTAAGAGAGCTGGAAGGAGCAATGGTTTCCTTATTGGCGCAGTCGACCATGAACAAAAAAGAAATTGATTTACAATTGGCTAAATCAATGCTTAAGAACTTCATCAAGAATACTACTAAAGAGGTTTCAATGGATTACATTCAGAAATTGGTATGTGATTACTTCGAAGTACCTGTTCATTTGCTTAAAGCACCAACACGTAAGCGTGAGGTAGTGCAGGCTCGTCAGATCTCCATGTATCTTGCTAAGGGAATGACCAAAAGTTCATTGAAAACCATTGGTGCATTCTTTGGAGGCAGAGATCACTCGACAGTAATTTATGCTTGTCAGACTGTTGAAGATTTGATTCAGACAGATAAGAAGTTCAGGGCTTACGTGAATGATATTGAAAAGAAATTAAAGATGAGCTAAGGCTCATCTTTATTGTAAATGTAACAGTATCTGAATGATACAAATTTGATGTGATTATGCATCAAAAAACTTTTAAAAAAAGTTTGTGTCATTAAATGAGAATATTACCTTTGCAGCGCAATAAAGGCAATTATGGCCCGTTCGTCTAGGGGTGAGGACGCCAGATTTTCATTCTGGAAACAGGGGTTCGATTCCCCTACGGGCTACAAAGCCGCTCTACTAAATAGAGCGGCTTTTTTGTTTTTAGAATAATGTTGTCTGAGGGTCTAGTGGCCCTTGTCCTAAAAAAGGATACTCACCAACGATTTCGTATTTAAAATTAGCATATGTAAATGGCCTTCTTAATAATAAAATGCGATTTGCTATTGTACTGGATTGATATTCTAAATTTTCCCAATTTGGCCAAGCCTTTAAGAACTCCAACTCTGAGATTCCTTTTGCAATAGTTAGATGAGCATCTTTCGTGTTGTAGTGAGGTGGGTAATCCTTTACAGACTTCAGTATTGGTTTACAAAATTCCCTAATATATCGTGCCATTTCTGAAAATTGTTTTTCATCTTTCAGTTTTACATAAAGTGTATATGTAGGTATAGAAAAATAGTCAAAACCGCAAAGATTTATTTGAAAGGGCGAAATATTTACAATATTTCTTTCAAAACATTTAATTAGTTTTTTTCATTTGACCTAGGCTGTATAAGGTTAAAAACAGTAAAATGAGGAGTAGAAGAGTCCCAGCCATAGTCATTCTTACATCTGATTTTTATATCTATAACATCAGATTTAACAGGCTTATCTGGCTCTATTATTGCCAAGTACTCATCATGCATGTGATTTTTCATATTTGAATTTATTAATTTTTTATTTCTATTGAAACACGTATATTTGAATATTAATTCACACGTATATGATAACTAAGCTTACATTGACAATGGAAGACAGCGTAATTGATTCTGCTAAGAAATATGCACGTCAAAAAGGAAAGAGCCTTTCAGATATTGTAGAGAATTATTTAAAATCAATTGCTACACCTGAAGATACCACCGAAAAGCTATCTCCAAAAGTAATGAAAATGATGGGGGTGATTAAATTGCCTCATGATTATGATTACAAAAAAGAATTAGGAGATGCTTTGGCTAAAAAATATAAATCATAGAGATGAAGCATATCTTTATGGACACTAACGTTGTCATTGATTTTTTAGCCAACAGACAACCTTTTTCTTTAGATGCTGCCAAACTTTTTAATATGTCTGTAGAAGGAAGAATTCAAATCTATATTTCCGCTGTTTCATATAATAATATCTATTATATCCTTCGTCAGTCGCTAACTAATAATGCTGCTATAAAATTATTGGAAAATTTAGCAGATATGACAGAGATAACAGATGTAAACGGTAAAGTAATTCGGCAATCTTTGAAAACAGACTTTAAAGATTATGAAGATGCAATACAGTATTATTCTGCATTGACCATACCAAATGTTGATTTTATTGTGACTCGTAATACTAAGGACTTTAAGAAAAGTAGCTTGCCAGTTTTAACATCAACCGAAGCAATAGCTTTACTCAACAGTGAAATGTGAATGGACTTTCTCAAAATCCGCTCTACTAAATAGAGCGGATTTTTTGTTTTTAAGTGTATTAATTAACACTCTTCTCCAGAATTTTATATGTTTTAGTTTGAGTAAAGGTCTTACCGTACATATCGGTTGCTTTAACTTCAATCGTATGTTCACCCGGAGCTAAATTTACAGGAACTGCGGCTCTCCATAAATGATGACAATCTGAAGCAGCGCCCGGACGTCGGCCTGATAACAATGTTTCAGTATGATCCCATTTATGTAGAATGTCTAAAAACGAAGGATCACTTTCTGGCATATAGGCCATTTTTTTCCAGGCTCCACCATCTACTCTGTAAACCAACACATCTTTTTCAGATCCCATAAAGAAATTAGCATAAATGCCTGCTGATGTTTTTAAATCATGTTGAACAACTTTTGGGGCAGAAATCTCTATCTGATATTCTTTTGATTTTCCAGCTACTTTATAATCTACATCATACTGATTACCTTTAAAATTGATGAAAGCATATCCCTTCGGTGTTCCATCGCTCATTGTTGATACCGGAACTCCTTGATCATTCAGTTCACCTGAATACCAATTACCGGAAGTAGTTCCTACATTATAATGATGATGTGCCTTCTCTTGTTTCCAGCCGTCCTTTTTAAGGAAGAAAATCTGCCTTTGGTTGTGCGTATGTGCTGAAAGAGATAAGGTATTAGGGAAATCTGCTAAAAGTTCGAAAAGTCGCTTCCTGTCTTCTTCTCTAAATCCTTCGTTATTTCCTGCTTCGCCAATTGGAATATGGAATGCTATAACTACAAGTTTATCTTTAGGTACAAATTTCAAATCATTGGCCACAAACTCCAACTGATCTTTTCGTAATCCTCCCCAATAGGATTTCCCATCTCTAGGGTCTGGATAAAGAATGTCATCTAACACAATAAAGTGCACATCCCCATAATTAAAGGCATAATCCGCAGGACCAAAATGGGCTTCAAATGATTCGTCTGAATATTTATCTTCTTTAACATCAAAGTTAATGTCATGATTTCCCATAAGGTTATACCAGGGGATACCAATTTTCTTTATCGCTTTAATATAAGGCATAAACAGATCTGGATTATTTCCTACCAGATCGCCCATGCTTAAACCAAAAGCCACGTTTTTAACACCTTCAAGTTCTGAAACGACCCCTTTGTCAAAATAATCGACCTCCTGTAAGGTGTAGGGTTGCGGATCACCAAATATCAGCGCCCGGAAGTTTGAATCTTCTTTTGAAGGACTTAATGGAAAGTCAATTGAAACAGGTAGTTTCCCTGTCGGAGCTACCCCTTTGTACTTTAGTGCAGGTGAACCGGCTGGTTTATGATTATAAAAAAATTGCGGAAGTTGATCTTCATTGGTCCGTACTTTATATCCGGACGGTTTAATTACTGAAATGATCTGATCGTTACTAACCGGCAATTCATAATACCCATTCTTGTCTGATAAAACTACATCTATACCGTTTGTTACAGCCACATTAGGAATGCCCGATTCCATCTTTTCGCGTTTCCCATTTAAATTACGGTCGCTGTAAATATATCCCTTTGCGGTTTCTTGTGCATAGCTTCCAAAAGTGAACAGCATGCCTGCTGCAATTAAATTAATTCGTCTCATAAATTTTCTATGGCAACTAACGTTACCTGGCTTGTTTTTTTGCGAAGTTATTAGACCTATATGTACATAATGTTAAGCGTAGCTTATGACTTTGGTTAAAATTCCAACAGAATCAAATGATACTTATGTCTTCGAACTTGTAAGTTGATTTAATGTTAATGTTAAGATAACTTACGAAGCCTTTACTTTGCGTTATTATTTCTTTCATCTAATTGTTAATTATGACCAGTAGTACTTCTTTTTATTTTCTTTTATTTCATTTTATTATTTTTTATTTTATATATTCATTTAAATAAACCAAATGTAATAAAATTTAAAGTAATGCAATCCCAAATTTAAACCTTTTTTAAATGAAAAATCACCGAAAATCCGCTGAAAGGTGTTTTGTCACCTTTTTATTGGTATGCTTCAGTTCGTTTTGCTTTTTCTCCTGTAAGAGCGAAAAGGAAGGCCCAAGTAAAACCCATGATCCTTCAAAACCAATAGTTCTTAAAACTTTTTTTCCCAATGAAGGAGGAGCTAGAGATAAGATACTTTTGGACGGGGAAAATTTTGGAACTGACCCAAGTAAAGTCAAGGTCTATTTTAATAATGCAAAAGCTTCAGTTATCTCATCGAGTGGCAATAGAATTTACGCCATCGTACCCCGTCTGCCGGGCGATAACCCCCGGATTTCTGTAGTTGTAGGCGCCGATTCGGTCACTTATGAAGGTACATTTACTTATCATATCCAAGCTCAGGTGAGTACTGTTACCGGCAACGGTCAAAAAAACTTTAAACCGGGGACACTCTCCGAAGCCGAAGTTTATGGTAAATACCTGGAACTGGATGCCGAGGGTAATATATTTATGTCCTGGAGAGATGGTGGCGATCCTGCAACATTCGGAGTAGCCAGAATAAATGAACAGCAAAACATAGTAACTCCATTGATTGAATCAATTTCGACCGGTCGTATCTTATTTGCTAACGGTCTGACTGTAGATAGAGTCACCGGTATGCTGACTGCAGCTCACGAGTCCACTAAGGAAGTGATCTTTACTTTCGACCCTCGGGAAGCCTGGTATCCTCGTCAGCGTAACGTTAAATATTCCACGGCAGATTTCAACTCGATCGTAGAAGCGGATCGCTACAAAAATTTTGTGACTTACTGTCCTTACGATGGGCATCTTTATACAAGATATAGAGATGGAAAGATCGCTAAAATAAATCCTGAAACATTAGAGGCAAAAATTGTTCATCAGGGACCTTATGGATCTCAATATGGTCAGGCGATTAATCCAGCAAAGCCATGGTTGTTGTATATCACGCTCCATTCTAATGCTACTCCAACTGAATTCAGACAAGGTATTTCAGTTCTGGATCTTCGTGATCCTAATGGTTCTGGAGGTTTCAAACGTCTCAATGCACCTGGCGGAAGTGCCTTTCGCGATGGTCCAGTGGCAGATGCACTATTTAACTATCCTAAAGATATTAAGTTCGATAACAATGGAAACATGTTTGTTGCCGACTATGGCAATCATTGTATCCGCATGATATCGGCTGATAATATAGTCACCACGGTAGCAGGGCAGCCTGGCACTCCTGGCTATAAAGATGGCGGGCCGGTAGAATCTCTGTTCAATCAACCCTGGGGTGTAGCTGTCAATGAGCAAGGCGACATCTATATCGCCGATTGGAGTAATGCTCGTATACGCAAATTAGTTATTGAATAATAAAAATCTATCTAAAATGAAGTTCATTCAGATTATGTGCATACTATCGTTTTGCTTATCGCTCAATACGACGTCTGCACAACAAGTGAAAGAGTTAACAATTGCAGGTAAAGTTGTGGATAAAGATAATATGCCGATTCCAAGCGTATCTGTTTATGTTAAAGACAAGCCGTCTATCGGTACATCGACCAATAGCGATGGAAAATTTAGTATTAAAGCAGTCTATGGGGATAAGGTCGTTTTCAGTTATGTGGGTTTCAACCCTTTTGAACATTTAGTAATTGAATCAAAAAGCAACATAACCATCACACTCGCCGAAAATTCTAAGACCATTGATGAAGTTATCATCGTAGGTCTTGGAAATGTACAAAGGAAAATAAGTTCAGTGGGTGCCATCACAACTGTAGATGTCAAGGATCTTCAATCTCCGGCACCATCAATTGCAAATCTCCTTGGGGGAAGGGCGGCTGGTGTAATCTCCAGGTTAGGAAGTGGTGAACCAGGAAAGAATATTTCTGAGTTCTGGGTACGTGGTATCGGTACATTTGGTGCTAATAGCAGCGCCCTGGTGCTCATCGATGGTTTAGAAGGCGACCTCAATACCATTGATGCAGCGGATGTTGAAAGTTTCTCGATCCTCAAGGATGCATCAGCCACTGCGGTATACGGAGTTAGAGGAGCCAATGGGGTGGTTTTGGTTACTACCAAACGGGGCCAGGTAGATCGTATGCAGATTACAGCACGTGCCAATACAACCTTATCTCGCCTAAGCCGGCTGCCAGAATATTTACGTGCTTATGATTATGCGAATTTGGCAAATGAAGCAAGTGTTGTCCGCGGCCAGAGCCCTTTGTACAATCAAACAGAGATGGGCATCATTCGCGATGGTCTGGATTTGGATATGTATCCTGATGTAGATTGGCAAGATGAGATTTTGAATAAGAATTCCTGGCGCCAGAGTTATTATATGAGTGGCCGCGGGGGATCTGAGGTAGCGCGCTATTTCCTGAGTCTTGGTGGTAAAAGCGAAAGTGCAGCTTATAAGGTAGACAAGAATAGTGTATACAGCTCTAACGTGGGTTTTAATACCTATAATTACCGGATCAATCTGGATGTCAATCTGACCAAAACCACGAAAGTTTACCTGGGATCAGATGGATTTTTATCCAGATTGAATCAGCCGGGATTGGCAAATACCGACTACATATGGGCTGCGCAGTCACAACTTACTCCGCTGGCTCTTCCTACGCGTTATTCCAATGGCTTGCTTCCAGGTCTTGGGAGCGGAGGCCAGTCATCACCATATGTCATGATCAATCGTACGGGTAAAGCAGCTGATGAGGTGTATAAAGGCAAAACCACATTGGCTCTCAATCAGGATCTTTCCAGTATACTGGATGGACTTAAATTCCGGGTTCAGGGTGCTTATGATATATATAGTTATTTTGAGGAGCGCAGACGTGTACAACCTGCTCTTTTTAAAGCTTTAGGTCGTGGTTACGATGGTTCCCTGATTATGCAGGAAACAGTGCAAGAGCAAAAAGCAAGTTATAATAAAGCCACCAGACAATACCGTAAATACCACTTTGAGTCTGTTATCAATTACGATAAGGTTTATGGTACTGATCACCGGACATCCGCATTGGTCTATTACTATATTAGTGATGCCAAAGACACTAAAGATGCTACCAGTAATATGGAGGCCATCCCTTTACGCTATCAAGGTGTATCCAGTAGGCTGACCTACGGTTACAAGGATACTTACCTCTTAGACGTAAATTTTGGGTATACAGGTTCGGAAAATTTTCAACCTGGCAGACAATATGGTTTTTTCCCATCAGTAGCAGTGGGTTGGGTACCTACAGGATACAAATTTGTAAAAGAAGCTGCTCCATGGCTTGATTATTTTAAAATCAGAGCTTCCTATGGTACAGTAGGTAATGACCGGATCTCTAAAATCCGCTTTCCTTATCTAACAAAAGTAAATCAAGGCAATGGTAATGTATGGGGCGTACCTGATATCGAGATAATTAATGAGACGCGGATTGGTGCAGATAACCTGGAGTGGGAAAAGGCCATCAAATCTAACTTAGGGATTGAAGCTAAGCTCTTTAACAACAAGATAGATTTTGTAGTAGACATTTTCAAAGATCAACGTAACGGTATTTTCCAGCAGCGGGTACAGGTTCCTGAATACGTGGGTGTGATTTCTAATCCATTTGCCAATGTGGGCCGTATGAAAAGTTCCGGAGTTGATGGAAACATCAGCTATACCACCAATATCTCACCAAACATAGGGGTAACCTTGAGAGGTAATTTTACCTATTCTAAAAATGTGGTACAGAACTGGGAGCAAGCTTATCTGGAGTATCCTTATCTGGAGTATAACGGTTTCCCATACAATTCTATACGAGGTTATCAGTCTCTTGGACTCTTTAAAGATGACGATGACATCAAGTATAGTCCTCAGCAAACTTTTGGAGAGGTATTACCTGGTGATATCAAGTATAAGGATGTAAATGGGGATGGTACTATCGATAAACTGGATATGGTACCGCTTACACATAGTAATTATCCATTGGCGATGTACGGATTAGGTGGAGAATTTCGCTACAAAAAACTGACCTTGGGCGTGTTGTTCAAAGGAACGGGTAAAACATCCTTTTTCTATGTTGGACAGCCGATGAAGATAGATGATGTGACAGTGATTAACGGAATGGGCTATATGCCATTCTATGAAGGCAATTATGGCAACGTACTTACCATGGCTGCGGATCCTAAAAATCGATGGATCCCGAGGGACTATGCCATAGCCAATGGTATAGATCCTGCACTGGCTGAAAATCCGAATGCCCGCTACCCACGCTTGCAATATGGCAATAACAGTAATAATAGTCAGTTGTCAACATTCTGGCAAGGTGATGCGAGTTACATACGTTTAGAGGAAATCACACTGAACTATAATATTAACCCCGCATTTCTGAAACGTATTGGTGTTTCTTCTATGGATCTTCAATTTGTAGGAAGCAATCTATATGTATGGGATAAGGTCAAGATTTTCGATCCGGAACAAGCCGCCTGGAACGGGCGTAAATACCCAATACCGTCCACCTATTCATTTCAAGTGTACGTCAATTTTTAATGAAGATCTAATTTAATGATATGAAAACATCAATCATAAAAAGAATAGCGCTAGTAGCCATCATGATCCAGTTGATTGCAATGGCATCATCCTGTAAGAAATATTTAAATATCGATGAATATTTTGACGATGAGTTTAACATCGATTCCGCCTTTGCTAATCCTCGAAATATAGAGGCATATATGTGGGGTGCTGCGGCCATGTTTCCTGACGAATCAAATACCATCAGGTATGGTTACACACCAGGACCAATGGCTACTGACGAAGGTTTGAACGGACTTACCGGAGGTGGTTCCAGCAATGTGTATTATGGAATGGATTTCGCCACAGGGCGTACTTCTCCCGATTTCTTTGGAGACAGTAGCCCTGACTTAAATCAATGGGGAAAATACTACAAGATCATCCGTAAATGCAACAGCATTCTACAAAACCTTGATCGTCCTAAGGGGATGACCAATTCCGATCGACTGAGAATCGAAGGATATACCCGCTTTATCCGTGCCTATGCCTATTACAATATTTTAGTAGATTATGGCCCTGCAATCCTATTGGGCGATGAAGTAGTCAATACCAATGAACCTATTGAATATTACGATCGTCCAAGGGCTACCTACGATGAGACCATGAACTATACCTGTGAGGAGTTTGAAAAAGCTGCACAGCTGCTCCCAAGAGAAGTGTCTCTTTTAGATTTTGGCCGTCCTACCAAAGGAGCTGCATTTGCTTTAGTAGCCCGTTTACGTCTGATTCATGCAAGCCCGCTGTTTAATGGTGGGCCGGTAGCCAGTTCTTATTTTGGTAACTGGAGACGTAAGACAGATAATGTACATTACGTATCACAACAGTATAGTGAAGCAAGGTGGGCTGTGGCTGCAGCAGCAGCAAAGCGTGTGATGGATTTAGGTCTGTATAAGCTTTACACTGTAATGAATGACGATAAAACTCCTGCGCTTCCACAAGGAGTTACTTCGGATCCTAATTTCTACAATAATTATCCGAATGGAGCAGGAGGGATTGACCCACTAAAATCCTATGCGGATGTCTTTAACGGCGAAGCTGTTGCTGAAATCAATAAAGAGATTATCTGGGGTAGAAATACAGGCTATATGGTGACCACCATTAGTCAAGGATCTATGCCTCCTTCTCTTGGTGGCTGGGGACGTTTCTGTGTAACGCAGAAAGTGGTGGATGCTTATCTGATGGACGATGGTCGTACCAAAGAAGAGGCTGCTGTTAACGGATATTATTCAGAAACTGGTTTTACTACACAGCCTCGCAATTTTTCAGGATATCCACTTAATTCTGGGGTGTATAAAATGTATGCTAACCGTGAAATGCGTTTCTATGCATCCATTGGATTTAACGAAGCGGTATGGCAGGCCCAGTCTAGTTCTTCTGTTAATAATCATACCGCCAAGTACTATTACCAGGATGCCGATGGTCGTGGCGGAGTAACTGCTACTTCACCTAACTACCCGATCACGGGCTACGTAATCAAGAAATACAACCACCCGATGGATGCTTTTCAAGGTACAGGTGCCCGCCACATCAAAAAAGCTTATTCCATCATTCGTTATGCAGAGATCCTTTTGTCGTATGCTGAGGCACTTAATAACTTAACAAGTAGTCACACAGTACAACTTGGAGATCAGCAATATATGATGTCCAGAAATCTGGATGAGATAAAATCTGCTTTTAATCTTGTACGCTATCGTGCTGGCTTGCCCGGATTAACTGCTGCTCAACTCAATAGTACAACGGATGTTCAAAAACAGATTGAACGTGAACGCATGGTAGAATTGCTATGGGAAAACAGACGTTTTTATGATGTACGTCGCTGGGGAATCTATGAAGAAACAGAACGCGAACCTATCCGTGGTATGAATCCGGATGGTGCTACCAAGGAAACGTATTATCAACGCGTCATTCCTGGAACATCATCATTCATGACACGTGTAGTCAACAAAAAGTTAGCTTTTGTACCCATACCACGTGCCGAGTTGAGAAGATTACCTTCTCTAGATCAGAATCCGGGATATTAGGTTAAACGATAAAGGTATAAATATGAAAATAAGGTATATAACGATGCTGGCACTTATTACAGTGCTCTCATCGTGCAAAGACAATGAAATATTTGAAAAGGAAATGTACAAAAATGAAGTCGCTTTAATCAGTAGCAACTATTACAATACTTTTCAGGAAATCGTACCATTAACAGGTGATGAAGTTATTGGGTATATCGCAGCTTCTGCCGGTGGGACACATTCACCAACAAAGGATATGCTTATCCAATTAGAAGAAGACGACACTCAGTTGGATTTTTATAATAGGTCGCTTTTTGATGCTGATGAAAAATTGTATGCCAAGCTGTTGCATAAGGATAAATATGAAATCATGGATTATAAAATCCTGATTAAGGCTGGGGAACGTACTGGACGCACAATGGTTAAATTGCGCCCAGATGGCTTGTCGCCGGATTCAACTTATTTTATCGAATTAAAAGCTACAGATGTCCCTGGTGTGGAAATAAATGCAAAGAAAAAATCCATTCTATATCAGGTGCTCATTAAAAACGATTACGCATCTCAGGCGGAAAATGCTTTTTACTCTATGACTGGATTGGCAAATGATATGGTAACAGCAGCGAATAAGAAGTTGTTTCCCTTAACGCGTAATCGTGTAAGGGTAATTGCAGGGACGGAATCATTTGAGAGTAAGGAGGATCATATCAATAAGACTTCAATTATACTGGAAGTGGGTGCCGATAACAAGGTTACCATCAAACCTTATAAAGATATTGCGGTAACGCAAATAGACGGAGATGAAAGATATCCTAACTTATTCAGGATAGAGGAGTCTTTTGGGCGGAAATTCAATGTCTTTTTATTATCGTATCAGTATACATTGAATGGTACTACACGACATATGCAGGAAGAACTACGGATTGAGATCAACCGCTAGCTGATTAGATCTCAATGAGAAGAGAGGCATCATCGAATTTGATATGCCTCTTTTTTTTGTAGTACTGAAATTAAAGATCAACCACTCGCACTCTCATTAATTTAGAGTGGCTTGGGTAATATAAATACCCGTCTTTCTGAACTTTAGCAAAACGGGCTCCTATTATTGAGTTATCCTTACCCAATACCGTTATTTTATTTGACGATGGGTTTATGCTAAACAATTGCCCATTTCTACTATCTATTCCATATATAACTCCATTTTTATCTAAGTTTTCACTTAATAGAATTCTGGCTGTTTTATCAAGAGGTTTTTCAATGGAAGTTTTACTGATTACTTTCTTTTTCACTGGATCAAATACATAAACCGTATCTAATGCCGATCCATATATCAACCCGTTGTTTCCGCGTACAGTCGTTTCATACGAAGTAGCTCCCTTAACAGGTTTTCCGGTATAAGTAACTTTTTCGGTAACAGGGTCCCATAAAACAACAACAGCTTCTTTCTCCGTCGGTTTTGAACTGGAACCACCCTGGATAGATGAGGTTAAAAAAAGCTCACCTGTTTCTTTTACAGGGGTCACAGAGATGAAGCTTTGATTATAAACGATATCTTTAAAAACCTTTGCTTTCAGTGATTCCGGATCTATCTGTACCAGTGTCCCTCCTAAAAACCCTTTTATGGGTACAGTAGGACTATATATATAGCCATCAGAGGCAAGTCTTAATTGCAATAAACGCTCTTGTTTAGCCATTTGGTGTAAATGGGCAACAGGTTTTCTGTTTATAGGTAAGCCATTTGCATCTACTGTAAAAACATCAACATAACCTCCGGTATAACTAGTCGTAAACAATTGATCCTTGTATGCCATAATCGCATAGGCCTGTATTGTGCCTCTGGTCAGACTTCCCAGGTTATTTGTTTTGCCAGTATTGGTATCGTAGGTAAAGATATTACCTGGTTTCATGGAGCTTCCATACAGCTTACCATTATAAATATCACCAACACTAAATACCTCATGTGCACTCGGTTCAAAGGTACTTTTTATAATCTGTTGTTCTTTAGTCTTTTGATTCTTAACCACCAGATTTCCATCCATATTTAGATACAATGCTTCAATATCCCCATACAGATTATCAGGTGTATCAACAGATGTTGGCAGAGCTTTTCCTTCTACTATTTCATCTTCCTTACATAGAAAAGTTGTGCTGCCTTTTTTGCCATAAACTTTTCCATCAGCTGCTCTCCATATTATTGCAGGACCGTAGGTCATCATTTTTTCTGGTAAAATCTGCTTTCTTGTATCTGTATTAGGATTATAAGACCAAAGTTCCCCATGTTTCATTCCAGTTGGGAAATATACGATTCCGTCTTTATCTGATGCAGGGTTAATCACATATTCGCTTCCATCATTCGCCGAAATTCTGTCAATAATCTTCACTTCATCTGTTTTGGGGTTAAGTATGGCAACAGCAGCCTGAGGATAGGTACCTACATAAATTTTGCCATCAGGAGCTGTGTTAAAACTCTTCTTCATCCAATAAGTTGCTTTGCTTTCGTTACCTATTGCTTTGACCTCATTTAAACGAATGTCATACTTTAAAAATCTACCTCTCTTACCTGTAAACATATAAATGTAACGTTCAGAGACTTTAAATAGCAACAAAGCATTTGCTTTTCCATATTTTTCTAAATTGACTTCAATCAGCTTGCCATCTTTCATGTTTACACCTATCAATGCATTGTTTTCAGCGCTTGTTAAAGCTCCCCATGCTATGGGGCCGGTCTGCTCATCTCTTGTAACAAAATCAATAGTCAGGGGAGACCTGACAGGCTTTCCTAAATTTTCGAAATTGTAGGTCTTCTGCTGTGCAAAGCACAGATTTACAAGGGTTAGGAGTAGAATGCATTTTCCTAAAATAAACTTACTAATCATATTTACCTTCATTATATTTTTGTTAGTGTACGTACCCGATGTTAGGCAAATAGACAACTATATTGTTTTATTCTATGTTAAATCGTATTTCTTTTTGATTGCTTGTTATAAATGAGCTACTTATAAAGTAAAGCAATAAATTCTAAAATTCAAATAACTCCTTATTAAATAGTTATACTGAAAATATAAGGGGAGTCCATAAATTGTTCACAGGCTAGCTTCAGTGATTATGTTGTTAAATCACTTTTAAGGAAAGGTTATTTTAATGTAACCTGCCAGTTATTCCTTACTAAAAGCCGGTTTTTTATGGCTAAATATACCAGGATGAAAGATATACGTTTGTTTATTTCGCAGAACTTATCGACCTTTGAAATTGATTATATAGCTATTTACAGGAACGAAATCTTGTAATGTTTCTTTTAAATCATTTTCAATGCTTAACCTTGAAGATAAGTCGACAAAAATTGAGTAATGCGTGGTGCTAACAAACAATATGGCAGAGATAAATGACGATTTAATTTTTCAAATGGCTCAAACCAATCTAGAGAAAGCTTTTAATATGGCTTTCGATAAATATTGGAAAAAGCTTTATCAGCATGCCTACAAGAAAGTCCAGTCCGAAGATAGTGCTAAAGATTTAGTTCAGGAAACATTTCTTGTGTTATGGAATAACTTTGATAAGATATTAGCCTATGATCACCTTCTTCCATATCTCTATATGGTCTTAAGAAATAGAACCTTAAAGTTATTTGAAAAGGATGAAGTACGATTGCGTTATGCGGTGAAAATGGCAGCTATGCCAGAAAATGAGGAGCTTTCTTCTCATCAGGTTTTCATAAAAAAAGAACTTGATGTCATTATTAATAAAGAAATAGATCTTATGCCAGCCAGGATGAAAGAGATTTATTGTCTTCAAAAAGAAGAATGCCTTTCAATTAAAGAGATCGCAAAAAAGCTTTCTATTTCCGAACAGACGGTTAAAAACCAATTGCAAAGTGCAACAAAACGATTAAAAAAGAGCATCATAGAATATGATTCTAGTTTATTGTTCTCTGTTTTTTTATTGTTGTATACCATCTAATATTTTTTTCTGATTCATATAGTACTTTTTCCTGTTTAATCGGATATGATTAAAAGGTACTTTGCCGTGGAATTAAAAAATATAAAAGAATTACTACAGAAATATAATAATGGAGATGCTTCTGAGGCTGAAAAAGAACAGGTAGAAGCATGGTATGAAAGCCTCGAAGGTAAAGAAGCAGACCTGGGTAATCCTTTTGTTGAAAGTCGTTTAAAAGATGAGATACAGCTCAGCCTGTTCAGTAGACTAAATATCAATCAGGAGCCTAAGCGCAAGCGTTTAATACCGATCCGAGGCATTGCAGCCGCTGCGGCTTTGCTGATTTGCGCTGTTGCCATCTGGTTTTATGTTAAACCTGAACACGGAAATAAGTCAACACACACAATTGTACAACATGATATTCCATCTGGAGGGAATTCTGCAGTTTTAGTTCTCTCAGATGGCTCTGTTATTGATTTAAATAAAAATGTAACTAATAGTACTTTAGGTCAGAATGTAGTGAATGATCTCAAATCCGGAAAGATCACCTATAGATCTTCTGAAAGAAATGCTCATCCTGTTTACAATACGATAAAAACACCTAGAGGCGGACAATACCAAGTCGTGTTACCTGATGGAACCAAAGTTTGGCTAAATGCACTTTCTTCCATTACTTTTCCTGTTTATTTTAATGGAGATAAGAGAAATGTTAAAATTGAAGGAGAGGCCTATTTAGAAGTATTTAAGAATAGAAAACAACCATTTGAAGTAGAAATCAATGGAATGAAGGTTGAGGTCTTAGGTACGCATTTTAATGTGAATGCTTACGATGATCTTTTGAAAACAACTCTTCTGGAAGGATCGGTAAAGGTTTCTAATATTTATAAAGCTGTGGTCATTAAGCCAGGTCAGCAGGCTTCTGTAGACGTTGGACAACAATCTATCGATATTAATCAGGTCAATACTGATGAAGTTATAGCCTGGAAAAATGGTTATTTCAATTTTGCTGATGAATCTTTAGAAAGCATCATGCACAAAGTAGCCTTATGGTATAATGTAGAAGTAGATTACGAGAACCCGGAATTAAGGAAACTCAGATTTATGGGAATTATATCCCGCTCCAGAAATTTATCTGAAGTACTAAATATTATGAAATTAACCGGCAATGTGAATTTTAAAATCGAGAACAGGAGGCTCTTAGTTATGCATAAATAATTACTCTCCATTGTCCCTTAAATCAAAAACCGGAAGTGCTGCAAACACTCCCGGCGTAATAAATTTAGGTTAGACAAATCCTGCTTTTTCCCAATGTGAATAGAATCAAACAAATTTAAACCTAATACTCAAATGTATGGATTTTTATGCTTTTATTAAGTTTAGGCTAAGTATAATGCTTTCGCCAAAGCTTATACTTATTATGAAACTTTCTTTTCTTTTATTATTTACACTAATATTCCAGGTTCAGGGCGCAAGTTTTGCACAAAAGGTCTTTTTAAATAGGCCAAATTCTTCATTAGAACTGATATTTAAAGACATTAGAAATCAAACGGGCTACGATTTCTTTTATAACGTAAACGTTATAAAGAAAGTTGGTAAGGTCGACATGGTTTTTAACGGTCAGCTAGAGCAGGTTTTAGAGAAGTGTTTAGCTGGAAAATCGCTGACTTTTACCATAAATAATAAGGCAATTATTATACAGGAGGCCGGCAACACTTTACCTTCAAGCGCGTTTCAACAACAGGAAACTATTGTTGTAAAAGGTAAGGTAACAGATGAAAAAAATATTCCTTTAGTAGGTGTTACCGTTCAGGTTAAAGATATGCCAATAGGTACTACAACTGATGCTAATGGTAATTACAGCCTTAAATTAAAATCTGATAAGGCAATATTAGTATTTAATTATCTGGGATTTATATCTGTAGAAAAAGCTCTTGCCGGACAAACGGATATAAATGTTGTATTAAAAGAATCTCCCTTTATTTTAAATGAATTTGTAACTGTTGGTTACAGTACTCAAAAGAAAATTAACCTTACCGGTTCAGTAGCTACTTTACAGGCTAAGGATTTGGAAAGCAGGCCCGTTACTTCTATCAGTAATGCTTTGCAAGGACAAATGGCTGGTGTAACAGTTAAAAGTTCTGGTGGCCAGCCTGGTGCAAACTCTGGAAGTATCAGAATCAGAGGTATTGGTACTTTAGGAGATTCCAGCCCTTTATATGTAGTTGATGGTGCACCAACCAGAAGTATAGATATTTTAAACGCTAATGATATAGAGAGTATTTCGGTATTAAAAGATGCTTCTTCTGCATCTATTTATGGTGTAAGAGGAGCTAATGGCGTAATTTTAATTACCACAAAGAAAGGTAAGACCGGAGATGCGCCATCGCTTACTTATAGTACATATTATGGAGTGCAAACACCAACAGCTTTACCGGAGTTAGTAGGTTCTGTAGATTATATGCAGCTGCTGAACGAAGCACAAATTAACGTTGGACAAACGCCAACTTATACATCTTATGATGTTGAAACGGTTAAAAACAAATCAAACCCCAACTATTTTGGCGATACCGACTGGGTTAAAGAGATTATTAAAAAGAATACACCACAACAATCGCATAATTTAAGCTTAAGTGGAGATGCTAAAAACATCAATTACTTTGTTTCTTATGGTAATTTAAATGAGAAAGGTTTAATTACGGGAGACAACTATTCTGCAGATAGAAATAATGCGCGACTCCGTATCAATACCAAATTGATGGATAGGCTGGATGTTGATGCTAACTTTGGTTATACAGATCGAAAATCGATTGGCTCAGCTCAGGACATAGGCTCAGAGTCTGGACCATTACATACGCTTCATGTGATTAGTCCATTAAGTCCTGTCAGATTTACAACCGGGAAATGGGCGTATGTAAATGTGAGTAACCCAATTGCTCAAACTACGGATGGTGGTACCAATACTTATACTTCGCAAGAGGTAAATGCCAATCTTTCTTTGAATTTTAAAGTTTTAGATGGCTGGAGTATTAAAGGTCAATACGTTTTAAACAAATACAATTCCAGAAGAAGCGTTTTTTCTAAAACGATAAATTATTATAGTCCATATGATAACTCCTTGATTTATCAAGCCAATAACCCTAATAAGCTAAGTGTAACTTCCTATTCTGGTTCTTATCATACATTTATTGGTTTATCAGAATACCAGAAAACATTTAATAAAGACCATGACTTTAAGGTACTTGTAGGAGCATCAAAAGAGAAAACGTTAACCAACGATTTTTCGGCTAGCAGAACCCATTTGCCGCTTCAGGATATCGAATCTATTAATTTGGGAACAGATAACCAGATAAATAATGGTGGGGCTACAGTTAATGCATTGGCATCTATGTTTGGGCGCAGCAATTATGCATATAAGAATAAGTACTTAGCAGAATTGAATTTTCGTTATGACGGTTCAACTCGTTTTGCTAAAGAATCAAGATGGCAATTGTTCTCATCTGCTTCTGTGGGATGGGTTTTCTCTGAAGAGGCCTTTTTTGAGAAGTTAAGATCACATGTAGAATCTGCTAAATTAAGATACTCTTATGGTTCCTTAGGGAATGATAAAGTAGGTAGAGATTTTGGTTATATGTCTTCTCTTACAGAAATGAGTACGATGCCAATTGGCAATCAGATTACTATTGGTTATGGCGAATCTGGTGTAGTAAATAGAATTTTAACCTGGGAATCGGCAATTCAACAGAATATAGGTTTAGACCTTGTTTTCCTCAAAGGTAAACTGGATTTTACAGCAGAGTATTATAAAAACAGAACCAATGATATTCTGTTAAATGTTTCCTTGCCAGATGTGTTGGGTGCTGGTTATCCTCCACAAAATGCAGGACATGTAGAAAACAAAGGTTGGGAATTGCAAATTGGCTGGCGCGACAGAATAAAATCTGTTAAATATGGTGTAAGAGCTAATTTATCTGATGTAAAAAACAGAGTACTAAGTTTAGGTAATGCTCCGGCATCTTTAGGTGATCAAATCCGAATAGTTGGTCAGCCTATTGACGCCTTTTATGGCTTAACGGCTTTGAGAATAGCTCAGTTATCAGATTTTACTTATGACGCTGGTAATAATAAATACACCCCAAACTTCCCTTATATCAGTGGCGATCCTATTGCACCTGGTGATATCATGTATGCTGATCTGGATAACGATGGCAGAATTACATTAGATGGAGATCGTTCTGTTATAGGTAGTCCGATTCCAAGATATACTTACGGCTTTATGGGAGATTTATCATGGAATAACTTCGATTTCAGTTTCTTCCTTCAAGGTGTTGGAAAAGTAAATGGTTATCTTAAAGGAGCGGCCAGACATGCTTTTGTAAATATCGGCAATGATCCAACTCCTCAAAAAGTACATTTAGATAGGTGGACGCCAGAGAATCCTGATGCATCTTATCCAAGGTTAACAGCTGGTCAGTCTCATAATCAAAGATTGTCGACATTTTGGTTGGAGGACGCTTCCTATCTAAGGGTAAAGAATATCCAGCTGGGATATACTATACCAGAAAAAATCACCGGCAAGTTTAGAGCCAACAGAGTAAGGGTTTATGCTTCGGCAGATAATCTATTTACAGCAACAAATTTCTACTACAGTTATGATCCGGAAACACCGGTAAGTGGAGGTGGTTATTACCCTCAGGTAAAAACGTTTGTGTTTGGTTTAAATATCACTTTTAAATAGATCTAACCATGAAAAAAATATTTTATATACTATCAATTTTTCTATTTTCTGCTTGTAACAAGGGCTTCTTGGATGTGTTATCACCAGACGAGATTGTAAATGAATCTTTCTGGAATAATGAAGAACAATTGGTACTAGCTTTAAATACTTGCTACAATAGCTTAAGGAACATCAACCTTATTGAAGAGGAAATGCAGGGGGATAATTCTTTGTACCCAACATCTGCTCAAAGAAGGTTAGTGGGCAGTGGAACTTTTGCAACAGATCTGGGATTAATTAATTCTGAATGGGTGGGTGATTATGCAGGTATCAGAAGGTGTAATGTCTTTCTTGAAAATTATAATAAAGCCAGTATTCCACAAGAGACAAAGGACCGTTTAGCTGCTGAAGCTCGTGTGATTAGAGCTTATTTGTTAGGTCACCTGGTAAGTCTGTATGGTGATGTTCCTTTGGTTACAAAAGTGCTGGATATAGATGAATTATATGAGCCCAGAAATCCTAAAGAACAGGTAGTAGATTTTATTTTAAACGAATTACAGGAATCAGCCAATTTGTTAGATGCAGCGATCAATACTGGTGTAAAGTTAGGTAGGTTAAATAAGGGGGCTGCACTAGCTTTAAAAGCTAGATATGCACTTTATAACAACAGATTTGATGTTGCGCAAAAGGCCGCGAAAGATGTAATGGATTTAGGTACATATGCTTTATATACGAATGGTAATCCAGCTAGCAGTTATTCTGATTTGTTTACCTATAATGGAAAACTTGCCAATGGGAAGAACAGAGAAACCATTATTGCCAGGTTAAACTTAAAGGATGTAAGTATGCACAATCTCAGCAGGCTTATACAGGTTCCGAATGAAAATTCAAGATGGAGTCCTACTAAATCTTTAGTTGATGCTTATTTATGTTCGGATGGATTGCCGATTAACATATCTCCTTTATACAAAGAAAATAGCTATAATGATGTTTTCGAAAACAGAGACCCGAGGATGACACAAACTATTCTAAAACCAGGATCGGCCTGGGGAGGAATGAAAGATGGCAATCCTGCAAATACGAATCCAGGTATTTTTACCGCACCAAAATTTAATGCCGATGGACAAGGCTGTGTAACCTTAACGGGCTATTACTTTAATAAGTATGTAGAAATACCCGCAGTTGCAACGGGCAACAGAGATGCCAACGATATTCATATCATGCGTTATGCCGAGGTTTTACTTACTTATGCCGAAGCTGCAGCTGAACAAGGAGCATTAAGTCAAAACGATCTTGATATCAGCATCAACTTATTAAGAGATAGGGTAGGTATGAAGCATATGGAAATTGCTGAGTTAACTGCAAATGGTCTGAATGTAAGAGATGAGATCAGAAGAGAACGTCGGATTGAATTGGCTATAGAAGGACAAAGATACTTTGATATTTTAAGATGGAAACAAGGAAACCTTCTGGCAGAAGATATCAAAGGAATGAAAAAATCGTGGGCATTGGTAGCTTCGACTGTCTCCAATAAAACAACAGACCAAAATGGTTACATCATTGCGTTGAGTGGTAGAACCTTTGTTGCTCCCAAGCATTACCTGTGGCCAGTTCCATTTATTCAATATACACGTAACCCTGCATTAGGTCAAAATACAGGATGGTAAAAAGATGAAAATTTAAAAAATATAATGATGAAAAAGAGAATCTTAAATTTATTAGCATTTATTGCAGTTTTTCCAATATTGGCATGTAGCAAAGGGGGAGATGATAAGGGAGGTATTACACCACCTCCAACTGGTAGTACTGCAGATTTAAAAATAATGACATATAATGTTCACCATTGTAGTCCACCAACAAAAGACAGAACTTTTATTGACTTAAATGCAATTGCTTCTGTTATAAATATTGCAGATCCTGATATTGTAGCTTTGCAGGAGGTCGATGTGCATACGGTAAGGTCGGGCACAGGAAATGATCAGGCTAAACTTTTGGGAAGTTTAACAGGCAGACATAGTTATTTTGCCAAGGCAATTGACTATGAAGGTGGGGAATTCGGAGTCGCCATTCTTTCTAAATATCCAATACTATCATCTTCTACGGTTCTTTTGCCTCATAAAGATGGGGTAGATTATGAGCAAAGATCAATGGCAGTTGTAAAAGTGAAATTGCCAAACGGGAAAGAAGTTATTGTCGCCAGCACCCATTGGGATGCTGAAGCTCACAGACTATTACAAGCACAAAAAATTATTGATTATTTCCAAAATGAAACTCTGCCGGTAATTGTTGGAGGCGATTATAACGACCAGCCAGGTAGTACAAGTATCAATTATTTTGATCAGTTTTTTAAGAGAACCTGTACAACAGGATGTGCGCCAAGTGCGCCGTCGGACGTGCCGACTAAAGCTATTGATTTAATTTTTTACAAATCAAATGACTTAACTGTATTGACTCACCAGGTTATAAATAATTCATATGCTTCAGACCATAGACCGGTCGTTGCAACATTCAAATTCAAATAGGTTAGCATAAAACAATTGGCATCATGAAAAGAATTTTATCACTAATACTAGTGGGTTGGGGATTTTATGCCCATGCTCAAAGCAATATAGCTGTTTACAGGTATGGAGATGGCTCAGTACAATCAACAGGAAAAGCTGCTGCTACCTTTATTGATGAGTATACTCCGGCAGGTGTTTTTGTCAGAACTATAGCAGCACTTCCAGTTGCAGCTTCTGCAGATGGGAAGAGCTTTGCCCTGACAGGAAATTGGAATAGTGCAGCGTTTGAAGGAAACCTTACTATTTCTGCAGATAAACGACATTTAATGGTTATGGGTTTTAATCAAGCCCCAGGCGAATCGATTAATGCTTCAGCTGCTAAAAAGGTATTGGGATTTGTATCAGCAGATGGAAGCGTAAATTCAAGTACTTATATAGATAACATCAACTCTACATTCAGGTCAGCGGTAACCAACGACAATGAGAATTTCTGGATAATTGGTTCTGGAAGTAATTTAAGACATATCAAATTAGGTCAGTCAAATGGAACTTCATTGGGTATTGCAGCTGCGGGAAATTTTGGGTTAGCTATTTTTAACAACCAACTTTATATTTCTACAACCAGTTCCATTGCTACGGTTAGTGGTGGCTTGCCCACATCAGGTACTCAAACTACTACTAAATTACCAGGTTATGCCACTACAGGTAGACCCTATAATTTTGTATTTTTTGATACGGATGGGAATAGTGAACCAGATCTTTTGTATGTGGCAGATTATGAGGTTGCGGGTGGACAAGTTCAGAAGCATGTGTATGATGTAGCTACTTCAAAGTGGATTGCAAAAGGAGTGCTTAATAAAGCAGGCGTAACAGAAAATGTAAGAGGTATAACAGGAACTTATAAAGATGGAAACGCAACATTGTTCATCAGTGTCATGGGGAATACCACTACTCCATCTACTATACAGATGCTGGAAAATGCAAAGGATGTAGACTTGACAGTAAGTACCACATTAACTAAGATTGCTAGTGCACCTGCAAATACTGAGTTTAGGAGTATTGCATTGGCGCCAATAGACGATTCAGCAGCGAAAGCTCCTAATGGTCTTCAGACAAGTGCTTCTACAGATCTTGCAGATGTTACATTGAAATGGGTAGATAATTCTTATAATGACACCGCTTTTGAAATAGAACGCTCTGCAAATGGAACCGATTTTACCCTAATTGGCACCGTTGGAACAGATGTGACCACATATATCGATAAAACACTTCCACTAGGTACTTATTATTATCGGGTAAGAGCTAAAAGTGATAACGGATATTCGTTTTATAGTAATACTTCTTATATCAAAACTAATATTTTTCCTGCAACACCATCAGCACTTTTCGGTGTCGCTTTATCAACCTCAGGAGTAAAATTAAGTTGGGTAGATTTAGCAGATGATGAGATCGGATATGTGATTGAGCGCTCTTTAAACGGTGTAGATTTCAGTAATGTCGCAACTGTATATGGCATAAATATCAATACCTATAATGACTTAGGACTTTCGACGGGCACAGCGTATTACTATCGTATTAAAGCTATTTCCGCTATTGGAGCATCCCCATATTCCGGATTGGCAAAGGTAACTACAGCATTAACTAAACCATCTGCTAACAGTTACGTGGTTAGCAATGTCATTACACCTAATGGCGATGGTATAAATGATACCTGGGTAATAAACAACCTGCACGAATATCCAAATAATGAAGTAAAAGTATTGGACAAATCCGGCCGTATTGTTTTTTATCAAAAATCATATGATAACACCTGGAATGCTACTTATAATGGAAGTTATCTATCAGAAGGAGCTTATTATTATCAAGTTGATTTAGGCGATGGTAAAGGTATCCTTAAAGGGATGCTTAATATTATTAGAAAAAAATAATTAAGGATAAGACATGAATAAGGTAATATATTACATGAAATATAGCAAAGTGGCATTAGTCTTTTTTATACTAATCTCGCTTTCCAGCATAAGTGCTGTTGCTCAAACAGAACCTTTTGCAAATCAGTATTTTTTTAACCAGTATTTAGCAAATCCAGCATTTGCAGGTTTAAATGGAAATTTAAAGATCTCAGCAAACTATAGAAAGCTAAGTACATCAATAGAAAACGCACCTGTTTCTCAGGCATTATCTGCAGATTTTAGTATTAATAATAAAAACGGGTTGGGCCTGACTATTTTAAATAGTAAGGCAGGTTTTTTTAGTCAGACCAATATTATGGGGACTTACGCTTATCATTTACCAATCAGCATAGAAAAGAAGTTAAGCTTTGGATTATCGGCTGGCATTAGAAGTGATGATTTTGATGCTTTAAATGTACAAGGCGATGTTAATGATCCTGATGTAACAGGTTATATTGATAGAGATAAGTATTTTGATGCCGAATTTGGTATTGCTTATACTTCAAATTCATTAAACATACAGGCTTCTTTTTTAAATCTTAAAGATCTTTTAAAGGCTGATGAAGAGCACAATCATGTTAACAGGAATATCTTTTTTACAGCAGTAAGTTATAAGATCGACTTTAGCCAAAAATCATTCCCAATCATCTTAGAGCCTAAGGTCGCTTATAGAGGGATTAAAGGTTTGGATGGCATTGTAGATGTGGGAGCAAACATCACCATGAAAGGCGAGAAAGTAAGTGTTTACGGTTTGTATCATAGCTCTAAAAGCTTTTCTACAGGACTTTGCTTAAAACCAAATTCTGTATTATCGTTAATAGGAGGGTATTCTTCAGTTTCACAAGAACTAAAAGGAATTGCCAAAGGAGGATTTGAATTGGGATTAAACTTAAATTTATGAAGAAGAATATTATTTTAACATTTATAGCTGCATTGTTGATATGTTCAGCTTGTAAAAAAGGGCTGTCAGATTACCCATCATCAAAACCCATTGTGGATGTTCCGGAAGTTGAGGTGGTAGCATTTGACAGTACTTACAGACCAGATACCTACAGACAGAAAGTATCAGAGTTTAATGCTCAGACCAGAGCAGCTACGGATATCGTATTTATTGGAAACAGCATCACGGCAGGTACAGATTGGAATACCTTGTTGGGTCTAACTATTGCTAAAAACAGAGGGATTTCTGGAGATATAACCTATGGTGTGATTGAAAGAATGCAGGAAGTAATTAATGGTAAACCGGCCAAAGTTTTCATTTTAATAGGAATTAATGATTTAGCTAGGGGAGTAACAGAAAAGTATATCCTAAAGAACTATACCAGGATGATTCGTCTTATTAAAGCAGGAAGTCCGCAGACCAAAATTTATTTTCAGGGATTGCTACCCGTTAATGAAACTGTTTTAACAAGTGGTGCGGTTAAATTTTCAAATCATGTAAATAAAAGGACAGAGATACAAAGTATTAATACCAAGTTAAGTACAATTTGTACTAATGAGGGGGTGACTTTTGTAAATCTTTATGACTCTTTTATGGATGCTAATGGTAGAATGAATTCTATCTATACTTATGATGGACTACATTTATCAGCAGATGGCTATCAGCGTTGGAAAACTGTTCTAACAACCAATGGTTATTTTTAGTATAAGCTGAAGTGGATTGAAAAAAGGCTTATAGAATTAAGTTCAAAGGATCAATTTTTTATTTCCTTATATAATCTTACGTGAATATATTTAGTATTGTATATTTACAATATGAAGAAGCTCTCACAATTCTTTGGCATATTGCTATCTGTACTAGTAGTTTATTATGGATTATTTAACCATGAACGACCTGTATTATTTTTTTTCTTTTCTTGACTTTAGCAATAGTATTATCGATTTATATAGTTAAGGATATGTTAAATGTTATAAGCATTCGTTTAATAAGAACTTTAAATGTCAAAGATGTTTTGTTGCAAATACCTGCTCAATTAGTGGCATTATTTGGGATTTATTTGGTGACATTAAATACCAGTAATGAGATTCTAACTAATGTTTTTTTAATATTTAAAGGAATTGTAATATTCGAGTTTTTAATTCTTTTTCTTTATGATCTCACCATCATTGCTATTGATAAATCTAAGCTTTAATGTATGCCTATAATAACGCTAGAAACTTATATAAACGCTGATAAACAAACTGTCTTCGACCTGGCCCGTAGCATTGATTTGCACCAGATTTCTACGAAACATACTAATGAAAAAGCAATTGCCGGGAGATTGTCTGGACTGATTGAATTAAATGAAACAGTTACCTGGCAGGCGAGGCATTTTGGTATTACACAAAAATTAACAAGTAAGATCACTCAGTTTGAAAGCCCTGATTTCTTTGTTGATGAGATGTTATCAGGTGCTTTTAAATCTATTAAACATGAACATAGATTTCTAGAACATGACAATGGAACATTAATGATCGACATATTTGATTATGTTTCACCTTTAGGAATATTGGGGAGAATAGCTGATAACATGTTTTTATCTAGCTATTTGAAAAAGTTGCTAATCAACCGTAATTCAGTAATAAAAGAATATGCGGAAAATCAGTCACAAGTAAATCAATAGATGTGGTTAGTATATAATTTTATAAATGCTATTAAGATATTATAGATACTATTTAAATAGTAGTACTTTTAATCTACTCAAACGCTCCAAATATGTCAAATAGAATAGCATTAAATAAGATTGATAAAACATTATTAGCTTTTAGCTCATGTTTTTTGATAATAACTAGTTTAATTAGTATTTGGTTTGTATTTATAATAATAAATATAGATCTAAAGCTAGAGTTCCTGATAATCCTGGTGTTAATAATTAGTATGTTTATTATTGGTCTTACCTTATGGACTAACTCCGTAATTTTATCAAAGAAAGAAGTGTTGAGGAAGAGAGAGATAAACATTAATCTGATTATTTGTTTAATTCAATCTGTTTCCATATTTATGAATGGTTTTCGCTTTAAATATCTCCAAGGATTAGAATGTGTATTTTATATTAATATTGATCAAACAATAAGTAAAGTTGAATCTGGAATTGTTTTGCCTAAATTAGGATTTCAGTTTGTATTTAATTTCATGTCTACCAAAGGTATATTTATTGGAATAAATGTTATAGCATTAATATTTTCATTCTTCTTCCTCTATATAAGAGGAAAATATTTTCATAACAAAGAATCAGTTCTGACTTAAACAACTAATTCAGTTCAAAGTAAAGTCGCACAGTAATCGGGTTGTCTGCTGGAAAAGATCACTGATAAATTACCACTTGTTAAGGTAAATGTGAAAAATTCATCGTCATCTAGCAGTATCCGCATTAGCATCTTATGAACGTTATAAATACTTTCATTAAGCGTGTAGTTTATACAGAGTTGATGTATTCATCGTGATGTTATATACCGAATCATAGGTGATAATTCGATTGTGCATGACAAGAATGGCAGGTGAAACAATGTAAAATTCTAAGATGTTTTCCAATATGATAGAATTAATTGTAAATAATTTAACCTTATAATTCAATTAAATTAATTTATTGGTTATGTTTTGTGGTTTATGATATAATTCATGCGTAAGTTTGCTCTTAAACATGTAACATGGCAGAAGAAATAGATGTTGCTCCATTAGTAGTGGGTACGAAAATCGAGGATGAAAATACTCCTCGGAAAAAGAATGATGAGCTACTAAAAGGAGCTTTCAAAGAAAATTTCCCTGATTTCCTACGATTTGTTTATCCCGATGCGGATGAGGTCATAGATTTCGATAAGGAAATTGAATTTATGGACAAAGAGTTGTTTGCTATTATTCCGGATCGGGAGCGAAAAAACGATAAGCGTGCTGCCGATTTATTGGCTAAACTTCATTTAAAAGATGGCACTGAAAAATGGGTGCTGTTAAATGTTGAAATCGAGGCTGGGAGAGAATCCGATTTTGCTTTTCGGCTACACCAATATAACTATAGGGCTCGCGAGAGCCATGGTGTTCCTGTAGCGACTATAGCGGTATTTATTGGAGATCAGAACCAGAGTAGACCAACAGAATATCGGGATGAGCTTTTAGGAACAGTACTTTCCTTTAAATATTTAAGCTATCATGTTTTCGACCATAGTGCAGAGTCACTTATGGCAAAGAGAAATCCTTTTGCTCTCATAGCTCTAGCCTGTCAAAAGGCACTATTAGAAAAAAAGATTCCTGATGAGGAGTTGGGAGAAGAAAGATTAAAAATTGCCAGGTTGTTGCTGAGTCAGAATTATGAACCAGACAGGATCATCAGTTTTATGATATTTCTAAAGAATTTTATTTTCATTAATAACAAGGATATAAATAATAACTTCGATCAACAAATTAACACTTTAACAGGAGGAAAAATCGACATGAGTATTTTAGAAATTGTAAAAATGCAGGAAAGGCGTGACGGTAGAATAGAGGGTAAGATGGAGGGGCGTCATGAAGAAGCCGTAGAAATTGCTACTAAATTAAAGGCTAAAAAAATGGTTTTTGATGAAATTGCTGAATTAACTGGACTTTCTGTTAAAGAGGTTGAGGCATTGGTATAACATTAAACATTCAAATCTATGCCCAGTTAAATTTGATGGTCAGTTATAAATATGAAGTTGATTTGATGGAAACTCATGTTGATGTATCTGAAATGAACATGAAAGAAAAAACTAAGGCGTATCATCGAATAACCTTAAGACAATAGGAAATTACTCATCAACAGAAAGTAACAAAGATATGTTTTTGGGTGTTCTTAATAGGATTAATAACATTACTATACTTCATCTTGAATAAACGGAGGTTAATCAATTGAATAATAGGTAGAACAACTGGCGCCAAAGTAACACCAGTACAACCTTAAATAAGAACAAATATGGAAAAATTTCCTTTACTAAAGAATAAACAGGTAGCTCTGTTAAGAGCAGATATTAATACAGGAACTGTATTAGATATAGATTTAGGTATAGCGTTTGCAAAAACCATTATAAGGGAACGGAATGATGTTGAATGTGGCATATATGGAAGTGATCCAGTGGCACTTTTAAGTTTAGATAGGTATAATATAAGCTATTATTGACCAATGGAGGTGTAATTTACTCATCAGAGATAAAAATCGTCTTATAAACAATACGGCAGAGGCAATAGAAATTAACTTAAAGGAGTTTTCTGAAGCTTATAGCCAGAAGTTTATTGAACCTGTGTAAACATGAACATAGATTTCTAGAACATGAAAGTGGAACCTTGATGACACTATTGGATAAATTCTACATATAATGTATGAAATATTTTATTTTTATTTTTCTGCTTACAAGCTGTAGTTTTAGAGCAGAGCAAATTAAAAGACAACAAAAAAGTTGTAGGGGGTATTATGAGAAATCAATTGGTTCATATATTTACACCAGTGTTGATGAAATGCCAGTATATCCCGGTGGGATGAATGCTCTTTCTTTATTTTTTGCGAAAAATATGGTCTACCCTCCACAGGAAGAAAATAAAACTCTACAAACCAAGTTGTTCTTAACTTTTGTAATCGACACATTAGGTAATTCAAGAGTGCTTGCAAAAGCTTCAATATCTAAAAGAAATAATTCTCTTATTGATAATGAAGTTTTACGTTTGACTAAACTGATGTTAAAATGGGAACCAGGAAAATGCAATAGAGATAAAGTATCTGTAAGATTGACTATTCCTTTTGTAATAAGTCCCCAGTGAAACCATCAATTCCAGGCTGGGTAAATAAAACCCGCCAAAAGCGTTGTGCTAGCCAGCAGCAAACTTTGGAATCTTCTTTAAAAAGGTACATGAAGGTTCGAGGTGCTTACAGTTTACTTTGGAACACCTGTAAAATGAAAATAGTGATATTTAACATATGAATTTTTCAATAATAGAGCTTTATCTGTCGGAGTCATCAAATGTTTTCATTATTTGGGGACAAAATGAGTTTGATGATTTTTTTTTAGTAGATAAAGAAAATAGAATTTGTGGCTTTTTTTCCTTGGAATGCATAAAGAATTTTATGAATGAAAATGATGCAGATACTTATCCATTTAATAAAAATGAACTGATTAATTATACGCAGCTATTTTCAAGCGAAATCAATTCTTATTCTTTTATAGAAGTTGAAGATGTTCTATTAAAAAATACGAAAATTGAAGGAATAGGATCAGATGATGCTGGAGTATTAATTGAAGTATACAATCTAATTTCAGATTTCTTTTATCAAACAAAGAATGAAGAATGCCTGTTGTTGAGGAGGAATAAAAATATGGAGATGTTTTTTGATTATTGTTATTACAAATATTTTTGGAAGAAAGGTGAGGAATGGCTGGAGTTAGAAAAAGAACTACCATCGTTTGAGTATTCTGAATTTGTTAACATTTATAAAAAACTAGCAAATATTTTTGTAGACAGTATAAAAATAGTTGAGATGTAAAATTGAAAATACAAGCTGCCCAATCTTTCATCAGATTATGCTGTTCCGCATCTGAAGCTTGTTTTGGTATTGTGAATGTAGGAAATTCTTCATGAGACCCATCAAACTCTGCGACAAGTAATGTGATTAGTCAAACTAATAAAAATCAGATAAATCCAGGTAGTTGTTAATAGGGATCTACTGTCATACTTCAGCTTAATCAATGTATTGCGACAAAAGTCAACGTATCGCGACAAAAATATGCATATTTTGTCGCAATACTCTGCTACGATAGAATGTTAAATGGTAATTGGTGAGATCTGATTGTATAACAGATTTATTATAAAGACAATTACGACATAAAACGTCATATCGGGACGGTCTGCGACAAGACATTTTTTCTTCATCCTACTTTTGGCTTATGGATCAAAAACATAACATAAGAAAAACTTTTTTTAACATTTTTTTGGATGAATGTCAGGCTTATAGGATGACGGTATTCAGCTTAATAACAAAGTCGAATTTAAGATGGACCTCATTGCTCTCTCGCTCTGCTTTGTTCGGGAAAATCCAACTCATATTAATTCCTTACAGGAGTAGTATGAAAATAGTTTAAGAAGGCACTATTCGTCTCCTGACGAATCCCAAAAAAATCTAATAAAAACTTTAATCAATTAATCATGGCAAGAATAAGAAGTAGGATTTTAGACCCCATGTACGGTAAGTTAGGCTCAATAGTAGGTGCATACCTTTTTTATGCCTATGTGTCTATAGCTTTTAGAAATTATGCGAAAGATAAAACAGAGATTAACACTGCGTTCTCCAAAATTTACAGATATGCGACGGTGGGAGCATATTCTGATTTAATAGCAATTTTGGCAGTTGTATATAATTGTTTTTTTATATTCAAGATTCAAAACTTGAAAAATATGGCAATGGTACTAGACTATGAAATTAAGCCCTCAATGACTTTGATTGAAATGGATAAATTAAAGTTAAATATTTCTGTAATTTTAGATACAGATGATAACTTTTATGAGTTGGATATATTTAAAGGTGATTTTTCTCCTTTAAAAGTTTCCAGAAGTTTCAATATGATCTAAATTATTAAGATGGATCAATATGAATTAACTTTAGAATGTGTAACTGAATAATAAATATTTGGCTGTTGATAAATACTATTAAGAAAGCTGTCATATCTTTTAACGTGTATTCTTTTTATTTTGTTAAATCTTTTTGGTTAAAAGAGGACCACCGTTCTGTGGAATACAAAATTGGTTCAGGATTAACAATTTTGTTGATAATGAATTTCTCTTGGCTATATTTCGTCTTTAACCAAATTGAATTTAACTGGAAGGCAGTTGTTTTTTTTGTAAGTTGTTATCACCTTTTGGTACAAATGTTTTTTCATAATACAATTTCGAGTATTGTTAACAATAAAAAATCTATTAGGTTTGAAAATTACTACATGGTATTTATTTGCTATTTATTAGTAGGGTGTGTATTTCTTTTTCTGAATGTCTTTTATTATTAGAATTCTGCCATAGCTGGGGAGATGGAAAAAAGAGGTTATACAGTTACGAACGGTGCGGGCAGGGGCCCTGAGGGATATTTGAAACCTATAGATGGAGGAAGAAAAGGAGGTTCGTATCCAGATATTACGGCGGTGAAAGATGGAAGAGTGTTGAGGGTTAATACTGTGGATTTAGATAAAAGTGGGATTATAACTTCTCGAGAGTTTATTAATGCAGCAAGAATAAGACTGCAAAAACCAACGGAACATTTAATGTTAATAAAGAAGCAATGAGTAGTAAACAGGTAATGTTTTTTATAACCAAATCAGACATTGAACCAATATTAAAAGAGATAGAGGAAGCTTTTGACATTCAATATTTCTTAATGGGGCTTTTTGATAGCCCAGATATTGTTCATTATAATTCAATATTTGATGATCCAAGACTTGGTTTGACGTCTTTTGGAGATTGGAACCTTATTGATCGTTATCTAGTTATCCCAAAAAGTACTACACTTGATATTCGAGAAATCGAACAAAGAAAAGGGGGAATAAAATATGCTGTGGATCTTCTAAATAATCCCAAGGGGATTGAATTGAAACTTGGAGGTGTCTATATTGAAAAAGATGATGTCATCGTGGGCGGAAGGATTGGTATCACTTCTGATGATCCTTCTTCATTGAACTTCTATAATACTTTTTCAAAAAAGGTTAAGAAGGAGTTTAAACGCATTGGCACATCCTATGTGGGGAAAGGTGCGGAAGAGAAGTTAGATGCTGGTTGGCGTTTAGTGACAAGTGTTAATTCACCAGAAGCATATGATTTAGTGAAATCTTAAATCTCAAAGCCTGGTATTGTTTGGGCTTTGTTGTTTTTACTAAAAGGCCTGTTTGGTCCTAAAGTTTTGGATGTATGTATTAATGACGTTAAAAAGAATGCTTTGATCTCTGCATCCATTTTCTGCATATAGTGAATGCGATCTACGAATTCTTTGTCATAAGAATTACTTTCTCCTTCTCGGATCAGAAAGTCCGTGGTTAGAACAAAGGGCTTAGCTATTTTGCAACCATTTTAATGGATGGTAAGTTTTCATTGGGCTCTTACTTCCCTTTGATCTCACGTGAGACATTAATCTTTTATAGTTTTGAGGAACAAGTTACACATGCAGAAAACTTAATTTTTTTTATGAGCAAAAAAAGCAGTAAATCAGCCAAGTTCCAGCCTAATTAAACCAAGTCCATTGTTTACTCGTAGTTGGTTTTGTGATTTTTTTAGATAAAATCATTCTTATTTTATCACAATATTTTATAGCCTACGGATGTAGAATTGCGGGCAATTTTCTTCCATACCACCTCTATTTTTCGTACCTTCGGACTACCCTGTTGAACACGAAATCCCCTTATGCAAAAAAAAGCTATCATACAAAAACCTCCTTTTAAAGACGCAATAAAATTCTGGTTTAAATTAGGTTGGATAAGCTTTGGCGGCACACTCGGACACATCAATATCATGCATGATTTCCTGGTCGACAAAAAGAAATGGATCAGCAGCAGCAGGTTCTTTCATGCCCTTAGTTTATGCATGCTTTTACCCGGCCCTGAAGCCCAGCAGCTTGCTATTTACATCGGTTGGCAGTTACACGGTAAACGCGGAGGATTGCTCGCTGGCTTATTCTTCATTCTGCCTTCTGTGTTTATTCTACTCGGACTTAGCTTCCTCTATGTCACTTTTGGTAACCAAACCTGGATGGAGGCTGTGTTTAGTGGTTTAAAGCCTGCGGTAGTGGCCATTATCTTTCATGCGGTATGGAGCGTAGGAGGCAAGGCGCTTCATGGAATTTTACACTATGTATTGGCTGCGGTTGCTTTTGCAAGCATCTTTTTCTTTAACATTTCCATGCCTTATATAATTCTTGGAACCATTGGTTTTGCTTTATTGTTCAGGTATTTCTGGCCAGATCTTGTATATAGAAAAAATACAAAAACGGATGAGCAAAATCAGGATGAAAATAACCTGATTAATACTGAACAGAGCTATTACATCAATAAACATACTGAAGGACTTGGGAGAGATTTTAGCACCTGGCTATTGATTAAACAAAGTGCTATTTTCTTATTGATATGGCTGGTTCCTTTCTTATTGTTTTATCTATTGAGTGATGATTTTTCCTTCTGGAAAGGTATGATCTTATTTTTTACCCAGACTGCACTTTTTACCATTGGGGGCTCATATACTGTTTTGCCTTATGTAGCGCAATTTAGTGTGTCTAAGTTTAACTGGTTAAGTAAATCGCAAATGGTAGATGGTTTTGCACTCGCAGAGACTACACCTGGTCCATTAATCATCGTTGTGTGTTATGTAGGTTTTATGGCTGGATTCAATCACTTTAATGGATCATTGTGGATGGGGACTATTGGATTATTAGCGACTACCTTTTATACATTTTTACCTTCGTTCCTGTTCATTTTTGTCGGCGGACCAGCTTTAGAGCATTCCAGGGGAAATGCGGTGATAAGTGATGTGCTCAGCTTTGTAACTGCTGCGGTTGTTGGGGTAATCTTAAATCTTACACTTTATTTAGGGAAGGATGTACTTTTCCATAATGGTCTTAGTCTGGGAAGTATTGATGTAATGGCTTTATTATGGATCCTGGTATCGATGTTGCTGATGTTTAAATTCCGAATCAATATCGTTTATTTGATATTGCTAAGCATGGTTTATGGTATGTTGCAATACTACTTCATACAATCCATGATAGTTTAATGAGGGGTAATGTAACTCTCATTCTTTAAAAGTGAAAAATATATTTGTATTTGAATGAGTTTTATGTACCTTGCATGCAGAGAGCGTTAATTGAAAGCGGGACTTGTCTTCTGACGAGTCTCGCTTTTTTTAATTCCCTGATTTTACACGTTTACTCTCACTTTCGGAACTACTGGAACGTTGTCGTGCAGCTTTAATTTCCTTACTTCCGAAACGATAAGTGCATGTTAATCGGAAAACCTGACTTTCCCATCTTTCGTTAACAACGTAATCTTGAGAGGGTAGTGTACTGGTAATCCTACTTTTCATCAGCTTAAAAATATCATTGGCCGCAAACTTAATATTCAGCTTGCTATCCATAAAGGATTTGCTGGCTCCCATATCAATGCGGTAACGTGGTTCAATTAACAAAGTGCCCCATACTTGTTTCGATTCGTAATTGGCCGACCATTCAAATTTAGTACTCGGGTTTAATGTGATGGTTTGATTTGTATTTAGAGTAAAAGCGAGTCGCCCACTTGAATATGGAACACCCAGCAAATCAGGGGTTTCAAATCTATTGTAAAAGATGTTTATGTTATTGTTACTACTCCACCACTTAGTAATGGTAAGGGGTGAGCTGATATTCATGTTATAGGAATCTTGTGTAGCCAGGTTTTGTTGGGAGATAAATATTGTTTTCTTAGCCGTGTCTGTTAGTAAAACCTCGGTCATCACATCATTGGTATGACTATAGCCCATGGTGATATTTAAGTTCTTTTTATAGGAGTAAGAGAACTCTAAGGAATTGGTATACTGAGGTTTTAAGAAAGGGTTGCCAAATCTATAAGAGTATAAATCGAGGTAATAAATAAAGGGATTTAAGGAGCCGTAATCTGGTCTGTCTATCCTGCGACTATAAGAAAATCCTATTTCATGGTTTTTTGACAATTCCTGATTGATGAATAGACTTGGAAATAGGTTCAGATAATCTCTTTTAACAACCTTTTGTTCTGTTATGGAATTCCCTTTAGAGCCTGTTTGTTCTGCTCTTAATCCAATTTGTACGGTTGTAGTTTTGAACTTTTGTTTGTAGTTGGCATATGCAGCATTGATATTTTCATCGTATACAAATTGATTGCTTCTGCCCGGATCATTCTCCCATTTGTCATTCTTGTAGTTTTCAAAAATGAAGTTGTTATCTGTCTTAACAAAGCTGGTTTTAGCTCCAAACTCCAATTTAATGTCTTTGTTTATGGGCATGACATAGTCAATCTTAGCGCCATAGATCTTAACAAGAGATGGGGAGGTGTTTCTGAATATGTAATCGGGCTTTAGTACTCCACCAGCAGCATTCTTATATTCATTGTTAAATATGCTTTCCTGAGTTTCAAAATAGCGTGAGTAGTCCATATCCATGCTGATTTCCTGACCCAGGGTATCCAATACCCCTCTATAGTTTAGATTGTAGGTAATTCCGGTATATTTTGAATCACTGGTATTTAAAGCTACTACAGAGGAGTCTACCTTAAGTGGTTTATCGCCAATAAGTGTAAGGATATTAGATGTATTCGGACCGTTACCATGGTATCCGTTTACAAAAAATCCTATGGTATGGTTATCATTAATAAAATAATCTAAACCAGCTTTATAATTGCGGTTGGTTCTTTTTTTATCATTATGGCCTGTTTGAACGAAATATGTTTTATCGATCGTGGTACCATTAACCCTGGAAATATCAGTTTCATTGAAACTTTTATTAAAGCCGTAATTGCCATCTCCGTAGATGTTGAACTTCTTATTTCTATAATTTATGTTAAGTCCGCCATTTACTTTTGGTAATGTTCCATATCCAGCACCGGCAGTTACAGTTCCATTAAGACCATAATTGCTGTTTTTCTTTAGTTTAATATTAATGATTCCAGAGTTTCCGGCTGCATCATATTTTGCAGAAGGATTGGTAATGAGTTCTATAGACTGTATGGCATTACCTTCGGTTGATCGAAGTAGGTTTGCCAGTTGCTCAGCAGAAAGGTTGGTCGGTTTACCATCCAGCATAATGTTTACACCTTGCTTACCTCTCAGGCTTATCTTTCCGTCTTTGTCTACCGTAACCCCTGGTGCTTTTTCCAATATTTCTAATGCAGTGTTTCCTGTCGCCAGAATACTATTCTCGATGTTCAGCACTGTTTTATCAATCTGACGCTCAATTAAAGGTTTCTGTTTTACAATTTCCACGCCTTTTAAAAGTTGAGCATCGATGCTAAGTTGTACATCACTTACTGTAACAGGTTTTGAGTCGGTTGTGATTACATAAGGTCCTTTAATCGCTTTCTTATAGCCTATTACATTTATGGCTACCAGGTATTTTCCTGCATTTAAACCTTTTAATTCGTAAAGACCATTATCACTAGTCAGAGTTCCTCTAACAGAAGTTGAATCTTTTGCATTTAGCAGGTTTACAGAAGCAAAAGGAAATGCTTTATGTTGTTCATCCAGTACTTTACCAGATATTTCGCCTGTAGATTGTGCATTTGCTCGTCTTGAGATTAACAGAAAGCTGCAGAAAATGACAGGAAATATATAGAATAGTTTCGTTTTCATAGGGCAATATTTTTCCATTACGCATTTAGCGCATTTTGTTATAAATCAAATAGTTGTAGGTGGGTGCGTTGATTTTGGATATAAGACAGTACTGCATAGCAAAACGTTACAATATTTTTAAAAATATTGTAAAAAGACCCTAAATACGGGTATGAGGACATATACTTGTTGATTGAATAATGTGTTGATTTTGATGTAATTAAATAGTATAAAATTAAAATTAAGACTATTGATCTAATTTAATTGTTAGATTAACCTAACTTTTGTATGTTTGCTGTTAATAAAATCAATTTAGATCAAATGAAACCATTACTATTAATCGCTTTAGCTTTAATCACTTTTTCAGCAAGCGCTCAAGAAACACTAATAAAGGGCAACATTACCGATAAGAACGGACAACCAGTTGAACGGGTAACAATAAGCATCTCCAAAACGAATATTAAAACTAAAGCAGATAGTGCGGGATATTATGAGTTGAAAAATGTTCCTTACGGAACTCATCAGCTACTAGTAAGCTATATCGGTTATGATACAAAACATAAACAGATTAAGGTTGCTGATGTTCAGCCTATAGTTGTAGATCTGGTATTGACATCATCGATAAATACTTTAAACAGTGTTGTGGTGACAGGAACCAGGACCAATCGTAGAAGATTAGAAAGTCCAGTGGCGGTAAATATTCTGGACAGCAGGACTTTCAATAATACGCAGTCTAACACATTGGCCGATGGCTTATGTTTTCAACCCGGGCTGCGAATGGAAACAGATTGCCAGACCTGTAATTATTCTCAATTGCGAATGAATGGGCTAGGAGGTTCTTATTCTCAGGTGCTGATTAATAGTCGCCCGGTATTTAGTTCATTGATGAGCCTTTACGGATTAGAGCAAATACCCGCAAACATGATTGACAGGGTAGAAGTTGTTAGGGGGGGAGGTTCTGTTTTATATGGTTCTTCGGCCATTGCAGGTACAGTAAATATTTTAACGAAAGAGCCTAAAACAAGTTCGTTTACATTGTCAAACAATAGTTCTATAATTGGAAGCGGCACCTGGGATCATTTCTTTAATGCCAATTTAACTGCTGTAAATGAAGCGCAAAATGCAGGAGTATCTTTTTTTGGCTCTCGTCGCGACCGCAATTCTTTTGATGCCAATGGAGATGGATACTCGGAAATGCCTATGCTAAAAAATAACTCGTTCGGCTTTAATTCCTTTTTTAAATTATCAGACCGGGATAAGCTGGAAATAAATGGATGGAGTATATATGAAGAGAGAAAAGGAGGGAATAAGCTAGATCTGCCAGCAGATAAGGCCGATCAATCTGAGTATAGGTTACATAATATTTTAGTTGGGGGCTTCAATTACGAACATCAATCGAAAGATAATAAAAGTTCATTTAGTATATATGGTTCAGCTCAAAATACAAAAAGAACACATTATACAGGGATAGACCAGATTGATGCCTGGGGGAATACAAAAAACTATTCTATGCAAGGTGGAGTACAATACAACTATACGGCCAGCAATTTCCTAAACGGGAAAAACACTTTTACCACTGGTTTTGAGAATCAATATGAATATACATTTGATGAAATTAAAGCTTACGATTATCTGATAGATCAGAACGTGAACCTCTTTGGTGTCTTTTTACAGAGCGACTGGGAGGTAACCAATAAGTTTACTGTATTATCTGGTTTACGTTTAAACAAGTCTAACCGCATCAGCAAGCTAGTACTTACGCCACGCTTAAGTACCTTGTACAAACTAAATGCGGAAACCCAATTGCGTGCATCATATGCCAGAGGATTTAAAGCCCCACAGGCATTAGAAACAGATATGCATATGGCTTTTGCAGGGGGTGGAGTTTCGGTGATCAGTACAGATGCAAATCTGATCGAAGAAACATCTAATAGCTTTAATGCATCATTAGATTTTAATAAACCGTCAGAACATTTCATTTATGGCTTTACATTAGATGGCTTTTTCACGCGTTTATACAACACATTTGTGTTAGAAGATCTGGGAATAGATGCAAATGGTAACAAGCAATTGTTGCGCAAAAATGGAGGCAATTCTACGGTAAAAGGAATCACTTTAGAAGGTAGGGTAAATTTTGATCAAAAAGTACAATTGGAGACAGGTGTAACTTTCCAGAAGTCGGCTTTTGAGAGCCCTGTATTATGGTCGGCAGAATTACCTGGAAGCAAAAAATACTTGCGCTCGCCAGATGTTTATGGCTATTATACATTAAGTTTCCTGCCTCAAAGCAGGTTTAATGCAGTGTTATCTGGTGTGTTAACTGGTCCTATGGAAGTTTCACATGTTGCTGGTGCTCCGGGGATCGATCAGGATGTGCTTTACAGGTCGCCAACGTTTTTGGAGAACAATTTAAAGTTATCGTATCGGTTTACCTTGAAAAATATAAAACAGGATCTCCAATTCAATATAGGTGTTCAAAATATGTTTAACCAGTATCAAAAAGATTTCGACATCGGTAAAAACAGGGATAGTAATTATATATATGGACCCGGAAGACCAAGGACGTTTTTCATGGGTTTGAAATTTGGTTTGATGTAAAATAACGATAAAGCTGTATCTTCGCGCTATTATGGGTTATGCAAAAGAAAGAGGAAAGCTAGAAAAGCTATCTACAAAAACTACGGGTCTGACTAATTACGATGAGAAGAGTCTTAAAGTGATTACGGATATATATGAGCAATATTCACATACAGTAAGGATATTGAAAAATAAAGATGCTGATACTTTTATGGAGCTTTATGAAAATGAATTGCAACAGGTAAAGGAATGTAAAAGATTACTTAAAGTGACTGAAGAAGAAGAGGATCGTCAGAACAATTTTGTTAAGTATCGTGATGTATTAGCTGATGCTATTGATAAAACAATTGAGGCATCAAAGAAAAGTCTATAATTTTATAGCTATAAATCAATTACTTAACGAAATGTTAATAATAAATTGATTTTGATGTGTGAAATTAGATAAAATTTTATACTTTTGCACTCCTTCAAACAAGGAAATGATTCCGTAGCTCAGCTGGTAGAGCATTACACTTTTAATGTAGTGGTCCTGGGTTCGAATCCCAGCGGGATCACAGAGAATAGTAACAGAACGTATAAAAGCTTGCAAATCAAATGATTGCAAGCTTTTGTGTTTTAGTGAAATCCCCAAAATATTCAAAAATTCGCAAAAAATAGGTGAGCGATTCGGTGAGTAATTTGAGGTTCCGATTTACTCACTGAATAGTGTGTAACTAAGTTAGTTAAAAAATTGAACGAATTGATGCGTAAAGTTGATTCTACCTTCAGATCCGGCCTAGTTATGAATGTCCGCTAATTTATCTATCTTCGATTAGCCAATGGTATGCAAGATTATTATAAAATACATGCTGATGCACTTCAGTACTTCAAAAAGGAAGTACGAGAGGCCTTTGCTGCTATCTGCAGCAGCTTCGGGTTCCGGGAAGAAAAGGTGACCTTAACAGATACAGATAATTTATTTCAGGTAAGGTTTTCAAATAGTAAAATCCGTATTGTGGTAAAGGGTATTAACTGGGGCATGAATATAGCTATCGATTTTGGGCCTAAATCCGAGGGTAGTAATTTATATAACATTCTACAACTGATAAAGGAACGAAAACCTGAAGTGCCGGTTGCTGGCAATCAGATTGATCAACTTTTCGGATATGCAGATTACCTTGCTACTTATGCAGCAGATATTCTGCGGGGTGAGACGACCTTTTTTAGTGAGCAGGAGGCTTTGAAAAAGCAGGAACAGGAAAATGCTCAGAAAGTCATGGAGGTAGAATCTGCCAGAAAACTTGCTGAAGGATATTTAAAAATTGATACCTCCATTGGAGAGCTGATCTGGCGAAAACCCCGGCCGTTGCTAAGAACATATAATAGGACTAAAGATAAATTTCCGCATAGCTTTGAAGTGGTATTCAATCCTGATGATTTATTAGGTTACTCGCAATATGAACAGGCTATCATTAGTGATTGGAAAATAGATCTGGGTGAGATCGTTAGGATAGATGAAGTAATTTGTGAAATAAGTACCGATAAAGATTCAGTTGAAGTTATTGCTCCCCATACTGGTCGTCTTATTTGGTTACTGGAAGAAGGTATTCCGCTTGAATCTTCAATTTGCATTGCGTTGCTAGATCTGGATGATGTTATGGATTAAGTATGAAGAAAACTGATCTATCTTATTATAATAGTGTGCGGTTCTTTCTTTGTTTTTCAAAATATAGTTGAAAAGATTAAGCATAGCTGCACAAAATATGCAAGAGTTTGAAATGTGCAATTATAGGGGTGGATCCTCAGGAAATGGTGATGGAGATTCTGGTAGAGGGAATCCAACCAATCCTGGTGAACCAGAGAAAATTAATTTGCCCGAAATTGACACAACACGTTTGTATAAGTATCCAGTATTTAAAGAACTTATAGTTAACTTACCTGCATTTCTTAAAAATCCGAAGAATGCTAATATTCTTTACGCTATAGCATACTATACTGGCTTTACCAAAGAAAAAATATTAAATTTAATGCAACCAGGAGTTGATCCTAAAGTTGTTGTGACTAATCTTCCACAAGGTAACACAACAACATTTGCAAATTATGATTTTTCAACTAAAGCTATAACATTTCACGAACCTTTAATTAATGGCTTAGACGCAGTTAATGGTGCGGCTAGGTACAATGCAATGGTAATGTTAATGACAATAACTACGCTTCATGAATTTGTACATTATAGAAGAGATGTAAATAAATTGAGTGTTCTAGTTGATGGATAATATGTTAACAAGCCTAACCTCTTACTAGGCTTTTTAGCCTATTATGGATCAGGTATTGGAGGAGGAGGAGGGGGTGAGGTTACAGCGTCGCTGACTACTGAGTCTATGGAGAAATTGGAGGAGACCGCATAACTCATTTCAAATTTATAGATTTCCCCTGCGTTTCTTTTTGGTCTCCTTTGGCGGAATTGGTTGTAGATTAAGAATTATTTTGTCTTTCCTGCAGGTTAAGCATCATCACCATTCCATTTTATCCAGACTTACGGTTCCACTCATATTGACATTACTTAAGCGGGTGTACGAGCAATCAATTGATTTCAGCTTTCTTAATCCAATGATATTAAGAGAAATAAGCGGATTATCTCTTAAAGATAATTCCTCAAGTTCTTTAAATTGACTGAAGTCAAGCTTCGAAAGTTGATTTTCGCTCAGTCTGATTAGTTTAACAGCATGACATCCGGATACTTTAAATTCATTTAAATTATTTTTTTGAAATTCAATACGTACGAGTTTTGGAAGGTTGGGAATATTTACCTTATAAAGTAAATTGTCATGCATCTTTATGTCTTCAAGTTTGAGTAACCCCGTCAGATCCAAAGTGCTGATTTTATTTTGATGAACATATAAAGTTCTGAGGTTTATCATTCCCTTCAGGTTAATCGTCTGAATCTGGTTGTTGTAACCAAAGATCTCTTCAAGGTTTTTCATGCCTTCCAGGTCTAATATACTAACCTGGTTGTTCCAAAAACTGAGTTCCTTTAAGTTCGTGAAGCTTTTAATACCGATAAGTGAGCTTATATTCGCCTGATCTACATTTAATTTCATTACTTTCTGCGCTTCGGATACCTGGATCTCACCATCTCCATTGAGGTCTAATCCAAGAAAGATCAGTTTCTTTTTAAAATTCGGATCAGGTATTTTGACCGTTTGGGCATTAGAATTGAGGGAGAGGAGGATTCCCAAAAGAACTGAGCTCAGGTATAGATAGAGGTTTTTCATAGGTGTAATTCTTTAATTTTAGTTGCTCACTACTACATTTACAACTCCGTTTGTTTCTGTCACATCTACAAAACCACTCACTTCATTTTCAATAAAAACATCATAGTGATAGTCTTCATATATTGGTGATGAACCTAATACATACCCATAAACATTATAAGAAGTATTGGTACCTGTCTGAACAGCAGTTGTTTTTTGTCTTGCAAAGCTAATCCAGCTGATGATGTAATATTTTCCAGGCTTAAGACCGGTAAACTGGAACGTTCCTTTCTCATCTATAAATCTTCCTTCGACGCGGTAAGTAAAGGCAGTACGGCCCATGGTTGCCTGTTTCTTACGACTATTATATTTTTTCTTTAGTTCCAGAAATTCAGTAAAATAAGGGGTTACAGGGAACAGCAGAATTTGGCTTCCTTTTACTCCGAAATTATCCTTGCCTTTCTTTTTTAACTTAGCGATCCCTTGGATGGTAGCATTTCCTTTTTCCATCAGTTTAGCTGTTTCAGCCTCATTGAAGGGGGTTGAAGGAAGAACCCATTCAGGAGCTTTCTGAGCATAGGAGCCCTGGACCGATAACAAAAGTAAAACTGCGATTGCTAGCATCTGTGGTATTCTTATAGTCATGACTGTCGTTCTTCAGATCTAAGATAATATTTTCTAAAGATAGAAGCGGGCTCTTTAATTAATTTAAAGATGGTTTTTTATTTTTGGTAGATTTTCAAAAACTTTTCTCATCCTAACAAGTTCCAATTTTTCGCCATCAGCTAGTGGCTCTACAATATTTTCGATCTCCAGAAAACCCATAGTTTTATAAAGAGGAACGCCTGGTAAGGTTGCACCAAGCTCAATGCTTGAAAAGCCATGTCTTTTCGCTTCCATTTCGCAAAGTTCCATGATTTGCCTGCCAATTCCTTTTCTTGCATAATCTGGATGAACGAAAAAAGCTCTAATCCGGGCAGCATCGATTTCTGGATTAAGTAGTGGGTCTTCAAGTTCTTTATGCTGATCACCCCCATATAATGTATTTCGCATACTCCATCCACCACAGCCTGCAATTATCCTATCAATTTCAACAACGTAATATGTGCAGTCTTTTATAAGCTGTGTATCGATTCCAAAAATGTATTTGAGTGCACTTTCAATTTGGTTAGATGTATAATATTCTTTGCTTAAACCACGCACCGATAAATCTAGCAGTTTTTCTAGATCTGGAATGTCCTTAAGAGTAGCTAGGCGTATCATGTCTATTGGGTTAGGTAATGTTTAAAGACTTGTTATTCAAAATTTGAATTATTGAATTCATGTGCAAGACAAGATTTTTTTGATCTTTTAATGTTAAATCTTCCAGTAATTTTTCAATTAATCTGTCTGTTAATTCATTGAGATAATTTAATTCAATCAATCCTTTTTCTGTCAAGGTTACTTGACTCACTCTAGAGTCTTTGGCAGATTTTGATCTCGTAATCAATTTATCTTTTTCCAACTTTTTTAATATTCGACTCAAATAGCTTTTATCAATAAGCGTGGCATCTATAATCTCAGATGTATCTATTTTTCCTGCCGAGTATATCTCAAAAAGTATCCTCGCTTCTGTTAACGAATACTTTGTTTCAAGATATCCTTTATCCAATAGCCCTATTACATTCGTATAATAACGGTTGAACGCCCTTATGTTATTTATTGTCGATTTTGCCATTCTTTTATGGTTTGATTATATTTTATGTCATAACCAAAGTAAAGATAATAGTTGACGTAGTCAACTAAATTAGATGTAATCTTAAAATACTGGCTATTTTCTTCATATAAATTGTAAAGGGTTAGTAACAGGGCACCTGGGAGCAGAGAGGGACTCAGATTTTTCTGAGATCTTCTTTGTATATTAATAAGTAATATCATTAAATTTGCCGCCCGAATGAGCATATTGTAGAAATTGCTCTGATTACTTTAATCAATTACAATAAAACAAATGGAAGAGAACGATTTTGTATCGATCTGGTTAGAAGAAAGTGGAAATCCGGCTATAGAGGAATTAACAAAGCTTAATCTGGAGGTTGCTGGTAAAGCCACAAAAGTATTAGCCGATAATGGTCTTTCTGAAAAAGATCTTGCTGTCGCGGTGGACATCAATCCAGCCGAAATTCAAAGATGGCTGATAGGTAGACATTCTTTTAGCATAAAAACAATAAAGGAAATCTCTAATGCCCTTGCAGATCATTCTGTTTGAGGTAGTGTAAATACAGTTACAGGATGAAAATTAGGATTGAACCAAGCCATAGGGATATCTGCTTCAAAAGAACTTTTATTTATACGTATTCTTTTTTCCATTCTTCCCTCTTTTACAAATCCAATACTCTCGTATAGTTTTATCGCTCTTGAATTAGATTCTCTTGCTATCAATTCGATCCTCAGGATATCAGTTCTTTCTAATGATACAAAATCAAGAAGTGTTTGGAATAGTTTTCTTCCAAAACCTTTACCCTGATAAAAAGGATCAACCGAAATAGTCAGCTCACTCAAAATATGCCCAAATACATTGGGCTCTAATTTGTAACAATGAATTTCTGCAATGATTTTTTTATCATTCAGTTGATCTACAATTATAAATTGAACTCCATTTTCAATTGACCTCTCAGTAAAGTTTTTTACATATTCCTTTTTGATTTCATTTTCGCTTCTTGCAAGACCTCCTATAGCTTTACTAACGAGCTTATATAAATCAAAAATTCCTTCAAGATCATCAATTCTTGATCTTCTTATTGAGTATTCATTTGCATTCATTAAATAGCGTTATTTAAGTTTTTCCTTCTTATTAATCCAGTGATGTAAGGTAAAAAGAATAGTATTTGAAACAAATAATAAAGTGTTTAATAAGATAAAGTTGAAAGTTAAAATTATAAGTATTAAAATTGAGCATCTTATATAGAAAAGTATGGCTATCCCAGCAAGCAAGGAAGAATTACAGCAAGCAATTCATACTAATTACAGCAAATTAAGAAAGGAACTTTTAGCAATTCCTCATGAACTAACACAGGTTAAAAATTTAGAAGGTCATTCAAAAGGAACATTAATGAGCATTAATAATCTTGTTTCTTACCTGATAGGATGGGGAGAATTGGTTCTGAAATGGAATCGAATGAAAGATAATAATGAACATGTTGATTTTCCGGATACTGGATATAAATGGAATGAGCTAGGTAAGTTGGCCCAAAAATTTTATAAAGATTATGAGCATGACGATTATTCTCTTTTGCTCGAAAAGTTAGACCAGACTGTAAAGAATATTTTGTTAATTTTAGATAAAAAGACAAATACTGAACTTTATGAAGTCCCTTGGTATGAAAAATGGACAAGAGGGCGGATGATACAGTTTAACACTTCTTCGCCATATAATAACGCCAGGGGAAGAATAAAGAAATGGATGAAAACGGCAAATATATTATCTATCTAAATATGAAATTATTCCTCAATCTCAGTTTACTTGTACTTATTATTTTTGGACATTTTCCAATTCTCAAAGCTCAAACAACAATAGGTAATGTGGTAAGCAGGGTTGATAGTACCCGACATGGATTTGTAGATACAATGCAACAGTTTGCCTTACGTTCTGCTCGGGAAAGTAAATTAGAATTTGAGGCTGATAAAGCTGCAATGGCTCAGTTAAACATCTTTGAGCAGGTCAAAAAGACTATGCAAAAAGCAAAGATTTATCTGAAAACAGGGGTGGATACATCGGGAATTAAAACAGAACTTGCTCAAATCAGAAAAGACTTTCTCGTTGCCGGAGATGGGGTTCTGACTTCAAAAGGGACATCACAGACATTTAGAAACCTCACTTCAACAGAGAAGGTTTTAAGTGAATTGCTCAAAAAAGCTAGTGCCAGGAAAATAAAACTGGACCAATACCGACAGGGATTGAGTAGCTTTCGTTATCAACTAGATTCTTTGCTGAGTTTACCGGAACTGTTTAAATTTCCTAAAGACTCTGCAGTATTAGTGGAATACATTCAGCAAATCAGAATGGTATCTTATGAAACGCATCCAGTCGATAGCACACTTAAACTGACCGCCTTAAGTGTACAGCACTTACTGGACCAGGTGAATCTTCAAGTGCTAAACCTACAGTCAAGTGTTGAGGAAGTTGAAATGTATCAGAAGAATATGGCTTTTGGAATGTTTAGTCCTGAAGTTAATAATTTATGGGAAACGCACAGGGATTCCAGGCCAATAAATGAAATACTCAGTCAGGCTGTTGCAAAAGGTCGGCTTAACTTGTTGTTTTATTTGCAGAACAACCTTGCTAAGGTAATTAGTCTCCTTATTCTGATGGTAATTTCTTCCTTTTACCTCCGGTCTTTAAAATCTATTTATCAGCGTGAGAAGCTGCTTACAGATAATTATGAAGGTCAACTTGTACTCAGATATCCAATCGCATCGGCAGTGCTTATTGTAATCAGCTTATTCCAGTTTATCTTTTTTTCTCCTCCCTTTCTTTTAAATGTGATCTTATGGACAATTGCCAGCTTAAGTCTCAGTTTTCTATTTCGCGGTTATGTTAATTCTTATTGGATGAAAGTCTGGTTATTAATGGTCGGACTTTTTCTGATTGCTTCCATAGATAATCTGATTTTACAAGCCTCCCATACTGAACGTTGGTTTATGTTGTTTATATCTCTTGCAGGAGCTTTATCTGGATTAATGATCGCAATCTATGGCCGCAGGCAAGAACTTCGCGAACAGCTGATCCTGATTGCCATTAAATTAATGGTCGTCATTGAATTTTGTGCTGTGCTGGCCAATTTGTTCGGTAGGTACAATTTATCTAAAGCTCTTTTGATCAGTGGATTTCTAAATGTCATAATTGCCATACTTTTTCTCTGGACGATCAGATTGATCAATGAAGGACTACATCTGGCTTTCAACATTTACACAGGACGGGACGCGAAGCTTTTTTATCTGAACTTTGATAAAGTAGGGAAAAACGTTCCTCCAATATTTTATGTACTACTGGTATTTGGATGGTTTATTTTGTTTGGAAGGAACTTTGCAGGTTTCGATTATATTTCTGAACCGGTCCAAGAGTTTCTATCAAACGACCGCAAACTTGGAGATTATACCTTTAGCATCAATAGCTTACTGCTATTTGTGGTAATCATGGGTATTTCTGTAGCAATTTCTAAAATCGTTTCCTTCTTTGCTTCAGATAGAAACTTTAGGGCCGATAAAGATCATCAAAAAGAGAAACAAGGACTTGGAAGCTGGCTATTGCTCATTAGGATATTTATCTTAAGTATGGGGCTTTTTCTGGCCATAGCAGCAACAGGAATTCCAATTGATAGAATTACCATAGTATTAGGTGCCTTGGGCGTAGGTATCGGATTTGGCTTGCAAACGCTGGTCAATAATTTAGTCAGCGGACTAATTCTAGCCTTTGAAAAGCCGGTTAATGTAGGTGATGTGGTAGAAGTAGATGGGCAAAGTGGAACAATGAAATCTATTGGTTTCCGCAGTAGTGTGATTTCGACATGGGAGGGAGCTGACGTGGTAATGCCCAATGGAGATTTGCTCAATGCACACTTAACAAATTGGTCGATAGGCGGTCGCAGGAAGCGGATGACTATTGCAATAAGTTTGTCTTACGATACGGATCTTGAGTTAGCCAGGCAAGTGTTGATTGAGGTGCTAAATCAGGCGGAGCATGTGATGAAAAGTCCTGCACCTTCATTATTGTATGATGGGTTTGGTGATAGTGCAATTGGACTTAAGGTGTTCTTCTGGACAAAGGAATTCGTAGAAAGCGGAAAGATCAAGAGTGAATTAATCATCTCAATTACGGAAGCATTTAGAGCGAATAAGATCGTTATGCCTTTCCCTCAACAAGATATCTATATCCACAATAACGATAAGCCAGAGAAAAAGAACTGATCTATACTGTTAACATTTTCACTTCATTATTTTGAACCAGTCTAAATAAATGTATATTTGCGACGAATTCTTAATTAATCTTAAAAAGTGTTACAAATATTTCGTTCAGCTTTTTTTACAAACAGCGACCTAAATGGTTCCGTTTGCCGCTTTAACGTAAAGGCATTTATTATAATCGCATTTATTTTAACATCAGCATCTCCAGCTTTTTCACAGTACACCATTAGCGGAAAGGTTTTGAACCGAAAGGATCAAAAGCCTGTAGAGTTTGCTACGGTTTCTATTCCTTTAAGTGGGATCTGGACTATGGCCGACGCAAAAGGAATGTTTGTGCTTAAAAATGTACCAAAAGGTGAGGTAAAGCTGACTGTCCAGTATTTAGGTTTTGTAAAGAGGGACTATCAATATATATTAAATAAAAATATTGATGTGCAGTTGTTGATGGAGGAAGACAATTTAACCTTGTCTGTGGTGGAAATAAATGCAAAAAAAGGTACTGATCTGGCCACATCCTATATTATGGACAGAAAGGCATTGGATCACTTACAGATGCTCCAGCTAACGGATGTTGCTAGTTTATTACCAGGAGGAAAAACGAATAACAGTCTGCATTTGGCTACTACTGGACAACAACGAATAAGTGTTAATGGTACCAGTGGAGAAAATGGAAATGCTACTTTTGGTGTTGGCATAGAGGTAGATGGAGTGCGTATTACGAATAATTCCTTTAAGGATCCTAAGCTATCTCCAAATATAAGAATCGGTTCTGAAGGTCCTGATCTTAAAAATATATCTACTACAAATATTGAATCAATAGAAGTTATAACAGGATTACCTTCTGTTGAATATGGTGATATGACCAATGGAATGGTAAAAGTAAATACCCGAAAGGGAGTTTCTCCTTACCTGGTCGAAATGTCAACACGTCCAAACTCCAAGCTGATAGCTATGAGTAAAGGATTGAGCCTGGGAGAAAGAGTAGGTGTTTTAAACTTAAATGTAGAGCATACGAAATCTATAGCAGATCTGTCTTCTCCTTATACATCTTATGATAGAAACAGCCTTTCATTAAATTATAACAATACATTTAATAAGCGTAATAACCGTCCGCTCACTATTAATTTCGGCGTAACTGGTAATATTGGTGGCTTTGATTCGGAGACAGATCCTGATTTTGCTGCTGATACCTATACTAAACAGAAAGACAATGCAATACGGGCAAATTTTTCGGCAAAATGGTTGTTGAAATTGCCATGGATTACAAGTTTGGATGCAAGTGCAACATTAAATTATAATAATAAATTAAGTGAAGTAAGGTCTTTACAGTCAACCACTTCTTCCGCTGCTTCTATACGTACAACAGAACAAGGGTACCATGTAGGTGAACTATATGATGATAACCCAAATGCTGCGATTATATTGATACCTAAGGGTTTCTGGTACGAAAGCGAATTCAACGATAATAAATTTATCAATTATAATGGTCGTTTAAAGGCTAACTGGGCTAAAAAAATTGGTCAATCGCATAACAACTTAATGCTGGGGACCGACTATAATGTAAGTGGAAATAACGGTCAGGGCCTTTTTTATGGTGATCTAAGTACCGCACCAACCTGGAGAGCTTATCCTTACAAAAATGAATCTTTTGTAAACAATTATGCTTTTTTTGCTGAAGATGCTTTAACTGTTCCAGTAGGAGAGAACACTCTGCAGATGGTAGCAGGACTACGTTCAGAGATTACAGATATTGATGGTTCTGAATATGGGGCGATTACCAATTGGTCACCCAGATTTAATGCAAAGTATTCATTCTGGACAGGGAAAGATCAGTTGTTCAGTGATTTCAGCATTAAGGCCTCCTGGGGTAAAACAGTGAAATTACCTGGTTTCGATGCATTGTATATTACACCTGGCTATCGTGATGTTTTATCATTTTCACCTGGGACTGATGTAAATGGACAAACTTTTTATGCTTATTATACTCAGCAAAGAAATAGAGTTTTTAATCCTGACTTAAAATGGCAAAGCAATGAACAAAAGGAAATAGCATTAAACTTTAATCTTAAGGGTACCAAGGTTTTTATCTCAGTGTCAGATGATTATACAAGAAACCCATATCAATACAATCAAGACTTTTCACCTTATTTCTTCAAATATACCAGTCAGGCAGATTTGCAGGGCTCGCTAATTCCTAGTGACAATAGAATTTATAATGTAGATAAAAACACGGGTATCGTTACTGTAAGCGATAGAACAGGAGTGCTTCCTTCAGAGCAGTTGAATTATACCAATATGTATGGATTCAATAGCAATGGTAAATATAAAAATGGTTCACCTGTATCCCGTAAGAATATCAACTGGATTATAGATTTCAAACGTATTGAAGTCTTAAAGACTTCCTTAAGGGTTGATGGTAATTACTATTACTATAAAGGTCTGGAAAAAACTATATCAGCCTCTATGCCTAATAATACCCAAAACATGGCAGATGGCCGACCTTATAAATACATTGGCTATTTTATTGGTGGTGATCAATCTGCCAATGGTTCAATCAAAAAGGCACTAAATATGAATTTTACGATAACAACCCATATACCAGCCATCAGATTAATAGTTTCTGCCAGGTTAGAAGGGTCCTTTTATAAATTTTCAAAAAACATATCTGAGAGTGATTTTGGTGCGAGGTCTTATGTTATTGACAATAGAGAAAGTTATCTTCCTTCTTCCGATCAGACAGATATTTATGGAGGAAATCGTTTTGTAGCATCTTATCCGGAATACTATGTGGACTATTCGGATTTGAACAACAAAATTCCTTTTTTAGAGAAATTTATATGGGCAAAAGATAATGATCTGGCATTGTATAATGAGCTGGCTAAAATGGTAGAAAAAAGTCCTACTAACTACTATTTTAATGAAAACAAAATTTCAAGTTATTATTCTGCCAATCTTGCTGTAACTAAGGAAATAGGTAAATACGCCTCCCTTTCATTTTTTGCAAACAACTTTTTCAACAATATGGCAAAGGTAAGATTAAGTGGTTCCGGTACTGAGTCATCCTTATTCGAAAGTTCATATATCCCAAGATTTAATTATGGGACATCATTAAGGTTAAAATTTTAATTAATAGATCGTGAAAATAATGAAGAAGATCATCCTGTTGTTAACTATTGCGGTTTTTAATCTATCCTGTAAAAAGGAACTATCCTTTGAATTACATCAAGTAATTATTCAACTGGAGTATCCGCAAAATAGTGCGCTGTCTCCTGTTGCCGGAGTTGTAGTAAGATTTACTGGCGATGGAACTGTTTTTGAAGGCATAACTGATGCTCAGGGTAAAGTAATTATTGATGTTCCTTCTGATGTGTACGATATTGCTTCTTCAGAAACACGTAAAAGCGGTGCTAATGTCTATAATTATAATGCTTTAAATACCAATCAGGTTATTGTAAGCAACTGGAAGGATGGTGATGTAATTACAATGAAATTGCAGGAATCAAAGTCTTCACAACTGGTTTTAAAAGAGGTCTTTGTTGGAGGAACACCTTTTGATAATGGTGCTGGTACATTTAATTATGACTGTTACGTTATTATATATAACAACTCAGAGTTTCCATGTGTTACAAATAATTTATGTATTGCAGCTATCGGACCCGCCAATGCACATGCTACCAATAACTTTTATGGCACAGATGGTAAGTTAATTTATGAAAATGAAGGATACATACCAGCCGCTGGTGGTTTTTGGTATTTCACTCAGCCCTTAACACTGCAGCCCGGGGAACAGGCGGTAGTAGCATTGTACCAGGCTGTGGATAACACACAAACGCATAGTAAGTCAATCAATCTGGCAAATCCGAGCTATTATGCAATGTATGATATGGCAAGTACCTATAAAAATACTACTTATTATAAATCTCCATCAGCATTAATACCTACAAGTCAGTATTTAAAAGCGGTTAGTTATAGTACAGGAAATGCCTGGGTACCAAGTGTGCTGAGTCCCGGTGTATTTATTTTTGAACCACAGGGAATTACTCCTGCAGCAATAGGTTCTGATGCAAGTTTAACTGTTCTTAACTCCAATAAGAAAATTCCGGTAGACTGGGTTCTGGACGGCGTGGAAACCTATCTCTTAAATAACGGAAATAGCAAAAAACGTTTCTTAGCAACTGTAGATGCTGGTTATGTTTATCATATCAATAAGATAGGGTATTCTGTTTATAGGAATGTAGATGAAGAAGCTACATTGGAAATACCTGAAAATGCAGGCAAGATAGTATACGGCTATAATTTAGGAACAGTTGATATAGGTGGAAGTACAGATCCAAGTAAAATCAACGCAGAAGAGTCTATAAAGAGAGGTGCACGCATTATTTATAAAGACTCAAATAATTCAAGTAACGATATGCACCTACGTTTAAAAGCATCTTTAAGTAACTACTAAGCCCACATGACGTCTACATCAAAATATTTTATATGTTCCCTTTTAGCTGGAGTATTCACTTCTGTTCAGGTTTTGGCGCAACAGGCAAGGGGTACCTATGCTGATATCGACTATATTCGTAAAAGCAATGCATGGCTCAGTTCTAAAAACGCTGCTGGTCTAATTCATTATAATACAGTGAATATTTCTAATGCCACACTAAATTTTCGTAAAGAAGACGGAGGTTTTAGAAATTACTTTCAATCTGATAATAGTCAGGATTATGGTTTACAGGCAGATTCTTACTCACGTTTGAACAATAAGGTCGTGCTTTCCGGAGGTTTTGGCTATAAAAATTTCAAAGGCAAAAACATGACTGGCTCTACATTTATTGATCCTTATCAGAATCCATTTGATATTGTAGAGATAGATGTTGCTAATAAAGGAACTAAGGAGTTTGAACTCTATCGTGTAAATGGGGCTGTAGCTGCCCAGGTAAACTCAAAATTAAGTATTGGTGCTAAATTAGATTACCAGGCTGGTAATTATGCTAAAAGAAGAGATCTCCGTCATACCAACAAATTGCTGGCAATGGATTTAAGTGTTGGTGCACTGTATCAAATCAGCAATGTTGTAGAGATTGGTGCAAATTATAATTATGGCCGTCGCATTGAAAGCATGGGCTTTAAAGCATTCGGTAATAAAGACAGACAATATCTCTCATTAATTAGTTATGGAGCATTTTATGGGCGTACAGAATTGTTCGGTCAATATGGCTATACAGCAAGCGATACTAAAAATCCTTTAAAAGATATCAGGCAAGGTGGATCCTTACAGTTAAACCTAAATTTCAATGAAAATATAACACTGTTTAATGAGTTTAGCTATGCCGATAGAAATGGCTTTTATGGAGAAGAGGGAACCTCATCTATACTTTTAACCAGACATAATGGGGCAGACTTGGCTTATAACGGACAATTATCCATTAAAGCAGATGATATTGAACACCATGTTGGTATGAGAGGTAATTATGATTTCCTGGAGAATAGCGAAACCATTTATAGAAGGGAAACCAACCTTGGTGGGGTTAATAGGATTATTTATTATGGTGATAGAAAGATCTTTTCGGGCGTAACTATAAACGCTGGATTAACTTATGATTTATTTCTGGATGTAAAGAATAATCATCCCAAATGGGCAGTAAATTTTAGTGCTGATTACATGACTAGGGATAAAAGTACTGGTCGATATCCATATTCCAGAGAACAGAAAATAAACAGTTATCAATTTTCCGGACAGGTTAACAGGCAATACCAACAGCAAAAAGACAGTTTTGATATTGGTCTAGGTATTGGCTATGGTGCTGGAAGCGGAGAAATGGCAAGGGACGAAATCATAATTACTCCAGCTGCAGGTTACCCAGCTCCAACCACAATGCCACAGTTTCTTAATGAAGAGTTTGAGTATTTTACAGCATCCCGAATTAAAGGAAACCTGATGTTTAAGTATACAAAGGCTCTGAGAGAAGACTTAAGTACATATATTAAATTAGATTATGCGCATATCTATTCAGGAGATGTAACGTTTCTTGGAAAGCATTTTAACTCAACCAATATCAGTATAGGCTGTAATTTTTAATTAGAATTGTTACTAATAAAGAGCTGTGATTGCTCTTTTGCATGTCGAAAAATTGTATTTTTGCAAAAAATAAATAGAAGATGAAGGTTATTGTAGGTTCCATATTGGTTGTTGTTGTTTGCTTATTACATCTGTCGTTTAAAGAAGTGGCTTTCACTTCTAGCGGTGTTCAAGTAGATAGTCTGCGCCGTTTATATGAACGTCCACTTGCACAATGGCCAAAGCCTGAGGTTGATAGTGGTGTAAACTGGGTGGAATTTAAACCGCTACCGACGATAGATAAGAGCTATTTTGATACCATGGCGAAAGCTGAGATTGTATTGGGCAAGAACCTGTTTTTTGAACCTTTACTTTCTGGTTCTAATCAGATCTCTTGTAGCAGCTGTCATAATCCGCAAACTGGATGGGCCGATAAGATTTCAGTACCGGTAGGTAATGACCATATTACAGGAAACAGGAACTCAATTTCATTGCTGAATGTAAAAGAACGTAAATTATTGTTCTGGGATGGTAGGGCTGCAAGTCTGGAAGAACAAGTGAAGTTCCCTATATCGGCACATCATGAAATGGCTATGGATGTAAAAGGACTTCCTGCAAAGCTAAATAAGATCAAAGCTTATAAAGAGCTTACCGCCAAAGCTTATGGCACTGATAAAATTACGTTCGACCACATCGCAAAAGCATTGGCTAGTTTTCAACGTACAATTACCAGTAGAAAGAGTCGTTTTGATAAGTTTATGGAAGGCGACTTCAAGCAGTTGAATGATCAGGAAGTTGAGGGCTTACATTTGTTCCGTACCAAAGCAAGATGTATCAATTGTCACAACGGACAATACTTTACTGATGAAAGCTTCCATAATATTGGTTTAACATATTATAAACGTAAGTATGAAGACCTGGGCAGATATAACATCACTAAAGATCCTAACGATGTAGGAAGATTCCGTACACCATCACTTAGGGATGTGATGAATACAAGTCCATGGATGCATAATGGACTATTTGATAACATTACTGGAATTGTAAATATATACAATAGTGGTATGCAGATGAATACTGCTACAGCTGCCCAAAAAGCGGCCGATCCCTTACACCCGGTGACTGATCCACTGATGAAAAAGTTGAACCTTACTAAAGATGAAATTCAGTCAGTGGTTGCTTTCCTGCAATCAATTACGGGAACGCAGTATAAGATGGCTAGACCAGAAAAGTTGCCGAGAGATTAACTAAGTCCAGGCAAACTGTTTACCTTTAAAATATGAAGAGTAAAGTCGCAGTTTTTTGGTTCAGACGTGATTTGCGTATCGAGGATAATATTGGTCTGAGCCATGCTTTAAGTGGAGAGTTCCCAGTACTTCCCATCTTTATTTTTGATCCCAATATTTTAGAACGCCTAGAAAACAAGAAAGATAGGAGGGTAGATTACATTCATCAGGCTTTAACAAACATCAATTCAGAATTAAAGCAATACAACTCTACCTTAACTGTACTTATAGGTAAGCCCATTGAAATATTCCCCACACTTGCGAAAGAATACGATATACAAGCGGCGTATTGTAATCGGGATTATGAACCACAAGCTATTGCTCGGGATAGGGAAATGCTTAATTATTTTGAGTCATTGCAAATTCCTTTTAAAGCCTATAAAGACCAGGTTATTTTTGACAAATCCAATATTCTAAAGAATGATGGTACACCTTATACAGTATATACACCTTATGCAAAAAAGTGGAAGGAAACTTTAAATACCAGGCATTTTACTCCTGTTGAAATGAACCTGGATAATTTGCTTCAACAAGAGTTCTTAGAAATTCCTGCTTTAGAAGAAATAGGTTTTGAGAAAACTGATGTTAAATTTGAAAAGCCGATACTGGATGCTACCATCATAAATGAATATGATAAATACAGGGATTTTCCTGCGTTACAGCGCACAACACAATTAGGTATTGCATTGCGATTTGGAACCATAAGCATTCGTAAATGTGTCGGTTTTGCAACTCATCACAATCAGACTTGGCTTTCTGAATTGATATGGAGAGAATTTTTTATGCAGATCCTTTATCATTTTCCACATGTCGTACAGCAATCCTTTAAAAAGCAATACGATCAGATTGAATGGAGAAATGATGAGAAAGAATTTAAACTTTGGTGTGAGGGTAAAACAGGTTATCCAATAGTAGATGCAGGTATGCGCCAGTTAAATGAAACTGGCTTTATGCACAATCGTGTTCGTATGATTGTGGCAAGTTTTCTTTGTAAACATCTACTTATTGATTGGCGTTGGGGAGAAGCGTATTTTGCAGCTAAACTCAACGATTACGATTTATCTGCAAATAATGGAAATTGGCAGTGGGCTGCTGGATGTGGTTGTGATGCTGCACCTTATTTCAGGGTATTTAATCCTACGCTACAAACAGAAAAGTTTGACAAAGAACATAAATACATTGAGCAATGGGTGCCTGAATATCTATCTCCTGAATATCCAACACCCATGGTCGAGCATACCTTTGCAAGGGAAAGAGTTTTAAGGGTTTATAAAAAAGCTTTGAACTAATCATTGATTAAATAGCGAATTACTATTGACGACTTATAAAAAATAAAAACTTTAAACTTTTTAGAAAGTTATTAAAGGTTATTTTTTATATTTCGTTGATTATCTGAACCTATTTTTTACTCAATGATTAAAAAAGACTTAAACCAACATGAATTTATTCCCAGCTCTTAGAAGATCACTATTTATTCTTTCCCTTACAATTACTTTCCTGCTACCAAATATTTGTTTTGGACAGCGAACTAGTAATAATAATATTCCCGCTGTTAATCTACGTATGAGTTTTGTGGGTTCTTCAGTAACATGGAGCGACGGTTTTTTACAGTCGGGCTTGGTTAAAGAAACCATTTTAAACACTCAAAAACACATGGCAGATGTTGTTGGACCAAGGGATGTTGTAATTAAAGGTACCAATTCGCTGTTAAACACTCCAAACGATCGCAAGTTTTTTGATGGAGTTGCAACTCGTATAACCGGAGTCAATTCAGAAATAAGTTTTTCTTTGGAAGGAAATGAAGTGTCCATTGTTCAGGGGATTGAAAGATCTAATACTAACGCAGCTGAAATCGAAGTTTATATTGACGATGTTCTTTATGATACCTTTAATAATTGGAATACATCACCTGTAGGCAAGGAAACCAAGAGCTTCAAAGGCGATGGCAAGACAAGTATGTTCGATTTAGGAAGGGCTTTTACCTACAATCATAATGTAACTGTTTCATCTGCTTTAAAAAAGGGATCTCATAACCTTGGGGGATATAGTGGTGGTATAGTTCCAGCATCTGATGATTATATGATCGTAAGGAAATACGGAAAAGACAGATACGGAAACCCCGAAGTACACCATTGGGTATATTTTAAAGTCATACCGAAAAATGGTGAAGAAATTGTTGCCGGCTATGATTATGGAGAAGAGATCAGTTATGAAAAAACTACTATAGGAAAAACAGGGAAGGGAGTACTTGAAAGCCCTTTTGGCGATGGTGATGTTTCGTTCGATTTAACAAAACCAGCACGTATATCAAGTGGATTAGATTTTAGACAAACAGATGAACGTGCAGTTAAAAAATACAGATTTGCTACAAACAAGAAACGTATAGTTAGGCTAAAGATTAAAGGTAATTATATCGACGCCTCAGGTACTCCGTACTTCATTTTTAACTTCGCGACAAATAGATTTTTTCATTTTCAAAATGCAGGAATTGGAGGATGGAAACTTAAATTTCTGAACGATCCTGAAGAGTTCCATAGAAGCTATAAAAAGGTAGTTGAATTTGCGCCTGATATTGTAATGCTTGAAACTACACCAAATGACGATTGGACTGTAAAGGGACACAAGGTATATACCGAGTACAAAGATCTCTCAATTCAAGAATTACAGTCCATGCGTACATTACCAGCAAAAAACATCACATTTAATGAAAAAACAGGGAAGTATAAATTTCAAAAATGGGCTGGTAAAATAGAAGCAGTTCAGGAAAGAGGTATAACAATTTCTGCTGGTGATAAATATGGAATCGCTGCGAAACCTGTAAAGGGCGACTATGTATTTATTGGAGGCTATTTCTCAAATAATAAAGAGTACGCGGTGAGGAGAGTGAGCAGTTACAATGATAAAACCCGTGAAATTACATTCGACCGACCGATTTCTACAGCAGATTTTATTTATGATGATTTGAAGTCTTTAGTTGGATTAGAGGTACGTGTAAGGTCATTCGAAATCTTTGAAAATGAATTAAGACAGTTTATTTCGAACATAAGAAGCGAACAGCCTTCAGCTAAAATATCTGTCATCAGTAATCCTTTGCCAGTTGTAAGTGCCAGAGAGCTTTGGGGGTATTGGGATGTAATAGATAAGATAGCAGGAGAAACTCAGGTAGAGAATTTAAGGGTGTCGTCTTTTTATGATTATCAGTATTCGCAGATAAGAGATCAAGCGCTGACCTTAGATGCATCTTTACTTAAAACAGATCCTGTTTCTGGATTCCTGGAAGCTGATTTGAAGATTCCTGCAGGTAGAAATTGCCTGAATTTTGAAGTTTTGGTAAATGGTAAGAATGTTTATGGAAAAGATGCTGTCGTTTATAACGGATATAGTTATGGAATTGATCCATCGAAAACCGGGGCAGGTCTTAATATGGATAATTCCAATGATGGGATTCAAGCCAATCAAAAGATTAACAGGATTCCTCGTATAGTGTTTCTTAAAAGTGCACCCACCTCAGGAACTATTTCAATTAAATATTCAAGCAAAAAATGGAGCGGAGATGGCTGCCATGTACGAGATAATGACGATGGTTCTAAATTGTATGGTCAGGTATATTACGACTTTATAAAAAAACAGTAGAAATGGTAAATAAACTAATAAACCACAGAACTTTAATTCAGTTTTTAATATTATTCTTACCACTCTATTCCAGTGCTTTTGAAAAAGATAAGCCCAATGAACGCTTGGTAAAGACAGCCCAAGAGCTTAATGCCGCTATTAAAGAGGCTATTCCAGGTAATGTTATTATCATGGCCGAAGGTATCTGGCGCGACATTGATATTGTTTTTAAAGCAAAAGGAGAAGAGAAGAAGCCAATAACCCTCAAAGCGCAAACACCGGGTAAGGTTATGATATCAGGATCGTCATGTTTACAATTGTCCGGTCAGTATTTAATAGTTGATGGTCTTTATTTTAAAAATGGAGCATCCTCCAATAAATCGCACCTGATTGAATTTCGAGCTGGTAGTGTACCCGCATCTTACAGTCGCATAACCAATATCCTGGTTTCAGGATTTAGTAAACCACGTAATTCTCCTGATAAAGATGTTTGGGTCGGATTATTTGGTACAAATAATCGCATAGATCATTCCCTATTTGCACAAAAGACTAGTAAAAGTCCGATTGTTACGGTCTGGAGATCTGGAACCTCTCCAGATTATCACCAGATTGATCATAACTATTTCAGAGATATTCCCCCGCTGGGTGAAAATGGAGCAGAAGCAATTCGTGTAGGAACGAGTGAAAATTCACTATCTGATTCACATACCATTATTGAGTTTAATCTCTTCGAAAATAGTAACGGCGAAGGGGAATTGATTTCAGTTAAATCAGGACGGAATATCATACGATACAATACGGTAATTAAATCAAAAGGAAGTATCAGCCTCCGACACGGAAATTACAACGAGGTATTCGGAAATTATATTTTTGGAGAATCGGAGAGTAATACCGGAGGCATTAGAGTGATGGGTGAAAATCACATGGTAAGGAATAATTATATCCAGGGATTAAAAGGGAGCAGGGCAGCTATTTCCATCATCGAAGGCATCGAAAACTCTCCAATACATGGCTACTTACAAGTTAAGAATTTACAAGTTATTGGAAATACTTTGAAAGATAACGATGTGAATATCGTGATTGGCGACCTCTATAATCCGGCAAAGAAACAAACGATGAAAGTTGAAAATGCCATTTTAAGAGATAATGTACTTTTAGGGAAAGGTAAAGAAAAACCACTAATCCTTATTCGTGATGAACCCATCAACATGACTGATGAAAAGAACATCGTATATGATTCTGCGATCTTCCAGAATAAAGATGGGGTTTATTACCCAAAGGATAAAACACTTGAAAAGAACATTATTGGACGTCCTTTAAAAAAGCAAGAGGTAGGGCCAGTATGGAATCCATAAAAAATCCGCTGATCTCTTTTAAAAAGAAAAGGGATCAGCGGAAGATTAATTAATATTAAGGCATTAATACAGTATCCACAACATGGATCACTCCATTTTTTTGCATCACATCTGCAATAGTTACTGTACTCATACCACCATGTACATCTTTTAAAATCAATTTGCCATTTTTCATCCATCCGGTTAATTTGGCTCCGTTTACAGTAGTTAGTTCTGCTTTTCCATTTCCTTTTTTAATCGCTGCTGCAATAGTTTTACTATCCATTTTTCCAGCTACAACATGATAAGTAAGAATTTTGGTCAGCTTTTCTTTGTTTTCAGGTTTCACTAACGTAGCTACAGTGCCAGCAGGAAGTTTATCGAATGCTGTATTTGTTGGCGCAAATACAGTAAAAGGACCAGTACCTTTTAAAGTACTAACCAAATCAGCAGCTTTCACTGCAGCAACCAATGTAGTGTGGTCTTTCGAATTAACCGCATTGTCAATAATATCCTTATTGGCGTACATTGCAGCACCTCCTACCATAGGATTCTTTTGGGCATAAGCCTGGGTTGTAAATGCCAAGGCTACCAAGGCAATTGCAGATAAGATTAATCTTTTCATAGTTCTTATTTTTTATTTAGAACACTTACGGATTTTTCTAACGCACAGATTTATTAGAAAATATTATTTAGGAAAAATTTCAGATCAGGTTCAGCCGAGTCAATTAATTAAAAGAAAAATACCTCCAATAGGAGAGGTTAATAGCCTTTTTTAATAATAGTCTAGTAAATAGGTAGATTTAATTTGTTTTTATAGAAATTGCATTTATATTTGCTGAATAACAAACAAATAACAAGTTGAAAAGATGAAAAAACAACTACAATTTCAAACGGGAATCTTAACCTCTCTAAGTACCAGATCCACTATTCATCAGTATTGTTGTTGCAGTCCCATGCAATAATATCTCCCAAAAAAAAGATATAAACAATAAAGACAGGATAAAATCCTGCCTTTATTCTGGCAATCAGTATGCAACGCCAATCACTTACTGAAAACCATAGTTTCAACAATCGCTTAGTATTAATTAAAACTTTTTAAAGTTATGCAAAATTTTAAAAAGGGTAGGCATTTATACAGTGCTTATTCTTTGCAAAAGAGATTGCTGTTATTTAGTAGCAGCATCATCTTATTGATATCCTCATCCCTTATTTCTGTTGCACAAACAAAACCGCTGATTAATTCTACACTTAACGGTATTGTATCTGATGCAACAACGGGCGAAACCCTGATTGGGGCTTCCATACAAATTCAGGGAACTACCCATACGGCTTCAACCGACAATAAAGGAAAGTTCAATTTCGTTACCGGGCAGAAATTTCCCTATACATTAATAGTAAGCTATGTAGGTTATAAAACGGCTATACTTGTAGTAGATGGAAGTCCTGTTAATGTCCGTTTAGAACCCGAAGCAAGTCAGCTTAATGATGTTATTGTAGTTGGATATGGCCAGCAAAATCGTAAAACCTTAACCAGTTCTGTAGCCACAGTTTCGGCTAAACAAATTGAAGACATTCCTGCTGCCGGACTAGATCAGAAATTACAAGGTCAGGCTTCAGGTTTATTGGTGTCTGCAAATACCTCTGTACCAGGTTCTGGTATATTTATCAGAGTCAGAGGTTCATCCTCAATAAATGCCAGTAATGATCCTTTATATGTTGTAGATGGTGTATTCATTAACAACAGGACGCTGCAAAGTATTACTACAGGTGGACAACAGACTTCGCCAATCGCAGATATCAATCCTGGTGATATCGAATCTATGGAGATTCTAAAGGATGCAAATGCAACTGCGATCTACGGATCAAGAGGGGCAAATGGTGTGGTTTTGATTACAACTAAACGTGGAAAGCTAAATAAGAAAGCAAAAGTCGATTTTGGTTATTATCATGGAGTATCTAAAGCCATTAAATTCTGGCCAACATTAACGGGGGAACAGGAAGGTATCCTGCAAAATGAAACCTGGCTTAATGATGGTGGGGCGTTTAACCTTCGTCCTTTTAGACCTAAATCTGAAGGCGGACTGGGCTTACCTGAGGAGCAGGTGACTATTGATCGTGTCGGACTGATCTTTCAGAATGCGCCAACTGATAATTTTGATTTATCTGTCGCCGGAGGGGATGCGAAGACTTCTTACTACCTGGGCGGTAACTATTTTAATCAGGAAGCTATCGTTAAACCAGATAGGTTTAGACGTGCCAGTTTTAGGATTAACCTTGGGCACCAATTTGATGAAAAAATCAAAATCGGTGTCTCAGCAAATCTGGTCAGCACTTTCAGAAACATGACTCCAAATAACAACGTGCCAAATGGAACGGTTAATGGTGCACTGTATACGCCTGTTTATTTACCGCTTTATAATGAAGATGGTAGTTATGCCAGGCCATCCTTGTTCGAGAACCCGGTTGCTGCAATTAAAGAAACCATTTTTAAAGATGTGGGCTCCAGAGTTACAGCAAATGCTTTTGGTGAGTATAAGATCACTTCTGGCCTAAAGTTCAGAACCAGTTGGAGCATTGATTTTAATGAAAGTAAAGCTGTTAACTTTTATAATTCGAAACTACAACTCGGACAAGCGCCTGTTAACGGAACTGGAACAACTGCTTTAAACCGGAATGTTACGCTGATCAATGAACAATTGCTTACTTACGATAAGGTATGGGATAACATTCACCAGTTTAATGCAACTGTAGGCAATACCTTGCAGAAAGAAACCTTCGAAAATACGAGTGTGACAGGAGTAGGGTACCCAACGGATGAGTTTAGTCAGATTTCATCTTCTGCCAGCCAAACGGGCACTTCATCTGAATCTCAAGCTGGACTGGTTTCTTTTTTCGGAAGGTTAAGTTATGGCTATAACGGTAAGTATATGATCGATGCCAGTGTAAGGGCTGATGCTTCATCCAGATTTGGTAAGGATAACCGATGGGGATATTTTCCTGCAGTTGGTATAGCATGGCGTGCAAGTCAGGAAGAGTTCATAAAAAAACTGAACTTGTTCTCTGAGCTTAAATTCAATGCTAGTTATGGTTCAACTGGTAACCAAAATGGAATTCCTGATTTTGCTGCATTAGGCTTATGGAATGGTGGTAACAACTACCTCAACACAGCCGGGATCTTGCCATTTCAACTCGCTAATCCTAACCTGAAATGGGAAACGACTACCCAACTCAATTTGGGTGTCAACATGGGCTTCTTTGCAGACCGCTTTAATGTGGAACTGAACTATTACGACAAATACACCAGCAATTTACTGCTTCAACAGCCTATATCCCAGAAGCTTGGTTTTGCAACCATCTTTTCTAACTCCGGAGAGATCAGCAATAAGGGATTTGAACTCGCACTAAATGGACAGCTAATCGCACAAAAATCTTTTAGCTGGAATGCAAGGATCAACATTTCTACCAATAAGAACAAAATTGAAAAGCTAAATACCCCAATATTGGACAATAGGACAATCATGCAGCAAGGTAGTCCATTATACTCCTTTTACGCGCATAAACAATTGGGCGTAAATCCAGAAAATGGAGATGTGCTTTTTGAAGATTTAAATGGCGATAAGGCCTTGTCTGATGCCGATCTGCAAATTATTGGTGATGCCTGGCCAGACTTTTACGGGGGATTGGGTAATGAATTTACTTATGGAGATTTTGACCTGAATGTCTTCTTCAATTACTCTCTTGGAAATAGCATTTGGAACAATACCCGCTACAGAATGGGGCATGGTGGTTCTAGAAATGGAGTGTTTGCACAACTGCAAGATCAATTAGATCGCTGGCAAAAACCAGGGGACATCACAGAGGTACCGCGACTAACAACTAAAGGTAATAATGCCAGTATTATTCCTGATCGCTTTCTGGAAGATGGTTCTTATGTACGGTTAAAGACAGTGTCAATTGGTTATAGATTGCCCAAAAAGATCCTTGCAAAACACCATATCTCTAACGTAAGGATTTATCTGTCGGCCACCAACCTACTCACTTTTACAAAGTATAAGGGGGTAGATCCTGAGGTAAACACCATGGGCAGTAATCAAAATGTAATGGGCTATGATCAGGCAATAGCATCACAGCCAAGAACTTTCCAGGCTGGGTTTAATGTGGCATTTTAAAATAAACTATAACATCATGAACTTAAAAAAAATACAGAAATATACTATAGTTCTTGCAATTCCATTATTGTTAATTGCATCTTCCTGCAAGGACTTATTGGATCCTAAACCACTGCTATATGTTTCGGAAGACAATAGTATCGTAAATAAGAAAAGTGCTGAGGCTGCAGTTATAGGGGCATACAATGCATTGAGTCAGAATAGCTACCAGGGAAATACCTTTAGATATATCGTTAACCTGGCCAGTGATAATTTGCGCTGGGTGGGAAATTCTCCCTCCAACCGTGAGTTTGATGTACATGATGTATTTGCTACAAATACATCTGTGAGTAGTCTCTGGGGGGCATTATACAGTACCATAAACATCAGCAACAACATCATCGATAAGGTGCCGAAAGTTGAGGATCAGACCTATTCGCAGTCGGAACGTAACGTCGCAGTCGGCGAAGCGCACTTTATACGTGCACTGGCTTATTTCGACCTGGTAAGATTATGGGCTAATGTGCCTATAATTACCGAAAGGACACGCTCACCCAATAGTGGCGATGGCATAGGCAATAGTGGACCAATTGCTGTATATCAGCAAATATCCGATGATCTTGATGTTGCACAGTCTTTACTGCCATTAAACCCATCTGCAATAAACCGCAACAGGGCTTCTATCTATGCAGTGTACGCATTAAAAGCCAGGCTTTTTCTATACCTGAAAAATTGGGGCAAAGCAGCCGATTATGCTGATCTGGTGATTAAAGAAGCTTCGAAATTTACTTTGGTAAAGCCTTATGCGCAGTTCTTTAATGCCAAAAATACCACCGAATCTATTTTTGAAATAGATTATACCATTAACAACAAAAACTCATTTGCAGGTAACTGGTTTGCCAGTAATATCACCGGGGGGACCAAGGAGTTATTGCCTACAGATGATCTTATTGCCTTACTGCGTGGGCCTTATGGCGGGGATAGAAAAGCATTACTGCTTGATATCAATACACCTCCAAAAGGTATCATTACTTATGGCAATATGAACTTTAAGATTTCAACCGGAGAAAACCAGGTATATGTATTACGCATAGCAGAACAATACCTGATCCGGGCAGAAGCTTATGCAGAACTGGAAAAACCAGATGATGCAGTGGCCGACATCAGAACAGTGCGCCTGCGTGCTAATGCTGCTGATAATGATTTAAATGGGCTTACAGATAAAGAAATCATCATTGCTAAAGTATTGCAAGAACGCCGATTAGAGCTGGCTTACGAAAGTCACCGTTGGTTTGACCTCATCAGAAGGGGACTTGCAGAACAAGTGCTAGGTATCACTGATCCAGATAAACTGCTGTATCCCATTCCACGTCAGGAACTGCTGGTTGACCCTGCCCTTAAACAAAATCCAGGATATAAATAATTCATTAATCAAATCTATAAAACTAAAGTATTATGAAATTAACAACATTTAACTCCGTTAAAACAGCCTTTTTTGCATTGGCTGCTGTAGCTTTTATTTCTTCAACAGGTTTTGATAAAGTAAATGAAGATAAAAAAAAGTTAGAAGGAACCATTAACATCACCGGAACGCGTTTCCTTTTCCCTTTAATAGAACGTTGGGGAGCTGAATTCGCAAAAGCCAACCCAGGTGTCAAATTTGTAGTCAAACAAGGTGTAGAAAATCCGGATATCAATGCCTCTGCTGCGCCATTAAAAGTTAAAGATCCGGCAAAAGGTAATTATACCATCGTAAGTCGTTTCGCAATTGTCCCAATCGTAAACGCCGAAAATCCTGCATGGTCGCATCTTCAAAAAAATGGTTTCAAGGCTAAAGATTTTGAGTCTGTTTATTTTAGCAGCAATAACGGCGCAGATAAATTTGCTGCATTTGGTGATACTAAACATCCTTTCAAGGTATATAGTCGTACGGCATGTACTTCAGCCACGTTTTCCGATGTGCTGGGCGAAAATCTGAAAGACCTGACAAACGCCTTAGGCAAAAAGATTGCTGATGATAATGTATTGCTTCAAACGGTAATTGACGATAAATTCGGTATAGCCTATAACGACCTTGGGATTGTGTATGATCTGAAAACCAGGAAGCCTAAAACAGGAATCAGTGTAGTACCAACCGACCTGAATGGAAATGGAGTGGTAGATAAAGAGGAGGACTTTTATGGTGATCTGGACCAGCTGATCAAAAAATTAGAGTCTATTTCTACAAACTTACCTCCAAAGGGAGATTTTACACTGATCTATAAAGAAACAAGACCAGAAGTTACTGCATTTGTAAACTGGATACTTACAGACGGACAAAAATATATTCATGAATATGGTTTTTTAAAGAAGTAAACCGGTCAAACTGATCATCCCAGCAGTTTTAATCAACGAAACAGTCATTTAAAAAAGCCAGTTAAATTTATGAAACATAATACCAGTAGTAAACTATCGGTAATTATATCTTTTTTCAAATTCACCCTTATTTTATTACTTTTTACTACTAAGGTATGGGCACAAGTTGAAAACAGGCCAATTATCAATTCAACGTTAAAGGGTAGCGTTTTAGACGAACGAACCAAAGATCCGCTGGCGGGGGTATCCCTGCAGATTAAAGGAACATCTCATGGAACCACAACAGATGGAAACGGAAATTTCAACTTTATCACCGGACAAAAATTTCCCTATACCATTATTGTCAGTTACGTCGGTTTTGAAAAAAAAGAGGTGGTTGCAACAGGAAGCCCATTGGATATTTTGCTAAAGGAAGTCCGCGATGAGCTAAGTGAAGTCGTGGTGGTAGGGTACGGAACGCAAAAGAAAGTGAACCTGACCGGATCTGTCAGCAGTCTGGATCAAAAGGAACTTGCCAACCGTCCCATTACCAACTCTACACAGGCTTTACAAAATTTGCCCGGGGTTTTTACCAATCAAACTAAAGGCAGACCTGGAGCAGATGGAGCAACCATAAGAATCAGGGGGGTAGGTACATTGAACAATAGCAATCCCTTAATTCTGGTTGACGGAGTCGAATTTCCTTTAGGGGATGTGAATCCCAATGATATTGAAAGTATCACTGTCTTAAAAGATGCAGCTTCTTCAGCTATTTATGGTAACCGTGCGGCGAATGGTGTGGTCTTGGTGAAAACCAAAACCGGAAAAAGAGGTGGTTTTCAGTTAGACTATAACTTTTATACAGGAAAACAGAAAGCAATACAATTTCCTGATGCCGTCACCAATTCCGTGGATTATATGATCGGAAAAAACCGTGCCCTGGCAAATGAGGGTAAACCTCCTGAAAGTTCTCAGCAATTAATTGATGAATACAGAGCCGGCACTGATCCTTTTATTTATCCTAATACCGATTGGTTTGATGTGATGTTTGATACCGCACCGATTCAGGAACACAATTTACGTTTATCCGGTGGGACTGAGAAAACGACTTTTTCTATTTCATTGGGTTATTTAAAACAGGAAGGGATCATGATTGAAACTGCCGGTAAACGTTATTCACTGAATACAAATGTGACTTCAGACATCACTAAACGTTTAAGGATCGGTGCCAGTGTGGTTGGTAATTTCGCGACAAACAGAGAGAGTGCTTATAGTGCCGATGATGGTAACGGAGAGGGTGGTTTAATGGGCTTAACTTACAGAGGCTTGCCTATGCAGGTGCCATATGCACAAGACGGAACCTATGCAGATCAATGGATTCGTGTACCTGGTCATAATTTTTACCGTAATCCTGTTGCTTTATCAAAAGAAGGGTTTAGAAAAAACAATGAATACCGTACCATGGCAAACCTTTTTGCAGAATACCAGTTGCCGTTCGACATCAAGTACAAAACAACACTGGCTGCAAATTTATTATATGGCATAGAAAAGTATTCCTACCCACAAATCTACCTTACCAATCCTAAAACAGGCGTAATTAGTCCGATAGGAAATACGCCTTTAAGAGGGGTTCGTCAAATTAGCAATAACAACATCAATTTAACCAATTTTCATACTTTAAACTGGGAAAAGAAGCTTGGCAACCATAACCTTGGTGTATTAGGAGGTTTCAGTGTAGAAAGCTTTAATGATGGAAATTTCTCTGCCTATAATCAAGGCTACCTGGGGAATGATTTAACTGAATTAGATGCTGGAAGCACTTCGCCACAGGTTGCCGGCACCTCAGGTAGTTCTAAATTAGTTTCTTACTTCGGCAGATTAAACTATAATTTTTCAGAGAAGTATTTGTTAGAAGCTAACTTTCGGTACGACGGCTCGTCGAGGTTTGCTGAAGGCAAGAGATGGGGATTTTTCCCTTCTTTTTCTGCAGGCTGGAGAATAAGCGAAGAGAACTTCCTTAAAAATAGTGAAGTGCTGAGCAACCTGAAACTGCGTGCATCCTATGGAAAATTAGGAAATCAAGCTATTCCATTGTTTAGTTATGTTGATGCGGTATCATTGGGTGAAAATTACAATTTCAACGGAACTATCGTTAGCGGAGCAGCCATTACCAGGTTAAGTGATCCAAATATCACCTGGGAAACGACCAATATGGCCGACATAGGTTTGGAAGGTGGTTTTTTAAACAATACACTAACTTTTGAAATTGACTGGTTTGATAAAGAAACCTCGAATATTTTACGCCAGGTAAGTATTCCTGCCCAGGTTGGAAACTTAACCGGCCCTTACCGTAATATTGGTTCTGTATCTAACAAAGGGATTGAGGTAACCATAGGTTATCAGAACAAAATCAATGAGTTTAAGTATGGTGTGAGTGCAAACTTAACTTATCTAAAAAATAAAGTCGTTAACATAAATGGCGAGAAGTATTACAGCGGAAATACAATTACCCAGGAAGGACATCCAATTAATTCCTTCTTTGGTTTACAGACAGAGGGGATATTTCAGACTGCGGCAGAAATTCAGGCACATGCTTTCCAAAATACAGGTACACAGCCGGGAGATTTAAAATATAGTGATGTTGATGGTAATGGTATTGTCGACAATAATGACCGGGTGGTGATTGGAAATAGCATTCCTAAATATACCTATGGATTTGTTTTAAACGGAGGTTACAAAAACTTCGAGCTTAGTGCGATCTTCCAGGGGCTAGCTGATGTGGATACTTATCTAACAGGAAACCTTGCTATGCCTTATAAAAACGGGGCGGGAGTAACAAAAGAATGGCTTACCGATTCCTGGACTCCGGAGCAACCTAATGCACCACTGCCAAGATTAACCACTTCAAATGGTTATCCTGCAAACTTCCAGACTTCCAGTTTTTGGATTCGTGATGCGTCTTACCTCAGGTTAAAAAACATTCAGTTAAGTTATAACTTCCCTAAAAGGGTACTCAGATGGGCTGGGGCAAAGCAACTTAAAGTTTTTGTGAATGCACAAAACTATCTCACCTTCACCAACTTTAAATTCAGTGATCCGGAAAGAAACCTGACCCGTGCTGATCTGATTGAATATCCAAATGCCAAAACGCTCACCGCTGGTCTAAATGTTTCATTTTAATAAGCTCAACTCAAATGAATAAATATATCATCATCATTCCACTTATTTTCAGTCTGGGCTGCAAAAAGTCCTTTCTTGAAGTGACGCCAACAGACCGCTTTACTCAGAATACTTATTGGAACACTAAAGACCAGGGAGAGGCTGCTTTAAACGCAACATATGCCATATTGGTCAATTCAAATTTCATCTATTCTGCCCGTAATGCTGTCTACCTGGATGCGCTTACCCCGAATACTTATCAGTATAATGCCGATGAGAATATCATTTCCAGAGGCTTGCACAATGCCGCAACCGCTAAGTTTAATACCACCTGGAATACGAGTTACAGTGGAATAGGCAGGGCAAATAATTTCCTGGCCAATATAGATAAGGTTACCATGGACGAAGCACTGAAAAACAGATACAAGGCCGAAGCTAAATTCCTAAGAGCACTGTATTATCTTCCTTTATGGAATCTTTTCGGTGGTGCTCCATTAATTACAGAAGCCACAAATTTTGAAACTCAGGCGAGCTTGTCAAGAAATTCAGCAGCAGAAGTGCTGACTCAGATTCTTAAAGATCTGGACGAAGCCGCCGCTGGCGATGTGTTGCCGATTGCTTATACCGGTGCAGATAAAGGCAGAGTAACCAGAGGAGCAGTTTATGCACTAAAAGCCAGGGTATTGTTATATGCTGAAAGGTGGGAAGAAGCCGCTATTGCGGCCAAAAAGGTGATCGACTTAAAAGTCTATGATCTTTTCCCAGATTACAGGGGATTGTTTTACCTGGAAAATGAAGGCAATCAGGAAGTGATTTTTGATATACAGTACAAATTTCCTGAGTTCAGTCACTCCCTGGATGTGAGTTTAGATCAGCAATTGGGTACGGCACCATTGCCAACGCTTGTGAATGATTATTACGCTACTGATGGAAAACCCATTGCAAGCTCTGCTGTTTATAATGCAGCAAAGCCTTATGAAAACAGGGATTCCCGTTTACAGGCTACCGTAATTATTCCAGGTACGACTTTTAAAGGTGCTGTTGTGACTGATATTCAGTATCCTAGTACAGGGTATGGACATAAAAAATATACTATCTTTAAGGATAATGAAAAGCCTACAGTTGTGCCTACCAGCGGAACTTCTGAATTGAATTACATTTTAATTCGTTATGCAGATGTTTTACTGATGTATGCTGAAGCACAAAACGAAGCGTTTGGTCCTGAATCAGGAGTAGATAAAGGGCTTACCGTTACTGATGCAGTTAATCTGGTACGCAAAAGAGCTAAAATGCCTAATCTGCCTGCTGGATTAAATCAATTACAAATGCAGGCGGAATTGAGACATGAACGTAGGATAGAACTGGCCGGAGAGGGCTTGTATTATTATGATATCCGTCGCTGGAAGATTGCTGATCAGGTGCTTAATACAGATATTTATAACATCAAAGGCGCAAGAATTGATAATCGTGCCTTTGATGCTGCCCGTGATTACCTGTGGCCAATTCCGTCTATCGCTATTCAAAATAACCCTGTTTTAAATCAAAATCCTAAATATGGAAAGTAATACTAAAACGATGATTCAGAAAAAACACTTATTAAGCTTCATCTTTAGCGCTGTGCTTATGGTCAGTCAGGCACATGCCCAGCAAGCTCCAAATAAGCAGCCTAATATTATTTTCATTGTAGCGGACGACCTTGGTTATGGAAATCTAGCCAGCTACAATAAAAAATCACCCATTCCAACGCCCAATCTGGATCGTTTGGCCGCAGATGGAACTCGGTTTACACGATTTTACTCTGGTAATACGGTTTGTGCTCCTTCCAGAGCTGCATTGATGACTGGTCTTCACATGGGCCATGCTTATGTGCGGGGGAACAGCAAGGCGAAAGATGGGAAAGGGGCTTTACGTGCACAAGATACTACTGTGGTACAACGACTACAAAATAATGGCTACGTTACGGGTATGTACGGAAAATGGGGCTTAGGCGATGAAGAAACCGCGGGTGCGCCTCATTTGAAAGGTTTTAATGAGTTTTTTGGTTATTTAGATCAGGCACATGCGCATGATTATTATACCAGTCACCTGTACGAAATCAAGGACCATAAGACCCAAAGGATACAAATTGATTCCAGTCAATATACCCAGGATTTGATCGTCAATAAGGCGCTTGGTTTCTTAGATACATACAAAGACAAGCCTTTTTTCCTTTTCTTACCATTTACCTTGCCACATGCAGAATTAATAGTTCCGCAAGAATTGCTTCAGAAGTTTCAAAATGCTGATGGCAGCAGTAAATTCGGTCCGGAAACGCCATTTGTGAAAAAAGGAAATTATGATAGTCAATCGCAGCCACGTGCAGCATTTGCGGCTATGGTCTCAAAACTTGATTCTGATGTAGGAGCTATTGTTCAGAAAGTTAAAGATCTGGGCTTAGAGAATGATACTTATATCTTTTTTACCAGCGATAATGGCCCACATAAAGAAGGTGGTGCAGATCCTGTGTTTTTTAACAGCGGTGGACAGCTAAGGGGTGTAAAGCGTGATCTTTATGAAGGTGGTATTCGTGTTCCATTAATCGTAAAAGCACCTGGTAAGGTTCCGGCAGGTAAAGTGAACGACCTACCATTTGCCTTTTGGGATGTCTTACCGACACTTGCCCAGCTAGCAGCAGCACCAGTTCCAGGCAATATTGATGGCATATCTTTTAGTCCGGCTTTATGGGGTAAACCTCAAACCAAGCAACACGACTACCTATACTGGCAGTTTAAAGAAGGCGAGTTAAAAGAAGCTTTAACAAAGGGCGACTGGAAGCTAATCCGTTTTAAAGATGAGGGTAAGAAAGAAGTCCTTGAACTGTACAATCTGCGTGAAGATATTGGCGAGAAAACAAACCTGGCTTCAAAAAATACTGCAAAAGTTAAAGAATTAAGAACATTGATGTCTGGGGCTAAAACTACTCCGGAAAACAAAACGTTCGACTGGTCATATGTCGAGCAATAAATTTATATTCCAATGAAAATAAGAAGATATAATGTTATCCTATGGGCAGTGCTTTTTGGTTATCAGGCACCATTATCTGCACAAAGTTTAAACCCTGCACAAAACCTAAAGAATAAGCCAAACTTTGTGGTCATCCTTGCTGATGATCTGGGTTATTCTGATATCGGAAGTTTTGGCTCGGAGATCGAAACTCCGAATCTGGATCGACTGGCTAGTCAAGGGCTAAAAATGACTCAATTTTACAATGCCTCTCGCTGTTGCCCAACCCGGGCATCATTGCTTACCGGGAGGTATCCTCACAATGCAGGTGTAGGAAGCATGGTTCAGGATTTAGGAACTCCTGCTTACCAAGGTTACCTGAATAAAAGTAGTATTACCATTGCAGAAGGATTGAAAACACAAGGTTATTTCACCATGATGTCTGGTAAATGGCATGTAGGCTCACAACCTGATCAATGGCCTGTTGCACGTGGGTTTGATCGCTATTTCGGATTGATAGGTGGAACCAGTAATTACTTTTACCCGCATCAGGCAAAACTTCCTGCAGCAAATTTCTTTGTCTTAAATAACAAGAAACTAGAGAATTATACTACCGAAGATAAACCTAAAGATTATTACCTGACCAATGAGTTTGGTGATTATGCTTTGAAATTCCTGGATGAAGCTAAAACCCAGAACAAGCCCTTTTACCTGCATTTAACATTCAATGCACCTCACTTTCCTATACAGGCCCTACCTGAAGATATAGCAAAATACCGTGGTAAGTATAAAAAAGGCTGGGATGTAATCCGTGCCGAACGTTATAAGAAACAAGTGGAAACAGGCATTGTAGATGCGAAGTGGCCCATATCAGAGCGAGATAGCTTAGTTCCAGCCTGGATCCAGATGAGAGAGAATGATCAGGATGCCTGGGATGTGAGAATGGCCGTTTATGCAGCAATGATTGATCGTTTGGACCAGAATGTAGGTAGAGTGTTAAACAAATTAAAAGAATTGGGTTTGGATGACAATACAGTAATCATCTTTCTTTCTGATAATGGTGCAAGTCATGAAAACAATAGGCTTAATCAGGCAGACAATATAAATGCGAAGGAAATAAAGGCATTACCTGCTAATAATCCCCAATCCTATACCAGCATAGAATACAACTGGGCCAATGTGAGTAATACCCCATTTCGCTCATTCAAGCACTGGGAAAACGAAGGAGGGATCAGTACTCCTTTTATTGCTTATTACCCTAAACTCATCAAAGCAGGAAGTATTAACCATCAAGCAGCGCATATTGTAGATATACAGGCGACCATATTTGACCTTGCCGGAGTAAAATACCCATCAAGCTATCAAGGTAAAGCTATTTCAGCTGCGGATGGAATATCATTGAAAGATGTATTTGCAGGGAAGACCTGGAAAGGCCATGATCATCTTTATTGGGAACATCAGGGCAATAAAGCCATGCGACAAGGCAAATGGAAGATTGTATCCAGCTTTCCGGAAAATGTATGGCGCTTGTTTAATATAGAAGAAGACCGGACAGAGTTAAAAGACCTCAGTAAAGTATATCCCGAAAAGCTACAGGAGCTCATTTTAGCCCATGTAAACTGGTCGAAAAAGGTAGGTGTGGAAGATTGGGCTAGCCTTCAGAAAAAATAATTATTACTTAATGCCACTGGTTGCGAAGCGTCATTCTCATATGTTGTTGAAACATATTCTCTCTGTATTTACGCTTTGCAGCCTTTTTTGAACGTGAATAAAAACTCCAGATAAATACAACTAAAGCAAAGGCAACCAGACCATAAAAAAGCGAAGTGTTTTGCATATTTATAACAAGCACAAAGTATAGTCCTGCAAAAAATGCGCAAGTAAGCAGAGCATAAAATCCGATTTTCATACTATAAAGCTAATAAGCCAATTAAAAAATGGTGTAAGAACTTATCCACTTATCCACATTCTGGCCAGATTTGTTGTTTTATGAGATCAATTTATGGTTGGTCTGGTCGATTTGCAGCATAATTGTTACTTAACATGCTTGCTTGTATTCAGCAATTTTATTGTGTTCGTTTTCAGTATAGATAGAAGGGGTAAACCGAGGTCTTGTTATTACTGTTTTTTTCTAAAAACAACGTATAACAAAAAGTTATACGTTTGATTATGTTGATTTTATAAAATTTTATTTATCTATATATCAATGTAATTATGATTTTTAATTAAATATAAACTTTATACTATAATTAGTGCCTATAATCTTGTCGTCACGTTTCTGTTGTAACATTGTTTTAGCCATCTGCTTTCCTTAGTTTTACAAAAATTGATATGATGATGCATATGTTTAGCTTAATGTTGATGGTGGTTTTGTCGGCCTTTTCTTTCTTAGGGCTGGACAAATGTAATGGTGTTGATTCTAGTAAAACTTTAAAAACAAAGGAAGGTAATTACAATATGGAGGTGACTCAAAGTTCAATAATTGAAGCAGTAAAAAACAAACAATATACAGCCGTTGAGGCAGCGTTGAAAAAAGGTGCAGATGTAAATTCAAAGGACAAGCATGATAAGAACCTTTTACTTATCGCAACAGAAAACGATGATTTGAAAATGGCGCAGCTGCTGGTGTCACATGGTGCCAATGTAAATCAGCAGGACGTTAGATCAGATAGTCCTTTTTTACTAGCCGGAGCGCAGGGGCAGACTGAATTGGTAAAATTGTATCTGGCAAACGGTGCACGCTTTGATCTTTTTAACCGTTACAACGGAACCGCATTGATTCCTGCATGCGAAAGAGGGCATATTGAGACGGTGAAGCTATTAGCCACTACAAAGGGCTTTCCGATAGATCATGTGAACCGCTTAGGTTGGACTGCCTTAATGGAGGCTGTTGTGCTTGGAAATGGTAGTGAGAAGTATGTTAAGATTGTTCAGATCCTTGTTGATGCAGGATCTGATGTTAATATACCAGATAAGAATGGCGTAACAGCATTGCAGCATGCCAGGTTAAGTGGTTTTGCCGAAATTGCGAAAGTGCTTGAAAAGGCGCGTTAATTAAGAGGCTTGTAAGAGCAACTGTTAAAAACAAAAAGCCCTGAAAGAAGTCTTCCAGGGCTTTATACTTGCTGTAATTTCGATTGAATCCTAGGTGTAACCCAGAATTTTCAATACCTGTTTACTATTCTGCTCTTCGCCAAACACCTCAAAGTTAAATGTCTCATCCCGATTACGACGAATGATCACATGCTTCGGACTTGGCAATAAACAATGGTGAATACCACCATAACCACTCAATACTTCTTGATAAGCCCCCGTGTTAAAGAAACCTAAGTACTGAACCTTACGTGTCTTAGGCATGAACACACTATTCATATGCGCTTCCTGGTTGTAGTAATCCTGTCCGTCGCAAGTAATACCTCCAAGGTTTACCCTTTCATACTCCGCATCCCAGTTGTTGATAGGAAGGAGGATATATTTCTGATTTAATGCCCAAACATCAGGTAAGTTGGTGATAAAAGAACCATCTAGCATCAACCATTTCTCTCTGTCGTTCTGTTGTTTACGTCCCAGTACCTTATATAAAATACCAGATGCCTCAGCAACAGTGTATTTTCCAAATTCAGTAATGATATCCGGTTCAACAACATCATGCTCAGCACAGATTTCCTTAATACGTTTTACGATCTCATTTACCATGTATTCGTAATCGAAATCAAATACCAAAGAGTCTTTAAATGGCATACCACCACCAATATCTAAAGTATCTAACTCAGGATTGATCTTTTTGAATTTGCAATATAAGGTTACATACTTCTCTAGTTCGTTCCAGTAATATGGAGAATCAGTAATACCAGAGTTGATAAAGAAGTGTAGCAATTTAACCCTGAAATTAGGGTTTGCAGAGATCTTATTGTTGTAAAAGTCGATTACATCTTCCAAACGTACACCTAAACGCGAAGTATAGAATTGTGAATCCGGCTGTTCCTCAGCTGCAATACGGATACCTAAATTACAAGGCGTATCCAATTCAACCTCATCATCAAAAAGGTTAAACTCCTCTTTGTTGTCCAATACCGGGATAATGTTTTTGTAGCCATCATGCAACATATCGATGATGTATTGCTTGTACTGATAGGTCTTAAACCCATTACAAATCACGGTGATATCTTTTGTTAAAGCACCTTTCTTCTCTAAAGCCTCAATCATCGGCATATCAAATGCAGAAGAGGTTTCCAGGTGGATGCCATTTTTAAGCGCCTCTTCAACAATATGTCTGAAGTGGGAGCTCTTAGTACAGTAGCAGTATTTATAATCGCCACGGTAATTGTTCTTGATGATGGCGGTCTGGAACAATAATTTGGCCTGCTGAATTTTCTTACTGATCATAGGAAGGTAAGTGAAACGTAATGGCGTACCATAAGTTTCAATCATCTCCATTAAATTGAGATCTTGAAAATATAACTCATCGTCTATAACGTTGTAACCTTCCTGAGGGAAACCAACACTTAGATCAAGAAATTCGGAGTAACTCTGCATTTTTTTATTTTTGAACTATTATTTAGGGTTTGGCAAATAAAATTAAGTTAATTTTGGGCTCAAAGATAAACACTTTATAAAATACACCCGTATTTTTTTTTATGACTAAGACTTTAAAAATAATTGAGGTAAAATCTGAGATCGGCGCCGGTACACGCGGCTCCAGTTTGGGAGTGGATGCAATTAAGATTGCAGCCCTGGATTTTGGGAGCAGATTTTTTAAGAAACATAAGTCTGTAGAGGTTCCTAATGAGAACCATTTATTGCTTGAAGGTACCGGTAGTCCCTTTGCAAAGCGCATTTCGGGAATTTTGACCATGGTAGAGCGGGTAAGTGACGAGGTAAGTTCAACACTGGTGAAAGGTGAGTTTCCTGTTGTTTTAGCTGCCGATCATAGCACCGCTGCTGGTACAATTGCCGGTATTAAAGCTGCATATCCTAAATTAAGATTAGGAGTAATTTGGATAGATGCACATGCAGATTTACATTCCCCTTACACAACGCCCTCCGGAAATATGCACGGAATGCCTCTGGCTATGGCCTTGGATGAAGATAATTTAGACGCGAAAGTGAATAAGTTAGATCAGGAGACCATCAACTATTGGTACCAGCTAAAAAACGTTGGAAACATCGCACCAAAGATTCATTATAGCGACCTGGTACTGATCTCTGCCAGGGATATGGAAAAACCGGAAGCACATTTGTTAAAAAAGCATAAGGTTAAAAATATAACCACTGCAGACCTGCGGAAAAGAGGAGTAGAACGTACCGTAATTGAAACACTTCAATATCTGGATCACTGCGACATCATTTACGTGTCCTTTGATGTAGATTCTTTGGATCCTACAACATCCAGAGGAACAGGAACACCGGTAGCGCAAGGATTAACAGAAAGAGAAGCGGGTAAGTTAATGTCAGGACTGCTGACCAATCAAAAGGTTTGCTGTTTTGAAATAGTGGAAGTAAACCCCACCTTAGATCGCGAAAACCAAATGGCAGAGCATGCCTTTGAAATTTTAATTAAAGCCACCAACGCTTTCAGAAACGAATAGTAGATTTGGGGATTATTAGTATTATGAACATCGAACAACATATTATTACAGCAACTGTTGCTGCGGTAAAAGAATTATACAATCAGGAATTGCCTGAGAGTCAGGTAAGCTTACAGGATACAAGAGCTGAATTTGAAGGTCAGATCACTATAGTTGTATTTCCTGTAGTACGCTTTTCTAAAAAATCACCAGAAGCTACAGCAACTGATCTGGGCGAATACCTGGTAAAACATATTGAAGATATTACTGGTTTTAATGTCGTTAAAGGATTTTTGAACCTCATCATTTCAGATGCTTACTGGATCAATCTCTTTAACTCAAGTCTATTAAACCCTTCATTTGGAGCAGTTATTCCAAATGGTAAAAAGGTAATGGTAGAGTATTCTTCGCCAAACACAAATAAGCCTTTACACCTTGGACATGTTAGAAATAACCTGTTGGGTTATTCAGTAGCAGAGCTGTTAAAAGCAAGTGGCTACGATGTAGTTAAAGTGAACCTGGTAAACGATAGGGGGATTCATATCTGTAAATCGATGCTGGCCTGGCAAAAATGGGGTAATGGCGAAACGCCGGAAAGCTCATTGCTAAAAGGCGATCACCTGGTAGGAAAGTATTACGTTATATTCGACAAAGAGTATAAAAAGGAGATTGATGTTTTAAAGCTAGAGGGACAAACCGAAGAAGAAGCTAAAAAGAACGCGCCATTAATCAAGGAAGCACAGAAAATGCTGCAAGACTGGGAAGCTGGTGTACCTGAGGTTATTGATCTTTGGAAAAAGATGAACGGCTGGGTATATGATGGATTCGAAGTATCTTATAAAAACCTGGGCGTTGATTTTGACAAGTACTATTACGAAAGCAATACTTACCTGTTGGGTAAAGGAACAGTTGAAGAAGGACTGGAAAAAGGTGTCTTCTTTAAAAAACCAGACGGTTCAGTATGGATAGACCTTACAGCAGATGGCTTAGATCAGAAACTGGTACTTCGTGCTGATGGTACATCGGTATACATTACACAGGATTTAGGTACAGCACAAATGAAGTATGATGATTTCAAAATGGACGAATCTATCTACGTGGTAGGTAACGAACAGGATTATCACTTTAAAGTATTGTTCCTGATTTTAGAGAAACTGGGTAAAAGCTGGGCTAAAGGATTGCACCATTTATCGTACGGTATGGTCGATTTGCCTAGTGGTAAGATGAAATCACGTGAAGGAACTGTTGTAGATGCAGATGATCTGGTTGCAGAGATGATTGAAACTGCAAAAGCCAAGACTGAAGCTTTAGGTAAAGTGAATGACTTTGACGAGCAAGAGAAGGAGCAATTGTACTATAACATCGGTATGGGGGCTTTAAAATACTTCCTGCTTAAGGTAGAGCCTAAAAAGAGATTACTGTTTGATCCAGCAGAGTCTATAGACTTCCAGGGTAATACAGGGCCGTTTATACAGTACACACACGCAAGGATTAAATCTTTATTGCAAAAAGCAAACTATGATTTCGCTTATGCTGGTGTTGCTGATGCTGTTATTACGCCTACAGAGCTCGAAATGATCATGCTGTTAGGTAAATATCCATCCGAGATCCAATCGGCGGCCAAATCGCATAGTCCGGCTTTATTAGCTAATTACCTATACGAGGTAGCAAAGATGTTTAACAAATTTTATCATGAGACACCACCGATTATCAAAGAAGACAACGAAGCGGTTAAGAAACACCGTTTAAACCTAAGCTTTGTAACGGCAACCATATTGAAGAATGGTATGAACATATTGGGGATTACAGTTCCAGAACGCATGTAAAAAACGCTTTTAAAGCGTTATTGTAATCAATACATAGGCTATTAAAACAAAAGAGAAGGAATTATTCCTTCTCTTTTGTTTTTTCTACCCCTGGCTTCGTTGCCACAGGCTTCTTCTTCCTGAAGGAAGCGAAAGTCATAGGGCTTTTAGAAGGTCTTTCGTCACCCAATAGAACTCCCCATTGTTTAAAGGAATCAGTTCTGTCGAATATGATTTTTAACACGGCTATAATAGGTAAGGCGAGGAACATTCCGGAGACCCCTGCAATACTACCACCTATAATCACACCTAAAATTGCAAACAGTGCATTGATCTTAACTTTAGATCCTACAATCCTGGGCATTAATATGTTATTGTCAAGAAACTGAACTCCTGCTATAACTAAAAGAACGGTAATTACCGGCCAAAGTTCTGTAGATGAAGTTAAGGTGAGCAATACACCAATGATGTTTCCGATTAAAGCACCAACGTATGGAATAAGGTTTAAGATGGCAAAGATTACCCCAATCAGCAATGCATGTTTAATACCTACCAAAAGCAATATCCCACCTAATAGAATCGTCATATAGGTCACCTGTATCAGTAAACCTACCAGATAACTTTTAATGATAGACTCCGTTTCGTAGATCGCATCTTTAACTCTAGGGTGGTGTTCTGTTTTAAACCACATAAAGATGAAACGAAGTAAAATGTCTTTATAAAACAACATCAGGTAGATGTATATAGGCAATAGACCCATAAATACAAATACAGAACTTAAGGTTACAGCAGCACCACTGGCAGCCTTTCCGGCCATACCCAACAGGTCATTACTTTTATCATTGATGAACTTCACCTGTTCCTTAGTAGAGAAGTCGCTGATACTGCTGATCCAGGCACTGATGGAATTCAAATGCGAGCTTACATTTTTCTTTATTTCAGGGAATTCGTTGACCAGTGTTGCGAACTGAGCCGAGAAAAACCATACAATTAAACCTATAAAAATAGCCAATAGCAGGATGGGCAAAATAATAGCAGCAATCTCCGGAAACTTATATCTTCTCAAAAACCGAAATATAGGTAACAGTACGATACTGATAAAAAAGGCCATGATTATTGGCATAATGATGTCATTTCCAATGACAAGGAGTGCTCCGACAAGGACAATCCCCAGTAATTCAATTGACCGTCTAACGGTAAGTGGCATGTCTTTCATTCGTAATTTGTTTGATTTTTGAACGTATAAAACTATTAGGTATCGAATGTTTGGCTAATTTTGTGCCACAAATTAAATTTAAAGAAGAATATCCATGATTACAAACGAAACTATAGTTGCCTTATCTACACCACCCGGAGTGGGTGCTATAGGAGTAATCCGCCTTTCAGGAAAAGATGCCATTACCATCATGAACTCTGTTTTTAGTGGTAAAGATCTGGAAAAACAGGATTCACATACTATACATTTTGGTTTAATTAAAGATGGTAATGTAGTTATAGATGAGGTTCTTGTGAGTTTGTTTGTTGCTCCTAAATCCTATACCAAAGAAAACACGGTAGAGATTTCCTGCCATGGTTCCAATTACATCATTCAACAGATCATTAACCTGTTGATACGTAAAGGAGCATCAGCAGCTAAACCAGGTGAGTTTACCTTAAGAGCATTCTTAAATGGTGGACTAGATCTATCTCAAGCAGAAGCAGTAGCAGATCTTATCTCATCAGATTCTGCAGCTGCACATAGTGTAGCGATGAACCAGCTAAGAGGAGGATTTAGTACAGAATTGAATGTATTGCGGGAGCAGTTGATTCATTTCGCCTCTATGATAGAGTTGGAATTAGACTTTGCAGAAGAAGATGTGGAGTTTGCTAATAGAGATCAGTTACAAGCGCTGATTGATAAGATTACTTTGGTGCTGAACAAGCTGATCCGCTCGTTCGAGTTGGGTAATGTGATTAAAATGGGTATCAATACCGTTATTGCAGGCCGACCAAATGCAGGTAAATCAACATTACTGAATGCTTTATTAAATGAAGATCGCGCTATTGTAAGTGAAATTGCGGGAACTACCAGAGATACCATTGAAGAAGTATTGAATATCAATGGTATAAATTTCAGGTTGATTGATACCGCAGGTATTCGTGAAGCTACAGATACTATTGAAGCGATTGGTGTAGAGAAAACCATGCAGAAGATTAGCCAATCGGCCGTACTGGTTTATTTATTTGATGTGGTTAATACTTCGGCAACCGAAGTAAGAGATGACATCATGAGTTTACATAAGCCGGGGATAGCTTTTATAGCGGTTGCGAATAAAATGGACCTTTCTTATAGCGACAGATTAAAAGAGTTGAAACTGCCATCAGATATTGAGTTTATATCTATTTCGGCTAAAGGATATCAGAATATAGAAGAGCTGAAAGAGTTGTTGTACAATACTGCGGTGGGTGACAAGCTTTCTGATAACCATACCATGGTAACTAATATCAGGCATGTAGAAGCGTTACAAAGGACGCGTAATGCTTTAAATAATGTTGCTGCGGGACTTAATAATCCGGTGACCTCGGATTTCCTTGCAATGGATATTAAGCTGGCATTACATTACCTTGGTGAGATTACAGGTCAGGTTACTACGGATGATTTGCTTGAAAATATATTTAGTAAGTTCTGTATCGGCAAATAATCGATGATAATTACTGCATAATTACGCTAAGTAATGACAAGTATATGGCTTATTGTTAATAAGTTATGTGAATTTCTTTTGTCCATATTTTTGGAAATATCACTTTGTTTTTCTGACTTTTGTAGCGCATTTGTAGCTTTTTTCTCCTAAAAATCAGGTTTAAAAATCATCTGGTAAATTATGGCGATTCAGGTCATCAAACGACTCCTTAATTACACTTATTGTCGCTTAATGACACTTAGGAATTCGCAGTAAAAACAGGTGTTTTTGGGGCTGATTTGGTCAAAATTGGTTACTGTGCACTAACCTAAAACGAAAATAGAATGAGTTCAAACATTCAGGTAAAAAGAGTTTGTGAGTTTTGCGGAAACGTATTTATCGCAAAAACTACTGTCACCAGATTTTGCAGCCATACCTGTAATAGCAGACATGGAAAACAAGTAGCCAGAGAATTGAAAATCCAAGCTGAGCATTGATCCTAAAAATCCTAGAATAATTACCGATAAGGCAACTGTTTATTTAGTTTATTATCAGGTCAACAATGATCTTAGTAACCTCATCAATGCTATAACACTATTGGAGCAGTCGTATATTATAGATCCTAAAAATCAGAATACCTTATTTAAACTTTCCATTTGCTGGTTTTTAAAGAACGATTGCAAAAAGGCCTGGAGATATTATAAAGAATGTATGGATCTGGGGGTAAACCAATTACATTGGAGTTTACTAATGCGCTCAAGGAAAAATGCAAAGAGAATTAATATGTATAAAGTACTTAAATGTTTTATATAGCAAGTTTGAAGAGTAAGAGTATTATTTATGCGCTATTAGTTCTTGTTGTAATAGCTCTCGGTATTTTATCCAGAAAATTAACTGTAATACCATTAATTGTTGGTGATATATTATATGCCGTAATGATGTTTCTTTTGATAAAATTTCTTCTGATCCAATTGCGGTACTGGAAGGTTGCATTAATTAGTTTGTCAATCTGTTATTCTATTGAAATTAGCCAGCTCTATCGTGCTCCATGGATTAATCAGATACGAAATACGACCATAGGTGCATTGGTTCTTGGAAATGGTTTTCTCTGGAGTGATATGATTGCATACACCGTCGGCACAGCTATTTGTATACTTTATTACGCTAAGCTCAAGTAGGAGTACAGCAATAGAATACCGTACACGAGTAATTAAGGTTCTTAAAGGATCCCAAGCAGATAGCGTTCGTAAAACTTATGGATTACTCTAAGCGATCAATCGCCTAGAAAAGAAGGTTTGTCAGAACGTCTATCTTGGGATCTATGACGTTTCGATGCATATTAGCCCATCCTTAATTTTGTTTTTATACTTATGTTCACTAAATTTGAATGTTCACGTTACGTGAACATCGTGTTATGGTGAACGAAACAGAAATTGCAGATCGAGCATTAGTACAATTGGCAGATCATACCGGTTTGACGGGTACCTGGAATTTAAGAAGTGACCAGTTTGATAAGGGGATTGATGGATCTATTGATTTGGATTTGGGAAGTACTCAAGCTCATTTTTATGTGGAAGTAAAAACGGAACTTAGAGAGTATCATTTGCCGAGATTAATTGAGCTGGCTTCAAAATATCAACCATTAATGGTAGTTGCTGAACGAATTTTTCCAAAACTAAAGGAGAAACTTAGGGAACATAAGATTGGATACTTAGATGGAGCTGGGAATATTTATGTACATACTGAGGGTAATTACATCTGGTTGGACGGGAGAAAAAATATAGAACAGGAGGCCCCTGTGACTAATAGAGCATTTACAAAGACAGGATTAAGGACAGTTTTTTACTTGCTATGGCATAATGATGCAATCAATATGCCATATCGGGCCCTTGCCAAGGCTACAGGGGTAGCACTTGGTAATATAAGAAATATCGTTTTAGGGTTGGAACAGGCTGGGTTTATATTGCAGATCAACGAGAAGGAAATGGTATTGCAGAACAAAAGAGCTTTATTGGAAAGATGGATTGCGGGTTATAAAGAAACTTTGAAACCGCTATTATTAATTGGAAAATATAGATTGAATAAGCCTGAAGACTTAATGAACCTGGATAATTTTCCAGTAAGGGCTGGCGAAACGGTATGGGGTGGCGAACCAGGGGCAGAACTAATCACAAATTATTTAAACGCAAAAGAGTTTACTGTTTATACGACAGAGGCTAAACCAATATTAATGCAAAAATGGAGGTTATTACCCGATGCTAAAGGTAATATTCAATTTTATGAAAAGTTCTGGCAGGATGATGCAGACCAAGCACTGCCTATTGCACCGATTTTGCTTATTTATGCAGATTTAATGATCACTGATGATCCCAGAAATAGAGAAACAGCTGAAAGAATTTACAATGAATATTTAAAACAAGAATATGAATATTAGACTTGGTGAGTTAAAGACAGTGTTTGATGATTTGGAAGTGATCTTTAATCAGATGGAAATAGATTTTTATCTGATCGGAGCATTAGCTAAAGAGGTTTGGTACACGGGCTCTGGGCAATTGCAAAGAGCCACCAAGGATGTAGATTTTGCAGTTTTTATAGCTTCTAAAAAGGATTATGAGGGTGTAAAAACATATTTGATTGAAACAAAGAACTATTCAGAATCAAGGAATAACGCCTTTATAATGATTTCTCCAGATGGGGTGGAGATTGACATGTTACCTTTTGGCGGAATGGAAATAGATGATGATGTGAATTTTAAAGGAACAGGGCTTACAAACATTAAGGTTAACGGCTTTATGGAAGTTCATCAATCGGGTACCGCAACATTTGATTTGGATACCGGACACAGTTTTAGGATTGCTACGCTACCGGCTATAGTTTTGTTGAAATTCATTTCCTATGATGCCCGTCCCGAGAATAGGGGGAAGGATCCGAGAGATATTATCAATATTGTACTTCATTTTTTTAATCTGCAGTCTGACTTGATATATGACCATCACTCTGATTTATTTGGTAGGGAAGATGATATTGAACTAGAGCAAATTGCAGCAAAAGTAATAGGTAGAGAGATACGGAAAATTATTGCTGGTAATGATGACTTGTTACAACGTATTGTAAATATTTTGCAGGTGCAAATAGAACAAAAAGAAAAAAGTGGGTTGATCAGAAATATGGTTAACGAATCGGGAAAGAATGTCGATTCTATCTTACAGTTATTAATACATTTATTAGAGGGAGTAAACGAATAGGGTGATTTCTTAAATTAGCTTTCTTTGTATTTTTTATGAGTAGATATTAAAAATATGCTATATTTGCCTCAATAATCCTACCTAGTTTTCCACACTGGAATTTAAAAAAATTAGGCAAAATCACATAAAAAACTAGTGATTAAAATCTGTCTTATTCTTGAGTTAATTGTTTGATTTTTAAGCGTTTGCTCTTAATGTATTGGTAAATAATCGATGATATTCCCTGTTTGTTAGTTCATGGAGTGAATTTTTAAATTTTCCTTTACGCGGAAGTCTACCATTTTGGTGATGAGTTCCACGGGAAGGGGCTGGTCAATTGGAAACTGAACGGAGCCTTTTGCGTTTTTGTATCCGGATAAGGCTTCTTTAAATGCTGTTATTGCAGAAGGGGCGGGGTAGAAACCGATATGTTTTTTATAACCTGCAAAATGGACCAGGTTTCCATTGAGTTTGAAAGTGGGCATAGCATAATTTATGGTTTCTTCTGCTTGGGGAGCGGCTTTCTTTATGGTATCTCTAATTTCCTGAAGGAGTTTCTGGATGTGGATTGGAAAACTTGCGATGTATTCGTCTATGGTTCTTACGGGAATATTTTTGATTTTGCCTTCCATATGTATCAGGTACTTGTTTTCTTAAATATAAGGCTGTTTGGTAACTGTTGCAAAATAAAATTGTTTTTTTTGAGGTGTCTTTCTTGGAAAATTAGAGATTTGGAACAGATGTTTCGCATAAAAGGAGAAAAGAAGTAGCTCCCTGACTCTGGTTTTTATAAATATTGATAACCACCATTTGGGTTCCGTACAACACAAAAAACCTGTGTGAAAGCAACGACTTAACGCCACCTGGCCCATACCACTTGTAACCAGCCATGTTGCCTACTAAGGTGTAGTCACCAAAAGGCACAGCTTTACTATTTTCGTCAGATAGGCCTAATTTATCGGCTATAAAATGGTAGGTAGTGTGTATTGCCGCTTTTGATTTCAGGTTATATAAAATGCCTGTGTACTGATTACCTTTTAATAAATTGCCGTTAATCTTTTTTACGAGTAAGGCTGAAGTTGTTTTACCACGAGGGATAATTTTATCGCCTTTAATTTGGTAGTTTTCTTCGGCACCCCCAAAGTCAAATTTAATGTTGCCATTAGTAACAGTATACTTACCCTGCCGTATTTTGCCTTCTACATCCAAGTGTTCGAAAGTATTGTTTTCACCAAAGTTGTAAATAAAAGGAGTTTTAATATCGGGGGTAATTATTGGTAATAATATGAGATAATCCGACTCCGCCAATAACATATTAGTGAGATCTGAATGAATATAATTAAAAATCAGGTGTTTATGGATTTAAAAAGTTTACCTTACCAAAAATGTTGACATGGAAAATACATCGCAAATAGATTTAAAAGGTAATATTTCAGATTTTTCGGCGACCATTAAAGCGCTGGAAACTGAGCCGGGAAAAAGTATACAGGTCCAAAAGCTTTACAAAACCAAGGGTATGGAGATTTTGCTCATTGCCTTAGATGGGCAGGCTGAATTGAAAAAGCATACCGCACCAGGGCCTATCAGTGTTCAGGTTATTCGTGGATCAATTTCTTTTCGCACTGATGAATCGGCGAAGGAGCTTACAACAGGGCAACTATTGACCCTGGAGGGAAATGTGCCGCATAGCGTGTTCGCAGCTGAACGGAGCATCTTTCTGGTTACCAAGAGCATTCCCGGATAGTATTTATTTGAACTTTAGTCTTTTAAATATCAACCCTATGAGTCAGGAAAGAAAATTATGGATAGTCTTTATCCTAATCACTACGGTATCGTTAAGCGTTCTGGGTTATTACGGACATGAAATTTACCAGAAAGCGCCACCTTTGCCTAAGCGTGTTGTAACTACGACAGGAAAGTTAGTCTTTGAAGGACAGGATATTAAAGACGGGCAGAACGTTTGGCAAAGCATGGGAGGGCAGGAAGTGGGATCTGTTTGGGGACATGGAGCCTATCTCGCCCCAGACTGGACTGCAGATTGGCTACATAGGGAAGCGCTCTATATTCTAAACCGCTGGTCTGAGTCAGAATATGGGATTACTTATAAAGCATTGGAAAGTGAAAAACAGGCCGGATTAGAAAGGCGGCTTCAACTCGAGCTTCGTAAAAACACCTATAATTCCGAAACCGGAGAAATTATTGTCTCACCCATACGTGCTGAGGCTATCGAATATCTGAATGGGTACTACGCTGGTCTATTTATGGAGAATCCTGAGTTGGATGAGCTCCGAAATAACTATGCCATTCCCAAGAATGCTATAAAAGATCCCATACGAATGCGCCAGATGAGCGGATTTTTCTTCTGGGCTACCTGGGCTTGTGTGACTGAACGTCCGGATAGTGATATCAGCTATACGCACAACTGGCCGGCGGAAGATTTGGTAGGCAATAAGCCTACGGGGAACCTGCTGATCTGGACTGGTGTAAGTATAATCCTGCTATTGATAGGGGTTGGGGGAATGGTATTTTATCATGCCCGGTTGCGGGAGGAACATGCTCCGGATATGCCGGTGGAAGATCCGCTGATGCGGCAGGTATTAACACCTTCCATGTTAGCGATCAAAAAATACATATGGGTGGTAAGCGGGTTGATCCTGATCCAGGTTACTGCTGGAGTAATCACCGCGCATTATGGTGTGGAAGGTGATGCATTCTATGGTTTTGACCTGGCAAGCACCCTGCCTTACGCAATCAGTCGAACCTGGCATGTTCAGCTTGGCATTTTATGGATTGCTACGGCATGGCTGGCCACTGGATTGTATATCGCGCCATCGGTTGCGGGAAAGGATCCGAAATATCAAAAGCTTGGTGTGAATTTTCTTTTTATTTGCATCCTGATCATTGTTTTAGGTTCTATGGCTGGACAATGGATGGGTGTGATGCAGAAACTTGGGCTTGAAACCAATTTCTGGTTTGGTCATCAAGGGTATGAATATGTAGACCTGGGTAGGTTCTGGCAGATTTTCCTTTGTATCGGACTATTTGTGTGGCTTGCTTTGATGTTCAGACCACTGATTCCAGTCATCAGAAGCAAGACCGCTGAAAAGGGGTTGCTCACCATGTTTCTTGTGGCATCGGCCGCAATTGCGATCTTTTATGCGGCTGGATTAATGTGGGGCAGACAAACTAATCTGGCTATTGCTGAATACTGGCGGTGGTGGGTTGTACACCTGTGGGTAGAAGGATTTTTTGAGGTGTTTGCTACTGTGGTTTCGGCTTTCCTTTTCGTGAGATTGGGATTGTTACGCACGAAAACTGCGACGCTCACGGTAATCTTATCTACAGTGATCTTTCTTTCAGGAGGAATTCTGGGGACGTTTCACCATTTATATTTTAGTGGAACCCCGACAGCAATTATGGCTATTGGGGCTACATTCAGCGCACTTGAAGTAGTTCCATTGGTATTGATTGGATATGAGGCGTATGAAAATTACCGCTTGAGCAAAGCAACTAAATGGCTCGTGGATTATAAATGGCCGATCTATTGTCTTGTTGCAGTTGCATTCTGGAATTTCTTTGGGGCCGGAATTTTAGGTTTTATAATTAATCCACCACTTGCTTTATATTATATCCAAGGCTTAAATACTACCTCGGCACATGCTCATGGCGCCTTGTTTGGTGTTTACGGAATGCTTGGCATCGGACTGATCTTATTTACACTTCGAAGTATGTATAGGATTCAGAAATGGAACGATAAACTTATTGGTTTTGCATTCTGGTCAATAAACATAGGTCTGATGCTGATGCTCGTGCTAAGCCTGCTGCCAATGGGGATTCTGCAGGCAATCGCCAGTGTGAATGAAGGGATGTGGTATGCCCGGTCAGCGGAATTCCTGAAAGGCCCGGGAATGGATAATATTAAATGGCTGCGGGTAATTGGTGATACTGTTTTTGCCATAGGGCTGTTTGCTTTCGTTTGGTTCGTTTTTTCATTGAACCGAAAGCAGGGTGTTCTGGATTCTGAGCCGGAAAGCCATTAGGCAAACCAGCCTTGTTCATTCTACGCATGGGAAGCAAATTTTCTTCGGTTTACTAGGCCGTAGGATTACATCAAGAACAATTTCGATGACAATGACAATCAGGAGTTTAATTTTTTTTAGTTTTGTAGTGTATGGCGAAACAGAGTGCTGGTATATTGTTGTACAGGGGTATAGCAGCGGAAGCCGAGGTATTACTTGTCCGCCCTGGTGGACCGTTTTTCCGGAATAAGGATAAGGGCTGGTGGACAGTGCCTAAAGGCGAGGTCATGGTTGGTGAAAAAGCTTTTCAGACCGCATTACGGGAGTTTAAGGAAGAAATTGGTTATTTGCCCGACGGGGAATTCATAGCTTTAAAGCCTGTTGTGCAAAAGGGTGGTAAAGTGGTTCATTGCTGGGCGGTTCGCGGTGACTTGGATGCTTCTCAGATTACTTGTAATACTTTCACCATTGAATGGCCTCCTAGATCTGGAAAGATGGCTGATTTTCCGGAGGTAGATCGGGCAATGTGGTTTTCTTTGGATGAGGCGAGGCTTTATATCAATGAGCGACAAGTGCCCTTATTGCAGGAGTTGGAAGATTTGGTTGAGTAAGATAGAAGAACGATTCATCAGTTCGGGGGTATAAGAAATTGTTAAGCGGAACTAAATTTTCATGATGAAAAAGATCAGGACGTTGATCCATTTAATGGATGGGCATAACCAGTTAAAATTAAAAACTAAAGGAATTGAAAACTGGACTTTTTCCAATCCAGACATGGAGAAGATTTAACACTCCAATTGGTCCTGGTAGGGTTTATTATAGTGAGGTCTCTGTTATGTATAATTTTGATGGGGAGTTGGAGGTTAAAATGGCATAGCTATGGAACATTCCATCGTGTAATCAAGGCTAAGGATGCATAAGGGAATGACTAGAAAAGATAGTTTTAAAATAAGTTTGCAGGTAATGGTCATGATTTTGTAGTGTTAATTTTTCTGCTGTTTCTTATTGCTGGTTTTGTTTTCTCCATGCTTCCAGGCTGAGTTCGGTATCTACTGCCGCATCGTAGATGTTTATTTGATACTTTGGGTAGGTGTATACCTTAAACATCAAAAACCGGGAGAAGTGGTCGGCTTGGTGGTTTCCGGTTTGAACAAGGTAATAGTTTTTTTCATCTGAGGGCCTTTCGGCAATATTTACCACGACTTCTTCGGTCTGAACTTCGGGTATATTTCTAATGTCTTGCAAGATTTGTTGCTCAGTAATGGGGGCTACAAAGGGTTTTCCTTTAATTGGTTTGAAATGGGACATGCGGTTTGCTGCGAATTTACTGTCGTTGTCGCCTGCCTGGTACAGCGTATCGGTAAACCATTTTACTTCAAAGAGTCTGTTTTTAAAATTGTGGGTGATCATGCTGTCGGTGACCAGGGATATGGTATCTTTTGATGAATTCTGAAATATGCAGGACCAATAATCGAAATTGCCTTCAAAGTAGATGAATTGTAAGGTGTCGGTATGGATTTGTGATGCAGGTTTGATGTGCTGCATGGTTGTTGTTGTTGCAGGTCTCTTTTCGTTTTGCTCTGTTGCCTTTTTGTTTTTGCAGGCAGTTAGGAGCATTACAGTGGTTATAAATAGGAAGATTTTTGTTATTGGTGTATTCGACAAGTTATTGAAATTTAGAGAATGCATAAAACCATTAGAATGTCCATGCCTAAAACGGTTTTGTAAAAGGCTGTTGCTTTAGCAATTTTTGGGGTGGATATGTTTATCATAATTCTTTTGACGATGTGATAAATATAGGGATTCCTGATAAAAAGATGCATTTATGTTATGGTTTTCTGATTTAGGCGATACTTAACGAAAATCATCTTCGCTAAACTTTTCGTTTGTTTGGATAGAGATTTATATCCTCAACATTCTTTCCTTCTCAACAAAATGGCAATGTTAGAAGAGTTGCCGATACAAGATGATCTTCCTATTTTACCAGTTGGTAAATAATCGGTGATCATTACTGCATGATTACGCTAAGTAATGGTAAGTATATTTCTTATTGTTAGTAAGTTATGTTAGTTTATTTTGACCGAATTTTTGGAAATATCCCCTTGTTTTTCTGACTCATTTGTTATGGTGCTTAGGAAAAGGCTAACGTCTTAATTTCATTTGCGGTGAATAACTGAATTATTCTCCGCTTAATTTGCGGTGAATAATAATTGTATTTACCGCAAAACGATTTAAGATATGGCAATTTACATACATAAAAGACATAACTGGACAAATTTCCATTGGGATGAGCAAGAGATTATTCACTTGTTAAGTGAGGTTCGGTATTTGCAGGGAAAAATAATAGGAAAGGTTGAATTACTAAGTTTTAAGTTAAAGGATGAAGCCAATTTAGAGACACTTATCCAAGATGTTGTTCAATCTTCAGAAATAGAGGGTGAGATATTAAACCCTGAACAGGTTAGATCTTCTATTGCTACTCGATTAGGATTAGATAATTCTAATTTGACACATCCTGATCGTCATATTGATGGAGTAGTAGAAATGATGTTAGATGCAACGCAAAATAGTGATAAGACCTTGAGTGAAGAAAGATTATTTAATTGGCAAGGGGCATTATTTCCGACATGCAGAAGTGGATTGTATAAAATTGAAATCGCAAAATGGAGAAGTGGTGATACGCAAGTGGTATCAGGAGGAATGGGAAGAGAAATTGTTCACTTTGAAGCCCCTAAAGCTGAAAAACTAGTCGAGGAAATGACTAAGTTAATTAATTGGTTTAATACAGAGTTGAGCATTGATCCAGTTTTGAAAGCCGCTATTGCTCATTTATGGTTTGTCACGATACATCCGTTTGATGACGGCAATGGTCGCATCGCGAGGGCAATAACAGATATGCAATTGTCAAAAGCTGATGGCGTAAATCAACGCTTTTATAGTATGTCAGCGCAAATCAAAAATGAGAGAAAAGGATACTACGATATTTTAGAAAAAACGCAAAAAGGAGATTCTGAAATCACAGCATGGATTGTTTGGTTTCTAAAATGTCTTCAGAAGGCTATCTTATCCTCCAATACTATAATCGATAAGGTAGTTAAAAAGCATCATTTCTGGACAATTAATGCTTCAAAAATAAGTAATGACAGACAACGTTTGATGCTGAATAAATTAATGGATAATTTTGAAGGAAATTTAACATCTTCGAAGTGGGCAAAGATGACTAAAGTATCTGCGGACACAGCATTACGTGATATTACAGATTTAGTTAATAAAGGTGTAATATTGAAAGCCGATTCTGGGGGTAGAAGTACCAACTACGAACTAAATTGGTAGTGATTAATCGGCTCAATTACTCATGATCAGTTATGCAGACCGGATGATGCTCTACTGGGAAATTACATGAATTGGCAATAAAACATAATTGATTGGCCTTTGTGTGCAATGACAAAGCTAAATCAATCTGATTAGCCTCAGAAATGATTACTTTAGGATTAAGGATTACTTTAACAATGCGCCCACTTCCCTCAGTATTTACCTCGAGTATGGCTTCTGCATCATCTGAGTAGGATAGTACTTCAATTTTTTCTTTTTCGCAGCAATATAAATACGACATCATGTGGCATGATGCTAAGCTGCTCAACAAAAGGTCTTCAGGATTGTATAAATCAGGATCACCTTTAAATGCTTTAGCTGCTGAAACATTTAAATCAGGTTTCCCTGCTATTTTAATTGAATGGTTCTTTACTATTCTGCGATGATTAGCTAATTCGATTTTCGATTTAGCAGCCCATTTTAAGTCGATTTTAAAAATGTGATTTGAAGACATGTTGTTTTTTTAATTGTATTTTCTATTTACCGGTCAGTATTAACAGGATTTTTTTTTCTTCAATAACTCCAAAAATATTAATATTTTTAAATGCATGTCATTTAAAAAGTGCCTGTTATGGGGAAATTTAAAACGCCCGGGGTTTATATTGAAGAAATTCCGAATTTACCTCCTTCAATAGTATCTGTAGAAACAGCAATCCCAGCATTTATTGGCTATACAGAAAAAGCTGAATGGAAAGAAAAAGATGATCTGAGAAATGTACCCAGAAGGATAACATCTATGCTGGAGTATGAGCAGTATTTTGGCTTTCCTGATCCGGAAAGAGGGAGTTTGTCAGTAGTTTTTGAGGCAAACGGTGAGGTGAATGCCAGAGTGGATGAAACAAAAAGGTCTAAATTTTTGATGCATTATTCGTTGCAACTGTATTTTGTAAATGGTGGCGGTGCCTGTTGGATATGTTCTGTCGGTAACTATGGAGGCAGTCTGGAAGGTCTGTTGGAAGTTCAAGATCTTAAAAATGGATTAACTAAAGTCGCTGCTATAGATGAAGTAACGCTTTTGGTCTTTCCTGACACTGTCAATCTCGAAACGAAGGAAGAATACTATGATATTCATAAACAGGCCATCCTTCAAAGTACGTTTCTTAAAGATCGGTTTACTGTGATGGATGTATACCATACCGCTTCCAATTCATGGGCCATGGATATATCAGATTTGAGAGCTGGTATGGCACTAAGTACTGCTGAGTTGAAATATGCTGCAGTATATTTTCCTAAATTATACACTGGAGTTGATTTTTATCTTCCTGCAGAAGATCCATCCATTGATGAGCAGATTAGTATTGAAGGCATACCTGGTGCTTCTAAACTTTCTGATTTAATAGCAGAAAATAAAGCACAATATTTATTGGCCAGAACTACATTAACCAACCTGCCAATGTTATTGCCAGTTTCGGCAGCGATAGTTGGAATATACGCGCAAATTGATAATACCAGAGGGGTGTGGAAAGCCCCGGCTAATATTAATATTATAAATGTTATTCGTCCTGAGTTTTTGTTAACCCAGGATGATCAGGATGACCTTAATATAGATAAGGTCGCTGGAAAATCTATAAACGTAATCAGGAGTTTTTCTGGTCGGGGAACTGCAGTTGTCTGGGGGGCTCGTACATTGGCCGGTAATGATAACGAATGGCGTTACGTACCTATAAGAAGATTCTTTAATATGATAGAAGAATCTATAAAAAAGGCTACAGAACAATTTATATTTGAGCCCAATGACCGCAATACCTGGGTAAAGGTACAATCAATGATTGAAAACTATTTGACCACACAGTTTAAAGCTGGTGCATTGATGGGCACAACAACCAAAGATGCTTTCTTTGTGCACATTGGTTTAGGTCAAACTATGAGTAGTCTCGATATTCAGGAAGGTAGAATGATTGTGAACATTGGCATGGCTCCAATTCGTCCTGCAGAATTTATTATGCTGCAGATCATCCTGCGTATGCAAAATTCCGTTTAGGTAATATATTTTTAAATGAACCGTGTTTTGATGAATTGGCCCCCTTATGGCTATCTTTGCCTGGAGATGAAAAAGCAGCATATTCAGGATACTTTCGGAAATATTGACATTTACTTATTTGACCAGATACTTAAGGGCATTTACGACGATTGTGACATGATCTTAGATGCCGGTTGCGGAACAGGCAGAAACCTACTGTACCTGTTGAAATGCGGAGCTAGTGTATTTGGTGTAGATCAAAACCCCGAAGCCATTGCTCAACTAAGAACCCTTGGAAGCTCATTTCCTCAGATTGATACGGAAGAGAACTTTAAGGTGGCTTCTGTGGAGCAGTTGCCCTTTGAAAGTGAAACCTTTGATTTAGTCATCAGTAGTGCTGTATTGCATTTCGCAGAAAACCTCAGTCATTTTGAAGCCATGCTGAATTCTATGTGGGACGTGCTCAAACCTGGAGGGTATTTTTTCTGTCGGTTGGCCTCGAAAATCGGGATCGAATCCTTAGTCGGGTTTATCGGAAATGGCAGATACATCCTTCCTGATGGATCGGAACGCTTTCTGGTGAATCAGGAGATGCTGCTCAGACTGACCAAAAAGCTTGGCGGAGAACTTCATGAACCCATCAAGACTACTAACGTTCAGAACCTGAGAAGTATGACTACTTGGTGCGTGCGCAAAAGCGGTTAGCCCTACCTTGGCTCTTCATTGAATAATAATAATCATTTAGATGTAACTATTAATAAAAAAGCAAGAGAACAATATCTGGAATATGATATTAATACTAGTTTTGAAATGTAACTCCTCTTAATAAGAACTGCATGTCGCCAAACATAAATAAAAAAGCTGCACCATTAATGGTTATCCTTGCCTTTGCTATTGTTTATGTGGTATGGGGATCTACTTATTTCTTCATTCAAAAGGCGTTGGCGGGCTTTCCTCCATTTATTCTGGGTGCTTTTCGTTTTCTGGCTGCTGGCTTTCTGCTCATCATCTGGTGCTCAATAAAAGGTGAAAAAATATTTGATAAAAAAAGTATTAAGCACGCCGCAATTGGAGGTATCTTGATGTTAGGTGTTGGAAATGGCCTGGTAATATGGGTTGAGCAATTCACTCCGAGTGGACTTGTCGCTATTCTGGTTTCTTCGGCAGCCATGTGGTTTGTAATTCTGGATAAGCCCAAATGGAAAGAGAATTTAAAAAGCACCTCTACTGTTGCCGGTCTGATTATTGGTTTTATCGGTGTTATCCTGCTATTTGCTGAACAAATGATGCAAACCATGAATAGCGCAGAGAACGGAACTCGGATATTGGGAATAATTTTATTACTGTTAGCCCCTATAGGCTGGGCCGCGGGTTCATTATATTCAAAATACAATTCTGATAATAAGGTCTCTGTGTCTGTTAGCACTTCGTGGCAAATGCTTGCAGCTGGCCTGGCTTTTATCCCTGGCATGTTGATCACCGCTGAGATTAAGGATTTCAACTTGCAAAATGTATCTACCGACGCCTGGCTGTCTGTGGGTTACCTGATCATTTTCGGATCTATTCTGGCGTTTAGTGCTTATGTATGGTTGCTAACTGTGCGCCCTGCCACACAGGTGAGTACCTATGCTTATGTAAATCCTGTTGTCGCAGTTTTACTCAGTATTCTTTTTACGAATGAAAGTGTCACCCTTATTCAAATTATCGGCTTATTAGTGATACTTGGCAGCGTACTGTTGATTAATCTTGCCAAGTACAGAAAAAAGATTAAATAAAAAGAAGTTGCCTCATCAGTACAATAATTAAGTAATTTCTTTTAAATCTATTTATCGACCAGGTAATTACTATTTACTTTGAAGAGTGGGTCAGGATCAATAGCAAAGTTCATGTTATCTTATATTTCCGCTATATGAGCGTAATTCTTTTTCCTAATCTTCTTTAGGGAAACATTGGGGACCAACTGCACCTCCACCATATTCCAAAACGATATTCATCTTGTAATATATATAAGTGCAACCGTTATTGTATTTGTCTATTTTTGCTTTATCCGGATTTTGTTCAAAGATTAGGTAGGAGTATTTGGCCATGCTACTTCTGGAAAAACCAATTTCTGGTATGGTGTCGTTTTCAATGGATATACAATTGGCTTGATCGAGCAGTTGTTTAATCGTCTTTTAAAGTTTCATCAGTCCAATTTAGTCTGCTGCACATTCTTTTAAGCTCAGCAGAGTCATAGCCCATATTCCATTGCTGATCAGTTTCCAGCGAATTGAAATTGTCGGCATTGTAATATTGAATCCGCATATCCACACTTGGTTGAGTACTGATGACGTTATTGTCAGGTTGAAATTCAATGTATACTAAATACCCTTTAGGTACTAGCTTCTTGTATGTGTCGATTTGATTTTGAATTTTGGTGTAATTGCTATCGATGTTGGCTATGAGTTCTTTTCTACTGCTGCTTGGCAAGCTACCCATAAAGAGTAAAAATTCTTTGGTTTTTTCGTCGGCTGAATTATAGTGGCTTTTGAATTCTTTGATGCGATCTTCTGTTCCGAGTTTTTTAAAAATTGTCTGTAAAAGAGAGTCTTTATTGATGGCTGGATTGAACCGCTGTGCGCTGACACAAAGGGCGAAAAGACTAATTATAGTGGTAAGAGTGAGAAAACGTTTCATACTTTATGGAATTTTAATGGAATTGGATTCTTCGATTGTCTAATATTATGCCAGGAATCTAAATTACAAATGTTAACGAAGATTTATCAAAAAAACACTATTTTGGTTTCCAATTGCATGCTTTAAATTAATTCACGCTAAGTTTGTATCATGTTGATATTGCTGGATATAGACGGAGTAATGGTTCCTGCTAATTCATGGAGAAGTCCCGAAATCATTGATGATGGTTTTCCTGTTTTTGATAGGAGAGCGGTATTAGCGCTTGGGAAGATTATTTTGGAGACTAAAGCAGGGATTCTTTTAACGACTTCTCATAAATCCAGATATTCAATTGATCAATGGCGTGATATCTTTAAAACCAGAGGGATTCTTGTCAGGGAATTTGACCGGTTAGGGGATAACATTACTGGTTTAAATCGTAGGGAAGAGATTTTAGCGTGGTATAAGGCTACAATGGGTTTTCAGAAAGATTTTGTAATCATTGATGATGATAAGTCTTTAAATACTTTGCCAAAGGATATTAAGGACCGGTTTGTTTTAACAAGTGGTTCTGTTGGTTTAACCGATGAACTTGCCGATCAGGCTATTTCGGTACTTAAAGCTGGTGCGTTACGGCCTGAATAGCATTTAGTAAAAGGTTATGGCTTTTGAATTACCTCCAGAAAGGATTAAAGGAACTAAAGGAAAAGCTGGATAAGGTTAAGGATTAAGAAGGAAATGACTAGAAAGATTGTTTGCGGGTAATGGTCATGATTTTGTAGTGTTAATTTTTCTGCTGTTTCTTATTGCTGGTTTTGTTTTCTCCATGCTTCCAGGCTGAGTTCGGTATCTACTGCCGCATCGTAGATGTTTATTTGATTGATAAAAATCGTAAACCTAAGACTAAAATGGACATATCTAACAAACCTACTTTGAATTACGAAATCACTTTTACAGTAATCAATAATGGGGTTAAATCCCCAAAAGTGTTATTAATGTCGAGGCATGGAAGTTCGGGTGAGGAAGCTTCTCAAGATCTGGTGTTTAACTGACTCCAGAATTATTTGAGAATGAAGAACTATTCAGAAGTGTGACGCAGCATTTAGCTTGGTTCCTACCTCGACATTATTCTTTTGCGGCTTTGGGTGGGTATTTCGCCAAAAGTGGTTCTTCCCCACTTTTGGTGGTTAAGTTGGTTTGAGTACTAATCTTTTTCTGAGCAATTCTAAGCTAGCCCTGCCGTACATTTGCCGTTTGATGGTCTTTAGCTTATTTACATTGCCTTCTACCGGGCCATTGCTCCAAGGCAAGCTGATTGCGTTTTCAATGGCTTCGTAATCCCTTAACAGGCCATTTGCAAAAGTGACGATCTCGCTAATGCCTGAGTCCAGCACATTTTCTATCCAGCTCCGAAGTTGATTCGCCACCTTGTTTTCCATAAGATTGCGGAATCCTCTTGCCAGTAATAAGGCGCGTTCTAAGCCAGATGATGATTTGCATAAATTGCATATTAGCTCTTTCTGTGTTGTAGTAAGCTTGTTTTCTGGAATCATAAACAGCATTGCAGCATTAGAGGGCTTAAAGAATGAGCCTGATTGTTGCGGCGACTTTGGATTTCTTGCTTTCTTTCCAATACGAATGCCGTAGTAAGCCAGGGCCTCAGAAAGCGTACTATATCCTCCCGGATATCCCATATGCCGCAACTCACTCCATAATGTTTTCAAATAAAGGCCATCATCTTCTTCCATTCGCTTTTTTATATAATTGAAGTAGTTCTCGATCATACCTCTGTCTTTGTAGGACTTACGGACCAGGTTTTCTGTCAACATGTATTTTCTAACTGTTTCTCTGTGCATACCCAATTGTCTTGCAATTCCTTTTATTGATAAGCCTTCTGCCTGTAATATCTTCATCTCATCAAACCGTTGCCTTATAATTCCGGTAGAAGCCACTTCTTTTTCTCTAACAGGCAATTCATCGGGTATTTCCAATGTGCTTTCCTCGATCTTCGGCGCTAATGACCTACTTAATCTGGTATATTCCCGGGTCATCATTTTAGTGAGGGCTTCGCCGAGGTTTTTCAGTAAATGCCATCGATCGGTCACTTGGATAGCCTGAGGTGCACCTTTAGTGGCCGCACGTCTATATTTGCCATAACGATCCCTGGTTATTATTTCAAGTTTTGGCTGTTTCTGAAACCATGTAATTAAACTCTTCTCTTCTCTATCGGGCAGCAAATCGACAACTCTTCTCGTTGTCAAATCTACCAGAATACTGCCATACCTTTCCCGCTTTTTGTAAGCCCAATCATCAACCCCTATAGCCGTGAAAATATCAGGTTCAGGTAATGGAGCCCTATTGATAAGTCTCAGCAAAGTAGTATCGCTGACCGGTATTGAAAAATGACAACATATTCGTTCTGTAGGTTTGCCACCCAATTCTAAAGCGGTATTAAATAGCTTTTCTTCCAGACGCTTTGTTGTCCGCTTGCATGGTTTGAAATGATCTTCATAGCGTTCTGTAAAAATTCTAAGCGGACACTCATCGGTGAGACAATAAAATTTACGAGATTTCAGAAAAATCTTGCAAGCTTTTCCAAAAGTCGGCAAGTCATTAAATTTCCTCGTATAATAACTATGTAATTTGGTCGACGGTTCGCAGCAGTTCGGACATAAACATATTTTCTGCCGACTCTGAACGTATATATTTATCTGATCAGACTGATTATCTACCGAAATAACCTTAAATACATCAGCAGAAGAGAATATTAGATTCGTAAGGGTCATTAATTTCTAACGACCACAACCATTCAATTATCATAATTACCACCAAAAGTGGGGAAGAACCACTTTCGCCGAAATGTACAATGATGACAAACAAATAAACAAACAAACAAACCCATTTTAAAGATTAATTACACTTGATTTATAGCGCCGATACGCTAAAGCTAGAAAATTAGCTAGTAAAAATGTACTTGATAGGACGGATACATCTGATGAAATTGATAGCCAAAACGTCTAAGAAAAGTATTACAACTTTCTGGAAAAGTCCGGGGGATATTATCAGGTTGAAAGCAAGCCTACTGCCATACCTACATGCCCGAAAAAGCGCATTGAAGTTTGCCCCCCAATGCGCTTTATAATATAATTTATAGAAGTTTACATCCTTCAATCAGCCTGTTTTAAGCTTCCAGAGCTAGCTTAATGCTGTTAAAATTACGGATATTTAATCTGTACTCATATCTTATTGGCATTTTTTTAAGTCTATGAATAAGCTCATATATCTTTTATTTATGAAAATGTAATTAGAATATTAAATTTGTGGTGAATTTAATTAATTCTACCACTCCTATTACTCTTTTGTCCTCCCTGGGTCATAGTTGCTCCGATAGCATAAGCATAGTAAGGAATAATCACTCCATTTGAGTCTGTGTCATGGTCTCTGTAGCACACAAAATTTCCATCGTCCTGAAGAACCCAGACAGCATTTGGGGCAATGTTAATAGGACGCGGCGCCCAATTTACCCAGTAATAATTTGTGTTACCTTCGTAACATCCTATACCAGAATCATAAAATCTAACTTGGGTACTATTATTTCCTCTTTTTTTACCAGATGCCCAGATCGGGGTCGTTCCATTATACAAAACTAAATTACCATCGGACTGAAACTCTAAATGATAAACTCCATTTCTTAGAACAGTAGTCCCTGCATTAAAAGTATGACGGCCAGGAAAACCAACTACAATGAACTTGGCATTGGCAGGATTGCTCCAATCAATAGGAGCTGCTGGAGAAACTACTGGCGGGAGTATCGTTTCGTAACCGACGGATGTGTATTTTGTCACCTTTGTAGTTGGAGATGTTACATAGTCAAAACAGGAATATTTTAATTTAATTACCCCTCCTATTTTATTCGCAGGTAAAGTCCCTGAAAACGTTAAAAGAGTTGTACTCAAAAGGTTCGATGAAAATGCGCTATTAGCAATTGACATTGGTGATGATATCTCCTCGATAATGCCATTTTTTTCATAAACCAACGTAATGACCATATCAGCAGCAAATGGTCCAAAAGTAGTAATGTCACGTTGAGTCGTTGCAATAACTTTAAACGTTATTGGAGTCGCAACATTAGTATTATTGATAGTAATTTTTCCATTGGAAACAACCGGAGAAGATATATCAAATACAAATATGCCTTGTGCATTTGCAATAGATGAGCATATTAAAAACACAAGTGCATTAATCAAAAACAATCTATAATTTTTCATTCAATTTTAATTAGATTCATATTTAAATTTATATTCATTAGATATTTCATAGAAAGCTTGAATTTCCTCTAGCGATCCACGGAAAGGTGAATCAGGGATGTAAAATTCATTCTTAACAGCATCAAACTTTACGTCATTAATATTAACTCCCTGTAAGGTGCTAACGAACTTAACAAGTTTATCATAGTTCTGAATAGAACTCTCCATATTAGACTCGGCAACCGAAATTCCCTCTTTCTTTTCGCAACTTACAAGTGCTCCAGACGCTAGAAAAGCAATTAATGCTATTCCTTTTTTAAATTTTAACATAATTATATATAAATGCTTGCCTACTCTTTTTAAGATTTTCGGCTTCCTCTAAAGTTTTATAAAATACCATTTCTAATCCAGAACAATCCGGCCACATAAAATTGAAGTGTTTGCTCCGTTTTCGTGATGTAAATAGGCGGTTAGGATGCTCGGAAAGAATTCTGTAATTGAAAAACATAATAATATGAGAGACTATATTTAATTAGGCATTGAGATCTGCTTTTTTATAAATGTATTCTAAAAGTTTTAAAAGAATGTGTTTTTTACGTAGACGCGTATTTATATTACGCGAATGAATACCATTATTACATGAACGAAGATTTGTCTTATCCGTATATAGCTATACAGTTGCTAACTGTGCGCCCTGCCACACAGGTGAGTACCTATGCCTATGTAAATCCTGTTGTCGCAGTTTTACTCAGTATTCTTTTTACGAATGAAAGTGTCACCCTTATTCAAATTATCGGCTTATTGGTGATACTTGGCAGCGTACTGTTAATTAATCTTGCCAAGTACAGAAAAAAAGATTAAATAAAAATCTATTCCCAACAGAATTTTTTAGGTAAGTTTTAATTGGTTTTGTATTTATCTGTTAAATTTTACATTGTTGATGACTTCCATAAACAGATTATTAGCCTCAACATTCTTGTTTGATGGGTATTCAATTATTCCCCGAAAGAGATGTCTAGTCTTTGGATCATAACAAAAATATTCAATAGCATTTTTAGGAGTTAATTTTTTTTGTAATAGTAAAAACTCTATAGGCATTTAAAGTTTTTATCTCAGTTTTAAATACAGTTGTATCTCTTACGTTGGCATTTCTCATCCTTTCATTATTCCTCAGACATATCTGTTCAATTTAGATCATACAAAGCAAAAAAAGGTAATCTAAAGATTAAATATTACCTCCCTTAAATTTGTTGCCCCCTGCTATCATCTCGATAGTAGGAGCTGCTACTAGGACAGGAGCTATAGCTGCTACAATAACTATAATAGTGGTAGTTTAGCTTTGGATGGTTTTTAATTATATAAAAATGGAGAAAGAATATTATTACAAAGTATTTTTGGAAGTTGCGCTTAAAGGAGCGGATTTTGTTTTTGGGCATATCAATATCTCAAACATTCCTTACAGTAAGTTTGATGAATTGTTTAGAGATCAAGTCACAGGAGAAAGATTTTTATTCGATGACTCTTTGGGCTATTTTATTGAGAAGGAATTATATCTGCAACACAAAGAATACCTAGATAAAAATATCCCGTTCACCTTTGACTTTGACCTATTTGTCTATAGTGTAGGTCTTAGAGGAGTTGATCAGCAAAAGTATAAAAAAGACTATTATGAAGAACTGCCTCCTTTATTTTAATAATAGTATTTTTTTTATAAGATTGTGGCTAAAAACCACTTTGTAGAAATTGAGTTTTCAGGTGATAAGGAGCTTTTTCGTTTTTGCATTAAAGCACTTGACTCTACAGCAAGAGATATAACTAGCCCCATGTTTCTAGAATGAGATTTGTCAACCCAGACTGCAAAAGTGGATAGTTTAATAAAACCTATTGGATGGAATAGAGGAACTTTTGCTAAAAAAATGATTCATATGATGCTTTACTTATTTGGAGGATAGTAAAAACGTTTAGCAGCGAACATCTATAGAAGGGAGAAAGAACAAATAGCTTTGTAATTCCATATATTAGAAAATGATAGAAAAACTATATTACCTGCTTTATAAAGTAGTTAAAACTACAAGAAAAAATGATCAACCTTTTTTCAACTCATACCTTGCGTTAAGCTTCTTAGAATTTATGAACTTAGCGACAATATTTGGAATAGTAAATTATTTTCTCAAGTATCGTATTTCTGAAGATATTGGTGTAAAGGCCACTTTGATAATTTTTGGTGCTATTCTTTTGTATAACTATTTTAGAGTGTGGGTGAAAAAAGAAGCTATTATTTCTAAATATGAAAGTTTGCCAAATAGTAATAATAAGTTAATTGCCTGGGTTTTTATTATACTTTCATTCTCTTTTTTTTTTATTGTGCTTAATAACCTTGTAGAATATCAACCTAAGTAATTCACCTTACAATCTAGGTGAAGTAGTCCTATGCAAGATTTTTGGGTATTAAGTTTTCATAGTGGTCTACATCATTTATTTGCAGGATTTAAGGAGTTGAACTATCTAAAATAGAGCTGATAGCATGTTTAGTTGCATACTTAGATATGCAGAAAGATATGCTCTTAAAATCTGCAATTGATGTTTTTGGTGTTTAAGAACTACTTGCTTTCGCGTTGGATAAAGGAGAAAAGACTGCTAATGGAAAGCTTTGTTAGAAAAGGCATTGATTTTTTGCAATATATATGAACTAATTTCTTCAGCGTTAGCATATACCATAAAATGCCCGGCAGCATTTATGATCACATCAGGTTTGCAATACCTGATTGGTAGTGTAATATCTTTATTGCCATGGATATGAGTTAAATTCTCAGGCCTATCCGAATTTTTCCATTCTAAGATACTCGTTAATGCCCATTTCATAAAAACCGGATCACTATCTAAAATTAATGTTTTAAGTAAAACTCTTTCTTCCGGAGTTTTGCCACCTAAAAGTTTTGTTGGAATAAATTTGGCTTGTTTGATTAATCTTGCAGTTATCATTTTTTGCAACTTCAATTTACCAGCAAGTTTAAAATACCAGGGGATCTGTTTATAACTTGGAACGCTCGAAATCAAAAATGTGTGAATTGGATTTAGTTTCTTTGCAATTTCCGTAGCCATCATACCACCCATTGACAAGCCAATTAAATAGAATGGGGTAGTATGATCAATTCCTGCAGCAAGTCTAATAGCATAGTCTTCCAATAGCTCATCAGGCAAAGGAACGATCCAGTCCAGATACATTAATTCGAAATCCGTGGGAAATACAAGATTTCTAAAGACTCGTCTATCGGCACCTAAACCGCTAATGAAATAAATTCTCACTTTTCCACTCATATAAGGCCTAACCATTGTCATCGCCAGCCAAGAGCAGGTGCTACGTGCTCCAGAATAGCAGACAGTATATGAATATTGTAGTCTACACCCAAAGTGTTCGGTATAGTCAAAAGTACAGTATCCGCTTCCTGTATAGCCTCGTCCTGAGCCAATTCCCTAATGAGCTGATCGGGTTCTGCCGCATAGCTCTTACCAAAGACCGCGCGTTGAGTAGGCTCAATATAGCCAAAGCTATCAGCGTTCTTTCCCTGCTGTCCAAAGTAATATCTGTCCTGATCGTTAACCAACGCAAAAATCGAACGGCTTACCGAAACCCTGGCCTCACGCTCGTGTCCTGCTTTTTTCCAGGCATCTTTATAAAGCCTGATTTGCTCAGCCTGCTGGATATGAAAAGGCTTACCGTTTTCATCGAATTTCAAAGTAGAACTTTGTAGGTTCATTCCATTTTCGGCCGCCCATACTGCTGTGGCATTTGATGCAGCTCCCCACCAGATGCGTTCTCGCAAGCCATCTGAGTATGGTTCCAATCTTAACAGACCCGGAGGATTTGGAAACATCGGAGTAGGATTGGGCTGAGCAAAACCTTGGCCCTTCAACTTATCCAAAAACTCCAGTGCCTTTTCTCTTCCCATATCCGCATCATTTTGACCTTCTTTAGGTGCAAAACCAAAATGCCGCCAACCTTCTATCACCTGTTCTGGAGAACCCCTGCTGATACCCAGTTGCAAACGTCCGCCAGAGATCAGATCGGCAGCACCTGCATCTTCAACCATGTACAAGGGGTTTTCATAGCGCATATCGATCACGCCTGTACCAATTTCTATTTTGCTGGTCTTTGCTCCGATTGCCGAAAGCAGTGGAAATGGTGAGGCAAGCTGTTTGGCAAAATGATGAACCCTAAAGTAAGCACCATCCAGACCTATTTCTTCTGCTGCAACAGCAAGATCAATGGACTGGAGCAAGGTGTCGCCCGCTGTACGGGTGAGATACGAGGGATGTTCTGACCAATGACCAAAGGATAAAAAACCTATTTTTTTCATTTTACCGGGATTACATTCAAATTTAGGAATACGAAAGTTTAAGATAGGTCATAGCCCAGTCATAACGATGAATGCATTCGATGCTATGCTAACTTTTGAAGATAGTTAAGAAAGTCTATTAAAGGAGTTATCGAAACCTTGCGGTTTGTAGCAAATTAATAAACTTGTCCGGAGTCATCCGCTTCATATTGTCTGGCGGATTCAATGAGTCTTTTTTTTATTCTGGAAGCCAGGTTTCGAGGCGCCAGTACTTTCATGCATTCACCAAAGCCGAGAATTTCTCTTTCCAACTCAAAGTTTAATACCACATCAACTCTAAAGGTCAGACCATCATTATCTTCTTTCAATACTTGCTGACTATGATGCAATGGCTTAGTTAGTATATAGGGAGCATTTTGTTTATTAATTTTTAAAATGACTTTGTGCGGCCTATCTTTTTCAGATTTAGTTACTCCAATCAGGTCTTCAAAATAGCGGTCAAAATCTACACCTTTATATTCGACATAAGGTTCATTTGGGAGTTCCTGAAATTCGATGATCCGATCAAGAGCGAGCGTAAGCAATTGCGCACCCTTCCTTTTCTTTACAATAACAAACCATCTATTTCTGTATTCTTTTAAAAGATAAGGAAAATAAATACCCTGACTCGCTTGTAATGCTTTAAATGACCGGTAACTAATCAGCAGTGATTTTTGTTGAAGAATAGCCTGATAAAGCGGATTAATATATTCCAATCCCCTTAGTTGCTTATTACTTTCAAATTGAATATAGTTCTTACTGGCGTTGGTGGATTTATAAAGGTTATTCTCCAGTTTGGCAATCATATCGCTCATCTCATCAAAATAATTAAAGCCGTTGAACTGCTTGAGCACACCAACAATTTCTTTCATTTTTTCTACATCACCGGAATTGATCGGAACTTTGGTTATGCTGTAAGCCAAATCGCTATAACTGTAGAATTTCCTATCAGTAACAACAATTGGTGCGTTATAGCCTAGCTTATCACTGCGCATCAATTGAATGTCGGCCTGAACTGTGCGTTTGCTTACACCGGAAGTAATCCCTTCATACTCGTATAGTCTGGAAGCTACCTTTTCGATAATATCATCCAATGTCCATTTTCTAAACCTGTTTTTTAGGCACTCATCAATGGTTTTATATCGAATTAAGGCAAGTTTATTTATTGACATATCACATCTAAGGGGTTAAAAAATCAAAATAAATAACGAATAAAGATAGGAAACGAAATTCACTACGCAATAGAATTGCGTAATTGAAGTTAAAAAATAGTAAAATCGAGAGTTAAATAAATTAATCACAATGATTAACAGTGAGTTATGGAAATATTTTTATATATTTTTTATTACGCAATTATGCTGCGTAGTAGCTCATGCATCTTTGTAATGTCAACAATAAGACAGGTTCTTTGAAAAATAAAACGTACGAAAGTACATTAAGATATTCCCGAAAGGGAATGGTGATCGAAAGGATAAACATCCATAGTTGCGAGTCTCTGATGGCTCCATAGTATTGCGCTGTTCAGCGACAATATTCTGATGTTTAAAATGGCTGATTGTCCAATTTGTGTGTCGCAGGTTCGAATCCTGCTCCTGGTAAAACAGGATAACTCAGGGGTTAGAGTAACAAATCAATTGCAGGTTCGAATCCTGCCTCCAGAGTATGGAGTAGCAAAATGGTAATGCACCGGATTTAGGTCCCGAAAAAGAAGGAACACTTTTCAAATGTTCCATTGCCAAAAGCACCAAGAAAGACATTCCGCTTTATGGAAATAACGCTCCATACCATAAAGCAGTTTGATTTATGCTTTGCAGGTATAATATAGAAAGGCAGATTTTACTGCAGCTATCTGTTCTTAGAAAGATCAAAAACGTTCTCAACGTTCTCAACGCGTTTTAACGAGATCTTTAAAGAATTGAATAACTGCTTTAAAAAGAAACCGAGTATCATTTGTACCTCCGTATAAAACAGATGAATGTCTTTTGAAAGTGCTTTATTAAAAGAATAAAATTCGACGCAGGAAGGTGCAGATCAATAAAGAGGATATCTCTCCTTCCTTAAGTCAGAAATAACTATAGCAACCAACTAAAATTAAAATATGAAAAGAGTAATGATCAATACCAACTCTGCGGGGTTGGTTTACAGAAAAAATGAATTTAAACGTGTATTGACTGCCGGAAACCACTGGTTGGGTTTTGGAGAATCAGTAATCACTTATGATATGGCAAAAACATTTATTGCCTCTACAGAATTAGACATTTTGTTATTGAATAAAGATTTTGAAGAATTGGTGACTACCATACAGGTGGCAGACAACGAATTGGTATTGGTTTATCAAAATAAGAATTTCAAACAGGTATTGAGTGCAGGAAAATATGCTTTCTGGAAAGGTTTAAACAAATATTCATTTGTTCCAGTCAACTTGGATAACTATGAAATTGCAGCAGATATCGATAAAAATACCGTAGAAAAGCCTCAGTTAGCAGGTTATATCAGAGTTTTCAAAGTAGAAAATTATGAAAAAGGCTTGCTGATGGTTGACGGGAATTTTGAAAAAGTAATGGAGCCAGGTAATTACATATTCTGGAAGAACAGAACTGTAATCCAGGTTTTAAAGACAGATATGCGTCAATTGAACATGGAAATTATCGGACAGGAAATCCTGACCAAAGATAAGGCACAGTTGCGCATCAATTTCAGCATGCAATACAAGGTTACTGACCTGATGAAAGCTTTATTGGAAAATAAAGAGTTCGACAAGCAATTGTATGTCAGCATTCAATTGAGTTTAAGGGAAATCGTTGGAAAAATGACTTTCGATGAACTCATGGAAAATAAAGACAAGATCTCTGAAAACGTCTTGAATATTTGTGCAGGCAAAGCTGAAGGTTTAGGGGTAAAATTGATAGACTGCGGGGTAAAAGACATCGTATTACCAGGAGACATCAAGGAGATCATGAATCAGGTATTAATTGCCGAGAAAAGGGCACAAGCCAATTTAATCACACGTAGAGAGGAAACTGCGTCTGCCAGAAGTTTGTTAAACACGGCAAAGTTAATGGAAGACAATGCAATGCTCTACAAATTGAAAGAAATGGAATATGTAGAAAAGATTGCGGAGAAGATCAACACCATTAGCTTGTCAGGAAGCGGGCAGATCGTTGATCAGTTGAAACAAATATTTGTAAAATAGGTAGGGCCAAGACCTTACCTTTAAAAGAACAGAAATGAAAACAAGAATACTTAATCAATTACTAGAAATAGAAAAATTGAATTAAGGAATGAACTTTATTAAAAAACAATGAAAACAAAAATAAACGGAGATGACTTGCTGGAAGCTGGTTATACTTCAGGAAAAATACTTGGTATTGCTTTAGCAACTGCAGAGAATTTGCCAGAACTATCAATTAAGGAGCTTAAAGCGCTACTTAAAACAGTAAAAGACAATCCAGAGGATTTCCTAAATGATGAAATCATGAAAACCCTGGCAGCAGAAATCATAGAAGAAAACAAGATTGAGCCTGGGATCTCATTAATGGAAAACGCCCTGCCTTATACTTTGTATGGAGCTGAGCATATTGAAGAAGGTGCAAGAAAACAAATGAACATTGCGATGCGTCTGCCAGTAACCGCTGCAGGTGCGCTAATGCCTGATGCCCATCAAGGTTATGGATTGCCAATTGGCGGTGTTTTAGCCACGCGTAATGCAATTATTCCATATGGTGTGGGTGTTGACATTGGTTGTCGAATGGCGCTTTCTATATTTGACATCACAGAGGCTCATTTTCATGAAAATGAAGCGAAGTTTAAAAGAGAATTGATTGCTCATACCAAGTTTGGCGCTGGACATGGATTTCACGGACAATACAAATCTGATCATGAGGTCTTAAGCAGGAATGAATTTAATTTAACGCCTTTTATTAAGAACCTTCATGATAAAGCCTATTCACAACTGGGAAGCTCCGGAGGTGGAAACCATTTCGCGGAATGGGGGATTATTGAGTTTGAAAAAAGAGACGAAGTCTTGAACATTGAAAAAGGTAGTTATCTGGCGCTGTTAACTCATTCCGGATCCCGTGGATTCGGTGCAACTTTAGCTGGTTATTATACTAAGCTTGCTAAAGAAAACTGTAAATTACCTGCTGAAGCTGCTAACCTCGCTTATCTGGACCTAAAATCGGAAGCTGGTCAGGAATATTGGCTAGCTATGAATCTTGCCGGAGACTATGCTTCCGCCTGTCATGAAATCATCCATAACAAACTGAGCAAGGCAATAGGGGCCGAAGTATTGGCGAAAGTTGAAAACCACCACAACTTTGCCTGGAAGGAAACCTGGAACGGCGAGGAAGTTATTGTCCATAGAAAGGGTGCTACACCAGCAGGTAAAGGTGTGATGGGAATTATTCCCGGTTCAATGACAGCTCCAGGTTTTCTGGTTAGAGGTAAAGGCGTTTCTGATGCGATTAACTCAGCATCACATGGTGCAGGTAGACAAATGAGTCGTTCAAAGGCGATCAAAAGCATCACTAAGGATGAAATGCGAACCGTATTGAAAGACCATAACGTAACCTTAATCGGTGCAGGCTTAGATGAGGCTCCAATGGCTTACAAAGACATAAGTCTGGTAATGGAAGCTCAAAAAGATCTGATTGATGTAGTCGCTAAGTTCACGCCTAAGATGGTGAGAATGGCAGATGACGGAAGTCGTGAGGATTAACAAATGAATATATTGACTTTGATTCAGTTTTTGTAACATTATAATGTTTCAAATTATCATAAGCTCTTTAAAGAATCTTTTATAAAAATGCCACCAAATTGAAATTTACAATTGGTGGCGTTTTTACATATATCACATTCCCTGTTAATATCATTCGATTTCTAAACGCCTTTCAAAACGACTTCCATTCAACTCAAACACATACCTGATAAAAGGCCTGAACACATTCTGAATTACGCCAGTGTGTCGCTGTTGGATGCTTGGAGAAATAATCGAGGTCTGATAATTTCCCATGATGACTTCACCGGTATGTGACAAAACCTCAAAAGAAATCAGCTTAATGGGAACAGAATATCCATTTTCTATCAAAGCAGATAGGTTTGCTGATACATACCCGTTTATCGAAACCTTTGAAGTAGTGTTGACCTGCGTAAAAATCATATCCTCCGGATTCACCACTACTACCTGACAAGCAGACTGTACCCTGGGATGAGGTACTGAAATCGCCCAGATAATAGCTGTTCCTTTCCCTTTGGTCATAATCTTGCCCTGCTGATCTACCGTAGCAACGCTGAGATTGGAGGAATTCCATTTCAATGATTTATCCTTAGCTTGTTCGGGTAGCACCGTTGCTGTTAAGGTATGTTCCTGAGCCACTGCTAAAGACAGAGTAGGTGAGGACAAGATGATTCTTTCCACCTGCACCGGAGTAACCGTAACCTGGCAGCTTGCGGTCTTCCCTCCATCAACGGTGCTAACCCTGATTGTGGTTGTTCCCTCTTTTACTCCCAATACCGTACCCTGTATTACAGTGGCCACCTGCGGATCATCCGAAGACCATGTTAACCGCTGATCAGTCGCATTTGCAGGCAAGATCCTTGAAACCAAACGTGTCCCTGCACCAACTGTGACATAAACTTGTTGAAGGTTCAATGAAACTGATTCAACCGGTACCAGAGCCACCTGAATTCGCAATGTCCCTGTAATAGCTGTCCCTTTGATCTGTGCAACAACATCTGCTGTACCAGCGCCCACTGTCAGGACCTTACCTCCGGAAACCTTGCAAACAGTCTCATCAGAACTCGACCACTCAATTTCCAGCTTATCCGGATCTGTTACCTCTGGTGGATCTATTGAGTAAGTAATCAGGGTTTCTTCCCCCAGAGAAAGCGAAGTTTTTTCTGCCTGTAAACGCAATACCTTTGGCAAAACCGGAACTACCCGAATCTTTATCCTCGCTGTTAATCCCAGCCCCCTGGCAAGGACCGAAACCTCTGTTTCTCCGACCTTTAACCCATAGACCTTACCGTTTTCTACGTTAGCCACACTGGCATCAGATACAGACCAGTCATATCCCGGAGGATTTAATTCGGAAGGAGAGTGGAGTACCTTCAGCTCGGCCGAGCTCCCGGCAGCGACTGTCAGTAGATTTTCCTTAAACTGTATTTGAGTTATCCTGGTCGGCCTCGGGATATCCCCATTTCGACTACAGGCCGACAGGATGATCAACAAAAGCAGTATCCCTCCATATCTGAATGGCTGTCTAGGTTTAAAAATGGCTAACATATGCTTTGGGATTTATTTCTGGGGTTCTGTTGACTTTACGTAGTATTGTACTTCTCCATCACCTATTGGAACTACAAGTGTCTGTTTGTTATTCACGAGCTGGATAGTCCAATTGTTCAAGTTTGTTTTCTTTGCGGGAGAAAGTTCAGCAGATGTATATTGTTTTGTTTCCCCAAATCCCGGAGGGTTAGCCGAGCCACAGGTATTAAAAGACCTGTAATGACCACTGGCATAGTATACATCAAAAGTTTTCGCTTCTTTATCGATCTTCACAGTTCCTTGCTTATAACCCAGCACCTGAGTCCTGCAGTAGGTAGAAGTACTGGTATAATAAAAATACTCCTTTACACGGCCGTCTTTATACAGCATATACCCTAGAGCGATCTCATTTGCCGGACCTTGATAAGTGCCATTATAGTCCCAAAAATTGCTGATTGAACTTACTCCTGCGATCCAGTAACCTACAAGTTCATCGGGTACCGTAGATCTGGGATGATTTCCATAACCCTCTTCAATATCTGGCGACTCTGCCTCGGTTTCTTTACAACCGTATGCTGTGCCAGTCAAAATTGTTATGGATAATAAAAGAATCGGTAAAAATAAGCGAATTGGTCCGCTATAAATTTTTGTTTTATTTGTTTTCATTTGTTGAATGTTAAAATTGAATAAATATGTTTCTGATGATTAAGGGATATATACCCTGGCTTTGAACCGGCCGGTAATACTGGCGGTGTTTATTAGTAGAGGTCCTATTCCGGCATTAGGTACCGTAAAATTGCCCTCCACCCATTTGTTGTCCATTTTTGTGATGTTGATGCTGCCACCACTAGGCAATAAATCTTTTTGCAAAGGGTCCACATAGGCACTGGTATATCCTCCATTACCCATTAGAAAGTGAAACTTGTTTCCTGTAGCAGTCAGATCATAAGAATAGGTGCCTACGCCACCGTTCCAGGCCAGCAGGAATTCACCGCCACCCTCAGCGCCTGGATTAGACAAAAGAAACCTTTGTCCTGACTTTACCGCCGGTGTAACCGGAAATTTTCCATTGCTCACATTTAACTCGGCCCATCCATCACCCATAATCTCGATATTGGACAATAACATAAACGTACCGGTCACCGGCGCATTCAGGCTCAGGCTCACCGTTGCATTGGTAGAACCATTCACCGTAGCAGGAGCCTGATAGGTAATCGTACTGCCATTGGAACTGATGATGTTCCCGGGACCGGTCAAATCCCAGGATTTAATATATTTTGAGGGCAGGGGTACAGGGGTACCTACCGGATAACCTGGCTCAGATGCCCCATCACTGGTTAGCGGTACCAATAAATCCTCGTATTTCGACTGGGTATAAATCAGTGCCTTAACTACCTGTTTATTTCCCGGTTCCAGACTGGCATGAAGTGGCGAAAGCGATACCCGGTTCATCATTGACCAATCACTGAAATGTGTCGTTTTAAATGTTACTGTCTTTCCCTGAATATCATAACTGCTTGCCCCAACAAACTTCCAGACCCCACTTGTCATTTGGTAAGAAAATCCAAAGGTCTCCATCATTGCTATCGAGTCTGTTTCCACAGAAAAAGCATAAGTCAGCGAAACAGGCTTTTCAAACTGGACATCATGCGGAGTAAGTCTAAAGGATTTTCCTGCGCCTGCAATATTTGTTCTGGTAATGGGCTCAATACCAATGGTTGTCTCAGCTTTCAGCGCACCAGCGGGTATATTAATACTCAGACCACATTCCGAAGAAGCGAGCACTCCACCTGCTGGCCCAATACGCCGGGTTACCGCTGCTCCCGTCGAAACTCCCTGTGGCCTAACCAAGGCCACAACCTCGGAACTTTCTTCGTCCACTACTTTTACTTTATCCTTTTTACAGGCGAGTATGCTTACTGCACACAGCATACCTATCAGGTACACACTTAACTTTTTCATGTTCTAATTGCTATCGTATTTGTTTAAAATAATTTGAGATCAAAATTAGCCCGGACACCTTAAGGGATAAATAAGCGACATTAATCATATTTATAGGTACTACTACCCATTTTCAATACTTTAATCTTATTTATATTTGAACATGATTGTAAGGCGGATCATTTGTGTGCTTATGGTATTGGCAGCGAGTCTAAACGTTGCACCAAAAGATATTGTGCTGAGCAATACGGAGGCGTTTTATAAAATCAAAGATGCACGTCTTAATAAAAATGCCCTTTGGATCAGCATCACCCTGACCAATAGTTCCAGCTCCAGCGATTGGTACATCCAGGTGCCACCACCTGTGAGCGAGGTAGATCTTTATATCGCTCAAAAGGACGGAAAGTTCCAGCACATGAAGCTGAACAACAAAACACCGTATACCAATCGCCCGGTAAAAGTAAATGGATTTATTCTGCCATTGAAATTACAAAAAGGGGAAAGCCGGCATTATTACTTGCGTATCAAAAACAACTATAAGCTCAAAATCCCGATATATGCGGGCACGCTGGAAGCCATTTATGAAGAAGAGCATTTCAAAAATGTCGTCAACGGATTTATGTTCGGGGCATTACTGGCTTTAATGATTTACAATCTGTATATCTACATTGCTATCCGTGATAAATCCTATCTGTTTTATTTGGGGTATTTGTTTTTTAGTGTGATCTTTTTGCTGATCTGGAATGGGTATATTCAGGGGCAGCTACTCATTAACCTGTTGTTAGCTTTCATATTTTGGCTCCTCACAATTTATGTCAATTTAAAGAAAGGTTACAAATCTTTGCTTTTTCACATCGCTGCTTTTTCCTGTGTACCCTTAAGCTATTTATTATATGAAGGCTTTCATTCCTCCATGAGTATTCAGATGGGGCTCTGCCTGCAATCGCTTGTCCTCTCATTTGCCCTGGCCGTAAAACTGAATGATTCAAAAAAGCAAACCATGCGTTTACAAACGGAAATGCTGGAGCAGACCGCAGGTTTCTCCAAAGAACTCCTCATCGCACAGGAAAACGAAAAAGAAAGTATCGCTATTGAGCTCAACAACCGCATCGGACAACAACTGGTACAGCTCAAAAATGAAATCTATGTATTGGAAAAACAAAGCCAGGGTGCAAATCCTGATTTGTTTTATAGCATTACCCAGGATATTGGAAAGGCTATTGAAGAAGTCAGTAATGTATCGTTCTCTCTCAGGCCTTATCAAATGGATACGCTTGGATTGAAGCGCTCCTTAGAACGTCTGGTGGAGGAGATGTCCACTGATGCAACCACAAACATACATTTGAATATAGATGATTTAGATCATTTGTTGGACAAAGAAGCTCAGATGAACCTGTACCGGATTGTCCAGGAACTGCTCAGCAACCTGATCAAGCATGCAGAGGCTACCAATTGCAACATCCGTATCAAGTCAACCGCAAAACATTTAAGACTGAACTATGAGGACAATGGAAAAGGATATCATACCAAAAACTCCTCTTCAGGTTTAGGCCTGTCGGGCATCAGAGAACGTTGTAAACTCCTGTATGCCGAAATAAAAATAAACAGCAAACTCAGTGAAGGAACTAAAGTATCCATCAAAATTCCTACTAAAACCATAGCCATATGAATGCAAAGACAACCATACTCATCGCTGACGACCATCCGATATTCCTTAAAGGACTGAAAGAAGTTATAGAATCTGAACCCGGTTACGAGGTTATTTTTGAAGCTAAAAACGGCCTGGAAGCACTAGCGATTGCTCGGACCCGTCACCCGATGGTGACCATACTGGATATAGACATGCCGGAAATGAATGGACTGGTCGCAGCCGAAGAACTGATAAAACTTGTTCCGGAGGCTAACGTCATCCTACTGACCATGCACAAGGCAAAAGACACCTTCCTGCACGCGCTCGATATTGGCGTTGCTGGATATGTGTTAAAAGAAAATGCGGTGGTCGATATCATTCAGGCCATAGAAGCAGTCATGACCGGAAATTCCTACATCAGTCCGGAGATGAGTTCTTTTTTATTGACCCAGCGCAGAGCTGCAAATCATAATCCAACTATCAATGAGCTGCTCAGCACACTGACACCATCAGAAATGAAAATATTGAAACTGGTAGGCAGCTATAAAAGTACAAAAGCCATCGCTGATGAACTTTTCATTAGTGAAAAAACGGTTTCCAATCACCGGATGAATATCCTGAAAAAATTAAACTTGAATGGCAAAAACAGCCTACTGCGTTTTGCCATAGAACAGCGCTAAAAAATGAACATAGGGTTACTCAAAGCTTTAATATTTTTCCTGTTACTTTCCAGTATAAGCTCAGGTAATGCTCAGGATATTCAACTAAAGGACAACGGAAAAAGCTATCTCCTCAGCTACCCGGAGTTTCTGGTTGATCCTGACAATAATTTGCATATTAGCCAGGTTCAGTATAAAAACTTCAAAACTTCAGAGTTCCCTACCTTGTCATTAGGCGCCACCACGGCATCGGTTTGGGTTAAAATTCGCATTCAAAACCAAAGTAATCAAACCGGCTGGCACATCCAGATTGACAGTCCGCCGGTATTGGAATCGGTCAGCATATATCAGAAAAATGACGGTCGCCTGTTTAAGATATTTGCAAGAGGAGCCAGCATACCCAAAGCGACAGGGGAGGTAAGGGTCAACAACCTGCTCATACCGATTTCCATCCCGGTTCATACCCAGGCAGAATTTTATATCAAGGCCAGCAGCAATAATATACTAAGGCTGCCAATTAAAGTCACCACCTTACAAAATGCTTTTGAACAGAGCTACATCACCGATCTATTGAATGGAATTGTTTTTGGGATGCTGATCGCATTTGCCATTTACAACCTTTTTGTATACATCATCACAAAGGAACAGCCTTATCTATATTATCTGGGCTATATATTTTTCTGGAGCCTGAACCTGTTTTTTTACAATGGATTTCTGCCGGATATACTTAGTGAACTCATCTGGTTAAACAGCGCAGGAACGATTATTGCCATTGCCAGCCTCCTGAGTGTCATTTTTACCAATTCCTTTTTGCAAACCAAAAAAAACAGTCCTTTTTTCTATAAAATAAGGGGACTGATGTGCCTGCTTTCAATAGTGATTTTGCTGACTGACATTTTCTACAAAGGCACCTATTCCTTTATGCTCGTGCAATACCTGATGTATCCCTTTTTTATTTATTGGTTTGGAGCAGGTATTCAGAGTTTAAGAAAGGGCTACAAACCAGCGATCTATTTTATATTGGGATTCGGATCTCTCATGCTGGGCAACGCTGTATACAACTTAAAAGACCTTGATATCCTGCCTGACAACCTGATTACCCGTACCAGTATGCATTGGGGTACGCTGCTTGAGGCCCTTATACTTTCTTTTGCCCTGGCCAGCAGGCTCAATTTTTACAGAAAGCAGCAGGAGCAGATCCAGCTAAAAACTATCGAAGAAAAAAGAGGTTTTTTGAAAGAACTTCTTCAGCGTCAGGAACAGGAAAAAAAACGCATCGCCATGGAACTTCACGACAACATTGGCCAGCAGCTGATCTTGATCAAGAACAGGTCATGGCGGCTTCAGCAACTTAGTGAAGGCGTCATTAAAGACTTAGTGAGCGAGCCCATAAACCATATTGCAGCTATCATGGCTGAAGTACGGGGAATACTTCACCGGTTAAGGCCTTACCAAATGGATTTGCTGGGATTAACCCAAAGTATCAATGGCTTAATAACAGATACTTTTACTGATTTTGATATCGAGCAGGGAAATACAGATGAAGTCAACGAGTATTTCAATACAGACGAATCCATGCACATTTTCAGAATCTTGCAGCTATTGACAGACAGTATTTTGGCAAGCAAGCCCGACAAACAGATCCGCTATGCCATCACTCGTCATGTTTCAAGTGTAGATTTCAGGTTCGAAATTCAAACTACCCGGCGCATACTGGACGGTTCTCCTGATATTAGGAACAGACTGGAACTACTCAAGGGACATATTAGTGTTCAAAAGAATCAAAATAACACCCAAATCATAGTCAACATCCCATTTACTCCTTAAAATAGGCAGTACTACCCAGGTATTTGAACAGTATTCCCTATTTCCGGGACTCTGTTTCCAGCTTAATTTTGAATCGTATTTCAAACCTGCTGATTAGCAGCCACGAAATCAAGCAAAATAGAATTTAGCTATATCATGGAAGAGATGAGATTTAACCTGTTTAAAAGCGTACATAAAGGATTAAGAGCCCTGCTTGCCGACACACTTTTGCAACTTCAGCAGACAGATTTTCTAATTGCTGACCAGGCTACTATTGCTGTTGAACGCATTAAACTGGTTTTGCTGCTGATGCACAGACACACGAAATGGGAAGAGGATTTCATTTTTCCGAAACTGGGTGCCGAAAGCCAGAGCATGATTAGCTTTTTTACCAATCAGCATTATCATACCGATGCTTTAACATTAAATATAGACATCCTGATTTGTGGGTTTGTAGAAGCAAAAACGAACGCGGAAAAAGAAGCGGTTGCCAATAATCTATTGAATGCTTTTGTGGAATTCCTAGCCTACAATTTTAATCATATGAACATGGAAGAACAGCTCATCAACCCCTTGCTTTGGAATAATAACAATGACAATGAACTCCGGGCGCTTCAATTGCAGCACCTCAATGCCTCTACCAGCAGAAGCGAGCAAGTTTTTCTGCAATGGATGCTAATCCATAACACCAACAGAGAATTGGCCAGCTGGATGAACAGTATGAATCAAAAATCAACCCAGTTTAACCTGGTATATGACCTGGCTCAAAAGGTCTTGGCACCGGAAAGACTGGAATCTATTAATTTAAACATATACGGAAATGAAAATTAACAACCGGCTTATCCAATTCGCTGCGGGCGTTTTTTTCCTGCTTGCCTGCATTTTGGTGTGGTTTACCCCACACCATAGTGAGACCCTACATCAACCTTCCAGACTTAAAGTTAGCGCAGGAACGACAAATGAAAACACAGTATCAGGATATCAAGTAAGAAAAATCAGCCTGGAGATATCCTTGTTCACTAATTTATTTTAAACAAACACAACATAGACATGAAAAGAATAATTTTTATCTCGGCCTTACTATTGGCTGGAAACAATTTAATGGCCCAGGGCTTTTTAAACAAACTGAAACAAAAAGCAGAAGACATGGCCTCTAAAACCATTGACAAAGCAATAGAGGGAAAAGGCAAAAAGAATAGGGAATCGAACAATACAGGCCAATCCGGTGTAAAAACTGAAAATAGCTCTGGTAGCACTAATACTGCTTTAACGAGTACCACTACGTACGACTTCGTTCCAGGATCTAAAGTATTGCTGGCAGATAACTTTTCTCAGGATGCTATTGGCCAGTTTCCATTAAAATGGTATACAAGAAGTAAAGGTGAAATCGTTACCGTGAATAACGCCAAAGGCAATTGGCTGCGCGTATATCCCGGTACATTTGTTAGCCCCGTAGTAAACATCGGAGAAAACTCGACCATTGAATTTGATTTGATCATGAACTGGCCGAAGGCGGGCGGTTATTTGGTGCCGGCAATTGGTTTCGCTTTTTATGACCGTGGAAATAAGGGAGAAATTTTATCTTACGACTACCGTCTGAAAAATTGCCTGAAATTCACCATTGCACCATACAGATCCGAAGCCGCAATACAACTGACTTCCTATGAAAACGTAGCAAAGAAACTCGAAAGCGACAAGTACAAAGTGGCAAATTTTGAGAGTAAGGTCGGCAGTGTGATACATGTGGCCATCAGCATCCAAAAAGAAAGAGTAAGGATCTGGCTGGATCAGGAAAAGGTATTTGACTTGCCGCAGGCAGCACCGCTAAATGGCAATTTAAACCAGCTAAAAATTGATATGTCCACTTCTAACTATACCAATGACCAGCTGGGTTATTATGTTTCAAATTTCAGGTTCGCAGAAGGAAGCTCGGACAAGCGCTCCAAACTTTTGACCACAGGAAAATTGGAAACGAGTGGAATCTTGTTTGCTACTAATTCTGCGGAAGTGAAATCAGATAATGAAGGTACAATCAAGGAAGTGGCAGCGGTTATGACTGAAAATCCCGACCTGAAGATCAAAATTATCGGACATACCGATGCAATCGGAAAACCTGATGCCAACCTGATTTTATCTGCAAAGCGTGCCGAATCAGTTCGTGATGCACTGGTAAAAAACTATAAAATCAATGCCGACCGTATGGAGACAGAAGGTAAAGGTTCTAGTGCCCCGGTAACGGATGACAAAAGCGAGGCAGGTAAGACCAGGAACAGAAGAGTGGAATTTGTAAAAATATAAGATTATGATCTATTTATTTAACGTCAAAGGAACTGGAAAATCCCTCAAAATCAATACCTCAAATGACTAAGATAACGCATAGGAGAATACAGTGGATATTGATTTTAGTTATTATTCTTCTGATTGCACAAATGATGAGTTATTAAAATGCTGTCTTTTGAAAGATGGGTTAGTGCTAATAAAATTATTAATTGCTGTGATGGCATTGTTTATACCATTATTGTTTATTACAATGGCGAAAGGAAAGTTTTTAAATCGATGTTTCCGCCGGAAGAGGCAAGAGATTTAATTGCAGTTTTGATCGATATTTGTAAGAATAGTTCTGTGAAACATCCCAGTAAAGATTTTATGCTGGAGACTATGAAAGATAGATAGTACTACCAGGCAACTGAGAGTTCTTTTGCGTTCGATGAGATATTAACGGAAATCATCTTCGCTAATCTTTTCGTTTACTAACAGTTTTACCATTTTTACCTTTTGCTTTTGATCTCCCTCTCCAAAAACTACGTCGGTATAGTAGGTCAATTTCCCGTATTTTTTGTAGCCGGAGAAATAACTGCTGCTGAATCCGCCTTTTTCGGTGGTGAATTTATCTTCTCGCAGTTGCAGGAATGTTTTTTTGCTATAGTAAATAACTCTTACCGTTCCGTTTGCGCAGGTGGCTTTTATCTTAAAGCAGTCTTCTTTTTCTACTTTTTCGGTGCCTGCCAATTCTAAGGTATATAGGGAAGGGTCAAGGTAATCCAGTTCGTTGAAGATGTTCTTACGAAATTTTTTGTCACTGAACTGTTCCTGGTCGGCGAGCTGTTTCTTTCCTTTCGAAAGCTCATATCCTTTTTCTCCATCATAGAAGTTCTGGAACACGGTTCTGCCTTGGTAGACAATTAGGAAAGACCCTTTGTTGGGTAGCATTTCTTTGGTGATCCAGTTGACCTTGCGGCCTTCCATCTCTGTAGCCATATCGCTGTACAGGGTTTTGATAGATTGTAGATAGGTTTTCCCCCCAGTCGCCTCGATGTTTTTTTCGATGATCTGCTGAGCCGTGAGGTTGTCCTGAGCGTGGATTCTTGTAAAGTTAAGGGTTAAAAGTATCGTCAGGGAGAGAAGCGTTGTCTTCATAAATATATTTTTTGGTATTTAGTACTTTGAAATTTACCAGTTTGGATTGGCAAAATAGGATTTTCTAGTGGTATTTCAGAGTTTTTTCTCTAACGAGTTTTACTGGGCGGGGTTTGTGGGGCTAGATAGTGGATTCGATCAGTAGCATGAGATCTTTGAGCCTAACGAGTTGTGTTTATAAAATTTCCTACCTTTACGTGTCATTTGAAATCCTATTTTTATGACTGTTGAATCAATCTCATTAACGAAATACATAGCAAGTGACTTTTCAACCTATTACCCGCTGGTAAAAGAAGATAATGTCATGAAGTATATCACAGGCAAGGGGCTAACGTTGGAAGAGGCTCGAAAAAAATTCGACTCTATGATTGAAATCAATGCTAAAGATCCTAAAATTGGTTATTTCAAAGTTTATAATAATGCTGGTGAATTTATAGGTGATGCCAAATTAGAGTGGAACATGCTGGATAATTCTCAACTAGAGATTGGCTATATCCTAAAGGAAGTATATTGGGGCAAGGGTTATGGCAGCATGATTTGTATAAAATTATTATCGCTTGCGGAGGAACAATTTTCAACGGTAGACATCATCGGAATCATCGATCCTGATAATGCGGCCTCAAAAAGACTACTTGAAAAATTTGGGTTCAAAAGCTACTTTATTGGTATTGAAGATGATTTGCCAACCGAAAAACTTATCCTAAAAAAGCAATTGATTTAGGTTTGATTTTTTGATATGGGTAAATATTACTAGGTCTTTAAAAAAATGATGTTTTTATTGCTAAACATAGGTCCTGACTGAATTTCAACAACCAATTCAGTGGCGGTAAGTTTCAATATTTTGTAGGAGACCTTTTCTGATTTAGATCCATCTTCAAATACCATTAGTAAAGACTTACCATCAGGTGCAATAATATACTCACCAACACCCTGGATTACACCATCTGTGTAAAGGAATACTTTCTTCCCTTTAACAAAATGGAATTCCCCTAATGTACCTTTTCTAGTGTATTCTAACTCACCTGATTTGTCTGATTTAGCTATAATCTTCCAACGCTTCAATAGGGCAACAGATGGATTGGCACTAATAGGGCCTTTTGGAATCGTTATTTTGGTTGATTTTGGTTCTGATTTATGTACAATACTTTTAGTCTTTTGCTCTTTATATACCAAAACATTCGGGTCTGATTTTCCATAGGTATAGGTAGCCTCTTCAGGGTAGGAACTGCATTCGTCATTTTTATTTGCTTTGACTTTAGTTATTTTTAACCCTGAATCTATATTGGTCAACTCAAAGCTTAATGGGATCCTCTTATCATTAAATGACCAGACATTTGGACTAATCAGGTTTAATGTTCCCTTGAAAGCTGCATCACAAAGTGGCCTGTCATAAGTACCAAAGTCTACTGTCATCTGCTTTGCCGAAATGTTGCTGAATGTGAATTGATATATAGCTAAAGACCCAGCTATTTCCTTAGCAAATTTGTAAGCACCAGCTTTAATAGGGGTAATGGTTCCTGGTACTATATAGGTTGTGTCTTTACTAGTTTGATTTAACAACATTCTAAAGGATGGATGAGGGGCACCATTTTGATAAGAATAGGCCTCCAATTTGTGTTTTCCATCTACCTTAAAAAAGTAAAATCTTCCAATTCCTCTAACCTGAGGTGATAAATCTATATTCATTTCGAATCCGCCGTCTGAGTTAATCTCAGCGGTATAAAAAGTTTTACTATTATCTTTTTTATTTTTAAGGTCATAATTAATCTCCTTAATTTTAGCCACACCTGTTTTGTCTATTTCACTTATGATCCATTTGCAATTCGATGTGGTGGATGGGATTTCTGGAGCTGATGTTTTAGTAAACGTTCCTTCCCAAGTTCCTGCTAAATCAACTTTATTTATTGTTGGTAAAGCTCTTTCATCATCCATACGTGTAACTGTAGTTACAATATTCACTGCACAATTTTCTGTATCTCCTTTAAAACTGAATTTGATTGTGTCTTGTGTCGGATTTGCTCCAATTTTCAATTGTCCAGTATACACTCCGTTACAGCGATTTCGATAATCTTCACGATAAAGAGTTGATCCGATCATTTTTATTTGCATAGTGGCAGTATCATAATCAAATTTCAATGGTTGCTTACCAGATTTACTTAGTTTGTTAAAAACTAAATTCTTTTCAGATTTGAGAGGGTCTTCGGCATAGTATTCATACATAAAACCAGTAACACCAGTACTCGTTACTTTATCAATTATAAGTTCCCATTTGTTTATAGAAATAATTTTACCTTTTTTATTTTCAAAACGATGAATACCTGACCATTTTCCTAATAATATTCCCTGTGCTTTAACAATGGTATTCATACTGCACAATAGAGCCATACACCATAAAATGTGCTTGTAGTAAAATTTAATCATGATCATGAAATATTGGTTTGTTTCCCTACTGTTAAATTATAAACAAAAAATCTAAAAAACAATCAATCCATTAATTAATGTGTTCTTCATAACTTTACACCAAGATCTCTACAAAACATACCAATGAAAAGGCTATTGCAGGAATAGCTCTGGGTTGATAGAATTAAAAATTAAACCTTATGAAAGATATGAAAATAGATTTTCTAAGCCACAACGAATCTGCCTGGAATAAACAGGCATTGGATCAAAATGAATGGTCTCAGCCTGTTAGCTCAGCCTTGGTGAATGCCGCTAAGCATGGGATATGGAATGTGCATCTGACCCCAGAACCTTTACCAAAACAATGGTTGGGTGATGTTAGGGATAAAAAGATACTATGTCTTGCTTCAGCTGGTGGTCAGCAGGCTCCTATATTAGCGGCGGCTGGTGCCAAAGTCGTTGTTTTTGATCTATCAGAAGAACAGTTAAGACAGGATTTAATCGTTGCACAACGAGATGGCCTGTCCCTGGAAACGATTCAGGGAAACATGAACGATTTGGGAGTATTTGATCGTGAATCATTTGATATAGTCTTTCATCCAATATCAAATCATTATGTCGAAGATGTAAATCCTGTGTGGAAAGAGGCTTATCGTGTGCTAAATAAAGGTGGATTTTTACTAGCCAGTTTTTTTAATCCAGTTGTATTTATTGGAGATAGAAACCCCCAGGACATTACCGATGGTATTATTAGACCCAAATTCAAATTACCATATGCAGATTTGAAAGATCTGGATGCTAAAGATGTCGAGAGAAAGATTGAAAGACAAGAAGCGCTTGTTTTTGGTCATACTTTAACGGATCTTATCGGTGGACAATTGCGAGCGGGGTTTATGATCGCTGATTTTATAGAAGACTCACAACCTAAACCACGATTTTTAATAGATCAGTATCTGCCCACTTTTATTGCGACAAAGGCTATTAAGTTATAAGAAGCAGAGCTGGCAGCAAACCGGCAGCCAAATTAGAAATGGTTGTAGCAAATAACTTTCTTGCTCATAATGTTAGATAATAATATCAAATGTTATTTTTTAGAAAGATCCAAAACCCTTGTGTACAAAAGATAGATAAGAGGGCCTATAAAAGGGATTAATAATATTATTAATGCCCATAAAACTTTGTTTTTATCTATTGAAGATTGTCTAAAGAGATCATACATAGCTGCCAATGGCATGCCAAATAAGATTAGTAAGATTGCTAATTCGCCCATTTCTAAAATAGTTAGATTTTTTATATTATTTCTCTAATTTTTTTGTTGCTATTTTGGCAGGAATATAAAATTATAAATGCAACTATTAAAAATAGCGAATATTTTTTAATTATTTTTTGTTTAACTTAAATAAACTATGTTATTCTTATAAATTGGTATTATTGCAACTTAATAGAAAATGATTAACGACAAACAACTTACACATATAAGCAAGTTTTTGAGTTTGATACTACGACATCAACCTGAAACAATTGGTATTCAGCTTGATCAAAATGGTTGGACTGATATTGAGATACTAATTGAAAAAGCTAACAATTATGGGATACAATTCGATAGAGAAATATTAAATCACATTGTTGCAACTAACTCAAAGAAACGATTTGCTTATAACAATACCCTTGATAAAATAAGGGCTAGTCAAGGACATTCACTAGAGTTTGAATTAGGTTATAGCAATCAAAAACCACCGGAAATACTTTATCATGGAACCAGCGAAAAATCAGTTCAATCAATTTTGGAAACAGGACTTGAAAAGAGATCCAGACAACACACTCATTTAAGTAGTGATATAGAAACGGCAATCAAAGTCGGTCAACGACACGGAAAACCTTTTGTATTCAAAGTATTAGCAGAACAAATGTATAATGATAATTTTCAGTTTTTCATTTCCGACAATGGCGTTTGGTTGACAGATAATGTGCCGACTAAGTATTTGAAACAAAATGAATAGTGAAATTACCTACGTTTTTTTCATGATTTAGAAAAAGGAAAGAAAGCACTTAAATAGATTGTAATCTTGCTATTTATGCTAATAATACTTCTGCAGGGATACCTAGTTTTTGGTGAAGTAATTTTGCAATCCTTAACGTGAGCGGTTTTTTGCGATTTAGCAATGCTGAAACATAAGCTTTACTTCCAATCCACTCTACCAGATCTTTACTTAATAAACCTTTTTCCTCCATTTTTAATTTAACAACTTCTATTGGGTCTGGAGAAGGAATTTGGTAATGTTCATCTTCGTATTGTTTAATGAGCAATAATGCAATTTGTAACTGTTGTCCTTCTTTACTTTCTGGCGAGAGGTCCAAATCAAACTGAAGATCAATCCATTCTAATAGATCTTCATATTGTTTTTCAGTTTTTAAGATTTGTAATATCATCTTGCTTATGCTTTGAAATTAACTGTTTTGACGTTTATTTTATTATACTCTTCATGAGTTCCAAACCATTTAATCTGTATGGTTTTGTATTTGAATATCATTCTGATTACTAATCTGTAATGGTTACTTAAAATATTTATAACTACCCGGTCATCCCCAACTAAGCTGACATTGGCATGAGCCAATTTGAGCTCTTGGAAATTTTTAAACTCGCAGGCTAAAAATTCATAATACCACTCAAATAGTGCGTTTTTTGCATTCGGATACTCCTTTGAATACGCTAAAAGCGTTTTTCTATTAATAATATTAAACATAACAATAGTTTACTATTGGTGAACAAATATAACAAGTTTACTATTAGTAAACAAGTCTATATCAATAAGCTATTATGTTGGTAAAGAATTATAATATTTTTTTAATCATATTTATAACTGGATGATATGTTAACCAGATCCTCCTGTGTCCGATGAATTGTTAACCGGAATTTGCTGTCAAATGCCATTAAATTCTCTCCTATAGGCAGCAAGATTGTAATTAACGGTATAGAGGATGGTGATTCAATAACGGTGTCGGCGGTAGAACCTGGGCTAAAAATGCGACACCAAGTGGAGCTGTATAAACTTAATGATTAGGCCTAATCAGGATATTGGAAATATCTCAATTAGGCCTAAGATTGTAATCATTTTAGAATTTTACTGTTTAATCGTTTTTAGCATTTCTTTAACTGCCATTTCGATTTGTGTATCTGATCCACTTAAATAGGATTCATATTTAACAGGAACCTGAATGTCTGGATAAACCTGCAGATTTTCGGTGGTCCGGTTTTCTTTTCCAATTGTACCAATCATAGGTATCCCGAATACTAGTGTCGGGTCTATCTGGCGTTCCCACCATACGGCTGTTCCGGTACCAGCAACAGGCATACCAATCAGTTTGCCCAGCCCATTTTGTTTGTAGATATAAGGGAAGATAAATGCATCACTGTAATTGGCTTCATTCATCACTACACAACTAGGTTTGGTCCATCTCACATTAGGCTCACCACCTTTAAGTCTGTTGCCCTGAGGGGAAAATTCCAGGTATTTTTTTCCGGATAAGAATGTGTTCAGGTCGTCATGCAACCATCCTCCACCATTATATCGGGTGTCTACAATCAGCGCTTCTTTTTCAAGGTTTTTGCCCAGAACAACATCAAAGGTTTCTCTGAAACTGGCGTCATTCATCCCTTCCACATGTACGTATCCAACTTTTCCACCGCTTAGTTTGTCTACCATCTGCTCCATTTTAGCAATCCATCTTTTGTACATCAGCGTGTTCTCTTCGGCAGTTACTACAGGTCTGATGGTTTCTGTCCACTTATTTTTACTGATGGGATCATAAAAGCTTAACAGGGTGTTTTTACCCTTTTTGTTGTTTAGGTATTTCGCCCAATCCACGTCATCAGTAATAGATTCATTGTCTATCGCCATGAGCAGATGTCCAGCTTTAACTTTGCTTTTCTTTGTTCCCAAAGGACCACCTGCGATAACTTCAGTAATTTTTAAGCCGTCACTTGGATTGGTTTCATCAAACAACAAGCCTAATTTTGCCGTCTCATCTGCGTTATTGATCATTGGAGAGTAGCGGCCCCCGGTATGAGAAGCGTTGAGCTCTCCCAGAATCTCACTTAACAATTCCTGGAAATCGAAGTTGTTGTTAACATGAGGTAGAAAGCGGGCGTAAGTTTCTCTGTACATTGCCCAGTCTACGCCATGCAATTTAGGATCATAGAATTTTGCTTTTACTTGTCGCCAGGCATGGTTAAATATATACTCCCTTTCGGCAGCAGCATCTATTTCCATATCGCTGTTAATACCAATAGGAGTAATCTTGCCACTTTCACTTTCCACTTTTACCAGTCTGCCGCGGTTACTTACGAACAGTGATTTTCCATCTTTGCTCATTTCAATGCCGCTTGGGCTGCCCGAAAGCTTAGCCAGGACTTTGGTATCTCTGCTGCGTGTATCAGTTACCCACAAATCGTAGCCCTTTTCAAATGACGATAGATAATACAGTTTGCTTGCATCAGCATTTAAGGCATAACCGCCTAATGAACTGCTATTTATAGTCAGTTTCACTTTCCTGTTTTCAAGGTTGCTGAAATCAGGAACAAAAGTTTTCTTGCTGGTATCCTGTTTAGCTGGTTTCGCCTTGTTAGTTGTCGTATCTTTTGGCGTCAGACGTTCACGTTGTTCTCTTTCTTTTAACAAGTCGAAATCTGCTTTAGTCATGGCCGCTAGGTCGTAGGCTTCCTGGTCTAAGAAAATGCCAAAAATATCCATTTCCCTGTTGCCCTGTATAGCCAGGGACTTACGACCGTCTTTGGAACTTGCCCAGGTAATTAATTTACCACTCAAAGCCCATTTACCTGAATATTCACCAAATCCGCTATTTATCGGGTAAATGGCATTTCCAGATCCATCAGCTTTAAATATGGCTAAGTTGCTGCGGGACATAAAGCCCTTTTGATCATCGGTAAGGATGTACTTGCCATCAGGGCTCCATTGGAAGCTCCAATCGCCATCACTATAAGAATGGTTATGTCCTTTAGGTAAGATGGTGCGACTGCTTTTACTTTTAATATTGTACACTTTCAGAATGTTCCGGTCTTCGATGTACGCAATTTCCTTTCCATCCGGAGAAATCTCCCCTTGATACTGCTCCGAAACACCTTCAATAACAGGCTCATCTTTAATCACTGTGGCAGCGAAGAAGTAGGGCTCATCTTTTTGTACAATGGTACTTTTGTAAATATCCCAACTATTTCCACGTTCAGAGGAATAATAAATAGACTTACTGTCGGGAGACCAAGTGACCATTCTTTCCTGTTGTGGCGTTTTGGTAATTTGTTTGGTCTGACCATTTTCTACACCGGTCACAAATACTTCCCCGCGGTTAATAAATGCGATTTCCTTTCCATTTGGACTTAATGCAAATTCACTCACATTTCCCATTACAGATTCGGTTCTACTTAGGTTGTCCCGACCATCATTCAATATGCTTACGTTTAGTTTTTTGCTCTGCCCATTTTTTAAAGTGTAGATTTCACCGTCTTGAGAGAAACAAAGCGTATTGTCATCGGCTCTGGTAAGGTGTCTTACTGGATTGTTTTTAAAAGTTGTAAGCTGTTGATAGTTTTTCTGCCCATTGACCGCGATCTGGAAAATGTTCTGATTTCCATTTTTTTCGCTGAGGAAATATATGCTTTTATCATCAGCACTGAAAACTGGGTTACGGTCTTCCCCCTCAAAGCTGGAAACCTGTGTATAGGTATTTGCTTTTACATCCATGATCCAGATATCCCGGGTTACCGATGAAGTATGGTGCTTTCTCCAGCTGTCTTCATAACCCTTTTTATCTTCAAATACTAATAAATTTCCATCGCTGTTATAAGATGCATTTTCAATACCTGCTGCACTTACTAGTACAGGTTTACCACCTCCGGTTTTTACTTTATAAAGATTTTGATAAATTCTCGGGCTATGAAATCTTGCACTTTCTGCTGTTCCGTTTCTGGCACTTCCAAATAATACATGCTTATTATCGGGCGTAAAATCATATGGATAGTCATTGGCGCTGTTATACGTAACCCGGGTGGGGGAGCCGCCTTTTACGCCGACAATAAAGACATCAAAATTGCCGTAACGGTTACTCGCAAAAGCAATGGATTTGCCATCTTTACTCCATACCGGCATCATATCATGAGCTTCATTCAATGTTAAAGGAATGGCCTGTCCGCCAGCACTGTTAACAAGGTAAATATCACCTTTATAACCAAAGGCAATTTGTTTTCCATCCGGAGAAATAGCTGGATAACGCAGCCATAACGGATTATCTTGTGCATGCAGCATAATGGCCGAAAACACAAAAGACGCGGCTAATAATAGTTTTTTCATTTTTATTAGTTGAGTTTTTAATGCAACAAAGATGCATTATCTGTTTTGGACTGACCAAATCTTAGCATATTTTATATGCAACGTTGTTGCTACATAGATAAAAATTAAAGATACCCGAGGTATGGCTATTGGATGTCGATTCTAAAAATTGGAAGATCAATCGAGCAGGCTTTTGGATAAAAGGCTATGTAACAAAGTTAATTATTACAAACATCCCCCAAAATAGCTTATCATTTTGGGGGATGTTCATACAATATTTGGACTTCAAATCGATTATGCGGCATTCATTGCTTCACGCAATGCTTTTGCTGCTGCGGCTGGATCTTCTGCTCCATAAATTGCAGCACCAGCAACTACGACTGTTGCACCTGCTTTAACTACTGCTGCGATATTTTCAAGATTAACACCACCAGCTACAGAAACAGGTACGCCTACTCTTGCTGTTTCGTCGATCAATACCTGGATAGAGTATCCTGGTGCCCATTGCTCATCTAATCCTGCGTGCAATTCTACAAATTCTACACCTAATTTAGTTACTTCTTGTGCGCGTCTAACGCGGTCAGGGTAACCAATAGTATCTACAACCACACCTTTTCCGTGTGCTTTTGCAGCTTTAACAGCACCTATAATTGTTGCATCTCCAACAGCTCCCATTATGGTCACTAAGTCGGCACCTGCTTTAAATGCAATATCTGCTTCCAGTTCGCCAGCATCAGCTGTTTTCATATCTGCGAAAACCAATTTATTTGGGTGTGCATTTTTCATTGCAGTGATTACTGCTGCACCCATATTTTTAATCAGTGGAGTTCCCAGTTCAATAATATCTACATAAGGGGCAACTTTTGCTGCCAACGCCAATGCTTCTTCTGTCGTTAATAAATCTATTGCTACTTGTAATTTTGCCATAATGATTTTATATAAAATTAATTTAATTCGTGATTATTCGAGGTTTGCGTGTCGTTTCCAGAGTTCCGTGTTTGGGGTGTCGCTCATCTTCCATAAAGATTGGAATACCGCGTCGGTTAGTAAAAGCAGAAATTGTTCAAATAAGCTACCTGCATATTGCCTCGAACGATTACCCTCGTGATCTTCTTTTTCAGCAGCGGGGATGAGTATCAAGTGATCTGCGGTATTGGCCAGGGTGGACTTAGTTTGTGTAGAGAGTGCCACAACTGTAGCACCTAGTGATTTCGCTTTTTCTGCTGCTCTTACGATTGAGCTGGTGGTACCTGATCCTGATGCTGCGATTAATAAATCACCTTCCTGTATTGCTGGAGTAGTGGTTTCACCCACAAAGTGGGCATTTAATCCTAAGTGCATTAAACGCATTGCTGCCGAGCGCATGGCGAAACCGGATCTTCCTGCGGCAATAATAAAAATACGATTGGCTGCTTTAATATTGTTTGCCAAGATGGTTACTTCATTAAAATCTATCTGATTTAATAACCAGGTATTTTCCATTAGTATCATTTCAAGGTTATTGCGAACCTCTTTTGCCAGTTGTTGATCTATTGTTGTACTGCACTCCATTGTAAACATTTTTTAATCCGGTGTAAAGGTAGTTCGGCTTTTTATCCTCTCTGTTACACAATCAGCCCTTTATATGGGACAATTGGGAAACTTTTTGCTTCATAAGTCATGCTTAAGCCATAAAAAATAAGCTATTTCCGAATAGTCCACCTTAATTTCCAAATCATCCAATACGCTCGGTAGAGAGTCCTTATCTTTATATCATGATGAATGTTGCATTACCGGCGAGCCTGGAAAAATCACTGATTTATATTCGTAATCTGGGTAATTGTCCACCTAGCTATCTGAATGATCCGGGGAGGAAAGACTTTTTTGAAATCGTGTGGTTAAAGAATGAAGATGCTTTACATGCTTTAAAGGATATGGACCTGGACGCAAAAGGGGATTGGATTTATCTGATTCCGCCTTATCGGGTTCATCAATTGAATAAAGCTGGTAAGAATGGGGAGCTTATTTCTTTTAAGAGAGATATGCTGGAAGAAGAGGATAAAGAGTTTCTTTTAGACCTTTTTAAGATTTTCAATGTGCAGGGCGAGTTCTCTTGTTTAAGATTAAGTGAAACTGCTGCTGTTGAGCTTTCCGAGATTTTCAGCTTATTGGAAAAAGAATATGCCAACCACAACATGATTATGGTGAAAGCTTTGCTTAAAGTTTTCTTGTTGAAATTGATTCAGGTAAAAGAGCATGATTTTACCAGTCAGGATATTCATCAAAAGCGTGTTTATGAATTTCTAATGCTATTGGAAAGTAATTATCAGCAGGTGCGAAACACTGATTTTTATGCCGGTAAATTGGGTATTAGTTCTAAGCGATTGAATCAGATTTTGAAAGATAAACTGGATAAGACGGGGATGCAGCTTATTCACGACCGGATTATTTTAGAAGCCAAACGCAGTATTATTCATAGCGAAATTACGATTAAGGAGATTGCTTATGAGTTGGGTTTTTCTGATCGTCCATATTTCAGTCGATTTTTCAAGAAACAAACTGGTCAGACACCAGAAGAATTTCAAAAGCAGGCAAAGGAACACATTAAGGCTAAGTTTAATACCTTGGTTTAATCACCCGTAAACATATGGCTGGTTACTTTGCAGAGATCAGTTATCTGGATAGTAGATTTTTTTTTAAAACGTAAACAAGTAAGCCGCTAGAATGTTTTAATAATTATTGAGAGTAATCAGTAATATTTTAATACTTGAAATCATGGATCAAGAACTCGAATTAATACGTGATCAGCAAAAGGAAGTATGGAATAGGTTTTCATCCGGATGGAAGAAATGGGATGAGCTTATGATGGATTTTTTAAAACCTGTAGGTGAAGAAATGATCAGACTTCTTAATCCCAAGGCAAATGATATGGTTTTGGATATTGCCTCTGGAACTGGGGAACCTGGATTAACCATAGCTTCTTTTCTGGATGGCGGAAAAGTCATGCTCACTGATCTCTCAGAAGATATGTTGAAAATAGCTACTGAAAATGCAGCAGATAGGGGGATTAGAAACATTGAAACTCTTGTTTGTGATGTTTGTGATCTGCCTTTTGAAGATGAAACATTTGATGCTGTAAGTTGTCGGTTTGGCTTCATGTTTTTTCCGGATATGCTTTTGGCAGCTAAAGAAATAGCACGTGTACTGAAACCCGGAGGAAAGATTGTGACATCAGTGTGGGATGTACCTGAAAAAAACTTTTGGATTACAGCAATTATGGGAACTATAAATAGAAATATAGGTTTACCAGTCTTGCCACCCGGAGCTCCTGGAATGTTTCGCTGTGCCGATAGTAATCTGATGTCTGATATATTTAAAACGGCAGGTTTAACAAATATTTTGAAAAAAGATGTTGCAGGAAAGTTGAATTGTCGGACTGCTGATGTGTATTGGAACCTCATGACTGAGGTTGCTGCCCCGGTTGTTGCAGCGCTAAGTAAAGCAGATGCTGCTATGAAAGATAAAATAAAGACAGAAGTATATGATGCGATGAATCAAAAATTTATTGATGGAAACGTTGTGATTGACTCAGGTGCTGTTGTATTTTGTGCGGAGAAATAGTAATTAAGTTGGTCGTCGTAGCTATGTATTGGTATTGAGGTTGTAAACGTATATATTCGTGTGTAATAATAAATCATGAATAAAATTATATTAACACTCCTCATGATGCTCAGCGCATTCACTTCCTATAGTCAGGAACAGAAAGATAGAATCTTATATATTGTAGATAATATTCCCGTTGTTGACACTCCTAAGGAAGATGAACAACCTGTTGAAAATGACATCGATAAACTTGAAATTGTTACTGATTTTGAAAAAATTAAGTCCTTGGGATATGAAGGGAAAATTGATAAGATCATTATTATTACAACTAAGGCTTATTCTGCAAGGCCTGATGATGTAAAAGGTATTCCAAGTTCAAAAATGATGACCAAGACAAACGGATTATGTTATTATAAAAATGCTGCTCAACCTTATAGTGGTAAATTCATAGACTATTTCTTTAATGGGAAGGTACAAGGTGATGGCGTTTTAAAAAACGGAAAGATTGAGGGTATAAGGACAGTATATTATCCTAATGGGAATAAAAGATACTTTTATACTTATAGCGATGGAATTGAAAACGGTCAATCTGAAGAGTATTTTATCAACGGTAAATTGAAGCAAAAGGGCAGTTTCGTTAATAAAAAAGAGGAAGGATTATGGCAGGTGTTTTATTCCACAGGAAAATTAAAGCGTGAATCCAATTTCATAGCCAATAAGCAGATTCTGAGCAAGGACGAGAAGAAATTTTACGAGTTGTTTTCAAAGGGTGCCTCCTTTATGAAAGAAGGTGATTATTTTAGTGCTATTAAGAAATTCGACGACGCATTAAAAATAAATATGTCCTATGCTGATGTCTATTTCTACAGAGGCACTTCAAAACTTAACACTTTCGATTTTGATCAATCCATTGCCGATTTTGATCAGGCCATAATACTTGAACCTTTGTATATGGAGGCAATAAGCAATAGGGCCTTTGCCAGGTTGCGTAAATATGAATTTAAGGATGCTAAAACTCTAAGTAAGTCCAGGGAAATTACCATAATGGCAGCAAAGGATGTTGTACCTATTCCAAAGGAAGATCTTGATAAGATTTGTGCCGATTTAAAACTTGGTTATGAATTAGGAGATCGTAAGCCTATGGTCATAGATGCTATGAAACGTTATTGTAAATAGTTAAATAGAAATACTGAGAACATTCTATCAAATTCAAAAACCTATGGAATATATCCATAGGTTTTTCTCTTGTGACCTGACCAATACTTAATTGATCGTATCAATTACAACGACCTAAAATTTCGGCAAGTTTTTGTTCCAATTCAGTTCCTTTCAGGTCTTTTTCTATAATCCGGCCATCCGGATCAATCAAAAAGCTTTGAGGTACTGAAGTTACTCCATACAATTTTGCCGCTGCATTTTCTGTTTTTAAATCTGAAACCTGAGGCCAGGTTAACCGGTCTTTGCTAATGGCTTTGAGCCATTCATCTTTTTCGGAAAGTGCATCCAGAGATACACCAAGTATTGTGAAATTCGAGTTCTTATACAAATCATATAATTTAATAAGATTTGGATTTTCTTTTCTGCAAGGAATGCACCAGGAAGCCCAAAAATCCAGCAATACATACTTTCCACGAAGAGAAGAAAGCTGTATTTGTCTGCCATTAGTATCTGGCTGTGAAAAATCTGGTGCAATCTGTCCGATGGCTACTTTTTTCAGTACCTGAAGTGTTGTGAATATACCTTTACCATCACTGCTGTTCCTGATCTCCGGCGCTAATGTCAGGAACAAAGCTTCCAGTTTTTGTGGTTCAACAGAAGTGATATGGGCGTATAAAGCACTTAAACAGATAACAGATGTATGATGGGCTTTAATGAAATGTTGAGCCGCAATAAAACGTTCTTTCTGAGCATCAGCAGGCGTTACCGCCTTATTTGCCTCTGCTAATGCTGCCTGGTATTCGTTATCTTCTAATATTATCTGTGTCCCTGTGGCTGTAGCAACTTTAGCAGTTCCGGTGCTTTTTACTATGGTAGTTCCTTTATCGATGTATAAATAACGATAATCATCTCTAGATGTTCCGGTACCTTTAGGATTTACATAAAATATTCCACGGTTAATTTTGCTTAAATAACCATGAATTTCAAATTTTCCGTTATGAAGAACGGCTGAGTCAATTTTCGTTTTTGTACCGGTATAGTACTTAAGATAGACTTTAGCAGGTGAATTTAACTGCCCGATCTTACCTTTTATCACAAAGTTGTTTTTTTGCGAAAAGCCTATAAATGGCGTGGCCATTAACAGGATAATTAAAATTCTGAATATTTTTGACATAACTTAATGATAATCTGGATTTTGAATGATGTTTGGATTGACATTGATTTCTCCCAGTGGGATTGGCATTACCCTTCGGTAATCTCCGGCCTTAATGATGCCGCTCGGATATTCTTCAGTGCGCATGATGTCCTGGTTCAACCTGTTGAGATCAAAGAAACGGTCGCCTTCAAAAGCAAGTTCTTTACGCCTTTCATTTATAATATCGGCCAGTAAGGTTGCGCCAGTAGAAGTATAGATTAAGGAAGCATCTCTTTGAGCTACCAATTGATTTAGTAAGGTTAAAGCTTCAGATTCTTTCGTAATTCTGTATGCCGCTTCTGCAGCAATAAGCTGAACTTCGGAAAGGCGAATCACCTTCTTTTCATTGAAATCGCCAGCCACCACCGGATATTTATTCACGATGTAAGCAGGATCTTCTCCACCCAATCTGTTTCTGACTCCTTTAATGATCAGATTCTTCCTTACATCTGTGCTTGTATAAGCATCAAACAAGGACTGAGTAGATAACATTTCACCTTCGCTGTTATCATCCTGAACATAATGCATGGAAAGTTCATCTGCTCCATTATGGTTAAATGCATCTGAGACAAGTTCAAAAAGTGTTTCTACTTTATTGGCCTGATCGTGTGGTGTAGCGGCAGACCAATAGCCAGCTAATGCAGTTCGGCTAACTGGTGTAAAACCACTGTTCTTTAACACATCATTGGCCAGATCATATGCATCCTGATAATTTCCTTTGTATAAATTTACTTTTGCTTTTAATGCAATTGCTGCATATTTAGAAAATCTTGCCGAGCCATTGTATTGCGACATCAAATTGATGGCTTGATCCAGGTCTGAAAGGATTTGGGCATAAACTTCTGCAACAGTATTTCGTTTAGGCAAGATTGTAGGGTCGTAATGTAATACAATTGGCACACCGAGCGTATTGGGGGCAATGGTGTAAGATTTTCCAAACAGACGTACGAGATCGAAGTAGAGTAGGGCCCGGATAGCATAAGCTTCTCCTTTATATTGTAAAACGTCAGTTCCCTTATTCAATGGTGCATCTATAATATTGTTCGCCTGTAAAATGTTTGCATAGGCGAAAAACCATACCCGATTGCTATAAGCGCCATCTGTTGTAATGGAATAGGCGTTTTCGCCGTTAAATAGTCCTATGTTACTGGAAGATAAGTAGATGTTGTCGGCAAGTAAATCTCCTAGTAATGGAACTGCGGCGCCACGAAGCTCGCCATTACGTAAATTTGCATAGGTTCCATTAAGTGCTGTTTTAATATCTGCAGGTGTTTTAAGCGCATCTTCGCTGGCTATGCTGGTATATGGCTTTTGATCCAAAAAGCTTTTTGTACAGGAGGAAATAGAAAGCAATGCAACAAAGCTTCCGATCAGGAATATGTATTTATTTAAATTCTTCATTTTCATTAATTTAAAGCTTCAGATTAATACCCAGGGTGAACACTTTTGGCATAGGGATATTATAGTTGGATTGACCAGTTAGTCCGGCCTCGGGATCATATGGCAACTTCTTATCTCTAATCCAGGTAGCCAGATTTGTTCCGCGGACATAAATACTCAATCCATCAATTTTTACTTTCGATAGAACTGATTTTTGGAAAGCATAGGCTAATGTTAATTCCCTTAAGCGGATATAGTCGCCTTTATATAAGAAACGACTGGATGCACGGCTGGAGTTATTGGTATTGTTAAAAATATAGATTGGATTATCGGTCACATCATTCGGTTTTTTCCATGAATTTAACTGGGATGCAAAATGGTTAAAAGCACTATTGTCACCATCAGATTGAGTATACCTGGACCAAAGGTCCATTACATGATTGCCAAAGTTGTAATACAGTAATCCATCGAGGCGAAAGCCTTTATAAGTAAATGCAGAGGTGAAGCTTCCGAATACTTTAGGCGAAGCAGTATGATTAGGTACTAGCCTGGCTAAATTGTAATTACTTGTGGTTTGGCTCATGGTTTCGTCCGTATACCAAAGTGGCTTACCATTAGCAGGATCTACACCTGCCCACTGACGCAAATAAAATGTTTGAAAATCAAGACCTACTCTTCTGATCACAGAAGAACCTTTGATGTCCTTTCCGTCTACCAAAGAAGTTACTTTGTTGATGTTTCTGGAAATGTTAAAACCTGCATTCCATTTAAAGTCTGCTATTTGAACTGGAGTTCCGTTTATAGTAAATTCAACACCCCGGTTTCTCATCGATCCAATATTATTTAAGAAAGAACCCGTACCCGCTGTTCCGGAAGTTGGTTGACTAAGCAACAAATTAGTACCTTTTCTATTGTAATAATCGAAGGTGAACGATAACCTGTTGTTAAATAATCCAACATCGAGGCCTACGTTAAATTGTTTATTGGTTTCCCATGTCAGGTATGGATTTCCAACAGAAGTAGGGCCACTGCCAACTTCACCATTGTAATTGAAATTATAATAAGATACTGCGTAATCACTTGAAGTTCCGTAGCTATACAACTGTCTCCAGCCGTAATCGTCGATATTGGCATTCCCTGTTAAGCCATAACTAGCTCTTAGCTTTAACAGGTTGATGGACTTCAGTGATTTTATGAAATCTTCTTCCTGCGCGTTCCAGGAAGCACCGGTAGACCAGAAATTTCCGTATCTGTTTTTCTCGCTAAAACGGGAAGAACCATCACGGCGGAAACTTCCGGAAATGACATATTTTCCCTTATATGAAAAGTCTGCAAGACTTAGCAGGGATGCTACAGTATAGTCAGAATTTGCCCCTGAGGCTTCATAAGGAGTTGTTCCGTTTGATGGAACTGTAACAACAGGATTTAAAGGCAAACCTGTTGTGCTTGCTGTAGAAGTGTAATTCTGTGATTTTTGAGCTTCATAGCCCACTTTTATATTTCCTACCCAGGTTTGATCACGTTGAAGATCGAAATGATAATCGACCATATTTGTCCATGTCCAATTGAAGTAGCGTGTATAACCACGTGAGGAAAAACCACTATCATAAAAGGTTCCGGTTCCGTGGGTTGGATTATAATAGGTGTCTTCTTCCAGGTTATTGTAATCTGCACCAAAGCGGGAAGTAAAACTCAGGTTATCCATGATTTTGTATTCCGCTGATAATGTACCCAGACCTTTCAACTGGTTCAGTTTGTTTTTGTTATATAGAGCGGTGTAAAGCGGGTTAGACTTTGAACCAAAAGCTACTGTACTTATATTATATGAACCATCAGCATTGTATGGTGAAATAAATGGATAAAGATGTATAGCCGCATTGATAGGGTTATCAGGTGAGCTACCATTTACCGGCGAATTCTGTCCATTGGCACCTACAATGAGCGTAGTGGAAAGGGAAAAACGATCGTCAATTTTAGTTTTTAAACCTACTTTAAATGAATAACGGTTAAAATCTGAGGCAATTACAGTTCCCAGCTGCTTAAAAAATCCTCCAGATACATGGTATTGTGTATTGCTGTTGCCACCACTAATCCCCAGATTGTACTGCTGCTGCCTTCCATCTCTTTGTACCAAATCAAGCCAGTTGGTGTTTACACCACTTCCTGAACCAAATTTATTATCCAGGAAAGTGAATACGTTACTGGAAGTTACACCATTTTGTGCAGCATAAGAAGGATTGTTCAGTATGCCCTCAGCAGTTATGGTACGCCATTGTTCTGTTGTTAAAAGCTTACCGGCTTCTGGCGTAGTTCCTAAGCGAGTTAAACCATATTCGACATCAAAGTTAACTTTTGTTTTGCCCTGAACGCCTTGTTTGGTTGTGATAATGATTACGCCATTTGCTGCTCTTGATCCGTAAATTGCTGAAGCCGATGCATCCTTTAAAACGTTGATACTTTCTATATCATTAGGATTTATAGCAGATAAAGCATTAGAGGTGGTGGTTGATCTGGACAATTGTCCGGAGCTTACAATGATACCATCAATAACAAACAGGGGATCTGATCCTGCAGAAATGGAACCAATTCCACGGATGCGGATCTGTTGTAATGCGCCCGGCTGGCCTGATGAACCAACTGACTGTAGTCCTGCCACTCTTCCCTGTAGTGATTGGTCTACAGAAGTATAGGAACGGTTTTCTAGATCTTGTGATTTAACCAATCCTACAGCACCCGTAGTTATTGCTTTGGCCTGTTTTCCGTAACCATTAATAACCACTTCACTTAGTAAGCCCCCTAGTGGTTTAAGACTAATATTTATATCTCCATTAAATGGTAAGACCTGTTCTTGTATGTGGTAACCGATATAGCTAAAAATTAACACATCAGTTGGCTCGGGCAATGTAATTTGAAATTGCCCTTTTGAATCAGTCACTGCAGTAATAGAAGGGTGCTTTTGCGATTTTACATTTACACCTGGTAAGGGGATATTTTGATCATCGGTTACGATTCCCTGTATCTGTACCACTTTGGAAACATTGTCAGCATTGAGCCGATCATTAGCACTAATCACAACAATATTTTTAATTACATTGAAGGTTAAAGGCAGTTTCTCTAATAGTTTAACCATCACATCTGAAATCTCAGCATTTTTAACGTCGATGCTTACCAGGTTTTTAAAGGGTACGACTTCATTGCTATAAGCAAATCTGTAGCTGGTTTTCTGCTCAATTGTTTTTAGCACATTGCTTAATGTGGTGTTCTTCAACTCAATTGTTACCCGGGATTGAGAATATAGAGAAGCTCTGGTGTGTAAAGTGAGCATCGCAAGTATTAAAAGTAGCTTCATTTTTAGAAAATGTTTTCGATAGCACGAGGCATAGTGGTTCTGAAAGAAAAGTTTGTTTTTCTTCATATATTTGTTTTGGATAGTTGGTTAATAAACAGATTGATATTTTCTCTTTCCGGGGAAATCATCAGGCATCAATTATCTTAACGGGGAATGCGCCAACATTTCCCGTTTGTAACTGACCTGGTTTCAATTCATAATTGTTAATTTTTTTCCATTCAGTTTGTAATTAAAGGGTTTAGAAATTTTCATTATATTAAGTATATCCTCCAGGCTTTCATCATCGAATATTCCAGTGTACCGGTATTCCATGATATGCTGATTTTTAAATTCAACGCTAATATCAAACCGTCTTTCCAGCATAATTGCAATATCCTTCATCTGGCAGTTTGAGAAAGCTATTTTGTTATCCATCCAGGCTGTTTCTACTAGTAGGTTTTTCTCATTCAGGTGTAGGAGATTATCAAGTTTAATTTTAGAGGTATTTTCTGTTTCAATACTGCTCTTGTTCGGTTCGGATTGATCTTTACGTACAGTAAGCTTTTCATTTGGTCGTAAAATGATGTTTTCAGAAGGCCTGTCACTGAAACTGACTTCTATTCGTCCTTTTATAAGCGAAGTTTCGATAATCTGATCTTCTGGATAGCTTTTTACGTTGAAGGATGTGCCAAGCACTTTTATCCTAATTTTGTCTGTATGGATTATAAAAGGGTGCGCGGGATCTTTCTTTACATCAAAAAAAGCTTCTCCATCTAACCATACTTCTCGTATTTTACCTTTAAAGTTATCGGTGTATTGTAGCCGGCTATCAGCATTTATCCATACCGAACTGCCATCTGGAAGCTTAACCATAGTTTTAGATCCTTTTTTTGTTACCACCTGGCTTTTTAATGAATTGTTGGACCTAAATGGAGAAAATATCAGGAAAAGAGATAAGCAAATCAGTAATAAACATGCAGTGGCAAGCCAAACCCGTTTATTGGAGGAGCGTAATTTAAAATTGGTAGCTGGGGCATTCGGAACATGAAGATGCATCTTTAAGGAATGTAATGCAAAAGCCTGTTCTGCTTTACTCAGTTCATCTTCAGATACTTCTTCGGGGGTAATAAATGAAAGGTACACCTTCTTCAACTCAGGATCTGCATCAATGATATTCTTCAATTGATCTAAATCTTTTTCACTGGCTTCACCTGCCAGCTGCCTACTTAAAAGTTTAAAAAAAATATCTTGTGGCATAGATTTCCTATTGTTTCAATTAAGAGACAATAAAATAGGAGGGAACCACCGGTCGGATAGAAAATATTTTAAGAATTTAAATGTTTTCTCATGTGGAAGGTAATCTTTTTCAATGCATTGGTCATATGACCTTCAATGGTATTGGTCGAAATACTTAAAATTTCAGACACTTGCTTATAACTAAACCCTTCATTTTTGACTAGTCTGTAAACAACCTGACATTTAGGAGGCAACATATCAATAGCTTTCTTTAAACTCTGTTCCAGCTCTTTCTCAATGATATGGTTGATAGGTGTTTCGTTGCTTATGGGGAATGTCTCCAAATCATCTAATTCTACATAATTGTAGCCTTTATATTTTTTTAGGTGATTAAAAGCGGAATTTTTGACCAATGTGAATAGGTAAACTCTAAAATCTATCACCTGTTCCAATTTTGGACCCATCAGCCATATCTTCATCATCGCATCGGCATATAGTTCTTCTGCAACTTCTTCTGAATTAACTATTGCTTTGGCGAAACGGATTACAGGCGTATAAAACAATACAAATAATTTGCGGTAGGCAGATTCATCTGAATTTTTTGCTACAGCATTTTGTAAGTTAGATATTACTGTAAAATTGGGCTCCATACTTTAGTTTTGGACTTATCTTCTAGGGCTTTCAAACTTACTGATTTCTAATTAATAATACATCTATTACAATTTAAGATATTGAATCAACTCTATTGCTGCAGTCCGACCAGCACGATTTGCACCAATGGTAGATGCAGATGGACCGTAGCCTGTTAAATGGATACGTGGATCTTTAGCGACTTGTGTGGCTAATCTCCCAGACATTTCAATTCCGTTTTTATCATTCATTAACTTTAAAGGGGCAAGGTGATTTAAAGAATGACGGAAACCGGTATTCCAAAAAATAACGTCAGCATCGAGTGTAGTTCCATCTTCCCATCGAACACCTGTTTCAATGATTTCTTTGAACATAGGTTTCCGATCTAAAACTCCTTTATTCAACATCCTTTCAATAGCGGGAGTGATGGGCAAGCCTGTTACAGAAACCACTGATTCAGGTGGCAAGCCTTCTCTTACTCTTTTCTCTACTAAAGCTACAGCTTCACGTCCTACTTCTGGCGAAAATTCATATTTTCTAAAATCAGGAGATCGACGGGCTACCCAAGTAGTTTGGGTTACTGCTGAAATTTCACCGAGCAATTGAATAGCTGAAATTCCACCACCCACAACTATTACATGCTTTCCGATAAATTCTTCAGCATTTTTGTACTCGCCAGTATGCAGCTGTTTCCCTTTGAATTTTTCCCAGCCGGGATATTTAGGACAGTTTGGGGTTTTCCAGGTACCGGTAGCATTGATCAATCCGCGGGCACTAAACTGGATACCATTTGTTCGGACGATAAATCGTCCATTTTGCTCAGTAACATCAGTCACTCTTATAGGACGAATAATCGGAAGCCCAAAGGTTTTCTCATATTGTTCATAATATTTGGGAATTGCAATATTCGCTTGCAATTCTGTTTCCTTAGTATTTACAGCATCGGAAAAAGCCATTCCAGGTAAGTCATTGATGCCATTTACATTGCTTAGTGTTAGAGAATCCCAACGATGTTGCCAGGCTCCACCTGGACTAAATTCATCATCTAATACAACAAAGCCTTTTCCAGGTTTTATTCCCTCTCTTTGTAAATTATAGGCTGCTGATAACCCCGCTTGTCCTGCTCCAATCACCACAATGTCTACTTTATAAAAAACATTTTTATCAGGAATCATAGATTAACTTTTTATAGGCTTTAACTTGATGGGATATAGGATAAATTTAATTAAATGTGTGGTTTAACACAATTATAAAAAAGACAAATACTATTTTTAGAAAATTAACCTAAAATACACATCCCTATGAAAATTAATTATTTTCCATTAGTTGCGTTAATGGCAGTGCTAAGCCTTATTGCTTGTAACCAAAATCCATCAGGTACAAAAAGTAATCCTGATGTAAAAGAAAATCTTACCAGTGAAACAAAATCACCAGAAAGTGCCAAAGTAAAAACGCTCTTTAAAGAAGGTAAGATAGATATACAAATCACTACACCTGGTACAGCTCTTGGGGAGCTATTGCAACAGATTGATCCAACCAAAGGAAATGTGGCTGGACAAATGAAAGTCCTGGCCGAAAAACTTTCTCCAAAGGAACGGGAACTACTGGAAGCACAAAATAAGAAGGTGGGTATCATGAATCTGGCCATATTGATGATACCTATAAAATCTGTGATTTACCTTAAAGGAGCGGAAGCCACGGCAAAATTTGATGCGATGACTTTTCATGGTGAAAACAATGTTAATGAGGCAAAGAAAGAAGGAACGATGTACATTAAATCTCAAAATAGTAACAAGGATATGACCATTAGATACACTGGTGACAGTTTTCATGAAATGGCGAAGAATGAACTTAAAAATGAAGATTACAACATCGAGAAAACTAATGAAACCAGCGTTGTAGCAGGTTACAACTGTACTAAAAGTGTATATACTTTAAAGGAGTCTGCACCCACCAATAATAAGCCAGGTGGCATTCCTGCTTCTTCTGTATATAGGCTTGAAGTATGGACCTCAACCGAAATGCCAAAGTCAGTAAATTTTCTCCACCCGCTATACATCAAAGAAGATGCTGGTATTATGAAAATACTAATTCAGTATGAAAAGGAAAATGGGCTGAAATTCCTATATGAATTTACCAAGGTTGAAAACAGATCCGTAACTCCGGCTGAAATGCAGATCAAAAAAACAGAAAAAATCTATGATTTCGGAAAAGATAAGATGGCTGTTGGAATGCAAATGATGGGAATAGTATTTGGGATGTAGCAGATAATCATATAGGAACAAAAAGTGGTATTGAATGTTCTTTCTAAGTTCTTATGAAAGTCGCGTTTAAATATTTCCTTATATCTGTTTCCAATTTGAAAGGATATTCATAACCCAGTTTTTCTGATAAATCAGTTCCGATTTCTGATACCAAATCTGCCATAGCGAACAGTGCATTCCAATTTTCATTTATATTTTTTCCTGAGAATGTTCGTTCTATTTTTTCCCATATTTCAGAAGTTAGATATTTTTTAAAGAGCCTTCCGTATTTATTGGTTGTGATGTTCCAATCGTGTTGATTGGCGATATGCCATTCAATTAATGGGATAATGTAATCAGTTCTAATATTGCTTTCCATCATGAATTTAGCATAGAAAATTTCATCTCTTGCTAAACATTTTGCTACATAGGTTGTGTCCCACCAGAAGTCATTTAAAAGTTGTTTGAATTTTTGTTCTGTAGGTTTTTTAATAATGGAAACCTGATGAGTAGCTTCCTTCATGTTTTTCGTTATGTCGTCTTTATCAATCAGCACTTTATAGCCAATGTCCCAATCTTCACATAATTCATTTTGATCTACTTGTTGCAGAAAATTAGGGACGCTATATAGTTTGAAATCTACTTTTATATAATCATCGTACAATACCATTTTCATGGCATGCTTATCATCGAAAGAGCTTTCATTCTCCTCAATCATAGCAATAGGATTTCCGAAAAGATGTATCCAGTCTTTGCTGGAGATGTATTTGGCATTATCTTCAAAAACAAGTTCAATATCCAAATCACTATATTCATCGATAGGTGCTAAAGGATTTACAAGTGAGCTTGTGAGCAAAACAGTTCTTATATCTTTATTGCTTTTAGACCAATCAATGATAGTTTCCAATTTCTCTTTTCTTAAGTCTGTTTGCCGCTTGTTTTCCATAAGGTTCTTGTTTCTATTGTTAGCTAATATTATGAATTTAATAGAATCTTAGCTCGATGTATGTCTGAAAATTACTTCATCTTTTTAGCAAATTCGTAGTTAGTCCATTTAATATCTTTTATAATCTCGTAGTTAAAGGCGAATATTTTTGATGTTTGCTGAAAGTTTTTCATGGCTTCATCAGCGGCCTCTTTATTATTAATTGCTATGAAACAGTTTCTATCACCTTTGTAAGTATTTCTAAACACGTAGTAATTTTTAATTCTTTGGGCTGTAAGCATGCCTTCAATTGCATGATCCAGGTTATCCATACTTTTTAATTCGGCGTCGCTTGGTAGTCTATGCTCATCAACTATATCATAATTGCAGTTTATTTTTATGAAGTAGCAAAACTCTTCCTTATGAGAGAATTTTTCAAAAGCATCGTTTATGACCAGTAAGTAGGTGTAGCCATCTTTAGTAAAATCTCTTGCTGAAAAATCTTCAGGAACAAAATAGCTGTCTATTTCAAACGGTTTTAGTGGATGAACATTTCCAACTTCATAACCATCATAGGATTTAAGATTGTATCTGCTTGCAAGATCATATAATTCCTTATTTAATGTAAACAAAGAGGTACTGTTATGTTTTTCTTTTCGCTCAACGTGTAGCCAATAGATATTATCATCTCTTTGATCTATTTCGACAATTTGAAAATTTTTCTTTTTTAGTTCCTCTGCCAAAGCTTCCAAAGGCTTTTTGGTTTCATTGGTAAAAAAATAGCCGTAAAGCATAGTAGTATCTGTATTTACACCTTTTTCTTTCAAATTGGTGTAAAAGTCTTCAATATGTTTAAGCGGTATTTCTGTGTAAACCCTGTTGTTGCATGAAAGCATCGCAAAGATAGGAAACAATGCAAGGATAAGAAGTCGGAGAAGTGAATTCATATGGAGCTGATTTTTTTGTGAAATGGTTTAGATATCCATTTATATATGCTATTCTATATAATACCAAGGTATATTAAATATACCTTTTTTTTAATCGATTTTGACCATTTGTCCAATTTGAATTTCTTCATACTGGCTAGATGCAACAGAAATTTCCTCTTTGTCGTAATGGTGTCCCCAAGGTGCTACTTTTATAATAAGTAGTACTCCTTCTTTCTTTTGAAATTCTCTTGTCAACGACTTCCACGTCATAAACTGTTTTATGAAAAGTTAATTTGGAGAGTTATAAAAATTCAGGTTCGTTTTTCCTGCAAACAGCTAATGCTTTAGCAGATGTAGGTGCTGGTAAGACTTTAGCTGTTTTGAATTCATCTTTAGCAGATTGGTACGGTGGTAAAGTGCCAACAGGCACAATATCTCGTCGTAAAGAATTATTGGCTATGGCAAATGATGTTTTTCCGAAATGGCAAGCACTTCAAGCAGACTTGTATTTCCATGATGAAAAAGATCCCGATAATGTATTAATCGCAAAAGAAGATTTAAATGAGATAATATTTGGTTACATTATAGCTCAAAAGGAATTATTAAAAGAAAATTATTAAAATAAGGAAGTGAAAATTCGCTCGAATATGAAAAGAAAAGCTGATTTTATTTTTATCGCTATTTTAGGTCTTTTGCTTGCTAATGCACTTGTCCAATTTATAATGGGTCATATTTTATTAACCCTTAATGATTATTTGGGTATTTTACTATGGCTGATTACTTGTATGTTGAGGTTTACCAATCATCGGTATGGAAGGTATGCGCTGGGGATATTACTGGCGCTCGGGATTTTTGATATTGCAAGTTTTGGGCTTGGAGGTATTTCATTTTCAGTTGGTTTCGGCAGTATGAAACCTATAGGTTTCAATCCTATTGTACTTCTTATTACAGTCATTTATTTTCTTGTGAATAAAACGGTCATAAGGCAGGTTCTAGAAATGATAGTTTACCCAAGCGCGGAAGAACAACAATTGAAGGATAAAAAACAAAGGGACTTTTATTTAAGAAAGTTTGAAAATTGTGATGATGATGAGCTGGGAATTATATTTGGTAATTTAGAAGAGTATCCCGTGGCAGCTCAACATGCGATTATAGAGATCTGTAAGGCAAAGGGAATAACAATGAAATAATGCATTAACATGGAAAAAAATTACGATTACAAAACATATTTAGTACATCCAATTTATGAATAAAAAGGAAACTCCCACTGTAGAGACACAAATGCTAATCAGAAAACCTAAGGAATTGGTTTTTCAAGCATTCATTGACCCAGCAATCACAACCAATTTTTGGTTTACCAAATCAAGTGGACAATTAGAGGTAAATAAGATAGTAACATGGGAATGGGAAATGTATGGTGTATCAACCAATGTATTGACAAAAGAAATCATTCCAAATAAATTGATTAGAACTGAATGGGGAGATCCTACAACAACGGTGACATATGAATTTACAGCGTTGACGGAGGATAAGACCTATGTTATAATCAAAAATTACGGCTTTAAGGAAACAGGAGTTGATTTAATTCAAGCCATCATAGACAATACAGGTGGTTTTACGACAGTTTTAGACGGACTGAAAGCTTATCTTGAGTTTGGTATTAAACTTAATCTGATTGGAGATAAATTCCCACAGGTGAAATAAAAATAAAGATTATGGAAATGAGTAATGTACAAGTTAAAATTATCGGCTGTGGTGATGCCTTTGGTAGCGGCGGAAGATTAAATACATGTTTTTACGTAAATGCTGGTCCGGTTCGTTTTTTGGTGGATTGCGGGGCCACGAGCTTACCTGGATTAAAACAACATGGGATTAATGCGGATGATATTGACGCGATTGTGATTAGTCATTTTCATGGAGATCATTATGGTGGTGTGCCTTTTGTATTGTTGGATGCTGCGATTCATAGCAGAACTAAAAAGATGCAGGTGATCAGTCCAGTTGGAGGTCAGCGTAGGATAGCTGCCTTACTGGATCTACTTTACCCGGGTACTGAAGTGCTGGAAAAACTGGATGTGGAGTTTTTGGAGTATGGTGCGAATGAAGTGCTGAACTTAGAAGGGTGGAGTTTACAGGCTTTTGATGTATTGCATTCTGAAAGGGCTTTGCCTCATGGGCTTCGCATTGAGGTTGCGGATAAAGTAATTGCTTATTCTGGTGATACTTCCTGGACGGATGCTTTGTTCCCTTTAAGTGCAGATGCTGATTTGTTTATTTGCGAATGCAACTTCTTTGACCTTCAGGTGAAGGGGCATTTGAATTACCTGGAATTGGAAAAGCGTCTACCTGAATTTTCCTGTAAAAGAATGGTACTGACACATTTTGATCCACAGATGTTGGATATGCTGGATGAGGTTCATGTAGAGTGCCTGTCCGATGGTATAGAGCTGTTTGTTTAATCTGTAAAACAACTTATTGCCCTCAGTCCATGCAGGAAGTACTTCTTTATGTTTGCCAAAGCCTTGTGTAACTTTAAGCTGTGCAAAAGCATGAAAACTAATGAATGTGAGTAAGATTAGGGCTATTCTTTATCTGCTCGTAATAAAGTATAATTGCTCCAGAACTTAAAGTTTTTGTTTTTGAAAGCTTAAGGTTTATTCTGTCCTGTAAGTTTTCAAATAGGGGTAGGCCTTTTCCTGCTATTATAGGATGCACACACAGCTGTAACTCATCAATTAAGCTAAGTTTCATTAGCTGTATGATTAAACTCCGACTACCGACTAAAATATCCTTTCCTGATTGTTGTCTTATTGCTAATACTTCGTCTTCAATTGGACGATTTGCCAGTTTTGCAGTTTCCCATTCGGGGTCTTTAAGTGTATGAGAAAAAACAATTTTTGGAAGGCTGTCCATTACTTTGGCAAATTCATCCATTGATCTTTCACCTGAAGGGGTTTTTATCAGCGTTTGCCAATATTGCATGAGTTGATAGGTTATTCTGCCGTATAGAATGGTACCTGCCTTACTTAGCAGTTCAGCATAATGATCATGTATTTCTTCATTAGGAATTATTGCTGTATGATCGCAAAATCCATCAAGTGTTACATTTATTCCTGCAATTACTTTTGTCATGTTTTCCATATTCAATACATGGCAAGTTACGATAGTATTGATTGTTTCATGCTGGGTAGAATTGACAAATGAAGGGGGGAATTACGACAAGTTCTTTTGTTAGCCGCTGATGCACATCTTTTAAGATGGGCGATGATGAGCAGACAGATATTATTATGCAAGCTGGACTATAAATTTCGCTTATTGCTCTCAATTGCAATGAACTCTGGCAAATAATTGGGTGTACATCCTTTTGATACCATTTCACCTTTATAAAGACCTGTTTTCTCTCCAATGGTGACACAGCGGTTTCTGTACTGTTTTTCATGAATTCCAATCCATCCCGCTGTGAAGTTCATTGCCCATTGAACTTCTGGTTCTTCTTCTGCAATGTTAGCTTCAATTTTAGTTAGTAGGTGTGGTGTATTAGTCGGTGGTGTTTGACCTGTCCACCTTAAACGCGCCTGGTAATACCAGAATGTCCGTCTCTGAAGATTAGAAAGACTATCTTGCCATGATTCAATCATTGCAATTGTTTTCTTGTCTTTCATAAGTTGATTGGCCATAAGCCAGTCCATTAGCTGATTTCGCTCATTTAATGAGTGAGTCTGCATATCCTTATCAAGATCATCAATAAAATCTTGTGAAATGAGCTTGCTATCCATAATTAAGATGGCCAATAGTCTGGGCAAAAGATTTCTGGTAGACCATAGCTCCATAGCAAGATCATGGTCCTTTTTGATATCCTTCGCAATCTTCCGTAAGTCTCCCAGCTTAGTTTTAGTGTTGATCTGACCCAAAACGTTTTCTGCTTTTGAAGATAATTTCATAACAATCCTTTTTATTATTGAACAACTAAAATCTGGAGTTAATATATTAAAAACTTCTTATTCATTCTAATTGACCTATTCCATATTCCCGGCTTGCTTAGTTTACCTTTACAATGAAAGGAGTATTCAATTTAGACTTAACTATATTCAATACCTGTTTTCCTTTAGAAACATAAAGATAAAGACGATAATCAGATGGATTTTCAGGAATACTAAGTGTAATCTTTGTTCCATTGGATAGTTTTTCCATTGAAATTGGTTTTTCGAATCGATCAACTTTAACAAGATTCCATTCAAATTTCATATTGTTTTGCCCTTCAATAGCAATATTCCAATTCTGTCCAGTTTTAATCAGCGCATGATATTCCAATTTTGAACCTTTAAATGTTCCTAAAGCCGGCTTAAGTATTTTAATATGTGGTGGTTTTGCTGGTGCAGGCCCGTGATTCCATAGATGAAAGAGCTGTGAAAAAGACAATTTCTCTCTTCCTTTGTAGTCTTTAATTCCGTTATCTGTAACCTGATCAATCTTTTGCTCATCGTAAAAGTTGGAAATAAATGACCCGGCTTTGTTGTCTTGCAGCTTGTTGTACGTTGGTACTTCAATATCACTGTAAAAGTAGGGTACGGTTATATCCTCAGCTACTTTAAAAGAACTTGTATTTTGATTTACTACAATTCCATATGCATCAATTTCTGGGATTAATCTTTTGATCCTATCAATTGTTTGCGCTGTATTATTGCTGAGTTCAACATCTACAGTGACTGGTCTCTTAGGGTCTATTTCTTTTATACTCAATACAAGATTTCTAAGCCAGGCGAGATAGGCATCTTGTTGGTATAAAAGCTCTGGTTTGTAATAATAAATATCCAGTTTTTGAAATACTGCATTTCCAATATTCCAGGCGATAACATTCTGTTCTTCTTTGAGGTAGCGAACAGAATTTAAAATTTTAGTTTTCAGTATTTCCAGCTGCTCTTTGTCTTTAAAGAAATTGATTTCATCTGAAATCCAATAGGCGTAAAGAATGTTAAAATCATTCATTTTTGCCGCTCTTAATAAATTTCTGTCGTATATGTCAGGCCCATAACGTTTAATCGTATTGATTCCTATGCGTTTCATATCATTAAAGTCTGCAAGGATCTCCCGCATGGTAATCGTTTCATAATTTTTTTTCCAGTCTTGTGCTCTATTGTAATTGATACCTCTTATTCCTGATAAAAAAGGAATGTTTTCGCTTGACTTAGGATTCGGATTTTGCTGATTTGAGTAAGATGACAAAAACTGAGGTGTATTTGACATTACACTCTCCATATTATTTTGCCTGTATTTATTAAGTAAGTTTTTAAGTGTGTCTGGATGTTGTATAGTCCAATTTATCAACAATTCAGACCCGCCATCTGGAACATTTTTATCAAATCCAGAATTAAAAAGTACAAAAGCTTTAATTTCTTTGAATTTGTGTTTAGTCTCGAAAGCAAGTCTAAACCATTCACCTTGTTTCCCTGCCGAGAGATTCGAACCCATTTCAGCAAGCATTACTGGTAGCCCTGAACGGAATATTTTATTTTGGTGATATGGAGCATATATATCAGACATTGAGGTCCATTTTCCTGAGTATGCAGGGCCATAATTCAAATTGGTTACTCCGATCCAATCTACATATTGATTTCCCGGAAAATAAGCATCAAGGGTTTCGTGTTTCCATGGATTCCAAACCCAAATCACTTGATAGACCTGTTCATTTAAAAAGAAACTGTGCAGGAATTTCCATGCAGCTTTGAATTCGTCAGAAGTATTATTGCCAGTTTGTGACCAAGGATAAGCCGGGTTGTCCATCTCATGCGCAAAACGAATGAAGACTGGTCTGTTCATTGCTTTAATCTGTTCGCAGAATTTTTTAAGATATGTGTTGTATTTTCCTTCTGTTATCTTTTTAAAAACCTTTTCGTCTTTTTTTAATTGGCTATTTTCTTTGAACAAGTTTTGCCAGGGCTCCCAGGTAATCATTGGTACCGAACCATTACTATAAATCGAATCAATAGTTTTTTGAGGAAGATAGCACTGTGCTTGTTCTCCCCATGGTATATATAATGATATAAGATTAAAGTGATTATTATACAGTTGCTGTTCTTGCTTTGCTTTATGTACAGAGGATATCCCGTTGAAATCCACAGGAGAAAATATACCTGTCAAAAACATTTTGCTTTTATGATCTAGAACTTTTGGTTGAATACTAGCATTTCCACCAGATACTTTTGCAAAGTAGAGCACTACACAACACATGATAACGGTAATGATTAATGTAGTACTCCTGATGCTGGTGTATAATCTGCGCCTCATGAACCAAAAGTTTACTTTTATCTTCTTTATCCATGTGATAAGACCGTTGGCGAAAGGATAACGCTCTTTTAACAATTTAAATTGTTGTTGCCTGCTAGCCACAATATTAAAAATCAAGATCAGGCTATTTAATCCTGCGAAGCCAGCCATGATCAGGTTGTAAGGATTCCAGTCGAAAGTTAGGCCGTAAATAATGGCTGTGAGCGACAAGACTAATATTGTTATATTTGGAATATTCAGCGGCCAGTTGTTTGCTTCGTTATTATCTTTTGGGGTGGGTACGTAAGGTACTTTTTTCCCGATAAGAGTATACACAAATCCAAGGATAAATATCCACCAGGCACCTATGATCAGTAGCCCACCAACCACATGAAATCCTCTTTCTTCATCTTCCATAACCCACCATTGTACAAAATGACGGATCATTAGTGTAGAAACAATGAATGGGAGCACTGCGATTCCGAAATCAGTTATATTCAGTTGAATTGGACTTACATTAAAGAAAAGTGAAATGATTGGGATTAAAAAATTCAGCAAATAGAATATACCTGAAAGGTAATGCACTGGAATTACTGCATAATGGATTTTTTGTTTCCAGGTAAAGCCTTTATAAAGCTTTGGATATACATTAACCAGTAAATCAAAAACTCCTCTCGACCATTTTAATTGTTGCTTGTAATAGGCAGAAAGGGTAGAGGGGGCGAGTCCCCTTGCCAAAATTTGCGGTACATATATCGATTCCCAGCCTTTTGAATGTAACTGCATAGCAGTATGCATATCTTCTGCTAATCCTGCTGCATGGCCACCAATAGATTCCAGGGCGGTACGACGAAAAGTACAATTTGCCCCAATAGCTAAAACGGTGCCGTACTTATTCATAGTCATCATTATAGGACCATAGAATTGGTAGGTTTGCTGCGCCGCTCCCTTAGCAATCAAGTTTTCATCGTTGTTTTTATATGCCTGAACAACCTGAACAAATCCTATTTTCGGATTGTCGAAATGTGATACAATTGGGTCAAGGAAATCTGGAAAAGGTACATGATCAGGATCAAGAATAACACAAATTTCCCCGTTTGATTGTCCCAATGCATTATTAATGTTCCCCGCCTTCGCATTTATCTTTTGCTTTCGGGTGATATGATTGACCCCAAGTTTTTCACATAGTTTTTTAAGGTATGGATCATTGGCCTCATCACATAAATAGGTTTTATGTGGATAGGTGATGGCTTGAATAGCAGCTAAGGTCTCTTCGATCATCTCGTATGGCTCTCCAGCACAAAAGGTAGTAAATATGTCTACTGTGTATGTTCTGGTCGGAACTGGAGTGTCAGGAACAGTTATCCAAAGATAATGACACCATTCATGTAAGGTTTTTAGACAAATAAATGCGAAAGTTACTATTAGCATCCAGTACAATGGAGGATAGCCTTTAAGAGAATCGAAGAGCATGGTATTTAGGAAAAATCCCATTGAGATCAAGCCTAATGTGATCATTAGTCTTAGCGTAAATTGCTCTTTTCTGGTTGGTGCTGTTATTGGTTGGATTGGCCTCATTTATCTGCAACTACATAAAAAGGTGTATTACAGGTAGCAAAATGCCCATTGTAATCATAAATGGTTGCAAAGAGGCGATAAGGACCTTCTTCTTTTGGAGCAATAAAATCTACTTTTAGCGCTCCGTCTGATTTAATTAAATTCTGCAGTGGTTTTAGTTTTTTTATATTATGTAAATTCTCCTTATACCAGTCTTCTTTAAAGACTTCCCATTTAATGGCTTTAATTTTAGACTGTTCCAATAGCAAAACTTCAGCATTGGCATTGGCGTGAGAGGATAAGATAATATTATCCATTGCACCTTTTTTGTTTAAAAGCATATATTTAATTTGAGGGAAGGTACTACCTTGTCGCTTGCCAGTCCAGATATGCCGCATGACATCAACTGCTTCAGAACTGGCTCCATTTTCGTCAAATATGCTAAACCAAGTATGGGTTCCTTCTTGTTTGTTACCCCAATAGAAAATAAAACATCCTAAGAATCTGGGATCCTCTAATGGCATATACTTTTTGTATCGGTTAAGATAGAACTCGGCTTTTTTATTGCTTGTATTTTCTACATATGCACCCCATGCTGTTTGTAAGGTCCCATCCCAAGGACCATCAATTCCCCATTCTGCAATCATATATGGCCCACGCCATAATAATGTTGCCGATTTAATGTCATCTCTTAAATAATTGATTCTGTTAAAAATGTTGAAAGAGATGATATCGATATTACATCGGAATTTAATGTTGGAAATATATTTTTTATTAAAGTTTAAAACCGTTGTGGTAATTGGGTGATTGGGATCTTCTTTCCGGATCATATCCGTTAACTTATTAAATGCCTGGTAAAAGTTATTGTAAGAAGGTTTATAAGGAAAGTCGAGCTCATTGCCAATGCACCACATTAGTACAGCTGGGTGACCTTTAAACCGATTTACAATGGCTTTAAAAGCATTATGCTGTTTAGTAACTTTAGTAGAGTCATTATATAGCGCCATATAATCACTGTTCGCGATTGGTAAGCCAACAATAACCGCTAATTTGTTCAGTCTGGCACTGTCTAGAATAGTTGAAAGACCAACAGTATCCCAAATCCTTATGGTATTGCCCCCTATATTTTTTAAGGTATTAAAGTGACTATATCCTGCTGCACCTTTTATGATATAAGGTTGGCCATTTCTATACAAGCTATATTTCCCACTACTTTCCTTTATGTAAACTTCCTTTGTCGATTTCTCCGTTTGCCGGGAACAACTTAATAAGTTTAAAATAAGGAACGAACTAGATAAAAGGATACTAATGACTTTTATTTTGTTTAAATTCCGCAGTCTGAAAAATAACATCTCGTTATATACCAATAAATAAACTATCAGCATAAAATTAATCAATATAAAGCATATCACTATGTCGCAGTCTTAAATTTATTTTTCTAAGAAAAAAAGTGCTGTAGGTCAGGGTTATATGTTGTTGGTTATTTGGATTAATTTTGGGATCAGACTTAATTTGATTGAAGATAAATTCCCACAAACTAAATAGCTAATTGTTCAACTAGTGCGTTATAATACCTTTCAACAGCCTCCGAATGATAAGATAGATAAAGGAAAGGTTCAATCAACTCTAACTCCATAAGCATAAAACGACCATCAACCATTAGACCATCAATCCTTGCATACATGGTGCCTTTTGCAAATCTGGAAATACATCGTTCTGCCAGATCAATATATTGCTGGGCCGGAGAAGTTACCTCTATAGTTCCACCAAAAATCTGTTGCACCCTAAAGTCACCAACTTTTGGCTTCTTTATAATGGTGTGGCTATATTTTCCATTTAAAAAAATGAAAGACCATTCGCCTTGTTGAATTTGTGGCATTAATGGCTGAACGATATAGTCGCCTTCTGATACAAGTTCCAAAACACGATCTTTGTCTTCAACAGTTGTATTTTTATTTAAGACAATTGTATTTTTTGAACCGCCACTTACACAGGGTTTAATAATTAGTTTTTCCGAATCCAATCTTTCAAATAGAGTTTTCAGGTCTTCATTCCAACCTTGCTGAAGAAATATAGATGGAATAATATCAAAACCAGCATCTGCAACTTCCAATAGATAGTGTTTATCCATATTCCATCTAACAACCGAATAATCGTTGAGTAGTCTTATGTGGAAAGACTGAATCTTGTTGAGCCAAAGTTTAAATTGATCGTATTTCTGGTGATAATCCCAGGGAGTTTTAAGTAACGCAATATCATATTTTTCCCAATCAACCATCGGGTCGTCCCATATCTCAGCAGATATGTCTAATCCTTTATTTTGTAGAAATGGTAAAAGTTCTTGAGTCTCATTAAAGTTATTCGCAGGCGAATATTTAAACGTTCCCGAATAGGTTATGTATGCTATTTTCATTGGTCACTAAATGCTATCACTAAGTACGCCTAATATCGTATTTAATTTTTTATGGATAAAGAATAGTGTTTAGGATTGGTAATAGAATTTAGAGCAATGTCAATGATGTATTTTTCTTTGTATCTTTAAATAAGCTAAACGATTATGTTAACATTAAATTTTTCTGCAGTTCCGTATTTAATGACAGATAGGTTAATCCTGAGAACTCTCGGTGTTCCGGATTTGGAAGCTATTCATAAATTGCGTTCTGACCATGCGGTAAATGTAATGGTTGGACGGGAAACACCTATGCAGTTATCACAATCCCGGGAATTTATTAGAAAAATCGAGGGTTTAGTTGAAAACAGAGAGTGTTTATATTGGGTGATAGCTTTTAAGGAAGAGCATAGCTTGATTGGTACGATCTGCTGCTGGAGTTTTGATATTGAAAATGAGATTGTGGAGATTGGTTATGAAATGCTTCCAGAATATCGTGGAATGGGATTAATGAAAGAAGCTGTAAAGAAAGTCATTGATTATACTTTTCAAAACTTAAATGCAAAGTTGCTTACTGCATTTCCTTCCGGGGTCAATTCAGATTCTGTAGGGCTTTTGAAAGCGCTTAATTTTCAATTGTCTGATGATTTCTATAATAACAAGCATACCAATGTGGCTGATATGGTTTGCTATGCTTTGAAAAAAGATGTAATGGTTTAACTTTATCCTAATCTATAGCCTAACTTGGAACCTCTGCTGTAATTTCTGATAAAACAGCAATGGTTCGGTTATTTAAATGTCCCATGATTGTTGTCTTAATGTTACCTATTAAATACAAGTGTCAATACAGATTGTTTTTACATTTTTTTATCTTAGTAATTAGATGATAGCAGAGGGCGAAATTAAGTATGTTTGTGGCTAAGAATATTGATCAATTTTCCGAAAGGATCTCTGACATAAAATCTGCGTACGCCCCAAGGTTCATCGGCAGGCCCATATTCAATGTCAAAACCTTCCTTAACAAATAGTTCCAATGCTTCATCAATATCATCTACTTCGATAGAAAGGTCTGGCACTAAGGTACCTGATCCGCCTTCTATTGCAAAACTAATTTGAAGGTTCATAATCTCTGATGAACCATAAGTATGAATCCAACCATGATCCATTAACAGATCAAGACCTAGAATTTTCTTGTAGAATACTTCAGCGCCTTTAACATCAGGAGCAGCTACATTGCTTACGATTCTTTTTACTTTCATATTTAAAGATATGATCTTTTTTCTTCTTGTTTTTCTGAACCACTGATTGCCCAGGTTGCAAAAAACACAATAGCAGAGGGCATAGTCCAGCCAAATTCGTATGAGTAATGAAATTATTTGTTTGCTGTACAGTTAGATAGTGGTATTTTGGAAAACTCAGGACTTTATGTACTTTTAGCTAAGTATAAAGATTAATGCCCATGCTTGGAGAACTAAATAAAAGAGAGATCATAGACTTTTTAGAAAGTCAGTTTATAGGACGTCTTGGATGCCATTTAGATGGTGAAACTTACATTGTACCTATTAACTACGTATATCAAAATAATGCAATTTATGCTCATTCAGGTGATGGTAAAAAAATAAAAATGCTTCGGGCAAATCCAAAAGTATGCTTTCAGGTTGATGAAATTGATAATATGTTCAATTGGAAAAGTGCCATTGTATGGGGGACTTTTGAGGAACTGAAAGGTCAGGAGCGTCAGCAGGTTATGCAAGGTTTGATTCTTCGCATTATGCCAAGCACTGATGAGCCTGGGCGGGAGCCTTCGCATGCGATAGATCCGGTGCTTCAGGACAATCTGATTGTTTACAAGATCAATATTCAAGAGGCAACCGGCAGGTTTGAGTTACATGGGGCAAAAGATTAATGTAGTTGTTGTGGTTGTTTTGCATAGGGCTGAATTTTAGAGATAATTCAATAATTAAAAAGGGAAATTTTAGCTAGGGCATACCTCTAATGGTATAGTATTTGTTCCCTCGTACGAAAAATATATACAAATATTAAAGTATGAAACTAAAAATCATTACCCTATTTTTTCTTGCTTCAGCTATAGTGCTGAGTAGTTGCTCTAAAGAGGGCAAAGGGGAGCCTGGCTATGAGTATACCTACAAACTTACCGGGCCTGGAACTACCAAATTAATTGTTCAGTATACCCCTACGATGACTGATCCCAATATGACGGAAGTGCCGGATGATCTGGAATATGAAGAAGAAGTAACACCACCTTGGCAAAAGACTGTTAGATTACATAAGAATATTTCAGGTGCTGGTTTTTCGGCGAGTGTTAGTGATGGTGTGCCAGGAGCGAGTTATACGATTTCAATCCTTGACAAAGATGCTAAGGTTTTAGAGACAACAAGCTTTACTTTGGATGAGTATGGGTATGGTGTTGCATTGTTGAATTACTATCGCGATCAACCTCAATAAAATCTAATCAGATTTATAAAATTATTTATTCATAAAAACTAAAGTCGCCCACTCTTGTTATTTATATAAACTAGAAAATTTTATATTATGGATAAGTTAGAAATTAAAGGAAAGTGGAATGAGCTAAAAGGTAAGATAAAACAAACTTATGGAGATCTTACCGATGATGATTTGACTTATGAAGAAGGGAAAGATGATGAGATGTTGGGAAAGTTGCAACAAAAAACGGGAAAGAAGAGGGAAGAACTAGTGAAATGGATAAATAGTCTGTAATTATTTTAGACCCTATCAAAACGAGCAAATGAATCATTTGCTCGTTTTTTGTTTTAGCGCCAATGCTGTTTAAACTACATTAACACTACAGTCTAGCGGGCGATAGCTTTGTACGTTTTAAGATGATCGACAATATCGACATAAAGAGAACATATGCTAAAAAGATATAATAACCTGGCTGTAAGGAAGTATTATTCTGTGTTACTGTAGAAAGTAATTCTTCTTGTATGTTCAGACCGGATAGCTGACTTTTAATGATCTCATTTAGCCCTATATATGTCATTGCGGTACCAACAAGCATAACATCGGCCATATCCCATTTACTTAAATCAAAGGCTAAAAATCGGACAAGCTTATTTTTTACATATTTTTCATTTCTCCATATAAGAATGCCTTTGCCAATCATACGCAGCACCGGCAGGATAACCACAAAGAGTAGTATGAGTAAACCTGCAAGTATCGCATCGAATTTAGGTTGTCTGATTAATGACTCAATGATACCAGTTATGCTCTTGCTTTGAAAAAATAATACTTGGTTAGTAAAAGCTAACTTTTCGCTTAACAGTGTGAAATTTAGTGACTGTATACGAGCATCAACTTCTATAATAGTAGCTGTGATGCCTACTAATAAAAGGACAAAAGCGAACATAAGAGAAAGAATATATAGGGTAGTATGGAGGACTACTTGTTTTCTCATTAACCACCAAATACAAAGTGCAAGCAAGACGCTTGCAATCATTGCATAGGTGTATTGATATAATAGCGCTTGTATGTTGGTGAGTTGTGAATTAATGGTTTTTTCAAAAGCTTCAGCACCTGAGACTCCATATTTTTTATAAATATGTTTACTTACTGTAACGCTGGCAGGCTCAGTATTGTCGAATGTTTCCTTTTCCAACTGGTCAACTTTACTGATGACAATACTTTTTATCTTTTTCTTACTTTCAGGTTTGTTGATCCTGTTGACGATTGTCGCAGCAAAAACAGGTACTTCTGACTTGATTTCCTCTGGATCAACCAATGCGTTGAAAGCAAGCTTTTTGAGTTTTCCACCAATACCTTTTTGTGGTTTATTCATTTCTGCTATCGCCTGGTCAACTAGATGGTTTAACTGTTTTTCGACCTTTTTTTGCAGCTCTTTTTTCTGTGTGACAGTCATAGCGAAATCGTTGACCTTTTCATCTACCACGTTAGCCATTTTCTCACGCCATTGATCAACGGATAATATGCCAAAAGTGATGTTGTTTACAACGCTGTAATCTGTTTTTATTTCCTCCTGCTGACGGGAAAGTTTTGATACTTGATAACCAAACCAGGCCTCTGCACAAAGCAGGAGACTTAGGCAAATAACTAGCAGGATATTAGGAAGGGCTATTTTTCTAATGTTCATGGGGAGAAATAAATTTCAATATGGTCGATAAAATAAGCCCGTACAATACGAAGCTGATAAAAATGATAAAACCGGGTTGCAATGCGGTGTTATTTGTTGTAATTACATTTAAGTCATCACTTTTTATGTTCAAGTTCTTTAACTGACTATCCAGTAAACCATTTAAACCAATATATACCATGAGTATTGCTATTACTATGACATCTGCCATACTCCACTTACCTGATTGAAATGCAAAAAATCGTATGATTCTGTGCTTTGCAATTTCTTTTTTGCTTAGCAGATGGATACCAGTTGCACTAAGCTTCATGATTGGAAATAGTATGCTAAATACTAAAATAAGAATACCTACTAGCATCGATTCAATGCTGGATTGACTGATTAATATTTTAACAACTTCCAAGATGCTCTTACTCTGGAAAAACAATACTTGGTTCTCGAAAACTACATGTTCACCTAATACTACAAAATCCAGTGCCTTAATGCGTGCATCAACCTCGATCATGGAAGCCGTCAAACCTATAAAAAGGAGAATAAATGCAAACATCAATGACATTATGAAAAGAGTTCCATGTAACTCAACCCGTTTTCTAAATATCCACCAAAGCCCAAGTACAACAACTATGCAACCTAACATACCGAATGAATAATTGTAAGTTGCAGTTCTGATATGAGACAATGAGGAAACCAGTTTATGGTTTAATTCTTCTTTGGTGGATACTTTATATTTTTTATACACCTTATCAGTTGCTGCCTTTGTTGCAGCCACAGTACTATCTAGGTACTCTGCACGTTCAAGTGCATCGAACTTCTCCATTGCCATCTTACTTAAGTGGCGCTTATTAGAGGGGTTGTAAACCTTATCAACGATATCTTTGGCAATTGAGGGAGCTTTCTTTTTGATGTCATCTGTATCTACAAACGTTTTTACCAGAAACTTCTTAATTTTTCCATCAATGGTTTTTTTGGGCTTATTTATTAGAGCTTCTGCTTTGTTAATGAGGGAGATTACTATTTTCTCCACTTCATTCTGAAGATCATTTTTTTGCTTGGTGGTCAACGTAAAATCGCGTATCTGATGGCTAATAATTGCTGATACTTTGTCTCGCCATTGTTCCACTGAGAATAACCCTGAACTGATATTATTAACATTGGAGTAATCTTCCTTAATCTCTTCCTGCTGATTAGATAGTTGATATAATTGGTAACCAAAATATCCCTCAGCGCATAATAAAATAAAGAGCCCAAAAATGAGTAGTAGTCTTGAAGCAAATTTCTTTTTGTGAGCATTAGGGATTGTATGCATCGGTTATTTAATTATAGTTTAATTCTTTTTTCTGAACAATGTAGAATTGAGAATTGTTTTAAATTCATCTTTATCACGTTAATAATTAAGATATTTCAGTTATTAAAACAATCGTCATTCTATAGGTGTTGAAATAATCATCTATAAACTTTTAATTATAGGGTTGATCAATAACTATGAATTCAATTGACTGGTATAGCTTTTTCATCGGTGAAGAAGACTGGAGATTTCTCTTGGAGATATCTCTTCGCACAATAATGATGTATTTTATTATTCTAATCGGTTTGAGGCTTTTGGGGAAACGAGGAGTGAGACAACTTTCTGTTTTTGAACTTGTAGTGATCATTAGTCTTGGTTCTGCAGCTGGAGATCCAATGTTTTACAAAGAGATCGGATTGCTATATCCAGTTATTATTTTTGGAATTATTGTAGGGGCTTACCGGCTTACAACTTATTTCATGGCAAAGAGTAAAAAGTTTGATGATTTGGTTGAAGGAAAATGTGTTTATTTAATTGTTGAAGGTGAATTTTCGATAGATGGATTTAACAAAGAAAGTCTGGCACAAGATGAATTCTTTTCAGAGCTTCGTCAACAGAGTGTATCTCATCTTGGGCAAGTTGAAACTGCAATATTAGAAACATCTGGTAATGTAAGCATATTCTTTTATCCTGATGATAAGGTTAAATACGGCCTGCCAATAATGCCTGCGCTCTTTGAAAAAGCTGATGAGCAGATTTTTGACTTAGGGAAGTATGCTTGTACTCATTGCGGAAATGTATTAAATCTACATCCTGTAACTGAACATTACTGTGATAAATGCGGACACAAGAAATGGGTTAAAGCTTTAAAAAGCTGCAGGGTAAGATAGTTTGAGCTGTCAAACAAATATTTTTTGTTCTTGTTATTACTGTTCATAACCTTCTAAAACAAATATTATGAGTACAGAAAACTTAGACAATCGGGAAGCGATAGATAAATTAAAAAGTATGGTTGATCAAATTGACATTGGAATGATGTGTACCAATACTGCTGAAATAAGTAATCTTCATGCTGTCCCTATGAGCAGACAAGAGGTAGACGATGAGGGCAATTTATGGTTCTTGTTTTCCTCTGAAAGTGAAACCTATAAAAACCTTCAAAAAAGCAATCATGTAAGTTTATTATACTCGGATATTAATAATTACAATTTTTTAAGTTTAAACGGAATTGCAGAAGTATCTAAGGACAAATTTCGGATTGAGAATTATTGGAATAAGATGATGGATGGATGGTTTGAAAAAGGAAAAGAAGATCCATCAATCAGAGTTTTGAAAGTTACACCTTCAGAAGCCCATTATTGGGATAATAAATCAAATAAATTAGTGACCTTTTTAAAAGTAGCAGTAAGTGCAGTTTCTGGCAAAAAATTAGATATTGGTCGTGAGGGTGACTTAAATGTCTGATTAACTTAGTTTATCTATCTATGAAACACTACGATGCCATTATTATAGGAGCAGGGCAGTCTGGTATTCCACTTGCCAAAAAATTAGCCTTATCCGGAAAGAAAACTGCCATTATTGAAAAAAGACTTGTTGGTGGTACTTGTATCAATGACGGCTGTACGCCAACTAAGGCTATGATAGCCTCTGCCCATGCTGCTCATAGTGCTAGGACCGCCGGTAAATTAGGTGTTAGTACAGGAGCTGTTAAAGTAGATTTGAAAAAAGTAAAGCAACGAAAGGATGATATTGTTGAATTATTTCGGGCTTCCTCTCAAAATGGGTTGGAATCTACCAAAGGTTTGGATCTGATTTTAGGTGAAGCAACTTTTTCTGGCACAAAGGAGTTGACAATTGTCGATACTCATGGTGAGAAGAAAAAAGTGTCAGCAGATCAAATTTTTATCAATACGGGTGCTTCAGTTAGTATTCCGGAATTGGAAGGGTTGAAAGGTGTACCATATTTAACATCAACAACGATCCTCGATCTGACAGAAATACCTGAACACCTGGTGATCCTTGGGGGGAACTACATCGGTCTTGAATTCGGACAGATGTTTCACCGTTTTGGCAGTAAAGTAACTATTATCGAAAAGTCCTCACGCATTATGCCACGTGAGGATACGGATGTTTCTGCTGAACTGACAAAAATATTAACAGATGAAGGTCTTAAAATCTTAACTAGCACTACAATTGATAAAATTCAGAAAAAGAATGCTGTGCTCAAGCTAAACCTAACATCTGATAATAAAAGTAAAAGTATAACAGCGAGTCATTTTTTGATTGCTACTGGCAGAACCCCACAAACCGAGTCACTCCATTTAGAAATTCCTGGTGTAGATACTGATGAAAAAGGAAATATCTTAGTTAATGGAAAGCTTGAAACCAACATTAAAGGAATTTTTGCCTTGGGTGATGTAAAAGGAGGTCCCGCATTTACACATATAGCCTATAATGATTTTACGATTGTTTATAGAAATCTGGTGGAAAAATGTAACCTGAGCACTAAAGACAGACCTGTTCCATACTGTATGTTCACTGATCCTCAACTTGGCAGGATAGGAATCTCAGAATCAGAAGCCAAGGAGAAAGACCTGGACTTTATAGTGGCAAAAATTCCTATGTCACAAGTTGCACGTGGAATTGAAACTGGAGAGACACTAGGATTTATGAAGGCAATTGTGGACAGGAAGAGCAAGCAAATATTAGGTGCAACAATACTGGCATCAGAAGGAGGAGAAATTGTTTCGGTGCTTCAAATGGCGATTGAAGGAGGAATAACATATGATAAAATTAGGTATGGTATTTTTGCTCATCCGACTTATTCAGAGTCATTAAATAATCTCTTTATGAAATTATAATTGCTTTGGAAACGCTTTAACAACTTATGTTTATGAAGGATGCGTGGAAAACAATCGAGTGCGATAAATGTTAATTCATTACAGAACTTAAGAATTAATTAGACAAACATTAATGATATTTTCGGAATATTATAAACAGGTTAGAAAGCATTCTGAACAAATTTGTAAACCTTTAGAAACTGAAGATTATGTGGTTCAGCCCGTTGTAGATGTGAGTCCACCTAAGTGGCACCTTGGTCATACCACATGGTTTTTCGAAACTTTCATTTTGCAGCCATTTGATGATACTTACCAGGTTTACAATACTGATTACAATTATGTTTTCAATAGTTATTATGAAACTATAGGTAACCGTGTGATACGTACTGATAGAGGAAATCTGAGTCGCCCAAGTGTTAGCGAGGTTTATGCTTATCGGAAATATGTTGATCGTGCTATGATCAGTTTTTTAAAGAAACCGTTTTCAGATGAGGTAAAGGAATTACTCCTTTTGGGTTTTAATCATGAGCAGCAACATCAGGAGCTACTATTAACGGACATCAAATATATTTTAGGAAATAATCCGCTTTTTCCGGTGTATCAAAAAAATAAAAAGAATTCTATCGAGTTAGGTGCTGATATACAGGAAATGATTTTCATCAAAGAAGGGATCTATGAGGTTGGTTATTCCGGATCTGGTTTTTGCTTTGATAATGAGCTTGGTAGACATAAAGTTTACTTGAATGATTTCTACATTAGTTCTGAACTGGTTGACAATGAAAAATATTTGGAGTTCCTTCAGGATGGAGGTTATACGAATTTTGTTTACTGGCATGCGGACGGCTGGGATTGGTTGAAGAGTAACCATATTATGGCGCCAATGTATTGGCATTTAATAGATGGCGTTTGGCATACTTATACACTTGAAGGCTTGGAAACACTTGATCTGAAGGCACCTGTTACCCATATTAGTTATTATGAAGCCTACGCTTTTGCAAGTTGGAGTAAAATGCGGCTACCAACAGAATTTGAATGGGAAGTTGCTGCCAATAAGTTTAACTGGGGGCTAAGATGGGAGTGGACTGAGAGCGCATATTTACCCTATCCAGGTTTTAGTAAAGCACCTGGTGCCATAGGAGAATACAATGGTAAATTTATGGTGAATCAAAAAGTACTCCGAGGTGCATCAGAGGCTACACCGGAAGGACATAGCAGAATATCCTACAGGAATTTTTTTCAACCATGTTTAAGATGGCAGTTTACAGGAATACGACTTGCCCAATAACAATATCTAATGAGCTTAATCACGAACAAAAATTTAATGACGGTACAGACACAATTTCTTAATGAAACACTGGCCGGACTTAAGGCAAGTCCCAAATTTATGTATCCCAAGTACTTCTATGATGAAAAAGGGAATTACATTTTTCAGCAGATCATGGAAATGGATGAGTATTATCTGACCAATGCAGAGATGGATATATTTTCAAATCAGGCCAACAAGATTGCAACACTTATCAGCGGATTAAATACTCCTTTTGACTTGATAGAGCTGGGAGCAGGGGATGCTACTAAATCCATTTATCTGTTAAGGGAAATGATGGATAGTGGATTGGAATTTAGTTATTTACCTATCGATATTTCAGCACATGTGATCAGCGATCTGGAGGTTAAGTTACCGTTGCAATTGCCTGGATTAAGTATAAAAGGGTTGCATGGGGATTACCTGGACATGTTACAAGAGGCTACTTCAATTTCTAAGCGGCGAAAAGTCGTTTTGTTTATGGGAGCAAATATCGGCAACATGAATCAGGAGAATGCAGAAAGCTTTTTACAAGCTATGAGGAGGTTATTGTCTAAAGGAGATTTATTAATCATTGGCTTTGATTTGAAGAAGAATCCGAAGCAAATATTGGCTGCTTATAATGACAACAAAGGTATCACTGCTTCTTTTAACTTAAACCTGCTTGCACGAATAAACAGGGAACTGAACGGGGATTTTGAAATTGAAAATTTTGAGCACTATGCCAGTTATGATCCTGAATCCGGAGCCTGTAAAAGTTATTTGATCAGCTTAAAAGAACAATTGGTTCATATTGGGCAAAAAGAAACGATCGACTTTGCTAAAGATGAGGTGATTTACATGGAGATTTCACAGAAATACGCATTGGAAGATATTGAAAGACTGGCTACGGAATCTGGATTTCAATGTTGGAATATTTTTTTTGACACCAATCGATATTTTGTTGATGCTGTTTGGACAGTGAGCTGAGGCTGGAAACTATTCTTTGCCATCGATAACCGCTAATAAACGATTTAAATCTTCATTGGTATTGTAGAAATGAAAAGAAAACCTGCTACCTTTTCCCCGGTTAATAAACACAATCTTAGCGGCAATTAGCCTTTCGCAAATGTTTGGTGCAAGTGGAACATTAATTATTGTTGATTGTATTTTTCTATTCAGCATTTCAGTACTCAACAGCCCTCTCAAATGAAACTCAGCTCTCGCCCTGTTACATATAGATTGGGTGATTTTTTCGATATTTTCAAGTCCAATTGTTCGCAGTTGGTGTACACTTTGATTTAAAGTTCCGAAATTCAAGGTGTCCAGGTGACCAGGCTCAAAGCAGAGCGATAGGTGGTCTCTACCTTCCAGAAAGTTTTCCTTTGGTAATGAAGATTGTTTCCTTTGTATGTATAATTGATCTTTCAATAGATCAGATAGTAATATAAAACCATTGCCAAAACCTCCTAACAACCATTTATAGCCACTTGATAGGAAGGCATCAAGACCAGAACTTTCAAAGTTAAATGGTACTGTGCCACAAAATTGTGTGCCATCTGCTATAAGCAGAAGTTCTGGATAAGTTTGCTTGATTGTTTTGATGAAATCAATGTCAAGCCTTGTTCCGTTAGCATACTGAACAATGCTAAATGCAAAAGCACTGGGTTTAAATAGCTTAATCGCTGCTAAAATGTTATCTTCTAAACTATGACTTAAAGGGACTGTTGTATGATCAAATCCTCTGCTTATTACTGGATAATTTACAGATGGATAATCTTCATCTAACAAAAGAAACCGGTGATTTTTATCAAGTCCGTCCAGCAGTGTGTTGAAGCCAAAAGAGAAATTGGGAACCAGAAATAATGTAGCATTAGCAGAACGAAGGAATGTAGAAAGGTTTTGCTTTAGTTCCGTAAAAAATGATGTCTGATATAAGCGAAAATTGCTTCCTTCCATTAGGAAATCATTGTCATGCTGATTTCTCCATTCTTGAATAGGTTTGGATAAGATTCCAGAACTGGCTGTATTTAAATAAGTATATTTTTCAATGGTTGGATACAGATTCGCATTACTCATCTTCAAATTTAAAGTTTTAATAGTTTTTTTGACAAACAAAAGCAGGGCTTTTTCAATTGTATTAAATAGTATTAATTCTAAAACTATAAGTTATGTTAGAACATTCAAAGGCATTTAGCTCATTTTCGGTCAGTGATATTGAAAAGGCAAAGGAATTTTATAGTTTAACATTAGGATTAAACGTTAAAAATAATGAGATGGGGATCCTCGAACTGCAGATAGAGGGATCCGCAACTGTGATGATTTATCCCAAAGCCAATCATCAGCCTGCAACATTCACGGTGTTAAATTTTCCTGTTCAAAGCGTGGAGCTTATAGTTGAAGCATTGAGCGTAAAAGGAATTCAGTTTGAACACTATGATTATGAAGATTTGAAAACAGATAATAAAGGGATTTTTAGAGGGGATGGGCATATTATAGCTTGGTTTAAAGATCCAGATGGTAATATCCTTTCTGTGTTGGAAACAAATAATTAGATAGGATGAATTAACCTTGTCGATGCATTTTCAGGATCTTTAAAGTGATATGATCCTTTAAACCATTAAAAAATTTTTGTAGCACCAATTCAAAGACTGGGTCTGCATTGGGTACCTGAGAAAATAATGTCATACTGGACTTTAATTTCAGATCGTCCGGGCTGCCGAAAATTTTGTGGGCATCATTGGTTTCCAAACTCATTAATACCTGGCTCAACAGGATCAGCCTTGGACCTAATACACGATGCTCTAGATATTCTGTAGCTTCATCAATGTCATCAATAGCATATTTTTTAGAAGTATCGGTAAAACCTAGCCCCTGGATTTGAGGAAATATATACCACATCCAATCACTTTGTTTTTTTCCTGTATTAATTTCGCTTAATGCGGTTTGATAAATTGACTTTTGTGCGGTGATGAATCTTTCGAGGTTATGCGTTTTCATAGCTGATGCTGATTAGATTTCCTATTGCAATATACTTTTTGTTTTTATGATATAAAAAGTTAATATTTGATATAAACCGATATAACCAAACTATTGGATCATCAATGTGCTTTCTCAATTAAATTGGGAATGCAGATGCAATTGGTTAATCATTAATAGTAAACGGGTATTGGTAGCATCAGGGCTTCGACGAGTCCCTGACTATCTTCCTGTAAACGATAACGAACAATTAGTGAGTTTTTAACTGTAAAATGCGCAGAAAACATTGAAGAGAAAACTTGTCCCGAGCGATTCATTTTTGAACTGAAATGACCTGTAGCTATTGCAAAATCATTCTCGACAAGAATATGATCTATTTGTGCAGATATTGGTTCAATACTTCCCCAGAGAAGCTTAAAAAAATCTCTTACATCATTTCGATTTGTACGTTTACCTAACCAGGGAGCAAGTTCTTCATTACCCGGAATTTCCCAATCAATGGCTTCTGCAAAGAATTGAACTAATGTTTCTAATTCTCTAGCTGATAAAGCTTTGTAAAAGTTATTGATGATTTCTCGTGTTTGATTGGTTTGTGTCTGGAGCATGGTCGATGTGTTTAAATTTCAATGCAAAGAAAACAGGCTCCACTGACAACCTTATGGCAGTGCGATATTTTTATTTTTACTCAATTAGAAATCTTTACTGGCGCTATAGTATAAAGTATCTTCTTGTATGATTGTCTAAATCTGGATTACGTTCTCTTTTTTCATGATATGTCCAAATTACAAAATGTTGAAAAAATAATTGAACAGAAATCTTAGTCTTTATATTTGAGATATGATTGATATAAGTGATTTTAAACAGTCAATAATTGATAAGCGATCACCCGATGGCTTAACCCTGCATTTACAATCGTTATGGCATGATGGAGCAGGTAACTGGAAGATTGCTCATGATTTGATTGATCAGTTAACAGATAAGCAGTCGGCCCATATCCATGCCTACCTTCATCGCAAAGAGGGAGATATTTGGAACGCCGATTATTGGTATAACAGGGCAGGGAAGACCAGACCCCAAGTTTCTTTAGAGGAAGAATGGGAGATGTTGGTTATAGAATATTCCAAATAAATATGATAATATTGAAAAATGCTTAAAATCAACTTAACTCAAGTCCCAATTATTGAAACAAGCAGACTATTGCTTCGTGAACAGATAATTTCAGATGCCCAGGATTTATTCAACTTGCGGACGAATACTGAAGTTATGCGCTATATAGACCGCCCCTTGCCAAAAGATGTAAAAGAATCCGAGGAGGCTATTCAGACCACTAGTGAACAGTTTAATAAAGGTATGAGCCTGGTTTGGGCCATTGCCTTTAGGGATGCTCCCGATCAGATGATCGGTAATATAGGATATTGGCGAATAGATCTTGCGAATCACAGGGCAGAAATTGGCTATATGCTACATCCGGATTATTGGAGAAAGGGTATTATTTCTGAAGGTCTTGCGGCGGTTATTGATTTTGGATTTAAGACGGTTGGATTTCATTCTATTTTTGCAAATATCAACCCTGAAAATGATGCCTCCAGGCAAATTCTACATAAACACGGCTTTATTAAGGAAGCTTATTTTAGAGAGAATTATTATTTTGAAGGCAAGTTCCTGGATAGTGAAATGTATGGTTTATTGGCATCAAGTTTTTCGGCAGTCTCAGATAAGCGTAGTATGAATGCATACCTTGAAGATGAATCACCCGAAGCTGTGGATCGTGAAATAGGGGATGGTAGTGAGGATTTAAATGATATAGATATATATGATGATTTGTCGGAAAAATGAAAATTAGAAAATTGCGGTTTAGCTATAAATGATAAAATCCTTGAAGGTTTTGGCAATCAGGTGGAGAAATGTAGATATTGAGAATGGTAATTTTATAGACTAATAATTTTGCTAAAATTTAGCCGGGTTACTATTAAACCGAATTAATAAATAACTTTAAAATAAAAGATTAATATTTCTCATATGGATATGACAACAAAAAATGCGCGTCGGACTTTTCTAAAAACTGCTTCAGTTGGCGGATTAATATCTTTAATAAACCCGGCAATATTATCAGCAGCACCGAATGAAAAGAAAGCTAAGATCGCTTTATCTGAAAATGATATCATTTTATTTCAGGGAGATTCTATAACTGATGCTGGAAGAAGTAAGGATAATAATGATTTTAACAACGCAGCGGCTTTGGGCAGAGGATATGCTTTTTTGGCGGCTTGTGAAATATTGAATAAATTCTCTGATAAAAACTTAAAAATCTACAATCGTGGAATTAGCGGGAATAAAGTTTATCAACTTGCAGAGCGATGGGAAAAGGATTGTTTAGACTTGAAACCAACAGTACTGAGTATTTTAATTGGTGTTAATGATTATTGGCATAAGCATAGTGGGAAATACAATGGTACTTCAAAAGTATATAAGGACGACTTTAAAAAGTTGCTGGAGAGAACCAGAGAAAAGTTACCTGATGTGAAACTGATCATTGCGGAACCCTTTGCTGTAAAAAAGGTAAAGGCAGTTGATGATACCTGGTATCCGGAGTTTAATGAATATCGATTTGCAGCACAGGAAATTGCTAAGGAATTTAAAACGATCTGGATTCCTCTTCAGAAGGTTTATGATGATGCGGAGAAAAAAGCTCCAGGTAAACATTGGACTGGTGATGGTGTACACCCAAGCCTTGCAGGTGCACAGTTAATGGCTGACGCCTGGCTGGATGTTTTTAAATAATTTGACCTTAACACTTTAATCCCTCATTAAGGAGCTACCACAATATTTACAGAATTGTGCATCCAGATCATGTCCTTCTCTGCTACAGCTTGGGCAAGATTCTGGAAGCTCTTTTTTCGAGCGGGCAAGCATAGCTAAATCGTGGGTAAGTATACCTGTGGGAACAGCAATGATGGAATAACCAATCAACATTACTACAGATGCTACCAGTTTTCCCATTGGTGTAATCGGTGATATATCACCATAACCAACAGTAGTGATTGTTACTATTGCCCAATAAATACTCTCAGGAATATTAGAAAAACCATTTTCTCTTTGCTCTACCAGATACATCACAGATCCGAGGATTACAGTGAGCATTAATACCGTGAGTAAAAATATACTAATCTTTCTTACACTACCCTTTAATGCAGTTGTAAGAAAATTGATCTCAGAAAGGAAATGTCCAAGTTTAAATATCCGGAATACCCTCAATAATCTGAGCGCACGGAAAACCAATAGTGATTGGGCGCCGACAATAAAAAAGCTTAGATAAGAGGGGATCAATGCGATCATATCGATGATCCCTAGGAAACTGAAAACATATCTGAATGGTTTTTTAATGCATATGAGCCTCAGTAAATATTCAATTGTAAAAAGACCTGTAAATATCCATTCCATTGTGGAAAAGAAACTCCCATATTTAAGGTGTAAACTTTGAACGCTATCTAGCATTACTACAGCTATACTTGTAAAAATAGCAATCAGCAATCCAACATCAAATACTTTACCAGCTGGAGTATTTGACTCATATATAACCTCGTGTAGCCTAAACTGCCAATCTTTAGATACCTTTTTGCTCATAAAGATTTAACGTTTTACTTTGTCTTATCTTCCATGATCTCTATATGCTTTCCGATTTCATCAAGCAAGGTCTGATCCATTCCGTCTTCCGATTTCCAATCTATCCTGTTCCCAGATGCAACAGGATAGATGTGTCCAGAACGTTCACCATTTATATAAACAATATAGTCTTTCGTTTTAGGGTGTTCAATTCTTATAGCTTGTGGTTCACCGTTTATTTCCAAAGTAAATTCAAAAGGATTAAGATCTTTTTCCATGCTGTTTGTAGCTTTTGTATTCACAACAACATAGAAAAGGTATTGTTTGACTCAACTTTCCGGCAATTATAATATTAATGAATATTCTATATTTCCCGTAGTTTTTAATCCAAAAAGAGTAGAAAGAATGAATAAAGGGGAAATTATGAAAGGTTTATTACGATATGTTACACATAAGTTATAAATTACCAAAAATTTAAACATTGAATAAATTATATGAAAGCGATTTCTGACATAGGTGTCATTGGTATTGCAGTAATGGGTGAAAATCTCATTCTCAATATGGAAAGTAAAGGCTTTAGTGTTACGGCCTATAACCGCACTGTTGATAAGGTAGAGAAGTTTGTGAACGGACGTGCCAAGGGTAAAAATATCTTTGGAGCAATGTCTATGGAAGAGTTTATTGGTTCATTAAAGAGCCCACGTAAGGTAATGCTAATGGTGAAAGCCGGACGTCCGGTTGATGAATTTATTGAAACCCTTATTCCACTATTGGAGCCAGGTGATATCATTATAGATGGTGGCAATTCACATTTCCCTGATACTGAAAGACGTGTTAAATATGTTGAAAGCAAAGGATTGTTGTATATAGGTACAGGTGTTTCTGGTGGTGAAGAAGGCGCTTTATTAGGACCTTCTATTATGCCAGGCGGTAGCAAAGCTGCATGGGAGTCGGTAAAGCCGATTTTTCAATCTATTTCAGCTAAGGTAGAAGATGGTTCTCCTTGCTGCGAATGGATAGGAGATGGTGGATCAGGACATTTTGTGAAAATGGTTCACAATGGTATCGAGTATGGCGATATGCAACTGATCAATGAAATTTATCATGTAATGAAGGATATGCTTGGTATGTCGGCTGATGACATGCAAAAGGTATTTGCGGAATGGAATAAAGGTGAATTGAATAGTTACCTGATTGAGATTACGAGTGATATCCTTGCTTTTAAAGATCAGGATGGAGCACCATTAATTGATAAAATACTGGATACTGCTGGACAAAAAGGTACAGGTAAATGGACTGGTACTGTAGCTCTTGAATTGGGTGTGCCGTTGACGCTAATCGCTGAATCTGTATTTTCAAGATGTTTGTCGGCATTGAAGGATGAGCGTGTAGCTGCATCTAAGGTATTAACTGGTCCAACGCCTACGTTTGCAGGTGATAAGGCTGCGTTTATCAATGATTTACGTGATGCACTTTATGCTGCTAAAGTAATCTCTTATGCACAGGGCTATCAAATGATACAAGCTGCGGCTAAGGAGTACGGATGGGAGCTTGATTATGGCAGTATCGCACTAATGTGGCGTGAAGGTTGCATCATCAGATCCTCTTTCTTAGGTAAAATTAAAGAGGCTTTTGATAAAAACCCTAATTTACAAAACCTAATCCTTGATGATTTCTTTAAAGATAAAATTCATCAGGCTCAGGCTGGATGGAGAAGAGTTGTAGCTGCAGCTGTACTTAACGGAATTCCGGTTCCTTGCATCAGTGCTGGAATCAATTATTTTGATGGTTATAGAAGTGCTCGTTTACCGGCCAATCTTTTACAGGCACAACGTGATTATTTTGGTGCTCATACTTATGAACGCTTAGATGAACCACGTGGTGAGTTCTTCCATACTAACTGGACTGGACGTGGAGGAGAAACTTCTTCGACTACTTACGGAGTTTAGAAATTTATAAACTATAAGAAGATGAGGATGTATCATTGTTAAAATGATCATCCTCTTTTTTATTTTCTGGCTAAAAACCTTCATTAGGAAGCATTTCTAATAAATAGGGGAATGCTGGATTGTTATTTTCTTTTTTCCAAACCGCATATAGTGAGGTTTGCTGTGGGATACCTTTGAGTTCTATAAATTTAATATTAGGATGATGGCCAGAGGCCAGTGAGGTAGGTATAATACTAAGTCCCATGCCGTTTTCTACCAAACGGAAAATTGTTGGTGCATGGATTGAGCGGTGAGCTACTTTAGGTGCAAAGCCTTGATCTGCACATAAACTAAGAATCTGCTGGTAATAAAACTGGCTTTGCTCATTTGGAAACAATATGAAGAACTCGTCCTTCAATTGCCCGATGTTTTTAAATTTTGAGGAAGCCAGAGGATGGGAAGCGGGAAGTACAACGGAGAAGGTTTCTGTATAAACCTTTTGACTTGTAAAGCCATCAGGCAGATGATTGCTCCGCATAAAGCCAATATCTATGGCCTCATTTTGTAAGGCAATCAGTTGATCGCTATTACTAAGTTCATCTAGTTTAAATTTGATGTTAGGACAATCTGAATTAAATTTTTTAAGTAATCCAGGGAGTACAGACTCCATCGCTGATGCAACAAAGCCAATTCCAATTTGACCTGCATTTCCTTCCTTATACAATTTTAAATGAATGGCAGCTGTTTCTACTTTATTCATGATCTGTTGGACATCACGATAAAATAATTTGCCAGCATCAGTTAAGGCTACTTTTTTATTACTCCTGTCAAATAAAGTTACTTTAAGTATTTGCTCAAGTTGCTTAATTTGTTGGCTTAATGCAGATTGCGATATATATAATAATTCTGATGCTCTTCTGTAATGTAATTCGGTGGCTAGTACCTTAAAATAATTAAGGTGTCGCATTTCTAATTGATTAGTTATACTTATCATTACTTAATTAATATGTATCGTTTACTTATGATAAATATAGGCATATTTGATTATGATGATGGATAGAACCTCAACAAAATAAAACATTACCAAATGAATTTTGAAACGCAAAAACCATTAGATATCTTTCTTAATATGTTGTTCGATCGCTATGCGAAGGATGTTCCGGCAGTTAAAAAGATCACCAACTCTTTAATATCATTGGGTGTAGTAAGAGATCAGGATGAAATCGTGAATGATCATATTGCTTTCCGGACATTAGGACTACCCCATTTAGGAATTGCTTCTTTTGAAAAGATTTTCCTGCACCAAGGTTACAAAAGGATGGATTATTATCATTTTGAAGGCAAAAAACTTAATGCTTACTGGTATGCTCCACCATCACCAGAATATCCAAGGATATTCATGAGTGAATTGATTGTTAAGGATTTGTCTTCGGCATCTCAAGTAATTATTCATAAATATACCAGGCATATAGAAAAAGACCCTGTAGATATGCTGGACCTTAATGATGGACAGCAGATAGGGGAATTCTTCCATCAGCCTTTATGGCAATTACCTGATATAGAAGATTATCAGTTTTTATTGGAAGAAAGTGAGTATGCTGCTTGGGTGATATACAATCGGTATTACCTTAACCATTATACCATTAGTGTTCATGATTTAAAAAAAGGCTATAATACATTAGAGGAATTTAATGAATTTGTAGAGTCTTTAGGACTAAAATTAAATATTGTTGGAGGGAAGATCAAGGTAAGTCCCGATGGATTATTGAGACAAAGTAGTACCATCGCTGAAATGAAAGATGCCGTATTTGCGGAGAATCAAACGATGCCGATTGCAGGAAGCTATGTCGAGTTCTCGGAGAGATTGGTTTTACCTGAGTTTAAAAATCTGCCAGAGACTGATCTTAAGCGGTCGCATAGGCGTGAAGGTTTTGAAACAGACAATGCAGATAAAATATTTGAAAGTACTTACATTAGACAAACAAAGGATAAAGAATCATAAAAGCTATGAAAATCAACAATATATTAGCCCGTTTGGGTATAGAGTCAAATAATCAAGGCACATCTACAGGTATCAATAAGCTGGTTGGTAATGGACCTGTCATTAGCTCATATTCGCCTGTAAATGGAAAATTGATTGCCCATGTGGAAAGCACTGATGCTGAAGGTTATGAGGCAGTAATGCAACAGGCACAAAAAGCATTTTTACACTGGAGAGCAGTCCCAGCGCCTAAACGTGGGGACATGGTACGTCAGTTTGGTGATGCTTTACGTGAAAATAAAGAAGATCTTGGTGCACTGGTTTCTTATGAGATGGGTAAAAGTCTACAGGAAGGAATGGGTGAGGTTCAGGAAATGATAGATATATGTGATTTTGCTCTTGGTTTATCAAGACAGCTTTATGGCTTGACCATGCATTCAGAACGGCCTAATCACCGTATGTATGAGCAATGGCATCCTTTAGGTATTGTTAGTATCATATCTGCTTTTAATTTTCCGGTTGCGGTTTGGGCATGGAACACTGCATTAGCTTGGGTCTGTGGCAATGTTTGCGTCTGGAAACCATCTTCAAAAACACCATTATGTGCCGTAGCGTGTCAGAACATTATAGCCAAAGTATTAAAAGCAAATGACCTTCCTGAGGGAATTTGTAGCCTTGTGACAGGAAATGCATGTGGCAACCTGATGAATGATGATAAACGTATTTCATTAGTGTCATTTACAGGCTCAACAAAAATAGGGAGATTGGTTTCTTCTGCCGTAGCTGGCCGGTTTGGCAGGACAATCCTTGAATTAGGTGGTAATAATGCCATCATCATTTCTGAGAGTGCAGATCTTGAAATGTCAGTAATTGGTGCAGTTTTCGGAGCCGTTGGTACTGCCGGACAACGTTGTACTTCTACCCGTAGACTGATTATTCATGAAAGTGTTTATGATGATTTTACAGCTAAGCTAGCTAAAGCCTACGCACAGATTAAGATAGGAGATCCTTTAAATGAGCATAATCATATGGGGCCTTTAATTGATAAAGATGCAGTTGAAGCATATTTAAATAGTATTGAAAAGGTAAAACAGCAAGGTGGAAATTTCCTGGTAGAAGGTGGTGTTTTAGAAGGTGATGGATTAGAGTCAGGTTGTTATGTGAAGCCTTGTATTGCAGAAGTGGAGAATCATTACGAAATAGTGCAGGAAGAAACTTTTGCACCTTTGTTGTATGTTATGAAATACAGCACTATTGATCAGGCTATTCAGATGCAGAATGACGTACCTCAAGGACTATCTTCAGCAATTATGACTTTAAACTTGCGAGAAGCAGAGCAATTCTTGTCTTCTGCTGGTTCTGATTGTGGCATTGCTAATGTAAATATAGGAACTTCAGGTGCAGAGATTGGTGGTGCTTTTGGTGGTGAAAAAGAGACTGGTGGTGGTAGGGAAAGTGGATCTGATGCATGGAAAGGTTATATGCGAAGACAGACCAATACCATCAATTATTCAAATACATTACCTCTTGCACAAGGAATTAAGTTTGATTTGTAAGTATTTGTTATCTTGCTATTCAACTAGCCATAATGAAAGATAAGCTTAAGGTGTTAGCGGCCTCAATTGAGGGCGACTTATATACTGATGAAACCATGAGGCTGCTCTATGCTACAGATGCATCGGCTTACTCGGAGATGCCCCTGGCGGTAGCTATACCAGTATCAGTAGATGATCTGAAGCAATTAATTGGTTTTGCAGATCGAGAGGGTACCTCTATAATACCACGTACTGCGGGAACATCTTTAGCAGGACAGGTTGTAGGTGATGGTATTGTGGTAGATGTATCTAAGCATTTTAATAAGATTCTTGAAATTAATGCTGGAGAGCAATGGGTAAGGCTACAGCCAGGTGTGGTTAGAGATGAGTTGAATTTAATGCTCAAACCTTATGGCTTATTCTTCGGTCCTGAAACATCTACAGCTAATCGTGCTATGATCGGTGGTATGGTCGGTAATAATTCATGTGGTTCAAATTCAATTGTTTATAAAAGTACACGTGAACATACTCTTGAGGTGAAGGCATTGTTAAGTGATGCTTCTGAAGTGACATTTAAGACACTCAACTTTGATGAATTTATTGCCAAATCTGAAGGCTCCGACTTAGAAGCATCACTGTATCGTTCAATAAGAAGTCAGCTAGGAAATTATGAAAACCAACAGGAAATAAGAAAAGAATTTCCAAAGAAAAGTATAGAACGACGAAATACTGGCTATGCAATAGATTTGCTATTGGATACTGAACCTTTCACTGCAGGTGGGGATCATTTTAACTTCTGTAAGCTTATTGCCGGATCAGAAGGTACATTAGCATTTATTACAGAAATTAAACTAAATCTGGAACCGCTTCCACCCGCACATTCTGGACTGTTATGTGTGCATTTTAATAAACTGGAAGAAGCATTACGTGCCAATCTAATTGCATTAAAGTATCAGCCTAATGCCGTAGAACTTATTGATCATTATATTTTAGAATGTACCAGGGATAATATTGAACAAAGGGAAAATAGCTTTTTTGTTAATGGAGAACCTGATGCTTTACTGGTGATTGAATATGCCAGGGATACTTATGAGAAGGTAGTTGAAATTGCTATCAAAGTTGAAGCAGAAATGCGTGAACTTGGATTGGGGTATTATTTTCCGCTACTATCTGGAAATGATATGAAAAAGGTTTGGTCGCTTAGAAAAGCCGGACTGGGTTTGTTAAGCAATTTACCTGGAGATGAAAAGGCAGTGCCGGTAATTGAAGATACTGCAGTTGATGTTCAGGATTTGCCAGGATATATTTATGAATTTAATGAGATTTTAAAAAAACATGGATTGTATTCAGTTCATTATGCGCATGCAGGCTCAGGGGAGATACATTTAAGACCCATACTCAACTTAAAATCTGAATCTGGAAATCTGATGTTCAGAGTGATTGCTGAAGAGATTGCTGTTTTAGTAAAAAAGTATAGAGGTTCTTTAAGTGGAGAACATGGTGATGGAAGATTAAGGGGGGAGTTTATAGAACAGATGGTTGGCCCAAAGAATTATGCCTTGCTCAAATCACTGAAAAATACCTGGGATCCTAAAAATATATTTAATCCTGGTAAGATTATCGACACCCCGCCTATGGATACAATGCTTAGGTACGAGGCGGGGCAGAAAAGTTTTACAGTGAAAACCGTATTCCGTTATGCCGGGCAGAATATGTTACAGCATGTAGAACAATGTAATGGATCTGGAGATTGCAGGAAATCACATTTAGCAGGGGGGACCATGTGTCCCTCTTATATGGCAACACATAATGAAAAAGATACTACCAGGGCCAGAGCTAATATTTTAAGGAATTTTCTGACCCATTCGGATCAGGTAAATAAGTTCGATCATAAAGAAATTAAAGACGTACTTGATTTGTGTTTAAGTTGTAAAGGATGCAAATCTGAATGTCCTTCTAATGTAGATATGGCAAAGTTAAAGGCCGAGTTTCTACAACATTACCAGGATGCAAATGGGATTCCGTTTAGATCCAGACTTATAGCTAATTTCAACAATATTGCTGCGCTAGGTTCTGTATGGCCATCTTTATACAATTGGATAATGACAGGTCCTGTATTAACCAACCTGATGAAAACCCTGGCAGGTTTTGCTTCAAAAAGAAGTATGCCTGCAATTCATTCAATTACTTTAAGAAATTGGTTTATAATACATCAGCGCAGTAAGGAAGAAAAGCAAGTTCGTTCTTTAAAAAAGGTTTATCTTTTTTGTGATGAATTTACCAATTATCAAGATACAGAAATAGGTATTAAAGCAATCTTGTTGCTAGAGAATCTGGGTTATGAGGTAATTATACCGAAACATCTGGAAAGTGGTAGGGCATCCATATCAAAAGGTTTACTGCGTAAGGCTAAAAAAATTGCACAACATAATGTATGGTGTTTAGGCTCATTGATTACAGAAGAATCGCCACTTATTGGCATAGAGCCTTCTGCGATTTTAACATTTAGAGACGAATATCCTGATCTTGTACAGGAGGAGCAGTTGGAGACTGCTAAAAAACTGGCTTCGAATACATTCATAATTGATGAGTTTTTGGCCAGGGAAATGAAAAGAGGAAATATCCTGAAATCACAATTTAAGTCCAATTCAAAACAGATTAAATTACATGGCCATTGTCAGCAAAAAGCTTTTAATGCTCTGTCGGCAACAGAACAAATCCTTTCTTTTCCTGAGAACTATACGGTAAACACCATTGCTTCTGGTTGTTGTGGGATGGCCGGTTCTTTTGGTTATGAAAAAGAACATTTCGATTTATCTATGCAAATCGGAGAACTTGTGTTGTTCCCTGAAGTCAGAAAACAACCTGATGAAATTGTAATTTCGGCACCTGGTACAAGCTGCCGACACCAGATAAAAGATGGGACATCCAGAAAAGCATTACATCCGGTTGAGGTATTATATGATGCATTAAAAATTGTCCATTCAAGTCTTTAATTGTAACATTTATTGTTTAATTTGCACGTTCATGACGCCTCTCTCGTTCTATGCGATCAGGCAAAAAGCAAAAAATAAATGTTTAAAAAAGTAAAGCGTAAATGGGAAGATAATTGGCTCCAAATAGTTGGGGATGCAGATCGGTTTTCTCTGGAAGGCCGTATATTTCATGGCATTTGTATATCAGTTATCTGTTTCATTATCATAATTACTTTCTATAGTTTTTCGGTTTCGCTTCATTTTGCTGGTATGATTTCGGCCATTATTCTGGTTATGCAAACTGGTCTGTACATTTTAAGCCGTTTTTTTGGGAAATCCAGGCCTGCAATTATACTTACAGTAATTCAAATCAATATAGGGGTTGGAATTTCCTATTTTTATAATGCAGGTATTGGTGGGAGTATATTGTTGCTGTTTATGGCAACATTATACCTGTCGTTTCTTATTATTCCACGTAAAAAGCTTGCATTCTGGTATTTTTTTAACTTAATACTGGTTCTGGGTGTATTGGTCATAGAATATCTTAATCCTTCTAGCATAAGACATTATTATTTGACACGATTTGAGCAGTTTATAGATTTTGGTTTTACCTATTTTATGTCGAGCGTAATGATTGCTGTAGGGACAATTCAGCTACGCAGAAGTTACAGAAACCAAAAAATACGTGTAGAAGAAAAGACAGCAAAATTAGAACTGATGAATAAGGAGAAGGACAAACTTTTTTCTATCATTGGTCATGATTTAAATACACCACTTAATTCCTTACAACAGTATTTGCAACTATTGAGTGAAATGGAATTAAATACTCAAGAGCGTATACATGTAGAACAGAATCTCTCTAAATCTTTGTCGGATGCGCAATATCTTTTGGTAAATCTGTTGGAATGGGCTAAAAATCAATTACAGAACGTTCCTATGAACATAGCAGCCATGCATGTAGAACAACAATTGTCAGCAACATTAAGGATGTTTGATGAAATTGCCGCTAGAAAGAATATAAATCTGAAAGTAGAAATTGATAATGAAGTTTTCATTCTGGCCGATAAAAATATGTTTGACCTTGTGATGCGAAACTTATTAAATAATGCGGTTAAGTTTACTAATATTGGTGGTGAGATTCACGTGGGAACAGAGATTAAAGACGATCGTTGCATTATTTTCGTAAAAGACAATGGTATAGGAATTGCCCCAGACAGACAAAGTGAAATATTCAGTCTTAATATTGCGTCGAGTTATGGTACAATGAATGAAAAAGGTACTGGGCTTGGCTTGGTATTATGTAATGATTTCATTGTGCAGCAAGGAGGACGAATTTGGTTTAACAGTTCAGAAATTGATGGAACTGTCTTTTATGTTGAAATGGCTTTAGCGAGCAATTCATATTAAGTATATTTGGCGTTTCTATATTTAACAAAACAATATACTTTGGAACAACAATTATTAGACAGAAGCGAAAACAAGTGTGAATTATGTCAATCAGCGGAAACTTTAAAGTTATATGAGGTTTTGCCTCAAACAGGTAGAACTGAAGATAATTGCATCATAATCTGTGACAAGTGTTTAGGTCAGATTGAAAAAACTGAGGAGCTTGATGTTAAACACCTGAACTGTTTAAGGACAAGTATGTGGAGTGCTGTGCCTGGGGTACAGGTGGTTACATGGAGATTACTTAACCGCTTAAAGGATGAGAGCTGGGCAACAGATAGCATCGATATGATGTATATGGATGATGAAACTTTATCATGGGCGCAAGCAGGAGCTGGGGATGAAAGTACTGGAGCTGATGAAGTACATAAAGATTGTAATGGTCAGATTTTGGAAACAGGTAACTCCGTAGTTTTAACAAAAACACTTGATGTAAAAGGTTCATCACTTAGTGCTAAACTAGGTACAGTTGTTAAAAATATTCGTCTGGTAGAAGACAATACAGACCAGATTGAAGGTAAGATTGAAGGGCAGACTATTGTTATACTTACCAAATTTGTAAGGAAACAAAACTAAGCCGTATAATAAAAATTAAATTATGATGAATAAAGCTATTTTTCTGGATAGGGATGGTGTACTTAATCACGAGATTCACGATTACATTACCCGATTGGAAGATTTTGAAATACTTGATTACCAGATTGCTCCCTTAAAAAGATTGTTTGATGAAGGTTTCTTTCTAATAATAATTACAAATCAGGGAGGGATCGCAAAAGATAGGTATACTGAAGAAACATTGGCTGAAATGCATAAAGCATTAAATGAACGTTTCGAAGAACAAGGTGCATCTATTAAACATGCTTATTATTGTCCGCATCATCCAACAGTTTCGGAAGAATGTAATTGTCGTAAGCCTAAGTCAGGAATGCTTTTAGAGGCTATTGAAACTTACAATATAGATCCTGCTATATCTGTAATGATTGGCGATAAACCACGTGATGTAGAGGCTGCAAATGGAGCAGGAGTAAGGGGAATTCTTATCTCTCCTGATGAGCAAATTGATTACGATTTGGTTAAAAAGGTTCTTGCCGGTTCTGAATTTAATGTGCTTTCTGAAAAAATGCAGGCCATTTAATTTAAGAAGCGCGATCAATAAAAAAGCCTGAATCTAAAGTTCAGGCTTTTTTATGTTCAATAAAATTTTAATTAGAAGGCGTATCTAAGTGTAACTCCGAAAGTTCTTGGATCTCCAAGTACACCTGCATATAATCCTGAGTTACCAGCGGCTGCTTGTAATTGCTCATAGTATTTTGTGTTTCCAATATTTCTGCTCCATGCGAATACTGAGAATTTTTCTGACTTAAATCCTAATCTTATATTTAGCAAAGAATAACCTTCGACATTTAATACACGGGAAGGTGTTGGATTTGAAGAGTATTCCGAACGGTAACTAGCATCGCCAGCAATAAAATATCTACCATTTTGAGTAGCCAAACTACCTGCAGTACTTAATTCTGCTCCACCAGAAACATTCCATGTAGATATACCTGGTATCCTGCCTCCAGAAGCATCTTTAAATGCTACTTGAGTAGCTACTCCGTTAATGATTTCTGTATGTCCCGTTTCTTCTAATGGCAATGGCGCATTTGTGAATTTTTTATACTTACCATCAAGATAGGCCACGGCAGCATTTAAAGTTAAAAACCTTTTTAACTGATAGCTCCCATCAACTTCCAATCCTTTAACATTAACTTTTTCTGCATTAGAAAGGTAACCTCTATTTACACCTAGCTGAGGAGATTGAACATTGGTTTGGTAGTCTTTAATATCGGTGTTGAAAGCTGTTATATTTAATATTGCACCTTTAATAGGTTTTGTTTTTGCACCTATTTCATAATGCTGAACGTATTCCGGTTTTACTACGGCTAATGATAAATCTGCTTCACCATTAGAGGTTGTTGGCAAGCCTCCAACGTTAACACCAACTGGTTTGTAAGCGGTAGAAAAGTTTCCATAAATATTTAGCTTAGTATTGGGTCTATAAGATAAAGTAACATTACCGGATAAATTATTGTTATCTGTACTGGTGCTGAATTGCTGATTGCTGTAAACAGCAGCTTTAAGTGCAAGTAAAGCGGCATCTGAAGTTTGCAGACCTCCGTAGGTTACTCTGTCATATTCTACATCTTTTTTATCATAGGTAAATCTCAAACCAGGTAATATGTGTAGATTTTCTAGAAACTCCCAGTCGGCCTGTGCAAAAATAGCAGTACTTAATGATTTGATAGTTGAATTGGTTTTAATACCAAAGCCATCTAATAAACCTGGTGTAGCGTATAATGCCTGAGCACCGGTGTTAGATGTTTGCACAAATCTCCACTGATCTTTTCCTACTTCTTCTGTCTGTGCTAATCCTTTCAAATTTTGTGCAAGGGCAAATACACCAATTACACCACTTACTTTTTCAGTAATATTACCTGCGTACCTGATCTCTTGCGAATATTGATCATGACGAGAGTTACCCTGCGATTTTGTTAATGCAGAGAATTCAGAGAAATCCCTGTCATTTGTAGGATCCCAATTCCAGAACCTCCAGGCTGTAGTTGAGGTAAGTGTTCCGTTACCGATCTTATAATCAACATTCGCTGATACACCACCGATTGATTGATTTTGCTTCCAAGGAGTGTTAGTACTGATCTCTCTTGAAAAAGGATCTATTTTAGGTTGTTCATATCCTAAATCAGAAATGATTTTGGCATACTGACGGTAAGCGCTTCTTTCAGTTGTAGTGACTCCCGCAATTACCAATGGGTAGCCTGCCGGATGCTGAATACTTACATCACTACTTAATAATACCTGTAATTTATCTGATGGAGTGTAATAGAGCTGACCTTTAAAGCCAAGGTTATTTTGACCACTGTACTTTCTTTCTTCCCGGGTATTTAAAATTGTTCCATCCCGTTGTGTACCCGAAATTGAAATTTTTGCTGCAAGATTTTTTGCTACTCCACCAGAAACTGAAGTTTTAGCCTGGATGAAATTGTAGTTGCCAAAGCTCAATTCTACTTTTGCAGAAGGAGTTTGGGTTGGTTTTGTTGTAGTAATATTAAATGCACCTGCGGTAGTGTTTTTTCCAAACAAAGTGCCCTGAGGTCCACGTAGAATTTCTATTTGCTCAATGTCAAGAAAATCTGTTGAGGTGGCAGCAGGACGAGCCTGGTAGACACCATCTACATAAAAGCCTACTCCAGGATCGATACCATCATTGGTTAAGCCAAATGTTGAGCCTAATCCCCTGATATTAAGTGTTGTATTTCTTGCGTTTGATGCGTATAGCTGAACCGAAGGAACTAATTCCTTTAAACGGTTGACATTGAATGCTCCAGCATTTTCAGCGGCTTGTCCACCAATAACAGTAATTGCAATAGGAACATCCTGAAGAACTTCCGAGCGCCTTCTTGAGGTCACAACAATTTCATCCAGCAGCTCACTTTCAACAAGGATTAATTCCAAAGGAGTATCCTGGATCCTTAGTACCTGAAAGTCCTGTGGTTTATAGCCAACTGAACTAACGCGAATGTAAAATGGAGGCTCTTGATTTGAACTGATACTGAATTTGCCATTCTCATCTGCAGTTACGGAGTTATTTGTGCCCCTGATTAATACGGTTGCACGTGGTACCTCGGCACCATTGGAATTCTTTATTATGCCTTTTATTTCATACTGGGCAAAGGTGTAGCTTGCCGAAAGCAGAAATGGCAAGATAAAGAGTATTACTTTTTTCATAATTATTTTGGTGATTATGCGCAGTTATGGTTTGTTTTATGCGCGTTGGTTTGATTTATTTGGGTTATTATTATTACTGATAAAAATGGCATAGCAAGTCCATGTAGATGTTTTTAACATCCATTAAAGCTTATTTATAAATTTGCTAATGGTGCTTGATAAGCGCTAGTGTTGATCTACCTTTCTTAGACTGAGCAGCAACAACAGGGCATGAGATGAAGCCCTTTGTATTGATCATTATTAAACTTAATGTAGTTAAATTTTGCTTTCATTTTGGTTCGTTTTATAAACGTTATCGCTAATGTAGTGGGACAAATATATTAACAATTCTTATCAATACAAATAAAAACTATAGATTTAGTAGACTATTATGTTAAAAGGTTATTTACCAGTGTTTTAATATTTGAATAGCTTTAAAAAATCCTTATGAAGAGGTTGAAAGTAAAGGTTGATAGGGGGAATGGTTGATAGAATTGATACCTATAAAAAAAGGATAGAACATTTTTTAATAATGTTCTATCCTTTTTTGTTATTATCTCCTCAGGTTGTAGAAATGTGTGTTATTTATTTTCCAGATGCCTTAGCGTGATCTGCTAAGAATGTAGCTAAACCGCTATCAGTTAATGGATGTTTCAATAATGCAGTGATTGCTGATAATGGAGCTGTAATTACGTCAGCACCTAATTTAGCACAAGCAACAATATGCAACGGTCCGCGAATTGAAGCTGCAAGAATCTCAGTAGGGTAGCCATAATTATCAAATATCAATCTGATATCTTCAATTAACTGTAAGCCATCAGTAGAAATATCGTCTAAACGACCTAAAAATGGAGAAACATAAGAAGCACCAGCTTTTGCTGCTAATAATGCTTGTCCTGCTGAGAATATTAAAGTACAGTTAGTTCTGATACCTTTTGAAGTTAGATATTTAATAGCCTTAACGCCATCTTTAATCATAGGAACTTTTACTACGATTTTTGGATTTAATTTAGCTAACGCTTCACCTTCTTTAATAATTTCATCATAAGTAGTTGAAATTACTTCGGCACTTACATTGTCATCAACGATATCGCAGATTGCTTTATAATGGGCAATTACATTATCATCACCTGTAATACCTTCTTTAGCCATAAGGCTCGGATTGGTGGTAACACCGTCTAAAATACCAAGGTCTTGTGCTTCTTTAATCTGGTCAAGATTAGCTGTATCAATGAAAAATTTCATGTTATTTTAATTAGCAATTGTTTTATGTTTAAATGTATCAATTATTTTCGCCTAAATTAGGCAATTACATTGAGCTCTTTTAGGAAAATTTGAATAATAAGAGTCTGTTTAGATTATTACTTTTATTGAAAAAAGTAAAAAATGGGCAAGCAACTTTTATCGCACCGCTACAACCTTCTACCCTTGCTTCGTTCCCGCCCTGGGGGAGTTCAAAGGGAGCTGATCGTAAAAGACTTGCCCACTGCAAATGTAGCAAAAGAGATCAGTTTACAAAAGGGAAAATCATAAATAGTTGTGTTTTTTTATCAGAAAACACATAATCAATTGAGGATAAATAGATTGATGATGAAAAATATTTTAATGATCAGTGACAAATAAAAGATCAGTGACAAATAGAGTAGTCAGAGTAGGGGATTATGCTTTATGAAAAATTATTCTAAATAACATGATTATCAAATTCATAATTTCAAACGTTACATTTTATTGAAATAGTAATATTGATGTGTTTTATTTTAAATATGTTGAATATATACTAAAAAATATATAAATATTGTAATTTGTCATGTTTTTATCGTATCTTAGTGTCCTAAATACACTTACCATAAACACATCACCAAAACTATTAAACGGAATATGGAACTAACACAAGATAACCAGGGGTTATACGACCAGCGTTTTGAACATGATGCATGCGGCATCGGATTTGTTGCCCATATAAAGGGCCGCAAGTCGCAGCAAATCATTTCAGATGCGATAACCATTCTTGAAAATCTTGATCACCGCGGGGCAGTAGGCGCTGAAATCAACACAGGAGACGGGGCAGGTATTATGATACAGATACCTCACGAATACCTATATGATGAATGTCTTAAAATCGGATTCAGCTTGAATGAATCTGGAGATTACGGCGTTGGTATGCTTTTTTTACCCAAAGATGTAAAAGCTAGAGAAGAATGCAGAGAGATTATTTACAGGGCAGCGGAGAAGCTTAACCTTGAAATTCTAGGCTTTAGAAAGGTGCTGACCAACACCGATGGCATAGGTGATATGGCCTTGTCTGTTGAGCCGGAAATGGAACAGGTATTTGTGGCACGTCCATATGCGGTTGCTGCAGGAGCTGATTTCGAACGTAAGCTTTACGTATTTAAAAACTACCTGTCTAAAACTATTAACACGACAGTAAAGGGAATTAATGGTGATTTTTATATTGCTTCTTTTTCTTCTCGTACCATAGTATATAAAGGACAGCTTACTTCATTACAAGTAAGATCTTACTTTACTGAATTAAGTGATAAACGTGTAGTATCTGCGTTTGGATTGGTGCATTCCCGTTTTGCAACCAATACATTCCCTTCGTGGAGATTGGCCCAGCCTTTCAGATATATTGCTCATAATGGAGAGATCAATACTTTACAAGGTAATTTGAACTGGTTCAGGGCAAGTGTTAAATCTTTTGCTTCTTCATATTTTACTCAAGAAGAATTAAATATTTTACTTCCTGTAATTGATGAGTCGAACTCAGATTCAGGATGTTTGGATAATATAGTTGAATTATTACTGCATTCTGGCCGTTCATTACCACATGTACTTATGATGCTAATTCCTGAAGCATGGGATGGCAACGAAGATATGGATGAGCTGAAACAAGCATTTTATAAGTTTCATGCTACATTAATGGAGCCATGGGATGGACCAGCTGCTGTTTCATTTACAGATGGCAACCTGATTGGTGCAACATTAGATAGAAATGGTCTGCGCCCTCAAAGATATGCCATTACTGAAGATGATCGTGTAATTATGGCTTCAGAAGCTGGAGCTTTGGCACTAGATCAGAGTAAGATCATTGAAAAAGGTAGACTTACACCTGGTAAAATGTTTGTGGTAGACATGGAGCAGGGGCGTATCATTAGTGACGATGAGATTAAAAAACAGATTTGTGGAAGCAGACCTTATGGCGATTGGATTAATCAATACCAGATCAGGCTAGAAGAGCTTCCTGAGCCTAGATTGGTGTTCAGTGGTTTGTCGGAAGAATCAATTTTTAGATATCAGCAGGTATTTGGTTACAGCAGAGAGGATGTAGATCTGATTCTGAAACCAATGGCCAGAGATGCTAAAGAGCCAATTGGCTCAATGGGTACTGACATTCCGTTGGCAGTTTTATCTCAAAAACCACAACACCTTTCTTCATATTTTAAACAATTATTTGCACAGGTAACTAATCCACCGATTGACCCAATCAGGGAAAAGGTGGTAATGAGTCTTGCGGGTTTCATGGGAAATGCAGGGAATATATTGGAAGAAAATGCTATGCAGTGCCACTGTGTAGGTATCAAACATCCAATCTTAACCAACCATGAGCTGGAAAAATTAAGAAGTATCGATACAGGTGTATTTCAATCTAAAACTTTACAAACCTATTTCAGGGCAGATGGTAAACCTGGTACCTTGGCAAAAGGCCTTGACAGACTTTGCCGTTATGCCGTAGACGCTGTTGAAGATGGCTTCCAGGTGATTGTACTGTCAGATCGTGCACTAGATTCAGAGCATGCTGCTATTCCTTCTTTGCTGGCTGTTTCTGCAGTACATCATCACCTGATCCGTAAAGGATACAGGGGGGCTGTTGGTATTGTAGTTGAGGCAGGTGACGTTTGGGAAGTACATCATTTTGCAACTTTAATTGGATTTGGTGCAACTGCAGTGAACCCGTACCTTGCATTGGAGACAATTACCGGTTTTGAAACTGAACTTGGAGTTAAGTCAGAAAAATTAATACAGAACTATATTTACGCTATTAATAATGGATTGTTGAAGATTTTCTCAAAAATGGGAATCTCTACTTTACAATCGTATCATGGAGCACAAATCTTTGAAATCCTTGGTTTACATAAAAGTGTAGTTGATAATTATTTTACTGGTGCTGTATCAAGAATTGGTGGATTAGGTTTGGATGAAATTGCCAAAGAAACACTGATTAAACACAACAGAGTATTTAAATTGAATAACCGCCCTGATCCGATATTGCCTACAGGTGGAAATTACAAATGGAAACGTAAAGGTGAGCAACATTTGTTCAATCCTCAAACCATTCACTTATTACAAAACTCTACTCGTAAAAAAGATTATAGCATTTACAAACAGTACTCTAAACTGGTAAATGAGCAAACAAATCAAGCTTTTACCATAAGAGGTTTATTCGAATTTAACTACAATCGTCCGGCTGTTCCATTGGAAGAGGTTGAACCGATTGAAGGTATATTAAAACGTTTTGCTACGGGAGCAATGTCATTTGGCTCTATCTCTCACGAAGCACACTCTACTTTAGCTATTGCAATGAACCGCATTGGTGGAAAGAGTAATACTGGTGAGGGTGGTGAAGATGAATTGAGATATGAATTGCTGCCAAATGGTGATTCGATGCGTTCTGCTATTAAGCAGATTGCTTCTGCACGTTTTGGTGTAACCAGTTATTACCTAAGTAACGCAGATGAGTTGCAAATAAAAATGGCGCAAGGTGCTAAGCCAGGTGAAGGTGGACAATTACCAGGCGAAAAAGTTGATGACTGGATTGGAAAGGTTCGTCATGCTACACCGGGAGTAGGATTAATTTCTCCTCCACCACACCATGATATTTATTCAATCGAGGATTTGGCACAGCTGATTTTTGATTTGAAAAACGCCAACCGTGAAGCAAGAATAAATGTTAAACTGGTTTCTAAAGCTGGTGTAGGTACCATTGCAGCAGGTGTTGCTAAAGCACATGCTGATGTGATCCTCGTATCTGGTTTTGATGGTGGTACTGGTGCTTCACCTTTAACCTCAATACAGCATGCTGGTTTACCATGGGAACTTGGTTTGGCTGAGGCACATCAAACATTGGTTAAAAACCGTTTACGTAGCAGAGTAGTTCTACAAACAGATGGACAATTGAAAACTGGTAAAGATATTGCAATTGCGACTTTATTAGGAGCTGAAGAATGGGGTGTGGCTACAGCTGCATTAGTAACTACTGGTTGTATCATGATGCGTAAGTGTCATCTGAATACCTGTCCGGTTGGTGTTGCTACACAAGATCCTAATTTAAGGAAATTGTTTACCGGTGAAGCTGATCATGTTGTGAATTTGTTCTACTTCTTAGCTGAAGAGTTAAGAGAAACAATGGCAGAGCTTGGTTTCAGAACAGTTCAGGAAATGGTTGGGCAAGCAGATGCATTAAGTGTACGTGCTATTGAAGAAAGTGACTGGAAATTAAAAGATCTTGATCTTTCTGCAATTCTTTACAAAGCACCAGATAATGGCTTAAGTTTATATCAAACGGAAACTCAGGATCATGGATTGGCAGAAGTGCTTGATCATGAACTGATCAAAGCCGCACAGCCTGCATTGGCGACTAAGGAGCCTATATATAAAGAGTTTGAGTTGAAAAACACAAACCGTGCCGTTGGAACTATGCTTTCTAATGAAGTTTCTAAAATTTACAAGAGCCAGGGCTTACCTGCTGATACCATCAACTTTAAGTTTAAAGGATCTGCAGGTCAAAGTTTCGGAGCTTTTGCAACAAAAGGGATATCATTACAGTTAGAAGGTGAAGCGAATGACTACGTAGGTAAAGGTCTTTCAGGAGCAAGATTGTCTATCTATCCATTTAGTAATGTACCATATGTTCCGGAGCAGAATATCATCATTGGTAACGTTGCCCTTTATGGTGCAACTTCTGGAGAATTGTTTGTACGTGGACAAGCGGGTGAGCGTTTTGCAGTGAGAAACTCAGGAGCTACAGCAGTAGTTGAAGGACTTGGCGATCACGGTTGTGAGTACATGACTGGTGGTGAAGTACTGATAATTGGAGATACAGGTAGCAACTTTGCTGCAGGTATGAGCGGTGGTGTGGCTTGGGTATACAATACAAAAGGCGACTTTGCAAGTAAATGCAATAAGGAAATGGTAGATCTTGATCCACTTGATGAGCAAGATGAACTAAGAATAAATGTATTGCTAAAAAGACATATCCAGCTTACCAACAGTGAAGTAGCTAAGTTCATCTTGAACGATTGGACCACTCAATCTGCACACTTTATTAAAGTATTCCCTAAAGAATACAAAGCTGTGTTGCAAAAAAGAGCAAAATCAGTTAAAGTATAAAGAAAGAGCAGATCAAGAATAGAAGACAAAAAATGACCACAACAAGTAATTCAAAAATATAATGGGAAAAGTAACCGGATTTATAGAATATGAAAGAACTGCTCCTGCAAAAGAAGATGCTAAAGCTCGTTTAAAACATTATAATGAGTTTGTCTCGCCTTTTGAAACTGAGCAAGTAAATACCCAGGCAGCAAGATGTATGGATTGTGGAGTGCCTTTTTGCCAGTCGGGATGCCCGCTTGGTAACGTTATTCCAGAATTTAACGAAGCAGTATATAAAGGAGATTGGCATTTGGCCTCAACTATATTGTTGAGTACAAATAATTTCCCTGAGTTTACAGGTAGGATTTGTCCTGCACCATGCGAGTCTGCATGTGTACTGGGCATCAACAAATCACCTGTATCAATTGAAGAAATAGAAAAACATATCATAGAAACAGCTTTTGCAAAAGGATATATCAAAGCAGAACCACCTTTAATCCGTACTGGTAAAAAAGTGGCTGTAATTGGCTCTGGCCCGGCTGGACTAGCAGCTGCTGCACAGTTGAATAAAGCTGGTCATGAGGTAGTTGTTTATGAACGCGACGATACACCTGGTGGTTTGTTAAACTATGGTATCCCTGATTTTAAATTGCAAAAAGATGTAGTAACGCGTCGTATTGCCTTGATGGAAAAAGAAGGTATTGTATTTAAATGCAATTCAAACGTTGGTGTGAATGTAGAGTTGAATACTTTACTGAGAGATTTTCAATCTATTATTTTAGCTGGTGGTTCGACTATTCCGCGTGATCTTCCTGCAAAAGGTAGAGAAGCAAAGGGAGTACATTTCGCAATGGACTTTTTAAAGCAACAAAATAAAAGAGTTAAGAATTTTCAGGTTGAGGGAGAAGATATTCTGGCAACAGGAAAAGATGTGATCGTAATTGGTGGTGGTGATACAGGTTCTGACTGTATTGGTACTTCTAATCGTCAGGGTGCTAAATCAGTTACCCAGTTCGAGATCATGCCTATGCCATCTCAAAGCCGTACCGAAAATATGCCATGGCCAACTTATCCTATGTTGCTTAAAGTAACCTCTTCTCATGAAGAAGGTTGTGAAAGAGGCTGGGGAGTAAACACCAAGGAGTTTATTAAAGATGAAAATGGTAATCTGAAAGCGGTAAAGGTAGTTGATGTAGAATGGGATATTGATGCAACAGGTCGCCCTGTAAACTTCAAAGAAAAACCAGGTACAGAACGTGATTTACCTTGTCAGCTTGTATTATTAGCTATGGGTTTCTTACATCCACAAAAGGAAGGCTTAATTGAGAAGCTGGGTGTTGATGTAGATAACAGAGGTAATGTGAAAGCAGAGGAAGGTAAATATCAGACTAATATTGCTAAAATATTTGCAGCCGGAGATATGCGTCGTGGCCAATCATTAGTGGTTTGGGCAATATCTGAAGGTAGAGAAGCTGCACGTAAAGTAGACCAGTATTTAATGGGACATAGTAGTTTACCATCTAAAGATGGAATTCCATATGCTTAAAAGGTTTGTCTTACTGACGTAACTTATAGAAAACGGCCTGTATCGCGATGATACAGGCCGTTTTGTTTTTAGGATAAATGAATTATTAATGAATCTATTGATTCTTATGTTTGACTATTGTTTGTTAAAAGTCAAAATGTATAGTTGTGAATTAGCCCTGACAAACATTTTTTTTAAAATGATGTTCTTTGTAGGATATGAGAACACTGCTCCTTTTATTTTTCAGTATAATCTTAGTCAGCTGTAACCATTTTGAGTTCAGCCCTAATCAGACTTTTGATAATATTTCTTTAAAAGATATAAATGCCACTAATTTAAAGCGATTAGGTAATGGCGCAAATGACGATACCGTAAAGTTTGTCTTAACAGGTGATTCACAACGTTCAAGAGATGAAACTGTTCAGCTTTGTAAAACAGTGAATGCCATGAATGATATTGATTTCGTAATTCTCAATGGCGACATTACTGAATTTGGTGTCCTTAAAGAAATGCTATGGATTTCAAGAACATTAGAAAGTCTAAACAGACCATATGTAGCTATTATCGGAAATCATGATGAAACAGGGCGAGGTAGGGAGTCTTTTAGAAACATGTTTGGTGAGTTGAATTACTCTTTCGTCTATGGAGGGATTAAGTTTATTGCGCACGATACCAATAGCAGGGAGTATGGTTTTAACGGACACATTCCAGATATGCCCTGGCTAAAGCAGCAATTGAAACCTGAACCTGGTATAACAGGATATGTAGCAGCATCTCATATTCCAGTAAATTCTGAAGATTTTGATCAGAATTTAAGTAATGATTATATGAAATCTTTTGCAGAAACCCCTGGCTTTCTTGCCTCATTACATGCACATACTCATAATTTTGATGTGTATTATCCTGACAACTCAGGAATCCCTTACATTGTAACCAGTTCTATCGGTAACAGAGAGTTTTTAGTTATTCAAATTGTAAACAATAAATTAAGTTTTGAACGTGTACCATTTTAGATATCAAATTGTTTTTTTATTGTTGCTGATAGGAAGTGGCATGGAAGCGAATGCTCAGAAGTTAAAGTTTTTAGTTCCAGATGAGGCTATAGTGCAATATGCTGGGAGTATAGGCTATTTTAGTGTTGGAGCGGGGTACGAGATCTTTGGTAATAAAAGAGGAAATTTATCATTTCACTACGGTTATGTGCCTGAAAATAAAGGTGGTGAATTGAATATAGCAACTGTTAAACTTTCCTATAAGCCTTGGGTTGTTAAGCTGAAAGAGTGGGGCACTTTGTACCCTTTTAATCCTGGCTTCTTTGCCAGTTATACTTTTCATAAAGATTTAAGTTTGTTTTTCCCTTCTGGTCAATATCCTAATGATTATTACTATTGGTCTGAAGCGATCCGTCCACATCTTTCTTTTAATACTGAGCTAGAAGTAAAACCGCCAAAGGCTTTGGCAAATGCAGGAATAAAGGGACTTGGCTTTTATATCGAAACGAATACTAATGATTTTTATCTGATCAACTATTTGCAAAACATGAAGACACTCACAATTGACGATATTTTTCAATTGGGACTGGGCTTAAGAGTTAAGTTTTGACGTATTTTGATCCTGTTTATTTCATTGTCGGATTCTTCTTACCATTTTTAAGCATCTCTATGGTTTTTTCTAAGCGGGTTATTTTTGTCTTTTCCTGTTTAGCGGTTAATATCCAGAGTACATATTCTTTTTTATGAGAATAGGCTAGTGATTCAAAGAATACTTTGGCATCAGGCTGTTGTTTAAATAGTTTTTCTAATTCAGGAGGGGCCTTTATCATTCTGTTTTCTACATCAATATATTCAGAAAAGGCACTGTCTTTGATTTCTTTATTGCCAACTCCAGATGCTTTTACAGCAGCAATAGGTTTGATTCTGAGCCCAGTCCACACCTCGTCAATAGCTGCAGAAGCACAAGGAGTTAGCTTATAAGTTTCTAACTCTTTCCACTTTTCCATTTTTAAGTCAGTATCAATTCCACTGTTCTTTTTGGGATAAGCAATCCAAACAATCTGATCATAGATTTTTGAAGCAAATTTTTGAAGTAAATCATTTAGTCCTGTACTATTTTTTGCAAATAACAGCATACCCTGGTACACAGTGTTTTCATCATTGCTGATCTCTATAGAAGAGGTGTTGCCTAATATGGTTGTTAAATTATCAGGCGCATTAGCTACTATAACTTTAAAACCAGGTTTAAACAATAGTTTTTTTAACAGGCCATTTTCCATATTTAACGAATTAAATTTACAATCTTAATTTAGCAAAGAAATCCCAAAGTACAATACCAGCAGATATGGTAATGTTAAATGAGTGTTTAGTCCCAAACTGTGGAATTTCAATGCATTCATCAATTTTAGTCATGACCTCATCATCAACCCCATTTACTTCGTTACCAAAGATCAGGGCAAACTTTTTGTCGGAAGCAGGTTTATAAGTATTTAACATAGTACTTCCTGCAGCCTGTTCAATGGCAATGATTTCATAACCATCAGCTCTTAAAGCCTCTACAGCACCAATGGTCGTATTAAAGTATTGCCAGCTTACCGATTGTGTAGCTCCTAAAGCAGTCTTCTCGATTTCACGATGAGGAGGTTGAGCTGTAATGCCACATAAGTAAATTCCAGCAATAGAAAAGCCATCTGCTGTTCTAAAAATAGAGCCAATATTGTGCATACTGCGCACATTATCAAGCACCACAATTACCGGAAGTTTTTCCTGCTCCTTAAATTCATCAATACTTACACGGTTCAGATCGTCTAATTTCAATTTCTGCATGTCGCAAAAATAAAATTAAATTGCGGAAGCACCGTTGCCTATTTCACTTATATAAATTGACGCAGGATAACCAATGCGATCAACATAATAATCAGTTAGTTTTTTAGCGAAATCTTCTTCCTTTCCTTTTTCAAGTAAAGCGATTGCGCAACCACCAAAGCCAGCACCAGTCATGCGTGCACCAATCACATGATCATAGTCAGTGCAAAAATCTACAACAGTATCCAATTCAATACCCGACACTTCATAAAGGTCTTTTAAAGATTGATGAGAAGCATACATGAGACGACCAAAAGTTGATAAATCTCCTTCATTTAATGCTTTTGCTGCCAGGCTAACACGGTCATTTTCTTTTACAACATGTGTTGCCCGATTCAAAACGACAGGATCTGTAATCAGGTGACTATGTAAAGCAAACTTCTCCGCATTCAATTCGCAGAGATTATTAAGTTTGATTTCTTCATTTAACTGATTTAAGGCAGTCTGACATTCCTCTACGCGTTCATTATATTTAGATTCTGCAAGTTTTCTCGGTTTATTGGTATTAACGATGGCCAGTGAGTAGTTTCCTAAATTACAATCTACAATTTTGTGTTTAACTGTATCACAGTTTAAAACTATGGCTTTATTGGTTTCACCAAAAGCAACAGCAAATTGGTCCATAATACCACAATTAACCCCAATAAATTCGTTTTCAACTTTTTGTGCCAGCAATGGGATTTCTATTTTTTCGTAACCCAGATTAAAATAATCATTCAAAGCAAAAGCCATAGCTACTTCAATAGATGCCGATGATGATAAACCAGAACCTATTGGAATATTGCCAAAAAACAAGAGATCCAGACCAGTTGTAATTTGATGTGTTTTTAAAATTTCATTGAAGACTCCTAAAGGATAATTAAACCATTCAGAGCCTGTTTTTGTATAGCTTGATTGTAAAGGGAATTCTTGTTCTTCAGGAAAATTTAGACTTTTGAAACGGATTACATTATCTTTATTTGGTGCCATACACAACCAGGTGCCAAGTGTAACAGCGCAAGGCATTACCAATCCACCATTATAATCAATGTGCTCTCCGATAAGGTTTACGCGTCCAGGTGTAAAATAATTTGCTGTTGGTTCATATCCGTATTTTTCTAAGAACTTATTGATTAATTCCGCTTTCATTGTAATTTTTTAAGTTTGGTTTTGTTTTAAGTTAAAGTATTGATAGTATTGTCATCAATTTACTGACGCTCCTAAGATACAATTTATGAACCATCATGAGTTTACGAGAAGTAAAAAAATCATGATCTTTCATCGACCCCTTTAAAGAATAATATAAACCAATGGAAACAAAGCTGATCAAGACCGGTAAATTCATCGATGGCAAAGAAGTTCTGGCTATAGAACTAACCAATACCCAGGGTACATACGTTAAAATATACAATTACGGAGCTATTATAAATAAGTTCATAGTAGAAAATAAACATGGTGTAAAACAAGATATAGTGTTAGGCTTTGACGACATAGATCCGTATACCAGCGAAGATTATTTAAGTAATTATCCATATTTGGGCGCTGTAATCGGCCGCTATGCTAACCGGATTAAAATTGGTCGTTTTTCTATAGATGGGGAAACATATCAGCTTTCACAGGCAAATGGAGGGGATTGTCTACATGGTGGTGATATAGGTTTCGACAAAAAGGTATGGGACGTATTATCTACCATAGACCCAAGTGTGACCCTTCAGTATATAAGTCCTGCAGGAGAAGAAAATTTCCCTGGTACACTTACAGTTCAGCTTACCTTTAAGTTAACAGATGATAATGAACTTATATTGGATTTTAAAGCATCAACAGATGCACCAACAGCGGTAAACTTAACCCATCACAGTTATTTTAATCTTGCACCTAAGGGCGGTTCTATAGTTAATCATATTCATAGAATGCCTGCAAGTAATTATCTGGAACAAGATGATAATTATGTAGTTACAGGTAAATTGCTTCCAGTAGAAGGTACTATACATGATTTTCTTGGTGATAAAGCGATAGGACAGGACTGGAATCCAGAAGAGGGATATGATCAGACTTATGTGCTGGACAAGCCATATGGTGAACTGACACTTGCCTCTGAAACCTCAGAAGCAGGAAGTGGATTAAAGTTATCTGTATACACTACTGAACCAGTTGCTCATTTTTATACTGCTAAATATCTTAATGTTAAAGGAGGTAAGGGTGGACAGGATTATCATCCTTATGGAGCATTTTGCGTAGAAACACAACATCAGCCAAATGCCATTAATGTTCCAGAATTTACAGGAACGGTATTGAGACCTGGAGAAAACTATAAACAAACAACAATTTATAAAATAGAACATACGTAATGAAGGTAGATATCTGGTCGGATGTAAGATGTCCGTTCTGTTATATAGGCAAAAGAAAGTTTGAAATGGCTTTAGAGCAGTTTGAACATAAAGATAAGGTAGAGATAGAGTGGCATAGTTTTGAACTTGATCCTAATGCTGAAACATTATTGGATAAAAGTCCATACGATTACCTGGCCGAACGTTATGGTAAAAGTAGAAAATGGGCCGTGGGTACTCATGAGCAGGTTGCACAAACTGCTGCTGAAGTTGGGTTAACCTTCAATTTCGATCAGGCCATTATGGCAAATTCATTTGATGCCCACCGGTTAATTCAGATGGCTAAAATAAATGGTTTGTCTGACAAGGTTGAAGAAAACCTGTTTAAAGCTCATTTTACAGATGGTAAGAATATAGCTGACCACCAGATACTCATAGATATAGCTAAGGAAAGTGGTTTAGATGCACTTGAAACAGAAGTGATGCTGAAAAGTAGTGATTTTACTGATGAGGTTCGTTATGATGAGAAAACAGCTCAGAATATTGGCATCACCGGTGTACCATTTTTTGTGATTAATCAAAAATTTGGCGTTTCAGGAGCCCAATCACCAGATACTTTTTTAGGAGCACTGCTTAAAGCTGAGAAAGAAGGGAAAGCTGAAAGTTAAGGCAAATAACATTTTTTTTGACGCTTTTTTACTATTTCTGATCTTTGTTAGATTGTAGCTTTGTGTTGTTCATAAATCATCATTATGAGAATAATTGGGCAAGTGAAAATTACGTTTTGTTTTACGCTCGGAGGGTTATGTTTTTTATCTTCTAAGCAATTTGAACATACTAATTTCTTTGCTGGTATTCCTTCCACAATCACTTTTAGCAGACAAGTAGTTCAGCGGACACATGAAGAAGATGGGTCTAAAACAATTACTTACTATTTTAATTTAAATGGTGATTATGCAGCTATGAAGCCTGACCCAAAAAGTAAAATGGGGATGGATCTAATGGTTTATTCCAAGGGTAGTAAAGTCTTAATGTTTAATTATAAACAGAAGACCATAACTATAGTAAAGATTTCCAGACTAATAGGGGATGGTATTAACATGAGCAATGAAGTTGCTGAAGAAATAGCCTATAAAATGCTAACCAATGATAATCATAACACTAAAGTAATTGGGACAGGTAAAACAAAAAACATTTGTGGTTATCGGGCGGTTGAATATGAAATGAAGAACGAAAATGAAAAGGCACTCTGGTACTTTATTAAGGTAGATTTTAATCCGATAAAGATTTATACAATGGGAATGGGGAATAGCAAAACTCAAGCAAACCTCGATTCAAAAGAAATAAGAAAGCTGAAAAATACTCCAATGGGTATCCCAGTACTAAATAAAAACTATTTACTCGCAGAAATGACATCACCTGGTGGCATAAAAGACATGGAGACTAAAATGATCAGTAAAAAGATATTCAACTTATCAACCAAAGGCTACAAAATCATTGATCTAAGTAACAAGGGATTAATGGGAATGGTAGGGAGAAATTAAAAAAGGGAAAGCACCTGGCTGTCCAGGCTTTCCCTTTTTAATAAGCTTATTATTGACTTTATTAAGCTTTAGGCATATCTGGCAGTGAGAATCCATTATGATAAGTGTGCTTAATCCATTCGGTTGCAATAGATTTAGCATTAAACTCTGCAGTACGTCTGTCAAAACGAGGATGTCCATCCGTTACTACAAAATCGTCTACAGTAACTATTTTGATCTTATCATTATCATTAATATTTGTAAACTGCATATTTTCTCCGTCCCATAACAAATCGCGATTCAATCCCTGTAGTCTTACCGCTAAAACTCCCATCACAACCATTTCGTTAAATGGGCCAGCAAAAGCAAAGTTTGAACTCGATTCAACACGGTGCTTTGGATTTTCCTTACTTGCACGAATCCAATCCTGTTCATGAGCAGTAGATTTCCAGATGTCGATATTACCACCAGGAATACGTCTAAGTGTTGGGGCGGGTTTTACAAAATCTTTTGCCTTGCCCAATAGGGTCGGGTTCAATCCAAAGCAACCAGTAACCAGTTTACCTTTTGTACCAATGAATAAAAGCCCTCCATCAGGATCACCCATCATTACCCCAGGAGTTAATTCTTCCGGTCTTGGAGGCATTAAACCACCATCATACCAATACACGTCAACCTCTGGCATTTTAACGCTGCCTTTGGGTGGACGAGCAGGGAAAGTATACTTAACTAGCTGAGCATGAGGAGGAGAATATAGATTGCTTAATGTCGAACTACCATTTACCTTGGTTGGATATTTCAAATCCAGTGCCCAGTATAGAGGGTCCATAATATGACAGGCCATGTCACCTAAAGCACCAGTGCCAAAGTCCCACCAGCCACGCCAGTTCCAAGGGGTATACACCGAATGATATGGACGTTTTTCTGCCGGGCCTAAGAACAAATCCCAATTCAAATCAGAAGGAATATTCATGGCTTCTTTAGGGTTTTTTAGCCCCTGTGGCCAGATCGGACGATTGGTCCAGCAATGAACTTCCGTCACCTCACCAATCGCACCAGCTTGTATCATTTCCGCAATATCACGACACCAGTCAAATGAATTACCCTGGTTTCCCATCTGGGTTGCTACTTTGTGCTTTTTAGCCAGACGCGTAAGCAGTCGGGATTCATATACAGAGTGTGTTAAGGGTTTCTGGACATAACAGTGTTTGCCCATGGTCATAGCATGTGCCGCAACCCCAGCATGTGTATGGTCAGGAGTAGCCACCATAATTGCATCGATAGACTTTCCCATTTTGTCAAACATTTCCCTCCAGTCTCTAAACGGAGTCGCTTTAGGATAGTCACCAAAAGTCTTAGCTGCATACTTCCAATCTACATCACATAATGCCACTATATTTTCGGTGTTCATGTTTTTTAGGTTACGGCGACCAACACCACCAACACCAATACCGGCAATATTTAATTTATCACTAGGAGCAGTATATCCCAGTGCTTTACCCAAAACATGGCTGGAAACAATTGTAAAGCCTGCTGCCATGGACGATTTCTTTATGAATTCTCTTCTTGATTCGTTACTCATAATGTGTTTGTTTTAGTTTGGTTATTTTAATTTATAAGGTTCTGATTTTTATGTTTTTATAGAATACAGGGCCTCCATGATCCTGTAATCCAATTCTACCTTCAGTAGCCTGAGCATAAGGAAGTTTTGCGAATTTACTGGCAGCTATTTGTTCCTTTAATGTTGCAGAGCCTAGTTCGTACGACAATATTTTCTTACCATTTAGCCAGTGCTCTACCTGTCCATTATTAACAAGTATCCTGGTATGGTTCCATTCACCAACGTTTTTAACCCTAGTCCCATTGGGAGGGATTACGTCCGATAATGATCCTGTTTTTTGGGAAGGAGTTAATTCCTGGGGGTAATTGAGATCATCGATGATCTGAAATTCTGGTCCAGTTTCATACATTCTCTTGTTTTTAGGATCTTCAACCACATTAATAAATATCCCGCTGTTACCTTTAGCCTCTATTTTCCATTCCAAAGAAAGTTCAAAGTTTTTATAGATTTTATCCGTAACGATATCACCTTGTTTTCCGATAGTAGAAAGTATGCCATTCTCTACTTTCCATCCAACAGGAGATTTGTTTAAATAAGTATGCCAGCCGTCGGTTGAACCATTCTGGATTAAGGATTCCCATTTTCCCGGCTTTTTATCTTTTTGTGTTTCAATAACCGTAAAGCCTAATAGCACTCCGGTAAGTAAAACAAGACAAATGGGGAAATAAATTTTTGTTTTCATGTTGTTAATTTGGTTTTATAATAGTGTTTTGGTTTTACTTTTAATATCCTGGGTTTGGTGTTAAGTTTGGATTGGCGTCAAGTGCAGTTCTGGGAATCGGATAAATTAATCGTGTCGGGGCAATTGCGCCTCTACCTACAGGACCTGGAATAGGCTGTAAGAAAGTCCCAAATCTTATCATATCCTGTCTGCTTACTAATTCCCAGGCAAACTCAAATCTCCGTTCCTTATAAATATCGTTCAGTGTAACTGATGTTTTAAGCTGAGAAGGATCATCGAAACCTCTTTTTCTTACTGCATTTACCAGTTCCGCTGCATCAGTCGGACTTCCACCAGACCTTAACATAGCTTCAGCTTTCATCAGGTATACATCGGCTAAGCGGAAAATAGCATAATCATTTTCCATATTCCCGTTAACTCCTTTTTCAAATTCCCATTTATAACACCTTGCACCATCTTCCTGCTCAACCTGTCCCCAGCCATCTGCGTCAATGCCATATTTAAATGTAAAATCTATAAAATGAATTAAAGGGCGACCATGAGCCGTAATCAATACTTCACCAGTAGCTGGATTAGTCATAGGTCCGGTAAGGAATGACCAGTTTTTTCTTTTGTCTGCATCATCAAACTCATGCACATATCCAGGCATGGCATTAATCCCATTAAAACCAGTTGTATTTAATCCAAGGGCAGCATTACTCAGGTAGTGTAGGGTATGTTGCAGCATAATATTTCCACCATCAACGGTACTAAAAACTATTGGGAATATGGCTTCTTTTGATACCTCATTCCTAACCTGGAAATTGGTCTTCCAATTGGGCTCTAAAATATAACCCAGCTTTAAAACCTCATTTGTTTCATCTATACATTCCTGCCATTTAGAACCGCCTTCCGGATTCCATACCATAGCATTTAAATACATTTTAGCTAATAGCGTATGTACTACACCTTTAGTCATCTTTCCATAGCTGGCTGTTGAAACATCAGCTCTGACCTTATCCTTGATTTCAAGGAGTTCCTTGATGATAAAATTGAAGACTTCCTTCCTTTGTGAAGTTTTAGGTTTTTCCGTACTTGTAAAATCTGTTACTATTGGAACGTTACCATAGTTGTCGATCAGAAAATAATACCATAGAGCCCTAACACCTCTGATTTCACTTAAAATCTGTTCTTTGTCCTTTACTGTCTGACTGGTATTAATAAGGTGGTAAATCTGGTTACAGGTTGAAACACCCCTCATTATAGCGTTATAAGAATCTGTTACATAACGATTTCCGGATGTCCAGGTGCCGAATCGAAGTTCTTTAAATAAACCACCTTCCCATCCATCTCCACCTTTTCGGGTTGGGGTAATGGCCATATCCGAAGAACCATCAACCATACAGAAATAGGCAGGGCTCCAGATTGGTTTTAAAGTGCGATATATTGGTGCAATCAATGCATTTATTTCTTTGTCTGAATTGCCAAACTGATCAGTAGGCAGTTTATCATAAAGTTCTTCGTCAAGGTTTGTACAACCTGTAAGTGATAAGGCAAAAAAAAGAACCAGGAATAATTTACTTAATACTTTCATCTGATTGTTGTTAAAATATTAAAATCTGATTGAATTGTTTTCATTCTTAAAGTGTTACATTAAGACCAATAGAAAAAGTTCTAGCCTTTGGATAGTAATCCCGACCTTCCATTCCCGGTGCAAGTCCACTCATATCAACCTCAGGATCTAGTCCTTTATAGCTTGTAATCACAAATAAGTTTTGTGCATTCACATAAAGTCTTAAGCCTTTTAAATGTTTAATGTGTTGTGTATCGAAATTATAGCCAAGGCTTGCATTATCCAGGCGAAGGAATGATCCCTTTTCAATATTATAACTGCTGTATTTAGGGTTGTCTGTTAAGCCATTTGCCAATGCTTCCTCTAGAGCATTGCCACCCGGCAGCCATAAAGTTGTTGCATAAGCCATTCTCGAAAAATTCAGTACATCGTTGCCGTACACGCCTCTTAAGAAGAAATTGAAGTCTATTTTTTTATAAGTAAAAGAATTATTAATACCATAAGTTAGTTTTGGTTGCGCAGAACCAATATAAGTTCTGTCGTTATCCGTTAAACCTGCTTTTCCATCAACCATATCATCCATAATGTATTTACCAGCAGCATCAAGACCAAGATTTCTCCAGCCATAAAACGTTCCAACAGCTTTTCCTTCTTCAATAATATGAGTTGTAGTTGTTGCTGCTCCGCGAACAGCAGCACTACCAAGTTTTATTGACGAGGTAGAGAAATTAGAATTAGATAAACTGGTGATTTCATTTTTGTTATGCGCCATGTTTAAAGAGATGTTCCAGCTAAAATTATTGGTCTGTATTGCGTTTCCATTGATCAGGAATTCTATACCTCTGTTAGACATAGTACCTACGTTGGCAATCATTGTGGGGTATAAGTAGGGTGGAACAGGCACCTGATACATATACAACAGATCTGTTGTTTTCTTATCATAAAACTCTATCACACCATTTATTTTTCCTTTAAATAAGCTATAATCCAACCCTATATTTAACATGCTGGTTTCTTCCCATTTCAAATCCGGATTTGCATTTTGACTGATTTGATAGGCCTGGAACCAGTTTCCATTATCAAAATACCTTCCGCTAGGCGCATACAATTGTAAAGTTTGATATGGACTTAGACCGTCCTGATTACCAACTACACCATATCCAGCACGTAATTTCAGATCTTCAAAAACAGGAGCATTTTTCATAAATGATTCCTTTGCTATGTTCCATGCAGCAGAAACAGAGGGGAATGTACCCCATTTATGATTTGCTCCGAATTTAGAAGATCCATCTCTACGCAGTGCAGCAGTGAAGATATAGCGTTCCTGAATAGAGTAGTTAACCCTACCAAAAAAGGAAATCAGCTTATTCATATTAGCACTGGAAGCGACATCACCAGCACGAACATTTTCTCCTGCACCAAGGTTATTGTATTCAAAGAAATCAGTAGCAAATTGACGAGACTGTGCACGGGCAGACTGATAATGGTTGTTTTCGTATGAATACCCTCCTAATATAGTTAAGTTATGGTTTTCAATAGGCGATTTTACATATTCTACTGTAGTTTCAATTAAATTTCGGTCCCTTGTCCAAAACTCACGAGAAGCAAAGCCCTGATCATCTCTACCTCTTTCTGTTTGCGAACTGTTGTAGGAACCATAGTCATTATTCTCACGTTCCTTTAATACATTCACTCTTCCAAATAAGCTATTCAGAATTTCAAGTTTTGCTTGTCCATTCAGGTAATACAAATTCCCCTTATTGTCACGTTTGTTGTATTCAATATTTCTTAGTGGATTACCCTCATCATAGCCTCTTCGGTCGAACCAGGAGCCATCTGGATTTTTTACCGGATACACAGGGATCATATTATAAGCCAATACAAAATTTCTTCCATCTGTAGGGCTATAATCCCTTTGTGTTAGCGCCCCTGTTAGCGTGATTTCCAGTTTATTATCTAATGCTTTTTGTGTGAAGGAAAGCCTGCTGTTTAAAGTTTGCATTTCATTTCCCCTAACCACTCCTTGTCTGTCTAGATAGTTTACAGAAGCGCGATAACGGCTGTTTTCTCCACCACCTGATAAAGAAACGGAATGATTTTGTGAAATAGCTTTTCGCATAATTTCACCAAACCAATCTGTATTTGCACCCATATCTAATCCAGATACATCCAATTGCTGATCGCTGGCATACTTGCGCCATTGAGTACCATTTAACATTTTAGGTTTATTTGATACCACATCTAATGCCGTATAGCCATCATAATTAATTACTGGCTTATTGTTATTCCCTTTTTTTGTGGTGATTAAAATTACACCACCAGCCGAACGCGAACCATAAATTGCCCCAGCTGAAGCATCTTTGAGGATACTGATAGATGCTATATCCTGTGGGGCCACCGAATTTATATTTAAACCAGGAACACCATCTATAACTACAAAAGGAGCACTGCTTCCTGTTAAGGAGGAAGTACCTCTTAACCTGATGGTTTCACCAGTACTTACATCACCACTACCACTGGTTATCGTTAAGCCTGCAACCTTACCTCTTAATAAGTCAACCGCATTCTTGGTTACTCCTTTATTAAAGTCTTTCTCAGATAAATTGGTCACAGAGCCTGAAATCTCACTTTGCCTTTGTGTTCCATATCCTACAACAACTACTTCTCCTAGTAATTTATCCATATTCTGAAGCTGTATAGTCAGATTCGGTTCATCCCCTACAACAGCTTCAGCAGCTTTAAATCCAAGGTAGGAGATAAATAGTATATCACCTTTAGCAGCATTGATTGTAAATTTTCCATCTGTATTGGTAATGGCTTTAACAGATGGTTTATTTCTCACTGCAATCGTGGCGCCAGGTAGAGGATTACCTTCACTGTCTTTCACTATTCCTGAAATTTGTCGTTGACCTTTCGTTGTTTCAGGCGCATTATGTTTCTTTCTACTAGAGATGAGTACGGTCCCAGACAGGATCTTAAATTCATAAGGTGTATTGTTAAGCGCCTTTTTAAGTACACTCTCAATAGGTTCATTCTTTACATTTAAAGTAATTTTTGAATTTTCACCAGGAATTAGGGCGTCATAAAAAAACTTGTAATCTGTTTGCCTTGAAATTTGGGCAAACACTTCTTCTATACCTTCATTATGGACTGAAACAGTTACTCTTTGTGCTATCCCATCTGCTTTTGCAAGTAATGTAAATGCAAAAATCATGATAAATGTTAGCTTCATAATTCTAAAAATTCGGATAAAGTGGAAATCAGCCAGTGGGAAAACAGCCCACTTGCCATGCCTAAAGTTTTTCATAACTTTGTAATGGTTAAGGTGATTAAATAAAGTTAATTACAGAAATAATGGCTTAGCCTTAGCTATATACGGGAGTGGACCAACACTCCCGTTTTTTAACCAATCAGACGGGTGTAGATTTCTCTTTGTTCATAGTTTTCGGTTTTATTTGGTTAAATTATTAAGTTGATTTCTAAGATACAGTTACTGTCCTTCCAGTTAGTTTAAATGTATGACCACTTAAAAAGTGAAGCATTTCCAGGACTTCAGGTAGGGTCAATGATCTGCTTAAACTTCCAGAAAACTCCTTACCATAATTATCTCGATTGTATAAAATATCGACATCATACCATCTGGAAACTTCTTCCATTATTTCTTTGATGCCATCCTTCCTAAAAAAGAATTCACCATTTTTCCATGCCATTACCTTTTGTATATCAGCAGGCCTTATTGCAATTTCATCTTTAGAAAATATGGCTTCCTGTCCGGGTATTAGCATCTTTGACTTATGCTGGATTGCTATTTTAACACTTCCTTCAAGTAAGGTTGTCTTTGCAATAGGTTGATAGGCATTTACATTAAACTTTGTGCCAAGAACTTTAATTCTTTTTCCAGATACTTCTACAATAAATGGTCGCATGGGGTCTTTCTTAACTTCAAAGTAAGCCTCGCCAGCTAATTTGATGCTTCTTTGTTGTTTCCCAAAGTTAACAGGGTAATAAAGCCGTGTATATGAGTTTAGCCAAACCTTTGTGCCGTCGGAAAGTGTAAGTTTAAAAAAGCCTTTTTTAGGTACGACAATGGTATTGTATATTAAGCTATTACTTGAGACAGTACTGTTATAAATCAACTCGCCATTTCTACCACTTATGTTAATGCCATTTGTTTCCGAAATCTCAAAAGACTGTTTATCGAGATCGATAATTCTTCCGTCCGACAATTCAAGCTGAGCAGTACTGGATGCAGGTAAAAAATCATTAGAGATAGGAGAAGTGCTTACTTTTTTAATATTTTCCTTTGGGGAGTATGATTTGAAGAAATATATACCAGCGCCTATGCAGATAAAGAGCACTGCAGCAGTACTTAGGTAAGGTATGAGTTTATTAAATCCTTGATTACGTTTTTTTCTCTTTACAGATTTCCATCCTTCTTTATAATCCAGATTGGCTAGAAAGTCAACTCCAGACTGAATGGTTTCATCACCTTTAAGCTGATTGAAGAATTTTTGATTTGTCTCACTCTTTGCTACCCAATTTTTTAAGATTTCACGCTCATCATCACTAATATCTTCATTGAAGTATTTAGTTAGCAATTCAGCAATATAATAATGATCTTGGTTAGGAGTCATTTCTGTTTGGTTTAATATGAAGAAACACTCGATCCAAAAAAAGACTACAAGAAGATGTAAAAAAAAATATTTAACTTAAGATCTTAGTTATTTAACAATAATATAGAAATTATAAACCTTCTTAAAAATGATGCGATTTACTTCTATACTCTTTCTAACACTTTTGGCGATCAGTAGTGATTGTACCGCACAAAATAAATCGTTAAACCAAAGTAAGTCCAGTAAATCGGGAATTACTACAGGTGCTGACCAGACCGAAAAATATTTGCCATATCTAAAAGGAAAACGGATTGGTATGGTAGTGAATCAGAGTTCCATAATCGGCAATAAAAGCAGTGTTGATAGTTTAATGAGCTTAGGAATCAAAATTGTAAAAGTGTTCGGACCTGAGCATGGTTTCAGAGGCAATGCCAGTAATGGAGCTGTGGTAGCCGATGAGAAAGATGCTAAGACTGGTCTTCCAATTATTTCTTTATATGGAAGAAACGAGAAACCAACAAAAAAACAGCTGGCAGATATTGATATTATGGTCTTTGATCTTCAGGACGTGGGTTGTCGCTATTACACTAATATCAATACTCTAGAGTATGTGATGGACGCTTGTGCAGAAAACAACAAAGAACTGTTGATTCTTGATAGACCAAATCCTAATGGATATGTGGTAGATGGACCGGTAATGACTGAAGACAAATATAAATCTGCTATTGGAATCCATTATACACCTATGACCCATGGTATGACTATCGGCGAATTTGCCCAATACCTTAATGGTGAAGGATATCTTAAAAAGAAATGCAAAATAAATATTATAAAAGTTGCCAACTATGGTCGGGACATGCCTTATGTATTGCCAATACATCCCTCACCGAATTTGAATACTCAGCAAGCTGTGATGCTTTTCCCGAGCTTATGTATGTTTGAAGGAACTGCTATAAATGAAGGACGGGGGACTTATATGCCTTTTACTATTTTGGGAGCACCTGCATTAAATGGCAAGTATTCGTTTTCATACAAACCTATAAGTATTCCAGGGATGAGTGAGAGCCCACGTCACAAAGACGCTGTTTGTTATGGTCTTGATCTTCGCAAGTATGATATTAATAATCTTCGTAAGAGCCGACAAATTAATTTAGCATGGTTAATTGAGTTGTACAATGCCTATCCGGACAAGGCTAATTTTTTTACTCCAGGAAGAGTAAGCCAGGATATATCAGCTTTTGACCTGCGTATAGGCACCGATCAATTAAGAAAACAGATCATAGCGGGAGTTTCAGAAGCAGACATTAGAAAAAGCTGGGAGCCAGGACTACAGAAGTTTAAGGCAATACGGAAAAAGTACCTTATATATCCTGATTAATTAAAGAAAACAGCAATAAATATGGCCAAGGATTCATAGTCAAGCCTCGTTTTTAAAGCTTTTAATCCTCGTTGTTTTTGAGCACGAACGGTATTAACACTAATATTTAGTGTTTCAGCGATCTTGGTATTACTTAAACCTTCCAGATAACCTAGTTTAAATACTTTTTTACAACCATCAGGCAAGGTGTTAATTGCTTGGTACAACTTTTCAATAAGCTCTGATTCAATGATTTTATGCACAATCTTTTCTTCTGAGAAGTCTGTTTCATTTCTTGAGTTAAGATAACGTTCCAGTACTTTTTTTCTACGGATCAGGTTAAGACAGGAATTCCGAACTGCAGTATAAAGGAAATCTTTAATGGCTAGGGGATGGGTTGAAACATTTTCTTTATTGCTCCAGTAAGCTACAAAAGCATCCTGTACTAAATCTTCAGCAATAGATTTGTCGGCGATTAATTGAAATGCAAAGTAACAAAGACTGCCATAATTCTGATTAAACACCGTTTCTGGTGTTATTAAAGCATGATTACTGGCATCAATATTTCTCATAATCTCTGTTAGGAATCAGGAACTCTTGTATGTTATTACAATTATAGGTAATAAATTTCTTACATAAGAATTCAAAATGACCAGTAGTGATTAGAGTCCGTAATTACAAAAGGTCTATAAAAAAAGAAAGAGGCTATCCATCCAGACTATCCTCTATTCTAACCAAATATAAACCTGTATGAACGGGTTTTCTCTTTAATTCTATCAGAACTGATTAGCGTTCCGAGTAGAAGTGTTTATCATTTTTTAATAGGACAAATATACACACATTTTTCATATAGTGTATATGATACACTATTGAAATTTCATATTTATGACAATAAATAAATATTTGTCGCAAATAGCCCCATTTTTGACGCTTTTGAGCCCCTTTTTTGTAAATTAATTTTATGTAATTTTATTGTTAATTAATAGAAACATTAGATTTTACCTTACACTTTATCCTTAAGCGATGAACAAAATAGAAGTAGTCAAAGTATTAAATGATACGATTAGTGAATTTCAGAATTTGCTTTCATCATTTGATGAAGATCAATTTAATGCTGTGCCATTTGAAGGAAGCTGGACACCCGGACAAGTAGCATATCACATCATTATGGCAAATTCGGGTTTTGGAGAGATATTGAATGGTCCTGTTGAAGAAACAGTTAGAGCATCTGATCAACTGATAGAGAGAATTGAAACAGACTTTCTCAATTTTAACTTTAAGATGATATCTCCAGACTTCATTTATCCCCAACTTAAAGTCTATGATAAAGAACATTTGTTAGTGTCTTTAGAAAAAATAAAAGAAGATATAACTAAGGCTATTACAGATCTGGACCTTGAGCCAACTTGTTTGGCCTTTGAATTACCAGTTTATGGTCGTTTAACTCGTTTGGAAGCAGTTTATTTCGTAGTTTATCATACCAAAAGACATGCTCATCAGCTAAAAAAAATAAAGCAACAGTATTCCGCAAATTAAAAAGTAGGAAAAGACTATCTCTTTTTTGTAAAATAATAGCTTTGACAGAATAGATAACAGGTTTTGAGGTAAATTTGCATTCTAAAAATACATACATGAAATTAGTAAAGCCTAGTGCCCGTCTATTTTTATTTTTCTGGCTTTTCGTCTCTTCATTGTTTATTGTAAACGCAAATGCACAAAGTGTAGAGACGGGCAATCCATCGCCGCTAAAATTCCCGACACCAACTGGCATCCCTAATCAGCTTTTCTTTTTGCAAAGAGACCCAAATACAAATACTATTATTTGTGAACTTAATGTAGATAAAGACGGAGTACCATATAAGAATGAGCCCATAAAAGTATATTGGCTTAGGTATGGCAATAAAGGAGAACGAGAGGAACTAAATTATATACAACGTAAATTTGCTTACGGAATTCAAACTAAAGCAATTGGCGATGATGAATATGAATTAAGATTTGTATCTCATAAAAAACTACCAATGTATTTGATGAAGTCTGCCGACGATAAAAAATATCATGTATATGTTACGGTAAATAATAAGAAAATTCAGCTTGACAGAATATTTCTTAGAATTGAAGGTGGCTCTTTCTGGTTACCAAATGTAAAGTATGTAGAGTTAAAAGGTACAAATACAGCTAATAAAGCCAAAATTACAGAAAGAATTAAAGTCTAATTTTTGCTATCTTTAAGTAACTAATATTTAAAGTCATGGAAAAAGAAGAAATTAAATCATTACTGGAAATAATAGATCAGCAAATCAGCTCTTCAATACTCGGTGGAATGGAAGAGGAATATGAAGAACTGGAAAGCATGGGGTTAATAAAAATAGATAGGCATAGAGTACAGCATTCTGCTTCTATTACACCCGAAGGTTTAGATTATTTAGAACACCTGAATCATAGTTAATGTAAGTCTAGATTATTTGAGCCACCGACATCCAAATGATGCGCAGGCTGGATAATATTACAATAACAGCAACACCTATAAACATTTTCTTAATTGGTAGTTTTCCTACCAGACGGGCTGCTATTGGCGCTGCAATAACACCACCTACAATCAATCCAAGTATGGATTGCCAGTGACTTACCCCTAAAAGGAAGAAGAAAGTAACTGCACTTGCCATAGTAACAAAGAATTCAGTTAAACTAACAGATCCAATTACATATTTTGGTGTACGGCCTTTTGCAATAAGCGTTGAAGTTACTAATGGCCCCCAACCGCCACCGCCAAATGAATCCAGAAAACCACCAGCACCTGCTAACCAACCCGCACGCTTTACTTTTTGAAGTTTAGGCTTTCCCTTAAATGCATTACTTAAAATTTTTATACCCAGTAACAATGTGTACACTGATATAACTGGTCTGATCCATTGTGAAAATGCATCACCGGCATAAAATAGCAATAAGGCTCCCGCTATTGCACCCAATACACCTGGTATTAATAGCGTCTTAAATAGTTTTTTATTTACATTACCAAAGCGGTAATGGCTAAAGCCAGATGCACCACTTGAAAACATCTCAGCCGTATGTATGCTCCCTGAAATAACTGCAGGATTTAAACCTCCTGATAACATTAATGTAGTAGAAACTACGCCATAACCCATTCCTAAGGCGCCATCAACAAGTTGAGCGAAGAAACCAATGGCAAGCATCCAATAAAACTTATCATCCATTTGAGCATGGATCTCCTGGCCTAAAGAAACCATGGAATCATAACTTACATAGGTGTAAATTGCATATCCACCAAACAAAGCTGCAAGAATTAACAAGCATAAATACGCTATTTGTTTCCATTTGTTTTCCTGAGTTTTACGCTGAAGTGGAACCTTTATTTCGTTTTCTTGTATATTCATTATTTCGTAAGTAATCCGTCTATGGTGTAAGTAGGTGATATAGTTTTTAATATTGTCTACTGATTCAGTCGACAATATTAATTTAACTTTTTTAATAATCAAAATTAAATCTACCTATTTTGTAGGATTAATTTTAAAAACCTCGCTTAAATACCAATAGGATTGCTTTTGGCCTTAAAATAATTTGTAAAAGAATTTGATCGTTAAAAATACTTTAGAATCAAACTTTCTCAATAAGCACTTTTGTCTTATTTTGAAACCTGAAAAACAATAGGGTAGAAGCGGTAAGAAGTCCGAATGTTAAGCCGTACCAAATTCCATTTACGCCTAATCCTAATTTAATTCCTAATAAATATCCAAGTGGAATACCAATTACCCAGTAGGCAATAAACGTAATCAGGGTAGGGATGTTAACATCCCCAATGCCTCTTAAAACTCCAAGTCCTACAACTTGTGTTCCGTCAAAAAGCTGGAAGAATCCAGCGATGATAAGCAATTGAGCAGCAATAGTAATTACAGCTGTATCTTCAGTATAGATATAGGGCAGGAAATTGTTTGCCAATATAAATAACAATGCAGTAACAGTCATAAATAGAAGGATGACATGGTAACTCGCTATTGCCGACTTCCGAAGGTCGGAGAAATGCTTCTTGCCAAAATTATTTCCTGTTTTAATGGTTGCTGCAGATGCAATACCACTAGCCATCATATAGGTAACAGAGGCCAGGTTAATAGCTACCTGATGTGCAGCCTGTTCAACAGCACCAATGGTACCGATTAATATAGCAGCACCACTAAAGGCGCTGATTTCAAACGAATATTGTAAAGCTACTGGTGTTCCAATCTTAGCAATTTTAAGGCTTCTTATTTTATCAATCAAGCCTATACGAAAACTTTTAGTGTATTCTTTAAAATACTTAGAACGAAGTACATAAACGGACATTGCGACTGCCATTAATGAGCGGTCTATTAATGTACTTAAGCCCACGCCTTTTACACCCATTGGTGCAATTCCAAACATCCCTTTAACAAATATAATACCTAATATTATATTAAGCAGGTTGCCCCAGATAGAAACAAACATAGCTTGTTTGGTGAAACCAAGTCCTTCAGCAAATTGTTTAAAAGTCTGAAAGATCATCAAAGGAAGAATTGAAATGGCCAGATACCCCAGGTATGGCTTTGCATAAGCCACAACTTCTGGTGATTGCCCGATATGGTCAATGGCCAATAAGGTTCCAAAATGAACAAATATGTAAAGTATGATAGAGGTGATGATATTTATAACAAGGCTATTTGATAACAATTTACCACACTCATCGTAGTTTTTACGGCCATTTTCCTGAGCAATTAAAGGGGTTAAACCGTAAGAAATTCCCAACCCAAGAACCAAGACCAGCATAAACAGGCTATTCACAAGTGAGACCGCTGCAAGTTGTATGGTTCCTGCAAAATGACCAACAATGATACTATCAGCAAGATGCACTAGCGTATGTCCAAGTTGAGAAACAACAATGGGTAAAGCCAAACGTAAGTTGTCAGCGTAAAAAGGTCTGTATTTTGCGTATAAATTTGTCAACATTTTGGCAAAAGTCGCATTTTTTCGGCTGTTTTAGCTACTCTAGATGGTAACTTATTTTGGAATCACGGTTTAAAACGTTTAAACTGTTATTGACTTTTATGAAATGAATCTGGGATGACAGTTACAATTTAATCCGATGTGAAATATTCTTCTTTTTCGGATGAATGCGGTCTGATCAGGCCACTGATAATTAAGCTTACCAGAATCTTCTGTGCCTGTCTGTAGGAACTGCGGGTAATTTTACTGAACTCTTTAAGCGTGATCCGTCCTTTTTCTGCCAGGTATTCAAATAGCTTTTTCTCTTGTTCAGTATAAGAAATTAAAACTCCATTATTGCTATTGTTTTTCTTGATTACATCCACTATAATCTTACTGGCAAGCAGGCTTTTATCTTTAACGCGATAGTAAACCCACCATTTCTTGTTTTCATCTAGAGCATAATGGGGCTTTGTTTCACTTGCAGGAATATTAACTACAAGCACTAGTTTATCATCAACATATATTTCCTCAAATTCTGGCTCAATAGCTGGTTTACAGAACTGATGGGCCGATTTTGTAATCATATAACGCTCCTCATCTTCCGATTTTACTCCCTTTATGGTACCGTCGTCTGCAACGCCAATTAACAGTTGCCCGCCTTGATTATTTGCAAAAGCTACCAGGCTCTTGGCAATTTTTTCATTGCTGGTAATAGTCTTCTTAAAATCAAGTGTCGTCCCTTCGCCTTGTAAAATTAGTTTTCTGATATTCATAGGTTTAAGCGTTAAAAATATTAATAAGCAATGAGCGGTTCTTCTCCTTTATGTAAATTCCTTACATAAACTTCATTCATTACAGTAGCACAGATTTCCCCATTTGCGTTTGTAATTTCCATAGGGTAAGCTTTAATGAATTTCCCATTGGTTTTAAGGGTATCTATAGCTTCTTCGAGCATTTCATCGGTTACTTTTATAGTGAAATACAAACTCCCCCTGCCAGGTTTTAAATATTGAATGGAGGCACTCTTTAACCAAACGCGTACTTTAAATCCTTCACGTTGTAACAGCTGATCAAACAATAAGGCGTAAAATGGATCCGTGGCCGCATAAATGGTGCCACCAAAAATAGAACCGTTATAATTTTTATTGAGCAGGCTTTTGGCAATTTTTACATCCACACCTCGAAATCCTTTATGAAATTTCCGAACCCATATTCGTTGAAACAATAAAGGAGGATAAAAGCACATTGCCCATTTCAGGGTTTTCTCAGATACAACCATGGTGTTTAAATATCAGAAAGATTATTGAACTTAAAAATTTTATATGCACAAGTCCAAGTAATTTTTCAGTTAAAATCTAGATTTTTTTGAGTTTAAAAATTAAAACACTTCATAATATTTTTTGTTAAATACTTGAATATAAAATAGAAACCGTATGAAAAAGTTAATTTTAAGTCTTGCAACTGCCGGTGTGTTTAGTCTGGCATTTTTAGCATGCAACTCGACGAAAAACGTTTCAGGTTCGTCAGACAGTACCAAGATTGATACAACTATAGCTGTTCCAATGGATACTACTATAAATCCGGATACCATGAAGACTATGCCACCTGATACTACAAAGATGCCGCCTACAATGTAATGGCTAGTAAGTAGGTATAATAAAAAAGACTGTATCAATACAGTCTTTTTTATTTTCTAATTAAATATAGGCAGACATAACGATAAATGTAAAAATGCAAGGGAGTTATGGCAAGGTATCACTGTTCCAATAAGACCGTCAGAATTAGGGAATATTAGTGTCAAAACAATGTACTATCTGTAATTTTAGGTGATATGCCTTTTTAATAAAGTTAACTTTGAGCTTAGTTTTAATTAAAATGGTTTTTAAAGATCAAGTAGTAGCAGCCTATCAGAAAATTCAGGATGAGATTTGCAGCAGTTTGGAACTCGCTGATGGACAGGCAAAGTTTGAAGAAGAGATATGGAACCGGGAGGGTGGCGGTGGGGGCAGAACCCGGATCATGCAACATGGAGAAGTAATTGAAAAGGGTGGTGTAAATTTTTCAGCTGTACACGGAAAACTACCAGATGCTGTAAAAAAAGCATTTAAAGTTGAAAATGATGAATTCTTCGCAACAGGTGTTTCTATTGTAATGCATCCATCTAATCCATTTGTTCCTATCATACATATGAATATCAGGTACTTCGAAATGGATGAACAGACCCGTTGGTTTGGCGGTGGGATCGACTTAACACCTCATTATATTATCGATACAGATGCCAGGTTTTTCCATCACCTGCTGAAGCAAACATGTGATGAATTTGATGCTTCATTCTATCCAAAATTCAAGAATCATGCAGATGATTATTTTTACATCAAACATCGTGAGGAAACAAGGGGAGTAGGTGGTATTTTTTATGACAGACTTAAGCCAGAGAATACTGGGTTGTCTTTTGAGCAGCTTTTGGAGTTTTCAAAAGCAGTAGGTAATACATTCATTCCTGCATATACAGAACTGATCGACAGAAATCGAGATCAGGATTTTACTCCACAAGAACAAGAATGGCAATATCTGCGCAGGAGTCGTTATGCTGAGTTTAATCTGGTATATGATGCAGGAACAAAATTTGGTTTAGAAACGAACGGCAGAATAGAATCAATCTTAATGAGCCTTCCTCCAATGGCAAAATGGACATATAACCATCAGCCAGCTTCTGGTAGTCAGGAGGCTTACACCCTAAGTAAACTTAAAAAGGGAATTATATGGGCTTAAGGGCCAGAATCAACCCGTATTTTATAGGTTAAAATTTTTCCACAATGCGTCTTAATGGCGCATTTTTTATTAGATTCGCAAGGTTATAACAATACCACAATTTAAATCGTTCTTAAGGAACATTAATATTTATGGCAGAAGATTTAGAAAATCAAGAAAACGACAAAGTAATTAGAATCGATATTGACGAGCAAATGAGATCCGCTTACATCGATTATTCGATGTCGGTTATCGTATCCAGGGCTCTCCCTGATGTACGTGATGGATTAAAACCTGTACACCGTCGTGTGTTGTACGGGATGCTTGATCTGGGCTTAGCAAACAATAAACCATATAAAAAATCAGCACGTATCGTTGGTGAGGTACTAGGTAAGTACCACCCGCATGGTGACTCATCTGTATACAACACCATGGTAAGGATGGCTCAGGAATGGAGCTTACGTTATTTAATGGTAGAGGGACAGGGGAACTATGGTTCAATTGATGGTGACTCGCCAGCAGCAATGCGTTATACAGAAGCACGCTTTCAGAAGATCGCAGAAGATATGCTTGCTGATATCAATAAAGACACAGTTGATTTTCAACTAAACTTTGATGATTCATTGCAGGAGCCTACCGTGCTTCCTTCAAAAGTTCCAAACTTAATTATTAATGGTTCATCTGGTATTGCAGTGGGTATGGCTACAAATATGCCTCCTCATAATATTACAGAAGCCATCAATGGAACTATAGCTTATATCGACAACAGAGAAATAACTGTAGCAGAGTTGATGAAGCATATTAAAGCACCTGATTTCCCTACAGGAGCGATCATCTATGGTTACAATGGGGTTCAGGAAGCTTTTGAAACTGGAAGAGGCCGTATTGTAATGCGTGCTAAAGCTGAAATCGAATCGCATAAAGACCGCGAAACTATCATCGTTACTGAAATACCTTACCAGGTAAATAAGGCTATGATGATTGAACGTACTGCTGAACTTGTCGGCGAGAAAAAAATTGAAGGTATTTCAAATATTAAAGACGAATCTAATAAAGATGGTATTCGTATAGTATATGAAATTAAGCGTGATGCAAATGCTTCTATCGTTTTAAATAACCTGTTCAAACAAACTGCGTTACAAACTTCTTTTAGCGTAAATAACATTGCACTTGTTAAAGGAAGACCACAATTATTGAATCTAAAAGATCTGATTCATTATTTCGTGGAGCACAGACATGAGGTGGTTGTCCGCAGAACTAAGTTTGAACTTGCTGAAGCTGAAAAACGTGCGCATATTTTAGAGGGTTTACTAATCGCCCTTGATCATCTTGATGAGGTCATCAAGTTAATCCGTAGTTCTGATACTCCTGAGGATGCGAGAACAGGACTAATGGAGCAATTTGGTTTGTCCGATGTTCAGGCAAGAGCCATTCTCGATATGACCCTTCGTAGGTTAACAGGTCTGGAACGTGATAAGATTAAAGATGAGTACAACGAGTTGATGAAAACTATTGAGTACTTAAAATCTATCTTGGCCGATGAGGGTTTGCGTATGCAAATCATCAAAGACGAGTTGATCGAAATGAAAGAAAAGTATGGCGATGAGCGTAGAACAACTATCGTTCACTCTGCAGAAGATATGAGTATGGAAGACTTTATTGAGGATGAAGAGGTAGTAATTACCATTTCTCATGAAGGCTATATTAAGCGTACACCAGCTACAGAATACCGTACTCAAGGTAGAGGTGGTAAAGGATCAAAAGGTAGTGATTCAAGAAATGAAGATTTTATTGAACACTTATTGATTGCTTCTAACCATAATTATATGTTGTTCTTTACTGAGGGCGGCCGTTGTTTCTGGTTAAGAGTTTATGAAATTCCAGAAGGTTCAAGACTAAGTAAAGGAAGAGCGATCCAGAATATCATTAATATTCCTAAGGATGATAAGATCAAAGCCTTTATTAAGGTAATAAATCTGAAAGATCAGGAATATCTTGAAAACAATTATATCATCATGTGTACCAAAAAGGGAACGATTAAGAAAACTTCTTTAGAAGCTTATTCGAGACCAAGGGTAAATGGTATTAATGCGATTAATATCAATGAAGGTGATCAGCTTTTAGAAGCGAGTTTAACTACTGGTTCAAGCGAAATAGTGATGGCTTTACGCTCCGGAAGGGCAATTCGCTTCAACGAAGAGAAAGTTAGACCAATGGGAAGAACCGCTACTGGTGTGCGTGGTGTAACACTTGCACATGAGAAAGATGAAGTAGTTGGCATGATTGCTGTTGATGATCCGGGAGCAACTGTTTTGGTGGTTTCAGAAAAAGGTTACGGTAAACGTACTGATATCGAAGATTACCGCGTTACAAATAGAGGGGGCAAGGGTGTTAAAACGATTAACATTACAGAGAAAACGGGAAGCCTTGTTGCTATTAAAAATGTAACCGATGCAGATGATTTGATGATCATTAACAGATCTGGTATTGTGATCAGAATTGTTGTTGCTGAATTGAGAGTAATGGGACGTGCAACTCAAGGTGTGCGTTTAATTAACCTGAAAGGTAACGATGAAATTGCTTCTGTTGCAAGAATTGAGCATGAAGATGAAGAAGTTGAGGAAACAGAAAGTCATGTGGTTGTAGATGGTGAGCCAGCAGGTGAGGTTGAAGATGAACCTATTGACGATACGACTGAAACAGAGGAACCTGAGGAAGATAATGAAGAACCTGAGGGAGAATAAATAAATTTAATGATTCATTACAGACCTGATTGAGCACTTATTGGGCTTGTAATGAATCATTATTATTAAAAAATAAAATGTAAAACAATGAAAAAAGTACTTCTAAGTATAATGTTTGCAGGTGTTGCCTCATTTGCAAGCGCTCAGAAAAGTGAAATCAATGAGGCGAAAAAGACCTGGAACCTTTTAGGTATTACATCGGGTAAGTCTCTTGCTACAGACTTAAAGACGCTTAACGGTGGATTGGCTCGGACTGATGTGGCTATCGCTAATGAAAAATCTAAAGTGATGGCTGAAGCATGGGTTTACAGAGCATTATTTGCTTCAAGAATTGCTCTGATCGACTCAGTGAATCTTAATAATGCAAAAGCTAAACAGAAGATTGCTGATGAAGCAATTACAAAAGCAGAAGAGCTTGATAAAAAAGGTTCAGAAAAAGAGAATATTGCACAGGCAAAAACAAATGTTGAAAATGCAGTAAGAAACAGAGCTATTTATGCTTATAGAAAGAAAGATTTCAAAACCGCATTAGAAGCTTTCAATGAAATTACAGCTAAAAACCCTAATGATACATCAATGTATGTAAATGCAGGTGTTACAGCGAAAGAGATCCAGAATTACCCAGAGGTAATCAAGAATTTCAAAAAAGCAACCGAATTGAATTATCCAGAGTCAAAGGCGTTATATTCTGAAATGATCAATATTACAATGGATAAATTAAAGGATAGCGTTGCTGGATTAAAATTAATTCAGGAGGCTGCAGTTAAATATCCGGAAGATGCTTATTTCATTGGTTTAGAGACTGATCTCTATATTAAAAGCGGTGATATTAGTAAATCACAGGAAATGCTTAAAAAACTAATTGTTAAAGATCCTAAAAATGCTGTCTATCAGTATTTAATGGGTGAAACCTATTACAAACAAGCATTGGCTATCCAAAACAAAAGAAATGCTTTGGACGTTAAAAAGAAAAAAGAATTTGATGCAATGACTGCACAAATGAACAAGTTTATTGATGAGTCTATGCCTTATTTCAAAAAAGCTTTAGAAATAGACCCTAAGAATGTTAGTGCACTAGAGAATCTTAAAATCATTTATATGTTTAAGAACGACACGCCTAATTATGAGGATATGAAAAAGAAATTAGACGCAATTAAGCAATAATTTTGTAAGAAGTCTTAAAGAAAAAGAGGGGTAATTTTTATCCCTCTTTTTTTTTTATAAGTTTGTATCAGTAACACACCTTTTCTATGAGTAAGATATCCTTTTTTTCTAGTTTGTTTTTGGTTTCCGTGAGTTGTAATGTTGTCTTTGCCCAGAAGAGCCAACTTCAAATTGCAAGGAACAGTGTCGGTAAATTACAGGTAGCTATAAATGCCAAGCAAGATGCCAAGAAACAGCTTGCGGTATTAGGAGAGGGGATTAAAGCGGCTGAGGCAGCTCAGAATGATAAGAAGACGAAAAGATGGCCTGAAACATGGGCTCTAAAGGCATATTTAGCATCATACGTATCTATTATTGATACCGATGAGGGTAATGCCGATAAATATTATGGCCTTGCATTACAGGCTATTGATTCTGCAAATCGTCTTGATAAATTTCAGGCAAACTACCGTCTTATTGCTGCTTCATCGTACAATGTAAACATTAGAAAACAGAAGAAGGGGAGTAGTGCTTATTCAAAGGGAGATTATGCAGCAGCATTTGATCTGCTTAAAGAGGTAAGTGATTTTTTACCCAAAGACACTGCCTTAGCGATTAATGTAGCATTATCAGCACAAAACATACAGGCATATGATAAAGCGCTGATTTATTTCAAAAGAGCTAAAGAAAATGGCATTAAAAATCCAGTAGTTTTCCAAAATATGGCAAATATTTATAGCTCTAAGTTTGAGCATGAATTAGCTATACGAACACTTGAAGATGGCATTAAGGCTAATCCTTATAATGTATTTTTAACCAATGACTATATCAATCTTTTATTGGATAATGAAAAATATACAGAAGCATTGAAAGTAATCGAATCTACAATCAAAGTAGAATCAAATAATAAATTATTGTATTTTCTCTATGGTTATCTGCAACAGCACAAAGCAAATAACAGTACGGCAGAACTAGCGTACAATAAAGCTTTAGGAATTGACGAGAACTATTTTGATGCCTTGTATCAGTTGGGACTCGTTTATATAAATTCTGCGAATGAATCGCTTAAATCTGGAGGTGGTCAGAATACACCAAAATTTTCTTCATATATCAACCGCGCTGAGATTGCATTATTACAAGCGCACGAAATCAATCAGAATGACAAGGCGACCGTGCAGTTGCTGATTGATATTTATACCCGTAAAAAAAGACTTGATAAAATTCAAGAGCTTAAAAGTAAACTCGAAGAGTTTTAAGTCAGCAAATAATCCTTCTTTACTTTTAAAATTGGTATATTGACAAAACAATCTCTTCTCCTTCCTATTTACTGATATTTGTGATATAATTAATATTATGTTAAGTAGTGATTCTTGAGACTCCCTATTCTGCACTTTACAAGTGTAATAAATATTTTGCCTTTTGCCTTAAAGAAGCCTAAAAAATGCTGATATTACTATATCAAAATGGTCAAGTAATTGATATGCATTATTTATAGATTTGCAATATGTTTAATCGCCCCATCAGAAATATACATGATTTTTTATTGAGTACTTATTTTGCTGATGGTCTGCGAATTACATTAGGCGTACTTTGTCCATCATTAATTATGGCTCAATTTGGCTTGTTGCAATACGGCATGACATTGTCATTAGGTGCTTTATGTGTTAGTGTTGTAGATTCTCCAGGTCCGATTGTTCATCGCAGAAATGCAATGCTGATCACCACTGCATTGATTACAATTATTTTTATTGTAGTTGGATTAACCAATAGCAACGTTTATTTTACAGCTGTTTTACTGATATTCTTCAGCTTTATTTTCTCCATGTTGTTTCTTTATGGTACCAGAGCAGCTTCTGTTGGAACTGCGGCTTTACTCATCATGGTATTGAGCATTGACGATATCAGACCATGGAAAGAAGTACTTTTTTCATCTTCCCTACTCCTTATTGGCAGTATCTGGTATACCCTACTTAGTTATTTTTTTTATAGAATTCGCCCTTTTCGTATTGTTCAGCAGACATTAAGCGATTCTATACATGAAGTAAGTCTTTTTTTAAGAGCTAAAGCTAAGTTTTATCATAAAAACATTGACTATGATGATAACTATGCTGAGTTACTGCAACTTCAGGTGCTGGTACATGAGAAACAAGATGCTGTTAGAGAAGTGATGTTCAAAACCCGAGAGATTATCCGGGAATCTACTCCTGAAGGACGTTTTTTACTACTTGTTTTTGTGGATATGGTCGATCTTTTCGAGCAAGTAATGTCTACCTATTACAATTACAAGCAATTACATGATCAATTTGATGATTCTGGTATCCTGAGGAATTACGAATCTATTATCATAAAAATAGCTGATGAACTGGATGATATCGCTTTCTCTTTAAAAACGGGTAGTGTTCCCAACCTTCCTATTTCATTGATGGAGGATGTTGAAAAGCTAAAACGTGAAATAGCTGAATTGGAACTGAATAATACAGATGGTAAATACAGCACTTTAGGAATTATAGCTTTAAAAAATATTGAAGTTAATATTGAAAATATCCTTTCCCGTGTAAAAACTATCAATAGCTATTTTAATAAAAAGGAAAAGAAGAATCTAAAACCTCGTGAGATTGAAGTAGATAAGTTTGTGACGAGGCAAAGTCTGGATCGTGGTTTACTATATGAGAACATGACATTTAGTTCTTCTACATTCCGTCATTCCTTGCGAGTGGCAATTGTTATGCTCATTGGTTTTGTGGTCGCAAAATCTTTGAATTTCTCACACAGTTACTGGATATTACTTACCATTTTGGTGATTTCAAAGCCTGGTTTTAGTCTGACCAAACAGAGGAATTATGAAAGGATAATTGGAACTGTAGTCGGTGCTTTTATTGGAATGGGAATTCTGGTTTATGTACAGGATAAAAATACTTTATTTATCATCCTGTTATTTTGTATGATTGGTGCCTATAGCTTTCAACGTAAAAACTATGTGGTAAGTGTGCTTTTTATGACACCTTATATTCTTGTGCTCTTTGATTTTTTGGGCATGGGTAGTTTGTCTATAGCAAGAGAAAGAATTTACGATACCTTAATTGGGTCTGGTATTGCTTTGCTGGCTAGTTATTCTCTTTTCCCGAATTGGGAACACCAGAAACTGAAAGAAGCTATGTTGGATACTTTAAAGGCCAATATGAAGTATTTTGAAGAGGTAGTTTTGTTGTATGTAGATGAAGTATATAACATGACCAATTATAAGGTAGCCCGTAAAGAAGTTTATGTAACGACGGCCAACCTTGCCTCTCTTTTCCAGCGTATGTTCTCGGAACCCAAAAGTAAACAGATGATGATGAAGGAATTACATCAGTTTACAACTTTGAACCATCATCTCGCCTCTTATATTGCTACACTTTCTTTGTATAAAAAGGAACATGATTTTGTAGTTTCAAATTTCGAGACGCTTAAGCCAGTGGTTCAAAACACGATCTATCTTTTGAATCTTGCTATTGAGAATTTACAGTCCAATAAGGGGACAACAAGTAACGTACCGTTGATCAGACAGAATATTGAGAACCAGAATGCAAGTCAAACCGATGAGGTGATTATAAGTGAACAGATCGATCTGATCCAAAAAGTGGCTTATGATATCTTCAAGCTCTCAGAGAAAATCAAAATATAAATAGATAAAACTATAATTGATTTTTTTCTGTTGTATAGACAGTAAAAAAACAACAAGAAATTATGGAGAAATTGTATACAGCCACTGTTACGGCAAAAGGTGGCCGAAATGGTCATATTAAATCAAGTGATGGAACAATAGAATTTGATCTTAGAAAACCAAGAGAAATGGGCGGACAAGGAGGAGCTACTAATCCTGAGCAATTGTTTGCTGCAGCCTGGGGACCATGTTATTTAGGTGCATTAGGTTCAATTGCAGAACGTGAAGGCGTAGATGTTTCGGAGGCTACGGTAGATGTTCATGTTTCATTTAATAAAGATGGAAATGCATTCGTATTATCTGCAGACCTGGATGTGCATATTCCAGGCATCAGTACAGAAGAAGCTCAGAAATTAGCCGATAAAGCCAATCATGCTTGTCCTTATTCAAAGGCTACAAAAGGAAATATTGAAACAAGAGTAACAGCTATTTAATAGCTGTTACTCTTGTTATAGTAAAAGCTTACTCGCAAGTCCCAGCAAGAATAAAAATCCAAAGACGTCTGTAAATGTTGTAATAATTATTGAAGAAGCAATAGCCGGATCAATACCTACTCTTTTAAGTGCCAATGGAATACCAGCCCCCGTAATGCCTGCTATTATCAAATTACCTGTCATTGCTAAGAATATCACTATTCCCAATAAAGGATTTGAATCAAAATACAGAGCGAATAAAAATACAATTGCACCTGTACAGGCCCCATTAATTAAACCCACAGTAAACTCTTTTAAAACAGTCCTGTAAGCTTGCCTGTCACTTAAATCATATAGGGAAATCCTCCTTACAGTTACAGCAAGAGCCTGAGTTGCGGCATTTCCTCCCATACCTGCAATAATGGTCATATATGCTGGCAAAACAGCCATGAGCTTGATGGTATCATCAAAATGCCTTACTACTGATGAGGCCAGGAATGCAGTGCCTAGATTGAGAATTAACCATGGTAAACGTGATTTTACGGCTTCAATCCAGTTACCACTCAGTTCCTCATCTTCAGAGACTCCGGATATCTTTAAAATATCTTCAGTATTTTCATCTTCTAAAACGTCAATTACATCATCAAATGTAACACGTCCAAGTAGTTTTAATTCTTTATCAAGTACAGGAATACTGGTGATGTTATATTGTGAAATTAGTCGGGCCACCTCTTCCTGATCTGTATCTGGATAAACCCAGGCTACCTCAGCCTTTACCAATTCCGTAATTTGTACATTTCCTTTAGCCTTAATGATGTCTTTTAATGATACAATTCCCTGGAAAACATTGTGGTCATTTACCACAAATATGGTGTAGAACTCTTCAATTTCTTCACTCTGTCGGATAATTTCCTCTATCGCATCTTTCTTAGCTAAGTTCAAATTAATGCGGATAAACTCCGTATTCATCAATCCACCAGCGGTTTTTTCGTGATAGCTTAAAAGGTTCCTGATACTTGAAGCATCATCTTCGTTAAGGTCAGCCAGAATCTCCTTTTGTTCATGCTCTTCCAGTTGCGAAATAATGTCTGTAGCATCATCATAATCCAGCTCTTCAACAATCTCTGTGCGTTTATCCGGATGTAATTGCAGCAAAAGCTCTTCTGGGTGTGATTCCTCGTGCATTTCTGAAATTACCTCAGAAGCAGTCTCTACATCCAGTAAATTAATGATTCTTTGTTTCTCATCTTTATTCAGATTGGCAAATAAGATGGCAATTTCCGAGGCATGGTACTCCCCCAGAATTACCTTGAGCTGCTCGTCATCAGCACTTAAGGCTTGCTTAATTCTGGATAAATCTGTCTTATCTAATTCGAAAGATTGCATGAGGTAATAAAGGTAATAATAATCAACCCTATTTAAACCATCCTTTACGCCAGAAATATATGATTTGTGCGACTGCAATTCCCCCCATAACAATCATCGTATATAAATAGCCATGTTCATCATAAAGCTCAGGCATATTTTGTGGTAATACTTTGCCTGTTACGGGATCCGTAAATGCGAAGTTCATCCCATAAATTCCAGCGATAAAAGTCAGAGGAATAAAAATTGAAGAAATGATTGTCAGCACTTTCATGATCTCATTCATCCTGTTACTGATGATAGAGAGGTACATGTCAATATTACTGGCAGAAATCTCTTTTAAAGATTCGACTATATCAATAATTTGTATGCAATGGTCATAGGCATCCCTGATGTACATTTTTGTTTGATCCGGGATCAGTAAGCTATCACTCCTTAGCATGTCATTTAGCTTGTCGCGTTCTGGCCATACTACCCTCCTAACATTGATTAGATTCCTTTTAACCAATTGGGTGTCAAACATTACGCTCTTGTCTGGTTTGTCAAACAAACGATCTTCAATAAGATCTAGCTCATCACCCCATTGACCCAGAATTTGAAAATAAGTATCAATGATGATATCCATTAAAGCATACATCAGGTAGCTGCTTCCAGCAATTCTGATATTGCCCTTCCCTACTTTCAGTCGATTTCTAACTGGCTCCAGACAATCATCATAGCCTTCTTGTAAAGTAAAAAGGGCATTCTCCATTAATATAAAGGAGACTTGTTCATTTTCAAGATTTTTCTGCTCATCAAAATGAAGCATTCTACTCACAGCGAAATCATATTTTCCGTACTCTTCCAGCTTAGGACGCTGATAAGTTCGCGTAATGTCTTCTAAAACCAGCTTACTAATTCCAAAATCGGCACTTAGCGTTTCAAACATTGCTATAGAGCCAAAACCCTTGATCTCAATCCAGTAGTTGAATTCATGATTGCTCAGAATTCTTGATAGGTTCTCGATATTATCAATCTGCTTCACCGCATAATGATGGTCATTATAGCTATGAAACATGATAACAGGTTGAAGCGCATTTTTATCGATATAAACTACACCCGGACTGGAACCGGCTTCTGGTAAGGAATAGCGTTTGCGTTTACGCTTATGTTTTGCTGGTTTAGCCATACATCATAGATATGATTTAGTTTGCGGACCTTGATTAAATAACAGATCTACAATACTTAAGTTTGGTTTAAAGCCTTCCCTATCATCAAAAACCTGGAAATAGGGCTTAAATTCTGTCTCATTCACAGGATATTTAAAATGTATTTTACTTCTAAAGTCCAGGGCTGGATCAATCTCTTTTATATATTCAGTTGTGTAACCAATTGTAGGTTCCTTTTTCAATTGTTTGAACAGCCATTCTAAAAGCTGCAGATTGTAGTCAAACAAATATTCAAATTTTGTATGGTAGAAATGTGAAAATTCATCTTCATAAAATTCAAAATAAGCAGCATTTCTATAACAGCTTTCAAAGCTCTTCCAATGTAAGCGTTGCCAGTTAAAATCATTACTGATTTTAACATCTTTGATCTTTGTGTGTACTTTAGACCCCTTTATTACAGGAATAATTAAATCTAAATGTCCATTTGGTGAATATATTCTTGTTCGGTTTCTATAGGTTTGTTTAGGGAAATGTTCCTCTTTCTCTAATGAAAAATTATAATCAAAGTCTTTCAGACCAGAAAAGTAACCTACAGGAGGAAGATAAAAAAGTGGGAATATAGCTGAACTTTGCATCTGATATTTTATGTTTGCATCTTAATTTGCCAAATTAATGATAAAAAAAGGCTTTTCTTATATAGGAATAGGTTTTTTGAACTTTTTGTCCTTATTACCCCTTTCGGTCCTCTATTTCATTTTTACAATAGGGTATTATCTGGTATACTATATATTTCAGTACCGTAAAAAGGTGGTGCGGGAAAACCTGACAAAGTCCTTTCCTGAGAAAACTCCTGCAGAGATTATTAAGATTGAAAAACAGTTCTTTAGATATTTCAATGACCTCATTGTTGAAGTAATAAAGATGAATTCTATTTCCAGAGCTGAACTTAAGCGAAGAGTAAAATTTACTAACCTACATTTAGTAGAGGCTTATTTTAACAGAGGTGAAAGTGTTTTAGCTTGTACTGGACATTATGGGAATTGGGAATTATGTATGCTAGCTTTAGGTGCAGAACTCTCTAAACCAGCATACGTTATTTACAAACCACTACATAATGAACATTTTGATGATTGGTTTTATAAAATGAGAACTCGTTTTGGCAATTATTTTATTCCGATGAAACAAACTTTACGGGCTCTTGCAGCTACAAGAAATGAAGCTACGATGTTCTGTTTTGCTGGTGATCAGACGCCTGGAAGAAGTGACTCCAGTTATTGGATTAACTTTATGAACCAGAATACCCCCGTATTACTAGGATTAGAGAAAATTGCAATACAAACCAACAGACCAATATTTTATTTCAAGGCTAAAGTTGTAAAAAGAGGGTATTATGAAGTAGATTGCATCCCTTTATGCCTTGACCCCAAAGCAACAGAAGGGCATCAGATTACAGATATGCAATTTGCAATGCTTGAAAAATTTTTGAACGAAGAACCAGCTTTTTGGCTTTGGAGCCATAAACGTTGGAAACATAAACAGATGGACGCAGGAGAATGACAATACCAAGTGTAGCAGTAGTAATATTAAATTGGAATGGGAAGGCATTGCTAGAGCAGTTTATGCCGGGCGTGATTAAATCGGTATATCCCAATTTGCAGCTTATTGTTGGAGACAACAATTCCACAGATGATTCTGTCGCTTTCCTGAAAGCCAATTATCCGCAAGTACGCATTATTGTAAATGATCATAATTATGGCTTTGCAGAAGGCTATGGTAGAGTTTTAGATCAGGTTGAAGCTGATTATTATGTATTACTGAACTCTGATGTTGAAGTTCCGGAGAACTGGATTCAACCTGTTATTGATGCTATGGAAGTCGACAGTAATATAGCTGTGGCTCAACCAAAGATCAAATGGCAGAAAAACAAGAGTCAGTTTGAATATGCTGGTGCTGCAGGCGGTTATTTAGATTTACATGGCTTTCCTTTTTGCAGAGGCCGTTTATTTGATACAGTAGAGATCGATACCAATCAGTACGAGGATCAAAGGGAGATTTTCTGGGCTAGCGGTGCAGCGTTATTTGTAAGAAGTAAATGTTGGAAAGAAGCTGGCGGACTTGATCCTGATTTCTTTGCCCATATGGAAGAGATTGACCTGTGCTGGCGATTAAAAAACCTGGGATACAAAGTTATTTATTGTCCAAAAGCAGAGGTTTACCATGTAGGAGGCGGAACATTGAATGCTAACAACCCTTATAAAACCTATCTTAATTTCAAGAACAATCTGGTTATCATGCAAAAGAACCTGCCTTTAAATGATGCCTATTCAAGGATCTTTATAAGAATGTGTCTTGATTTTATAGCCTGGATTCACTTTTTGTTACAAGGAAAATCGGATTTTGCCTGGTCAATTAATAAAGCGCATTATCATTTTCTGCAAAACCTGTCCAGGAATGGAAGAAAAAGAGCGGCTAAGCAAATAGATTTTTTAAAACATACCGGACAGTATCCATCCAGTATTGTATGGGCTTATTTTATCAAGAAGATAAGATTTTATAGTCAGCTACCTTAATATTTACTTTGTTAGCCTTTTAATAAGCTTTCAATAGCCAATCTGTAGCCATCTATACCAAAACCCGTAAGTACACCTTTGCAGTTTTTTCCAGTTAGCGATACATGTCTGTATTCTTCTCTGGCATATATGTTAGAGATATGAACTTCAATAACCGGAGTTTTTATAGCGGCAATTGCATCAGCTATAGCTACCGAAGTATGGGTGTAACCACCTGCATTAATGACAATACCATCGTAACTAAAGCCAACTTCATGTAGTTTATTGATCAATTCTCCTTCAACATTGCTTTGGAAATAATCAATTTCAATAATACTGTACATGTCACGCAGTTCATTTATATAAGTATCAAAACCTTGATTTCCGTAAATACCAGGTTCACGAACTCCTAAAAGGTTTAAATTTGGGCCATTAATAATTTGTATCTTCATCGAGTCAAACTTAGAATAAAAAATTCGAGTATAAAATTCTTTTTTGTGATTCATAACCCCTACCTGCAATCGTTTAAAAATTACCTCAAGTTAGAGCGTTCTCTATCTTTAAACACTATTGAGAGTTATCTTGGTGACTTAAATAAATTATTACAATATTTTGAAAGTGTTGGGCAAGTTCCTGATTTAAAGAGTACCAATAGCTCAGATTTAAAGCTTTTTATTAGCTGGATCAATGAGTTGGGGATGATGGCAAGTACACAAGCAAGGGTGGTTTCTTCGCTCAAGTCATTTTTCAGCTTCCTTGTGCTTGAAGAAATCATCGATTCAGATCCATCGGAAAATCTGGAAACGCCACGTTTAGCACGTCATCTGCCAGATACATTGGAAATCCATGAGATTGATGCTATGATCAATATAATTGATGCCTCAAAATCTGATGGGATGCGTAATAAAGCGATCCTGGAGACCCTCTATGGTTGTGGCTTGCGGGTTTCGGAGCTGATCAATCTTAAGATTTCCGACATCTATGAAGATAATGAATTTATTAAAGTTACCGGAAAAGGTAATAAAGAGCGACTGGTGCCAATTGGATTAACCGCATTGAAATACATTAACATTTACCTTCATCAAACACGGGTTCATATTCCCATAAAAAGAGGTTTCGAGGATTATATTTTCCTCAATAGATCAGGTACCAGGCTATCACGTATATCCGTTTTTAATATCATTAAGGCACTAGCTGAAAAGTCGGGCTTAAGAAAAAGCATCAGTCCACATACCTTTCGTCACTCCTTTGCTACGCATTTAATAGAGGGCGGAGCAGACTTAAGAGCTGTACAAGAGATGCTCGGTCATTCCAGTATTACCACGACAGAGATCTATACACATCTTGACAGAGGTTATTTAAAAGGTGTGGTGACTGATTTTCATTCCAGAAGTTAAACGCTTGCTTTTTCGCACTTAATCATCCTGTCTTTACCCTGCATATCTTTTTTTAATTCGATGTTTATAAATGATTTAGAAGATAACATATCAATAGTCTCCTGACCTAGATGTTCGTTGATCTCAAAGAACAATAAACCCATGTCACTTAGGCCTAGCCAGGCAAAGTCAGCTATAGCTTCATAAAATTCTAACGGTTTTTCATCTGCTACAAACAAAGCCAAATGAGGCTCGTGCTCCAATACATTATTGTGCATTTCCTCTTTTTCATGTTGTGTAATGTAAGGCGGATTGCTCACTATTAAATCGAATTTTTTCTCAGTTGTAAATGTCCTGATGTCTGCCTGTAAAAAATTGATATCTACTTCATTTAATGAAGCATTAGTCGAAGCAATCTCAATTGCCTCTTTAGATATATCCAATGCAGACACCTTACTGTTCGGCAGACTTTTCTGTAAAGAAACAGCGATGCAACCACTGCCTGTTCCAATGTCCAGAATACGCAGACCAGTTCCTGTAACATCAGCCAGTTCAGCACTTTCAATTATCCATTCTACCAGTTCCTCAGTTTCAGGTCTGGGTATTAGCACAGAGCCGTTTACCTTAAATGGAAAGCCATAGAACACAGTTTCACCGAGTATATATTGCAAAGGTTTGCCTGTTTTTAATTCTGAGAGGATATTTTGTAGTTTAGACAGGTGTTCAGCAGAAAGCACCTCCGCTTTTTTAAGCAGGTAATCGGCCCTTTTATACTGTAAGACAGACTGAATGGCAATTAAGAATATAGATTCTGCTTCATCGTGTCCATAAATATCATGTAACCCTTCTTTAAACTTCCTTGCTAAATCCTGTAGTTTCATGCTACAAAAATAATGATAATACCTAAGGTATTGTTACACTGTTATTAGAAGTTCGTCATCCATAAATCGTAATTTAACCTTACTTTTGCTATGATGACAGACGAATTATACATGCAGCGATGCCTGGAATTAGCAAACCTTGGTATGGGAAATGTAAGCCCAAACCCGCTCGTTGGTTGTGTTATTGTAAGTGATGGGAAAATCATTGGTGAAGGTTATCATGCTAAGTACGGTGAGGCACATGCAGAAGTGAATGCAATTCATTCGGTTATTGCAAAATATGGAGATCAAGCAGCCGGATTATTGGCCAGTGCGACTGTTTATGTAAGTTTAGAGCCATGTGCACATTTTGGTAAAACTCCACCCTGTGCAGATCTGCTTGTCAGACATCAGGTTAAGAAGGTTGTAATTGGCAACAGAGACCCTTTTGCAGATGTAGACGGTAAAGGCATTGAAAAACTTAGAAATACTGGTATAGCAGTCGTTACTGGTGTTTTGGAGCAAGAATGTACTCAGCTTAACCGTCGTTTTTTTACCAGGATCCGTAAGCAAAGACCTTATATTATTTTAAAATGGGCAAGTACTGCTGATGGATATTTTGCACCTAAAGATGTTGCTCAGCGTTGGATAACCGGTGATATGGCAAAACAACTGGTTCATAAATGGCGAACTGAAGAAGATGCCGTTCTTGTTGGAAAACTTACTGCTCTGGCAGACAACCCACAATTAAATGTCAGAGAATGGCAAGGTAAAAACCCTATTCGTATTGTTATAGACCGTAATCTGGAGATTCCATTAAGCAACAATCTTTTTAATGATGTAGCTAAAACAGTTGTATTTAATGAACATAAGACTGAAGTGCAGAATAATATCCATTATATCCAAATGGAGGACATGCAATATTATCTGCCTCAGAAAATAGCATTTCAGTTGTACCTAATGGATATACAGTCCGTTATTATAGAAGGCGGAGCAAATATTTTACATCAGTTTATCAAGGGAAATCTTTGGGACGAAGCCAGGGTGTTTAACTCTAATAAAATCTGGAAAGAAGGTATTCCTTCACCGCAAATAAACGGAGTAATTACAGATCAATTTAATATAGAAACCGATACACTTACCATATATCAAAATAACCATTCATGATATTCCTACTTATCAGTATTTGCTGTAGTGTTACAGTCGCCATCCTCCTCAAACTTGCAAAAAGATATAAAATAAACATTACCCAGGCGGTCACCTGGAACTATTTGTTCGCTATTGTTCTGGCTTTCATTTTTTACAAACCCAGTTTCAGTAGTTTTTTTTCAGCTTCAATTGATCCGGTTTATATTGCTTTAGGTATATTGTTACCTTTGGTTTTTTGGTTTTTGGCAGGATCAGTACGTCATATTGGAATTGTAAAAACAGATATTGCACAGCGTTTATCTTTGTTTATTCCTTTGCTGGCCTCTTATTTCCTTTTCAAGGAAAGTTTTAGTACCCTTAAAATCGTAGGTTTATCAGTTGGATTTATAGCTATTTTTTTTACACTTCATAAAAAGACGGTGCAGAAAAATGAAGGTTTAAACTGGTTGTATCCAATGTTTGTTTTTGTTGGTTTTGGAGTTATTGATACACTTTTTAAAAAAGTTGCTCAAATTAAGGCTATTCCTTATACCAATTCCTTAATCATTATCTTTTTTCTAGCTTTTATCGTATCGCTCCTCTCCATTTTCTATCTTTCCGCAGTTAAAAAGCAGAAACTTGAATTGGTAAATTTTCTTTGCGGATGTATTTTAGGCTTTTTCAATTTCTTCAATATCCTATTCTATTTGAAAGCACATCGTGCAATGGCAGACAACCCTTCTGTTGTATTCGCAGCAATGAATATGGGTGTTATTATTCTGGGTAGTTTAGTAGGTATACTTATATTCAAAGAAAAGTTAAATAAATTGAATTACTGGGGATTAGCACTTTCACTTGTAGCCATACTTCTTATTACTAATCCATTCTTTTAATGCTGTTCGACGATACTTATAAAACTATATCAGCTCCTTCAGAAGGCATATTCAGGGACCGTGGAAGTAAGTTTATTGGTTATGCTTATCCTATTTTATCCGAAGATGCTGTAAAAGATATTTTAACAGCATTGAGGGCAGAACATCCTAAAGCCAGGCACTTTTGCTGGGCATTTCGTCTAAGTCCCGACAGGAGTATATTTCGCATTCAGGATGATGGCGAGCCCTCTGGTACAGCAGGCAGGCCAATACTAAACTCAATGCTTTCTGCCGATATTACCAATGTACTGATTGTAGTAGTTCGTTATTTTGGTGGCACATTGCTTGGGGTGCCGGGACTTATAAATGCGTATAAAACAGCTGCTGTAGAGGCAATTCAAGCTGCCGAGGTAATTGAGAAAACGGTAAATGATATATATGAATTGCAGTTCGATTATCTGCTGATGAACGATGTGATGAGGCTGATTAAAGAAGAAAAATTAAATATTATGTCCCAGGAATTCGATAACTCCTGCAGTATTAAGATTGAAATCAGAAAATCCAGCCTCAACAGTATCTTGGGAAAGATTGAAAAAATAGAAGGGGTTCAATTAAAATACCTTTTTACTGCCTGATAATTTATAGCTTTATCCTATACTTAAGCTTAATTATGGGACACGCTTTATCTCCATCAGACCTAATTATTAATCCAGACGGGAGCATTTACCACTTAAATCTCCTTCCAGAAGAACTGGCTGAAACTGTTATTACCGTTGGCGATCCGGATCGGGTAACAGAGGTTTCTAAGCATTTCGATAAAATAGAACTCAAAAAAGGGAAGCGTGAGTTCATTACCCATACGGGATTTCTTGGCAAGAGACGTATAACTGTAATTTCAACTGGTATCGGTACTGATAACATTGATATAGTATTCAATGAGTTAGATGCTTTAGTGAATGTTGATTTTCAGAGCAGGATGGTTAAGGAGAAATTAACTTCCTTAAATATCATTCGAATCGGTACTTCAGGAGCCATTCAGCCAGATGTGCCGATGGGTACTATATTAGCGTCTTCATTTGGTGTAGGACTAGATGCTTTAATGAATTATTATATCCACGAGTTATCTGGTGATGAACATAGTTTCTTAGATGCATTCAAGACCCATTTTGCACATTTTAGAGGGATTACACCTTACGTTACCGCTGCTGATGCCGGACTTTTACAGTCGATAGGTAGTCAGATGGAACAAGGTGTAACTGTTACCACCCCAGGGTTTTATGCACCTCAAGGTCGACAGGTCAGAGCTAAGAATGCCGTCCCCGATCTGATTACACAACTCAATACCTTTCGTCATCAGCAAGTAAGAATTACAAATTTGGAAATGGAAACGGCTGGGATTTATGCGCTTGCTAAGGTATTGGGACATAAAGCTTTGTCTGTAAATGCCATATTAGCAAGCAGGGTGAACTTTGAATTCAGTAAGAATCCTCAACAGGTGGTCGACAAAGCAATAGGCATGGTTTTAGATAGGCTTTAAAACAAAAAAGCCCATTAAACGTTATTTAAGTACTATTTAACTGAAATATTATGTTACAAAATATAAAAGAGAAATTTACTATAACCATATTAAATTCATTATTAGACAAATACGATAACGCCATATCCCGATATGCCACAGAAGAATTAGAAGCAGGCAAGCGTTTGATATCAGTAATTGCCGGGGTTTACTTTTTCCAGAAAGGGGTTAGAAATATCCAGAAACACCCTATCCTGGCTGTTGAAGAGGTGGCTCTTGGTGGTTTTTTATTGTATACTGCTGCCGCAGGTTTGGGTAAAAGAATCGTTAAAAAGCCAGTTGATCTGGAAGATATCCGCAGAAATCAAATTCAGGGCAATGATCCCAATAGCATTGTACCTGCCTTTGTTTAACATCTTATCTGAGTGTTGCTATAGATCACCAATTTGTAAATAGCTTAAAAAGCCTTACTTTTGCCTTTTATTATTTATTTACCGGGCCTTGAACCCGAGTCAGTATCAGAATTATGAGCAAACGCGGTAGAATATTAGTCGCCATGAGTGGCGGCGTTGATAGTTCAGTAGCAGCAGTGATGTTGCACGAACAAGGATATGAAGTTATTGGTCTGACCATGAAAACATGGGATTATGCCACTTCAGGCAGCAGCAGTAAAGAAACAGGCTGTTGTAGTTTAGATAGCATCAATGATGCCCGCACACTTGCTGTAAACTATGGATTTCCACATTACATCCTTGATATCAGAGACGAATTTGGTGATTTTGTAATCGACAACTTTGTTGATGAATATCTGGCGGGGCGTACTCCTAACCCATGTGTTTTATGCAATACCCACATCAAATGGGAAGCTTTGTTAAAACGTGCCAATAAACTGGATTGTGAATTTATTGCAACCGGGCACTATGCAAACATCCGTAAACTGGATACGGGCAGACATGTGATTTCGAAAGGTAAAGACGAAAATAAAGATCAATCTTATGTGCTATGGGGGGTTTCGCAAGAAAACCTTGCGCGTACGCAATTCCCTTTAGGTTCTTTCGCTAAAGCAGACATCAGGCAAATGGCCCTTGATATGGGACAGGAAGAACTGGCGAAGAAAAGTGAAAGCTATGAAATCTGTTTTGTGCCGGACAATGACTACCGTTCATTCTTAAGACATAAAGTAGAAGATTTAGAACAACGCGTTGCAGGTGGAAACTTCATCACAAGCAATGGTATGGTGGTTGGTCAGCATAAAGGATACCCGTTCTATACCATAGGACAAAGAAAAGGTTTAGGTATAGCCTTTGGTGAGCCAATGTTCGTTACTCAGATTCTTCCGGAAAGCAATACTGTAGTGTTGGGCAGAGCTGAAGAATTAGAACGCAGAGAAGCAATGGTTAGAAATGTAAACATGGTGAAATATGATAGTATTTTAGAGCCTATGGACAACGTTGTAACCAAAATACGATATAAAGACGCAGGTATGCTGAGTACGATTGTACAAGAAAAGGATAAAATGCGTGTGGTGTTTGATCACAATGTATCTGCAATAGCACCAGGTCAATCCGCTGTATTTTACGAGGGGAATGACCTTTTAGGTGGCGGTTTCCTTTGCTAAAAGGATTAACTATCTAGTTCATTAGTAATTAAATAAGGTGAGGCGGTTTTAATCCGCTTCCCTTTATAACGTTCAAAATAATAATCAATCCGACCCAGGTTTATTCCTGCAAAACCAACCTGGTTTATGGTCGTAATCTTACCACTCAAATTGGTCACATCTTCTGGTTCGCGCATAAATGTGTGTGTATGCCCACCTATAATGAGGTCTATATTTTTATTGTTTTTTGCCAGTACCTGATCGGAAACCTTAGTGTTCTTGTATTTATAACCTAAATGAGATAAGCATATTACAAGGTCGCAATTTAAGTCTAGCTTTAATAGGTCGGCAATCTCATTTGCCTTTACAACAGGATCAATGAAAACAGTGTCTCCATAATTTTTTTCCTCGACCAAACCTTTCAGTTCAATCCCAATACCAAATACTCCAATCTTTAAACCTTGTTTTTTAAATATCTTATAGGGTTGAGTGTCCCCTTTCAGCATTGTATTCGAAAAGTTATAATTACTACAAAGTATTGGAAAGTTGGCATGCGGCAGTTGCTTTTTAAAGCCCTCCAGTCCATTATCAAAGTCGTGGTTCCCCATTGTCGCCGCATCATACCCCATGGCTGTCATGAGCTTAATTTCAAGCTCTCCTCCGAATTTATTAAAGTATGGTGTGCCCTGGAATATATCACCTGCATCTAAAAGTAATACGTTCTGATCTTTTGCCCTGATGCTGTTGATCAGTGCAGCGCGTCTGGCGGTACCTCCTAAGCCCTGGTTTCTTGATCCATCCATTGGGAAAGGCTCAATACGACTATGCACATCATTGGTATGCAGAATGGTTAGTTTTATCACATCACCTGCGGCCATAGATCCAAAAGAATTTAAGCTAAGTGCCGTTGCAGCAGCGGTTATCCCCCCTGTTCTTATAAAGTCTCTGCGGTTAATCATTAACAATTCTTCCATCTAATTTCGGGTTAAGGGTTTTACCAGCAGCTTGGTTGGCTTTAACATAATTGATTATAGCTTGTCGTACTTTTAATCCAAGTACCTTTTTTTCAATGGGGTTTTTAAATCCAAGGGCATTATCACCACCTCCGGCAATATAATCTGAGGTGAGTACTCTGTATGTTTTTTGTGGATCAAAGGGTTTACCTTTAATAAATACATCTACAGGCTTTTTATTTTTTATTTTCAGTCTGATTCCTGCAACAGGCTGACCGTTGGTTGCTGCAATAAAATTAATCAGCTCTTGTACATCTGTTCCTTTTAGCGTAAAAGCAATCAACTCATTTTCAAATGGCATCAGTTCAAAAATGTTAGATAATTTTATTGCTCCTTTAGGTACATCTACCCTGATCCCCCCTTTTGTCGATGGCATAGAGAAATCAATCGTTGGATCAGTTTTTAAAGCTTCAGCTAAAACAGCATCAGAAAAGAAATTGCCAAGTACAGTTTCTGGCAAATCATTGCTTTTAACCATTTCCACCTCCGAATATCCTAGGATCTGGTTCATTTCTGCATCCAGTTGTGTTTTATAAGGCAGGTAAGATTTTATGATCGAACTATCTACAGCCAGATTCTTATTGATATTGTATTCTGCCCTATTGGCTTTAACCAATTGGTATCCTGTAGAGCAGGAGAATAATAATGAAGCAGCCGAGAGGGCTAAACTTCCTTTGAAAAGATACTTCAGATTCTTTACCATATGTGTTTTTTCATTCTGAACGTTGCAAAGTTACTAGAATGAAGGTAATTAACGGTTAAAAAAAAGAGAAATCCCGGTTAAGGATTTCTCTTTTGTAAAAGCATTAAATTTATTTTTCAGGCCTAAAAACCAAGTTTCTAATCTTTATTATTTCATCGTTAATCATCTCATTTTCCTGTATTCTTAAAATATCTTTAGTGAGTTCAATTATGATTATTTCCTTATTGCTTTCTATTGTAGGCCAGAAAATACTCATATTTTTATTAATGTTATAACGCCATTCTTTAATTATGAAATTAATTATTTCATTGTTTTTATACCTCTTTTCTCTATAAGAACCATATACTGAAAAATTGATAAGAATCTTGTCAGAAACATGTTCATTTAGTAAGGCTTTTCCATCAATATCCTCTCCCAATACCCAGGTATTTGAACAAAGATTTACATGGGCATCATTAATACGAACATTATTATATTGGAACTTATAATAATAATTTATAAATTCCCCTGTGGAACTTTGTTTAATTTCAAGTTTTCCCTCTTTAGTTTTGATTACAGTGCCGAAATTTTCTAGTTGAAGTGTTGTATCGTTAACGGCATTAAATTTTCCTGCAAAAATACTCATCTTATAATCAGATATCAGATATGTTCGGTCTTCTAGGAATTCCATAAAAAAATAATTTGATGGTATAGCAATACTAGTAACACTTGTTTTTTCAACAGTACGACTTTTAAAATTATTCTCTTGGGATGAACTCATTGATTTGTTTCGTGGATATACTGACAGATCATAAGAAGGAATAATTTGCCAGAGTCCTAACATACTTTTTTCAAATGCAATTTCTTCATTTGTTTTTTCCTTTTTACCTGGAGGAATCACTTCTTCAGTTTTTTTCTCATTATCCTCAGGTGTTACTTCATTATTTTTAGTACAGGAATTAAATAGCAACATCCCAATAGATAAAGCTATTGAGATGGATCTTTTGAAATGCGTTAACATAGTTTAATATTAAGTTATTTAATGTTACTTACTATTGCTTCATCCAAAGGTTTTACTTTAGAACGGAAACGGTGTACCAGTTGTCCTTTCTCATTGATTAGGAATTTCTCGAAGTTCCAGTTGATATCGCCAGTAAAGTCAGGGTTTTCTGCTGTTGTAAGGTATTTGAACAAAGGATTGATGTCGGCACCTTTAACACTACTTTTTTCAGCTAAGAGAAAAGTAACATTAAATTTTCCTGTACAAAATTCTTTGATTTCACTGTTGGTTGCCAATTCTTGTCCGCCGAAATTTCCTGCCGGGAAACCGATCAACACCAATTTATTACCATACTGCTTATGCAATTTCTCCAGATCGTCATATTGCGGTGTGTAGCCACATTTTGAGGCTGTATTTACAATCAGAATTTTCTTACCTTTAAATTTAGACAGCTTTACTTCCTTACCGTCAATGGTTTTAAAAGAAAAGTCGTAAACGCTTTTAGTTGGTGGATTAAAAAGCAAGGTCATTAATATCAATAATGTATTCATCGTTTTAAGGTTTTAAAGGATATATACGAATCTAAGGACAAATAGTTTAGAAAACTATAATGGAATAGTAAAAATCGCTAAAGTATCTCATTGTATGAATCAATAGTCTAAAAGTAGCCCTTTAATAGCCTTTTGAATGACCCAGGGTCATATAAACCCATACAAGACTCATATGAGAGTCATAGGAGACTCATAGAAGTTATAAGTTTTGCTTGATCATTGTATTGATAATCAGCTTTTTGCGGTGTGATTTTTGAGTTTTTTATGAGTTTGATTTTGCAGCAACCTTAAACAGTCCTTTCATTAGCCTTGGGGTGACCTAAATGACAACTACTAATCTCATATTACTCTCATACTGCCCTGATAATAACATCGTACTACCCTACCAGGATGAGTTCAGTAATATACCAGTATAAAATCAGTTGATTGTATTAATGTAGACTAAAGTTGAATTAATAAATACTGCATATAAGAGATTAAATGAGCGGTTTACGGATAAATTTATTATAAAATGTCTGTCGAATTTTGAAATTAGCCTTATTTATAGCTTTATTTGCAGAAAAACGGTCTGAATGGCGAAGAATTTATTAATAGTTGAGTCACCTGCGAAAGCAAAAACGATAGAAGGATATTTAGGTAAGGATTTTCTTGTTAAATCGAGTTACGGACACATCCGTGATTTGGTTAAGGGAGATATGGGGATAGATATATCCAATAATTTTGCGCAAACTTATGAAGTTCCATCTGATAAGAAGCAGGTGGTGGCAGAACTAAAGAAACTAGCTAAGGACGCAGAAATGGTATGGCTCGCATCCGATGAGGACCGCGAGGGAGAAGCCATCTCATGGCATTTATATGAAACATTAGGACTCAAAGCGGATAAAACAAAACGTATTGTTTTCCATGAGATTACTAAGCCAGCTATATTAAAAGCGATTGAAACACCAAGATCTATTGATTACAACCTGGTAAATGCTCAACAAGCCAGACGTGTATTGGATAGATTAGTAGGTTTTGAGCTTTCTCCGGTATTATGGAAAAAAATTAAACCTTCTTTGTCGGCCGGACGTGTGCAATCTGTTGCTGTTCGCTTGATTGTAGACAGAGAACGTGAAGTCAATAAATTTAACGCTGCTGCTGCTTATAAAATAACCGCAGAGTTTAACACTGGTAATGCCAGAGAGCTGGTTAAGGCTGAATTGCCACAGCGTTTTGAAAAAGAAGCTGATGCGGAGAAATTTCTAAACGACTGTGTTGGAGCGGGTTTTTCAGTAGATAGCCTGGAAACTAAACCAGCAAAACGCAATCCTGCCGCTCCTTTTACAACTTCTACTTTACAACAGGAAGCATCACGTAAATTGGGTTATTCGGTAAGCAGAACAATGCAAATCGCGCAAAGGTTATATGAAAGCGGACGTATCACTTATATGAGAACGGATTCCGTGAATCTTTCTGAAACTGCTTTACAGGCAGCTGCGGCAGAAATCAAATCTGCTTATGGCGATAAATATCATCAACCAAGAACTTATAAAACGAAATCTGCAGGTGCACAAGAGGCTCACGAAGCCATCCGACCTACTTATTTCAACCATCATACTGTAACGGGCGATAGCTCAGAACAACGTTTGTATGAATTGATCTGGAAACGTGCAATTGCTTCGCAGATGAGTGAGGCATTGTTTGAAAAAACAACTGCTCAAATTGCAGTAAGCACACGTAAAGAACAATTGATAGCTGAAGGTGAAGTATTGAAGTTCGACGGATTTTTAAAGGTATACCTGGAATCTTCTGATGAGGATGATAGTGATGATGCAGAAAATCATGGTATGTTACCTCCATTGTCACGCGGACAAGAACTTACTTTAAAAGTAATGAATGCTACGGAGCGTTTTTCAAGACCTCCAGCGCGTTATACAGAGGCTTCACTGGTTAAAAAGCTGGAAGAGCTGGGTATTGGCAGACCTTCTACTTATGCGCCAACTATCTCTACCATTCAAAATCGTGGTTACGTTGTTAAAGAAGATCGTGATGGTCGCCAGCGTAGTTTTGGTGCTATAGAACTGATCAATGGAACGGTAACTAAAAGAACTAAATCTGAAATTACAGGAGCTGAGAAATCTAAGCTCTTCCCTACTGATATTGGTGAAGTTGTAAATGACTTCCTGGTAGAACACTTTAAAGGAATTGTTGATTTTAACTTTACTGCAAATGTAGAGAAGGAATTTGACGAGATCGCTCAGGGGTTACAGGAATGGACTAAAATGCTTCACTCCTTCTACACTCCTTTCCACCTGGAAGTAGAAACAACATTAGAGACTGCTGACCGTGCAAATGGAGAACGTTTATTAGGTGTAGATCCTGCTTCTGGTAAAAATGTATACACCAAGGTTGGTCGTTTTGGACCATTGGTACAGATTGGTGAAAATGACGACGAGGAAAAACCACGCTACGCTAGCTTGGCTAAATCGCAGTCGGTAGGTACAGTAACTTTAGAAGAGGCACTGGAACAGTTTAAACTGCCTTTCCAATTGGAAGATTACCAGGATAAAGAAGTATCTGTAGGTGTTGGTCGTTTTGGCCCTTATGTGAAGTGGGGTGAAACTTATATTTCAATTCCGAAAAATGAGGATCCGTTATCTGTAGATCAGGCACGCGCCATAGAAATTATAGATGAAAAGATCACTGCAGATGCTCCGATAGCACATTTCCAAGGCATGCCGGTTACTAAAGGTACTGGCCGTTTTGGACCATTTATCAAATGGAATGATTTGTTTATCAATGTGCCTAAGGCTTACAATTTCGAAAAGTTATCACAAACTGATATTGATGAACTGATCAATAAGAAGATTGAAAAAGAAGCGAACAGGTTTATTCAAACTTGGAGTGCAGAAAAGATTGCTATTGAGAACGGTCGCTGGGGACCATTTATCCGTTTCGGCAAAGAAATGCTGAAACTGCGTAAGAACCCAGCTACAAATGATAAATATACAGCTGAAGAGTTGGCGTCTATCTCATTAGACGAAGTTAAAAAACTAATTGTTGAACAAGTACCTAATGCTTTTGAGCCTAAGAAAACTGGTGCAAAAAAAGCAGCTGGAACTAAAACTGCGGCTAAAAAGAAAGCCCCTGCAAAGAAGGCGACAGCCAAGAAGTAATATTTATGAAGAAAGATCTTCCTGAAAATATAGTTGAAGATATTGCAATGGCGGTGGTGCTTATTGGCGAAACACCAGAAGTAAAAAACTGGACGGTTTATATTATAAACCTGAAAGATACTCCAATAGAAAATGTGCTGATTAGCTCTAAAGGCTATGGAGAGAAAGACGGTAAAATGGTTAAAACTTCGGTTTTACGCCATTTTATCGGCGATCTTAAGGCCAAGTCTTTTTCTGGTGTTGAAGCGATAGATCCTGAAGTTTTCGGGCTGACCAATGAATATTGGTTAAGTTATTATATCGACGGTGTTATTTATGATAAGAAATTCATTTTTCTACCAGAGAGTATTGTAGATGAGCACCTCATTCACATACCTTTAGTAGATAAACCTGGGGTTATGATCAGGTAGGAATTTTATTGTTGATAAAAAAGCCTTTCGTTTACAATCATTTTTGATAATATTCGTACACATCTTATATCCTCAATTAGATTTGTATGAAAAACAACTCTCCCTCATTTGTTCAGCGGAACAAAGCTGCTCTCATTGCTATAATCACATTTGCAGTTGTTGCTATTGGCGCTTTCTTTTACTTTAAAAAAGATCGACCCAAAGATTATAATCAACAATATTCCAAATACATAGAAGCTTATACCTCAGGTACAGTTTCTAAGAAAAGTTTTATACGTGTACATCTGGCTAATCAAGTCAAAACGATGAGCGATGTTGGTGTTCCGGATAGCAGGGATTTGTTCAGCTTCTCTCCTTCTGTAAAAGGAAAGTCCTATTGGATAGATGCGCAAACTGTAGAATTCAGACCAGAGGAAAACCTCAAGCCAGGCGAAACTTATGAAGCTACCTTTAATTTAGATAAGGTTACTGAGACTGAAAAAGGACTGGAATCATTTGAATTTGATTTCAAAATCATCAGACCGGGCATCCATTTAACACAAAATGGACTTGTTTCTCAGAATAATACTTCATTAGATTATATGAAGCTGAGTGGTGAGGTTTCTACCTCAGATCAGGAAGATATTAAGCTGATTGAAAAAACATTAACGCTTGATTTCGCACAATCACTTAAGGTGAAATGGCAACATAATCCAGCTGCAAATACCTCTTCTTTTACCATCGACAGTATTAAAAAGACAGGCCAGGAAGTTCCTTTAAAACTAATCTGGTCCGGTAAAGCTATCGATGCAGAGGGCGACCAAAGCAAAGGTGAGGAAACTGTTTTAGTACCAGCTAATGGTGTGTTTAAAGTTTTGAATATCCGTGCAGTACAGGATTTAGAAGATTTTGCATTGGTTCAACTTTCAGAGCCAGTAAATGTTGGACAAGATTTAAACGGGTTAATCTCGATTGCCGGACTTAGCGATCTGCGCTTTACGATTGATGCCAGCCAGATTAAAATATATTCACCAAATACATTAGAGGGAAATTATGCATTAACTGTAAATGAAGGCATAGAAAATATTAATGGCAAGAAGTTACAAGCAGGTAAAACGGCCAATATTGTGTTCGAGAATAAATTACCTTCTGTAACAATTGCTGGAACTGGAGCAATTATTCCAATTTCCGGAAAGCTGGTACTGCCTTTTGAAGCGGTTAATCTTAAAGCTGTTGATGTAACGATCGTTAAAATTTATGAGAACAACATTCCTCAGTTCTTCCAGACCAACAATTATAGAGATGGAAATGAATTACGACGTGTAGGTAAGCCTATCATTCAAAAAACAATCAGATTGGATGAGGATAAAGCTTTAGATCTGCATAAAAAACATCGTTTTACTTTGGACCTTGATAAGATCATCAGAACTGAGCCTGGGGCCATGTATCGGGTTACAATAGGATTTAAACGAGAATATAACGTATTCAAATGTGCGCAGACTGAAGCTTCTGAAGGTGAAGGTTATGACGATTATGATCGTTATGGTGAGAAAATTGATGAAGATGATGAATTTTGGGAACGCTACAACAGTTATTATCCGAATAATTATAGATGGGAAGACAGAGATAACCCCTGCACCCCATCCTATTATACCAATGAAAGATGGGCTAGCAGGAATTTAATCGCTTCCAATATAGGTTTGATTGCCAAAAGAGGAAATGATAACAGCATGTTGGTTATCGCAACAGATCTGATTACAGCTAAAACTTTAAGTGGAGTTAGCATTGAGTTGCTTGATTATCAACGCCAGGTTATCCATACTGTAAAAACAGATGGTGATGGTATGGCTTCATTCGAATTAAAAAGAAAACCCTTCCTCCTGGTTGCTAAAAATGGAGATGAGCGGGGCTATTTAAAACTGGATGATGGAAACTCCCTCCCATTAAGTCGTTTTGATGTAGGTGGTGATGTTGTTCAGAATGGTTTAAAAGGCTTTATTTATGGCGAACGTGGTGTATGGCGTCCAGGTGATTCTGTGTTTTTATCCTTTGTTCTGGAAGATAAGCTGAAAAAATTACCTGGTGGATACCCTGTTACTTTTGAATTATATAATCCACAAGGACAATTAGTTAAAAGAACTATCAATGGTAAACCTTTAAATGGTTTCTATGCATTCAGGACAGGTACAGAAAGTACTGCTCCGACAGGAAACTGGATGGCTAAGGTTAAAGCAGGTGGTGCTGTATTTACCAAGACTATCAAAATAGAAACCATTATGCCTAACAGGCTGAAAATAAACTTTGATATTGGTAACCGCGGCTATCTGGGCTCTGGGGCTACATCTACTGCTAGCCTTTCTGCCACCTGGTTGTTTGGTTCACCCGGTAAGCATCTTAAAGCAAAAGTTGATGTGAACCTGAACACGATGAGGACCACTTTTAAAGGTTTTGATAATTATAACTTCGATAACCCTACAGTGGCATTCCAATCGCAAGTGAAAACAATATTTGAAGGAACTTTAAATGAAAATGGTACAGCTCTGGTAAATACCAATTTAAACGAGAATAACACTGCTCCGGGAATGCTTAAGGCTAATTTTACCACCCGTGTGTTTGAGGCTGGTGGTAATTTCAGTATAGATAATTTCAGTATCCCTTATCATGTTTACCAGAATTATTATGGTATTAAAACACCTGAGGGTGATAAAATGAGCGGTATGTTGCTTACTGGCCAAGATCATAGAGTTGATGTGGTGAATGTTGACCGTAACGGGAAGCTTGTTGGAGGAAGTAAAACTGTAAGTGTAGAATTGTATAAAGTACAATGGCGCTGGTGGTGGGAACAGGATAATGAGAACTCATTTGCCAATTTCACACAGAACTCATACAATAAGCTGATCAAACATGAGAATATGACCCTTTCTGGCGGTAAAGGTAGTTGGAAATTCAGAATTGATGAACCGGAATGGGGCCGTTATTTAATCCTGATCAGAGATTTAAATGGTGGACACGTTACAGGAAAATCTGTATACATTGATTGGCCGGGATGGGCACAACGTGAACAAGGTAGTAATCCAACCGAAGCTTCTATGCTTTCGTTTACTGCTAATAAAACCAAGTTCCAGGTGGGTGAAGAAGTGGTGCTGACTATACCTTCTGGTGAAGGCGGCAGAGCTTTGATCTCAATTGAGAATGGTAGTAAAGTGCTAAAAACATTCTGGACAGATACAAAAAAGGGACAAACCCAGTTTAAGTTCAAGGCTGAAAAGGAAATGGCACCAAATGTTTTTGCCAACGTGACTTTATTGCAACCTCATGCGCAAACGGTAAATGATTTACCTATCCGTATGTATGGTGCTATTCCTCTGTTGGTTGAAGACCCTCAGACGATATTGAAGCCGCTGATTAAAATGGCTGAAAAACTAAGGCCGGAAACTGAGAGTACGATTACAGTGTCGGAGCAAAACGGTAAGGCCATGACTTATACGATTGCCATTGTAGATGAAGGCTTATTGGATCTTACGCGCTATTTGACCCCTAATCCACATGCTGTATTTTATGCTCGAGAAGGTTTAGGTGTTAAAACCTGGGATCTTTTTGATCAGGTATTAGGTGCCTGGGGCGGGAATCTGGAGCGTATTCTGAGTATTGGTGGTGATGGTAGTGTGAATAAGAACCTGAACCCGGCAAAAGCCAATCGTTTTGTTCCTGTAGTTAAGTACTTAGGTCCTTTTGCTTTAAGCAAAGGTGGCTCACAAACTCATAAATTTAAGTTACCTCAATATATAGGGTCTGTACGAGCAATGGTTGTTGCTGGTCAGGACGGTGCATATGGTTCTGCTGAGAAAACAGTTCAGGTTAAAAAGCCGCTCATGTTATTGGCTACTGTTCCGAGGGTAATCGGCCCAGGAGAAAGTTTCACCTTACCGGCTACAGTATTTGCGACTGAAAGTCACCTTAAAAATGTTACGGTACAGTTACAGTTGCAGAACTTACAGGTAACGGGCAATAGAACCGCTCAGTTAAGTTTTAAGCAGCCGGGTGAGCAGATGGCTTATTTTGAAGTAAAAGCGCCTGAAATGACAGGTATAGCTAAAATTAAGCTTGTCGCTCAAAGTGGTGCAGAAAAAACTAGTTATGATGTAGAGCTGGATATACGTAATCCGAACCCTTTTGTAACCAATGTTGTTTCTTCTATTGTAGAGCCTGGTAAAAATATGGGTACTACTTACCTCCCTATTGGTATGTCGGGCACCAATAATGGAAGTGTAGAGGTCTCTTCTATCCCAGCTATTAACCTTAAAAAGCGTTTAAATTACCTGGTTCAATATCCGCACGGCTGTGTGGAACAAATCACTTCTGGTATTTTCCCACAGTTGTACTTGAATAAATTAACACCGCTGACTGAGAAACAGAAAGCAGAAACAGAACGTAACTTAAAGGCTGGAGTCAACAGATTACGTGGTTACCAGACAACAGATGGTGGTTTAGGTTACTGGCCTGGATCGCCAACGGCAGATGAATGGGGTAGCAATTATGCTGGTCACTTCCTTGTTGAAGCACAAAATGCCGGTTATACTATGCCTGTTGGTATGGTTGATGAGTTATTGCGCTATTTAAAAGTAAAAGCAGCTAACTGGTCGCCCAATAGTACTAATTTTTATGGTGGCGATTTATCGCAATCCTATCGTTTATATGTATTGGCATTGGCTAAAAGAGCGGATATGGCTGCTATGAACAGGCTTAAAGCTTTCCAATATATATCTGTTAGTGCTAAATGGCGTTTAGCAGCTGCATATATGCTTGCGGGACAACGTGATGCAGCAAATAATATGATTAATGGTTTAGCTACAGAAGTGCAGCCTTATAATCAATTGGGCGGTACGTATGGCTCTAATCTGAGGGATGAAGCGATGATTCTTGAAACCCTGACTTTAATGGGCCGCAAAGCAGATGCTGCAAAATTAATACAATCAATTGCTGTAAAACTTGGGCAAGACAGTTGGTATAGTACACAGACCACTGCATATAGCTTATTGGCTATTGCTAAATTCTGTGGTGCCAATTCTGCTTCTAATAATTTACAATTCACCTATACTATCGATGGTAAGAATGGTAAAATCAATTCTAATCAGTTTATGAGCAGTATGCCTCTGAGCTTTAAAGGTGGTAATAACATTGCAATCAGCAATACAGGTAACAGAGTTTTGTTTGTGCGTGTGATTCTGGAAGGACAACCTGCTGCGGGTCAGAATGATTTCTTGCCTAATAATCCTGATGTGCTGGATATGGATATCAGCTATAAAATGATGAATGGCAAGCCGTTAGATGTGACTACCTTAAAACAGGGAACCGATTTCTATGCTCAGGTTGTATTGAGGAATCCTGGGAAAATGGGTTATTATGAGCAGATGGCTTTAACACAGATTTTCCCTTCAGGATGGGAAATTATAAATACCAGGATCAATGATAATGAAAGTATGATTGCTTCGTCGCCATTTACTTACCAGGATATCAGAGATGATCGTGTGTTTACCTATTTCAATTTGAGAGAAAACGAAACGGTGACGTATAAAATATTGTTAAATGCTTCCTATATCGGCAGGTATTACCTATCTGCAGTGCAATGCGAGGCTATGTATAACAATAACATAAGTGCAACAGAAGCAGGGAAATGGGTGCAGGTGATTAAATAAATCATGTTGAAAAAACAGAAAGCGATTTTTATTTCTGATGGTGTCTGCTTGCTCCTGCTATTGTGGCTTTGCTTTGCTTTGCCGCAAAGGTTGTTTACCAGTCCTACCTCCTATGTGGTAGAGGCATCAAATGGTGAACTCTTAAGTGCAGCAATTGCAAAAGACGGACAATGGCGTTTTCCGGTAGCAGACACCATTCCAGAGAAGTTTGTACAGTGTATTGTTGCTTTTGAGGATAAACGATTCTTTGAGCATCCTGGTATAGATATATTGGCTATGAGCAGGGCTATGAGGCAAAACTGGAGGGCTAAAAGTGTTGTGAGTGGTGGCAGCACATTGAGTATGCAGGTTATCCGTTTATCTAGAAAGGAAAGTCGTACTGTATGGCAGAAAACTATAGAAGTTTTATTGGCATTGAGGCTTGAGCTAACGCATTCCAAATCAGAGATATTGCAATTGTATGCAGAAAATGCTCCATTTGGAAGTAATGTTGTTGGTCTTGAAGCGGCTTCATGGCGTTACTTTGGGCGTAGTCCGGAAACACTTTCATGGGGCGAAATGGCTACACTTGCAGTGTTGCCAAATAGTCCATCCCTAGTGCATCCTGGGAAAAATACCGTAAGGTTAATTAAAAAGCGTAATGACTTACTGGATAAGCTGGTCAGCTTAAAGCAGATCGATCAAGCTACTGCTAATTTATCAAAGCTGGAGCAAATTCCAGGTAAACCCCAGGCTTTGCCGCAGAATGCTCCCCACCTGCTGAATCGCTTTAAAAGTGAGTATAATACTTTACGCAAAAGCCAAGCTATTAAAAATGATGGTACAAGAATCATATCAACAATTAATTATGATTTACAGCTAAATCTTAACGCTTTACTGAAGCGTTATAACAACCGTTACCGGGCAAATGATATCAATAATATATCTGCACTGGTACTTGATGTAAAGCAAGGTACAGTTGTTGGTTATGTGGGGAATATCTATCAACCAGAAAACAAAGAGCTGGAAAGTCATGTCGATATGATCAAAGCTTTACGTAGTCCGGGAAGCACCTTGAAACCACTGTTATATGCCAGTATGTTAAACGATGGTTTTATACTTCCAAGAACGCTGATACCAGATGTTCCAACTCAGATTGGTGGCTACTCGCCTCAAAATTACGATTTGGGTTATGATGGAGCAATTCCGGCAGATAAAGCTTTGAGTCGTTCTTTAAATATTCCTGCAGTTAAGATGTTACAAAACTATAAGTATCAGCGCTTTTATGATCAGTTGAAAAAGCTTGGTTTCAGTAGTCTTAACAAGCCCGCAGATCATTATGGATTGTCGCTTATTTTGGGTGGCAGTGAGGTTACCATGTGGGACCTTGCTAAAACTTATATGGGGATGGCACGTACTTTAAATCATTTTAATGATTATAAAGGGAAATATAACCCACATGATTACGATGCTCCTGCTTATATTAAGGGAAAGCGAGATACGCGCTATGATGGATATGAAACGCAGGTATCTTCTGTATTGAGTCATGGGGCAATATGGAATACTTTTAATGCAATGGAAGAATTAATGCGTCCGGGAGAAGAAGGTTTGTGGGAGCAGTTTTCATCTTCTCAAAGACTGGCCTGGAAAACAGGCACCAGCTTTGGCTTTCGAGATGCCTGGGCGATTGGATTAAATCCTGATTATGTAGTTTGTGTGTGGGTTGGTAATGCGGATGGTGAAGGTAGGCCTGGTTTAACAGGTGTTGATGTCGCTGCACCTGTTTTGTTCGACATTTTCAAGCAATTGCCTAATGGAAAATGGTTTCAAACCCCAAGACATAAACTAAAGAAAATGAAGGTTTGTCGGCAAAGTGGTTATAAGGCTGGCGAATACTGCAAGGATATTGTCGAGGAATTGGTAGCGCCATCAGGCGAGAAAACAGCTTTATGTCCCTATCATAAATTAATTCATTTGGACAGAAGTGGTACATATAGAGTTACTGATGCTTGCGAGAACCCTACAGATATGATACATATGCCTTGGTTCGTATTACCACCGGCAATGGAGTACTATTATAAGGTAAAGCACAGTGATTATAAACTGCTTCCTCCTTTTAAATCTGGTTGTGGTGATGAGGGGGGGCAGTTTGTTATGGAAATGATCTACCCTAAAAATAATGCAAGTATATACGTACCTGTAGAGTTTGATGGGCGACGAGGTAAGGTTGTTTTAAATGCGACACACCGTAATACTGACGCTAAGATTTACTGGCATATTGATGGTGATTATGTTGCAACTACTCAAAACTATCATCAGTTGGCCATCAGTCCCCAGCCCGGAAAACATACGTTGACTTTAGTGGATGAAAAAGGTGAAAGACTAGTCCAGATATTTAACATTCTGGATAAAGAGAAATCTTAGGTTTAATAAAAATCTAGTTGTTGTGCAATAATTTACGTTCAATTGCTCCGATAGTAATGAGGTATTGCGCTAGCATATAGGTTGCCATAATCCATAAACCTGAGTGATTCATGGGTTGTACAAACTTATTGTAGGCAAGAATGGAGTCGGAAAGCATAAATAGCATGACGCCAAATAGAATCAACTTAAAGCTGATGGTATTTACGCGCTGATTACGGAAGCTGGCCATCATCATCATCATGCTAATCACAAGGATATAGATCATTACAGGAAGTTTCATATTGCCCAGATGTGATCTGATGATCAAATAATAACCTATGGCCTGTATGGCACAAAGCAGAATAGCGATCCTTGCTCCTTTTTTATCAAGCTCAGGAGCGGATCTGAAATCCAGGTAAAATGCACTGATGTAAAATACATGGCATAATAGAAATGCGATGAGCCCGTACATGAAAAAAGCTGGATCCTGGGCAGCATAAATCAACAGGACATCACCTATCAAGGCAAAAACCAACCCTATGAATATGCGTTTGTGGAAGCGTCCTTTTAATTTGGTGGTTAAAAAGAACACAATGAGAAGTGAAAAGACTATGCATGGTTTAATCAGGTATTCGAGATACCCTACTCCATTATTTCCAAGCGTAAGCTGCAGGATAAAGATTAGCGCAAATATAGCACTAAACCATTTGTGTCTTTTCATCATAATATAAAGTCTATAATCAAAACAACAGTTATGATATAAGTCATAACTGTTGCCCTATATAGATTGAAACTATGAAATAGATTCTGTAAAAAAGAAAAAAAGCTTAGTAGCTTTTTTCTGTACGGTTATTGCGTCTAAAGCCGCCAGCACCACCACCAGTATTTGGTTTTTCCTGTGCTTCAGCAACCTTAATACGGTTACCATTATAATCACCACCGTTCATACGTTTGATTGCTTCTTTTGCCTCTTCTTCAACAGGCATTTCAACGAAACCAAAACCACGACTTTGTCCAGTCTCACGATCTTTGATTATTCTAAGTGATTTTACTTGACCGAAATCACCAAATACGGCTGTTAGTTCATCTTCCCCTACTTCTAACGGAAGGCCTGTAATAAATATCTTCATTAATGTTTAAAAATTTCTACAAAAGTAAGCATTTTTTTGCTTAAAATCAAGTGTTAGTGTCAGTTATACGTATAATTATCTGACAATCATATAAACACTAGGCCGTTAAATTTTGTTTTAGCAAAATCACATTAAGATGATTATTTTTAATTCCTAGGCCAGTTTGTCTTTAAACAATGTAATGGAACGCTTCCAGGCTAATGTAGCGGCCTCTTTATTGTATCTCGTTGGAGCCGTATCATTATTGAAAGCATGATTAACATCTTCATATATAAATAGCTGATAATCAATTTTATTTTCTTTTAATGCCGCTTCAAAAGCAGGTATTCCGGTATTGATACGCTCGTCCAGACCTGCGTAATGTAGCATGATGCTGGTTTTTATTTTAGGAACATCTGCAGGATTCGGTTGTGCGCCGTAATATGCAACTCCTGCTTGTAGTTTCGGATCAGCAACGGCTAGTTTACCGACCATTCCTCCACCCCAGCAGAAACCTATACAACCCGTTTTGCCGTTTCCATCTTTACGATTTCGTAAATATGCTAAGCCTAACAGATAGTTATTAAGATTTTTTTCCGGATCAAGTTTACCGATCAGCTCCCTCCCTTTGTCTTCGTCGGCCGGAGTTCCACCAAAGGGAGAAAGTGCATCTACCCCAAGGGCCAGAAAACCTTCATTTGCTACTCTTTTTGTCACTTCAATAATATGCGGATTTAGTCCCCTGTTCTCATGTATTACCAACACACATCCAAGGTGTTGTTTGTTTTTGGGTTTTGCCAGGAAAGCCTTTACATCCCCATCTACGCCCTTGTAGGTGATGTTTTCTGTATGTAAATCATCAAAATGAACAGTCGCTGCAGCGGCATAATTGTTTTCTAGCAATGGTAAGACAGATACTGCTAATGCAGTGCTCCCTGTTAAAATTGCAAGTTTTTTCATGAACTCTTTTCTACTCATGCCACTATGGGTATAAGTATCGTACAGGTTGATTATTTTCTGGTCCATATACTATTGATTTTATTAGAATAACGAAATAAAAGAAGATACAATATACAGCTTAGTACGTTGATTGTGAACAATTAATAGAATAAGTATAAAATTATGGCAGGGCTTTTGGACGATATATTGGAAAGAGTTCTTATTTTTAAGCGTTTATTGTTGATGAGATTTGAATAAATTATAAGAAAATTGTAAATTTTGTTTTAAAAAGTAATATATTCAAACTTGGTTGACTTCAAGTTTTGTTTTCTGTGTTTATGATCTTAGCTTTGGGGACTTTTACGAATTGACAAAAATGTCAATTTAGTCAGTAAATAAATAGTAACAATAATGAGACTTTGTTAAAGGCAGAACAAACGAATGCTCATGTAAAAAATATATCAACTAAAAAAAGTTCTGTGATCTAAACATATCAAGTACCAGCATGCGCAAAAAATTATACGATAGGATAGCGGCTTTCAAAGACGCTAACGCAATTAAGGAAAAAGGTTTGTACCCTTACTTCCGTGCAATTGAATCAGGCCAGGACACAGAAGTTGTGATAGACGGGAAGAAGGTGCTGATGTTTGGCTCTAACTCCTATCTGGGCTTAACTAATCACCCCAAGATTAAAGAAGCTTCCAAACAGGCAATTGACAAGTACGGAACCGGATGTGCAGGTTCAAGATTCCTTAATGGTACATTAGACATACATATCGAGCTGGAAAGAAGACTTGCAGCTTATGTAGGTAAAGAAGCTGCTGTGCTATTTAGTACAGGTTTCCAGGTTAATCTGGGCGTAATTTCATGTCTGTTAGATAGAAATGATTATTTGATCCTTGATGAATATGATCATGCTTCTATTATAGATGGCAGTCGTTTATCTTTTTCAAGATCGATCAAATATGCTCATAACGACATGGATGATCTGCGTAAAAAATTGAGTAGATTACCAGAAGATGCAGCGAAGCTTATTGTTGCAGATGGTATCTTCAGTATGGAAGGTGATTTAGTTAACCTTCCTGAAATTGTAAAAATTGCCAATGAATTTGGTGCTAACATCATGATGGACGATGCACACAGTCTGGGTGTAATCGGCTTAAACGGAGCTGGTACTGCTTCTCACTTTGGTTTAACTGATGAAGTTGACCTGATCATGGGAACTTTCAGTAAGTCTTTAGCCTCTTTAGGTGGATTTATTGCGGGTACAGAAGAAACTATTGAATTTGTAAAACACCGCGCACGTTCATTAATGTTCAGTGCAAGTATGCCTCCGGCAGCTGTTGCGAGTGTTATTGCTGCTTTAGATATCATTGAATCTGAGCCAGAGCGTATCGACAAACTTTGGGCAAATACTAATTACGCTAAAAAATTATTGGTTGATGCTGGTTTTGACATTGGCCATACCGATAGTCCTATTATTCCTGTTTATATCAGAGATAATGATAAAACCTTTATGGTAACGAATATCTTAAGTAACAATGGAATTTTTGTAAACCCTGTAGTATCCCCTGCTGTACCTTCTGATTCATCATTAATCAGATTCTCGTTAATGGCTACACATACTTTCGAACAAATTGAGGAAGCTGTAGAGAAGCTATCTTTAGCTGCAAAAGAAGTACAGGTGAAATCCTTCCAGGAAACCATATAATAACCTTATTAAAAGGCTTAATGATCAACATTAAGCCTTTCCTTTTTTCATCCTACAACCAAACCTTAAACTAATGAAGAGTATTGTTGCCGTTAGCTCCAAAAAACAGTTAGCAACATTTATTGACTTTCCGCATGAGCTTTACAAATCTGATCCGAACTATGTTCCAGAACTATTTATCGCTCAAAAAGATCTCTTAACAACACATCCTTTTCATAAACACTCTTCATTGCAGTGTTTTTTGCTTTATGATGATAAGCAGGTGATCGGCAGAATTGCAGCTATTTTAAATAATAGCCACAATGAAATGAATAAAGTCAATGATGGTTTCTTTGGTTTTTTTGATTGCATTAATGATCAAAGTGCAGCGAATCTTTTGTTTGATACTGCAAGTCAATGGTTAAAAGACAAGGGAGTAACAGGTAAGGTAATAGGTCCTACAAACTTTTCAACAAATGAATCTTGTGGTTTGCTGATTCAAGGGTTTGATATGCCGCCAGTGGTGATGATGCCTTATAATGCGAGTTATTACCCAGGATTACTTGAAGGTTGGGGACTGAGAAAGCAGGTTGACCTGATTGCATGGAGTTTTACTGGCGAGAACTACGATGATCGTTCTGTAAAACTGATGGACCGATTAGAGGAGCGTTTACAACGTAATGATATCACCATCCGTAAAATCAACATGAAGAACTTTAAACAGGAAGCAGATAGCCTGCGCGAAGTTTACAATAAAGCATGGGATAAGAATCTGGGTTTCGTTCCTCTAAATGATGAGGAATTTGATTACCAGGCTAAAGACTTAAAACTAGTTCTTGACGCCGATTTCTGTCTTGTTGCAGAAAAGGACGGTAAACTTGTTGGCTTTGGTGCTGCTATCCCGGATATGAATCAAATTCAGATCAAAATTAAAAAGGGGCGCTTATTCCCTACCGGCATTTTTAAATTGCTGTTCGGTAAGAAGAAAGTTAAGGGAATCAGGATTCTATTGTTGGGCGTTGTTGATGGATATCGTAAAATGGGTATTGAAGCCTGCATTTATGGTAAGATCATCAAAGCGTACCGTGCAAAAGGTATGGAATATGCGGAAGCGTCGTGGACATTGGAGCACAATGATCTGGTAAACAATGCAATTATTGCTATAAAGGGCGATCCTTATAAGAAGTACAGGATCTACGAGAGGGAGATATAAACATATGAGTAAGAAAAAGGTATTAATTACCGGTGCAAGTGGTTTTGTTGGGTATCATTTAATTGAAGAAGCACTAAAGGCTAATCTGGAAGTATATGCGGCTGTCAGACCTGGAAGTGAGGTATCACAGCTTTCTGAATTCAGTATAAATTACGTTAATCTGAATTATGGCGATGTTCAGCAATTGAAACATTCTCTTGAAGAGCAGCAATATAATTACATTATTCATGCGGCTGGAACAACCAAGGCTAAAACTGAGGCTGATTACAATCGTGTGAATGCTGATTATACAAGAAATCTGGCCATTGCAGCATTGGAAAGCAACATCAACCTGGAGAAGTTTGTTTTTGTAAGTAGTTTAGCCGCTTTAGGACCGTTAAAAGATCTTTCTGCAAAAATCCAGGACAATAGCCCTCCCCATCCGGTAACCAATTATGGTGCAAGCAAAATGCTGGCCGAGCAATACCTGGCTGAATTAACCGGATTACCTTTGGTGATTATACGTCCAACAGCTGTTTACGGACCAAGGGAAAAGGATTTGTTTATATTATTCAATAGCATTAACAAAGGGCTCGAACCACATATCGGACGTTTTAAGCAACAGTTGAGTTTTGTATATGTGAAGGACCTGGTTAAGGTGATTGTAAAGGCCTTGACTGTTCCGTATGTACATCAGGCTTATAATATTTCGGACGGAGCGGTATATGACCGTTATGCGCTGGCTATTTACTCTAAAAAAGCGCTAAATAAAAAAACATTTAAATTTCATATACCTGTCTTTTTGGTTAGTCTAATGGCAGCAGTAATGGATTTTATTTATGCCAACAGCAAGAATACGCCAGCTTTAAACAAAGAAAAAATGGCTGAGTTGACTGCTGTAAATTGGATATGCAATATCAACAATGCAACTGCAGATCTGGATTATTCACCGGCATATAATCTAGAACAAGGTTTGATGCAAACTATCAAATGGTATAAGCTGAATAATTGGTTATAATTTTATTTTTGCTTAAAATTGCGGAGTGTGTACCCTTTGACTAACAATTTACTGTATTAAATGGCTAAAGAGATTAAGGTAATAAAGTGCCCGCAGTGTGGCAGTACAGTCAAAATTGAGATTAAACCTGACTTTTATCATTGTTCAAATTGTCAAACTGAATATTTTCTGGATGATGATGATGTAACAATCAACTATAACCACAATTATAATCACAATAATAACTCCTTTTCTGGTTCGACTGATGGGTCAAAAAAAGCATTCAAAATTATTGGGATCATCGTAGGCGTTTTTTTTATTTTGATGGTTATGATGAATGTTTTAACCTCTGTGTTTGCTCCTAGGTCTTATCCTAACCCGGTTAGTATTGCGAGTGCTGAGGAAAAAGGTTTTTCTGCAAGCAGATACCAGGCGCAGCTGTTTACTCAGTCTGCTGATCAAGCTCTGGTAGTTATCGTAGGAGAAGAGCGACGCTATAGATCAAAAGCCGATGAACAAAAAGATGGGATCTATATTTCTTTTTATAGCCCAGGAAAAAATGAACCAATTGGAGAACATCGTATTCTTGGAGAGCATATCTCCTATACTGATGTAAATATGAAAACATTTACAGATGGAAATCTGTATATAATTATTAACAAGAGTAGCTTTTATCTAGTTGATAAAGATAAATTAAAGCTAATAGATGCAGGCAAGAAATTCTTTCCTGCAAAGGCAGAGTTACAGGTTGGTGTGGCAACCATGGAGTTTGTTTATGACGATAGTGGCGATGGCTTAGTGCTGTTAACTAACGATGGTAAAAAATTATATTATTATCCGTTGATACAAAAGTTATATAGCGAAAAGGATTACTATAAGGCAAAAACGGGTTTCAATACGTTATTGCCTGATGCAAAGGAGAAAGTAATTCACGTTTTTACAGAAAAAAGTTCAGAATATCCTGATGATAAGCTGCAGTTAATTAAATTGAAATATAAGGATAATGGCGCAGGCCCAAAGGATATTGTTGATTATCCAAGATGGAGTAAAGATTACGGCAGATCAGGTATATTTACTGATCGCGACCCATATAGAAAGGTACTTTTTGGTAAATATTCGATGGAGAGAGATCGTATGCTGGATTGGAAAGATCTTACTCCCGGAAGGCTATATTTTGAACCAAAAGTAATTTATGATGATGGTACCTCGCTTTTGATTAAGTTTAAAGGAGATGCGAATCCTAATAGTGTTTATAAGCTTCAAAAATTAAACATTAATACAGGGGCAGTAGAATGGACAAATGACGAACCAAAGAATTCGGAAACTAAAAGGATAATCAGTTATAAAGGTGGCTTTGCATCGGTTTCAGATAATGAAGAGATTAAAATTTTAGATGCTAAAGGTAAAATAACAGCTACTTACAAATTAAATTAATATGGGGTTAGGAGACTTTTTTAAGAAGCAGCTCAGCACTGTTATTGAGTGGAAAAATCAGCAGCCAGAATTACTCTTGTATAAATTTCCGGCAGCAACAGATGAGATTAAAAATGCCAGTAAATTAATTGTATCACCAGGTCAAGGTTGCATCCTGGTTTATGAAGGTGTAATTAGATCTGTATTTACAGAAGAAGGCTTGTTTCACCTTCAAACGGATAATCATCCTTTTATAACCAGCCTAATGAAGTTTATGCAGCTGTTTGAAAGTGAACATAAGCTGCACATTTACTTTTACCGTAAAGCTGATATTGTAAACCAGTCATGGGGTACTCCATCTCCTGTAAAGTACCTCGATCCTCAATATAAGATTCCGGTTGAATTAGGTATATACGGAAACTATTCTATACAGATATCAAACCCTGTGTTTCTATTTAGGGACATAGTTGGTTCTGTAAATGAATATACCACAAATAACATGAAGACGCTGATCATTTCTCGACTTCCCCAAACACTGGTCTCCTATTTGGCGCAATCAAAACATTCTTACCTGGATATTGATGCTGCACTTGATAATATTTCATCAGATCTTAAAGATAAACTGAATACAGAATTTACTGATTTAGGACTAGAGCTTAAAGACTTTAGGATTCAGGGCACCTCCTTTGATAAGGAGACACAGCAGCGGATTGGTAAAATTGCAGATATTACTGCAGAAAGTCGTGCGGCAGCTGAAGGTGGATTAAGTTATCCTGAAATAGAAAAATTGAGAGCATTACGCGATGCGGCACGTAATGAAGGCGGCTTAGCTGGTGCCGGATTACAGCTCGGTTTCGGATTGGAAATAGGCAAAACGCTAAATGATAAGAAAGAAGAGCTTAGTACCTATAACAGCGCAGTTGATCCCGTTGTACAGCTTCAAAAATTAAAACTGTTGTTGGATGAAGAGATCTTAACACAAGAAGAATTTGATGCTAAGAAAAAAGAAATACTAAGCAAAATGTAGCTATTAGCTTGATGGATTTTCCATTTGCTTAATGATCTTGTTTACCTCAGTTTCTGTGGCACGAAGCTTAGTCTGGCAAAATTCAATCAGGTCTGATGCCCGTTTTACTTTTTCTGCTAAAACATCAACCGATACAGATTCAGTTTCTATTTCAAGAGCTATTTCAGTAAGCTCTTTATAAGCTTTTTCATACGTTAAATTCATCATTTCCATTTATTATTGATTTAGATGTCACTGTTGTTTTTATTTCTGCTGAAGCAAGTCGCACGTTCAGCTCCGTACCTTCCTCAATTGCATTTGCATTGCTGGCAATACGACCATTTACTTTTATAATAGCAAAACCTTTATTCAGTATGTTCTGCGGACTCATTAGTCTGACTACCGATTGGAAGTGCCCGATATATCCTCTTTTATTGGCAAAATACATCCTGTTATAAGAGGCTATGTTGCCAATTACATTACTCAGGTCTTTTTGCTTATTGGAAATGATGATTTTAGGATTGGTGAGGACCATTCTTGATAAATTCATAATATTCCGGTGCTGATCTTGTAAAAGATCTCTGGTCGTGCTTATAGTAACCTGATTAATATGTGTTAGCCTGTCTTTATGAAAGTTAATGAGCTGATATGTTTTAATCAGCACCATTTTTTGCAAACTCAGCATAGATTCTTCAAAAGCCCTGTTGTGTGCAATAATCAGTTCGGCAGCCTTAGTAGGTGTTTTAGTTGCCGTATGTGCCATTAAATCGGCAATTGTTTCATTTTTCTGGTGTCCAATCCCAGTAATCACCGGAATCGGAAATTTAGCAATTGCCCTGCTAAGTTCATAATTATCAAAAATCAGGAAATCTGTTTGGGCACCACCACCTCTTATGACAAATAAAGCATCATAGGGCTTGTCAGATTGAAAAACATCAACAAGCTTAGAAAGAAAAGCTTTGGCATTCGCTTCACCCTGCACCATGGTAAAGTAATCGTCTATTTCAAAATGGTAACCAAAAGAGTTGTTTTCGAGAGTATGTCTAAAATCCTGATAACCTGCAGAAGTAGCGGAAGAAATTATTGCTATACGCTGTACCACTCTATTTAGTACTAAACTGTTGTTACGGGTAATGAAATGCTCACCTGCTTTACGTATGAAATCAGGGTTTTCCCTTAATAGTCTTTCCAGCGTTTCTTTGCGTTGTTGTTCAAACAATCCTAAAGTAAAGTTGGTGTCAATGTCTATCAGATTTAACTGTAAGCCAAATGCCGGATTATATTGGACCGAAACCTGTACCAATACATTAATATCATTTTTAAACTTTTGTCCGGTAGCACGCTCAAAATTAGAAATGTTAACTGCTGCATTACCCCATGCCCTGGAGGCTATTTTAGTCAGGATTTTTGCTGAGGTCTTATCTTTTTCTACCAGTTCAAAATAATGAAAGTTACTTTGCTCTTTATAAGTGTGACTGGTTACATCAGCAATTACCCAGAAAGTACGGTTGCCAAACAAGCCATCAATAGCCTGCCGGATCTGATTAGTCAGTTCCGAGAGCCTGATGGCTGCAGGGTTAGATTGATACGATTGAGCTTCCATTTGTGTCGACATTAAGGATGTGCTTTGCACCACATTTAAGCGCAAAGTTATTCTTTTGATGGCCTACAGGGAAATCAAAACAGACCGGATAGTCATATTCCTTTATTTTTTCTATAATCAGTTCATATACAGTACGCCCAAATTCTTCACCCGGATCATCAGGTTTGACTTTAAATCCTCCAATAATCAAACCTTTCAAATTAGCTAGCTTTCCAGTCCTTTTTAAATTCCAGAACATGCGGTCTATGCTATACAGATATTCACCTGTATCTTCTACGAATAAAATCTTACCATCTGTCTCAATATCTGATATTGTACCTGTCAAAGTTTCAATAATACTCAGGTTACCTCCTATTAATGATGCTTCTGCCCTTCCCAGCCTGTTCAAGATATTAGGCGCTGCTGTATATTTAACAGGTAATCCGGTCAATACCTGTCGGATAGATAGTATGGTTTCAATCTGTACAGGATCTGCCAAAGACCAATCTGTTGGAAAGCTATTGCACATTTTAGCATGTATAGAAGCAACATTCAATTGTCTGCTTAAATGGCAGTGGATTACGGTTATATCGCTAAAGCCAATAATCCATTTCGGCTTTGATTTGAATTGTTCGAAATTTAAGAGATCTATAATACGGATTGCTCCATAACCTCCCCTGGCACACATAATAGCATGGATCTTTGGATTGTCAAGCATCTGTTGAAGATCGGCAGCACGTTCCGGATCAGTCCCCCCCCTGCTAAAATCCCTTTTGCCAATTGTATTCCCGATCTGTATTTTAAACCCCCAGCTTTCCATCAGTTGTATGGCGGGCTGAATCTGTTCGTGAGTAATATATCCTGCCGGACAGGTAATCCCAATAGTATCACCAGGCTTTAAATAAGGAGGTATTCTGGAGTCTTTACCAGGTTCAGTTCTATTTGCCCAGCTTTTAAAACTATTCCCGGTAATACCTGCCATTGCAAGTGCAGAAAGAAAGTGTTTACGGTTCATTGCATTAGTTTTAGAGACAAACAATGATAAGATTTATTACCCGGAATTGTCGAATTTCACTCAATCGTTTTCGTAAATAATTAGTTGTAAAGCTCAATTTTTGAATCGATTGTATCTTAAGAAAGGTATATTTAACTAAAACTAGTATCTGACAGAGGCGCTAATTTTAACCAAATATAATGAAGAGATACCTGATGATTGGTTGCTGCTTTTTCAGTTTGCAATTAAATGCACAAACACAAAAAGTAACTTTCCTTAAAAGTGATCAACAACAGAAAGTTGATGTTTTGATAGCTGGTAAATCTTTTACCAGCTTCCTTTATCCGGATAGCCTGGAAAAACCAATCTTATATCCTTTAAAAACTGCCAGCGGAATTACGCTTACACGAGGATTTCCTTTGAACAAAACTGGAAATGAGCGTACAGATCATCCGCATCATGTAGGATTATGGTTCAATTATGAAAGTGTGAATGGCCTGGACTTCTGGAATAACTCTTATAAAATACCTGCAGCTAAGAAAGCCAATTATGGCTGGATCAGGAATGTGAAAGTAACAAACGTAAAAGATGGTAATAAATCAGGTACACTTGTTTATACTGCAAATTGGGAAAAACAGGACAAAACAGCCTTACTCAAAGAACAAACCTCTTTTGTATTTAGTGGAACTGTACATACCAGAACAATTGATCGCAGCACTACCCTAACTGCACAAAAGGACACTGTATATTTTAAAGATATAAAAGACGGTATGCTAGGCATCAGAGTGACTAATGAATTAGAACTGCCTTCAGATAAAGAAGTGTCATATACTGATAACAATGGCATTGTAACCAAAGTCTTATCTGCAAAAAAGGGTGCCAATGGGAATTACCTGACCAGTGCTGGTAAAAAAGGTAATGATGCCTGGGGAACCAGGGCAAACTGGTGTTTGCTATATGGCAAAAAAGATGGGGAGTCGGTTTCCATAGCCATTATAGATCATCCTAAAAACCCAGGTTATCCTACTTACTGGCATGCCCGTGATTACGGATTATTTGCTGCTAACCCATTAGGCCAAGCCATTTTTAGTAATGGCAAAGAACATATGGATCTTACTTTAAAGCCTGGAGAATCTGTAACATTCAAATACCGCATCGTTATCAGTTCCGGCAAAGAGATGAGTTCGGAGCTATTAGATAAAATAGCCGCAAAAATATTCTAACAAATAAAAATAACTAACAACAAATGAAGAGCAGTAAACTATTAATTTTAACAGGGCTAATCCTTGGAACATCATTAAGTTCATTACATGCGCAAAGCGGGAAATGGCAAAACCTGTTTAATGGCAAAGATTTAAAAGGCTGGAAACAGTTAAATGGACAGGCAAAATATGAGGTCGTAAATGGAGAGATTGTAGGTACTACAGTTTCCAATACGCCCAATTCATTTCTGACAACAGAAAAAAAATATGGTGATTTCATCTTTGAGGTTGAATTGTTTGTAGACAATGCCATGAATTCTGGTATACAGTTTAGAAGTGAGAGTAAACCAGATTTTAAAGAAGGTAGAGTACATGGATACCAAATGGAAGTAGATCCTTCAGACCGCGCTTATAGTGGTGGAATATACGATGAAAGTCGCCGAGGTTGGTTATATCCTTTGGATATCAACCCAAAGGGTCAGCTGGCTTTCAAAAAAGGACAATGGAATAAGTATCGTATTGAATGTATAGGTAATTCAATCAGAACCTGGGTAAATGGTGTCCCTACAGCTAATTTGGTTGATGATATGACTCCTTCCGGTTTTATTGCTTTACAAGTACACAGCATCGGTAAAAATGATGCGCCAGGAAAACAAATCAAATGGAGGAACATCAGAATCCAGACAGAAGGTTTAAAGCCATCAAAACCGGATCAGACCTATGTAGTGAATATGATTCCTAACGATTTATCGCCTGCTGAGAAAATAAATGGATATAGCCTTTTATGGGACGGAAAAACAACTAAAGGCTGGATCGGTGCTTATAAAAAAGGCTTTCCAGAAAAAGGTTGGGAAATTAATAACGGAGAATTGAGTGTTGTTAAATCTAATGGAGGAGAAAGCACTAATGGAGGTGATATTGTAACTGAAAAACAATATGGCGCCTTCGCTTTAAAGTTTGATTTTAAACTTACTAGGGGTGCTAATAGCGGTGTTAAATACTTTGTAACCTTATCAGAAGGAAATAAAGGATCAGCAATTGGTATGGAATATCAGATTCTTGATGATGAGAACCATCCTGATGCTAAAATGGGTAAAAATGCAAACCGTACACTTGGATCCCTGTATGACCTGATTGCAAGTAAAAAGGTTCCAAATGCAAAAAGGAAAATCGGCGAATGGAATAAGGGTGTCATTATGGTTTATCCGAACAATAAAATAGAATACTATCTGAACGGCTATAAGGTTGTAGAGTTTGTAAGAGGCTCTGCAGAGTTCAATGCGCTTGTTGCAGAGAGTAAATATAAAAACTGGAAAGGCTTTGGTATGGCGCCAAAAGGACATATCCTGCTTCAGGATCATGGAGATAATGTATCCTTTAGAAGTATTAAAATTAAAGAACTTTAAATCGTAAGTAATCATGTTGGATTCAAGAAGAAAATTTATCAAACAATCTGCTATTGCAGCAGCAGGTACGTATTTGGGAACGATGGGTTTAAGTGCTAAAAGTTATGGGAACATTATTGGTGCTAACGACCGTGTACGTGTTGGTGTGGTTGGATTCTCCGACCGTTTTAAAGACGCTCTTCTACCCTCTTTTTTACACCATAATAAGGAGTTGAATTTTGATATTGTTGCGGTATCCGATTTATGGAATTATCGCCGCGGACTTGGTGTAGATCATTTGAAATCTAAATTCGGACATGATATTACGGCTTGTCGTAATAATGATGAGTTGTACAATTTAAAGGATATTGATGCTGTAATTGTAAGTACAGCAGATTTTCAGCATGCTATTCATGCTGCTGAAGGTGTGAATAATAAATGTGATGTATATTGCGAAAAGCCTTTTGCTGAAACTATGGAAGATGCCCGGATGGCATTAAAGGCAGTAAAGAACTCTAAACAAATTGTGCAAATCGGCTCTCAGCGTCGTAGTGGAGCTAATTATAAAGCGGCTTCGCAATTTATTAAGGATGGTAAATTTGGTGATATTACGATGGTTGAATTGAGTTGGAATGTCAACCAGCCTGGCCGTTGGCGCAGACCTGATCTGGTAGCTAAATTAAAACAGGAAGATACCGACTGGAAGCGTTTCCTTTTGAACCGTCCTTTTGAAGAATGGGATCCACGTAAATATTTAGAATACCGTTTGTTCTGGCCCTACTCATCAGGTATGCCGGGACAATGGATGTCGCACCAGATTGATACCGTGCATTGGTTTACAGATTTAAAACACCCTAGAAGTGTGGTTGCCAATGGAGGTATTTACCAATGGAAAGATGGCCGGCGTAATTGGGATACCACTACAGCGGTATTTGATTATGGAAAGCCAAATGACCCTAATAATGGTTTTCAGGTTGTATTTACATCCAGAATGCACAATGGGGATGAACGTCCCGCGGAGATTTATTACTCTAATGGCGGCGAGCTGAACCTGAATACCAATATGGTTTCGCCAATTGGTGGATTAAAAGAAAAGCCTGCTGCGGCTATGGGCATGAAACCTAACTTATTGCCAGAATTGAAATTAACTGACCTGGTAGAAAAGGTAGCTGCATCTGCTAATACTGGAGGTGATAAGCTTACCTCTTCACATATGCGTAACTGGATGGAATGCATCAGAAGTCGTAAGGAGACTAATGCTCCAGTAGAGGCTGGATATTACCATTCTATCGCTAACATTATGACAAATGCTGCGGTAAGAACGGGAAAGAAAGCTGTTTTTGATGAAGCGAAACAGGAAGTAATGGTAGACGGTAAAGTTTTTAAATACTAGTTATACATGATAAAGGGGCAAACAACCCCCTTTATCATGTTAATGAATTTATAACCGATCAACTGTTGTTTTGGGTTTATAAATAAACTGAAGATAAACAAGTGCAAGAACCGTGATTCCAGCACAAACATAAAATGTTATAGGAATCATCTTCAGGTCATCAATAAATAACCAACCTGCAAGCAATGCACCTAAGCCAATACCGGCTTCTAATGCAATATACATAGTAGCCATTGCCTTACCTCTTTGTAGCGGATCACTTAAATCTGCAGTCCATGCTGATGTTGTTGGTGAAAGCATTCCTGTTGCTATACCATATAATGCAGATGCCAGCATTAAGCTAAGTGAAGAATCAGCCATCCCTATCCAGATCAATGAAACTGCTAAAAGTGAAGTGGATATTTTGAGGATTAAAACCCTGCCATGTTTGTCGGACGCTTTACCAGCCACAAAACGAATGAGTAAGGAAGTCAAGGTAAATACCATAAAGAACATCCCTTTATTGCTTGTGCCCAAATGTGCGCTCCAATCAGAAATTACAGTTAGAATGGCACCATAAGCGATATAAGTCATGAATATAATAGTAACCGCTGGAATAACTCGCCATTCAATTATGTCTTTCCTGTTTACTTTTAAGTGTTTTATTTTAAACTTTTCCTTTCCAGGTAAGGTTTCCTTCATGTTTGCCAAAATAGCGATTGATAATAAGGCAAATAAAGAAGAGCAGTAAAATAAGATATTGATACTATAATGATCAGTGATCAAACTCCCAATCGCAGGGCCTATAGCCAATCCAGTACTGAAACAAATTCCGTGAATCCCCATAGCTTCTCCCCATTTTCCTTGTGGTACTAAATCTGCAACATAAGCTGCGGTGGCTGTCGGCTTAAAGCCTGTAGAAAAGCCGTGGATTAACCTCAGGAACAAAAAACCTGCAATGGTGGTCAGCATAGGATAAAGGAACCCACATACAAAACATACCAGTGAACCTACTGCCATAACCGGTACCCTACCTATAGTATCTGTTAATTTACCACTAAACGGTCTTGAAATACCCGCAGTAAGTGTAAACAAGGCTATGATTAATCCTTTGTACTCCGCACCTCCCATTGCTGTTAAATAAGCCGGAAGTTCAGGAATCAACATGTTAAAGCTGGCTGAGAACAAAAATGAACTTAAACAAACAAGGCCAAACTGTAATGTATAGAATGTATCGGAAGGATGTCGCATTTTTTACTCCTGTTTCCGTTTTCCATTTAGGTTAATTACCGCTCCAATAGTAAAAATGGAGTTCCCGGCATTCATGTGCTTCCTGCTATTTAAGCCAAAAGTACCACTGGTTGTATACTGAAGCTGGAAAGTCTCACTGATACGCATTCTGGTGAAAAAAATGGGCTCCAGAAAAATATTACCCTCTCTTACTTGGCCGGTATTGTTACGCATAAAAGTTTTCATATCAACATTGCTAATACGCAAAGCCGTACCATAGTTTAAAGCATAATCATGGCCAAAGAGACGTAAGTTGTTGTTCTTCTTTGAGCTATAGTTAACCTGTAAGAAGGTTTTGCTGTAGGTAATTTCTTCGATATCAGTTTTTATCAATACATCATTGTCATCAAACTCCCTAAAAGTGCGATCTGTTCTGCCCGAACCTACCCCTACATACACTTCAAAAATACGGTTATTGTCTGGCCCGAATGTATCAAACCATCCTCCTCCAATTTCCATTAACTTATGTCGGTAATCCCTACTTTCCTTTTCTCGGTTCATATAAGAACCACTGAACAAAACGCCAATGTGATTTGAAACTGCATAAGCGCCATTAAGACTGGTATTAAGTCTGGGCGAAATATGTAAGCCGCCGCTAAATTCACCCTTCTGACTAAGCATAGGTGTGTTTGGCACATTGGGCATGTACACAGAAGAACATGAACTGATAAAAATAGCAGAGATTATGGAAAGAGGTAGCGTAAGTTTCTTGATCATAGATAGGTAATACTTTGCTTTGTTTCTACATTAACGTAGTTTATTTGGATTTTCTTGCAATGTATTATTTTTTTGTGAATCTGCAGATTTTCAACACTCAATTCCAGAGTCGCATAAGACCTTTCTAATTGCCCTTAGAAAGAGGTAATTAACTATTAATTTAAAATAATTCAAACATATAAGGTGTCTGTATGTTGTTTTAATAATATATGAATACAAGTAGTAAAACAATAATTATCTCAAATCGATTACCAGTAAAAATTACAGAAGAAAATGGCGAATACAAACTTAGTCCAAGTGAGGGTGGCTTAGCTACCGGCCTGGGCGCTGTCTATAAGAAAGGCAATAACATATGGATTGGCTGGCCAGGAATTGAAGTTCCAAAAGAAAGACAGGCTGAGGTCACCTCAAAATTAGCAGCTTACAATCTGATACCTGTATTTCTAACGGCCAATGAAATTAACTTCTATTATGAAGGGTTTTCTAATGAAATATTGTGGCCCGTGTTTCATTACCTGGTTACCTATGCTAAATTTGATGAGCAATATTGGGAATATTACAAATCTGTAAATGAGAAATTCAGAGATGTAGCATTGAGTAACTTAAATAAGGGGGATACGATTTGGATACATGATTATCAATTGCTGTTGCTGCCTTGCCTGATTCGTACAGAAGAGCCACAATTAACTATTGGTTTTTTTCAGCATATACCCTTTCCATCATTTGAAATTTTCAGGTTAATTCCTTGGCGGGAAGAATTAATTGCCGGAATGTTAGGTGCCGATCTTCTGGGGTTCCACACGTTTAATGATGTTAGTTATTTTTTAAGTGCTGCATCGCGATTGTCATCCAGTAATTTATCTGATAATGTACTAAATTATAAAAACAGGCAGATTGTTGTAGAAGCTTTTCCTATGGGCATTGATTCAGAAAGTTTCGAATCATTAACCCAAACAGATAAAGTTACGAAGTATGTTAGTTCCTTTAAAAATAGTTTAAAGGATTTAAAAACGATACTTACTATCGACAGGCTTGATTATAGTAAGGGTATATTAGAACGCTTGCAGTCTTTCGAATTGCTTTTAGACCAGCATTCCGAGTACATCGGGAAGTTAGCACTATATATGATTGTTGTTCCTTCCAGGGACACTGTACCAAAATACAAAGAATTAAAAGACCAGATAGATCAACTGGTCGGGAATATAAATGCCCGTTTCAGAACCATAAACTGGGTTCCTATCCATTATTTTTATCGTTCTTTTTCTGTTGAGTTCCTCTCGGCCATTTACAGTACGGCCGACATTTGTCTGGTTACGCCTATGCGTGACGGAATGAACCTGGTGAGTAAGGAATATGTTGCCTCCAGAACAAATGATGATGGTGTTTTAATTCTGAGTGAGATGGCGGGAGCCTCAAAAGAATTGAATGATGCGCTGATTGTGAACCCAAATAATATGGGTGATGTAATGGAAGCTGTAATTAAAGCTATAAATATGCCTTTGGATGAGCAAGTTATGAGGATGAAGAGTATGAGGGCGATAGTCAGCAAATTTAATGTATACAGATGGGTTAAAAATTTTATGGATAAATTGACAGAAGTAAAAACACTACAAGCCTCTTTATTAACCAAACACGCTGTAGCAGCGGTTAGGGCCAAAATTGCAGAGGATTATGCAAATGCAAAAGAAAGATATATATTTTTAGACTACGATGGCACTTTGGTAGGCTTCAATTCAGATATAGACAAAGCAGCGCCAGATGAGGAACTTTATTTTATTTTAGAACAACTGACACTGAATCCACTGAACCGGGTTGTCATAGTGAGCGGCCGCAAGTACGAGACCCTACAAAACTGGTTTGGCCATTTGAAATTAGATATGATTGCAGAACATGGTGCCTGGCAGAAATATCAAGGAAGCGATTGGAAACCCTTACCTTTGCTTACCGATAAATGGAAACATGAGGTAAGAACAGTATTGGATACCTATACCGATCGTACACCAGGATCATTTATAGAAGAAAAAAGTTACTCGCTAGTTTGGCATTACCGTAAGGTTGAAGAAGGATTAGGGGAATTAAGGGCCAATGAAATTATCAATCACCTAGGGGTATTTATTGCCGATAAAGGATTGCAGATGATGCCCGGTAATAAAGTCATCGAGTTTAAAAATATAGAAGTCAATAAAGGTAAAGCAGTACAGAACTGGCTATATGATAATCATCCGGACTTTATACTTGCTTTAGGCGACGACCATACCGATGAGGATATTTTTAAAACATTATCTCCAGAAGCCTATACAATAAAAGTAGGCAGCAATATTTCAGCTGCCCGTTATTATTTAAAAGATTATCATGAAGTAAGAGATTTATTGAAAGGATTGATTCAATAGCTAATTAAAGAAATACAGGTCTGTCTAGCTTAATAGCAATACGATGGGCGGCATTCATCAGGCCTACATGACTGTAGGCCTGAGGGAAGTTGCCCCATTGACTACCATCTACTTCATCCACATCCTCACTAAAGAGTAACAAATGGTTGGCATATTTAATAATAGATTCAAACTCTTTAATGGCATCATCAATTCTTCCTACACAAGCCAATGCTTCAATATACCAAAAGGCACAAATCAGAAATGTGGTCTTTGGTTTTCCAAAATCATCTGTGTGTAAATACCTGTAAAACAATCCATTTTCTGTCCTCAGTTCATTCTCTAGTGCAATTAAATGATCCTTGGCTTTTTGGGAATTTGGATCCAGGTAATTCATCAGAATAAGTTGCAAAGTGCTGGCATCCAGGTGTGGACTATCTATTGCATGGGTGTATACTTTACGTACAGGATCATAGCAATCTTCAATATGTTTTGCCGCCTTGTCAATTAAAACCTGAGCCCTCTCTTCATAAACACTATTTCCTATTGTTTTAGCCATTTTCAATGCTGCATTGGCACCAGCCCACTGGAAGAGATTGGTATAGCAATGTGTATTGGCAATGTTTCTAAATTCCCATATACCTGCATCTTTCTCGTCGATAGTACGTTCAATTTTTTTGAGCAGATAATCCAACCACTTTTCAGAGTCCTTTCTTTCCGAGTAAATGAAACGTGAATCTGTATAAAGTGGTAGCATAGAAACCAATACCTGACCATAAATGTCATTTTGGATATGCTCAAAAGCTTGGTTTCCAACTCTTACAGGCTTGTTACCTAAATAACCATCGATATTATCAAGGATACGTTCGGTCAGCACCCTTTCACCTGCAATGCCAAATAAAGGCTGATAGCGTTGATCGTCTCTAAACGAAATATCGGTTACGTACCCAAAGTACTTTTCCATTTCCTCAAAATGTCCGATATGGTTTAAAGCAGTAATCACATAATAAGTATCCCGCATCCAGCAGTACCTATAGTCCCAGTTACGCGTACTTCCCTGCGATTCTGGTAAACTAGTTGTACTTGCTGCGATAATCGCTCCAGTGTCTTCATACTGATGTATTTTGAGCGTTAAAGCAGAACGTATCACCAGCGACTGGTAAAATCCTGCTATTGTGGTATGTTTAATCCAAGTGCGCCAATATTTGATGGTTTCTGTTAAAAATCTATCGGCAGTACTGATGATAGGTGCTCCCAACTCATGTCCATAAGTAAGAATCAGGTATTTCGCTTCATTTAATGCAAAATACTTTTCATCTTCAATATAGCTTAATGAAATGTTGGTACTGAGTTGCATATCATCATCCGCGCCCTGAAATTCGATATGGTTGCTACCACGATGTCCAGTTTGAACAATTGTACCATAATCATAAACGGGTTTACACCTTACGCAAATCCTGGGCTCCCCTTCCAACGGTTCAATTTTTCTGATTAACATTAGCGGTTTAAAGTAGCGTTCAAACTGATGAAATCGAGGTGCATAATCCACTATTCGGTACTTACCTTCAGGATTACTGATTTCAGTGCATAATACATTGGTATTTTCGAGGTAATATTGTCTTGAAGTATATTCACCTTTTGGAAGAATAGAAAATTCACCACCTTGTTTTTTGTCCAGTAAACCACCAAAAACAAAACTGCTGTCGAAGCGTGGCCAGCACAGCCAATCTACATTTGTGTTTTTGTTGATATGAGCAAGGAATGCGCAATTTCCGATAATTCCAGTCTGGTAAGTGTGTCTTTCTGTCATAAATAATAGCAATTGATCTATTATAACAACAGGAAGGCTGTGGTTTTGTTCATTTTAAAGATAAATACTGATGTTATTTGATAAAATTATTATATAAACTGTTAATAGACAGGCGTAGTATATCTTGGAATCCGTCTTTATATTTAGGGTTGCAGCCATTGTTAATCACTACTATTCCGAACTTTTCTTTTGGGTCAAAGAACATAGCACTAAACAGGCCATAAGCAGAGCCTGTGTGTCCTTTTAGACTAATGCCTGGAATCAGATTATCTGCAGTTGTAATTGCCAGACCATATTTACTAGAGGCTAGTACTGGAGTCTGCATCAGCTTTGCACTCTTTTTAGAGATAATCCTGACCCGGTTTGCCTTGCCATAATTCATATGCATGATCATATCTTTGGCCAGATCTGTGGCTGAAATCTTAAGTCCCCCGGTTGGTGAGAATATTGGCGTACTATAACCCATTTTATAAGTTCTCAAATCATCAGCCCTGGAATCATATGCTGCGGGTGAGGCTATTAAAGTTTTTTTCAGCGTATCATATTCATACAGTGTTGCAAAACGCTTAGCATCTAAAGAATCAATACAATAACCGCCATAGATATCCAAGGGTTTTAGGATATGTTGAACAATGTAGTTGTCAAAACGTTCTCCAGAATATTTCTCTATTACTGCGCCTGTCAAGTTATAATTCAGGTTACAATACCTGTAACCTTTGCCAGGTTCATAATTATTATAGCATTTTTCCCAATTGACATTCTTTTCAGGATTGATGTTATCAAGGTTAAAATAACCCTGACTATCATTTATACTAGAGCTATGGGACATCAGCATTTTTAAAGTGACGACTGTTTCCGGATATTTAGGATTCCTTATTTTAAAGCCAATAAGCTTAGATATATCATCATTTAAAGACAATTTACCAACCTCTACCAATTGCATAACGGCGGTTGCAGAAAAAGATTTAGATATAGATGCAATTCTGAAAATGTCAGTATCAGACAGTGCTGTATTACTTTCCTTGTTTTTAAAACCAAAGGAATGTGTATAAATGATCTTACCTTTTTTAACCACAGCAACGGATAGGCCAACTGCATCCAGATCTTTCATAATACTTTGTATTTCATTTTCGGCATTTGTAATGTTTGATTGTGCGTTTGCAGTAGTTGAAAAAAGGATGATTAACGACAGTGGAATAAGACACTTAAGAGAATTGATCATATCTGGGGTTTTATATAAATGGGTGTAACCATTTTGGATACACCCATTCCTATGTTGTGCCTGCCCTACGCGGATCACCCACTCACAGGACTTTTTTGTCGTTTTAAATATGGCTTCTTAATACTGATAACAATTTACGGAAAAAATTGATTTTAATTCACAACAATTTTATTCACAAATCCACATTTTGCCAATTATTACTCTGTAGTTTAAAGAATGGATTAAGTTTTATCGGTTTGTAAAGTTATATTTGTGCAGTAAAACACATTAAAACTCATATTATGGCCTCATTAATCAGTTTATCAGCATTATCACTAATCATCATGGTTACTGCTTTTTATTTAACATTCAGAAAAAAAGACAATCATAACAGCGGACACTAATTTCCGCTGCTAGCTATTTCTTTTGCCTTTGATCAGCATTTTCATGGCATGCTCCATTGTACCAGCTTTAATTACTTCCCCAGAGTTCACGAAGTAAATCTCATCTGCATTTTCAATGGTGTTTAGTCGGTGGGCAATGATTACCAATGTAGTTTCCGTTGGTAACTTCTTAAGAATGTCACTTAATAATTTCTCTGTAATGGTATCGATGTTTGCCGTAGCTTCATCCAATATCAGTAGCTCAGGCTTACGCAAGACCGCTCTCATAAAGGCAATTAGCTGTTTCTGACCCAAACTTATATTGTCAGAATTGGATAACACCTCGGTTTCCAGTCCTTTGTCGAACAAGGCCAGTAAATCATCAAGGTGTGCTTCTTTAATTACTTCTTCCAATTGCTCATTGCTGAAGTCTTTATATTCGGTATTGCTGTATAAGATGTTATCCTTTACTGTTCCTGTAAATAAAAAGGGCTCCTGTAAAATAAAACCGATTTTGTTACTACGTTCTTCGGCAGTAAAAGAGCGAATATCTTTTCCTGCCAGTAAGACCTCCCCTTTTGTGGTATCATACAAACGGGCCATAAGCGAAGCTGTAGTCGTTTTTCCACCACCAGTAGGACCAATTAAAGCGTATGTTTTTCCCTTTTGTAGTTCAAAACTGATATTGTGCAAAATCTCTTCGCCACCAGCGTAAGAGAAATGAACGTTTTTAAATGCAATAAGCGCATTAGTCTGATGCGTATGTGTATCCGTGATAACTTTAAGGTCACTTTCTAAAGATAAGATCTGCGAGATTCTGTCCCAAGCCGCCATTGCCACCTGGAATGTGCTCCATAAAGCAGCCAGTTGTCGAAGGGGATTATAAAAGTTTATTGCATAAGAAAGATAACTGATTAATAAACCCACAGAAAACTCTCCAATTGAAATCAAGTGAATACCATAGAGCAATACAATCAGCTGAGCAGCACTAGAGAAGAAACCAAATACAGGGACAAACATCGTATTGGCAATACCTGCACCAATAGCGGTCTTGTAGTTCTCTGTATTAGTTTCATTAAATCTTTTTCTGAAATAATCGCGACGATTAAAGGCAATGATCACTTTAAAGTTATTGAGGCTTTCCTGAATTCCGGCGCTCAGGTTTCCTACACTTTTTAAGTTTAGAGCATTCTTTCTTTTTACCCAGGCAGAAACGACTGTAGCGAATAATAAGATAAACAGACCCGGAACAAGTGTAGCAGCACCAAGTTTAAAATTGATGACCAGTAAAAATACACCAGCGCCAATCATGGTAAAAATGCTACTTAGAAACTGCATCAGCGATTGTGAAAAGAACTGATTAAGCTTATCCGTATCATTATTTACCCTTGAAATCAAATCACCCGCTTTATTCTGGCTAAAGAATGCTACCGGGAGTTCTTGTATCTTACTGAAGATGGCATTCCGCAAAGTATATAAAGTCCGCTGTCCCACTCCTCCCATCAATTTAGTTTGCAGGTAGCCTGTAACCAAAGTAAGCAGGTACATGCCAAATAGAATAGCAGCATACATGAGCACCCCATTATATTGTTTAGTGCTGATATAATTATCTATCGTATGACCAATAATAAGTGGTGACAATAAGAGTAATGTAGCATTGATGATCATTGCAAAAAAAGCGAGTAGCAGATTTTTGCGTTCATGTTCAATAAGCTTTAGCAGCTTTTTAAGCACTGCAAATGTTGATTTCTTTTCTTCCTTACCAGTAATATGGTTAAGATTGTAGTTCATAATTGCTGGTACTTTGTTGTGAGTTGAAAATTTGAACGTATTCAGGACTGCTGCTCATGAGTTGTTGGTGTGTGCCTTGTCCTATGATCTCACCTTGCGTGATGAGTATTACATGATCATAGTTTTGTACTGCTGCAATTTTCTGAGTTACAGAAAGTAAAGTAAGGCCAGGGAAATTCCGCTGTACATTTTCCAAGATACGTTGTTCCGTATTGTTGTCTACCCTTGCTGTAAAATCATCCAACAATAAAACCTTAGGGTTTAAAGCCAATGCACGAGCTAACATGATCCTTTGTTTTTGTCCGCCTGATAAATTAGAGCCCCTTTCCGATACAATGGTATTCAGCTTTTCAGGAAGAGTATCTATAAAGTCCCTTAATTCAGCAGTTTCAATTGCCTTTTCTAAAGATTCATCGCTCACCTGGTCATTAAAAGCAATGTTCTCTCTGATGCTCATGTTAAAGATGATACTATCCTGAAACACAAAACCAACCTGATTATGAAAAGTTTCCTGGTTATAATCCGACACTGGTTTATCATCAAACAAAATCTCACCACTATCCGGTTTAATTAATCCTGTCAGTAAATATAATAACTGCGTTTTACCGGCAGCAGTTGGACCAATGATCGCAGTTTTTGAACCAGGTTTCAAACTAAATGAAATGTCCTTAAGCACAGGTTTCTGTCCATAAATAACATTGATGCCTTTCATTTCCACAAGTCCTTTCAGCTCTGCTGTTATGGTGCCAGAAGCAGTATCATTATCCTTATTTAATACATGAGATATACGTCCATAAGATGCTGTAGCCTGTGCAATTACATTACTCATAAAGCCAATTACTATAATTGGGAAAATAAGCATGGCCAGGTAACTATTAAAAGCTGCGAAATCACCGAGGGTCATTTTATCAGATATCACATAATGTCCACCTAATAATAAGATGGTTAACCCGGCAAGATTGGCAACGAATATAATTACAGGTATTAGTCCCGCAAACAGATTTAATATAGAAAGGCCAAGCTCTTTAGCTTTAGTATTGGCTGATAAGAACTTTACATATTCCAGTTGCTGGGAATTAATAACGCGGATTAGTGCTGCTCCAAGAATACTTTCATTAATCACCTTATTTAGCCAGTCTATTACTTCCCTGCTTTGTTTAAAAAGTACGCTTACTTTTCTGATGACTAAAAAAAATGTGATTCCGATAATTGGGATGATTGCAATGATAGTCAATGCTAATTTCCAATTGATGGTTAACAACAGAATGGTGGCTCCAAAAATGATAAATATGGAAGAGGTGATAGAAACTATAGCCTGTGCTATAAATACTTTAATTGAGTCAACGTCTGCCGTAAGGTTGGTCAATAATTTGGAAGGGTTTGACTGCTCAATGTAAGCATTGCTTTGCCTTGAAATTTGATCTGCGAGTTTCGTTCTCAGGTCTCTTGCTACTTTCTCTGAAGCGTAAGTTTGAATGATGCTTTGCAAAAAGGTAAACAGCAGTACAAAAAGTATTGCCACAGAGAACTTGATAAGAATACTTTGCAAATCAAACGTACCATTAGTATAAGCATCTATCCCATTGGCAATGATTTTTGGTAAGAGCAAGTTTACCCCGTTGCTGATCAACGCAAACAGTAGTAGTAAGATAATCAGCCCTTTGTAGGGCTTTAGAAGGTTAAGAATATTTGGTTTTCCAGTTGTACTGGTTTTTTTATTCATAGTGTAAAGCTATCCATTATTTTCATGGATTGTATAGCCTGATCTGCAGAACATGGATTAATTGTTTCTCCCTGGAAATATCTAACCACCTCAGCAATCATTGGCTGTTGAACATGTTGTAAGGCGTCAAATATAAATTCTTCTTCATTCCCATCTTTGCTTAAGGTTACTTTATGTCCAAACATGGGGAAGTTAATTCGTCCATTTGTTCCAATAATTTCACAAACATCCCTGTTTTCAGCTGCAGAAAAGCACCAGTTACCATTAAATACTACTCCATTTTTAAACAAAATATGCCCAGTCACCATATCATCCACTCCATAAGTGTTTCCTTGATTTAAAGAAAGTCCCTGAGATTGTTCCACTGCTCCGAAGAAGTGAATCATCAAGTCGAGCTGATGAGGGGCCAGATCATGAAATAAACCACCACCAGAGATGGCAGGATCCATACGCCAGTTACTTTCCGAATTTGCAATTAAATCAGATTTTGGGGGCTGTAGCATTTGTAGTTGTACAAGTTTTACCGTTCCAATTTCATTATTTTCTAAAAGTGACTTTACTTTTTGAAACATAGGTTGCTCACGTCTATAATGAGCAACCGATAACTTTGCATTATATTTTGAAGCTGCATTTCTCATGCGTATAGCAGCATCTGCATTTAAAGTCATTGGCTTTTCTACATATACAAATTTACCTGCTGCCATAGCTTTAATAGCATACTCCTCATGTTGTAAAGGAGGGGTAGCAATATAAATTGCATTTATTTCAGGATCATTAATAATCATGTTTACATCATCATACCATTTAGGTACCTGATGGCGTGTTGCATAATCTCTGGCTTTTTCACCATCACGACGCATTACAGCTAATAATTTAGAATTGGCTACTTTGTTAAAGGCAGGACCGCTTTTAACTTCAGTTACATCTCCGCAACCAATAATGCCCCATTTAATTACTTCCACTTCTTTTCTCCCCAGCATGTTTCTAACTTTCTCTATAAAATAGTTAGGTTTATTACTTAATGATATCTCCATTCTATAAATTATCTATATAGGTAAAAAAAGTTATAATTAAATACATAAGCATTTTTTAGGCCATAAACAGAATGTTACTTTGTGCAATTTACGGATAAAGCCTATTGATCACAAATAAAATGTTTCTAAACAAAAAAGCTTTTCTGTTTGTTAAAATAGAAAGTTAAAGCTGATTATAGCTTTAAACACTATTGAAAACATTTAAATAAGAATCTTATGAAAAAGCTAATTTTTACTATTGTTTTAGGAAGTGTTATGGCATTTGGAGCAAATGCGCAAATACAAAAAGGAAATGTGATGATAGGAGCAAACTTGTCGGACATTAAATTTGGGTTAGATAAGCCTAACGTATTCACATTTAATGTTAGTCCGAAGGCAGCATGGTTTGTACAAGACGGACTTGCTATCGGAGGTGAGGTTAATCTTGGTATCGCAACACAAAAAGGAAGCGGAACAGATTTTAACTATGGAGTTAGTGCTCTAGGAAGGTATTATGGAGAAACAGGTGCAAATGAAATTGTTAAGAGCTCCAGGTTCTTTGGAGAAGCTACAGTTGGTGTTCAGGGTTATAATCCATCAGGAGGTGGTAGTACCAATGGATTAGGTTTTTCATTTGGTCCAGGCTTTACCTATTTCGTTACACAAACAATTGGCCTTGAAGCCTTATTGAAATACAATGGTGTTGTTGGTTTCGGTACCAGTGCCTATGCTCATAACATTGGAATAGGTGTTGGATTTCAAATTTATCTACCAGGAAAAAGTACAGCTAGAAAAGTTGAACGAGATATGAAATAATATAAAATCAAAAAATATTTGGTGAATAAGAATAAATTAGTACTTTTGTGGTGAGAGCGTTAATTTAACGGGGGTAAGTCTTAGGACCTATCCCCGTTTCTTTTTTAGTCCGCCCTACTTATCAAACTTTTGCCCTTACAGGTTATTATTTCTAAAGTTATATTGCTTTACCACATCCTCTGGTACACCCTCCCATTTGTTTGGTGTATTTCCAGCATACCCTAAATCTTTAACTCCCATTTCAGTGGTGAAAAATCCTGAAGCAGTCAGATCTCTCATGAGGTTAAAAAAGGCTACGCCTTGTTCCATTCCTGGTTTTACTTTTCTTGGATAGGCTATCAGATCTAGCATTTGTGTTTGCTGGCTTGCTGATGCATCTTTAAATGGCTTCTCAAATCTGTTTAAACATTGTAGATCCAGCCATTTTAATCCGCCCCTCATGGGAAGTTGATGATAGGGTAAATCCTTTACAATAAATTCTATAAACTCAGGAACTTTCGCATCTGTAGCACTTCCTGATTTTTCATCTTTTGGAATAATGATATCTGATAAAACAGCAATAGTAGCCATTTCATGTGCACTGAAAAACTTTTCTTCATGTAGTTTTTTATCTCTGGCAATTTCGAACTCCTGTCTGCCAGGTTGTTCCGACTCACTGGATTCACCTGAAAGTTTAGGACTCTTCTCGCCAGGTTTACATGCATCAAGTAGTACTGACGCACTGATGGTGGTCAGCCCAAGGATTTTTAATGATTGACGTCTGTTCATGTTATTAAATATTTTGCTTCTTCTTTTGATCCAGAATATATTCAGCTGTTCTCATTGATAATGCCAGAATAGTCCAGGTGGCATTTTTATCTCCCTGTTGTACAAATGGTGCTGCATCAACTACGAATAGATTTTTACATTCGTGAGCCTGACACCATTTATTTAAGGCAGATTTCTTTGGGTCATTACCCATTCTTATGGTTCCTACTTCATGGATAATTTTACCCGGAGCAAGTAATCCGTAATTTGTTTCTGCCCCTTCTATATTTGAAGTTATGATAGCACCCATTGCATGCATCATTGCCTGGAAAGTCTCTTGCATATGCTTAGCCTGCTTAATCTCTTCGTCTGCCCATTTATAGTTGAAACGCAATACTGGAATACCGTATTTATCTACCACTTTAGGGTCTATTTCGCAATAATTGCTTTCTCTGGCAATTGCCGTTCCGCGACCAGCCATTCCTACGCGGGTTCCATAAAACCTTCTATAATCATCTTTTAAGGATGCACCATAGCCTCCTGGTTCTTTCATTTTGCCATTTCTATCAGGTACCAGCCCATTTAGATTATGCATGCCATCAGTAAAACCATAGGCTGGCATACCCATACCTCCCCAGTATTCTATATGATAACCACGTGGGAAATCGAGTTTTTTGTTGTCCAGCCACCATGGTGAATAGATATGAACACTACCAACACCGTCTTCATTATAACGCTTTCTATCCATTAATTGAGGTAAAAAACCACTTAAGCCGGCTCCGGTAGAGTCGTGTAAGTATTTACCAATAATACCACTGCTATTTGCCAGTCCATCAGGGTGAGCAGCAGATTTGGAGTTTAATAATATTCTGGCAGATTCACAGGCACTAGCTCCTAAGACTACTACTTTAGCATTTACCTGGTATTCCTGCATGTCTTTTTTATTAATATAGGATACCCCTATAGCTAAACCTGCTGAATCTGTCAATACTTCTCTTACCATTGCATTGGTAATGACGGTCAGATTTCCACTTTTTATTGCTGGAATAACCAGGCAGGAAGAGGAAGAGAAATCTCCATATACTTTACAGCTTCTGCCGCATTGTCCGCAATAAAAGCATGGTGCACGGTCAGTGTTTCCTGGTAAGGCTTCTGTTAATACTGAACCTCGACCTGGAATTACAGTTACACCTGTCTTTTCTCCTGCTTTTTTAATGAACAATTCATTTAAGCGGGGTTTTGGTGGTGGTAAAAAGATCCCATCTGGTTCATTTGGTATGCCCTCTACACTGCCGTAGACACCTATTAAGCGGTCTATTTTATCATAATATGGTTTTATTTCATCATAGGTTATTGGCCAGTCGTCTGTCAAGCCATCTTTACATTTAAAATCATCAGGTCCCATTCTTAGGGATATCCTACCCCAATGATTGGTTCTTCCCCCCAGCATTCTAGAACGAAACCAGGCAAATTCAGAATTGTTTTTTTGTGTATAGGGCTCGCCATCCAGCTCCCAGCCCCCATAGGAAGCATCGAAATCACCAAATGGTCGTGTAGTACTAGCACCTCTACGTGGCGATTCCCAAGGCCATTTTAGCTGTTGAGCGTGAAGACGTGGATCAAAGTCCTCACCGGCTTCTAACATCAAAACCTTTTGTCCGGCATTAGCCAGTACGTATCCAGCCATCCCTCCTCCTGCACCTGAACCAACTATAATTACATCATAATTTTTAGTTGATTTTTTAATCTGAAATTCATCCATATTGTATTATTCGTATTTGGTTACTGTAATTTATATCTTTTTGGATTATGATCTAAATATTTTCGGTAAAATATGCTTTATTGCATTTAATATTAGTATTCTAATCAATTGTTACCATTTAACGAAAATGAAGGTTGGACTTTAATTGAAAATCGCTTTATTTGTATAATTTTACCAACTAAATACTAACCAATTTTAATGCAGTCAAAACAATTTACCTGGCAAATAGCCTGGGACTATCAAGCATTTCGAGTAAAATTCATCATTGGAATGTTGATTCTGGTAGCCATTTTAATTTTCATCCCTCATTTCTTTTCGCATATAGAAACCAGAGAAGGTATTGAACTAAATGATTGGATGTTGAATATTATACCGGCAAAGGACGTTTCAGTACTGATATTTGCCGTTTTATATGGAATGATTTGTTTTCTGTTGGTCAGAATGTCGAAAAATACAATCATGTGCCTTACGGCTTTGTGGTCATTCATATTTTTATGTATTGCCAGGATCATCACCATATCATTAGTGCCATTAGATCCGCCTGCTAATATTGTTCATCTGTCAGACCCCTGCTCAATTTTTTTTTATCATGCGAATGTGATTACTAAGGATCTATTCTTTTCAGGACATACAGCTACTGTTTTTTTAGTGGCACTTTGTTTAGAGCGTAAACGTGATAAGATGATCGCATTTACGGCTACTGGAATTATTGCTGTATTGCTATTGATCCAACACGTACATTATACAATAGATATTGTTGCAGCTCCAATATTTATGTGGATTTGCTGGTATCTGGGGAAAGCGATGGCTAAAATTTAGTGATTTTGTTATCTAGTAACTAAAGGGAGGTTGTACTCCCTTTAGAACTAAATATATACGAGAACGTACCAAATGTGAAATTCATTTTAGTAAAACCTGACGCACTAGCATGCGTCAGGTTTTGGGTTTTTATAGGGGGATGATTAAAAGTAGAAAAGATTGAATTCTCACGCAATTATATTACGCAAACGCTATGTTTTACGTGGTAAATGATTACTTTAACGTGGTGAACGAAATGTGCCAAGTTGATTAAGATGGCAATTATGCTATTCGATACTTTTGAATTAACTTTGAAAACTGGTGTAATATTGAAATAATAAAATATATTAAGCAATAACGTGTTTGTAATCGTAAATATAGCTAAGTTTAGTGAAAAATTTAATTAACGTATAGATGACAGATAAATTAAACTGCGTTATTATTGATGATGAAAAACATGGCATTGAGCTATTGTCTGAATATATTGAAGAATTGCCAAATTTAACACTCTTAAAGTATTATACTGATCCATTGGCTGCATATAGGAACATTACCTGGGAAGACCATATTGATATTATCTTTTTGGATATTGATATGCCGGGTATGACTGGCATAGAGCTAGCCAGAATGATAAGGCACAAATCTAAATTCCTTGTAATTACTACTGCTCATACCAAATATGCAGTTGAAGCCTTTGGCATTTATGCCAATGACTATCTTTTAAAACCTATTTCTTTAAATAACTTTGCAATCGCAATTAATAAGATGATAGATTTTGACAAGCTTGGAAGAGATAGGATCAAACCTAAGACTTCCGACTTTTTCTTCATTAAAACAGATCAGAGTCAAAAATATATAAAAGTCAATCTGAAAGATCTTGTAGCTGTTGAAGGCTTGAACAATTATGTAAAACTACATACTATTAATTCAATGTATGTAGTTTATTTAACAATCAAGGAGGTAGAACATAAATTAGAGGGTGATAAATCTTTTATCAGGGTTCAGCGATCCTTTATTATTTCAATCGATCATGTAAATAAAATTGAAGGTTCTTCGATAACCTTAAATAATAACCTGGAAGTCCCTTTGGGTGCTACATATAAAAAGCAGTTCTTATCATATTTAGAAGATAAAACATTAAGATCCAACCGGGGAGTTCCGGAGTAAATTATAAAACGAACTATCTTTTTGATTAAAATACAAATACCCGCTCTGTTTTAAACTGTACAGATATACTTGATTACCATTGCATATAATGAAGAACTACTTAAGAAAAATACTATTGTTTTTAATGAAGTATAAAATTCATTTTATAGCATGGTTTTTCTTTATTTTCTATGAAATTGTTTTGACGGGTATATTAAGAGGCTACTTTGCAAGCTTCGGAAATTACTTTGTATTTTATGTTTTCAATATATTTTTGTTCTACTTCCATGCACATGTTGTACTACCTACTGCCTACAAGCAACAAAAACAGACATTCTGGGTGCTTCCTCTCCTGGTAATTATAGAGGTAATAATATATGTACCCTTAACTATTGGTGCTGTAGCACTTTTGCAACAATATGCCGATCTTACGATCTCTACAAAAGCAGCAATAAATAAAACATCCGTAGGTAACGGAGTTTGGAGAGCTATTTACTTTATTCTTTTTTCTTCTGGTTATTATTATTTAACGAGCTATTTTAGAGAGCGCAAAAATGCTCAGCAAGCTGAAAAGGACAGGCTATGGATGATTATTGAAAATCAAACAATACAATCTGAATTAATCAAAACCCAGTATGCGCATTTAAAAGCTCAGATTAATCCACACTTCCTATTCAATACATTGAGTTTCATTTATACCAATATCCGTAAAACTTCTCCGGAAGGTGCTGAAGCTGTATTGTCTTTATCTGAAATGATGAGGTTTGCCTTACGCGATGAAACTGAAAATACACTCATCCCGGTACCTTTAGAGATTGAACAGATTGAAAACTTGATTAAGCTTCATACACTTAAATCGGGTAGTCCATTAAACCTTACCTTAAAGTACGATAAGACCTTGGATAACATTGAAATTATCCCTCTGGTTATGCTTACTCTGGCTGAAAATATCTTTAAGCACGGTGATTTGACTAAACCTGATAAACCTGCTGTAATGTCTGTGAGTTTTGACGGGAATACTATATTGATTGAAACCAGTAATTACATCAATTCTAATTATGTTCGCCAGAGCCATAATATTGGCCTGGACAATACTGTAAAGAGATTAAAACTGATTTATGGTGATAATGCGGTTCTTAGTTTTAATAGGGATAGCACTGGCTATTTCAATTTGTATGTAAGAATTAACTTGTTCAACCCAGAAAATTCTGTGCATCCTGAATTTAGGAAGGATGAATATGTTCCTGACTTTCTCTCCAAATAATCTGGCGATATATGTTAAAATAGAAAAGCCTCCGGAATTTTTCTGGAGGCTTTTCTATGTAATTGCAATAAATACTTAAGATTTAGGATCTAATGCAGCATTGATTCTTACTAATAAATCTTGTAAGTGATATTTGCTCATACCTGTTGCAGTAGGTATTGCTGTACGGATTTCTCTTGCAAGCGTTGTTAAATGAGCTCTACCTATACTCGAAACATCCGAACTGGTTGGATCGGTTACTCTCATACCCGGGAACATTGATCCACCTGTTGAAGCTGCAGGTGCTTTAATTAATTTAGCCAGGTTGTCTATATATGCCTTTTGCAGATTTCTTCTATAAACATCAATGGTTTTACGTGAAGACAATTCTGTCCATACTCCGGCCTTTAAATCAGTAAACAAGTTGCCGATAGTATAAGCTTTTGCACCGTTTAAAGCTTCTGCATTGATCAGCTTATTAATAGTGTTTGGGTTCAATAGTCTGCCCAAAACATTCTTTTGAGTACCCTGGAATATATCAACTGGATTTAAACCTGTACGTTCTATCAGTTCCTTATTGATTAACCATGTTGGTGTAGCAAATAACTGACTGTTTAGGAAAGTCATAGCTTCTTTTTGTTTTGCAAATGGTACATGTTCAAACGATGGACCTTTTTCTTCAACACTTTTTGGTGAAGTATAGATACCACCTACATGCTTAACTACGTGCCCCATATAACGACCCCATTGTCCTACCACTTCAGTATAAAGTGTTTTGGCATTGGCATAACCTTCGTTAGGTTCTTTACTCCATGTTAGGATATTTGGTAACACGCGTTTCAGGTTTTTAATACCGTAAGTTGATGCCAGCATAGCATTGTCACCAATATCTTCACTTTGGTTACGTGGATCATCAGGGTCAGATTCTGTACCAAAGGTTAAACGCTTGTTTGCACCTACCCTTTTGATAATCGTTTGATTTGAATAAGTAGCTTCATCTGCTGGTGTATTAAATTCAGGTAACCATTTATAACCCCATTCAATTGCCCATAAATCATAATCTCCAATTCTTGGAAAGATGCCTTTTGCAGTTACATTATCTTCTGGTTGAGCTACGTAGTTGAACCGAGCATAATCCATGATTGATGGTGTATGGCCATTTTTTTCTACCCATTGCTTGTCTCTTAGTTTTTCTACAGGAACTGTTGCTGATGAACCAAAGTTATGGCGTAAACCTAAAGTATGACCAACTTCATGTGAAGAAACAAAGCGAATCAGCTCTCCCATTAGTTTGTCATCAAACTTCATTTTACGTGCTTGAGGATCAATTGCAGAAGCCTGTATGAAATACCAGTTTCTTAACAACAACATGATATTGTGGTACCAGTTGATATGTGTTTCTAGGATTTCTCCTGTACGTGGGTCATGAACATGCGGACCACTTGCATTTGGAATGTCAGATGGCTTATAAACGATTACGCTATGTCTGGCATCATCAATATTCCATGCCGGATCATTTGGTGCTTCTTTAGCTACGATGGCATTTTTAAAGCCTGCTTTTTCAAAAGCAACCTGCCAGTCGTTTACACCTTGAATAAGATAAGGAACCCATTTTTTAGGTGTTGCCGGGTCAATGTAATAAACAATTTGTTTTTTAGGTTCAACCAGCTCGCCTCTTTTGTATTTTTCTACATCTTCAGCTTTTGGCTCTAAACGCCAGCGGGTAATCAAAGATTGATTTTTAACACCATGTGGGTTTGCATCAAAATCTACATATCCGGTAGCAAAATATCCTACACGAGCATCAAAGAACCTTGGCTTCATTTGCTTAGATGGCAAAAGTACCATTGAACTGTTTAGTTCGTAAGTAGCTGGTGTTGCACTTGGAGCAGCTCCACCCATCATGCTACCTGGCATTTGTGGAGCAGATTTCATATAGGTCTTAAGAGTTCTTATTTCTATATTCATAGGATAAGCCTTAATTTCCTTGATATAACTTCTATCGGGCAACTGATTAGCTAAAGACAATCTTTTCTTAACTGATGCATCAAAGAAGAAAATATCATTATCACTGTTCATATAGTCTGTAACATCAATAACAACTCCTTTAACACCTGAAATTGAATCTTTAGCAAATGCTTTGATATCAAAAGAAGCAACTAAAGGTTGGATATTTGAACTCATTACTGATTTGAACATTCCGTGTTCTGTAGTATCATTCGAGCGCTCTCTGAAAGAAACACTTTTAAGGTATACTTTGTTAGAAGGACCTTTTTCGAAGCTGATTACATTATCGCCGATATGATCGCCACCGTAACCCATCATCGAGGCACGATTTCCTGCTGCTGCTTTACTAATTCTGTTAACTGTTAATATTTCTCTGCCTAATAATGAGTCAGCAATTTCAAAGAAATAACGGTCTTCAACATTATGAACTTTAAACAAACCCTTATCGGTTTTGGCTTTAGCAGTAATCACCTGGCTATATGGTTTTGGGCCAGTTGATGGTGCCCCCGGACGGTTCATGGCATTAGGATTGCCTGCTGGTGCAGCCGTAGCCGGCACAGGTGTTGGGGTTTTCGGTTTTCTTTTTTGCGAAAAACCCTGATAGCTGGTACACAATAGTGCCAGTGCGATCAAACTTAATTTATTCATTTAGATTATTAATTATAAGATTAGTTGGTTGTATGATATAAACCTATAGTTAGGGGCAACAGTATAAAATACCAATTGCCCCTAAAACAAAATTTATAAGGTTATTATTACTTGGCTTTATAAGCAGCTATACCGCTTCTTAAATAATCAGCATATTCTTTAGCGTTAAAGTTTGCACCCTGTGGGGCAACTAAAGGATTAAGGTCTTGTCCAGCCAGCACATATAAAGGCTGTGCATTGGAAGCATATCTTGTAGCCTGGAAATCAAGGTTCCAATAACCAATATCATCGGTATTGCGTTTCAGGATTTTAGAATAATGAACTTTCTCTGCAGGCATCTTAATGTTACGGTCATCAACATATAACTGAATAAGTACATATTCCTCTTTAATCAATCTTGCGACTTCCTGGTCAATCCATACCAGATCTTCCATTCTACGACAGTTTACACAGGTATGTCCGGTAAAGTCTAACAGAACGGGTTTGTTTACTTTCTTAGCATACGCCATTCCCTCATCCAGGTCAAAGAATACATTGAAGCCTACTGGTGCTTTTAAGGATTCACTATGTTTCACCTTAGAGGGGAAATCTGTTGAACCACTGGAAGCTGCCGGTCCATGTGCATTTAAGATGAAATCCTGAGTATTCATTGGCGGCGCAAGTCCACTCAATACACTTACAGGAGCTCCCCATAATCCAGGAACCATGTATACCGCAAAAGAGAACGACAGGATCGCAAAGAACAACCTTGGTACAGAAACATACTTCAAGTCGCTATCGTGTGCAAACTTGAGTTTGCCCAACAGGTACATTCCCATCAGTGTAAAGATCACAATCCACAGTACTAAGAAAATCTCTCTGTCGAACCATTCCCAATGCCAGGCTAAATCTGCTGATGAAAGGAATTTTAAGGCTAATGCCAGTTCCAGGAAACCTAAACATACTTTTACGCTATTCAGCCATCCACCAGATTTAGGCATACTGCTTAAAAATCCAGGGAAGATTGCCGATAAAGTAAATGGTAAAGCTAAAGCCAGTGCAAATCCGAACATACCAATTGCCGGAGCTAACAACTCCCCTTTAGAGCTGGCCTGCACTAATAAAGTCCCAATAATTGGTCCTGTACAAGAGAAAGATACCAAAGCTAAAGAAGCGGCCATAAAGAAAATACCGCCTAAACCTTTACTGTTGTCTGCCTTACTATCGATCTTGTTAACAATAGAGCTTGGTAAAGTAATTTCGAAGGCTCCAAAAAAGGAAACCGCAAATATCACCAGGAGAACAAAGAACAGGAAGTTGAATAATCCACTGGCACTTAAAGCATTTAATCCTGCAGAGCCAAAGATCACGGTGATCAATAAGCCGAAAGCCACATAAATGACAATAATAGAAAGTCCGTAGATTAAAGCCTGACCAACACCTTTACTTTTGCTCCCAGCACGGTTTGTAAAATAGCTAATGGTTAAAGGCACCATTGGGAATATACAAGGCATCAGGAAAGCTAAAAAGCCACCGATGAGACCCGCAATAAAAGTTTCCCAAAGGGTTTTTTCTGCTTCAGAAGTATTTGAACTTACACCAGCAGTTGTTGCTGTTGCATTTTTCGTGGTGTCTACAGCGCTTTTTGCGCTATCAATATTTTTAAGGCTATCCGCTTTTACAGGAGCAACAGCTGCTGTATCCGTTTCAGAACCCATCTCGGTAAATACAAGATCATCTATAGACGTATCTGCTTCCTGAGCGGAGGCAAAAGTTGCAGAACCTAAGAATAGAAATAGGTAAATGACAAGCATTTTCATGCTTGTCAAATAGTTTTTTAAAATCATTATTGGCTTATTTTACAGAAATTGAAAAGTCAACAGTTTCTGGAGGAAGACACTGAGCATCATCACATACCATGTATTCAAGCGTTCCTTTTACAATTGCATTTGCACCAGTAAGTTTTACTTTTTGTTGAAATACAGCCGTTTTTTCAAAATAACTAACGTTCATGTCAAATGATTTCTCAAATTTCACAATCGCTTTTGGTTCAGTAGTTTTGCCTACAGGCTTATAAGCTTTAGATGAAGCAAATGTAAAGCTTGTCTTCACAGGACCACCATCAGCCATATTCTGTGAATAGATATGCCATCCCTCATCAATTGTAGCCTTAAAGTACAAAGTAGCTTCTGTCTTTGAAGTTTTCTTTGCAGCATAACTCCATTTCACTGGTTTTAAAATTTGACTACTCGCAGATAAGCTAAATAGTATTCCAACGGTTAACAAGATTAGGTTTTTCATTTTAATTGTTTTTTTATGTGTTAGCAAACTTATGTATTTCCCGTAATATGCAAGTCATCTGAATTTAGAAAACAGAATTTATACTAAAAATATTACGTTAAAGGTACAAGTATGACTCTTTTTGAACTACTAGGTTTAATTTTTTTGAATTAAAATGAGCTTATTAACCTTACAATCCACCGCCGAGCGTACGATATAATTCAACTCTTGCATTTAGTTGTTCATTTTTTATCGTTGCCAACTCCAATTCGCTTTGCAGCGAATTGCTTTGTGCCGTAATGACTTCAAGATAATTTGCCATTCCGCTTGCAAATAATAAATTGGCATTTTTAACGGCTAACTGTAATGTATTTACCTTTTCTTTGGAAATTGCATACTGCTGTTTTAATTTCTCAATTTTAACCAATTCATCAGAAACCTCGGTAACAGCATTGAGAACCGAATAACGAAATTGAATTACAGCTTTTTCTCTATCTATTTTTGCCAGTTCATATTGTGTCTTTAACATTCTTTTTTGAAGCAATGGCTGGGTTATTCCACCTGCAACCATCCCAAATAAAGATGCTGGGATGTTGAACCAATTACTTGCTTTGAGACTGTTTACGCCTCCACTTGCCGTAATACGAAGTGATGGGTATAGGTTTGCTTTTGCTATTCCGAGCTTGGCATTGGCTATACTTAAGGATAACTCCGCATTTTTAACATCAGGTCTTTTATTGACCATAGCTGATGGAAATCCAGCTGCTGTGCTTTCATTAACCAGTGTATATTCCAGGTTTGCCGAACGTTTAATGATTCCGGGCAAATGTCCAGTTAAAAGGCTTAATGCATTCTCCTGGATTGTAATTTCCTGTTGAAGTCTGGGAATGAGTTGAGCAGCAACCAGTTGTTGTGCTTTTGCCTGTTGAATGGCCAGAGAACTAACTTGTCCTGCATCAAATTGAAGTTTTATCATTTTAAGTGTACTGTTGGTAAGTGCCAGATTTCTTTCTGCAATATCAATCTGTGCATCCAAAGTCATCAAGCTATAATACCCTTGTGCAACACTGGCAATCAATTGTGTTTGTATGGCGTTTTTTGCTTCTTCAGTTTGAAAATACCCTGCAACTGCTGCTTTTTTCTGACTCTTGATTTTACCCCATATGTCTGCCTCCCAGCTTAAGTTCAAACCCGCGTTAAAATCCTCAATATGATTGGTGTTTAAGAGCTGTGCCGTATTGAAACCATTATTTGATGGTCTGCTGGTACTTCCTGTTACCTGAAAATTTAATTGGGGTAAGTATTCCATCTTAGCCTGCCTGATGATTTGCCTGGCAGATTCAATGTTTTCAAATGCAATCTGCATATCGAAATTTCGAATCAGAGCAGTATCGATCAGGTCAATCAGTTCCATTTCCCGAAAAAAATCAGACACAGTCTGATTGACTATACTTGAGGAATCCGGTCTAAAGCTATTCCTGAAATGATCTGGAACAACTGATTGAGGAACAGTGATGTCTTTGGTTACCTTGCATCCTGAAATAATGCCTATTCCGACTACAACAATTAATGTTTTTATATATATATTCATTTTAGAATTTTTATGATTATGAATAGATAATTTCTGAATCAACTTTTACAACTGAATGTGTTTGTTGTTCAGGAATTACAGATTTACCAGATATTTTCTCCTGCAAGTGTTGAAAAATCACAAATAAAACCGGAATTAAAAGGAGTCCGAGTATTACCCCAAAAGCCATCCCTCCCGCTGCACCAATACTAATCGAGTGATTACCTTGTGCTGATGGGCCTATTGCAACAGTCATAGGTAAAAGACCAACAACAAACGCAAATGAGGTCATCAGAATTGGTCGTAACCTTAATCTCGCAGCATCTAAGGCGGCGTTGACTAATGAAAGGCCTGCTTTACGACGCTGTATTGCAAATTCTACGATTAGAATAGCGTTCTTAGCCAGTAGTCCAATCAACATGATCAGTGCAACTTGTACATATATGTTGTTTTCTATACCAGCTATTCCAATAAATATAAATACACCTAGAACCCCTGTCGGAACAGATAGTATGACCGATAGTGGCAAAATATAACTTTCGTATTGAGCAGCAAGCAAAAAATAAACAAATATTAAACAAAGAATAAATACAACGGTCGACTGTCCATTTGAGGAGATTTCTTCTCTGGTTTGTCCGGAAAACTCAAAGCCATATCCTGAAGGCAATTGTTGAAGGGCGACTTCTTCTATCGCATTAATGGCATCACCAGAGCTAAAACCAGGTTTAGGGATTGCATTTACCTGGATGGAATTGAACATATTATAACGTGAAGCCGTTTCAGAACCGTAAACTCTGGTCAACTTTACCAGTGTATTAATAGGAACCATCTCTCCTATTTTGTTTTTAACAAAAACCCGATCAATAGCGGATGGATCTGCACGGTCTGCTATATCTGCCTGTACAACAACGCGGTAATACTTTCCAAAACGATTAAAATCAGCTGCCTGTGTACTACCAAAATAGGCTTGCATCGTTTGTAATATATCCTGGACATTAACGCCCAGCTGGTTGGCTTTATCGTCGTCGACCTCCAATTGTAATTGAGGATAATCGGCCTTAAAAGTAGTGAAAGCAACAGCTATCTCTTTTCGTTTCATCAGTTCCGAAATGAAATCATTAGCTATCCCGCTGAATTTATCTAGCTTACCTCCTGTTTTATCCTGCAATACTAAATCTAAGGCTTCTACATTGCTAAAGCCTGGTACTGTTGGGAAACTAAACACAAAGAAATTTCCACCACTTATTTGCGCAAGTTTGGCTCTGATTTGATTTGTAATTTCATTAATATCCTGTATTTTACCTCTTTCATTAGCAGGTTTTAAAAGAACAAATACGACTGCAGATGAGGGGCTTGATGATGAGGTCAGTAGGTTAAAACCAGTTATAGCGGTAACAAACCGAGATGCCTCAAGGGAGCGTAATTCTGCTTCAGCCTGCTCCATAATTTTGGATGTTCCCTCTAATGATGTTCCGGATGGCGTATTTACAGCAACAGCAACAAAGCCTTGATCTTCTGTTGGAATGAAACCTGTTGGAGTAGTACGGACCATCCAAATGGTGGCTACAACTATGATGAGCAATGCGCCAATACTGATAGCTTTGTTTTTTATAAGAAACCTTAAACTACCAATATACCTATCTGTAAGTGCAGTAAAGCTTTTATTGAAGCCTGCAAAGAATTTTTCTTTAAAGCCCACTGTTGTTTGTCCAGCTTGTGGAGTATGTGTGTTTTTTAAAAATAAAGCAGCTAGTGCAGGACTTAATGTTAATGCATTAATGGCCGATATAATAATTGCAGTTGCCATGGTGAAAGCAAATTGCCTGTAAAATACACCAGTGGAGCCTTCGAGAAAGCCAACCGGTAAAAATACAGCCGACATTACCAATGTAATGGAAATAATTGCGCCACTGATTTCATGCATCGCTTCTGTGGTTGCCTGGTTTGCTCCAATGTGTTTTTGCTCCATTTTTGCGTGTACAGCCTCAACCACTACTATGGCATCATCAACTACAATTCCAATAGCGAGTACCAGTGCAAATAATGTTAGCAAATTGATTGAAAAACCAAATAGTTGCATAAAAAAGAAGGTACCCAGAATTGCAACGGGAACCGCAATAGCAGGGATTAAAGTAGATCTGAAGTCTTGAAGAAATATAAATACTACGATAAATACCAATATAAAAGCTTCAATCAGTGTATGTATAACTTGTTCAATTGATTGATCTAAGGCTACTTTAGTACTGTAAAAAATGTTATGTTTTACACCTTTTGGAAAATCTTTTGCAGCCTTTTCCATTAACTTATTAATGGAAATCTGTATTTCATTTGCATTAGAACCAGCAAGTTGAATAATTCCTAGAACAACTCCTTTTTTACCATTTAACCTGGTAAGACTATTATAAGAATATGCACCAAATTCAATTCTGGCAACATCTTTTAAACGTAATACAGAGCCATCACTGTTTGCACGAATAGCTATCTTTTCATATTCTTCAGGTTTGCTAAGCTTCCCCTTGTATTTTATGATATATTCAAAAACTTCCTTACTGCGTTCGCCAAAGCGACCCGGTGCAGCTTCTAGACTTTTGTCTTTTATGGCAGCCATAACTTCATTAGGAGTAAGCTTATAGGTTGCCATTTGTGTCGGATTTAACCAAATCCGCATTGAATAATCTTTAACTCCTCCAAATATACTGGCCGAACCTACTCCAGGAATACGTTTAATCTCTGGAATAATGTTAATTTGTGCATAGTTTGCAATAAAAGTCTGATCGTACTTCTGCTCATCTTCTGTGTACATTCCGATGGCCATAATAAAACTATTTTGCTGCTTGGCTGTAATAATTCCTTGTTGAACTACCTCCGTTGGCAATTGACTTGTAGCTTGTGTAACACGATTTTGTACGTTTACTGCAGCTTGATCTGGATCTGTACCTAGTTTAAAATAGACAGTAATGGCTAAGGTGCCATCGTTACTTGCTGTTGAGCTCATATAGCTCATATTCTCCACTCCGTTTATAGATTCCTCCAGAGATGGGGCAACGGAACGCAATACAGTTTCGGCGTTAGCCCCAGGATAGTTGGCCGTAACAAGCACAGAAGGCGGTGCTATGTCAGGAAATTGCTGTAAGGGTAATTTGGTAAGGCTTAAAACCCCTAGTATAACCAGTAAAATGGAGATTACGGTAGCCAGTACTGGTCTTTGTATAAATATTTTGAACATGATGCTTTATATTTGAGATGGGAGGTTAGTTTTTGGCAATCTTGTCTGTTGTCCTTTGCGGGGCTATTACTGTCCCCTCCTGTAAACGATCAAGTCCACTCATTACAATCTGATCTCCGGATTTTATACCATCTTTAACCAGGTAATTTGTTCCTGATTTACCGACTATTTGAATTGCCTGTTTTTTAACTTTATTGCTGTCTGTGAGTAGGAATACAAATACTTTATCCTGAACCTCTATAGTGGCAGACTGAGGTACTGTCAAAGCATTGTCGTGTTTTAAACTCAATTGTATTTTACCGGTGTTACCTGATCTTAGCAACCCTTGTGGGTTTGGGAATTTTGCCCTTACGGTAATCGCACCAGTCGTTTTATCAAACTGACCATCTATCATATCTATCTTACCAGTTTTGGTATATTCTGTTTCATCGGCCAGTATTAATTTTACTTCGGGTAATTGTTTAAGTTTTTCATTTAATGTCTGACCAGGATACTGTTCCTTGAAATTCACAAAATCTTTTTCCCCGAGTGAGAAATAGACATGTACATCATGTACATCTGATAATTGTGTCAGTGCCTCAGTATCAGTTGAGGAGACTAGACTTCCTTGCTTTTTAATGAGACGACCAATATAACCACTTACAGGAGCCTTTATTAAGGTATATCCGAGGTTAATTGATGCAGTAGCTACATTTGCCTTTGCTTGTTCAATATTTGCTTTTGCTATTTGAGCAGTAGCTTTTGCCGATTTAAGCTGAAACTCTGATATTACCTTGTTTTGTACCAATGGTGTTAATCGTTCGACTTCAAGATTTGCATTAATTAATGTGGCTTCTGCAGAATGTTGTGCGGCAAGAGCATTATTTAATGCCGCCCGAAAAGGCTGATCATTAATTTTAAAAATAGGCTGTCCGGCAGACACAAAGGCACCTTCGTCTACATAAACTTTTTCAAGTGCTCCGTTAATCTGTGGACGAACTTGTACATTAACCGTACCTTCAATTGATGCCGGGTATTCCTGAAAAGTTGTTTCAGACCCAGTGTAAATCTGTGCTACAGGAAGTGACTGTGGGCCTGGCGCACTTGCCTCTGGTGTTTTAGGGCTGCAACTATATAGGAATAATGCAGCGATTATTATTGCTTTCATAACGTGATTAAGTGATTTAACAGTGTTAAGTGGTTGGGAATAAATGGACATATGAGTCATGATAATTTAGTTTATAAATTTTAGATATAACGAGAGTAAGTAATTTAACAGCGTTAAGTTGTGTGATAAAAAAAACGGACTTTCCTGCCCGTTTCCATAATTATTCGTCTATATATTTAATAATTCCTTTTAGGGCATCTTTTAATATATGTTGGTTCATTGCTTCGTCCCTTCCTCTATTTACCATGTTAATTGCGATTAAACCATGAATTATAGACCAGAAAGTATAATATTTACGGCATACTACTTCTTCTTCCGGATGCTCTGTTTTCATCAGCTTTCTGATTACATCTGTAAAAAGCCTGTCAACATATTCTGTTTCAGGCATTGACTTCTTTTGGTCACAACAGATCATATCTACTCCAAACATCAATTGATAATATTCCCTGTGTAAAAATGCAAAATCCCAATATGCTATCCACATTGATTCCAGTTGTTCATCAATTTTAGTATAGTTACTTTTTGCTGCTTTAATTTCCTGACCAAGGATTATATATCCTTGTCTGGTAAGTTCTAATAATATCCCCTCTTTATTTGAAAAATATTCATAGATAATAGGTGCAGTATACTCTATCCTGTCTGCAATTTTTCGCATGCTAAGTGCTTGCCATCCCTCTTCCTTCACAATTTCAAGTGCCGCACCGAGGATATTTGCTCTCGTGTCTTCCTTTAATCGTTGAATACGTTCTTTACTTCCCATTGCATTTATTATGATGTATAAATAATCTAACACCGTTAAGCAAATGTATAAACAGTTAGGAATATACATATCATCGCTTTGTCAACTTCTTGCAGGTGTTTTTTAAAAAATTGAATTAAATTGAGTTTATCGTCTTATAAGTTGGAATTTAGCGTTTATATTTACAGCAGGATGAGAATGAATCACAGCGTCACATTAAAAGACATTGCCAAAGCGCTTAATTTATCTATTTCTACAATTTCAAAGGCCTTAAACGATAGTCACGAAATTGGTGCTGATACAAAGCAGAAAGTTTTAGATTATGCAAAGGAACATAACTATTTGCCTAATAGAATGGCTAAAGGCCTTAAGGAAGGTAAAAGCCGCTCTATTGGTGTAGTAGTTTGTTCTTTGGATAATAACGTTATTGCACAAATGTTGGATGGTATCCATAAGGTATGTACGGATAAGTCTTACCAGATTATCATCATGCAAAGTAAGGAATCTGAAAAGTTAGAAAGTGCCTGCATTGAGCTTTTATATGCGGGTGGTATTGATGGTATCCTTATTTCTCCGGCGTATGAAACGATAAATTTCAATTACCTGATCTCTTTACAGCAATCGGGTTTGCCAGTAGTACTTTTTGACCGCCTGATCGACAAGATTCATACGCATAAGGTTGGGGCTGATAACTTTAAAGGTGCATATGAGGCAACGACACATCTGATCAATAATGGTTATCGTAATATAGCACATCTTAATACCAATACAATTCTGAGTATTGCCACGGAAAGGCTAAATGGCTATAAACAAGCTCTTGCTGATCATGGTATTCCCTGCAGAGAGGAATTAATGGTGTCTTGCAATTATACTGGTGCAACTTCATTAAATGAAAATCTGGAAGAGGCCATTAAGTCTTATATGAATCTGGAAAATAAGCCTGATGCTATTTTTACTGCGACTGATCAGATCAGCACCAGGTGTTTAGTTATCCTTAACAAACTGGGCTTTCGTATTCCTGAAGATATTGCTTTGATTGGTTTTACTAATACTGAATTGGCTGATGCCATGAACCCTCCGTTGAGTACCGTTCATCAGCCTGCCTTTGAAATAGGTAAACTCGCAGCAGAGAAACTATTCTCATTGATAGAAAAAAAGAATGTTGATGAGGATTTTGAAACAGTTTTATTGCCTATAGATGTTCAGGTAAGAGCCTCATCTCAGCCCAGAAAATAAATAAAGCCACCTGAATACTATTCAGGTAGCTTATATCTTAATGGTAGTTTACTTATTAGTAGTTTCCTGTTATTCCAAGCTCTAATCCACGAAGTTCTGCAAGTCCGCGTAAACGTCCTATAGCTGAATAACCCGGATTGGTTACTTTGTTTAAATCATCCAGCATTTGATGTCCATGATCTGGTCTGAATGGAATTGGAGCGTTTCTACGTGCATTTTCTGCAGTAACAGCTTTCATAACTTCATACATGTTTACATCACCACCTAAGTGATCTGCTTCGTAGAAGTTGCCTTCTTCATCTTTGGTAACATTACGAAGGTGAAGGAAATACACACGTTCTTTTACGGCATCAAATATATCTGTCAGGTTATTTGACATCCCCGCTCCTAATGAACCTGTACAGAAACAAATTCCGTTAAATGGTTTGTCTACACTTTTCAATATATCTACCAGATCTTCCTTTGTACTGGCAACACGAGGTAAACCAAGAATTGCATAAGGAGGATCATCTGGGTGGATCGTCATATTGATTCCGGTTTCTTCGCATACTCCTGCAATTTCATTAAGGAAATAAGCCAGGTTTTTCTTTAAGCCTTCCCTGCCTATATGTTTGTATTCCTCAATACTGTTACGTAATGCTTCCAGTTCAATTTCTTTTTCATTAGGGATACCCATAAGAACGTTTATCCTTAATTCGTTTAACTCATCAGGAGTTAAAGATTCAAAGCGCGCTTTAGCTCTACTCAGTATACTTTCAGAATAGTCTGCCTCTGCTCCTTCTCTTTTTAGTATAAAAAGATCAAAAGCTGCCAGGTCTATCCAGTTGAAATATAATGCTTTTGCACCATTCGGCATCGTCTTGTCCAATTGGGTGCGTGTCCAGTCTAACACTGGCATAAAGTTATAGCATACTGTTTTTATGCCACATTCAGCAAGGTTTCTTAAGCTAGTTTTGTAGTTCTCAATGTACTTTCCAGCATCACTCCTACGTGTCTTAATGGCTTCATGTACCGGAACACTTTCTACTACAGACCATTTAAGTCCTGCTGCTTCAATAATTGATTTACGTTCTTTGATATCTTCAACTGGCCAGATTTCGCCATGTGGAATATGATGTAAAGCACTAACGATTCCGCTGGCACCTGCTTGTTTTACATCTTGTAAAGTAACTGGGTCTGAAGGTCCGTACCAACGCCAGGTTTGTAATAATTTATGATTTGTGGTATTCATGATATCTAATGTTTTTATATTTAATTTTAAACGCCGCTGTAAGCATTAAAGCCTCCGTCAACAAGGATTGTTTCACCGTTCACAAAAGCTGATGCATCACTTAATAAATAAATCAGTGTGCCATTTAATTCTTCAGGACTACCTAATCGGCCAAATGGAGTATGATTTACGAAACGCTGTGCACGATCAGTGTACGTTCCATCTGGATTGGTTAACAATGAACGGTTCTGTTCGGTTAGAAATACACCTGGTGCCAAGGCATTTACTCTTACTTTATCGCCATAACGTTGTGCGAGTTCTACTGCCATCCATTTGGTATATCCTTCTATCGCATTTTTTCCCATCGTATAACCCAAAACTCTTGTTAAAGGGCGTTGTGCTGCTAATGAAGAAATATTTACAATAGAGCCTTTACCTTTTTCGGCAATAACGCGACCGAATACATGGGTCGGATAGACCGTGCCGAATAAATTAAGTTCAACTGCTTTTTGAGTATCTGCAATATCAATATCGAATAAATTTTTATCTGGAGCTATGGTTGCGCCAGGAATATTCCCTCCTGCCGCATTAACTAATCCGTCGATAGTACCCCATGTACTTAAAATTTGATTTTTTGCATCTATTAGTGAAGCTTCGTTCAAAACGTCTGTGATAACAGCTATAGCTTCACCACCGTTTGATGTGATCGCTTTTACACGTTCATTTGCTTTTTGTTCGTTTCTACCTAAAATTGCTACTTTGGCACCTGCAGCAGCAACAGCTAATGCAAATGATTCTCCCAAAACGCCGGTAGCGCCTGTAATTACGACTACCTTATTTTCAAGTGAAAACAGATTTTTGCTATTCATATCATATTATTAAAAGAGGTTCATTAATTATATCAATGTTAATGAAATTTAATTGCTGAAGTCACTATTGTGTCCTAAAAATTTACGAAATCGTTTGAAATTTATTAAATAAATTACTTTACTTCTATTTAATACTGATAACCTGTATTATTGCAATCTGAAATCATTAAAACTTATGCTAAATCAAGAAAACATATTGGTATTTGGTGAATTGTTACTGCGGTTCAGTTCATCGGAAGATCAATTTATTTCTAAGAACCACACTGTATCATTATTTCCCGGAGGTTCTGAAGCAAATGTCTCTGCTTCATTAGGACAATGGAAAATACCATGTTCCTATGTAAGCTGCGTACCAGACAATGCTTTGGCCGCAAATGCACTTCAATCATTGGAAGAATTAGGAGTAAATACGAACAAGACTTTACGTCAGGGGAACAGGTTAGGATTGTACTTTTTACTATCTGCCAATGGGCTGACTAGTGGAGAGGTTGTTTACGATCGTAAATTTTCGTCTTTCAGTAACCTTAAACCCGGTGTTATTGATTGGGACAAGGTACTTGATGGTCATACCTGGTTTCATTGGACAGCCCTTACTCCGGCATTAAATGAAAACATGGCTGCAGTATGTAAAGAGGCCTTGGTTGCTGCAAGGGCTAAGGGCTTAAAAATCTCAGTAGATTTAAATTATAGAAGCAGATTATGGGATTATGGTAAGCAGCCTATTGAGGTGATGCCGGAACTGGTAGCTTATTGTGATGTGATTATGGGGAATATCTGGGCAGCCAACAAAATGCTTGGAATTCCGGTGGATGACAGCTTAAATCGGGAGACTTCTGTGGAGGATTATAAACAGCATGCGAATGCTTCCGCTAAAATCGTTTTTGAGCAATTTCCTCAATGTAAACATATTGCCAATACTTATCGTTTTATGGATAATCCGAAACATAACTTGTTTTACGGAACTTACCATACTCCAGATGGTAACTATATATCTGAAGTGCAGGAAACCAATGATGTTATAGATAGGATTGGTAGTGGTGACGCATTTATGGCAGGTTTAATTTATGGAATACTAAGCAGTACTGATGGTGCTGAGATTATAAGAATGGCTACGTCGTCTGGTTACAATAAACTTTTTGTAAAAGGCGATTTCGGCAATGGTAATATTTAAGATAAAAATAAAAATATACAGATGACAAAAGAAACAAATCCTTTAAAAGTGATTCAGGCATACCCGGTTATCCCTGTTTATTATAATGAAGATGCAGATACCTGTATAGAAGTATTAAAGGCTACTTATGCTGGTGGTATTCGTGTGTTTGAATTTACAAATCGTGGCGGTAATGCAACTGAAAACTTTAAAGCACTATTGGCTTACAGAAATGAGCATTTTGCAGATATGCAACTAGGTATTGGTACGATAAAGACAGTTGAACAGGCTGAAGCATATATCAAAATTGGTGCTGATTTTATCGTTAGTCCTATAGTAAGAGCTGATCTTGCAAAAGTATGCGCTGATCATGGCGTAATGTGGGTTCCAGGATGTATGACACCTACAGAGATTAATTTTGCTGAAGAGTTGGGTGCTCCTCTTGTTAAGCTTTTCCCTGGTGATACTTTAGGTATTGGATTTTTAAAAGCGATCAAGCCGTTATTCCCTAATCTTAAGTTTATGCCAACGGGTGGTGTTGATGTAAATAAAGAAAATATTGACAATTGGTTGAACGCTGGTGTTACAGCTTTAGGTTTCGGTTCTAAGTTGTTTCAGCAACCAGAGAACGCAGCGAATTACAATTGGTTAACAGAACGTTGTCAATTATTGATAAAACTCGTTAACCAATAATAGAGTCCACATGGAGTATAAAAGGGTGTCTAAAATTTTTATCTTTTTGGACACCCTTTATTTATTTAATTATTTTCTTCTTTCTTCTTTGTCGTAAAGGTCGATGACCTTTCCTTGTAACCGAATCACGGATGATTCTAATTCGCGGACTTTTTCTTTCAATTCTGCAACCAATTGTTCTTGCTCGCTACCACCCTCTTCACCAACATCAAGAAACTGTCGTAATGTTAATTCATGCACTTCAGCAATCTGATTTATCCTGCTGAAATTCGGATCAGTAATTCCTGTTTCCAGTTTAGAGTATGCTGGAATTGAAATACCTAATGATTCTGCCATCGTCTTTTGGTTTACCCCTTTTTTCTGACGTAGGATTTTAAATTTTTCACCTAAAGTTTTCATAATTTACAGATTAAAGTTTTGTGAACTTTATTACCAGTTAAAATTAAGAAATATTTAAACAATATTATATTATTCTTATCAGAACCTAGAAATAAATTAATGTTTAATTTATCTGTAATTAAAATTGTTATGTTAAAGATAATCGAAAACCTTCTATTTCTTATTTTGTCTGAAAATAAATGCTCCCAACATGATTGCTACTGATAGTCCAGAAAGCCCCGGGAAGGAAATGAATAAATAAAATAGACCTGCAACAAGGCAAAGTACCAATATAAAAAGAAGACCTTGTAAAAATGAATCCATTTTAAAGGCGGCTATAAGAGCACAAACAAGGAATGAAATCGCAAGAATATTTATAAACATACACAAAGATGCGTATTCAATGTTAAGTTAATGTTAACACGAATATTTTTTTATAATTTGTAGTGAAATGTTACAAAAAAAAGCCCTGACTCGTAACAGTCAGGGCTTTCTAAATTTATTCTTTAATATTAATATTCGTCGTTTAATGCAAAAACAGGTTTTCTGCTCATCCATTTTCCACTTGTAAAATCGGGGAAATCAACTGTTTCATTTCCCATTTCTATAGATTGTTCACTTAGAGGTGTAATCACACTCCATGCTGCTGCATCATATACATCCATTGGTGTTGGTTCGTTTCGTTTTGCGGCTTCAATAAATGCATGGATTACGAAGAAGTCCATTCCACCATGTCCTGCTCCTTCAGCATCAGTACCATATTTTTTCCATAGCGGATGATCATATTTTTCAAACCATTTGTCCTGGTTATCCCATGCATGGGCCTTGCTGATTCCTTCAACATGTATTCCTTTGTTAAGATCCATCCAAAGTCCTTTAGTGCCTTGTACCCTAAAGCCTAATGAATATGGTCTTGGTAGATTTGTATCGTGTTGCAGAATGATTGTTTCGCCATTAGCACAATCAATAGTTGTGGTAACGATATCTCCTAAACGGAAGTTAACCTTTGCATTTGGATGATTTTCTCCTCCATTTGCAACAATGTAATTATGTAAACCTCTTGATTTGGTAGCAAATGAGTTTAATTTAAGGAATTTATTTCCTCTGTTGATATTTATACAATGGGCAACTGGCCCGATACCATGGGTTGGATAAAGGTCTCCATTGCGGTGTACTGAATGATTGGTTCTCCATTTGGCTTCCGAGTAGGCTTTTTCACCAAATTCTACACCGCCTCCTGTAGCTTTAACCCCATCATTAAATTTAACGGCTCTTAGATCATGCTGATAACCACCTTGTAAATGAAGTATTTCTCCAAATACACCTTGTCTGACCATGTTTAATGCTGCCATAACATCTCTACGATAGCAAACATTTTCGAGCATCATTACATGAGCATTATGTTTTTCTGCTGCTTGTACAACATCCCAATGGTCTTGTATAGTAGTGCCAATCATTACTTCAGAAGCAACGTATTTTAATCCAGATTCCATGGATTTGATGATCATTTCTTTATGCCATTCCCATGGAGTTGCAATTACGATTGCCTGAAGCCCTTTTGTTTCAAGCATTTTTTTCCAGGCATAATCATCACCTGTATATATTTTAGGCATTGGCTTACCACTTTTGGTAATCATTGCCTTAGCAGAAGTAAGCATACGATCCTCTACGTCACAAATTGCAACCAGGTCTACATCGTTTCTTTTAAGTAGCAAATTCAAATGGTTTTGTCCACGTAGTCCTACCCCTATCATGGCTACCTTAACTTTATCTGCTTTGGTTGATGCGAATAAAGAACCTCCAGGTAAAACGGTAGCAGCCGCCGCAGTGATGCTTCCGTTTTTAACAAATTCTCGTCTGTTCATATTGTTTACTTCATTTTATGTGTTTAGTCTGGTTAATACATTATTCCTTAAAAAATAATCTAACCAAGTTAGAGAACTATACAACTAACTCAATTAATAAATATGCAAAAAAAACGCGCAAACGTTTGATATCCGCAGAAATGGCTGGTTTTATAGCTTTTAACACCTATTTGCAGATAAGGCAAAATCTATTGACCTGTAAATTATGATAAAGAACTGCTTTTTTGATCAGCATTTTAGTAATGGTATTTTTAATTGATCTGGCGGAAACAAACGTTTGCGTTGTTTTTGGTAGTATTTAGTGGAAAAATTCAAATTGAAATTGAATTGTGATCAAAATGTTAAAGTTTATTTCAATATTTGAGGATGAAGCCTGAAAAACCGACTACGATTAAAGAAATAGCAAAACTACTCAAGGTTTCAGTATCTACCGTATCCAGAGCATTAAATGACCATCCGAGTATAGGTTTAACTACCAAAATGAGGGTCAAAAAACTGGCTTCTGAAATGAATTACGAACCCAATCAGAAAGCTATTCAGTTTTTGCATGGTAAGTCTTTTATAATTGGCGTTGTTTTACCTGAATTATCAGAATCATTTTTCTCGGCTGCAATTAGTGGGATCGAGGATATTGCTTATAAGCGGAACTATACTGTTTTATTGGCGCAGTCTCACGATGATGCGGAGAAGGAAAAACTGCTGGTTACAAAAATGAAATCCCAACGTGTGGATGGCTTATTGGTCTCAGTATCAAAAACAACCAGTACTTACGAACATTTTGAAGTCTTCAGGAAATTAAACATCCCAGTAGTGTTTTTTGATCGTATCCCTCCTATTAAGGATATACATTATGTGCGCTCTAACCTGGAAACTGGCACTTTTGAAGCGGTTAATTATCTCTTAAAAAAAGGGCATCGTACTATTGGTTTAGTAAATGGTCCTGATACTTTAGTGGCAAGCCATGAACGAAAAGAGGGATATATAAGGGCAATGACTTCTAACAGGCTGAAGTTTGATCCTTCTCTAATTGTGGATTGTGACTTATCTGAGGAAGGAACAGTTAAAGCAATGGATACGTTGTTGAACCATCGTCGCAAACCGACTGCTATTGTTACTTTTAACGACTATGTGGCCTTATTTGCTATGCGTTATACTAAATCCCTTGGTTTGAAGGATATAGACTTTGTGAGTTATGCCAATCTTCCTATTATAAATTATATGGATCATATACCCATTGCTTCTGTGGAACAGTTTCCTTATAAGCAAGGTAAAAAGGCTGCTGATATCCTTATAGATCTAATTAATAGGCAAAAAAATGAGGTTGGCACTTCAGAACAAGCCTATTTTAATGTGGTTGTAGAATCAGAGTTGATTGTTAGTGAGCCCAAATAATTTCGCGCAAACGTTTGCATGAGGTTTTAGCTGCTTTAATTTTTAAGTTTGAGATATCAACCACTATACTAAGCACATGTTCGAAAATATTTTACGTATCTATGGCCTTGATCCATTAACAGCAAATGTTCAGCAATTTGGTGACGGTCTGATTAATCATACCTGGAAAGTTAATACACCTGAGCAAAATTACATCTTGCAAAAAGTAAATAGCGATGTATTTAAACGTCCATCGGATATCGATCAGAATTTCTCCTTACTTAGAACTTATTTAAGTAAGGAGTGTCCTGACTATCTATTTGTATCTCCGGTAGTAGCTACAAATGGTGAATCTTTACTCTATATTGATAATGGATACTACAGATTGTTCCCTTTTATTGAGGGCTCTGTTTCTGTGAATGTGCTGACTAAAAAAGAAGAAGCCTTTGAGGCTGCAAAACAGTTTGGAAAATTTACAAAGCTGCTGAATGGTTTTAAAGTAGAGGAATTGAACATTACCATACCTAATTTCCATAACCTGGCTTTGAGATATGATCAGTTTACGACTGCTTGTAATGAGGCATCTGCTGAAAGACTTGAAAAGGCTGCTGAAAGCATTGAATTTATTAAGGAGCATCAGGGGTTGGTGAAGACCTATAATGAGATTTTAAATAATAGTGCTATTCCATTGCGTGTAATTCATCACGATACTAAAATTAGTAATGTACTTTTTGATGATCAATACAAAGGTTTATGTGTGATTGATCTGGATACCGTTATGCCTGGTTACTTCATCAGTGATGTTGGAGATATGATGAGAACATATTTAAGCGCAGTGAGTGAAGAAGAAACTGACTTTAGTAAAACAGCTATCAGAAAGGAATTCTTTAAAGCCATTTACGATGGGTATATGGGTGAAATGCAGGATGTATTAACAGATGCTGAAAAACCGTATTTCGTTTATGCCGGTAAATTCATTATCTATATGCAGGCCATTCGTTTTTTAGCTGATTATCTGCAAAATGATATTTATTATGGAGCAAAATATGAAGGCCATAATTTTAATCGAGCCATTAATCAGATCACTTTATTAAAACAATATATAGCGCTTGAACCGGATTTATTAAGCCTATAATAGAAAAGCCTGATCAAAATGATCAGGCTTTTCTATTATAGGGCATATTATGGTTTGTCCCACCAAACTCTTCCTGTTAGATTATCACCACCAGGAACTGCTGATGATGCAGCTCTGTAGTTAGCTCCGTTTTCTGCTCCTTCCTGTAAAGGATATGGGAACCTGCGCGGAATAGTTCCATTAGTTGCATTTCCTGGATATACCACTGGAACCAATACAGGAAATCCACTTCTGCGCCAATTACACCAGGTTTCATAAAAATCTAGCATGGTACAGGTATGTAGCCAGTATTGTGTATTGATCATCTGTAATCCATTTGCAGCATTATAAGGATTGGCATTCGCAAATGTTTCAGCGATAGGTTCTGATATGGCAAGAGATTCATCATATTGACTTAAATATGTAATGGCAGATTTCAGACCTGCTTTATAATGCTCGGCAGCAGTGCCGCCAATGTTCCATCTTTGGGCCGCTTCTGCTAATAGAAACTCTGTTTCTGCATGGGTTAAGATAAAAGTTACCCCATTTTGTTTAAGCATTGCCGGGCTAAGTGAAGAATAATCTGGGAAGGTAGTAAAAGTAGGGTCTTGTCTGACGTCTCTGCCTGCAATACCACTTAAATCTTTTCCGTTTGGCATCCCCTTTTGGGCTCCAGGAATAGTGACATAAGCATTGTTCTGCGCTTTATCACCATCGTTTAAATATAATTGTGTTACTGCAACTTTTCCTAAACGTGGATCATTATTGGTTTTTAAAAGATCGATAAAGGTTTTAGACCATTTTGTGTAATAGTGCTCCTGTCCCCCGTCACCACGTAAAACCTGGCTGTTTCTGTTTTGGGTAACTCTTGCTCCGCCAACATCATGAAGTATAAAAGCGTTATCCTTATTGTCGATCATTGTTTTTCCGATTGCCTTTTGTGCATATTCTTTTGCTTTGGCTTCATCGATTTTTGTTAACCGCATGGCGATACGCAACAGTAAAGAGCTGCCAAAACGTTTCCAATTTCCAATATTCCCATTGTAAATGGCATCTCCTGTTACTTTATCTCCACCTGATTCATTCAAAGCATTTGTAGCTTCGTCTACTTCTTTCAACAGGTTAGTGTAAATGTCTTGCTGTTTATCATATTTAGGCGTTAGATTCCCTGTATAGACTCCTAATCCAGCTTCCGAATAAGGTACATCTCCATAAAGATCTGTAATACGTTCAAATATCAATGCTTTCCATATTCTTGCCACTTGATGGATATTGTTGTATTTAGGATCAGATTTAGTATACTCGACTACATCTACAATTGGTCTTACCTGTTCAATGTATGCGCCAACTGCACCGGTTCCCCAGTATGCGGCTGTATATCCTGGATTTAAAAGGTATTTGTCGCCAGCCCAATAACTTACTACTGTAGATAAGCCTTGCATCATAGTGGCCGAGTAAATCAGGTTTCCCCTCCAGGTATCATATGCAAAATCTATACTTCCTGTATAGCTAAGCTGAGCAGTAGTAAGGGTATAATTTGGATCAAAAGTGCCTGGACCATAAGCTACAGGGTTAGTATTGATATCTTTAAAATCCTTTGTGCAGCTTAGATTTAATAACATGCCAATCGTGATTAACAAGCTATATTTAATGGATATATTCGTTCTCATTGTTCTTCTCTTTAAATAATTATAACTTAACACTTACATTCAAACCGAATGTTCTAACTGGCGGAACTCCTCCTAATTCTAAACCCGGAAAAGTGGCATTGTAACTAGATTCAGGATCTATATTGTCCGTCTTCTTCATGAGGATGAATAAGTTGCGCCCTACCAGACTTACGTTTAACCCTTTGATTTTGTTGTTAAACATTTTCGCTGGGAAATTATAACCCAGTGTTAGTTGTCTGAATTTGATAAAACTCGCATCCTGAACAAATTTATGAGAAGCATTATTTGCTGTGTTTTCATAAAACTTAGCAGCTGTAGTACCTAGCTCATCACGATTTTCAAGTGTAGCTTTATGTAATCCGAAAAAGTATCCATAATAATCAGTTGCAGAAAAGACTTTACCACCCCATTTACCGTCAATCAGAAAGGATAATGTTGCTCCTTTATAATTAAACTCATTGTTCCATCCAGCAAACCATTTGTTGTAAGCAGAACCATAAGATTTTAATTTTCCTTGTTTTGGCTCACCTAGCGCATCTGTTAATATTTCACCATTTGCACCATATAAATAATCATACGCCATTACCTGAGCAGCAGCTATGCCAGGAACATTACGTAAAAAGCCCACTCCTGTACGTGAGGTTGCTAATAATTGCGATGGCAATCCTTCTGCTAGTGATAATACGGTGTTGTCATTATATGTACCATTTAGTGATGAGGTCCATGTAAATTTATCACTTTTTAAAACCACACCTGAAATCAATGCCTCAACACCTTTGTTTTCAATTTCACCGGAGTTTAAAACTGCGCCTGAATATCCTGTAGTACTTGATGTGGTTACGATAGATATCTCATCTTTAGAGTGTTTCTTATAAAGGGTCAGGTCAAAATTTAAACGATTATTTAGAAATCTTAGTTCTGTACCAATTTCCAGCTCTGTTGCTTTTGATGCCTTTAAACTCGGATTAGGAATAGCTAAGTTGTTAATGATTCCCAATGGTTTACCATTTAAGGTTTCACTTTTAAAACCGTAAGTAAGTAATGTTTGATAAGGGTCTGTAGCCTGTCCAACTATCGCATAACCTGCTCTTAATTTACCAAAACTAAGTATTGAAGGTTTCCAAAGTTCAGAAAATACGAAGGATCCACTGATGGAAGGATAAAAGACACTCAACTTATTGTCTTTTCCAGGTGTTGCAAGTGTCGAAAACCAGTCGGTACGTCCACTGCCGGTCAGGTAAAAGACATCTTTGTAAGAGAACTCTAAAGTACCATAAACAGATTGGGTTTCAGATTCTGACACGACATGATTAACCGATTTATTTTTAGCATTCATGATGTTGTATACACCAAACACTGCAAAATCATCCCCATTGTTTGTAGTCTGATTGATTTTGGTATTTCTAAAACTTGCACCTAAGTTTGGAGTTAATGTAAAGATATCTGATAATTCAAATGTTTTACCTAACAAAAGATCTGCATTTATATCAGAAAATTTGGTTTTTTGTTCTGCTATTTTACCGATTTCATAATAGGCAGTTCCGGAAGGTACCACGTTTTTATAAGTATCTGTATAAGCATCTATTCCAGCGCGTCCTTGGATAAACAATCCATTATCAAAGGTGTAACGGGAATTAAATGAGCTGATTATTCGATCTCGATTGGTATTATTTACAAATTCATTTGCAGCAAACCATGGATTGGTGGCGTAAGTATTACCGGTGTTGTATTGAATTTCCTTACCGTTTTCATTTTTCCATGGCTTAAGGTCATTTACATTGATGCTTGTTGGCAAAAAGACCACATTGTAATTGGCATTTCCTGCGCCATCTGAAAGCATAGGCCTGTTCTTAGCTTGTTCTAAGATATAATTAGACCGTACATCGATTGTTAATCGTTTTAAGGGCTCAAAGGTTCCAACCAAATTAAAAGATTGTCTGTTTAATCCAGAATTAGGAACGACAGACTTATTGGTCAAATCATTTGCAGAAAAACGAATAGCCCCACCATCAAAAGCTTTATTTAAAGCGAGGGTGTTTGACCAGGTTCTTCCATCGCGGTAAAAATTCTCTATATTTTCCTTTTGTGCACTATATGGTCTGGAAGTACCGTCAAATTGTACTACACTACTCCCATCAAGTTTTGCACCCCAGCTGGAACCTCCAACTTGTGCTGCAGCAGCGGCATCTGCAGGTTTTGTGCCGTTTGCACCTTGGCCATAAATGTACTGCCAGTCTGTACGGTCCATTACCTGCTCTACCACAAAATTACTGTTAAAGTCTATGCTATTGCCTTTCCCACTTTTTGTAGTAATCAATATTACACCAGCCTTAGCCCTGGAGCCGTATAGAGCGGATGCAGCAGCACCTTTAAGCACAGAGATGTTTTCTATATCATCAGGATTTAAATTACCTACAGCATCACCAAGATCGGGTGCATTGTCCCACTGACTACCTTTGTTTCCATTTGGGTTTAAGTTATTAAGTCCAGTTGGTTTATTTTCCATTGGCACCCCATTAATAACATACAGCGGTTGATTAGTTTGACTTAAGCTAGATACGCCCCTAATGGTTATACTCGTGGCAGAACCGACGCCGCCAGCAGTAGAACTTACATCTAAACCAGCAACTTTTCCTACCAGTGAATTGGCGACATTGTTTTCTCTGGCTTGTGTTAATGATTCCCCATCTACTTGTGAAACAGAATAACCGAGTGCTCTGCGTTCTTTTTTAATGCCCAGGGCAGTAACTACAACCTCACTTAATAGTTTGGTGTCTTCAGTCAATACAATATCGAAGTTTGTTTTGTTCGATACGGGAATTTCTAAACTATGAAATCCAGCATAAGAAATGACAAGAACAGCATTGGGCTGTACTGAAATGCTAAACCGTCCATTCAGATCTGTTGATGTACCACTTGCACTTCCCTTTATTCGTACCGAGGCACCGGGCAAAGGTATTCCATTGTTGTCTTTGACAATACCTTTAACTGTGATATCCTGAATGCGGCTGATGATAATTAACCCATTGTCGGATATTACAAATTTAAGCTTGGTACTGTTAAAAATCGTTTCAAGGATTTCCGAAACATGTGTGTTTTTTACAGACATTGTTACATCCTTATTTACAGGAACATTTGCTGAGCTATATACAAAATGATAACCACTCTGCTCTTCAATGATCTTTAACACCTTGCTTAACTTTGTTTTCTTGACATCCATAGAAATCTTACCCTGCGAAAAGACAGACGCAGAAACGTTAAGAAAGGTGATGAAAATGAAGAAACACGTTAATTTCATTATGACAATGAATTTTAAGAGCACTTTATAATTAAAGAACTCTTGCACTAAGTAAGAATTAATCATATTTTTGTTTTTTTGGTTGCTTGAGTAATTGGCAGCGATTTGTTTGCGCATTAACTGCCATTGCTTATATCAAAAAATTAAAGGGGCGGTGCGTCAACACCTCCCCTTATTATTTCGATATGATCACTTGATTTCCTTTTATTTCATATTTAAAATGTTCTGCACTTTGTAGTGCGTTTAAAACCTCTGATAATGTTTCATCTTTAAATGTTGCAGTGAAATGGTATTTCTCTATTTCATTGTCAGTGAATTTGATCTCTACATTATACCATCTTTCCAATGTTTTTTTCAAATCAGCAAAACTCTGATCTTGTATCTCAAGCTGATTTTGAATCCAAGCCATCTCTACAATAGTGCTATCACTTTTCTTTGTATAACTATTGATGGTAATCTCGGGATACTTAGCAGGTGCATTTTGCTGTCTTGTTGAGGGCAATGTCTCTTTTACTTTGTAAAAAGTAACTTTCTGACTTGGTTTAAGGGTGATTGAATTGCCTCTGTTCTTATTTCCTTCCATTACAATAACACCTTTAATCAATACAGCTTCAGAAGTAGGTTCATCCGGATATGCTTTCACATTAAATGTGGTACCCAATACATTAATATCAAAATCAGTAGTGAGTACTTTAAAAGGTTTGTTTTTATCGTGGGTAACGTCGAAAAAAGCTTCTCCAATCAGGGTAACTTCCCTGTTATCAATATTGAAATCTTTGTTAATTTCCAATGAGCTCCTGGCGTTTAGCATAATGATGGTACCATCAGGAAGTTCAATCTTTTTACGTTCAGCTCCTATAGTTTTGTAGCTGGTAATTAAGTTTTGGATTGACTTAGTTTGTCTATCACTATTTTTATACCATACTATAGCGCCTGAGATGAGAACAAAAACTGCTGCAATTTTTAACCAGCTGTAATAACGGTTGACAGGAACAATTTGAGGTGTTTCCTGCTCATTAAGCTCTTTTTTTAGAAGTTCCAGTTGACTGTTCAGTGGTTTTTTATGTCCGCTTAGAATAGCATACAAACGTTTGGCATCCTTTATTGTAGATTCTTGCTCCGGATGAGCCTTAATGTAATTTTCCCAATAGGTAACACACAGTTTATCTTTACCGGCACAATACTCCTGAAAGGTATTGTCTACAAGAAAGTCTTCAATATGGAAAAGACTACGATCGATCATAATATCTGGCTTTTATAATACCAGTGCCTGAAAAGTTGATCTTTTCCTAAAGAAATTTTTTATTTTTTTATAAAAGGAATTTATTACTAGTCTTTTAGCTCTTTTCTAAGGATTTTTATGGCATCGTAAACGGTGTTGTAAGCTGTTTTGATGGTTTGGGTAGTCTGTTCTGCAATTTGTTCGTAACTCAATCCATCAAAAAATTTAAGATGAATCAATTGCTTCTGTCTGTAAGTTAGTTTTTGCAGAGCAGCTTTTAGCTTAAACCGTACAAGTTCATCGGTTTGCACCTTTACAATAAACTCTTCGTAAGACATCTCCATCCATTCTCCTTCTGCCCCGGCATTAGTAAGTGCATCATTAATTTTGCGCTTGCGCTCCAATATTCTTAGTACTTTCCTCTTTAAAAAAGTACGTAGGTAGGAATGTACATTTTCAACCCTAGTCAGTTGTTCATGTTTTTCCCAGATTGATATGAATACCTGATCGGCAGCTTCACCAGAAGTCTCAGCGTCTCCACATACACGAATACCGAAATTTACAAGATCATAATAGAGCGCTTTATAAAGGTCAAAAAATGCGTCTTGATCGCCAACCCGTAAACGCTCCCATAACAGATGATGTACAAGTTTATTATCCATTTGGTTAGTTTAGCTAATCGCAATGTTATGTTATTTTTTTCAATATTCTGATAATAATTATTTAAAATAAAATCAACAGTTATTTAACCCTTAAATCTTAGGTATGTTTTTCAATTCATGTGTTTGCAAATCCGATTTCAAATGTTTAATTTTCAACCATATGTAATCCATTATGTATACATCTAAATTAAAACTCATATTTCATTGGCTACTGATTGTGGTAGCTTTCTATATTATCTGGGCATTGGCTTATCTCGTCTTTGTGAAATTCGCTATGTCGGAGATTTCAAATTTCAGTAATGCTAGTGGAAGCATCTGGTCTGTAATTACTGCAGCAGATATATTCTGGTTCGTCATGTTTATTTTTGGGATTGCAGTTACCTGTTTTCTCTTTAAAAAAGCAATACAGTATTCACCACATCCAAAAATTGCTGCAGCTATATACATACTATTAGTGGTTCTATCTGTAGGCACACTTGTCCTTAAATTATTAGAAACAAGTACAATGACTCAAGTTTTACCACACCTGATAATTAATGGGGTATTTCTGATTCCAATGTTAAATACGCTACTTAAAAATGATAAACCTCAGTATGCTGATGAGGAAAATGAAGAATTTGATAATGATTATAACTAAAAAAGCGTTGTCTTAGTTTATCACTTTTAGATAAACTAAGACAACGCTCAAAAATGTATTATTATCAATATCTAGAATATATATTTGGTACTTAAAAAGTTAGAGCTATTGCTGTCAACAATTTCATTAATTAAATGTTTGTTGCTTTCATTTAGTTTTGTAGCTACTAATGATCTGATTGAGAATGATCTCAATGCATCTACGACTGACAAAGTACCCTCTGCACTGTCCTTTCTGCCAGTAAAAGGGAATGCATCTGGTCCACGCTGACACTGGCAATTAATATTCACTCTGCTAACCTGATTCACCAATGGATCAATCAATGATGCTACCTCTTCATTATCGTCGCTAAAAATACTTACTTGTTGCCCGTGAGTTGAATCAATAAGATATTGAATTGGCTCTTCTAAATCATCAAATGGCACTACTGGTATAACAGGGCCGAATTGCTCTTCAGTATAGAGTTTCATGTCTTTAGTAACCGGATAAACAATAGCTGGATAAACGAAAGATTCAGCAGTATCACCACCGTTTTCATTGATTACGTTAGCGCCATTAGCTATTGCATCATCGATACATTCTTTCAGGTATGCCGGTTTATGAGGCTCAGGAAGTGGTGTTAGAGACACACCCGGCTCCCATGGCATACCAAATTTTAATTTAGCTACTGCAGCTGAAAGTTCTTTTAAGAATATATCTGCAAGGCTACGGTGAATGAATATGATTTTAAGTGCTGTACACCTTTGTCCATTAAATGATAATGAACCTAATACCGTTTCCTGTACTGCTAAATTGATATCTGCTTTTGCAGTTATGATGGCTGCATTTTTAGCATCCAGACCTAAGATTGCACGTAATCTGTTTACTTTAGGGTGCAATTTTTTAAGTTCATTGGCAACTTTACTCGACCCGATTAAAGTCAGCACGTTGATCTGTCCAGATTTCATAAGATCTGGAATGATTTTGTTTCCACGACCATAAATGGTATTGACTACACCTTTAGGGAAACAATCTCTAAAGGCTTCCAATAATGGATAATGTAATAATGTACCGTGTTTAGGTGGTTTAAACAACATCGTATTCCCCATAATCAATGCTGGGATTAGTGTTGTAAAGGTTTCATTTAATGGATAGTTAAATGGCCCCATACAAAGTACTACTCCAAGAGGAGAACGTCTGATCTGTGCTACAATACCCTGTTCAATACTAAATCTGGAAGACTGTCTGTCTAAATCTTTTAAAGCATCAATAGTTGCATAGATATATTCCACAGTACGATCAAACTCCTTTACTGAATCACCGTACGATTTTCCAATTTCCCACATCAGTAGTTTTACAACTTCTGTCTTCTTCTCAAGAATCTTATGTGTGAACTGTTCAACACATTTAATACGGTCAGCCACACTCATGGTTGGCCATTCACCACGCCCATTATCATATGCAGCTACGGCAGCATCAAGCGCTTCCTTAGCCTCTTTTTCACTACATAAGGGATAAGTACCAATTACTTTGCGATGAAGGCCCTTATCGCTTCTTATACATATCGGAGACAACACTTCGTGTACTTCTCCATTCCATGTGCGCATTTCACCATTGCTTAAGTATTCGCGTTGGTGAAGCTCTTCTGAGAGTTTAAACTCTTCAGGGATCTGATTTTCTTCCACGAAAATCGAATCGAGCTGATTTTTTAGAAACATTTAGGTAATATTAGTTTAGGTATTTATTAAGGTTTTTATAAGGTTGTGATTGGTTTATACTGAGGTACAAGAGTTTTCATGATAACCCAGCCTATTAGGTAACAAACTGCGCAAACTGAGAATATGATGAAATATCCAGCTTCTTCTCCTTTAAAACCCATGAAAACCATTTGATTCTGCCCTGCATAATCAAATAATACACCTGAACTTTTATTAATAATCGTTGCACCTACTCCACCTGCCATACCACCGATACCTGTAATGGTTGCAATAGCTTTTTTAGGGAACATATCTCCAACCGTAGAAAAAATATTTGCTGACCATGCCTGGTGAGCTGCTCCAGCAATACCAATAATGATAACTGGAATCCAATAAGTAATGTGTCCTAATGGTTGTGCTAACAAAGCTAGTAATGGAAAGAATGCAAATATTAACATTGATTTCATACGACCAGCATAAGGATTCATTCCTTTCTTTTCTACAAAATAGGTCGGCAACCATCCACCGATGATAGAAAGTAAGGTAATAGAATAAAGTACAAATAGTGGCAATGCACTTTCTGTTGAATCCATATTATAAACAGAGCTTAAGTAAGCTGGTGTCCAGAAAAGGAAGAACCACCAAACTCCATCTGTCATAAATTTACCAAAAGCAAAGGCCCAGGTTTGTTTATATTTAAAGCAATCAATAAAAGATACCTTGGTTGTTGTTTCTTCTACATAATCTACAAGTTTTCTATCAGCAATGACATCTTGTTGTATGTAAGCCAACTCTTCCTTACTTACCTTAGGATGTACTTCAGGTTTATGATACATAAATACCCAGAATCCCATCCAAACAAAACCTAGTGCACCAATAATAATGAACGACATTTCCCAGCCATATGCTGCTGCTATAAATGGAATTGATAGTGGTGCTGCAAGAGCTCCTACCGTTGCACCAGCATTAAAAATACTTGTTGCAAAAGCCCTGTCTTTTTTAGGGAAAAACTCTGCGGTAGCTTTAATGGCAGCAGGGAAGTTTCCAGCTTCACCAACAGCCAGTATAAAACGTGCAAATATGAATAAGGTAACACTTGTTGAAATGATTAATGCAGTGTCTCCTACTGTAGAAATCGCTTCTTTAGAACCTTCAAAGCCCAAGAACCATTCGCCCGTAAGTAAACCTGCTGTAGCAATACCACAGTATGCATGTATTATTGCACCTACAGACCATACGCCTATAGCCCATAAAAAGCCTTTCTTCGTGTCCATACGGTCAACAAATCGTCCCGCAAACAACATGGATACAGAATAAAAAATAGAAAAAAGAGCGGTAATATTACCATAATCATTATTTGTCCAATGAAACTCAGGCGCAATAAAATCTTTCCATGTTAAGGACAGAACTTGACGATCCATATAATTTATTGTAGTGGCAAAAAATAACATGGCGCATATCGTCCATCTGTACTTTCCAATTTTTTGTTGGCTCATTATATTTGGTTTTATTAATATTTATATAATTATTTTCTAGTAACTCTGCTTGTTTATTTCTCAAGATTTCATATGAAGCCCCAAGATATGTAATTCCTTGTAATTACGTGTTTCAAAAATGCTCGTAAATAGCAATTCTACGCAATATTAATAAGTAAAAACAGTCTTGATTGGAAAATATTTACGCAATCGTTATCGTGTTCTATAATACTTACAGAACTTTTAATAAGCCTGGCAACCTTGATATGCTGGGTATCAAGGTTGAATGAGATCAATCTGTCAATTCCAGTATCAGGTCGTCTGTGTTTACCATAGTACCAGCAGCAAGTGTGATTGACTTTACTACCCCATCAGCTATCGCTGAAATGTTGGACTCCATTTTCATAGCTTCGATCATAAAGAGTGGTTGGTTCTTTTTTACCTTATCGCCTACTTTAACAAAGACTTTAGATAGTAATCCTTGTAGTGGTGAACCTATGTGGGTTGAGACGTCTTTGTCTACTTTACGGTTCTCCAATTTCACCACAGTAATTGACTTATCCTGAATTTCAATATTACGGGTTTGCCCGTTCAATTTAAAGAATACAGTACGCATTCCTTTATCATCTGCCGGGCCTATAGACAACAGGCGAACCAATAGCGTCTTTCCTTTAGCTATTTCTATGGTAGTCTCTTCACCTGGTTTCATGCCATAAAAGAAATATCTGGTCGGGATGACAGATACATCTCCATATAATCTGAATACTCTTATAGCTTCAGCAGTTACTTTTGGATAAAACTTATAGGCCAGGTACATGGTATAACTCAGGTCATCTCCAAATTCCTTTTTAAAAGCTTCAAATTCCTGTTCTAAATTTAGTGGGGCCAGATGCTTGTTTGGACGATCAGTAAATGGAGTTTTACCTTTTAAAAGAATACGTTGAAGTGCTTCTGGAAAACCTCCTTCTGGCTGACCTATTTCGCCCATAAAGAATGAGACAACGGATTCTGGGAAAGCCAGTTGTTCACCTCTTGTAAATATATCTTCGGGAGTGATTTGATTGGCGACCATGAATTGAGCCATGTCACCAACTACCTTAGAACTCGGTGTTACTTTCACAATGTCACCAAAAAGCTCGTTTACGTCTGCATAACGCTGTTTAATCAGTTCAAACTGATCTCCAAGTCCTAATGCAATGGCCTGTGGCTTTAAGTTTGAATATTGTCCACCCGGAATCTCATGCTCAAATACTTCTGCTGAACTTGCTTTTAAGCCCGATTCAAAAGGATAATAATATTCTCTTACTGTTTCCCAATAATTGGAATAAGCATTTAGTGATTTCTGATTATAAGGGTTCTCTCTCTCATGGAAACGCATCATTTCTACTATAGAATTGAAGTTTGGCTGAGCTGTAGTACCTGATAGAGCACCTAATGCACAATCTATCACATCTACTCCAGCTTCAATCGCCATTAAATAGGTTGCAGGCTGCAGTGATGAGGTATCATGTGTATGAAGATGGATGGGGATTTTGACCGTGTCTTTAAGCGCTTCAATTAGTATTTTAGCTGCATAAGGTTTTAGTAAGCCTGACATATCCTTAACACCAAGTATATGACTTCCTGCATCCTCAAGGTTTTTAGCAAGTTTTAAGTAATAATCGAGGCTATATTTTGTACGCTTAGGATCAAGAATGTCACCAGTGTAACATAAAGAACCTTCAGCTAATCCGCCTGTCTTTTTACGTACCATTTCAATACATGGCGCAATATTCTCCATCCAGTTCAAAGAGTCAAATATTCTGAAAATATCAACTCCTTTTTCCCAGCTTTTCTCTACAAATGATTCAATTAAGTTATCAGGATAAGCAGCATAACCTACACCATTACATCCTCTTATGAGCATTTGTATTAATATATTTGGCATTGCAGCCCTCAGTTTTTCCAGTCTTCTCCATGGATCTTCATGTAAAAACCTTAAGCAAACGTCAAATGTTGCACCGCCCCATGCTTCCATACTAAAGGTTTGCGGATGGTTCTTCGCAAAACCTTCTGCTACTTTAAGCATGTCATAAGTACGCATCCTTGTCGCCAATAATGACTGATGAGCATCTCTGAAGGTGGTATCTGTATAATGTATCTTTTTTTCTGCTTTCAGCCATTTTGAAAAGTCATCAGGACCAAGTTCTGTCAACAAATCTTTTGTGCCTTTGGCATATGGCCCATAGTGGTCATATACCGGGATTTCCGGCTTTTCCAGTCTTTTGTTATCATCTACTGATCTAACATCGGGATTGCCGTTTACAGAAACCTCTCCCAGGTAAGTCAGGATTCTTGTTCCTCTATCCAGGCGTTTTTTAGATTCAAACAACTCTGGATGTTCTTGTATAAAGTTAACGGTAGCTTTCCCTTGAATGAAAATTGGGTGATTGATCAAGTTCTCCAGGAACTGTACATTGTTTTTGACACCTCTGATTCTAAATTCACGCAATGCACGGTTCATTTTACGGGAAGCATCTTCTAGTGTAGCACCACTTGTGCTCACTTTAACCAGCATAGAGTCAAAGAACGGACTGATTTTCATTCCTGGATAGGTACTTCCCTCATCCAGACGTATGCCAAATCCTGTAGCATTTCTATAGGTAATTAAAGTACCGTAATCTGGTTTAAAGTCGTTACCCGGGTCTTCCGTAGTAATGCGGCATTGCATGGCAAAACCATTGCAGATAATATGTTCCTGATCTTTCAGGCCAATAACATCGTCAGACAGATGATAGCCATCTGCTATATACAGCTGAGTTTTGATCAGATCTATACCGGTAATCATTTCCGTTACTGTATGTTCTACCTGTATACGCGGATTTACTTCAATAAAATAGATGTTTTCCTGCTGATCGATTAAGAACTCTACAGTTCCAACATTGTTATATTTAACAGCTTTTGCTATTGATGTTGCATAATTATAAAGCTGTTTCCGTGTTTGTTCGGTTAAATTTAAGGAAGGTGCTACTTCAACTACCTTTTGAAAACGGCGCTGTACAGAACAGTCTCTTTCATAAAGGTGGACTACCTGTCCGTGGTTATCTGCTACAATCTGCACCTCTATATGACGAGGTCTGTCAATAAATTTTTCCAGAAATACCGTGTCATCACCAAAAGCATTTTTAGCTTCACTTCTTGCTTCAAAAAAGCCCTTTTCTAATTGCTCGTCATTTCTCACGATCCGCATACCACGACCTCCACCTCCAGATGCTGCTTTGATCATCAATGGGTAACCAATACGTTTTGCTTCCGCAAGTGCTGTTTCAATTGTGTTGAGTTCCTGTTCATTGCTTTCAATAATAGGAAGACCAGCAGCTTTGGCGACAGTCTTTGCAGTAACTTTATCACCCAATGCTAACATTACATCTGGTCTTGGGCCTATAAAGATGATACCATTCTCTGCACATTGCTTTGCAAACTCCTCATTTTCTGAAAGAAAACCATAGCCTGGATGAATAGCATCTGCCTCACTATGTTTTGCCATTTCAATAATACCAGCAATATCAAGATAAGGTTTGAGTGGTTCATGATCTTCTCCTATCTGATAAGCTTCATCAGCTTTATAACGATGTAAAGAGTATCTATCCTCATAAGTATAGACGGCTACTGTTTGAATGTCTAGTTCACTACAAGCACGTTCTATACGGATGGCAATTTCGCCACGGTTGGCAATTAGAACTTTCTTAATATTCATGGGTTTTAGTGTTATGCCGCAAAAATATCAGATTACTTCGAATCTGCAACATCTAAAATCATTTATTATCAAGTATTTACGGTGTAAAAAGTACACTTATTGATGCTGAAAGATCCTACCACATTCTTATTAGATTTTTCTGGGATTCGTCAAGAGACGAATAGTGCCTTCTTAAACTATTTTTATACTGCATTTGTAAGGGATTACCATGAGTTGGATTTTCCCGAACAAAGCAGAGCGAGAGAGCAAGGAGGTCCCTCTTAATTTCGACTTTGTTATTAAGCTTAATACTGCCTTCCTGTAAGCCTGATATTCATCCAAAAAGATGTTAAAAAAAGTTTTTGCTATGTTATATTTCTGATTCATAGGCCAAAAGTAGATGGAATAAAAAACGGCTTGTCGGAGGATGTCACGATATGACGGTTTATGTCGTATTTGTCGTTATAATAAGCAAATAACCATTGCTTTTATTTCATTTCTGTTTGCTCGTATATTTTAGTATCATTTAAACGGCCCAAAAATGAGCTAGGAAGGACTATTCGACGATTCCCTTGTCGAACGCAAGTCATCATACACTCAAAGGAGAGTCATGCCAATGTCCTTTGAGTCATAGACCAACCCTAAACTACGATCGGACTTACTACCTCCAAATCAAGTGCAAAAAGAAAAGGCAGCCTAATTGCTGCCTTTGTCAAAGAATATAATCTGAATTAATTATTAAACTAATCCTGGTATTTCAACCATTTCATTTACATCCTCGGTATAATTAACACCCGGAACGTCAAATCCAAATAAGTTTAAAAAGTCTTTCTTATAGCCAGCAAGATCACCAATCTGAGGTAGGTTTTCTGCAGTTGCTTCAGGCCATAATTGAGCTACTTTATCCTGTACGTCTTCGCGCATTTCCCAATCATCAATACGAATACGTCCTTTGTCATCTGTAGAGATTTCCTGACCATTATATAGTCTATTCGCAAATAAACGCTGGATTTGCTCAATACATCCTTCATGAATGCCATTTTCTTTCATTACTTTATACAGTAATGAGATGTACAAAGGAATAACCGGAATTGCTGAACTGGCTTGTGTAACTAAAGCCTTATTCACAGAAACGTAAGCATGTCCGCCAATTGATTTCAGTTTATCAGCGATAGTAAAAGCTGTTGCTTCTAAATGATCTTTTGCGCGGCCAATAGTACCTTTTCTGTATACAGCCTCTGTTAAAGATGGGCCGATATAAGAATAAGCAACTGTTGTTGCTCCAGGAGCAAGCAGGTTGGCCTGAGTCAATGCATCGATCCACATTTCCCAGTCTTCCCCTCCCATTACTGCTACAGTATTTTCGATTTCATCCTCATTTGCAGGTGATATAGAAATTTCCGAAACTACACCAGTATGGAAATCTACTGTTTTATTGGTAAAAGCCTGTTCGCCGATAGGCTTTAATACAGAACTATGTACTACTCCGGTTTTAGGGTGTACTCTTTTTGGTGAGGCTAAACTATAGATGACAAGATCAATTTGCCCCAGATCTTGTTTGATCAGATCTAATGTTTTTTCCTTTATTTCATCTGAAAAAGCGTCCCCATTGATACTTTTTGCATAAAGACCTGCTTTAATAGCTTGCTGTTCAAAAGCAGCACTGTTATACCATCCTGGTGATGCTGGCTTTCCGGCAACAGGAGGTTTTTCGAAGAAAACACCTATAGTAGCTGCTTCAGATCCAAAAGCACTGGTAATTCTTGATGCCAGACCAAATCCTGTGGAAGCTCCAATAACCAATACTTTTTTTGGGCCGGAAATACTTCCTTTTGATTTTACATAGTTAATCTGATTGATTACATTTTGTTCACAACCAATTGGGTGTGCGGTAAGGCATATAAACCCGCGCATTTTAGGTTCAATAATCATATAATATTTTTCTTTAAGTTAGCACTTGCGTGATGGGTAACATGGGAACAAAGTTAATAAAGTCTTGAATATTGTTCCTGTACCCGATCAAAACAGATTTTTAACCATTCTGTGTAGCGATCGGGATTTATTTTTATATCGTGGGATAGCTCATCCATTTTTGCATATTTATATGCAGATACTTCAGCAGGATTTATGGCCGGGATCTGGTCCGACTCACCAAAGAAAACATGGTCATATTCATTTTCGATAAGTCCTTGTTCAGTAACCTCTGCAAGATATTGAAAACTAAAAACATGCTTAACATCACATTTCAATCCCATTTCTTCCATTAGTCTTCTGTTCGCAGCCGCTAAGGTTTCTTCACCTGGTCTGGGATGACTACAGCAGGTATTCGTCCATTTTCCTGCAGAGTGGTATTTATCTTCTGCTCTTTGCTGCAAAAGTAATTCCCCTGTTGTATTGAAAATAAAAACAGAAAATGCTCGGTGAAGTTTTCCTTTTAGATGCGCTTCCATTTTTGCCATCTCTCCAATCTCACGATCATTTGCATCTACAAGTATTACTTTTTCAGTCATTCTATAATAAATTTAAAGTACCATTTCGGCGAATAATCGCTCCATTGTTTCCCTGGCATTAATACTAAGGCCAGCATGGGCTCTTGAGGTTTGTATCACTGTACTCCGCATGGCGGTTAACCAACGAAACCTGGAGGCCATATCAAGTTGTCCAATTGTCCCCGACTGATCACCTCCTATACATATCCGCTCAAAGGCACAAAGGTTGTCTTTCAAAATGGAAATATCAATTTCTTTGCAAAAAGCATTTAATTTATCGGCATTCAGCTCATAGATCATACCCAGGAATTTCTGTTTCCTACAATACACCACAATACCTGTATTTATAAATTCTTCACGTTCTACCCTGGGTACAACACGGATTACAGCATACTCAAATAAGTCCTTCTCTTGCATCTTCTGCTGCTTTTATAAAAATATCTGAATGAGCGATCCTGGTGGTCAGGAAATGAATATAAGCTTGTCTGTGTACTTCCGGGCTTTCAAAAGAATCCTCATCTTTTAGCCATTCATCTGGAACCAACGCTGCAATAGCTTTTATAAGTTCATTGGTAAGTATTGGTACAAACTCCTTGTTTACGGCTTCGAGTTCTGTTGCTAGTGGAAGCAATACATGATCTTTTATCAAAGCAAAAGGACGTTTAGCCTGTTCTTCCCAGTTTTGCCAGGAATGATGAAAGTATAAGGATGCGCCATGATCAATTAACCAAAGCTCTTTATGCCACATCAACATATTGGTGTTTCTTGCAGTACGGTCCATATTCATAAGCAAGGAATCCAGCCATACAATTTGAGAGGCTAATTTTGTGTCTACAGTCGTAACTAAAGGATCAAAAGTAATGGCACCTGATAAATAGTGTAAAGCCAGGTTTAGTCCTTCGCTACCACGTAACAGGTCTTGTATCTCTTCATCAGGTTCAATTCTTCCGAATGCCTCATCTAAACTTGCAAATACAATCTCAGGAACTCGTAAACCCAGTGCACGTGCAATCTCACCTCCAAATATTTCGGCAATAAGAGCCTTAGTGCCTTGTCCTGCACCTTTGAATTTAAGCACATATAAAAAATCATCGTCGGCCTCTGCTATAGCTGGCATAGAGCCACCCTCTCTTAAGGGGGTTACATATCTGGTCACCTGAACAGATCGCAACGTCAATACATTATTAATCATCTGTTGCATTTTACTGTTTTGATACCCTTTTTTCTGACATCAGTTGTTCTATTACTGCTTTGAGTTTTTCCGGGTCTTTAGCGTATTTTTCTAAATCGATGATCTCAACTTTACGAAAATCGACGGGATGACTTTCACTTTGAAGTGATATGGTCCCACCTTTTAATAATTTACCTTCAGCTTCATCACCTATGGGATCAAGCTGTGGTCTTTGGTAACGTAAAACTTCCTCTCCGTTCACATAATGTACAACCAGAGAGTCGCCAAGCACCAATACTTCTACACGTACCCACTGATCACCGTTAAAAGTTTTTGAACTGGAAGTTATACAATGAGTCTTAATGACCTTACCATCTTTTACATATTGTGTACCTGGTGTACAAAGATTAGCTGTAGAGCGCTCACCCTGTCCCGAACCACCTAATAACTGTACCTCTATAGAATTCGGGAAATCCTGATTTCTGGTCATAGTTTCAGGATCTTGTCCATGAATCATGATACCGCTATTACGAAAAGCCCATCCAGGTCCATCTTTTAATTGCTCTCCTACAAAACGATATTCTACTCCAATCAAATAATATGAATATGGTTTATTGAAAAATAGATGGCCAAATTGCTCATCAAATTTACCTCCATACTGGTTATATCTTACTTCAATATTTCCATTTTCAACACGAAATGTATTTCCATAGTTCTCTTTGAATTTGTGCTTTCGTATTTTCATATCCCAGCCTTTTAAATTTTTTCCATTAAATAGTTGCTTCCATTTAATGTCAGAAGGCGGTTCTGAGGCATTAAAGCCAGAAAAGAGAACGACTAAAGACAACATTACTGCTGTACCTAATAAGGTTAAAGAATTTACTTTGTGTTTCATTTTGCTAAGATAAAACTCCTGTTGTCATTAAATCATAGAAATTTGCAAAAAGCGTATATCTTTGGGCACAAAATTTTACAATTATATTTTTATGGCAAAAGCATCTGAAATTAAAGTAGGAAACATTTTACGCTTTAACGGCGAATTGGTAACTGTTATCGAAATCATACATCGTACACCTGGTAAAGGAGGTGCTTTTTACTTAGGTAAATTCCGCAATATTAAAACAGGGAAAATTGTTGAGGCACGCTTAGGAACTGACGAGCAGGTTGAAATTTGCCGTGTAGAAACTAGCGACTACCAATATTTATATGAAGAGGGTGATTATTTCGTGGTGATGGACAACAACACTTTTGAGCAGTTCAATATTGAGAAATCATTATTTGGCCCAGCTGCTAAGTTTCTGAAAGAAGGTATGGACGTAATTGTTTCTATTGAAAGTGAGGAACCAATTATGGCTCAGGCACCTAATTTCGTGGAATTAGAGGTTACCTATGCAGAGCCAGCAGTAAAAGGTGATACTTCATCTGGAGCGATGAAAAATATTACCACAGAAAATGGTATTGAGATAAAAGTACCTTTATTTGTGAATGAAGGTGATAAAATAAAAGTTGATACGCGTACTGGTGAATATGTGGAACGCGTAAAATAACTTATACGCGATCAGATGATACTTGTATTATAATTTTCCCGCTGACACCATGAGTTTCCATCACTTGATGTGCCTGGACAATTTCATTCAGCGGGAAAGTTTGATCAACTTTTACTTTTAGCTTTCCTTCCTCGAATAAAGTTGCAAATAATTGCAGTTCTTTCTGATCAGGCTGCATCATAGACCAAATCAATTCTACATTTCTTTCTCTGGCTAACTCTAAAGCCTTAGGATCGTTTTTTGTTGAGGATGGTAAACAAATTACTTTGCCCCCGGGCTTAACACAAGCAATAGAACGATAAAGGATTTCTCCTCCCATTGTATCCATCACTGCATCAAGATCAGTAGTTATTTTCTCAAATTTTTCTGTTTTATAATTAATGGGATGATCTACTCCCAGTTCTGATAAAAAAGTAATGTTTTTACCAGAGGCAGTTCCATAGACATATGCACCATTAAGTTTAGCAAACTGAACCGCCAGATGACCAACGCCCCCTGCGGCAGACTGTATTAAAATACGCTGACCTTTAGAAATTTGTAAATGCTCGTTAATTGCCTGATAGGCCGTTAATCCTGCTAATGAGACTCCAGCAGCTTCATCAAAAGAAACATGATCTGGCTTTTTTACGATCAATTGCGGACTTGCGGCAACATATTCTGCATAAGTATTTGCTATGCAACCAAAAACAGTATCTCCAGGTTTAAAATTCTGTACATTTTTACCTGTTTGCTCGATTATACCGCTCATATCCTTACCTAAAATGGCGGGTAACTTAAGGTCTTTACAAGATATATGTGCTCCAGCTCTGATTTTTGTATCTACAGGATTAACTGCAGCATAAATCACCTTTATCAATACCTGATCATCGTTGATAATGGGTTTTTGTACTTCAGTAATTTGTAAGGTTTCAGGTTCGCCAAAATGCTGTATCAAGACTGCTTTCATCATAAATTCTATTGATAATAGCGAATCTAAAGCTTATTTTTAACATTCGTGTGCATTAATTAACAAACCTATCTGTTCAGCTAATTGTAGAGATATTCTCTCTGCAACCCAGGAAATGCCTGCTGCACTTATATCAATCCATAAACTAGCTATCCGCTTTGCTCCATCTAATATACTATAGCTGCCATCATCCAGGGGAACTACGGTTAATTTTTTTCCAGAGATTATAATTTCGTACGGTTCCATGAGCATCAATAATTAAATTAAACACTTAAGTAACAGAAGTTACGAATTATTGTTTAGAAAACAGTCATTTTAAAGCAGAAATGAAAGGGAAACCTTTTATTCCAATGTTATGTTGGTATAATGAAAATGTCCTTGGAGTTATTTGTAAGTGCCAAAAATTTTATCCCACAAGACTGTGTAAAATCCATAATTATAATGAGGATGCTTATGGTGTTCATTATGAAACTTTGTGCCTCCTAAAAGGCCTGGTTTCAATCCGGCTAACTGCTTTGGTAAAATTTCCTTGTCCAAATGGCCAATTGTGCCCCAAAGTAGATTAATAAACAGATATAGTGATATTGCCAGATAAGAAAACGAATATATGAAAATCACCAATATGATTAGAAAGCCAAATCCCAAGGCTTCTATAGGGTGTAATACAAAGAGACTGATTGCGTTGGTCGACTCGTGTTTATGGTGTCTTAAATGAATTAGATTGTAGAAAAAAGGAAAATGTGCGATTCTGTGAAAAATGTACATTAACAAATCCATAATAAAAATAAGAAAAACGACCTCTACTCCTATTTCAAGGATATTTGTATGCTCCCGGACAACTATAATATCTTTTTGCCAAAGCATAAAGCCAATAATAAATATCAAAGTATTACATCCAATAACCAAAAAGGAGAGCATAACATCTCCCCTGGTAAGTATTTGTGGACTATTTTGTAAACTTTGATAGTTACTTATTCTGCTAAAAAAAGAGAAGAGCGTGATAGATAATAAGAAAAGAATCACATTAATTCCTAAAGCAAGCAGCAGTAATTCATTAAATGTAATCTGTTTAAATATTTCAATCACGCTCTTTCTGGACTACTTTACAGCCTTAAAACGTGCTAATGGTGCCATTCTGGCTTTGTTTAAAGATAAATTATCACCGCTAAGACTATAATTATCAGCAGTAACAAGTGCTTTGTTGAGGCCATTTTCAATCTCCATATGCTCACATGCCATCATTGTAGACATACCTTGAGAGAATTTTATCCTACCATGTTCCAGCAGAGTAAAAGTACCACCTAATCCATTACATCCTCCGGATGCAGAATAGCGGTTATCGCTTTTCTGAAGTAAAATGAATGGTTCTTTACCATTTATTTTATCTGCTACAGGTTTGCCTGCAAGCTCAACTAACTTCCATTTACGATCTGTAATTACATTACTTTTCATATTGTTATCAGTTTGTGAGGTGGAAGATTTTTTAAAAAGACTACATGATGCAAGAGATAAAAAGCAGAGCATGAGCGCAGGGTATTTTAATGTTTTCATATAGGAAAGAGTTATATTTTAAAATAAATATATTCAAATTACGGCAAAATTTGACACATTTTTATATTTACCTGGCTCTTCTTACTTATCTTACTTTTGTTTTTTTTACTACCTTAGGGATATAATAGAAACCAGGTATTATTTCTCCTCTACATTTTTATGGCCCGTCATTACGTTACAATAAAGGATATTGCAAGAATTTTAAATATTTCAGTTTCTACTGTTTCCAGGGCATTACGGGATACATATGATGTAAATCAGGAAACTAAGGAGAAAGTATTGGCACTTGCAGCTGAATTGAACTATAAACCTAATTTTAATGCTACAGGTTTAGCCAAAGGCAGTACTCATAACTTAGGAGTTATTTTACCTTTTATTACCAATTACTACTTTTCTACAGTGATTACCGGTATTCAGGAAGTAGCTTATAATAATGGCTATAATATCATCTTGTTTGTAACTAATGATTCCCCTGAGAGAGAGCTTGCCATCATGGAGAATCTTTCTGTATCGAGCCTTGACGGGTTATTGGTTTCCATTTCTTCTGATTCAGACTCCTGTAGCCATTTTCAGGAAATTGTAGATGAAGGTATTCCTGTGGTGTTCTTTGATCGGGTGGCTAATGAAATTGAGACCTCAAAAGTAATGCAGGATGATTATAATGGAGCATTTGAAGCTGTAGAGCATCTTATAGAAAATGGATATAAACGAATAGCTCATATAGCAGGTCCAAAGGGACTCAGTTTTACTGAAGCCAGACTAAAGGGCTATTTAGATGCCTTAGAAAAACATAATATTCAGCCAAATGAGGGTTGGGTTGTATATTCAGGCTTTTCGCAGGAGCATGGTGAGCATGATACACTTCAGCTTTTAGAACTGAAAGACAAACCTGATGCAATATTTGCTGTGAACGACAGAAAGGCTATTGGAGCAATGGTTACCTTAAAAAACAAGGGTATAAAGGTTGGAGAAGATTTTGGAGTAATTGGTTTTACCAACGATCCAATGTCGACCATCATCTCCCCCTCTTTATCTACTATTGCAGAGCCCGCATTCGAGATTGGAAAACTGAGTTGCGAATTACTGATCAAGCACATCACCAAAAAGTACTTCCATGCCGAAGAAGTTGTACTTCCGGGAAAACTGATCGTTCGGGAATCCAGCGCCAGAAAAAACTAAATTTTACTGTAAACAACCTTTCCGTCTACTATTGTATGCTGAATGTTTATCTCCTGATCAAATATAAGCACATCAGCATCCTTCCCAATAGTTAGTGTGCCTTTTTTGTCGTCAATCCCCATAATTCTTGCAGGTGTTTTACTGATCATCCTTACCGCTTCTTCCAGAGAAACACCAGCCATATTAATCATGTTGCGAACCAGTCTGTCAGTTGTTGCAACACTTCCGGCAAAAGAACTTCTATCTGGCAATTTTGCTACCCCATCTTCGATAATTACTTTTAAGCCATTCTTTAAGCTACCGAGTATGCTATCGCCTTCTGGCATACCAGCGCCGCGCATCGCATCTGTAATGAGAGCTGTTCTACTGGCACCTTTTATTTTATAAATCAGTTTTAATAATGGAGATGGTAAATGAACCCCATCAGCTATAATTTCCACATCCATTTCATCAATCAGGTATCCGCTTTCAATTACTCCGGCAAAGCGGAAGCAATCACGACGACTTACACCAGACATGCTGGAATAGAAATGTGTGGCCAGGGTATAACCATTTTCAAAAGCTTCAAGTACCTCTTCGTAAATAGCATCAGTATGGGCAATAGCAGCTAAGACCCCTTTAGATTTTAAGTATTTTCCAAATTCAATAGCTCCCTTCAATTCCGGAGCAGCACTCCACCTTTTGATCACATCTGTCGATGCAAGTATTTCTTTGTACTCTACAGGATCAGGATCACGGATATAGCGGGGATCCTGTGCTCCTCTTTGACTTAATGCAAAATAAGGTCCTTCCAGGTGCATACCAATAAACTGCGCACCTTTAACGTTCAACTTATTTGCTTGTTCATAAATGCTTAAGGTTTTTAAAAGATCTTCCTTCTCGCTAGTCAGTGTAGTCGGGCACATAGCAGTAGTTCCGTATCTCGCGTGCGTTTCAGCTATACCCAAAAAAGCCTCAACAGTATTGTCCATAAAGTCGTGCCCACCACCCCCATGAATGTGCAGGTCAATAAAACCTGGAGAGATGTAATTTCCTTTAGCATCAATTTCATCGGCATCAGGAAAATCCAGATTACCCTCATGGAGGGCTATAATTTTTCCATCTTCAATTAATAATGTTCCTTGTTGAATGGTTTTGTATGGGGTAATGAGTTGTCCGTTATATATTTTTAGCCTTTGGCGTGTCATAATTTAATTAGCTTGAATATTCTGGTTTCCAGATTTGTATAGTTTCCGTTTCAGCAGCAGTATTACCCATATGAATAGCAATAGATGAATCTTTTGCCGTAGCTGCGTTCGATATAGGTTTACTTTTTGTCAAAATACAATTTATAAAATCTTTCAATGCGTAAACTGTTGGTTCTAAAGATTTTTCGCCTGGTTTTTCAAAAATAAGTTCATTGCCTTTACCCTGCGTAGTAACCGCAATAGTAGCTCCTGTTACTCCATCCACGGTACCTCGTTTATTGTTTAATGATTCTGGGTAAATAAATGCTTTATCTCTTTGTATTTCCATTGTCGCTTTATCACCTAAAATACGAATTCCATATCCATTATAGGCATTGGAAAGCACAGAAGTAACGCTTACTTTAATGTCATTAGGATATTCATAAACAGCCCTGATGTTATCATAAGTATCCCTTCCATCTTTCCAGTAATTTATACCTCCCATTGCCATTACTTTTAAAGGATGACTGTCAGTTAAATAATGTACAGCATCAATGGCATGTGCGCAAAGTTCAGATAATGGACCGCCACAATATTCCTTGTACATTCTCCAGTTAATAGCTCTTTCCATTTTTGGATCATTTACTGGAAAACGCCAATTGGAATTTCGATTGTACTGACATTCAAAATGCGTAATTTTTCCCAGCCAGTTTTGCTCTATCACTTCTTTTACTCTATGGTATAAGCCAAAATATCGATATTGATAGCCCACCTGAAAGACCAAATCTGATTTACGGACCCTTTTTTCCAGATCAATAGCCTGTGGAATATCGTAAGTCATGGATTTTTCCAGGTAAATATGTTTCCCTGCTGCTAGGGCATCAACTGTCATTGGATAATGCAAATAAAGTGGAGTGGCAATAATTACAGCATCAATATTTTTATCTTCTAGTAGTTTGCGATAATCTGTATATGCTTTAGCACCTGTGGCTGCATATTTTAGTCCATTTTTTAAATGTTCAGGAATTGGATCGCAACAGGCTAAGACTTGCATTTGTGGTAAATTGCGAATGGTTTTTATTAAACCAGTTCCTCTTGATCCGGTACCGATTAATCCGACTCTGATTACATCGGTTTTAAAATTACCATTTGCCAAAGCAGGAAATCCGGCATAAGTTAAAGCAAAGCCAGATAAGGCAATGGCATTTTTGGTTATAAATTGTCTTCTTGAAAGTTCTTCAGGTTTCATATTGTATTTATTTAGAAAACCATCAACAGGTTAAATTTAACTAATAACTTTATTTATCGACCAGTTTCTGATCTTGTATCCTTTAAATGCGTAGAACATTAAGTATAAATAACATGGGAATAACACCCAATAGGCAGTTCTAAGGTCATATACATCAGCAAAATAGCCATAAAAAAGAGGCATTATTGCATTCCCGCAGAGTCCCATGATCATGATGGAAGCACCGAGTTTGGTATACCTGCCAAGGCCATCAAGTGCCAAAGGCCATATTCCAGCCCAAACCAATGAATTCGCCAGTCCAAGTAATACCACAAACCAAATTGAAATGTCGGCAGTATGTCCAAGGATACGTACCGGACCATGGCCAAAAATGATAAGTAAAGTAAATATTGCTCCTAATAAAGTACAAATGCGTAGCATATTGACCTGACTAATAAACTTTGGGATAACTAGTATTCCTATGGTATAACCACAAATAGTTGCAAATAAAGTATATGAAGGAAAAACTTTGGCTTCCAACAAATGAATATTCATGGAACCGGCATAGCCAATAATGGTATCAATTGCAATAATTTGTGTTCCTACATGCAGAAATATGGCTATTGCGCCAAGTATAAGATGCGGGAACTGAAATATGCTGTTTTTACCTGAATTAGCTGTGGCCACAGCTTCATTTTCATGTTCTGTGTCAATTTCAGGGAGCGGTGAATAGCGCACCATTAAACCTAAACCTATAAGTACAGCACCAACACAAGCATAAGGAACGATTACCCTTCGAATCAGTTCATCAAGAGCCGCGCTTTTTTCAGCAGCATTCATCAATGGTAATTGTTTAAAAAGTTCACCATCTGTAGCTTTTAATATGACTGCAGCAAACAGCAGTGGTGCCAGGATACCAGCACCTTTATTGCAGATACCCATGATACTGATGCGTTGGGCTGCTCTTTCTTTAGCCCCAAGAACGGTAATGTAAGGATTGGCTGCGGTTTGCAAGATGGCCAGGCCTGCACCTAATGTAAAGAGACCTAATAGAAAAATCTCATAGGTACGTGTCATCGCTGCTGGAACAAATATAAAAGCACCAACAGCCATAGTCCAGAAGCCAATCATCATTCCCTTTTTAAAACCTACAGACTTTAAAAGATAAGATGAGGGTACCGACATCACAAAGTAAGAGATATAAAAAGCAAAGGCAACCAGATAAGATTCAAAATTGGTAAGTTCACATGCGATCTTGAAATAAGGAATCAGAATTGCATTTATCCAGGAGATAAATCCAAATATAAAAAACAATAGTCCTATAATAAGAATAGAAATCAAGGTATCCCGCTTACTTAGCGAGCTTACCGATACAGAGTGGTTTTGTTGTTTAGTCATGGATGGTTATAGTATGATCTACAAACGAAACTAAGGATATCAGTACAGAATAAACCACTATAGAACAGATAAATGAGCGGCAACGCTACCGATAACGTTCTCGCTATTTTATTCGGTTTTATAGTCCTATTCTTAAAAGTCATTTAATAGATTTGATAAAACTAATCACCACTTTAACCAAAATAAATGAAGAACAACAGAAGAGATTTCTTAAAACTTGGCGGCCTGGCAGGTCTTGGTCTGGCCTCTTCGGGTATTTTATCGGCTTATACTTCCGCTGAGACTTCAAAGCAGGATGACATTCTAAAACTAGCCAAGCATGTGCATAAGCAGGAATTTAACATGAGTGGTTATGCAGCCCCTAAATTAGATACTGTTCGTGTAGGTTTTATTGGATTGGGTAACCGAGGAACTGCTGCAGTAAAGCGTATGGCAAGAATTGCCAATACCAAGATCAATGCGTTGTGCGACCTGCGGCCAGAAAAAACGGCTATCTCTGTTAAAAACTTAACTAAAACCCTACATAAACCGGTAGTATACACTGATAAGGAAGAGGCATGGAAAAAACTGTGCGAGCGTGACGATATTGACCTGATCTATATCGCTACATCCTGGGAACTCCATACTCCAATGGCATTATATGCTATGAACCATGGTAAGCATGTTTGTGTAGAGATTCCTGCAGCTACCACTCTTGAAGAATGCTGGCAATTGGTAAAAACTTCTGAACGGACAAAAAAGCACTGTATGATGCTCGAAAACTGCTGCTATGACTTTTTTGAAATGCTTACACTTAGTATGGCAAGACAGGGATTTTTTGGCGATATCATTCATTGTGAAGGTGCATATATACATGATATTCTGGAAGGGAATTTTTCAAAAACCAAGAATTATGATTTATGGCGATTGAAAGAAAATATTAAGCATAAAGGAAATTTATATCCTACACATGGACTTGGTCCGATCTGTCAGGTTATGAACATCAATCGTGGGGATAAGATGAACTACCTTGTATCTGTTTCTTCGAACGATTTTATGATGAACAATATGGCTAAGGAATTGGCAGCTAAGGATTCATTTTACAAACCTTTTGTTGACAAGAACTACAGAGGTAACATGAATACCAGCACCATAAAGACACACATGGGGCGAACAATAATGCTACAGCATGATGTTACATCACCAAGGCCATATTCCCGGTTGCACCTGATCAGTGGAACTAAAGGCACAGCACAGAAGTATCCTTTACCAGCACGTATTTCAACTAATCATGAAGGCTGGCTCTCTGAAATAGAATTGAAAGCTATAGAAGAAAAATACACCCCTAATCTGGTAAAAAAAATTGGAGAAATGGCTAAAGCTGTGGGTGGACATGGAGGTATGGACTTTTTGATGGATTGGCGTACGATAGATTGCCTGAGAAACGGATTGCCACTTGATCAGGATGTTTATGATGCAGCACTCTGGAGCTCTATTCTTCCACTAAGTGAGTGGTCTGTAAATAACCGTTCAAATTCTATTGATATTCCTGATTTTACAGGAGGATCATGGAAGAAGAATTTACCAATAGATATCAGTCTTTCAAAGGGCGGTACAACCGGAGTTATTTAATATAAAATTAACTGTAAAAAGATATTGCTGCCTTAGGGAGCATGGAAATCTATTGCCTAAAAAGCTAAATAAAAAAATACAAAATCATTGAAAACACCAATATTATAAAATGGAAACAAGCGTAACAAACAGCCCTGAAGAACTGGGTGTTGCAGCCGGAAAAGCTGCCGCAAATCTGATCAGGGAAACTATTGCCGAAAAAGGCAAAGCGAACATCATTCTTGCCACAGGAGCAAGCCAGTTTGAAACATTAAACCAACTTATCAAAGAAGACATAGATTGGAGTAAAGTTGCAATGTTTCACCTGGACGAATACATTGGTTTACCAGAGTCATCTCCTGCCAGTTTTAGAAAATATCTTAAAGAACGCTTTCTTGAAAAAGTGAGCCCTTTAAGAGCTGTTTATCTGGTAAATGGAGAAACCAATCCAGAAGAAGAATGTAATCGTCTGGCTGAGATTATTCAGCAAAACCCTATTGACGTTGCACTTGTCGGTATTGGAGAAAATGGTCACCTTGCATTTAATGATCCTCCGGCTGACTTTGATACTCATATACCTTATCTGGTTGTAAACCTTGATGAGCAGTGCCGGAAACAACAATTTGGAGAAGGTTGGTTCAAGAGTATCGACGATGTTCCTACTCAGGCTATCAGTATGTCAGTTCAACAGATTTTAAAATCTAAGCATATTATCTGTTCTGTACCTGACCGCAGGAAAGCTCAGGCAGTAAAGGATAGTTTAGAACAACCTGTAAGTAATAAGTATCCCTCAAGCATATTACAATTGCACCCTGATTGCAGATTTTATTTCGATAAAGCTTCTGCAGAACTGCTTTCAGCAGTATAAAAAAAGGCTCTTAGTTATTGGTTATTGAAACAGCCAATAACTAAGAACCTTATTTATTGGCAATTTGTACTGCATTGCTATAAAATGTTTCACCAGTACCATCAATACGTTTACTTCCTATTTTATAATATAGCAACTGATGTGGTGCTGTATGATCTTTTATCAGGTAAGAAGTTGAGTTAATTGAGGTGTTAACTTCTGAAATTCTATTAAATTTAATACCATCAGCTGATCTGTACAAACCTAAATTGAATTGATCTTTTGCCCAATCTATATTAAAACTAACATGGATGATATTTTGTCCCTCTTTATGAGCATTAATGTTTAGAAATGAAACCTGTTGGTCTGGGGAAGGTATTCCATTCAAATACTTTTCTAACATGGTGTATCCATCTGTATCAAAAGTGTTCCTGTCAATGCTTGTTGAATCTGTTGTAGAAGCTTGAATCATCTTTTCCCACCAGTCTGGTAAACCATCATTATCTGTATCCATGGGATAAATTGTGCTTTTCAAATTTGGCCATCCTCCTACAGTGTGCTGACTATCTATAATTCCAGAGGGATTTCGGGTGCCACTAGCATTATAACTTCCTCCATAAGTTGCGGTACCAGTACGGGTTTCTTTAATAATTCTTCTATCAACAGTATCTCTGCGTGGCAAAACGGCCCCAGCGCCATTCATTACAGAATAAAAGGCATCTTGTGCTGTTTGTGTTACTACAGGTGCATATGGAAATGGAGTGGCTGACTTTCCTGAGGCTTTCAATGCTGTAGCCTTGTAATAACTGTCTAACTGTACTCCTTTTGTCCAATTATCTGCTGTCACATCAGGATAGCCATGTACAAAGTTTCCATTTATATAGAACTTTCCTCCAAGTACTGTATCTCCTGTTGGTGTCGTACTATAGCTGGAGTATAATAAAATACGGTTCCTTCGATTGGAAGGAGAACTTGTTGCAGCACCCGTAGTAGCCGGACCTGCTTTATGATAATTATTTACCATATTATAATGACCTCCCACTCCTCCATATGCTGAACCTACCCAATTGTAAACAACATTGTTCCTGAAATCTCCATATTCCAGTTCAGGTTGCAAAGTGGCAGTGCTTCCCGAAAAACGGGGATTTCTATTAGAGTTACTGGCCAATAGGTTGTGATGAAAGGAGACGTTCTGGCCACCCCATATTCCTCCGTAGCCATGAGGTGTACCTTTAGTATGCAATGATCGATAAAGACTTTCACTCAGTATGCTCCATTGTAATGTAAAGTTAGAAATGGCATAAAAAGAACCCACCTCATCAGTCGACCAACTTAGAGAACAATGATCTACAATAATGTTATTAAAGGGCTGAGTAATGGGAGTTCCATAAGCATTATACATCGCATCTACTACCTTCGAAGAATCACCTGACCTGGTGATCAAATCTCCTGGTCTTGAACGGATGTGTCTTATTATAATATTATTTGCCCTTATTGATAGGCCATAGTTCTTTAAACAAATACCATCGCCTGGAGCAGTTTGTCCAGCGATGGTAATGTTATCCTTTTTTATAGAAATAGGGCTTCTTAAGTTAATAGTACCTGATACTTTAAATATAATAGTTCGGTTAGGTTTTGACACAGCATCACGCAAGCTTCCTGCAAGACTATCTTTAAGGTTGGTCACGTAATAGACCTCGCCACCGCGACCGCCTGTTGCAAAACGCCCAGCTCCCTCAGCGCCTGGAAAAGCAAGTTGTGATGAGAGGTTATTATTTTTTGTTCCTTTTGTATCATTTTGTGCCTGAAGTTTTACTGTTATGGCAAAAAAAAACAGAAAAACTAAAAAATTATATTTCGGCTTAATAATCATAATCTTGCTTTAGCTTAGGATTCGACTCTACCACAGATTGAGGCAATGGTAATAACTCACTGTGGTTAGGTTTAAAGTATTGTGCAAAATTGGTAATCCAAGCTGCCGTAATTGAACTTATCCAAGCTACTTTAGTATGACCTACCGGAGTAGCAGTAGGTGCTGGTGCATAAAGTGAATTACTATAAATCACTTCCATTGAGGCCGATTTGTAATACATACTTAGCGGAAGGTTATTATAAGGAGCTGCTTTATTCAGCATTTTAGTGTAGTTGGCACGGGTTTCAGCAATCTTTGAAGCCAATAAGTTCCAGCGGATCAGATCGTACTTACGAATACCTTCTCCTCCAAATTCAAAGTACCTTTCATTTACAATGGCATTGAAAAAATCTTCTTTCCCTAATGGAGTAATGCCTATTGCAGCTTCATTACCTTTAAAGCCACGTTTTCTTACTTCTTCATAAGCTGATATAGCACCAATAGTAGGTCCGCTGTTTATTTCATTTTCCGCTTCAGCAAACATCAAAAGTACATCTGAAAAACGCAGAATTGGCCAATTGATTCCGGTTTGCTGACTGGCTGAAGTTGGTGCTGGATTCCACCAATCGGCTCTGTATTTTCCACTTACCATATTTACCAGTGTTTGTACAGCTTTGGTTTTATCCGCATTATTATAATACGGTGCCAAAGTAACATCCCTCCTGGTATCTAAAGGATTAAAGGAGTAAAAGTATATCGGAACAGCTCTTACAGAACTATTACCCAACTGTGCAGTACCAGAAGAAACATAAAAACGCGGACCATCATAATAGCCTATTCTTCCACTAATGTCTTTTCCTAAAGCAACTTCGAACATCACTTCACCATTAGGTTCTATTTTAAAAGCATTAATGTTATTTTTAAATATATCCTCGAACGATGGGTTCAGATTGTGTTTATCACGACGTGCCATAATTTCAGCACATTCATCCCGGGCTATTTTATAGAAATTAAGGTAATCTGGTTTGCGTTCCATTTGCTTCGAACTACTTCTAAGAGAGTAGCCACCTCTGTAAAGGGCAATTCTGGCTCTTAGTCCTTTAACAGCACCTTTGGTAATTCTTTCATCCAGGGCAACTCCAGGTTCATTACGCCATGGAACTAGTTCTGCTGCTGTTTTAAGATCCTCAATCAACCTATCGTATATCAGGTCACGGTCTGTTTTTTGCGGAAAAAGATCTTCCTGATCAATTGCAGGTTTAAATAAGGCAGGAACATCTCCCCAGTTTCTAATTAGCTCCAGGTAAAACTGAGCACGTAAAGTTAAGGCCTCTCCATATAAACGCCTTAACTGTTGCTTTTCTGATTCAACGCCATTGTTGTACATTGCCATTACTGGAATGTTCTTGATGCAGATATTTGCTCTCTCTATTCCGGAGTATAATTGATTAAAAGGCAATGCCAGTTGCCCATTGGTAGGCTGCAGATTGTATCTGGATAAATCACGCGAATTGTTATCGGGAGCCGAAGCATTTGTAACCCCAATAAATTCATCGGTATCGTATGGGTACATCATACTCAGCCGACTACCATAACCATTATCTCCTGTTAACTGTTCATAAACACCCATTAATGCACCGGTGGCATTGGCCACATTGCTAAACACAAATTGCTCATCAAAAGCTGATTGGGGTGATACTTCCAGGTATTTCTTACATGAGATAAGGCTAATCATGCTTATGACTGCTACGGCTATTGGGAAAAATATTTTTACTTTCATCTTTGTTGCTTTTATGGTTAAAGGGAAAGGTTGATACCGAAAATATATGTGCGGCTACGGGGATAGGCTGAGAAATCTACCCCTGGTGTTACCGGGTCTGAACTTCTTACATTCACTTCAGGATCAAAGCCTGAATACCCCGTAATTACGGCTACATTATTAGCCGTAGCATACACTCTTAATTTATTAATTTTGGCCTTGCTGATTAATTTTACTGGAAAAGTATAGCCAAGCGTAATGTTGTTAAGTCTTAGAAAAGAACCATCCTCAATGGCCCATGAAGTTGGATAAAAGGCTCCGGAACCAGTAATTGGCTGCCATATATTGGCATCCTTGTTTAAGGCCGCAAGCTGATCCGGTGGAATACCAGTAACCTGAGGAGAACCTCCCACTACAGTAACCTTTTGGACCACATTTCCACTGGCATCAACGGTTTTCCAACGGTCTTTCATTATACCCAGCATGTTGGTATTTGGAGTGTAACTGTTTGTGAATTCAATTTTGTTGGCATTATAAATATCATTGCCAACTACAAAGTTTACAAACATGCTCAGGTCAAAGTTCTTATAAGTGAATTGTTGGTTAAAGCCTCCTGTGAATTTAGGTGTAGCATCACCAATAATACTTTTATCGCTCTCGTTGATAATATTATTTCCGTCAAGGTCTTTCAGTTTCATCCATCCTGGCTGAGCGGTTCCCAGTACACCAGAGACATCTGCTACACCTGATTTAAGTGTATAGATTTGTGTAGAAGGATCATAATTAAAATCGTTAACACCATAAAAGCCGTCAGACACATAACCATACATAGTTCCAACAGGTTTACCCACTTGTACAATATAATCTGCTGGTTGCCCTGAAACAAAGGCTACTGCAGGTGACGGCAGATAACTTGAAGCGGTAGACAATTTATCAATGTTATTTCTATTAAAGGCGATGTTGAAATTAGTTGTCCATGAGAAATCTTTCCGCTGGAAAGGAATGGCGTTTAATTGAAATTCGAGGCCTTTGTTAGAGCTTTGTCCTGCATTTTGTAGCTGACTAACGTAACCTGAGGTGGAAGGAATTCGAACATCCAGTAACAGATTTTTAACTTTATTCCTATATGCATCAATGTTCAATTGCAATCGATTATCCCAAAGGGCAATATCAAGACCAATGTTTTGGCTCACTGTTGTTTCCCATTGAAGATTTTTGTTAGATAAGAATGGAGAACTGTAACCAGGGCTTACTGTCTCATTTAATGCATACTTGACATTTGTTAAAAAGGTGGTTAAATATAGAAAATCATTAATTCTGTTATTTCCTGATGCACCATAACTAGCACGTAGTTTCAGATCCGAGATAACGGAAATATCTTTCATAAAATCCTCTTTCGATATCCTCCATCCCAGAGATCCCGAAGGGAAATAACCCCAATTTTTACCGGAAATGAACTTTGAAGAGGCATCAGTCCTGAAAGTAAATTTGGCCAGATATTTATCATTATATGAATAATTTAAACCAGAAAAATAGGAAAGTAGGCGACTTTCATTTATGATGTTACTTGGAAATAATGGTGCACTTTGTCCAAGGCTAAGTTGTCCAAGTGCCTTCTCTGGAGTAATGCCTTTAGGAAACAATTTCAACTGATCAAGTCTGATCTCCTCTTTTGAACTATAAATCTCTTGTCCAAGTAAAGCACTGAAGTTATGTACCCCTTTTTTGAAATTGTAAGTGAATACATTTGAGTTGTTGATGCTATAGCGTTTCCTGTTATTTATGTTTACTATTGGTAAGCTACTTCCATTATTTCTGGCATTTGAAGTAAAGTAATCATCAAATGCATTGATGGTATTATTGTTAAAATTAACTCCGGCAGTAGATCTGAAAGACAGGCCTTTTAGCAGTGTATAATTGAGGTAGCCATTAATGTTTAAGTTATCAGATGGCCTGCTCCTGTATTGGGCATTACTCAATTGAATAGGATTTAAAACCCCAAGTCCGTTACCGGTATTGGTGTCATTAAAGTACTCTTCATCAAGTTCATCATCACTCATCCCAGTGATGTTTAAAGGCCTGTATTTAATGGTATGTCGCAACAGACTATAAGTGGCAGTAGCCTCAGTACTGGAAACTCCTGAACCATTGATCTGCTGATTATTATACCTGGTACCAAAGCCAACACGAAGTTTATCATTAGCTCTATGATCCAGCTTTAAATTAAATATATGTCTGTTAAATTTAGAATTGACCATAATACCCTGTTGTGCATTATTGGTATAGCTAATGTTAAATGTAGTTGCTTTATTTCCACCATTAATTGCTACAGAGTGAGTTTGTGAAACCGCATCTCTGCCAAATGTTTTTTCCTGCCAATCTATCGGTGCTGTATTTTTGTAACTATCAAGATTATCAAAAGTACCATACATCTGTTCAAATGCAGATTCAGTGTTGGTTAAGCCTCTTGATCGTTCATACTGACGTAATACAAAGTCATAAGGACTCATCACTTCAAGCTTATTTTGCAAACGTGCAAGTCCAAGGAAGCCATCGTAGCTTACTCTAGTTTTCGCTTCTTTGCCACCTTTTGTGGTGATGACCACAACCCCATTTGCTCCTCTGGCTCCGTAAATGGCAGTTTCAGAAGCATCCTTAAGTACCTCTACAGATTCAATATCTGTTGGCGAAATATTTGATAAACCATCCTCAACCTGTACTCCGTCAATTACATATAGTGGAGCATTACTTTGAGTAATAGAGCCTCCACCCCTAATGAGTACCCGTACATCAGCACCCGGCATACCCTCGTTTGCTGTTATCTGAACACCTGCAAGTCTTCCTGCCAGAGCTTCAGCAGCAGAGTTGACTGGTATATCCTTCAATTGTCGTGCGTTAACAGAGGCTACAGCACCTGTGATATCCTTACGTTGCAGTGTTTTGTAGCCAATAGTAACTACTTCGTTAAGCATATAGGCTTCTGGTTGTAATCTTACAATGAGTTCTTTGTCATTTGTAACTTTTACCTCCCTGGCTTTATATCCCAAATACTTAAACACCAATGTAATTTCCCCGTTGCCTGGCACGGTTAGTTTAAATGCACCATTCACATCGGTGCTTGTTGCGGTGGTTAGTCCCTTAACAGCGACGGATACCCCTGGTAATAGTTCATCTTCTTCCAGGCTCATTACTTTACCTGAAATGGCACGGCTTTGCTGTTGTGCAAATGAAATGCTGGCAAAATGCAGCAAAACAATAAATACCTGTAAAAATCTTTTCATAATATTCGGTTATAGCTGGTTAGCACGATAGAGCAATCGCTTATAACAAGATTACATTATTCTGCTGAAGATAATACCCATTTGATGCTAAAAAATGTATGCAACCGTTACCGATAACGTTATCGATAGCGCTACCGACAATTAAAATAGTTTATTTACCCCCAGATAAACTTATGAAAAGTATATTCGTAATTGAGAACCAAAATAAACCCGATATGACTCAGACCTTAAAAACCTTAATTACATCAGTATTTGTTGTATTTCTGTTGATCAGTTTTAAAAGCGGACAAAAAAAGATAACTATATATTCTATTGGAGATTCAACAATGTGTGATTTTTCACCTTCTTATCTTTCGCAATTTGGAGGAGAAAACTACCCTATAAGAGGATGGATGCAAATGATGCCTGAGTTTTTTAATGAGCAGGTTGAAATTCATAATGCCGCCCGCAGTGGCAGAAGTTCTAAAAGTTTCAGGACTGAAGGACATTGGAAACCAGTTATTGAAAAGCTAAAAGCAGGTGATTATGTATTTATTATGTTTGGTGCTAACGATCAGAAACCCGATACTGCAAGACATACAGATCCTGAAAGCAGCTATAGAGAGAATCTACTAAATTATATAAATGAAACAAAAGCAAAAGGAGCACATCCTGTTCTGTTTACTTCTTTGGTGCGAAGAAGATTTGACAAAGCTGGAAAACTTGTAGATACCTATGGGGAATATGTAAATGCAGTACGCAAGTTAGGCAAAGAAACTAATATTCCAGTAATCGACTTAAACCAAAAATCAGCTGACCTGGTAACCAAATATGGCCCTGAAGAATCTAAAAAGCTCTTTCTTTATATTGAGCCGGGCAAATTCAGCAAATTACCAGAAGGCAAAAAAGACGACAGTCATTTGTGCGTATTTGGAGCTACAGAAATAGCACGCCTTGCTGCCCAGGGACTAAAGGAAATCAAATCACCATTGGCTGCGTATCTTAAATAGCAGCCAATGGTGATTCATTAATTCTTTTCAGCCAATTCTTTCACTTTAGCTAAAGCCAGCGGCCAGGTATCTTCCATGTATTGCGCATATTCTTCATCCATATCCATCTCTACCAGCCAAACTGTTTTACCATCAACTTCCTTTAAGGTATAATTTTCTAAAGCATCTCCCCATTCCTCGCCTTGATACGTGGTTGGGTCTTCCACTCCATCTTTCACTTCACCCAGATGATGAATAGAAAGGAATTTACCTGGTATGCTTTCAGCTATTTCTGAAACCATACCGTTTCCTTTGCCATCCAGGAATAAGGCTTTACTTCCCTTTTTCCAATCTGTTTCTACTGTCGAACCTTCTGCGAACACTTTTGTCCACTGGTCGTATGTCTCTTTACCTGTGATGATATCCCAAACTTTTTGAGGATTTGCATTAATCGTAATACTAAACTCTAACTTCTTCATGATATTTTAATTAAAGACTATATTATTCTGGCAACCAAGCCAATATAAAGTTACTCGTTAAGGTGGAAAGAATTACAGTATGAAAACGACATTAAACAGGGGCTATTGCGACAGGAAATAGTAAAATAACCATTAAAATTGAGCTTCGCAGAATTCTTTGTTAGTTACTGCTCCTACAAAATTTCCTGTTGCTACAGCATTCGCCACTGAACGCATAAAAGATGAGTTATCTCCACAGGCGAAAACACCAGATACATTTGTTTGCTGTAATTCATTTACACGAATAAAACCATTATCTGTTAGTTCACAGCCTAAACTTTCGGGTATATCTGAATGCTGTATAAACGGGACTCTCGCGTAAATTGCTTTTAAAGGGATTTTTGAACCATTTTTGAATTGAATACTTTGAATATGCCCACTATTATGTTCGAAGCTGGCTATTTCAGATTCAATAATTTTTATTCCCTTATTTTCCAAAGTTTTTATTTGTTCAGCTGTAAATGATGATTTTCCGTTTGTGAAGATGGTTAAATCCTTTGTCAAATTACAGACCAATTGTGAATAGTGTATCGCTGCATCACCATTAGCCAGGATCCCTGTCACTTCATTTTTCACTTCATATCCATGGCAATAAGGACAGTGTATTACGGAAATACCCCAACATTGTGAAAATCCTTTTATATCGGGTAAGATATCTTTAATTCCTGTAGCGAATATCAATTTTTTAGCATTGAATAGTTCTCCAGATTCTGTTTTTATTTGAAAACCGCTTTCCGTTCTTTTTCCTTTTATAGCACTACCTTCGTAAAATTTTACGGTATCATATTTTTCGACCTGTTTTTTGGCTAGTGTAGAAATTTCTTTAGGAGTTTTACCATCTTGAGTAAGGAAATTGTGTGAATGGGGTGTCTGTTTATTGCAAGGTTGTCCACTATCTATTATTAATACATTTCTTAGAGAACGCCCTAATGCCATTGCGGCCGAAAGGCCTGAATAGCTTCCTCCGATAATAATTACTTCAAAATTGTTGCTGTCTTTCATTGAACTAAAATTAAAATGAATGATTCCGTTAACTGTGTTAAAGTTAGAAATCATTCATTTTAATTGCAACATAGTTGCGTCATTTAATGTTGTTCTGTTTTCTTTTCAGCCTCCTGCTTTTGGAGAAATGTAAGAAGAAACATTAGTTTATCGATGGAGACCAAGCTAAGCTCCTAAAGGTCTGATTTGTACCAGAACGTAACAAAACCTTAGATGCTGCACTAATTGTCTCATTGTAACCTGAATTATCTAAAACTTCGATTAGAGTCCCATCACCTCCTCTATCATTACCGCTACTAATTACATATAGTTTAACTTTACCATCAATTACTCTTGCCTCAATACCTGTGCCTTTTCCAGCACCTTGAAAAACACCATTATTTACCCATTTATTTTTTACCAGTGAATATTTCACAATGCCATTATTATAGGTCAGGAAATAAGCAACTTGTTTGGAGCTTGTAGCAGTAGCATCAAGATTTGCAATAACAAAGCTAGTACCATCTTTAATTGTTGATTCTTCAGTTAAATTGGTAAACTTTTTCCCTCCTTCTGCGACTTTACCGGTACCTATTTTGTAAATCCGTGCTGCTTCCGAGGCATATAGGTCACCATTATAAAATTTAATTTGCCTGAAGCTCAGTCCACCCAGATTCACTCCTTCTTTTACTCCTTTTTTAAGATAAAATATACCTCCATTATTAGCTCCTCCGCCTCCGGAAAGCCAAAGATCGGTACCATCAAATGATGCTGCAGAACGGAATGAATTATTATTAAAAGTGTTTTCTGCCACAGATGAGGTATTTATTTTACCATCAGCTCCTATAAGTGCAACAACACGATTCACCTCATTTGCAGGTTTATTTAATATATCGGTTCCAGGTGATGCATCATAACCTGGAACAACCAAGTATTTTCCATCGTTTGAGCGACTTATAAAACCAGCTAATACATCCTTCCCTAAAGCTAAAATTCGTCTGTTCTCTCCCATTGTTTTTACAGGTAAGCCCACAGATTGTACTAAAACTGGCCGGTCACCAGAAACATTGTATTCGTCCAAATAAATTGGACAAGCATTATAATTATTAATATCGCTACCTGAATTTGCATCTCCAATTCGGTAAATTACCAGATTGTCTTTTTTAAAAGGCTTAGCAACTTGGGCAAAAGAATAGCCGAAATTTATTCCAGCAACAACTAATAAGACTAATAATTTCTTACTAAATAGAATCATAATAAAATTTGTTTATTTATATAAATATGTGTTTATAAATGTGGTCTTGTTTCCAGAGCTTACATTATTGCATTAACCATTTTAAGTTAAACCTATAATGTATAGCACTACTAAAAAGGTGAATTAAATTATCAGGACTTTGTGTTAAGGCCAGGTAGCCTTTGGGTTCAGCATTATTCTGATCCATTTTAAAATATCCGGTAAAGGCTCCGCCATTCAGGTATCTTTCTTTGCCATCTGTTATCAGTTTTCTAACGGGCCAGGTTTTTCCTTCATCAAAAGAAAGTGCTGCATACATTCCATAGCCAGTGTAATTACTGCCATTTTTACGTTTAAAGGTCATCCCTTTTTTAGGATCAATTGTAGCATCAGTAAAAGAGACAAGTAATAAAGCACCCTCATTAAGCCTTTTGAGTATCAATCTTTGACCGCTTGAAATTGGTGGAAATTCACTCGCTGAATAGGTCCAGCTTTCCCCCATATTAGTGGAAATACTGATCGGCATGTAAAAATTGTTATCTTTTTTAATGTTATCATTTCTGCCAAAAGCGAAGAGGTTTCCATTTTTTAATTGAACAATTCCTGTATGGATACCAGCAATAATTCCACCGGTATTTCCTTCTTTAAAATCTGGAGTTACCCTAAGTGTTTTTGATGGGTTATACCAATTTTTTCCATTGTCTTTAGATATATGGATTACACTACCCCCTTTCACTTTTGGAGTGGCATCACAAGGTTGTATTAACCAACCTTCCCTGGTTTTAAACATTCCTGCAATGACTTGATTACCTGGTTCATGTTCCGCATTCGCAAAAACTGGAGCGGTCCAGGAGTGCCCATTGTCATAGCTTTTTCTCATAACCATAGCCAGATTTTGCCATGTTCCCGTGGCTTCAACACCATTCATATGATAAATAACATTTTGTTGTTCATCAAAAAAAAGTGATGAACCAGTCATATTTCTATCTGGAACTTTAAAAAACAATGAAGGTGTTGTCCAGGTTTTGCTTTTTAAGTTTAGCCGACTAGAGACGATAGTCATTTCCCGTCCCGTTTCTTCTTCTGTAGAAAACCAAATTGCCAGTAGATCACCATTGGGCGTCCATGTTACTGCTGGGCAATGATTATGATGATATAAAAAATCATTTTTACCTGCTTCATCTATCTTCACATAGGTAATAGGCTCCATAAACACCGGACGGCTGTCCGCTTTAACCCATTTATGTTTCACTGACTTCATTTCAGACACGGGTTTATAATCTATAAGTCTCTCCGGACTGATATCTTGAGCAACTTCTACTATCCTGAAGCCTGTAAAACAGGTTCTATCTTCTGGAATTAAAGCAGATCTGTTCGCTGATCTTAGGTATTTTACAGGGGTATTATGACTTCCTCCTCTTGTTACTCTATATAATCCATTTTTATAGCCTGCCGGATCTGTTTGTTCTTTTTCAATATATTTTCCATACCAATCCAAGCACCATTCCTCAACATTTCCATGCATATCATAAACACCCCATTGATTAGGTTGTGTTTGTTTAACTTGTAATGAAACAGGTTTAGGATCCCAGGCTATTTCCTGGTTTTTAAGGAAGTTCTTAGGTAGCACGCGATCTCCAATTGCATAAGGAGAAAAAGTACCAGCCCGGCATACATATTCCCACTCAGCTTCAGTTGGCAACCTATAGATCTTATTCTCTTTTTTGGAGAGCCATTCACAAAACTTCAAGGCATCATTATAGCTTACATAAATCACAGCCTCGTCATCTGCTTTAGAGAATCCATTTTTACTCCTTAAAGATTTATGTCCAGGATCAAAGAGTTCGTATTGTAGATTAGTAATTTCTGTAGCGGATATTTTAAACTGCTTGGAAATATGAACAATATGTGCAGGGTTTTCATCCTGATTTTCCCCAAATCCTGCGCTTCCCATGAAAAATTTACCGGGTTTAATATCAACCATATCAATTCCTATAGCATTTTTCTGCTGCCCATAACTTATAGTACTTAGTGCTATTGAAAAAGTTATAAAAAGTAATATGATATATCTTTTTAAAAGATGATTTAACATTACTTATGGATTTACAGTTATAGTAATTGTTCTGATTTGTTCTTCCCTTTGATTGATGTTTTGAACTGAACCAATAAATTTAACTTTATAAGTTCCTGGTTTAGAAAATTTATAGGTGTAAACATCAGGCATTGGATTTTCACTGCCTTTTATTGCTAAAGCTCTATCTGGACCGAGGTTCAGATTTTCGAGATAAAGGGCTTTACTGATTGCCCAATGGAATCCTTCCGGCGACCAGTTTTCCGTGTACTCATTTCCCTGCATACTTATTCTTGAAGCCGTAACTGCAGCTCTGGCCGGATAAGTTGTAGGGTTTTCATCAACAATTCTAAAACCTGATTCAGGCAAATTCATTATTTGTTGCTTTCCAAATTCAGTCTGACCATTAATTTTAAAATCCTGAATCATCCAAATTCTTGCATCTCCAAAGGTGATCTGAGATCGGGTATTGTATTTGAATGCAATAAATAAAGCTTTACCTGTTTCATATAAATCGGTAATATCCTTTTCCCCAGAAGCCACAAATGTGTTAACTGTACCCAGCGTAAATCGATTGGTGATGTCAATCCAATCAGCCTCATGGATGCTTTCCAAACTTTGGTAATTTCCATCGAAATCGGTGCTGGCCAAAATAGACAACTGATTAGCCTGAGTTCCCTGATTTACTGCAGAGGTAAAAGACATGGTTTGAGCTCCGGAGACTTCCAGACTTCTTCCGTCTTTGAAATCGTAATCATTTAAAAATTCTCCAGAATAAAAACTTACTATCTCGGCATCTCCACTAAAATGAAAATTTACATTTTCACCAATAGAAATCTCTGTAGAACTAGCTTTAACGTTAAAATCTAGCTTATCTAATTTCAAACGATTTTCTTTTTTACAAGCATAGTTGCTCATGAGCATGACTATGAAAAAGAAATACTTTGCTTTCATTGTATTTATTTTAAGTTTTACCAGTTATTATTTTGTATTAATTTGCTATTCAAACTCAATTCTCTTGATGGAATAGGCCATAACAAATGTTTACTGTTCACATTTTTATACCTGTTGATATAATTGATGTAGTTTGCAGCTGGTACTTGCTGACTTATAGTGTTATACACATCTTGCATATTGTCTAAGAAAATATTCCATCTGATGAGGTCACCTTTTCTCAAACATTCGAATGCAAACTCTCTTGATCTTTCTTCCCTTATTAAAGCTCTTAGTGATTGTTGATCTACAATTGCAGCAGCAGAAACTTTATGTTCGTCGCCATTAAATAGTACTGCCGTTGCCACAGCACCAGAGCCCGTAGCTCCTGCTGGAGTAGTTATTGTAACTGTTGGTGCAGAAGTATATCCTTCGCCAAAAACATTTCCTATAACACCATCTCTTTCCATCAGAATACCAGAGATTTGTTTAGTTCCGTTTAATACTGCGTAAGCTTTTGCTCCGGTTCCACCACCACCGGCAATGGTTATGATTGGAGCCACAGAATAATTACTTCCCTTATTGGTAAGTGTAATAGATTTAACACCTCCCTTTTTAACATAGGCTCTTTTCCTAACTATTTCTAAATATTGAACAGCTTCGTCTTTATTACTAAATGAGATTTCATTTAAAGCTTCTGCATACATGAGCAGTACATCTGAGTATCTTAAAACAGGAAAGTTTTGAGGTGTAGCATACGCCTTTTTTACAGGAGCCGGCTCGTATTCTCTTCTAAATTTGGCTGCAGGGCGCACAAATAATGAGGCAAAAGTTGTTGAATTTGAGAATGTTTTACCACCGCTTGCATTATAACTGAAATTTGCGATGTTCCAGTCTCTCCTAATGTCCCCCAAAAGGTATCTGTTATACAAATTTGCAGTAGCAGCTACAAATGATAAACTCTTTATGTTATCCAGATTTGATCCAGGAGAATTAATATAACCATTCCAACCTGTTTCATCAAAACCATTAGCAATGTTACCATAAAACTCAATTTCCCAAATACTTTCCTTGGTATCATATTTATCTATAGCATAATTGATAAAAACCTGAGCATATGAATCATTTAGTTGATGAGCGGACTGACCATCACTTATTACCTTCCAGGCCCAGTTTTTGGCATCTTCGTATTTTGTTACATCATTTAAGGGATAGCCGGCCATAAAAAGGCAAACTCTTGATAAAATACCTCGAACTGCCGATTTACTTACCCTGCCACCACCTTCAATTTCAGAAATGTCTTTCACATGAGACTCTGCATACTCCATATCCTTTAGAATCATATTATACACCTCTTTTATTGAAGATTTGGCGATATCAGTATTCGCTGTAGATTTCGTTGATGCCAAAACAATAGGTACTTCACCATATGTCTGAACCAAAAGAAAATAGAAATAAGCCCTTAGAAAAGATGCTTCAGCTCTAACTCTATTTCTAACCTGTTCAGCTATATCCATATTGTTATCTATATTTTCCAATAATAAGTTTGCCCTGTTTATACCTAGATATAGGGTATTCCAATGAGATGTAACAAATGGATCCGAAGAGGTAAAATCATATAGCATCGGTCCTGTAGTAGTTGATACCCTGCTGCAATAACCATCATCGCCATCCAAACCATAGTTAAAGAGCATCATCCCTCCATACAAAGCGTTATTCCCTAATACATCATATACACCTGCCAAAGAATGTTCAAGATCACTCTCTGTGTTATAGTAAGCTTCGGGTGCAAGAATATCAACAGGTTTAACATCCAGAAATTTTTTACAACCTGAGAAAATCGTTAGTCCGACTAATGTTATTAATACTTTAAATTTCATAATTTATAATTTTAAAAGGTTGCATTAATACCAAAAACAACTGTTTTAGCCATTGGATATGCGGAATAATCAAAACCAGGAGTTGTAGGTGTATTCCCGCGAACAGAAACCTCCGGATCCATACCAGAATAATTAGTCCAGGTAAATAGATTTTGTGCAGCTACATTAAATTTTAATTCATTAAGATATAACGACTTAATCATCTTTTTGGGTAGTGAGTATGCAAGAGCAATGGTTTTCAACCTTAAAAATGAACCATCTTCTAAAACCCTTGAAGAATGAATTCCTTGTGGACCTTGTCCTCCGGTTCTGTAATTTGTATTAGATGGGTTTTCAGGTGTCCATCTGTTGCTGTATGAAGCATACTGATTTAAATCTATAGCCTTAATACCATTTCCATCAAAAATCAATCGGTTTGCGTTGTAAACCTGATTTCCATAAGACCATTGAAAAAAAACATTCAAATCAAAATTTTTATAACTGAAATTATTATTAAAACCTCCAGTATGAATAGGTAAACCTCTACCGATAACAGTCACATCATTAGAATTGATCACACCATCATTATTCAAATCTTTATACTTTATATCTCCTGGTTGGATATTCCCTCTGTCGGCCGCACTTGCATTACTGGGGTATTCCTTTTTTAAGATATATTGACCAGGTGAAGGGGTATCAAATTGATCTGTTTGGTAAATTCCATCGAAAACATATCCATAAAATTGCCCCATAGGTTGTCCAACTCTTGATAAATACAATGCACTACCATTATATTGAGAAAAGAAGCTAGCTGTACTGAAAAGGTTTTTATCACCATTAGCCAATTCCAATACTTTATTATCATTAAAACTAATGTTGAAATTCGTAGACCATGAAAAGTCTTCCTTTTGAATATTTGTAGAGAATAAAGAGAATTCTAATCCTCTGTTTCTAACAGAACCTATGTTTTTATAAGCCTGTAAATAACCTGTTGTTGCCGGAAAATTTGCATACAGTAATAGATCTTTCGTTGTTTTGCTGTATAGGTCTACTGTTAATTGTAGTCTATCTTTAAATAATCCCAAGTCCCAGCCAATATCTGTCTGTGCAGTGCTTTCCCATTTAAGATCAGTGTCTCCCAGATTAGTTGAGATTGTGCCTCTTATTGGAGCCCTATCATTAAATGAGTATGAATTAGCCACTAACATATTTAAGCTTGGTAAAAATGCAAAATCAGAAATCCTGTTATTACCTGTTACTCCATAACTTGCTCTTAACTTAGAACTTGATACTGCAGGTATTTTTTTGATAAAATCTTCCTCATGCATATTCCATGCAAATGCAGCAGAAGGGAAAAACCCCCATTTATTTCCATCAGCAAATTTCGAAGAACCATCAGCCCTGAAAGTAGCTGTTAATAGGTATTTTGATTTAAATCCATAGTTTAAACGTCCATAAGCAGATGCTAAAGTATTTCTGGTAATATATGCAATACCACTATATAAGTCTCCCAATTCCAAACCCGACATACCCAATTCTTCATTCAAAATGTCTATTGTGCCATAGCCAAACTGATCAAATTTATTCTCTTGAATAGATGTCCCAGCCATTAATGTGAACTTATGATCTTTATTGAATGTTTTATTCCAGGTTAAAGTATTTTGATTAGACCAATTGAATGTTTCAGAGTATCGGATACTTCCATTGACACCAAATTTATTTGATGGATTTAATGATGATCCCTGTGTAGTAAGTGAGTTATAAAAAAGGCTTCTTTTCTGAGTGTTCCCTTTTGCACTTCCTGTGATCTTCAAGGTTAATCCTTTAGCAATGTCATACTTCATATAGGCATTGGCTACTAAATCAACAATTCTATTACGCGCAAAATTATTACTGCTGGTTACGAAAGGATTTAACCGGATATCTGCTAATTGAATGTTATCCGGGTCTATAAGATCATTTTCTAAATCGAAATTTGCATTTCCACTTACTGGTCTGTACCCCCAGGTTCTGTACAGTAAATAAGTACTTGTTGTTCCTTCACCTGCAGCAACTACTTCTCCATAGTTTAGTATACTTCCAAAATTGGCATTCATGCCGATTGAAAGCTTTTTACTGATTGTTTGATCTATTGAACTGCGAAACTGAGATTTATTAGAACCAGTATTGTTAACTACACCGGGCTGTCTGAATAAAGATCCTGATAAAGAATACTTTGTTTGTTGACTGCCTCCTCTTATGGCTAAATTATGTGTTTGTACTGTTGTATTGTTTAAGATTTTTTCTTGCCAATCAACACCTTCTATGTTTTTATAATCTTCTAAAGTTCTATCTGCCAAATACCTATTGGTAGCTCTGGGTTCATTTAGTTCGAGTTGATATTTAACAAAATCGTAAGAAGACATCATATCCATTTGCTTGATAACTTTATGTAATCCTACAGAACTGTTGAAAGTAATAACAGGCCTACCTGTTTTACCTTTTTTAGTTTCGATAACAACAACACCATTTGCTCCTCTGGCACCATATACAGCTGTTGATGAAGCATCTTTTAGAATATTCAAAGTTTCTATATCGTCTTGATTGATAGCAGCACTAGTTATATCCTCTACAGGAAAACCATCGATTACATATAAGGGCGCATTACTTTGCGTTAGTGAATTTGCACCTCTAATTATGATGTTCAATTCTGAACCTGGCTGACCATCGTTAGCAGTTACACTTACACCTGCAACCCTACCCGCTAATGCCTCAATAAAAGAAGATACAGGAGCTTTAGCAAGATCGGCAACTTTAACTTCGCTCACTGATCCTGTAAGGTCTTTACGTGCTACTTCACCATAACCAATTACCACAATTTGATTTAAAGAAGTAGATTGCTCTTTCATTACCACATTGATCATTTTACTATTTGAAACTTTCTTTTCTTGTGGGGTGAAGCCTATTGATGTATATACTAATACAGTTTCTTCAGTTGGAACAATGATTTTATAATTGCCTTTGGAGTCAGACACAGTTGAGCCTTGTCCATTTTTGATTTTCACAGATACACCTGGCAAAGGTCCTCCATTTTCATCTGTAATTTTACCTGTTACGGGAATAGACTTTTGCTGAAGCCGCTGAGGTTCAACATTCAGTTTTCTTGATACTACTATATTTCGTTCTACAATTTTGTAAGTTAACCCTAAACCATTCAGGCATTTATTCATAGCCTCTTCAATGGAGGCATTACTAAGATTTATGGTTATTGCTGGTTGATTCTTGACAAAGTCTCTAGTGAACAAAATATTATAACCACTTTGCTTTCTTATTTCTTTTAACACCTCTGTTAACAGAGCATTCCTTTTATTAATGCTTATTTTTTGCGCGAAGACACTCGCATTCACTTGCATGAAAGTCGTTAAAAGGATGATAAAAGCTAACTTCATAATAAGAAAAAACTTAAAAAAGAGGGCACAGCGCTTCTTGCAAGTGCACTTTGTATATTTTTTGTACATTTGGTTGTTAGGTTTTTTAGATTAGTTTGATTCAGGACTGATTTGCCAACTTTAACGTTATCAGGAACGGTTCGAACGTTCCTGATTTGTTTTTTTACCGTTAGCATTTATTGTTTTATGGCATAACGGTAACTCTCCTTTCATTTTTATTTCCAGGCTTCGATTCTATTTTAAAATGTACGCCGCCTGTCAGTTCAATTGTTTTCAAGAGCTTTTCAATACTGTCAAACCTGGAAACTGTTCCAACAAATATTTCGTTTTTGATCTCAGATTCGTAAACAACCTCAATATTATACCAACGAGCAATTGTTTTCATCACAGTCTTGATGTCTTCATCATTGAAAATAAAATAACCTCGTTTCCAGGCTAATACTTCTTCAGTATCTACTTCTTTTACTTTAATATCTGAGGATTGATTATAAATTAAGGATTGTTCCCCTGGTTTCAATATTTTCTCAATGCTATTCTTTTTAACTGCTACACTTCCCTCCAACAAGGTCGTTTTCACCACTTCATCATCTTTATAGGCATTGATATTAAAATGTGTTCCAAGTACCCGCACCTGTGTATTTTTTGAATTGACCAAAAATGGCTTATTTTTAGAATTAGTAACTTCAAAATAAGCTTCTCCATCTAGTTCAACAGAACGGTTGTTATTTGCAAAGACAACAGGATATTTTAAAGTAGATTCAGCATTTAACCAAACTTTTGTACCGTCTGGTAAATTCACCTGATATTCATTTCCATTTGGTGTAGTTATGGTATTGTACATCAATCTCTCTGTATTCTCTGATGATCTTAGGTCATTTATTGTGTAAACAAGCTTTCCATCTTCAGATTTGCTGATACTTACTCCAGCATCATTGGCTATTGGCCCTTTCTGCATTTGATCCAGAATCAGCTGTTTTCCATTGGCCAGCGTAAGAATAGCACTATTTCCATTTGTAGCTTTTACGTTATCTGCTGCGGTCAGAATTTCTTTCTTATCTATTTGATTAGGCATTGGCTTCATAAACAAATAAGCACCAGCACCCAGCATAATTAACAGAGAGGCTGCAATCAAAGGTTTATAAAACCTTATAGACCATATATTATGCGGTTTTACATCCTTTTTTTCTTTTATGCTTTTAAGGATATTTGCTTCTATATGATCCTGCATTAAATTCTTCTCATTTTCAGGAAGTGAAGCCAGCATATCCTCTTCCTTCTCAAAATAGCCATAGTAAGATTCCAGAAATTCTAATTCCTTTGCAGAAGCCTTTCCGTCCAAATACTTCTGCATCATCTTTGCTAAATCTGACTTGGTATTATTCTTTTCCATAGCTAATTTTCAATCCTTTTATATAGATGTACCTGAAATGTGCAGAAGTCCCAAAACAAAATGCTATCGTTTCAAATTATTTATTGAATTTGGTTAATATCCAATCCATAACTTTCGTTCTTTGCTCAGGAATAGTAGAATGGCCAGTTTCTTTATAGATCATCAACTCCTTTGGTGCCGTAATAGAATTATAGGCAGCATACATTGAAGTTGGCGGACAAGTTTCATCGTTAAATCCCCAGCTGTAAAGTCCTGGAACCTTAAGGTTTTTAGCAAAATTCACCACGTCATAATATTTACAGGTTTCCAACTTATCTTTTTTATTGTTATATGCTATGTTTGCAGGACTAAACAAATGTGGCCAACCTCCAGCTCTGTTATACAGATAACCTGTTAAGTCGCATAATGCCGGATAATTTGCAGCAAGATATTTAACCCTAGGATCTAAAGCGGCAGTTACGATAGACAATGCTCCACCTTGACTACCACCATAAACGATAATGTTTTGTCCATCATATGCTTGTTGCGCTACTAAAAAATCTAATGCTCTAATACAACCCAGATATACTCTTTTGTAATAATAGTTATCCTTATCGTCTAAATTTGTTGAATTATAAGAATATAAAGCACCTGATCTCAAACTTTCATAAACCTGGGCATCTAGGTTCACTGGAATACCATGTATACCAATTTCTAAAACAATTATACCATTTTTAGCCATACTCACGTCCCCCTTATAAGATCTGACACCTGCTCCAGGAACTTTTAATGCACCAGGATACTTACCTGGCTTTGTAGGTACACTTAACATACCGTATATCCTGGAATTATTAATATTCTGAAAACTTACATGATAAACATTCACTTCATCGGTTGAATATTCTTTTATTAGCTCTAGTTTAGGATCCAGAGGAATCTTTTTTAGACCAGCGATAGACTTAGTCCAAAATTCATTAAAATCAGCAGGTATCTCTATTGTAGGTTTAATCGCTTCAGGAGAAAATGCTACTGTTGCAATTTTTTTTATTGTCTTCCCTCCTACAACTGATGTTACTTCACATCTTAAAAACCCAGGTACTTTTAAAGTAGGAGCTTTTATATCAAAACTGTTATCATTAAGTAGTACTGAATCAGACTTTACAGGAGCTAACTTCTCGGGGGCAATTCTATATTTTAGTTTAACATTGTTTGCCTTTTTACCATTTTGCAATACTGTTACTTTAAATATTGGTTGCTCTCCAACTGTATATTTCCAGTCAGCCTTATCTGCGTCTATACTGATGCTTAATGCTTCTGCTACCGATTGAGCATGTGAAAAAGAATAAAAAAACAAGCTACACATCAATGTAAGCATTATTTGTCTTGAAAAGGAGTTTAGTTTTTTGGTCATTGTTTTTAAATATTTAGTTAAGTGATTTAATTGGTATTCTGGTTATTTCTACATCTTCCTTATTGGTTGCATAGGCAACATAAAGATGCTCTTTCCATACTAAAGCTCCAGGATAACTATAACCTTCAGTTTTACTGATTCCCTCATATCTTCTTGGTTGTGGTATATCTCTTAAAAGGTATGATTTATCAAATAATTTTCCGTCTTTACTAATAGTTACTGTTAACGGGACTCTTCTACGTGTTGGCACAGGATTGTTTACAAAGAAAGCTAGTCCGCCCGAAAGACTGCCTGCACACTGCATAGAATCAGAATCAGTGATATTTGTTAAAACAGGAACAGACCAGCTCGTGCCATTATCCTTACTTACTGCTGCGAGTAATTTCCAGGTTCTTTTATTTTGCTCAAACCATAAATCTCTAAACAGCATAACCAGGGTATCGTCTTTACGCCTGAACCAGCTGGCTTCTACAGCTCTGGCCACTTTTTCTTTATCGTTTGCATTATATTCAGGAAGATCTGGCAAAAATCCTTGCTTCCAATCAGAAAGACCATCCTTGGCATCAGAATACATTATTCTTGTACCTCTAACAGCTTTAAAATCTCCAGTACCCAGTCCATGACAAACCATAATAAATCTTCCATTTGGAAGCCTTCTGGCACTTTCACTAGGTCCTGCATTCTGTATCAACACTTTTGCAGAGGACCAGTTTATACCATCTAATGAATGGCAATACTCTGTAATTGATGTTTTATTTACTTTATCACCACTAATCAATAAACAACTAATATGATTCCCATCCGTAAGCCATCCACCGCTTGCCCTGTTAGCAGGACCAATCTGTTTAGGAGCTACCCAGTTTTTTCCATCTGTAGAATAACTATAATAAACGTAAGATTCGGCACTAGGTTCATGCAAAGGGTGTCCTACCCATGTAGCATAAAGTTTTCCTTTAAAATCAACTATTTGTGGATGATTGTTAAATTTCATATCCAGTGCTTGCTCTGGCCTAAAAATGGTTATTTGTTCAGTATTAGTAGCATAACTTAAACCTAAATCATTTTTCCGGCTCTGATCAAACAGTCCTTCAGATATCCTAACCTCAGGATCAATTTCGAGCCACGGAAATTCCGAAATAGTTTCATCTGGTAAATTATGTTGCTTTGCACAAGCCTGAAAACTCATGCCAGATGTAATAGCCAAGGTGGAAATGGCTACTTTTTTGATAAAACTTCTTCTGTTGTCTTTAGAAAATTCTGTCATTTCATTTTATTTAAATGTGATCTGATAAATGATTAACTAGAATCGTTTTTAAAACAAGGACATAAACTGCCATAGTTTTAACTTTCGTTCTTTAACATGATGTATCAGAAATGACAATAAGTCCCAAATCAAAGTAGTTTTATTTTTTAGCGAGAAAAAAATGATGACAAAATCAGTAAGGAAAGCAGTTGGACTAACCTTAATCTTAATGCCTGAGAAGCCGTATTCAGTTGGTTTTGAACAGTTTTTCGAGATATATTCAATTTTCCAGCAATTTCTGCTGTTGATAGGTCATCGTTATAATGCATTAAGAATATTTTTCTCCGTTTATCAGGAAGTGCATCAATCCATAATTTAATCATTAACAATATTTCTTTTTCAAGTATAGCATCATCTGTATTTACCGGTGAGGTAATGATGTGTTCAAAGGCTTCAAGAAATTCTGTAGTATTAGGACTGCGTACCGCCTGTTTAAAAACCTGGAATTTAACGGCAGTATGCAAATAGGCAGAGATATTATTTATGTTTACTTCTCCGCGTCTATCCCATAAAGAGGTAAACACACATTGAACGATATCCTGACATTGTTCTTTATTTTTTACCCGCTTAAAGGCTGCATTATAAAGTCTCTGCCAATATTTTCTGTAAATATGAGTAAAAGCTTCCTGATTGCCAGATTTAAGACCTGCCAGTAATTCTGCATCATATAAACACTCGTTCGTCATTTAGTTAAAGATAATTTTTCATCCAAATTAAGAAAATTAAAATAATACAGACAAACACATTGTAGTTTTGTAGCCTTGGTCTCTAATATATTAATTCACTAAACTATAGATGCTGTTCAAATATATTATGATGATAATTAGCTATAATCTCCAATATATTATCATATAACAAAGGTGTTGGCTGATTAAATATCAGTTAATTGACAGAACTTTTTTAAGTCATAGTTGTTTTATTACTATCAAAAAAAACAGTTATGGAAACGACCGCTTATATGATTGAAGAATTAGTTCTGACATGCTACCAACAAGGTCCTCCAGAAGATCCAGAGGATGATCGGGATGATGAAGAAGATGATGATTTCTTCCCTGAAAGAGAAGATTTAGACGATGAAGATTATGATTTAAATCATGATGAGGATGATGACCTCAGCTTGAATATTGATGATGACGAAGAACTGAATTAACAGCTTCGTTTTATTCCTTTTCCCAGGTATAAGGTAATGCATCTGTATTGATCAATGCCTGTATATCTCCTTTCCCTGTCCAGCCCTTAGATACAGCACCGAAGTTTACATAGCTTCCTAAATAAACATTGCTTGCAACACCAGAATAGGTGTTGTTGTAGATTCGGACTTTACCTGGAAATATCCCAAAGTTAGTTTCCACTAAATCTTTCTTTTGTGCATTAGTTCCGCTGATTAAAATATTACCTTCTTCAGGAGTCAGTAAATAATTAAACTGGGCTGCAGTATAGCCGGTATTGGAAAAGAAAAAGGTATAAACATTTGCAAAAGTACTTTTAAAGCTATTTCCGGTGAAAGAATAATTTGTTCCAAAACTTTCATTACCAATTGTAGGAATCCCATCATTGTACAAGGGCATAGAAATGAACTTAATAGATGGAATATTCTGTGGATGGATAAAAGTACAGCCCTTCACGATAGCATAGTCGCATTTATCTCTAAACCTTACATAATCACCAGGACTATCTTCGAAATGACAATCAACAACCCAAATGTGATGAGAACCATATGCATTATAAATCATATGAGATCCTGCACTTAAACCAACACGTTTAAAAGTGCAATCCTTAAAGGTAATATGGCTTGTTCCAGCCTGAGTGGCTCCAGTAGCTCCATAAACAATACCCCTCATGTCAGACCAGGTACAATTTTCTACAGAAATATGATTAGTTTTTTTTCCAATATCAGCAGTAATATTTAATACATAATTTGTACTACCATTACCTTTAAAGTGCAAGTTTTTTACAGTTACATTTACTGAATTGATAATCTTTACCAATTGAGATTTTTTTGTGTATCCAATAGGTGCAATAAACAGAGCACTATCTACTCCACCCTCTAAAATCAGCTTGTTAGTAGGGTTTCCCATATTGCCTACCGTAAGTGATTTTTCAGTGTATGCGCGAGAATAATCTCCTCCAATAAATTTTACTGTTACTGATTGCTTTGCTAACAAAGTTTGAATGTCTGGCCAAAAACTTGCACTCAAAAAATCAGCGGCATTAGCAGCAGATTGACCATTTCCATTTCCACTAGCATTGGGAGCAACATATCTTATTGTTTGAGTATAACCACTCAATGCAGAAAATATAATTAAGGTAAAAAGTACAGATTTCTTCATATGTACTAAAATACATTATTTAAAAACAAATACAATTTCCAATACTTTTAGTTTGAAACATTCAAGAAGGATTTGATTTTGTCGAGAAGTCCTGTTTTCCTATTTCTTTGTTTTTCTGTACCTATTAGAAAACCATAGGGTTGCAAATCCGGTATATGGTCGCAGACAATTTTCACCATTCCAATTAGAGGAATTGCAAGAACCATTCCTGCAACTCCCCAAATCATCTCTCCTAATACGATTGCAAGTATGGTAAAAAGTGGATTAATGTTTACCTGCTCGCCAACAATAAGAGGCTCCAGAATATAGGTCTGTATAAATTGCACTAAGGCATAAGTAATCAAAACACCAATAACCATACGGCTATCTCCACCTTGAGCAAGCACAGCAAGTATTGTTACCGAAGTTCCAGTCAAATTTCCAACAAATGGGATAATCTCCAGAATTCCACATAGTACTGCAAAAAAGATTGCACTTTCTACTCCAACTATACTAAAGCCGATACCATACATGATCCAAAGTACAGCAATCATTGCTGCCAGACCGCTTAAATATCTCTGTCCAACTTTAGCAGCTTGATGTACTACACCGTCTGCTTCATTTTTCTCTACTCCAGGTACAAGCTTAAGAATAAACTTTTTAATATGTGAACGATAAACTAAGAACAGAAACATATAGACCAATACTAATACAGCGTTTAATAATATATCCATGATTTTTCCAGCAAATGCAGCCAGCATATTTCCAGATTCACCATTAGTTGATTGCCCCTCTATTAGTTCCTTTTGTTGTTTTAAATCTATACCAGCCTTTTCATATATCCAATGCTGGAAATTAGAGAAAAGCACAATCATACGTTGCTTCATGTTATCTATATTTTCTACAAGACCATTCAGCTGCCATGTCAGGAGGAAAATAATTAATGAAATAGCGAGGATGAAGCAAATTACGCACAATAATGAGGCTGTACCCCTTCCCAGTCCTTTACACTCTAACCAATTACAAAATTTGATAAAAAGCATTGAAAAAACTGCTGCCAATGCTACAGGAATAAGAAAGGGTGCAGCAAAATATAATCCAGCAAAGACCAGGATGAAAAAAAGTAAAACGTAGATGCAGCGTTGAAGTTTTGTCATACTTCTTTTAACAAATCCTGATAAGAACTGTTTGACAGTACTAAAATAAGTGCCATACATAAAGCCATGGTAGATTTTTCAATATTACCTTGATTTTAATTGTAAATTGCTCCATCCACAACAAAGTAAAAAGAATTAGTTTAAATTCATTACCCAAACTTTGTAAAGTGCTGTCCTTTACTTAATCAGAAGAAATTAATTTCGGCACAATAGTAGCTATGTGTTTCACATGCACAAACATCTATCCTTTTTGCAAGACAGTGGTGAGCTTGGTGAGCTGATCCGTAATAAAGACTGGTCTGTAACCAGTCTGCAATCTCCAGATACCTGGCCGGAAAGTCTGAGATCTGCTGTTGCAATTGCATTGAGTTCCGGGTTTCCAATAGCTGTGTATTGGGGCGAAGATTTTACACTACTATATAATGATGCCTGGAGTAGTATACCAGGTCAAAAGCATCCCTGGGCACTAGGTAAGCCAGGTGCAATCGTTTGGCCGGAAATATGGGATGGGCTAAAGCAAGAATTTGAAAGCGTTTTATCAAAGGGTGATTCATACCGCAAACCAGATGCTCCATTATATATGCATAGATACGGTTATACTGAGGAATGTTATTTTGACTATACGCTTTCACCGATTGTAGGGGCTGATGGAAAAGTTGGTGGCGTGTTTAATGCAGTAATGGAGACCTCCTACCGTGTAATTAATGAACGAAGGAACGAGATTCGCAATGATTTCCTTGCCCAAGCGTCTACGTCCAACTGTCTCACAGTAGCATATGAAAAAGTTAATAAGCTATTGGCCAATGCCACTATGGATATCAGCTTCTTTGCGCTATATGGTTTAGATGTAAATAATAGTTTGGACGAGGTGATCCTTAGCGGAGGTCTGAGTGATGGTCAAGTCAGAGATTTAACCCGACTCCTTAAAGATAAAGATACTAGTGAAGTCACACATCTCAAAGATTTAGATACCTATTTTGAAGAACCGCTAAGCTGCCACTGGCCAGAACCGGTAACAGAAGCTCTTGCGTTGACAATTAATAGCGGCAATTCTGGTATTAAGGGATATATTGTACTTGGTGCCTCTTCTCGTAAGCGAATTGATGAAGATTATCGTCAATTTCATAAAGCAATTGCAGCTAAGACAGGTACATTACTCAATAATGCATTTACTTCCGAGCTGAGCGTTGCCTACCAAAGGGAGTTAATGCTTAATGCGGAACTTTATGAAGCACAACAATTGCTCAATCAAGAAGTAACAGCAGCAAACGAAGAGCTTGCAGCATCGAATGAAGAGCTTGCAGCTGCAAATGAGGAATTAGCCGCTATTAATGACGAACTAAATTTGACGCAAAATCAACTAAATGAAAGTTTAAAGTGGATGAGCGAGAGTAAACAGCGTTTCCAATTTATGCTTAATGCTATCCCTCAGCAGGTTTGGACGGCATTGCCTGATGGTCAGTTAAATTATGTAAACCAAGTCGTTTCTGTTGATTTTGGCTATGAAGGCGATGAGATTGTTGGAAAAGCCTGGCAAGATTTTATTCATCCTGATGATCTTCCGGCCACTTTGCTTGCTTGGAGACAAGCTTTGATCAGTGGAGAAGAGTATTTAACAGAGTTTAGGCTTAAATTCGCTAATAATGAATATGTGTGGCACCTGGCAAGAGCAATACCGCTAATCGAAAATGACGAGATTACTTTATGGCTGGGGACTAATACTAATATTCATGCTCAAAAACAGAATGAACAACGTAAAGACGAATTTCTTTCGATCGCAAGTCATGAGTTGAAAACGCCATTGACTGGAATAAAGGCATTTACCCAATTATTGCAGCGGAGTAAAGATGTAGAACGTAACTCAACTTATCTTGAAAAATCAACTGAAAATATCCACAGGCTCGAAAAGCTAATCAACGATCTTCTTGATGTAACTAAGATCAATGCTGGAAAACTCAGTTATGAGCTTCAGCTTTTTGACTTTTCTCAAATGCTCAAAGACAATGTTGCCAGTATGCAGTTGACTAGTACAACTCATCAGATTGTTCTGGAACAACCCGATCAGTTAAATTTTAAAGGAGATCGTTTGAGGTTAGAACAAGTGATCAACAACTTTCTTAGTAATGCAATCAAATATTCGCCTAATGCAAATCAGGTCATTGTGAAAAGCCAGATGTCTGAAAACGCACTAATTGTTTCTGTACAGGATTTTGGCATTGGTATTCATTCAGAGCATGTACAACGTCTCTTTGACCGTTATTACCGGATTGATAATGATGGTATGCGCTTTGAGGGGTTAGGATTAGGACTATTCATATCTTCCGAAATTCTTAAAAGGCATATGGGGACGTTTTGGATTGAAAGTGAACCAGGTAAGGGCTCTACTTTCTTTTTCAGGCTGCCTGTTACCGAGCCCATACTTGCAGAACCAATTACCAATGAAGATGAGTTTTATGAAGATTCGCATATTAGAATCATCAAAAATAATGAAGCTGATTGGCTGGAAGTGGATTGGACGGGATTCCAAACCGTAGATGCTGTTAAAAATGGTGGTATGCGAATGCTTGCGATATTGAAAAGTAGTGGTTTACATAAAGTGTTGAACGACAATACTCATGTGAAGGGAACCTGGTCAGAAGCTTCAGATTGGGCAGGACAAGAATGGTTTCCAATGATGGAAAATGCAGGATTAAGATACTTTGCATGGGTATACTCTCCCAGTGCCTTTAGTCGATTATCTGCAGAAAAGGCAGTAAATGTTAAAGTTGGGAATACCATCGTCCAGTTCTTTACCGATACCGAATCAGCTAGAAGCTGGTTACTTAGTCTTCCAGACTAAATACGAACCGAATGTAAATGGTGTATATTAGGAGGGAATTTAAGTATTACCTCAATTTTTCTGTTAAAGCGACTTTTAATCATACTGTTAATCTGGCCAATAATCCTGTTGAACTTATCAATAGCTTCCTGAAATAGCTTCTTTTCTTCAAGGGTTTTAGGTGTATGGAATGCTGACTCAAAATAAATAACATCCATATCTCTATAAATTTGAATATGTTCTTTAGCATGATGATTAATAAGATACTTTGTAATTTGATTGATCAATTGATCATAATGATAGCCCTTAATGCGATCTTTACTCATAGCATGCGGAACACTGAACTCCGAATAGTTATTTAATTTAAGTTTATTCTCAGAGACTTCAATATTATCAAAATCAAGAATATATGAACCATTCTTATCATTAACATACTTGATAAAAGTAAAAACCTGATCCCCTTCCGGTGTAATATATATAACGTTATTTGATTGCTCGAATTCCATAATACTGCATCTTCTTTGGTGTCTGTCTACATACTTAACAATCCTGCAAATAAATGGTTTGTATAATCAAAATTATGATCTACAACAATGATAGTCTATATAAGTTAACCGATTTTAAAAGCTTTATGGAGAATATTGAAATAGGCTCTTAACATTCCGCAGTACCTTCATTGTTGTAACCAAATAGATCGAAATCAAAAGAACAAAAGTATGAACCTTACATCTCTAGCTTTTATTGTCTTATTGTTTGCTACAGCATGCGGTAAGAAGGAAGTCATCCCGGCCAATAAAAATGAATCGCCAGATCCGCCAGTCGTAATAGTAAATACTGATACAATTTTAAATGTCACCTATGAAAGTGGTCAGCTTAATTCGGGCATATCAGGAGTAAGGGCTACTGTAGCACCAGGTGCCGATGCAGCTTACTTGATTAATGGCAAAAACAGCAAACATGGCATTGCCCATAAGGTTACTCTTGGGAATCCTGATTACTACTCTGCAGAAGCCTATCGTAGCGAATCTGATGCACTGGAAAATCAAGCTTCCCTCTTCTTTCCAGGAATGGAGAGACGGTACGAATTTAGTGTATACTTAAAAGATTGGGAGCAGTGGAATATTGCAAATACACCATATGGTGATAATATTTTTCAGTTAAAAGTAAGTGGTGGAGATCCGGTTCCTGTTAGACTCCTTACCAAACGAAATGCAATTGTAGCACGCTATGATGCAAGTGGAAATGGAACTGTTATTTCAGATTTCAGGCCTCAGATCAATAAATGGATTGATTTCAGGATAGATGTGAAATGGACATTAGATAACACCGGTTACTTTAAAATTTATACCCGGTATAGTGATGAAGAGAATTATACTTTAAGGTTAGAAAATCTGAATGCAAGAACCTTTACAGGCACTCAGCTAGCTAACGGACAAAAAGGCTATATCAAATGGGGTGTATATCGTGAAGCAGGAAAAGATATCAATGGAAATGTGATCATTAATGATAATGTATTATCCCGTGTTGCCTATCATGACAATATCAGAATCATTAAGCTACCAACACAATTTTAAACATGTTTATTATCATGTTTCTTTGGATCAATTTCTGACTTTGTAATTTCCTTAATAATAGCTACTATTCAAATTGATGTTTTGCTTTTCTGCAGCTTCAATTATTGTATAATCAGATAAGATCAACGGAGCCCCTTTCTTCACACAAACATTATGTTCAAAATGCACCGCTGTTGATTTATCCTCTGAGACTACAGTCCATCCGTCATCCAGAATATCAATTTTATGAGAACCCAAAGTAATCATCGGTTCAATAGCCAGTACCATATTTTGAATCAGCTTTTTACCCTTACCACGGAATCCATAATTTGGTACCTGTGGATCTTCATGCATTTCGCGTCCTACCCCATGGCCTACAAAATCGCGTATTACTCCGTAGCCATGTTGCTTAGCCGTGTAATTTTCTATTGCATAACCGATATCGCCTGTTCTGTTACCGGTAACAGCTTTTTGAATGCCAACATATAATGATTCCTTGGTAATACGTACCAAATCTAAAATCTCTTTTGAAGTCTCGCCAATGATGAAAGTATAAGCATGGTCACCATGAAAGCCATTTTTATAAATCACTGTATCAATTGTAACAATATCTCCATCTTTCAATATACGTTTTCCGGGAAAACCATGAACAACTTCTTCATTTACAGAAATGCATAAGGAATATGGAAAACCGTGGTATCCTTTGCAAGAAGGGATTGCGTTATTGTCTCTGATAAATGTTTCAGCCATCTCATCCAGTGAAAGCGTTGTAATGCCTGGTTTCAACAGTTTTGCGACCTCAGTAATTGTAGCACTTACAAGTAAACAACTCTCTCTTTGTAATTCGACCTCTTCATCTGATTTATATAAATCCATTGCTTTATTTTTTTGCAAAAGTACAAAAAAGCTGCTCATAACCATATGAACAGCTCTTTCTTGTTTTAATGAATATTTTTTAATCTAGAACCAGCTGACTAAGTGCAGCTTTAGTAAAGCCTTTTAATGCTCCTGTTTGTCCTTCTCTGATTTTCTTTACCCAATTTGGATCTGCAAGTAATGGCCTTCCGACAGCTACCAGGTCAAAATCTCCTCTATCCATACGGCGCATTAGCTCTTCTAACGAACTAGGTTCAGAACTCTCTCCGGCAAAAGCAGCCAAGAATTCACCGTTTAACCCTATGGAGCCCACAGTAATTGTTGCTTTTCCTGTTAATTTTTTGGCCCATCCGGCAAAGTTTAAGTCAGATTCTTCAAATTCCGGTTCCCAGAAGCGACGTTGCGAACAATGGAAAATATCGACCCCAGCATCAGCCATCGGAGTTAACCAGGCTTCCAATTCCTCTGGTGTTTTTGCCAGTTGGTTGGTATAATCTGCAGGTTTCCACTGCGACAATCGAAGAATTATTGCAAAGTCTTCTCCTACTTGTCTGCGTACTTCTTTGATTACATCAATTGCAAAGCGACTCCGTTCAACCAATGTTTTACCACCATAAGTATCAGTGCGCAGATTTGTACCTTCCCAGAAAAACTGATCAATTAAATAGCCATGAGCACCATGAATTTCAACAGTATCAAATCCCAAACGTTTGGCATCAGCTGCTGCACGCCCATAGGCTAGTATTGCCTCCGTAATGTCATTCTCAGTCATGGTATTTCCATTAGTAAAACCAGGTCTGTTCAAACCCGATGGGCCTTCGAAAGGTTGAGATGGAAGCCAGCCAGAATGGTGGTTGTCCATAATACCCATATGCCAAATCTGAGGTCCCATTTTACCGCCTGCTGAGTGAACACTTTTAATTACATTCTCCCAGCTTGAGAGGGCTTCTGTTCCGTAAAAATGAGGGACATTGGGATCGTTGGAAGATGCAATGCGGTCAATCACTGTTCCTTCAGAAAGAATCAGGCCAACTTCACCTTCAGCTCTTTTCTGATAATATTTGGCTACATCAGCAGTAGGTATTCCATTTGGAGAGAAAGACCTTGTCATTGGGGCCATTACAATCCTGTTTTTTATATTTAACGATTTCAGACTAAAAGGTCTGAATAAATTGTCAGTATTCATATATTATTGTTTAAATATCAGATTGGATCATCTTACTCAAATCCTCAAATGCGGATTCATTACGTTTGTAATAGGTCCATTGCCCTACCCTTGTAGATTCAACCAAACCTGCACGTTGAAGAATAGATAAGTATTCAGAAACTGTAGATTGAGTTAAGCCTGCTTTCTTTTGGATCTCTCCCACACAAACACCAACTTCAAAGCCTGCATGAACTTGCTCCGGAAAGCTTGCTTCAGGATCTTTTAACCAGGCAAGAATGTCTAACCTCGTCTTATTGGAAAGTGCTTTAAATATATCTAACTGTTTCATAGCACAAAGATATATCGACTTTTTCCGATATTCCAATTAATTGAGAATTGATGACAGCTAAATGATAATATCGAATATTCCCGATATGCCATTTAAGACAAAATGCAAAAACTTTAGCTTAAGCAGAGCCATAAATTGACCTTGTATGAGTTTAGAAAATCAATAAATTCATTTCAATTATGTTGAAAAGCGCAGATGAGCCATATTGATAAGCTATAATCTTTTTACCTTGAGTTTTATCAAGGTCGGATAATAATAAGCGGCCAAGCTATTAAACCAATTATATGAAAAAGCTTTACCTGTATGTTTTTGTTGTACAACTTTTTGTTTTTACAACAAAAGGCTATTCTCAGATCAAGACTGATGTGATCTGGAAAGAAGTGGATGGTGTGTCTATGCCTGTACCTCCTAAAGTTCATCCACGATTATACGTTCGAGAACAACATGTTCCTGATTTAAAGAACAGAAAAAATGATCCAGATTTGAAAAAGGTCTGGAACGACATGATTAAAATGCAGGAAGACTGGAAGCCTGAAGAAATTCCAGAAGTCAAGGACTTTCGTTTTTATTTCAATCAGAAAGGACTTACTGTAAGAGTCGAATTGCAAGCTTTAGAATACCTGATGACCAAAAATCCGAAAGTAGGACGAGCAGCTATTACCTCTATTATAGATACGCTGGAAACAGCTACTTTTAAGAAAGCTGGTGATATTTCGAGAGGTATTGGTCTGTTTATGGTAACCGGAGCCATCGTGTACGATTGGTGCTATGATCAGTTAAAACCTGAAGAGAAAACACGTTTTGTTAAAGCCTTTGTCAGATTAGCAAAGATGCTGGAATGTGGCTATCCCCCTGTAAAAGATAATTCTATTGTAGGACATGCTTCGGAGTGGATGATTATGCGGGACCTGCTTTCTGTTGGTATAGCAATTTATGATGAGTTTCCTGAAATGTATAATCTTGCTGCTGGCCGTTTCTTTAAAGAACATCTGGTTGCACGCAACTGGTTTTATCCTTCTCAGAACTATCATCAGGGAATGTCATACCTGAATGTTAGGTTTACGAATGATCTCTTTGCACTTTGGATATTAGACCGTATGGGTGCAGGCAATGTATTTCATCCTGGACAACAATTCGTTCTTTATGATATGATCTATAAGCGCCGTCCGGATGGTCAGATTATGCCGAGTGGAGATGTTGATTACACCAGAAAAAGGCCTAAATATTATTCATTACCTACATTCCTTGCAGGTAGTTATTATAAAGATGAATATCTTAATTACGAATTCCTTAAAGATCCTAGAGTAGAACCGCATTGCAAACTATTCGAATTCTTATGGCGTGATACCAAACTAGGGAGTAAAAAGCCTGATGATTTACCCTTGTCCAGATATTCCGGATCTCCTTTTGGATGGATGGTTGCTCGTACTGGATGGGGTCCGGAAAGCGTAATTGCAGAGATGAAAATCAATGAATATAATTTCCTTAATCACCAGCACCACGATGCCGGTTCATTCCAGATTTATTACAAAGGTCCTTTGGCAATTGATGCCGGGTCGTATACAGGCTCTTCCGGAGGTTATAACAGTCCTCACAATAAAAACTTCTTCAAGCGTACTATAGCGCATAATAGCTTGTTGATTTACGATCCAAAAGAGATATTCAGTATTCATGGATATGGCGGATCAGATAAAACTGACTTTGCAGCCAATGATGGTGGTCAACGTTTGCCTGGAAAAGGTTGGACTGCACCAAAAGAGCTTAAAGAAATGCTTGCAGGTGATTTTAAAACAGGAAAAATTCTTGGTCAGGGTTTTGGACCAAATAATCAGGCACCTGACTACACTTATCTAAAAGGTGATATTACAGAAGCCTATTCGGCAAAAGTAAAAGAAGTAAAACGGTCGTTTATGTTCCTGAATCTTAAAGACAACAAGGTTCCTGCAGCAATGATTGTTTTTGATAAAGTAGTATCTTCTAATCCTGATTTTAAAAAGTTTTGGCTGTTGCACAGTATTGAAGAACCTGAAATAAAAGGCAACCAGATTACTATAAAACGTACAAAAAATGGCGATAGTGGCATGTTGGTTAATACATCCCTCCTACCTGATCTTGCTAATTCAGATATTAAGTCTGTCGGAGGTAAGGATAAAGAGTTCTGGGTATTTGGTACCAATTACAAAAACGATCCTAAACCAGGTACAGATGAAGCTTTGGAACGTGGGGCATGGCGCATAGAAATCACACCAAAAAAAGCAGCAGCTGAAGATTACTACCTGAATGTGATGCAGGTTGCAGATAACACGCAACAAAAACTACACGCTGTTAAACGTATAGACGGTGATAAGATAGTTGGTGTACAGATTGCAGATAGAATAACTACTTTCAGTAAGAATTTCGAAACTATTAACGGTTTATTTAACTTCTCTGTTGTTGGTAAGGGGACATTTAAATTCGTAATTACTGATCTTTTACCAGGTACCTGGAAGGTATTGAAAGATGGCAAGGTAATACACCCTGCTCTTACGGTAAAAAGTGAAGACGGTGCCCTTTACTTCGAAGGAACTGAAGGTGCATACCGTTTCCAGAAATAAACAATAAACAATCCTTCTATAATACATTGACAGACCCCTCTTGAATATAATTCAGAGGGGTTTTTGATTGTATTGCAGGAAGGTATTTCATTCAATACGAATTAATACGCCTTTTCTTTTCACTAGATTTTTATAATCCCATTGTATAACTTTTGATTTTTCAATCCAACGGGCAAGATCTTCTATGTTAATCTGTTCAGGAGCCGTATAAGTAATAGCTGCATCTTTAAATTTACCGGTGTTTATCTTTAGTTCTGCTTCATCAAAATCAGAACCACTCCAAAACATCAAACGAATTCCAGATTTGAGTTTGCTATAGCCTACAATAGGATTTTCATTTATAAACCAAACAGGATGTGCATGCCAGATCTTATTTTCGGCTTTTGGGAGATTTCGATTAATTTCAGCAGATAATATATTACAGATTTGTCGTTCTAATGCCGACTGAGAATCATTATAAGTCTGTATATCCATGTTCATAAAACATTTCCTTTTTAAGTATTAATTCCAATACGATTCAATAAAGCTAGGCCATCTTTAAAAGCATCTATATTATTAAAAGTCACCTTCGCAATTTCTGTCAACGCTTCATGGGTTAAAAAGCCCTGATGGCCAGTAATCAGCACATTGGGGAAAGATATCAGTTGACTAAGCTGTTCGTCCTGAATAATTGATTCAGAAAAATCCTGAAAAAAGAATTCAGATTCCTGCTCATAAACATCAAGACCAAGAGCACCAATCATACCTGTCTTTAATGCTGAGATAATCGCTGATGTATCGATTAACCCTCCTCTACCCGTATTGATCAGCATAGCACCATGCTTAATATAGCTAAGACGTTCTGCATTGATCAAGTGCTGAGTATCAGCATTAAGTGGACAATGTAATGAAACAATATCAGCATCCTTCAGAGTCTCTTCAAGTGTTCCATATTTAACTCCTAAAATTTGTAATTCCTGATTTGGAAAAGGATCATAAGCTTTGATCTGACATCCGAATCCGTTCAAAATTCTACAGAAGGCTTGTCCGATATGACCTGTTCCTATCACAGCGACTTTTCTTTGATTAAGATTGATCCCCATGAGTCTTTCCAAGGAAAAATTACCTTCTCTTACGCGATTATAAGCCTTATGGGTTTTACGATTAAGTGTTAAAATTAAGGCCATGGCATGTTCAGCAACAGCCTCGGGAGAGTACGCCGGCACGCGTAAAACTGGAATTCCTAATTTTGTTGCATGTCGAACATCAACATTATTAAAGCCTGCACAACGTAAAACCACTAATTGAAGACCCAACACCTTTAATTTATCGAGTATATTCTTGTCAAGTATATCATTAACAAAAATGCAAATGGCTTCATATCCGGCTGCCAATGAAAACGTTTCCTCAGAAAGGGATACTTTAAAAAACTTAATATCATGACCGGTACTATGCTTACTTAAAAAAGCTTCGTCATAACTACTTGTACTAAAAACTGCAACTTTCATATCTACTAAAGGATCTAAATTTATAGAGGACTTTTTCTCGGTCTTCCAAGATAATATAACGAATATAGGATTAAATGATCTCCAACTGTAACAAAAACATTGCGACAAAGCGTTTTAATTGGTAAAAATCATCTCGTATCGTCTTTTTTTTGCCATAAAATTATTAAGTCTAAGTTTTCTGATTCTGTCGGGGCATCTTTGCGGTAACCTATAAGGAACAACTCCTTATGCCGCTGAAAAAATCGGCACAAAAGAAAAAGAACAACACACGAATGATTACAAGGTTAGGCAAGATTCTCTTTTCCACCCGAATGATGGGTGCTATGTTATTGTTATATGCTTTCTCTATGGCCATGGCCACGTTTGTCGAAAATGACTACGGGACAACAGTCGCCAAAGCATTGATATACAATTGCTGGTGGTTTGAATTAATAATGGTTATCCTTGTGCTCAACTTTATTGGTAATATCAGTAGGTACCAGCTTACACAACGCAAAAAATGGCCTTTATTGGTGTTTCACCTTGCTTTTGTGATTATCTTTATTGGTGGGTATATTACACGATATGTGAGTTTTGAAGGCTCAATGCACATCAGAGAAGGGGAATCCTCAGATGCAATCATTTCTGATGCAACCTTTTTCAAAATGCAGATAGGAAAAGATGAACAGGCTTTGGCTTATGATGATCAACAGGCCATCTTAATCTCGAACCGTATTCCAAGCTATTTAAAGCCTTTCAAAAAGACTTTTAAAGCTGAATATGATTACCATGGACAACGCGTTAAGGTAAAAGTAATTGACTTTTATGCAAGAGCACAAGACTCTTTGGTTCATAACCCTGCTGGAAAACCGACTTTACATTTAGTAGTTTCAGAGGCAGGACAACGGGTAAACAAATATGTTCCTGCTGGAACAGTACAGCTCATCGCAAATATGTTGGTGAGTTATAATAAAGAAACACCTGGTGCCATTAATATCTCAGATGCAAATGGCGCTTTACAAATTGCATCACCTTTTGCCGGAGACTATATGATTATGGCCACTCAGGAAAAGAAGCCTGTCATTGAAAATAGTCCGGCACAACCTTTTAATTTAAGAAGTCTGTATACTTTCGGGAGATTGGCTTTCGTGATTCCAGAAGCACCTGTTACTGGCGATATCATTTATTTTGAAGGTGATAAAACAAAAAATGAACATGATCCGGATCTGGTTAAAGTGGAAGTAACCACTCCAAATAGTATAGATACAGTTTCTTTCTATGGTGGAAAGGGAATCACTAATTTCCAGCATCAAAGTGAAATTGGAGGATTATTAATTTCAATGGCCTACGGTTCTAAAATCTACAGAACTCCGTTTTCAGTTAAATTAGTGGACTTTAAAATGGAGAAATATCCAGGAAGTAGCAGTCCCTCCTCTTATTCTTCAGATGTGCTAATTCAGGAAGGTGGACAAGATACACCTTACAAAATTTATATGAACCATGTATTGGATAAGGCAGGATATCGTCTATTCCAGGCAAGTTTTGATGATGATGAACAAGGAACAGTACTTTCTGTAAATCATGATGAATTGGGTACAAACGTTACTTATATCGGCTATACTTTATTATTCCTTGGTATGTTCGTTACTCTATTCTGGAAAGGAACACATTTTTCAAAACTAAATGAGCAATTGAAAAGTATTTCTAAATCAGCCAAGTCAAAATCACTTTTACTGTTGCTTTTATTCCTTCCTGCAAGTGCTGCATTTAGTCAGAAGATCGATATGCACGGTAAAAATGGCTCTTCAGCTATTCCGGGGCTTGTAAAGCCACAAGCACAAATGCCTGCTGATGACGGTCATGATCATTCAGCACACGATGGGCATAACCATGCCCCTGGGGAAGGACACGATCATTCAGAACACGATGGCCACAATCATGCTCCTGGCGAGGGACATGATCATTCCGCACATGATGGCCATAACCATGTGCAACCGGGTAAGGCAGAGCTTGAAATGATGTTGTCGGCTAAAACAGTAGAACCTGTACAGTTTGCAGCTTCCATAAAAATAGATTTGGTACATGCAGATAAATTCGGTCATTTACCAGTTCAGAATATAGATGGAAGAGTTGAACCTATCAATACAATGGCCTTAGAAATTCTAAGGAAATTACATCGTAAAGACCGTTTTCATAGCTTGAACGCTAATCAATTCTTCCTTTCTGTTTCTACTACACCTTTTATATGGATGAATGTTCCACTCATTAAAATTGGTGCTAAAGGAGGTCCTGGTTTATTAAAAGCCGTTAAAGCGAATGAAGGTGGTTATACGTCCATGATTAACCTATTAAAGATAGGCGAAGATGGAGCCCTTCAGTTTATATTAAAAGATGATTATTCAAAAGCTTTTGCCCGAAAACCAGCTGAGCAAAACAACTACGATAAAGAGATCATTGAGCTGAATGATAAGCTTCAGGCTATGCAGGCATTGATCAATGGACAGTATTTGCGCATCTTCCCTATAGCTGGCGATGAGAATAATACCTGGGTTGCTATGCCTTCAGCAGTGCGTGATTCTCCCCTTGCAGGCGAATTAAATCCTATTGATCGCTATGCTAAAAACATTAAAGATGCTCAACAGACAGGCGACTGGTCTGCTGCCAATGCTACGTTAGATCAGTTCAAAGCCATCCAATTGAAATTTGGTAAAGAGGTAATGCCTTCAGATACTAAAGTATTTTGGGAGATCAGCTATAACTCATGGAATATTTTCCTTAATCTGATGATTACTTATGCTCTGTTAGGTGCGGTAATCTTAAGTCTGGCATTCTTTAAGTTGTTTAAGGATTCTAAAACACTTGATAAAGTGGTCACCTTTGTATTGATCTTAATCAGTATTGCAGCATTCCTTCAAGGATTTGGATTGGCCACAAGATGGTATATTTCAGGACACGAGCCGTGGAGTAATGGTTACGAAGCCGTATTGTTCATCAGTTGGATTGGGGTATTATCTGGATTGGGAATGTATAGAAACAGTAATGCTTTTATCCCTGCAGCAGGTTGTTTAATTGCTGTTATTTTAATGGGATTTGCACATGGTGGATCCCAGATGAACCCGCAGATTACACCATTGGTTCCGGTACTTAAGTCTTATTGGTTGATGATCCACGTAGCGATTATCACCTCTAGTTATGGTTTCTTCGGACTAAGTGCCCTAATAGGTACAGTGGTCTTAGTTTTATATGTTATTGACAACAATAAAATCAGTGCTAAGGTAAAATCTTCTATTACAGAATTAACGATTGTAAACGAAATGTCCTTAACAGTGGGGCTGTTTTTGCTAACCGTGGGTACTTTCTTAGGTGGTATCTGGGCTAACGAAAGTTGGGGACGTTACTGGAGCTGGGATCCTAAAGAAACATGGGCGTTTATCTCAGTGATCATTTATGCATTCGTTTTACACGTTCGTTTGATCCCAGGTTTAAGAACTAAATACTTGTTTAACTTATTGTCGTTGTTGAGTTTCTCAACGATTATCATGACCTATTTCGGGGTGAATTATTACTTAACAGGATTGCATTCTTATGCGCAAGGTGATCCTGTTCCGATCCCATCATGGGTTTATGTAACTATAGGATGTATTTTTGTATTGGCGTTTATCTCCTATCGAAGATTTAAACTTAGGAATAAGTAATTATCAAACAATATTTGAGGTCGGCCGAATGGTCGACCTTTTTTGTGTTATTATAATAAATCAACTATCAAACTACGTCTTCTATTTTTAAATCCGAAACATAACTAAGGATTAAATGATCGGCGCCAAGTCCCTTAATCAGAATAAAATCAGAAAGTCGATTCCATAATTTTTTCAGCCCATTAATATCATCAACTCCATTTACCTCTAAATAATCTTTATACTCTTCAAAAGTCAAGTCATTAATGGGCTTAAAAAGACTACAAGCATAGAAATACTTCCATAAATCAATGATAAGATTTGGCGTACTAAAATCAAATTGAATCACTGCTATCGCATCAAACTGCCTTTGATCAACTTTAAATAAATATTCGAATTTACCTTCATTCTCAAACTTCTTAAAAATCTTTTCTCTTAATATTCTTAGTTCAGAATCTTCAGTCAAATCTTCTTCTCTCCTAAAAAAGAAAAATACTTCATCACCAATAGAAAACAGTTTATTTATAACACTTCGAAGATAGACCCGATCGTTGCTTTCATGATAAATATCAAATTCACCAATATTTAATATTGAAAGATTTCCATTAGTTTTTATATTTCTGTATATCATTTTATCGATTTGTCAAATTTACTTAATTGAGTTTCATGTTATTAATCGCTCCAAAGAGTTTTCTTTTGTGAAAATTCTTACAATGAGGAAATAGATCATCTATAATAGTAGTAAATATAGTGGATGTCTATCTTTATAAACAGTAGGCTCCATCTGTACCTGTCATGTATTTACCATTAAATTTTGCCATGATCAAAAAAGTCAATTCAAAATAGAACAATACAATTAGCAAAAGCTTAGGACTCCTATCAGCAAAGAACCAAGTTGAAAATGATTAAACACCAACTATACTCCAACTATTTCTTAGAAAAGTCGGTGTCAACTTGGTATATAGTTGGAGTATACTTGGAGTCATCTCCTTAACTAAGCAGTAGATTTCCTGCAGAATCTCTAATTTCTCTTACTGCTTTTACTGCTTCATTTTCTGATGATGCCATGAGGTAAACTAAAAAATCTTCTCCATCAAAACAGTAATATCCATTGTTAGCTAAATCAGATCGGTAAAGATCAGTCACCAGATATGTTTTCATTTTGTTATAGGCATCAATCTATTATCCCTGCTCTTTCACTTGTCAGAATTTGGAAAGCGAGACTCCTTAATTAATACTTCATTTTAAAAATGATCAATTTGTTGTATATTTTTTCTACTTCATAGGCTTGCTATTTTTGTTACTAAAGCTGGCTAAACCCCTATTCAAATATAACGAAAGTCATTATAATAACAGTAATAATCTAATAATTAAATTAAAAATCATTAAAGTAAAATAATGAGTTGTAATACATTATTCTGAAGTAAAAAATAAGATGTCAATGTCTTTTAAAAGCAACCTAGTACTCATTCCTAAATTTTAATCTATATGTCAATAATTAAGGTAGGTTCTGAAATATCTAAATAGTTATTTATGTTTCTAAAAAATCTACTATAACAAAGAAATAATAATTAACTTCAATAGTATTGAGTTAAATCAAAAATCAAGACAATGGAAAAGCATAAAATAGCAGTTATAGTAGGAAGCCTTCGCAAAGAATCATTCAATCTGAAAACTGCAAAAGCATTAATTGCTGTTGCACCCGAATCTCTATCCCTGGAAATAGTCAGTATCGCAAATCTTCCCATGTTTAATGAAGATCTGGAAGCTACACCGCCAAATGAATGGGTAGTATTTCGGGAACAAATTATTGCTGCAGATGGAGTTCTTTTTGTTACACCTGAATATAACCGTTCTGTACCTGCTGTTTTAAAAAATGCTATTGATGTAGGCTCTCGTCCTTATGGTCAGAATTCATGGAATGAAAAACCTGGAGCTATTGTCAGTGTTTCTATTGGAAACATTTGTGGCTTTGGTGCTAATCATCATTTGCGTCAGTCTTTGGTTTTTGTTAACGTGCCTACTATGGCACAGCCTGAGGCATATATTGGTGGGGCTGCAGCATTATTTGACGATAATGGCGAGCTCATTAATGAATCCAGAAGAGAATCTTTGAAAAATTTCATGTTAGCTTATGAAAAATGGATTAAAGCCAATATAAAAAAATAGAAATGCTACTTTTGCAATAATAAAAATAGCATATAATTATGAACTGGATAATACTAATCCTGGGAGGATTTTTCGAAGTTGGATTTACTTTGTGTCTGGGCAAGGCAAAAGAAGCTGTAGGCACCACTATGTATTCTTGGTATGCTGGCTTTATTGCCTGTCTTTTCATCAGTATGTACCTTCTGTTAAAAGCAACACAAACATTGCCCTTAGGTACAGCATATGCAGTATGGACTGGCATTGGTGCTGTAGGGACCGTTCTAATAGGCATTTTCGTGTTCAAGGAACCGGCTACTTTTTTAAGGTTGTTTTTTATAGCTACGCTAATCGGTTCTATTATAGGACTTAAAATGGTTTCGTCGCACTAAACCAATAATAGCTCTGAATAAGGACAAAAGTTCCTACAAGAATTTTATTGGAGTTTGTATAGTGTCTTTAGCAAATAAATATTCAATCGATAAGCAAATTTAGTTTATCAGCAGTCTGTTGGACTATTTCATCCAACTCTTTTACACAACCGTCGATCATGACGTAATACTTTCCTTTTTCTGACTGATCATCGGTTTCTTTAATCAATGCAGATAAACCCATTACTGAGGCTACCGGCTTCCGTATTTCGTGTGAATTGATCCAGGCAATCTCTTTCAGTAAATTGTTCTGTTCATTGATCAGTGCCTGTTGTTTTCTGCTTTCCTCAAGGCTTTCCATTAGATAAGCTAAATTTTTCTTTTGCCCTTTGTGGTAAAGATTAATCAGGTACTGCAACAATAAGGCACTAATGCCTATAAATAGAAAGGCTTTCAGACTGTTTATCATTGCACGGTCTTCAGCAGGCATAGCTTCAATCCATGCTGAAACAACCTGATCGCTTAAAAATACCCATATACTTCCAATAACTATATACAGCAATACGATGTAGTTCTTATTTTTCATGGTAAATTCTTTCATACAAATAATTTGGTGTTACTTATAGTACAAAGGTACTCCTAGCTATAAAGTGCAAAGGCCACAATTATGTTTTAAAATATCAGATTAAGACCAATCCTTATTTTTTTAATAAATTCAATTATCTTTAAATACCCATTTATCTAATGTTAAACAAGATCAATACTCATGATAGAAATAACACATCCTTTTGGGGTTGAAACAGATTGGGTAGAAAAAATGGCTGTCGAAATGGGAGGATATGTAGAGGGCAACTATACTATTGTCCCTGATGAATTACATACAGGAACACGCTATACATTAGCCATAAATGAAGATATTACTGTTTTACTTGCTGATGTAACCTATCATCAGGATGTATTGTTCAGATTACGTAATGATAAAACAGATTTTGCAGGTATATACTTTAACCTTACTGAAGGAGAATCTATCCATATCATGGATGAAGTTTCTCGTTCCGTTGGAAGATGGAATTATAATCTGGCCATTATAGATGCCCATCTTGACCTTGACTACCTCGTAAAAGCAGGAAGCAAATCTTACAATATATCGATCTTCGTAAAAAAGCGTATGCTTCGAGAATACCTGGCTAAAATGGGAATACTTAATAAAGTGTTAGACACTATATTCGATGAAGCACAAAATACAATTATCCATTATGATCATATGAGTGGAGCTAGTTGGCATATCATCAATGAATTTAGAAAGTCAATACCTGGAAGTGTCGCTTATGACTTGTTTTTGAGTGCAACAGTTTATAACCTTTTAAGCGACTACCTGGAACATTTAATGAAGCGTGAGATCTTGATCGGAAAACTTAGCGGTGTGGATGTAAGTCTGATTATGGCTTCCCAGGCTAGCCTGACTAAAAATGTAACCGGGGTATTTCCTGGAATTGCTAGCCTTGCCGCCCAAGCCTGCATGTCGGAAACGAAATACAAAATGCTTTATAAAAAGATTACGGGTTTCAGTCCAAACGCTTTTTTCCTGAACAACAAACTGGAACTGAGTCGGGAACTTCTTGCTTCCGGACATTATACAGTTGGAGAAATATCAGATAAACTAAACTTTACAAACCCCTCTCATTTAACAGAATTATTTAAAAATCATTTTGGAGTACTGCCTAAAGATTACGTTAACTTACTATAGTGAGCCACTATAAAGATATACCGAAAAAATTTTCACATAGCATGGCTCTGGATACAAGCTGGAGGCAGGATTTTATGGATAAGCTAGGTGCTCAACTCATTAATTCCCGTCAGTTGAAATTCCCTGATCACATTGCCCGTGGTGGTTCCTATTTTATGGAAGTTATGCCTGGGTTGATGGTCCTCATTGTAGATCTGACTTTTAAAGAGCGCATTGAATTTACAAAAGTGGCTAGTAAAGAAGCCTTTTGCATTGCCTATTATGACCTGAGTGATGAGATCAGTATTCACCACGTAAACGAAACTAATCATCAGGTAGGTTATCACTCCAAACTAGGAATGGCCATTGTAGATGCTGCTTTAAAAAGCACTTACACTCCCCCTGTTTCGCAACGAATGTATTCTTTTCGGTTACTCATATCTAAAGAATTACTAAAAGAACACCTTCAGATTGACATGCCAATACATATGGCTGAAAAAGTATTTGATGGAAAAAAGAACAACATCTTTTTCTACAGCCATATAGATAGTCGTACTCGTCTTGCATTACTTAGACTAAAAGAACGCAGTTATGATGATCCTGGTTTTGAGCTAAGTTTGAAAGGAGCAGCACTACAGGCTTTTGGATACCTCATACAACGCATGACTGAACACGGACCAGCAGTATTGGGGCGGTTATCTGAATCAGAAATGTCACTCGTCATGCATACGGGAGACTACATGATGGGCCAGCTTCTAGACATATTTCCAGGTATCGATTTTTTAGCAAGTATGGCGGGTATGTCCATCTCCCGCTATAATAAAGTATTTAAAAAACTCTTTAAAACCAGTCCTAATAGATTCTTTTTGAATGAAAAAGTTTTATTAGCACAAGCGTTTTTAAAAAGCGGCAAATTTAATACAGTTAATGAAGTAGCCTATAAGCTTGGTTACGACAAGCCAGGGTATTTCGCTAAGGTTTACAAAAATGCTACTGGTCAACTTCCTGCGGAAGAATTAATAAGAAAACATTGATTTCTTGTTCGCCTGGAAGTTTTTTGAAAAACTGTTATATTCATAAAGCGGTTATTTTTGCATCTTTAATAATGAATTAACTAGCTTTACCGTTATATAGAAATTTACACACCATTAAACGTTTATAGATGGAAGAAAAACCTTCTTTTTGGCAGAGAATAGGCATTCAGGATTGGTTTTTAAGTAGTAATAATACAGGGCCAGCAACTAAAACACAGCCGCTTACACCAGATACGATTTATAAATATATCATTGAGAAGTTTAAAGAATCTATTGCGGATTTGTCTTTTGCCGAACGTGTAGTTTTTTATCATGAATACATCATATGTTTAAATACTGAAGACTACCGGTCTTTTATGGACAATAAAAATGGAATGTTCGGATTAATTGCTCAGGAATCAGTAAAAACATTCTACGACATACTGAATGACTATGCCCTTTCTGGCAAAAGTGTAGAGCCTTCCAGTAACAAATGGGTATTTCGTTTTGTAGCACATCCAGATTATAAACCTGGAGATAAAGGGTTTATTGGTAAATTAATGCCAGATGCTGGACAGAAGCAGGAAAACCTTAGGGTGACCTTCATTCCCAGACATACCGGGCTTGCACAAACATTTGATATTAGTAATGAACTGCTTAAAGACTTTATATTTTATAGTGAGGGATATTATGAAATCCCATATATTGCCAATATAAAATCTCCGGCAAAAAGTGAAGTTTTAGTGGAAAATGTATTACTGGCCAGATTTGAAACTACCTTGCCGGATCAGGCTTACACTGGTCAAAAACTGGAATACATGATGAAATTTAATGAGATCACGATTTCCGGAAATGAGGAAACAAGGACAGAGGACAGTATATTTAAAATCCCGTCCGATTGGGTAAACTCCCCTCATCTTCAAATTCGTTATAACAAAACTGCTGATAAATTCTACCTGTCATCCTTTGGAGAGAAAACAATTCTAAATGAAAACCTTATTGAAAGAAGTAATCCTGAGGATCCCAAATGGGTTGAATTACCTCTGAATTCGAGAATTATCCTTAATGGAATTATTGGAATTAACATTTTTAAAGCCTGATTTATGTCGCAGATACTCTCTATAGCGTTATTGATCTTATGTGTGCTATTACTGATATCACATTTTATAGCTATAAAAAAATCGACCAGCAAGAATGGATAGGAACTATTTTGGAATAACAGATACCGGAAAAGTACGCAGCAATAATGAAGATACTTTTATTGCTCAAAGAATAGAGGGTTCGGACTATATTCTTGCTTGTGTAATCGATGGCGTGGGAGGCTATACCGGTGGTGAAGTGGCGGCAGCTGTTGCCAGAAAAACTGTACTTAGACTATTGGACAAGCCCGCAGGTGATTTATCACTACTTATGCAGGCTGTTTTTTCTGAAGCCAATGAACAAATACTAGAGGCAAAAAAATTAAATAAAGAACATGAGGATATGGCCTGCGTGATGACCCTGGCTCTTGTAGATCTGAAAAACAATCAGTTCTATTATGCTCATGTAGGCGATACCAGGATCTATTTACTGCGGGATAGTTCATTGATAAAGATATCCAAAGACCAGTCTTTTGTTGGTTTCATGGAAGATTCAGGACGCTTAACCGAGGAACAGGCCATGCAACACCCTAAACGTAATGAAATCAATAAAGCGCTGGGATTTGCTGGGAATATTGGTATACAAAAGGACTATGTAGAGACTGGACACTCCCCTTTTTTACCAGGCGACTTGATTTTGCTTTGCAGTGATGGTTTATCAGACATGGTTAATAAACAAGGTATAACTGATATACTATTAAAAAACTATCAATTAGAGCAAAAAGGAATACAATTAATTGATACTGCTAATGCCAATGGTGGCCGTGATAATATTACTGTGGTATTGGTTAAAAATGATAAAGAAGTATTTGTTCATGAGGCGACAAAACCTATTTCAAGACCTAAAAAGAAGAAGGTAGTAACTGTTGTTCCTGAAGAAGCTTTAAAAGTTGATGAAGGCTTAAAAACTACCGGTTCTTTAGTAAAGGTTCCTGTAAAAAAGCCTTCTAAAGGTATTAGTCCTTTAATAAAGATCATCATCTTTATAATCCTTGCAGCTATCGCTTTTGCTTTCTGGAAGCAATGGTACAATGACGAACTGGAAGATAAACACCAACTGCCCGACGCTGTTGTGTTTAACAAGTATGCGCAAGCATTGAAGTTACAGGATACACTGGATAAATTACAAGGAAATATATTGATACTGGATGATTCATTATTTAAATCGCCAATATTAATTGCAGAACCGATTAGAATAAACAGAGACAGCTTATATTTAAAAGCTACGGGAAACATTACTATTAAAAGCGACAGTGGATACAAAGGACAACCATTTTTAATTGCTCCTGCCAACAAAAGTGTCTTATTGGAAAACTTTACATTAGAAAACTTTGACGACCTTAATTCATTGGAAAGAAAAGGTATTCTATTAAAGAATGTACAGTTTATTGCTACCGGGGCTGTAGCTAAACCTTAATCACAATAAAGTATTATAAATCAATAATTGGAAACAAACAAACTGAATTAATAATTTATATGTCAGGACAGATAAAACACAACCCAAATAGGAAAGCTGAGCGTATATTTTTACTGCTGGCAACCCTTATACTGGGTGCCTTGTTTGTGACATTAAATTTTGCCCAGCAAGATAACTTTAAGGATGTGTACAAGCGCCTGAATGAAGGCACTATGATGAATCTGAATGAGCCTGCTCCTGGTAAGAAGATCAAAACACTGCTGACTAAAGGTTATTATTTTGAGGATAAAAACGACGTACTACTGATTGAAAACGTAGTAGCAAATAGTACAATATTACATAAAGAACCTATTGATAATATAGGGGAACTGAATAAAAAGAATTTCTTTGTACCTGCTGATGTAGCTTTTGCTAACGGTGGAAAAAACTTTAAGGAGCGGGTGCTGGCCTCCCGTTTGCTTCTTGGTTTTTCAGGAAATGATTCATTAAAATATAAGCAGGAACTAAAAAATCCAGAGAAGTTACCAGCTGCTAAAGATTTTAAACAAGGCAGTTATAGCATCAATGGGAAGATTACAGATACAGCCAAAAAAGCAGTAGCGGGTGTTCTGGTCAGAATTCAAATGATTTTGCCACAAGACACTGCTTACAATGAAGATGAGATATTAAATGATTTTATCTCTTATGTGCGTACAGATGCAAATGGAAATTATAGTTTCCAGCATTTGCCTGATGGAAAGGCTTATGGGGTGCTTCCATTAAAGCCAGGCTTTCAGTACGGAAGATCACTGGGATTACAGGAACTTGATGAAGATGCAACGTTTAATTTTAGGCAATCGCCCCATAGCATCAAGTTATTCTCAACCAGAGATTTTAAAATCCTAAAAAAGGAGAAATCTTTAATTGTACGAACGCCAGAGTCGTACAACCAATGGTATTGGATTATTGTACTTAGTTTTTTTGCTGGGTTTTTCCTTTTGCACTTCTTTATGACGGTAAAGCGCCCAGAGGCCGATCAACTAATATTGCCTGTTATCATGATCATGACCGGCTTATCATTTCTTACTTTACTTAGTCTGCAGGATCCATTAAGGGATAGGTTTTTAGCTAGAGACAGCCTTGTATTTTACGGTCTGGGGATTTTAAGCATCATCATTATGCTTTCTGTAAACTTGCGTAAATTCAATGTTGACTCGAGGATGTACAGAATGCTACTGGTCAAGAATATATTTAGTAAGGCTAAAGGATGGCAATGGGCCATTGCCGCCTTAGGCTTGCTCGCATTGACCATTGTATTTGGAACTGGTCCAGAAGGTAGTGGTGTAAAAGTGAACCTTTTCGGTGTACAGCCAAGTGAGATTGTGAAGTATTCCATCATTCTTTTCCTTGCAGGTTTTTTCGCTTCAAATGAACGGTTTATCACAGAGTATAGCAGCTGGCACAAACGTTGGTTCTTTTTCTCTTTTGCCTTAATAGCAATGGTGATAGCGATATTAATGTATTTACTACTGGGCGACTTAGGCCCTGCGATGGTTGTCTGTTTTACTTTTATCATTCTTTTCTCTTTTTCAAGAGGGGATTTTATGATGATGCTGGCGGCAATTATTATATATGTGTTTAGTGCATGGTTTTTAAATGTCTGGATAGCAACGCTGGCTACCATTGTTCTGGTTTCTTTAATTATGGTGATCAATAAGAAAACGAGTGAATCTGCCATGATGATCATTATGGTGATGGCTGCTTTCCTGCTGATCGACCAGGTTCCCTATTTAGGAAAATTAATTCCCGGACCTGTAAACAGGCTTACAGAACGCAAATCGATATGGCAAGATCCATGGAATAATGAAGTTTACGGAGGAGATCAGGTTGCTAATGGTATCTGGGCTATGGCTAGTGGTGGTATTAGTGGACAAGGTGTTGGGAAAGGCTTTGCTAAAACTATTCCTGAAGCTCATACTGATATGATTTTACCTGCAATCGGTGAAGAGTTTGGTTGGGCAGGGATTGTCGGGATATTTATATTATTCCTGGTGTTTTTACATCGTTCCATAATTATTGGGAGACAAACAGGTATGCCCTTTCTGTTCTACCTTTCTGCTGGCGTCGGCATCAGTTTATTTATACAGTTTTTACTGATTGCAGGCGGCTCTACTGGCGCCCTTCCGCTTTCGGGTGTCGCATTACCTTTTATCAGTTATGGTGGTTCGTCGTTAGTCGCCAATATGCTTGCAGCTGGTTTTCTACTCTCCATATCCCTTGTTAAAGGTTCTGAAGTCCAAATGACTTACATTACTAAACAACAAGATAAAAACCTGGTTCCTGCATTGCTTGCAGCAAGTATTGCTATATTATTACTTACGGTTACTGTATCTAACTACATTATAAACAATAACAAATGGGTTGTACAACCCGCGCTAGTTGCAGATAGAAGTGGTGCACGTATGTTTAGCTACAATCCACGTATAGCTATATTAATGAATAAACTTGCTGCTGGTGATTTGTTTGACCGGAATGGTCGTGTACTTGCAACAAGTAATCCAGAACACATTAAAAAACAACGAAACGAACTGAATGCTGCTGGTATTAGCTACAATCTGGATTCTGCAGAGCACAAGCGTGTTGACAGGTACTACCCTTTTGAGGAACAGATGTTTTTCTGGACCGGCGACAATAATACCGGGATCTTTAACGGAAGTACCAATGGCTATTTCGCCGAGTATGAACATGCTGCAGAGCTAAGAGGATTTAAAACACCTACAATTTCATTTAATACAAATGCGAACAAATACCAGGAAAACCGTTTTTTACCTCGTGGGATAAAAGAAATGACGGTCAGCAAAAGAGATTATACAGCGCTTGCTCCTCTTTTATTATCAGGTTTAAATAGTGATGAAGTACAAGCCTTTAAAAAGCGCAATAGAGATGTAAAACTGACCATTGATGCCAGCCTGCAAACTACCATTCAGAATACCATGGCCCAGGATACAAGCATCAGAAACAGCAGAGTGTCTGTAGTAATCATGGAAGACTATACTGGTGATGTACTTGCTTCAGCATTGTTTCCGCTCCCTCCTGTTAAAAATTGGGATTTGCTGAATATGACAACCACAGAGCAGAATAAGTTATCAGCTTGGTACACTACGGCCGACTTAGGTTTTACTACAGCCACTCCCCCCGGTTCGACAGCTAAGGTACTTACTGCTATGGCCGCCTTCAATAAGTTGGGACCTGATGCAGCAAAGAAGGTGTTTTCTGTTAGTGCAGCAGAAAGGATCAGAACAAAAGGTATTGAACCTGATGAAACTGGTAATATTAACCTGGAACGTGCTTTGGTGAAATCTAATAATGTATACTTTATTAAAATTGCAAATGAAGAACACCTGCAAGATGAAATGGCTACATTGTATTTAAAAACCGGTATGTTTTTACGTGGTGTAGGTGGTTATTACTATGGAAGAGATACGAGTAATATTAAGCAAGAAGCAAAGTGGCGTACTTTTTGGGAAAAAACAGAATTCAATACAAAACCGAAATACGACCCGGCGAGGATTCGTCGCACAAGAGCTAAGGGGATTTCAGGAATGGCATGGGGACAAGGCGAACTGATCGCTACTCCTGCAGCTATAGCCAGACTGGTTTCTGGGGTAGCCAATAAAGGTAAGGTGGTAGCCAATCGATATGTGCTTAAAATAAGTGATTCTACGACCTCTGTTAATCCTTCTATTAAAATAGCAAACGATCCTCAATATGCTGAGTTGATCAGTAGCTACATGTTAAAGCAAAGTGAAAATAAAACTTATACCTTAGGTATAAAAGTAGCTGGTAAAACTGGTACACCAGAAAGAATTTGGAAAGATCAGCAGATTAACGACGGCTGGTATACTTTTTTTGCACCAAAAGCAAATGGAAAGGGAAATGTTGTAGTTTGTATCAGAATTGAATCTACACGAGGCTCTAGTAAAGCAGTCAAACTTGCCGGACAACATGTAGTCCCCGCTTTATTGAAATTGGGTTATTTAAAAAAAGAAACGAAAAAAGTCTTAAACTAGATCATATGTTTAATCTATTTAATAAACGTAATCAGGAGCCACCACAGGATGTAAAAGCAATCAGAGAGCTGTTATTATCGGGTATAAAACAGGAATTACAGAAGCTGGAAGGTGGAGAAGGTAAACATATAAAGGGCATTGCTTTATTCATTGCATGTTTACCTACAGAAAGGCATATGTATGAATCGGCTGTTTTTGCTGACGATGATATCAGGTTTAAAAGCGAAGTACAGCGTATTGCTGATGATTTTGCAATTGACCTACCTGAAAACTGGACAATGCAGACCAACTTTATCGAAGAATTACCAGTAGATGCTATAAAATTAAATGGGTTAAATGCTGCACTTTATATCAGGACTCCGGAACATGTAGTCGTAACCCGTTCTAAAACTGCTTATATTCGTCCTTTGAACGGAGAATCTGAGAAAAAGAAATACAAAATCAGTGCTGCAGATGGTAAAATAAATATTGGCAGAGAGCATAAAGTTCAGGCAAGTGATGGTTTTTTCAGGATTAACCACATTGCTTTTCCTGATAAAAGCTCCGATGAAGCCAATAAATTTATCAGCAGGCAACATGCACATATTGAATGGGACTCAGATACAGGATCTTTTCTTTTATTTGCAGATGAAGGTGGCATCCCTCCTCGCAATAAAGTAAAAATAAGATCATTGGGGGATCATAATCCAGTGAAATTAAATGTTACTGAACTGGGACATACATTGCAGGAGGGCGATCAGATTATATTGGGTGAGCTTGCTGTTTTAGAATTTAGTTATATTGAAGTTGATCATAATTAATATAGTACAATGAGTAAAGTTTTTACAATAACAGAAGGATTAGAAAATCTTGGTGCTTTAAGTACAGGTGGGCAAGGCTCTGTGTATAAAGGAAAACGTACGGGAACTATTATCACGGCAGTGAAAATTATGCCTACTCCAATACATACCGAAAGTGAAGATGATAAGAACTTCATTAAATTTAAAAATGAAGTAGAGAAACTCAAAAAGGTAAATGAAGTACCTAATCCGAATGTCGTAAAAATTCTAGGTTCAGGCCTCACAGAAAGTGGCTCCTTTCCTTTTATAGAAATGGAATATATTGAAGGGCCGGATTTGGAAAAATTGCTTATGCCTCCTCATGCACCAATATTCACTATACATGAGGTGATTAAATTAGCTGAGCAACTGGCAAATGCCCTTGCACACTGTCATCGCGTTGGCATTAAACATGGCGATATAAAAAGCAATAATGTAAAGTTTAATAACGAAACGGGTAATTATGTATTACTTGACTTCGGATTAGCTATTATGTCTGATGAACAGCGCCGTACCAGTTTACGTCATGCTGGTGCTGTAGAATTTATGGCTCCCGAACAACATGATGGTGAGATGTTCTTTCAGACGGATATTTACAGTTATGGTATCGTACTTTATGAATTACTTGCTGGAACTGTTCCTTTTCCTTTAATCAATAAAAACGAAAGCTCGCGGAATCAGGTGATGTTGTCGCATATGGAAGCTCGGGTCCCTGATCTGCTGAACCTGCGTAGAAACCGCTTACCACAAAGCTGGGATGAGGAGAAAAGAAAAAAAGAAATGCATGTTCCTCAATGGATGCTGGATGTTATTAAGAAATGTTTGGAGAAAAGTCCGGAGAAGAGATATTCCAATGGTGCTGATTTACAGGATGCTATTGTATATCGCGGGGGAGAGTTTATTGCCCCTCTGGAAGTGATATCAAACCCGGCTCCTCCTCCTTTAAAAAATGAAGCTAAACTACAGGTGGAAGATTCAGATGGAATTAGGTTGTCTAAGCCTGTATTTGCAATTATGATCCTTTCTATCATCATATTAGCTATGCTTTCTGCATATGGATTACTATCTCAAGTTGAAGGAATCAATAAACAAGTTGCAATAGATACGGCGCAAACTGTAAAGGTTGATACAACTGAAAGTATTCCCGTAACTCTTGTTGATACGACAACACAAGCACAGCCTGTTACCATTGATACTGCTGCTCAGAAAGCTGAGATTGATAGCTTGAAAAAAGAATATGAAGCGCAAATGGCCGCTGCAGCAAAGAGAGCAGAAGCTGAAGCTAAAGCAAAAGAAGCGGCGGGTACTTTCATTGTTAGTGAAGGAAAAAAATATCAACTTCCTAAGGGAACTGTTTATTTTTATGATGCAGCAAGTACCAGTTCACAAAGAAATGGTGTACTAGGTTTGTGGAATAATGCTAAGTTTAATGTGATTGAGGAAGATAGAGGCTTTATTTATGTTACACATACCAATAAGGACGGACAGGTTACTAAAGGCTGGTTAAATAAGAGCGACCTTAAAGAGGTAAATTAAGAGCTTATATAAAAAAACAGGCCGTATCGATATGATACAGCCTGTAACCTAAAAACCAAATTAACCTTATTATGAAACTTTTATTTCTTTTGTAGCTGATTTAGACTCATCTTTTTTACCTATGGTAATGTTTAAGATGCCGTTTATATATTCAGCTGTTATTTTATCTCCATCTACACTTTCAGGCAAAACAAATGATCTTGCGAAAGAATAATAGTCGAACTCTTTTCTTGTATAATCTTTCTGAGCTTCATCCTCTGTAGTTTTTTTCTCTGCCCAAACAGATAGTGTATCTTTTTTCAGGTTGATTTGAAAATCTTCTTTTGTTAAACCTGGTGCAGCCAACTCAATTTTATAATCAGCCTCTGTTTCTAAGATGTTAACTCCAGGGATTTTATTAACCGTTAAATTTTTATTTAATGCTTCACTAAACAATGAGTCGAATACATTGTTGAAATAAGGTGCAGTGTTCCTGGTTCTGTTGTTAAATTTTACTAGTGTCATGGTTGTTTCTCCTATTTTATGTTTTTTATGATTTACTATTTTTAATATTATAATTTATACTAACCCTATATTCAACTCTTATACCAACCCATTTAATTATGATTTTTAAGACATTATGGCGTGCTAAAAATAAAACAACAGACAAAAAGTCAGTTATCATCAATAACTCCGACAGTTTTAAGTATAAAGCGGAGATAGAAACTCGTTTTGCAGATTTTGATATGATGGGGCATGTAAACAATGCTACATATTTCACTTACCTGGAAATGGCAAGGGCCAAGTACTGGAATTATGCAATAAAGTGGGACTGGAAAAAAACAGGTGTTGTGATTGCCAGTGCTTCTATAGATTATGTTTTACCGATATTGCTCGAAGATAAGATCAGTATAAATGTTCGCACATCAAGAATTGGTAAAAGTAGCTTTGACCTGGAATACCTGATGGTAAAAATGGTTAATGGCAAAGAAGAAGTTTGCGCTACAGGCAAAACCACCTGTGTTGCATTTGATTATCAAAGCAAACGCTCGTTTCCAATTCCAGAGGAAGAAAAGGCACGCATGATCTCTTTCGAGCAATTGGCATGTTAAGCTGACTTATAGCTTAATTGTACAAATGAATGCCCTATTTCGCCAGGCATTGGTGGGTTTAGCTTTCTAATACCAACTGTAGCTGTTGATACAAATGGGTAATTAGCAACCGTCCGATCAATAATGTTTTTAACTACAGTTTCCAGCATTTTTTGAGTGTTGGCCATTTCTTCCAATATGATAGTATTCAATACTTCGTAGTTTACGGTATGTTGTAAATTCTCTGTTTCTCCAAAAGGGATAAACTCGACCACTATGTCTACAAGAAAATAGATGCCAGTTAATTGCTCTTCAGGATAATAACCATGAAGGGCAAAGCATTTAACATCTTTAAGCGCAACGGTTTGTGCATATGTTGGTTTTGACGACATCTTGAACTCTATTTTTCGTTAAGTATTAACTCTCCCTACCGTGAATTGATTACCTTTGGTAAGACAGCTGATTGATCACCAAATATAGCTTAAACAATGAATAAATCTATCAAGAAAGACCTTTACGAAGCTCCAGACTATTATTTATTAGACGAATTATTGTCGGAAGAACACAAGCTGATCCGTTCAACGGCACGTGATTGGGTAAAAATAAACATCAGCCCAATTATTGAAGATTACGCTCAAAGAGCTGAATTCCCTAAACAAGTTATTAAAGGATTGGGTGAAATAGGTGCTTTTGGCCCTACTTTATCAGTAGAATATGGAGGTGCAGGCTTGGATTATATTTCTTATGGCATCTTAATGCAAGAGATAGAACGTGGTGACTCAGGAATTCGTTCTACAGCCTCTGTACAGGGGTCTTTAGTGATGTATCCAATTTTCACCTATGGCAATGAGGAACAAAAAAGAAAATACCTTCCTAAATTGGCGACAGGTGAGTTAATGGGCTGCTTTGGGCTTACTGAACCCGATCATGGCTCTGATCCAGGTGGTATGGTTACTAATATAAAAGATAAAGGAGATCATTATTTATTGAACGGTTCTAAGATGTGGATTTCTAATGCTCCTTTCGCTGATATTGCTGTCGTTTGGGCCAAAGAAGAATCTGGAAAAGTACGGGGGCTCATTGTAGAACGTGGTATGGAAGGATTTACTACACCAGAAACACATCATAAATGGAGCCTGAGAGCTTCGGCAACCGGAGAATTGGTTTTTGATAATGTAAAAATACCTAAAGCTAATATTTTCCCTGATGTAACTGGTTTAAAGGGTCCGCTGGGTTGTTTAAATCAAGCTCGTTATGGCATAGCCTGGGGGGCTTTGGGGGCTGCAATGGACTGTTATGATACAGCACTTCGATATTCAAAAGAAAGGATTCAGTTCGACAAGCCAATAGGTAGTTTTCAATTGCAACAGAAGAAACTGGCAGAAATGATCACTGAGATTACTAAAGCTCAATTGTTAGTATGGAGACTGGGTGTACTTAAAAATGAAAACAGAGCGAGTCCTGAGCAAATATCAATGGCTAAAAGAAACAGTGTTGAGATTGCATTAAATATAGCCAGGAATGCTAGACAAATGCTTGGTGCAATGGGTATTACCGGTGAATACTCTATAATGCGACATATGATGAACCTGGAATCTGTTGTTACGTATGAGGGCACACACGATATCCACCTGTTAATTACAGGTATGGATGTAACTGGAATAAATGCTTTTAAGTAAAAAATTATTAGATTAGCGGTTACCAATCTTTAACCACTATGCTTCTTAAAACGCTCTGGATATCTCTTATCCTATGTCTTGTTATATCTTATTCAGGTCATGGGCAAAATAAAAACTTCAACATTAATAAAGCCAATCCCTCATGGTTACAAAAAGTAGAGCCAAAACAAAAGAGGCCTGCTGATAAGGATATTTCTGACGGATATTTTATCGCATTTTATGGAAATCAAACCCATGCTGAGCTGGAAGAAGATTACACCCATCTGATCAGAGAAATTGTATCTGATGCAGGTGTCCAAAATGGTTCTCAAATTTCAGTAACTTATGACCCGGGCTTTCAACAGCTCATCTTCCATAAGGTTTTGGTATGGCGTAATGGTAAATCGTCTGATCGTTTAAACGCAAGTGCTTTCAAATTCCTTCAATCAGAAAAAGACCTCTCCCGCTTTATCTACAGTGGTACTTTTGATGCACTAATGGTTCTTGATGACGTAAGGAAAGGAGACAGAATAGAGTTTTCCTATACTTTAAAGGGATCTAATCCTATTTATGGAAAGAATTATACCTCCACCATTTATTCTGAAGGTTCAAGTAGCATCGGTCATATTTACATGAATGTTATACTTAACAAATCAAGAAAACTCAATATCAAAAGTTTTAATGCTGATCCTGCTCCTAAAATTACAGAAAAAGACAATTTAAAGGTTTATGAATGGGAAAATACGCTTACTAAAACACATAGAATTACTGATTATGAACCTTCATGGTATAATCCATTAAAGAGAACACAATTAAGTGAATTTTCGAACTGGTCGGAAGTCGTCGACTGGGGGCTTTCTGTAAGTGACTATCCAAATCTTAAAACACCTTTGTTGGACAAGAAAGTAAAAGAACTTAAAGCTCAGTCCAGAAATATAAAGGATTACATTAAACTAGCAACCAGATTTGTACAGGATGAAATTAGGTATATGGGCATAGAGATAGGTGTTTACTCGCACCGGCCAAATTCTCCTGAAAAGATTTTACAACAAAGGTATGGCGATTGTAAAGATAAGTCTTTGCTATTGGTTAAAATTCTTCAGGCAAATGGTATCAATGCTTATTTGACTTATGCTGATAGCTATGGAAGTACTTATAAAAATGATTATTTACCTAGCCCATTTATATTTAATCATGTCATTGTAGCAATTGATTATAACAATTACAGAACATGGGTAGATCCTACCATAGGTTATCAGCGTGGAGGCTTTGATGATTTTTATGCACCAAACTATGGTAATGTATTGGTTCTTAAGAAAGGCGTGAATGCCTTGGAAATGATTGAGAGTAAACCTATAGGTAAATTAATCTCAGAGATGAGATTTAAAATGGCAGATACGGCTTCTGGAGCAAAAACAACATTACAAGTTCATAGTGTTTACACCAGTAATTATGCGGATGATATGCGTTCCGAAATTGCAGGATCTGGGACTGATGATTTACAAAAAAGGTTTTTAGAGTATTTTACTAAAATGTATCCTGAGATTGAAGTAAAAGACAATTTAGTTGTAAAGGATGATGAGGATAGTAATACATTGGAAATAACAGAGTCCTATGAAATCAGCGACATCTGGACAGAGGGCAATAAGCCGGATATTAAACATGCATTTTTTTATGGTGACTTAGTTAGCACAGAACTAAGAACGATAAAAGGTAAAAAACGAATTCCTCCGATTGCTTTAAAACATGCAGTAAATATTGAGCAAAACATTACTGTATTATTGCCTTATGCTATACCTATTATGCAGGATAATTTTCATATAGATAGAGATGGTTATTTCTTTGACGTCTACATGAATCAAGTTGATTCCACAATAAAATTCAACTACACTTATAGAAATGCAACAGATCATATTCCAGAAAATAAAATTCAGGAATACATAGCTGATGTTAAGAAAATTGATGAACACCTTACTTATACCGTCAATTATAGTGTAAGTTCCTCATCAACGGCCGGTCTGAGTTTTTATATGATTTTTCCATACCTACTTACATTAGTTGCTGCCGGATTTTTATTTAGTAGATTGTATTTTAAACAGAGCGCATTTGACATAGTACAAATATCTGATGCAATTCCAATTGGAGGCTGGCTTACTGTTGTCGCCATCAGAATAATTATACTTCCTATAAATCAACTTGTTAAGCCTTTTTCATTTGATCTATTCAGCAATCAGCTTTGGCAGAATCTGGGAGGAGTCAATACTAGTATTAATGAAATAGCTTTAAAAGCATGTTTCATACTTGAAATAACTCTTTATGCTGCCATATTTGCTTATAGTGTTTTTTGTCTGATCTTGTTCTTCCAGAAGAGAAAAGAATTACCTGGGCATTACATTAAGTTTTCCATATTTGGTATAATCTTTTTAATATACGATGCATCCCTATCTGCATACGTACAAATGGTTAGTGATAGAGATCCAATAACTTTAACTGATATGTCCAGATTAATAGGATCAATAACTGCTAATCTTATTTTTATCTGGTATTTTTTAAAATCTAACCGTGTTAAGCAGACATTTGTATATACTTATCCTAAATTTGAATGGAAATCTGCTTTGGATCGATATTTCGAAGAATTATCCTTTAAAAAGGAGACTCCTGTAGAAACATTACAAACAGAAATTAAAACTGAGTATGAAGAAACTGGGGAAATAAACCCCGTAAGTGAAAAGGAAAATTAACATTATGAAAACTTTTAAAAAATATTATCAGATCCCGGCTTCTCCGGAAGAGGTATACCTGGCGTTAACGAAAGAGCAAAGTATCCAGCTTTGGACAGGTGCCGAAGTGGAATTTACAGAGGAACCAGGTACCGAATTCTCATTGTGGGATGGTGATATTACAGGTAAAAACCTGGAATTTGATTACGGAAAAAGAATAGTGCAACAATGGTATTTTGGAGAAGATAATGAGCCTTCAATCGTAACCATTAAACTTCATGAAGATAAAAAAGGCACTTCATTAGAATTTGTGCAAACCAATATACCAGAGGGAGACTTTGAAGATTTCACAGAAGGAATTGATGAGTATTATTTGGGCGGTTTACTCGATTTCTTTGAAGATCAATAATTTATTAAATAACTTTTTAAACATCTATTAAGTTCTTAAAATGAAAAGACAGATTTTGTCATTATTACTCTTTCCAATATTAAGTTTATATTCCTGTAGTCGATCTTATCTATCACCTGCCATATCTGGAAATAACATTAGCTATATGGCTAAACCAATGGCCGACAGTGACAAACGCTCAAAAACCTACATTACAGGCACTTTTGCAGGTTCATCTTCTCCTGGAAACGCTGTTAGCTTTGGCGCAGGTATATTAAATATACATCGGGCACACACCTATGAATCATTTAACTTCGCATATGGTGCTTTCGGATATCTAGGTCAAGCTCAACATAACATACAAGAAGTGACGACAAATGAAAACAAAAACTACCTTCCTTCATTTGATAAAAATGTAAGTGGACTAGGTTTAAAAACAAGTATTGGTTACCAGGTATTGTCTAGCAACGGAAATGTGAATTTCAGGGTTATCAACTGGGAAAATGCATTTAGCAGGGAAATGGGCAGCTATGCCGATTTTAGAAAACTACAACATGGAACTGGAAATTATACTGACTCCTATATTTCCGACAAAGTAAATATATGGACTACCGGCTTATCCTCAGAACTTATTTTTCATGGCAGAAAGAATAAAGAAATTCAGCATGCTTTTCGCTTATTCCTTGGCACCACTCCTGGCCTTGCTAAAAGTTTTGACCGTGATCGTGATGCGTACGATTTTACAAACAATTCAACAGCATGGTCTTTTAATTACCATTTGAATGTACATAACTTTTCTTTTGGTTATGAAATCTCAGAAAACATAAATGTGTCAAGCAAATTCTCATTAGGTTATTCCTTCTGATAAACAAATGCTGAAACAAAAAGTCCCGTAACATCATCAGTTACGGGACTTTTTGTTTTTAAATAAATCTAAGCCTCTTCGCTATAAAAAGACCTGATTTCATCACGAAGGTTATATTTAGAAGCCATCACCTCACCATAAGCTCCAGCACTTCTAATAGCGTATAGGTCGCCTCTAAAAGTTTCTGGTTGCTCTACCTCTTTTCCAAAGCAGTCAGTACTCTCACAGATAGGTCCAACGATATCGTACTTTAATGCAACTTCATTACCACGACTTAAGTTTTCGATCTTATGATAGGCTTGATACAAAGCCGGACGCATCAATTCAGTCATACCTGCATCTAAAACAACAAAGTTTTTCTTTTTGCCATTCTTTACATATAATACTTTACTAATTAGCGATGCTGATTGTCCAACCAAGGCTCTGCCAAGTTCAAAATGAACTTCCTGACCAGGTTTTATATCTAAAAACTCAGAAAATATCTTAAAATAGCTGCTGAAATCTGGGATTTGCTCATCTGGATTATGGTAATCGATTCCTAAACCTCCACCAACATTCAAAACCTTAACTGTAAAACCTCTTTCTTCAAACCATAACGCAAATTCATTTACACGTACACATAGGTTTTTATATACATCCAGATTAGTAATCTGCGAACCAATGTGAAAGTGAATGCCAATAAAATCGATATGCGATGAAGCTCTCAAAGTATCAGCACACTGTGGTAAATCCCATGAATTAACTCCGAATTTATTTTCGTCTAAGCCTGTAGTGATGTTATGATGTGTATGCGCATCAACGTTAGGATTGATACGAATTGCCACTCTTGCTTTCTTATCTTTTTTTGCAGCTAATTCATTAATCACTTCTAGTTCCTGAACAGACTCAACATTAAAGCAGAAAATATTCTGATCAAGTGCAAGGTTAATCTCTTTATCTGATTTCCCTACACCAGCAAAAACTATCTGCCCGCTATCAAATCCCGCTTCAACAGCTCTGTTTACTTCACCTCCACTTACACAATCGGCACCAAAACCAACAGCTTTAATGCAGCCCAAAACTTTCGGGTTAAAATTTGCTTTCATGGCATAGTGAACATGAAAATTGTATAACTTAGCCGCGTCTGCGCAAGTGTTTAAAGTGCTTTGCAACAGATTCAGATCGTAATAATAGAAAGGTGTTTCTAAGTTTGCGAATCGTGATATATCTTTATTAGAAAACATAATGTTTAAATATCTTGTTATATTTTTTGTAATTATAATTGGCCTAATTTACGTAGGCAACAAAATTGATCTTCGAAATCAGAAGATCAGCAAAAAAGAGTATGATAGAAGACTAAGAATCTTTTTCATACTCATTTTTGTTTTTATTGGTATCCTTGTATGGATAAAAAGAAGATAGTAAAACCTAATTTTTATTCAAATAACCTATTGTGTAAACTTCTTAAAGCTTCAGTTTTATCTGCAGTATTAATTAGCAATGAGATGTTATAATTACTTCCACCATAAGAAATCATTCTCACTGGTAAATGCTTCATTGCATCCAATACTCTTGATGCATAACCATGCTTTTCTGCACTAAAATCACCAACTACACATACGATAGACTGATCATTATCAATTTCTACAGTTCCAAAAGCATGTAACTCCTCAACAATCTTATCCAGGTTATCTGTATAGTCAATGGTTAAAGAAACAGCTACCTCTGAAGTCGTGATCATATCGATCGGAGTTTTATATCTTTCAAATATTTCAAAAACCCTTCTCAAGAAACCATAAGCCAGTAACATGCGGCTAGATTGGATTTTAATCGCAGTAATACCATCTTTAGCAGCAATAGATTTGATTTTGCCCTTTTCACTTGCAGTAGAAATTAAAGTTCCTGCAGCATTTGGCTCCATTGTGTTTAACAATCGAACTGGAATTTTATATTTCTGTGCAGGAAATACTGATTGCGGATGCAAGATTTTTGCGCCGAAATATGCTAATTCAGCAGCTTCATCAAATGACAGGTGAGAAATTGGTTTGGTACCTTTAACAATTCTTGGATCATTATTATGCATACCATCGATATCAGTCCAGATCTGAACTTCTTCGGCTGAAATTGCGGCACCTATTAATGATGCAGTATAATCACTTCCGCCACGACGCAGGTTATCTACTTCACCAAAGCTGTTTCTACAAATAAACCCCTGTGTAATAAAGATTTTATTGTCTTTATGCTGATCCAGGATCGGTTGCAAGTGCTTTGTAGTAAAAGGAACATCCGGCTCATTATCTTCATCCATCTTCATGAAATCCAATGCAGGTAATAATACCGAAGGCACACCAATTGATCTCAGATAAATATGATACAATGTAGTAGATAACAATTCACCTTGTGCTAAAACAATTTTTTCCTCTATTGGTGTAAAAATATCATTAGCTAAAGTACTTAAAAAGTTAAAGTGATAATCTACTACTTCTTGACCTTGATCGCGACAATCACCTTCTGCTAAAAGTTCAATTACAAATTCATTATATTTTTGATGCAATGCGTTAATTAAATCTAACGCAACCTGTTTATCTTCCTTTAAAAGTTTGGCTGAAATTTCTACTAAGCTATTGGTTGTACCAGACACGGCCGATAACACCACTATTTGTTGTTCTGCAGGATTTATGATATCCAACAATTTTTTCATACGCTCAGGGCTTCCTACCGAAGTGCCTCCAAACTTTAATATTTTCATAATTCTTTAATTGTTTTTAATGGTCATGAAACTTATTTGTGCCGATCATAATTGATAGGATACTTGCCAAACAATTTCATTTGGTTTATTTAATTTTTAATGGTTCAAAGCTGTATAAATAGCTATATTTATTTGCTACAAGTATTTTATTTTTAGCCAAAATGGTTATATACTTGTAATTGGGCGTGAATTTAAAGAAATCATGCTTAATAACAGCAAAATAGACAAAATAAAATTTGGAAGGAAATATATGCAATTAGAACAGGCTACCTTAAATACCATCAACGAATGGCTAAATGGCAATTACGATGATACAACTAAAAATGAGATACAAAGTCTTTTAAATCAGGAGGCTTACACCGAACTTACAGATTCTTTTTATAGAGACCTGGAATTTGGAACTGGAGGTTTACGAGGGATAATGGGACCTGGATCTAACAGAATAAATAAATATACAATAGGTACAGCTACACAAGGACTGGCTAATTATCTAAATAAAAAATATCCTGGCGAAAAAATAAAGGTAGCAATTGCGCATGATAGTCGGAACAATTCTGATTATTTCGCAAAGATTACTGCTGATGTATTTTCGGCAAATGGTATACACGTCTATTTCTTTTCTGCATTAAGACCAACACCTGAATTGTCTTTCGCTATTCGTAACCTGGGCTGTAAAAGCGGAGTTATGCTTACCGCTTCTCATAATCCAAAAGAATACAACGGATACAAAGCTTATGGTGCTGATGGTGGACAATTTACTGCTCCTGATGATAAGCTGGTTATGGATGAGGTAGCAAGAATTAAAACTATTGATGAAGTTAAATTTGAAAGTATAGCTGCAAATATTGAACAAATTGCTGAAGATATTGATCAACTATACCTGGATAAAATCACCGCTTTATCTGTTTCTCCTGAAGCTATTGCCCGTCAGAAGGACCTGAAAATTGTATTCTCTCCTATTCATGGAACCGGAATCACACTTGTACCTAAAGCTTTAGAGCAGTTTGGATTTACCAATTTAACGGTAGTTGAAGAGCAAAGTAAGCCAGATGGTAATTTTCCAACAGTTGTTTATCCTAATCCTGAAGAAAAAGAAGCATTAACACTTGCCTTGAAAAAAGCACGTGAAATTGATGCTGACCTTGTTATGGCTACAGATCCTGATGCAGACCGTGTAGGAATTGCAGTTAAAAATCATGATGGGGAGTTTGTATTATTGAATGGAAACCAAACAGGTTCACTCCTTATTAATTACGTGCTTACGGCATGGCAGGAAAAGGGTAAATTAACAGGGAATGAGTATATCGTTAAAACCATTGTTACTTCAAATCTAATTGAAGCAATTGCCAATGCTAAAAATGTAACCTATTATAATACTTTAACTGGTTTTAAATGGATTGGTCAGATTATGACTCAATTGGAAGGCAAAAGTACTTTTATAGTTGGAGGTGAAGAAAGTTACGGTTACCTGGTTGGCGATTTAGTAAGAGATAAAGATGCTATCGTTTCCTGCGCATTTATTGCGGAGATGACTGCCTTTTATAAAGATAAAGGAAGTAGCCTTTATGATGCTTTATTAAATATGTATGTAGAGTACGGCTTGTATAAAGAAGAATTAGTTTCTATCACTAAAAAAGGAAAAACAGGTGCCGAAGATATTAAGGCGATGATGGAAAAATTCAGAAACAACCCTCCTGCTACTTTGGGCGGTTCGAAGATTGATACCTTAAAGGATTATGAACTTGGCGTACAAACAGATTTAAGAACTGGGGTAAAATCAAAATTAGAATTACCAAAGTCCGATGTCTTGCAATTTATTACTGCAGATGGCAGTATTGTATCTGCGCGCCCATCAGGAACAGAACCTAAGATTAAGTTCTATTGCAGTGTAAATGCACCATTAAATAATAAGGCTGACTTTAAAGCTGTTGATGCCAAACTTGGCGATAAAATTAAAGCGGTAATGAATGATCTTGAGGTTTAATAAACCCAAGGTCACTCATCATCTAATACTTCAAAATATTGATCTGCGATATTTGCGAAAGCCTCTTTATTTAGAGGCTTATGCAAATACGTAGCAATCTCCTCTACATTCGCAGCATGTTGCGCATCATCCGGATTCAGAGATGTAGTTAACATTACAACAATGATTCTTGCCTTATATTTTTCATCAAGCTTTTTATATTCGGCAATAAAATCCCATCCATTCATTCCCGGCATATTGATATCTAAAAATATAATTCCTGCCTTAGGTGCAGGTTCAATATCTTCGTACTTACCAGACTGAGTTAAATAATCCAATGCATCCTTCGCAGATGTAATTTCCTTTACATCTACCATTATCTTTGCATTTTCCACAATTCTACGATGAATGAAATTCGTAGAAATATCATCATCAACTAATAAAACACAATCAAGATCTTTATACTTCTTCATTGATATAACTGTTTTTTATACTAAACTCTAAGTGTAAACTTGAAAGTGCTTCCTTCATCAACCACAGATTCAACACTAATTTTTCCACCATGTAATTCCACTATTTTCTTACAATGCGAAAGACCAATTCCATAACCTTCATAAGCCGTCACATTATGTAAACGCTGGAACATTACAAAAATCTTTTCCTGATAGCGTTCTTCTATGCCAATACCATTGTCTTTAAATTCAAAATGCCAATAACTCTCACTATTAGTTACCGAAATTTCAATCCTTGGTACAACACCAGGCTTTTTAAATTTCAATGAATTGCTCAGCAAATTCTGAAAAAGCTGTCGCAATGCAGTTTCAAAACCATATACTATAGGTAGGTTTTGATAGTGGATTTCAGCTCCTGAAGCATTAATACTGCTAAACAAATCATTTTGCAGGCTATCCAGTAATGTATTGCAATTCACCAGTGTTTTAGACTGTTGTCCACCTAGCCTGGCATAATCAAGCAAGCCTTTAATGAGATTTCTCATCCGCTCGGTAGACCTGTCTATAAATTCAAGATATAATTTAGCATTATCGTCAAAAATATCTTTATACTCATCTTTAAACAGCTCTATGAAATTCTTTACAGTAAGCAAGGGCTCTTGTAAGTCATGAGAAGCTATATAGACAAATTGTTCAAGTTCTCTATTCTTAATCTCCAATTCCCGGGCATACTCTTCTGCTGTTTTTTCCAGATTTCTTTTCGCAGTAAGATCTCTTACAAATTTGGAAAAACCAACAACATTATTGTTGTCATCATATATAGCAGAAAGCGTAACAAAAGCCCAAAAAAGCTCTCCACCTTTTCTTAAACGCCACCCTTCGTGTTGAGACCGGCCTTTAAGCATAGCTTCTTGAATCAGTAATTCAGGCAGTTTATTCCGGCGCCCCTCTTCATTATAAAAGATACTAATATTATGGCCTATGATTTCCTGGGCCTTATATCCATTTATTTTTTCTGCCTCCTTATTCCAGTTCTCAATATTTCCTTGCTTGTCTAATAAGAAAATAGCATAGTCGTCTATTACCTCAAGCATTCTAAGTAAGCTATCTGATCTCAAGTACTTCTGTTTAATTAAATTTGATGGAATTCAAACAGAAGTAAATTCAAAATTCAAGCCAAAGAAAGGAAGCTTAAATCAATGTAAACAATGAGTTTCCATGTTTAAACATCAATTTATTGTGTGCTTTATTCCCCTATTTGGGAAAATAAAGCACACAATATTAAATTAAAAGAAATAGAATTAACGAATCTGCCCCTTACCTCTAACAACCCATTTTTCAGTCACCAGTTTTTCCAGTGCAAATGGACCGCGGGCATGAAGCTTCTGTGTAGAAATACCAATTTCAGCACCCAGACCAAATACTTGTCCATCGGTAAATCTGGTAGATGCATTCAGATAAACAACAGCAGCATCTATTTCGTTTAGAAATCTTTCGGCCTTACTTTCATGTTCTGTGATAATTGCTTCAGAATGTTTTGAAGAATAATTAAGGATATGAGCTATGGCCTCATCCACACCTTCCACAACTTTAACAGAACATTTTAAATCTAAAAACTCCCTTCCAAAATCTTCTGTTGAAGCTTGTTTTAACTGGGGATATTTTAAATCATTCAAAATTGGGTATGATGTTTCATCAGCAAATACTTCAACCTCGTATTTGCTTAACAGAGGACCTAATATTTTTAAAAAAGGTTCTACAACAGCTCTATCTACTACGAGAGTATCCAATGCATTGCACACCGATGGTCTGGAGACCTTGGCATTTACTACTATGGCAGCAGCTTCCTCGAGCTTTGCGGTAGCTTCTACATAAGTATGGCAAACCCCCGCTCCTGTTTCAATAACAGGAACCAAGGCATTTTTACGTACAAACTCTATCAATTGATTTGAACCACGTGGAATGATCACATCAATATATCCCTCTGCTTGTAATATGTCTAATATATATTTGCGGTCAGCCGGAAGTTGCTGTACCACGTTTTTATCCAATCCATGTGCTTCCAAAACTTGTTGAATTAAAGAAACCACATACAAGTTAGTATGATAAGCATCTTGTCCACCGCGCAATAAGCATACATTTCCTGATCTGATACACAATGCAGCAACATCAATAGTTACATTTGGCCTTGACTCATATATCACTCCTACCACTCCAAGTGGAACTGTTTTCTTTTGGATAAACAATCCATTAGCAAGTGTATTTTCAGAAAGAATGATATTAGTAGGATCCTTTAATGCCGCAACATCATTTAAACTTGCTGCAAGATCTGATATTCTTGCTTCATTTAACAACAGACGGTCCTTTTTGGGGTCTGTATCGGGCATTTTATTCAGGTCTTTTAAATTTTCTGAAATGATCTGTTCCGATTGGGCCTTAATAAGTACAGCCAGGCTATTGATCACTTCTTTTTTCCCCTCATCACTTAAGGAAGAAATAGAAGTTTGTGCCTTTTTTGCATTAATTAACTGTTGTTTAATATTATCCATTATTTAAAGTATTACAATATCACTTGCATTTGCAATTTCCAGGTTATGTTGTTTAGCATTTTTAAGAATTGCCTCCGATGATGTTTTAGCGCGGGCAACTGCTACTATGTGTTGTTGTTCATCAGTGATTTCGAAAATCTCACCATCACTAAATTGTTCTATTACTGACAAAACACCTACTGCAAGTAAGCTTTTACGTTTTCTTATGGCTTCACATGCACCTTCATCAACCACAATCCGACCAGTTACCAGACTTCCGCTAGCCAGCCATTTATTTCTCGCAGAAATATTAGATGCTTTGGGAATACATACCGTTCCGGTCTTTTCTTGAACAGCATTTAAGATACCATCTTCAGTTCGTACACCAAAGATAACTACTTTAATTCCCATAACCGATGCCAGATGGGCAAATGTTAATTTAGAAATCATACCGCCCAAACCAAGATCTGATTTATTTTTATCTGCCAATGAAAAGATATCATTATTGATGCTTTCAATTCTATCAATCACCTTTCCATCTCTGTCCAATACACCAGGAACAGAAGTCCCCAATAAAATCACCGATGCTCCAAAGCCTACACCCAGCAGGGTCGCCAGTTCGTCGTTATCAGAAAACTTAAGTTCCAAACTGCTCACAACATCATTTTCGTTTGCAATAGGTATCACATCATTTTTCCAAAGTTCTTCGTAAGTTTCTTTCAATTGCAAGAATTGCTTCCTGTTTGAAAAATGCTGACGTTCGCACAAACTTTGGGCTATTGATATCCCATAGGGATGAAAATGTTTAGAGTATGTATTTAATAGTAAAGGATTACCAATTGATGCAGCCGCCTTCCGCTCTGAGATTTTCCCTTTGTAATTCTTAATGTATTTTTTACCTGCACCTACAGCTCCTGAAGAAACAAGTATTAAGCGGTATTTTTTTGCAATTTCTGCTACCTGTCTGGCAACATCAGCAATAACCAGCTCATCAAGTTCTCCATTTCCAGTGGTTATTGAGGCAGTGCCTAATTTCAAAACAAGTATTGGCTTGTCCATTGTGGTTTCGTGATTCGGGTTGTTAAATCTGTATTGAAAGCCCGAAAATACTCAAAAATCCTCCTTTATAAAAGAAACAGAGGATAATTGATAGATTTTATAGAAAAAATATATTACTTGGTCTGATTTCTATTTTTGTTCAGCTTTATTTTAATCTTTCCATCTTCTCCATCAGTAGCCAGTAAATGTAGAACAATCCCTTTCATACGCCTCGATTTAAGTTCTTCTTTATCAGTTATTTCAGCATCCTTTTTGGGGTTCCTTAAAGGAACATCTACTGCAATATTGGTTCCAGTGGTCAGGGAGTAAACACCTGCAACATCCATATTCAATAAGCTTGAATTTATCTGCATAGGGTTAATGTTTATCTTTTGTCCACGTATATCAAACTTTCCATTTAGATTCTCGAAAGTAATATTGTTCAGGTCTCTGAAAGGAAAAGCAAACTTTCCAACGCTGATAATGGGTTCGAAATTCAAAAGCGCACCTCTTTTAAGGTTAAAGGTTAAGTTCCCATTTAAAGAATTCTTTACCAATGTTCCTTGATCTGTAATACCTCCCGATATATTGGTGTTGGAGAATAGAAAGCCTTTTAGGTTTTTGGAGGTCAGACTTGTCATACCGAAGTTATCGAAAGCATAAAAGAAATTCTTGATGTCAACATTATTTAGTACGGCATTGATATTAAATCTATTTAAAGTTCCGCGTTGAACAACTTTACCGTTTATCTTAAGAGAACCCCCAGAATGTTTAACACTTACATTTTTAATGGTAATTCCTGATTCGGACAACAATAAATCTGCAGTAGCATTGGTAGCAAGGAACTTATTATAATAAACCTTATCAACCTTTAAATTCATTTTCACATTACTCCTTTCAAACACCTGATTCAAATCTTCAGAAAATGTACTTTTACTATTGTTATGCTTTTTCCGTTTGGGTGCAGGCTTTCTACTTCCTAAAAAGCCAATAAACTCCGCAAGGTGTATCTGTGGACTACGGATTTTCCAGTTTAATAATATCTTTTCTGGTGCGGTATAATATAGATTCAAGAAGTTATGCACCTCTCCATCCATCATCACTATACTTTTCCCACTTTGAAGGTGTATGTTCTTTATAAAAAGATCGTTATTTGTAAAGTTCAACAAGATGGCAGTATTGGTAAAATTCAGTTTTCTCGGAATGTAGCTCACATCAGCATTTTTTAAATCAATATCTCCTGACACTAGCGGTTTGTTTAATTTAAAGTCTACAATATCTGCTTTATAAGCCAAATTTACTATTGCGCTTCCCTTCCCAAATTTCAATACATCTTCCCCAATTACATTATTTAACTTTGCTACCTCAAATTCCGATTTAAAGATACCTGTAGCAATAGGCTTATCTAAATTGTTAATTGAAGCAGTATCAATTGAAAATGGAATATCCTTATAACTGCCCTTAAAATGATACAACTTAATTGCCGAGTTTTCATCTGTAAAGCCTTTTCCGCTGATGAAATTATTTGTAAACACGCCATTAAAGTTGCAATTGCCGATCACCCCTCCTGGAGTGGTCAGCTGATTATCTTTAATGATTGCATCAACCTTAATTTCAGGATCTCCACCCGGCCCCATATCACCTTTTATTTTGCATTTAGCGTGAATAGGCTGAGTCAAATTAAACATATTCAGTTTTTCCGAAATATTAGGTGCAAGCAAAGCCGATGCATTACGCCATAGGATTTTGGGGGCATCAATATTAATCGTAAATTCAGTATTTTCCTTAGAGGTGTCAAACCTTGCTCCTATGATAAAAGGATCTCCCCCAATTTTCAGCTCATTCGGGGCGACATCTATTATACCGTTTTCTTCGTCGAAGCTTACTTTAAAAGGTCCTTCCAACAACTTATCCTTAATAAAGCTGCCTCTTCTTGTATTAAAGGCCATGCTTTTAGCTAAAGTTTTTAAATGAATATCAGCCTCCCAGCCACCAAGCAAACCATAATCAAACTTTCCCTTTAATTCGTCTACCACAAAATGAAAGAGTTTATGACCCTTTTGGTTATCTACAACAAAATTTACATTATTTAAGATAATTTTATTGATCCTTGCCGGAGCTGATCCTTCTTCAGTAGTTTTTTCCTTTTGTTCTTTTTTCTTAAAAAGAGAGGTATTACTATATCCATTTGTATCGGTATAGAGGTACACTGAAGCATTGTTAATGCCTATTTTCCCGATTTCAATATTGCCTCTTAAAAAGCCCAGCATATTCACATAAATATCTATATCACTTGCTTCAAGCAGGTTGTGCTTATGGTTATTCCATAAACTATCCTTAGCGATAACATTCTTTAAACTCAATGAAAATGCAGGAAAACCCTTCAGAAAAGCTGGATCCATACTGCCAATTATCATACTGCCGTTAAGATTCTTATTGAGTTCCTTGTTAATTTTAGCCAGAATACTTTTATTATTTGTGTTGACATAAACAGCGAGGCCTACATATAAAAGAAGAACCAATACAATAAGTACACCGAATATTTTAAGTGTTATTTTAGACCAACGAGGCATATAATTTATGTTAAAGTAAGCTTAGGAATTGAATTTCTAATTTGAACCCAGCTGGGTTGTTCAATTATTATACCAAATAGCTAAACAAGTACTTATGCATGAATTTATATGATCCTGAAAAACAAAAAAACGCCTTACAGACTAGCTATAAGGCGCCTCAATAAGGGATCTTAATATTATAAACCTAAAGCATGCGAACTTTGTGTCCTGATATTTTCAGTTAATTGCGGATTTCCATTTAGTGATTCACCATAAGAAGGGATCATCTGCTTTAATTTCTTCTGCCATTCATCAGTTTTAATTTTCTCTGAGAAACAACGCTCCATTAATGTAATCATGATAGATACAGCTGTAGAAGCACCAGGTGATGCACCTAATAAAGCTGCAATAGAACCATCAGCAGCAGTAACTACTTCAGTACCAAATTCAAGGATACCTCCATGTTTTTCATCCTTTTTGATTACCTGTACACGCTGACCAGCTGTTTCAAGTTCCCAATCCTGCATTTTTGCTCCAGGAAAATACTCTCTTAAAGCAACCATACGGTCTTCAGGCGATTGTCGAACCTGATCTATCAAATACTTAGTTAATGGTAAATTGTCTAGTCCTGCTGAGATCATTGGACGTATGTTATTTACTTTAATAGACAATGGTAAATCAAGTAATGAACCATGTTTTAGGAAACGAGTTGAAAAACCAGCATAAGGACCAAAAAGCAATGCTCTTTTTCCATCTATCATTCTTGTATCCAAATGTGGAACAGACATAGGTGGCGCACCTACAGATGCTTTTCCGTATACTTTGGCATTGTGTTGTTCAATAATCTCAGGGTTCACACATTTTAGCCACTGTCCACTAACCGGAAAACCACCAAAACCATTTCCTTCAGGTATACCAGCTTTTTCAAGTAAAGGTAAAGAACCTCCACCTGCTCCAATAAATACGAATTTGGCTTTTATAACTCTCTTCAGACCCGTCGTTTCATCTTTAACTTTTACTTCCCACAGTCCGTTTTTTTGCTTCAGCTTTTTAACATCATGGTGAAAGTGAAGTTCAACATCAGATTTAGTTTGCAATTTACTGAACATCATTCTGGTTAGTGCACCAAAGTTAACGTCTGTACCTAAATCCATTCTTGTTGCAGCAACTTTTTCGTCCGGATTACGGTCTTTCATCACTAAAGGCATCCACTCTGCAAGTTGCTTAGCATCCTCAGAATAAATCATTCCTTTAAATAAATCACTTTCCTGAAGTTTTGCATAACGCTTCTTCAAAAAGTCAACGTTATTCTCTCCCCAAACAAAACTCATATGAGGAATACTTCTGATAAAATTCTCCGGACTGTCAACCAATTTACTCTTCACAAGAAAAGACCAGAATTGTTTAGAGACCTCAAATGATTCAGCAATAGAAACTGCCTTTTTAGTATCTACTGATCCATCTTCAAGTTGGGGTGTATAATTTAGCTCACAAAAAGCCGAATGTCCTGTACCAGCGTTGTTCCAAGCATCTGAACTCTCTGCCGCTGCTACATCTAATCTTTCAAAAATATCTATAGTGATATCCGGTTGCAATTCCTTTAGCATCATACCTAAGGTAGCACTCATTATTCCTGCTCCAATTAGAACAACATCAACTGTTTTGTCCGGATTACTATTCTTACTAGCCATTTACTTGAAATTTTCCGCAAAAGTACAACACAAAATTATATTTTGCATGTATTCTTTAAATATTTTCTCTGTTTTTTAAAGTTTAATTGATATTAACTCCCTTATTTTAAAATAAGTACACGAAAGCATCAGGTTTTATTACATAAAAATGATTTTCCTTTAAATACAAACCTTTTAATAATGATAATTACTATAATACCCCTTCAATCATTTGGAAAGTTGAAGTTTTATAGTCAATAGCTGATTAATAATAGAATGCAATCATCTGAAACTAAAGATATTCAATGAATTAACCTATTATTTATAAAAGACAATAAAATAATAATAAAAAATATTTGCGAATAAATAATAAAGTTCTAATTTTGCGCCTCCTAACCGATACAAAACGTATCAAAATGGACATTTGAAATATTAAAAGCCTCCTTAGCTCAGCTGGTAGAGCAACTGACTTGTAATCAGTAGGTCATTGGTTCGATTCCGATAGGAGGCTCTTTAATCCCCCCATTTTACTTCCAATATCCGTTTTTATTTACCACATTCGATAATTATTCCTGTAAGTTTAATTCGATGATTGACCAAACCTATCTAAAAAATAATCTTATCACCACAATTTTAAAAGGACTTGGACAAATTATGCTCCAGGAAAACGCGCTTACAGGGTTTCTCTTTTTAATAGGTATTTTCTATGGTTCAGTATTTATGGGTATTGGTGCTATTCTATCAGTATTCTGCGGAACCATGACTGCAGTATTATTGAAGTATAATAAAACCGAAATACACCAGGGCCTATATGGTTTTAGCGCTGCATTAGTAGGTGTGGCGTTGCTATTTTATTTTGAACCCGCTTTAATAGTCTGGATCGCCGTAATTCTTGGTTCAGCTTTAGCTACGATCATACAACACTTCTTTATTATTAAAAATATCCCAGTGTATACACTTCCTTTTATTTTGGTAACCTGGTTATTCCTATATCTATTCCATCAAATCTATCCTGTTCCAGTTTCTCCTCTATTGACTGCAGATACTACCGAAGGTTACAATTTTGCGGCTGTTTTTAAAGGCTTCGGTCAGGTGATTTTTCAGGGAAGTTTATTCGCTGGCATTGCATTTCTAATCGGAGTATTCATCAACTCTCCTATTTCTGGCTTATACGCATTAGCTGCCTCTGCAATCGGTGCGTTACTTGCTTCAATTTGTGCTGTCCCTACTGAAACTATAGAAATGGGATTATTTGGTTACAACGCAGTTTTATGTGCTATTGTCTTTGCAGGCGACCAAAAAACAGACGGTTTATGGGTACTTATCGCTACCGCATTAGCTGAGGGAATAGCTTTATTGATGTCAGCAAATTTACTTATACAATTAACCTTTCCTTTTGTAGCAGCAACCTGGGTGACATTAGCAATTAAAAACTTCGCGATTAAAACATCAGTTTAAAACCCGCTTTGTTTCTGTTTCATACTTCAGCTTCCTGATAAAACTACATACTATTTCTACTCCCTGATAAAACAAAAATTACCTTCTATGAAAGCGCATAGGAAGATTTGCCCAGTTAGCGAAGCGGGCAAAGATTCCAGCTATTGAAGAGAACGGTTATTTTTGCCTCCCTTAGTGTAATAATGACAATAAGATGGTCAAACTCTTTTACCTATAAATTTATTATTTATAATTTTGAGCATTCTAACTGGTACCAATACCAACCAACTTATTATTCAAACTGAATGCACTTTAAGAACCTTAGCCGTTTCGCTATTTTTTGCGCCGCATATGCCTTTTCAACTGTTCAGGCACAACAAACAAATCAGAAAGAACAGAGCTTACCTGTTAACTGGTACAACCTCTCCAGCTATAATTCTGGATTTTATGGTGTGGAAACCGACAGAGCCTATAAACTTCTTGACAGCTTAAAAAAGAAAACACCGAAAAGAGTTATTGTAGCTGTAATTGATGCAGATCTGAATGTAAATCATGAAGACCTACAAGGACGGATCTGGAAGAATCCAAGACCCGGAGCAAAAGGTTATGCCAATGATGTTAACGGATGGAATTTCCTAGGAAATAAAAATGGACAGAATCTAATAAAAGTGGGTACAGAATCATTCCGCGAATATAAACGCTTAAAACCCCGTTACGATAAGGTCAAAGCAGATCAATTGAAAACCGATGCAGAAAAGAAAGAATACGCTTACTTCAAGGCCGCTCGAAATGATGCTAAGATCAATTCTTACATTAGTTTCGGGAATTATACCGCTTTGATCACCAATGCTTTCAGCATAACGGATTCAATAATAAAAATAACTAAGTTTGAGCAAGAGCCAAAAGTATCAGATATACTTAAACTAAAAATACAAGATTCTGTTCTAAATGAACAATATGGGGTTGTAGCAAGAAGCATGTACAAATACAGCGAAAATACTCCCTGGAAAGAAGTATATGCCGCGCAGCTAGCTGAAAATGAAACTGTGCAGCAAAGAATTAAAAGTCTGGACGCAAAAGCATCTCCTCGTGATCTTATTGGAGATGCAGATGACTTAAAAGATAAACACTATGGCAACGCAAACCTTTTAATACCCGACTCGTACCATGGTACATTTGTAGCAGGATTAGTCGCAGCAGTTAGAAATAATGGAATAGGTATAAATGGCGTTGCAGATTCAGTAGCTATAATGGGCATAAGAGCTGTTCCAGATGGTGACGAATACGACAAAGATATTGCTCTGGCCATTCGCTATGCTGTAGACAATGGTGCTAAATTGATCAACATGAGCTTTGGTAAATACTTTTCACCACATAGTAATTGGGTAAATGATGCTATCAATTATGCTGGGAAAAAAGGAGTATTGTTATTTCATGCAGCAGGAAATGAAGGTAAAAATATAGATAGTGTAGTGTTTTATCCATCAGCTTTAGTGAAAGATAATAAACGTGCAGATAACCTGATTCGTGTAGGAGCTTCTACCCCATCTGGCGATGTTGCGGCTATTAGTAATTACGGAGCTTCGAATGTAGATGTTTTTGCTCCAGGAGTAAAGATCCGTTCAACAGGCCTAGACAACGGCTATCAAACCGCTGATGGTACGAGCCTTGCTACCCCAATAACTACAGGTGTTGCAGCCTTGCTGTGGTCATATTACCCTCAGCTATCTGCAAAGCAAGTCAAATCTATTTTACTTACATCAGTTACCTCTAGAAAAGGACACTTTACTAATACACCGGGCAAGTCGAAAAAACTGGTTCCGTTCGAAAAACTATCCACCACTGGCGGCATTGTAAATGCATACCAGGCAGTTAAAATGGCAGAAGAACTTACTAAGTCAAAAAAATAAACAATCCACGCTGTGAAGCGTAGCTAAAATTATGAACAAATTAACCTTAATGCTGCTTGCATGTTTAATAACAGGCGGGCTCAATGCACAGACCAATCCACTAGACAGTGCGGAAAAATATTCAGGTGATCAACTCGGAAAATATCTAAAAGGGAGCTCAGTAAGTCCAAACTGGATCGGAAAAAGTAACCGGTTTTATTATAATACAACCGAAAACAATATCACTATTTGCTATTTGGTCGATGCAGCCAAGGGAACACGTAAGCCACTTTACGATACCAAAATGCTGGCTAATAAATTGAGTACGGAAACAGGCACAACAGTTCAACCTGGCAGTCTTTCATTTTACAGTTTAGAGATAGATCCTAACAGCACCGGTAGTTTTAAATTTCAGTTTAAAGGCAAAAACTATAAATATGATACTAAAACCGATCAATTAAAGGAAGTGCCAAAAGAGATAGCGAAAAATAGAAATACTTTTAAACCTAATACAGAATACTGGAAAAAAATGTCGCCAGATAGTGCTTGGTTTGTATATGGTTACCGCCACAATGCTTATCTGCAAAAACGTAACGACAGCACAGCTATACAACTTACTACAGATGCTGAGCCTTACTTCTCTTTTGTATCATCCAATGCCAGCAGTACAGACGATAAGAAAAGTAGCCCAATGCTTTACTGGTTCAAAAATTCAAAATCATTGTATGCCTTGCGCGAGGATAAAAGACGTGTGCAGGAAATGACCATTATAAACAGTCTTACAGAACCACGTCCGCAGATTAACACTTATAAATTCCCTATGCCGGGCGACAAAGAGGTGGTGCAGTATGATATGTTTTTCTTTGATACAGAAACAGGAAAGGCTGAAAGGCTTGATATCGCCAAATATCCAGATCAGAAGATCATTATGCAGTCTACCATTACCAACGGGCGAACTATGTTATTTGGTAAAAGCTCAAATGATCCTCAGCAAGAGGTATACTTTTTAAGAAGAAGTCGTACCAATGACCAGATGGATTTATGCCGTTTGGATGGCACAACTGGAAAAGTAACTGAATTAATTACAGAAACTACTAAGCCTCATTTTAACGATCAGCTTTTTAACTGTCGCATTTTAAATAATGGTAATGATATCCTTTGGTGGTCTGAAAGAACTGGTTATGGACAATATTACCTGTACGACAGAAATGGAAAACTTAAACACACGGTAACGAAAGGTAATTTTGTTAGCGGTGAAATTCTTTCCATTGATACTGCAGGAAGAGGTATGGTGTTTGAAGGATACGGACGAGAGAAGAACACAGATCCTTATTACCGGATGTTCTATAAGGTTAAGTTTGATGGTTCAGGCTTTACATTATTAACTCCTGGCAACGCTTACCATGATATTCAGCTATCAAAAAATGGAAAATACCTATTGGATACTTATTCCAGGATTGATCAGCCAGCTGTTACGGTATTGAGGGATATTAAAGGAAAAAAGGTGATGGAATTGGGTAAAGACGATGCTTCTGCCCTCTTTAAAACCGGATGGAAAGCTCCTGAATTTATTAAAATTAAAGCTGCAGATGGAATTACAGATTTGTATGGGGTAATGTATAAGCCATTTAATATGGATACCACTAAAAAGTATCCCATCATCAGTAATGTATATCCTGGTCCTCAGGAAGATTACATTCCTAAGAAATTCACCATTGATGATAACTACAATCAATCTCTGGCACAAATGGGTTTCATTGTGATCAATATGGCACACAGAGGAAGTAGTCCGTTACGTGGTCTGGCATTCCATACTTATGGTTATGGAAACCTTCGCGACTATGCATTAGCTGATGATAAGCATATCATTGAACAACTGGCAGCAAAACATAAATATATAGACCTGGATAAAGTAGGTATTTACGGTCACTCAGGCGGTGGTTTTATGTCTGCAACGGCTATGCTTACTTACCCTGAATTCTACAAAGTTGCGGTTGCTGCTTCTGGCAATTACGATACCAATATTTATACCCAATGGTGGGGTGAAACCTATCATGGTGTATGGGAGAAGAATGGCAAATTTGAAAGCAACATCCCTACTACTGCGGCACTTGCTGGAAACCTGAAAGGCAGATTATTTCTGATTACAGGAGATGTAGATAAAAATGTGCATCCGGCAAATACATTCAGATTGGCCGATGCGCTGATTAAAAAGAACAAACGATTTGACATGATGGTACTTCCGGGAAAAGATCACGGCCTGGGCGACAAGTATTATATCAACCTGATCAGGTATTACTTTATGGAAAACCTATTGGGTGTTAAAAGCAGTGACACAGATATCGTATTACACAAATAACCTATATAATTATGCACAAAAAGTCTACTTTCAAGAGTTTACCAGCTCTTGGCCTTAGCTTGCTTACGGCAGTGTTGCTTATTGCAGCCCCCGATTCAGCGGCACAGGCTCAGGATGCTAAAAGACCAGTGTCAACTAACGACTCAATTCCAGTCGTTACCGTATCTGGCGTAATCAAAGATGAGCAGGGTAATCCGCTACCTGGTGCTTCAGTGATGGCTAAAGCCATTCGCAAAGGTATTAGCACGGATAGCGAAGGCCGCTTTTCAACTATTGTACCTAAAGGTTCCGTCCTTCATATCAGCTATGTAGCAATGGTAACTAAGGAAATCATTGCAGATAAAACAAAATCTGTAAATGTGGTCCTTAAATCAACTGATGCTTCATTAAGTGAAGTAGTAGTTACGGGTTACAACCAAACTACCACCCGTCGGATTACAGGATCTGTTTCAATTGTTGATGGCGAGGAATTAAAAAACAAACCGCTACAAAACGTAGATAAATTACTACAAGGTAAAGTAGCCGGTTTAGCGGTTACATCAGTAAGTGGCCGCCCGGGACAATCGGCTAGTATCCGTATCCGTGGAACCAATACTATTACCGGTAATGCTGAACCATTATGGGTAGTTGATGGTGTACCATTACAAAAAGACATTCCAAGCATTTCGTCAAGCCAGATTAAGGCAGGTGATTTCAACACCATTTTCTCTGGTGGTATCGCAGGAATTAACCCAAATGATATTGCTTCAGTAACTGTATTAAAAGATGCTTCGGCAGCTGCAATTTATGGTTCAAGAGCTGCAGGTGGGGTAATTGTGGTAACTACAAAAAGAGGTGAAATTGGTAAGATGCAAGTTTCTTACTCGACCAACGCTTCTTTAACGATGGCACCTCAGCGTGATAATAACCTGATGAACTCAAGAGAGAAATTGGCTTGGGAACAGCAATTATGGGATCAGTTCTCTGCTCCTGGATTTGCTAGTAACGGCCACTTCCCTACTATTGGTTTGGTAGGTATGGTTCGTTCAGGTAAAGATCAATATGCAGGTTTATCTAAAGCAGAACAAGATGCTGTAATTGCTAAAGCGGGAGAATCATCAACAGATTGGTTTAATGAATTGTTTAGAAACTCCTTTTCTCAAAGTCATTACCTTTCATTCTCAGGTGGTACAGATAAAAGTACATATTACCTGTCTACAGGTTACAGCAATAATAACGGTTTGGTTCAAAAAACAAGTGCAGATCGCTATAATGTGAATGCTAAAATGAACTTTACACCGAGCAGCAAGTTATCATTCGGTTTTATTACGGATCTTTCTTATCAAACTTCTAAAGGCCCATCTACAAGTCAGAATTTGTTCGAATATGCATACTATGCAAACCCTTATGAAATGCCTTTCAATGCTGATGGTAGTTACAGAGGCGATGAGACATATTTTAACTTAAAACACCTAAATGGTAGTGGGTTCGATATCAATACTCCGCCAAATGGTATCAATGTTTTCCGTGAAATCAATGAAACCTCAAGTCTTGCTAAAAATTTTTCTGGTACTGTAACTGGAGATGTTAGTTACAAATTCAACAACAACTTTAAGTTCATAGGTATAGGATCTTATTCTTACACAGATAATCAAAATGATAATATCAATGGTCGATACAGTTTTGCTGCCTGGAAAGATCGTTTATACTTCGATCAAAATAGTTCCTCAAAAAGAACTTATGGATCTATTGCACAAAATACAAGTAATAATAATAGTTATTTATTACGTGGACAATTCCAATATGATGGTGTCTTAGGCGATAAACATAACCTTAGTGCACTTGCTGGTAGTGAGATCAGAAGACAACAAATGAAGAGCATCTTCACTAAGCGTTATGGTTATGACGAGATAACTGGGAATTCATCTATGCCTGTACCTCCAAAACCATCTAACAGTGACAAAGTTGATTATAATGAGCTGATCTCTTATGCGAATATGGTTGATGGATTATCAGGACAAAGCCTCTCTGAGGAAGCTTTTGCATCTTTCTACGCTTCGGTTGATTATGCTTATAATAAAAAATACATCGCTAGTATTACTGCACGTACTGATGGTTCCAATAATTTTGGTATCGATCAACAATTTAATCCTGCCTGGTCTTTCGGCTTATCATGGAACGCAGATCAGGAATCATTTTTCAAATATCTAGAGCCTGTTTTTAGTTCGCTATCATTCAGATTATCTACTGGTTATACTGGAAACGTAAACAAAAGTGTATATCCTCAATTGGTAATGGACTACGATGCTAGTTTCCGTAAGAGTTATAACGATTTTTACCGTATGGGAAGAATTGGTAATGCACCAAATCCTAACCTGCGCTGGGAAAAAACCCAGGACGTAAAGGCCGCAATGGACTTTGGTTTACTTAAAAACCGTATTCACGGTTTGGCAGAAGTTTATTATCGTAAAAGTACCGACTTAATTACTAAGCTAAGAGTGCCGAGTAGTACTGGATTTAGTGAACAGAGTTTTAACACTTCGGAAACTACGAATAAGGGAATCGAGTTTACCTTGAGTACCTTGAATATTAAATCTCCAAACTTCTCATGGAGTACATCTGTAAACGCTGCTTACAACGTAAACAGATTAACGAAATTCACTGCAACAACAGGCGCAGGTTCAATTAACAATGGACAAATTGTAGGTTATCCATTGAATTCTATATTCTCTGGTAAAGTAATTGGCATTGATCCAGAAACCGGAATATATAAATACCAATTACGTCCTGATGCTAAAATTACAGGTAACGAGGGTTTAAGAGACTATAACAATTACTTATTTTATATTGGACAAGGAACAGCCCCATTAACCGGTGGTTTCTCCACAACAGCCAGATATAAAGCATTCTCATTAAGTGTTGGCGGAAACTATGCGATTGGCGCTAAAGTCATTAATAAAATCAATACGCCATTAACATACAGTTCTCTTGAAAACATGGGCTCTCTTCAGGAAAGTCTACCAAACACTCAAAATGATCTTTATATTAATCATGTTAATATACCAAAAGCATGGGCAAATAGATGGACACCTGATAATCCCATTGTAAATGGATTACCAAGGTTAATAGATGCTTATAATGCGCCATTATTGTTGAGCATAAATAATCCAATATCAACAACTATTACTAATGCCAGTTTAATGGAGAATGTATCTTACTTACGTATTGGATCATTAACTGGTGCATATTCATTGCCAACAGATGTCGTTAAACGTTTAAAACTTCAATCTTTAGGTTTCTCATTCTCTGTCACCAATTTATTCACCGTTACCAATTATTCAGGTATCGATCCAGAAACGCCGGGTGCAGTTTACCCACTTACCAGATCTGTATCCTTAGGTATCAATGTTGGTCTATAATTTACAATTATGAAAAGATTTTATTTCGTTACCCTTTTGCCCTTGTTTGCTACATTTATTTCATGCAAGCAATTTCTTGATATCAAACCAAACGGAAAAACCATTCCTAAAACTTCAGATGAATTTGCTTCTTTATTACACAACAGATTGAATGAAATCGATTATGCTGATAATAGTGAACCCCTGATTGGAAGCATCGGTAGTTTAACAGATATCGAATATTTTTCTGATAATCTTGACGCCAATCTTAATATCTTTCCAGGCGGAAGTAATCTACCTGTGTATGTTGGACAAAAATTAAACGAACAACAAACCCGCTATTCAACCCTTTATCAGCGTATCCGTGATTGTAATATTATCATTGACAACTTGAAAACCGAAGATAATGAAGAGAGTAAAAATGTTCTAGGTACAGCTTATGCCATGCGGGGTGTAGCCTATTTCTTGTTGCTACGTGAATTTTGTGAGCCTTATCAGAGTGATGACCAATTGGGAGTACCATTAGTAACACGTTTTGATATGGAAGAAAAGCCACTACGTAGTACTTACGGACAATCTATCCATCAAATTGAACAGGATTTAAATAAATCAATTAGCTATCATGTGTCTGATAAGTTGTTTCGTTTTACTGAAGATGTAAGTCGTGCTTATTTAGCCCGTTTACACTTCTGGACAAAAAATTGGGATAATGCTATTAGCCAGTCTATAACATTAATATCTTCATACCCAATGCTTGATACAACTGAGTACAGAGCTATGATTCAAAGCAAAAATAGCCAGCTCGGTAATACTTTATTGCGTTCTTATATCTTTAATGATCAGAATGGAGATATTACTTATTCTAATGAATCTCAAGCTATTCAATTCAGACCAGCTTCAAAAGATTTTTTTGACTTGTTTACTGAAAAGGAAGAAGATGTTAGATTCAATATTATTTTCGGTAAAAAACGCATCAATAAGAAGAACTTCTTTGCTGGTGTACGTACGGATGAAATGGTCTTGATACTTGCGGAGGCTTATGCGCACAAAGGTAACGAAGATAAAGCATTAGAATACTTAAACCTGATTCGCAGTAAAAGAATTCCTAAATATGTGGCTTATACCGCTGCAAATTTGCCGGCAATTTCAACTACAGGTTTAATTAAAGTTGATGCAGATGGAAAACCTTTAACTCCTTTAATACAAGCAATTTTAAACGAAAGAAGAAAAGAACTTTATGGAGAGGGAGATCGTTTCTGGGAGCTTAAAAGAAATGGTAGCCCAAGTTTTTGGGTCGCATCTAATGGACGTAGATACACTACATATCCTTACATGTACACCTTCCCGATCCCAAGAACTGATATGCAAATTATTAACGGCCTGATTCAAAACCCAGGCTATTTCAATTAAAAAAACTGACCATGAAACATAGATTAATATTAGCGGCTATTGCATTGGGCGTATTGACCTTTGCAGCTTGTAAAAAGGAAAATGAAGTGCCACCTAAACAAGATGGCTATATCTTAAATTATGCTATTCCAGCTCCTACTTTTCTTACTGATGATGAGCGAGATATTCTGGATGCAAAACGTGATGAATGGGACAATTTATAGTCGCCATTATTTTAAACAGTAATTATAAAAACAAAATGATGTTTAATAACAATAGATTATTAAAATTTAAAAATATACTTGGGGCTGCCCTTCTAGCCACTATGACACTTATGTCATGTGGAAAAGATGATGAGCTTTCTAAAAGAGAGAATATACTAGAGTTTGAGACGACAACTTACAGTATCCCGCAATCGGGCGAGTTAACTATGAAAATTGTTACAACTGCTCCTGTTTCTTCTGATGTAAACATTCCGTTTACTATAAGTGGTACGGCAATACCTGGTGATGATTTTGATATTTCAGCGGATGCTTTCATTATCCGGGCTGGCTCAACTATTGCTGAGGTAAAAGTGACGGCTAAACCATCATTTGACCTAAACAAGTCTTTCAAGGCGACCTTAGGGAAAATTCCTTCTGGCATAAATGCGGGGAACATGCTATTTACAGAAGTCTCTATCGGCCCAAAAGATATTCTGATTTACTCATTTGAATCTAGAAATCTAAGTATGACAGAAACTGTTGATGTTAACCTGACTTTAACAGCTGCAGAAGGCCCTTTTATTTCACCCACTGAAATGAGAATACCTGTCGAGCTAATTCCTGGCACTACAACAGCTGTTGAAGGTGTACATTTTAGTTTTGATGGACCAAAGGAGTTTGTAGTTCCTGCTGGAAAACTAAGAGCTACACTCAAGCTTAAATTCCTAAAGCAAGAGGTTGGTAAAACGACTATCGCTTTAAGGGTTGCTCCAAAAAGTAACCATTTTGTAGCAGGTAACTACAACAGAACCAATATCAAAATTGAAGGCAGTAACTTTAGCAGGCTAAAAGGTACCTGGAAGTACAAGGCGTTTACTAATAGAAATTGGATTATAGAGAATATTTGGGGTATGGATGATGAAGCTTTGTTTCCAAAAAATAACACCAATGATTTGATTATTATTGATGAGACTACTTTAAAAGTACAAATGACTGGAGATTTGAAAAACTATTTCAGAACTGCTACAATTACAGATAAAGGAGAAGTAACTGAACGTTTACAAGAAGCTGGATTTCCTCCACCATCTGTAAAAATGCAGCTGGTACAATTGTCGACAGCAAATGTATTCTTTTCTACACTTAAACAAAAAATACGCTCAACAGACGTGGGGTTGCGTGTATTTGTCGAGAGTGGTAAGGATATTCTTGAAGTTACTATAAGGGATTATGAACCAACTGATTTCCTTTCTAATACTTATGAGATGTATAATTCTTTCGGCGATGTTCCGGTAATGAAAACTATGCCTTTACGTTTCCATTTTGAACGTGTAAATTAAGGGTATTCAATTTCCGAAGCAAAAAGCGACTGGTGGTAAAGCCAGTCGCTTTTTTAATGTAATTAATTTCAGTTACCATATTATATTCAAATCTTCAGCTTTTATGATAATTGAATAGCAAAAGATAATGCCAACAACAAAAGTTATTTATAAAGCTGTTTATGCATTTCATTCAATTCAGCCTCTGGAATTTTAACAACTTTCCGATCATAAGTAATCAAACCATTTATTTCAATCTCGACATCAGTAGTCTGTGTATAAACAGCAGCAGACAGCCCTTGTGGGATCAAGCGCAGCAAGTCTTTAACCAAACCTGCATAACGTTTTTTAAGCTCTTCTTTTGTTTTAAAACTCTGATATCCCCAATTGTCTTTCTTTTGCCAGGTATGTCCTTCAATTGGTAAACCTAATCCACCAAACTCGCCCAGAACCAATATCTGTTTATCACCAAATAAATCAGCACGAGGCATCAATGCTTCGGGATAATTATGAATATCGAAGATATGACCGACAGGAAAAAAATTACCCCCACTAGCACTATTTACCAGTCTAGATGGATCATACTGCATTGTCCAATTTGTGATTTCTACAGTTTTAAATTGTCCCCAAGCTTCATTAAATGGTATCCAAACTACAATAGAAGGGAAATTGTATAACCCATCCATCATTGCTTTCAGTTCTGTACGATAAATAGCTTCTGATTCTGCTGTACGGATTTTATCATGATTCTTACCAGAAGTTAATCCAGGTCTCATGTCCCAATGATTACCACCTAAATCACCACTTGGCATATCCTGCCAAACCAATAATCCTATCTGGTCGCAATGGTGGTACCACCGGGCAGGTTCGACCTTAATATGCTTACGAATCATGTTAAAGCCCATTTCCTTTGTCTTCATCACATCAAAAAGTAAGGCTTCATCCGTTGGTGCTGTATACAAACCATCAGGCCACCAGCCTTGATCTAAAGGGCCATATTGAAATACAAATTTATTATTTAGCAACATACGCTGCACACCTTGTGCATCTTTACCCATTGAGATTTTTCGCATTGCACAATAAGATGAAATCCGATCTATTACCTTTCCATTCCGCAATACCTTTACTTCAATATTGTAAAGTTTAGGTGTGTCTGGCGACCAGAGTTTCGCATTGGGTACAGAGAGCGAAACCATTTCACCAGCATTTGCACCTACTTTGTCTACCAGCTGATTCCCATCCAAAATATTAACCTCTAGTCTATCACCTGCTTTCACATTTTCAATATTTGCTTGAACCTGCATCTTACCCCCATCAATATCGGCAGTATGCCTGGTACCAACAATGTAAGTGGCAGGTAGGCCCTCAAGCCAAACTGTTTGCCAAATCCCAGTTACTGGTGTATACCAGATTCCCCTGGGTTTCACTACCTGTTTTCCATTGGGCTGTGGACCTTCATCAGATGGGTCCCAAACTCCAAGTACAATCTCCTGAGAACTGGATTTTGTCAAAAACCTTGTAATATCGAATGAAAAAGCATCATAGCCTCCCTCATGTTCTCCTACCTTTTTGCCATTGACATACAATTCGCACTTCCAATCAACAGCGCCAAAATGCAATAAGACACGCTCTTTGTTTATGTTTTTGTTTATTCTAATTGTCTTTTTATACCAAAGAGTCTTGTCTTTGCCCACACTTTTTGCAACGCCAGACAATACCGATTCAACTGGATAAGGAACAATGATCTCTCCATCAAAAGAACCCGGTATATTCCCAAGTTTACCCTTTGTGATGCTATAGTTCCATTTGCCATTTAAATTCTGCCAATCCCTTCTTACCAATTGTGGTCTCGGGTATTCAGGTAAAGGCAGATCTGGGTTAACTTTGGCCGACCAGGATGTTCGTATGGGATCAGTATTTATTGGAGTTTCTTTTTCCTGTGCATAAAGTGTTTTTGAGTTAATGAATAGCATTCCAATAAACACCATCACTGATAAAACAGGATTCAGTATACTAATATGTTTTTTCATTTGTGTTGGTTAATCAATATGAAATATTTGGTTGATTTAAAATCACATTTAAATATAATATTAAATTACGCCAATCTTTTATGCATATTGGTCGCAAATGAACAATATAAATCATAATACGGAAATCAAGTGTATCATATTCGACTGCGATAACGTACTTGTTGATACAGAATCTACCTTAGTTTCTGTTCTTATTGATATGGCGCGTGAATATGGTGCAGATATGGACACGGGAGAAGCCATAAGGTTATTTAGTGGAAGACAGCTATTACAAAGTATCAGAATTTTGGAGCAACGGTCAGACATTACTTTTCCCGAAGATTTTGAAAAAAGATTTAGAGTAAGACTTTACGAGGAATTCAGAAAAGGTGTACAACCCATTCCAGGTGTAAAAGAATTATTAGAAAGTCTAAAATTACCCTATTGCGTTGCCTCTAGTGGGCCAAGAGAAAAAATTGAACTTAACTTAGGGCTAACTGGTTTAAGTGTTTTTTTTGATGAAAGCAGGATCTTTAGTTCTTATGATATAGATAGCTGGAAACCGGATCCGGATATCTTTTTACATGCGGCAAGTACTATGGGTTTTTCGCCGTCTGAATGTGTTGTTATTGAAGATAGTCTTGCAGGTATAGAAGCAGCGAGAACCGGAGGATTTAGGGTATACGGGTTAACAAACGGCTATAATCAACAAGAATTAACAGATCATGGAGCTATAGTTTTTCATGAGATGAGGACCTTAATACAGCTTTTAAATATCTAAGCTTCTTCTTGCATCATTAAGATAAATACATTTCAGGAATTGTTTATTACGGTTCAATCATCAAATAATTCATCTGGGTATAATTTTTCCAAAATGCACCAACATAACTTGTATTATTGGGTATAATGATAGAATAATGAAGAAAATAATTGTTGCAACTGATTTTTCAGTAGAAGCAGATAATGCGATGCATTACGCTGCCACTGCCGCTTTCGATGGTAAATATGAAGTGATACTTTTTACTTTACAAAACATCTCGATTCATGCGCTTAATTCAAGGATTTCACCAGAAGGATTAGATCAACTGGTAAAAAAGTATCAGGAAAAACTAAACATAGTTTCAGCAAAACTGGCAGCTGATTATGGCATAAAAGTACGTCCATATTTTGCAATGGGTGATTTCTACGAGGAACTTCCAAAATGCTATGAAGAACACTGTGCAGATCTGGTTGTTTTGGGTATGGCGCAGAAGTCATTCGAACAGGATTTGTTAGGAAATACAACCACCCAATCATTACATCGACTTAAATTCCCAATATTGGCGATACCACTGTCTGTTAAGTATAAAGGAATCAAAAATATACTTTTTGCTTGTGATATTGTACGAGGAGTTCATAAAGAGGTTTTAGAGAAGGTAAAATCCATTTCCCAGGATTTCGGAGCAAAGGTAGAAGTATTTCATGTTTCTAATAAAGTTGCCGAATTAAAACAAGAACAAATCAGCAATCACCTGCAAGAGATAAAGCAAGAGTTTAAAGGTATTAGCTATCAATATAAAAATGTCCAATCAAATGAGATCTTAAAGGCTATAAATATTGAAATGCAATCTATACAAGCTGATTTACTGATTATGGTTCCATATCGTTATGGCTTCTGGGCTTCTTTGATACATAAAAGCAGAACCAGAGTGATGGCATCAAGTAATAATATCCCGTTACTTTCTCTACCATTGTAGTCACGGATAAAACAATTTTTATCGTCTAAATGTTTTGATAACAGCGAATTACGCTGATTATTGAAATCGAAATAGGCATTATCATGAAAGAAAGCTTGTATAAACCAGCAATAGTTCTATTGTTATGCTGTACAAGCTTGTCTTTATCTTGCGGAACAAAACGAAATATTGTTATGAGTGTTCCGCAAAAACCCTCTCTCCATCTTTCAAATGATAACATAAAATCAAAAGTTTTAGACTTCCAAGGCGAGTTTAATAAACTCTTAAACAAAAAAAAGCTCTTGCTCCCCTATTCTGAATTGATTACCGAAGTATATGAAACTGTAAATTACCAACCAATTTTGGTTACTAAATTTCTTCCAGAAGAAAACCTACAGATATTATTCGATTATTTAGAAAAATCAGATCAACACGGATTAGATACCAATCTTTTTTATATCCCTGATATAAAAGAAAAACTAGCAGCGTTCAACGCTTCAAAAACCTCAGATTCACTTAAAACCTATCAAAATTTAGTAAAGTTAGAACTCGCTACTGTAACCGCCCTCATCAGGTATAGTATGATTCTACAATTCGGCCTTGTAAATCCGGGGAATATATATACCGATACCCAATACAGTACACCTACCTTGCAAGCGGATAGCATTACCATAATGCATGTGTTTGAAATCAAGGACTTAAAGAAATATTTAGACAGTATTCAGCCAAAAAGCCCTACTTATATAAAATTGCAAAAGGCATTACTTGCCACAAATGAAAATGGCTCAACTGCGACAGATGAAATCCGAGAATCCTTAATTGTAAATCTGGAACGCTTACGTTGGAAAAACAGACCTGCAGATGAAAAGTATGTGTCTGTAAATATTCCAAGTTTTAGTCTTGATGTGATCAATAAAGGAAAATCAATGCTCCAGATGAGAGTTTGCGTTGGCGAAAAAGGACAATGGGAAACTCCTCAGTTAGGCAGTATGATATTTAGAATACAAGTCAACCCTGTATGGAATATTCCACAAAGTATTGCACGTAATGAAACGAGTAAAAATGCTGCTCAGGATCGCTATTATCTATCCAATAGCAATATTAAGGTATATAAAAAAGGTGTACTTATTCGAAATTCTGAATCGATAAACTGGTCTACCGCTAATCTTGATGAATACTCATTCCAGCAACAACCAGGGGTAGAAAATGCCCTAGGAAAGATTAAATTTCTATTTGAGAATAAAAGTAGTGTTTACCTTCACGACACCCCACATAAAGTATTTAATCAGCCAATGCGTGCAATAAGTCATGGATGTGTAAGGGTCCAGAAACCACTTGAGCTTGCCGATGTGTTATTCGACAAAAGCCCCAAATATCAACTGATCAAAAATGCAATGGCAAATGGTTATCCCCGTGCTAAGTTTATTGACTTACCACAACAGGTACCTATTAGAATAGACTATTACACAATTGGAGTCGACACTAAAGGAACTATTCATTATTATAAGGATATATATGAACTCGATCCTATCCTGTACAAGGCAATAACGAAACAATTTTAAACCTAGATTGTTTAATTCCAATAAGATAAGAGTTTCCATGAAGAAAAGAAGAAATTTTATTGTTTCTGGAATCTTGCTCGTCCTAGCAGGTTTGTGTACCAATTATGCCTGGAATACTTCTAACAATTCTTTAAGTGTAAATATAATGATTTTTGCTACTGCTCTTTTTATGGCAGCAGTAGTCATTTTTGTCATGAATTTCAGAGAATAGTTTATGGACTATTTAAGCAAAATATTAATTGATTTTGAACTATTATCAGTAAATGGAATCAGAGAATGCTTTAAAAAAGGAGTTGATCCCAATTTGCAGTTCAACAATAAACCGTTAATCTATGAACTGATTAGCCAATATTCCCGGGGACCGAAGTTCAAAGAATGTATCAAAGCCTTCACTGAACATAGTTTAGAATTTGATGATGTTGCTTTGTTAGCAGTATTGTTAGATGACAGCAAAATGCTTGAAGCTGAATTAAAAGAGAATCCAAAAATCTTACAAAAAAGGTATTCATTTAAGTCTGCGTTTACACCGTTGTTAGAAGCGTCGCTACTTCATATTTCAGCAGAATACAACCATTTATCATGTGCTAAAATGCTGGTTAAATATGGTTTAGATATTAATTTATCAGCAGGTTATGATGAAAATGGATTTGGTGGACAAACAGCAATTTTTCATACAGTAAATCAGAATGGAAATAAGTGTATAGATGTAATGAATTATCTTATTTCAGAATCGGCTGATTTGCATTATACAGTAAAAGGAATCATTTGGGGCAAAGGTTATGATTGGGAAACATTTATACCTGCAGTAAATCCAATAAGCTATGCCATGATGGGACTTCTACCCCAGTTTCAAAGATCAGAAGATCTGATTTATGGGCTCGTTTCCATTTTGATGAATGCAGCTTATGGCACTCATTATATCCCACAAAATATTCCTAACAAGTATTTAAATAAATCGTAATCAATCTTTATATTGTTATCAATTTAAATAGTACAGCAATATGAGCATTAAAACTACCCAAACCGAATCCAGTGTAGAAGAATTTATTGATGCCTTTACATCTACTCCACAGAAAAAACAAGACGGTTTCGAACTATTAAAGTTGATGAAAGAACATACAGGCTATGAAGCTAAAATGTGGGGACCAACAATGATAGGTTACGGTGTTTATCATTATAAATCAGAAAAGAGCAGACAAGAAGGAGATTGGCCATTGGTTGGATTTTCACCACGTAAGGCTGCCATATCTTTATATATTTATAGTGGAGCACCAGGTCAGGAAGAACTGCTTAAACAACTGGGAAGGTTTACTATGGGTAAAGGTTGTATATATGTGAAAAAACTGGAAGACATTAATCTTGATGTATTAAAGAAATTGATCACTGGAACAATTGATTTCCTTGAGGCTAAATGGGGTAAGCAGAGATAACGGTGAGATTAGTCCATTATCAAAGCTACGCCAATATAGAAGGTGACTGCAACACTCTATATTGGCATCTAATTCCTAATCTGTTAGCAATTAAATATCTAGGAATTATGACACCGCTTTCAAAAAACCATACTCATTTCGGTATGGAAGGTGGATTAGATGTAAGACAGGAACGCGAAGTTTTGGATAGTCCTCTATTCAATGAGATTCCATTTTAAAACCCTTGCGCGGAAAGGCCGTAAGACAATGGGAACCTCTGGTAATGGCAACCACTTTGTTGAATTTGGTGAGATTAAAATGCTACCAGATAATACATAAGGGCTACCAGCTAAAAAGTATGTGGCTTTATTGTCTCACTCAGGAAGCAGAGGTTTGCGTTCCACTCTTGCAAGCTTCCTCGTCATGCGCAACAATTGGCCTGGTTGGATTCCAAGCAGTATGACTACCCAGCCTACCTGGTATCGGGTAAAGGCTTGGAAGATGCCTTATATTCAGCTTCGCATGATGCAGGTCGTACTATGAGCCGACAAAAAGCAAAAGATAGCATGACTGTTTCTGCCATGAAAAAGATGTTGGCAAATGCAGGTGTCAGCTTAATTGGTGGATCAATTGAAGAGAATCCTTTAGCCTACAAGAACATAGAGGCGGTAATTACAGCTCAAAGTGAACTCATTTGGGTCAAAACTTTTATGTGTACTTTTTAATTGATCTCCCTTTAGTAAATCAAATGTAGAGGTAAATGAATCACGTTTAAAATCTTTCTTAGAGTAGTGGGATCAAAGGAAATATCTTCTCTTTCTTGATAACATATTTTTAGATAGAGCCTGCTTTAATTGTTAATCATGGGTTGCAAATACTCGTCTTTATTTCTAAGATCCAATCCACCCTCGTAAAAAGATTTCAGGTTAACCAGATAAAATGCCCAACCACTTGCACAACCAAGTCTGATGAACTGCTTAGATTTATCGTCTTGAGGTATATTATAATGCCTTAAGGTTACGATAGTATAATCTGATTTCTCCGTTAAAGTCACATCAACAAGGCACTTCCCTTCAAAACTGAATTGCAAAAAATCTTTCCCATTTGCTTTTTTTATTACACCAGGCATTGAATCTTCATATAAATACCAAAACCAATTATAAGTACATCCAGCCGTAACATTCTCCTCCGGACCAATGATCACCCCAGTTTCATTAGTAAAAATCACTTGTTGGAGAAACCATTTTTCCAATTCCTCTGCCTTCGTCCAGGCATTATAAATATCTGTTAAAGAAGCCTTAACCGCAATAGTTTTGGTAAAGGAAGTCCAATCAAAATCTTTCATAAATGAGCAATAATATTTGTAAATAAAGTAAAATATCCTTAAGCACCGGCAATACCAGTCTTAACTTCACCAGCCCGCTTGTAAATGGCCATGATTACTCCGCTTGGACTAACAACACGCTCTGCTAATGTAAATGCTGCAGGAATCGCATTATTGTAAACAGCCGTTTTCCCTTACTAAGAATGACCGGGTGAAAATATAAATTTAGTCAATAAATATGTTGCAATTAGTGTGCGTATACGACAATAATAATGGGTAAACGCGACATTTCTAATAAAAAATAGCCTATAAATGAACAACTAAAGATTTTTTTTCAAAAAAGCATCAATTTCATCCGTTTTTTCAGCAGTGATAAAACCATATATGGCATGTCCTTTACCTTCGTATATATTTGTTATAGCTTGATTACCTTTTTCTTTCATTTTTTTATCCAAATCATAGGCATAATCAACATGGATCAGTTTATCCTGGTCACCATGAAACGTTAGCAATGGTGCTGCTCCCTTTTTTATAAGATCTGAATCTTCTAAGCCTCCCCACAGATTAACCACAGCTTTAATAGGCAAAGCTTTCTGATTGGAAACATAAGCAGTATACAAAGCTGTCATTGCCCCCGCAGATCCTCCTGAAATAGCTACTAAACGAGTATCAAAGCCATACTCTTTTCCATTGTCCTTAATCCATTTAAGTGCTAACTGAGTATCTTCAGAAGCCGTTTTTATTGCCTCTTTCAATTTAGGATGAAATCCTTTTACTGGAAGTCCTCTGGACATATTTCCTGAGCAACTTGCACCTGAAACCTTTTCATGTTTTAGGGTGAGAAAGTAGTTGATTGAAACTACAGCATACCCATATGAAGCTATTTTTGAGCATAACGCTTTTGTGCCCGATTTATCTCCACCACTAAAACCTCCTCCATGAATAAATACAAATACGGGTAATTTCTCTTTTTTAGCTGATGGTAGATATAAATCTAAAACCCTGTCGGAAGTAGTGTCTTGTTTAAGATCGGTTCTTTGTTCCCCATACCTGATATTTCTCAGAACTTTTAGATCAGCTTTTTCTCTTACCGATGAGCCATTACTTTTAGACTGTGCAAAGCCTGTATTTGACGTAAAACCCATGACAATTAAAAGTATCAAGCCGGTTAGTATACTTCTTTTCTGTTTCATATACATGATAATTACTACTAGTTAGAAAAATTTCAACTGTAACGATCTCCTATATCGAGTTTCGGTTACGTACACGAAAATATGAATATTTCTTATACTTTAATGCAGTTTATAAAAACTACACTAAAGTATAAGAAGAAATTGCTTGATTTATACAGGTTTTATATTCTAGAATTATTGGTAACACCTGATTTCAAATATTTTAGCAAACTTATCACCATGTGTTTTTTGTACTACAATCCGAACTGAATTTACTTTTGTCTTCGGAATCTGGTGTACTACTTTTCTCAGGTAATTATTTTTAACATGAGACTCATGTACAACTTTATCCCCCATTCTGCCTTCTATTTTATAATCAGAAACTGTTTCAGGTTGTACACCTCTTACCTGATTTTTCATTACAGACTTTTCTCCTGATATGCGCAAGAAACGGTTCAACCCTGTATCAAAGGTAAATTCTACTGTAGAAATATCAACTGGCTTGTTCCATTTCAATTCAATCCACACTTCCCCTGCATCTATGTCGGCACGCCACTGATGCGAGCTGCCATCAGCTACATCCCTGTTTATTCCATCAATCACATTAATTGCTTTCCCATCAGTAGTTTCTGAAGAAGCCTTTACCTGTGCTTTTCTTGCTAAATCGTTGGGATCTGTATTACTGACACCCAGTACTGCCTGATCTTGTCTTAACAATAACTGTTGCAAATCCGAGATTTGCTTTGGATTGGCACATAATGCTTTAGGCGTAATATTCTTTTGGACGCAAAGTGCTGCTGCAGTTCCTGCTGCCTGCCCTAAGACTGCACAAGTTGCCATTACTCTTGTAGTAGATAAAGCAACATGAGAAACACTTATATTTCTGCCAGCCATTAATAGATTGTCAAAACTTTTACTGTATAACGAGCGCATAGGGATAGAGTAAGGTCCTTTTAAAGGAATAGATCTAAACGGATTTAACGAGGTGTCGTCCATACCTGCAGGCAAGTGGTCGTCTAATGGCCATCCCCCGTAACCTATTCTGTCTTCAAATAACTGTGGCGATTGCGTGTCTTTTTGAATCATTACATAGTCTCCGGTAATTCTTCGGCTTTCTCTTTTACCTTGAATTGCACCTATCCAGGATAGTGCCCAGTTCTCGGATTTGGGGTGATTACCTGAGTTTTTAATATAGTCCCAAACACCAAACAAAACACTTAGCAATTCATGACGTAACGCTTGTCCGTCTTTTATAATATCTGCTGTACCACCTAGCTCTAACCACCAATAGCCATATTCCCAGGATCTTATTTTCCGATACTCAAAATCCTTAAAAGTATATTTTCTAGCCCATGTAGGAGGAATATAAGGCGCAGGTTTGTCTTGCTCTTCTGCCATAAACAATATACTATTCCCCATTGTGATCTTATCCGCCTTTTCTAAACCTAGTGATTCACCCCATTGAGATTTAGCTTCCCGTCCGGTCATAAATTCAGCGCCAGCGAGTGCAGCAAGCGTACCGTCACCTGTACAATCAGTGTAATACTTCGCGTTTATCTCATATAATTCTTCAGTTGCAGAACAGAAAGCCTTTGCAAGTGTAATACGATTCCCTTTTGCTTGAACATCAAAAAGCATTGTATCAAATAACAAGGTGATGTTTTTTTCCGAAATAACTTTATCATACATTACATAATCAAATACTTCATACGACTTCTGTGGGTTGGTTACCGACTCAGTTAGCATGATTTCTTCTATGATCCCAGTTTCCCTCCATACCTGTTTTAGCTGGGTTGCGCCACAAATGTGCATCCTGATCTCGCTACTGGCATTGCCTCCTAATCGTGAGCGATTTTGAATCAAAACAACCTTTGAACCATTTCTGGCTGCTGCAAGTGCCGCACATACCCCTGACATCCCTCCCCCCGCAATTAGTACATCTGTAGTAAGTTTTCTAATTGCAAATACATCTTTTTGTGGATCAAAAGCCGAACCATCTTTTTTCTTCACTTCACTAAGTGCAGTTGTAGGGTTAATTAATAATGCACCCGAACCCAATCCAAACATTTTTAAAAAATCTCTTCTGTTATCAGTCATAACTTTAAAATTAATTTTACTTATTTCTTTATGCTCTTTAAAATTTCTTTGGCCCCTTGAGCGACTTCGGGCTTCGGATTTATTAATAATGCAGACAATTCCTTTTTCAAGTTTTCGTCTATAAATTCAGTGTTGTTTAAAAAGATGTTCACTACCTTTTCAATCTGGTTAGCGTTTAATTTGTCCACATGACGAAGTAAGATCATCAATTCAGCAGATCCAAGTTTTAAATCCTTAAATTTCAGCAATATTGAATTCTGCAACTCCAGATGTACATTAGATAAGTAATTCAGTATTTCTTGTTGAACAGCAGTATCTAACCATAGTTCTTTTGGTATTTTATCTATTGCAAGATGAGGTGTAAACTCGTCTTTACTTCCAATCAAACTAATCATATCTTTAGAAAAAGGCTTTAGTTTATCATTCGGTAATTCCTTTAAAATAAAATGCTGATAACTAGGATTCCCCGATCTTAACATCCACCTGATCAGTGTCTCATTTAATATGCTTTTAGTATGTCCCAGGATTTTATCAGCTACTCCACCGTTAACGATATGCCATAGGGTATGAACGGTATAGACCGCTCCCGGAACGATCACATCTTGAAATGATTTACTTGTTGCCCCGGTTACTGCGTCCATCTTATTAGAATGTACTTTAACACTACGATCTATCATATCTTCAGCTTCGTAATCCTTGAGCATAGATCGTTCATCTTTTAATATATCCCGTAACTTTTTACCATCCGCCCTGGTAAATTCAATGTGATCAAATTTAGTTAAGGGTCTGTCCTCTCGTGTATGATAGTCTGAAAAACGACCCATTAAATCCCAGTAAACTGTTAAATCAATAGGTTTACATAAGCTGTCTGAACAGACTTCAGTGGCTATATGTGCCGAGTAATAAATTGGATTCTTCGACTTATCTAATAGTAATTCAACATTTAATAGCAGGCCTTTGTCTGTTGAGAATTCAAAGGCCTGCGTTGTGGCATAACTTTCCTTCTCCTGCGCAATTGCCGGAATAGCAAAAAATAAAGCGATCTGGCACAGCAGTACTAGAGTAGTTATGCTTTTCATCATCTCCAATCAGGGTTTTGATCCACTTTTGGATTGGCATTAATTTCCAACTGTGGAATAGGGAAATATTTGTGTTTGGGTAGCACTGTTCTAACAGGAAACACATCATTAACTGCAGCTGGTATAACGGTTAAGAATTTCCCTGTACGTGTAAGGTCGTACCACCTGTCTCCCTCAGAGAAAAACTCCCAGGCCCTTTCTTGTAACACAGCATCGGTAAATTGAGGTTGCGTTAAACCTGCAACCACATCAACCCCAGTAGCTCTTTTATGCACTTTATTAAGATATTGATAGGCATTGATTGGACCATTTAATCTGTTTTCTGCCTCTGCAGCAATTAAATAAACATCAGCAAGTCTTATAATGGGTACATTGCCGCTAGTTTTCGATCCTACAGAATTAGCATCCATATATTTTTTAACGAGAACAGCTTTAGGTGTAATGGGAGTAATTTTATCTTGAGGGACTACCGCTCCGCTTTTATTGATATAACTGGTAGCAAGGAGCTGTGTGCGACGTTGATCATTTACACTAAAAGAATCGTAAAAGGACTGATAGGCAAATATCGACCCGAAAGTAGATTTACCATATGCAGGGGCTGCGCTGCTTGCAGGTCCATACAGAGATAAAGCATTACTTGAATTGCCAGGCACTACACTTTCACCTTCAAATGCCCAGATATTTTCTTGTCTGGCCACATCTTCCTTACTTACATCATAAAGGTCATATACGTTAGTCATTAACGTATATTTTTCTTTACCAATTACAAGTTTTGCTTTTTCAAGTGCTGTAAGCCAGTCTTCATTATACAAAGCGGCCTTCGCGTACAACGCTTCTGCTGCTTCTTTACTGGGCCTTCCTTTTACTGTTCCTGCAGGTGTATAAGAAGGAAGATTAAGAACCGCATTATCCAGATCAGCATAGATCTGTTTATAAACTTCAGCTTTAACGCTTTTCCCAACATATGCTTCTTCTAATGATTTACTCGCATTAATTTTAACTGGAATCTCTCCAAAATTTTTAGCCAGCATCCAGTGAAAAAAAGCTCTTAAGAAGTATGCTTCACCAAGGATTTCCTTTTTCCTGGCTTCAGGCATATCAATTCCTGGTATTTTCTCCAGTACCCAATTTGCTTTTTCAATTCCAGAATAGCATTTCTGCCAGATGTTCAAAGGGGATTCTGAAATCCGGTCAAAACTACTTTGAACTGAGTATTCCGGATCATATATAAATAATGTTAAAGTATTCCTGCCCACAACCGGGCGCGGATAAGTTTGGTCATCACTAAAATCAGGAACCAATATAGCAGATGGTCCGATATATAAGTCTGCCATTTCACTATAGGCCCCGTTTATTGCTGCCTCGGCATCTGCTGGAGTTTTATAAAATTGTTCTATAAAAATGGATGAATAAGGTGTTTCATCAAGTTTACGGCATCCCGATAGCAAACTGAGTACGATTATACTACATAAGCTTAGATAAAATATCCTGGTCATGTTATTTTGTTTTTTAAGCGCGCTATATTGATAGCTCGATATATGATTAAATACTTTCATGGCTCCTCTTTTTTATAAACCTAACTGAATACCTGCAATAAATGATTTCGCTGCCGGATAAACTAAGTTATCTACTCCAATCTGCGTATTGCTATTACCGTATGAGTTTACCTCGGGATCATAACCGCTATATTTAGTAATGGTAAATAAATTATTTGCACTAAAGTATACTCTTAAACTCGAAAGCACCTTTTTTATTGGTAAAGTATACCCTAATGTTATATTTTTGAAACGAATAAATGAACCATCTTCTATAAACCTATCAGTTATAGGCAATCGTCCTCCTTGAAATCCGCTAACAAAATCATTTGATGGATTTGTAGGTGTCCAACGATCCCGCACTCCACCCAATGTATTCCTTTGTCCTAATGGGTTTTCATAGGTGTATCGGCTAATGTTGTAAATATCATTACCTTGACTACCTGAAATGAACAAACTTAAATCTATGTTTTTGTAATTTACATCTGTTGATATTCCGAATATATAATCAGCATTTGGATCTCCGGTAATAGTCTGATCTAATGCTGTAATTTCCCCGTCATTGTTCAAGTCCTTAATCTTAGTTCCACCTGTACGACTATCTGATTTGGCAATGATAGCTTCTCCCGTTTGATAAATTCCGTCAAAAACATAGGTTTTAAACAAACCCATGGGCGATCCAACTTTTAGAATGGTGTAGTTGTTAACAAACATTTCATTCGTTAGACCACCATCTAGATTTGTTATCTTATTCCGGTTAAAACTAATGTTTCCGGCAAGATTCCATTTAACCTCCTTATCCAACACTTTTGCATTTACAGAAAATTCAACTCCTCTATTGTCAATCCCCGCAAAGTTCCCGGTCATACTTGGGTAACCAGAGGATAAAGGAAGACTTTTTACGTAGAGCAGAGCTTTGGTATTCTTGTCATAAATATCTACAGTTACATTGATCCGATTAGAAAGGAAGCCGATGTCTAATCCAAGATCTGACTGTGCTGATTTTTCCCAACGCAAATCTTTATTGGCAATCGCTTTTGGACTGATACTACTTAGATAAATATGATTAAATGCATAACCACCACCGGGTGCAACTAATGGCAGTGATTTGTATAAGTCAACTGATGCAGCATTTCCTGTAATTCCGTAACTAACTCTCAACTTCAAATCACTGATAAAATCAATATTTTTCATAAAGGCTTCTTCTTTAATCCTCCATGCTCCCGCTATCGACGGGAAATAACCATACTTATTATTTTCTCCAAATTTTGTCGCACCATCTGCCCTTGTTGTAACATCTAAGAAGTATTTATTCTTAAAACCATAGTGAATTCTCGCCATATATGAATCTAGTCCTTCAAGAGAACGGGAACTTGACACAGCTGATGTTAGTGCAAGTTCTAAAGCTTCATTTGTTGTTGCATCATTAGGGAAACCAGATGAATTGATTGTATTTCTATTATTTAAATTGTTTTGACTGGAAAATAATCCAGTAATATTTAAAGTATGATCTTCTCCAAATTGCTTATTGTAGGTTAGCAAACTTTCATGTAGCAATACGATAGCATTTGTATTTTCTTTTTTAGCACTGCCAGAGCTTGCATTGATTTCAGAAAGAGACAATCTGGAAAGAGGGGAATAAAAATCTTCCAGACCATTAGAAAGTACCATATTCAAAGATGCTTTATACTTTAAACCCGGAATGATATTCGCTTCTGCAAATAAATTAGTTAATGTCCGGTTTAACGTTTGTCTGTTAAGCCTCATGGTTAAGCCCAATGGATTGATTACTTCCTTATAACGCCCGCCCATTTGATCAAAAAATGGGAAAAAGCTACCATCTTCACGATACGGCTGGAGTGTTGGTGGTGCGCCAATTGTTGCCCCTAAAACAGTGTTTACAATTCCATTAAAATCCGTTACAGCGGGTGCAGGGTTGTTATTTATATTATAACTACCTAAAATACTGATACCCGCCTTAAAGTGATTACTAATTTGATGATCTAAATTCAATCTGAGAGAATATCTCTTAAAATCCGTAGCTACAACAACGCCTTTCTGATCAAAATAATTTAATGAAAGCATCATTTGAGTTTTTTGATTCCCTCCCGATAATGACACCTGATGGCTTTGCATTGGAGCGGATCTAAACATGAGATCCTGCCAATCTACACCTTCTCCTAAAGAGCTAGGATCTAGATATACAGTGGTTTTGTAGATTTCATTTTCTAATGTTGCAAACTCCATTGCATTCATCAGATCTAATTTTTTATTGACTTGCTGTGTCCCATAGTATCCTTCATAATTTACACGAGACACTCCTTCTTTACCTCTTTTAGTAGTAATCAACATTACTCCATTGGCACCTCTGGCGCCATAAATAGCTGTTGAAGAGGCATCTTTAAGGATTTCAACGGACTCAATATCATTAGGATTAATGGCAGATAAGGAACTGATCTCATTGATACCTCCAGAATTGGTTAGGGGTATTCCATCCACCACATAAAGGGGTTCTGAACTTCCGTTAATGGAATTAGCACCACGAATACGTACACTGATGTTTCCACCTGGAGCAGCCGAGTTTTGTGTAACCTGAACACCAGGTACCCTTCCCTGTAAACCCTGGGCAACATTAACAGCAGGGGTTTTCATTAATTCCTCTGCTTTTACGGATGCAATTGCTCCTGTTGTGGCTATTTTTCGCTGACTACCATAACCAATAACAACAAGTTCTGTAAGGTCAGTTTTTTCTTCAACCAGAATAATATTGAATTTTGTTCTTGAACCTACACCGACTTCCTGAGTTTTAAATCCCATATAAGAAACTATCAACACTGCGTCTTCATTGATATCCTGCAAAACAAATTCTCCAAGCTGATTAGAGGAAGTACTTTTAGTGCTTCCCTTTACTTTTATTGATGCACCAGGTAATGGATTATTCGTTCCATCTAACACTTTCCCTTGGATATCAATTTTTTTAAACTGACTTAGAAACTGATCTATCAGAGATTCTTCCTCTTTCTTCACTACAATGCTTTTCTCAAATATGGTAAAAATCAGACCTTGTCCTTCCAGACTCTTCTTCATAACATCCACTAGTGGTGTATTGGAAAAATTGCCAGGAATTTTCCTGTTATCTTTCACCATTTCGGGTAAATAAAAGACATCATAACCTGTTTGCTTTTTAATCTCCTTAAAAAGCTGTTTAATAGTTATTTTAGACTGATTCAGCGTAAGTTTTTGTGCAAATCCTCCTGCACTTACCTGCATCATCGTTGCGATTAATAAAACGGTAGTAAGTTTAATCCGCATGAACTGTTTTTTTGATATGAAGCGGTTAGGCCAACATAAAATTTTAGTGTAAAAATTGTACATTTGACAATCTGGTTTAGTTTCAAAAATGGTTGACTAGACTAATTTTGTTGGGATCAGATTTAGACCGGGAGTTGTTGCAAGCACTTCCGGTTATTTGTCCGACTACCTTTCTCTTAAGGATCGTTTTCTCTTTTATACATAGTTTATTTGGTTAGAATTGACGGTGATTTGTTTGTATTAATTCCTTTCTACGACTACTTTTCTGCCTGAAACACTAAATTTAAGTGCTCCTGTTAGCTCCATTGTCTTTAAAATATTATTTACATTTTCATACTTAGATATAGAGCCCGCTAAAGCCTGCTTGCGTAATGAATTATCCTTATATTCAATTTCTATATTATACCATCTACTAACTTCCAACAGCGCTGTTTCCAGGTTTTTTCCATCAAACTGGAAATAACCGTTCTTCCATGCCACAGATTCATCAGTATCCACATCCTGAATCCGGATTTGGCCATTTGATAGTAAAGATTGCTGACCAGGTTTAAGAACTACTTTCTTGTCACCTTTCATTAAATCAACTTGCACACTTCCCTCAAGTAAGGTAGTTTTCGCTACTGCTTCATCTGCGTAAGAATTGACGTTAAAATGAGTACCTAGGACTTGAATCTGTTGTGTTTTAGTTTCAACAACAAAAGGATGTAAAGGATCCTTTGCAATTTCAAAATAGGCTTCGCCTTCCAATTTAACACTACGTTTTCCATTTTTTTTCAATGTAGCTGAATAGGTTAAACTGGAAGCAGCATTCATCCAGACTCTCGATTTATCTGGTAGCTTCAAAATATAAGTTTCCCCTTTTGCAGTTGAAAGTGTATTGATTTGATTAGGGTCAGTACCACTATCTTTTATCTCGTAAACAAGCTCCCCATCGGCAGTTTTACTTACACTGATACCAGCTTGATTAGCGATTTCTCCATTTGAAACATCAGACAATCTAATCTTTTTACCATTAGCAAGTGTAAGAGTAGCTCCTTGTTTACCTGGTTTTACATCATAAGCAAAGCTGCTTTGTTTTAGAACTGTATCTTTTTGAATAATGTAAAAATACATACCTAAACCTATAAGAAGGAACACAGCTGCAGCAACCGTACGTACATGCCAATTGGTCTTTAATCTTTTCTTGTATGGTTGTGCACTAATATATGCTAAGATTTCGGCTGAGCGGTTATCTCTTAAATGTATCTGATCATTTGTGGTCATTCTATCCCAATTTGAATCCATCAACTCAGATAAATAATCTAAATTTTCAGTATCTCTTAAAAGTATATTCCACTCCTCAAATTCCTCTATAGAGAGAGTTCCATTCAAGTAATGATGATGTAAGTATGCTATTCTTTCCTTTTCCATTTTGCTATATCGGTCATAACTTAGCCAGATGAGACTAAATATGTCCTCTTTTTTACAAGACGTTCAGGAAAAAAAAAGTGGGTAATGAAAAACTAAAATAATTTTAAAAGAATAAGTGCAACTGCGACATCGGTATTTCTAACCATATAAGTACGCAGAAATCTTAAGGCTAACTTCATATGGGTACGAACAGTCAATGGAGATAAACTGAGTCTTTCTGCAACCTCATCATTCTTTAATCCTTGCAGACCACAAAGTTCATAAACAAGCTTTTGTTGTTGTGGCAATAGATCAATAGCCTCTTGCAATACTTTTCTTGTATCGTTGAGTAGAATCCGTTCTTCTGTATCATTGTGATTTTCCTGCCAGCTTACGGCAAGCATAACATCTGCTCTAGCTTCTCTTGCTCGTTTGCGAAGAATGTCCAATGAATGGTTACGTGTAAGAGTCCGAAGAAAGCTTTCAAGATTATTAATTTTTGCAGCATCAGTGCCAAGCTGCCATAATTTTAAGAAGATCTCTTGTACTACCTCTTCTGCTTCAATTTCAGATTTAAGATACCATAGTGAAAAGGTATATACACTTTCGTGATATTTGTTATAGATTAACCTAAAAGCATCCTGTTCACCCTCACCCATTCTACATAGTAATCTGCTATCGGTATTAAGAGTATTTATGGCCACGTTTAATTTATATTGTAATGTTAAATTTACAAAACAAATATTAATTATAGGTCATTTCATAATTTATAAAAATATAATGAAATAAGATTGCTGCCAAATCATAGAGAATTGTACAACCACCAATATTTTCAGTGGTTGTACATTACATTATATCTCTTTTACTGCCTGATTTTATTTTATCTCCCAGCTATCTGTTCTAAATGATGATGCTGGTAAATCATATTTATTGAAAAGATCACCAATGGTCCATGCTTTGAAGGCATAACGTGCGGCTACAGGTTTACTCACCTCGGTTGCCGATACCAGGATGCCGTCTTTAGTAATTGAAGCTTTTGCAGGGTGAAACACTTTATCGCTTCCTGCTACTTCAAAGTTAGCACTTTCGTTTCCACTAAATTTCAAGCCTTCTGCAGCAGTAAATTTCAACAGAATTTTTCCATCTTGAACTTGCATGCTTTTATAAGTCGGACCAGACCAGTTTATTTTCTTATTTCCATAAGTATTTGCCAATGCTAAATAAGATAAACGCTTGCCTACATTCTCTTTATCGGGTGGGTGAATTGTATTTTCTGCACCTATATCTGTGAGGACTGCCATTCCAGAATTAGTTATGTGGTTTAACGACTGTAATTGAACTTCTCTAAGTACTGGTACTTTAGGCTCTAAGGCTTGAAGGGCTGGCGTCAATGTAGCTGAATTAGATATGTATGGCGCAATCTGTGCAAAATAAAAAGCAAAGTCTCCTGTTTTCCAGTCAGAACGCCATTGTTTTACCATAGCAGGAAACAATTTGGCATACAAATCAGGCTTATTCCTGTTTGATTCTCCCTGATACCAGATTACACCTTTTATACCATATCCTTCGACAGGTTTGATCATCGCATTATACAAACCTGATGGGGTATTTTTGTTTTTGTTTACCGCATCTTCCTCTGCTGGTACTTTTATTTCATTAGAGAATTTACTTAGACTTTCTTTGCTCATCCAGGCTTCAATAACCGTACCGCCCCAATCTGCCTGGATAATTCCAATAGGGACATTCAATTTTTCATTCAAAATTTTTGCATAAAAATAAGCTACTGCACTAAAATCTCTTGCAGAAATAGGGGTGGTATTTACCCATGCAGCTTCACAGTTTTCTAAAGGCTTTTTCCAGCTTACATTTTTCACCTGAAAAAACCTGATTTGCGGGTTCTTTGCCATTGAGATCGCTTGATCAGAACCCAGCACTGGTTGGTTATTAAAACCTTTTAAAGGCATTTCCATATTGGATTGTCCAGATGCAAGCCAAACTTCACCAATCAGAATGTTGTCTAATTTGAAGGTATCACCATCATCAAACGTAATTTCATACGGGCCTCCTGCTTTGGGTGTTTTAACCTTGGTAGTCCATTTTCCATCGGTCGAAACTGAAGTCTGATATACTTTCTTATCCCATGATGTAGTGATGCGTAGCATTTTTCCAGGTTTAGCTCTACCCCATAATGCCGCATTACTGTTTTGTTGCAATACCATGCCATTACTAATTACAGCAGGCAGTTCTACTTTTGCCTTAGCTGACTCTGATGTTAAGAATATAAGCAGACAAAAACAAGCTGCCATATATTTTACTGATCTGATCATTTGATTTATTTATTTGGTTAAAATTTTAATTTAGTAATTTATTATAATAATCCTAATATACCTTTGCCAAAACGATAGTTTAAACCAATCTCATGTGTATTATTTCCAATGATGCGGCTCAATGCTTTGTTACTGGTATTGAACTGATAGCTATAGCCAAAGCCTAATCTCTTTACATTAAAATGGGCCATTCCTGCAACCTCGCCATAATTTCGCACATTTAAACCTAATCCTATAGCTTTGTCCATGAAGATCATAGCTGATACATCAGCCTGCAACTTCAAACCAGATGACCAACTGAGCAAACCTGCGGGCTTAAGGTCAAATTTATCATCTAATTTAATCACTCCAGCTAAAGTAAAATGATATTGGTTTAGTTGACTATAGTTTTCATCAGTGTCTGATAATCCTAGTTTAGAAAAAGCCAGTCTTGGTATGGAAATTCCAGCATAATACTTATCTGGACGATAAAACATCAATCCTAAAGATAAGAGCCCGCTAGTCTCCCTGACATCATCTTTAAAAGCCGGATCTGTATTGCTTAAATCAGAGTAATTACCTTTATAATTGCTTACTCCAACACCAATAGATAGTGCAAGGTGTTCCTTTTCTGTAATACGGACAGACTTACCACCAAAGGCCACAATTTCTGTTAATCGTTCAACAGACATATTCTCGTGTCTGACGCTTAATCCTCCGTTCAAATCTGCTTTCCATAAAGGCATATTTGCTGATAAAAAGTAACTCTTTGGCGCTCCTTCTAAACCAGACCATTGTTGTCGCCCGATCAAACTCAAGGCCCCCTCTGCATTTAAAAAGCTACCTGCATTATTTAATGGTACAATGTTACGGCCATATTGGCTGTAGGTACTGCCCTGTCCAAAACTCTTTAAGCTAAAAAACAGTGCTACTAAAATATATATGTATCTTAAATTCATTCTCTTTAGTTTTATTTTCAGAAAGTGTTAATACCTAATAACCAGGTAGCCCTTCTTTTGAACCCATTGTCCACCGGTTTTTACTTCTACAGAATAATAATAGGTACCTGCAGTTAGTTTATCTCCGTTGCTATTGCGGCCATCAAAAACTACCTGATCATTGTTGTACCCTTTTTTCTTAAAGACCTCTGCCCCATTTTTATTGACAATGGTAACCTGGTTATCTGGATAGGTTTTAATTCCGTCGATTACAAATAGATCATTGATGCCATCGCCATTAGGAGACAATGCCGGATTAAACAATAATTGAAGACTACTAGCGGTATGAATGGTAATTACTCTAGCTATTGCTTCAGCTGCTTCATAATTTTCATTTCCTTCTTGTGAAGCTGTAACGGTTATATCCCCTAAAGAACGCACCTGGAGTTTCTGTCCGTTCAAAGTTCCTATATCGGGTCTGTTTGCTGTAAAAGATATGGGTAAACCAGAGGTGCTGGTTGCTTTCAATTCTACTTCACCTATATATCGGCTATAAGGCCCAACTTGCTTAAAAGTTATCGTTTGAGCTGCTTTTTCTATATTGAAGTTAATTTCAACAGGCTGAGCTGGAACATAAAAATTATCACCCGGTTGTGTGGCTTTTATAATTGCCAATCCTGCTCCTGTGATGGTAACTATATTACCTGCAATACTAATGTTACTGGTTATTGCTTCGTAATTTACAGGAAGACCAGAAGTTGCAGTAGCAGTTAAAGCAAATGTTGGTCCGCCATAAATCTGATCCGCAATTTGATCAAAGGTAATGCTTTGTGATGGGTCATTCCATTTAGCATATAATACAAGGTTCCCCTGAATTATATCATCAGCAAAATTCCACGGATTAGTTAAGACTGCATCTTTATACCAACCGGCAAAGAAAAAATTGGGACGTACAGGAGCTGTCGGTGCTGAAATATGACTGTCGTAAGCGGCCTGGTATGATGCTACTCCGCTTCCCCCGTTACTTTGGAAACTTACCGTGTAATTAATTGCAGTCCATTTTGCATATAGTGTCGTTGCTTTGGTGATTACATCTGTTCCAAAATTCCACGGATTTGTTAAAGCAGCTTCTTTATACCAACCATCAAATGTATAACCAGTTCTTGTAGGTGCTACAGGAGCAGTAACGAGCGAATTGTAAGCAAGATCAAGATCATCTATTCCCGAACCTCCGTTACTATTAAACAATACTTTAAATTTTGGTAAAACGTTGACTACCGTCCCTGAAAATGCCAATGTATTTACACCAGCACTTGATTTACCAAAGCCAAAATTTGATGTATTATCACCAATCTTTGCACCCCAGGCATACATTCTTAAGGTTATAGTAATGTTAGATGGGACATACTGCAGGGCTTCCACTTCTGATAAATCTATTGATGCTTGTTTGTCACCGTTAGTATTTACCATGTTTGACATGTCAACATCGCCAGGGCCGAGATCAATAAATGTTGTCCCATCTAAACTATAAGTCCACCTGTATTGATTAACTGCAGATATCGATGCCCTGCGAACTGTAGCATTTAACGTAGTCAGAGAAGCGTAATAGCCACTTTTCGCCTTGATTACGACCTGATAATATGCTCCATTTGTAACCGCCTCGGCTTTTGTTGCCTCTATCTTAAAAATGGATATATAGGAATTTGTGGAGGAGTTACTATAGCTTATGCCGGGGCCACGACTTAATACGGCAGATTCCAAATTGGCATCACTTGTTGTAGCACCATAGGCCCCACCCATTCCTGCCATGGTTTGCCAGCCAGCTATAGGTGCCTGACTATAAGCAGAAACATAAAAAAACAGGAGCAATAAGAAAGATAATATTCTTTTCATATTCTTAGTTTTATTCTAATTATGGTTCAATTGTGATTTCTAATTCCTTAACCACTTCCTTCCTCTCATAGATATTTGCATTCGCTGCAACAAATACGACTTTATACTTCCCAGGCTTTTTATAAGCATAAGAATAGCTGGTCAAGGGGATATCTGATACACCTTTAATGCCTGTAGCAATGGCTGGACCAAGGTTTATCTTCTCTGCCGAATATATTGGTGCCGAAACAGCCCATCCTTCTTTAAATGAAGTATTGGCAAAAACGCCGTCCCAGTAAATATAAGTAGAGGTTACACGTGGATACTGAGCTGTACTATTTTGTATTAAAAATCCTTCTCCTTCTACCATTTTAAAGGCACAGTTTACAAAGTTGTATTTTACACCAGATAAGTCCTCTTCATTCTCAACCAGTCCCCTGATTTCAAAACGCTCAACCTGGTATCGTGTGCGACTAGAGTTTTGTTTTGTTGTAAAAAACCATGCAAAATGAATTGGCTTATCTGCAGCAGGAAATAAATCGGAAATATCCTGCTCTCCAGAATTTTCATAAACTGCAGAAGTGCCTAAAGTACTCGCCAAATGAAACCTATCGGATATATCGATCCAGTTAGCTTGCCGAATGGATGCGATATCATAAGTACCATTAAAATCAGTTGAATACTTTAATGTAGCACAATCAGGGTTATTCCCGGCATATTTTGTTGTGCGAAATGACAGCGCTGTTGTAGCGGAAAAAACAAGGTCTTCCTTTAAAAAATCATAGTCTGATGTCCTTTCTCCCGAATAAAAGGAAAGGATGTCCGGATCGCCCGACAAGTTGAAAACAACAGTATCCCCTGCTTTGTAAGTCAGTTTTTTTGAGGATACCTGAAAATCAGGATTTGATACCTCCTGCTCTTTTTTGCAGGCGGAAAATCCGATAATTCCTAAAATTAATATTTGATATATCTTCTTCATGATTTAATAGATTTTACCAGCCTTCATTTTGAACGAGTTTTCTGTTGACCCCAATCTCATATGATGGGATTGGCCATAATATATCCCTGTTCGCTACATTTGAATAGATAAACTGCGCTGATGTAGCAAATACTGTAGTTCCACTAGGTACTTCTAATAATATGGTTTTCATATTTGCCATCAATAATCCCCATCTCACCAGGTCGTTTTTACGCAAAGCTTCAAAGCTCAATTCGCGTGCTCTTTCATCTCTTACTGATAATCTGAAAGCCGGCTGACCATCAAGATCTGCAGGATCAAAATCTCCTTCTGTAAGTGTTGAAATTGTTGCTGCAGCCACCGCTCCGCTACCTCCACCTCCAGAAAAACTGATAACTGGTGCAGCAGAGAAAAATGATCCTGGATCAGTAATAGTTACTGAAGTAACTTTACCTGTAGTGGTGGATATTACAGCTGTTGCTGTCGCTCCGGTTCCACCACCTCCACTAATAGAAACTAGGGGAGCTGATGTATAATTGCTACCTCCATTACTTACTGTAATGGTTCTTACACGCTCACCATATTGATATTTCCCAAATGCTCTCCTGCGTACACTGTTCACTAGATCTTTGATCTCATCATTAGGCCCACTTACCTCATTTACAGCTTCAGCATACATTAACAATACATCTGAGTATCTTAGTAATGGAAAATTCTGTGGCGTACGTGATTGACTTTTAGGTTTAAGTATTTCATACTCTCTTCTAAACTTACCAGCGTATCGCTGATAATAGGTTTGGGTCGTCCAGTAAACCTTTGTTGCAGGATTACCGCTGTAAGCGAATGGTGCAATTGACCAATCACGGCGTAAATCATTTGCGGGATAAAGGTTGTATAACCAGGCTGTTGGATGAATCACGCCTATCGAATAACCTATGTTATCGTCAACGGTATTCGATATTCCATTATTCCTTCCTACCATCCCACCTGTTGCTCCGTAAGATCCTAAGCCATTACCCCAGAATTCCACTTCCCAAATACTTTCTTTCATGTCGTACAGATCCTGGGCATAATTGATAAAGATCTGTGAGTAGTTTGCATTTAATTCATGTTTACCACTGCTGATTACCTTTCCGGCCCATTTTGCGGCTTCGGCATATTTGCTCTCATCATTTATTGGATTGCCAGCCATGTACAAACAAACTCTGGCCAAAATACCCCATACAGCAGATTTGCTTACTTGACCAGCCGATTTAACTGCATCTGCATCAGCTACAAGATCTGCTGCAATTGTCATATCAGTAATGATTTGGTCGTAAATTTTCTTTGCAGGGCTTTTTGCTATTTGTACAGCATCACTGTCGCCTGAAATAGTTTGCGTAAGTACTAAAGGGACATCACCAAATTTGTTCACCAGCATAAAATAATAATATGCTCTCAAAAACAGGGCTTGTCCTTTTATACGGTCTCTTTTGACCTCGTCCATTACAGGTCTGTTAATGTTGTCCAGCACAGCATTTGCATTATTGATCCCTTCATAAAGAGATTTCCAATAACCAAGGATCTTTACGTCCGCAGGTGATGCGGCATAATAAGCGACACTACCTTTATCTGCACTGTAACTACAAAAGCCTTCATCAGCTTCAAGTCCCATACGTCCAAGCATATTATTAGCATAAAGCGCATCATCGGCAAGCTTTGCATAAACACCTAACAAAGCTGTCTCTAACTGCAGCTCAGTAGAATAATAAGTTTCTGATCTGATGATATACTCATCAGGGTTAATTTCTAAAATCTTCTGACAAGACGCAACAACCATTGAAGAGGCCAGCAGACAAATAAGTTTTATATGTTTCATCGTTGTTCTTAGTTAAAATGTTGCTTTAAGACCAAGGGTAATAGTTCTTGCTCTGGCATAAGCAGAATAATCTAAACCCGGTGTTAAGTTTGAATGGCGTACAGAAACTTCTGGATCAAGACCCGAATAATTAGTCCAGGTATACAAATTTTGTCCAGCCATATAAACGTTTATCGCATTCATACTGAGCTTTTTCATTAAATCTTTAGGAAGGTTGTAACCTAGTTGTACCGTTTTTAGTCTTAAATAGGAACCATCTTCTATAGTTCTTGAAGAATATACTCCCGCTGGTCCTTGTCCACCTATGCGGAATTGCGTATTGCTCGGATTCTCTGGTGTCCAACGATCAATATAGGTAGCAAATTGGTTCAGGTTACTTCTATTGGTAAAGTTACCTTCGAATATAATCCTGTTTGCATTGTAAATATCGTTACCATAATTCCATTGAAAAAAGACATTCAGGTTAAATCCTTTATAAGTGAAGTTGTTATTAAAACCACCAGTGTGGATTGGCAAAGCCCTTCCAATAACTACGCGATCCAGATCACTTAAGATACCATCACCATTTTGGTCAACATATTTGATGTCTCCAGGTTTAATTACAGAACGGTCATTACCATTGGTAGGAACTCCATTTTTTAAATAATAAGTCCCGTTCGCTTGTTGATCAAAATCTTCGAACTGATATACACCGTCCCATACGTAACCGTAAAAGGCTGCAGCTGGCCCACCGATTTTAGCCAGGTAAAGGAATGAATTTGCAAAATCACCTGTCCAGTTTACGGTCGATTGTATATTCTTCTCCCCATCTGCCAATGCCAATACTTTATTATTGTTAAAACTGATATTGAAATCACTTTGCCAGCTAAAATTCTTGTTCTTAATATTTATAGTACTCAATGATATTTCAAGTCCATTATTGCGAACTTTCCCAACGTTTTTATAAAGGTTAGGACGACCTGAACTTAAGGGTAAATTAGAATTAAGCAACAAATCGCTGGTAGTTTTTGTATATACATCTACCGTTAAATTAACCTTGTTCTTAAACAATGAAAGATCGTAACCAATATCTGCCTGTGCAGTTTTTTCCCATTTCAGGTCTTTATTTCCAAGATTATTGATCAATGCCGCATAAGCTGGTGTCTCATTACTGAATGAGTAATAATCGCTCAGATCTATAGAATGATATCTTGCAAAATCTCCTACTCTATTGTTTCCTGTGATACCATAACTTACTCTCAATTTAGATTCAGATACAAACCGCAAGTTCTTCATGAAATTCTCTCTTCCCATTTGCCATGCAAAGGCTCCTGAAGGGAAAAATCCCCATCTGTTTTCAGGAAAAAACTTTGAAGATCCATCTGCACGAAAAGATGCAGTTAACAGATATTTAGATTTAAAGTTATAATTAACCCTTCCTAAATAAGACATCAAAGCGTTCCTTGATTTATAAGAAATCACAGAAGAAGGTATTCCGAGTTGAAGTGCCACCAGGCCAAGTTCTTCGTTTGGAATATTGGTAGATTCAAAACCATAGGTTGAAGCTGAAGTTCCCTGAACTGTAAAACCTGCAGTGATGTCAAATTGGTTGTCTTTATTAATCTTCTTTCTGTAGGTCAGCGTATTTTCATTCATCCAGTCATTCAGGTCCAAATCGCTAAATGAACCATTTACTCCTTTTAAGTTGCCTGCTGATGGATATCCTCTAAATGTTTTAGAGTTATTGAAACTTTCATTACGGGTAAGCCGGTTATTTAGACCTGCTCTTACATTAAATTTCAGATTATTGCTGATATCGTAATTGATGTTTGCATTTGCAGTAAAATTGGTTCTTTGTTGCTGTCTGAGTTCATTTCTTGTCCCGATTATGGGGTTCATAATCCGATTGCTATCATCGTCGGAATCAAAGAGATCTTCAAATACATCGAATTCATCTCCCACCGCAACAGGTCTGTATCCCCATGTTCTATACATCAGATAGGTCGAGTAAGCTCTGGTGCCAGCTGCTTGTGAAGAGGCTAAGGCACCATAATTTTTATCTTGTGTATAATTGATATTAAGGCCAACCTTTAGTTTTTTAGTTACAGTTTGGTCTAGTACAACTCTACCTTGATATCTGCTGTACCCTGAATTTATAATTACACCGTCCTGCCCTAATAAGGATCCTGAAATGGAATACTTGGTTTGTGCATTACCACCACGCATTGATAAATTATGGTTATGCATCAATGCAGATCTGAAAAGCATATCTGTCCAATCAATATTTTCTGCATTTTTATAATCCTCAACTGTATATCCCGGCCTTGTAAGGTAAGTTTGAACCATTTTATCAGGATCACGTTCTGTCTGGTATTTAACAAATTCATACGGATTCATCAGTTCAATACTTTTTGTAACCTGTTGTAGTCCCGCATAGCCGTTGTAAGCAAGTACAGGCCTGCCGGCTTTACCTTTTTTGGTTTCAATAATAATAACACCATTGGCACCTCTGGATCCATAAATAGCCGTGGCCGAAGCGTCCTTCAATACAGATATAGATTCTATATCATCTGTATTTAGTGCCGCATTTGAAAAGTCTTCAATCGGAAAACCGTCAATTACATATAATGGTGAATTGCTTTGGGTAAGCGAGTTTCCACCACGAATAACAATATTGATTTCAGAGCCTGGCTGTCCCTCATTGGAATTGACCTGAACTCCGGCTATACGGCCTGCTAGAGCCTGATCAAAAGAACTAACCGGAGCTTTTGCCAGGTCATCCATCTTAACTTCAGCCACTGCGCCTGTAATATCTTTACGTTTAACAGTACCATAACCAATCACTACAACTTCATCTAATGCAGTCTGACTTGGTTTAAGTTTGATGCTTTCTTTAATATTACTCACCAATACTTGCTGTTTCACATAACCGATATAATTGAATATCAGTGTTTCATTTTGACTGGCTCTGATGCTAAACTTACCGTCCTTGTCGGATACTGCAGTTCTTTTCACATCCTCTTTTACCTGAATAAGGACACCTATTAAGGTTTCATTATTCTCGTCAATGACTGTCCCTCTAACTAACTTTCGGTCGGTTTGCTGGGCATAGATCTTACAGAAAGGCGTAGCACATAGCAGCAGTAACACAAAAATTGTGTATATCTGTTTCATTCTTATTTAGTTAATTTTCTTAGCTTGTTTATTTAGCGGGAATTACTTTTCCATCTACTGCAATTACATTGCTGCCAGCTGCACTGGATTTACCAAAACCAAATGCAATAGCAGATCCTGTATTGTTTGTACCACCCCATGCGTATAATCTAAAGGAAATTGTCACATCTGATGGTACATTTTGCAAATCTTTATAACCTGCAAGACTGATACCTGGTTGCTTAACCCCATTATTATGGAAGTTGCTGATCGTTACATCACTTGTACCAAGTGATTTGAAGTTCTTCCCATCCAGACTGTAGGTCCAACGATAAATATGGGCAGATTCAGGCTGACTTCTTAAAACTGCATTCAAAGTAGTTAAAGAGAATTTATAACCAGGTTTTGCTTTTATTTTGAATTCATAATAAGCGCCAGAAGCTTTAGCTTCATCCATATTTCCATTTACCGGGAAATTACCACTAAATCCACGTCCATTACCTTGTTTTGCAATAGCACTTGGACCGCGGGTTAAAAGTGACTGCTCAAGATTATCATCATTTGTGGTTGCTTTAGCTGTTCTTTCTCTACCGGTTGAAGGTTCTGGCGTTGCGAACTGCCAGGCTACAATTTGTCCAAAACTAAATGTAGAAACGAACATAAATAAAGAAAAAGTCAGTGTGCGTAGATAAATTAATCTCATAATTATTGTGTTTAATTTTTAATGATTTATACTGTGATCGTTATATTCAAGAAAATTGATTGAAATTCGACAGGAACTTGCAATCATTTATTAATATATTACCCAAAGCATTATATTTCGGCAAAAGTAACACCTGTAATTAGTTAATACCAATGTTTAATATTAACTAATTGTTAACTATTTCAGGTTCTATTGTTATTTTGAATGCTGATCGGCCAGATCAGGTGGAGAATCCCCCATAACCATATTCCTGAATCCTTTAAATCTGTGAAATGTAATGTAATTGGAATCGTGATAGTTGACCGAATTCCAGGCGGTTCTTGACGCAGCAACAATATCATCCCTATCAAAAACCCAGTCTAAATACTGAAAGGCGTATTTATCCTCCATAGTAATGGTTTTACCTTCATTCCAACGCAATAGTTTTGCATGCTCTGTCCAATTTATCAGGTCAGGAGAAGAAGTAAGCATTACAACATTACGTTGATGATGAGGGCTGACCTTAAAATCTGATCCAGGCTTGTTTGAAGTGATCTTGTTCACCAGACTCCAATACCTCTTTGATACGGGATCATATCTTACACTAAATTTGGTTTCTGCACCAGGGAAACCTACCAGACCTTTTTCAGGGTTAAATGATACAGTTTTACCATCATCTGAAACATCAATCTTTCCTGCAATTTCATATCTGGTCATACCTTCAACAGCGCCTCTTAGCTTATAGGTATCTTTAGGTTTTTGCCTGGACTCCAACCTGATTAAATTTACCATATTGCCATCTGGTCCAGGTACCATATTTCCTTCTCTCCATCTTGGAGCTCTAGCATTAATTAAATTTACATCGAACTCCAAACCATTACTTTTAACCCAATTTTTTGCATTCAACAAATCCGAATTCTCTGGAGCAGAAAATACAAAAGCGTGGAAATGACGCGGATTATTGGGATCCGGGTCTTCTTCATAAGCTCGCCAAACCCTTCCTTTATATGCTACAAAGGTTGTTGGGGCAGTGTGGTATCTTCCTTCTAGTAATAGCCCCGTTTTTGAACTAACTGGCTTAGTCCATGTTAAACCGTTATCTGAAGATTTACATATCACAATGTCTCCTATAGATTGTGATGTCCCCATCAGGTAAAGATCTTTATTCAAAACCAAAAAAGATGCCCAATACAAACCTTCTATTTCTGCTTGTTTTTTCCAGCTAATACCCTTGTCTTTGGATCGGTAAACCGTCGTTATTTTAGGCTTTCCTTTATATGCAACACCATACTGATCATGGGATACTACATAACTGCCATCTTTAAGAATGGCAATAGCCGGTGAGGCTACAAAGCTGCGATTAAAAATAGGTGCTTTTGCCACAATTACTCCAGGCACATCTTGTGCTGAGGAATTACTTTTGGCGCAGCATATAAAACCAATAAGAATGAAGTATCTTTTAAAAATCATGGCTGGTTTGTTTGGTTAATATTTTAAAACTACATAAGATTTAAAAGCTTCATATTACATCTATTATCAAATCTCTGTACTTTATTGCCATAAAGAAACCACTCATTTATAAAATGAAATAAGACGAAAGATGAATAATTCAAAAAACAAATAAAACAATAGGATTATGATCGGAAACGAACATATTTAATTGGATACCAGTGAATTTATTAAACCAAAAAAGCCAGCAATTTATAGATTGCTGGCTGTTCGAAAATTATAGTACTACTTTATCTTACAAGAGTTCTGAGATCACTGGAAGCAGAAAAATCTGTAAATTTCGACCTTCAGCATTTTCTATAAACCGATTGTAAGCAAGCAGGTTACCATCAGGGCTCCATAAAACAGCACTCACAGGCCTATTATTTTCGGTTGCATTTGGTGTTAAAGCAATAGTTTTACCTGTTACAATATTTGTAACATATATAGATTGTTGAGCTACATAGCTAATATATTTACCATTGGGACTAAAATTAAGTCCACTTTGTATGTCAAATTCATTGAAACTAACCTGTTTCACAGCTCCTCCATTAGGAGAAACTACAAATGCATTGATAAAGCCTGCCTTATCTTTAGACAGGAAAGCAATGTTCGTTCCATCTGGACTGGACCTTAACCAATGACGTGGGCCTAATACCCCTTCTTTTGTAAAAGTAATTCTTCTTTGTTTTACTCCATTCGGAACTGCGGGCCTACTATTCACATTACCTTCGAGCTTCTCTCCTGCTTTTGCCTTACTCAGATCATCAGGTAAATCGACTACAAAAACCTCTGTTTTTTGTACTCCGTTTTCATCGATCACATTACCTTGAAATGCAATTGCTCTTTCCTGCCATTTTCCATCAGTCTTCTGATAACCTTTTTTTCCAATCCAGCACTCATCAAAAGCCTTATCAATATCATCACTGCCTGGTCTTCTATTTTCAGTAACCTGAGTAACCACTACAGAGAACATTTCACCACTATTGTTTTCTTGTTTTGAATCTTCAGCAACATTCACTTTTCCAGGAAACATTACACCTACGGTTCTAAGATCCTTAACATCTGGATTAGTTTTACTCAATTGCTCTATCACAAAATCATTGTAAGTAAAACTGATCAATTTGCCATCACCACTCCATGAATGTGCATGGGTACCACCACGTAATGCACCTGGTGTAAACGGTTCCGTAATATCCCTTGCGTCCATGTAAATGGGCAACTCAGGCTTATCAGTATCTATTGCTACTCCGGTTCTACGGGTAAATCCATAAGGATTTTTTTCATTAGCATTTCTTACACCCTGGATGAAAATCACTCTGTTGGCAGCAGGAGAAAAAGATACTGCACCAAGTCCAGGGCCATACTCCGATTGGTTTTTTGTATGATATAGTGCTTTGATTTCTCCTGTCGCAACATTTACCATTTCAATACTTCCAGTACTTGCTATTTTACTATCATCATTTCGCGTATCATAAACAAGCCATTTACCATCGGCTGAAAAGCCTTGATTAGTATTTAGAAAGTGGCCTTTTGCATCAGTCGTTAATTGTTTCTCCTGCATTACTTTTTTTTTAAAGGGTTAGGCAGGTAATATAAATGTCCATCTTCAGCGCCGACTAAAAGATCAGGAATACCATCTTTGTTCCAATCTACCAGAGTTGGGCTTGTATCATGACCTGCAAGTACTAATTTTGCTACTGGTCCATCGTTCTTTAACTGTACCTGGCCATTCTTTGTGCCCATATTTTTCATGAGTGTCACATTCACACTGTTTACTAGTATATCGGATTTCCCATCCAGATCCCAATCTCCAATTGTGAATTTACGCCTGCCACTAGCTCCATATTTCATGGTATTTAATCGAGTAGGGCCAGCCAGACTATCTGTAATTTTATGATTTCCGTTGTATCCTGCAAAATCTACAGCTTCAAATATTCTTTTAGGTGTTTTTAACAATAATTCGTTCCCTTTTTTAAATCGCTCGAAATAGGAAAGGTAACCACCAGTATCCAACATAATTAAATCCGTTAATCCGTCCTTATTCCAATCTATAGCATAAGGTGTAGTGCGCCATTGTGTAACCAGTTCTTTTGGTTGAGGGTTCCACCAGTTCCATGATGGTTTTGGAATAGTTGATTTACCCCAATCTACATTAACTTGTTGCTCCTTTGCTAATTTTGGCGATTTCTTTGTACCTATATTTTTATACCAGATCACTTTTCCCCATATAGAATTGACAATAAGATCTTTCAAACCATCGCCATCCCAATCTGCAACAGATAAAGTTGTATAACCCCATTTGGCTTCCGCCGGTCCTTGTATAGAGGCATTGTTTCCAGCTTGAATTCTGATTTCTTTTCCATCACTATGTAATAGTTTCGGAGCAGCCCATCTTGGCATTCCATTAAACATTCCAAGGTTTTCTATGAAAGCAATATGACCGGCAGAATTACCACAAATAATATCTTCGTCACCATCACCATCCCAGTCTACACTAAAAGGAGTTACCAATGCCCCAAATTTCACATTGTCTGCTTCCTGTTTAAAATATACTGGCGACTTAAACTGTGGCATTCCATTTTTTATCTTTCCTGTATTCTCAATAAAGGCTACACGGCCATCTTCATCTCCTACTATAAGATCAATATGTCCATCTTTATTCCAGTCAACAGAAACAGGTATAATCATTTCCAGATCCATCTTAATAATACCAGAATCATTACTCAAATATCTACCCGCAGCATAAACAGGTTTTTCTTTGGTACCGATATTTTCAAAATAATTCAGCTTATCCAAAAACTCACCACAAATCAAATCAAGATCTCCATCTCCATCAAAATCAGCAAAGTTAGGTGTAGGTGCACCGTAAACATCCAGTTCCTTTCCTCCTGCTTTAATCCTGCCTTTATTTACATAATTTCCATTTTCATTTTCAATGAGGTAAACATAACCGTGAAGTGGGCCATTCGTCCAATTACCTTTTTTATCATATGCATTGTCCCAACCATAATCACCCCAGTCATCCACTCCTACTACAATATCAACATCGCCGTCACCATCAAAATCTACCAGTTTCCATTGATTAAAACGGTTTTTGCCTTTTATATCTTTCATGATAGACTCTACCGGAAACAGTTTTTTCTTTTGTTTAGTAAAAGTTTTGGTGAAATTGATCAATTCTGCACCTGGCACAGTAAAACGCGGCTTTCCATCTATATAAGAAACCTGAATATCTTTTATTGATTTAGACAACAATACAGGTTTTGCAAACACGGGATTAGTATCACCACTGGTATTTTCAAATAAGTAAACTCCGTTAAAAGGTTTACCCTGACTGGAAACCAATAGATCCATGTCACCATCTCCATCATAATCAATAGGAATTGGCCATGCCCATAATCCCACTCCCAGGTCAACTGTTAATCCTGGGTGATTATATTTAAGAAATTGAAGATCTGTTGCACCTGCATCTTGCGCAAATACATTCTCTGGTTTATTAACTAAAACAATAGCAGCCAGGCAACTTGCAAATAAAAGCCCTTTTACACTTCTTATATTCATATTATTAAATAACTTATTTAGTGCATCTTTTTTTAATACTATAAGCTTATGCACAGGATTAAAATTACAAGAACCTAAATTAACCTTATGCTAAGAAAGGCTTATAATAGTTTTTCTCCATTTAGTGTACTAAATTATCATATTATACCCGATAGTTCACGTTAAATTAATTTATTCCTTCTGTAATTCCTTAATAGTTATCAGTTCTAAATGGTAAAAGGCCTATTCCATAGCTATTGTATACATTTCCATAACTATAATTTTTAAAACAATACCTAACTGAAAGGGGCTCTTTAACTTTTTCACTTTTAAGGGCTATTTTCCCCTTTCCTCCTTTTATAATCTCAGCATCTGCTTTATGGTAAATTTTATCGGCCCCAGCAATTTCAAATCCTTCAATTTCTTGTCCATAAGCGGATAACCCATACCCAACATTTTCCAACTCAACAATTATTTTCTGGTTATCTTTTGCATAAGAAAGGTAGCTTGGTGGTAATCCTCCTATCCCATTTAAATTATAAGTTTTTAATAGCGCATAATAGGCCAATCTCTTTGCCACAGTACGTTTTTCAGGAGGGTGAATAGTTGAAGCTGAACCAATATCGGTAGTGCCTACCATTCCTGAATTAGGAATGGCAGCAAGTGCTTTTTGCTGAACTTCCCTGAACATAGCTACTTCAGTTCCATTAGCATTCCAACCCATATTCTCATAACTAAATGGCGCAAGCTGCACATAATAAAATGGGAAGTCATTACTGAAGCTTTCCCGCCAGTTACGAACCATCTCTGGCAATAGTTTTAAATAGGAACCAGGATTAGTAACATTTGCTTCTCCCTGATAAAAAATGCATCCTTTAATGGTGAATTTGGAAACAGGTTTTAACATCCCATTATATAAAAGTGTAGGTGCCCTATTGGCCTTTGCAGGTGTTAAACTTTCAGGTTTAATATCCACTTTAATAAATTGCTTCAATTTATCCTCACTCATCCAGGCCTCAATTCTTGAACCACCCCAATAACAACCTATCAGCCCAATCGGAACTTTCAACGTCTTATTTAGTATTTTAGCAAAATTAAAACCTACTGCACTAAAAGTCTCGACTGATTGTGGATTAGCTAGTCTCCAAACTCCTTTACAATCGTCTTGTGGCTGAGTATTAAACTCCCTTCTTACAGAAAACATCCTGATGCCTGGAAAGTCTGAATCAAGCATTTCATCATTAGCATTAAACAATGGTTGATTGGTAAATCCACGAGTGCTCATTTCCATATTGGATTGTCCACCACAAAGCCATACTTCACCAAGTAAAATATTAGTTAAGCGCTTTTCTTGTCCATCACTAATGGAAATGTTATGAGCTGTGTAGCTTCCTGCGATGGTATTGACTTTAACCTCCCAGCTACCCTCTCCATTGGATTTGATTTTGTACGTTTTATTGTCCCAGGATGTTTTTATAATCACATCAGTATTGACATTTGCTTTACCCCATAAACTTACTGAAGCATTTTGCTGCAATACCATGTTATCCATGAGTAATGATGGCAACTTTATCTCTGACTTTGCAGCAGAAAAAAATAAGCATAATAATAAAACATTGGCGATTGATTTCATCAGCATATAAATTTGAATCTACTATTAGCGAAGTTTAGGTTTTTGTTTTACCAATTCTTTAAATCTTAACAGCATCCTTTCCTGCTGTTGTTTATTAGCAGTAAGTATGTATCTGTTACCTTTTTTATTCTTGTTAAAATATGTAGCGCCTTTTTCATCTGTATCAATAGATCCGGCTTTTGACACCGTGAAATATTTTTTCAAAGGTTCTACTGCATAGAGTACTGAGGTCAGATCCCAGGTTGGTCTATCATAGGGCATTGCTGAATAATATTCATATGCATATTTTAAGGGATGTGCAGGTGTATAAGCAAGATCATTTTTTATAACATCTGCAGGAAACAAAATAGGTCCACCAAGTTCCCATGGACTTACAAAAATATCCCCAGGCCAATTATCAAAAACATCCTTAGCCGAAGCAATATCATAGCGTATGTTAAATTCTTTTGTTCTATTTTCAGCTCTAAAATCCCCACCCATAAGGCTCATAGACTTCACCTTTTTGTTGATTAATTCTTTACCATTAAGTGAACTATACCTATCGGCCGGAGAATTAAGTAGCCTTGATAGGTTTGTTAAAAAACCAACAGAAATAATTACAACCGATTGATCGGGTTGTGCAGATAAAATCTTTCTGTACATTTCTACAGAACCTTGTACTGTTGAAGATGGATTCAACTGTTTTCCAAAAAGGTTAGACTGCTGCTCGTTTTTTAAATTGGATACATATTCTACATAGGAAGTCTTTTTACCTTCCTTAACTTTAGTGTTTTGCACATTTCCCAAATGGATATCTGGATAGCCATACCAACGATTCAGTAAATCAATAAAAGGGATAGAATAAATATTTCCTTTATTATTGGAAATCGCAGCTATATTAACGATTCCTGCATCCTGATACTTGTATAATATATCCAACGCCAGCACATCATCAATATCATTTCCCATATCCGTCTCGAAAATAACTGTGAGTGCTTTTTTTTGTGCTAGCAGACTACTATTAAAAGCAAATGTGGCTAGAATAGCTAAAAAGAAAATCTGTTTAAATTTCATATGCTGTTTGTTTAACTAAAAAACTGTCAACTTCTTCTTTAACTGGAATTGCTGTTTGCGCACCAAGTTTTGTAACAGCAATAGCTGATGAAGCCAATGCATACTCTACAGACTTTACTAGGTCATTGCATTCCATATATTTGCTGGTAAAGGACCCACAGAAAGTATCACCAGCACCGGTTGTGTCGACAACATCAACTCTGTATCCTCTAAAATATTGGTCAACATTCTCAGACAATACGTAACATCCATTTTCACCCAGTGTAATGATAACTATACCAACTCCCTTTTCCTGAAGTTTTTTGGCAACTACATGAATTGGAACTTTCGTGTTTTTTAGCTCAGCCAATTCGTTAGCTTCTATTTCATTAACTATTAGAACATCTGTGTACTTTAATATGTCTATAGCAGAACTGTGGCATGGTGAAGGATTGAATATGACTTTCACCCGGTTTTTGTAGGCTTCTTTAATGATTGCGTACACTGTTTCACAAGGAATTTCAAGTTGTAAAATCACTGCCTGGTAGTTACTGATGGTAGCCATAAAATCGCTGATACGCTCAACCGACATTTCTTTATTGGCACCCGGTGCAACTACTATACAATTCTCTCCATTATCAGCAACAAAAATAAATGCGGTACCGGTCGGCACACCTTCATTCTGTACGATATAAGAGCTATTTATATGGTTCTCCTGGAAGTGGTCAATAAGCAAATTTCCATAATTATCATCTCCAAGGAAAGAAAAGAAAGTCACCTCTCCACCTGCTCTTGCTGCTGCAATTGCCTGGTTGGCTCCTTTTCCACCGTATTTTATGGAAAACGTTGCATCCCCAATAGTTTCTCCCGGAATTGGAAGATGAGATACTGATGCTACCATGTCTATATTTGTACTTCCTATAACTAAAATTCCATTTTTCATTCTGATAATTGCATTAAGCGTTTGTATTTGTATCTAAAATTTGTGCTAAATATTAGGAGCGTATGCTCCTGTAAGGTCATATGTTACATAATTGATAGTTAACTCAGTCTCTGACTTTACATTTCCTTTTCCAAAAGAAAACAGTGCTTTGCCTCCATGTATGACAAGGTCAGTCGTTGATTTATAAATACCATCTATATAGAGATGCATCTTACCCTTTTCTCGCTCAACCGCGATACGATAGGTATGAAATTCTTTGCCATTTAGTGTGGCCAACGCTGCTTTCTCTCCATTTAAAATAACCCGATTATGTGTAATACAAATGAGTCGGCTTACGTTTTTACCATCACGGATATAGAGATCTAACCCTCTACCATCATTCTTAACTATTTTAGCTTTAATTTCTATTGAATAATCGCTATTAGGTTTGAATTCAGGAACTGTGCCTTCAGATACTGCAAAAGTTAGCGCCTCTCCTCCCAGACATTTGATATTAATTCCTTCACCTTTTATCAAAGAAACTTCTCCCTTATTTTGGCTTGCCGGTGTAATCATATTCCAGCCTCCATCAACAGGTTTTTTAGTTCCATCTAATAACAGATGATTATTAATTTTCTTCTGTTTCAGACCCGGATCTTGTCCAAATGCATTAATGCAAACAACACTGATTAAACAAAGTGATGTAAATTTTATAAGTTTCATATTTATTGATTGTTATGATCCTGAATAAATGATTAAGCCTATACCTATGAAAAACAGGATAAACATCATAGTGAGGTAGGTATTATTTACTTTTGGCCCACCTTTAAACTCTTTCCAGATAAATACGCCCCAAAGCGCCGCAACCATTGTTGCGCCCTGTCCAAGTCCATAAGAAATAGCAGCACCTGCCTTACCAGCCGCAATAAGGTTTAGAGAATTGCCTAATCCCCAAACAGCTCCACCAAAAACTCCAATCAAGTGAGTCTTAAAATTACCGTTGAAATAATCTTTATAAGATACAGGTAAGCCCACAAAAGGCCTTTTCATTACAACAGTGTTAATTATGAAATTACTGACAAACATCCCCAGGGAGAATATAAAAACGGCTGTATAAGGAGTCATTTTTCCGGCCTGTGGACTAGCAAAGTTGTCAACGTCCATAGATGCTGCAATAAACCTGTAAAACACCGACATTAAAATACCTGCTACAACTGCTACAATAATCCCTTTAGTAGCTGAACTGTTATTGGTACCCATATTTTTGTAAGCTTTTGCATTCAGTAATATTGCAATAGTAATTAAGGCTACTCCTACGAACAAAACAACCGGATCACCCTTAGGTACACTGATATAATTAATGACTACACCTAATACTAAGGCAAGGCCAACGCCCAAAGGAAAAGCAACAGCCATTCCTGAAATGGCAATAGCAGCCGACAATAAGATGTTAGAAAGATTGAATATTACACCTCCTATAAAAGCAGAAGATACATTTGAGAAATCAGCCTGCATCAAATCGGGAATAAAACTACGTCCTTGACTCCCAAAACTTCCTAATGTGAGGGCAGAGAATAAAGAGAACAATAATACACCGATCACATAGTCCCAATAAAAGAGTTCAAATCTCCATGTTTTTGCAGCTAATTTTTGGGTGTTTCCCCATGATCCCCAGCATAACATGGTGATGAAACAAAAGAGAACAGCGAGTGGATAGTTTTCAATAATGAACATATTTATATTTATTTAGATTGGTTGATTTTTTTTGTCGTTTCCAGCCATTTAAGATTAAATCTGTAATGATTTTTACTGCTTATGATGTGGATCATTCCGTCGGGCGATTGTGTACCTGCAAAATAGCCTCTTGGCTCTGAATGGGTTTCATCCATGATGAAATTTCCTGTCCATGCTCCCCCATCCATAAATCTATGCTGGCCGTCGGATAGTAGTTTTTTTAAGGGCCAGGTTTTTCCTTCATCATAAGAGACTGCTGTAAATATCCCGTAGACTTTTTCTTCGCCCAGGACCATTCCGGCTTTATCTCCTACAGATCTCAATGGATGGTGTGAAAAGGATACCACTAGTAATGGTCCCTCTTTTAAACGCATAAATACCAAACGTTGTCCACCCGATATTGGGGGAAATTCTGATGCCTGATAGCTCCATGTTTTTCCTCCATCTTTCGAAATACTTAATGGCATTCTTTTTACGCCATCAGTATTCTCTATATCATTGCCCCTTCCCAAAGCCATCAGATCCCCATTTTTCAATTCAACTACTCCGGCATGTATTCCAGCTATACTTCCTCCTGTTTTACCTGCTTCAAATAAAGGCATCTCCTTTGTGTCAGCCGGATCACTCCAGGTTTTACCCTGATCTTTACTGATATACAAAGCTGAACCATCTGCTATTCCTGGTCCAGCATCACAAGCCTGAACAAGCCAGCCTTGCTTGTTTTTAAACATTCCAGCAATAACCTGATGTCTTTGGCTATGCTCTGGAGCGATAATATTACTTTTGCTCCAGGTAGCTCCGTTATCATTTGAGGTACGTAATATCAAAGCTATGTTTTTCCACCAACCTGATGGAGACATCCCGTTCATGTGAAACAACGTTCCGCTTTCCTTATCATAAAAAAGAGAAGATCCAGTCATATTTCTATCAGGTACTTTATAAAATAAAGAGGCCTTGTCCCAGTCCTTATTACCGGCTCTTAATCTACTTGCCCAGATAGCCATTTCAGTACCGAATTCACTTTCTGTAGAGAACCAAATAGCCAGTAAATCTCCATTTTTACACCAGGTGATAGCAGGGCAATGATTGTGAGCATACAAGTTGGGCTGAGTCTCACAATCTGGACTTTTAATGTATTCAATCGGCTCTAAAAATACTGGCTGATCATTTTGCACCCATTTAAATGAAGCTTGACTAACGTTTTGTTGATTTAGTTGAGCTGTATTTTGCTCTGGATAATATTGTTTGGTAATATATGTTACCTCGACGATTCTAAATCCAGTTAAATAATTTCTGTCAGACGGAATCAATCCTGAACGGTTAGCAGATCTTAATGAATTCATAAAATTATTGTGGCTTCCACCTCTCGTAACTTTATAATTTCCTGAAGCATAGCCTCCCGGATTTTCAATTGACTCTTTTTTATATGGCCCATACCAATCCATGCACCATTCTTCCACATTACCATGCATATCGTACAAACCAAAACCATTTGGTTTAGACTTTTTAACAGTTAACTTCTGCACAGACAACGACTCTGGCTTATCTTGCCATTTTAATACATTTACAGGCAGTTTATCACCATTTGAAAATGTAGAATAGGTATTTGCCCTACAGGCATATTCCCATTCTGCTTCCGTAGGTAATCGATATGTTTTACCTTCTTTTTTTGAGAGCCACTTACAATAAGCCATAGCATCGTCCCAACTTACATAAACAACAGCTTCATCATCGTCATTTGAAAAGCCATTCCTCCCTCTATACTTTCTATGACCAGGGTCAAACTCTTCATACTGTTTATTAGTAATTTCAGTAGCCGACACTTTAAAGGCATTAGTTAGATTTACTTTATGAATTGGTTTTTCATCAAAATTCTCCTTTAAACCATTTGAGCCCATATAAAAAAAGCCCGATGGAATATTGACCATTTCAATGCCGTTTATAGTCTTATTCTGAGCAAATGCAGCATCAGGCTTACCTACGTATACTATTGCGGAAAGCAATAGAACTTTTAACTTCCAAAAATTATTGATCATGAGCTCGGATTATTTTATACTAACATTAATGCGTTTTATGACTTCTTTTTCACTTTCAAAATTTGAATTCTTTGCAACAAAAACCACCTCATAATCACCTGCTTTAGAAAACTTATAACTAAAAGAAGGTATTCTCTCTTGTATACTTTTAACAACAATGCCCCTGTCAGGACTCGTTTGATTCAACATAGCCGGCTTGGAAATTACCCAATCTAAATTTGCGGGTTTTGTCAAACCTGCCGCAGTACTTGCTAAAACCATAGTGGTCTGGGGAAAAGAAACATTCCATCTACCCTCTGTGGTTCTATTCGTATACGGAGTCGTTTTGTCTAAGAAATCAAAGGGTACAAAACCTCTTCTCGTAGAATCCAGACTTTCTACCTGATCTCCATTTGGAGATTCTAGTATAATGTGAAAATTAGAGATGGTCCATTTTGGTTGTTTCTTAGTCGCATTTGATACAGCCTCGTATTTAAAAGCAATAGAAACTGGCTTTGACAAATACTGAGTAATGTTCAAATTAACATTGCTTTCTCCATTTTGGACAGTGGGCAGCAGGGCCTCTGTTGTTAAATCATCCCATTCAGAATCTACAATATTTGTAGAATCAGTCTTATAACTTTTAGTAGTTAAACCTGTTAAATTCTCTGAAATCAATAGCATTAAAGTATTATCTGCCGCTCCATCTTCTACTTTTACCTTAAATTGAATAAATGCTTTTAGTCCTTCGTTGTTAACTGTATTTCTATTTATATCCCCATAATTATTACCTAATTCGCCAGAGTAGAAAGTCAAATGGTTAGGATTACCATCGAAATTAAAAGTGATTGGTTTATTCACTTCGTAGTTATTTCCCGGATCAAGTGAAACAGAGAAATCAACATCAGCTGAAAACTTATTACATGAAGTAAAGAGAATCGCAGCAAAAAATGTATATATAAAGTTTTTCATTATCTATTTTTTAATTGATTACCAAAGTGGACTTTGTTTCATTTTAAGATTAGTTGCCAACTCTGAACTTGGTATAGGATATAAGACATGCCTTTCTGAGGTGTAATTTGCAATAGCAGAAGCGTATTTCTTATTTACGTGCCATCTTGAATCTGCCACCATTGCAGTTCTTCCATTTGTCATGGCCTCAACATAAATCCCCCAGCGAATCAGGTCGTTTTTTCTTTCTCCTTCAAAACAAAGCTCACGTGCCCTTTCATCTCTGATCATTTGTCTGAAAGTTCCTTGTGTTAATCCTGCAACCACAGGAGCTGAAGGCATTGCTCTTTTTCTCACTAAATTCAAACATTCATATGCCAAAGTTGATGGTGTTGCATTAACTTCATTATCAGCTTCTGCAATCATCAATAACACATCAGCGTATCTCAAAACAGGGAAATTTATTGGTGTATAATCTTTAGCCTTAGGTGATACGAGTTCGTATTCTCTTCTGAATTTCCCAGCATTTCTATATACCAATTGAGCAGTTGTCCAGTTGGTCTTAGTCCTGACTTTAGTGGTAGCATTATAATTGTAGCGATAGGGTGCAACATTCCATGCCTTTCTTACAGCATCCTCAGGTAGCTTATATAAATCTTCTAATTTCAATGTACAAGACAGATAACCATAACACCAACCTGGGGTATCCTGACTAATGTTATCATTATTGTAGATACCATTATAGCTCCCAAGGAGTCCGGCAGTTTCATGTCCGTCAAGTCGATTGCCTTTGAACTCAATTTCCCAGATACTTTCCCTAAATGTTACATCAGTAACATCCTGAGCATAATTGATGAAAACCTTTGTATAATCTGTATTCAAACTATGTTTAGCACTTTTCTTAACTTCATTTCCCCAGAACAATGCCTTTTCAAAAGCAGGTTTACCCAGATTTAATGGATACCCACCCATCTTTAAGTAAACCCTGGCCAAAATACCTTGTACAGTAGATTTAGAAATGCGCCCCACAGCAGTAAGCTTATCCGTATCATATACCTTTGGTACAGCAGCTTCCATCTCATTTACAACAAAACTAAAAATATCACTTGTTGAAGTTGCTGCAATCTGTGATTCCTGAGATACAGATTGAACTGATTTATCTCTGAATGGTACATCACCCCACATACTGGAAAGAATGAAGTAATAATATGCTCTTAAAAACATTGCTTCACCACGATAAGCTTCTTTTAGAGCATCGTCTTTAAAAGATACGCGATCGATATTTTCTAAGAATGAATTTGCACGGTTTATGCCTGTATACAGATTTGCCCATAGGCTGTTAACTCTCGCATTTGTATAAGAATAGTTGTTAAGGAACAATTCCTCATTGGTATAGTTACGATCATAATATCCCAGATCATCTTGGATATTAAATGCATAGAACCAGTCTCTACCATAAAAAGACTCATTAGCTAACGGATTATAAACCCCGGTTAATGCCATAAAGGCTTCATTCTCATTCTTATAAAATACTTCCGGCGAAATAAAACCTTCTGGCTTTAGTTCTAAAGTATTACAGGCACTAAGTGATGCAACAATAATGATCACTATCAGTTTTTTTAACTTTCTCATGATTAAAAAATAAAGTTTAATCCAATATTTAATACGTATGCTCTTGGATATGACGAACCGTCAAATCCGGGTGTAAGTGCTGTGTTTTTGGTTGAAACCTCAGGATCATACCCTGAGTAGTTTGTCCAGGTAATTAAGTTTTGTCCAGATGCAAATACTCGGATCTTTCGTGCAGACAGCTTTTTAGCTATGGCATTTGAAAATGTATATCCTAATGCAACAGTTTTCAACCTTAAAAAAGAACCGTCTTCTATCTCATAGGAAGAGAACACACCCGTTCCCCAACCACCAACTCTAGGAATATTACTATCAGGATTGTCTGGAGTCCAGCGATCTGCATAGGTAGCAAACCTGTTATAATTAACTTCAGGCTTACCTCTGGCAAAAAACATTTTATCTGAGTTGTAAAGATTATTTCCATAAGACCATTGGAAGAAAATGTTCAAATCAAAACCTTTATATTGAAAATTGTTAGAAAAACCGCCGGTATGAATAGGAATACCTCTGCCTATCTCTGTTGCATCGGCATTATTCACTATTCCATCACCATTCATATCCTTGAATCTGATATCTCCAGGAAGGATACCATTACGATCGGTTCCATTATTAGGTAAATTTGATTTTAAAACATATTTGCCATCCGGCATTAAATCAAAATCATCATACTTGTATGTACCTTCATATACATATCCGTACATTGTACCTAAGGGTTGACCAATTCTAGCTATGTATGCATTAGAATAAGAGATCACACTAACCAAGCTTTCTTCATTTCTTGACAAAGCAAGAACTTCATTCTTATTAAATGAGATGTTAAAACTAGAATTCCATTGAAAAGATTTTGTCTTAATATTCTGACTTTCTAATGTCAACTCTAATCCTTTATTACTAACCTTACCAATATTCATTAACGAGGAACTAAATCCAAAAGATGGAGGAAGATTAGCATTAAGTAACAGTCCATCGGTAACTTTGTTATAAACATCTGCTGTAAACGAGATTCTTTGCTTAAAAAAACTTAAATCAAGACCTATATCAGTCTGTGTAGTTGTTTCCCATTTAAGCTCCTCATTACCAGGAGAAGTAATTGCATAACCGGTAGAATTCACATCATTAAAAACATATTCTGAAGAATACGTATCTCCATCTCTTGAAATCAGAGATCTCATTTGTGCCCAATATGAATAATCCGGAATGCGGTTATTTCCTGTTTGCCCCCAACTACCTCTAAGTTTTGCACTAGACAGGAACTTAATATTTTTCAGGAAGGATTCTTCATGCATATTCCATCCTAATCCCAAAGAAGGAAAATATCCCCATCTGTTTTCTTTAGGAAATTTTGAAGAACCATCTGCTCTGACTGTAGCAGTAAAATAATATTTTGACTTATAATTATAGTTAAATCTAGACAAGAAGGAAAGTAACCGCCATTCTGTATTAAAAGCATTTGTTTTTTGTGTTTGTCCCTGGCTCATACCTGACATCCCCAGATCTTCATTTGGGATTCCAATTACACGCTGGTAAAGATAATTTGTCTTTCCCCCTTGTAAGGTCTCTCCTATCATTAAATCAAATGCATGTTCTTTTTTTGCATCAAATGCTCCCTTATAGGTTAATGTATTTTCATTTAGCCAGCTAAAGTTTTTGCGGTTTTCAACAGAAGCATTCACTCCATCCTGTCGGTATAGATTTCCACTTCTTGTGCGGGTACCGTTAAATTGATCATACCTTGATGCCAGGTTTGAAATTCCCCCTGAAACTTTAAGGCTCAATCCAGGTATAATAGAGTATTCCAAATTAGAATTTATTCTGATATCATCGTTAAATCTCTTTTTGTATTCATGGTTTACAATATCCAAGGGGTTTATTCTCAAATCTGATGAAGAAGCAATTGATTCGTCAATAAGATCGTTAATCAAATCAGTATTATTTACACTCGCCAAAGGTCTGTAACTCCATACATTTCTTAACAAATTGGCACTATTTGAATACAATACTTGTGACGGTGATTCTCCTGTTAGTGTAAACCTGGCAAAATTACTATTCACGTCAAATTTGAATTTCTCGCTGATCTTCTGACTCAGATTTACTCTACCCTGGTATCTGCTATAATTAGAATTCTTTATAGTCCCATCCTGATCATAAGCAGATAAACTAACGCTGTAGCGTGTTTGAGGATTACCTCCGGAAACATTTACGTTATGGTTCTGAGTACCCGCTGTTCTGAAAATAAGATCCTGCCAGTCCACAGTTCTTACATTTCTGTAATCTTCTAAACTTTTTTCGTTACCGGCTAAATACCTTGCGGCAAAATCTGCAGGTGTAAAGTTCTCTGATTGCAGTTTAACAAATTCATATGCATTTAATAAAGGAATCTTCTTGGTAATCGTAGAAACTGCATAATTACCATCATAGCTTACTCGTGCTGCACCTATCTTACCCTTCTTCGTGGTAATAACAATTACTCCATTTGCGGCCCTTGCACCATAAATTGCCGTTGCAGATGCATCTTTTAAAATAGTATAAGACTCAATATCCGATGGATTGAGTACATTGCTTGCTGATTCTTCCGAAGGAAAACCGTCGATTACATATAATGGAGAATTTTGTTGCGTCACGGAATTATTTCCTCTGATCACAATATTCATCTCACTTCCAGGCATCCCCTCACTTGATATAACAGATACCCCAGCCACGCGTCCACCTAAAGCTTCATCAAATCGACCTACAGGTGCTTTTAAAATATCATCCAGATTAACTTTGCCCACAGATCCTGTTAAGTCCTTTTGTTTTACTTCACCATATCCAATGACAACCACTTCATTCAGACTATTTAATTCCTTTTCTAAAACCACATCAACTGTCGTTTTATTCTGAACTGGTAAAGAAAACCTTTTGAAGCCTATGTACGAGAAAACCAATACATCATCTTTTGATTTAGTATTAATCATAAACTTCCCGGATCTATCAGTAGAAACTTTTGTAGTTGAATTCTTTATCGACACAATTACACCAGGCAAGGGTTCTTTATCATCGCTATACACAATTCCACTTATCTTGGTTTGTGCCTGTGCAAACGCTAAACTTAAAAAAGCATAGCAAATCATTAAAAAAATGCTCTTAATTTTCATTGGAATGTGATTTGTTTTTTATCTGATTTGAAGCTATCATAAGCATTTTCATTGCTTTTTGTAAGCTGTATGCTTATGATGGTTTAATCAGTTAATTTGGTTTATTTGGTTATTTAATGTTTAGAGCGGGATAGTATGAACTTCTAGGTTTTCTTTCGTTTTGTACCCATATCAGCAGCTTTTAATTGGTTAATTTTAAATCTTATTACTTCCAGTTTTTCCTTTTGTCTGGACAAAATCACATACATGCTACCGTCATGTATAATTGTATAGGGATAACCAAACTGACCATCTTTGTACCGGCCTGTATACAATTTTGTATAGTTATCACTGGCTATAATGTAATTCTCATTGAAATTAAAACCATCAGAAGAAAGGGATAAAACAAGAGGTGTACGTTTCCCTCTGTTCACTTTTAAAGTATCAGGAGTGCCTATGTAATAATACCTTCCATCAGGTAATCTTCCTAAGTGAGACTTAGTATTGTTGTCTGTAAACCTGGTTTTCTTTGGTGTAGTCCAAACTGACCCATCCTTACTTGATTCCTGCCATAAAAAACCATCATACGTAGTGCCAGTACTTCTAAACAACGTATAAACACTATCTTGATGCTGAATTATAGAACCTTCAACGAGTGTAGCGTTTTCACCAGCCTTAAATGCTGGCTTAACAGCTGCCTTCCAGCCCGAAGTTCCAGAAGCATCATCTGTATAATAAAAGCTTCTGTTTCCAGTTAGTATAAACCTTCCTGAAGAAAGTCTGGTAGGCCTATGGCATGGGAACACCGATATACCTAAATCAATAGGATCAGACCAATTTGTTCCATCCAAAGAGCTAATAGCATAGAGTTTCACATTGGTCCGGGCATTTTTGGGACCAATGCCGTTTTCCGTATAATAAGCTACCAATTTATGATCAATAACGTATACTCCACCTGGAGTGAGTACATTTTCAGATAAGCTTGAACTTCTTAATATTGTAGGAGTTGACCATGTTTTAAGATCTTTTGACTCAGAAATCATGACTCTTTGCCCAGCCTCATCCTCACCTTTAATTCCACTGGAAAAGATTGAAATAAGCTTATTATTAAAATAAACTATAGATGGATGGTGAGTATAATGCCAATTTGATGCATCAGGAGTATAAATTGTTGATTTTTCAACAATTAAATGCGGAATTGAATTTTGAGAATAGAAGGAGTTTGTAAAGATCTGGGCGCTGATTAAATTAATCAGTACTAGCTTAAAAAAAATAAAAACAATTGCTCTTTTCATCTTTGAAAATACCTTAGGTGTTCAGGCCTAATAATGTGGCATTATTAAACTCTATATTTGGTTAACACGTTGCGATAACGTTTGTGCAAGTTAGACAAGATAAAAAACATCTACAATAGCAGTGCATTGTGCTTTGTAAACAATTAAACCTAAAACATTATATATCAAATAATTAAAAAAAATAGATGACAATATAATATACATATATGAAAATATGATACACCCACAACATCACTTGTAGAATTACTATCTGCAAATGAGACGTATTGAATATAATTCAACATCTACTAATATGTTATCCCTGTTATAATATTAGAACGAATTAACGTTTGTGCAACAGGGCCTATTTTCTTAAATAAGGTTTTTAACTGATTTGCGATGGATGATGGATGGTACAATAAGAATTTTTTCCTGTTCGCCTGAAGGCTTAACTTGATTACTTTTTTGATCTATTTTATTCAATAACAATCTAATTGCGATATGAGCTACATCAGCAATTGGCTGCGATATGCTTGTAACCGGACAGGCTAGAAAATCAAGGTATACGGAATTATCAAAAGTTGTAACAGAAATATCTTCAGGAACACGGTACCCATCCTCGGCTAATGCTTTTAACACGCCTAAAAGGATGGTATCACTAAGAGCAAAGATAGCAGTTGGTTTATCTTTTTTTTGCATCAGTAATTTAGTCTCCAGATAACCGTCTTCATATGTAAAACTACTACCGCCAATATAAAACTCCGGCAGCTTTTTACCTTTCATAGCTTCGCTATACCCTCTTACCCTTTCCCTATTAGGCATAACATGATGAGCACCTTGTATGCAGGCAATTTTCTTATGCCCTGAAGCAATCATATGATTAACCATTAGAAATGCTCCTTCATAATGATCTGTTGAAACATAAGAAATTGGAAGATCATCAAAATAACGGTCAATAAAAACTACAGGTATTTCCTGTTTAAGCAGTACTTCTAAATGTTTTTTATCTTTTCCTGATGGAATAATGATCATTCCGTCGATATTACGGGCAGCAAGTTGTTTTACTGCTTCAATTTCAGTTTTCTCTTCTTCATCACAATCAGTGACCAAGACCGAATATCCTTTAGCATGTAGCGCCTGATTTACAATACTCGCAATATTGGAAAAAAATGGATTGGCAAGCGTAGGAATAACAAGTCCAATAGAAAAGCTTTTATTTAGCCTTAAATTAATTGCAGTCTGGTTTGGCGTATAACCTAACCTTTCAGCAGCTTCTAAAACTCTGGCTTCTGTGGCAGCACTTATCCTAAACTTTTTTGATACTCCATTTAGCACCCTTGATACTGTTGTTAAAGAAACCTGGGTTGCTTCTGATATTGTTTTTATTGTAGTATTTTTCAATTTGCGTATTTGAAATGCTTACCCGCAAAGTAAAGAATTTTGTTTAACAATTAATATTTCATTGCGAAATCGGCTCTATTCTTCCAGTATAAACGCTATTAGAGACATTTTGTCGATCTGCAGATATAAAAGAAATATAGGTCTCAACAGGTTCTTTTTGCAATTTGGAACTAAGTTGAAGGATCGCTTCACCTTCTATTCTCTTTGGTCCATATAGAATGCTCTGTACTTGCCTGGATATTGTTCCATAAACCAATAACATAGCTTGGTCTTGCCCCGTTTGTGAATTAGCCTTAGGAAGATCCCAACTAAACTTCAGTCCTGCTGATCCTACCTCTATTAATGGATTTTGAGCCTCTAGTAAATCACCCGTACTTAATATAACCTTGGGATAGTCCATTTCTATATTTGGATATTCACCTTTTAGCGCATTTTTCTTGTTGTAAGATGTTGCGATGTTATGATAATTTTTGGTTGTGCCCTTGGCAGCTAAATCAAATCCTACCTTTAAAAAATCTCCCATAAATCTAAAAAACTCATTAACTACCAGCATTCCCTGTTGATTTGCCAATTGCTTTACACTAAAGTGGTTTATTTTCCTCGCTTTAACCCGTGTTACATTTTGACCATTTAACATATAAGCAGTCACATTACCGGTTGACCCGATTACATTCCCAAGTATCCCATTAGGTATCTTTCCCATATATTACAAATCTTAAGGTTAATTTTTAAATTAATAACTCAATCTCCATATGTAACATCACCTATTGTATAAAGTTTTATCGGCATACTGATTTGACTCAATATTAACAGATCCTTTCTAAAGTATTACCAGGGCTTTCATAGGGCTAATGGCCCTAGAAAGGCCCTAGTAACCCCCTAGTAATGCCTAAATAAAGCTATGCTAACATTAGCATCAGATTATGACCTGTCTTAAAATAAATAAGGACCACTGGTATAGCGGTCCTTACTGTATGACAATTCAAAAATGAGGGTCAGATTAAACCACTTCAAATTTAATTTCTAATTCATTTTTCAAAATATCATATCTTTCTGTGAGCGCATCAATACCTGTTTTAATTTTAGCATCAAAAATACCGATATCGTTTCTTCTTGTAAAAGTAGAGATATTAAGACCTCTCTTTTGCAGATAATACTTTGATATAGTAGGATAAACATTATGCATCACATCCATCTCGTCAATAAAGAATTGTTGTACTTTATCAACTTGCTCCTTCAAATCAGTATTATCATAGTTATTACATAACCATACGATCAATTCAGGGAAGAAGTTACCTTGTATACAAGAAAGACCAGCTGAACCTGCTTTTAAAGAGGCTACCGCATGGGCCATATAAGCATCATATAATCCAAATTTATGTCCTTGTGTAGCAGCAATTTTAGCCTTTACCTGATCAATATCCAAACAAGTGTCTTTATGATAAGTAACCCTTCCTGTAGCCACAAGACGTTCTAACTGAGCTGGAGAAATTAAGCGCTTGTATGGAACAGGACATTCATAGAATCCCATCGGAATCTGCTCTGTAAGCTCTAATAAACGAGATACATTTTCATCAAAAATTTCATCACCATCATGTTCTCCGGCAAGCAGGCCCGTAATCCCAATTACCGCCTCTACTCCGCAACCATATATTTGTTTTACAAAATCAGCCTGCTGTGCTATAGGCCCACCAAAAGTCCCTGTAGCCACCACTGGAACAGCACCTTGCGTTGCTTTTACTACATGTGTAACTACTTTAAGTCTTTCTGCTTCAGAAAGCTCAAACATTTCACTCGATAAACAATTGGCAAATAAACCTTTAGCACCAGCTTCAATATATAACTCCGATAATTTAGTTAATCCGTCAAAATCTACTTCTCCGTTATCTTTAAATGGAGTAAGCATTACCGGAATAAATTCTTTTTCTAATTTGTTCATTATTGATTTTTTTAATCTTTAAAATATTTTTACGTAGCTCATTAAGACTAGATCTTAAGCATACCTGTTTGGTCAGTAGCGATGAGTGTTTATACAAAAGTATTCCCGTAAAATCTATTTCGTATGATGCATTTTCTCCAGCTTGTGTATTAAATTATCAATAATTTAGTTTTTCATCAGCCAGGGTAAGTAGAATGAATATGTTTACAAAACAAAAAGGCATTGCTAGAACGCAATGCCTTTTTTGTTGAATTATTTACTATTTATTTATCAACCTTCTGTGCTTTTATCCATCGCATCAGTAATGGATAAGTATCATCTGCAAACCGGTACCGCTCCCTCATCCACCAACCATGATTACCCGTTGGATAAATATGCATCTCGGCAGGAATACCTTTCTCTTTCAAAGCGTTATAAAATTTAATGCTATGAGATGGGGTAACGATCTTATCATCGTCTGTTAAAACTATATATACTGGTGGCGTATGATCTCCAATATAATTATTAGTTGAATATTCTTTAATGTAACCATCAGAATAATCTTTTCCGAGTAAATTTTTCCCAGTACCAATATGTCCTTGCAAATCGATAACCGGATAACCCAATATGCCAAAATTAGGCTGAGACAAAGCATCGCTAAATCTGGTTAACAATGATGATGCAAGATGCCCCCCTGCTGAAAAACCCATTACTCCTATTTGAGAAGGATTTATGTTCCATTTCGCAGATTGTTCTCTTATTATCCTCATTGCCTGCCTGGCATCTTCTAATGGTATATCCTTATGACCATTCGGGAGTCTGTACTTGAGTAATATACCCGCAATGCCATTTGAGTTTAACCATTCTATTGATTTATATCCTTCATGTGATGCCGCAATGACTCCGTAAGATCCACCAGGAATCACAAGAACCGCTTGTGTTGGTTTTAAGCTCTCCGATTTAGCAGGAAGGAAAACCAGTATTTCAGGATCAGATACATTTCTTATATATCTTCCATCATACGATTCTTTTACCCCCTCCAATCCATTCTTAGTTTTTACACCTTGAGGGTATAATTTTACGCTTATGGTATCAGAAATACCAACTTCACCTGAGCTTACTATATTTTTAGCAAAACCATTTAAGCTATTGATAAAACAAATAGCGAAAACAATGCACAGGGTATATAATTTTGTCCGCATGAGTAAAAACTTAGCTAGCTTTTTCTACCTGACTTCCTTTAAACTTTGTAAGGATTGCACCAGTCAGGAAGATGGAAAGTGTACCCACCACAATGATCATATTGGCATGTAATGGATTCTTAAGATAACTGTACTGCTCTGGAATCAAATAAGAAAGCGACATCCAAACGATAACCAATATCCCAATTATTGTAGCTGCAAATGCCTCCATATTACCTGATTTTTTACTGATAATACCTAAAAGGAACAAGCCCAGCATACCACCTGCAAAAATACCAGATAACTGCCACCAGATATCCAGAATACTTTGTACACCAATCATTGCAATTCCACAAACCATACCTACTATACCAAAAATAACAGTGGATACATGTAGCAATCTTAGATTTTGTGTATCATTAATATTTGGTTTAAAATAACGTTTGTAAATATCTTCTGAGAACACGGTAGCCGAAGCATTCATTCCTGAACTGATGGTACTCATTGCAGCTGAAAGAATAGCTGAAACAATCAGACCAATTAATCCAGTTGGAATCATTGTTACCATAAAATGTGGCATCACCTTATCTCCATAATCTGCCGGTTGAAGCGTTGCAGCCAAATTCTGGATATCTATCGCAGATACACCAGCACCTAAACGTTCTGCTGCAACTTGCAATTTAATAGGCTCTATCATTTCAGGATTGATCTGATAATAGGCATATAGACAAGTTCCGATAACAAAGAATAACAAAGATGCAGGTACATAGATCCATACACAAAGCCATACAGATTTTGAAGCTTCTTTTGCTGATGAAGCTGTATGGTAACGTTGTACATAGTTCTGATCCATACCAAAGTTATTGAGGTTGATAAAAAACCCATATAACATCACGACCCAAAAAGTTGCCTGTGTAAAATCAAGATTAAAACTTCCCAGACTAAATTTGTTATCAGCCTTACCAATTTCAATGATTTTTGAGACTCCCCCTGGCATATTGGAAACTACCAGATATATAATGAGAATAGCCCCTAAAGTTTTTAAAACACCTTGTACTACTTCTGTCCAGATAACAGCTTCAATACCACCCATTACGGTGTAAATGATGATACAAATACCTGTTACAATCATAATCATTTCCATACTATAGCCCGTTAAAGCTTGTAGTGTTAAGGAAATACCAAAAAATATGGATCCCATACGTGCCAGCTGAGTAAACAGAAAACAAACGACAGCATAAGTACGTGCCCATGGACCGAAACGTTTTTCCAGATTGGTGTAAGCCGAAACTTCTCCGGTAGCCCGGTAAAATGGAACAAAATATTTTGCGGCAACCCATGCCGCAAGAGGCATCGACAAACTAAATACAAATGCATTCCAATTGGAACCAAAAGCTTTACCTGGCACACCCAAAAAAGTATTGCTACTTAAAAAAGTAGCGTAAATAGAGAGCCCAATAGCCCATCCAGGTATAGAACCGGAGGCTTTGGAATATTGATCAGAATTTTTATTCCTGCGAGAAAAGTAAACACCTACCATTACCATTGCCACCAGATAGGCAAGTATAATAGCTAGGTCCAATATTGGAAGGTTTTTCATTCGTTTAAAAGATTTAGTATTTGGTTCGCCAGGAATACACCTTAGCAAGGTTGTTATTTACACAAAAGTATCCGAATAGGGTCTTCATCATGTTATAGATTTTTTCTAATATATATATTATCTTATCAATAACTATACATTGATATCCTACAACAATTATTATCCAAAAACTTCCTCTGTTAAGGCAAAGTTTTCGATCAGATTACCTAGTTTTTCGTATTTCTCGTACAGTTTCTCATAAACTATTACACGATCTTTATCTGGATAATATGTTTTATCGAAACCACTGTTCATCATTTTTTGTGCAGTGCCAATATCTGCATGTATTCCACTAACTGTAGCTGCAAACATTGCTGCTCCCAATGCACACACCTGCTCACTGGTTGCAACAGCGATCTTTACATTTAACACATCTGCAAGGGTTTGCATAATATAACTTGATTTTTTTGCAATTCCACCAATGGCAATAACTTCGTTTATTGGAATATTTTCTACTTCAAATCGTTTTACGATTGCTTTTGAACCAAAGGCTGTGGCTTCTACAAAAGCTTTAAACAAAGCAGCTGCATCTGTACCCAGTCCAAGCCCCATAATTGCAGACTTTAACTGTTGGTTTGCATCAGGGGTACGACGACCATTGATCCAGTCTAATGCAACTACGTCAGTTTCAGTTACTGGTAGTTCTCTGGCCTTTTCGGTTAATGCAGGAAGTATTTTTTCAATTATCTGGTCTATTTCTGCAGCAGATAATATACCAGCGGTCAATTCCCTTATAGGAAATGCAAGCACCTGTTGAAACCAGAAATAGTAGTCGCCAAATGCAGATTGCCCAGCTTCCATACCGATCATCCCCGGTACAATTGATCCATTAACCTGTCCACATATTCCTTTTATCAAACTACCATCAAAACTGTCAGCAGGAACAGTAAGCATATCACAAGTTGATGTTCCCATTACTTTCACGAGACTAAAAGGCTGAATGGCCGCTCCTACCGCTCCAAAATGAGCATCCAGTGCTCCAACACCAATCACTACATCGGCAGGTAAACCTAACCTATCTGCCCATTCAGCAGAAATTACACCAGCACTTTCATCAGAGGTATATGTTTCTGCATACAGGCGATTACGGATTCCATTTAATTTAGGATCTAATGCTGTTAAAAATTCCTGTGAAGGTAATCCTTCAAAGTCTTCATGCCACATAGCTTTGTGGCCAGCTGCACAACGACTGCGCTTCAATGTCAACGGATCAGTATTCCCTGTCAACAATGCCGGCATCCAATCGCAATGCTCAACCCATGAATATGCGTGTTCTGCTACTTGCTCATCAGTTCTAAGGATGTGAAGCATTTTTGACCAGAACCATTCTGAAGAATATGCTCCACCAGAATATTTTGTAAAGTCAATTTCCCATCTTTTAGCCAACGCATTTATTTCCTGTGCTTCAGCATTTGCCGTATGATCCTTCCACAAAACAAACATTGCATTTGGGTTCTCTGCAAACTGAGGCAATAAAGCTAATGGTGTTCCTTGTTCATCAACTGCAACTGGTGTAGAACCTGTGGTATCAATAGAAATCCCTTTAATATTTTCCCGGACTTCAGGATCAACCATGGCAAGCACTACTTTTATAGTGACCTCCATGGCTTCAATATAATCCTTAGGATGTTGACGGAACTGCGATACTTTAGTATCGCAGTATTTTCCTTCCTTCCAATTACTATATAAATGGACAGCTGTGGCCATTTCCTTGCCTGTATGTGCATCAACTAACAATGCACGGGCAGAATCTGTCCCATAGTCCAGGCCAATTACATATTGTGGTTTAAGCATATTGTTTTCCTTCAGTATCTACGTCTCCACAAAAATGAACTTGTATACCCATCTCTTCGAAAGCAGCTGCTTTAATACGACAAGCCTGATTTGCAGTCGCCTTATCTGTAGCATAAACCACTTGAATATGGTTAGACTGATGACGTGCCATCATCTGATCACGTGATACCCCACTTAGCGTAGCATGCATAATTGGCCATTGTGGAGTTGTATTTTTCCAGCGTCTTTCTGTTTCTTCATTTGGAAGAAATACAGCTTCTCCAACACCCAGGTCACAATGCAGTTCGTCATTCATCACATAAATACGACTCCAAACGAGGCTTCCTGGCTTGCTGATTCCTTTAAGACTTCCTCCACCAAGATGGAAAAACATTGGCGGTTGTCTTTCACTGCTTGCGCCAGCATATCCATCAATAAAATGTGCAGGAGGTGCAGCACCTGAAATCAGGAATAACCATACATAGTCATCAATTCCATTACCAGTATAATGTTCGCCCCATCTGATATCATGTAATGTATTCTCTCCTGGCATTCCAAGTTCCTTCCATAAATGGTAAGTCACTAAAGCATCAATTCCAGCACATTCATCTACCTCATTAAAATGTGGTAAAGCTTGATTTGGATAAAGTTCTTTACCTGATTCAGAGAATACAGGCGGACGATCCTCGTTATTTAACAAACCTTCAGCTAAATCACTTGTTGCAGTTAAGTCCTTCAAACCTTGCTGATACTGAATACCAATAGTATCACATCCAAAATCGTCGGATATACGCATTGCAGCAATGTACATCTTACACTGATTCAATGTTTGTTCTTTGGTAAGTTCTTTTAAACTATCAGTACCCCATTTAAACTTCATTCCTTTAGCCAATAACCAGTCTAGTACTCCTTCTGCCTCAGCATCGGTTACTGTAAGCATTTTTGCATATAATGCAGACTGACTTAAGCGTTCTTTAAATATCCCTGTGCTATGTAGTAAATCATCTGGAACAATTGCATTAAACATTCCCATGCAACCTTCATCAAACACTCCCATTATGGCTTTATTCGTTTTTAAAGTGCGGCCAAAATTTCTTCCTTTTTCTTCATCAGCTGAAGGAAGAGTAACAGATTTAAAATCCTTTACATGACTGGTATTGTGTTTAATTGTACCTGTAGATAACCATTCTGCTAAACCTTTATTAAAAAACTCATCAGTAAAGTCCTGACTCCACAAACTGCTGTAAACTACCTCAGCTTTAGTTAATGAACCATTCAGGTTTAACATACCTACCAATCCAGGCCATTGTCCGCTCCAGTTAGCAACAGTTAAAATCGGACCTTTATGGGTGGTTAGTCCAGCCAGCACATGGTGCGAATATTGCCAAACACTTTCAGCTACAATTAAGGGAACATCAGCAGGTATGTTCTTAAATACTTCAATACCCATTCGCTGCGAGTCTATAAAGCCATGTTTTTTAGCTTCATCATAAACATGGGCTCTTTTAATTTTCCATCCTTGTATTGCTAATGCCTTTGCCAATAATTCTTCCATTTCTTGCTGGGCCGCCCAGCAATCTAAGTTGGCCGATAAACGCAGATCTCCACTGCACACCAGGTAAACTTGCTTTTCAGTATTTGTTATCATCTTTATTAAAGGTTTAAATTATACTTGGTTAATATACGTCACATTGACGGATAATATGTTGCACACCATCTATCAAAAAAACAGTATATTACAAATATGGGGAGCCTTTTATAGAAAACTCTACGAGTTTTTGTCTACTTTATGTGAAATATTATCATTAACTGTAACTTTCATATATTTTTATTTTATTTTAGTTAGCAGACTGAAATCAGCGTTATTTAATAAGAGACCAACCAAATAGAAATTTGTATATGAAACCACATTTCCACAAAGTACCCGTTAAGCTCGAGACTTCTTTTAGTATACGAAATGACGTTGTTCCTAATTTCGGGACGCTTTGGCATTATCATCCTGAATTGGAACTTCATTACATTAAAAAAGGAGAAGGTGTCCGTTTTATAGGTGATAACATCAGTAATTTTTCGGATGGTGAAATGATCTTGCTGGGAGAAAACTTACCACATACCTGGAGGTGTAAGGATAAGTATTTTGAACAGGGTTCTGATCTGAATGTTGAGGCTATTGTAATTCATTTTCTACCTCATTGCTTAGGCCATGATCTCCTAAACCTTCCTGAAGCCTATAAGATTTCCAAATTATATGAACGTGCCAAAAGAGGATTGATTATTAAAGGAGAAACTAAAGAAAAACTATCGGAATTGATGAGTGCAGCAATAAATGCAGAAAATTTAAGTCGGCTAACCATCCTGTTGTCAATCCTAAGTACACTTGCTGAATCAGACGAGTATGAAACAATTACCAACTCTCATGCTTTCTATCAAAGCAATAAGATTGATACGGATCGCATCAATAAGATTTGCAACTATACATTGAGCAATTATAAACGAGAAATTAGTCTGGAGGAGATATCTTCATTAAGCAATCTAAGTATCACCTCATTTTGCAGATACTTTAAATTGATGACTAAGAAAACATACTTCGACTTTCTCACCGAAATAAGAGTCAGCCATGCCTGCAGAATGCTTATTGAAGACAACCTTACTGTGGAGACAATATGTATGGAATCTGGATTCAATAATGCATCTAACTTTTACAGGCACTTCAAGAAGATTATTGGCAGCACGCCAGTGAAATATCGTAGTAAGTATTTGAATAAATACATGTTGCAGTAAGATTTGTTCCTTAAAAAAGGAACAAATCTTCATCTTCTGATTTCTCTTTATCAGCTTCAACCAACTCTATAGTTACAGGATTATCTTCTCTTCTTTTAGATACGGCAATAGCTATACCTCCACTCAATCCTACACCAACTGAAGCCAATATAATGAGAGTTGTCAGGATAAACATCCTGATGACTTTCTTTAAACTTTGCATAATATTTGAAACAAAAATACAGAATGGCTACCCTTAAGCAGCCTTAATTAACTCATTACCTATATTAAACTATAGGCAAACAAATCAATTAGATAAGATCATTTTGATCACTGGTAATTAAATGGTTATAAAAAATGTATTTAATAACTATGGTGGTCTTAATTATCTTAAATAGATTAGTAAAATGTATAAACTTAACTGTCTGTTTTCGATTATAGTTCAATAATGCTTCTAGCGGTAATGTACTTATTGAAGCGCAGTAATTAAATGAACTGCCTAAAACCTGTTTGATTGAGTATTGTAAACTCCGACCTTGTATCTTTTCTTTTTGGATCCAGGGAAGTTCTACCCTATTTTTTTGCTGTTGAATTGTAGACAAAGCTACAGGCACGGACAAACTGAAAATTGACAACATCAATGAAAAGGCAAATACAAGCCTTAACAGTTGTTCTTTTCGATATGATAATTGACTGAAGTTCATTTACATCACAAAGATAATAATATCATAATTAGCTACGCTATAGAACTGTAGGTAACTCTGGTATTATGATTCATATTACTGTTATTGTTTCTCAAAAATATTCATTTTACCTTTTAAACATCATATTAAACTTTACAATTTCAAAGTTTTAAAAATTCAGAATTCTCTTGTTTAGCTATCCTTACTGCATAAACCATTTTAAAAAGATCAGAAAAATTTGCGTAGTTAAATAACTACATTTATATTTGTAGTCAAATAACTACATAATGAATGTAAGAAGAGATGTATTTCAAGCCATAGTAGACCCTACACGCAGGGCAATATTGCTATTGGTTGCTTCGCAAGCGATGACTGCCGGTGCCATAGCTGCGAATTTTGATACCGCAAGACCAACTGTTTCAAAGCACCTGCAAATACTTACGGAGTGCGAATTGCTTGAGCAAGAACAAAAGGGTAGAGAAATTTACTATAATATTAATGCAAAAAAAATGAAGGAAGTAGCTGACTTTATTGAGCCATTCCGTCAAATGTGGGATGACAGATTTAATAAATTGGAATCCATCATGAAAAACTACAAAACAACCTAACCATGGAAAGAAAAACAAAAATTAATGCTCTGGATGACAAACAGGAGATTTTGATTACCAGAGAATTTGATTTACCGGTAGAATTGCTTTTCAAAGCTTATATAGAAGCAGAAATTGTGGAACAATGGATGGGGACGAAAGTCTTAAAGCTTGAAAATAAGAAACACGGTAGTTACCAATTTGAAACAAGTGATCCAAAAGGAAATGTTGTATTGAAGATGAATGGGGTGATTCATGAAATTATTTCAAATCAGAAAATCACCCGCACATTTGAAATGGAGAATACACCTTTTGAGGTTCAACTTGAGTTTTTGCAGTTCGAAAAACTTACTGACGAGACCAGCAAACTTAATATGCATGTTATATACAAATCAGTAGCTGTTAGAGATCAAATACTTAAACTTCCTTTTGCCCAGGGTATCAATATGGCACATAACCGTTTACAAGACATCTTAAATCAAAAAACAACAAATCATGACAACTAAAACAACCAAAGTAATCTATTGGATTGCTACACTCTGGCTATCATTAGGAATGATATCAACAGGAATAGTACAGTTACTTAAAATGAAAGAAGAAGTAAGTCTGATGACAACTTTGGGCTATCCCTCCTATTTGTTAACCATCCTTGGTGTCTGGAAAATATTAGGGGTTATAGCAGTGCTTATCCCTAAATTCCCTTTACTAAAGGAATGGGCTTACGCAGGTTTCTTTTTTACCATGACAGGTGCCGTTATTTCTCATCTGATCGTTGGAGATGCTGCTACGAATCTTTTTGGACCAGTATTATTGTTAGTCCTAACGACAGTGTCATGGTATTTTAGGCCAGAGGATAGAAAATAGTTTACTTTTTACTGAAAACATTCTCCATTTGCCAGGCGTCAAGCGATTTAAGCAAAGCATCATTTCCGCGTGCCTGAATCGATACACCATTACTATCTTCCCTATCAGGATAAGCACGAACAGCAATACATTGGCGTCCGTTTACAAAGACTTCAACGATACTACGGTCTATAAATATTCTCATATTCACCAGTTCTCCTTTTTTGATCTCCACATCAGCAGTTTCCGTTACACGTGACTTCACAGAATTTAATGTAGAAGCCATGGAATTATCAATTGATACTGCACTGTATTGTATCTTAGTTTTCACATCAGCACGACCATTATATCCTCCATCTTTATAGAATAAAATACGGGTGTATTCTTCTTTATTTGGCGAACGCAAGACATTAAGCTCTAGAGTTGTAGCTTTTTGAAGATCAACAGTGAGATTCAGTTCCATCGCATTACCCGAAACGTTTTTAAGAACAACTTCTTTATTGGCTGGTAAAACAGTTTCAGCTATTGACACTTTCTCTCTCCTTAATGACTCCACATCACCAGCTGGTTGAATCTGAAGTTTATCATGTTCATCAAGCGTAAGCAACCATGGTAAGGTCATCATTTCTGTAAAATTCCCATTCCCAATAGGCTTTCCAGAATTCATGTTGAATATTGCTACAACACCACCTTTTCCGTCAGGATAAGCAGATGGTGCGTGTATCCCTCCTTTAGAAACCGGACCATGGTTAAAATCTCCACCATCAGTAACAACAAACTTGTCTCGCTTCTGATCGTAATCGCCGATCATATATTTACCTCCACTCATATGACTAAAATGAAGCAGGATATATTTGCCTTTATCACCTATTGGCCAAAAATAAGGACAAGCTCCATCATCGCCTACCAAGCCATAATTATCCTTTTCTACAAATGGGTGCATATATTCCCATTTACTCAAGTCCTTAGATTTCATTAAAAAATGAGTCCTTATATTTTTCCCACCAGGCCCAACCGGACGAACACCGGCCAGCAAACTGTAATAATGATCACCTTTCTTCCAAATGTTTGGATCAAATATGTTATAAGGTACTTTTTCTCCTTGTTTAGGATAAGGTATAACAGATTGTCCAGTTACTTTTTCCCAGTTTAGTAACAAAGGGTCTGATGAGGTAGCTACCATTGTTCCTACTTTCGTTCCATGATACATCGCGATTACCCTATCATTTTCTACGAATGTAGATCCAGAAAACACTTTCTCCTCAGGATTAGGATAAATTGCATAAGGCAAATCACGCCAGTGGATCAGGTCTTTACTAACCACATGCCCCCAGTGCTGACGTGGATCTTCAGGCGGATACCCTTGGTAGAATAAATGCCAGTTGCCACCCCAGTAACATAATCCGTTAGGATCATTTAAGCGTCCTTCTGGTGTGATATAATGGTAAAAGGGACGATGCTTATCTGCTGCCAAAGCCTTCCTCGAGGCTTCAAAACGTTTCAGTAAAGGATTATTTTTTAATTCTTTCTCTTGTTTACTTAAAGTAGTGCTAAATGTATATTTTGGTACTTTAGATGTATAATCAGCTTGAGTTTGGGCTTGAACAACCAGTCCAGCTGACACAACCAGCAGAGCCGAAAGGGCTGTTATTTTCATTAAAATTCGTTTCATATCTATTTGGTTAAATTAATACTTTATATAATATTCTCTTGATTTTGTTGAATAAAAGATTCTATTTCCAGAGGAGAGTAAGATGGACAAGCACCTATATTCATAGTCACAAAACCACCTATAGCTGTCGCATATTCAAGAGCCTCTTCTTCACTTTTACCATTCAACCTCGCTACAATAAACCCAGAAAGAAATGCATCTCCGCTACCTATAGTATCTTGAATTACAACTTTATAAGCATTTTTATGTATTTCTTTACTTCCGTTGTAAAATGAAGCTCCAGAACTACCTTTAGTTACGATCATCTCTTTTATATCGAAGCGATCAAGCAAAAAAGATGTCTTTTGCCGCTCAGTACGATTTTCCAGGTTGTACCATCCTGCAATGAGTTCAAGCTCCTGTTTGTTCAGCTTTAGCAAATCTGCCATCTGCAACAACTTTTCTAGTTTCTCCTGATCGATAAAAGGAGGACGCAGATTGATATCAAATACTTTGTATGATGCATTTTCCAAAAGCCTGTACAAAGTATTAGAGGTCATTTCGGCACGTGCAGATAAACTTCCATAAACAAATGCATCTGCCTGTTTAACCATCTGTTCAACTTGAGAATCAGAGGAAATGAAGTCCCAGGCTACTGGATACATTATCTCATAACTAACTTCCTTATCTTCAGAAATGTGGACTGCCACTTCAGAGGTTTTATACTCTGTATCTTTCTGTATAAACTGAACTGGTATTCCCTTTCCATCAATAAAGCTTTTGAGATCTTTACCATGTTGATCATCCCCTACACGGCTAACTATATTACTTTCAATTCCAAGTTGATTGAGATGGTAAGCAACATTCATCGGTGCACCACCGGGCTTTCTTCCTTCTGGTAAATTATCCCATAAAACTTCTCCAAAACATACTACACGGTTATTTTCCTGTTTCATTTTCTAAACTGATTATCTATGTTATAAACTAATGGACAATAATATTATGTTCAATCTGTTCCAGTGACTTCCCTTTTGTTTCTGGCATAAGCTTCCATACAAAAAGGAGTTGGATGATCATCATGATACAAAAGAAGAGGAAAGTAGTGCCCCCTCCCAGCTCTTCAGCGAAATAAGGAAAGCTGAAAGCTATAATGGCAGCCATGATCCAGTGGGTGAAACTCCCGAGTGTCTGGCCCTTAGCACGTACTTCATTAGGGAAAATTTCGGAAATAAAGACCCAAATGACCGCGCCTTGCGAAAAAGCAAAGAAAGCAATGTAAAGCATGAGATAAAAGGTAATCAGCAAACCATTGAAATTACCTGTATAAAAGGTGTATGATACGAGTGCTAAAGAAATGATAAGTCCAAAAGAGCCGATAAGCATTAACTTCCTTCGACCAAAACGATCTATAAAACCAATAGCAATGAGCGTGAAGGTAAAGTTAACCAACCCAATTCCTATAGTTGACAACAGAGAAGTGTGAGCTCCAAGGCCCGCCATTTCAAATATCCTGGGTGCATAGTAAATGATGGCATTGATACCAGATACCTGGTTAAATACCGCAAACAAAATGGCCAATAAGACCGGACGCTTGTACTTTCTGGACAATAAAGGCTCTTTGGCTTGCTCCTTTTGATGCTGACCTGATTGTATAATGTCTTCCAACTCTTTTTCAAAATTGATGGGACTAACCTTTCTAAGGACCTCTTTTGCTTCGCTGATCCGGTTACGTTGCAAAATAAGCCATCGTGGACTTTCAGGAACCAGTGGAATTAGGCATAAATAGATCAATGATGGAACAACCTGAATTCCTAACATCCATCTCCAAGAGGATTCTCCACTATTGCCAATAAGGTAATTGGATAAATAAGAAATCAGAATACCAAGTACTATATTGAACTGAAAAAGGGCAACCAACCTTCCTCTGGAATGCGCTGGAGAGATTTCAGATATGTAAATCGGAGCTGCTACAGAGGAAATACCTACACCAATACCTCCTAAAAACCGGAAGCTAAGGAATACAGCCCAATCCTGGGCAAGTGCCGTTCCTAATGCAGATAATAAATAACAAATTGCAATTAGATATAAAGTGTTTTTACGCCCGAAATTATCTGATGGTATAGCACCTATAAGAGCACCTAAAACGGTGCCGATCAATGCAATTGATACTGTTAAGCCATGCTCAAAAACATTTAAGCCCCAGTAATTCTGAATGGCTTTTTCCGCACCTGAAATGACCGCAGTATCAAAGCCAAAAAGAAAGCCTCCTAATGCTACTACTAGCGACCACGCTATGACAAAATTTTTCTTCATGAAGTTTATACTTGGTTTTTACATCACAAAGAAGAAGAAATACTTGTCTTTTGATGTTAAATTTCAATTCAAATGCATTCAAATTTTTAAACAATGCCACTTTAACACAAAAGTCTGTAAAACAATAAATTAATCTCAATCAAAATAAACCTGAAAATCCATTTATATAGATTTTGATACATACATTTCAAGAAATGATACATATCGTTACAAAACCAATGATGCTCTTTTGACTTTTGGCCTTCGCCCCATTTTTATAAGCCGATTCCTTTTGGTATTTTTCCTTACCAAATTTAAACCTGCATCTCCCAGACATGAGAAATTTCATTTTATTCTTTATTACCATTCTGTTTTTTGGCTGTAGCAATAAGGAAACCAAACGGACTGAATATGTAATAGGTTTTTCCCAGTGTATAGGATCAGACGAATGGAGAAAAACCATGCTGGAAGAAATGAAAAGGGAACTTTCCTTTCATCCCGAAGTGAAATTGATTTATAAGGATGCAAATGGCAACAACCATACCCAGATAAATCATGTGAAAGACATGATCAGAAAGAAAATCAATCTCCTGATTATATCTCCAAATGAAGCCAGACCGCTTACACCAATTGTTGAAGAAGCATTCAACAGTGGAATACCTGTTATTGTGATCGACAGGAAAACATCATCAAGTCTATATACAGCATATGTTGGTGGTAATAATTACGAAATAGGCCGGCTAGCTGCAGAATATATTGCAACTAAAGCTAACGGGAAAGCCAATATTCTTGAAATCATGGGACTTCCCGGCTCCTCTCCGGCTATAGAGCGACAAAGAGGTTTTTATGAAGGACTAAAGCCATACCCCAATGTGAAAGTTGTAAAACAGGTATATGGCAATTGGCTAAAAGAAGTGGCCCAACAAGAAGTAACCAAACTAGCTCCTTCGAAATTCAATATTGACATAGTCTTCGCTCACAATGATCAAATGGCATTGGGAGCTTATCTGGCTTTTAAAAAGGTTGCACCTGAGAAAAAAATAAAGATCATGGGTGTTGATGCACTTCCTGGGGCTCAAAATGGTCTGCAACAAATTGCGAATGGCACTATACAATCATCAATGCTATATCCTACAGGTGGAAAAGAGGCTATTAGAACAGCATTGAATATTTTGAACAACGAACCATTCAATCGGGAAAACATTCTAAAAACCCTTGTTGCAGACTCCAGTAATGTGCAATTGATGAGACTGCAAGCTGACAAAATGAATAGCCAGCAGAAAGACATAGAAAGGCAACAGAAAATGCTGGAAGAACAGATGGAAGTCTACAACAACCAGCAGATCATTCTCAATATCCTTGTTATTAGTCTTGTATTTGCCATTGTTTTTGGAAGCGTAGCCTTGTATTCTCTCAGAGAAAACTGGAAAAACAACAAGGTGCTGGAAGCAAAAAATGAAGAGATTCTGCTTCATCAGCAACAGCTTATTGAAATGTCTGCAAAAGCCAATGCAGCCTCCGAAGCAAAATTTAATTTCTTTACCAATATATCACATGAATTCCGTACACCACTTACGCTGATCAATATTCCTTTAGAAGAACTACTGGAAGACAACAAACTTCCGGAAACAGCAAAGAAACACCTTAACATGATCCATAAAAATTCATCAAGGCTGTTGCGACTAGTTAATCAACTCATTGATTTTAGAAAAATAGAGTATGATAACCAAAGTATCAATCCGTCTGAAAATGATTTTATAGCTTTTGTTAAGGACATCGCAAACGCTTTCAAAGATATTGCAAAAAGGAGAAAAATAGATCTGCGTGTCATAACTACAGAAAGGGAGCTTGATGTTTGGTTTGATGTAAATATGCTGGATAAAGTAATCTTTAACTTGCTTTCTAACGCTTTTAAGTTTACAAACGATCATGGGAGAATACATATCAGGATAGAAAAGGACGCTGAAACCAATAGGGTTCAAATCTGGGTGGAAGACAATGGTGTCGGAATGTCTGAAGAAGATGCAAACCATGCTTTCGACCTTTTTTATCAAGGTGAAAATGACCGTGCAAAAGGTTCCGGCATCGGCTTGTCCCTATCTAAAGAAATTATCACCTTACACCATGGCAGTATCCAATTAAAAAGTGAAAAATGGAAAGGTACGAGCTTCTACATCGTACTTCCATTGGGTTCTAAACATTTCAAAATAGATGAAAATTTGGACAAAACAGCCAGCCCTTATGTGATTGATGATCATAATTTTAAACTATATACGATTGAACTGGAGCAGGCAAACCAAGTAAAAAGCAATCTGACTCCTGTTTTTAACACTTTAAAGGAACAATCTGTTCTTATCATAGAAGATAACGAAGATATGCTGGGATTCCTAAAGCAAAGGTTGTCTGCAGATTATGAAGTTTTTACCGCTGATAATGGAGAAACCGGATTGAATGAAGCATTGGAAAAAGTACCTGATCTGATTATATCAGATATAGTAATGCCCGGTAAGTCTGGTATTTCATTGTTGAATTCTTTAAAAAATGACATCCGAACTTCCCATATCCCAGTAATATTGCTCACTGCTAAAACAAGTGATGAACACCAGATCGAAGGAATGCAGGCAATGGCTGATGCTTATATCAGCAAACCTTTTAATATGACCTTCTTAATGGAGTCTATCATCAGCCTGCTTAACAATAGGGTACTGATGCGCAGCCATTATAGTGCTGAACTACCGGTTGATTCCAGAATAAATATGGTGGGTAAACTAGATAAAAAATTCCTTAATGAGTTTTCAGGAATCGTAGAAAGCAATCTTGCCAATGAAAATCTAAGTGTGGAGGAAATATGTAAGATGATTGGTATTTCGAGGGTTCAGTTATACAGAAAAGTAAAGGCCCTGATGGGCTGTGGTGTATCGGAATATATCATCAATAAAAGATTAAAAAAAGCAAAGTACTTGCTATTAAATGAAGACTTATCCATTTCAGAAATTACTTATATGGTTGGCATTGCCTCTCCAACTTATTTTTCTACCTTGTTTAAAAGCAAGTACGGATGCACGCCAACGGAATTCAAAAAGGAAAAAACAATAGAATAATACTAATAAATAGCTATAAATGAATAGTTTCACGCTTGAATTGTTATTTCATATTATAGGAATAAGTTCCGCTTCTGGTTTATTTTTAAAAGACAATTCACTTTATGTAATAGGCGATAACAGTTCCTACTTCTATGAGTATGAATTCAAATCATCAAACTTAAAGCGTTATGCGCTGAGTGAAAATCCTGCTGAAAATATTGAAAAGAAGCTCAAACCTGATTTTGAAGCACTCTCCTATTATGAAAGTTCATTCTGTCTTTTTGGATCTGGATCAACTGAAAACCGGAACAAAATGGTACAATTAAATGCGAATACCAAAGAAAGGGTTTCCGTTCAGGATTTATCAGCATTATACAAAAGAATGCAGGCTTTGGCTGGCTTAGATGCGGAAAACTTTAATATTGAAGGAGTTGTTTGTAGTGGAAATGCCTGGTATTTTTTTAACCGCGGAAACGGGCATTCAGGGAAAAACCTTGTTTTCACCTTTCATAGTAAGGAATTAGCTAATGATTCTAAAATTACTTATACCGAATTAAAGCTCCCAGAAATTAAAGGTATCCGCACTAGTTTTACAGATGCGATCAAAGTGGAAGATAAATTTTACTTTTTAGCAGCAGCAGAAAATACAAATTCTACCTATAATGACGGAGAGGTTTCAGGAAGCATCATAGGATGTATTGACATTGAAACAATGAAAATAACATTCACTAAAAAAATTTCTGATCGACACAAATTCGAAGGGCTGACACTAAAGCACAATAAGAAAAATGAACTATCCTTCTTGTTATGTGAAGATAAGGATAATGATCAATTGCAAGCAGATATTTACCTGTTGAAGATATACTAAGAAAACTATGGAATATTCAAAATAACCTTTGCCAGATTAATAGTTGCTTCGGTTCCTGTATGTTTTCCCGGTTCATCCGATAGTTTCACCACTTCAGTCCACTCAGCATCTTTTGGAAGCGCTTCTGTCATTTTAATTACAATATTCATGGCTTTTGGTCCAGCATCATTGGTGAAGTTTGTTCCTATACCAAAAGACATTCCTACCCGGTCACGACAGTACGCAGCAATACGTTCCACCTTCTCATAATCCAATCCATCTGAAAATATGATGGTTTTACTTCTTGGATTAATACCCATATGCTCATAATGAGCAATAACCTTATCAGCAAATTCAAGTGAGTCTCCGCTATCATGCCTTACACCATCGAATAATTTCGAGAACATTTTATCAAACTGACGAAAAAACACATCTGTTGTATAGGTGTCAGATAAAGCTATACCAAGATCCCCACGATAAACCTGAACCCAATGCTCCAATCCCATAGCATTAGCCATTTTAAAACCATAATATGCAGCATGGAACATAAACCACTCGTGTGCATGGGTACCTATTGGTTTGGTCTGATGTAACATAGCCATATGAACATTGCTTGTTCCGATAAAAGACCCGGCGCCGTATTCAGATAAAGCCTGTAAGACCAAACGATGAACCTCATAAGAATAACGCCGGCGAGTACCAAATTCTGCTACAGTAATCCCCAATTTCCTATATTTTTCAATTTTTTCTCTGGTCTTATTGATGATCTCCTCTTTGCTTATCCGTTCAGAGTGATTCATCGCGTAGAAAAGCTCACAAATTAAACTCATTAGAGGTACCTCCCACAAAATTGTTCGGTACCAAAGACCTTCGATATGCACACTCAATTGATCTCCCTCTTGTTCAATATGCACTTCTTCGGGATTAAACCGGTACCCTTCTAAAAAATCTAGATAAACAGGATCAAGATATGGACAGGTCACTGCCAGGAATTGCTTTTCTTCTTTACTCAGCTTAAGAAGCGCCATCTCATTCACAGCTTTACGAAGGGCGGCAGAGAAACCTTCAGGAAAAATATGTTTACCGCGGTTGATAAACTTATATCTTGCCTTTGCACCAGGAAATAAGCGGATCACCCCCTGTTGCATTGTAATTTTATAAAAATCGTTGTCTAAAATTGAAGAGATCAAAGCATTGGGCATTGTCTGCATAAGCACATTTCTATTTAACAAACTTCATCAACTAAATAGCCACGGTCAACAGGCCTCCATATTTTAATTGTATTGTCCAATAGTCTATCCTTATTTCTAATGATAATTGTTAAATCCTCGTTCCTTTGAGGAAGATTAATATCTACAATATGATGAATACGTGATACAAACACTCCCATATACTTTTCGAAATCCTCATTACTAATTTCAAGGATAATTTGATCATTTTTAAGCAATACCATACAATTTAGACTGGTTTCTGCTTTAAGTAAGTTCACAACTTTTAAAATGAGTGCTTTCATTAAGATATTATTTTTCTTAAACCTTTTTACTTAATTCTTTTCCTATCTACGAACCTTTACTAGTACGTCAATTCAAGAACTGGATAGACCCTATAACAATTCAGATTAGTTTTGGTTCGAAAAAATTAAATAAAAAGATTAAATACCTGATTAATTCTAAGTTTTCTAAACAAACAGAATCTAAATCAAGTAGATTCATGGCTTCTCAATGTCTAAAAATTGTGTGTCTAATAAGACTGTCTAATACAAGAAAAGGGCACTAATCAGCATTTAAATCATTGTTATTAACCCATACCTAAAGGATAAAAATCAAAATTGAAATCCTAAAAAAGATATATATGCAACCTTTGCTATTAAAAGAGGGATAAAAAAACTAAAGCCAGACTAACCAAATTATAACCATGAAGTATTACATTTACATATGTATCACTTTCTTACTCCTTTCTTGCAAAAAAGAGGCTAATAGAAAAACTACAACTAACTCAGGGACTCCTGGAGTTATAAAGCCTAATAGCGTTATAAACTCTAAGATTTTCGAAATTATTAATCTAAACTATCCAGGACTGGAAAAGGCTAAAAGCCTGTTTGAGGCCGATAAACAATATGAAGCAGCTAAAGCTATTCTTGAATATTATAGATTACGCACAAATGTTGTTAACCCGAATCTTTCGTTGTTAAATGTAACGGTTTCTGAAGATGATAAGCTTAAAGCCGATTATGCTTTAGAAAATCGCTTTTTCGTCAACAATTATTATGAAGATGCAGTTAAAAAGATGCCCTACTCTCTGAATAATGGTAATGCCTTAAATTGGTTATTCGAACCAGTAGGAGCTGACAATGAATACCAGAAGCAATTACACAGACATCAGTGGTTTATACCACAGGCAAAAGCTTACCGTACTACTAAAGATGAGAAATATATCCAATCGTGGATTAAGGTTTATAAAGATTGGTTAGTACAAAACCCTATGCCGGAAACGGGAACCAACAATACAACCTGGTGGCAGTTACAGGTTGCAGAGCGTCTTAGCTCACAAACGCAAATATTTGAATATTACAAAAACTCTACAAACTTTACTCCAGAGTGGTTTTCTGAATTCATGGTTCAGTTTAGCCAACATGCCGATTTCCTTGTGAAATATCCTTATAGCGAAGGAAATATTCTTGTTGCTCAAGGCAGTTCATTGGCTTTTGCTGGTGTACTATTTCCAGAATTTAAAAAAGCTTCGGAGTGGATGACTGAAGGTTTCAAAATACTAGATACAGAAGTTAAAACCCAATTTTTAGCAGATGGTATGCATTATGAGTTGGATTTAAGTTATCATATCGGAACTGTTGCCAACTTCTACGAAATCATGAAATTAGCGGATGCTAATAAAGCGATTGTAGGAAACGTTGCTTCAAACTTTAAGGATTATTTACGTAAGGCAACACAGGTGGTTATGAATTTCACTTATCCTAATTATTTCACCACTGCGGCATCAAATAGTCAGTATGTCCCAGGCTTTAATGATACAAGACAGGTCTCTTGGTCAAGATCAGTACTCAATCGTAACTTTACCCGCTATAATGAAATGTTTCCTGATGAACAAGAGTTGCTTTACATGAGCTCTTATGGTAAAAATGGTAAGATTCCGGCTACTACCCCTAAAGCATTCACATCATCTGGATACTATGTATTACGTAATGGGTGGGACAAATCATCAACTATGTTTATCCTGAGCAACAATAATACAACAACAAACTCACTGCAGGTATGGAGTCATAAGCAACCGGACAATGGAACTTTTGAGCTATATCATAAAGGGCGCAATTTCTTCCCAGACCCAGGTGTGTTTGCCTATACCGGCGATGGAGATGATGCGAATAGACTATGGTATCGCCAAACCAGGGTACACAATACCTTGACTTTAGATCACAAAAATATCACTAACGCTAAAGGCAAGTCTCTAGCAGTAGTATCCAACAGTCAAGCTGAAATTGTAGTGACAGAAAACCAAGGCTATACGAATTTAAAACACCGTCGCTATGTATTTTATGTTGACAAGTCCTTTTTTGTATTGGTAGATGAGGGTATTGGTTCTGCTAGTGGAACAGTAAACCTTAATTTAAATTTGTGCGAAGGAAATAGTGAAGTTATTGTAAGTACCGATAAAAATGGCGCCCATACAAACTTTACCGACGGCAACAATATGATTATGAGAACTTTTGGAAGCGATGCCTTAACTACTCTGGCATTTGATGGGAAAGTTTCTTACGCTAAAGGTATTGAAGCTAATCGTAAAGCCTATACGGTTAACATGACAAAAAGTGCTGGACAAACAGCTCGCTACATTACAGTATTGTATCCTAGCAGCCAGGCCAATCTTGTACAGATCAACGCAGAATTTAAACAGCCCTTCCAGGAAACTGGTGTTGCTTTAGAAGTTAGCATCGATGGAAGAACATATAACTTAAATTGTAATCTATAAAATTCATATCATTATGAAGCCAACAAATACTAATCTAAAATTAAAACGATATTTATCGTGGACGTTTATCTTACTGCTTTTTACAGCAAGTTGTAAAAAGGAAGAAGTTATTGATACCACTTCTTTCACAATACATTATACAGGCATGACCGATATTGGCCCATCAATGTCGGGCGTTATTGCGTCTCCCTCTTATATTGGTGCTGCACCAAGCGCTTTCGAAATTACGAGCATCACTATTGATGGCGCAGCTTATACTGGTAATAGTTTCGAAATCAATGCTGATAACGGAAGTGTTAGTATAAAGGAAACTAAGGGTATGCCTATTGGAGTTTACAAAATTTCTATCAGCTGTTTTTCTAATGGAAAGAAGTATGACTTTAAAGATGCCATTGATGTGAATATGATGAGACCTGTACCAGAGGGCATTACAGTTGAGCCAAACAAGCTGACTGTTAATTATGCAGACATCATTGATGCCGGGAACACTGTTGAATTACCTACCGCCCAGGTAACAACAAACAAAAACCACGTTTCAATCAAAAAATATGAAATAGCTAAAAGTGATTTCTCTAAATACTTTGCAATATCATCTACAGGAGTTATATCAGTTGTTAAAGGTGATGCAACTTTAGTACCTGGGAAGTACGTTCTTTCCCTTAAATTAACTACGGGAGCATCGGGTGAAGATGAAGGAATATTTCAAAATGCAGTAGAGATAGATATTATTTCTAAGCCTTTGGGATTAACCTACACACCTTCTTCAGGTAAGATAGAAGAAGAATCTGCACTAAGTGGTAAAACTTCATTTACAAGTACCGTACCAACACTTAAAGGTTCATTAAACGACCTTTCATACTCAATAAAAAGCATTAGTCCAGCTACAAATAAAATAGCGATTAATGCACAAACGGGTGTTATTTCTGTTGCAGAAAACCATGGCTTTACTGCAGGACAAAAATATAAGGTTACAGTAAACGCAAAGAATGCATACGATCAGACCGGTGTTGATTTTAGCGATGTTTTTGTACTGGATGTTGTTGAATTTATAGAACCTATACAATTATTTAGCTATCCGAATAAGAATGCTATACAAGCAGTTGCTTTTGATATAAGTCCAGCCGCAGGTTTCAAAGGGGACGAAGTTCGTTTTGAATTTGTAGAGCTACCAGTTGCATTACAAGGTAAAATCTCTTTAAATGCACAAGGACAAATTAGCGCCCTTAAAGGCAATACAATAGCTAAAGGCACCTACACGGTAAAAGTAAAAGCTACTAACCCTAAAAATGAGTCTACGGCTACCTTTACCCTAACAATTGGTGCAAATCCAAATTTCTTCACTTTCATAAAATATGGAAATAACCTTGGTTTAGCTGCGGTAGAAAACTATGCAAACCAATTCCGTATTCCAGTTGGCGCAGCTCTTTCAACAGTAAGTCCAACACCAACAACAGATGCAGCAGTAAGCTTGATTTATGAAATTAAAAATATTCATCAGGGAGCTGGAACAACAATAGATGCAAGTACAGGAAAGATCACATTAAATGGTATTGCTGCACCACAATGTGCTATTTTTATGGTAACTGCTACGGCAGGAAAAGGAACACCAGAAGAATATTCCGTTCAAACTCCGGTATTTGTGCATAAATCTGAACCCGTAACAGCTCCTAATGGAGAGAAGGCAGTAATTGAATATTCACCTTTTGCTTTCCAGGTAAACCCAAATTCTGGTGGTCGCTCAGCAAAACCAGTAATTACAGGAATCGCTGATAAGAGCAAATTGACAATGGATTATAGAAGGACGTTTAACTATTATAATTTCTTCGGAACTCAGGTGAATGGCCAACCAACTGTAGTAGGATCGTTTATGCGCAGCCTTTGGGAACAATATGCCGAGAGCAGAAACATCAATCCAAATTATGGTTCAAGAGACCCTCTATCCTATTATTCTAACAGGGCCAGCACCAATAATGCGCTTGCATATGTAGATCCATTAACTTTTGAGTTGGTTGTTAACCCCAATAAGTGGACTTCAAATGGAGAAGCAGCCAATGGGGCAATGATCGGACAAATCACGTTTGGAACCGATGGAAATGACCCTGTTAATAGCACATCACAGGTATTCCCTATCGTTGTATGGTTTGATACGAAATTTTAAAAAGAACAGAAATGCGTAATATGATAAAGATAAGTGTAAATAAGGGATTCATCATGACCATGGTGGCATTACTGTGGTCGTTAAGTCTCTCTGCCCAAAAAATTTCCTTAAAAGGAAAAGTTTTAGACGAAACAAATACTCCTCTAAAAGGAGCATCAATAACCATTGTAGGGAAACCTGGTGGTACAATGACAACTGAAAATGGTGCTTTCTCTATATCTACCCAAAAAGGTGAAACTTTAAAAGTAAAATATATAGGCTATAAGGAACAAACCCTTAGAATAGGTGACATGAACGACATAATTATCAGATTAAAACCTGATAACGAGCTTCTGGACGAACTAGTTGTAGTGGGCTATAGTACAGTAAAACGTAGTGATCTTACAGGATCCGTTTCTACTGTTAAAGGAAAAGATGTTGAAGGTTTTAAATCTAGCTCAGTATTAGGTGCATTAGGTGGTCAGGTTTCCGGAGTTCAAATCACACAATATGACGGAGAACCAGGTTCTGGTTTTAATGTCAACATTCGTGGGGTTGGAACATTAACAGGTGATGCTTCTCCCCTATATATTGTAGATGGATTTGAAGTAGCCAACCTTAATTTCCTGTCAAATTCAGATGTAGAATCTATTGAAGTATTAAAGGATGCTTCAGCTTCAGCTATATATGGAGCAAGAGCAGCAAATGGAGTGGTTTTAATTACCACTAAATCTGGAAAGGTGGGTAAACCTCAGATTGCATTCAGCAATGCTAGCACGTACCGTCAGATCAATAAAACATTAGAATTATTGAGTCCTTATGAGTTTGTAAAACTACAAGCAGATGTAAACAGTGCCTATGCAGGTTCTTATTATAAACCAGGTGTTGATGAAAATGGAATACCTTACAAATACCAGTCAGCCGAAGATTATATTGGCGTAAAAGGTATCAATTGGCAAGAAGAAACATTCAGGCCTACCTGGTCACATGATCAAAATTTCTCTGTAAGTGGTGGTATAGAAACAACTAAGTATAATTTCTCCCTAAACAGATATAATGAAAATGGTATATTCAACAATAGTGATTTTGGTAGAACAGCAGCCAAAATGAGAATAAACCAAAAACTAACCAGAGATATAACAGTAGATGCAACAATAAACTATGGTAAGACACTTAGATCGGGAGTTGGAACTACAGCAGATGCTGGAAGATTTAACATGCTTGGACAGATTTTTAGTGCAAGGCCAACAGGTGGATTAAAAGTAGATGATGAAACACTTTTGACATCGGCTATCGACCCTGAAATACTGGAAGATGGTTCAAGTTTGGCTCAGGTAAACCCTATCGTACAAACAGAATCTGTAATCAATAACAGAGCAACAGAGTTATGGTCTTCCAACTTATCAGTTAATTGGGAAATCATGAAAGGATTGACTTTCCGTTCTGCTGGAACCTTCAATACAACCTACTCACGTAACGATCTGTTTTATAGAAACGGTTCAAAAGAGGCTTTCCGTAATGGTCAAAAGCCTTATGGACAAACTCAAATGGGCAAAAATCTACGTTGGACTAACTACAATAACCTGACCTGGAAAAAGAAAATTGACAACAAAAACTCTTACGATGTGATGTTAGGACAAGAGTTATCTTTCAACAGTTCTGAATTTTTGTTAGGTCAGGCAATGGATTTTCCTTTCGACAATCTGGGTAATGACAATTTAGGAGTAGGTGCTACACCAAGCCGTGTAAATTCAGGTTATTCAGATAAGAAGCTTTTGTCATTTTTCGCCAGAGCCAACTACAACTTTGACAATAAATATTTGTTAACTGCCACAATAAGGGCCGATGGATCAACTGTGTTTTCGGAGAAAAACAAATGGGGATACTTCCCTTCATTTTCTGCAGCATGGCGTATTTCTCAAGAGAGTTTCATGAAAGATATTAGTGCTATATCTGATCTTAAGCTTCGTTTAGGATGGGGAGTAGTTGGTAACGATAGGATTGCGAGCTTCCTTTCGTTAGATCTTTACGAGCCTAGCAAATATGGTATTGGAAGTACTACTTACACAGTATTGACTCCAAAGCAACTTAAAAATGATAACCTGAAATGGGAAGGCTCCTCAACCATTAACATGGGGATTGATTGGGGATTCTTAAAAAATCGTGTGACTATGGTATCTGATTTCTTTATCAAAGACACGAAGGATCTTCTATTAGCCCAATCACTTTTAGAACTAACAGGCTTTTCATCCCAATATCAGAATATCGGAAAAATCAGGAACAAGGGTTTTGAACTAAGTATAACAGGTAAACCTATCCTAAAGAAAGATTTCTCATGGGAAACTAATTTCAATATTTCATTCATAGATAATAAATTGGTAGCTCTTCAATCCGGCGCAAATGCGATGTACACACGCTCTGGTTTTGATAGTAACTTTACTGAGAATGATTATGCAGCTATTATTGGTCAGTCATTAGGTCTAATTTACGGTTATGAATTTGATGGCGTATATCAGTACAATGACTTCAATACTACACCAGATGGAAAACTGATTTTAAAGGATGGAGTTACCGACAACAGACGTATTACAAACCTGGCTCCAGGAGCTGTAAAGTATAAAGATCAGGATGGTGATGGTATTATATCTACTAATGACCGTACTGTTATAGGAAATGCTATTCCAAAAATGTATGGTGGTTTTAACAATACATTCTACTATAAGAATTTTGATTTAGGTGTGATGGTACAATTCAACTATGGTAACGATATCTATAACGCAACTCGTTTATACGCGACACAATCTCGTTCTGGACGTAGAAATATGCTTGCAGAAGTTGCAGATAGATGGACACCTACACATGCTTCAAACAAAGTTCCTTCAACAAATGGATATATTACAAACGATGTTTACTCCCGCTTTGTTGAGGATGGTTCTTTTGTAAGGTTGAAAAGTGTTGCATTAGGCTATACCCTACCCGCTGCATGGACTAAAAAAGCTTATATGTCGAAAGCAAGAGTATTTACATCAGCACAAAATTTGCTTACGTTGACAGGATACAGCGGTTATGATCCAGAAGTTAGTACTTCAGGAGGCAATCCAATGACTCCAGGGTTAGATTGGGGAGGTTATCCTAGAAGTAAGGTATTTACATTCGGATTAGAAGTTCAGTTTTAATCAATAAGATAAGAAATCATGAAAAGTAAAATTTATTATATACTAGCTGCCTTTGTGTTAACGATGAGCACATCGTGCAAGGATTATTTGGTAGAAGAATCGAGAACAGATATTGATAAAAGTAAGTATATGCTGAATGCAGCAGAAGCCGAAAATGTACTATTAGGGGTTTACCGTAATATGGTAACTGATGAATTATATGGTTATCACCTATCTATCCTATTTACCATGGGTACAGATATTTCCCAGGTAGAGGGTAGTACAAATGAAAATTTCCGTATCATTCCTACCAATTCGTTCTCTGCCAATCAGGTAGAAGTACAACGTACCTATGCTACATTATATAACTCAGTTTACAATGCCAACGATTTTATCGAAAGCCTGGAAAAGAAAATGGTTAATTTTTCAGATAAAGATAAACAACTGGCTACAATTTACCTGGCTGAGGCAAAAGGCTTGCGCGGACTATATTACTTCGAATTATTACGCCGTTATGGACATATTGTATTAATCACAAATACTGCAATGTCTAATCAAGCTCCTGCCACCTTTATACAAGAAGACCCTGCAAATGTTTATAAATTTATTGAACAGGACTTGAAATATGCGGTTGAAAATCTTCCATATGCAGTTGATGATACTTACAGAAACAATAAGAGTTTCAGACTATCCAGGGGTTCGGCATTAGGTTTATTAACCAAAGTATATGCAACATGGGCAGGAAGCCCCGTTAAAGATGTTTCAAAATGGGAAATGGCTGCAAAAACTGCACAAATATTAGTGGAGTCAAACAAACACGGCTTGCTTGAAAATTATGAACAATTATGGAAAAACTCTGGAGCAGGATCATGGAATCCAACAGAAAGTTTAATTGAAGCTTCTTTCTACTCTCCTACAGCTACAAACGGAGCTGCAGATCCAATTGGGCGTATCGGTAAATGGAACGGTGTTAGAGCTACTATTAGTGCTGAACGTGGAAGCAATGCTGGTAACGTGAAGGTTGTACATACTTTTGTATTAGATTGGCGTAACTATCCGGAGGATCTAAGGAGAGATATTTCTGTAGCAAACTATCAGTATAATCCATCTAAAGTATTATGGGTAAAAGCAACTAGTGACTCTGAGCAACTTGCCTTGACTAATGATGCAGACCCAACAAAAAAACAAAGAGAGAAACAAAGTTACACACCTGGTAAATGGGATACCGAAAAATATGTTCCTCAAAGCAATAAGCTAATTAACAATGATAAATCTAACATCAATTGGTATGTTTTACGCTATGCAGATGTGCTATTGCTATATGCAGAGGCACTGAACGAATGGAAACAAGGTCCTACAAATGATGCTTATGCTGCTATTAATATGGTAAGAAGACGTGGTTACGGTTTACCTGTAACAGCAACCAGTACCTTAGCTGATTTACCAGCAGGTTTGGATGTGACAGGTTTCCGTAATGCTGTTCATAAAGAACGCGCATTTGAATTGGCTTTTGAAGGAGACAGAAAATTAGATTTAATACGTTGGGGAATTTACTACGAAACAGTTAAGGAAACAGCTAAAAATCTTGGATCATGGTGGATCACTGCCGGGGCTCCTAACTATGTAGTTGCACAACCAGGTTATACTACAAAAACAAAACACGATCTATTACCAATTCCACAAAGAGAAATGGATTTAGCGCCACACTTTGACCAAAACTTTGGTTGGTAGTGCGTTATTAGAGTAATAATTGAATTCGCATAAAGAAAACGGTTAAGAAGAATTTCTTAACCGTTTTTTAATTAATAAAAAAAGCCATCCTTACGGATGACTTCCCCCAAAACACTTAAACTAAAAAAAAGCATTTATCTGGATTTTTCTTTAAGCTGCCTTACCTCTTTCTTTAAAAGCTCAATTTCAGCTTGCTGCTCTTTAATTGCAGCCACAAGTACAGGAATCAGGTTCTCAGTTTGTACTTCGCTATATTTAGCTACTTTGGAACTATTTTTACCAGCATCATATACTTTTGAAGCCTCATAAACCATTTCAGGAAACTCTGTTTGCACATTGCTGGCCATAAAACCATACTGTGCTCCTGCTGGTAATTTAAGATGCTTATACTTACTTACATCATAATTAAATGTAACCGGTTCAAGATTTTTTAAATGTTGGGTCGAGTTGGCAATCTTACCAACATTAACTTTCAGTTCCTGCTCATTAATTTTTTGTGCACTAGCTGTTAATGTAGCTGCACCTAATAAAAGTCCTGTAACAGAACATTTTAAAAAATGGTTCTTCATAAAATAAAATTTTGTGTAAATACTTAATTATTGACTGTTCAGAAATTAAGAACAGTAGTCGGGAGGCGGATATGGCAATGATATACAAAGAGCCATAACATCAGGCACAAAAATCTGCCTTGCTTTCTTAGCAATTGTTAATGAAGCCACCTCAAATAAAGGTTGTCCGATAAAATCTTCATCTGCACTTTCTATTTGTTTGCTTTCTTCTTCAGTTTCGGAATTATCATCCGTTTCCTGACCAATACAATAGATAAGGGTATTTTGTACATCTTGACGATCAGCAGCAAATAACGGCACAGCTTTTACCAGTAAAAAGGTAAGCAAAACAAATAAGCCTGTTATTCTTCTAAACATAAGTCGCTGGTCCGTATAATGTTATATTAGGATATCAGCAAATATAAGTGCTGGCTCTCAAAAAGCCAATCACTGTAATGTATTTTTTTTAATAGATTAATGCTAAGAGATACAAAAAACTCCGGCAGCAATACGGTCAACAGCCTGTGCCATACGTTCAATTTGTTGTTCTGTACTTTGCCCCTGTTCAATCCAGGAAACGTATTTGTCTCTCTCCTGCTCTTTCCAACTTTGAAAATTCTTCAAAGCTTCCGGATCATCCTCAATACAAAGCAGAAATTCTGCCTTTACATCTAATTCCATGGTTAGGGCGAATATCTTAAGCTTAATCTGATCACCAGCCTGTTTGCCTATTAATTTCCTGATTTCAGCTTTTACAGGAAGGAAACGTTGCCCATTACCTAAAGACAGCAAACCAATTTCAGCAACCTCATAATCATCAAATAATGCACATACTTTATCCCAGCCTAAAGGCTTACCCGAAGGAGCCTTAATTTCAGGTAGTCGTACAAAAGTCCAGCCTCCTTTTCCAGGAAACTTTTCTAACATTAAAGCTTCGTCTAATAATAAGGTATTCATCTGATTAAAAAGTATAACAAAAATACAAATTGTTAACTACTCTTATTATCTTATTTCCTGATCTTTTATAAAACAAACAGATGCTAAAGGCAGTTCGTCATGTTGCCAGTTTTCATTTTCCCTTACAAAATCTTTTCTTTCCAAAAAATCCAATAAGGGATTCTCCATATATTCATTTATCCAAAGTGCTTCATAGGATCTGCATACGGTCATACACTTCTCAAACAAAGATTGCATGATCATTGGATCTGAATATTTATTTAATATTCCAAAGTCTGCTATTCGCATGCTTCGTTTCTGTTCCAAACGTACAGGTCTTTTGCCTTTAGAGGTAATCCTTACATATCCTGCTGGTTCATCATCTGCATAAACCACCAACCATTGGTTTGACATGCTGTTTACTTCAACAATAAGACTCTTTTCATTAAAATTGTCAGCGATATACTTATCAAGCACTTGTACCTCTAATAAATTTGAGAATTTCTCTTTAGCAATCTCTCTAGTTAGCATCAGCAATATATTCAGTCCCTGTTCAGTTGCTATTGTAAACTTTGTTATAATCTTTGTATTCATTTCCTGTGCTTTAGATTTACAAAGTTATTAAGCTTAACAATTTAATGCTGGTACACAATTTTAAAGAATTACCAGTACAGATCTTATCAAAAGTACTTTCCAGCAAGTTTTATAGCTTCCAGCTTTTTTGGGGAGAATTTATCGGCAAAAACAAGCCTGAAATTATTCGAAAAGTTATTAGAAAAGGAAAAAGTATAGCCTGGGGTAAATCTTACTCCATTTTTTTCACATTGACGATAGAAATAATCCATGTCAGTATGCCCTGGCATTTTAACCCAAATATTATAACCACCTGATGGGGTATACATTAATGTACCTTTTGCAAAATTATCCGACAATAGATTAATTGTAAAATAAGCATTCTTTGCCAATTCCATTCGGAATGCACGAATGTGTCGATCATAGCTACTACCCTTAAGCAAACGGTTAACTGTTTCCTGATAAATTGGAGATACCGTGCTGCCCAATGAGAATTTAATTTGTTCAGCCCGATCCATAAATTTCCCAGCAGATAACCATCCAAGTCTTATACCAGGAGCAAGAGTTTTAGCGTATGAAGAATAAGTCATGACGAGTCCGCTTTCATCATAACTCTTTATATTGCAAGGTCTTTGCCCGCTAAAATTAAGATCACCATAGATGTCATTTTCTATTAAAACAATATTGAGCCTCTGTACAACCGCCAGTAATTTCTGCTTTTGTTCATCAGTCATCAGGATACCTGTAGGATTATGGAAATTAGGTGTAACAAGCACAGCTTTTACCTTATTCTTCTGACAAGCCTTTTGCAAAAAGTCAATGTCAAATCCATATCCCAGCTCTATTGGAATTTCTATGACTTTAAGGTTTAACATTCTGATAACCTCCAGTACAGAGAATACACATGGACTTTCTACTGCTATGATATCCCCACTGTTACATACGGTCGCTAAAGCAATATACAATGCCTGTAAAGCACCATCAGTAATAATCAGCTCATCAGGATTGAGTCTGGTCTGATAACCTGCAGCTCTCTTCACAATACTTTTCTTCAAATCTTCAGATCCGTTTGAAGGGTAATACCTTAAAAGACTAACTCCATTCTCTCTGATCACTTGCTGCATAGTTCGTAATAACAATTTTTGAGGGATAAGCAAATCACCAGGAGCAGCAACATTAAACTCGGAAAGCTTTTTTTCCGATCTTAATGAAGTAATGTGTACCAGATTATTTTCGAATATAGGATCTCTTATAACTGGAGACTGAAGAGCTTCCTGTTGATCAAGAGCATTTACTGGTCTTGAACTTACATAATATCCTGATTTAGCTACACTTTCTACCAATCCCAGAATCATCAAGTGTTCATACCCTTTTTGTATAGTGCTTATACTTGTCAGATATTGATTTTTTAATTCACGAACTGATGGTAGCTTATGGCCTGGCTTATAAATACCTTCCCGAATGTTCTTTTCAATAGATGATGTAAATACCTCGTACTTATATGACTTCATTCAAACTGTACTGGGTATTTTAAAAAAAGTAACCCTGTATAGCAAACTTAGAGATTATATCTTTGGAAACAGATAAATGAAAATAGTCAATTAATATTTATAGAAAAGTCCTAGGTTTGAAATATCATCCTGTATATAGAATGTAATAATACAGGAATCGTAAACAAAATTAAATATATCATTTTAGCTAAAAACCATGTTTAAAAAATACCTGATTATTCTTTTTTTATGGCTGATCTCAGGATGTACTATTTTATTTGCTCAGGATTCGCTATCCGTATGGAAAATAGAATACCAATACATCCGTAAATCATCTGATACGCTTATTAAACCAGATGTAAAAATGGCTGATGTAGCATCATATGGAAGCGTAACTTTATATTATACCGATTCGACATATCGGATTCAATATTCACCTAAACATTGGGAAATTGGCGATTTCAATGCCGCACATAGTTATAACATTTATGACAACCTAGCCAGGGAAGGACTTTCTGCGACACAACAAATGCCAGATCTTCATGAAATTTCGGATAGTGAATTTCCTATAATTTTATGGGCTGATGATTATAAAATGATTAAAGCTGAAGGGAAAGTAACGATGATGGGTAAAGCCTGTAATAAATTCGTGTTTCATCCTCAAAAAAAACTTGTTGATGCGGTATATGAAGTCTATGTATCCGATGATGTGCCCAGAATTTCCTGGCACCCTTATACATTTATGAGTCAATTATCAAGTGGCTTTTTAGCTTTATACAAAAAGAATGTCGCCAATACCTTGTTAGAAGGTTTAGAAGCAAAGGAAATCAAGCAAGTAAACGTCTCATTTGATTTTTTCAGGCTTCCAAAAACAATGAAAATTCAGAAAATGATTGCCCCACCTAAACTTAATTAATAGGCAATCAATGAGTTTCATTTAAACATATTACATATACACGATGTTTTTCTAAAAATATACTGGCATAATTTTCGTCTGCTTACTATTAGTAAAAAATAAAAATGAGAAGACTCTTGAAATTTAGTTTGTGTCTGTTTTGCTTAACCGGCCTATTGAGTTGCTACACGAATAAATTTTACAGTAAAAATGATTACTCTTTGTATCAGAAAGACTTCCACTTGAGTGATTCTACTTTATTAAGGACAGATGGAGTTTACCTCCAAACAAAGATCTGGACCAACGAGAATGGAGGAAAAGAACGGATCCCTAAGGAGCGGAAAATCTATAAATTCTATAATACTGGACAAGCAAATATGATTCTTGATTTAAATAACAGCCTAAAAACAAATCAACAGTATATTGACGCAGTTAATACCAGAATTAAGAACAAAGTAACTCCTACACTTTTCCAGGGATATTACCGCTTAAATGGAAATCGAATAGTAATTCAATCTGTAAATCCACCTCGTAACGTGTTTTCATATGCGTATGCAGTTTTAGAAAGTAACAAACTAATAATAGTAAAATCAACCATCGAAGGAAAAGGAAAGATAGATGATAAGTTCTTTACAGATTATTACAAAGAGTATTATACTTTTGTATCCACTGGTGATGACTCTTATATGGAACCTAATTGGTAATAAAAAAATATGAAACTAACAATCTCACTATGTACAACGGTAGCATTTTTATTTGCGAGTTGCAATGATTCTCCACATAAAACTACTAAGACTAAAGCAGAACACATTAACAAGGAAGTATCGAAGCTCAGGTCGATTAAAAAAGGTGATTCTTTGGTTTATGAAAGTCCATCTTTTTCATCTTATACTGAAAAGGTTAAAAGGGGAACTGGGATAATTTCTTTTTACTTAGATGTAAATGACAGACTAGACATCTGGAATATGGACAATACCAAATTTGGAAATATTGTGCTAAAAAAGGACTTGACTTATCTTACGCTTAACATGCCAAGGAAAGTCATCGCCCGAAAATTAGTACCGGAGTATGAGTTCGCTGCCTTTGACTTTGATGCAGAAAATCTAGAAACGGATGAAAAATTCATCATTATTTACATCAATAAGGCCAAAAGAAAAGTAAAAAAGTCAGGAGCTAAATTTGTTTTTGCATCCAGGAATTAATTGTAAACCTGATAAATCTAGGACAGAAAAAAGTCATATAAAATCTGAGTCAAATTCAAGTTGTTAAAAATGTGCAACTTTACTATGTATCTACAGATTTATAAAGGAATCATGATTAAGAAAACCATATTCATTGCTTTATTCGTATTATCTATTACAACCTTATGGGCACAAAAGGTTCCTGTTTTAAGTTCCGGCAAATGGCATGCATCATTGTTACGAACAGATGGAAGTCACATTCCAGTTCAATTTGAAGTTAAGGAAGAAAACAAAAAGTCAGCTATTTATATCATCAATGGTACCGAGCGACTCAAAACAGATCCTATAATTATAGCCAAAGATTCAGCAATTATTAAAATGCCTGTTTTTGAATCATATTTCAAAGTTAAATTTATCACAAAAGATAGCATCAATGGATTTTGGATCAGGGCCGCAGAAAATAAAGATATCGTCATGCCCTTTGCTGCTTCTACAAAAGTTAGATCTTCAGCGAAGATATCTTTTAAAGCACCTGAAAATATAGCTGGTAAATGGACAATAGAATTTACAAGAGCTAATCAAACCAAGAGACCGGCAATTGGACAATTTGTCCAAGTTAAAAATTCAATTTCAGGCTCTATCTTAACCCCATCTGGGGATTATAGGTATTTAAACGGAACCATTTCAGGTAATTTTTTTGATCTTTCCACTTTTGATGGAATTCATGCCATGTTGTTTGAAGCTAAAATTGAAGGAGATACTATTAAAGGTTCTTTATTATCTGGAGCTTCTGGAAAAGAAAGCTGGATAGCCACAAGAAATGAACAAGCAGCCTTATCGACCACTCCAGTAACCACAATAAAAGAAGGGAGTAACGGTATACCTGATTTTCAATTTAAAGATTTAAATGGCAAACTGGTATCCGTTAAAGATCAACGCTATAAGAACAAAGTAGTCATTCTGCAGATCATGGGATCATGGTGTCCAAACTGTATGGATGAAACTGCTTTTTTAAGTGAATACTATAAGAAAAACAAACATAAAGGCATAGAAGTTATTGCCTTGTCCTATGAACTAAGTACCGATAACGAACGCTCAAAAAAGAGTCTGCAAAAATTCCAGACCAGGTTTGATGTTCAGTACCCTATCCTTCTTACTGGTGTGACCGTATCAGACCCTAAAAAAACTGAAAAAACGCTTCCACAATTGACAGATATAAAGGTTTTCCCGACAACAGTTTTTATAGATAAAACTGGAAAAATAAGTCATGTAGAAACCAGTTTCTACGGACCAGCTACCGGGCAACATTATTTAAAATATAAAGAAGAATTTGAAAAAACTGTCAATCAGCTACTAAAGCAATAGGTTGTCACATCCTAAAATAGCTTGACCTGAATCTCCTCAAAAAATAAACTTATAATCATCTATACGATCTGATTTCACAAAACGTGTCAATTTACCCTCGTGAAAATAAAAGAATGAATAAGGTTCAGGTTTGGGGTTAAATGAATTATAGGAGATAATGCGATAAATATTTATACCATCATTATCAATCGACATCAATTCGGCAGAGCGATTAGCTTGTTTGAATTCACTTTCTAACATACCTATTTTAATTGACGATTCTTGATACGACATGCTCTTGCAACCTAAAGCAACTACCGCCAGGCAGATTAAAATTATTTTTTTCATGTTTGTTTATTTGTGTGTAGAGAAACGAGTCCAATAACAATGCCCATTTAATTATCTATATAATAAATCAATGTTAATAGTTCAAAAAAGACAAACAAAGTGCTGATTATCAAGATCTTTGTATAAGGTAACTTTTTTGTTTACACAAATTAACTGGTAGTAATAGAATTCACTTTTCTGAATGTTTTGGAATTGTACTGAAATAAAAACACAGCAGTAATCTGAGTACCCAATATTTTTTTACTTATTTAGCAATTGAGACAAATAGTACACGTTATAAATTAGATGAACATACAACCGCTTACCGCATTTGAAAAGAAAAAGCTTAAAAGCCTACTGATACAGCGACTGATCTTTTTTGCAATCTTCATTACTCCCCTACTATATGCATACGTGATCTTTATTAAAAATATGATTAAGGACATATCTACTAACCAAATTAGTGGATTAACATGGTTTGGGGCTATCCTGACTATAATATTTACCATTTTACTTATCAACATAGTTATACCTTTTTATGTACGTACATTTAGGCACTGTCTTCAATCTTCGAAAAGAGTAATAGATACTGTTGTAAAGAACGTAACTGTAGAAAATGCAATAAGCAGTGCCTTACCACCCCGCTATATTATAAAGACCGAATATAAGGAACTGGATAGCTGGGCAGCAGCAGTAATATTGGGACATGGTGTTAGTCCACATCAACTAAGACCCGGCATGACAGTACGTATCCATTGCACTATTGATCGCAGTCATGATATTCTGTTTATAGAAAGAATTTAATAAGTCGCATTTGCCCCCTTAACTTGTCATTTCTGCACATCTACATGTACCTATTATTACTGTACATTTGAGTAAACTAAATGAGAAAACAATTATGGCTACTCAAATTTTCGTAAATCTACCTATTAAAGATCTAAATCGATCTGTAGAATTCTTCACCAAACTTGGTTATACATTTAACCCCAAATTTACCGATGAAAAAGCAACTTGCATGATCGTTAGCGATACGATTTACATTATGCTGCTTACTCAACCTTTCTTTCAGACCTTTACTAAGAAAGAAATTGCAGATGCACACAAAACGATAGAATGTACTATTTGCTTATCTGCAGACACAAAAAATGCGGTTGACGAAATGATAACTAAAGCAGAAGCAGCTGGTGCGACCATACCTAATCCAGCAAGCGACTACGGTTTTATGTACCAACATTGCTTTGAAGATCTAGATGGTCATCATTGGGAGTTCGTATGGATGGATCCTAACGGTTCGGCCGAACATCAGGGATAAATATAGATGTAATGTGCTTTTAGTTTAATTGCAGTAATCACAAGGCTCAATGTTATTATTTTATTAAATATTAACATTGAGCCTTGATCTTCATTAAAGAGCTGTAACTTTAATATAGAACAAATCCTTTACTCCTATGCTGCAAATCAACATTCCCCTAATAGCTTTAGCCGCCATTCTTGTCATTGGCTTGATTATTTATCTCATCTACAAAAACATCAAAGACAAAAAGAAATATGAAAAAGAAAAAATCCAGTCCGAAATAAAGCCAGAAAAACACGACGGAGACCATATTTAAATTACCATTTATTAAACTGTAACATATTGGTTATCATTCAATAAATGTCATAAAATTTCTGTTACTTATTAAGAAAATCCTTATTAGTATGAAAAAAGCTAAATTAATCAAAACTGCAATTGCTTTCACTGCTATTGTTTTATTTAGTGCAACAGAAAAAATTAACGCTTGCACCAGGGTGGTTTATAAAGGCCCGAACAACACAATCATTACTGCCAGGAGCATGGACTTCACCATCCCTATTCCCTCTAACTTATGGCTGTTCCCCAGAGGAATGGAACGTGACGGAAGTACAGGAAAAAACACCGTGAAATGGACTTCTAAACATGGCAGTATGACCACTAGTTCATGGGATATTGCTATATCGGACGGCATGAACGAAAAAGGTCTTGTTGCCAATATGCTATGGCTTGTAAGTTCAAAATATCCTGAATTTATAAAAGATGGTAAAGGTAAAAAAGGCCTGGCTGTTTCTCTATGGGCACAGTATGCGTTGGATAATTTTGCTACTGTAGCCGAAGCTGTGCAACAGTTAAAGAAAGAAGAGTTTATTGTAGTCACAGATTTTATCCCAGGAACAGATAAATATACTACAGTACACCTGTCTTTATCAGATGCAAGTGGCGATAATGCTATTCTGGAATATATTAATGGAAAGTTAGTAATCCATCACAACCCTTCTTATACTGTAATGACAAACGACCCTGTATTTGAACAACAATTGGCAATAAACGAATATTGGAAAGGCATTCCAGGTAATATATTTTTACCTGGTACTAATAGAGCGGCTGACAGGTATGTCCGTGCATCCTACTATATTACTGCCATCCCACAAACAGACGATACTAGAATTGCAGTAGCTAGTGCTTTCAGTGTCATCAGACAGTGTTCTGTTCCTTATGGTATTTCTACTGAAGGTTTCCCAAATCTGTCCACTACAAGATGGCGAACAGTTTCTGATCAGAAAAATTTAGTATATTATTTCGAAGATGCCCTTAGCCCTAATGCAATTTGGGTTGATTTGAAAAAATTAGATTTCAGTAAAACCGGAAAGGTAAAAAAGCTTGCATTGGACAAAAATCAAATTTACGCAGGAGAAACATCTAAGCAATTTGTAGAAACAAAACCTTTTATATTTCAAGGTATTTAGAAAACAAATAGTTACAATCTTCAAAATAGCACTAATGAACCCCAGCTCACAATGAATTGGGGTTTATTGTTTTTTATTTCCACTAAGAGCTGTAGCCCCTATGCTTGCAGTGATGACACAAGCAACAGAAGTACACTGCAAAAGAGTTAACTTTTCAGATAAGAAAATCAACCCTGAAAAAGCAGCAAAGGCAGGTTGTAAACTAGTTAAAATACTAAATATTTTTGCTGGAAGCCTTTTTAATGCCACTAAGTCTAACGAAAAAGGCAATGCACTAGATAATATAGCTACTCCCAGACCTTTAAAAAAAAGAATTGGGGTTAGATTAAAAACTTTACCATCCCATAAAGCAAATGGCAAAATAATCAGGGTAGCGAAAAGCAAACCTGTGGTAACAGCATCCTTTCCTTGCATTACTGTTGTTACCTTTCCACCCATTACAATGTAAACTGCCCAAAAAACACCTGCTAGAAAAGCCAGAAAAAGTCCAAGCAGATCAACATTATTACTTTGCCAGGGAACAATAAGTAATATACCAGCACATGCCAGTAATCCCCAAACAATATCTATCCATTTACGCGATAAGGACAGAGCTAAAAACAAAGGGCCAATAAATTCTACTGTTACAGCCAACCCTAAGGGAATCCGTTGTATGGCTAAATAAAAAATGAGATTCATCGCCGCAATTCCTATTCCGTAAATGGAACAGTACAACCATTGTTGTTTAGTGAAATTAGACAACTTAGGACGATTAATTATAGTAAGCAGTGTAGCCGATAGACCAATTCTTAATACACTCGCTCCTGTTGCACCTATAGCAGGGAAGAGTTGCTTAGCTATAGAAGCTCCACCCTGAACACAAGCCATAGATAACAATGCAGCTGAAATGGCCTTATTCGATTTTTCCATTTATAAAATAACTTTACTATTGGGTACTACACTTCTATTTGATAAATCCTTGATTCCTCATCCCATGGATGATAACCTTGTCCAATGTATTTGAACCCATATTTCTCATAGTACCCAATATGGTTTGTAGATAAATTGAGATGCTTAAACCCGGCTTCTTTTGTGTCTATTTTTGCCTTTTCTATCAACAATGTCCCATAAGCATTCCCTCTATGTGTTTCGTCAATAAATATTGCACAAATCCAAGGATATAAATCCATTCTACTTATGAAGTCATTTGTTATTAATCCCGCACAGCCTATGATCTCTTCATTTTTTTCTAATAAATACCATTGAGGCAGGAACTGGCTTGCGTTGATACAATTGGAAATACAATTTTCATATATAATTGGTGAAATTTCCGACCAACTCTCTTGTAAATACCTTATTGCTGTTTCTTTATATTCTGGATTTTCTCTAATTGATATTATTCTCATTTCAATTTTGGCTTTACTGATTCTTCCGGATCAATATAGGAAAATTAATAGACTAAGGTGATTCACTTAAAATACCCCGATTCTTAGCTACATTAAATAGTACTTCAAACATTCTTTCGGGCGAGAAAGGCTTATTCAGAATATCAAAAATATGCATTTTAGCGAGTTTCAATTTTACCTCTGTCATAATATCTGCAGTAAAAATAACAATATGTATTTCCGGATACTGCTGCTGTATAAGATCAGCCAAAGCGTAACCATCAATTTCCGGCATATGCAGATCCAGCAAGGCTACATCATAGTGATTATCTTCCAGCATTGCAAGAGCTTCTTTTCCACTATAAGCGCAGTCAGGTACGCTACCAAAGTACTCCAGCTGTTTTTTAGCCACCAGTACATTAATAGGGTTGTCTTCTACAAACAAAATACGCAAACCTTTTAACCTACTTTGATATGAAGTAATTTCAGGACCTGGCCTGAATGTCCCTGGAGAATTCTCGTCATTAGCCAAATCAAAATTCAGCTCAAAATAAAACTCTGCTCCTTCGCCAGCTATACTTTTAAGCAAGATTTGGCCATCGTGTAATTCCACTAATTTCTGGGTAATCGCCAAGCCTAAACCCGTTCCGGTATGTTTACGGTGGACATCCTGTTGTACTTGTTTAAAGCTTTCAAAAACGGTTTCATGAAGTTCCTGTGGAATACCCATTCCGGTATCTTTTACAGAAAAATGCACACTAGCCTTGTTGCCTGTCAACGCTACAAGACGCAAGGTAATGGTTATCTCTCCACTTTCAGTAAATTTAATTGCATTGCTTATCAAATTATTCAAGATCTGTCCGAGCCTTACCGGATCAGCAATCAGCCTTTGAGGAATATCATCATCAATAAAACTCTTCACCATAATCCCTTTAGCCTCGGCCAGGGACTTGAACTGATTTTTGATATTCCTTACCAACTCAAAAATGTTCACTTCTGCCAAAACCAACTCCAACTTATCACTTTCAATTTTGGTAAGATCCAGGATATCATTAATGAGCTGTAATAAATGATCTGCCGAAAAGATCAGACTACGCACATACTCTTCCTGATCCATAGTATGTTTAAGTTTCAACAAATTTGCAATGCCAATGATTCCATTTAGGGGTGTACGGATTTCATGGCTCATTACCGAAAGAAAATCCGTTTTTGCCTTTGCCGAATGTTCCGCAATATCCTTTGCACGCAGCAGTTCCAGTTCAATTTCCTTCTTTCTTGTAATATCCGTAATAGCTCCTCTTAGCACCACCACCTTATTGTCTACTACAACAGGTATACCAATGGCCCTAACCCATTTTCTTACACCCGCAGGCGTAAATAGCCTGAGTTCAAGATCGTAAGGTATTTGCTTTTCAATCGCATCCTTTATCTGTGCTTCCATCATCTGGGCATAACCTTCCTCGTAGCGTGAAAGTACACCTTCAAATGTTGGAACAAAATTCTGCTCATCAACGCCATTTATTTCATAAACCTGCTTGGTCCAGAAAACTTCACCTGTCAGTAAGTTAAATTCCCAGCCCCCCGTTGTACTGAGTTCCTGGCTCACATCCAGAATTAGATTGCTGCGTTCCAGGCTTAGTTTTACCTCCTGAAATGCCAGTTCGCGCAGGGTGCGATCCGTGATGTCCTCTAAAAAACCAATATAGTAGGAAATAACACCTTGGTCATCAAAAATAAATTTTGCATTCACCTTTAGCCATCGAATCCCTTCAGAAGGGTGATGTATCCGATAAACAAAATCGAATATTTCTTTTCCTTCCGCCATCACATTCTGTAACAGATTGTTGATAAGAACGATATCTTCCTCATAAACGATCCTCATCCAGCCTTTGCCCAATGATTCCTCTACACTCAATCCTGATATCTTTTCCCATTGCTTGTTCAAAAACAAACAATTCCCTGTGGTATCAGCCTGAAAAGCACCCATCGGGCTAACTTCCAGGATTTTTTGCGTTTCAGCTATTTCTTTACGTAAAGTGCTTGTTGGTCTACTACTCATGAAGGATTACATTAGGGAATGTTTTCTTAATTTACCAATATAATTACAGCTAAGCAAAAAAAACAACTCTCCTTGTAAATGAATAAATTGAATAAATATCTCTTACATCTCCTAAAATTAAAATCTAAACCAACCTTTTTTCTTCGATATCAGCTCTTCAGGAATTTCCAAACCTGCTGATGCTGCTTCTTTAATATGTTCTTGTGCCCTACTTTCGTTCTTAAACCCCTTTTCATTTTTGTAGATTCTAGCAAGTTCTATATGAGCAGGAAGATAGCCGTAGTCAAGTGAAAGCTTAAAACTCGTTAATGCAATTTGAACATTTTTTTCTGTACCTAATCCATTCAAATACAAAATACCAAGGTTATAAGCTGACATGTCTATACCATTATCCGCACCAAGCTGATAATATTTTAGTGCATTTTCATAATCTTCTTTTAGATCATACAGATAACCTAACGAATTGTATTTAGGTTCACCCAAATCTGCAGCAGCCTGATAGTATTTAATGGCCTTATCTGAATCAAACAGTAGAAGCCCTTCTTCTGAATATAGGTCGCCCAAGTTATTGTTGGCCAGTGCTAATTGTGCATCAGCAGCCTTATTCAACCAGAATAATGCCTTGTCTATGTCTACCGGGCTGCCTACACCATATTTGTAGCACATACCCAGTCCATTCATGCAATTATCATTATCTGTTAACGTGCCCTTATTATACCAAAAGAAGGCTTTCTCATCATCTTGAAAGCCCTTAACGCTATAATAAATGTGTGCAAGATTATTCATTGAAAGGCTAGAACCTTTTTCGGAAGCTTTGGTATAGTAATGAATTGCTTTAACATAATCCTCAGCATCATAGGCTTTTTCAGCCAGTTCAAATAAGGTATTTACTGAAGATAATTCATCATCCAACTCTTCATCATCCATTTTTTTCCCTTTACCATAAGCCAAAAGTCTTTTTCTACTTTCATACTCAAAATAGTAAGCATAATCATCGCTGGCATGTTCCAGTGCAACTTCTTTTAGGGTAGGCTTGATAATATTTGCACTAATGGAATAAACCTCATCTTCCTTAAAAGCATAAGCAAATCCATCCTCATTAGGTTTCTGAACCACCAAATCAAATGCAAAATCGCTAAAGCTATTTTTGGCCATATTCGCAATGCTCCACATTTGGTTTTTCTGCAAAGCGAAAACCTTTTCATGGAGCCAAATGATCTGCTGATAATCACCCAAGGGTATTAACCATATTGGATTGGCCGGATTGCCATCATAAATACCCTTTTTTCTTGCTTGATGGATCAATGCAATGTCAGTACTACTACCATTCTGCGTAACCCCGATATCCAAAATTGCATCAAATTCACATGGAAGCAAATAACTCCCATTTTTCTTACTGATGGCCCCATGTTTTTTGTCTTTTCGGATAACAATTAGATCAGGAAAATTTGCTTGCCTGTTTATTTTTTCAAACCCGCTATCGAGCAGTGTTCCATCGGATTTATAGACGGAACTAAAATTCATTCCTTTATGAGGTTTAATCAATAGTAGTTCGTTATCCAGGTTTTCTATAGCCTGAACAGGGAATTCTCCCAGATACTTAAAAAACTCATTGAAGATCTTATGATTTTTCTGACCATCAATAACAATGTGATAAAAACCATAACCTGCCTGAATTTCATTTGTATGTTCGAAATCAATTACAATTTTTCCAGAAGCATCAATAACACCCCAAAAATCATCTTTTTTTGCAGTAAAGTAGTTCCCCTCTCTAAGCGCTTCAAGTTCATCATAAATGATCTGGGTGATCTGATCACCCTTGTGGTTGATTAGTCCTGTTTTTTTCTGTAATGTAATCACAGCGATTCCTGAATATTCGAAATCAAAAGCATCATCCCATACTAATGGAATTACAATTTCACCAACTGTATCCACATAGCCATATTTGCCATTGTTAGACACCACTGCCCGATCAAAGGGACCAAAAGCGTAGAATTCATCAAACTGGGGGTTAAGTAATACCTGACCATCTTTATTCTTTAACCCCCAGAGCTTATTTTCTTCAAATATTTCATAAGAAACCTCTTCATCATCAGAAGTCCAGATACAAGACCACCCGTAATCATAGTCAGGATAATTTGCTAGATCGGAGAAAGTATTGAATGCAGGACTAACATCCCTAAGCTTTGTATAATTTAGCAGACTTATATCACCAGCATCCATAGCCCTTGTAATCATCAAATTGTTATGGGCAATATTTTCCAACCAATCTTGTGCCTGCTCTTGATGGGGTGTTTCATCCATGTTTAACACATCCCAGATATCCAGATGGAAGTAACTCCCTGTAAGCTTATCCAAATAACTGAACAGCTTACATTTAGCTACTTTAAATTTCTCTAAATCCTCAATCAGATCAGGTTGTTCCTCTAAAAAATTATAAAACCTCTTCAGGTTTTGAACTCCTGGCTGGGCATTATAATACAACCCTGAATCATTAAATTCAACATGATTGTTATAACTATTGCCTGAAATGAAGCCACCATCAACTAACAGTGGCTGAAGCATTAACGGCATTTCATAGCCCCATTCCATCATCATTGTATCTGCATTTTCTGCAACAGAAGGAGAATTGATATTGTATAAGTAGGTACGGTGTGACAATCTATTTTATATTAAAAATGGTTTATTATGGTGAAACATATGAAGCCAATTTTATGCCATAATTATTCATTTAATCGACCTTACATGTTGCTGATTTCTCAAAATGTTCCAAGCCATAGGAAATTGTCAACTTGTTTCCCTTTTTCACATCAATAGGTAATTTACTGACATCCAAAATTCCTTCAAAATAAAGGCCGTTGAGCGCAATTTCCTGTAATTCGACAGGTGTAGATTTTCCATTCGAAAGATTGCGAACAGTTACCTTTGCCATCTCCTTTTTTGATGGATCAAGGTTTAAAGGAGCATAGAGTCTGACACGTAGTTGTCCCTTTCTGGCAATACTCTGGATAGTCTTTTCCTGAGTTAAGTCATAAAGCTCTACACGGGTAACATCAGCTGCCTGATAAGCCAAAGCCATTATCCAGGCAGTATTAAACGTAACCCAGCCCTCACTATGTCCTACATCGCCACCATAAGGATTGTAAGGATAAGATGCTTCTTTTACTGATCCATCTAATACTCCCCTTACGGTTTGCAACATTCCTGCTCCTCCATCCCACTCCCTGAACCAACCTAAATCAGCTCCTTCGAAATCTGTAATGGCATCATAACTAAAATGTCTGCCTACTGGATTCCGCCCGAACATATGATCAGTGTGAGCCGCAGCCATTTCCCGTAAACGTGTTACATCTTTCGCTCTATTACCTTGTTTTTCTAATGACCAGGCTGCAGCAAGCGCAGGAACTGGAAAGGCTGCTATATTTCCTACCTCATTAAAGCTCCCATTTGGGTTAAACTTTGGATCATTTGGATAAAGAACATCTGGAATCGTCCATTTACGTTCTGAATACATGCGATAATCCCATATATTATCTGACCGTTTTATAGCAATATCTGCCCAGGAAGCAATTTTTTTAGCAAGACCTTTCGGGGCTCGATCAGGATATTGTTTGAGAAAATACGATAACGCGTCCAGCGTCACGTACTCATTCATTCGCTGTCCCTTAGTCGTTGCCGGGTCATTCCAATCCAGATTTGCAATGATCCAGGCTGTCTGATCATATGCAACACGGAAAAACTTATCTGCATCAGCCCTCTTTTCCCTTTTGGCTACCTCATACATCATTAAGTTTGGAGTGATAGAAAAACCGGGGGGAAGCTGTCCTTTTCCGGAGCCAATGATTTTGTAGGTCTGGAATAAATCAGCCGAATGATCGACATCATGAAAACTCCATCTATCCTTCTCAGGATTACCCCATACAGTAAAAAGATAATCTACTGCTTCCTGATAGACGCTGCGAGGTATGTATTCACTCAGATGAGGATAAGCATAAACAAACCATGCCAATTGGCCTTTTAGTAAGGTGTGATTAACTTTACCACGGAGATAGATATCAACCGCCCAGTAAACCATTTTAACAACTTCTGGAGTTTCAGCTGGGAGCTTTTTACGTAAACCACTGTAAACGCCAGTATCTGGCATCCTCTCCCTGGAAAATGCTTCTGGATTTGCAAAATACATCGACAATAATACAGGGATCTCGAACGAAAACTGGTGGCTGTCGCGCCAGGCAACGCCTAAAAAAGGACAACCCGTTCCGTTAGCATTAGGTGCAAGCTCATCCGCACAACCATACCAACAACGTGTATCGTTCATAAAGGCCAGAGCCGGATTGTAAGAGGCACGTTCTAATAAATAGGGTTCAATATTAAAAGGGAATGAACGTCCTGTTTCAGTCCCACGCACTTCAATATAATATGGCCCTGGAAGATCTGGCTTAAATGCTGAAAAATCACCCAAAGCTCTTGTTACTATACCCTTATATAATTCCCGGCCTTCAGTATCTTTTACTACGAAAGGACTTCCATCCTTAGCCAATGGAGCAGTGAAACGTTTTACACCCATCAGGTTGTAACCGGTTTGGTTAACCATAACAGGTTGTGGTTGGTAGGCATACACCTCAATCTCTCCGACATAGATACTCGGTTTAGCAGAATGAACTTTAGGCTTTTTAAAGAACTCAACCCTTATAGCAGTCGCCTTTTTAGGCGCAAATGTGATCAGGTGCTTCTCTGGGATAGTTCCCTTAAAAACCTCGGTAATTGATCCTTTGTTATATAAGGTAATTTTGATATCCTCAATCCCTTTATAATATTTTAACAAAATACGATCGACCACAAATTCACCTGAAAGATCGATCTCAACATATTTACTGGTTACTGCATCCGGCAGGTACCATAGGGTTTCGTCATCACCATCCACTATATTACTGAACGGATTTCCTTTAATAAATGGAAAACCCGTAACAGGTTTATCCTTTGCTATATTCACCAGTTGTGCGTTTACTTCAAGAAGGCAACCATAAAAACATAAACACATGGTAACAAAACCTATACGAAACATCATATTTTTTTTATAAATTATCTAATAATCAACTGAACTATTTGAAATCGATTTTTACTACCATGACCTCCCATGGTGCTAACTCTAAACACTGCTTCATCCCTACCTTACTCATATTAATATTTCTTGATAGCCCCCATTTGCTGCTATTTGTTTTAAGATAGGTCAATACCTGTTTGTCACAGACTACTTGTTTAGCAGAACTTTGATTAGTAATAACTAACATACTTTTACTTCCATTTTTCCATATTGCCGAAAGCACATTAGTATTTTCCGACTGTATGATTTCTTGAACATAGCTTCCCCCCTTTACCAGACCAATAAAATCTGTAGTTTCTTTCATAACTTTTATCAAATTTTTATCCATCCAATCAGGATCAGCAAACTCAACAGACCCTGAGTGTCTGTAAGAATAAAACATCAATCCCTGCACCCCTTGAACTAATGATGAAAAGCACCAATAACGCAACTCTTCTGAATTGGGATAGCGCCAAACTGTAGGGTCCTTTCCTGCTACCTTAATGTGATAGGTTCCTGCTTTTGCTTTTGCAACAACTCCAGGAATTGTTCTCCAGTTAAACATTTGTAAGGTTGGCATTACGGGCTTCTTTTCCTTTTGAACTTCGGCAGTAAAGTCTGTAACATTGGTTAATCTGGCCTCTGGAAATTTCTGTCCATAAACAGGGTAAGTATCAAAAGCGATAATATCTGTTTCATTTACAAAGTCTTTCCAAACATATTTTAAAGGATCATTTCTATTTGTCTTTGTAGAGAAACAAATAGTTACGGGGATATCTGGAGATTGCGCCTTTAAGAAAGCATAATATTTCTTTATTTTTTGAGGATTTGCTACAGAATGCCATTCAGGTTCGTCGAACAAGTACCACATTCCAACTGCTGGGTGATGCTGAAAATCTTTTATAAGTTGCTTAAAGTCTGCAAAAATTTGTCCTGCGCTATCTTTCTTCATAAGATAAGTACCCCCCAGATCTAGCATAACTTTCATATTGTGTTTCTTTGCCAGATCTAAATAATCCTGTATTATTTTTTTCCTTGGCGAATCATATTTCCCTGTTGTTAAGGCATACACATGAACATAATTGAAGCCCATCGACCTCACCTTACTGAAGTTCTCATTACCAAATGGAACATCGAACATCACTAGTGGAAAATCATGACTAGATTTTGATTTCACACTTTTACTCCTCATTAGCGCGGCAACTTTTGTAGCCGCCATTGTTCCAACATCGTTTAAACCAGGTTGGCTATAGTGTATGGCGTCGCGCATCCATCCTTTCTCAATAAATTCCGGGGTCTGAGTATATACCACGGAGACTCCGGGAATACTCTTTGCCACTGCATCCTGCATTTGTCTGACCTGCTCAAAGCCACTTGTACTATGGTCGCGGTAGTTTCCTGTGCTAACGATGTAAAACGGCACCGTTTTTCCCATCTCATTTCTGAAACGATCTACTACACTCTCGAGTGCCTGGCGATATTCCTTTGCAGTCATATCTCCGGAATTAATGGCATTTGCATCTCTTTCACCTTGTATCCACACAATACCAGATAGTGGTAATGAAGTCAACTCCATGGCTGCCTTGGTTTTGGATACTGAATGTTCTAACAAGTACCCTCCTTTATCCCAGGTACCATAATCCCGCATTTCTGCCTTTGCATGACAAGAACTACCACCCCGGCCTGCAGGAACTAACATAATCGTGTCACTCGTTAATTCATGCAACTGTTTTGCAAATGCAGGCCAGGCGCTTCCAGAAGAAGCTCGTCCAAATCCGAAGAAATTTTCACCTACCGGGTCTGAAAGTTCAACCAAAGATTTGTCTTTGTGTTTGTACTCAAATGCTGTGGAAGAAAGCACATGAACCGATTTTGTCGAGTCTCCAGCTCCAACGCAATTACTCTGTCCTGCGACTAAATAAAGTCTTCGCTGCTGCGCATTAACCTCTATACAAAAAAACAGTAACGCTATCAACACCACGTTAAAAGTGCTATTAAGCAAGTACTTTATATATTTAATTCTAAACATGTTAAAAATTTAAGTAAACATTAAATCAATAAAACAGCTAAAAATCAGCTGACTTTAATTTAGCCTTGGCCATTAAGTCAATAGATTTAATAATATCTGATTTATATTGTGGCAAAGTCGGACGCCAGTTCGTTTGTAAAAAGCCTAAAAGACGATCATTCCACAGATGCTCTTTGCAAAAATCTACTGTTAGCCCTATACCTTTCTCTGATTGATATTGATAAGAATTGTCCTGATAATAAGATGTGCAAGGAATTTGATAATACCCCGCCTTTCCCAATTTGATATACGTTGCCAGCTCCACTTTATTTAAATCACCAAACTTGTCTTGGTAATACCAGTTACTTTGGACAATTTCTTTAGACATTTTATTAAAGAAAACATCGGCATGATTCCATGCATAATCTGACCATATCCAAGCTCGGGATCCACACTTTTCTACCTGATCAACCATTACATAGAAATCTTTCCACCAGAGGTCATTTTGCCTGACTACAATGAAATCCTGCGAACGTTGATGGGCAGCTGTCTCTTCGTCAAATCCAAGATGAAATAAGCTTGGAACATCAAAAAGCTGAACAACCTCAGCAATAATTTCCTTACAAACCTTATAATAGGTATCTGTAGACACCATACGAGAATATTTCCCCAGCCATGCGTCGTGTGTGCTCGAGAAGTTTAGTTTAGGAATAGGTGTAATACCATAAGACCGAATCTTATCTAACTCTTTCCGTAACCTTGAAGTAGTCCAGGCATTCTTCACAGAAATTTCGGGATGGCTTTCGTATTTAAGTCCATCACCCAGATCAATGACAATCATATTAAGACCACAATCTTTCATGTGTTTCAAGACATCATTCCAAACGGTATCATCAAAAGTCAACTTATCAGAAAAATATCTGATTGTATAATTTAGATTGTCACTCTTTTTGTAACGGTCATGCTCCTCCCACATATTGAAACTCAAATGAATCAGACTGCCCCATTTTTTAACATTAGCAGAAAAATCAACCAAACTTGATCCAATTGAACTTGAACTCAACAATCCCATACCGGTTGTTACACCAATTTGTTTAATAAAAGCCCTTCTATTGATACTATTTACCATAAATTGATGTGTTGAACGTTAGAAACACCACCTGCTCCATCTGGAGTAAAGTTCGGATCAGTTGTTAAGAGAAATTTATCACATCGAGCAAAGTATTGAGATTGATCATACATTTTAATTACCGTATTACCGATAGAAAGTACATGAGCACCAGCATACTGCCAATGGTATCCATCTTGCCCATGTGTCCCGAAAAGAGGTGAAACTGCAACCCCATTGATGAATACTTTGAAATTTCGAATACCAGGACTAACCAGGTAATCCTTAGAGCGCACCCAAACATGATATGTTGAAGTATTATTAATAGCGATTGCTGTTTGAGCAGTACGCACATCAGTAGTTCTATTTGCAGTAAATGTATGGCCTCTTAAATAAAATAAATTATCAGAATCCCTCATTGCTTTCCATCCACCTTTTTTTACAAAATCCTCTGCCTGAACCCATAAATCTATACCAGCAGAAGATGTGGTTCCATTTATTGAATCCAATCTGCTATCCAATTGACTAAGAAATGCTACTTTCCGAAGATTATATGCTGCAGAGTTAATCTCAAAAGCTCTTATATAATCAAAAGAAACCAGTCCGGAATTAACCGCATCAGTCTTTGTTGCGATTGCAGATAACCAAAGGAAAAAATCATGAATCGGTGCATTCCTCATGTCTACAGTTTCCAGCAACCTTCCATTAAAATAATAGTTCAGATAGTCGGGAGTATACTCAAAGCCGTAAACATTGTAACTCGTATTCAGGTCCTCAACTGTTGTTATCTCACCCCTATTGAATTGCCCAGGGTAACGAAGCCATTCATGGGTTCCAAAACTAAATCGATGTCCATTATAATCAAAAAAATGTTCGAAGCAATCAATTTCAACCATGCCGGCAGAATCTTCCATAATATATGGAGAATCAAAACCAGGTTGTCCTGAAGTCCAGAACGCTTCATGCCAACCATAACCTCCATCCAATTTGGCGCGGACTTCATAATAGCCGTAACCGTTTCCCGTTTTGGTAATCACCCCTCCTCCTGTCAAAGATTTCCCAGCATGATTTTCCCGCTTAAGTTGTATATGTAATTTACCACTATCCAAGTAGACATTTTCTGGACGTTGCGAGCTCTCATGGCTAATCCCTATTCGATATTTCCATCGTGCAGAATCTAATTTATTCCCATTAAACTCGTCAGACCACTTAAGCGTATATCCCTCAATAGGTGAAACAATTGTATCGGATTCGAATACTATCCTCTCCGGCTGTTCTTTGAATATATTGATAACATCTTTACAGCTCATAAAAACTGTAAAGATTAAACTAAAACAAAACATAAGATTTTTCATACATTAAATATTTAACTAAATCATCTCCTTAAATCGCAATTACCTACCAACGGATTCTCCGTAGAAGACCGTTTTACTTTCCCCCAGATAATCAATTGCTAATAAGATATCACGTTCATACTCCTTTATGGTAGGACGCCAACAGGTTTGCAGAAAACCTAAAAGATGATTATCACTCACATGCTTTTTTGTAAACTCTGCAGTTAGGTTTGCACTTTGTCTATGCAGAAATTCACCCTTATTAAGTTCAAAATACCCACTGGTAGGAACTTGATCATATCCATGTTTTTCTAGTTCTAAATATGCCTTTACCTGCTTATTTGAAACATCATCAAACTTTTGCCTGTAATACCAATTGCTTTGTAAAACATTCTTTGGCATTCGGGCGTAAAAATCATCCGGACTATCCCAGGAATGATCAGCCCATATCCATGGCCGGCTTCCACCTTTCTCTACCTCCTTAATGAAGAAGTTTAAATCATGCCACCATAAATCTCCTGCTCTGGCCGACGCATAATCATAACTAATCTGATGTCTGGCATTTTCTTCATCAAAACCAAGGTGAAAGAACCGGGGCTTTTTAAATACATCAGTGACTTCAGCTATCAGTGCACGACAAACATTATAATACTGTTCAGTGGACACCATTCTAGAATACGCTCTTAACCATGCATCATGTCCAGTTGAAAAATTCAATTTCGGGATTGGCTCAATGCCAACATCCCGAAGTTTAGAAATCTCTCCTTTTAATTTAGCGATACTCCAAGCCCCCTCCACGGCAATTTCTGGAACAGATGAATATTGTACAGCGTCTCCAAGATCCAATACAATCATATTCAGACCCGAGTCTACCATTCTTTTCACACAGTTGTTCCATACATCCTGATCAAATCTTAATTGATGACAGAAATAGCGTGTTCTTTTTAATAAATTGTCACCATGCTTGAATCGATCATGATCTTCCCACATATTATACCCTATATGAATAAGACAAGCCCAAAATTTTTCCTGCGATATATAAGTCATCGTATTTAAATTATTGACATAACACGTTAGTAAACACTATTGGTTCCTTCGTCCAATATATTTAAAGTCCTATATGAACCTGCCTCTATCGTATTATCAGATACGACATTATTAAATGTACCGGCGGTCAAGCGAATTCCATATTTCGATTGGTTTGAACTAGTGCCAGTTAAGATCTTATTTAACTTAATTGTATTTTTGTTAGATCCATTATCAATCAAAATATTAACATATTTATTATCTTCAAGATGGCAGTTTCCCAAGAGGGTATTATGCTGGATGGTAAAATTCGATGAGCCAGAAAAAACGAGCGGAGAAGTCCCGGCAGATTTAATCGTACTATTAGCGAGAGTTCCGTAACTACTATTTGTAACCGAAATACCCTTGCTTCCACCATTTACTGATACTGAATCTAAATGTAGCTTAGAGGAGTTATTAACCAGGATATTATTGCTTGCGGATGATGATGTTGAAAGGTTTAGCCCCGAAATAATCATTGAGTCGCACACACTAATTGAGATCCCTTCAGTGTAATTATTGATGTCAATTTTCTTAAGAACAGTATTCTTTGAGTTAGCCAGCGTCATCGCATTAGCAACGGATCCATTTATCGAAACGTCAGCTATCTCAACATCTTCACAATTAAGGTTGACCCTAATTCCTTGCTCTGTACAACCAGAAATAGTAGAATTCAAAAGTTTAATTTTCTTAGAATAACGTATGGCCACACCAACTTTACCACCTGTAAAGGTGCAATTCTCAACCACCACATCTGAAATTGGTCCATTAGGTGCATAGGTAGTGAATCCGTACAAAAAATTATTATTAAAAACACAATTTTGTATGAGGACATTTTTTACCTCATCCCCTGCATTTGGCTCTAAATCAAGGCCAGATTGCGGATTTGTTCCATAAGTGTTGTTAAATGAGGAATTCTTAACTATAATTCCATCACAATCGATCACAGACAAACCTTGCCGACGATTACTATCACAGGTAATGTTATCAATCAAAAGATCCTTACTATTGACTGAAATATACATGGCATCACCCCAACAATATTTAATGGAAACATTGGAAATTCCCACCCTTTTAGAATCACGAATATCGATACCCATTCCCCATTCCCCGGCAGTACCTATATGTTCATACCGCTCACCTAAAATCTTCCCACCAATAATCTTAACATCTTCGGCATTGTGAATTCTAACTATACTGTAATTCCCAACGTTATTTGGAATTGCCTTAAGTATCGTATTATTATCCATTCTCAAGGTCATGCTATCCCGCAATAAAATACCTCGTGCTCCAGCTGTTCCTACTCCTGCAGCATCAATATTATAGTTGCCTGCAGGAATATATACAGATGTTATCTTATTTAGTGAAGCATAATCAATGGCTTTTTGAATCATTTCATGATCAGTACTTGATACAGTTCTAAAATCAAGTACATTTACCTCGGTAACTGGATCTGTTCTTTCAGCAGTAGCACTATCCAATAGGTTTTGGCGTGTGCAACCTGTTAAAAATATAAAAGACAAAGCAATAGACAAGCAATGCATCTTATTAGTTAAATAAATTAGAATTAGCATATTTTGATTATTTAAATAAAGTTTAAATGGCACTATTGCCTACCAACCGATGTTCTGTACTAACTGTGGATTTCTTTCTATTTCTGAAATTGGAATTGGAAATAAATAATGTTTTGGACTTTCAAAAATTCGAGTTTCAAAAACTGTACGTTCAAAAAATAGAGGATCCTTAACAGTAGTCCCTTTGTCAATATTCATCCCGTAAAAGTTACCTCCATCAGCACTAGGAGCTATTTTATACCTACGTGTATCGAAGTATCTGTGTCTTTCGAAAGCTAATTCTGTACGTCTCTCTAACCGAATGCGATCCCTCATAGCTCCCTGGTCCAATGCGGATGAAATAGCAGGGATACCAGCTCTTTCTCTTATTAAATTAGTATATCGAGCTATGTCAGGATTACCTGGTTCGTATTCGTTTAGTGCTTCTGCATAGCTAAGGTAGAACTCAGCCAAACGGAGCAGTACCACAGGCCTGTTAATATGACCATTCGTAAGTGTTACGTTGCTTTTAGGGTGTACATTTTTCCTGATTAGATATCCTGTACGTGTAAAATTATTACCTCCTCCACTTTTTCCTGTATTACCAGTAAAAAACAATCCTATCTGCTGAGGAAAGTTAGTCGTATTCACCCACCTGCCACCATTATAGGCAATGGTTGCATAAAACCTTGGTTCCCTATTTACATACATATTCGAGGTTCCAACTTCTGCATAAGCTGTAGCTTGGGTTGAAAAACCTCCTTCGACATAACCCGATTGCGCGTTAATAATTGGCGATCCATTTGCATTATAACCTAGAATTGGCACTTCACCATTAGCCATCTGATAGGCATCTACCAACTGTTGTGTTGCCCCATTCCCAGCAGTTCCACCAGCAAATCTAGGGGAAACACGCCATTCCCAGCGTCTTAAATCAGGATCTTTTCTGGCAAATATGATTTCAGAATTCCAAGGTTCCAGCAACGCATTATGATAAGATAAAAGTGGATTTATACTTCCATTAGTATTAAATTCTTTATAAAGGGAAAAACGTGTCATATCGATTACATCTTTTGCTGCGTCTGCAGCGCGCTTCCACTTCTCCTTAACAAAAGTCTGATTCACCAACTGAACTCCATCTTTGTTTCTCAAGCCACTCATTTCTGTATTGCCATTCCACAGCGGACTTGCTGCATACAACAGTAAGCGAGCTTTATAAGCCTGGCAAGCAGCTTTTGTCATCCGTCCATAGTCATTGGGAGTTGAATACCAGGTTGGCAAAGAGTTTGTCGCCATATCAAATTGCTTAACGATAAACTCAACACATTCATCATATGTACTTCTAGGCAAGTTAAATGCAGAGGATTCCGAATCAGGCTCTATAACCTTATCTTCCGGAAGAATAATTACCGGACCATACTGCTTCAGCAACGCCGCATAGAATTCAGCTCTTAAGGCCCTTGCTTCAGCCTTATACTGTACTATCAATTGCCTTCCGATATCTGTAGATTGAAGTTCAGTATTCTCATCTATTCGCTGAATAAAATAAGTAGCAGACCGAATACCGGCATAATACTGCACCCAAAAATTAAAATAATTACTTGAAGCATTCCAGTTCCCCAAATTCATTACATACGTATGATGTGTTGTATAGGTCACATCACCTTCGTCTGATAAGCCCATCCATGGCACATCATTGGCCAATGTTTGTCCTGATTCATCCTTAAGATAATTATAGATATTAGCTAAATATTGTTCCGATGGGAGACGGCGTTGAAACACTTCATCAATTGTCATTCGATCATCAGGTACCTGATCAAAAAAACCTTTCTGGCAGGAGCCTAAAAACGTCGAAACAATGCAGAAAACGAGTAATAAGATTCGATTCATGTCAATAAGTTCTAAAAATTAAAAATTAAGTTCAATACCCAAGCTATAAGTTGACATATTAGGATAGCTAGTTCCAAGACCATTGCCGAGCTCTACGTCCCATAAATCGAACTTACTGAAAGTAAGCACATTGGTAGCGATAAAGAATATTCTGGATTTACCCAGTTTCAACTTGTCACTTAAACGATCAGGTATATCATAACCCAGCTGCAATGTTTTAAGGCGCAAATAATTTGCACTCTTCGTAAACCAGGAATTTGTTGTGTAGTTATCATTTAGTGATCCAAAAGCCAATCGCGGATAAAATGCATTAGGATTTGGATTTTCAGGTGTCCATCTGTCATTAACAGCAGAAAACAAGTTTCCTCTTTCTGATCCACTAAGAAAAGGCTGAAACCCTTCTCCATACATGGCTATATCAACATTCGCAGCACCCTGAAAAAAAGCTCCAACATTAAAACCTTTATAACCAACAGTAAGACCAAATCCATATACGATTTCCGGGAGGTCACCATAACCTATAGGTCCCATATCATATTGGTCAATTTTACCATCATTATTCAAATCCTGAAATTTAAGATCTCCTGGACGTACATCCCCTGTCTGCACCGCAGAAGTTAATATTTCTGAAGCATCCTTAAACAGTCCCAAAGCGGTATACCCAAATCGTTGATTAACCCTTCGACCTTCTCTTTCCATCCATGGATATAATCTATCAGGTTCGTCATTTTCCAAGATTGTATTTCGCGCAAAAGAGAAATTACCCTGGAACTGCAATGATACATTCCCAATTTTGTCCGAAAAGTCTGTAGTTAGATCTACCCCCCGATTCTTTACAACCCCTAAATTCCCATAAGGCTCATTTAAGATTCCCAGATAATTTGGAAGCGAAGTCCGTCGTAAAAAGATACCTTCACGCTTTTCATTAAAAAAGTCAATCTGGAAACTTAGTCTGCTATTTAACAACTTAGTCTCAAGTCCTAAGTTCGTCTTTGTTGAAGTTTCCCAGGTAACATCAACAGGATATTCACCAATTTCGAGGCCAGTGAATTTATTGTTTACATCCCCTAAACCAAAATTATAACCAGTAACCGTATTTACTGTACCAATATAAGCGAACCTCCTGCCCCCGATGTTACTGTTACCAACTAAACCATGGGTAAAGCGGAATTTTAGAAATTGTATTGCGTTTTTTAAAGGTTCGAAAAATGATTCTTCAGACACTGCCCATCCTAATCCCATTGATGGGAAAAAACCATATCGACTTTTAGGCATAAAATTTTCTGAACCATTATAACCGAAATTTAATTCAGCCATATACTTATAATTATAAGCATAGTTTAATCGGGCAGCCACACCTTTTGATCGATAAGGAAGTGATGTGATCAAGTTTCCACCGGTCGTAACATAATCTCGTTGATTATAAAGTAACATTCCCCCAACATCATGCTTTCCAAAGGTTCCAGTATAATTTACAGCTCCCTCCAGATAAAATTGTCGGGTTCCAGAACTGCTTGTAGTAAAACCTAAATATTGATTGGTCGCAAAGGTTGTCTGATCGTAAACCAGATTACCATCATTGTCACGCCCTGTGGCTATCCAGGTATCCGGAGTTTTTGTTCGCTTATTCTCATGTAGGTTGTTAGCATCAAAGGAGAACATACCTGTCGCTGATAATCCTTTAACCCAAGAATCGAGCTTCTGAGTAATTCTTAAATTAGAGTACAACTGATTACTCCACTGCGTGCGATAACCACTCTGTGTTAATGAATTATAAGGGTTAAATGCATAATTAGTTAGCGACTGCGCCAGCTTTCCATCCGGGTAAATTACGGGATGATAAATTGGTGGGATACGCATTACCTGGTCAAAAATATCGCTTGTATTTAACATCCCCGGCAAATTTCTATTTTTAATATTCCCTTGAATTCCAAGATCTATTAAAGTCGTTTTAGTCAGATTTGCTTGGATATTGGAGGTGAAATTATAACGATCTAAATAAAGATTCGAATTATACTTCGCCATCTCATCTGATTTTAGAATACCATTATCGCGATAATAGCCAGTTGAAAAATAATAGGTTACGAACTGACTTCCCCCAGACATCGTCACATTAACATTGCGATTACTGGCATATTTGTTAAAAATCTCATCCATCCAATTAACATTTGGATAGAGATAAGGATCATTCCCTAAAAGTGTATTCTGAATACGTTCATCAGTATATTGCCTACCCCCACCACGCGTTAAGCTAGCTTCATTAGCCATATTCATATAGGAAACTCCATCCACCAATTCTGGAATTTTCGTAAAGGTGCTAACTCCTTCACTGTATCGGGCTTTTATTTTTGTCTTACCCTGGACTCCACGTTTAGTAGTAATGATGATAACTCCATTGGCCCCCCTTACTCCATACACCGCAGTTGCCGCTGCATCTTTCAACAAAGTGAAACTCTCTATATCTTCAGGGTCAATGTCATTCATAAGCCGCTCAACACCATCCACCAAAATCAATGGTTTACTCAATTCGCGGTTTAATGTTGCAATACCACGTATAAAGATATCGGCGTCATCGTTTCCAGGCTCACCACTCCTTTGCATGCCTGTCACACCTCCTAACCGCCCCAACAAAGATGTGCTTAAATTCCTCACAGGGAGTTTCAAATCTTTTGCTTTAACTGTCGCCTGTGCACCAACATTAGAGATTTTCTTCTGAGTACCAAATCCTACTACGAGTACTTCTTCCAGGCTTTCTTCAACACTTACCATCGTAACCACAATAGTACTTGTTGATTTGACAGCAACTTCTTTATCAATAAAGCCAATAGAGGTAAACATCAATGTATCTTTTCCTATTGGAACATCAATTTTAAATTTTCCTTTTATATCTGTTGAAGCACTGATATTAGCATTTTTAACCCTGATGTTCACACTAATTAAAGGAGTTCCTTTTTCATCTACTACACTTCCTGAAATAGTTCTATCCAATGACCTTGTTTCCATCTTTGTTTCAACCTTTATCAGAACGATATTGCTCTTTACAATTTTAAAAGCCAGAGGTAGGTATCTAACAGTAGCCCTAACAGCTTCCTCTATCGTAACATTTTTTAAGTTAACACTGATCCTCTGCCCTTTTAAATCATTTACATCGTAAATAAATCCGTATCCTGATTGTGTTTTGATAGACTGGAGTACCTTTTCTACAGGTACATTATTCTCAACAAGACTAATTCGCTGCGCTAAACCTTTTGCACTGACTTGCACAAGAGAAATCATTAATAAGAAGATAATAATTTTCATTATTAAGAGTAATTTTTCGGGTAGCCAAAGTTTTGACATACCTAGTTTTAAAGTATTAATTTTCATACTTTTGGTTTGGTTGAGTTGATAAAATGGTTTCGCAATTATTTATCCCAATGATATATCAATGGGAAAGGATTGGCTCAATCATCTGCCGAATGGTAGTTCGAAGTACCATTCGGCTTTTTATTGGCCAACCACTATCTTTCTTTTTTATACGTATCTGTTCATGTTTTGCATAGGTTTGTTGGTTAATCTGCTTTGGTTTTTGGAAGAATGCGCTAAGTAACTGTTAAAGATCTGCCCTCTATTTTAAAACTGACCTTTAAATATTTCAAGATGTCAAGTGCGTCAGAAAGATTCAGACTTCTACTTATATCTCCAGTAAAACTCCTTTTAGGAATCCCATTGCTGTATTTTATCTCTATATCATACCAACGGGAAAGCTGGCGAAGAACTTCATCTAAGCTGGTATCTTTAAAAACAAATCGTCCATCTTTCCAGGCAACAACTGGGTTAACGTTGACCTTAACGACTTTTATGCCATCCCCATTAATGATAGATTGCTCATTTGGAAGTAGGACTTCGCTATTGACACGCACCCGACCCTTTAATAAAGTTGTTTTGGTTGCAGCTTCATCATCATACGCATTAATGTTAAATTTCGTACCCAATACCTTCACTTCCTGCCCCTTACTTTCAACAACAAATGGATGTTCTTTATCTTCAAAAACCTCAAAATATGCCTCACCAGTAAGCCTAACTCTTCTCTCCCCACGCTCATTTAAAGAGGTAGAATAGGTCAAACTGGAAGCGGCGTTGAGCGCAACTAAAGATCCATCAGGCAAGCGAATCTGATAAGTTTCTCCTTTTGCAGTACTAAGGGTATTGATTTTATTATTAGCTACATTCTTATCTTTAATTTCATAAATGAGCTGCCCATCATTTGATTTGGTAATTACAACACCAGCTTCATTAGCAATTTTACCATTTATAGCACCTGATAGTTTAATTTTCTTGCCATTGGCAAGGGTTAGAGTAGCTCCCGCATTTCCTGGAGCAATATAGTCTTCATAGGTAGATGCAGTTCTTACTCCCTCATTAGGGCTCTTAAATAAATTCAGACTAACTGCAAGTGATCCAATAATTAATAGTATGGCAGCAGCAAAGCCTATACGAGGCCATAGTTTTCTTTGACTTTTATTAACTTCAGAATTAAATATTTGATTGGTTTTTACTTTATTTAGTGCAGCTACCTCATCAAAACGATTAAACACTTCATAAGCGTTATCAAGGTTTTGCACGTGACACAATTCTTCAAATAGAATCCGGTTATTAGAGCTTTCATTGATCCAAATTTCGAGTTCATCCTGTTCGACTTGGCTAAGTTCACCACTCAGATAGCGGGAGACTAAGTCAGATACTTTCAAGGTGTGCGTTATTTTATTGTTCAGATCCATAACTTCCTGGCATGTTTAAATATAGAACGGGAAGTCATTGATTATCTCTAAATGATTGGATTTTTTTTACAACAAAATTCACAAACAACTGAATATCAGTGATTTTATTTTATTTAAATATTACAGCAGGCAGAAGAATTACAATAGCCATAGCAACATCTTGGTCGGAAAGTCTCTTTTTAAGTAAAATAAGGCCACGCATTTTCTGGTTGCTCACCGTGCTGACAGTAACGCCAAGTTCTTCTGCAATCTCCTTAGGGCTCCTCCCCTCCTCAAAGGTCATTTTAATCACTTTTCGGCATTGCTCAGGTAAGGTGTCAACAGTAGCAAAAACTTTCCGAACAACTTCAGCTTGCATAATAGTGTCCAGGATGGTTCTTTCTAATATCTCGCTATTGTTATTGAAATACTCCGCATGCTTATTCATTACTTTTTGGTGTTGCAATTCATCATAACATGAATTACGCACACACACGTAAAGAAATGCCCGGATTTTTTCCATATGATCAAAAGTCTGTCGGCGTTCCCATAGCTTAATCAAGTTGTCCTGTACAATATCTTCTGCTTTAGTACTATCCTGTAGAATTTTATAGGCAAAAAAACAAAGTGGCTTATAATAGAGTTTAAATATATAATCGTAAGAGTGCTCGTCTCCACTATTTAGGCGGGAAGTAAGTTCATCTTCGTCGATTTTATAACTAATATCCATACAAGTTTACCAAATATTATGAGTTAATACACTTCCGATTTCCTGGTCAATTATAAGTAATTATTTCCAAATTGCGAGTAAAAAAAAGAGGTCATTATCAACGATCCTAACAAAGATCATAAAACTGAAAATCTAAATATAGGTAAAGCCAAAGGATCAGTATAGTACTATTTCTCAGATAATCAATACAATCTTTCCGTACGTTTTTCTTTTGTGGAAAGCTGATATTTAATAAACCATAAGCCAATATACCAATCCATTTCAGGAATTACTTCCCTATTTTGTAGAAATTATAGTAGAATTTATCACCAGTGCAGTTTATGTTAATAATCAAGTGTACCAGTTATTAAATTTAATTTGTTGGAATGGGTTATGATTTTCGCATGTTTTGTAATTAATTTATTTTCCGTAGAAAAAGGAATACCATTTGTAATTTATCAGATACCAGTGCTTACGTAGACGATTACCCTGGGTATCTGCCTGGAAGGCACCCATCGGACTAACTTCCAGGATTTTCTGGCTTAAAACATCGCATATACTCTTCAGGTTTTTAACTCCTGACTGGGCATTATAATACAATCCTGAATCATTAAATTCAACATGGTTATTATAATTATTACCAGAAATGAAGCGACCCTCTATACAAATCATCCAGAGCATTATAAAATCAATTACACACCAGACGGCAGGTTACTTTTTCTTTTTCTCAACTTTCTGTCCCGGCATTATCAAAGATTCCCAGCCTGCTAAATCGGAAGGCTTTACATTGGCTTTGTACCCTTCAAAACCAAAATTAGAAAAGGAAATAGGTCCTACAAAGTCAACATTATTATTCGCCTTGATCTGATTTTCCATTCCCATTGCCCAAAGACTAGCGTTAATAAACATGCGTCTATAGCCCTCGTTCAGAAAATCTACCGAGGCACCATGGGTTGTGGTAAAAGCGCGGCCACTAAGCCCGTTCTCAATTTTATAATCGCGTATCCAAGCAACAGGAACTTCCTTTTTTGTTTTATCTGGTTGGGCCTTGGTATCCATTCCGTTCAAGATTTGCCCACGAGCAAGTACAGTTCCAATTGGTTCAGCCATATACCCGCCAGATTGAACCCAAACATCCTTAACCCCACGCAAAACAGAATGTTTCTTTTCTTCTGGCTGAATTAAGACATTTGAAGACTGCTGGTGATTTTTACCATAATGACCTACCCACGTTTCACCTAGAATATATTCACCAAAGCCACCCTTCCAGGCAGTCTTTGGCCCATTATAATTAAAGCCATAATGTTCCCATTTGCTATTCCCGTTGTTTTTAAAAGCGTGGGTAGATGTTCTTAAACCAATAACTGGCCCACCACGTTTAAGAAAATTATCAATATGAGTCATTTCCTTATCATTAAAATTAGCAAAACGAGTAAAAATAACCATCAGATCTGCATCCTCTAAAACTTCAAGTCCCTTAAGATCAGATCCACCGGGCAAAATACTTTCCTGTTCATCCAATGCATACACAATGGTGCAAGTCATGCCGTATCTTTTAGCTAGAATTTTAGCTAAAGCTGGCAAAACTTCTTCACTTCGATACTCATGGTCACTTGCAATAAAAACCACCTTTTTCCCTAAAGCTATTCCCTTATCACCTTTATAAACTACACAGTATTTTTCATTATCACTATTAATCCGATTTTTATTACCAGGCTTTTCATTGGCTAATAATGATACCGAACATAATGACAACATCACAGCTAAACTAAAAAACAAAATCAAGTTCTTTTTCATAATTATTATAGTAAGTTTATATTCTACCTTTAAAATTGGTTTCTATTTTTTCTCAAATGGATGCTCTTTAAGCAATGCTTCTGGCGTATAAAAATCAGTCTTACTTGATATTGTTGCACGTATATCTTTTACTTTAGCCGGAGAAACTGCAGAAGCACTATTTCCAAATGAATTACGTACATAAGTAAGTACAGCGGCAACTTCCTCATCGCTAAGCATTCCACCAAAAGGGGTCATAGGAACTTGTCCCGGGTATTTCTTACCATGCACTTCAATCGGTCCGTGCAACCCCTTTAAAGTTAATTTAATAAGCCGATCTATACTACCTTCTACCCATCTTGTTTTAACAAGTGGAGGGAATCCTGCCATTTCTACACCTTTACCATCCTCCTGATGACAGGTACTACAGAATCCATCTTGTAAAAAAATTGCCTTTCCTTTAACATACAGATCCTTATCAACTCCTTTAAGGGCAATTTGATTCTGAACCTTTTTCACAACCTTTACAGATGTCCCATTTAGATGAGCCAATGCTGCTTCATGTGCCGGAGCAATCCATTTATCAAGCGCTTTCTTACCTGCTTCCATTACAACAGGCAAACCTTTTTCTGTATCTAACCAGGATGCTGCTGTAATTGCTTCCAAACGGACACGCCCATGCTCATCTTTTGCTGCTGCTAAAAGCAACTCAGATTGATCAGGAAGCTGATGTCCCATGTAGCGGACTACATGAACTGCTGCTGCTCTTGCACGATAATCTTTAGCATTAAGCATCATATTAAGTAAATCCCGATCTATTTTATTTAGTCCCCAGGTTACCCAAAGTGCTTCAAGTACATGGTGTTCATATTTAGGGTCTTTCTTATCCAACGTAGCTACCCATGTTTTGATCCGAGGCAAAACATCCGAGGCTTTACGCGCTCTGAGTTCAATCCGCGTGCGGTACCTACTTCCATATTCCGGAAGTTTTAAATTATCCAAAAGTACTTCAATACTCGCTCCTGCAATCTTAGCAGGTTTAATTAATGGTCTTGATGGATAAGTAATACGATAAATCCGACCATGCACATGATCCCGAAGTGGATCACGTGCATTATGCTGCATATGACCAATTAATACATTATGCCAATCTATCAGATAAAGAGAGCCATCGGGTGCAAATTCCAAATCCACAGGTCTAAAATTCTTATCGTCTGACCAGAAAAGATCTTGACGGTGTTTACTTTTAAAACCAGTTCCATCGTCTGTTAATGTATGTTGTTTGGCACCTAGAAAACCAATTGTATTATTGATCAGATAATCTCCCTGTACCTCATCTGGGAAGTGGCGACTAGACACAAATTCTAAACCTGATGTTGGTCTGACTTTATGCTTTTCATCGACCAACTCCAGTCCTTTATTGACAACTTCTCCATACCTTGGTTTGATTGTTCCTGGTAGCATCCAACGAACACTAGGACTAGAAGTCTCTGCAAAAATTGTTTGTCCCCAATCATCAAAGGCAATGCCCCATGGGTTTGGAATAGCAAGTTGTGCTACACGTTCCAGATGATTACGTTGTGGTGCATACCGGAAAAACCCGCCATTTGTAGCACGAACCGGCCCATAAGATGTCTCTATATTAGAATGAAGAAAAACACCCTCACCCATATAAATAGCTCCTGAAGGATCCATGGTATAAGTACTATGTGCGTGGTGTGTATCGTGGTCATCAAAACCACTCAAAATGATCTTCTTTACATCAACCTTATCGTCAGCATTTGTGTCCGTTAAAAGGACTAAATTAGTTCCTTGAGAAACGTAAACTCCTTCAGGAGCAAAAGAAAAGCCTATAGGAAGGTGCAGACCATCAGCAAAAACTGTTTGCTTATCCGCCTTGCCATCATTATTTGTATCTTCAAAAATTAAGATCTTATCATTTGGTTTTGGATCGCCTGGTTTCCAATGTGGATAAGTAGGCATAGTTGCTACCCAAAGGCGGCCTTTAGTATCAAAAGTCATCTGCACAGGATTTGCCAGATCAGGAAATTCTACCTCAGAAGCAAAAAGCTCAATTTTATAACCTGGTGCCACATGAAATTTATCAATTGCATTTTTACCATACAAATATTCTAAAGTTCCATTCTTTCCAGATTGTTTATAATTTGTTTCAATTTTTGGAAGTACCGATGTCTTCTCATCTGCAGCTGCCACATCCATCTTTTTCCCCTTAGCGGCCAGCCATATTGCCTGATCTCTAATCGCTGTCAACTCACGGAGTTTAGCCACCTCTGCAGGATAATTTTGTGGCCCAAATGGATCGTATCTACGACCATAAGCATGAACACCATTAGGCATTTTAATATCATTATGCCACATCCAATTCTTTTCAAGAACAGCATTACGAACAAGTTCGCGGTTAGACCTTGCTATAATAGCTTTTTTTCCAAAAATCTGATCTGCTAACAGTACAGAAAATTTAGCATAACCTTCATCTGTAAGTTGAGATCCATCAATGGTCAAGTCTTCATTTTTTGACTCGAACCATTTAGTTGTAGGAGTAAAAGTATCTATAAATAATACTTTGTGTTTTGCAGCTATTTCTTGCATAGCTTTAGTGTATAATTCAAGATTCACATTTTCTTTTATTCCATTTGGAAGGTCCTTCTTCGCAGATAGATCCTCAAATGCTATTGGAGATACCAGAGCTAGCTGTGGTGAAGTTACACCATTATATTTTCGGGTTAAGGTAAATTTAACAAAGGCATCAAGCTCTGCTTTATAGTTCTCTAATCCTTCTATTCCCTTAAATGATTCAGTATATCCAAAAAACGCAAGAATAATATCTGCCTTCAGCATGGTAAGCCATCCATCTTCAGTAGGGAAATGCCCCGTACTACTTGAATTAGTAGCCAATTCTGTCTGAAACTTTTCAGCTCCTGGAAATGCCCAAGGTGACTTCCTGGCTGCATGTGGTCTAAAACCTGCTGTGTTAGCTCCATCAGCCATATTACGAATGAAAAGCAAACTATCAGGATAACGAAGATGCATTTCTGTTTCAAAATGACCAAAATTCATCATTCTTGATGCTAAATTATTGCCAATTAAAACGATACGGGATCCTTTTTTAATATTAATAGTTTTTGAATCCGGTGGTGTTCCTTGAAATGTAAAAAACATAATCAAGGATAAAACGAAAGCGAACAGCAATCTTTTAAATGCTGTTTTCATATTAATCTTCATACTTAATTTTAAATATATCAATTGCTAATAGTAAAACTTTAAGCAATATTGATTTTGAATGGTTAATATTTGGTTAGTAATAACAGTATCATATACAACGATATTGAAATCAAATGTAATTTTTAATTTAAGAAGCGACTTTCGATTTTGTTCGAATGTGTTTTAAAATCATCCATTTTGGCCAATTAAGTTAAGAAAACATTGATATTACCACTCAAAAGAATCTACTCCAAGTATTCTTTCTTATGCATCAACTGTTTCACCAGGAAGAACTTGCTGGTGTGTTCCTCCATTCCCGTTCAGCGATCCTATAAGTGAGCGTAGCAATGAAGTCGATGTGCCTAATCCATTCAAATATAAAATAACAAGATTATAGTTTATTGTTTAACTATTTTAAACTCTGTTCTTCTGTTCAACTGATGATTCGCTTCTGAACATTTTACGCCGTTTGAGCAGTTATTCAACAATTTGCTTTCACCATAGCCTTTTGCTGTTATTCTATTTTTGCCGATTCCATGATCAATGATATATTGAACTGCTGAATTTGCTCTCCGCTGAGACAACCACTGATTATATTGATCATTACCTCTACTGTCAGTATGCGATCCTAACTCAATCCAGATTGTTGGGTTGTCTTTCAAAGTCTTAACTAGCTTATCCAGTTCAACCGCTGCATCTGGCCGGATATTCGATTTATCAAAATCATAGTAAATATTCTCGATCCTAATTGCCTTTTCCAAATCGATTTTCTCTAAATAAAGATCTCTCTTAATCTCAGTAGAAGCCGTTAAATTAATTGTTGTAAGTGATGCAATATCGGCTCTGTAATTGCTTTTTTCTCCAGTCAAGTTGTAATCAGATTCCTTATCCAGATTAAAACTAAAACTCCCAGTTTCATCAGTTTGTACTTTCAATGTCTGACCATTGATTTTAGAAAGGGTAACTATAGCATTTATTAATGGTTGGTTATTCTTTCGATCAAATACACTACCGATCAATTTAAGAGCAAAGATCTGCTGCTCTGTAAAACTATAGATATCGTCGCTGCCAAGTCCACCTGTTCTATTTGAGGTAAAATATCCAGTTAAGGATGACGTTTTCAAATACGCAAAATCATCTTGTGGAGAGTTTGTTGGATAACCCAGGTTTTTCGGTTCGGCAATTTTTCCAGTCAAAAACTTAACCTTAAAAACATCCAGTCCTCCCATTCCTATCCGACCATCAGTACTAAAATAAAGATTATGCTCATTATCCAATATCGGCGTCCGTTCATTACCTTCGGTATTAATTTCCCTTAGATTTACGGGTACTCCCCAGTCCCCAGCACCAGTACGTTGACACCTATAAATATCTGTTCCTCCAAGTCCATTCGGCATGTTAGATACGAAATAAAGACTATTTCCATCGGCAGTAATGAAAGGATCACCAACGGAGTAATCATCTACTTTGTTATATTTAAAAGAAACAGGACTTGTCCATTTGCCATCCGCATCTTTTTTACTCGAATAAATCTCGACGTTAATGGTAGCCAATTTCCCTTTAGCATAAACCGGCTTTTTAGGTATCTTACTTAAAGTAAAAAAAACTTCATTCCCATCTTTACTAAAACTAGCTGGTCCGACATGATAATCTGTATTTGCATTTAAATTGAAACTAAAAATGCTATCCTGATTTTTATCTTTTCCATACAGTTTTAAATAATGGTTACCTGTCCACCCATAAACATTTCGATCGGGTCTTTTAGCCCCATCGAACTTTAAGAATGGTCTATTGCCCGATAATTTATCGGCTGATGTATTTCCACGATCTGAAGAAAAAACGATACTGTTACCATACATGGTAGCGCCCCAGTCTGACTGAGGAGAATTGAGTATCTTTTCATTTTTCATGGCCACTGTCGTAGGGTTTTTCATCCAAAATCCAGCTGAATCACAGCTCAACAACCAACGATTTTGTTCTTTTGGATCAACATCTTTCTTTAATTCCCCATACTTCTCGTATTGCGCTTTTGCTTCAGCATATTTTGAATTTTGCTGTAATGCTTTGGCGTAATGGAGGATATTTTCCGGATTGGTGGTCGACATACCAGCGGCGATTGCATACCAGCTTTCAGCTTGTTTGTAATTGCTCTGATAGCTATATGCCTGAGCCAATCTTTCAGCCGCATGTAAGGTTGGTTTCTTTTTATAAGCAATTTCATATAAATCAATCGCTTTGTTGAAGTTGTAAAGTTCATACTCTTTATCAGCCTCAAGCAGCGCATATTGAGCTAATACCTTAGTTTGATAGCTGAACATTACGGTAATAGCAAGAATTAATCTGTAAATATTTTTTTTCATATTTTTTATTTTCCTCTTCAGGGATTTAAATTACATTTAGCGCTAAGCAGAAATTAAAAATATCTCGGCGTACGCATTCTTGTATATCTTTTATTGAAGAAATAACTTATGGAGATTTCATGAGTACCTGCACTATAACCTTGAAGAGGACCAATAGAAAAATCATATGCATAACCTATCCTAAAGTTTTCCGTAGGTAAAAATTGTACCGCTGCTACCGCTGAATTCAGCTGGCTCAAATCCTTTTGCAAATAATCCTTACTGTATAACTTCACACCCGTACGATATGACCCCCCAACCCAAAACTTATCCTCTAAAATCACAAATGCATTTAAATCCAAACTGGTTGGACCTCCCCTATCATCCTTTAACAGAAAGGATGGCTTTAATAGCACACCCTCGTTTAACGGCAACAGAACACCTGCCGTTAAATAATAATGTGGCTTTGGCTGTGGGATAAACGCATAACGCTCAATGTCAACATATTGAGAGATAAGGTTATCTACCGATACTCCTGCATAAAAACGATCATTTGAAAAATAAATACCCGCTCTTGCATCTGGCAAAATTGTACTCTGAACACCTATTGGCTGATATATCTCAGGATCATTAGGGTTTAACTTGGATCCATCAATCCCTAGCTGAACCACACCGGCACCAACACCGAAGGCCAATCTTGCAGAACCATCATCGTTCATGCGTATTCTATATGCGTAATTACCATACACAGATTCATTGCGCTGGGCACCTAAACGGTCGCTTGAAATCTGTAGCGCAAGCCCAACATTTCCATCATTCGCAATAGCATCAACCGCTAGCGACATGGTTTTAGGAGCCCCGGTAATTCCGGTCCATTGATTTCGGTAAAATGCATGAACATTTAACTGCTCCCTGTACCCGGCATAAGCTGGATTAATATAAATTCCATTGAACATATACTGGCTGAACTGCGCATCCTGCTGGCCTTTAACCAAATTGGAGAATAAAAGTAGCACGCTAAATATCTGTAATATTCTTTTCATGTTTTTCAATTGTGATCTTTCCTACCCTCTTGAATTTATTGTTTAAAAGCCCTGACTAAGGTGATGTACCCTTTAAACACCTGCGATTCACTTCCTGTAGCTTCCTTCACACGGAGAATATAATAGTAAGTACCTTCGTTCAATCCTTCTCCAGTCCAATCATTTCGATAATTATCAGATTTATAAACCTGGTTGCCCCAGCGATTTACGATAATCAGATCATTATCAGCAAAGAGCTCCAATCCTCGTATTTCAAAAGTATCATTGTTCCCGTCACCATTAGGTGTGAAAAGGTTTGGAATAAATAATGACACGCCTGAAACAGCCAGCTTGGTAAAGAAACTTCCATTGGCAAAAAAGTCATCAGAAATTAATATATTATTATGATAATGAACTCCTTGAGATGGATTAAAACTTTTTAAAATGTCCCATTTGTCTCCGTTAACATAGCGGGAGATCCCTGCATTTTCATCTTTAAAAAGACTGCCATTAGTAGCAGGATTATGTTGCAAGGTCATAGATAATGTTGTTGCTCCTGAACCATAAATGTGCCATGCCCTGTCCATACCTGTTGACAAATTTTTAATGGATTTACCAGCACTAGCATAATCTTGTACACTTATGAATAGCTTACCTGCATTTTGCGGGATTAATGTTGCTGGTGTATAATCGCCTTCAGAAATACCCACAGGAAAAACAAATGAATCTTTACCACCATATTCTTTTATCATATGGCCGGCAATACTATTGCCGGTAACGACCATACGCTCTTTACTGTAGTTGGTGATTTTTCCATTAGTATTGAAAGCTAAATTCTGACCATTTAAAATAACATCGGCACCATTTACGGCAAGATCCAGAGTCCCTCCGATATTTAAGGTAGCCGATAAGGCACCACCCGGATTCAAAGTTCCAAAACCTGGGTCACTAACATCATCCAATTTGATATTATCAGAATTACGGTGCTCAACCAAAAGGTTTATAAAACCAGCATTGTTTCCATCAATATTACTTGGTCCCGATGCCATTGAAGTATAAAATGGATTATTACCGGGATTGTATATCACAATCTTACCAGAGCCATTAAAAGTCGCCCCTGGTGCAATCCAAATATTCTTGCTGTAAATCTCTAGTATACCATCAATTTGCCAAACAGCGTTAGGACCAAAATAGGTACCTTCACTAAAACGCTGTTCTATAGTTCCTGCAGAAACCGTAATAACTGAATTATCAACAGTCATACTTCCAGATCCAGTTTGGGCATTGCTGGTTTGGGAAAAGATTGATAATATTAAGATAAAAGTTAAACTGGATAACAATAAATTTCCTTTCATAATGTAACTCCTTTAAACTTAAAATGTCTACTTTCCTAAAATATTGAGATAAAAAAGATAGAATCAGTTCTATTTTTTGAGTAATAAACTTTCCAGTTTTTTCAATCGTTCCTCCAATTCATTGGTTTTATTTTGAAGTGCTTTGATTTCTTTATCCTTTTGACCAAGTACATCATTCATTTCAATCACATGAAGATATAGCTCTTCCAATTTCTCTAATTGTTGTACAGAGAGCTTCGTTAAATCTACTTCGTAACCATTTTCACCAACATTCAATTTTGATATAGGCGTTATGCCCGGTAAGTGTTTATTGGTTTTGATAAACTCAGCTACTTCTTTAAGTGTTTTAAATTTGTAGTCTTTATAAATTTTTGAAAATCCATTGAAATAATCTTCAAATACATAATCGGGATAAGTATTGGTAGCTGTATAAATGGTACCTGCGCTATAAATATTACCATCTACATATAATTTAGGGTTATTAGACGTCACTATAGCGGGAGGAATAGTACCATTACTGTTGATCACTAATTCTCCTGTAGATTTTAAACTCATCCTATGTGCACCATTAGTTTTAAAAGTCATTGGTGTAGCTATTGTTGTTCCTATAGATAACCCTGTTGATCCCGTTCCAGAAGCATTGATTTGAGCTAAACTGCTCGCATCTGCATACAACTCGAGTGAGCTATTTGATGCACCCGAACCACCATCAATACCAATAGAGCCCCTATTGCTACCTGTTGCACTTAACCTTCCTTGTGCACCCAAGTTACTTATACTAACTGTATTACTGTTACCTGTAAATCTTAGGAAATTATCAGCCGTTGTTACCGTTCTTGGCCCCGATAAGCTACCATTTGCATTATAAATATTTACAGTGGTTGCAAGACCTGCCAACGTACCCAATACACCATTAGCATCTGCCACTACAGTTCTAGTTGCTGTAAAGGTTTGATTCTGACTTGAGGACTCATCTCCATCAACTGTGGTATTAATAGCATTAGTAGCACCATTTAGCGGAAGGATTCTTAATCTCGTAATTCCAGCATTGTCTAATTGTTCTGAAGGAGTATAAGTACCCATACCTATCTTTCCTATTCCGGTAATACGCATTCTTTCTTCTCCCGAAGCACCACCTGGACTTGTTGAAAATGTTATCGGTGATGGAAGTGTTGTCAGATGGGTAGCTATCGCCAATTGGCTAGCCGCCCCGGTTGCGGTTAAATTAACCTCACCACTTGTAGGAAAAGTCTGAATATCAAAGCGGTTATAAGTAGCTCCAGCACCTGAAGCCACATATATATCTCCATCGTTTGTACCTTTTGCCTCAGAGCCAATACGTCCATTACTATCAAACCTAATACGTCTTTCCGGTGAATCAAACAGAAGGGGGTTTCCATTTGCCGTTATTGTTGTTGTTTTAGTTAGTAGACCTCCTAATTGAATAATGTCTAAGGTTTTAGTTAAACCATTATCGGCAGTTACTGGTGGATTGGCCAGAGAGGCAACTGTCACCGTTTTTAATACACCAGTACCATCTGCTACAACTACTTTATCAGTTGCAACATCTCCTGCAAGAGCACTTATACCACGTACACGCACATTACCTGCGGTAACATCTAAACGGGCAGTCGGTACAATAAGTGGGTTGGCTCCTGTAAAATCTCCAAAAGCTAATGAACCATTTACACCATAAATATAATTTTGGATATTTAACTGGTTGCTTACTGCATTTTGTGCTTTAGTTTGCGAACCTAAGAACAAACTATTGCTACCAGAAGTGTAACGGTCTGCAGCTAATCCTATGATCCTATTACCAGCTTCTGTACCAAAAAACGTATTATAGCTACCCGCAGTTAACGCACCTCCCGAAGCCACACCCAAGCCAACGTTATCCTGACCTGTGCCTAAGCTTGTTAAAGTAGAACTACCTACACCTATGTTTTTGATACCTACCGCTGTTGGCAAAACTAATGAGCCAATGGCAATATTTTGTTCTTGAGTGGTAATAGCATTTAAAGAACCAAAAACTTGATTGTTACCACCAGTAGTTAATGCATTTAAGTTACTAGCTCCTATAACTGCATTAGACCCACCAGAAATTAAAGCTCCTAAATTTTGAGAACCTAATACATAGTTGGCACTCGCTGTAGTAGCCTTAGTTAAATTCAACCCACCTACAGCCACATTGTTTCCTGTTGTTGCCAACACTAAGTTGCCATAACCAAGAGCTACATTTCCCGGAGAAGTAATATTAGCCAACTGATTTCCACCTCCTATTGCTATGTTTCCAAACAAACCAGCGCCACCAGAAGCATTATTCATTGCCCCTTTACCAATAGCAATATTATCGTTACCAGGCATGCTTGTACCATTTGCCCCCACTCCTGCGTCTTGTGAAATATGATTATCTGTACCTACAAGACGAACATCAGCGGCAAAAGTAGTACGGTCAACTCTTTTTAATACACCAGTTGTTGGATCGGCAACTACAATTTGATCTGCAGCTGCTCCTGTTTGGAGACCTGCTATAGCTAAGGTATTACCAGGGCTAGTTGTTATGGTTGTTGACGTAATTAACGGCCCTCCTAATTGAATATTTGTAGCTGTTGCTAAATTTAAACCATTGGTTGCTGTAGCTTCAAAAGTACCTGTATCTCCTTTTGGTCCAGCTGGACCTTTGATATTTCCAGTTGGATCCCAGGTAGTACCATTGTAAGTATAGGTATCACCTGTTGTTGTGTTTATATAAGTATCGCCAGCAGAACCTGTACTTGTTGGAGCACCTGCACCGCTAGTCACTGAAGTACCATTGGTTCCATTGGTTCCGTTTGTACCGTTTGTACCGTTAGTTCCAGCAGGACCTTTGATGTTTCCAGTTGGATCCCAGGTAGTACCATTGTAAGTATAAGTATCACCTGTTGTGGTGTTGATGTAAGTATCGCCAGTGCGCCTGTACCTGTTGGAGCACCTGCACCGCTAGTCACTGAAGTACCATTTGTTCCATTGGTTCCGTTTGTACCGTTTGTACCGTTAGTTCCAGCAGGACCTTTGATGTTTCCAGTTGGATCCCAGGTAGTACCATTGTAAGCATAGGTATCACCTGTTGTGGTATTGATGTAAGTATCACCAGTAGCGCCTGTACTTGTTGGAGCACCTGCACCGCTAGTCACTGAAGTACCATTGGTTCCATTGGTACCGTTTGTACCAGCAAGCCCCTGAACACCTTGAGGTCCAGCAGGGCCCTTGATGTTTCCAGTTGGATCCCAGGTAGTACCATTGTAAGTATAAGTATCACCTGTTGTTGTATTGATGTAAGTATCACCAGTAGCGCCTGTACCTGTTGGAGCACCTGTACCGCTAGTCACTGAAGTACCATTTGTTCCATTGGTTCCGTTTGTACCGTTAGTACCAGCAAGCCCCTGAACACCTTGAGGTCCAGCAGGGCCCTTGATGTTTCCAGTTGGATCCCAGGTAGTACCATTGTAAGTATAAGTATCACCTGTTG